>JAEAME010000001.1_pt1 | contig 963762 bp, 973 predicted proteins | sample 8958731 | NCBI WGS metagenome assembly JAEAME01 (sample SAMN16933194, study PRJNA681113) | bioreactor sludge metagenome | isolation source: anerobic bioreactor sludge (Control) | place: India:Bengaluru | collected 2018-10-24
CTGCATCTTTCAGGTGTGGAAACGTAGGTCGCCGCCAGGCCTCAAGATTCTCTCCATACATACTAATCAACCCCCGTATTTATTTCCATTTGTTTATCAACCAAATCCTATTTCCCATGATTTAATTAATTTTTAGTCAACCTATCGCTCTGATCAATCACTATTCCCGATAATCATGCGTCTCCTTATGCCTTTTAAATATTAATTCCCGTTAATATATGCTATAGTATATTTATTCTCTCGAAAGGATAACTATGCTGAAATTTATTTTTTCCCTGCTTGTGCTTGTTTCTATTGTGTTCGGTGCAGTCAACATCAATAAAGCCAATTCCGCTCAGTTACAAACGATCAACGGTATCGGGCCTGCCAAAGCCAACGAAATCATTAAATATCGAAAATCCCACGGCGCATTTAGAAATGTTAATGAGTTGGTTAATGTAAAGGGTATCGGACCCAAAACGATGAAGAAAATGAAAACGCAAGTCTCCGTGCGTTAGGGGATATAGATTTTGTCGATCATTTCATGGTATTCCATTTGCCAGTCGCTGTCGGCGGTAATCCCGCCGCCGCTCTTGTAGATCAGTTTACCGTTGCTTTTTTCGATAAAGCGGATGGCTACGGCACTGTACAGGCATTTACCGTCAAAATAACCGAATACACCGCTAAAATAGCCGCGTTGATAACCTTCGACTTCTTCAATGATCTCAAGCGTCTTTTTTTTAGGGGTGCCGCTGATGCTCCCTGCCGGCAAAAGTTTTTTGAGTATCTCTCCGGCATTCTTTTTCCAATTTTCCTGAAGTTTTCCGCTGATATGAGAGCTGACTTGATGCAGTCTCTTTTCACCCGTGTCGATGGTCGTGACATAACGGAAGTTTTCGACGGTTATGGTGTCGGCTACCATTCCCAAGTCGTTGCGCAGAAGATCGACGATCATCGTGTGTTCGGCTGTCTCTTTGGCATCCTTCAATATCGTCTCGATCGCATCGGGCAATGCGGCATCAATCGTCCCTTTCATCGGATACGTGTGGATCATGTCGTTCTCGATGGTGATAAACGGCTCGGGCGAAAAACAGACAAATGCATCGCCAACCCTCATCTTATAGGGGGCATGAGCCATATCGTAAATTTCTTTGAGGGTGTGAGGTGTCTCGATCGGCGTAGGTTGCGTTAGATTGAGCAGATACGTGTTGCCTCTTTGTATATGATGGTGTACCTGCTCAAATTTCATACGATAGCATGTTGGGTCGACGGGAAAATGAAGCGGTTTATGGGGAAGATTATGACTTGCCGTAGGTGCATGAAACGCAAATTCGATGTCATATGAAGAGAGCTCATCAAAGCGACAGCAGTGCAAGTGCTCCCCTTTGAAATCGGTATAAAAAAATGTAGGAACGTTTTCGGCGACCAGTTCACTGAAGCGTTCAAACATCAGACGATAAGTGCCTTGAGGACGGCCATACGGATAACAACGCCGTTTTTGACTTGTTCGAGTACTTTGCAGCGGGGATCTTTGAGCATGGCATCATCGATGTCGATGTTCCGGTGAACCGGTCCGGGATGAAGCAAAATCACGTCTCTGTTCCCCATGAGCTCTTGGGTGATACAAAAATCGCTGGCGTAATCTTTCAGAGATCCGTAGGTCTGATGCGAATGGCGTTCGGTTTGGGTACGAAGGCTCATGATAGCATCAACATTATCGATGACGTCCCGAATATTATGGGTTGCCTTCAATCCTGTTTCGGGGAGAAAATGCGGCGGTGCCACCAGCGTGATATCCATCCCGAAGCGGGTCAGCAACTCGATGTTGCTGTTGGCGACACGTGAGTTTTTGATATCGCCGACAATGGCAATTTTTTTCCCCGCCACATTGCCGAAATGACGTGTCAGCGTGAAAAGATCGAGCAAGCTTTGTGTCGGGTGGGCATGCGCACCGTCTCCCGCATTGATAATCGACGCGCGGGTATGCTGTGCCAAAATATCCGGTACGCCGGCGTGAGCGTGGCGGACGATCATTGCATGCGGTCCCATGGCATCAAGATTCATCGCCGTATCGACGAGGGTTTCCCCTTTTTTGGTTGAACTTTTTTGAACGTCCAGATGAACGACTTCGGCACCAAGGCGTTTGGCTGCAATCTCAAAAGAGCTTTTCGTGCGGGTAGAATTTTCGAAAAAGAGGGTGATGATGATTTTTTCGCGCAAGATCGGGTCAAACTGTCCGGCTAGGTAGTGTTCGGCATCGCGTAACACCGTATGGATCTGCTCGGTTGAAAAATCGTCGGTTCGTATCAAATGGCGCATGGTCTCTCCTCTAATGCTTATGCAATTGTATCCAAAAGTGAACGGGCTATGGCATTGATGTCGTCCCGGATAAAATAGAGCGTTTCAAAGCGGTGAGTGAAGTAGGGGAGCGAGGTCTGCTCAAACGAAAGATCACCTTCGCGGCAGTTAAACCCCCAAACGTAGGAGAGTTTCGCATCGTCCAGGGCTTTGAGGTTCAGGAGCGTATCGTTGATGCATCCCAGGCGGCAGTGGGTGACCAACAACGTGGCGGCATTGAAATAACGGGGCAGATCGATCATCATTGACGTTTCGTCGATGGGGACAAGAAGCCCTCCGGCCCCTTCGATCAATACGACGTCGCAGAGTGATTCGATTTTTTCCAGTCCCTTCTCGAAAAGTGCAAGGTCGATCGATACCCCGCCGCTTGCGACATACGGGGCGGCCGGTAGAGGGAATTGGAGGGTTACGATGTCGTTAAGGGTTAATTCGTGCAATGCCGGATTAAAAGAAGATGCTGTCTCAAAAAGGCTCTTCCCGTCGACGGGAAAATCAATCACGCCGGTTTCAATCGGTTTGTAGACGCCGACGCGGAACCCCATGCGACTATATGCTTCAATCAGGAGCTTGGTAGTATAGGTTTTGCCAATGTCGGTGTTGGTAGCGGTAACAAAGATACGTTTGGCCAATGCAACTTCTTTTTCGTTATAATTGCCAGAATTGTAATATAAAATTGATAAAAGACGGCTAGACCGTCATGAGGATAAGATTCTATGCGCTTTGAAGAATTTACGACCCGATTCGTACAGCAGACGGGGAAAAAAGAAGGCCCAATCAGTCCTGTGATGATCAATTCCGCTTCATTCGGATACGGTAACAGTGAAACGGGAGAAGGCATTTTTGACGGATCGATCAAAAAGCCTTTGTACGCACGTGTCGGCAATCCCACATCCGGACAGCTGGAACAGATTTTGGCATCGATGGACGGCGGTATCGGTGCTGTAGCGGCATCTTCGGGGATGGGTGCGACGGCGATGGCGACGCTGAGCCTTTTGAGAGCCGGGGATGAGATTATCAGCATCGGGGGACTGTTCGGGGGGACGTATTCGTATTTTTCCGAAACCCTTACGCGCTTTGGAATTACGACCCGTTTTTTTGATGTGGATGAATTCACAGCGGTCGAAGAAGCCGTCAATACGGCGACAAAGATCATATTTCTGGAGAGTGTCGGCAATCCGAATATGCGCCTTCCTGACATCGCGCGCATTGCCGAAATTGCCAACCGCTACGGCGTCGCACTGGTTGTTGACAATACGATCACCCCTTTAAGTATCGCGCCGCTGTCGTTGGGCGCGGATATGGTCGTCTATTCGACGACGAAGATCATCACGGGTAACGCTTCGGCGCTCGGAGGAGCGGTCGTTTTCCGTCCCATCCGCGACGGTGAAGATAAATTCAAGGGCGACCGGTATCGGGACGTGCATCCGTTTATCCAGAAAATGGGTTCGATGGCACTGATCGCGAATGCCAAAAAACGGGCATTGCGCGATTTCGGGATGTCGGCAAACGGATTCGGAAGTTATTTGACGATGCTTGGGCTTGAAACATTGCCTTTGCGTATGGATCGGATAGTCTCGAGCGTTGAAACGGTTGCGAAAGCTTTGTATGCCAAAGGATTGGCGGTGGATCATCCTTCGCTGCCTCATCACCCACATCATAATCGCTACCGCGATCAATTTGCCAACGGGTGCGGTACCCTCCTGACGCTCGATCTTGGAAGTAAAGAAGCGGCGTTCGAGTTTCTCAACCGTTCGAAGCTGATTACGATCACGGCCAATATCGGCGACAGCCGGACATTGGGGCTGCACATGGCTTCGACGATTTATCGTGATTTTGATGAACCGACACGCGAATTTTTGGGAATCACACCGGGGTTGGTACGGATATCTATCGGCCTGGAAAGTGCCGAAGAAATTGTGGCCGATTTTCTGCATGCAGCAAATATTTAAAAAGATTGGGTATAGTTCAATATGGCTGTAAAACATGAGTTGGAAAATGACCTAACGCTCACCCATCCGAAACAATACAAGGTGTATTTGCTGAACGACGATTATACGTCGATGGATTTTGTCGTTGACATTCTGATGAGCATCTTTCGTAAAAGTTTTCACGAAGCGCACACCATTATGATGGAAGTGCATGAAAAAGGGCGTGGGCTGTGCGGCGTCTATCCCTACGAGATCGCCGAGACGAAGGTGTATCAGGTAGGATCGATGGCGCGCGAAAACGGATTCCCTTTAAAAGCGATACTCGAGGAGGCATAGTATGGTCAGCAGCGAGCTAAACGCGATTTTTCAAAAGGCGCTTGCGTTTGCACGACATCAGCGTCACGAATACCTCACGATCGAGCACGTGATGCTTGCGCTGCTGAATTCCGGTGAAGGAGAAGCGGTTATTCGTGAGTGCGGCGGTAATGTGGAGCAGATGCGCGAAGCGTTGGGAGCCTATCTAGTGCGTATGATCGAACCGCTTCCCGATGAAGTGAATCAGGAACCTTTTGAGACGGTCGCCTTGGCGCGTATGGTTGAGGGGATGATGCACCATGTGCGAAGTGCTCAAAAAGAGGTCGCCGATGTGGGAGACCTGCTGGCGGCGATGTTCGAAGAAAACCATACCTACGCATGCATTCTGCTGCACGAATACGGAATCGAGCGGGTTGATGTATTAGAAGCGATTTCACACCGCGATATCGAGACGTCATCGGCGTTAGACGAGAATGAAGGAGCACTGGCTCAGTATGCCATCAATCTGATCGTTCAGGCACGTGAGGGGAAAATCGATCCTGTCATCGGCCGTGTCAACGAGATCGAACGCTCCATCCAAACCCTATGCCGCCGCAAAAAAAACAATCCGCTCCTAATCGGCGAACCGGGCGTCGGCAAAACGGCGATTGCCGAAGGATTGGCATTGCGGATCGTATCGGGCGACGTGCCTGCAATTTTGGAAGATGCCGAAATCTTCGCCCTTGATCTGGGTGCGATGCTGGCAGGGACGAAATACCGCGGCGATTTCGAAAAGCGGCTCAAAGCCGTAATGGACGAGGCGGAGGCCCACCCGAATGCGATTTTATTTATTGATGAGATCCATACCATTGTCGGAGCGGGAGCTGTCGGAGGCGGAAGCATGGATGCTTCCAATCAGCTCAAGCCGGCTTTAGCTTCCGGGAAGATCAAATGCATGGGGGCGACGACCCATGCCGAATACCGCAATGTTTTTGAGAAAGACCGTGCACTCAGTCGCCGATTTGCCCGCATCGAGGTAGGCGAACCCTCACCGGAGGAGAGTTTTTTGATCCTCAGGGGTCTGCGTGAACGGTACGAACGCCATCATGGAGTAAAATACACGGATAAAGCGCTCCGCTCGGCCGTCGAGCTCTCTAAAAAATACATTACCGACCGCTTTTTGCCCGATGTGGCCATTGATCTTATCGATGAAGCCGGGGCATCTTTTCATCTGGCCAAACACAGACGCAAAACGATCACACCTCATGATATCGAGACGGTCATTTCCAAAATGACGGGTATTCCCATGTCGAAGATGGGAGATGATGTTCGGGAGAAACTCGCCGGCTTGGAAGCCGAACTCACAGCATCGGTGATCGGGCAGGATAACGCGGTTACTCAGGTGGTCAAGGCGATTAAACGTTCCTACGCCGGCTTGAGCACTCCGAACAAACCGATTGCTTCGTTTTTGTTCGCCGGCCCGACGGGGGTGGGGAAAACGGAGCTGGCCCGATCGCTGGCTGAGAGTCTGGGGATATACTTCGAGCGGTTTGATATGTCCGAATATATGGAAAAACATGCGCTCAGTCGACTGATCGGTGCCCCTCCGGGATATGTAGGATTTGAACAGGGCGGATTGCTCGTCGAGACGGTGCGTAAACACCCTTATATGGTGTTACTGCTTGATGAAATCGAAAAGGCTCATCCGGATTTGATCAACGTATTGCTGCAAGTGATGGACAGTGCGGCGTTGACCGATAATACGGGATTCAGAGCGAATTTTGCCAATGTCGTACTGGTGATGACTTCCAATATCGGGGCAAGCGAACGCAACGTCATGGGATTCAATGCCGACAGCTCCATTTCGCGCCATGAGGCGCTCAAATCATTCTTTACGCCCGAATTTCGCAATCGTCTTGACGGTGTCATCGAATTTGCGGCGCTGCCGTTGAGCGTGGTTGAAGGAATCGTTGAAAAATTCATTCGGCAGTTGAACATACAGCTCAAAACGAAGAAAGTTTCGGTTGAGATCGGCAGTTCCGCCAAAAGCTATCTGGCAAAAATAGGATACGATAAGGCAATGGGTGCCCGTCCTCTTTTGAGAGTCATACAGGAAAAAATCAAAGACCCCCTTGTGGATGAGATGCTCTTTGGAAAACTGGTTCAGGGCGGAAAGGTTTTTGTCGACTACACGGATGGACTGGAGTTCCGTTACTCCTGATGATCCCAAAGCTTCCCCATCATCTTGCTTTTCCTGACCCCCGCAGTGCTTCGGAAGAGGGTATCGTAGCCTACGGCGGCGATCTCTCTCCTTCTCGCTTGATGATGGCATACCGTACAGGGATTTTTCCGTGGTATACATCGGGCGATCCGATCTTGTGGTGGTCTCCCGATCCGCGGCTGATTTTGGAATTGAACGACTTTAAACTGCACCGTTCGCTGCGAAAAAAACTGGGGCAGTTCGATATCCGCTTCGATACGGCATTTTCTCAGGTGATACGCGAATGCGCCCGTGCGCCCCGAAGGGGACAAAAAGGGAGCTGGATCGTCCCGGAAATGATTGAAGCGTATGAAACGCTTCATGCCTTGGGACATGCCCACAGCGTCGAAGCCTATCTGGACGGAGAGCTTGTCGGAGGGCTTTACGGCGTGCGTGTCGGAGGAATGTTTTGCGGTGAGTCGATGTTTGCCAAAGTACCCGATGCGTCCAAAGCGGCATTGGCGACGCTGGTGGAGAAACTCCGGGAATGGGGATTCGATTGCATCGATTGTCAGGTGCCGACAGAGCACCTTAAAAGTCTCGGTGCCAAAGAGGTTTGTCGAGAAGATTTTTTGACGCGTCTCGCTCAAATGCTTACTTCGCATGCCGCTTGGAATTCCAGAAAAGATTAAGGATGTTTTACCTATACTTTTTGTGAATTCTTATTAAAAGGGGTTACGATGAAAAAAGTATTAGTATCTATTGCAGCGGTCGCCGCATTGAGTACTGCCGGTTTTGCAACGGTTAACAATCAAACGGGATGCGGTCTTGGATCACAAATCATTAAAGATGACAGTTCAGCGGTAATGCTTGCTCTCCAAGCGACGACTAACGGAACACTAGGGAACCAAACATTCGGTGTCACTTCAGGAACATCCGGCTGTAGAAAAGCAAACTTTGTTATGAATGAGCGAGCGGCAGAATTCGTAGCGTCAAACATGGATCAGCTTTCTCGTGAGATTGCTATCGGTCAAGGCGAAAGCGTTTCGACTTTGGCTGAACTTTTGAATGTTCAAGACAAAGCAGCATTTGCATCGGCGCTTCAAGCAAACTACAACGCTATCTATACCAATGAAAAAGCCGATATGGCGACAGTTATGGATAACGTCGTAACAATCGCCGGCTAAACAACAAGCCTTCTTCCCGCCTGAGCGGGAAGGATAAAATTTCACGTTCAAAGGGCTGTTTTGCCGATTCTTTTTTTTCTGTGTGCGATGAGTTTGGCGGTCTGGGGAGTCTCGACCGATAAACTGATAGCACAGGCTGATGATAAAAATCTCTCTAAGCAGCGGTATTGGCATCTTTTGATGCATGCCCCTCAGAGTGAAAGCGAGATTGATGATCCGGTATTTTTCCTCTCGCCTAATGGGAAAAATGATCTTGCTTCCGAACTAAAAGAGACGATTCGTCGTTTGAATGAGGATACCAACCGAAGCGATGGGAGCCCTTTTTGCCGCTTCCCGGCTCGCAGGGCATGGATCGAAGCGGAATTGAATGTATCGTTTGGGGAAGGCGAATGTCGTGAATACGAGACGCTGGTCGAAAAGCTCGATCCCCAAAAAGTAACCCTTGTCTTTCCCAGCGCGCATATCAATTCGCCCGCCTCAATGTTCGGGCATACGTTTTTGCGAATTGATTCGAGTATGGAATCGAAGCTGATGTCGTATGCGATCAACTATGCGGCCCACACGGAGGAGACGAATGGTCTGTTGTTTGCCTACAAAGGGCTTTTCGGAGGGTATTACGGATATTATTCGATGCTTCCGTATTATGAAAAGCTCAAAGAATACCGCGATACCGAGACGCGGGATGTATGGGAATACGATCTGAACCTGACGCGCGATGAGGTCATGGCCATGGTGCGTCACATCTGGGAGTTGCAGCGTATCAATTCGTGGTACTATTTTTTTGACGAGAACTGTTCGTACCATATGCTTTGGTTGACCGAAGTAGCCCGCCCGAGCGTCCGGTTGAGGGAACATTTTTTTTATTATGTGATCCCGCCGGAAACAGTCCGCGCATTTGAAGAGGAAGAACTGGTAGGCGCCAAGCACTATCGTCCTTCCAAACGGACAAAACTTCTGGCGTACGAACGCCATTTGAGCCAACAAGGGATCGAGGCCGTGCATTCGTTGGTGGATGATCGAATTGAACCCGGAAAAGTTCGGGAAATGGCGATTCCCGAGGAAGAACGCCGGTATGTCCTCGAAGCGGCCGCCGAGTTGGTCGAATATCGCTACATCGAAGGGAAACTATCCAAAGACCTGTATGCCAAACGGTATCATTCGCTTCTTTCCGAACGTGCCGCTTTGGGGATGGGGAAATTATTGGCGATGAAGGAGAAACCCAATCCTGACATTGCGCACCATGCCGCGCGGATCAACCTCTCAAAAGGCTGGTTGGAAAACCGTTCGCCGTTAATGATCGGATGGCGGCCGGCGCTTCATGATTTGGGAGAGGATGACACGGGACATCTTTCCGGGGCGCAAATCGAATTTTTGGATACCCTTGTCGGGGTGGAAGATTCCAAAATGACACTGGAGAAGCTGACGGTCCTTTCCCTGGCTTCCATTGCCCCGGTAAGCCGTTTTTTCAAACCGTTTTCATGGCGGATGAAAACCGGCTGGGATCGCGAGTACGGAGAAGATCGGCTCAGTTTCGTCACTCGGGTCGGAGCCGGTGCCGCAGTCGGAAACGATGATGTTTACGGATATCTCCTCAGCGAGCCGGAGGTACGTTTGGGATTCGATACCGATGCCGGGCTGGGATTCAGTGCGGGGGTCGGGATTAATTGGAACGGGCGGATGAAAACGCTTGTGGAAGCGGGACATATTTTTTATATTGAAGCGTCTCAAAGAAACAGAATCACGCTATCTCATCAGTGGCAGCTGAGCCCTTGGGGGAGTATGTTCGGAAGCTATGAAACGTACGATCAGGGAAAAACCGAAGAGCGGATCAAAGCCGGGATCAACCTCTATTTTTAACTCTTTTGCGGCATAATAACGTTACTTTGTGTTAGGGAGCCTATTTTCATATGTATATTGCCGAATCGCGTTTTGCCCTGTGGGCCGATTTTATTGAACGGACATTTTTGGATGAAGGGTTTAAAGAGCTGATCGCGCAAGGGATCATAAACGGCGCTACTTCAAACCCTGCTATTTTTAAAAGTGCGATTCTGACGTCTCCGGCGTATAAAGAACAACTTTCGGGACTTCAGGGTCTTTCGGCAAAAGAGAAATACGAAGCATTGGCCGTATACGACATTCAAAAAGCGGCCGACATTCTGCGTCCCCTTTACGACAAGGGGGATGACGGCTATGTCAGTATCGAAGTGGATCCGTTTTTGTGCGACGATGCCGAAGCAACGATCAGTGAAGGGATCCGGTTGCACCAAATGATCAAACGTCCTAACGTCATGATCAAAGTCCCCGCTACGAAGGCCGGGTATGAGGCAATGGAAACATTGGCAGCCAGCGGAATTGCGGTCAATGCGACATTGATCTTTTCGCCTCAGCAGGCACTGGAATGCGCCAAAGCGTTCGAACGCTCAGCCAGACGCGCGCAACAAGCCGTGGATACGGTTATCAGTGTCTTTGTCAGCCGTATCGACCGTGCTATCGACGATACGCTTGCTCAGCAAGGGATCGAGACGGGGTTGACGGGAATCATGAATGCCGCAGACATCTACAACCGCGTCGAAGCGCTCGGCGTCCCGAAATGCCGGGTACTGTTTGCCAGTACCGGGGTCAAAGGAAATGATTTGAGAGCGTCGTACTATATCGATGAACTTTTGGCGCCCAACAGCGTCAATACTGCGCCGATCGCTACAATCGAAGCATATGTCGGCGGCGGGGACACAACGATGAAACTTCCGTTGAATGCCGCAGTGATTGAAGAACACATGAAGCGTATCTCCTCGGCGGGTATTTCGATGCAAAGCGTCATAGATCAGCAGATCGCCGAAGGGCTGGAAGCCTTTAAAATCGCGTTCAATGAGATTTTGAGCGCATTGGAGTAATGAAGAGATGAATGAACAGCCTCCACGCAGCCAGCATCAAATCGATGTCAATCAGTTAAATTTTGAAGTACTCAAAAAAATCCGCGGCTACTTGCGCCGCATGGTGGATGCGGGCGGAAGCGACCTGCATATTAAAGCCAATTCCGTCGTGCGTGCCAGGGTTAACGGTGAGATCATCCCTCTATCCGGCGAAATTCTTTCCAAAGACGACGCGCTGATTTTTGCGAAGGAACTTCTACGTACCCGTTTCCCCGAACTCGTCGAGAAGAAAGAGCTTGACCTTGTTTATCCTTTTGACGAGAATACACGGTTTCGTATCAATATCTTTTTCCAGATGGAAGGGATTTCGGCGGTATTCCGTCTGATCCCGGTCAAAATTTTGACGATCGATCAGCTGAATATGCCTGAAGTCGTACACAGTTTTACCGAAATGGAACGGGGGCTTGTCCTGGTCACCGGGGTTACCGGAAGCGGTAAATCGACGACGTTGGCGGCAATCATAGATGAGATCAACAACAACCGGCGCAAGCACATCATCACTATCGAAGACCCGATTGAATTCGTCCATAAAGACCGCAAATGTATCGTTAACCAGCGAAGCGTAGGACAGGATACCCGCACATTTTCCAGCGCGCTGCGTGCCGCGTTGCGCGAAGACCCCGATATCATCCTCGTCGGGGAAATGCGGGACGTCGAAACGATCGAGATTGCACTGCATGCCGCCGATACGGGGCATTTGGTCTTTTCAACCCTGCATACGCTCGATGCCAAGGAGACGGTCAATCGTATCATCTCCGTCTTTCCTCATGAGGAACAAAATCGGGTGCGGATGACGTTGGCATCGGTTCTTAAAGGGGTTATTTCGCAGCGTCTTGTCCCGACAACGGATGGAAAACGCGTAGCCGCTCTTGAGGTGCTTGTGCGGACGCCGCGTATCGAACAGCTGATCGCGGAAAACCGCGATTTTGAGATTCCCGACACGATAGCCGAGGGGAAAGAACTGTACCATTCCCAGACGTTCGATCAGGCGCTGCTCGATCTGTATCTTGCCGGGCGGATCAGCCGCGATGATGCTCTGGCGTATGCGACTTCCTCATCGGATCTGAAGCTTAAGATGGAAGGGCTGACGTCGAAAGTAGAGAAAGACAAACTCGGCGTCGATGACGGGCCGAAAGAGTTTAAAGAAGAGGACTTTATCGGCTTGAAACGATAACGCGTTTAGCGATAAAATTTAGGATAGTTTAAAGCTTTTTTAAGTATAATCCGTCCCATTTTATTTTGAAGGACATGATTATGCTAGAAGGCATTGTAAGAGAGAGTATTGGCAAAAGCGCCACAAAAGCGTACCGCCGTGATGGTTATCTCATTGCCAACATCTACGGAAAAGGGCTTGAAAACGTTCACGCCGCGTTCAAAATGAACGACTTTATCCGTACCGTTCGCAACAAAGAAACCGTAGCGTTCCCCGTGAATGTTGCCGGCAAAGAGATGAACGTTGTTGTTCAAGGGTATGAATCTCACCCGGTTTCAGGAAACTTGTTGCACGTTGATTTGATGGTAGCTCAAAGTGGCGTTGTAACCCACTATCATGTACCGGTTAAACCTATGGGAAGCCCTGTCGGTTTGAAAAACAAAGGGATGCTTTACATCGCTAAAAAACGCCTTCGCGTAAAAGCGGCGATCGAAAACCTTCCTAACGCGATTGAAATCGACGTATCACCTCTCGATCTTGGCGATTCTGTATTGGTTCGCGATCTTCCGACAATGGAAAACGCTAAATTCACCGATTCAGACCGCGTATCGGTTCTGAGCGTTATCAAAGCGAAGTAATCATGCTGATCGTCGGACTGGGGAACCCCGGCTCGGCGTACGCATCTACCCGTCACAACATCGGGTTCATGGTGATTGACGAACTGTGCCGTCGCCATAAAGTTCAATCCGTTTCAAAGAGCTCCTTCGAAGGGGAGTTGTTTAAAATGGCTGAACACTTTCTCCTCAAGCCTACAACCTACATGAATCTTTCCGGAAAATCGGTTTTAGCGGTCAAAAATTTTTACAAAATAGACGATGTTATTGTCATTCACGACGACCTTGATTTGCCGTTTGGGGCACTTCGTTTTAAGACGGGAGGCGGTCACGGCGGCCACAACGGACTCAAATCGACCGATGCTGCGATCGGTCAGAATTATATCCGCGTACGGATGGGAATCGGAAAACCTGAACACAAATCACAGGTGGCCGATTACGTGTTGAGCCCCTTTACGGCAGATGAAAATACTGATTTGGCATCATGGATAACTAAAGCTGCCGATGCCGTCGAAATGCTGCTTCATACCGATTGTGCTGACGTTGCGTCCAAATGTTCCCTTAAGGGATTGTGAGTTTTCATAGGTTCATTTGGGTACAATAAAACCTAACTTTTATACATTGGGTTTTTATGCTCGCATTTTCAACATTATCATTTTTATATTTGCGTTATTTTTTCATTATTCTGATCGCGTTAGGCAGTTTTATGGTCGGATTCGATCTGATGGAAAATGCCTCGGAACTTCCCGATTCCGCCAACCTTGTTTTGATTTACATCATGTACAAAGGGTTTTATGCGGTCGATATGATGCTTCCCATTTCACTCGTATTTGCCATGATCGCGACATCGGTAGAGCTGGTTCGTTCCAATGCGTTGGCCGCTTATTATTCCATCGGATATTCCAAAAGCCGGATACTCGCTCCTTTTTTATCGGTGGCGGTGATGATGATTTCGCTCCACATCGCGTTGCACGCGACGAATTTCGCCCGTGCCAACGAATTTGCCAACAATCTTCGAGAAACGTCACAGTTCATCCGTCCGACGAGCAATCTTTTTTTCACCCATGAGGGCAATTATGTTTATTTCGGAAATCTTTATCCGCTAACAAAAAAAGCGGAGAAAATCCGCATTTTCACCTTTGAAAAGGGAAAACTGAAAGAAGTACTCAGCGCTTCGGAAGCGGTTTATGATTATGACAACGGATACTGGAATATTAAAAAAGCTCATATACTGCGTCCGCCCGGAAGCCTGGATCTGAATGCAACCGGAATCGTAACTGAAGAACGCTCCAATGTCCGGGCGCTTAAGGATTTCAAACCAAAAATTCTTGATCAGGTGTACGAAGGAAAAGCCAATTTTACGATTATTGACGGTTTTGATGCCCTGGCCTTGCTTGAAGATCAAAACGTCGATGTGGCGAAGATTGAGAGTGCGATGTTCCGGATCTTTGTCACTCCGTGGTTCGCCGTCTTTCTGATCGTAATTTTTTTCTCTTTCGCTCCGGTCAGCGCACGGTTTTTAAACCTTTCGGTTTTCAGTTTCGGAGCCATTCTTGCAACCTTGCTGGTGTGGGGATTTCTTTTTATGATGGGAGAACTCTCGAATAACAAAACGCTATCTCCTGCCTTCGGGGTTATAGCCCCGATCGGTGTCCTCTTCGCCATAATGATATGGCGTATTGGAAGTCCCCTAAGGAGAGTTAGGGTAAAATCGCGACAAAACTAATCGAAAAGGGATGATGGTGATCGATTTTAAAGCTTTGGCCCAAAACTACGGCACTCCTTTGTATGTCTATGATTTTGATGCGATGAGTGCACAGTTCGAGTCACTGAAAGAGGCGTTTCGCGGGCGCAAATCGATATTGGCGTATGCGGTGAAAGCCAATTCCAATCTGAGCGTCGTCAAGCATTTTGCGCAGGAAGGGGCAGGTGCCGATTGTGTATCGATCGGCGAGGTCCGCCGCGCGCTGCTTGCGGGAGTTCCGAAATACCGTATTCTTTTTAGCGGCGTCGGCAAACGCGATGACGAGATCCGCGAAGCGATCGAAGCGGATATCCTCTACATCAACGTAGAGAGCGAAGCGGAACTCGGGCGTGTAGAACTGATCGCACGGGAACTCGGCAAAGAAGCCCGGATTAGCATCCGGGTCAATCCCAATATCGATCCCAAAACGCATCCGTATATTTCGACGGGGCTTCACGACAATAAATTTGGGGTCGAGATCGATGCAGCCAAACGGATGTATATTCAGGCCAAAAACTCAGCGAACCTTGATCCGGTAGGGATTCATTTTCATATCGGAAGCCAACTGACCGAGCTGGAGCCGATTTATGAAGCGGCGGTCATTGTCGCGGATTTGCTCCGTTCTCTTCAGGCGATTGATATCGAACTGAAGTTTTTCGATATCGGAGGAGGGCTCGGCGTTCGTTACAATGACGAAACGACGATTACCCCGTATGATTATGCACAGGCAATTTTAGCGGCTCTCAAAGGGTTGGACGTGACGATCGTGTGTGAACCGGGGCGTTTTTTGACTGCCAATGCGGGCTACTTCCTGACCAAAGTTCTGTACGAAAAGCGCAATGGGGCAAAACGCTTTGTCGTCGTTGACGGTGCAATGAACGATCTGATTCGTCCGAGTCTTTACAAAGCGTATCACCGTATCGAAGCGCTGGAAAAAACGGGTGACGTAAGTGCTGCCGATGTTGTCGGGCCGGTGTGCGAAAGCGGTGATTTTTTGGCGAAAGAGTATCCGCTGCCGTTGATGGAGCATAACGATCTTTTGGTCGTGCACAGCGCGGGAGCATACGGGTTCGGGATGGGAAGCAACTACAATACCCGGGGACGTTCTGCCGAAGTTGCGGTCGAAAAGGGACAAGACCGTCTGATCCGCCGCCGTGAAACTTTTGACGACGTTATTGCGTGCGAGCGCGATTATCTGTAGGACACCGGATGTTTTTTATCGATGTACAGGGGACGTTGATCGAGGACAATACCAAACTCCCGGTTCGTGGAGCAGTGGCATTTATCGATTACCTAAACGCCAATGGCATCCCGTACATGGTGATAACCAACAGCACCAAAAATCCCAGTGACGAGTTTTTGGGGTATCTGAACTCGATCGGGCTCGCCATCGGGCGTGAGCATTATCTTGATCCGCTGATGATGCTTGAGCGTTACATCGAGAAAAAGCAAAAAGTGGCTGCATACGGTTCGGAACCGTTTTTACGGGTAGTCGAATCGATGGGTTACGTTTTGGATTATGAATGCCCCGATATCGTTTTGGTTGCGATTAAAGAGGACTTTGCACCGGATGAGTACGCGCAGATGATCGAGTTTCTTTTATCCGGTGCCAAACTGATCGGGATGCATGAAACGACGCTGTACGTCAAAAATCACAAACGCTATCCCGGTGTCGGAGCCATTTTGAAAATGCTCGCATTTGCGACGTCCGTTCCATATACGGTTGTGGGCAAACCGAGCGTGCCGTTTTTCGATGAGGCTCTGCGACGGATACGCCTGCAGAAAGAAGAGATCGAATACGCCGATATTACGATCATCAGCGACGACGTCAAAGGGGACCTGATCGGTGCGCAGGAATTAGGGATGAACGGGGTTTTTGTTCTCAGCGGAAAAATCCGCAGTGCGGACGAAATACTCCCCTCCCTGAAGCCTTTGGAGCGTCCGGGAGCGGTTTATGCCGATATGCAAGAGGTATTGGAGAATATATGAAGACACTGGAAGAATGCAGAACACGTATTGACGAGATCGACAATGCCATTGTCGAATTATTGAACCGCCGTATGGAAGTGGTTCGGCGCGTGGGTGAGATCAAACACGAAAGCAATACGGCTATTTACCGCCCGGAACGGGAAAAAGCGATCATTGACCGCTTGAGCGACCTGAGCCAAAAAGACAACGGTCTTTTGAACCGTCAGGCGATCGAGGCGGTGTTTTTGGAAATTTTTGCCGTTTCGCGCAATCTTGAACTACCCGAGCGGATTGCTTATCTGGGACCGGAAGGGAGTTTTACCCATCAGGCGGCAGAATCGCGTTTCGGCGCGATGAGCGATTACCTTTCGCTGGGTTCGATTGACGCCGTGTTCAAAACGCTCGAAGCGGGACGCGCCAAATTCGGCGTCGTTCCGATCGAGAACAGCCGCGACGGCGTTGTCGGCGAGACGCTTGATCTGCTGGGAAAAAGTTCGGTAAAAATCGTGGCGGAGCTGTACATGCCGATTCATATGGCGTTTGCGACCAAAGCCGAGAAAATTCACCATATCAAACGCATCTATTCGAAAGACAAAGGATTCGGACAGTGCCGCGAATTTCTCCTCGAACACGGGCTTGACACGATCGAGCATATTCCCGTCGAATCGACGGCGAAAGCGGCGATTTTGGCCTCTAAAGACCCCGAAGCAGCGGCGATTTGTTCGCATATCGCCGCCAAACTGTACCGTGTGCCGACACTCTTTGAAAACATCGAAGATACCCGCAATAATGCGACGCGATTTTTTATTTTGAGCGATTTTAAAAACGGCATAAGCGGGGAGGACAAGACTTCTATTTTGGTACGTCTGAAAGATGCCCAAAAGTCGGGTGCACTCGTTCATTTCCTCGAAGATTTTAACAATTCAAACATCAATCTGAGCAAAATCGAGAGCCGTCCTTCGCGCGACAACGACGGGTTCGGATACTGGTTCTTTATCGATTTCTTCGGCCACATCGACGAACCTGACGTTCAATCCGTCATTCAGGACCATATTGAAGAAGTAACATGGCTGGGAAGCTATGTCAAGGGAGAATTATGACGTTTAACAGCACATTGGAAACCATCAAGACCTACGAGGCCGGGAAACCGATCGAACTGGTCGTCCGGGAGTACGGGATCGCACCCGATCAGATTGTCAAGCTGGCCAGCAACGAAAATCCGTTCGGATGCTCGCCCAAAGTCAAAGAGGCCGTCCGTGCCATTATCGACAACATGGCCCTCTACCCCGACGATTCGATGGTGAAGCTTAAAACGGCATTGTCCGCCAAATACGCTATCGCTCCGAACGAACTGATCATCGGTGCGGGGAGCGATCAGGTGATCGAATTCGCGATCCATGCCAAAGCTCACGAGGGGAGCAAGGTACTGATGAACAGCGTCACGTTTGCGATGTACGAGGTTTATGCGAAGCAGGTCGGGGCGCATATCCTCCGCACCGCATCGCGCGAACACGATATGGAAGAGTTTTATGCCCTTTACGCCGAACACAAGCCCGATATCGTTTTTCTGTGTACTCCCAACAATCCGACGGGAGACGGTCTGGACGCGGAAAAGATGCTGAGCTTTATCGAAAAAGTCGACAGCGATACGCTGGTGATCGTCGATGGGGCGTATATGGAGTATGCCCGTTTCAAAGACCCTTCCAAGGCGGTCGATCCCCGCGAATTGATAGCGCGGTTTGAGAACGTCCTCTTTCTGGGAACATTTTCGAAGGCGTACGGCCTCGGCGGGATGCGGGTAGGGTATGGAATCGCACGCTCACCTATCATCAAGGCGCTTTACAAAGTGCGGCCGCCGTTCAATATCACGACTCTTTCTCTCGAAGCGGCATCGGTGGCACTGGAAGACGAGGCATTTGTGCAAGAGTGCATCGCGTATAACTTCGAGGAAATGAAACGGTATGAAGCGTTTGCCGCGGCCAAAGGGATCAATATTATCGATAGTTATACGAATTTCGTCACTTTGTCTCTTCCTGAAGAAAAAAATTCATCGAAAATTGCGCAAGAATTGTTAAAAAAGGGTATGATTGTACGTGATTTAAGTAGCTACGGACTAAACGCAATTCGCGTGACCGTCGGTACCGCCTCACAGAACGACCGATTTTTTGAACTTACGAATTCTTTGTTATAAAAAAAAAAGTAGATACAGGTAAAAATGGATTTTAAGGCCCTTTTCTCGCAACTCGTTGTTTTTTTCGGAAAGCTTAACCAAGCACAAAAAATTATTATCGGTGCAGCGGTTACGGGAATCGTCGCCTTTTTGATTTTTTTGGTCGTTTATACTTCCGGAGGTTCAAAAGAGTCAAGCGACGGCTATCAGGTCCTCTTTGATCAGTTATCTGCTCAGGATGCGGCGAAAGTGATCGAGCAACTTGAAAAAGACCAGATTCCCTATCGCGTTCCCCGCGAGAACGTGATCGAGGTTCCTAAAGAAGTCGTGTACAAAGAGCGGATCGCTATCGCGTCACAGGGAATTCCCAAAGAAGGGCACGTCGGATTCGAGTTGTTTGACAAGCAAGAGTTCGGCGCCACCAGTTTCGATCAGGAAGTCAAGTTTCGACGGGCGCTAGAGGGTGAATTGGCCCGCTCGATCGATTCTCTCTCTCCGGTTGAAAAATCGAGTGTCAGTCTCGCTCTTCCCAAAGAGACGCTGTTCGTCTCCGAAGAGGTTCCCCCTTCCGCATCGGTTATGGTACAGCTGTATCCTGACCGCAAATTGACGGCAAAGCAGATATCGGGCATCAAAAAACTTGTTGCTGCCGCAGTTCCCAAGCTGACACCCGAAAATGTCGCCCTTATCAACTCGGACGGAGAAACGCTCGGGGATGATGAGGCCGCCGCACAGATGGGCGAGCTTTCGCAGATTCAGCAGCAGTACAAAACCAAAGAAGAAAAAAAGCAAGAAGAGAAGATAATTAATGTCCTGTCTCCGTTTATCGGGGGAAAAGACCGGGTTGTCGCCAAAGTGACGATCGAGTATGACTTTTCCGAACAGAGTTCGACATCCGAGACGTTTGACCCTGAAAACGTTGTTCGCAGCGAACAGACACTCGAAGAAAAACGCGAAGGAGCGGCTCCCGCGCAAGTCGGCGGAGTTCCGGGAGCGGTGAGCAACATCGGTCCGGTCGAGGGGCTCAGTAACAACGCGACGGGCGAAAAATACGAAAAAACAAGCGGCACGACGAATTACGAAATTTCCAAAACCGTTTCTACCAAGAAGCTGGAATTTGCCCGTATCAAGCGGATTACGGCGGCGGTTGTCGTGGATGGGAAGTATGAACCCGCAAAAGATGCCGCGGGAGAGCCGACCGACGTCATGGAATACGTCGCACTGGATGAAACGCAACTGCAGGCGATTGATGCGCTGGTCAAGCAGTCCATCGGTATCGACGAACAGCGGGGCGATCAGGTTACGGTACGCAATTTCGAATTCCAAGCTTCCAAAGAAGGGATGCGGCCTAAAGATACGGCATCGAAGACATCCGAGTTTATCGATACCTATCTGAAACCGTTTTTCCCGGTATTCAAATATTTGCTGGTGGCGCTTATTCTGTACGTTGCGTACCGCCAGATTATTATTCCGTTTGCGGAACGGATGCTCGAATTCAGCCGGGAAGAGGAAGAGTTCGAGAAACCCAATCTTGAGATCAGCGACGATGTCGACGAAGACCTGGCCGAGAAGGTACAGCAAATGCGCAAAAAAGTGGAAAATCAGCTCGGCATCGGCGAAAACTTCAATGAAGATGAACTTAAATACGATGTTCTTCTTGAAAAAGTACGTGAAGTTGCCGAGGAACATCCGGATGAATTGGCCAACCTGATCCAGGCGCTGATTGAAGAAGAGTCCACACCTGATAATGCTATGCATAAGCGATAGGAGGGGAATATGACGCTGACACCGCAACAACAAGCTCATTTCGATGAAATGTCGATGGCTGAAAAAGTCTCCGTTTTACTGGTACAGTTGGGTGAAGACGTCACGGCAACCGTTTTTTCGCGGATGAGCGTCGAAGCGATTACCGAAGTTTCGAAATACATTGCCAACAACCGCTCCATCGAAAAAAATCTCGGGGCGGCAGTGTTGGAAGAGTTCTATGCCATCATCCAATCCAACCAGTACCTTAATACCGGGGGGCTTGATTACGCGCGAGAGATTTTGTACAAAGCACTGGGTCCTGATGAAGCGAAAAAAGTTTTGGAACGACTGTCTAAATCGATGCAGAATATCCAGAACTTTGCCTATCTTTCCAAGATCAAGCCGCAACAGTTGGCCGACTTTATTATGACCGAACATCCGCAGACAATCGCGCTGATCTTGGCCCATATGGACGCATCGGCGGCCGCTGAGACCCTCTACATCTTCCCGGATGATCTACGGGCGGAAGTCGCAATGCGGATGGCGAAACTCGGGGATATCTCACCGTCAATTATCAAACGGGTCAGTGCGGTGCTGGAAAGCAAGCTCGAGGCACTTGCAACCTACAAAGTCGAAGTGGGCGGACCGCGTGCCGTTGCCGACGTTTTCAACCGTTTGGGTGCGAAAGCTTCCAAAGCGACGTTGACGCAGATCGAACAGCTCGATCAGGAACTCGCGGCATCGATCAAAGAGATGATGTTTACGTTCGAGGATATCGTCGATCTCGACGGTGCAAGTGTGCGTGAAATCCTTAAATCGGTCGATAAAAACGACCTTATGCTGGCGCTTAAAAGTTCGGCCGACGAACTCAAAGAGAAGTTTTATGCGAACATGTCGCAGCGGGCCAAGGACGCATTCGTCGAAGAGATGCAGTTTCTGGGTGCCGTCAAGGTCAAAGAGGTCGAATCCGCACAGCGCAAAGTTGTCGAAGTGGTTCAAAATCTGGCGGAACAAGGTATCTTGCAGCTGGGTGAATCTGAAGAGATGGTGGAGTAAGACAGATGGATGTCGTTATTCCGAACGATCGGTCCGGCGCGCATGCGATCAGCAAATACCAGTTCAAAATTCTCTCATCCCTCTCCGGTTCAAGCGTCGGCGAAGCAAGCGAGGAGATAGCGCGGACGAGCGGCGAAGCGCAAGACGTCGCCGCCCAATCGCAGCCGGGAATGTTTCATTCCTCCAACAAAGACGAGCTGATCGAATCGCTTCTGAAAAAAGCCGATGAGATGAGTTCCAACGTCATCAAAATGCAGATGCGGCTGGAAACGATGCAAGAAGAGCATGCGGCGGCTTTGGACGAGGCCAAAAAAACGGCGTACGAAGAGGGCGTCGCAGCCGGAATCGCTCAAGAGAAATCCCAAAGCGGCGAACGGCAGGGACAATCGCAAGATCAGATCGCCGTATCGGTCAAAACACTTGAAAATGCGGCTAAAGAATTTATGACGGCTTTGGATGCGATACAAAAAGAGCTGACCCATACGGCGTTGGACATAGCCAAAGAGGTCATCGGGATCGAAACGCAGGACAACAGTGCGAAGATTGCCGCCAAGCTCTCGAGCGATTTGATCGAGGATCTCAAAGACGCTTCGAAAATAACCCTTCGCGTCAACCCTGCGGATCACGGGTTTATTTCTGAAAAAGTAGGCTCTCTTGCTCATGTCGAGGTCCTTTCCGACCGTGCGATCAGCCCCGGCGGCGTTGTTGCCATCAGCGATGTAGGCAATATCGATTCAGAGATCAAAAAGCGTTATGAGAGACTTAAACGATCGCTTTTGCTTGAATCGTAAAGCCCTTTCCGAATCAATTCTCCTATAATGGATTGAATTTTTACCTATTTTCAGGACCGATAATTATTATGGACATTAAAAATTGCACGTTACAAGAACTTGAGGCACTTTCCGGGAAGATCCGCGAGCGTATTTTGGAAGTGGTCAGTTCCAACGGCGGCCATTTAAGCTCTACGCTCGGCGCGACCGAAATCATTGTCGCCATGCACAAAGTTTTTGACCCTTCCAAAGACCCGTTTATTTTTGACGTTTCCCATCAGTCGTACGCGCATAAATTGCTCACCGAGCGTTGGGAAGAGTTCGCCACGCTGCGGCAGTTCGGCGGGATCAGCGGGTATACGAAACCTTCCGAATCGCCGAAAGATTATTTCATCGCCGGGCACAGTTCCACGTCGATTTCGCTCGGAGTCGGTGCGGCCAAAGCGATTGCGCTTAAAAACGAGCAGGAGAGTCGGATTCCCGTCGTGGTTATCGGAGACGGCGCGATGTCGGCGGGGATGGCATACGAAGCGATGAACGAACTCGGCGACCGCAAATACCCAATGGTGATTATTCTCAACGATAACGAAATGAGCATCGCCAAACCGATCGGTGCACTCAGCCGTATGCTCAGCTCTGCGATGGCCAGTCCGTTTTATCAGCGGTTTAAGCGAAAAACAGAACAGTTTGTCGACAATTTCGGGGAAGGGGCACACTATATTGCCAAGCGGTTTGAAGAGTCGTTTAAACTCATTACCCCCGGAATCATGTTCGAAGAGATGGGAATTGAGTACATCGGCCCCATTGACGGGCATGATCTCAAATCTTTGATCGAGACGTTTGAAACGGCCAAAGGGATGGGCAAACCTGTCCTTGTACATGTTCAGACGATCAAAGGCAAAGGGTATGAAATTGCGGAGGGGAAACATGAAAAATGGCATGGCGTTTCTCCTTTTGATCTCAAAAGCGGTGCGGCAAGTTCCAAAAGTTCTGCCAAAAGCGCCACCCAAATCTACACCGAAGCGCTTTTGCATGCGGCCGAGCGAAATGACAAAGTTGTCGGCGTTACCGCAGCGATGCCGAGCGGTACGGGGCTGACGCCGCTGATGGAAAAATATCCCGACCGTTTTTGGGATGTGGCGATTGCCGAACAGCATGCGGTGACGTCAATGGCGGCATTGGCCAAAGAAGGATTCAAACCGTTTTGCACGATTTATTCGACCTTTATGCAGCGCGGATTTGATCAGGTGGTTCACGACGTGTGCTTGATGGGTCTCCCCGTCGTTTTTGCGATGGACCGTGCCGGGATTGTCGGCGAAGACGGCGAAACCCATCAGGGGGCCTTTGATATCAGCTTTTTGCGTCTGATCCCCAACATGACGCTGTGCGCGCCGAGAGACGAAAAATCGCTTCATCAGATCGTCGCCTATGCCGCCGGATATGATCGTCCCTGCGCCATCCGTTATCCGAGAGGGGCATTTTTGGAGGCGGATTTACCCGAATCGCTCCCTTTCCAGACGGGGAAAGCGCAGATGCTGGTCGAAAATGACTCGACGGCGTTGTTTATCGGCTACGGCAACGGTGTCGGGCGTGCGGCGCAGACGATGGCGTATCTGGATGAAAAGCCCTCTTTGCTCGATCTGCGGTTTGTGAAACCGTTGGACGAGGAGATGCTTTATCGCATGGCGCAACGCCATAAACAGTGGTACGTTTTCAGCGATTCGGCGCGTATGGGCGGGGTCGGCAGCGCATTGCTCGAATGGCTTTCCGAAGCAAAAATCAGTGATGTCTCGGTCGTGAGTTTCGAATATGACGATGCATTTATCAAACACGGCAACACCCGTCTGGTCGAAGAATCGCTCGGGTTGCTGCCGGAGCAGCTTGCGCGCCGGGTCAGCGGAGAATAATCACTCCGGCGATTCTCCCGGTGTGCTGTTTGTCGGCGCGGTACGAGAAATAGGTATCGCTCTCGCACGACGTACACGCTCCGATCAGTTCGATCTGTTCCTTGGCAATTCCCATTCTCGTCAGCTGTGTCAGCAGAATCGTATTGACATCCAAAAATACTTTTTCATCTTTTGTCCGCAGCGCATCGGCGTACCCTTTTGCTTCAGTTTCCATCGCGATCGCAGGGTTGACTTCGTAACAGCACCCTCCGATGGAGGGGCCCATGCTGACAAGAATGTTTTCGATTCGCGATCCGTAGTTGAAGCACATCGCTTCAATGGTTTTTGGCAGGATGGCGTTTAGCGCACCTGCGCGCCCGGCATGGACGGCGCCGATGGAACGGGTCTGCGGATCGTAGAGAAGTATGGGAGTGCAATCGGCGCTCATCACCATCAGCGGAATATCGGGACGATTGGTGATCAGGGCGTCGCATTCGGGAGGATTGTCAAAGTTGAACGTTTCGTCGACGGCGATGATTCGGTCGGAGTGGATTTGGCGCATATGAACCAGCCGCGTGCGCTCATAACCGAGTATCCCGGCTAGCCGGTCATGATTGGAGAGGACATCCGCAGCAGCATCGCCGACATGGAACGCAAGATTGGCACTCGCATAGGGAGGCTTGGAAACTCCGCCGTGACGCGTTGTAAAGCAGGCCGTAACGCTGTCGGTTGATGACAAAAGAGCAGATGTGATGATTTTCATGAAACGAGTATAACCCGATTCGCTTTTAGGTGGGATTAATCAACTTTCGATTATTCTTCCATTCCACTTTTTTATGTCGGGGCGTAGCGCAGTTTGGCTAGCGCACTACCTTGGGGTGGTAGAGGTCGCCTGTTCGAGTCAGGTCGCTCCGACCATTTTTCCTCTCTTTTAGCATTCACTTACTATACTATCCGCACTATTTTATACATTATGATTTTTACGTATTGCTTCCGCAATATATTCAAAGGACTTTGAGTGCTGAGACAGATGAAATCGGTACGTTTGGACGGAATGGACATCGACGCCAAACGCCGCGAGCTCAGAGACTATTTCCATCAGAGCTTCGATCTTTTTGAGTCCCTTTTCGAGCTTCTGAAAACGGAAGAGGTTTTTTACCGCCAATCCGAACCTACCCGCCATCCGATGATCTTTTATTTCGGGCATACCGCCGTGTTTTACATCAATAAACTGATTGCGGCGGGGGTGCTGAAAGAACGGATTAACGCCGTATACGAATCGCTGTTCGCCGTCGGGGTCGACGAGATGATGTGGGACGAATCGAGCGAACGTTTTTCGTGGCCTCCGGTCTCGGCGGTGAGAGAATACCGAACGCAAGTTCGGGAGATTGTCGACGCTCTGATTCAAACCCTTCCGATGACACTGCCGATTACCCAAAACGACCCTTTTTGGGCGATCTGGATGGGGATCGAACATGAGCGCATTCACATCGAAACCTCCAGTGTCCTGCACCGCCAGATGCCGCTGGAACTGATCCAATCCCATCGCGATTTCCCCCGTTGCACGACAAGCGGTGCAGCCCCAGAAAATCTTCTCGTTCCCATACAAGGCGGGGATGTTGTGCTGGGAAAAGGACAAAGCGATCACGGGCTGTACGGATGGGACAACGAATACGGGACGCAAAAATTTCCTCTCAAAGATTTTGAAGCGTCGAAGTATCTGGTCAGCAACGCAGAGTATTTGCCATTCGTTCGGGACGGGGGATATACCGATCCGCGCTGGTGGGATGAAGAGGGGCTAAAATTCCTTCGTATCGCTCAGGTAGCGTGTCCTGCATTTTGGATCGATCAGGGAAACGGAACGTATCGGTTACGGACTCTGAGCGATGAGATCGAGCTTCCCATGAATTGGCCGGTGGAGGTTAACGCTCTCGAAGCGCAGGCGTTTTGCCGATGGAAGAGCGTCCGTGAAGGTCAAACCTACCGTTTGCCCTGTGAAGTCGAATGGTATCGGATGGTGCAGGTGTGCGGTATGGAATCGCAGATATACGACGATGCGCGTGCGAACCTGAATCTGGCCCATTTCGCTTCTTCCGTTCCGGTTGATACATTCGCACACGGCGCATTGTACGATGTCGTCGGCAACGTATGGCAATGGACGCAAACGCCGATTGCCGGGTTCGCAGGATTTTCGACCCATCCGTGGTATGACGATTTCTCCACTCCGACGTTTGACGGCAAACACAATCTGATCAAAGGGGGATCGTGGATTTCGACGGGAAACGAAATCGTCGCATCGTCGCGTTACGCATTCCGCCGCCATTTCTACCAGCATGCGGGGTTCCGGTATGTGCGGGGACAGACGATTCAGGAATCAACGAACGATTCGCTTATCGAGGATCAGGAGATCGCTGCGCTCTGTGATGCGGGGTACGGCGAGGGGAACACGTTCGCCCATCAGGCCGCCGAGGCGATCCGAACGCTGATCGGCAAGAAAGGGAGCGTTTTGGAGTTGGGATGCAAAGCAGGGAGGCTGAGTCTGGAACTCTCAGGAGTCTTCGAGAAAGTGACGGGGATCGAGCGATCCGCCCGTTTTATTGCTCCGGCGATTGAATTGCTTCGGGAAGGAAGATGCCGTTACCGCATCGGCGGCGACATCCGCAGTATGACGCTGTCGGCGTTGAATGTTCCCGAAGCGCATAAGAGGGTAGAGTTTTATCAAGGGGACATGCGCAATCTCAAGCCCCATTTACTGGGATATGACGGTATTGTCATTAATGCGATAGACGAACCGGTAGAGGATCTCTCGGTTATCCTCGAAGCGATTCGCGGACGGCTGAATGAGAACGGGATAGTGATAGTGCTGGATACGCGCCCGCTTCAAAAAGAGGCGACCGCATTTGATTACGTCAAACAATCCCAAGCGCAGAGAGGATTTGCGAGCGTATGGCGTTAAATCCCTACAATACCCTCATTGACCGTAGCGGCACCAACGCCGAAAAATATACGTTGCGTAATGCCCTTTTCGGAACCGACGCGGTACAGCCGATGTGGGTAGCGGATATGGATATTGCGACTCCCGCGTGTATTCTGGACGCGGTACGGGAACGTTTGGATCATCCGGTGATCGGGTATGAAATAATGAGCGATGATGCCTTTGGGGCACAGATGCAATGGTTCGAAACGCATCACGGATTCACAATAGAGCGCGAATGGCTGAGCTACTCTCCTTCGGTTGTCGCTTCGATCGGCGTTGCGATACGAGCGCTTAGCGACGAGGAGGATGAGGTCGTCGTGATGGACCCCGTGTACCCGCCGTTTTATGCGATGGTCAAACATAACAACCGCCGCCTTGTTACCCATTCGCTAAAGCAGGATAATGAGGGGATGTATCGTTTTGATATTGAGCTCCTTCGTTCCCAAATAACACCGAAAACCAAACTGTTACTGTTGTGTTCTCCCCATAATCCGGTTGGTCGGGTATGGAGCCGTGAGGAACTAGAATCGCTCGGATCGCTGTGCTGCGAGCACGGTATCCGAATCATCAGTGACGAGATCCATTGCGACCTTGTCTACCGACCGCATTGGCATATTCCTACCGCTTCGCTTTCCGAAGCGGTTCGAAACAATACCGTTATGCTGATCGGTCCGGGTAAGACGTTTAACATGGCGGGGTTTTCGATCTCGACGGTATGTATCCCTTCGCCCGATCTGCGTGCTTTGTACGATGAGGAACGCAAGCGCGTTCACTGGGGAGAGGGGGCGGTATTGTCGCATGTTGCGTTTGAAGCGGCGTACGCTCAGGGCGCAGAGTGGCATCGGGGGCTGATGCGGCATTTGAGCCGTAACGCCGCCTTGATCGCAGAATGGGGCGCAACGCAGGAAAAAATCGTTTTCCGTCTGCCCGAAGCGACTTATTTGGCGTGGCTCGATTGTCGTGCTTTGGGAATGGGAGATGGGGAACTGCGCGAATTTTTTGTCCGTGAAGCGAGGCTTGGGCTCAGTCCCGGACTGAGCTTCGGCAAAGAGGGATCGGGGTTTATGCGGCTTAACTTCGCGGTTCCTTCGTCTATTTTGGAGAACGCGCTCGAAAAGCTGGGGAGAGTACTGCATGGAGCTTGAAAAAATTGCCGCGTTTATCGAGCGGCACCATTTGCTGTCGTTGGCGACCAACGGTGAGCGGCTGTGGTGCTGTTCGATGTTTTATGCCTTTGATCCCGAAGCGGTTGCGTTCGTCGTCGCTTCAGACGAATCGACCGAACATATGCGCAATATCAGGGGTAATGAGAACGTCGCGGGAGCGGTCGCATTGGAGACGAAAACGGTCGGGAAAATACAGGGGATACAGTTTGCCGGACGGATGCTCCAAGCGTCGGACGAGGAGGCCCGGCGTCTTTATTTCGGGCGGTTCCCGTACGCTCGGGCGATGCATCCGACGTTGTGGCGAATTGAGCTCGATGAGGTCAAAATGACCGATAACACCCTCGGCTTCGGGAAAAAAATCACTTGGAAACGCTCCCCTTCGGGGTGAAAAAGGTGCAGGGCTTGCCGCTGGAACTGAGGACGACCTGCGAGGGGATGATTTTGGACTTGAATCCGTACGCTTTGCATCCGTGGGGCTGGTTGGCTTCCCACGTGACGAAATAGTACGCGCATCGGTGGCAATTGATCTTTTGCATGCTGAAAGTTTAGCGTATAATTAGCAACATAAAAAAGGAAAATTATGAATAAATTACTTTGTATGCTGGAACTGCAGCAACGCCTTAATGATTCCACCAACGGCACTGGATGGGAAAAGGGGATCACCAAGGACGGAAAACGGATCAACTGGCGACGTTGCGTCTATATGGAATGCGCCGAAATGATCGATTCGTTTGGATGGAAACACTGGAAAAGCATTGCGCAGCCGACCGATTATGCAAATCTGCAAATCGAGATCGTGGACGTATGGCATTTCATCATGAGTCTTGTGCTCGAAGACGGCATCTACCGCGAAGGGGAAAATTTCGAGCAAATGGCGCGATGGATGTCCGAAACCGAAGGATACGGAGAAGTATGCCGCGCCAAAGAAGGGGAATATGCGTCGGACGAAGCGCTGATGCTCAAAATCGAAATTTTAATGCGTCATGCGCTTGAACCAGCCATCAACGGCGATTTGCACGTTATGACCGATGATTTCTTCAAACTTGCCGAAATGGGAGGGCTCAATCTCGATACCCTGTACCGCCTTTATGTCGGCAAAAATATTCTGAACCAATTCCGTCAGGATCACGGCTATAAAGAGGGACATTACGTCAAAATATGGAACGGCGAAGAAGACAATGCCGTGATGAAACATTCATGGGAAGCCCATCCGGATATGACCCCCGATGAGCTTTACGCTACATTGAAAGCAGCCTATCCGGCCTGAGTCAATCCTCTTATTTCCGGTACAGTTCCGGAAATTCCCCTTTCCAGCGTTTGTGGCACCAGAACCAAAATTTTGGATTTGCCCGAATAATTTTTTCCAACGTTTTCACCTGACGCTGCGTCGCATCGAGAATCGATTGCGGATCGTCGCTTTTTACTTCGATCGGATCTTCGAAACGAATCGTGTAATTTTCGTCGTCATCGGTCAGGATATACAGCGGTATGATCGGGGCGTCGTATTTATACGAAAGGGTTGCCGGAGTGGAAGAATGGTAAGTGCTGTGACCGAAAAGGTCGACTGCGACGCCGTGGCGTGCGTTGCTGGCCTGATCGATCATCAGCGAAACGCATTTTTTCTGTTTGAGTGCCCGGGTGAGGTGTTTTAGCGCCCCTTCTTTTTCGATCATCTCCATGCCGTGACGGGTACGGGCTTCGAGAAGATACGGGTTGAACTCGGGACGGTCGAAACTTTTGTAGATCGATGTTGTCGGCACGATAAGCTTCGAAAGAGCAGTCGCCCCGATTTCCCAGTTGCCAAAATGGGCGGAAATAAAAATGATTCCCCGACCTTCGGCCAAGGCGGCATCAACTTTTTCCCGGTTTTCAAAGGTCACGTGTTTGGCCAGATCTTCCGCCTCGTTTCGGCGGTTTTCCATTACCTGCAGGAAGTTGAGGAGCAGATTGCGGTAGCAGTACCGCTCGATTTCCTCGCGCTCGGCTTCGTTCAGGGTGTCGCCGAAAGCGAATGCAAGGTTTTGGGCGATCACGCGGTTGCGTTTGGGAGCCAAACGATGGGCGAGCCATCCCAGGAGGATAAAGAATTTTCTGCGCCATGCGCGGGGCAATGCCATCAGAAAACGGTCTAATGCCATGAAGAGGCGAAAACGGATCATAAGAGTTCCTTGGCTTTGGTCACGATCTCTTGCGGATCGATCTGGCGAATCGAAAAATCGTTTCGGTCAATTTTGAGAATATTGACCGGGGAGGATGATTTGAGCGCTATGTTTTTGTCGGTCGGATAGATCATTCGTTCGTTTGTCGGGCCGAAAAGAGTGATGGAAGGGCGGTTCATCGCCCAGGCCATGTGGGTCGGCCCCGTGTCGTTTCCGATGAGCAGATCGCAGTGGGCAATAAAGTTGACGAGTTCTTTCAGCGACATTCTCGGGGCAATCGCGGCGTTGGGAACGTGCTGTGCTATCCAAAGGGCATCCTGATGCTCCGGCTCGCTTCCCCAGATCAGATAACAGGGAACATCCAGTTTGGCGCATACTTCGGCAAAACATTCTTTGGGATAGCATTTGCTCGGCCATGATGCCCCGATGACGCAGGCGACGGCTTTGGTGTTTTCAGGGAGGAGAGGAGGTCTGGGAGCGGTTGGGAATACCGGGGTCTTATCCTTGATGAGTGCTTCGGAATAGGGGATATTCAATGCATCGGTCACGACTTTGATATTACGGCGGATCACGTTTTCATCGTAGGGGATATGTGAAGTCGTATCGTAAAACCATGCGGCGATCCCTTCTCTGGCGCTGCGGCGGTCGAAACCGTGAACCCGTCCGGGGAGAAGCGAAGCGACGACGGCTGATTTGAGAAGTCCCTGCGCGTCAATGATTTGATCGTAGGGAGGACGGTTTTTCAGATTCGTGAGTGTCTGGGTCAGAAGGGTGAAATCTTTGTTTTTTTTGATCCGTTTGATCGGTACGGCGACAGTCTCATTCAGGAGAGGGTGTCCCGCCAATATCGGCGCGAATGCCTCTTCGACGAACCAATCGATCACGGCGTCCGGATAATATCGACGGATAATCTGCAGTATGAGGGCAGTATTGACAATATCGCCCAGCGCGCTCAGCCGGACGATAGCGATTCGAGGATTTGAATTTTTCATAAGCGTAACTATAGCGCAACTAAGTTACAATCCCCCTCAATAAAGGCAGAGAAAAAGGAGAAGGAATGGTTGTCCAGGATATCCAGCAGTTTGCGGAAATTCGCCCGAAAGCAAGGGCCTATTTTTGCTATCTTTTTCATAAAAATCTCCCCAATCATCTCCCTTCCGTCTCGATCGAGTCCATTACCGCCCGTCTGTTGAAAATCAGGGGTGATCTTCAGGGGCTGGAAGCGGCGTATGTCCTCGATGCAAAAGGGAACCAGGTCAGCCCGACATATCTTAAAAGCGGGAAAAAAGAGGAGGATGTCGGGACGAACCGTTCCACTCGTGCCTATTATTATCGCGCCATGCATGAGCGCCGATGCACCATTACCGATCCTTATCCTTCTTTGCTCAACGATGAACTCACCGTGACCGCATCGGAGCCTATTTTTGATGAACACGGTGAAATCGTGTACGTTGCGTGCATTGATATGCCGTTGGGCGAAGTTCTTAAAATCGCCCATCCCATGGCGCTTGAATCGAATGCCGGACGGTTTTTTAGACTGGCGTATGCCGCTTTTACGGTCGTCCTTTCGCTCGTTGCTTTGTTGCTGTTCGTCAAAGGGATCGAAAGCTTCTTGGCGTACGGTTTCGGCCATTATGACCGGATTGAGATCAAAGATATTTTCGAAGCGACCATTTTGCTGACGTTGTCTCTGGCGATACTGGACTTGGTTAAAACTATTTTTGAAGAGGAGGTATTGGGACGGCCGAAAAGCGATCCCGCCTCCAGCATTCACAAGACGATGGTCCGGTTTTTAGGTTCGATCATCATTGCCCTTTCGATCGAAGCGCTGATGCTCGTCTTTAAATTCGCGATGACGGAACCCGCCATGATCGTGAATGCCGTTTACATCGTCGGCGGCGTAGCGATGCTGCTGGTGGGGCTTGCCGTCTATATCCGTTTTACGAACTTGGGAGAACGCCATTGATAGCTATCGTCGATTACAATATGGGCAATCTTGCCAGTGTCAAAAATGCTTTTGACCTTTTGGGAGAAAAAGTCGTCGTCGAATCCGATCCCGATAAGCTTTCATCGTATGACAAAGTGATTTTGCCCGGCGTCGGAGCTTTCGGCGATGCGATGGAACATTTGCGAAGCCGCGGGATGGATAAGGCGGTCAAAGAGTATGCCGCAAGCGGGAAATATCTGCTGGGGATCTGTCTGGGGATGCAGCTGCTGTTTGATTCGAGTGAAGAATTCGGAGTTACCGAAGGGCTGGGGTTGATACCGGGTCGGGTCGTGGCGTTTGACACCAGCCGTTTCCATACGCCGCTCAAAGTCCCTCACATGGGCTGGAACCGGATGTTTACCAAAGCTCATCCCCTTTTCGAAGGGCTGGACGAAGCCCATTATCTTTATTTTGTCCACTCCTATCACGCCCTGTGCGCCAACGAAGCGGACAGCATCGGCGAGAGTGTTTACGGCTACCGTTTTACGAGCGCCGTGGCGCACGCAAACGTCATGGGGATACAGCCTCATCCGGAAAAAAGCCATGAAAACGGCCTGAATATTCTTAAAAACTTTATCAATCTCTAAAAGGACATACCTGATGACAATTTTTCCGGCGATCGATCTCAAAGACGGCAAAGCGGTCCGTTTGACCAAAGGGGCGATGGACAGTGCCAAAATTTACTCCGATACCCCTTGGGAACTTGTGAAAACTTTCGAAGAAATGGGAGCCGAATGGGTGCATCTCGTCGATTTGAACGGTGCGTTTGCCGGGGAACCGAAAAATCTTGAACAGATTCGCGCAATCCGTGAAAACTGCAATGTCAAACTGGAACTCGGAGGGGGAATTCGCGATGAAGCGACGATCCGACGTTATCTTGAGCTGGGAATCGACCGGCTGATTTTAGGCTCCATCGCGGTCAAAGATCCCGAGTTCGTCAAAGAGATGGCATCCAAATATCCGATCGCCGTAGGGATTGATGCAATCGACGGGTACGTCGCCGTTGAAGGATGGGGTGAAGTCAGCTCCATGAAGGCGACGGATCTGGCCCGTGCATTCGCCGATGCCGGGGTCGAAGCGATTATTTGTACCGATGTCGGACGCGACGGTACACTTTCTGGAGTAAATGTCGATTTTACCCTTGAGATTGCCAGAGCATCGGGGATTGCCACGATTGCGAGCGGCGGTGTCCGTGATGAATCCGATATCGAAGCGCTCCTTCAAACGGGAGAGATTGCGGGAGTTATCGTCGGGAAAGCGTTTTATGAGGGGACAATCGACCTCAAACGCTTTCTTTAAACTTTCCGCAAAGATGGATTCGTTATCATTGGGCATTAATTCTGCAAAATTTTGAATCGACAAAAGGACGTACATTGAAATTATTGGTAGTAGATGATAGTTCGACGATGCGCCGTATTATCAAGAATACGCTTTCTCGACTCGGTTATGAAGATGTCTTGGAAGGCGAAGACGGGCTACAGGGATGGGCCGCTCTGAATGAAAATCCTGATATGGGTATGTTGATTACGGACTGGAATATGCCGGAAATGAACGGTCTTGAACTGGTGAAAAAAGTACGTGCTGATGCCCGTTTTACTGATCTTCCGATCATTATGGTCACGACAGAGGGCGGAAAAGCGGAAGTTATTACTGCTCTCAAAGCAGGCGTAAACAATTATATTGTCAAGCCCTTTACGCCGCAGGTTCTGAAAGAAAAACTTGCCGCAGTTCTCGGTACTGAGGGTTAATGCAAGAATTTTATTACATGCTGGTGGTCAAGCCATCATCTCACATCGAGCTTTTCAGCGACTTTTTGGTCGATCTGCTTCCCGTCGGTTTCGAAGAGACCGACGAAGGCTTTATTATCCGCAGTGAAGAAAGCCTCGAGACCGTGAGCTGGGGAATCGAGCAGTTTGCCGAAGCGCTGCAACGGGCAACGGGGGAAGTGATCGATGTCGAACTGATCCTGACCAAAGAGAAAAACGATGATTGGATTGCGCGCTATCAGCAAGCGGTAACCCCCGTTCAAATCGATCCCTTTTACATCCATCCGACATGGGAAGCACCGAAAGAAGGGATGCTGAACATCGCGATCGACCCCGCCCTCGCATTCGGAACGGGGCATCATCCGACCACGGCATCGTGCCTTCGTGCCGTTGCCAAATACGTCAACGCGGGCGATGCCGTGATGGACGTGGGATGCGGCAGCGGCATTTTGGCCATGGCCGCACTGCTCAAAGGTGCCGTTGTTGATGCGTGCGATACCGATCCGCTCTCCGTTGAAAATGCGCTTGCCAATGCGGAGCAAAACCATCTTTCTTACCGCAGAATATGGGAAGGTCCGGTGCAAGAGAGCGATGAAAAGTACAATGTCATTATCGCCAACATCGTTGCCGACGTGTTGGTATTCATCGCAGGCGACCTGAAAAAGCGGTTGGCGGAAGATGGCGTTTTAATCCTCTCCGGGATTATGGATAAATACGAAGACAAAGTTTTGCGTTCGTATAAAGCTCTTGAGCTGACCGAACGTATCGTTGAAAATGAATGGGTTACCCTCGTTATGACCCAAAAAGGAAATGGATAATTATGAGCCAAAACGAGTCGAATCCGAATCCGGATAAAAACGGCAATTTTTTCAATAAAAATCCTCTCATCACGTTTGCTATTTTTTCGATTGTCGTTATTATGCTGTTCAAAGCGTTTATCGGAGACGAAAATGAGCTTGCCGGAAAAATTTCGGGACAAAACGTAACCCGAACACAGGAGATCAGCTACGCCGACCTCAAGCGCCTCATTGCAAACAAAGAAGTCGAGAAAGTCTCTATCGGCCAGACTTTGATTCGTGCGATCGGCAGCGACGGAAACGGTAAAGTAGCGTATACAACCCGTATCGTCGGGCCGGATGCGACGTTAATCCCTCTTTTGGACAAGCAAGGGATCAATTACAACGGCTTCAGCGAGAGCAACTGGTTTACCGACATGTTCGGATGGCTGTTCCCGTTTTTGATCATTATCGCCATCTGGATGTTCTTTGCCGGACGGATGCAGCGAAACATGGGGGGCGGAATTCTCGGCATGGGAACATCCAAACGCCTGATCAATTCTGAAAAGCCCAAAACCAAATTCGATGACGTTGCCGGAGCGCAGGAAGCGAAAGAGGAAGTTCTCGAGATCGTCGATTTCCTCCGCTTTCCCGACCGTTACGTTGAACTCGGTGCGAAAATCCCTAAAGGGGTTCTCCTCGTCGGAAGTCCGGGTACGGGTAAGACGCTGCTGGCCAAAGCGGTCGCGGGGGAAGCGGATGTTCCGTTTTTCTCTGTTTCGGGGTCAAGCTTTATCGAGATGTTCGTCGGTGTCGGTGCCGCCCGCGTGCGTGACTTGTTCGAACAGGCGAAAAAAGACGCTCCGTCGATTATTTTTATCGATGAGATCGATGCGATCGGTAAAAGCCGTGCCGCAGGTGGAATGATGGGCGGAAACGACGAGCGCGAACAAACCCTCAATCAACTGCTGGCGGAAATGGACGGATTCGGTACCGATACGCCGATCATTATCCTCGCCGCCACCAATCGCCCTGAGATCCTTGATCCGGCGTTGCTCCGTCCGGGACGATTTGACCGTCAGGTGCTGGTCGACAAACCCGACTATCAGGGGCGTATCGACATTCTTAACGTTCATGTCAAAGGGATCAAAAAAGACGCTGACGTCGATCTCGAGGAGATTGCGCGTCTGACTGCGGGGCTGGCCGGAGCCGATTTGGCCAATATCGTCAACGAAGCGGCTTTGTTGGCCGGACGCAAAAGCCAAAAAACGGTCAAACAGACCGATTTGCGCGAAGCGGTAGAACGCGCTATCGCGGGACTATCAAAAAAGAGCCGCCGGATCGATGAAAAAGAGAAACGGATCGTCGCCTACCACGAAAGCGGTCACGCATTGCTGGCCGAGACGACCAAGGGGGCTAAAAAAGTTTCCAAAGTCTCGATCGTCCCGCGCGGACTTGCAGCATTGGGGTACACGCTAAATACCCCCGAAGAAAATAAATACCTGATGCAGCGCCACGAGTTGTGGGCCGAGGTGGATGTACTGCTCGGCGGACGGGCGGCTGAGGAAGTTTTCATCGGCGAAATCAGTACCGGCGCGGCCAACGATCTGGAACGCACGACCGACATCATCAAAGCAATGGTACAAATGTACGGAATGAGCGACGTAGCCGGTTTGATGGTTCTTGAAAAACAGCGCAGTACCTTTTTGGGCGGCGGTATGACGCAGGCACGCGAATACAGCGATAAGATGGCCGAAGAGATGGATGCGTACATTAAAAACGCCCTGAACGAACGTTATGCTATGGTTAAAGGACGTTTGGAAGAGTACCGAGGGGCTATCGAAAAGATCGTTGAACTTCTGTACGCGAAAGAAAACATTACGGGCGATCAAGTGCGCGATATCATCGAAGCGTATGAGAGTGAAAACAACATTGAGACCAAACTGGAGCCCCGTAAAGAGATACGGGCGAGCGAAACAACCATCATTTCAGAGTAAATAGTTCAAAGGAGCACGACATGAACGTTCAGAATGACACTTTCATCCTCTCAAAACGGGGATGGCTATTGGCCGGCGTAGTCGGTGCTCTTTTTCTTTTCTTTACGATGACGGGACTTCATTTATTCCAGTTTTTGTTCGGTGCGTTGCTTCTGGCGTTGCTGATAATTTTCCGCAACCCCGAACGCAATACGGCCGCGTATGAGCCAGACGCCATTATCAGCAGTGTGGACGGTGTCGTTCTTTCGGTTGAAGAGGTTGTGATCGATGAGCATAAAATGAAAAAGATGACGGTATTGAATTCATTGTGGGACGTATCGATACTCCGCGCTCCGTTTGATGCTACCGTAGAGGGATATAAAATCCGTCACGGTGCATCGCTGCCACTGTATCACCCGCTTGCGGAGACGTTGAACGAAAAGGCGGTACTGTCATTTCGGTCCGCCAAAGGCGAAGAGGTCTACATCGAACATCTTAGCGAACAGAGCTGTTTCCCTATCGGCATCGATGCGGAAGCGAATCAGAAATTCAAGGAAGGATCACGATACGGCTTTCTGGCAAAAGGGCGCAGCATCGTCTATTTGCCTGAAAATGTCCGTTTATCAGTAAATGCGGGTGCCACTCTTCGTTCCGGCGAAAGCATCGTCGGCTATTTTAACGCTGCGTAAGCGTATTTTCACCCAAAGGCAGGCGATGATACGCAAAGACCCTCCTCCCCCGATCGCCTACCTTCTCCCCAATTTTTTTACCGCCGCATCTATTTTTACCGGGTTTTACGCGATTGCACTGGCCTTGGAAAGTTCCTTTTCCGAAGCCGCGTGGTTCATTTTTCTGGCGTTGATTTTTGACGGTTTAGACGGACGTGTTGCGCGTATGACCAATACGGCCAGCCATTTCGGCGTCGAATTTGATTCCTTAGCCGACATTGTCGCTTTCGGAGTCGCACCCGCATTGTTAATGTACCTGTATATCGGAGAGTCATACGGGCGTATCGGGATTGTCGCCAGCGCACTGTTTATTATTTTCGGGGCGGTTCGCCTGGCACGATTCAATGTGACGACATCGCGCATCGAACCGAGCGTTTTTATCGGACTGCCGATTCCGACAGCGGCCATTATGATCGCTACGGCGGTGCTGCTTCTCGAACGTTACGAAGAGTACGGGGAACTGAAGTTTTTGATGCTGCCGCTTGGTGCGGCATTGGCTGTCTTGATGGTGAGCAATATCCGCTATCCAAGCTTTAAAAAGATCAGTTTCAAGTCATTTCATCTGCTCAGATTTTTGATCGCGGTGATCGTAATAGCGATGGGAATATTCGTTTATCCCATCGAGGGGATGGCGCTTATAGCCGCGCTATATCTTCTTTACGGGCCGTTACGGGCCTCATATTACCTTTTGCGGCGCTTTGTTTATAAAGCGTGATATTTGTGCGGTTCATTCGCCAATTTATCGGTGTCGATGGCAAAATCAAAATAGCGTGAGACGAAGCCGTTGTTCCCAAGACGGTTAAGCTGTCCGGCAGCGGCTGCGTTGTTCTGGATCTGCAAAGAGAGCATTCCCAACGCGTAGCGGGTTTCCGCGAGAGCTGGATTTGTCAGTTTGGACAGTTCGAGCAAGGCAATGGCGTTTTGATAGTGTTCGGCTCCGATAGAAGCGCATGCACCCAGAAAGAGGGTTTGCCCGTCTTTGATCTTGTGCGTGTCGATAAGCTGATTGTAGAGCGTATAGGCCTCTTCAAACTCACGATTGTACAGATATGCCTGCGCTAACGCCCCGTTCACGTCTACCGTATCGCCTGCCGTTGTCTGAAGCTGCATTTTCAGCCGTTCGATCATCGGTGTGAGCTGCCCTGTCATGACACTCATCATGATCGCCCGTTCCCGGGTGATCTGCGGGCCGAAATAAAGATCATCGTACCGAAATCGCTGTTGTTTGAGGTAATTGATTGCCGATCCGGCAAACGCTTTGGGCTTTTGTTGCTTGAAATGGGTATCGATGTACATCAGGTGGGGAAGCATATCTCCCGGTTGCATTTTTATCAGCCGTTCGGCAGCTTTTTTCGCTTCATCATCGTCTGCGGTTTCGGAAGCGATCAGTACTTTCAGCCCGAGGTAAAACGGACGTTCTTTGTATTTGTTCCCGACCCATTTCGCGGCACTGGGGAAATTATTGTGTGCAATGTCCAAAACGGCGCGATAGAGCTCAAATTCTTCGTTGACCGGCTCTTTTGAGAGATTTTCTTTGAGGATGGAGGAGAGTTTGGCATTGTGTTTGCCGATCAGGTCTGAGCTCATCAGGGCAAAGATGCCGGATAGATAGTTATCGGCATCCAAATGGTAGGAACGGAGAAAATGCTCATACGCTTTAGGAAAATCGCCCAGTTGAGCGTACGTCAGTGCCAGATTATAGTGAAGGATAGAGTGCTTCGGGTTGTTTTTGAGCAAATCGTTCAGTTGACGGTTGGCATCTCTGAGACGGAAATCGAGCGCTTTTTGGATCGCGAGGGCAATGCCGTGGTCGATGACAGAGAGATCGGTACTTTTTTCAAGATACGCTTTGGCCCCCTCGACATCGTCTATGTAGATGTTGGCATTTCCTTTTCGGATGTAATTGATCGTTTGAGCGGCATTGAATATTTTGTACGGCGCAAAATAAAAAACGGTTTGATAGTTTTTGGAGCGGGCGGCATGGCGCTGGCTTCGATAGAAACGCTGAACGTCGTCGGGATTAAAGAGGGACGGTTTCAAAAACACGCGGATCGGATAGGGGGTATAGACCTTGTCAGGATAGGCATGCGTCACGTCTTTGATCAGCGCCGAGGCGTCTTCGTGCATCCCTGTTTTAATGTTGACAAACGCCAATGCCAGTTTTTCCTGTACCGGTTCGGGGTTTTGCATAACCGCATCGGCGAGATATTTTTTGGCCGTCGCAAGATCGCCCGTATTGGCATGCAAAAGCCCTAAAGAGAAGGAATCTTCTTCCTGCAATGGATGCTCAAGGGCATTAATGGCATCCGCATAGTTGCCGTAAAGAGAATCGATTTTGGCGCGCAACTTATTTTGCGTGATCAGGTATTCTTCGGATGTCGGGTGCTTGAGAGCGCTAAGCGCTTCGAGGTAGTGACCCTTATAATAATTGATGAGAGTGTAATAATACGAATAGAGCGGGGAGGTGCTCTCTTGCGGCAGATAGGCAGCGGCAAGATCGATGTAGTAGTTGAAGTCTTTTTCCCGTTTTAAATGGAGCGAACACACCGCGGCATTGATGGCACTGACGCATCGGTTTTCGCTGTTGGCAATGGAACGTTTGAAGTTTTCCAGTGCCGTCTTGTAGTTGCCCTCTTTGAGCTGTATGACACCCAGATTGTATTGGGAGATCGCTTCGGAGTAGAGGGCGATTTTTTCGTAGAGTTTCAATGCTTCGACGGTTTCTCCGTTGGCGTAAAGGGTGTTGGCCTTGTTGATCATTTTTTCGAGTTCGCTGGGTTCGATGATCTCTTCTTTGGGTTCGCGGGAGGGTTGAATCGTCTCGGATTCCGACGCGGTTGCTGCCGCTTCATGAGAAGGAAACAGCATCACATAGGTGCCGGTTCCGGCCAGTGCCAACATCAAAAATGCGGCTGCCCCGAGGATAAGGCGTTTCTTTCTGGAATCGTCTTTGGCCGAACCGTTTGTCTGATCCGACGATGAGTCCTCAGAACCTGCGGTATCGATTTCTTCGATTATGATGATCTCTTCTTGGGTTTCGGCCATACGATCTCTTTAAATTAGAGGTATTTGTGCAACACTTGCGGGATACGGACGGTGCCGTCTTCCTGCTGGAAATTTTCCATAATGGCTATCATCGTCCGACCGACGGCCAAACTTGAACCGTTTAGGGTATGGGCGAGAAGATTTTTGCCTTCTTCCTTATAGCGGATTTTAGCCCGGCGGGCCTGAAAATCGCGGGTATTGGAGACCGAGCTGATTTCTCGGTACGTGTTTTGGCCCGGCAGCCACACTTCCAGATCGACCGTTTTGGCGGCTCCGAATCCCAGATCACCCGTGCAGAGAGTGACAAGACGGTGAGGAAGCTCCAGTGCGGCGAGGAGGTCTGACGCACACGCAACCATTTCATCAAACACCGCGTCGCTCTGATCGGCACGGGTAATGGCGACCAGTTCTACTTTGTGAAACTGGTGCTGGCGGATCATTCCGCGTACGTCGCGGCCGCCGCTTCCCGCTTCTTTTCGGAAACACGAGGTATATCCCGTCATTTTCAGCGGCAGTTCGGCGGCGCTTAAAATCTCGTCCTGATAAAGGTTGGTCAAGGGCACTTCGGCGGTCGGGATCAAAAATAGCTCTTCGTCTTCGACTTTGAACAAATCTTCTTCGAATTTGGGAAGCTGACCTGTCCCCTCCAGCGCACGTCGGTTGACGAGGGCCGGAACGCTTACTTCTTCGAACCCGCGTTCGCGATTAAAATCGAGCATGAAATTGATGAGGGCACGTTCCAACCGCGCACCCATACCGCTCACGACGCTGAAACGGCTTTTGGCGAGTTTGACGCCGCGTTCGAAATCGATCCATCCGTTTTGCTCGGCGAGTTCCCAGTGTTCTTTGGGAGCAAACGAAAAGGTCGGCGGGGTGAGAACTTTTTTGATTTCAATATTGTCGTTTTCATCCGCTCCGTCGGGAACGTTGCTGTCCGGGATATTGGGGACGCGCATAATGATCGCGTCCAATGCTTCTTCGGCAGTGCGCTGGGTTTCAAGGAGATCAGTTAGAGCCGCTTTGTTGGCATCGACTTCGTTTTTCAGATCGTCGGTATTTTTCCCCTCTTTTTTGTACTGGCCGAAGAGCTTGCTCAATTCGTTTTGTTTGGCCTGTGCGTTTTCATAGGCGGTTTTGGCACTTTTGAGGATTTCAAAGGCAGTTTTGAGTTCATGAATCGTCTCAGCCGAGACTTTTTTGCGCATCAGTGCGGCGGCGGTTTCGTCAAAATTGTTTTGGAGAAGTTTTACATCGATCATAAAAGGTTGTTCCTGCGATTATAATAGTGATCGATTATAGCCAAAAGCGGCTGAAATTAGCTCAAAATCGCCTTTGCGAGTTCAAACTGATTGGCCGTCATGATATGGATTTTCGGATGGAGGGTTTTGAACTCTTCGAAAAGAGTTTTACTCAGCTCGAATCCCACGCGGTATTCTTCCTCGGGACTGATGCCGGACGCTCTCTCCAGCGCGTCGACCCAGCGCTGCGGCACATGAATACCGGGAACGTTCTCATCCAGAAAACGGGCGGTGCGTAGTTTGGTGATGGGGAAAAACCCGAGGATCAGGACGCATTTTTGCGGATGGGGCGATGCGGCGTTGGCTTCGGCCATCATATCCAGTAGCTGACGGGCGTTGTCCAGGTCGTAAACGGGCTGGGAAATGACGCCGATTGCGCCGTGGGCTACTTTTTTGGAGAATTTTTTCTGCAGAGCGGTAGCATTTTTGGCGTAGGAATCGATAACGGCAAACGGATATATTTCCTGGACGGGAACGAGAAGTTTTTGTTCTGCCATGTCGGTTCCGTTATTGAGGGTCGTGATGATATCGAGAAGGAGTTTGCTGTTCCCCTCGAACACCCCTTTGGCATGGGGCTGGTCAGAGTAGTGTGCGCTGTCACCGGTGAGAGCGAGGATGGCCCGCACATTGGCTTCGTTTGCACCCAGCAGGTCGCTTTGCAAGGCGATGCTGTTGCGGTCTCGCATGCTCATCGTCGCCAGCACCGGGAGGCCGAAGCGGTTTTGAAGCGCCACGGCGGCGAAGAGGGCATTGTATTTGAGTTTGGCCAACGGGTTGTCGGTCGTGCTGAAGCCGTCCACGAGAGTATGCAGCCCGAGTGCCTCGATTTTATCGATCGTCGGGGCAAAGGCCGCCGAACGCGACGGGGTCGTCTCTAAAGTGATGTAGGTGCCGGAGCGTAGTTTTTCGATAAAGGTGCCGAACAAAAGATGCCTTTAGGGGTATAAAAGATATAATTGCGTCATTATAACGAAGAGGAAGAATTCTTTTGATTAAGTTAGCGGTATTTGATTTTGATTCGACCCTGATGGACGGAGAAACGATCGATTTTTTCGCCGAAGCGTTGGGAATCGGCGAACAGGTTTCGGCCATCACCGAGCGTGCGATGAACGGCGAACTCGATTTTTTTCAAAGCCTTCAGGAGAGGGTGGGGCTTCTCAAGGGTCTTGAATTTTCGAAGGTGGAGCATATCTGCCATAACCTTCCCTACATGCCCGGCGCGGTAGAGACGATTACACAGCTGAAGGAGCGGGGGATCAAAGTCGTTTGTTTCAGCGGCGGGTTCCGTAGCGCGACGTCGCATGCCAAGGAAATTCTCGGATACGATGCCGATTTTTCGAACGTTTTGCATGAAAAGCACGGCCGTCTCACCGGTCTTGTCGGCGGGGATATGATGTTCGATTTTTCCAAAGGGGACATGCTGTTGCGCTTACAGGGGCTTTTCGGCATCAGCCCCGAAGAGACGATGGTTGTCGGAGACGGTGCGAACGACCGCTCGATGTTTGCCCACGCGGGGACAAGAGTCGCATTCTGCGCCAAAGAGATCCTCAAAAAAGAGGCGAACGTTATCATCGAGACCAAAGACCTGACACAAATCATCAATAAGGTATTTGCGTAAAAGTACACGAGTGCGCGGGCTTCCCGTCGAGGGAAATACAGCGTTAGCGTAGACGGCGGGGCTTGGCTCCGTCGGCGTATAAAAAAGGAAAAATATGTTAGAAAATTCACTCTGGACACACTATAACCCCGAGAAAACGATCCGCGAAGTATTGGCCCGCATCTACGAATGCAATGCGATCGAGATCGGAGAGGACGAGCGGGAACTGTACGCAGCGCTCAAACGCCATTTGACGAAGAAAGAGTTTCGGATGGTAATGATGAACGAGGCGGGACTCAGTGCCGAAGAGATCGGAGCGGAAGTCGGGCTTGAAGGCGACGCCCTAAAAAAAGCGCAGTACAAAGCATACCGCAAAATACGGCAGGACAAAATTCGCCGTGAAGTGAAAGTCGGGATGCCAAAAGAGAATGCCGATGAAGAGGGCGATGACGAAGAGTAATGGGACGCTTTGATACATTTTTGATAAAAACAGCTGAAAAATTATCACATTAACATTACATTAAAGCTCTATTTACCCTTTATCGGGTATCATAAAACGCATCAAGACATCTTCACCATTTTTTCGAAAATGTTGAAGGTGTCTTAAACCAATAATATTCGTAGGAGAACGACATGAAAAAGTCAGCTTCATGCTTCCTCGCTGCACTTGTAGCGGTAGGGATGATGAGTACAGCCGCATCTGCCGATGTCAAAAAAGGGCAAAAAGCCTATCTTAAAACCTGTAAGAACTGCCACGGCAGCGGTACCAAAGGTGCTGCAATGCATACGCAGGAAGAATGGGATGACCTTTTCGCTAACGGCGGAGAGAAAATCGTCAAAGCACACGCAAACGACAAATCGGCTGCGTATTTCAACGGCGAATTGTTCAAAAACCAATCTCAAGATCTTCGCGATTTCTTGTTTGAATACGGTTCGGATTCAGGCAACGTTCCTTCTTGCGGCTGATATAACAAGCCTTGCCCCTTCCGGGGCATCTTCTTCTAAAAATCTTCCAACGTCTTTAATTCAATTACTCCATACGCCGGTTCTTCATACGGATGAGCACTTTTTAATGCCTTTAACACATTCGTGATGCATTCAGCGTTGCATATCGTTTCGATTTTGATCTCATCGACGCGTTCGATTGTGTGATGCTGCCCGATGGCAGGATTTGATCCCGGAAGAGGACGGAATTGCCCGGTTCCCAAACTTTCCCAGCTGCATCGGTCGTAATTCTCGTATTTTCCCGCGCCCGCGTCAAAAAGTGCCTCTTTGAGCGTTTCGGCATCGCGAAGGGGCACATAAACGATCACTTGATATAGCATTGTAGATCCTCTATTAGAATAGGATTAAAACATTGAGCCAATTATAACTTTAAACCGTGTATGCCCTATTTAAGTTACAATCTTCGTAGCGACATAAAAGGGATGAACGACAGATGAGAATAGTGATATGCGGTATGAGCGGATTTGTGGGCAGTGCATTGGAAGATTTTTTCCGGAAACGGGGGGACACTGTAGCGGGGATAAGTATCCGTTCATCCACGTCTATCCAGTCAATTGCGTCCGTGTTCGAACAAGCCGATGTCGTGATTAATCTTGCCGGCGCAAATATTCTGGGACGTTGGACAAGCGAATACAAAAAGATTCTTCGCCAAAGCCGCCTTGAAACGACAACGAAAATCGTCAAGGCATTCGCGATGTGCGCCAATCCCCCTTCGCTGCTTTTGAACGCTTCGGCTGTCGGAGTGTATGATAGTTTTCATCAGCATGACGAGGATTCCCGTCATCTGGCGAAAGATTTTTTGGCTGATTTGGTGCGTGAATGGGAGGCCGCGGCGATGGGTGCCGCATCCGAACGTACGAGGGTGTGTCTGATGCGTTTTGGTGTGGTGTATGCTTCGCAAGGAGGGGCAATGTCTAAAATGCTCCCTCCGTTCAAGCTGGGGTTCGGCGGTAAAATGGGAGACGGATTTCAAATGGTCTCGTGGATTCATCTGGACGATCTGGTCCACGCCTGCGCTTTTTTGACCGATCGGCCCGATATCGAAGGAATCGTCAATTTCACCGCATCTGAACCGATCAGCAATATGGCTCAATCCAAAGCAATGGGGCGTCTTTTGCATCGTCCGGCTTTTTTCGATCTTCCCGCGTGGCTTGTCAAACTGGTGTTCGGGGAAGGCTCGACGGTGATGCTGGATTCTAAAGAGGTGTATCCCCGCCGTCTACAGGAAGCCGGATTTACGTTTTTATACCCTACCTTTGAGCGTGCGATGGAGCAAATTGTTCACGCCCAAGAGCAAGAAGCTCTTCATCCAGACGATAAGGGGTAAGGGCCACTTCATCGATCGTTTTGAAAACGAAATGGCTTTTGCTGTAACAGATGACCGAATCGGTTTTTCCTTCCGACAATGCATCGATAGCGTAGGTGACAAAACGGTACGCCATCAACCGATCATAAACGCTCGGATTGCCTCCGCGCTGGGTATGCCCCAAGACCGCAACACGGGTTTCAAACCCAAGCTCGGCTTCAAACCATGCGGCGACTTTGTCCGAATTGCGCAATGCTTCGGAGACGACGGCGATGAAATAGTCTCTCCCGTTGGCGACTTGTGAGGCGAAACACGGTTTGTACTCGTCGATATCGGCGGGAATCTCGGGGATCAGACACAGTTCCGCCCCGGAGGTCAGGGCCGAAACCAGCGCCAGATAGCCGCAGTTGCGCCCCATCGTCTCGATGACGAAAGCGCGGCGGAAAGAGGCGGCGGTATCGCGGATCTGATCGATCGCGTTGCGGATGACGCCGAGCGCGGTATCGACCCCAAGGCAGTAATCGGTGCCGTTAATATCGTTGTCGATGGTGGAAGGGATACCGCAAAATGCGATGCCCTGCTCACGGTAAAACTGTTCCATCCCGCGAAAACTTCCGTCCCCTCCCAGTACGATCAACATACCGATACCGTGAGAACGCAGGTTCTCAGCGGCGATTGTGCGGTAAGAACTCTCTTTAAAGCGTTCGGAACGGGCCGAGCCGATTTTGGTTCCGCCGCGGGTAATGATCCCCGAGACGTCGGCGTATCCGGCGGGAACGATGCGGTTGTCGATCAACCCTTCAAATCCGTGATAAACAAAATAAGGCTCCATGCCGCGTGCGATGGCGTATTCCACAAACCGCTTGAGAGCGGGGTTCATACCCGAGACGTCTCCCCCTGAGCAGAGAATGGCGATTTTTTTCTTCATTGGTTCTCCTGTATCTGTCGGCTCAACCATAGGGTGCATTGCAGGCTGAGCTCTTCAGTCGCTTTCGAAAGCGCTTCGACGCCTCCCTTCGCATCGTCACTGAGTGCTTTGACGGTCAGTTGAAACCGTTTGCTTCCCAGCGTTTTGTTCGTCGTCGGATCGATCAGACGGTATGTGGCGTCAATGTATCCTTCGCTTGCTCCCGCGATGGGAAAACGGTGATAAAACGCGTTTAAATCCGATTCGAGGAGATACGACGGACGCGCCGTAGACGTGGAAGAGAGCAAGACGCCGAAAACTCCGCGCTCCTGCAACGATGAGGTGAGCGAGCGTTCGATCAGGGATGCGGGAGTATCGCTCCACCGGCTATAGAGATATTTTCCCGCTTCCCCCCCCTCGCGAAGATAATAGATGTTTTTGGAAGCGAGTGACGGGATCGTTTTGGCAGCCGCGATACGAAGACTTCCGCTTGTGAGGGGTGCAGAGAGGGACTGAACCGATTTGGACGGGAGAATCGTATACTCCTTGATCGCGGGTTCGGTACCGGAGCATCCGGCAAGCGTTATAACGGCTGAGATAAAAAATACGGTGCGTTTCATGGTCATTCTCCCGGGCCTGGTTTCGGTGTCGATTTTTTGAAGAGCAGATCCGAGGGACTCTCGTGAAGGTCGCGGATCGTCATCTCCATTTCCTGTGTCAGGATGCGCGTTTGCGTAATCAGTTCGCTCAGCTCGGAGGTGGCGGGAGAAGCGATGGTTTTGAGGTCATAATCGCCGCGATCCAGCGACGCCTCGAGTTTTTTGATCAGCGTGTGGCTCTCGCGGGATGTTTTCTCGAGCGATTCCAGAGTTGCGGCCATTTTGGTCTGTACGAGTGTGTTGACATTGTCGGATGTGTTTTTGACGCTTCCGGCAGCTTTGTTCATCGTACCGAAAGCGCGGGTGGCGTTGGCTTCGAGTGCGGCACTTTGTTCCAGAAGGGATTTTATCTCTTTTTGATAACCGTCGATCTGTTCGCTCAGGGAACGGAGATGTCTGAGGCTCATTTGAACGTTTTCGATATTTTCGTCGTTGAAAAGCCGGTCTGCGTGATCGAGCGTCGCGGTGAGTTTGATGGCGACGTTGCTCAGCGATTCGTCCAGCCGCGTTATCATTGAAGGCTTGGATTGGATGATGGAAGCGCGTTGGCCGTTTTCCATCATCAGCGGTGCGTTTTTGGAGCCCCCGACGATCTCGATGAAAGCGAGCCCCGTAATGCCGTAGAATTTTAAAACGGCATAGGAATCGGTTTTGATAGGGGTTTCTTTTTTGATTTTAAGGGTCAGTTCGACCTCTTCGTTATTGTCGGGATTGATGCGGATCGCTTCAACCTTGCCGACGTCTACGCCGTTGTATTTGACGGCCGCTTCGGGGGCAAGTCCCGAAATCGATTCGGTGATGTAGACGGTAAAGCGGCGATAATCTTGCTCATCCTGACCGTATTTTCCCAGCCAAAAGGCAAACGCAATCAGTCCTATCGCAAAAACAACGACAAAGAGTCCGGTAAAAGTGTAGTTAAAACGAGATTCCATGTGTCCCTTTCTGAAAAAAATAATCGACAATCGGGTGCCGGACGGCGAGGACTTCTGCCAGACTCCCCTCGGCAATCACCTTCTTTTCTCCCAACAACGCGAAACGGTCTACAATATGATGTATTGTATCCAGATCGTGAGTGACTAGGATTACGGTCAGCCCCAGAAGATCGCGAAGCTCACGAATCAGCGTATCGAATTGGCGCGAGCTGAACGGATCGAGACCCGAAGTCGGCTCATCAAGAAACAGAAGTTTCGGATCCAGTGCCAATGCCCGAGCCAATCCCGCCCGTTTGACCATCCCGCCGCTGAGCTCATTGGGATACAGATGTATGGCATGCGCGGGAAGGCCGACAAGATCGATCTTGAGCTTTACGAGTTCATGAATGAGCTTGGGAGGCAGATCGGTGTATTCGTGATAGAGGAGCGCGATATTTTCTCCGACGCTCAACGAAGAATAAAGGGCTCCCGATTGAAATAACACCCCCCACCGGCTCCGCAGCGTTTGGGCCTCTTGATACGACAGAGCGGAAAGGTCGTAGCCTAAAACATCGATACGGCCGCTTTTTGGGTGTTCCAGCATGATCATTTCGCGTAACAATGTCGACTTGCCCGATCCACTGCCTCCGATCAGCGCGTAAATTTCATTTTCGTAAACCGTACAGCTGACATGATCGTGAACGATGTTGTCGCCGAAGGAAGTGATGATGTCTCGGGCGCGGATAATCGGCTGCTTCATAGCTTCAGTTCCGTCAATAAGACCGAAAATAGCGCGTCGCAGGCGATGACGAGAAAAATGGCGTTGACGACGCTCTTGGTCGTATAGTGGCCGATGCTTTCGGTATTCATGGAGACCTGAAACCCCCGGTATAGACTTGCCATGGCGATCAGAAAAGCGAAAAACGGCCCTTTGACGATTCCGATGACGTAGTGCTTGAGGGCAAGGGCGTTTTGAAGCCGGTGGACGAATTCCGCGAAGCTGATGTGCGACTGGGTATTGGCGATCACCATACCGCCGAAGATGCCGACCATATCGGCAAAGAAGATCAGCAACGGCATCACAATCATCAGCGCGATGACTCTGGGCCATACGAGAAAGGTGAACGGATTGAACCCCATCGTTTTCATCGCATCGATCTCTTGCGTCATTTTCATCGCGCCGATTTGGGCCGTAAATGCCGATCCGCTTCTTCCCGCAACGACAATAGCGGTAATGAGAGGGGAAAGCTCTCGGGTCAGGGAGATGCCGATCGTATCGACGATGAAAATATCGGCGCCGAATTTTTGGAGTTGGACGATGCTTTGATAGGCGATGACCACGCCGATCAAAAAGGCACTCAGAGCGATGATCGGAAGCGCCTGCGCGCCGGTCGCGAGAATATGGGCTCCGATGGAGTGCCAACGCAGACGCGAAGGATGGCGCAATGTATGAAACAGCACGACAAACGCTTCTCCCAAAAAAGCGAGAAACGTACCGATCCCTTTTTGGTAGAGATGCATTTCGCGCCCTAGCCGATACAACCAAGAAGGGGCTTGCGGAAACGGGGAATCGTCAAGGTTATGAGGGTAGAGAAGACGGTACAGTTTGGTCTGGTTTTCGTCGGCTCCTATAAGCGTCGATGCGAATCCCTGCCGTTCATAGGATCGGTAGTACATCTGCCATAAGGCTATTCCGGCCGAATCGACTTCGCTGACGTCGCGTATGTCCCAAACGATAGCCGATGCAGGGGAAAAAAGCTCAAGTACTCCCGCTACTTCGGCCAAATGAGGAAGCGTCCATGCTCCCGCGCATTTCAGCCGGGTCTGAGAACCTTCTTGGACAACGGTAAGGGTCGCCGTAGATGTGCTTCGCATGAGTTGATTATAGCACTTTTGGAAAAGAGATGAAGAAGAGAATAGGGGAGGGCTTGCGGCAGCCCTGTTTAGGGGGCGCCGTCAAACAGACGGTTCAATCTTCATGGCCTGAGTGAGAACCCAGTAAGAGGTTGACCGAAAAAATCAGAGAATCGAGATTTTGGCGCTCTTGTGCTTCGTTGAAAAATGCATTGGAGTGAGTGTACTGGAGACGGTATCGAGCCGTTTCGCCGGAACGATATTCGACCATTGCGGAAAATTGATCCATGTTTTCGGGTGAGAATTGGTCCGTTCCGGTGATGCGGTTGCGGTAGATGGCATCGTACCGTGCTCCGATGCTCCACTCTTCAGATGGCGTATAAACGAGTTGCGTATAGTATCCCGCCTGTTTTTTGTGTATCGGCGAATAGACGAGTTCATTGACCGTGGACACATCGTTATCGCTGTCCGCAATGTATGTCCCCTCCATATCACGATAGAGCCATTCGCTCTGCCAGATAAGGGCGCTATGGGGATCAAGACGATAGTGCAGGGTTAGGTCAAGACCATATAAGTCGCTTGTCGCACTGATGGCGTAAGGGGTCTCGTCGCTGAAATGATTGATGCGCGTATTTCCATGTGCCCAGCTTGCTCCCGCGAGAATCGTTGTGTCACCGATATCGGCGGACGTTTTGACGTATCCCAGATAGAGCGAGGGCTGCTGTGCCGAACCCGAAAGGACCTCTTCTTCTTGGCCTGTGTAGGGGTTATTGATGGATGCTTGTCCGAACATCCCCTCGTTTTTGCCTTGAAGCGCTTCGATTCCGAACATCAAATAGGTATCGGTCGGTGCCGTCCATTGGAGCTGTGCGCCGATCTCGTCTAAGCCGTGATTCCCCAAAAACGCTTCGTACACCAGAGGCATATCCGAAAAACTCCATTCATGATGGTGCCGATGGTTCAGATAACCGAAGTCGCTGAGAAATTTTCCCCCTTTTAGACGGAGGTTATAAGGGAGATCGTGAGCGGTGAAAAAGGCTTCTTCGATATCGACGCCACCTTCGGAAAAATGCAACAATACTTCGGCATCGAGGTTAGACGTCAGCTCACTGTGAATACCCATCTCGGCATAATTAAGATTAAACCCGTTCTGGGCGTTGTAGGTCGGATGGGTTGATCCGTTATGGTTGTGCGGTGCGAACAGGCCGTGCGCGATACCCGGAAGCTCGAGATGGGCCAGTTGTTCGTCTTTCTGCGAACGGCTCACGTAAGACGTATCCAAAACGAGCGACAGGTCAAAATCGGAAACGGCTTTTGGAAGATTGTGCGCCGAGTGGGCGTTGTCGTGGTGTATTTCGTCCGCATCAGCCGTTTGCGCAGGGCGTTGGTGTTCCAGATGATTGATTTTTTCCTGCATCGCTTTCATCATCGCCTCCATCTGTGCCATTTGGGCTTTGAGGTTCTGGATCTCGGTATCATCGGCACACAGTAGGGCCGCCGCGAGGGAAGAGAGCAATAGTTTATTCATGATGCTAATCCTGATGGTTAAAAATTTTTAAAAAGGTATGGATAAAAATAAGGATTAGGCCGAAGGGGGAGCGCGGGTTCGTAAAACGGTCGGAAATGCCCAGGAAACACTGTTGGACTGAGCAATAAAAGGTTCGTAAGACAACGAGATTGCGGCGAGGGTGATCGGCTCGTTCGGTACGGCGAGGACATGGCTCAGCAGATACAGGGGACAGGACTGCTCATAATGGCCGTCCGCATCATGGACATGATCGTGGATCACCTCATGCAGTGCGCCCAGAAGGCTGGAGACGATGAATACTGCGGCAAAAAAACGTTTAAACCGTTGCATCGTCTCCCCTTTTTTTCCGCGAATTTTAGCATAGGTGGCATAGTGTTTGCTTTTGGCATGTCATAATTGACAATATTTAAAGGATACTCTATGATAATAAAACGTTTTAGTGCATTATTACTCACCCTCTCCGTCAGCCTCTGCGCCGAAATCAACAAAGAAGAATTAAGCAAACTCAACGTCGGCGCCTTGCTGGTCAAAGATATGACTTCCAAACAAATGCTTTACGCAAAAGAACCGTTCAAAGAGCTCAAACCAGCCAGCCTTACCAAAGTGATGACGGCATTAATCGCCATTGAGCAGGGGAATCTCGGACGACCGGTGACGATCACGAGAGAGATGACGCGGGTCGAACCGACGATTGCAGGCTATCGACGAGGGGATGTTATTCGTCTGGAAGATATGATCAAAGCAACGATGATCAAATCGGATAACGATGCGGCCAAAGCGATTGCGATTGCCGTCGGAGGAAGCGAAGAGCATTTTGTCGCGATGATGAACGCCAAAGCCAAAGCGATCGGGATGCGTCACACGCACTTTACCAACCCGTGCGGATACGATGACAAACAGCATTATTCGACCCCGAAAGACCTGCTCAAGATGACCGAATACGCGATTAAAAACCGTAAGTTCAACGATATCAGCAAAATGAATGAACATACGTATTATTCGCTCAATAAAAACAAAAAGTTTTTCGCCTATACCCATAACCGCCTTCTCAACCGTTATGAATACGCGGTAGGGGTCAAGACGGGGTACACGTCCAAGGCGGGAGCCTGCCTTATCGCCCGGGCGAAAAAAGACGGGAAAGACTGCCTTATCGTGATGATGAATGCGAAAGAGGACCGCTGGAAAACGGCCAAGCAGATTTTCGAGCAGGTTTTAAACAGTTAAAAATTCATCCAAAAACGCTTGATACAGAGCCTTTTTTGCCTCTTTTGGCATCGCCGCATGGGCCGGCGAGGTGGAGGGAAGAAGCACCTGCGTTACCTCTAACCCCTTATAATTTTTGCGAAACAAGTCGAAGCTTTTTTTTCCCGTAAATCCGAATGCCCGAATATTCGGGTACTTTTGCAGCAATGCGGCAAAATCGTTGGGGACACAGTTGCGCAGATTGGTATCGCTCGAATTGCTCCGCTCGCAGGAGCCGATCACGTCCCACAACCCGATCCCCTTTTCCAGACAAAATGCCTTTTTGGCTTCATTGGAGGGCAGCGTGACGTTGAAGATTTCCTCGATTATCGGCCAAAAAGCGTTACGCGGATGGGCATAATAAAACGACTGTTCGAAGGACGCAATGCTGGGGAAACTTCCTAGAAACAGCACGCGGGTATGATGGTCCAGAATCGGATCGAAGGGGTGATCAAACGGTTGCATAAGCCGATTTTATCTCAATTTACCTTCCCCTAAACCACATTTTGTTACAATTCCGCCACTAAATCACGGGCATCAGGCCCACTCAAAGGAACTGCATGAAGCGTGCACTGCTGAGCGTCAGCGACAAAAGCAACATCGCCCTTTTCGCCAAATCCCTGATCGGATTGGGGTATCAGATCATCTCTACGGGCGGAACGTACAAACTGTTGCGTGAAGAAGGGATCGATGCGATCGAGATCGATGAGGTCACCAAATTCCCCGAATGTTTCGAGGGACGCGTCAAGACACTTAACCCGTACATTCACGGCGGGATTTTGCACCGTCGTGACAAACAGTCGCATTTGGATCAGGCAGCTGAACTCGGCGTCGAGGCAATCGATCTGGTGTGCGTCAACCTTTATCCGTTCAAAGCGACGATCGAGCGTACCGACGATTTCGAAGAGATCATCGAAAACATCGACATCGGCGGCCCTGCGATGGTCCGCTCTGCGGCGAAAAACTTTGACAGCGTCATCATCGTAACCGACCCGTCGGATTATTCGCTCGTATTGAATGCCATCGAAAACGGCAAAAACAGCGTCGAATTCCGTCGCGATCTGATGATCAAAGCGTATGAGCACACCGCGGCGTACGACTCCATGATCGCCAACTATATGAACAAGCGGTTCAACAACGGTATGGGGGCTAAGCAGTTTGTTGTCGGTAACAAAGTGATGGATACCCGTTACGGCGAAAACCCGCACCAGAAAGGGGCATTGTACGAGTTTGACACGTTCTTCAGCCAAAACTTCAAGACCCTCAAAGGAGAAGCGAGCTTCAACAACCTGACCGATATCAGCGGCGCGGTGAAAATCGCGGCTGCGTTCGGAGATGAAAACGCCATTTGTATCGTCAAACACGGTAACCCTTGCGGTTTTGCGATCCGCGAGAATCTCATGGATGCCTATACCGAAGCACTCAAATGCGATCCCGTTTCGGCGTTCGGAGGTGTCGTAGCGGTCAACGGCGTCGTGACCAAAGAATTGGCGGAAAAAATGAACGAAATGTTCCTCGAAGTGATCATTGCCGGTCGCATCGACGACGAAGCGCAAAAAGTGTTCGAGCCGAAAAAACGGCTCAAACTCTTCGAATACGGTGCGGACCGTATCGTGCTCAGCAACGATGCAATCGATTTCAAACATATTGACGGCGGATTTGTTTTCCAGGATGCGGACAAAGTTACCGCCGATGAAGTGAAAAATGCGAAGCTCGTCACTACACACGTCGCAAGCGCTTCGGCACTCAAAGATGCCGAGATTGCCTACAAAGTCGCATCATTGACCAAATCGAACTGTGTCGTGTATGTGAAAAACGGGGCGATGGTCGCGGTCGGGATGGGAATGACCTCACGCGTCGATGCCGCGCGCTGCGCCCTCAAAAAAGCCGAAGAGATGGGTCTGGATGTCAGCGGCTCGGCGCTGGCTAGCGAAGCGTTTTTTCCGTTCCGCGATTCGATCGACGCGGCAGCGGGCGCGGGCGTCAAAACCGTCATCCAGCCGGGCGGTTCGGTACGGGATGAGGAAGTCATCGCGGCCGCCGACGAGCACGGTATGGCTCTGTATTTCACCGGCATTCGCCATTTTCTCCACTAAAAAGGATTGCGCCTTGAGGGCGCAACTTCTTACTGCCTCTTAACCCCCTCGCATACGAAGATCACAATTTAAACTTGATTGATTTTGACTCAACTTATATGCTATAATTTTTACCAATAAAAATTGATATTGTTTTAGCAGGAATCCCTCATGTCAAAAAGTTTGTATACCACTCTTGAAGTCTCTCCCGGTGCCAGCGAGGCCGAAATCAAAAAAGCATACCGAAAGCTCGCGCGCCAGTACCATCCGGATGTGAACAAAGATCCCAAAGCCGAAGAAAAATTCAAAGAGATCAATGCGGCCTATGAAGTTCTTAGCGATAAAGAAAAGCGTGCCAAATACGATCAGTTCGGAGATTCGATGTTTGGCGGACAGAATTTTCATGATTTCGCCCGCGGTCAAGGGAACAATGTCGATTTGGACGATATCCTGCGCAACATATTCGGTCAGGGCGGCGGATTTGGCGGAGGTGGCTTCGGAGGGGGCGGTTTCGGCGGATTTGGGGGAGGCGGTTTCGGTGGGGGCGGCTTCGGCGGTATGAACCTCGACATCGACGCCAACGTTACTGTTCCGTTTGCGGTAGCGGTACTCGGCGGAAAACATTCGATCAGCCTCTCAGGAGAGAGTTTCGATATCAAAATCCCTGCCGGGATCAAAAGCGGCGAAAAACTTCGTGTCCGGGGAAAAGGCAAACGTGCCGGAGGACAGGCCGGCGATCTGTATCTGCGGATCGACGTCGCGGCCAATCCCGAATACGAGCGTGAAGGGGATAACCTCGTCAAAACGTTCAATGTCCCTTTATACGCAGCTCTTTTCGGCGGCAAGGTCAGCATTCAGACACTGGAAAAAGAGGTGACGCTGAAAGTGCCGGAAAACACCAAAAACGGCCAGCGTTTCCGTCTCAAAGAGATGGGGGTTGTAAATCGTCAAAGCGGCACAAGGGGAGATCTGTACCTCAAAGCCAACATCGTGCTTCCGGCGGTAGAGAAAATCGATCCGGCGCTTGTCGAACAGATGAAAAAAATCTTACCGCAGGAGTAGGCCATGCACCATTACGATGAACCGGTATACATGATCAGCATCGTTGCCAAGATTTTGGACATCCATCCGCAGACATTGCGTCAGTATGAGCGTGAAAACCTGATCGCTCCTTCCCGTTCTGACGGGCGCATTCGCCTGTACTCACAGCGCGATATTGAAAAGATCAAAACGATTCTGCGGTTGACGCGTGAGCTGGGGGTTAACTTGGCAGGCGTTGACGTTGTGATGCGTCTGAAAGACAAAATGGAGACAATGGAGCAGGAGATGGCCGAAATGCGCCTCGAACTCTCCCGCATGCGGACCAATACGACGGTACCGCCCGAAAAATCGCTTGTTACCAAGCGCAGCGTCTATGAGATGGTCATTTTCGAAGACGACCTCCTCAAATAATGTCGCTTAATCCTCAAATCCATGACAGCTGGAAAGAAGCGCTCAAAAGCGAATTTGACCGTGCGTATATGAGCGAGCTCAAAGCTTTTTTGATCGAAGAGAAAAAACAGCGCACTATTTATCCGCGCGGGAATGAAATCTTCAATGCTTTCAATTCGACCCCTTTTGGCAATGTCAAAGCCGTAATTTTGGGACAGGATCCCTATCATGGGCCGGGCCAGGCGCACGGTCTCTCGTTTTCGGTACGCCATGGAACGGCGTTTCCCCCTTCCTTGCAAAACATTTTTAAGGAACTTGTCGACGACATCGGTTGTCCTTATCCCCAAAGCGGTGATCTGACTCATTGGGCAAAGGAAGGGGTATTGTTATTAAACACGCTTCTCACCGTGCGTGCGGGGGAAGCGTTTTCACACAAAGAACACGGATGGGAGCGCTTTACCGACCATGTCATCGCGACGCTCAGCGAACAGCGAGAACATATCGTATTTATCCTATGGGGAGCGCCAGCAGGGAAAAAGGCGGCGTTGATCGATGAGCAAAAACATTTCATCGTCCGTTCCCCGCACCCTTCGCCTCTGTCGGCGTATCGCGGATTTTTCGGCTCAAAACCCTTCAGTCGGACGAACGATTATCTTAAAGCGCGGGGGATTGAACCGATCGACTGGCGGCTTTAAGCTGCTTCAGCCATTTTTTTCGCTCTTTCAGAACTCCGGCGGTTTCGGAGGAGGGAGCGTGCTTCTGCACTTTTTTGAGCCACTCAATCTGATTATAGGCGTCTTGAACCGCTCCCAGCTGATTTTGAATCTTTTTGCATTCGGCGATTTTGTTGTGTTCGTCTCTGAGCTGCGCCGTGCTAAGAAACTCCAGCCCGTATCGGGCATTTTTAAACCGTACCCGCAGTTGATGAAGCTCTTTTTGCGATGTTGCGTCGCTGATGGCCGCATAATCGGCAACGGCGGAGGAGTAATGGCGTTCGACCGTCTGTATCAGCTGCTTCGAGCTGATATCGGGATCCGCATCGCATAGAGTGTCGTAGTAGTTTCGTATTGCAAGAAGTGTTTGGGCCTTGAATTCAGCGGTAAAAGACGAATCGAGACATTCGCGCCGTAATCGGGATAACTGGCGGCACGTTTTCGGAGAGCGTTTTTTATTCAGCGATTCGATCAGGACATCAAGCTCGCGAATGGCGTTGGTCGATTTGACGGCATTTTTGAGCTCGCGAGGAAAGGGGACGCTCTCTTTGAGATAAAGGGTCGTTAATGAGCGCACCCGCCGTATGGCGATACGAAAGTCATGTACTTCTTCACTGTCGTGGCTCCGTACAAGCGTGTCAAGGAGCGTGAGTGCATGATAGAGCTGATAGGTAAGATACTGTGTAACTACATTCAGACGCATGCAGTCATTATAACCGATTTGCGTTACAGTTTAAAAACGGCACAGATCGGAAGGTGATCGGAATATCCTTCTCCGGTGTGGTGTCTGGGTTTTTTGCGCGACTGCTGCCAACGATAGGGTTTGCCTTTGTAGAAAAGATAGGGCTTTTCGAATCGTTTGAAACTGCCGCGTACATATTCGATGCCTTTTCCGTCGACAAGTGCGTGGGAAATGATCATGTTGTCGAGCGCTTCGTTGTTGCCCCGAAATTCATGGCTCCACCGTTCGGAACTATCCACCTCGTACCATAAGTTATAGAGGCAGTTTCCGCACGACTTGAGCGATGAATAGGTGATCGGATTTTGTTGCTCGTCAAGGGTCCCGAGTATGTGGTTGATTCCGGTAATTCCCCCGGTGTCGTTGTGCTTTCGGCTTCGGATGAAAGTGCGGTACTCTTCGTAATCGGAATTAAAATCCCCAAGAAGGACGAACGGTTCGTTTTTATCGAGGGCCGAAAGGCGCTTTTTGAGTGCTTTTGCGCTCACGATACGCATGCTCTCCGGGCCGCTTTTTGATTTCCAGTGATTAACAAAGATGCGAAGGCTTTTGCCCTCGATGTCGAGTTTGGCTTCCAGAATATCGCGGTAGGCACGGTGGGAACTCACCGAATGGCTCAGGGCACTTTTGATGGGGTATCGGCTGAGCAGAGCGGTTGCGACGGTCGTATTTTTAGCCCGTGCAAAAACGTGGTAAGGGTAGTAGAGCCCCTGCCGCTTCAATTCGGTTTTGAGTGCTTTGAGGGCAGTTTCGGATTCGATCTCCTGCAAACCGATGACGTCGGCATTGATATCGCGGATCACCTGTGCCGTATTGCGTAGTTTGATGCGGTACATTTCCTCGTTCCAGCCCCACGATGTATTGGGAATGTATTGTTCGTATTCGTTCCCGTCATCGTTCATATCGAACAGGTTTTCGACGTTGTAGGATGCGATTTTCACTTCGGCACCTCCTAAAAGGGTGTAAATAAAGAGTAAAAGAGCGAAGAATTTCATTATTCGATTCCGCTGAGGCGAAGAAGATGTTTCGTCTCGCATTCGCGTCCCATCATCTCGACAAACAGTTCCTGCATGCTTTGACTGCCCCCTTTGGCCAATACCACTTCTTTGTAGCGATGGGCCAGCTCAGAACCGAAAACTCCTTCGTCGACGATCGCATAGTAGGCATCGGCGCTGAGCACTTCGGCCCACTTGTAGCTGTAATACCCTGCACTGTATCCACCACTAAAGATGTGCGAAAAGCCGTTTTGAAATTTGTTATACGCGGGGGGCTTGATCAACGATGTCCGTTCCCGAACCCGGTCAAGAAGGTGCTGGATCTCTTCTCCCTGATAGAGGCGCGAATGGAGTTCGAAATCAAAGAGGGCGAATTCAAGCTGGCGGAGCATGAACAGCGCACTCTGAAAGTTTTTGGCACGGATAAGTTTCGCGATCATCTCGTCGCTGAGGACGTCGCCGCTCTCATAATGGCGGGCAAAGAGTTTGAGTACCTGCGGTTCGTAGGCAAAATTCTCCAGAAACTGCGACGGAAATTCGACAGCATCCCATTCGACGCCGCTTACCCCGCTTACTCCGCGTTCTTTGACCCGGCTCATTAGATGGTGCAGGGTATGTCCCATTTCATGGAAGAGAGTAACGACGTCGTCGTGACGGAGCAAAGACGGAGTGGTCTTGGAAGAAGGGGGGAAGTTGCAGACGACGAAGGCACTGGAGCGGTGGATACGCCCTTTTTCATCTTCGCAATGGGTCTGGAAGTTGTGCATCCATGCCCCGCCCCGTTTGTCTTTGCGTGCTTCGAGGTCGAAGTAAACGCGCGCGAACAGGGTTTCGCCGTCATACAGATCGTATGCACTTGCTTTTTCATCCCACAGTTCAAGTTGTACGGCCTCAAAACGGATACCGAACAGATTATGTAAAAAAGTGAACATCCCCTCCATGACCGAATGCTGTTCGAAATAGGGACGGTACTCTTCTTCGTCAATGTCGTATTGCGCTTTTTTGAGAATTTCGCCGTAGTAGGCGGTGTCGTAGCTTTGCAGCTCAAGCCCTCCGGCTGCGGCGCGCAGTTCGGCGATCTCTTTTTCCGCCTGCGGACGGGACGCTTCGATCAGCTCGTTGATAAATTTGACTACCGCTTTCGTATCCGGGGCCATTTTCGAAGCCAGTGAATATTGCGCGTAGTTTTCAAATCCGAGCAGTTCGGCACTCTCCTGCCGCAGTGCCATCAGTTCGTCGATAATCGCGCTGTTTTGAGGCGCACGGGTTGTGTAGGCGCGGTAAAGCTCTTCACGGACGGCCCGGTTGGGCCCGTACGTCATGTACGCGATGTACGAGGGCATCTGGAGGGTAAAGCGGTATTTTGTGACGCCGTCTTCTTCGAAGCGCGCGTTTTCAAGATCGCTTTCGGGGATGCCGGCCACGTCGGCTTCATCGGTGATGATTTTTTCGTACGCATTCGTCGCATCAAGGAGGTTCTGGGAAAAATCGTTCGTCAATGTACTTTTGCGAAGGTTGATGTCGGCCAGTCGTGTTTTGGACGCTTCCTCCAGATGCGCTCCGGCGAGCTCGAAATGCAGAATATTCAGATCGAGGATACGGCGCTGTTCGACATTCAGGGCACCGTATTCGTTTGTTTTGATCTGTTTGAACGCTTCATAGAGTGCGAGGTTTTGCCCCACATAGGTCGAATACTCGGTCAGGATCGGGAGCGCTTCGGCATAGATTTTTTGCGTCGCTTCAGAGTTTTTGACGGCATTCATATGCGAAAGAGGGGTGAAAAGAAGCTCCATCTCCTCTTCCATGAAATCAAACGGACGGACAAAATCGGCATAGGTTTTGTGCGGAAGTGCCAATAGGGTATCGATGATACGGTGGTTGTTTTCGATCAGGGCATCCAGATCGGCGATGAAAGTGTCTAAATTAAGTTTAAAATCGGCAAAAGGCTGCATGTTTTCTCCTAAAAAGTAGCGTTATTGTAGTGCAGCGATTCAAAAATTATTCTATAATCTTGCAATTTGTTATCAAGGTTTATAAGATGCGCGCTTCCATCAGAACAAAAATTCAGCAGTTGCTTCGGTATATCTTTGTGGGGGGACTTTCCCTCTTTCCTCTGATTTTGGTATTGATCGTTGTCAATTTCATCAAAGATCTGGGGGTGAGCGCGTATTCGTCACTGCACGAATACACCGATTCGTTCGGGGTAACGATTGCCTTGATGGTTGCCGTCATCGCCGTATTTGCACTGTTGGGGTATTCGATCGAGAAATACGGCCGCTCGATGTTCATTTCGATCATCGATAGCCTGTTTGAGCGCATTCCCGCGATTCGTTCGGTTTACTCGGTGTCCAAAAAACTCGCAACGATGCTCTCCGGTGGCGAAGACGGGGGGCGTAAAGAGGTCGTTTTGGTCGAATATCCCAAAGACGACGTATGGGTTCCGGCCTATCTGCTGAACCGTCAGGGAAATATTTGCGTACTGTTTATCCCGACATCGCCGAATCCAACCAGCGGCTATACCGTCATTGTGGATGAAAAACGGACGATCAAAACGACCCTAACGCTGCAGGAAGCGTCCTCGTTCATTATCAGCATGGGCGCCGATTTTCCCAAAAAAGAGGAGATCGCCGAGAAGATCAACGGGCGGTGATGCACTTCATTCAAACTCGTCGTACTTGGGTTCGAGAGCATTGAATCTCTCAATCAGCAGCTTCTGATAGCGCGGAGCCTCGCGGTAGAGTTTTTCAAGCCCCTCGGTTCCGTGATGAAGCGTCAGGGAAGAATCGACGACGATGTAGGAGAGGTAGACGGTATTTTCGTTGATGGAAAACTGTAGCCGTTGAAGCGCCGCGTTTTCGTTCAGCAAAAAATCATACAGTGATTCGATGTTTTCCTGCGGTATGCGGCACAGCGGCGAGTCGCCGATGACGATGCCGTTGTCGTAATAATTGATGTCGATGCGGGTCGCACCTTTCTCGCTTCGCCAACTGCGCTGGCTTCGGCGCGACAGGGTCACATTGACGCCCAGAGATCCCAAAATCGTTTCGATCAGTGCGACGACGCCGGTCGGCTTATACCCTTCCCGCCGCCGTTTGGCGACTTCCAGTTTCGTTCCGCATTTGGGACAATAGTCGTTGTGTATCGTCTCTTCGGGAATCAGATTTTTGCACGAAACGCATCGGATAGCATGGTCTTTGCGTATTTTTTTGAATTCTTCCAGCGCATCGTGTAAAAGATACGCCGGGAGGGCGAACCCGAGATTGTTCGAATTTTGGATGATAAAGGTGTTGACGCCGATCACTTCGGTCTGTTCGTTCATCAGCGGTCCCCCGCTGTTGCCCGGATTGATTGCCGCATCGAACTGGATGTATTCCACTTCTCCCTGCAAACGGGCGGCTTTCGAAACAATTCCTTCGGTGGTCGAGTAGTTCAGCCCGTAGGGATGGCCGATGGCGATGACGTTGTCCCCGTCATGAACCTCTTCAAGGCTCAGGCGCAGCGGATGGTTGCAGACGATGGGATCGGGAGAACGGATAAATGCCAGATCGTACGCCGGATCGTCATAGACGACCGTGCCGATTGTTTTCGGAAGCGTCTTGGTGCTGATGAGCACCTCTTTGAGGCCGCTGACGACATGGGAGTTGGTGACGATCAGCCCATCGCACACAAAGCCGCTGCCGCTGCCGTAAGGGGTTGTTATCTGTACGATGCTCTCGATCGTGCGTTCAACCATTTTTTGGGTGGAAAGATTCATCCTTACACCTCCGTATAATCGAGATTTTTGATCTGGAGATAAAAACTCTGGCTGAAGTGATCCAGATCGTCGTAATTGAGTTCATCGGCAAAATTACGCAACGCTTTGTAGCGCTCCGCATACGGCTCGACGGCCGATGCGATCCGCATCGCGATCCGATGTCTGTCAAACGTTCGCGTTTTCGGATCGTACAGAGGAATTTCACCTTCTGCTTTGAAAAAATCACTCGAATAAATTTCGACATGCAGGTGCATCAGGGCCCGCAGCGAGGGATGAAGCCCGTAGTTGTACAAAACGTACAGAGCGACGTAGCGGTAAATGACGCTGATGACATAATGCGAACGGTTATTCTTGTACCACCGGACTTTATTCAGCGACTCGTCGATAAACGAAGCGATCTCATCGTGCAGCGCGTGTTCGTAAGGGGAAAAGGTGTAGGCCGCTTTGTAAAACTGCGTCGCAAACGCATCGATGTCCATGGTTTCGAGTTCGTTCAGATAATTTTCGAGTTCGGCGTTTTTGTCTTCGGTCATCTTTTCATCGTCGAGAAAATAGCCGTTGATTTTTTCGTTGATGTTTTTGGCAAGTTTTTTTCGCGGCATCAGCAGATAATCGATCTGAAGCAGGAGGGCCAGATAGCTAAACGATACCATTCCGCTGTTGTCATTGGAAAGCAGTCCGATAAGGCTTTGTTTGGTTTCGCCGATCCATTGGCGCATCACGGAATGCAGATGCGATGCACGTTCGGAATCCAATTTGAGGATATGATCGTATTCAAACAGTATCGATTCGTCAAACTCCGAGGCGATGAACTCTTTTTCAAAATCGGCGTTCAGGGCTATTTCACGAAGCGGGAAAAAGATTTTCTGTGGCGTGATCGTTGCGTTGTCGAGTCGGATGGAGAGTCGGATGATGCCGTTGTTCTGGCTGAAACGCGCATAGGTAAGCTGAAAATTACGTTCCAAAAAACGTCGTTTGATCGCAACGTGGAGTTTGTCCAAGAGGGCAATGTCGGCATACGCTTCGAGCGAATCGGGGGTTATGGTGCCGTGGATGATGGCACTGCCCTGATACAGGCGAAAACGGATTTGATCTTCATCGCGTTCGACGCTTAGATGGGGCAGGGCGTCATGCTGCCCCTCGTGAAGCAACGAGGATAAAAAATACTCGTAACCGCCCAGTTTGTCGCCGCGTACAAACGCTTCGGACGCCTCATCGAACAGTTCTCTTTCTTGCGGATTGGGCAATGCATGGATCCCTCTGCCATAACGCGGAACGTAGGGTATCGGCGGGGGGGTAAACCATGAGCGGACGGCATCGAACAGTTTCATCCCTCATTTTTCCTTATGTATAATCTCCCTAGTGTAATCAAAGCAACCTTAAAGCGACAATAAAGTATAATACGCGCAATTCAAAGAGGAGATGGCATGGGCTATAAGCGTGTTTTGGTAAAGTTCTCGGGTGAGGCTTTGGCAGGTGAAAACGGCCACGGCATCGATACAAAAATCCTCAAGTTCATTGCTACGGAGATCAAAACCCTCGTTGACGCGGGGATCGAAGTAGGGATCGTCATTGGAGCGGGAAATATTATCCGCGGCGTAACGGCGGCACAAGACGGCATTATCCGCCGCACTTCCGGGGATTACATGGGAATGCTCGGAACCGTCATCAATGCCATCGCCATGCAAGAAGCATGTGAGCACGAAGGGATGCATGTCCGGGTACAGAGTGCCATTAAAATGGAGCAGATCGCGGAAGCGTTTATCGTCCGTCGTGCAACCCGTCATCTTGAACGCGGTCGGGTCGTTATTTTTGCCGCAGGAACGGGTAACCCGTTTTTCACGACGGATACCGCCGCGACGCTCCGTGCCATCGAAATCGGTGCCGAAGTAATCATCAAAGCGACCAAAGTCGACGGTGTCTACAATAAAGACCCGAAAAAATACGACGACGCAATCAAGCTCCCGACGCTGGGCTATGACGAAGCGCTTCAGGATCACATCAAAGTGATGGACGATACATCCATCGCGCTGGCCAAAGAGAACAAACTCCCGATCATCGTGTGCGATATGTTCACGCCGGGTAATCTGCTCGAAATCATTCAGGGCAATTTCAACCGTTGCTCGATCGTAAAATAAATCTCAAAAAAGGAATATTAGATGAGACTTGAACAACTTACCGCGAAAGCCCTTGAAACGGCAAATATCGACCGCTACCAATTGGCGCTTGCCGTTGCGAAACGTTCTGAAGAACTTCAAAACGGTGCCGTGTCAAAACTGAATGTCGACGTGAAAAAAGCCAAAGCCGCTGACATCGCTTTGATGGAGATAGCCGAAGGGCTGATCACTGTCAAAGGTTTTGTAGACAGAGACTGATTTTACGGTAAAGCTCCATCATTGAACGCAATCGATATCGAGACCATTACCCGAATCAATGATGTAGACGGTGCCGTAGAGCACCTCTATTCACTTATTCCCCCCACCAAACGTATCATCGCTGCACTTGATTTCTCCCGTGAAGCGCACAAAGATCAATTCCGCAAAAGCGGCGAGCCGTATATTATTCACCCCGTTCTGGTCGCTTCGATCGTCGCCTCCATTACGGGCGATGAAGCGATGGTGATCGCCGCACTGCTGCACGACGTCGTTGAAGACACGCATATTACGAGCGAAGATGTCGCACGCGATTACGGGGAAGACGTTGCCCACCTTGTCGAGGGGCTTACAAAAATCGACACGATCCGCGATGCGCAACTGATCCCGTCAAATTCGGACGAGAAGCTTGTCGTGTCGGCGCTTTCGTTTCGGAAAATGCTGATCGCATCGATTGACGATGTCCGTGTTCTGGTCGTCAAACTCTGCGATCGTCTGCACAATATGCTCACCCTCGGGGCCCTTTCTCCCGCCAAGCAGCACCGCATCGCCGAAGAGACGCTGGTCGTTTACGGCCCGATTGCCAACCGGCTTGGGATATCGTTTCTTAAAAACCAGTTGGAAGATTTGAGTTTTCAGTACCTGTTTCGGGACGAAAAAGAGGCGATTGATCTTTATCTGGAAGAGAACTACCGCTCCATCAACTCGCGGTTGAACGTTTTTTGCGAGAAACTGACGAAAATGATGCTTGAAAACGGGTTTAACGAGGAGGATTTTCAGATCCTCAGCCGCGTCAAGCACGATTACTCCATTTATTTGAAAATGCAGCGCAAGGGGATCAGCATCGATGAGATCCTTGATCTGCTTGCGATACGGATCCTTGTGAAAAAACCGTTGGACTGCTATCGTGTGTTCGGCCTGGTTCATTTGAACTTTCAGCCTTTAAGCTCGCGGTTTAAAGACTATATTTCGATTCCCAAGGAAAACGGCTATCAGACGCTTCATACGACCGTTTTCCATGAAAGCGCCATCTTTGAGGTCCAAATCCGTACCTACGAGATGCATAAAACGGCCGAACTGGGAGTCGCAGCCCACTGGAAATACAAAAACGGCGGGAATAATCCCATTAATCTCGAATGGCTCCACAACCTTCAGTATCAGAACGAATCGGTCGAAGCGTTTTACGAACTGATTAAGAACGACCTTTACAGCGAAGACATCAGCGTTTTTTCTCCGAAAGGGAAGCCGTTTACTCTGCCGCGCGGAGCGGTGGCGCTTGATTATGCGTATGCGGTCCATACCGAAATAGGAGACAGTGCCGAGGGGTGTCTGATCAATAAAGAAAAGGCAAGCCTCCTGAGCGAACTGCACAACGGCGATATCGTCAAGATCACGACCGCCGCGAAGAAAATACTCCGATGCAGCTGGATCGACGCGGTAAAAACCTCTCGGGCCAAAGCGAGCATGCGGGCCAACTGCAATCAGCGCATCCGTGCGATCGACTCCGAAAGCGGTATCAATATCGTGATGACGATTTTCAGCCTCCCTCGGGAACGGACCGAAGAGCTGTTCGCCCAGACGCATTTGGACGAGCAGCGCCACCGCATACCCCGGGAGCTTGATCTGCTCAAAGAGACGGTCAACCGCTTCTCTGGCGAGATGCGGGAGACGAGCCGGATCAGTTTCTGGTCGCGTCATCGGGTCAAACCGAAACTCTATGAGTTCCCCGCGTTGGAAGTATATGCCAACCGCAGCGTGAGCGACGTCGTGTTTGATTACTGCTGCCACCCTAAAACGGGAGACGAAATCGTCGCTTTTTTGCAAGACGGCAAAGCGCACGTCCATCATAAAATGTGCAAACACGCCGGATCGATGATGGAGAGGCATGAACCGATGGTATTTGTACGCTGGAAACAACAGCACTATTTCCGCTACCATCTCATCATCAGTATGCAAAGCGCGCAGGGTTCGTTGGCAGATCTTCTGACCTACATGGCCAAAATGGGAGCCGATATCAACTCGATCGAGCTGGGCAAAGAGAAATCCGAGCACACCCAGTACTGTGAAATGGAGTTTCAAACCCTGGAGTCCGATCTTAATCGGCTCCGCTCCAAGTTAGAGAAAAAAGGGAAAATCATACAATTTTTTCGGACCGACGACGCGTACCGAAGCCAAGGATAAACTATGATCAACGAAGCATTACGAGAAATAAGACGCGGTACAGCCGAAATCATCGACGAAGCGCGTCTGGAAACCCTGCTGAAAAACTATTTTGAAAAAGGGGAGACATACACCGTCAAAGCGGGATTCGATCCCACCGCCCCCGATTTGCATTTGGGACACACCGTATTGTTGCAAAAACTCTCCGTATTCCAAAAATACGGCGGGCGCATTCAGTTTCTGATCGGCGATTTTACCGCACAGATCGGTGATCCGACGGGTAAAAGCGAGACGCGCAAAAAACTTCTCCCCGCGCAGGTTCAGGAGAATGCCCAAAGCTACAAGGATCAGGTGTTCAAAATTCTTGATCCGGAAAAAACGACGGTCGTATTCAATGCCGACTGGCTTAACGCGCTCGGGTCTGCGGGCATTTTGGAACTCACCACGACGTTTAATGTGGCGCGGATGTTGGAACGCGACGATTTTGACAAACGGCACAAAGCCGGAATCGCCATCTCGATCAGCGAATTTTTGTACCCGCTGTTGCAAGGATACGACAGCGTTCATCTGCAAAGCGACATCGAAATCGGAGGGACCGATCAGAAGTTCAATCTTTTGATGGGGCGACATCTTCAACGGGTGTACGAAACCGGCAAAGAACAAGCCGTCCTTATGATGCCGATCCTCGAAGGACTCGACGGGGTGCAGAAAATGTCCAAATCTTTGGGCAACTATATCGCCGTAGCCGACGCACCGAACGACATGTACGGCAAAATCCTCAGCATCAGCGATGCTCTGATGTGGCGTTATTACGAGCTGCTTAGCGCTAAATCGCTGAACGAGATTGATGAACTCAAAACGGGGGTCGAAAACGGCTCGCTGCATCCGAAAAAAGTAAAAGAAGCTCTTGCCGTTGAAATTACGGCCCGTTTTCATTCGCACGAATCGGCAGAAGCCGCCCGGGAAGAATTCGAGAGAGTACACGCACAAAGCGAAATGCCGAGCGAAATGGACGAATTTTCATTCGCAGGGCCGATCTGGGTTGCCAAGGCGCTTGTGGATTGCGGACTTAGCCCATCTACTTCCCAATCCCGACGGGAGATTAAGCAAGGCTCTGTTAAAATCGATCAAAACAAACTAAGCGACGAACAATTGCAACTGGAGGCAGGCGAATACGTGCTGCAGGTTGGAAAACGTAAGTTTGCGCGATTAAAGGTTACCCAATGAGTTTTCAGCCACTTCAAATCGGGAAATATACGATTCCCGTCCCTATCGTGCAGGGAGGAATGGGTGTCGGTATCAGTTGGGACCGCTTGGCAGGGACTGTTTCCAAAGAGGGGGGGCTGGGAGTCATCAGCGCCGTCGGAACAGGATATTACGGCGACAAAATGTACGCGGACAAATTGGTTGCCGGACGTCCTTTGGACGCCGAAAACTTTTATTCCAAAAAAGGGTTGACCGCCATTATCGAAAATGCCCGCAAAATCTGCGGTGATGCGCCGCTGGCCGTCAACATCCTGTACGCGATCAACGATTACGGCCGTGTCGTAACCGATGCGTGCGAAGCGGGGATCGATATTATCATCACGGGTGCGGGCCTGCCGACCAATATGCCCGAGTTTACCGCCGATTATCCCGACGTGGCGCTGGTTCCCATCGTTTCATCGCCAAAAGCCCTTTCGATTATTTGCAAACGTTGGGAAAAACGCTACAACCGTCTTCCTGATGCCGTAGTGCTGGAGGGGCCGCTCAGTGGCGGACACCAGGGCTTTACCTACGAGCAGTGCGCGATGGACGAATACCAGCTTGAAAACCTTGTCCGCCCGGTTGTCGAAGAAGCGGCAAAATGGGGTAATATCCCCGTAATCGCCGCAGGCGGCATCTGGGACAAAAACGATATCGACGCCATGATGGCTCTGGGGGCGAAAGGGGTACAAATGGGTACCCGTTTTATCGGCACGTTCGAATGTGACGCGCACGAGAATTTCAAACAGGTCTTGATCAACGCCAAAGAAGAAGACATCACCCTGATGAAATCGCCAGTCGGGTATCCCGCGCGCGGCGTACGGACCAAACTGCGCGATCTGATCGACAGCCGTACGGGACCGGCCATCAAATGTATCTCCAACTGCGTTGCGCCGTGTAACCGCGGAGTCGAGGCCAAAGCGGTAGGTTTCTGTATTGCCGACCGTCTCAGCGACGCGTACTTCGGCGATATGGAATTGGGTCTTTATTTTTCCGGCAGCAACGGCTATAAGATCGATAAAATCATCTCCGTCAAAGAGTTGATGGAAAAACTCACTCAAGGGGAGTGAGCTTTCCCGTGATGATCCGTTTCCTTCTTCTGATCTTTCTGTTTTTAGCGCCGTTGACATGGGCGGATAATAACCGTCTGGATTCGGCTAAAAAATCGCTCGACAGCGGTGACGAGGTTGAACAGTTTCGCGGATACAACGAATACAAAACGATCTATCTGCGTTCGATGCTGGATAAAAATACCGCCGTCGCACGCGAAGCGCTGGAAGGGATCGTTCGGGGAGGGAACAAGCTCGGCATCGACGTTTCCAAATACGAAGCCGATCTGGCAAAATTGAAAAGCCAAACGAAAAGTGCGGCACCGGCGCTCAAAACAGTTGAAAGCACCGACAAGCCTCTCGAATCCAAAATCCCGTCGGTCATTTACGACAAAACGCTGAAACCTGCCGCCATCGCGAGTAAATTCACGACTCCCGAACCCGTAAAACTGCTCAAAAACGAGCCGGCCGTTCGTCCGGAAAACGTAACGGTCGTCATGCGTCATCGATTGGAAAACGCGTTGTGGAAAGACAAAGGGCTGGAACTGATTTTTGATACGCCGGTTCAACAGAGTGAAATTCGTATGTCGAAAATCATTGAATCGGACAAGCAGCGATTCCGGTATATTATCGATATCGAATCGGCCACCCTTTCCAAAACCCAGACGCTGGAACACAAAGAGATCAATCGGATTAAAATCGCCCAGTACGATGCCAAAACGCTGCGTCTGGTTATCGAACATACCAAAGCCATTATGCTCAAACCGACGGCTCAGGGCAAATCGGTCTACATCGATCTGAATTTGGAAGCTCCCAAAACGACACCGCCTTTGGCCACGGCTGTAACACAGCCCGTCGTGGTGGAACCGCCTTTGGTCGCGACGCTTCCTCCGTTGGTCACCATTACCCCCAAAGACCGGAGCAAAAAAGTGATCGTTATCGATCCGGGACACGGCGGCAAAGACAGCGGTGCGGTCGGGAACGGTTTCATGGAAAAAGAGATCGTCCTTTCGATTTCCATCCAGCTTGCCGAGCGTCTGCGGGCGATGGGGTACACCGTTCATATGACGCGCAGCAACGATACGTTCATCGAGCTGAAAGACCGGACTAAGTTTGCCAATGACAAAGAGGCGGATCTATTTATCTCGGTCCATGCCAACTCCATCCCGAAAACCTCCGATCCCCTCGGAGCGCAGGGATTGGAAACCTATTTTCTCTCTCCGGGACGGAGCGAGCGGGCAATGCGGGTAGCGGCATTGGAAAACTCCGAAGACATGAATGAGATGGGTCAGTACGGAAAGCTCAGCTTTTTGAGCTTTTTGAACACCGAAAAAATCATTGCTTCCAACAAACTGGCGATCGATTTGCAAAAAGGGATGCTGCTCAATCTGCGGAAGCAATTTCCGAACGTGCGGGATAATGGTGTCAGAGAAGCCCCTTTTTGGGTTCTCGTCGGAGCTCAAATGCCGGCCGTATTGCTCGAAGTAGGCTATATCAGCCATCCCGACGAATCGGCGCGGATTGCCGATGAGAAGTATCAAAAATGGATGGTGGAAGGGCTGCTAGAAGGGGTAGGACGCTATTTCGCCAATAACGGCTAACTCTATTTGTATACGCTAAACCGAACAAAGTCCGGTTTGCTGCGATAACTCTACGTTTCCTTCGGCAGGAAGCCCACGCGCGGTCACCGCGCTTTTTTATTTACTTTTTTCGTAAAAGTAGTTCGTTGCCTCGACGAATCCTTCGACATTTCCGCAATCGAACCGTTTCCCGTTAAATTTATAGGCCAGAACCGTCCCGTTTTGGGCCTGCGTCATCAGTGCGTCGGTAATCTGGATTTCTCCCCCCTTGCCGGGGGCGGTATTTTCGATGATGCCGAAAATATCCGGGGTCAGAATGTAGCGCCCGATGATCGCCAGATTGCTTGGGGCAACAGAGGGATCCGGTTTTTCGATCATGTTGCTGACTTTGTAGACTCCCTCTTCGATCTCTTTTCCCTCGATAATCCCGTAACGGTTGGTTTGGCTCGGATCGATTTCCTCGATTGCGACGATGGAACATTGGTATTTGGCAAACAAGGCCACCATTTGCGAGAGAATTCCTCCAGCTCCGTTGCCGTCGCATAAATCATCGGCGAGGACAACGGCAAACGGCTCGTTTCCGATCAGTGTTTCGCCCGTAAGGATCGCATGCCCTAGCCCTTTCATCTCATTTTGGCGGGTGTAGGAGAACGTGCATTGATCGATCAGGGTACGGATCTCGGTGAGGTAGTGCTCTTTGTCGGTCCCTTTGATCTGGTGCTCCAGCTCATAGCTTACGTCAAAATGATCTTCCAATGCCCGTTTTCCGCGCCCCGTAACAATAGCCATTGTATGAATGCCCGCTTCGACCGCTTCTTCGACGCCATACTGGATCAACGGTTTGGTGAGGACCGGGAGCATCTCTTTGGGCATCGCTTTGGTGGCAGGCAAAAAGCGGGTTCCGTATCCGGCTGCTGGAAAAAGGCATTTTTTGATCATGGATGCTCCTAAAAAACATTGAATGCTGTATACGATACGGCATTTTAGCATAGGGGGCTTATATCATCCGTAAAGGATGGGAGGAAACCTTATCGGCTCTTTAATGTTTTAATCCGTTTACCTTTGAGACACACAAAATGAGTTATAATGTTTTATTATTGATTTAGGAGGATAACGATGAAACGAATAGCTGCGATAGCATTGATTGCGGGAAGTTTGTACAGCGGGGCGGCGGCAGCCGATTTTGATATCGGAATTTCCGGTTCGGAAAAAGGGATCAGCGGCCTTTCTCTCTCGATAGGTGATTACTACCGTGTGCCGCACAGTGAAATCATTGTGATCGAGCGGGCTATTCCCCGCGAGGAAATGAGCGTTGTGTATTTGTTATCGCGCCGAGCACACCGCGATGCGCAGTTTATTGCTGATCTTCGTCTACGCGGACTCAGCTGGTGGGACATTACGATCCGCCTCGGACTTGACCCGCACACTCTCTACGTCGTGGATTCTCATCGCCATTCAGGGCCTCCGTACGGTAAAGCTTACGGATATTACAAAGAGGGGAAAAAGCACCGTTTGCGCGATGATGAGATCGTAGAACTTTCCAACGTCCGTTTCCTTTCCAAATATCACGGCGTCAGTGCCGACGACGTGATCGATCAGCGCCGTAAGGGAGAACGGTATATGAACATTGACGAACATTACCGGAGTAAAAAAGGGCCTGCAAATTTTCAGGAAAAACGGTATGAAGATCGGGGATCGAAAGGGTATGATGACCGAGGCTCCAAAGGCGGCAAGCCATCAAAAGAACGCGGAGAAAAAGGGCCTGGGAACGGCAAGGGTCCCGGGCGTTAATCGAGTCCGTCTCTCTTAGAATTTAATCATTTTCAGGCACAATGCCGATAATAGAATACAGATTCGAAAGAGCGCACGAAAAAGGAACCGTTTTTGGGTAAATTGTTTTTAGCAAAACAGAAGATTTTTAACGCCGACGGAAACGTCTATGCGTACGAACTGTTGTTTCGGGATACCGCCCATGGGATAGCGGAGTTTCCGGGCAACATGAAAGCAACTTCTCATATCATCATCAACACACTCACCAACCTCAATATCGATCAGCTTCTGGGCAAAAACGGGACTGCGTTTATCAACGTAGACGAGCAGATGCTCACATCCGGCATTATTGACATGCTCGATAAAAAAAGATTTATCCTTGAATTGCTTGAGACGATCGAATTGAGCGAAAAAGTAATCGAGAAAATCAAGCTCTATCACAAACGCGGGTACACGATAGCTATTGACGATTTTGACTGCAGCATTGGGATGATCAAAAAATTTGCACCGTTGATCAAACATATCCACATACTGAAAATCGACGTTATGTCCGCAGAACTTCAGAATATCGAAGCGGTAATGGGCAAATTACGGAGTGCAGGGATCAAGTTTCTGGCCGAAAAGATCGAGACGAAAGAAGAGTACGACAAGTATCACTCGATTCAGTTTGATCTGTTTCAGGGGTATTATCTGCACAAGCCCGAAATTGTGGAAATCGACGGGTACAAAGAGGTCACCCATCTCATAATTTTGCAGCTCATCCGATTGATCAAAGAGGATGCCGAAACGACCAAGATCGAGATGTTTATCAAACAACGCGCCGATTTGTCGTTTAAACTGATCAAATTCCTGAACAACCAAGAATCGTTCAGCACGCCGGTCGAATCAATCACGCAGGTCATCACGCTGCTCGGACGCGATAAGCTTCTGCGATGGCTGCTCGTCTATCTGTATGCGGAGATCTCCACCAATCCCGCTTCCGAGGTCATTTTGCAGTTTGCATTGAACCGTGCCGAACGGATGGAAGAAGACGCCCATCACCGGGATAAGGAAAAAGCGTACCTTGCGGGGATGTTTTCGCTGCTCGGGGCACTTTTTGATACCAACATCAAAGAGCTGATGAACCACGTCAAGATGGACAGCGAGATCACGCGGTTGGTGATTGAGAAAAAAGGGAAATTTGCGCCCAGCCTGCAAAAAGCCGAACTGATGGAAAAAGAGTATCTTCGAAAATTGATCATTGAGAATTTTGATAAACTTGATCCGATCGAGCTGATTTATGCGCTTGAGTACAGCGGCGTGCATATCGATAAGACCAAGCTGTAAGAAAATGTGGGGGCTTGGGTAGTCCCCCTTACTGCTCTTTGATGGTTGCGTACGCGATAATCAGCAAAATGCTGTAAATCAATAACAATACGAATCCGACTCCCAAGAACATCGTCAAAATTCCAAACAAATACAGCCATGCGGCGATCGTGAAGAGTTTGTTGTCGAATGCGCCGGCAAGGCGGTTGAGGGACTGGAACATAGCGTAAACCGAATAAAGAGCTGCGGCGAATGCTAAGATAGCCATAAAGATGGTTCCGAAACCGAGCGAATCGAGCGAATCAAAGAGTGAAAAGGCCATAGCGCCGAACAAGGTAAAGCTGAGAAAAATCGACATAACGACAACGGCGACAAAGGATTTAACCTGATACCAGAAAAAATCCATTTGGGATTTGTATTGTGCCAAAAGATAAACCCCATACAATTCGATGGCCAAACCGACAAAAGCAAAAAAGGCGGTAGCCGCACCGATCAATGCGACAAACGCACCGAAAGCCGCAATGTAAGCACCCGTTTTGACGTCTGAACCGCCTGTCAGATTGGCTACGCCTTGTGCAATCGTATCTGCGGGATTGGATCCTGCGATGGAATAGATTTCTTTCGCTTTGTTATCTTCAACGATAAAGTTTACTTTTGTACCGTTTCTCACGTTCGAACTTTTTACATCTTCGCGTTCAAATGTATAGCGCTGTTCGTCATCGCCTAAAATGATCCCGTTTCCCTCAACAATGTTCAAAATTGATCCATTCATCGGAATGCTCCCTTTCTCCTGTAAATAGCAAAACATTCGGCCTGCATTAGACAAGAGTTTACAGAATATTTTAAAATATATCAATATTAAATTTAATTATTTTAGGCAGATCGTCGGCAATGGAGCGTCATGCGTTTAGGAATGCGGGCACAGAAGAGAAACAAAAAATTTTGAACTTTGGAAATATTGTCATAAATAGGGGAATTTAAAGGTGGGTGGCGGACAGAGAGGGAAAAAATTTCTTCCGTTATTTTTTACCTTATACCCGAAGAAACCCGTATTATAGGGGTTTCCAATCATTTTAAATATCCGATTATGTGGTTAAATTGTGGTTAAGTGAAATTATAATATTTTTTGCTGATTTGACACTTAGTTAAATGGTCCATTGAAGTATCAAATCAAGAGAGAGTTTTATACTGTGATATACAGAAAAATTAAAGTTGTGTTATCATTTAAAAAAAAATGGAGATAGGAATATGACTTATAAATCGGTTTTAATAGTTGGAATATTTGGATTGCTATTTACAGGATGTGGTAGTGATAAAAATAGTAAAGTTGCTGAAGAATTAACACTTCATTATCTTAATAATAAAATTTATGACACCGTACATTGTGAAGGAAAAAGTATTAATAATTCAGATTATGTTTTATGTTATCCAGTATCAATGGATATTAGTATAGAAAATGCTAAAGAAATGGGGGGATTATATAAAATTCAATATAATGAAAAAGGTCAATATAAAATTTTTGCAGTAAATGGAAAAGCCAAAACACATTCTGCAATAGGAGGAGAACCTATTGCAGAAGATTTATATGACACTACAATTGATATTCCAATGATTAAAAAAGAATTTTCAAATTAACAAAAGATAGATAATGTCCTTATTTAGAAAAATAATATTAGTTCCTTATGTTAAAAAAATTGAAAGAGATTATACAGAAAGAATAAATTCTTTTTTCAGAGACCAGTATCCCGTTAATACCCAAGATATTTCTGAAGAAATAAAAAAGAAAATATTCTATAAAGACGAATTGATTGAAATTCATAATATTTATTTGTCTTCGACAAATCTGTCGAATTGTATATCTATCCAAAATAATTTGAATCGTATTTGTAGAGACCAAATAAGTGAAACAGAAGGAGAAAAATTTTTAATGGGTAGGAGTTTAAGAGATTCCTATCTTGATATATTTTTGGATGAATCTTATTTTGACATTGAAAATAGACCTGTAAGATATTCTTTGAAAATAGATAAAAATCTAATACCAACAAAGATACAGGAAAAATTTGAATTTTTTGAAAAATATGTCAATAAGAATTTTCCAAAAACTGAGAATAAAATTTTAAGTAATAGTATTTATTTAGATATAAAAAATAAACTTTTGACAAGAGATTAGTCTTCAATTGGTTTTTTTTTAATAGTTCTTAAATATTCATTCGGTTCAATATAAGACCCCTGACCATATCGAACTTTTAACCCCTTTTCGGAACTACTATCTAAAAAGATAAATCGACCATACGGGAAAGATAGGGGGTCTATGTTCCCCAATTTTTCTAAATAGTCCAACGACCCTAAACACATTTTGACGGCATCTAAATTATCGACCCTTAATAAAATTCGACTTTGTAAATTCCCCCGTAATTTGGAAGATATGATTTCCGTTCCACCCCGTTGGGTCTGTATGACCAACTTTATATTTTGACTTCTTCCCAGTTGTCCCAAACTTTCTATTTTCTGTAAGGTCTGTTGGAACTTCAAATAACCGTCTTTGTCCAATTCCTTTTTAGGACAACTTTCCACAATTTCCGACCATTCGTCAAATATCAAAAAAATCGGGTCAGTTTCGAATTTTTCCAGTCCCTTATCTTTTAAAATTTTCATTCGTCTTTTGTTTTCCCGATAGACATAATCAACGATTTTGTGAAGTTGGTCTAATTGATACCCGACAATGATTTTTTTGCTGATTTTTCCATATTTATGAAATGTGATACCCCCCTTAAAATCAACCAAGAACATTTTTGAAACCTTGTCCAGATTGTGAATAAGTCCGTTAATGATTTGAGTGATAAAAACACTTTTCCCTGAACCTGATTGACCATTGATAAAATAGGAGGTTGTCTTGTTCAGTTCGATAAAAATTTCTTGACCCTGTTCGTCTAACCCAAAAAAGATAAACCCGTCTTTTAAAAATTTATTCCCGTCCCAGTTGTAATAATCTAATCGGTCTTTGGTATCAATTTTTATTCCATTGTCCCCGACCTTTTCGATTTTTAAAGTGCTGGTTTTTAGATAGTGTTTGATTTGTTCGGAGTTCTTTTCGTATTGGTCGTAATCAATCAAACCCGACTTATTTTTTAAAACGATTACCCCGTCTTTGATACTTTCCACATAATCGAAATAGGTGACTTTTTTATTTTCGCTTCGAAGGTCTTTCCAGTTGAAGATATTTTTTTCGACTATGTTTTTAAATCCGAATACCCGTGGAAGATTTTTTATCTTTGTTTTGAAATAGTCGAAATATAGAAATTGGTGTAATACGACACCCCACACCATCACCAAAAATACTTGGTCGATATATTGGACTAAAAAATCGTTTGAATAATATGAGCTAAAAATTTTGAATAGGGTGAAGACCACTAAAACCTTTATGACCAGTTGGAATATAAATGACTTTACGACCGCAAAAATCATTTAAGACCTTTTGTCTTTCAGTCCTTTTTTCAAAAGTTCCACATAGTGAAACCCTATCTTCACATTAACGGGACAACTGCTTTTTAGTTCATTGTAAAATTTTTCGTCTATCCGAATGGTAAGTGTTTTCATAGATAACCCCCGTCCAAGTCCCCTTATTTGGAAACTTGAATTTTCCCGTTCGTTCTGTAATAGATTTTCTTTTCAACAACCGACATAGAAACAGGCACCATAACCTTGTCCCCTTTTTTCAATTCGTTCGTCAAATGGTCTTTGTCGATTTTAATTTCAATTATTTCAAGTCCCCCGTTGTCGTTTTCGTTCAAAAATTGAAGTTTGCTAACTTTTTCCCCTTTATATTCAGTCGTCTTGATTGACGATAATTCACCTTGAATAAATATTTTTGTATTTGACATTTTTCGTTCCTTATATTGATTTAGAAAGTTTCAACTTTCATAAAATAATTATAAGAAAAAAATATTTTTGTCAAAAAAAATTCATATCTTTTTTAAAATTTTTTATCAGGGGAGAGGACAGAGGAAAAAGAGTTTTAATTGTCGGGTAATTCTTCCATTACCTTTTCAATTTGTTCGTTTTGATATTGTCGTCTTTCTTCCCGTTCTTGTCGTAGGTCTTCTTTAACCTTTTCAATCGTTAGAAGTTCAATGGGTAAGTCGAATAGTTCCGTAATCGCATTATAGTAATTGACAGCATTTTTCAGTTCGTCTGTATGATTAGAATGTTTCTTACTGGAAAAAAGGTCATAGTAAAGTTCAATATCGGAGAAGTATCGTTCATTAGTGTAATTGCTTTCTAGAGTGTGTATCAAAAGAGCTTCATTTGTTTCATTGTTGAAATAATAGATTTCCTTGTCAGTATCTTTGTAATTATATTCAACCGCAAAACGAGAAAAGATTTCTTGTGTCAATTTGATAACTAAGTTTTCTATTCGTTCTTGTTCCTTTGTAATTTCTTCTTCGGTGAATGAGTCGTCCCATTCAAAATCGAACATTTCCTGATATACTTTTTTGAACCCATAGACCGCAAAAATATGATTGATTTCTTTGTGAATAGCTTTTTTTAGTTGTCGTTTATTCAAAGTATTTTTGTATTCGTATTTTTTCCGGATCAGGTCGAAAAAACCTTCTTTGTCGTATGGATTGTATTCTTCGATTTCGGAACGAACTATCGATTTTATAGTTTTGTATTCATTTTCTACAATGTCCTTGTTTTCTTCCACAACAAAAATTCTTTTGTCTTCCAACATTTGGGACAGGATAAAAAGCAAATATTTTCGTCCATTAGACACATATTCAAAGTCGGTTTGGTTAAAGTATGAAAGAACATTTTTTTCATTCCGTTCAAGTTGTTTGAAGAAGGTGAAAAACCGTCCGTTCAGTTTTCCCAAATCGTCTTTCGGTAGTTTATTCGTGAAGAAATATCTTGAATATATTTTTTGCCGAAATTTTAGTTTTGAGAATATCAAGGTTTCTTTTGATACTTTTGAACTGGGTTCCAAAGGTTTGGTTTCTTCGTCATAGTTATAACTTTTCAACATATACTTGAACATATAGTCGGTCAGGTGTTGTCCCGTCCCTTTATCGTCTTCAATGGTTCGGAAATAGATAAAGTTTCCTTCCCCCTTCTTGGTTTCCTTGATTATGAAAATGTTTTGCTGCTTTCCTTTGAATTTGATTGACCTTTTCAAAAGAGAGAATGTTTGATACTTGTTCCTGACACGAATTTTTATTTCTTTGTTCTTGAACATTTTTTTCACGACTTCAAAAAAATCGGTATTGACTACCAATTCAACCCGTCCGATATGATTGTTTTTGCGACTTAAAATAATGGATTCAAGATAACTGATAAAATCGTTTTCACTATTTAGAAAGTCGGTCTTATGACAATGGATATTCAGCTTTTTTGTCAGTTCGTAGATACGGATATATTTATAAGTGATTTTTTTATCATTGTTCCGTTTGGTGATTGAACGGAAGTATTTTCTAAATGCTTCATATTGTTTGCTAATCTGTTCTTCTAGAAGTTCTTCGTTTTCGATTTTTCGTGGAATGTTCAAAATCGGGTCTATGGTCGAAGTTTGAAAAATGATAATTTTATTGTGCTGGTTTTGATTGATTGAACTGATTTCGTTTTGAATGAAATATTTTCTTACGATATGTTGTTTTTCGAAAATGTCTTTTAGACTGAAAAAAGTATTGTTTGCTTCGTGTGTGAAAATATGACGGTGAGCATTATCGAATATGTTTTTTTCTTTTAGGAACCGTTCTTCCCGTAGTTTTGATATATAGTTTTCAATAAATTTCTTCGACAATTCTATCCTTTTATTTTCCTTGTTCCGTTTTTCCAACGGACACAAAGTGTAATATACAATTTTAAAAAAACAAGGAGGGAAGAACCACGAAAAACCCGAAAGGTTTTTCGGAACCATTCCCTAATCGTATGAAAAAATTATTATAAAAAAATGAAAATATTATGGAAATTTTTTGACAGGAATTTTACTTTTCAAGACAATCGTATTTAACGAATGAAACTATTTCCTTGTTTTCATTCCGTTTCTTTTTAAAAGAATAATGACCGTATCTTTCCAAATGTAATTTGTCTTCTTTCGAAAGTGAGTGTCCTGATATTTTCATTCTATCAATTTTGTCCGAATTCTTATTTTCGGAAATTCGTTCAATGAAGTTATGACGGGTCGAATGGAATGTCTTTCTTTTGTCCCCAACGATTTTTTTAATGTTTCGATTCACCCGTTTTGTTATCGCATTGATTTCGGCATTAAAAATGAGATAATCACTTTCATTATTTTTCAAATAGTAATCGACCAAATCTTTAATTTGGTCGTGTATATAAACTTCCCGAATGGAGTTTTTAGTCTTCCCGTCTTTGACACTAAAAAATTCACCGTCAATAATGTCGGTTTTCTTCATAAGGAGTATTTCGGAAATTCTTAGACCTGAATAGAGAGCAATTTTAAAGAGGTGTTTGAGTCCGTCTTCTTCCATTTCGGCCATAATTTTGACAATGTCTTCGTCTTCAAAAGAGAGTTTAACCGTTTCATTTTTTGCTAAACTGTCCAATCTTACGGGATTACTATCAATATAATTTTGTTTCCAAAAATAATCGAACATATTAGAGTAATTCGCACAATGGTTGTTTATGGTGTCATTGGTGAGTAATGAAAATTCGTCTTCGTCTTCTTCCATTAAGTCGAATATTTCTTCGAGGGTTTTATCTTTGAACTTATTATAGGTAAAAGTGTTTTTAGGAAGTTGAGTTAAGAGGTTTTGTAAATCACTGATTTCATAAGGTTCAATAGTATCGACCGTCCTATTTTCGTCAATCACTAAGGTTAAATATTTATAACCTGATTGATAGGTTTTAAAAGAGCTATTTCCGACTTTGTCGATATTTTTTTTCTTTTCCAACCATTTTGAATAACCTTCTTTGAGAGTAATGGTCTTTTTTCTGGACTTTGTAGGTGAAACGATTTCGGGTGGTGTAGGTTCCGATACTTTTTTAAGTTCGATTTGTCGTTTTGCTTCATCGGTTAAAGACAATTCATTATTATCGAATTTCAATTTTATATCGGTTTGAATGTTTAAAAGGTTCTGGAGTTCTTGATTTTTTAGGTCTTCCAGTCGTTTCCGTTCTTCTTCGAGTCTTTGATTTTCAAGTGCTTCTTTCTTTTTTTCTTTTTCGATTAGTCGATTTAATCGTTCTTCGATTGTCCCAAGAGCTTTTTCTTGACGATAATATTCTTCCCAATCTGCTTCAGTCATATATTCAAACATTTGAATTCCCAAAATTTTCAGAGTTATATTCAAAGTAATTTTATCGTGTTTGACCGAATTTATGGTGTTTAACGAGGTTAAGATTTTATTTCGTCTTTCGATTGACAAATAATAGTCTTTCGTCTTCAATGAGAATTTATAGACTTTGTCTTTAACCCTGATATTGAGGTAATAATACCCGTAGGAATTCTTGTAAAGGTGTTTTGTGTCTAAGTTTGTGGTGAAATTGTGGTTAAGTGCGAAATTTGAGAGGGTTGTATCACTTAAATAATTTAGTGAAGTCCATAAAATAGGGGGATTTGTGGTTTCTGGCGGACAGAGAGGGATTCGAATTTATCTTACCCTTAACGGCCCTTTATTCTTTCTCTGGGGGGCTGGGGGTGAAACCCTCCAGTAAAGCGGAGCGTTGCACTCTTAACGCAGATCATACGACGCTTAGTGCTCTTTCGTGGGGCCGATCTTTCAAAAACGCAATGGCAAAATCACCCCTCGTTCTCAATGATAAAGAATATCAGGGCGACGTCGGTGGGCGTATCGACCGCGAGCGCATTAGCGCGCGGGAGTAAGCCGACGGCGAGCCGCCGATACTTCGGCGGCGTACCGGAGGGCGGCTCCGCCGCCCTCCCTTGTCAAATTATCAAAAGTTTTCAGACATTTATCCTTTTCGTTCGAATACTGCTTTTTTCAATGGTATCAATCTTTTTTCGTTTATGTCATATATGCCTATGAAGTCTTTAGGTCTTATTTTGTTGTCCGCTCCTATGTAAGCATTTGGATCGGTTGTTTCCGCATAATAGTAATTTTGGCCGTGTATCTTGATTTTTGCATTTTGGGGTTTTAGGTTTCGTTCGTCTTTTACGTGCATTCCTACAAACGCATGATTTTTCGTATATATCAAAATCGCTTTATAGTCTTTTGCCAGTAACAGACTCGCCAGAGCTTGTGATCGTTCGTCGCAGTCTCCTGACATTAACGTCATTACGTCATTAGCACTTTTCTGCGCTGTCTTATTCGTGCAATACCTTAAATCAGTTATGTATCTGAAAAATCGATCTTTTTCACACCATTCATCGTTATTACAGCCTTTTGACAAATTGTTTGCCGTTTGTATCGTTTCTTGGTTCACATTTACGTCTATCCAGTATTTTTCATTTCCGATTGTTATTATTTTCTCTTGGTCGATGATCTGTTCATTTTCTACTGGTTCGTATGCATTAATCGTAAATTCATTGTTTTTTAGGTTTTTTTCTTTTCCGGTTGATTCTATTATCTGATTTGTCATTCCATTTATAATGCTATATAAAAAAATTATTACTGTTGTTGCTATTGCTGTTAAGACGTATATGATTCGCATTTTTTATTTCAATCTGAATTTTCCACTACTTGCTTTGTCTCTCATTTCCTTCAGACGTTGTAAGTGTCTTTCTGCTTCTTCTATTTGATTTTCGACACTTAGGCCTAAATTAATCAATCTTACCAGATCGGGTTTTTCTTTTTCCCAATTTGTCAGCGTGTTTCTACTTACATTTAACAGCTCTGCCAGTTCTTCTTTTGTCATATATTGGTCACTTTCAATTAAAATGCACAATTATTGTATTTTTTAAACTTTATTTAAGTTACAATAGTTTAGCATTAGTTTTAATAAATGCACAATAGTTGTGCATAAAGGAGTGATAGCCATGAAAAATACAAATCGCCAAACCTTACCTAAACTCGGTAGATCGACTAAGAAGAAAAACGCAGGTCTATCACTCCATACGACACCCCCGCTTTTTTTCAGCAACGGGGATTCATTCACATATTATAACGAAGTTCCTTTTCTATGGCGACTTAAAAAAAAAGTTCCTTTCGTTCAAATCTATGGGCGTTTATCTCGTTCATTCTTGGCAGCTTAATGATTTCGGCGTTGTGATTTGATCACTTGTAAGACCGACTATGGTTTATGAGGTTTTGAGTTGATTAAACCTCCCCCCGCAGACTATCACTCCCGGGGGTAATAAATCGTGAGAAGATAGAAAAAATTTTGCCTGAATAGGAGTGATCCCATGTCTGTAATTAGTCAAGGTTTTTCAACCAATTACACCATCAACAAAGTTGAAACCATTAAACCCGGTGCCGCCGGAACAATGGATAACGGACAAAACTACAAAGCGTCCGTTAAATTCCTCACCCGCAATATTGTCACTCGTGACAATCAACATGTAGGACTTCAAGAGGTCGAATCTACTCTTGAATTTGTCATCCCTTGCGATTCCAATGAACAAGCGTCTCTCGTAACCGAGGCAATTCGTAAACTTCGTGAAACCGGATCAATCTTTACGATTTCCGGTGATCTTCCTGTTAAGTTCGACCGTAACGCTTACCCCTCTGTCAAATCTTTTGACATGGGCGGAGATTTCCTTAAAAAAGTCGAATCGATTACAAAAATCAAAGCTGAAACTAAGGCGGTCTCATAATGCAGTTCGTGGCGTTGTCGAGGGGTTTTTCGATGCTCTCCCCATGTAAGCCCACAATATCTTCATTTAAGGGGTTTCCCATGTTGAAAAAATTCTTTGCGCTTTGCGCTGTTGCTCTTGGTTTTGCTGTAAACGCTTCTGCGGCTTTGACTGCGACCGATGTTCCTATGACGGACGCAAAAGCCGACATTACTTTGGTTTTCCTTGCCATTCTCGGCGTTGCGGTCATCATCTTCGGTTATCGCAAAATCATGTCCCTTATCGGTCGCTAACCATGCAAAAAATCGTCCTTCTAGCTCTAGCTCTTGGGGCGGTTTTTGCTCCCGATCTTCTCGCCGCTGATATGTCCGACGTTGTGGCTCGTGCCGCTGATCTCAATATGACGGTTCAGGATTACGAATTTGCGATGGCTATTGCGGGAACTTTTAGCGGCTCTATTCTTGGGCTTTTTATTTGGAAGGTTAAATAAAAAATGAACACTTTTCTTTCTTTCTCCATAACTGGTGATCCTGCGTTCGATTTTTTCTTTAGTCTTCCTGCATCTGTCGCAATTTTGTCTTACATCGCTTCGGCGGGTTTTTCTCTTTTTCGGGGGCGTATATAATGACTTCCCTTTTCATTTTAATCATGGCCGCTTTCATCTTTTCAGTTTATGCCGTTGTTTATGGTCTTATTAAACTTGTAGGGGCTTGCTATGCGTAAATCCCTTATCCTCGCCTCTTTTTTGTTTTCTACTTCTTCTTTTGCTGATTGCGATCACGTATTACTTTATTTAACGCAAGGTGGTACTTCTACACAAAATTCGAGTTTATTGCCTGAGGCTTGCACTTCTCAGAGTTATGATCGTAGTGGTGGTACTGGTACTACTTATTGCGAATCAGCTGCTAAACAATGTTATCGAAGCGGTGAATCAGAATGTTATTGTGCCACGTATCATTATTCTTCTTACCCTAATATTAATACTTGTCCTTCTGGTACTACGCAATCTGGTTCTGTCTGTGTTCCTGACAATCATAATTGTGCTACTGGTTATTCTTTTTCTTCTTACGCAGGTGGTTGTGTTCCTACGCCTCCCCCTCCTTATGGTTCTAACGATGATCCTGCTCGTGGTTTGGATCAATTTGACGGCGACCAAAGTGGTTGTAATAATGCGGGTGGTTATTATTTTACTGATGGATCGTGTAACACAGCGGGAGAAGCTATCCCAAAAGTTTTTAAAGATCCTCTCGCTACTATTGGCGCAATGCTCACCGTCGGCGGCGTTACTTTTGGCGCGGGTGGTATTGTAGCCTCTGCCGCTTTTGGTGCCACTCCCGTCGGAGCTGTTACTTTTGGCGCTCTTGCTGTTGGCGGTGGTCTAATTTCCATGGCTACGGCGTTTGGTAGTGCTCTCGCCGCTCCGGCTCCTTCTCAGGACGTCACCGTTGGCGAAAATCGGATCAAAGTCTCCTTGACTTCTTCGGGCGGTTCCGGTGGTACTACTTCCGGCACCAATCTTACTAAAACGAACACACAATCCAATAAAGTCGAACAAGCTACTTTTATTCCCCAAGCTGTCACCTCCGCGATGGCTAATCCCTCCAATGTCAACACGGATACTGGTGAATTAATTAATCCTATTTCGACCGCCGGAGTGACTGTTACTACCTATGATTACTCGACAAATACGGCTACAACCGAGTATCATTTGCCTGATTCTACTTCATCTGTTCCTCATACTTCTACCACTTCAAGCTCTTTTACCGTTACGCAAAATATCGACGGTACTGTAACTACTGTCCCGACTAACACCGCAGTTGCTCCGACTGTTTCGGGAACCGATGGCGGCACGGTCGTTTCCGCTCCGACTGCTCCCGTTTCTTCCGGTTCTACTGGTACGGGAACTTCTACCGGATCGGGTACTGATTACACGGGAGTTTTGAATGACATTAAGAACAATACGGGTTCTTCGGCTTCCACGCTTGATTCGATTTTGTCAATGTTCGATGATACTCCGTTTGACGGTACTATGAACGACGGTTCTGATTCTTTTGGGGATTTGAAAGCTACCGCCGAGGGTTCTTTCGGTGGTTTTGTTTACACCGATCCTCTCGGTCTTAATAATTCAGCTTCTTCTACTATTCCTACGTATTCCTTTACTCTCATGGGTCAAACTTTTGTTATTTTCGATCAGGAATTATTTAACAAATTGCCCGTCGATTTAATCAAGGGTATTTTATTGATGGTTGCCGCTATTGCGGGATTAATCACTACAATTTCGGGGGTTTGATATGCCGTTTTTTTTAGCTCCTTTGGCTTCGTTCCTTGCTTCTGCTTTCGCCTTTTTAATCAAACATCCTTTTGTAACTAAAATGATGTTTTTCTCCATTTTTATCGGCATTATTGCAACCGCTTTATCGTTTCTTTTTGACTTGGTGCGTCCTTACATTGTTTCTTCAACGGCTCTGTCAATCGCTTATCAGTTGGGTCTTTTTCAGGCTCTTGCGCTTTATATTACGATTGTTCTGGCGGGTTTCGGTGTTAAACAAGTCCTCGCCTTTATACGTTCATGATCTCTATACTTACTGGTTTGCCGCGTTCTGGTAAATCGTATCGCGCCGTTTGGTATATTCAAAATTATTTCATAAATGAGAAATCGAGCATTTACAACGAGCGTCAATTTCTTTATACGAACATCGGCGGCTTTAAATTCGATGATGTTAATAATCTTCTTTCTTCTTCCGCCCCTCTTGATCCTGATAAATCAGTTTTTTTTGAGTTAAATCATCATTTGGTTAAAGACGATGACGAATTTATTAAACAATCAATCTATCTTGATTGGGATTTATTTTATAAGCATTTATCCAAACTGCATGAAATGGCAAAGGCTGATAAACCGGATGAGGAGCTTTTAAAATATGCTCGTTATCATAAACTTACCCCCGCTCTTTTCGTGATCGATGAAGCGTACCGCTTTTATTCAAAAAAATCTGATCCGGTTTTGGTTTGGTGGCATGGCTATCACGGTCATTTAGGTCATGACATTTTAATTATCATTCACCGTCCTAGTCTTATGAATTCAGACTATAAGGTGCATACGGAAGAGTTTATCGATGCTCAACCTAAATCTAAAGCCCTTAATAATAATACGTTTCGTTATTTTCATTACAGCGATGACAAATACACGAAAGAGGCTCGATACGCAACTGATAAATTAACTGCTTCTCCTGATGTTTTCGCTCTCTATAAATCCGGCGACCTGCATAAGCCCAAAAAGATCATTTACAAATTTATCGGCTATATAATTGCCGCTCTTTTGTTCGTTTTTTATATCGGTTATTCTTTTGTTTCTCGTACTTCTGATAAATTGAGCGACGATCATAATATCTCGCCTTCCGTTCAGACAAATAATAATTCTTTTGCTTCTCCTGCTCCGGCTCCTTCCTTTAATTCAAATTCAATTTTTATTCGGGTTCGTTGCGATGCTACTCTCTGCACTCGGATTGATCCCGCTATTCAAATTCAGTACATTCCTAAACTTTATTTTTTTGATTCTTTAAAGTCTTTCGATCATTCTCTTATTGCTTCGTCTACTGTACGGATTTTCGATATTACCTATGACGATCATTTGTACAGCGTCTCAAAAGATTACTTGGATGCTCTAGGTGTATGGTCTATCCCTTCTTCATCAAATAAGCAACCTAATCCCCCCGTTAATTCTATTGTAGGAGGTAACCAATGATCCGCTTGTTTATGTTCTTTTTTCTTATGATTTCGGTTTCTGCTGAAACTCTCGTATTGTCTCCGCCTTCTTCTGCTTCTCCGAAAACTGAGCAATTACGACCGCCGCCGTCTCTGATTTACAATATGTCGTTAAATGAATTTTTGAGAACGGCGTCCAAGTCTCTTAAAAAAAACATATTGTTGACAAACGATTTAAAGGGTTCTATCGATTATCTCGACAATCAGGATATTTCCGGTCGTGATCTTCTTCCTCTCGTTCGTAGTGCTCTTGAGATCAACGGTTACGGACTTGTCGAAAAATCTAAATACTTTTACGTTGTCCCCGCTTCCGAACTCAAAAACCATTCCGGTGCGTATCTTGGTTCACGTTCCGCCGCCGGATTTCGATCTAAAGTTTTTAAAATCAATTATTCAAATGCCGAACAAATTCTTAGCGGTGTTAAATCCCTTCTTTCTTCTTCGGGATCGGCTTTCGGTGTTGCTTCTTCCAATGTCGTAATCGTTTCTGATTTTTCCGATAATCTTCGACTTATTCAGGGTTTAATCAACCAGATCGATCTCGCACCTATCTCTAAAAATACTTCTTTCAAATCGTTTCAGTTGGTCAATTCCTCTGCCGTTTCCGTGATCGATACTCTCAAGGATGTTTTTGGCGTTGACGGTAACGGTTCTGCTCTAACACTCTCTTATAATGCGTCTACCAATACTATTTTAGCTATGGGTGATCCTTCATTCGTCGATAGAATTCCCGCGATTATTTCAGAACTTGATCGCGAACAATTTCAGGTTTATATTCAAGTTCGAATTATTGAATTAAACAACGATCTCAGCTCTAAAATCGGTATGAAATACGGCTTAGACGGCGGTATCGTTTCCTCCTCTAATTTCTTTACCTTTTCCAGTAATTTAGGCGGCTCCTCTGTTGCTCCCGTCGATGGTTTAATAACGTCTGCGCTTTCTTCGTCTTTGGGTAATGTTAAACAGCTCCTCACTATCGGTGCGGCTCTTGATCTGCTTCAATCCGAGGGGGTATCCAAAACTATTTCCGATCCTTCTGTACTCTGTCTCAATAATAAAGAATCTAAAATCGTCGTTGGTAAATCTCTTTCATTTCTAAAGGGTAGCACTACGGGCGCGGCGGGTACTTCAAATTCTCTTGATCGTTCCGACGTTGGTTTAAATCTCACCATTAAGCCGCTTGTTGCTTCCAAAGATAAACTTACCCTCTCTCTCGATGCCGTTTTGGAAAACGTATTACCTTCTCTCGATTCAAATAATCAGCCTATTACGTCCAAACAGCAGATTAAGACGGATTCTATACTTCATCACGGTGAAACGATCGTTTTAGGCGGTTTTGTGAAGTCATACGAGACAAACAATAAAAGCTCAATACCTTTTCTTTCCGATCTTCCTTTGATCGGTGGAATTTTCGATCACAAAACGTCTGTCAATCAATCGGACACGTTGCTTTTGGTAATCACTCCTTATATCGTTGATGATTCCCGCACGCTTTCTGCTCTGCAGAGTGATTTAGGCTCATTGGGACATTTGCAAAAGATTTACAACGAGTCTTTGTCAAAAAAATAAATAAACATAGGAGTGATAACCATGCAAAAATTCGGCCTTACCCCCGACGATCTCAAATACTGTCGAGATAAAATCGATTCTCAGCGATCTTATCTCTCAAACAATCATTTTCACACTTCCACGGGTCAAGTTAAAAGCCTCCTCGATGTTTCATTTTCCGCGAACATATCGGAGCGATATTACTCGCAGCTCTCAAATAAAATCAATACTATGTCCGATCTCGCTAAGTCTCAAAATCTTCAACCCGTTTTTTTAACGATCACTCTCGATGGGTTCTTTCGCGGTCTGCTCACGGCAAACTATTCTAAATGGGATAAACTCAAAGAGAGTGCGCAAACTGAATATCTGCGTCATATTCCTAACAATGAGGTTTACGGCTTCCTACGCGATAAGATCAACTCTCGCTCTAAGTTTACCGTTAAAGACTGCTACAACGTCTTAGCGTATCAATGGTATCACTATTCATCGGGCTACTCATTCAAGAAACTCAAAAAAGAGGGCAAACAGTTCATTTACCTTAAAGCTGCTGAACCGCACAAAGATGGCGTTCCTCATTTCCATGTCCTTTTGTGGATCCCTGAAAGCTATTTCCAATCGTTTAAAAAAGACTTTGAGCGATATTTCCCCGCCCCTCAAAATCATAAACCGATTACGGATGGCAATGAGGGCGATACCTACGGTTTTCAAACGGCGATACATAACCCCGTCGGTTATATCATGAAATATGCTACTAAATCATTCATGGATTTGCGAACGGGTGAGGATTTGAATTATCTTCAATCATGGTACATAAAACATAAAATCCGACGTTTAACGACGTCTCACTCTACTATCCCACAATGGGTCTATCAAAAGTGTTATTCGATTGAGTCCGATTGGTTTCATCTTACCGATTTACATAAACGTGAACCGCTACTTTGCGAATGGTCAAAAGAAGATGATTGGTTTCAATTTATCGAAGAAAATGGACGCTCTATTGAATATGATAACGGCGAAATTACTCTTCGCTATATTGATGGTCCAGTTATTACCCGTTTAGGTGTTAAAAAAGATCGTGTTAAAACTGTATCGCAGCAGATTGAAGCTGTTCCGTCTACATGGATGAAACCAATACCAAAACGATATTTTGATGTTAACTATGCTCATGATGAGTTTAATAAATACGTTATGCGTCCAGTTAAGATCAATTTCTCTTTTGATCCTGCCCCGGTTGAATCAATTAACTACAATCAAAAATTCTCTTTCTACGTTAAACATGAAGTTCGAAAACTTGTACCGCAACCGTCAAAAATGAAAAATCTTCAATTAATTCGATATTTTGATCAGCTTGATTTTAATAGGGTTAATCTCAATCATTATGAGCACACACGTAGACAGCTCGTTGAACGTTCTTTGATTGATGAAAATCACAATCCAATTCTAGAATATATGGAGTTTTGATCATGAAATTTAGTCCACCATTAGTTCCACGTATTTTGAGATTTGAAAAAATCTATACTGTTCGTGACAAAATCTATACTGATATTTTTGATCTTGAGGGTGTTTTATTTCGTCCTATTGTTGATCTTGAATTTAATGTTTCTTCATTTAAACATTTTCTTCTTACTCAGTCAAACTCTATAAATTCTTTTGAATATGGGTTTGATTCATTTGATTCAATGTTGAAGTTTTATATTTGGTATTTTAATCATGCTCGTATGACTGATTTTGATCGTCTTTTTCGGCATAGATTAGATTTTTGCGGTTATGCAAATGACATTTGAACACTACACCAATCTCTATTTAACATTCAAAGAGGCTGATCTAAAACCCTCTACGTTTGATAAATACAAAGGGATCATTGATAGTCGTTTGTTAAGCTCTCCTCATTTTGCGAATAAACCGATCCATGAGATAAAAACCTCTGACGTTAAACTGTGGTTGCTCGGTATTAATGACGTTTCCGCAAAATCCAAACGCCATTACATCGGGGTTTTAAAAGGTATCTTCGATGAAGCTCTATATGATGAAGTGATCGAAAAAAATCCGGTATCCCGTCTCCGTTTCCCTAAATACGATAAGCCGATTATTCATCCCTTTACCAGTGAGGAAGTACAGCAGATTATCAACGCGGCTAAAAATGACAATTATCTTCGTTATCTTCAAATTGCTTTCTTCACCGGTATGCGCTCCGGCGAGATTATTGGCCTCAAAAAAGAGGATATTGATCTTAAAAATCGACTCATTAAGGTGCGCCGCTCTCGCTCTCGCTTTGGTGAATCAACCCCGAAAACTAGGGGATCGATCCGTGACATTCCAATCCTTGACGTTTTATACCCTTTTATTTTTGACTTGTACGAAAAACACGATCATGAATATCTCTTTATTACCCAATACAAAAACCCGTATCGCGATACCAACGTATTCGTCAATAAATTTTGGCAACCTTCCCTTGAGAAGCTCCATTTAACTTATCGCCGTCCATATAATACCCGTCATACCTATGCAACAAATCTTCTTTATCGTAATTTGGTAACACCCGTCGAACTCGCTCAACTCTTGGGACATACTTCGACTGAAATGGTCTATAACGTCTACGTTGCTTATCTCGATCAGAATTACAAAACATTCGACCGTTCTATTTCGATTTATGGTTAAAAAAGGGTAAGTAGGGGGATTTTCGCATCTCTTGAAAAAGCTCTGAAAGTGCCTAAAATAGGGGGTTTGTGGCGGACAGAGAGGGATTCGAACCCTCGGTACCGTTGCCAGTACGTCTCCTTAGCAGGGAGGTGGTTTCAGCCAACTCACCCATCTGTCCATCGGTTAAGAGGGCGTAATTATACGCAGGGGTAGATAACAAGCACCTTAAAGCGGTGCTTGTTACGGGTTAAATTGCCGGGGAGTTTTTAGGGTTTGCGAGGATCTGATCCAAAAGGGCTTGCAGTTGGGCGGCAAGTGCTTCATTTGATGCTTTGGCTTCGATGATTTTCTCTTTGAGTTTTACGACCAATTCGATTTTATCCATAAATTTCATGCGGACTCCTCGCAGTAATATTTACGAAATTAAAGCAAGGAGTATTCCAATTTATAATAATTTGAGGATATTTTCAATGACTTCGGCGGGGTTGGCGGCTTTGTAGATGGGGCGGCCGACGACGATAAAATCGACTTTTTCAGCGTGCGCGGTTTCGATCGTGGCGACGCGCTCCTGATCTCCCGCATCTTCGCCGAACGGACGGATGCCCGGGGTGAGGGTCACGAACGTGTCCGAGGTAAGCGATTTGATCGAGGCACTCTCATACGCGCTGCAAACGACGCCGTCAAGACCCGCTTCATGCGCATCCTGCGCAAACTGATCGGCTTTGCGTGCAATCGGTGTACCGTAGACGTGTCCGAACTCGCCTTCTTCGAAAGAGGTGAGGGCGGTGACGGCGAGGACGAGAGGGCGGTTGTCGTAGGGTTCGAGGCGTTTCATCACTTCCCGCATCGCTTTGCGGCCTGCGGAAGCATGAACGTTGAACATATCGACACCGAGCGACATGATCGATTCGGCCGCATCGGCCATGGTATTGGGGATATCGTAGAGTTTGAGATCCAGAAAGATTTTGAACTCGGGATTGATCGTTTTGATCGCGTCGATGAAGGGCTTCCCGTCGCGAATGTACGAGCGCAGACCCACTTTGAGCCACACGGGATAGGCTTTGATCTTTTCGATAAGGGCTAAATTTTCTTCCATGCTGGGGAGATCGAGAGCGACGCACAGCTGCATATTTGACCTTTGGTTAAAATTGCGAAAGTATAGCCAAGAGTTGTTGTAAATGGGTTTAGCAGGGAGCTGCCGGGTTGGCTGTATATAGTCTTAAATTTATCGTCTGTTAGCATTGCATTAATAATTCATTGAGAAAAACACCTTACAATAATCGAATACTAACCTTCAAAAGGATCTCGACATGAATAAAAGTTTCTTCGTAACGGTTTTAGCAGGTTTATTGCTCGGTTCATCCGCACTTTCGGCGGCTCTTTACAAAGTTGATGTGTCTCATTCGAACGTCGGTTTTAAAGTGAAACACATGATGATCAGTACCGTGACGGGAAAATTCGGGAACTTTAGCGGTAGCTACGAATTGGAAAAAGGTCAGTTCAAATCGTTGAAAGGGGATATCAAAGCGGCATCCATCGATACGGGGATCACCAAACGCGACGATCATCTTCGAAGCGCCGATTTTTTCGACGTTAACAAATTCGGGGATATTGCCTTCGCCATGACAAGCGCAACCAAAGAGAAGATGACGGGAAACCTGACAATTCGCGGCATTACGAAAAAAGTGACGCTGGATATCGATATGGGCGGTGTCGTAACCGATCCGTGGGGCAATCAGCGCTCCGGATTCGTATTGACGGGACAGATCAACCGCAAAGATTTCGGGCTGAACTGGAACAAGGCGATCGAGGCGGGCGGCGTGGTTGTCGGCGATGAAGTCAAGCTCATCGTTGAAGTCGAAGGAATCGAAGAATAAATTACAAGGTTTTGATAAAGCCGTCCCGTTTGGGGCGGAACCCTTCCAGATCTTCCAGTCTTATCCCCTGCTGTTTTCCAAAAAATAGAATGCTTTTGCATTGATACATTTTGGCGTAATCGCCTAAAAAATCGATCATTTCACGGCTGTAACGCTCGCATCCCTCATGCGCGGCAAAATCGTCAACGACCAGATGACGGCCGAGTTCGAAGTTTTCGCGGATCGACACTCCCGCATACACGCACAGCTCGCCGTGCTGGTACGCACCGATGGGGCGGTATTCGGCCGGATAGTGCGAAGCGATGAAATTATCAAACACCTCTACGCTCAGATCGACGCGCAGCGTGCTCAGCAGTGCGTATCCTTCGGCGAATTCGTTACTGCCAAGTTCTCTGAATTGCACCGTTAGCGCCCCAGAGCGCCGAGCTGTGCATCGATTTTGGCCATTTTATCCTGAGCGTCCGCAAGCCCTTCGCGGTTTTGTACAATGACGGCTTCGGGAGCGTTGGCGACGAAACGTTCATTGGAGAGCATCCCGGAGAGTTTGTCCGCTTCTTTTTGAAGTTTTTCGCGCTGTTTGCTCAAACGGTCGATGATAGGTGAAAGATCGATCGCATCGGTCGGAAGGTACACTTCGACGCTTTCTCCCAGATCGCTCACCGCATTGTCGATTTTAGTCTCGGCAAAGCGGAGCTCTTCGACTTTGGCCAGACGGGTGATGAATGGAGTCATCATCGCCTGATCGCCCTCGCATTTGACGTAAGCCAGATCGATTTTTTGGTTTCCGAGGTCGATCAGCGTTTTCGCACGGCGGATCGTGACGATTGCATCCATGATCGTCGCGAATTCGTTCTCGATTGCTTCGTCTACCGCAGTATTTTCCGGATATTCCATGACCATGATCGAACCGTTCTCTTCGAGTGTCGTGCCGGAAAGCTCGTGATAGAGGTATTCGGTGATAAACGGCATAAACGGGTGGAGCAGTTTCATCGACTCTTTGTAGATGCTTCCAAGCTCGCCGATGCTCTCTTTGCTGGCTTTGGAGAGTTCGATTCCCCAGTCGCAGAATTCATTCCACAAGAAGCGGTAAAGCACCGTCGCCGCATCGTTAAAGCGGTATTCGTCCAAAAATGCTCTTGTTTCGGCGGTAGCACGTCGGAAACGGCTCAGCATATAGCGGCCCAAAGGAGTAGTAATCTCTTGATCGTCCAAATCATTGAAGGTAGCCACATTCATTTGGAGAAATTTGGAGGCGTTGAAGAGTTTGTTGGTAAAGTTGCGGCTTTGTTCAAGACGGTCGTTGCTGAGGCGGATATCGCGCCCCTGAACGGCGAGGACGGCGAGGGTGAATCGTAGTGCGTCGGCGCTGTATTTTTCGACCATGTCGAGCGGGTCGATGACGTTTCCTTTGGACTTGGACATTTTTTGACCGTGTTCATCGCGCACCAACGCATGAAGGTAGATGTGTTTAAACGGCAGCTCGCCCGTGAAACTTTCCCCCATCATCATCATCCGTGCAACCCAGAAGAAAAGGATGTCAAATCCGGTGATCAGAAGGGTGTTGGGGTAAAAACGCGCCATATCGTTGCTTTGGAACAGCGTATCCGCCGCCGTATCCCCGTTCCCCCATCCCAGCGTTGAAAACGGCCAGAGTGCCGAGCTGAACCACGTATCGAGGACGTCAGGATCTTGCACAAAGTTTTTTCCGGAACAATGAGGACACGATGTCGGTTCGTCTTCGAGGCTGGCCCATTCATGACCGCAGTCGTCGCAGTAAAAAACGGGGATGCGGTGCCCCCACCACAGCTGGCGGGAGATACACCAATCGCGCAGGTCGTTCATCCATGCGTTGTAGCTGTTGATCCAATGGGGAGGGAAGAACTGCGCCAATCCGGCATTCATTTTGTCGATGGAGCCGCGAGCGACCTCTTTGCGAACGAACCATTGTTTGGAGATATAAGGTTCGACGATGTTTTTACAGCGGTAGCAGTGCCCGACCTGATGGGTGTGCTCTTCGATTTTTTCGACGAATCCTTCTTCTTCGAGCCGTTTGACGATCACTGCGCGCGCTTCGAGCCGTTCCAATCCCTCGAACTCGCCGGCGTGGTGGTTCAAAATCCCTTTTTCGTCGAATACGGTGATGAATTCGAGGTCGTGGCGTTTGCCCACTTCGTAGTCGTTCGTATCGTGGGCCGGAGTGACTTTGACGACGCCGGTTCCGAATTCACGGTCGACATGGCTGTCGGCGATGATTTTGATGTCGCGGTTGATGAGGGGGAGGGTGATGCTCTTGCCGATGAGGTGCAGATAGCGTTCGTCGTCGGGGTGGACCATGACCGCGGTATCGCCGAAATAGGTTTCCGGACGGGTCGTCGCTACCGTGATGTGGCCGCTGCCATCAGAGAACGGGTAGCGGATATGATAGAAATTCCCCTGATGTTCTTCGTGCTCGACTTCGATGTCGCTGAGCGCTCCGTCATGCGTACACCAGTTGACCATGTAGTTTCCGCGTACGATCAGGTTTTGGTTGTAGAGGTGGACGAACGCCTCTTTGACCGATTGCTTGAGCCCTTCGTCCATCGTAAAGCGTTCGCGGCTCCAGGCGGGAGAGACGCCGATCTTGCGCATTTGCCCTACGATCGTTCCGCCGCTGTGCTCTTTCCATTTCCAGACCCGTTCCAAAAAGGCTTCGCGTCCGAGTTCTTCTTTGGTTTTTCCCTCCGCCAGAAGCTGTTTTTCGACGACGTTTTGCGTCGCGATCCCCGCATGATCCGTTCCCGGCTGCCAAAGAGCCGCGTAGCCGTCCATTCGTTTGTAGCGGGTGATGATGTCGATGAGGGTGTGGTTCAGCGCGTGGCCGATGTGGAGTGATCCCGTGACGTTCGGAGGGGGGAGCATGATCGCAAAATGTTTGTTCGGCTTTTGGATCGGCAGGTTCCCCTCGACCTCAAAATACCCCCGCTTTTCCCAGATGGGGTAGTACGTCGATTCAATGTTTTTAGGATCGTAATGGGTAGCGGACATAAATAGCCTTCATGGAAAATATTCGCGAATTATACCAAAACTCGTGCTAAAACATGGGAACGGGATTTGCTTTATTTGTGACACTAATATGGATAAAGGGGTATGCGTGAAATACAATGTCAAAGCGGATATATTGGGATTTGAAAATTTAAAGACGGTGGAGCTGCAACCGTTTGACGAGCTGTTTTCGATTCTGAGAGGGGAAGATGAACAGGTAAGCTTTACCCTTGTCAACCCCTATGCGTTACGGGAATATTCATTCGATCTTCCGAAGTCCGTTCGCGTTCTGTTGGATATTAATGAAAATTCAAACGTGCTTGTATATAATATCGTCGTAATTCAAAACCCTCTCGATGAGTCATGCGTCAATTTTCTTGCCCCGCTGATTTTCAATCAAGACAATGCTTCGATGGCGCAAGCCGTATTGAATGCCAAAGACTATCCCGGATTCGGATATGCCGAGCCGATCAAAAATTTCAAGTCGTAAAAGCCCGCATTACCGAGGGCTTTAAGGAGCCCTTTGCCTCTTTCCCGCCTCAATCCCCAGCAGCATACCGCCGCCACCGCACCGTACGGCCATAATCTGATCATCGCTTCGGCGGGAACGGGAAAAACGTCTACCATTGTCGGGCGCATCGCGTATCTGTTGTCTCAGGACGTACGGCCTGAGCAGATTTTACTGCTGACCTTCACCAACAAAGCGGCGCAGGAGATGGTCGAGCGGGTCGCGGCTTTTTTCGGGCGAGAGATCGCTTCGAAAATCGATGCGGGGACGTTTCACGCGGTGAGCTATCGGTGGCTCAAGCGTAAAGAGGGGAAAGTTGTCCTCAAGCAGCAGCGTGAGCTGAAAACCCTTTTCCGGAGCGTCTACGAAAAACGGACGTTTACCCACATCGACTGCGCCACTCCCGCGTACGGTGCCAATTACCTCTATGATGTCTATTCGTTTTACCAAAATACCGAATTGAACATCAACTTTGAAGAGTGGATTACGACGCGTCAGGACGAACACGCGGTGTATGCGGCTATCTATGCCGACATCGTAGATGAGTTTGAAACGCTCAAGCGCGAGTACGGATTCGTCAATTTCAACGATCTGCTGCTGTTGATGCGTGATCTTGCCGCCCAAAGCGATTTGGGGTACAAAGAAGTCCTGATCGATGAATACCAGGATACGAATGCGTTGCAGGGGACGCTGATCAACGCGATGAAACCTCCCTCACTCTTTTGCGTCGGGGATTATGACCAGAGTATTTATGCCTTTAACGGAGCCGATATCTCGATTATCGGATCGTTCAGCAAAAACTATCCCGGCGCGCAAGTCTATACGCTGAACAAAAACTACCGTTCTACCGTTCCGATCCTCTCATTGGCCAATACGGTCATTGCTTATAACGAGCGTATCTATCCCAAAGCGCTCGAAGTGACCCGTACGGCCGAAGCGCAAAATCCGACGTTGCTGATTTACGATGAGTTGTTCGACCAGTACCACGGCATCGCGCAGATGATCGGCGATTCGGGAACGCCGCGTGACGAGATTGCCGTTATCTTCCGCAACAACGCTTCTGCCGACGGGATCGAAGCAGCGCTGCGCGAACTCGGTATCCCCTGCCGTCGGAGAGGGGGCGTGAGCTTTTTTGATTCCAAGGAGGTCAAAGCCCTTTTGGACATCTACACGCTTTTGGTCAACGAATCGGATATGATGGCTTTTATCCATCTGTTCGATTACGCCAAAGGAGTCGGAAGCGCGGTGGCGAAAGAGCTCTTTGTCGCGTTGCAGAAACTGGGGCACGGTTCGTTTTTCAAGGGGCTTTTTTCTCCCGACATGGAGATCAGCAATCCGTTCGAGAAACGTAAGCTTAATCATCAGCTGGGGCTGTTTGATGATTATGCCGAAATGGGAAGTGCGGGGCGGTTCGCCAAACTCTCGATCGATTTGATGTTTTTGACGAACCCCATTTTCAAGCACTCCAAACTGACCAAAGAGAGCGCCATATTCCTCAACGATATGTATCTGTTGTTCAAACAGCTGCGCAACGTGCAGGAGCCTAAAGCGGCGGTCCAAAAAATCGCCGTTTCGGGACTGTATGCGCATACCGTCGAACAGCTTTCCACCCGTCGGGCGATGACCGAAAACGGGGCTGTCGATGAGCGGGCGAAGCAAGAGGCAAAAGAGCGGATATTGCGCAAAGCGACCCTTTTATTTGAGCTTTCGCGCCCGTACAAGGAGCATGAACGTTTTTTGAACGCCATGGTGCTGGGATCGCAGGATTTGACGCAGGGGGAAGGGGTTCATCTGCTGAGTATCCATGCTTCCAAAGGGTTGGAATATCAGGAAGTTTATGTGATCGATTTGATGGACGGGCGGTTTCCGAACCGTAAGCTGATGAGCCGAAGCGGCAGCATCGAAGAAGAACGACGCCTTTTTTACGTCGCGGTGACACGGGCGAAAGACAGGCTGTACCTCAGCTTCGCCAAATTCGACAAAATCAAGAAGACAAACTTCGTCCCTTCCCAATTTTTGTACGAAGCGGGGCTGATCCCCAAAGACGAAACGTACAACGCCCTCGTCGCCAAAGGTTCGAACGAAGAGGGCTGAAACCTTCTGTTAGCGGCGTCCCTGTACGGCGTTCCCCATCTCCCACATCGGCAGGAAAATACCCAATGCCAGCAGAACGACCATGGCTGCAATGATCAGGAGCATGATCGGTTCAATCGCTTCCGAAAGGCCGTCGATAATGGCATCGAAACGCATTTTATAATACTCCATGACCTTTTGCATCATGGCGTCGAGCTGACCGCTTGATTCCCCGGCCGAAATCATTTGAATGATCATGTTCTCGAACAGTTTTGTTTCGGCCAATCCCGCATACAACGTTCCGCCTTTTTCGACGGTTTGGCGGACTGTCTGCAGTTTTTCCTGCAGCGGGAGCGTCTCGATCATACCGATCGACGTATCCAGTGCGTCGGCAATCGGGATACCCGCGCGGACTAGTTCTGAAAACACCAGCGTAAAACGGTTAAGCGTCGCAAACATGATAATGCTCTTGATGAGATACAGCCGAAGAAGAAGTTGATGCCATTTGTAGCGGAAGTCACGGTTGTGATTGAGCATATAACGGAACACCATGATGAAAATAACGATTGCGGCCAAAACATACAGGCCGTATGTGTTGAAAAGGTGTTCCAAAAACAGCAAAATTTTGGTCGGTAACGGAAGTTCCGCTTGAAGCTGCTCGAAAATTGCCTTGAACTGCGGTACAACGTATGAGATTAGTACGGTAAAAGCGATAGCCATCGCGATCATGACGTTACGCGGATAAGCCATTGCTTTTTTGAATTTGATGATATTACGGCGGATCTCTTCGAGCATATCGGCTAATTTATGGAGCGCTTCGGCCATATTCCCCGTTTTTTCCCCGAGTTCGATCATCGCCAGTGAGAGGGTTCCAAGCTCGAAGCTGAACTTATTGGCCGAATTGGAGAGGCTGTGCCCGGCGTTGATGTCTTCCGCCATTGTTCCCAGCACATTTTGCAGGACTTTATCGGTCGTAGCATCGGCGATCTCTCTGAGCGAATCGTGTATGGAGATTCCGGCGTTCGTCATGACCGCAAGCTGGCGTATTGCGGCGATCAGAGCGTCTTGTTTGAGCTTTCGTTTTCGGATGTTCGAAAAGAGGTTGTCTTTAAAGCGGCGCAGTTGATCTTCCAGCGGAGGGGTCGATTCTACGACTTTGATAACCATACCGTTAAATTTGATCTTGGCGAGATAATGGGCTTCTTTTTTACTTTCGGCATAAAATCCGTGTTCGCTCTTTTTTCCTTTTGACAGGACTGTTGCTGTAAAATACTTCATCCTTTGGCTACCCTCAATATTTCATCCAATGTGGTGACTCCGTTGACCGCTTTGGCCATGCCGTTTTCAAACATGCCGACAAATCCTTCTTTTTTGGCCTGTTTGGTGATGTCGTCTTTCGACGAGCCTCTGGCGATCATACTGGAAAGTTCTTCGGTCAGGGGAAGAACTTCACAAATCATTTCTCTTCCCATGTATCCGGTTCCGTTACACTCTTTGCACCCGATTCCGTGATAAAAGACGGTGCCCTCGGGGATATAGGCAGTGTATTCTTGAAGAAGCGTTTGCGGAATCTCGATTTCTTTTTTACAGTGTATGCAAATTTTCCGCACCAGCCGTTGTGCTTGAACCGCTACTAAAGCTCCGCTGATGAGGTAGGGTTCAATCCCCATATCGGCCATCCGCGGTATCGCGCTGATCGCATCGTTGGTGTGGAGCGTTGAGATGACCAAGTGGCCGGTAAGAGCCGCTTTTACGGCAATTTCGAGCGTTTCATGGTCCCGGATTTCTCCGATCATGATTTTGTCGGGGTCTTGCCGCAGGATAGAGCGAAGCGCATCGGCAAAAGAGAGACCTACTTTCGGGTTGACCTGGACTTGCTGAATCAGGTTCATCCGGTACTCTACCGGGTCTTCGACCGTAATAACCTTGTCCTCAACATTACGCAGCTCGTTAAGTGCGCCGTACAGCGTGGTCGTCTTACCGCTTCCGGTTGGTCCGGTGACCAGAATGATTCCGAACGGGGAATGCAGCGCTTTGATCAGTTTCTGGTAGCTTTCCGAGTCCATTCCCGAATCTTCAAGTTTGACGAGAGCTTTTGTCTTGTCCAGGATACGCATGACGATGGATTCACCGTAAATGGTGGGGAGCGTCGAGAGACGAAAATCAAATTCGGCTTCCATGACGACGGCAGAAAAACGGCCGTCCTGAGGCTTTCGCCGTTCGGCGATGTCAAGATTGGCAAGCAGTTTGATACGGGAAGCCAGCGGGGGATAAATATCGCGGTCAAAAATGAAGATTTCCGTCAATTTTCCGTCAATCCGTCCCCGCACCACGCAGTTTTTTTCCGTCGGTTCGACATGGATGTCGCTTGCGCGTCCTTTAATGCAGGCCTTGAGGATGACGTCGATAAGCTGTAAAATGGATGATGCTTCCTGCTGTTCTTCGATGGTTCCGATATTGCGCAGTTCGTTGCGGATATTGGTCACCAGTTCCTTGACGCTGTCTTTGAGTTCGATTTTGAACAGATAGGCCTGAATCTGTTTTTCGGTCGCAACGGCGACTTTGAGCGATTTTCTCGGGAAAAGGCGCTGTACCGATTCTTGAGCTTCAATGTTGAGCGGATCGGCAAAGACTACCGTCACGTACATGTCATCCTGTACGATCGGCAGTACGTTATAGCGTTTGAGCTGAGGGGTAGGGATCTTTTCAACCAAGCGGTAGTCCATGTCGATTGAATCCAGATCAATAAATGGGACCTCGATAACTTCGGCTAGATGAGAGAGGATCGATCCCTCGTCTAAAAAATGGTAGTTTTTGATAATGGAGAGTTCGTACCGTCCCAGACGGATTTGTTCGACGATAAAACGCTTGATGAAATTGACCGATACGGCACCGACTTTACTCAGCGTTTCGAGGATTGTGTCATCCTGAACGCCTCTGGTTGTCAAGCGATCGATTTGCTGTTGGGTAATATGGCGTTTGTCAAGTAAATCCTGTGTTATACGATCCATACCCGTGTCCTTTGCCTAATATACATGATGAAGGGTTAATATTTTATCATAATATTCATCAATTGCTATGCTCTTGCGCCCCCAGGAATCGGTGGTATAGAGTTTATAGCTTTGTCTTGGATTGAGCGGATCGGTGTACTCTTTGACGATATCGGAAGACTTGGGGTTTTTGAGATAGAGTTCGAACACTTTGGAGAGAAGATGCGCACTGGTCGGGAATTTGAGGTTAACGATCGGCTTGTTGTCGTAAAGCGCCTGCGCCAGCAGTTTTTTCTGCATTAGCAGCAACGAAAAATAAGCGCTGTTTGCACGCGCGTCGGGAGTAGCGTGCAGTGCGGATATCACGGGCGAGAGACGATCGATATGATCGGCTTTGAGGCATGAAAACCCCAGCAGCGAAACGAAGGCTTCGTTTCGCTTGTTTTGGGTGAACACTTGATACCCGTAATCACATCCTTGAGAGTACAGCTCTCTTTGATAAAGGTCATAAAGTTTCTGACTTGCATCGGCTTGGAGGAGAGGAGAAACCGCAAAGAATACAATCAAAATCCAGGATTTCATTTAAACGTCCCATGCTCTATCGAGTTCAACAGCGCTTTGGCCGCTTCGGAATTGGATTGCTGGTAATACAGTTGCAGCGTCTTTTTGGCTTGTTCCGTTCTTCCTAATTTAACCAACGATTTCGAGAAAAGTATCCAGCTTTCATCGATTCTGCTGTTAATGGAATTGGTTTTCAGCGCGTAATTGTAGGCTTCGGCATAATTGCCGCGGTCGTAATGATATTTTGCGATAAAAAGCCCCAAATTGGCATTTGAAGTCTCTTTGAAACGGATTTGAAGCTCTTCAATATCTGTTTTGGACTCATTTCGGTTGATCGAAAGCGATTTGTCGGGGTTGCTGGCAGAGGCAACGCTCTGAGACTGCGCGGGATCAGGCATCTGCAGCATTTTTGGCGGAGGCAGCGTAGTTATGGCAGGTTTTGGAGTCAAAACGGGGGCGGACGATGTCTGGACTACGGGTGCATTTTTTTGAAATGCTTCGACAAAACGCATAGAAGGCTCAAGAATCGTTCTATCGGTTTGCATTGTCGCATGGTCTGCAGGCATACTTTCTTGCTTGTGTGTATTGTCGGCTTCTTGCGATGAGGCGGAGGTACCCGCTGAGGTGGCAAACCATCCCATCATTCCGGCAAAAGCGAGGAGTATGAGCGTGCCGCCGATGAAATAGGGAAAATAGTGTTTGATTTTATACCGCAACCAGCGCCGTTCCAAGTCATGTATATTAAGCACGGATAAGTCCTGTATGGATGGCTGCCATTTCTACCCATTTGGGTTTGACGGCATTGTATTTGATCGCGGCGGGATGGTTCTCTTCGTACCAGCAATAGAGGCTGAAAAGAGCAAAGAGCAGTTTATTCGTTTCACGATAATTGCCGCGGGTAAAAGCGGTAATCAGTTTCATATTTTTATCGTTGAACATGTTGGCGACATCAAAACAGTTAGCTTTTAGGAGTTTTTTTTGAACGTACACTTTCAGCTCTTCGGCCGTAGCGTTTTTAAGCTCGAAGCTTTCCCATATCCGGGTTTGAAAGTGTTCTTTGGCAATAATGTCTTCTTTGTCCGTTTTATGAAGGGTAATAACGAATTTGACGGCTCTGGCATCCGATATCAGACGAATTTTTTCCATCAATGAAGAAGAATAAAGCTGTGCTTCATCCAGTAAAACGATCGGTACATCGGGCAATGTCAATGCTTGTGCAATGTCCAAAAAACGGTTTAAAGAGATGCCGTCTCTGGGGGAATGGCCAAAAATTTGCTGTGCCAGAACGCGTAAAAAATCCTCTTCTTCGACAATCGGTGTTCCGATCATGAAGACTTTCTGATGTTTGGAAAGGTCATAATGCAGTTTGTGCAGCAGCATGCTTTTCCCGGTACCGGGTTTGCCGTATAACAAGATCATCTTAAGCGGTTTTTCGACGGAGTTTTTCAACGATTGGTACATATGTGAAACGCTGTCGATCTGGATGTAGTCTTTGGCGTTGACGACATCCACAAAAAGATCGCGCGGCTTTGCGAAAAGGGAATTTTCTACCATTCCTTATTTTGTTTCCTGCTTGGCTTCTTCTTCGATTTTATTTCCAAGACGGGTATAGCCCAAGTCTCCCAAAGTGAGTTTATCATTCTCTTTTTTGACGATATGCGGTTCGATAATGATAACGATCTCTTCGGTTTGTTTGGTTATCCCTTCGCGTTTAAAAAGATATCCCAGCAAAGGAATATCTCCCAGCAGAGGAAGTTTATTCGTATTGTTGACGTTTTTGCTGTTAATCAATCCGCCCAAAATAACACGGTTGCCGTCTTTGACGGAAATGACGGAGGAAAGCTGACGACGGCTTAAATCCGGCGGCATTTTTCGGTCCGCGTTATTCGCCGAAATATCACTGGCCACTTCTGAAATAGACGGGTTGATACGCAAGGTAATGGTTCCGTCCTTGGATATTTCAGGCGTAATGTCGAGCAATACCCCTGAAAAAACGGAACTGACGATTTCGGTTTCCGAGGTTGTGCCGGTTGAACCTCCCGCTAGGGTTGAGGATTGGACGGTTTTATAGAACAATTCGGTACCTGCGGTTATCAACGCCGGTTGATTGTTCAGGGTCATGACTTTCGGGTTGGAAATCGCATACACGTCGCCTTGTGTTTTGAGAAACTTGATGACTTCATTCAGACTCCCTTTCGCAGACAGTTGAAAAGCGTGCGCATTGTTCACGGCTTGTTGTCCCATGGTTTTAAAAGAGGTCGTACCCAACAAATCGGGGGTATTTTCAAGTTCGATCAAATTGTTTTTGCTGATATAATCGAATCCCAATTTGATGTTTTGCAATGCATATAACTGCGACCAGTCGATACCGGTCGACGACGCATCGCTGAAGACGACGCTGTACATTTTGACGTCGATGAGAACCTGCGTCTGCATTTTCTTTTCCAAATCGTCCAGATAGGCATCTAAACGTTTGAGCTGTGCCCCTGTGGCCGTGACCGTAATCAGCCCGGCATTTTTATTGATCATCGGGATTTTGGCCGTGTAGACATCTTCAGGGCGGTTTAGAACGCTTTCGAGCTCTTTGTCCAATGTTTCCCAAAACAGTACTTCATCGTTAGACGTGATCTGAATGCCTGATTCGGAAGATGCATTGTTATTCCCTTGGCTCCCGGTCCCGCCGGATGATCCGGCGGATGATCCGGCAGTGGTGTTTTGGGCCGATCCGGTGTTGGAACTCAGGGTGATATTTGCGCTGCCGATCCCTTTTCGTTCCGAGATGATGTAATCGATATTGTACGTTTTGGTCTGAAGGTACGAAATTCTCAAGACATTGTTCTGAAGCGTATACTGCAGATTGTTTTCTTTAACGATAAGATCAAGTACTTCATTGATCGTCAGATTCTTCAGAAAGGTTTTGTTCATTGTTTTGCCGAGGATCTTTTCCGCTTCGGCATCGGCAACGATGACACTCATACCGCATTCTTCGCTGAGCTGATCGACGAACTCGCCGACGGTCGTCCCTTTGACCGAAGCGATGTTGAAAAGCTCATACGTACAGTCCGCATGAAGCACCGGTGAAAGAAGGGCAGCCGAAAGACCTGATAACATTAATGCGCGAGCATGGTGTTTGATTACGGGTATCATGATTCTTTCCTATTTTGTGGTAATTTTGATGTTATTGTTTTGTTTTGTCAAAAACAAAATGAGCTTTTGGCCTTTTTTCCCTGTTAACAACACGGAATTCGGTTTGACTTCACTGAGAGAATACTCACGGACGGAATCGCCTGTTTTATACCATTTGCCGCTGATGAAAGCCGATTTATTCATAAGAGCCGTTAATCGCAACGGTTCTTCAACGACTTTTGGCGGAAGAACGAGTCCGGAACCCAGTTTGGGTGGAGGGAGCAATTTATTCCCCGTCGTTGCCACTGCGGCAGGTTTTTTTAATTTGATCGGATCACGAAGGGAATTGATGAGTCCGTCGGAAACCCCGATTCTGGCGGGTAGAATGGCTTGAATCTGTTCATCGACCCAGGCCAGTTCTTTGTCTTTTTGCGGCTGTGCAACCACGACAGGCCCGGTTTTATTCAGCGAGGCAAGTATGGAAGTTTCAAGGCCGAAAACTCCGATGATACCTAATAAGATATGTTTTTTCATTGTCTTACAATCCCCCATACTGAGATTTTCAGATTTCCTCTCAGTTTTTCATCGGCTGTCAGGTTGAAATCATGCAAGTCGACGACCAAAAAACTTTGTTCCAGTGCATTGACAAATTTCAAGGTGTTTTTGTACTGCCCTTCGGACGAAATATTGATATCAAGCACATGCCCGAATGAACTGTTATCCGTTTGTAAGGTGTTTGCGAATTTCGCCAGTTTGATATTATGCGCCCGGGCATAGCGCGAAACCGAGTCAAGATAAGCTCCCCATACTTTTTCATCATAATAAAGCGATGAAATTTGCTCAAGCTGTTTTTTAATATAGTCATTGTACTGGACGTACAATGCGTGCTGACGTTCGATCTCTGCTGTTTCTTGTTCGATTTGTGCAATTCGTTCCGGAGGATTGGCTGCCAGATACTGTTTGTCGAAATTCAGATCCTTTTCAATTTTCAGTGCTTTTTCGTGCGAAACGTTGAAACTTGCTTCCGAACTTTCCCAAAAGAAAAGATACGAAAAGGCAAAAAGAGACATGAAAATCATTGCATAGAGCATCATCTTGTCACGTTCTGTTTTTTGTGACAAAGAGTTGTCTAGAGCGTACAGGTAGTCTTCAATATTGAGTTTCATTTGATTACCGCCTTCAGTTCACCGAGATAGGATTTTTCTTCTTCATTGTAAGAAATGACTTTAAGCGAAAAATCGTATTTGTCTCTTTTGGCATCGGTCAGGTGTTTTAGTAATGCCGTGATGTTTTGCGTCGTCGGCGATGTCAAGCCGAAAGTGAACGTTTTTAGGGTCCCGTTTTGATCTTCATTGTACGCAGCGGATTTGAGTTGAACACGATATTGGTTAAAGCTTCTTGTAAAATCAGCCATGATCTTGGCTTTCATCGGATAATTTACTTTTTTATCGTGTACCTGTACCAGCGTGTCCTGTTTTTGTTTATAGGAAGTTGTCTGTTCATCCAGCAATGTCTGAGCCGCATTTTTATTGGCCAATTTCAAATTGACGGTCGCTTCGCGAGTCATTTTTTCGATATGGACTTGTTCGTACTCTTTGGTCAAAATCGCATGGCGAAACTCTTCAACATACGAAAGGCCCCAGTAGACTCCCGGATAGAGTAACGCAGCGGCCAGAGAGGCCGCCATAACGAGGATGAACTTGCCGCTATCACGTTCTGAAAAAGGAGGGGGGCGATGGAAAACAGTGAAGTTGCATTCATACCGATCTTCCGCATCCAGACGGCCGTACAGATGCATTAGCTGATGTATCTGATCCACGCGGGCACCGTTGGTATTGAACCCGTAGTTAAAATCAAAAGGAAGCGTTTTGATTCCCAAATAGGTTTGTGCGTACTCGTCCAATCCGCTGACGCTTCCCGCACTTGTCCCGATAAAGATTTCATCGAATTTTTTAATGTCATATGCCCGTTTGGCATAGGTCATGACATCACTGACATGAAGAAAAATTTCACCGAACAGTTTAATAAGGTTTTTTTGGTATTCGGGATGAGCTGCATTCAACCCTTCTTCTACCAGCATACGTTCAAATCGGTCAAGATCGAGCTGCTCTCCCAGAAGTTCGCAGAAACGTTCATGCATCTGTTTCAATGAGTATTTCAACGATTTTGCGTAGGTAAATTCCTGTTCGCTGTAAATACAGAAAAATGCATCATTTTCCTGAAAATAGATGAAACAGTGAATATCGGACGAGTCAATCAGTTCTTTGACGTACAACGATTTCAGCAGTAACGGAATGGGGACGATCTGATCAATGTATTTTATTTCGTTGACGACACCGGAATATTCTTGCTCGAGTGTCAGAGGATCGACAACAAAAACGTGAAAAAAACGTTCCGTCTCTGTACCGCGCAGCGGTGCCTCGATGTGGCGGATATGGTATTCAATTGCCATATCCAGTGCAAGATCTTCATAAACCTTGGTTTCCAGAGCATCGGATATATCGTCGTCGGGAATGTTTTTGCTGATTCCTATAAGTGTATAGATGAATCCTTTTGTATTAAGAAAAGAGACGGCATATTGGTCTTTTGAAAATGAAGGAGAAGTCGTTTTTGAAATCGTGTTAAACGTACCAACGCACCAATCGCCTTTATACGGGTTGGCTGAAACGATGGTTGAATAAGCCTGCTGCTTGCTTTTACTCATTCCCTATCCTATTTAAAATGTACCAGGACCATCCCGCAAAAACGGTTCTCCCGGTAAAACTCTATCCGATAGCTTTTTTTGGAAGTATCGATAGAGTAATTTGAGTCTAAATCCTGTAACCGGACCGGTATATTACTTTCGTCTTTCACACCTTTGGCGGTAAAGCCGATGATGTTAACACGTATGTTAGGATTATGATTAACAATCTTAAAATCGTCCATTACAAAAAAATCTGTAGCAACCGCTAATGTTATTGGCTGGTTATCTGCCAACACGCTAATCTGTTCGGAACAACTTTCATTAGAAGCGTAATCTGGAACAAGTGAGCTTATTTTTTGGTTACCGATAAAAAGATCAAATTGATGCCTGTTTTTTCGTACGCTTCCCAATGGATGGGAAAATTTAAAATCGTTTATGCCTGATTTTAGCGGAATGAAACTTAAAGTGTTTCTTAAATTTTCTATTTTTAGATAAAAATTGTTATTAATAGTTAGGCTTCCTTGTGTCTTCAGTAAATTCTGGATGGCTTCGGGATTCAAAGTAAAGGTTCGTTCAAATTCGATTCCCATCAAGCGCATATAGCACTCAATGGCGCGTAACTGATAAAACACTTTGTGATGAAGAGTGGGGAGGTGTTTGCTGGTTTCGATGGCAAATGCCGGTTTATGGTTGGTGACGGCAAAATAGGTCAGCGAGTGTTTCATCGCTTCGTCATCAAAACGGGTATTGGTATTACGCACATCAAAAAAATGGTGTTCTTCGATCAAATCGTCATTCAGGGAACGGCTGACGTTGGAAGCGATGGTATCCAAATGACCGAACGGATGTTCGTGATCGAGCATTTGCTGATCAATGACGCAGGTTTGTCCCCAAGCGTTCGGATTAAAAATGGTATTGAGGTATTTTTTACGGTAGAAACCGTGTCCGTCATGGAGATTGAGTATCAACCCGACTTGCGGTTCGGTAATGATTTTTTGTACTTCTTTGACGATGCCGATATCGGGATCTTCGGGATCGATCTGAGAAAATTTTCGGTTCAAATCACCGTTGATGCCGCGATTGTTCTCTTGAATGCTTTTGCGGTTCAGGTCGGGGATAATCCAAAGATTCCCTTTTTTAATGTGGTAGTACTGCGTTAGCAAGGCGGATGCGAAATAACTTCCCGGTTCATTGCCGTGAATACCGCCGATCACAAGCAGTGTCGGCGATTTTAGTGTGTCGGTTTCTTTTTTAATGAGCGAAAATGCAGATGCATGCAAAACGGGCAGCAACGTAAACAACAAGAAGGCGACTGCACGCATGTCTTATTCTTCGGTCAGAATAGAGATGGTCTTATCTCCCTTAAGGGCCACGAGCAAAGATTTTTGCCCTTCATATCTGTGACTGTCGCTGACGTAAATCTGATCGAACGTGACGAGAAAAAGATTGCGTTTGTCCCCGGGATAGGGGATGATATTGACATTGTTAAACGTGATAGTTTTAATCTCGTTTTTTGAAAAAATACGCTCTTTAAAAGATTTGAATTTAGCCAGATTCATTCCGTCAAAGCGTTTGAAAGAAGGATCATAAAAGGAGAGATAACTCTCTAAATCATTATACGTCCAAGCATATTTCCATTGGTGCAGCCCTGCTAAAACAGCCGAATAAGAGGCGGGATCAATCGGTTTTTTGGGTGCTGAATCGATTATGAGCAAGGTGTTGGTCGGATTGATGTTTTGATCAAGTTGAACCAGGTCATTGTTATTGATGGCGATACATCCTTTAGTAAACGATTCTCGTGTGCCACTTAACGGAACGCCGTGTACCCAGATACCGGAGCCGTTTTTACCTCGGATGCGATCATACAAATTAGGATAAGAGGTGACAAACGCCATGGGACCGTAAAACGGATCGACTGTTTTTTTCTTTTGTATAAGGCTATAAATTCCGATTGGTGTTTTTAAATCCCCTTCGATCATTTTGTCGCCGCTGTTTTTTCCGGTAAGCGCACTGTAGCGTTTTTTCAGGGAAAAACGTTTTTGGGCATCCGGCATATAAAGTTCAAGCAATCCCTTTTCTTTGTTACATGCTAATAATGAAAAGGTACGTTCGTAATAGCCGAATCGCAGATCTTTGTTATTCAGGGTTCCTGACCAATAGGCGGTATCGTGGGTCTTTTTTTCAATCAATTTTTTCCCGCCGCTTTTATAGAGGGTGATCACATCGGCAGAAAACAATAAAGCAGACGAAAAAACTAAAAAGGAGATTGTTTTTACCATTCGTATCCCAAATCACTCAAAGTTTTTTTATCTGAGCTCCATCCCTTTTTGACGGATACGAACAGATCAAGATACACCGGCCGTCCGGAAAGGCGTTCGATTTTTTCTCGGGCATTACGGCCGATTCGTTTGATGGCGCTTCCGGCTTTGCCGATAAGGATCCCTTTTTGGGTCTCTTTTTCAACGATAATTGTCGCACGGATGTGTTCTACCGGACCGTCTTCGTCAATTTTATCGACGATGACATCCGATTCGTAGGGGATTTCATCGCTAATATTGTCGAAAATGGCTTCGCGAATGAACTCTTTGTAAATATCGCGCATCATTTCGGTTGTGAGGTTATCGGGATCGTAGAGGTAGGGTGATTCGTCAAGCTGTTTGGCTATAGCATTGAGAAGGTCGTTTTTCCCCACATTTTTGGTAACCGAAACCGGGATAAGGGCTTCGAAACGGTCGCTGAAACGGTTGTACTCGCCGATTTTTTTGAGGAGGTCTCCTTGCGAGACCTGATCGATTTTACTGAGGACGATAATGTGTTTACGTTTTTGGTCATTTAATTCCAAAAAATTTTCGTAATGGACGGTCTTGTCTGAAGCCGGGGCGAGATAGACGACAAGATCACAATCACCGATCGCTTTAAGCGCTTCTTCGAGCATATACTGGTTGAGAAGTTTTTCGGCTTTGTGCAGCCCGGGGGTATCGACAAAAATGATTTGATCGTCGTTGTGCATGACAATGGCATTTGAACGTTTGCGGGTAGCGTTGGCTTTTTGGCTTACTAGAGCGATCTTTTCTCCAAGCAACCAGTTCATCATCGTGCTTTTGCCCGCATTGGGGCGTCCTACCAGTGCGACAAATCCGGCTTTACTCATGAAAATCCTTTAGAGAATGTAACGTGCGAGATCTTCATCTTCGACGACAGGCGATAGAATCGTGTTGACCGTGTCTTCGGTCACGGTCACGGTAGTGTTTTTGTGCTTAAGGGCATTGAAACTGATCTCTTCGAGGACTTTTTCAACAACGGTATGGAGCCGTCTGGCCCCGATGTCTTCGGTTTTTTCGTTTGCTTTTTGAGAATAGCGTGCCATAGCCCGTACAGCGTTGTCTTCAAACTTGAGAGTAACTTGTTCGGTTGAAAGCAGTGCTTTGTACTGCTCCAATAATGAGTTCTTCGGTTTGGTCAGAATCTGGTAAAGCGCTTGCTCGTCGAGCGGTTCGAGTTCGACCCGCAGAGGAAAACGTCCTTGCAGTTCAGGGATCAGATCGCTGGGTTTGGTCAAGTGGAAGGCGCCTGCGGCAATGAAAAGGATATGGTCGGTTTTGATCGAGCCGAACTTTGTCGAGACGATGCTCCCTTCCACGATGGGAAGAAGATCGCGTTGGACTCCCTCTTTGCTCGGGTCGTTACGTCCGTCACTGCGGGAACTGACGGCAATCTTGTCGATTTCATCCAGAAAAATGATTCCCCCTTCTTCCGCTCTTCGTAGCGCTTCGCGCTTGATCTGATCTTGATTGAGAAGCTGTTCGGAAGCCTCTTGACGTAATATTTCTTTAGCCTCTTTGACGCTCGTCTCTTTTTTGGTCTCTTCTTTTCCCATTACGGAGAACATTTTGGAAAACGATTCCTGAACCCGTGCGATTTCCGGGGGCATATTCGTATCGTTAAACTCGATATTTCCTTTGGGGATATCGATCTCGATCATCCGCTCGTCCATTTCGCCGCTGATGATACGTTCTTTCATGCGCTCTTTAGAGAGGCTGTATTCCTCTTTTTTCGCATCGGATGCGAAATGGGACGGTTCTGGGAGGAGCTTTTTAAGGATGTTGTCCAGAATGTATTGATCGATGGCGTCTTTGTTGTTTTCGTTGTGTTCGGCTTTGACCATGGAAAGAGACGTCATCACGAGGTCTCTCACCATCGATTCGACATCCCGGCCGACAAATCCCACTTCGGTATATTTGCTCGCTTCGACTTTGATAAACGGCAGCTGCATCAGTTTTGCCAGACGGCGGGAGATTTCGGTTTTACCTACCCCGGTAGAACCGATCATCAGGATGTTTTTCGGCATGATCTCGTCTTGAATCGACGGATCAAGCTGCAAGCGGCGATAACGGGTGCGCAGTGCTAAGGCAATCGTTTTTTTGGCATTGGTCTGCCCGACAATATGTTGATCGAGGTAATCGACGATCTCTTGAGGGGTCATATCCATGTCATTCATCCGAGGGAAAGAGTTTTGATATTGTGGTTGGTGTAGATGCACAAATCGGCTGCGATGGAGAGGCTTTCTTTTACCAGTGCCTCTTCGTCAAGGCTGGAATGATGTTTTAAAGCCCGTGCCGCGGCAATGGCATAGCTGCCGCCGCTTCCGATGGCGGCAAGCTCTCCGTCTTCGGGTTCGACGACATCACCGTTTCCGGTAAGGATGAAAATATGCTCATTATTGAGGACGATCATCATCGCTTCGAGACGGCGCAGAATTTTGTCTTTGCGCCACGCTTTGGAAAAATCGATAACCGCTTTGATAAGTTCGCCTTTACGATGGGAGAGATGTTCTTCGAACATATCAAAAAGGTTAAAAGCATCTGCCGTGGAGCCTGCAAATCCGGCCAGAATCTCTCCGTTGTGGAGAGTGCGGATTTTGGTTGCATTGTTTTTGAGAACCGTAGTTCCGAACGTCACCTGACCGTCGCCGCCGATAACGGCTTTATTCCGACCTTTATACGCGAGTATGGTGGTGGCGTCAAACATAGGTTATGCCCCTTTGATTTCGACGCGAAGAATCGCGTGGATACCGTGACCGAGTTTGAGATCCAAACTGTGCAGGCCGGTCGTTTTGATCCCGTGCTTGGCATCGAGTTCTTTCTTGTCGATTTCAATGCCGTGCTGCTCCAGCAAGGCCTGGGCAATTTCGTCTTTGGTAACGGCGCCGAAAAGATGGCCCGTATCGCCGAGTTTTTTGGCAATAACAACGGTAATATCGGCAAGTTGGGTTTTGATACCGTTTAACCGTTCGATTTCAGCCGCTTCATTGGCCGCTTTTTTGCGCTGATCGGCTTCATATTTTTTCAATACTTCATTGGTGGCGGCGAGGGCGAGCCCTTTGCCGATCAGGAAGTTTTTGCCGTAGCCGTCGGCGACGTCTTTGATCTCGCCGGCCTTACCGACTCCTTTGACGTCTTTGGTGAGTAGGACTTTCATAATGCTCCCTTGGTTAACCGCGGACGATTTCGCCGCCGTAAGAGACGATACCGTGGGCCAGGTTGGATACTTTGGTGTATCCCATATCGGTTAGAATGCGTTGACAGTGCGCGCTTCGGCTTCCGACATGACAATAGACGATAACGTGCTCGTCTTTGCCGATATTCGCTTCATTGAGGGTCTGGAAGAAACTGCTGGTAGGAACCAAAACATCCGCACCTGCGATGCGTCCCATTTTCCATTCCATCCATTCACGGACGTCAACGATTTTAAAGTTGACCATTCCCAGTTCTCGTGCTTCGATCAGGGCAGTAAGCTCGTCGCTGTCGATGTCGCTTTTGTTCAGCAACACTTGGCACTCTTCCGTGCTCAAGCCGCGTGAATGTTGATGCACGACGGCTTCTATCTCTTCATTTTTGAGCTGCGATGCCGCATATGCCGGGGTACAGAAAATCTGGCAATGGCAAACGCCGTCGGTCGGAATTTCATGTTCGAGTGCCGGTTTGCACGGGCAGATGCGGTCTTCTTCTTTATTCCCTGTGATGAAAAAACATGGGCAGTAGCGTTTCCCGTGCATCAGTTTATTCCGCGTCAATCCAAACTGAATTCCCTGATTGATCTCAGGATCGGGATTGTAAACAAATCCGAACTGTGCGCATACTTTATCGGTGAATTTGATCGTTTTGTCGAGTTCCTCTTTAAATTCGACCGATTCAGGGTCGATTTTAGTAATCGTTCCGCTCATGAGTATTCCTTATTTGTTTTTACGCGCTTTGCCCGCAATGATAAAGCGCAATGCGTTCAGCTTGATGAATCCGGCCGCATCTTTTTGATCGTAGACGGCATCTTCTTCAAACGTGCAGTAATCGGCATTGAAAAGAGAAATATCGGAACTGCGTCCGACTACCATAACGTTGCCTTTGTAGAGTTTGAGGCGTACCGTTCCGCGGACGTTTTCCTGGGTTTTGTCGATGGCGGCTTGGAGCATTTCGCGCTCCGGTGAAAACCAAAAACCGTTATAAATCAGTTTGGCATAGCGTGGCATCAACTCATCTTTGAGGTGAGCCGCTTCGCGATCCAAAGTAATGGACTCAATCGCACGGTGCGCTCGGATCATGATCGTACCGCCCGGCGTTTCGTAGCATCCGCGGCTTTTCATACCGACATAACGGTTTTCGACGATATCGGCACGTCCGATACCGTGACGGCCTGCGATGATATTCAGCTGTTCAAGCATTACGGCCGGAGAAAGGGTTTTTCCGTTCAAGCTTACCGGGTCACCTTTTTCGTATCCGATCTCGATGTATTCTGCTTCATCAGGTGCATTTTCCGGTGAAACCGTCCAGCGCCACATACTTTCTTCCGGTTCGGCAGCAGGGTCTTCAAGGATTCCCCCCTCGTACGAAATATGCAAAAGGTTGGCATCCATCGAATACGGGGATTTTTTTCCGCTCATTTCGATTTTGATGCCGTGTTCGGCAGCATAGGCAAGGAGTTTTTCGCGGGAATTGAGATCCCATTCGCGCCATGGGGCAATGATCGTCAGCGAGCTGTTTTGTCCAAGATAGCCCATTTCGAAACGGACCTGATCGTTACCTTTGCCGGTTGCACCGTGACTGACGGCATCGGCACCGGTGATACGGGCAATTTCCGCCTGGCGTTTCGCGATTAGCGGGCGTGCGATAGAGGTACCCAAAAGATATTCTCCCTCGTAAATCGCGTTGGCGCGGAACATAGGGAAAACGTAGTCGCGTACAAATTCTTCACGCAGGTCTTCGATGTAGACGTTCTCAGGCTTGATCCCAAGGCCGAGCGCTTTTGCACGGGCAGGTTCTACTTCTTCGCCCTGACCGATATCAGCGGTAAACGTGACAACTTCACATTTGTATTCATCTTGAAGCCATTTCAAAATAACACTGGTGTCCAATCCGCCTGAATAGGCGAGAACAACTTTTTTAACCTCTTTTTTCATAATCTGTATCCTTCTTAACTGATCCCCGGACTTCATACATCTGAAATGGAGTGAATACCGCGATTCTAGCAAAAAAAGAATGAGAATGGCGTTAAAGTTTGATATTTAATGAGGAGTCTGTGGGAGTCTGGGAGGATTTCAGGTAATCGATCGTACTCTTGAGGTGCTGAAGCGTTTGCGTAGTCTGACGTTTAGTGGATTCTGCCAATTCAGATGCCTGTTGAAGAAGATAGGCGGCCTGCTCTATCTCTTCGAGGGTTTCAAAGTGCGGTATTTCGTCTATTAGGGAAGAAATGGTGTCAATTTGTTCCAAAATAAGTGCGGCTTTGAACTCGTTAAGCCACATTGGTGCTGTCTTTCCATGCTTCGAGTAAACCTTTGATGACATTATTCACTTCGTCAATCTTTGTACTGTCTTGGTGAAGCGCCGCTTCCATCAATAATTGAAGCTGATAGGTGTACAGTCCGGCCAAATAATGGGCAACGTCACCGTGCGAGTAATCCAGAATATTGATCAATTCGGTTACAACCGCGCTGGAACGGTTAATCCAGTACGTTCGTTTCTCGATATCGCCTGTTTCAATACAACGTTTTGCCTGCATGTTGAAACGCAAAATCCCTTCGTACATCATTTGAATCAATTTTGCGGGTGATTCCACGACGATATCGTTTTGTCTATAGGTGTTGTAGGCAAGATTGTTGTTGTACATCGAAAATCCTTTAAATTATTTAAGTTGATAAAGTACTCTGAATGGTGATTATACGCTTTGGTCAAAAAGAAGACCGTTGATTTCCTGAATTTTCGGCAAAATCAATTCAGCTTCTTCTGCCGGAAACCGACGAAGCATACTGTTGTCTTTTGTGTCAATGACGGAAACATAAAATTCATCCGACGAATTGTCAAAACCGAAACGCAATGACGTATTAAACGGATTAAGCGAGCGGTTAAGCTTCATAACCAGATCTTCCATCTGTTCTTGGTAATCGGCTTGAGAAACTTTTTGACCACCGGCCAATTCAGAAGGTTTGTTTTCGTTCGTTTGAACTTTCTGCATTTGAGCGCTTTGCATCTCTGCACCGTGGCTCTTTGACATAGGCATCTGACTCTGCTGCATTTTAGCAGTCGTTTGCAAAATTTCCATTTTTCTCTCCTACTTTATTAGGTGGGACTATTGATATTTCCTAAATCGTCCAATGATCTAAAAACTTTAGGGCTTGTCTATAATAATATGTGATACCCTTGCATTCATGAAACGATACTGGGCCCTTTTACGAGACGAACCGCTGCTTCGTCGCCTTTCTCTAATCCAGCTGATAGCCTATTTCGGGGCATGGTTCAGCAATGTTGCGATCTATACTCTGCTGATTCAGATGGGAGCCGATGCGGCAACGATCGCTTTGGTGGCGGCCTTGCATTTTCTTCCGGGGGTTTTTCAGGCTCCGTTGAGCGGCGTTCTCATTGATCGGATCAATCCGAAACGGCTGATGATTATTCTGACAATCATCGAAATCGTCTGTACCCTTTCTCTGGTAACCATCGATTCGGTCTCGATGTTGTGGCTGCTGTATATTCTGGTATTTATCCGTATGGGAGCATCAAGTTTTCATTTTACGGTCGAGATGTCGCTGCTTCCGCGTATACTGGAAGGGAAATCGCTTCAGACTGCCAATGAGATCCATTCCATTATCTGGTCGCTTTCCTATACCCTCGGGATGGCGCTGAGCGGTTTGGTTGTGTATTGGATCGGCGTGACGCCTGCTTTTTTGCTTGATGCGGGATTATTTGTCATTGTTTTGGTACTGGCATCGGGACTGCAGCTTGAAAAGACGATTGCGGCTCATCCTCCGCGTTTTATGATCATGATGGGCGAAGCGATGGTCTACATCGGTAAAAATAAGATCGTTTTGCATCTGATGATATTGCATGCGGTGCTCGGCTTTACGGCTTTCGATGCATTGGTGGCATTGGCGGCAAAACACTATTATGCCGACATTGTTGCCGTTTCGCTGGGGATCGGATTGCTCAATGCCGCGCGGGCATTAGGACTTGTGATCGGGCCGGTAGTGCTTGGGCATTGGATTAACAATGCACGACTGGGATGGCTCTTCGCGGCTGAAGCAGGCGCTATTGCCTTGTGGGCGGCGGTAATGGAAAACTTTTATGCGTCTCTGGCCGCATCCGTTTTAGTCGGATTCGTAACAACCACATTATGGTCGTATACCTATACTCTGCTTCAACATCATACCCGCAGCGAATTTTACGGTCGTGTTGTCGCCTACAACGATATGATTTTTTTGGGAGTAGGGGCATTTGCTTCTTTGCTGATCGGGTATTTGGCTCAGCAGGCGATCGGGTTGGGAACGATTGCCTTGATTTTAGGAGCCGTTTTTCTTTTGGCATCCATGTATTACCGTTGGATACGGCGTAATTTCAGATTGAAGGAGATCGAATGAAGGGTGAGATATGGTTTGAAGATGACGGAAAGAAGATCGATTTGTCCAAAGTGACTCGTCTTTATCCCGCCGTTATGATTCATGCCGGAGGAGACAGCGCGTCGGTTTCTCTTGAGTGGGCCGAGCTCAAAGCGGATGTGGTTACCGTCGAAGCGTATGTACTGATATGCGATTTTGATCCGGTAGGAGAAATTCCGGTCAATCGGGTTGAACTGCGTTACGCTACCAAAGAGGCGCTTTTTCAGGCGATGCAAGAGATTGCGCAAAAGCTGCAGGATTAAACGGTCTTTCTAATGAAGCAAAACGTTCTGCGGCTGGCGATACCTGCTGCGCTCAAACATCTTCTTGATATTATCCAGATACTTATCGATATGATCATGATCGGAGTGCTTGGGGCCGCAGCGTTGGCGGCAGTAGGGCTTTCAATGCAGTTCATGATGGTCATACAGGCCGTGATGAGCGTGTATGCCGTCGGATCAAGCGCTTTGATTTCCCGTTACATCGGCAGCGCTCGGCGTCACCGTGCATCGGCTGTCGTCTATATCGGCGGTTGGATCGCTCTGATCGCATCTGCCGTCGTCGGGACGGTAGGATGGATTTATTCGGATGATTTTTTTCGTTGGATGGGTTCCGATGCGGAAGTCATAAGGCTCGGCAGCGATTATTTTCAGATTCTCTGTCTTGGTATGGGGCTTATTTTTCTGGATACGTTAGCGTACAATGCCCTTTCCGCCGCGGGCGATACCAAAAGCTCTTTAGCTATTAAGGTCGTTTCGGCATTTCTTAACGCCGGATTGAATTATTTGTTTATCTTCGGCCACGGGGGCTTTGAGGCCATGGGGGTAGAGGGGGCGGCGTATGCGACCGTGTGTGCGTACGGGTTCACGGTTGTCGTGTACGGATGGCTTTTGCTCAAAAAGGGGGGAGTCCTCGGTGTCTATCCGATTTTCATGCTCGCCGATGTACGCCGATTGATCGCTGTCGGCTTGCCGGCCGCATTCGAAAGAGTGCTCGGAGTTTCTTCCTTTTTACTGTTCGTCGTGATCATTGCTTCGTACGGCACTCAGGCGTTGGCCGGGTATCAGATCGGGCTTCGGATTGAAGCGTTGGCCTTCATGCCGGGATTCGGGTTTTCGGTTGCGGCGATGGTGCTGGCCGGACAGTACATCGGAGCACGGCAATGGGACCATGCGTATCAGGCCGGAGTGCTGAGTTCCAAAATCGCGATTGTTTTTATGGGAAGCGTAGGGGTTGTTCTGGTCGCATTTCCCGAATATCTGGTGCGGTATTTTACGAATGATGCCGCAACGATCGAATACGCATCGATCTATCTTCGGCTGGTCGGAATTTCTCAAATCCCTTTGGCTTTGACGTTCGTTCTCAGCGGTGCGTTGAGGGGAGCGGGAGCGACGAAAATGACGCTGCGGATTTCGATCCTTTCGTTGTGGATATTTCGCATCATTCCTGCCTATGCGGCGATGAAAATGGGGCTGGGGATTTTCTGGGTTTATGTGGCGATGACGGTTGAAACATTTATCAAAGGGTGGTGGTTCTGGCGGGTCTACCGCCGGAAAGAGTGGTTGGAAACAAAAATCTGAAACGCTATTGCTCCGCCTTGATCATCTCCTCGTATTGCTCTTTGATGATCTTGAGGCGGTTGCGGTCCGGCATTTTGCGTGACGCGATGTAGCCGATAACGTTGCCTTCTGCGTCCAATTTTGGGACGATATGGACGACTACCCAGTAAAATTTTCCGTCTTTGCGTAAATTTTTGACGTACCCTTCCCAGATTTTTCCGCTTTGGATCACTTTCCACATTCCTTCAAATGCCGCTTTGGGCATGTCCGGATGGCGCAAAAGACTGTGTGGCTGCCCGACAGCTTCGACTGCCGTATATCCGGTCATTTCCGTGAATTTGCGATTGACGTACGTAATGATCCCTTGTGTATCGGTTTCGGAGATCAGACTGCGTCCGTCAAATAAAACTTCTTCATTCACCGGTGTTGGGCGTGTCATCTTCAAGGTTGTCCTAAAACTTAGATTAGTGTATAAGTATGCGATTATAACCCCATTCTTACTAAAATTAAAGTTAAACACCAATCATTCTTTATTGTGAGGGTATAATGGCATTCACTATAGTGTAAGCGGTGACAACATGATAACAGAGCCCCAAGCCTCACTTTACCTTGATAACAGCGGCAACAACGGATACGCGATCGGCGTTGCCATGATGGAACCCTACGGGATGAAGGGGTGGCTGTGCGAAATCCCTTTCGAAGCGGCCCACCCGTATGCAGCCATTGACCGTGCGTTGCATTTGCTTTTTGTGATCGGTTGCCGACAAGTGATGATCGGAGCGTCCTCACGCCGTTGTTTTGATGAGATAGAGAGTAACTTTGCCATGTTTGAGTATTGGTACGAAACGTGCCGCTTTGATACGGCCGATCAAAACAGATTGTTCCAAGAAGCATTTGCCATCACGTCGTTATTAAGCCCCATCGAGCATCTGAGTCTGGAGGAGAGGCCGCTGTGCGCACAAGCGCTCTCAATGTTGTCACAAAGGCTTCTTGAAAGCGATAAAGCGCCTTTTGCCCTCCCGACGATTTTGGAAACCGAAACACTGATGGAAACGGGCAATAATGCCCTCGAGCAGCTGGAAGTGACCTCGATCGATCCAAAGCTTCCCAGCATCGCTAAAATCATGTTAATGATGTCGACGCCGATGGGAAAACGGCTGGGGCGCTTTCGTCTTTTCTTACCGATTCAGGATGCCGCCGAGCTGAATCGCCGCTACGATTGGATTCAGGCTGCGAATCCTCATGCGCGATGGCTTCAAAACGAGCTGCGAAACGTAGGGGATATCGAACTGGCCTGGTGGCATTGTCAGAATAATCAGGCATCGGCAGAAAGCATCGCGCAGCTTGCCGACTCTGTCACTCAAGCGGCGCAGATACGCGACTATCTTGCAAAGCATAAAGTCGCATCTCTGCTTCCGCCGGAGGCTTTACTGAACGGATGGCCGCAAGAGGTAGCGTCGCGTTGTGCTCACCGCCAGTGGATCGATGAACAGATTCCCCATGTGCGTGAGCTGATAGAGTGGATCGCTAGGATTGACGTTGCCGTGACATCCGCGTTGGTAGCTGAAAAATACGCGCTTACCCGCCCGATGATCGTCGAAGGAGCCAAAGAGCATTTTTTGCAGGCGATGGGATTGCGCCATTTGCTGGTCGAAGCACAGGGGATTGCGTATGTTCCTAATGACATCGTTATGGGTCAGCGCGATTATCTCGATCTGCCGTATCCGACTACGGTCATGCTGGAGTCGCGCGTCCATGACGGTGCCGACATCAGCGGGTTATTGCTGTACGGCATCAATTCGAGCGGAAAATCATCCTTAATGAAAAGCATCGGTATCGCCGCCGTACTAGCGCAAGCCGGCTTTTTTGTTCCCGCCAAATCGATGAAGTTCTCCCTTTTTGACGGGGTTTATACCCGTATTATGTCCCGTGACAACGTTGCCAAATCTCTCTCGACCTTTGGAGTGGAGATGTTGGAACTCAACACGATCTTCAGCCGTGCTACGTCCCGTTCGCTTGTTATCGGGGATGAGATCAGCCATGGTACAGAGACTCTTTCCGCGGTAGCTATTGTCGCTTCAACCATTATAGAACTGGCGCGGAAAGGGGCTTTATTTCTTATGACGACTCATTTGCATCAGTTGTCGATGATTTACGAATTAAGTCGTTTACGCGAAGTCGTCAGCCTCCATTTAAGCGTCCATTATGACGAGAAAAGCGATGAGTTGGTGTATGACCGTATTCTCAAACCGGGGCGCGGGAGCAGCGTATACGGGCTAGAATTCGCCGAATCGCTTCATATGAATCAGCAATTTTTGGATAATGCCAAGCGCCTGCGGGAAAATCTGGCCAAAGAATACGATGTTCTGGAACTGGGGCACCAAAAGGAATATATCAAACGCTATCGCGAGATCAGTGCCTGCGAATGTGTCATTTGCGGTTCTCTAATCCGCAACAAAGCGGCGATGCCTTCGGCCAAAGAGCACCATCATCTGATACCGCTTTGTGAAAAGCATCGTACCCAGATCGCTGAAGGCAAAATCAAACCAAGAGGGCTTATAATGACGCCGCAAGGTTTGCGTCTGGAATACGAGACGCAGTTATAGAGGAATATGCTTGAACGTTATCGAACTTTTTAAAAAGCTGCTTGAATCGCACAGTGTCACGCCGGATGACGGAAAAATTTTTGATTTTCTGGAAGGGTATCTGGACGGTTTTACGTTTATTCGCATCGATTATGCGGAGGTGAAAAACGTGTTTGCCTACCGCCGCTTCGGCGAGGGTCCCCATCTGTGTTTTGCAGGGCATGTCGATGTCGTTCCTGCGGGAGAAGGGTGGGAGAGCGATCCGTTTGTCGCAACGGAAAAAGAGGGATATATTTATGCCCGAGGCGCACAGGACATGAAAAGCGGCGTAGCGGCATTCGTTCAGGCGCTCAAAGATGCCGAACATTTTAAGGGAACGCTTTCCGTGCTCCTGACGTCCGATGAAGAGGGGCCGGCCAAACACGGCACCGTTGAAGTCCTTAAATACCTTAAAGAACGCGGTATGCTGCCCGATGCTGTGGTCGTTGCAGAACCCACTTGCGAAACGTCGTTCGGGGATGCAATTAAAGTGGGACGTCGCGGTTCGATCAATGGGGTCATTGAGCTCGTCGGCAAGCAAGGGCATGCCGCGTACCCCGAAAAAGCGGTCAATCCAGTACATCAGATTGCTTCGGTATTGCCGAAAATCGCCGGGGCATTTTTGGATGAAGGGGATGAATATTTCGCTCCAAGCCAGATCGTGATTACCGATATCCGTGCAGGAATAGAGACGACAAACGTCTCTCCGGGCAAACTGAAGATGATGTTCAACGTCCGTAACTCGACCCGAACCGATGTATCGGCGATCGAAGGGTTCATGGCGCAGCACTTTGAGGGATTGAATTATACGCTTCGGCTGGAGCCGTCGGCCATGCCTTTTGTGACCGATGCCGAAACTCCGATTGTGAGAGCGTTATCCGCATCAATCGCCGAAGTGTGCGGCATTACACCCAAGCACTCGACTGCGGGGGGAACATCGGATGCCCGCTTTGTCGCGGCATACGGAATCGATGTGATCGAATTCGGTGTCATCAATGATACGATTCATGCTCCGAATGAGCGGACATCGATTCATGAAGTAGAGCAACTGCATCGTGTTTTCGGACGACTAATAGAACGATTTGGATTATAATTACGTTTTTAGAATGCAAAAGGGTTAACATGAAAAAGATGGTACTGTGGCTTGCAATGCCATTGTGGCTTATGGGGGCGGAGATCAACTGGAACAGCAGCTTTGCTGAAGCACAAGTCAAAGCGAAAAAAGAATCCAAGCCGATGCTGGTGATCATCACGACCGAACAGTGCCGATGGTGCCGCAAGCTTGAAGCGACAACGCTTGAAGACGATACGATCATCTCTACGATAAATAGCAAATTTTCTGCCGTACATGTGACGCGGGACAAAAGCGTTTATCCGAAAAATCTGACCGCTAAAATGGTTCCGATGAGCTATTTTCTCGATCCGAACGGCAAAGTACTCTACTCGATGCCGGGATATTGGCCGACCGAGGATTATCAATCGATTTTAAACGATGCCTTGAGAAAATACAAGAAATAATTCATTCATCACAAATATTAAAAGGAAAATAATGCAAATAGTTCACACTCCCAATGCTCCTGCGGCCATCGGGCCGTATTCGCAAGCCATGATCGCGGGCGGAATGGTTTTTACTTCCGGACAGATCGCTTTGAAACCTTCGGGTGAGATGGTGGATGGGGACGTCAAAGCCCAATGCGCACAGGTTTTATCGAACCTTAAAGCCGTTTTGGAAGCTGCGGGAAGTTCGTTGGATAAAGTGGTCAAAACAACCATCTTTTTGGACAGCATGGATGATTTTGCCGCAGTCAATGAACTCTACGGTGCGGCATTCGGAAATCATAAGCCTGCACGTTCTACGGTTGCGGTAAAAACGCTACCGAAAAATGCACTTGTCGAGATTGACGCGATCGCTTTAATCTAAGCTTAAATAAAGTTCGGCTACAATTCGCCACTTTTTGTAGACTTGTAAAGTAAGGAACAGTAATGTACGCAATTATCAAAAACGGCGGAAAGCAGTACAAAGTTCAAGAGGGTGATATCCTTTTGTTCGATAGAATGGGTCTTGAACCTAAAGCAACCGTCGAAATCAAAGAAGTTCTTGCCGTAAACAACGGTGAACTTAAAACCGGTACTCCATTTGTAGAGGGTGCTGTCGTCACTGCAGAAGTTATCAATGAAGGTCGTGACCGTAAAGTCGTGATCTACAAAAAACGTCGCCGTAAAGACAGCAAACTCAAACGTGGTTTCCGTAGAGATCACACACGCGTTCGTATCACTAAGATCGCCGCGTAAATTCTTTTAGAAATCTTAGAAGGTAAGAGGAGAATACAATGGCTCATAAGAAAGGTCAGGGTAGTACACAGAATAACCGCGATTCAGCGGGACGTAGACTTGGTGTCAAAAAATACGGCGGAGAATTCGTAAGAGCGGGTAACATCATTATCCGTCAACGTGGTACGAAAGTTCACCCGGGTAAAAATATCGGTATGGGTAAAGACCACACTTTGTATGCGTTGGTTGACGGCGTCGTTGCGTTCGAGCGCAAAGACAAAAAACGCAAACAAGTTTCTATTATCCCTGCTGCTTAATTTCTTTTATCGGGCTTACGCCCGATCCCTGGTAATTTTTCCCCAATCCTAGTAAAATTTATTTTCTTAACGGTGTGCTTTTTTGAGTGCTATGAGATGCTGTAAAAGTATAGTTTTAAGTAAATATAATTTGACAATACCGTCAAAGGGACTAAGCCCTTTGACTTTTTTTAATGTGAAAAGGAACATCCATGTTTAGCGATAGCGTAGAACTTACCGTCTCATCCGGAAAAGGGGGAGCAGGGTGTGTTGCTTTCCGCAGGGAAAAATTCGTCATTCAAGGCGGTCCCAACGGCGGCGACGGCGGTCGTGGCGGGGATGTCTATTTCAAAGTCGATAACAATACGCACACGCTGGCTCATTTCCAGGGGAATAAAAACCTCAAAGCCGAAAAAGGGCAACAGGGCATGGGGTCAAATATGGCCGGCAAAGCGGGTAAACGGCTCGTTGTCATTGTTCCGCCGGGGACGCAGGTCGTGGATGTCGAAACGGGCGAAGTACTGCTGGATCTGGTAGAAGACGGCAAAGAGGTTTTATTTCTTACCGGCGGACGCGGCGGACTGGGGAATGTCCACTTCAAATCCTCAACGAACCAAAAACCGATGTATGCCCAACCGGGCGAACCGGGTGTGACCCGTGTAGTCAGACTTGATCTGAAGCTGATTGCCGATGTCGGTCTGGTCGGATTTCCGAATGTCGGAAAATCGACCCTTATTTCGACCGTCTCCAATGCACGTCCCGAAGTCGCAAACTACGAATTTACGACATTGACCCCAAAGCTTGGGCAAATCAATATCGGCGATTATGATTCGTACATCATGGCCGACATTCCGGGAATTATCGGCGGGGCATCGGAAGGAAAAGGGCTGGGGCTCAAGTTCCTGCGTCATATCGAGCGTACCAAAACCCTCCTTTTCATGATCGATCTGGCATCGTATCTCGAACTGGATTACCAGTATGAGACACTGAAAAAAGAGCTCGAAGCATTTTCGGCGCTTTTGTCCGAGCGCAATTACGCGATTGCGCTGACACGGGCTGACGCTATGAGTCCTGAAGAAGCGGTTGAGAAAACCAATGCCTTCTTGAAGATGCTCGATCTTGCTCCCGTTGCGAAAAGCCGGTTCGGTTTTGACGAGGGGTATCCTGTTTACGAGCAGGAACACTTTGAAAAAGAGTTTTACGATCCATCGAAGCCGGCCTTCGTCGCACCGATCTCATCGGCTATTCATCTGAATATCAAGCCTCTTACGTATGCACTTTATCATTTGATCGTCACGGAGCGCTAAATGAAACGGATTGTCGTCAAAGTCGGCAGTGCGGTTTTAAGCGAACAAAACCGTATAGCCAAAGACCGGATGAAAAATCTTGTCGACTTGATCGCTGAACTGAAAACCAGATACGAAATCATCCTCGTATCTTCCGGTGCGGTTGCTGCTGGGTATACCGAACTTAAACTCGATAAAAAAGTATTGGCGAACAAGCAGGCGCTTGCATCGATCGGCCAGCCGATTCTGATGAACAAATACCGTAAAATGTTTGATCAATACGGACTTCTCCCCTCGCAGGTGTTGGTAACGGCAGCCAATTTCAATACGCTTGAAGAATCCCAGAAAGCAAAAGATACGATCGAAACCTTGCTTCAGCACAATGTCGTCCCCATCATCAACGAAAACGATGCAACGGCAACGGAAGAATTGATCCTAGGGGATAACGATCAGCTCTCTGCCTATGCGGCATACCATTTCGGCGCCGATTTATTGGTGATTTTGTCCGATATCGACGCGTATTACGATAAAGACCCCCGTAACTATGAAGATGCGTCCGTCCGGACGCGTATCGAGTTTATTACCCCCCAGGAATTGGCCATGGAAGTAAATCCAAACCACAATTTCGCCACAGGGGGGATCGTTACGAAACTTAAAGCGGCCGATTTTCTCCTCAAGCGGGGCGGAGCGATGTTTCTCGCCAGCGGGTTTGACCTAAATGACGTACGCAGTTTTTTGATGGAAGGCAAACATCTGGGCGGAAGTCTATTTAAAGCTGATGAAGGGCAGGTATGACCCGCATCGTTTTTATGGGGACCCCCGATTATGCCGCTTCCATTTTGCACGGATTGATTGACGCGGAAGAGATTGATGTTTGTGCCGTATATACTCAGCCTGACAAACCGGTAGGGCGCAAAGCGGTGTTGACGCCGCCGCCGGTGAAGGTACTGGCAGAAGAATCGGGGATCCGGGTTATTCAGCCTTCGCGTTTGAGAGATTCTGATGCCATTGAAGAACTATTGTCGATTGAATGCGATTTGATCATCGTAGCCGCATACGGGCAGATTTTGCCCAAAGCGGTTTTGGAACACGCTCCGTGCATTAACCTGCACGCCTCGATTCTCCCTCAGTACCGAGGGGCGAGCCCGATTCAGCAGAGTCTGCTGAACAACGATGTAAAAACAGGTGTCACGGCGATGTGGATGAACGAGGGGCTGGACACGGGTGCGATCATTCAAATCCGCGAAATTCCGATCGGGCCGGATGAGATGGTGGAATCGTTGTATAAAAGGTTGACGGATACGGCTGTCGATCTGACGCTGGACGTTGTCCGCCAGTGGGACCGCCGCACGGCGACGCCGCAGGCGGATGAGCGAGCGACGCTTTGCCGAAAGATAACCAAAGCGGAAGGTTTGATCGATTTTACCGACGCACGGGAGATTTATAACCGCTATCGGGCATTTACCCCATGGCCGGGAATCTATCTCGAATCCGGGTTAAAACTAAAAAGCATGATCCTTGAAGACGAAGAGAGCACCGGCACACCCGGAGAAATAACCCGTATTGATAAAGATAGCATCGTGGTACAGTGTTCCAAAGGTTCATTGAAGGTATTGAAAGTACAGGCGCCTTCGAAACAGGAATCATCGGTCATTGATTATCTTAACGGCAAACGGATAGGGTGTGGAAATACACTGGTTTGATTCGATCGAATCGACACAAGCCTATTTGATGGATGAGCTGAAAGCCTCCCGATTGCAAGCGCCGGTGTGCGTCGGTGCGGGTATTCAGACGACGGGGACAGGTTCACGGGGAAACCGATGGATCGGAACGGAAGGAAACCTTTTTATTTCGGTAGCGTTTCCGCGCAACCGTTTCCCGTCGGATCTGAAAATCGAATCAGCATCGATCTACATGGCTTTTCTTATGAAGAATATTTTGAGTTCACTTGGCTCAGCCGTATGGCTCAAATGGCCCAACGATTTTTATATGAGTGAGAAAAAGATCGGCGGCGTCATCACCAATCTGGTTGGGGATACGCTTGTATGCGGGATCGGGCTTAACCTGTGCAGCGCACCTGAAGGATTCGGCAAAATGGACATTAGCGTTTCGCCATATGATTTAACAAAAAGGTATTGCGAAATGTTTAAAAATTTGCCTTCATGGAAGCAGATTTTTAGTAAATACCAGTTAGAATTTGAGCAGAGTAGAGCTTTCTTTACGCATCATCAAGATGCAAAAATCGCATTGGACGAAGCTATTTTGCTTGAAGACGGTTCGTTAATGTGCAAAGGTCAAAGGATATTTAGTTTACGATGAATGAAGTTATTGTAATTGCCAATCAAAAAGGGGGGGTGGGTAAAACCACTACCGCGGTCAATCTAGCTGCTTCTTTAGCCGTTGCCGAAAAAAAAGTTCTTTTGATCGATGCCGATCCGCAAGCCAATGCGACAACATCGCTCGGGTACCACCGCAACAACTATGAGTTCAATATTTACCATGTTTTGATCGGTGCCAAAAAACTGCGGGAAATCATTCTCAAAACATCATTGCCCAAACTTTTTCTGGCCCCTTCGAATATCGGTTTGGTCGGAGTCGAAAAAGAGTACTACGATGCAGGCAACGCCAAGGGGCGCGAATTGATCCTCAAACGCGCTATTGCTCAGGTAAAAGACGATTACGATTACATCATTATCGATTCGCCTCCCGCGCTTGGACCGATGACAATCAATGCATTGTCGGCATCCAATTCGGTCATTATCCCGATTCAATGCGAGTTTTTTGCATTGGAAGGGCTTGCACAGTTGCTCAATACGGTCAAACTGGTGCGCAAAACAATCAATCCGAAATTGACAATCAAAGGATTCCTGCCGACAATGTACAGCGCACAGAATAATCTTTCGCGTCAGGTTTTTGCCGATTTGCGTCAGCATTTTCAAGGGAAACTTTTTAAATCGCTTACCGATGACTTCATTGTCATCCCGCGTAACGTCAAACTAGCCGAATCACCGAGTTTCGGGAAACCGGCGATTCTTTACGATGTAAAATCGAGCGGTTCGGTAGCATACCAAGAATTGGCGCACGCCATTATCGCTTAAAGGAGCATCATGGCGAAAGCATCTGCACTCGGTCGGGGTCTTGGAGCGCTGCTCAGTGAAATCGAAGAAGCGTATGAAAACGAACTTCCTAAAAAGGGAGGGGTAGAAGAAATCCCTCTCGTCAAAATACGCCCCAATCCGTATCAACCCCGCAAACATTTTGATCCCGAATCGTTGGCCGAGCTTTCCGAGTCGATCAAAACGCACGGATTGCTTCAGCCGATCGTCGTCAAGGAAGATCTCGACGGCTATATTTTGATTGCCGGCGAACGTCGTTTGCGAGCCAGCAAGCTTGCCAAAACCAAAACAATCAAGGCGATTGTCGTTTCGGTCAGTGATGACCAGATGCGTCAGCATGCGCTGATCGAGAATATTCAACGCGACGAACTCAATCCGATCGATCTGGCGCAGGCGTATCAGGAACTGATCGAGATTCACGAACTGACGCACGACCAACTTTCGCATACCGTCCATAAAAGCCGGGCACAGATCACGAACACTCTTCGTTTGCTCCAATTGGGAGACAAAGGACGCAAAGCGTTGGCTGATGGGAAGATTACCGCTGGACACGCCAAAGTGATCGTCGGTCTTGAGCCCAACGAACAGGCATTGATGATCGATTCGATTATCGGGCAGAAGCTGAGCGTCCGGGATGTCGAGAGCATGGTCAAAAAGATTAAACTTCCTTCGGCTTCCGTTTCGCCGCAGGTGCCTGTGAATGAATTAAATTTTGCTTCGTTGAAAAAGCGTTTGAATGAGTTTGGTTATAAATGTGGCACCAAAGGTGACAAGTTAACCATCGAATTTGAAAATAATGCCCAAATTGAATCATTTTTAGACCTACTTTCCTAATATCTTCCCGCGTTTAACTGTCCCTTCAATTTACTAGTTGTATAATCACGCAACTTTTAGGAGGTGGTATGTTAGATATAAGTCCGATGCTGCTTGGCAGCACACTGATTGTCTTCCTTGTCCTTATTGCCGTACTAAACAGTTTGCTTTACAATCCTCTTTTCAATTATATGGAAAAACGGGATGCGGATATTAAACACGATTTGGAGCAAGTTGGAAACAACGACTCTGAAATCGCCGCATTTCACGCCAAAGCCGAAAAGATTATGAGTGATGCCAAACTGGAGGCCGCGGCTTTAAGAGAAAAAGTTATTGCTGAGGCCAAAGCGCTGGCAAATAGCAAAATCGAGGCAAAGCGTGCTGAACTGGCACTTGAGTACACGAAGTTCGAAGAGGCACTCTCGGAAGAACGTGCACGATTGAAGGAAGCACTGATGAGTGATGTTCCTTCATTCCAATCTGCTGTATCAGCAAAACTAAATCAAATTTGAGGGGGACGCCATGAGTAAAATTATCGTAACGGTATTGATGCTGGGCGCCTATCTTTTTGGATCGGAAGCTGGAGCAGAGGGTTCGACGGATATCGTTCAAAGAACGGTCAACTTCCTTATTTTTGCCGGAATTCTTTATTACATTTTAGCGGAGCCGGTCAAAAATTATTTTAGCGGGCGAAGTGCGGAAATTGCCGATGAACTGGATAAAGTTCAAGAGCGTCTTCGTGAATCAAAACGTCTTAAAGAAGCGGCTGAGCATAAAGTAGAAGAAGCTGTACGTTTCGCAAATGAACTGAGCGAAATGGCTAAAAAAGAGAACAAAATTTTGAGCGAGAAAATTTTAGCTCACTGTGAACAAGACCTTGAAGTCATCCAAAAACAAAATGAGACGTTAATGGATTTCGATAAGCGTAAAATGGTTCGTGAAGTCGTTACAGAAGTGATGAATGACGTAATGAACAGCAGCAGTGATGCTCTTGGCAAAGAGGCTATGACCGAAATCTTGAAAAAGAAGGTGGCCTAAATGCAGTATGAGCTAATTGCCAAACGCTATGCCAAGCCGTTGATCGACATGTGCGATCAAAGTGCTTTGGAAAATCTTTCTGAGCTTTTGAACGGAGTTGCTGAATCATTCAAGAATGAAAAATTGATTCGAATCATGAACAGCGGCGATGTCAAAAGCGAAGCAAAGACGCAATTGATCCTGGATATGGTTGCTCCGGCAAAAAGCCAGACCGTCGATAATCTGATCAAATTGCTGGCTGAAAACGGCCGCCTTCCACTTATTCCTGCTCTGGCAGCTGAATTGAAGCGGGAAATCGCACGTTCAAAACGGATGTACAAAGGACGAATTTACAGCGACAGCGCAATCGATCAAGCATCGGTTGACGCCATCGCGCGTGATCTTGGAAACAAAGTCGGTGCAACCATCGCTTTGGAATACGTTCCTGCACAATACGACGGCATCCGTGTCGAAGTGGATGAGCTGAATGTTGAGATCAATTTTTCAAAAAGCCGCCTCAACGCTCAGTTGGTTGAGCACATTTTAAAAGCAATTTAACCCTCGCGAAAGGAGAAACTAGTGGTAGCAAAAGTACAAGCAGATGAAATCAGTTCGATTATTAAAGAGCGGATTGAGAATTTCGAACTTAACGTAGATATTAATGAAACCGGTAAAATCGTCTCATATGGAGACGGAATTGCTCAGGTATATGGCCTAAACGACGTTATGGCTGGTGAAATGGTAGAATTTGAAGACGGTACACGCGGTTTGGCAATGAACCTCGAAGAGAGCAGCGTAGGGATTGTTGTTCTTGGTAAAGGTAAAGAACTCCGTGAAGGAATGTCAGTCAAACGTCTTGGACGTTTGTTGCGTGTTCCTGTCGGCGATGCACTTCTTGGACGTGTAGTCAACGCCCTCGGTGAGCCTATCGACGGTAAAGGTCCTATCGAAACAACGGAAGTTCGTTTCGTAGAAGAAAAAGCACCTGGTATTATGGCGCGTAAATCGGTTCATGAACCGATGGCAACCGGTATTAAAGCGATCGACGCCCTTGTTCCGATCGGCCGTGGACAGCGTGAGCTTATCATCGGTGACCGCCAAACCGGTAAAACAACGGTAGCACTCGATACCATTATCAACCAAAAAGGTAACGGTGTCGTTTGTATCTACGTAGCCGTAGGTCAAAAAGAGTCTACTGTTGCTCAGGTTATCCGCCGCCTTGAAGAGCACGGTGCCCTTGAGTACACGATCATCGTATCGGCTACCGCTTCTGAAGCGGCAGCACTTCAATTCCTTGCCCCGTATACCGGTGTAACGATGGGTGAATACTTCCGTGACAATGCTCGCCACGGTCTTATCATTTACGATGACCTCTCTAAACATGCGGTAGCATACCGTGAAATGTCATTGATCCTTCGCCGCCCTCCGGGCCGTGAAGCGTATCCGGGTGACGTTTTCTATCTACACTCTCGTTTGCTCGAGCGTGCAGCGAAACTCAATGATGAAATGGGTGCGGGTTCATTGACGGCTCTTCCAATCATTGAAACACAAGCGGGTGACGTTGCGGCGTACATCCCAACCAACGTTATTTCGATCACAGACGGCCAGATTTTCTTGGAAACAGACCTGTTCAACTCAGGTATCCGCCCTGCGATCAACGTCGGTCTTTCAGTATCACGCGTCGGTGGTGCCGCTCAAATCAAAGCGACCAAGCAAGTTGCCGGAACACTTCGTCTTGACCTTGCACAATACCGCGAACTTCAAGCATTTGCTCAGTTTGCTTCTGATTTGGACGAAGTAAGCCGCAAACAGCTTGAGCGTGGACAAAGAATGGTAGAAGTTCTCAAACAACCTCCATACTCTCCGCTCGGTGCTGAAAAACAAGCGTTGGTTATTTTTGCGGGTAACGAAGGGTATCTTGATGATATCTCTGCTTCTTCAGTTGTAAAATTTGAAGCAGATCTTTATCCGTTCGTAGAGGCGTCATATCCTCAAATTCTTGAAAATATCCGTAGCTCTTCTAAAATCGACGACGAGACTATGGCTCTGATGAAAAAAGCGCTCGAAGAGTTTAAATCTACTTTCGTTGCTGAATAAGGATCTTTATGGCTAACTTGAAAGAGATTCAAAGACAGATCAAGAGTGTTTCGAACACGCAAAAAACTACGCGTGCCATGAAGCTCGTTTCGACGGCGAAACTTCGCCGTGCGGAAGAGCTTGCGAAACGTTCTCGTCTGTTTGCACAAAAAACGAATCAAGTAATAGCTGAAATCGCGGCACGCATCCAATGCAATAAAATCGGCGGAATTGAAAACCGCTGCTTTCTTGAAAACGATGCGCCCGAAATGATCGACATTATTTTTGTCACTGCCGACAAAGGTCTGTGCGGCGGTTTTAATATTCAAACCATCAAAGCGGTTAAACGCGTAATGGCAGAATACAAAAATAAAAAAGTCAAAATTCGCCTTCGCGGTATCGGGAAAAAAGGGATCGAGTTTTTTAACTACAATGAAGTAGAAATGCTTGACGAAGTTAAAAACCTTAGCTCTGCACCTGATATGCAGCGTTCCAGCGAATTCATGGCACGCTCGATCAACGATTTCAAAGAGGGGAAAATTGATGCCGTTTACATCATCTATAATGGATATTTGAACGTTATCACCCAACAGTTGCATGTCAACCGCGTGTTGCCGGTCGATATCTCTGCGTATCAATGCGAAGTTGAAAAAGACACGATGCTTGATCTTGAAGCTCAAGATGAAGAAAAAATGCTCGATTCACTCGTCAGCAAATACGCCGAGTATAACATGTACTATGCATTGATCGATTCGTTAGCAGCCGAGCACAGCGCCCGTATGCAGGCGATGGATGCTGCAACGAACAATGCAAAAGAGATGGTTAACTCGTTGAAAGTCAAGTTTAACAAAGCACGTCAAGAGGCTATCACGACTGAACTTATCGAGATTATCAGCGGCGTCGAGTCGATGAAATAATTATGGAGGAAAGAATGATTGGTAAAATTGCTCAAGTAATTGGTCCGGTTGTTGACGTTGATTTCCAAGGGTATTTGCCTGCTATCAACGAAGCGATCGAAGTAAATGTAAGTGTTGAAGGGAATACGACTCGTCTTATTCTTGAAGTAGCATCTCACCTCGGAAACGGTCGTGTGAGAACGATCGCTATGGATATGTCAGAAGGTCTTGTTCGCGGTATGGATGCTCGCGCAACAGGCGCACCGATCAAAGTTCCGGTTGGTGAAAAAGTTCTCGGACGTATCTTCAACGTTATCGGTGAAACCATCGACGGCGGAGACCAAATCACTGATTGTGACACATGGTCTATTCACCGTGATCCTCCAGCACTGGTTGATCAAAGCACTAAAACGGAAATGTTCGAAACAGGTATCAAAGTTGTTGACCTTTTGGCTCCGTACGGTAAAGGTGGTAAAGTCGGTCTGTTCGGTGGTGCCGGTGTTGGTAAAACCGTTATCATCATGGAATTGATCAACAACGTTGCTCAAGGACACAGCGGTCTTTCTGTTTTCGCCGGTGTCGGTGAACGTACTCGTGAGGGGAACGACCTTTACCACGAGATGAAAGAATCAAGCGTTTTGGACAAAGTAGCACTGTGCTACGGACAAATGTCAGAGCCACCGGGAGCACGTAACCGTATCGCGTTGACGGGTCTTACTATGGCGGAATACTTCCGTGATGAGAAAGGTCTTGACGTATTGATGTTCATCGATAACATCTTCCGTTTCGCGCAATCGGGTTCTGAGATGTCAGCACTTCTTGGACGTATCCCATCAGCTGTTGGTTACCAACCGACTTTGGCTCGTGAAATGGGTGCTCTCCAAGACCGTATTACATCAACCAAAAAAGGTTCAATTACGTCGGTTCAAGCGGTATACGTACCTGCGGATGACTTGACTGACCCGGCTCCTGCTTCGGTTTTTGCTCACTTGGATGCGACAACGGTTCTTAACCGTAAAATCGCTGAGAAAGGGATCTATCCTGCGGTCGACCCATTGGATTCGACATCACGCCTGCTTGATCCGCAAATCATCGGTGAAGAGCACTACAGCGTTGCACGCGGTGTTCAAAAAACACTTCAAAAATACAAAGATTTGCAAGATATCATTGCAATTCTCGGTATGGATGAGCTTTCTGAAGACGACAAAGCGACGGTTGAACGCGCACGTAAAATCGAGAAATTCCTTTCTCAACCTTTCCACGTTGCGGAAGTATTCACCGGTGCTCCTGGTAAATATGTTAAACTTGAAGACACTATCAAAGGATTCAAAGGAATTCTTGAAGGCGAATTCGACCATATGCCAGAAGGTGCTTTCTACATGGTCGGTAATATGAACGAGGCGATTGAAAAAGCGGCTAAAATGAAAAGCAAGTAATTGCTTCTCGCCTTAAAGGAAACACTATGGAAACACTCCAACTAGAAGTGCTTACGCCGAGTGGACCGATCTATAACGGTCCTGCTAAAAGCGTCACCCTGCCGGGTGAAGAAGGGGAATTTGGCGTTCTCCCTGAACACGTTTCTCTGACAACTTTGCTTCAAGCAGGTGTTGTCGATATCCAAAACGAGAGCGGTAAAACCGAATCAATCGTCGTAAATTGGGGGGTAGTGCAGATTACCCACAATAAAGTGGTCGTTTTGGTTGACGGTGCCGTTGCTATTCGCGGCGAAAGCGAAGGCGATATCGCTAAAGCGTTGGATGAAGCAAAATCGCTGATCAACAGTGTTGCCGATTCAAGTACGATGATCGCTTCCGTGTCGGCACGTATCGAATCAGCAGCTCACAACCTCGTCTAAAACAATGTTTCAGACATTTGCCGAGTTTTACGACAAAAGCCATCCGGTAACACTTTTCGTGTTGCTGGTCCTCTCTTTCTACTTTATTGCCATCAACTGGGTTTTTTTCTACCGCTTTTTTTCGCTTAACCAATGGATTTCCAGTGAAAACCAATCTTTAGAGTCACTTTTGATGGGTCAGCACAAAATTCCCGATTATGCTTATTTGAGTCATTTTACAAAAACGTCACATCTATCCAAAGCACTTTTCGATCTGGCATCGTATGCTTCAACCAAAGAAGCGACGAAAGGGCTTATGTTCTTGTCGGTAGTTGCTTCAACTACGCCGTTTATCGGTCTTTTCGGAACGGTTGTATCGATTCTGGATACCTTTGACCACATCGGTCAAGCCAGCGGCACGATGAGTATTATTGCCGCAGGGGTATCGGATGCGCTTGTGGCAACGGCATCCGGTATTTTCGTGGCGATTTTCGCCTATACCTATCATCAGGTCTTGAAACGCAAATCCTACGAGCTGTCCGGACTTATCCGCATGCAGGGCGATGCGCTCCTTTCAAAAGAGCTGTAATTATGTTCGATTGGGATGAAAAACCGGAACTGAACATCACGCCCCTTGTGGATGTGATGCTTGTTTTGCTGGCCATCTTGATGGTTATTTCTCCCAATATCGTCTACGAAGAGTTGATTCGTCTTCCCAAGGGTTCGGCGCAAAAGGAACTCGCCAAACTTCCTCCCGTTAATATTACCATTACCAAAGAGGGTGAGATCAAAGTCAACAAAGAAACATTCAAGACAGACTCTTTTGCCGACAATTTTTACCGCTATGCCCAGACATTAGACACCGAAGCTACGGTCATGATCAGCGCGGATGAAAGTTTGGGATACGGAGAGGTAATGTCAGTCCTTTCAACCGTTAAGCGGGCGGGTTTTCGTGAAGTTTCTTTGGCTACGGCCGGTTAAAACTATTTTAGAGTCTCTGAAACGGATGCTGTAAAATGGGTTTGCACAATGAACGTTATTTTTTTCTCAGCGGACTTATCTCTCTCTCGCTATTTGCTTTTTTGGTCATATTGATCGGATACAGTGTCCTCACATCGGCTAAAATCGAGCAATTCGCCATGACTCAAAGCGAATTCGTCTCTGTCTCGATCGCCGTTTCAGAACAAAATGCCCAAACTGAGACGATGAGCGAAACGCCTCAGACTGTTACTCAACCGCTTGAAGAGAAGCCTGTTCCCGTAGAAGAGAAGGTACCCGAAGCCGCTCCCGAAATATCCGATCTCTTTTCACAGGTCAAACCTCGCAGCGAACCGAAAAAAAATCCGGAGAAGGCCAAGCGCAGCGAAGAACTGAGCGCCCTCGAAAAAGATATTATGACACCGGCACAAAAGCAGCGTTTTACCGACAAAGTCAAAAATATCGAACTGGTGAAGCCGGGATTGAAAATGGTAGTGCAGGGAGGATCTTCGGGGCCGATCGTTAACGAATACCATGCTAAGATTCAGGGACTGATTTATGCCCATTTCCATCCTCCGACCGGATCGGAGGGGCAGGCGGCACGCGTACGGATCAAGATCAGTCCTGCGGGTAAATTGATCTCGTATAAAGTCATCGCCTATTCGGGGAATGCATCATTGAATAGTGAAATCGATTGGTTGAAAGAGCGGCTGGGATCGGTTCTTTTTCCCTCGCATCCTGAGAGAAGAGATGCGGTTTTAGAATGTATATTGACGGCCAAGGAGTAGCCATTTGAAATTTATTTTTGTTTTATTCGCGGCAGTTTGTTTTCTTCAGGGTGCCGATACGACGATCGAAGTGGTTAAAGGGGTAGAAGCATTGCCGAAACTGGCAGTCGAAGACGCTTCGCCCATGAAAAACGATACCAGTCTGAAAATGGCCAAAATGCTGGCAGCCGACATGGAAGTCGTTTCGCTGTTCAACGTTGATGATAGTTACGCAGCGGCTCCTTTCGAAGCACTTTCTCCGGCACCGAGCCACAAAGAGGCACAATATGTTCTTCGATACCGTCTGAATAATGACGGTGCAGGCGGGATTAAAGCAGACATCAAGCTGATGCAAAACGGCACCGATATTTTTGTGAAATCATACGTATTGAAACAAACAGAAATGGCAGTGTTTTTAGCGCATTCGATTGCGTATGACATCAATGCCAAAATGGGCGGCGCGCCGATGGAGTGGATCAAACGCAAAGTATTGCTGACCCGACTTACCGCGCCACGGCGCGCGGATATCATTGCCGCGGACTATACGCTTTCGTATCAGAAAGTAATTTTGACGGGCGGGATGTACGGCTTTGCCAAATGGGCGAACCGCGAACAGACCGATTTGTATTATACGTCGCTGTCGGATTTCAAGCCGACGATCTACAAAATGAACCTCTCCAGCGGCAAACGAGAAAAACTGATCGCTTCGGACGGGATGGCGGTATGTTCGGATGTCAGCGAAGACGGCAGACGTCTTTTGTTGACGCTTGCCCCCGGCGGCCAGCCGGACATTTATCTTTACGAAACACTGACGCAGAACAAAACTCGGCTGACGGATTACACGGGCATCGATGTCAACGGGCAATTCATGGGGACGGACGGAATCGCATTTGTCTCAAACCGCATGGGATATCCGAATGTGTTTGCAAAAAAATTCAACAGTTCGGCCGTAACGCAGCTGGTTTATCAAGGGAAAAATAATTCTTCCTTGAGCTCTTACAGAAATTTTCTGGTTTACAAAGCCCGTGAAAATACCGCTACATTCGGAGGCAATTCTTTTAATCTGCATCTATTGTCGCTCAATTCAGGAAACATCAAACGCCTGACGGCAAGCGGAGAAAACGACTTTCCCCGTTTTTCACCCGACGGGGAGGCTGTTTTATATATCAAACAGGAAGGCTCGCGCAGCTCTGTAGGCGTTATCCGGCCGAGTATCAACAAAAGTTTTGCCTTTCCGTTGAAAATGGGGCGGATTCAGTCGATTGATTGGTAATGTTAACCGTTTTTTCGATACCATAACACCATATTGTAATAAAGAGGTGATAGCATGATGAAAAATGCAGCTTTGATCAGTGCCGCAGTAGCACTATTGGTTTTGAGTGGATGTAGCAGCAAGGAGCCTGCAATTGATGCGACGGCGTCTTCGGCGTCGGCAACAGGCGCGAGTTCAAGTACTGCGGGTACTACAGGCACAGATTCCAATGCGGTTATCGCCCCGATTACCAGTGCAAGTGCGACAGACGCTACGGCTTCTGCAGCAGTCGGAACAAACGGTTCTGAAGGCGGGTTGGTGAACATTTTGTTCGATTACGACAAATTCGATATCCGTGAAGACATGCAAACGGCGATGAAAAACAACAGTGCGCAAGTGAAAGACAAATCGGTCAAACTTGAAGGTAACTGTGACGAATTCGGGAGCGACGAGTACAACTATGCGTTGGGTCTTAAACGTGCCAATGCCGTTAAAGCAGCTCTTGTCAACGACGGTATGAATCCTGATTCCATCACGATGGTCAGTTTCGGAGAAGGCAATCCTGTCTGTCTGGAAAAAACGCCTGAATGCTGGCAAAAAAATCGTCGTGTTGAATTCAAACTTCCCTAAATGCGTACATCCGTTACGTTTTTAACTCTACTTTCTCTAGCCCTGTCCGCATCGGAGCCTTCGGTCTTCGGGGCAGGCAATCTGAACAGTCCCAATCCATACGGCTTAACCAACGAAGAAAAACTGATTCTTGAAAATAAAAAAGAGATTCAGACAGTCATGCAGAAGCACAACGTGCAAAATGCTAAAGTTGAGACGGTGACCGAGCGTCTGGACGGGCTGCAGACGATTATCGAAGGGTTGGCACAAACTACCAACGAGCATAAGCAGATACTGCAGCGTCTCGATGATACTTCTGCGGAAAACAACACGACGCAAAGCATCGGCGAGCTAAAGAAGCAAGTTGACGCCAATACGCAAAACATCGCGCAATTCAAAACGTTGCTCGAGGAACTTTCGGTTGTAGTGGACGGGATTAACAGCAATTACGTTACGAAGGAACAGTTCGGTTCACTGATCAAACAGCTTAAACTCAAACTTCCCGCAGCCGAGGCTCCGAAAGCCTCGACAAAAATGAGTGCCACGGCGATCGAAAAAGAAGCCGCCCGTTTGTTCGGTGAAAAACAATATGCCGAAGCGCAGGTTTTATTCGAACAGATGATTCAAAAAAAGCATAAGACGGCGGAAGCGTATTATATGCTCGGAGAAACCCATTTTGAACGTAAAGCATACAAAGAGGCAGTCTTAAGTTATAAAGAAAGTGCCTCCCGTAACGAAAAAGCGCTTTACATGCCGACTTTGCTCCTTCACTCTGGGATTTCGATGGAAAAAACTGGTGACAATGCAATGGCAAAAGCGTTTTACCAAGCGACCGTATCCAAATACGGCGGCAGCGGGGCTGCCAAGGAAGCACAAGAACGGTTAGCTAAGCTAAAATAGCTATCGGCTCACTTTCAGCATTGCTATAGGTAAATGTGCTAAAATCGCAAAATCTTAAAAGTAAGGCTATATTATGGCAATTGAAACCAATCAAATCGTATCGCTTGAGTACGAAGTACGTGACGGCGGTACGGTAGTAGACAGCAATGTAGGTGGGCACCCGCTTGTATTTATGTTCGGTAAAGGACAAATCATTCCGGGTCTTGAATCAGGAATCGCTCACATGAATATCGGTGACAAAGGAGACGTTCTCGTTAAAGCGGCAGACGCATACGGCGATTACAATCCTGAAGCGCAGCAGGAACTTCCGCGCGAACAATTCGCCGGGATCGATCTGAATGTCGGTATGACGCTTTACGGCCAAGGCGAAGACGGCGGTACGGTGCAGGTTGTCGTTAAAGACATCCAAGACGATTCTGTCATTATCGATTTCAATCACCCGCTTGCCGGGAAAGATCTGATGTTTACCGTTACGATCCACAATGTTCGTGACGCATCGGCGGAAGAGGCAATGACCGGTATTCCAGCTGAAAACAAAGTAGAGAGCAGCGGGTGCTGTGGAAGCGGCGGAAACCACGGCTGTGGATGTCACTAACTTTTTAACGGCGTCAAACGCTTCAATCGAAGCGTTCAAGACGGCCAATCTGCTCAAGGGGTTGGGTGTCAATGCCGTCATTTTTGGGGAAAAGGGGACAGGAAAACTGACCCTTGCCCGCTACATACTTCCGCATGCGCCGGTTATTGACGCGAGCCGTTTCGATGAATTGCTCGATGCGATCGAGTCACACAGCGAGGTGATTATTTACCGGCTGGACAACGTTGCCAATCTCAAGCGGTTGATCGAAGCGCTTCAAAAAACACGCACCCGAGTCGTCGCTACGGCCGGCTTTCGATATTCTCAAGATCAGCTGGATGAAATTTTTACGATTCGTCTGGCATTGCCGCCGCTTTCTGAGCGGAGCGAAGACGTTGACGTATTGATCGATGTCTTTGTCAAAGAAGCACGGCATACGCTTGGCAAGACGGAACCGTTTGATTTGAACGGATTTATTCCCGATCTGAGCGAAAACGCTATTTCCCTGCGTCGGCAGGTCTATCTGCATTATCTCTTTGACAGCATCGGCGAAAATGACTTGATGGAGATAATGGAGCATTATCTGACCGAAAAACTCGGAAGCAACAACGACTATCGGGCTTTTTTGCATTTGTATGAAGTTCCGCTGATCCGGGCGGGGATCAAACGTTTCAGATCGCAGCTGCAGTTGGCCGAGCGGCTCGGGCTCAACCGTAATACCCTGCGCAAAAAAATTGCGGATCATTCAGAATATCAATTAGAAACTAAGGAGCATTAATGTCCAAAAAAATTGCGATGATATTTCCCGGTCAGGGGAGCCAAAGCATTGGAATGGGAAAATCATTTTACGAAAACTCGCCGCTCGCGCGCGAGATGTTTGAGAAAGCCGGAGAACGGATCGGCGTCGATTTCGCCAAGCTCATGTTTGAGCCCAACGACCGCCTTGATCAAACGGAGTATACGCAACCCGCCATTTTGCTGGTATCCTTGATCGCTTATCGTCTTTTTCAGGAAGCGCGTCCGACCGACGCGGTGATGTTCTTGGGACACTCTTTGGGTGAATTCAGCGCATTGGCCGCTGCCGGAGCAATCGATTACGTCGATGCGGTCGAATTGGTCCACAAACGCGGCGCGTTGATGCAGAGTGCATGCGAATCGATCGATGCGGGGATGATGGCGATTTTGGGGCTGGATGACGCGATAGTCGAAGAACTGTGTGCAAAAGCTCAGGGCGAGGGGAAAAAAGTGTGGCCGGCCAATTACAATCAAGCCGGACAGCTTGTCGTTGCGGGCTTAAAAGCCGATTTGCAAGCCATGGAAAGTATCTTCAAAGAAGCGGGGGCCAAACGGGCATTGTTGTTGAACATGTCGATCGCAAGCCACTGTCCGCTTCTTTCGTCTGCGCAGGACCCGCTGGCGGATGTCATGGAAAAAATGGTAAACGATTCGTTCACTGCACCGGTGATTTCCAACGTAACCACCGCCAAATATGCGACGAAAAAAGAAGCGGTCGAACTGCTGAAAGAGCAGCTGATCAAACCGGTCAAGTACAAGCAGTCGATCGAAGCGATTGCAGGCGAAATCGATGCGATGATCGAATTCGGAAACGGTGCGGTGCTCAAAGGTCTGAACAAACGCAACGCTCCGGATGTCGAAACGTACGGGGTATCGGACATGGAAACACTTGCCAAGGTTTGTGAAGCGCTCGCATGAAAGTCGCTCTGATCCAGTCCGCGCCAAAGCTTAACCGTTCCAACCTCGCTGAGGCGGTGGCGTTGATTGAACAAAACCGCGAAGCCGACGTCGTGGTTTTTCCCGAACTTTTCCTCAGCGGCTATCTGTTGCAGGACAAATTGTTTGAAGACGCTTGGCAAGTATCTGAGCTGGATCAACTGGCACGGGCCAGCGAGCACAGCGATGTTGTGATCGGGGCGGCGCTCTGGGACGAGGGTAAAGTGCATAACAGCGCCTTGTACTTCTCACAAGGGAAGCTCCTTCATATTCATCACAAAAAACATCTCCCGACATACGGAATGTTCGAAGAAGGGCGCTATTTCGCGGCAGGCGAAACGATCAGCGCGTTTTCAACCCCTTTCGGAAAAGCCGTTATGGTCATTTGCGAAGATCTGTGGAGGGCTGAAACAATTGCGGCAATCGAGGAGACGGATGCGGAGATCGTATACGTTCTTGCCGCATCTCCCGCCCGCGGGTTCGAGGATGAAGGGATCACAATCGAATCGCAATGGGATGCGCTGCTCAAATCCGCCGCTTTGCTGACGCACAATTACGTCGTCTTTGCAAACCGTGTCGGATTTGAGGACGGTTTGGGTTTCTGGGGCGGCAGCCGGGTCGTGACTCCGATGGGGACAATCGAACACAGGCTGAAGCTTTTTGAGTCTGAAACCGCTTTGGTCACGTTGAACCATCAGCTGCAAAAACTCGGGCGTTATATGGCGAAAAATTTTTAATACTGAACAAGGAATACAATGAAAATTGCCATTATGGGTGCTATGCTCGAAGAAGTTGAACCGTTTCTGGAATTGGCGGAGCATGAACCGCTTTTGAAGTTTTTTAAAAAACACAGCGACACTTTTTACGGCGGCAACACGTATCACGAAGCCAAGTACAAGGGGCTAGACATCGTTTTGGGTTACAGCAAAATCGGTAAGGTCAATGCCGGGCTGACGGCGGCGACGATGATTGAAAAATTCGGTGCCGAAAAGCTTCTGTTTACAGGTGTCGCCGGTGCGGTAAACCCCTCTTTGAAGGTTGGTGATCTCATCGCCGCTACGCAACTTTGCCAGCACGATCTTGATATCACGGCTTTCGGCCATCCTCACGGTTATGTCCCGGAGGGAAAAGTATATGTCGAGCCTTCGCGCGAGTTGCTCCATATCGCCAGAAAGGTTGCGGAAGAAAAAGGGATTCCTCTCAAAGGGGGAATTATTGCTACCGGGGATCAGTTTATCGCCGATCCGGTGCGCAAAGAGTGGATCGGAAAAACGTTTGATGCGGATGCGCTGGAGATGGAAGGAGCGGCTGTTGCGGTTGTGTGCGATGCCTTAAACGTTCCGTTTTTCATATTGCGCTCCATCAGCGATGCGGCTGATTCTGACGCTACTTTCGATTTTGATGAGTTTTTGAAGCACTCTTCTCAGGTAAGCAGCAGTTTTATTCTGGCCATGCTCGAACAGATCGCCGATGATCAAGCTTAGTAAAAAAATCATGCGTCAGATCGGACGGACCAATGCGGCGTTCGCTCTAATCGAAGAAGGGGACAAAATCCTCGTCGGATTGAGTGGAGGGAAAGATTCGCTCACCATGGTTCATGCCCTGATGGAACAGCAGCGGCGTGCCCCTTTTCGCTTTGATATCCTTGCCGTAACGGTCACGTACGGGATGGGCGAAGACCTCTCTTCCCTTGTAGCTCACTGTGCTGAACACGGTATTCCCCATCAGGTGTATGCTACCAATACGTATGAGATTGCGGGAGAGAAGATACGTCAAAACTCGTCGTTTTGCAGCTTTTTTTCACGGATGCGGCGGGGAGCGCTGTATACGGCGGCTCAGCAGTTCGGATGTAATAAAGTGGCTTTGGGCCATCATCTTGATGATGCGGCGGAGAGTTTTTTCATGAACCTGATTTACAACGGGCATCTTCGCTCTTTGGCCCCAAAGTACAAGGCAGGAAACGGCCTGATCGTCATCCGCCCTCTGATCCAGCTGCGCGAACGTCAATTAGCGGCGTGCGCATTGGAAAACGAAATGCCTACCATCGGAGACGAAGCGTGCCCTGCCATGCGGTTTGATGTTAAAATGCCCCATGCCCGGGCTTCTATGAAGACGATGCTGCACGAGATGGAAGAGAAATATCCCGACTTGTTTGTCTCAATCAATTCGGCATTTGGCCACATCAGCGATGACGCTTTTTTTGATCCGGCACGCTTTAATGTCTGATCTCTTCGAAATCGAGCCGTTTTTGATTTAAGAAATCGATGATTCTGTCCTGATAGATTTTGGAATCCTTTTCCTGCGTGCATGATTGCAGTTTGCGAAGATGATCCGATTCTATTTTCTGAGCGTAACGTGGCATCAGGCGCAGTTCCTGGATGATATCGTTCAACAAGGACTGATGATCGATCATTTTTTTGGCATGTACGGTAGATACGTACTCTTGGACCGTCATTACAAGCGTTGCGGCTCGATCCGATTCGGAGTAAATTTCGGATGCGATCTCTTCAAGCGCCGAATGGTAATGGTGAATCGGTTCGTCGGTGCTTGCGATCATAAGGGCATATATCTTTGCACGGAATTCAAGCGACGTGTGATGATAGACGAAAATTTCGCGAAATGCGCTGAAAAAGTGGTTTCGGATTGTTCTTAGTACGACTCGCACCCGCTCTCCTTTTTTTCCAGATTATACCGTAATAACGTTACCGCTTTTTGATCGGCGCGGCTCATCGAAAGTGAGGCGAACTCGTCAAGCCCAAACCACTCATACCCCTCCGGTTCCGTTTCATCGCCTGATAAATAGACATCCGCTTCGAGGGTAAAATGGGAATAGTGCTGGGTGATATGGCCTAAAAAATTTCGGTTGCCGAGTACTACATCTGTTTCAAAAAATCCCCATAGCCCATGTAAAAAGCGGCTTTGGCGCTGCATAAGGGCATAACGGCCGTTACGTTGATGGATGACGATAGATCGTCGGCGTACCGGTTTGGCTTTTTTCATTTTCGCTTCGGGAAACGTGTGCGGGGAGGTTTTGCCTTGGCAGGTTGCTTCCAACGGGCAGGTATCGCACAACGGATTTTTGCTTACGCAGACCAAAGAGCCCAAGTCCATCATGGCTTGATTGTATTCGAACGGATGAACGGGATCGAAGAGGAGATAGGCATACTCCCACAGTTTTTTTTCGTTTCGTTTAGGAAGAGCGAAATAGCGGTGGAGTATCCGTTTGACGTTCGCATCCAGAATCGGAAGGCTCTCGCGATAGGCAAACGCCGCGATCGCGTGGGCGGTGGAACGTCCGACGCCGCTGAGTTGGATGAGGCCATGCGCATCTGTTGGTAGAATACCTTCGCATTGACGTGCGGCATTGTGGAGATTTCTGGCCCGCGTGTAGTACCCAAGCCCTTCCCACCGTTTCAATACGTCGTCAAGCTCCGCATCCGCTATGTCCAGCAGTGTGGGAAACCGCTCCAGAAAAGGGAAGTAGAACCGCTCCAGCACGGTTTTAACTTGAGTTTGCTGCAGCATAATTTCGCTCAGATAAATAGCGTATGGATCGTCGGTATTCCGCCACGGCAGATCATGACGGCCGTTGTGCTCGTACCAGTATAAAAGCGACGCTTGAGGGGTGAGTTTCATGGCGATATTATATAATTACACGATTAAGAAGGGGTTTTATGGTTACGGTAAATACGATGTATTCAGATACGATCGAGATCAAAGGATCGAAATTTATCGCCCATCTGATGCCTATGGCGATGTACGAAAACGAAATGAAACGCTTGCGCGAAGAACACCCCAAGGCCGTTCACTGGGTAAGTGCCTACCGAATGTTGAATGAGTTTGAGCAGATCGTCGAATCCGCCGGGGATGACGGCGAACCCAAAGGGACGTCCGGGAAACCGACGCTTTCGGTCTTGCAAGGGCATGAGCTGATCAATGCGGCGATCATTACCGTGCGCTATTTCGGCGGGACGAAATTGGGACCCGGCGGTTTGGTTCGGGCTTATGCCGATTCGGCCAACGCGGCGGTAGAGGCAGCTGAACTCGTGCCGTATGAAAAACTGTTGGTGCAAACGATTGAGTGCGACTACAAAAACATTTCGGTCGTTGAGTACGAAATGACCCAAAACAGCGTCCGATGCATTACTAAAATATTTGGGGAGCGAGGGGCGGAGTTTGCCGTCGAAGCGACGGCGGAACGCCTCGAAAAACTGTATGCGGCGTTGGGACGGATGATTGAAAAACGCTAAGAGATAGTTTCGGAACTTAATCATTTTTTGAGTTTCTTGGGAGTAAATTTACTGTATCCAAGAAGAGGAGGGAGCAATGGTTATTAGTTCATACCTTTTCCAAAGCCCTCACAGCCAGCCTGTTCAGATAGGGCGGCCCGATCCGGCGATGCTTAAAGCACAAGAGGAAGAGTCGCAAAAAGAACAGCAGCAGGTAAAATCAGAATCTCAGACGTTGTCGGAAGACTATTCCGCGTATGAGAAAACAGGGTTGAAAATCAAATCCGCCGCTGTATATGCGGGAAGCGAAGGATTCGCCTTGAGTGCAGATCAGGTAGCAAAGCTTTCCGATGCGTCGTTCAAAACCAATCAAAGCGGTTACGTCAAGGTGTACACGCAAGAGAGCTGATATTAATACCGTTAATATTTTATTCATACAGAACGAACAGAGCTTTGATAGACTTGTTAAAAAGGAGTTCTGATGAAAATTATTTGGATGGCTGCCGCATTGCTTGTCTTTACGCTTACCGTTTCGGCAATGGGAACCGAAGCGGTGGAAGACAATACGTGCGGTTCCCCCGCGGAAACGACCGAACGAGCGTACAGGGCAACGGGAAAAATTAAATCGATTGCAGAAGATCATATGTCTTTGCGGATTTTTCACGATCCGATCCCCGAACTCAAATGGCCTGCGATGAATATGACGTTTGACGTCATGGATCACGATTTAACCCATCCGCTCGAAGTCGGAGACAGCGTTCGTTTCGAGTTTATCCAGAAAGAGGGTAAACAGATCATCACCAAGATATCCAAATGAAACGCCTGATCTTTATTGCAGTTTTGGCAGGTTCTCTCTGGGGCGGTGATGCGAAGGAAAAAGCACTTCCGCCTCAGTCGGTTGAAGCACCGGGCGGAAAGTCTCTTTATCAGCCTGTCCGTGAACCCGTCAATGCCGCAGAAGAGATCCGTATGCAGCAGGAGAACGGTGTGATCGGAGGGCGAGGGGTGCCGATGCACAGCTACAGCGATGCAAAAGACGAACCTACGGCACACGGAGATCATAGATGAAATCGGCAGTGTTTTTTTCGGTAGGGATGTTGCTGATACTGAGCGGATGTTCGGTTACGAGTCAGGAAGATGCGTTTCGTGCGGTGAATGATTCGGTGAAAAAAGATTTGGTCTGGATCAAAACTCCCGAACAGGCACGTGAAGTCGAAATAAGAGTGTATGCGTTGCTTGCGCAGCCGTTGAACGAAGAGAATGCCGTTCGGATCGCTCTGATCAATAACCGAATGTTACAGCAAACGTACGAAGAGATCGGGATCGCTCATGCGGAGCTGGTGCAATCAGGATTGATGAGCAACCCGATTTTAGGCTACTCACTCGGGCGAGGGGGCGGCATGACGACCAAAACGCTGACGGTCGAACTGGCCTTTCTTGATTTGCTGTGGATTCCGTTGCGTCGCGAACTGGGCGGAATCGCCTATGAGGAAGCGAAACTGCGTGTCGGGGATGAGGTACTTCGAACCGTGCGGGACACAAAAAAAGCTTTTATTGAGGCCCGAATCGCTCAAGAGATTGCCGCTATACAGGACGAACGACTCAAATCCAACGAAGCTTCGGCACAACTTGCTATACGTCAGTTTGCTGCCGGCAATCTTTCCAAACGAGATAGGCTGAAGATTCAGGAAGCCTACGCCCATGTACGAACGGAAGCGATAAAAGCGCATCAAAATGCCGCTTCGGCACGTGAAGAGCTCAATAAAATGATCGGAATCTACGGTTCGGCCACCCGATATACTTTTGGAAAAGAAGGATGGGCGTTCACGGAACCTCCGGCATCATCGGAAGTGTTGGAACGTACCGCCATTGAAAAGCGTTTGGATGTCGCGGCTGCCAAAAAACGGCTCGAATACGCCGCCAAAGAGGCAGGAATTACCGAAAACACCCGGATGCTTGATAATTTGAGCTTGGAATACGAGCGTGAAAAAAGCACAGGAGAAGCCCATAAGAACACATTGGGCGTAAAAATCCCCTTGCCTATTTTCGACATGGGGCAAGCAAGAGTGGGAATGGCGCAGGCCAGATACAATCAACGCTATCATCAGCTTTACGCATTGGCGGTGAATGTCCGCAGCGATGTTCGCCGCTCCCATGCCGCACTCCGCTATGCTTACGACATAGCTCGGGAGTACCGTGAAACGATTGTCGGGCTCAATCAGGGCATTTTGGAGCAAACCGGACTCTTTTACAACGGAATGCTGGATGGGATTTACGAACTTCTCGAAGATCAGCGCCGTTTGAGCGAAGCGAAAATAGCCTCGCTTGAAGCAATGGCGGAATATCAGATAGCCGCTGCCGATTTGGCGTATACGGTCGGTGCGGCATCGGAGGAAAGCAATGAAACAAAATAGACGCGATTTCTTAGGATTGGCTTCCGCTTTTTTGGCATCAACCGCACTGGCAGGCAACTCTCGTGCTTCCGAACACGATCACGCTGCGCACGGCTCGCCAAAGCGGCGGCTGAGCATGGTTGAGAACCCAAAGCAAGTGCTTTCTCCTGCTACGATCATTACGCCGAATAAAGGAAAAAATTACAATCCCGTCGTGACGCTTAACGGCTGGAGCCTTCCGTATGAGATGAAAAAGGGAGTTAAAGAGTTTCATTTGATCGCCGAACCGGTCGTACGGGAATTCGCCCCGGGGATGGTGGTCAATTGCTGGGGATACAACGGAACCTCTCCGGGACCGACGATCGAAGCCGTTGAAGGGGATCGCATTCGTTTGATCGTGACGAACAAGCTCCCTGAACATACGACGATTCATTGGCATGGGCTGATTCTTCCCAACGGAATGGACGGGGTCGGCGGACTGACACAGCCTCAGATCAAACCGGGCGAGACGTATGTGTATGAGTTTACCCTGCGTCAAAGCGGATCGTTCATGTACCACCCCCATGCGGACGAGATGGTGCAGATGGCCATGGGGATGATGGGAATGTTTATTATCCATCCCAAAAATCCTGCGGCTCACCGCGTCGACCGGGATTTTTGTTTTCTCCTTTCCAGTTATGACATAGCCCCCGGAACGTATACCCCGAATCCTTCGACGATGACCGAGTTTAATCTTTGGACGTTCAATTCCCGCGTTTTTCCGGGGATCGATCCCATGGTGGTGCGTAAAGGGGATCGTGTCCGGATACGGGTCGGAAATCTGACGATGACGAATCATCCGATCCACATGCACGGACATACATTCGAAGTGACCTGCACCGACGGCGGATGGGTTCCCAAAAGCGCCCGGTGGCCCGAAGTGACGTCCGACATTCCCGTCGGATCGATTCGGGCCATCGAGTTTACCGCTACGGAAGAGGGAGATTGGTCGTTTCACTGCCACAAATCGCATCACACGATGGGGCCGATGGGGCATAATGTCCCAAACATGCTGGGGGTGAAGCAAGACGACCTGACCGAAAAAATCAGCGATCTCATGCCCGAGTACATGTACATGCCGATGGGGCGTTCGGGGATGTCTGAGATGCAGGATATGGCCGAAATGGGGATGGCGCTGCCGGAAAATACGCTGCCGATGATGAGCGGGAAGGGACCGTTCGGGCCGATCGAAATGGGGGGAATGTTTACGGTCGTCAAAGTGCGTAAAGACCAACCCCGGAATGATTATTCGGACCCGGGATGGTTCAGGCATCCGAAAGGAAGCATTGCTTATAAATATTAGCGCTGTTTGAAGAGCCGCCGATGCCACAAAAGGGCGGCTGAAAGGCTTCCGAGATAGCACAAAAACATATCTTTTTGCGCATCCCATTGATCCCCCTGCGTTCCCATAAAGGCCGTTCCCAGTTCCGCATGGGTCACTTCAGTAGCCAACCATTCGAGTACTTCGTATACCCCCGATGCCGAAATCATGAAAACCAGCGTAAAAGCAAACACCTGTTTTTTGGAGTGACCGAAAGAAGCAAACAATTCGCCAAACGGCACTAACAGCAAAAATCCGAAGAGAAAATGGGTAAGCCGGTCGTAATGGTTGCGTTCAAACCCAAAATAGCGGGTCAGGGATTCAAACCACGGCATTTCGCTGTAGGTGTAGTGGGCGCCGATCGCGTGCAAAACAAAAAAAACAAACAGCATGCAAACGCTTAGATTTGAAAAACCGAAGCGGCGTTCGCTCCAGAGGATAACGGGGAGAGCAACAAAGACAAGGATATTTTCGAGTAGCCAATCTTCCCGATACCACGGATCAATCGCGAGATATAACCATAAAATAACATAGGTGATAAAAAGGACGGGTTTTAGCTTCATGGGAGAATGATAACATAGATAAAAGAAAGGGGATAAAAAGATGGCGCAGCGGACGGGACTCGAACCCGCGACCTCCTGCGTGACAGGCAGGCATTCTAACCAACTGAACTACCGCTGCAGCGCCAAATAATGGTGGGAATTACAAGACTCGAACTTGTGACATCTACCTTGTAAGGGTAGCGCTCTACCAACTGAGCTAAACTCCCGAGAGTTTTTTAATAATAAATCGAAATAACATGGCGCAGCGGACGGGACTCGAACCCGCGACCTCCTGCGTGACAGGCAGGCATTCTAACCAACTGAACTACCGCTGCAGCGCCAAATAATGGTGGGAATTACAAGACTCGAACTTGTGACATCTACCTTGTAAGGGTAGCGCTCTACCAACTGAGCTAAACTCCCGAAAATCGAAACAACTCGAACAAGTGGCGACCCCTAAAGGATTTGAACCTCTGTTCCTACCATGAAGTGATAGTGTCCTTGGCCACTAGACGAAAGGGTCACTGAACCAACCATGGTGTCCCGTGATGGATTCGAACCATCGACCCCCTCATTAAAAGTGAGATGCTCTACCGGCTGAGCTAACGAGACCTCTGCAACCAACCAAAACGGCGATTGTGAGGGCGAAATTATAGGGGAAATGTCCTGTTTTGTCAAGGAGAAATCAGTGATTAGGTAAAAAACAATTCTCGATCAATGTTGAGCAACATTTTGACGGCCATCAAAACGCTTTGTTCCTGAATGTAGTTGCGATCCCCTTCGAAATGGAAGCGTTCGGTATGAACCGACGTTTTGGACCGGGCACTGATGTAGACGGTACCGACCGGCTTGGCATCGCTCCCGCCGGTGGGACCGGCAACTCCGCTGATGGCGAGGGCAAAATCGGCATAGCTGACGTTCATAGCCCCTTCGGACATCTCTAAAACAACCTCGGCGCTTACGGCTCCGAACGCCTCAAGCGATTCGTCCTCAACCGCAAGCCAATTGGCTTTGAGCGTGTTCGAATAGGTGATGAGCGAGCCGTCGAAGATAGCCGACGAGCCGCTGTGTGCAGTGAAAAAATGGGCGAGAGAACCGCCGCTGCAGCTTTCGGCAAAAGAGAGTTTTTTCTTATGGTGCGAGAGGCGCTCGATGATAAAGGCGGCAATGTTGGAAGCGCTGATCACTTTATGATGCATCAGCCCTTTGGCCGAGGCGATAAACTGGGAAAGATTCCCGTGCCGGCGGGTATGAATCCGTATTTTGATCCACCCCTCGACGAGCTGGCTAAATTCGAGCCGTACGTCAAAGTTTTGGGCCAAAGGTTCGAGCAGCGTTTGGGCGCTTAGAAGCTCTTCGTTAAAGAGATGGATGGTTGCGAGACGCGACTCGTCATCGATCAGGATCGGCGGAAGCGTTTTGCCTTCGGTTGCCAGAACAACATTGATTTCAGAGCTGTTATGGTTCAGCAGATAGCTGCCGTTTTCGAGGATGTTCGCACGGGAAGGGATCAGCATATTGTCCTTGAGAACCTGGTTGTCGGCGGTGACGGTACTGAGCAGTTTTCCAACAATCGTAAACGTACTTTTGGTGGTGACAATGATGAGTTTCGATTCGTGTTTTAGCAGCCCGTCAAGGTGGAGAAACAAGTCTTTGTCCGATTCGTCGAAATAGCTGATCGAATCGATCGAAGCGAGCTTGCTTTTGATGTTTCGGAGAATGTAGCGCTCATACGCTTCATTGAGGATGAGGCGGTTTCCGACAAAAATAACGTCGCGTTTCATAGTCCAACCCTGTATAAAATTGGGGTAGTATAGCACAGCGACAGCAAAATTTAATCCCCTTAAAGCTATAATGCAGCACTTTTTATATGCTCATTATTAAGGGATCCGAATGGATTATAAAGATACCCTCCTATTACCTCAGACCGAATTCCCGATGCGCGGAAATCTGGTCCAGAATGAACCTGCACGTTATGCGGCGTGGATAGCCAAAGACGTTTACGGCCGGATGAAAGCTGCTCGGACGGGCGCACAAACGTTTACCCTCCACGACGGCCCTCCGTATGCCAACGGTCACACGCACATCGGTCATGCACTGAACAAAATTCTCAAAGACATTATCGTCAAATACAACTATTTCAACGGCAAATCGGTTCGTTTTACTCCGGGCTGGGATTGCCACGGGCTTCCGATCGAACAGCAGGTCGAGAAAAAACTGGGCGGAAAACAGAAAAAAGAGCAGCTCAGTACGGCTGAAGTACGCCGCCTTTGCCGTGAGCATGCGAGCGAATTTATCGATATTCAGCGTGAAGAGTTTAAAAAGCTCGGCGTCGTCGCCGATTGGGACAACCCTTATCTGACGATGGATTACAAATTTGAGGCCAACATTTACCGTACGTTGTGCGCGGTGGCGAAAAAAGGGCTGTTGATCGAGCGTTCCAAACCGGTCTATTGGAGCTGGGCGGAGCGTACGGCACTGGCCGAAGCCGAAGTGGAGTACGAGGACAAAGAGGACTATTCGATCTATGTTGCGTTCGAACTCTCCGATGAAGCCAAAGTCCGCGTTGGAATCGAAGGAAACGCCGCGATCGTTATCTGGACGACGACACCGTGGACCCTGCCGGCCAATACCGGTATTTCCCTCAACCCGGATGAAATGTATGTCCGCACCTCAGATGGCTACATTGTTGCCGAGAAACGCTACGAAGCGCTTCTGGAAGAGGGCGTTTTCACCGGAACGGTCGTTCAGAAGATCGAAGCAAAAAAATTCGAAAATCTGTATGCGATCAATCCGCTCAACGGACGCGGATCGCATTTGGTCCTCGGCGAGCACGTATTGATGGACAACGGTTCGGGATGCGTCCACACCGCACCGGGACACGGGGAAGACGACTACCGCGTGGGACTGCGCTACAACCTCGAAGTGGTGATGCCGGTCGATGAAACGGGGTGCTACGACAACACCGTCGTTCGTGACAAACTTCTCCCCAATGCCGAAACATTTGTCGGGATGCACATCTTTAAAGCGAACGAGCCGATCATCGAACTGCTCGGCGACAAAGCGCTCAAAGTTTCCAAATTCCGCCACTCCTATCCTCACTGCTGGCGTTCGCATACGCCGCTCATTTACCGTGCGACGAAGCAGTGGTTCATCAGCGTGGACGGCACTCCTGATGGCGAGTCCAAAACGCTTCGCGAAATTGCTAAAGACGAAGTGGCAAAAACGGCGTTTTATCCCGAATCCGGACGCAACCGTCTGGGGTCTATGGTCGAAAACCGTCCCGACTGGTGTATCTCCCGTCAGCGTGACTGGGGGGTCCCTATCGCATTTTTCCGCGTCAAGGCAACGGGGGAAGTGATTCTGGACGAGAAAGTCCTCAATTTTATCGCGATGATTTTTGAGATGCACAGCACCGATGCGTGGTATTCGATGAGTATCGAAGAGCTCCTCTATCCGGGTGCTCCCTACAAGGCCGACGAACTTGAAAAGGTCTCCGATATCCTCGACGTCTGGTTCGACAGCGGTTCGACGTGGAATGCGGTGCTCAAATCCCGTAACTACGATGCGGGAACCTATCCGGCAGACCTTTACATCGAAGGAAGCGATCAGCACCGCGGATGGTTCCAATCCTCGTTGTTCCTAAGTGCGTCGGTCGAACATATTGCCCCGTACAAAGCGCTTCTCACCCACGGCTTCACCGTCGATGAGAAGGGCGAGAAGATGTCCAAATCCAAAGGAAACGTCGTCGCCCCTGAAAAAGTACTTGGACAGTACGGCAGCGAAATTCTCCGATTATGGGTCGCGATGAGCGACTACCAGGGGGATCTGAAAATCTCCGACAACATCCTCAAGCAGACGGCGGAACAGTACCGCAAACTGCGCAATACTTTCCGGATCATGCTTGCCAATCTCGACGGGCTCGACGCAATCGTCCCTTACAGCGAAATGGGGGAGATCGACAAATGGATCGTCGCGAAAGCCAAAGAGGTATTCGACGAAACGCACCGTTTGTTCGGTGAGTACAATTTCGTTCACGGGATGAGCGGACTGAATTATTTCATCGTTAATGAACTCAGCGGTATCTATATCGACATCACCAAAGACCGTATGTACTGCGACGACGCGAATTCGCCGGAACGCCGCTCATCACAAAGCGCGATGGCGATTATCGCCAGATCGATGCTAGGGCTGATCGCTCCGATCCTCACCTACACGGCCGATGAGATTTTCGAGCACGCCCCTTCGGTTATCAAAGGCGAAGCAGCCGATATTTTCGATCTTGTGTACACGTCGATCGATCCGGTGGAGAGTACGTGGAACGAAGAGTATATGAAAGCGGTTCGTGAAGCGCTCAACGAAATCGTTGATACTCTCAAAAAAGAAAAAGTGATCAAAAATACCCTCGAGCTGGTGGTATCTACTAATGATCCAAAAGCCAAAACACTCAAAAAAGCGGATGCCGAAGAGTATCTGGTGATCTCGAAATGGTGCGGCTGCTCGTTGAACGATATCCTCGGCGAGTTTGTACTGGACGGGGAAAAATACTCCATCGCGCTCTCTACAAAAGCCAAATGTCCCCGCTGCTGGAAATACCACAGTGAGAGTGAAGATATGGTATGCCCGCGATGCGCAACGGTCGTTTCCGGATGGATGGTCGCTGAATGATCGACGTGACGCAGCCGGTAGCGATGGGTTTTATCCTCGAAACGGTCGGTTTTATCTTCCTGATTATCGGCGCAGGTATTTATATGGTAAAAAAAGTAAAACGAACAAAGGAAGGTGCATGATAACACTCAAAGAGGCGTTAAAGCTCTCCGGGGAAGAGGTCGCCAAGCTTAAAGAGGAACTGAAAGCGAAGATAGAAGCGAACAGCGAACTCAACGCTTACATCGACGTCCTCAATGTCGGAGAGGGGATTCCGATCGCGATCAAAGACAACATCCAGGTCAAAGGATGGTCTATTACCAGCGGCTCGAATATCCTCAAAGGCTATATCGCCCCCTACAACGCGACTGTCGTTGAAAAACTTCTGGATGCGGGCTTCAGCCCATTCGGACGGACCAATATGGATGAATTCGCGATGGGATCGACAACCGAGAGCAGCTGTTACGGGAAAACGCTCAATCCTCTCAACCATAACTGTGTTCCCGGCGGAAGCTCGGGCGGTTCGGCTGCGGCAGTTGCGGCAGGAATTGCGGTTGCGGCTTTGGGAAGCGATACCGGCGGATCGATCCGCCAGCCTGCGGCATTTTGCGGTATCGTGGGGATGAAACCAACGTACGGGCGGGTAAGCCGCTACGGGCTTGGGGCATACGCCAGTTCACTCGATCAGATCGGGCCGATGACGCGGAACGTCGAAGATGCGGCGATTCTGTACGACATCATTCAAGGGTACGATCCCAAAGACTCGACAAGCGCCGAGCGTGAAGACGGCAAAGTCAGCGACAAGCTTGATGCCGGCGTCAAACTGACGATTGCGATTGTCCCCGATTATGTTAAAGACGCTTCTCCTGATGTCCGCAAAGCGTACGCTAAAGCGGTCGAAGCGCTTAAAAATGCGGGGCATACGATTGTCGAAAAAAGATTGATGGACCCGAAATACGACATTTCGGCGTATTACATCACGGCAACGGCGGAAGCAACGACGAACCTTGCCCGTTACGACGGTATTCGTTACGGTAACCGCGTGGAAGGGGAAAACCTGAAAGATACGTTTCTGCAAACGCGTTCCCAAGGATTCGGAAGCGAAGTACAACGCCGTATCATGCTGGGAAATTTTGTCCTTTCATCAGGCTACTATGATGCCTATTACGTCAAAGCGCAAAAAGTACGGTCGTTGATCCAACAAGAGTATAATAAGCTTTTTGAAGAAGCCGATTTGATACTTACCCCGGTTGCACCGCGTACAGCGTATGAATTCGGTGCATTGAGCGATCCGCTCGAAATGTATTTGAGCGATATTTATACGATTTCGGTCAACCTCGCAGGACTTCCCGCCCTGTCATTGCCGGTTGATACCGCTTCGAACGGCATGCCCGTCGGCCTTCAGCTTATTGCCGCTCCGTATGCGGAGCAAACCTTGTTCAACGGGGCGCTCAGTCTCGAAACTCAACTCAAAGGATAATTATGAACATTCGTAAACGCGCTCTTACTTTTGAAGATGTATTGCTCATCCCTAAATACTCGGAGGTCCTCCCGAAAGAGGTGAGTTTGAAAACGATGCTGACCCGCAATATTCCCCTGAATATTCCGATGGTCTCTGCAGCGATGGATACGGTTACCGAATACCGTGCGGCGATTGCGATGGCGCATCTGGGCGGGATCGGGATCATCCATAAAAACATGGATATCGAAACGCAGGTGAAACAGGTCAAAAAAGTTAAAAAATCCGAAAGCGGTATCATCATCGATCCGATTTACGTTCTGCCCGATGCGACGCTTGCCGATGCAGAACAGCTGATGAGTGAGTTCCGTATTTCGGGTGTTCCCGTCGTTGATGCGCATAACAAGCTGCTCGGTATTCTGACCAACCGCGATATGCGTTTTGAAAAAGATCTCAAAAAACAAGCACACATGGTCATGACGCCGATGCCGCTCGTAACCGCCAAAGCGGGAATCACCCTCGAAGAAGCTGAGCAGATCATGCACAAAAACAAGATCGAAAAACTTCCTATCATCGACGATGAGGGATGCCTCAAAGGGCTGATTACGATCAAGGATATTAAAAAACGGATTGAATATCCGCACGCCAACAAAGACGATTTCGGCCGTCTGCGTGTCGGTGCGGCCATCGGCGTCGGTCAGCTTGACCGTGCTCGCGCCCTCGTGGATGCAGGTGTTGACGTTTTGGTTCTTGATTCCGCACACGGTCACTCAAAAGGGATTCTCGATACCGTCAAAGCAATCAAAAAAGAGATGGTTGTCGATATCATTGCCGGAAACGTTGCAACAGGTGAAGCGACAGAAGCGTTGATCGAGGCGGGTGCGGACGGTGTCAAAGTCGGTATCGGGCCGGGATCAATCTGTACGACCCGTATCGTTGCCGGTGTCGGCGTACCGCAAATCTCGGCAATTGACGAATGTTCAGCTGTCGGACGCAAGCACGGAGTACCGATTATCGCCGACGGCGGTATCCGTTACTCGGGCGATATTGCCAAAGCGTTGGCGGTCGGGGCAAGCGTTATTATGGCCGGATCGCTTTTGGCCGGAACGGAAGAATCTCCGGGTGATACGATCATGTATCAGGGCCGTCAGTACAAAGCCTACCGTGGGATGGGGTCTATCGGTGCGATGACCAAAGGCTCAACGGATCGTTATTTCCAGGAAGGAACCGCTGCGGACAAACTTGTTCCTGAAGGGATCGAAGGGCGTGTTCCGTATCGCGGAACGATCGCGGCGGTCGTGCATCAGATGATGGGCGGTCTGCGTTCGTCTATGGGATATTGCGGGTCTGAGAGCATTCCGATGTTCTGGGACAAAGCCGAATTCGTAGAGATTACCAGCGCAGGGCTGAAAGAGTCTCATGTCCACGACGTTATTATTACGCAGGAAGCGCCGAACTACCACGTATAAAAACCATTTCCTATCGGGAGAATGATGATTAAACCGTTAGGAAAACACGGGAAAACGTGTGGGATGAAGATACAATTGCACGAAACAACCTAAAGGATGAATATGCAACTCCAAACCGACGCGATTCACGCCGGATATGACAAAGATACCCAAAGCACGATGGCGGTTCCCATCTATCAGACTACCGCGTATGAGTTTCGCGACGTCGAACATGCCGCGAATCTCTTTTCCCTCAAAGAGCTGGGAAATATTTATACCCGTTTGAACAACCCGACAACCGATGTATTTGAAAAACGGTTTGCCGCCCTTGAAGGAGGAGCAGCTGGTTTAGCGACCTCCAGCGGTATGGCGGCCATTTTTTATGCGATTGCCAACGCCGCCGAAGCGGGAGACAATATCGTTTGCGCCAAACAGCTTTACGGCGGTACGCTGACGCAAGCGGCGCATACGCTTAAACGTTTCGGTATCCAGGCACGCTTTTTTGATGTGCATAATCCGGAGGCGATTGAAGGGCTGGTCGATGATAAGACCAAAGCGATCTTTTTCGAGACTCTGACCAATCCGAGCATCGACGTTGCCGATATCGGTGCAATTACGGCAATCGCCAAAAAACACGGAATCCTCACTATCGTCGATAACACGGTAGCGACTCCCGTATTGTGCCGTCCACTTGAGCACGGTGTCGACGTTGTCGTACACAGTGCGAGCAAATACACGACGGGGCAGGGGCTTGCCATCGGCGGTATCATGGTCGAGCGCCACGGATTGATCGATCTGATTAAATCCAATCCGCGTTATCCGCAGTTCAACGAGCCGGACGGGAGTTATCACGGGTTGGTGTACGTTGACGTTCCATTGCCGCTTTATACGCTGCGTGCACGCTTGTCGCTTCTGCGCGATCTGGGTGCGGTCGTATCGCCGTTTAACTCATGGCTCTTTATTCAGGGAATTGAAACCCTGAGCTTGCGTATGCGCGAGCATTCCCGCAACGCATTGGCCGTAGCGGAGTTTTTGGAAAGCCACCCTAAGGTGAACAAAGTCAACTATCCCGGGCTTAAAAGCAACGCGAATTATGCCGATGCACAACGCTATTTCGACGGCGGCATGTCAAGTGGGCTGCTGAGCTTCGAGGTGGAAAGTTTCGAGTCGGCGAAAAAAATCGTCGATGCGACGAACCTGTTCTCGCTGGTCGTGAACATCGGCGATTCGAAATCGATCATTACTCATCCTGCATCGACGACCCATCAGCAGCTTTCGGAAGACGAACTTGTCGCATGCGGCGTACCCTCCGGCTTGATTCGTCTTAGTATCGGGCTGGAAGCATCCGAGGATCTGATCAATGATCTCAAACAGGCATTGGACGCGTAAAGGAAGTTATGTTAAACCTGCAGATCCACACTGAACATTTTACCAATCCCCTCTATCTGGAGAGCGGACGTATTTTAGAACCGTATGATATCGTCTATGAGACCTACGGAGAACTAAACGACGCGCGGGATAATGTAATTGTGATCACGCACGCCCTCACCGGATCGCACCATGCGGCCGGGACGTATGAAGGGGACAACAAAGCCGGTTGGTGGGACGCTCTTATAGGTCCGGGGAAAGCGGTCGATACCGACCGTTTTTTCGTGATCTGTACCAACGTGATCGGAAGCTGCTTCGGCTCGACAGGACCCATGTCGCCGCGTTACCCTTACAACGAACCTTATCGTTATAAATTCCCCGTTATCACGATCCTTGATATGGTCAAAGCGCAACGTATTTTGTTTGACCGTTTGGGAATCCATCAAGTCCATGCGGTCATCGGCGGTTCGATGGGCGGAATGCAGGCGTTGGCGTTCGGCGTTTTCTTCCCTAATTTTGCCAAAAAGATTATCGCTATGGCGACGACGGCCGCGACACAGCCTTGGGCAATCGCGTTTAACAAAGTGGCGCAGGAAGCAATTCTCAAAGATCCTGATTTTAAAAACGGCTATTACGACCCCGAAGTTATCCGCGAAAACGGTCTCTCTGGGATGGCAATCGGACGTATGGCCGGACATATCAGCTTTTTGTCCCATCAGTCGATGACCAAAAAATTCGGGCGCGAATACCGCCGCAACGACGGGTTGTTTGAATTGTTCGGAAAGTTTCAGATCGAATCGTATCTCGAGTACAACGGTTACAATTTCACCAAATGGTTTGATCCGCTGTCGTATCTGTACATCACCAAAGCGATCAACATCTACGACCTCTCGCGGGGATTCGATTCGCTTGAAGAGGCACTCTCGAAAATCAACGCCGAACTCTATCTTGTCAGCTTTGAAAAGGACCTTCTGTTCCTTCCGGATGAGATGGAAAGCATTTACAATGCGATGAAATCGCAGGGAAAAGAGAATGTCGATTATCTTGCGGTGCAGAGTGATTACGGGCACGATGCATTTTTAGTCGAAATCGATAAAATCGATCAGTATGTACGGGAGGCATTATGAGCCAGGAAGAGAGTTTTGAAACGAAGATTGCCAAAGCCAAAGAGATATTGGAAAAACTGATGGATCCCGCTTTGCCTATGAACGAGAGTATAAAGGCGTACGAAGAGGGGATGAAAGAGCTAAAATCTGCCGAAAAGATGCTCGAAGAAGCTCAGTTGCAGATTCAAATTATTAAAAATCAGGAGCAATGATGCGTTGTGCCCTTTTGCAACTCCCATCGATCGGTATGGGGAGTAACAAGCTCGATAATTATGCCCGTGTCGCCCATCAAAAAGGGGTTAATCTGGTAGTCATGGGAGAGTATCTGCTGAACCCGTTTTTTAAAGAATTGGTTCATACCCCTGTTTCGATGATTGCAGAGCAAAGCGCACATCAGATCGAAACGCTGAAATCGTTGGCAGAGAAATACAATTTGGTGTTTATCGCCCCTATCGTGACGGTGAAGAAAAAAGAGTGTACGAAAATGATTGTCAAGGTCGGACCGCGCAGCGTCACCTATTATCCGCAGCAGTTTTTGATCAACTATCCCCATTGGAACGAAGAGAAGTTTTTCAATAACCCGATCGAAGCCCTCAAACCTCCGATGATTTTTGCTGTCGGCGGGTTTAAATTTGCCGTGATGGGCGGATTTGAAGTCCATTTTGATTCGATGTGGGACGCTGTGGATGCAAAAAGCGTCGATGCGGTTCTGATCCCAAGCGCATCGACGTTCGAGTCGCACAACCGATGGAGAGAGCTTCTGAAGACCCGTGCTTTTACTCACAACTGCTATATCCTTCGCGCCAACCGGGTCGGCGAATATTTCGACGAGAAACACGCATGGAAATTCTACGGCGATTCGATGGTGATTTCTCCTGATGGAGAAATCGAAGCCGATCTTGGGAATACCGAAGAACTGCTGATCGTCGATCTCGACCGAAAAAGCCTTATGGAATCGCGTAAAGGATGGGGCTTTAAAGAAGCTATGCGCAAACGAAACGCACACCGTATTAATACCTGAGCCGAGCAATCGGAATAGGGGCGGTTTTAACGAAAACGATGCTACAGTAAATCATCATTAGAGGAGGACTTCGGATATGATGCATTATTTCCATCGTCAGGTGCAATTGTGGGGCGAAGAGACGCAGCGTACTTTGCAATCCAAACGGATTGCCGTTATCGGAAGCGGAGGATTGGGATCGTCATTGGCGTTCGCACTCGGAGCCTCAGGTATCGGTGAGATCCATATGATTGACTTCGATACGGTCAGTCTGCATAACATCCATCGTCAGATCGCTTTCAAGTCGGGAGATGAGGGAAAAAACAAGGCCGAAGTGGCGTGCGCGCTGATCGAATCGCGCTGCCCATACGTTAAAGCGTATCCGCATACCTGTCGGTTTGAAGAATTTACCGAAAAAAATATCGACGTCGATTTGATCATCGATGCGACCGACAATCTTCCCACACGCGGAATGATCAATACGTACGCGAAATCCAAAGGGTTGCCGTGGGTATACGGTTCGGTCGAAGCGTTCAACGGACAAGTCTGTTTTTTCGAAAACGCATCGTTTAACGAACTGTTTAAAATCACCCAAAAAACACCCGCCGGGATCGCTGCGCCGATCGTCATGCATATCGCATCCTTGCAAGCCAATCTGGCCTTGCGCTATTTGGCAGGATTGAGTGTTAAGAAAGACTTTTTGTATTATGTGTTTTTCAATGACGAAGGGGAACTGGTAACGCAAAAATTCGCGTTACCAAAAAGCGAGGGCTGATTGTTTACAGCCCGGAGATATGTTTGGCGAGCGCATCGATCTGAGCATCGCTAAGCGGTTTGGCTTGCCCCTGCATCAACGCTTTCATCTCTTTGCCGTACGTACCGGCTTGATACCCTTTTAAAGCCTCTTTGACTTTCTGTTCGCTCCATCCCGCAATGATTTGTGATTTTCCCAAAGCGGATTTCTCGGCTTTCATACCGTGGCATGAAGCACACTTCTGGCCGAAGAGCGCATTGGCGTCGGCAGACACGGCTATCGTCTTCACCGGAGCCGGTGTTTTGCTCTCAGCGGCGCTTACAGCAGCAGGTGCTGTTGCAACAACCGGTGTCGCAGTCTCGGCTACAGCCGTTGAGGGTTGTACGGAAGCATTGGCTTCGGTTGCCGTTGCGACGACAGGCTGTGTTTCGTTTTGCGATACGGCAGACGTGTCGGTTTGTGCCGAATCACCGCATCCGATCAAGAACAAAGAACAGACGAACGTTAGAAAGTATTTCATAGAGGTTCTCCTAAATAAATTTCAGGATATTGTACGATTTTTAGTTTGAATGAAGTTGAAAGAAAAAAGAAAGAGGGAAGGGCGTTTCGCACCGAAGTGCAAAACTAAGCTGTAAGTCGAAACTTATTCAGCAGTAGCGTTTGCTTCAGTAGCGTTTGCTTCAACAGTAACGTTTGCTTCTTCAGCAACTGGTGCAGCAACTTCTTCAGCAGTAACGTTTGCTTCTTCAGCAACTGGCGCAGATTCGCTGCATCCGATGAACATAGCAGCAAGCAACAAAGCAGAAAAGATTTTCAACATGGTAAGGCTCCTTAAAAATTTATGGCGGAAGTATATCACTACCTCCCCCATACTTGTCAAGAGGTTTTGACAAATTTTTGAATATATTTTTATGAACCCCCTGAAATAGGGGCTTTGACGACATCACAAATTTTTCAAAATAGCCTGTTTTTCGCTAAAAATAGTAACATCGGCAGAGGCAAAAAAAGTATTTTTTGCCCTTTTTGAGTACCTATTTACTTTTGATTAGCTTTTGGATGGCATTTCGGGAAAGGAAAAGAAATTCATTTTTGCTCCGCAAACGAATCCGTTTGCGAAATAACGAGAGGAAAATATTATCTCCCTGAAGGGAGATAATCAAGAGCGAGAGCCGTGTTTTTTTCTTCCCAACCGCCGCCGAGAGCTTTATATACATTGACGGTTGCGGTAAGGCCGTTTTGTTTGGCGATCAGATAGCTTTGGTGTGCCGCAAGCCATTGCTGCTGGACGCTCAGCATCTCCGTATAGGAAATGGCGCCTACCTGATAACGGAGCTTGGCTTGTTTCAATGCCTGAGCAATCGCGAGTGAGCGTTTGTTTTGATACGTTATTTGCTCATTGGCCTTGAGCGTTTGGCCCAAAACACTGTCCGTATCGTTAAAAGCGCTCACAATGGTTTTGCGGTACGCAGCCAGAGTAGCGTTATGTTCGGCTTCGGCTGTTTTGATTTCACCGGCAATACGTCCGGCGCTAAAGATCGGTACGGAGACGGACGGAACAATTTCCCAAAGTCTGGTCGGGTTGGAGACAAAGTCACTCAACTCCAGGCTTTGAACCCCCAGCATACCGGTCAGCTTGATACTGGGAAAATAGGCGGCGCGTGCGATACCGATCTGTGCGTTGGACGCGATCAGATTCTGTTCCGCCGCAGCGATATCGGGGCGGCGTGCCAACACCGAACTGGGGATGGCGGCAGGAACGGTCGGAAGCATGATCGATTCAAGAGATGCCGTGGAGACGCTTTGAGGGTTTCGTCCGAGCAGGACGTTATAAACGGCCTCTTCGGCAATTTTCGACGCTTCCAGCTGCGATAATGTTGCTTTGGCGCTTTCATATTCGGATTCGGCTTGCAAATAGGTACTTTCGTCGATGACGCCGTGACGGTATTTAAGCCCTGTCAATTCATAAAGGTCGCGGCTGATGGAGAGGTTCTCTTTGGCCAGATCGATCTGGCTGTGGAGTGCGGCGATTTTGAAATACGATGCGGCGACGGCGGCAGTGACGGAGAGCTTGACCGTCTCTTTGGCATAAACGCTGGAGAGGAGCAGCGCCCGGGCCGCTTCATTGGCGCGCCGTACTTTTCCGAAAAGATCGATTTCGTAGCTCGCCAGCGAGAGCGAAGCGGCATAGGTGGACGTTACCCCGTCGTGGAGGTTGGATCCGGTCGCATCATAGACCCCTTTACGGGTCATCGAACCGTTGCCGTTGATTTGCGGATAGAGATAGGATTTGGCTTGATCGAATTTTCCCAGCAGCGCGTCGACCTGAGCCTGTGATGACTGCAGATCGTAGTTGGTCCGCAACGCGTTTTCTATCGCTTCGGAGAGTCGGGGATCGTTAAAATGTTTCCACCATTGTGCGTCTATGGCTGCCGAGCCGTTAGCGTCCCGAAACGATTCGGGAACGGCAACGCTTGGTTTGACGTAATCGGGACCGATCGTACAACCGCCCAGAAGAAACGTTAAAAGGAGTGAACCGTAGGTTGCGTGCTTAGTCATGGGATACCCCCTTTCGCTCGATAAATTTTTCCTGAGCCGTCGCGACCCAGTAGTAGAGATAGGGAATGAAATACCGTTCGATGAACGTGGCGGCCAGCATACCGCCGAACATGGCTACCCCGATCGAAAAACGCCCTGCAGCCCCGGCTCCGGAACTGAAAATGAGCGGGAGCATTCCGGCCAAAAAGGCAAATGAGGTCATCATCATCGGACGATAACGCAAACGTGCGGCTTCCATGGTCGCATCATAAATGCTTTTACCCATTTGGCGCTGTTCTTCGGCGAATTCGACGACAAGGATCGCATTTTTGGCCGAGAGGGCGATCAGGGTGAGCAAACCGATCTGGAAGTAGACGTTGTTGTTCAAAAACGGGATGAACCAGACGACGGTATAGGCTCCCATGATTCCGTAGGGAACAGCGAGCATGATCGAGATCGGCAGTGTCCACCGCTCATACAGGGCGGCGAGAATCAGATAAACCATGACGAGGGCGAACGCAACAATGATAAGCGCCTTGGAACCGACCAGTTTTTCCTGCAGATATAAACCTTCCCAGTCGTAGCTGGCGGTGACGGGTAGGAGTGTGTCGGCATTCTTCTCGATGGTGTTGATGATGTCTCCTGAACTGTATCCCGGTGAGGGGGCACCCATGACGGTCGTGCTCAGCACGCCGTTAAAGTGTTCGATCGACGAAGGGGCGCTGGACATTTTAACCGTTACGACCGAAGAGAGTGGGACGAGCATCCCGCTGCTTGAGCGTACCCATGCGCGTCCGATATCTTCGGGGGTGGCACGATACGAACTGTCTGATTGCATCTGCACCCAGTACGTTTTGCCGTTGCGGTCGAACTGGTTGACGTACATCGTACCGATGGTTGCCTGCAGTGTCTGGAAAACGTCGTTGATCGAGAGTCCCAGCGACTTGGCTTTTTCCCGATCTACTTCGACCGAAAGGGTCGGGGTGTTGACGTTCATCGTGCTAAAAGGGTTTTTGATGCTCGGCTCGGCTTTGAGCGCACCGATAAATTCGTTGGTTGTCGCGGCATGGTGCGTGAAGTTGTTGTCACCCGGCTGCAGCAGCCGCAGGCTGAACATGTCCGACGCTCCCATCCCCCGGATCGATGGAGGAGGCATGGCAAAGACTTTTGCCTCTTTGATGCTTCCGAGTTTCGGTCCGAGAGTGCCTAAAATACCGAAAACAGAGAGCTCTTTGGTCGGGCGTTCTTCCCACGACTTAAGGCGGGTAAACACAACGGCGGAATTGGGTTCTTGCGAAAACGTCAGGATATTAAGACCGGTGATGGCGGTATATTTATAGATACCTTCCTGCTGGCCCAAGATCCCTTCTACCTGCTTGACGACTTCCAGTGTCCGGTTGGCGGTGGAACCTTCCGGCAGATTGATGCTGGTGATAAAGAATCCCTGATCTTCCATCGGGAGGAAGGCGGTCGGAAGGGTTTTGTGAAAATAGGCGATAAAACCGTACGTCGTGAGGTAGATGACGCCGAAAATGAGAGCCTTTCGGATCATAAACATTGAGCGTCGTACATAGTTGTCGGTCATTTTGCCGAATGCGTTGTTAAACCATCGGAAAAAGGCATTCGGTGTGTGGTCGTGTTGTTTGAGAATCATCGCGCCGATGGCAGGGGCAAACGTCAGTGCCATAAAACCGGAAAAGACGACGGAGATGGCAATGGTGGCGGCAAACTGTTTGTACAGCTGTCCCGTCATACCGCCCAAAAAAGTAGCGGGGATGAAAACGGCACACATAACGAGGACAATGGCGATAACGGGACCCGATATTTGCATCATTGCCTTGATTGCCGCTTCGCGGGGCGGTATCTTCTCGTTCTGCAGTATCCGCTCCATATTTTCGACGACGACGATCGCGTCATCGACGACGATCCCGATGGCCAGTACCAATCCAAAGAGGGTTAGGGTATTGATCGAATACCCGAGCAGGTACATTCCGATAAAGGCTCCCGTCAGCGAGATCGGGATCGAGAGGATTGGGATCAGTGCGGCACGGGCGCTTTGCAAGAAGAGGTAGATGACGAGGCTGACGAGGATGATCCCCTCGATCAGCGTCTTGACAACCTCGTCGATCGAAATTTTGACGAAGTCGGTCGTATTGTACGGGATGTCGTAGGTGATTCCTGCCGGGAATTTTTTGGCCAGTTTTTCCATTTTGGCCTCGACCGCCGCTGAGGTGTCGAGGGCATTGGCATTGACGTCGGCGAAAATCCCGATCATAGCGGCCGGTTTACCGTTGACACGTCCGAAAAATTCGTAGTTCTGAGCCCCGAGTTCGACACGGGCGACGTCTTTGAGCCGGATCATCGAGCCGTCGTTTTTGGCACGGATAATGATGTTGGCAAATTCTTCGGGGGTCGAGAAACGCCCTTTGGAGGTGAGCTGCATCGTCCACATCTGCTCATCGGCGGTAGGGGCCTGTCCTAGACGCCCCGGAGAGACCTGGAGATTCTGGTCCCGGATCGCGTTGGCAATTTCGGAGGTGCTTACCCCAAGAGAAGCCAATTTGTCGGGATTAAGCCATATCCGCATCGCGTAGTCGCGTTGTCCGAATATCTGGCTGCGTCCCGCACCGGGGATTTTTTTAATGTCATCCAGAAGGTTCGAAGAGATGTAGTTGCTGATCTGAGTCGAATCGTAGCTCCCATCGGGCGAAGTGATCGCCACGATCAGGAGGATATCGGAGGTCCGTTTTTCAACCGTTACGCCCAGATCGCGGGTCGTTTGGGGAAGCTGCGCCAGTACTGAATTGATCCGATTTTGTACTTCGACGGCGGCCATGTCCTGATTGACGCCGATATTGAAGGTACACGTGATCGTTCCCGTCCCCGGCAGTGCCGCGGCTTTTGAACTCATATACATCAGCCCCTCGGCTCCCGAAATCTGCGATTCGAGAGGGGTGAGGATATTGTCCGCGATGGTCTGGGCATCGGCTCCGGGGTATTTAGCCGTGACGACGACGGTCGGAGGGGTGAGGTTCGGCAGCTGCGAAACGGGGAGGCTTTTTATCGCCGCAAACCCCAGCAGCATAATGATGATACCGATAACGATCGAGAGGACCGGCCGGTTGATGAAAAATTTGCTAAACATGATTATTTACCGTTCGGAATGACTTCCGCTCCCGGTTTGAGTTTGGGCAGGCTGTCGGCGACAATTTTTTCGTTTCCGCTTAAACCGCCTTCGATCAGGATATTTCCGCCGATCCATGAACTGACCGTTATCGGACGTGGGGAAACGGTGTTGTTGGCTTCAACGACGTAGACAAATTTTCCTTTCTCTCCGGTCAGAACAGTTTTTTGAGGGAGATAAAGGGCATTTTTCCATTCCATCCCTTTGACTTTGACTTTGACGAACTGTCCGGGTAGGAGTTTGTGATCGCTGTTGTCCAAAACGGCGCGGTACATGATGTTGCCCGTTGTCGGATCGACAAAGGGGGCGATGAAATCGATTCGGCCTTGGCGCGCCAGCGTCGATCCGTCGCTGAGAACCAGTTCGACGTCGTATTTTCCGTCTTTGGGGGTGACCAGACGCCCTGACGCGATGGCGTTTTGACGCGAGAGTTTTTGATTTTCGCTGAAGGTAAAGTTGACGTAGATCGGATCGTTTTGATACATCGTCGTGAGCAGTCCGTTCGCTCCTGCGGCAACGTACGTTCCGACATCGACTTTGGACTGGTCGACGAAGCCGCTGATAGGAGCTTTGATTGTCGTGTAACTGAGGTTTAAGCGGGCCTGTTCCAGGGAAGCTTTGGCACCCGAGACGGCAGCGGCGGTATTGAGCTCGTTTGCCGTTGCGGTGTCAAGCTCTTGTTTACTGACCGCATTGGCGCTCGCGAGCGGTTTGACCCGATTCAAGACGGCTTTGGCGTTTGTGTGGTTGGCAACGGCCAGGTCGTACGCCGCTTTGGCGCTTTCAAGGGAGTTTTTCAGATCGCTCGGATCAATGGTAAAGAGAGTCGTCCCTTTGGTCACGTAAGAGCCTTCCGTATAGGCCCGTTTGGCCAGATAGCCGTTGACGCGTGCGTAGACCTGAACGGTGTTGTACGCTTCGGTCTGTCCCGTTGCTTCCAAGATAGCCGGAAAGTTGCCTTGTTTGGCGTGGGTCGTCGTGACGGGAACGGGGCCTTGAGGCGGTTGCTGCATTCCTGCGGCTTTCGGGCGTTCACATCCGCTGATAGCGATGATCGCAGCGGCGGAGAGGGCTAGGAAGGTAATACGTTTCATTCGGAATCCTTTGTAGGGTAGTGAAGTAGATGACACATTTTTTTGAGGACACGGAGGGTAATTTCAAGCTCTTCGGGATCAAATTCGGCATGCAGGGCTTTATTGGCCGTATCTAAAACCTCCATGGTCGGTTTTTCGAGTGCGGTTCCCTGCGGCGTGAGGGTCACGAGATTGCACCGCTTGTCGTTCTTATCGGTTGTGCGGCGGATGAGGGCGCGTTTTTCCAGTCCCGCGATGAGGCGGGTGACGCTGGTTTTATCTTTGCCGACAAAATCGGCGATGGCCTGCTGGGTCGAAACTTTTTCGTTCCAGAGTACGACCATCACCTTGAACTGCTCGATCGTCATGTCGATGCCGTTAAGTGCGAGCTGACGTGTCAGATAGCTTCGGGCGCCGTATGCGGCATGGTTCGTTACGCACCCTAGTGATTCGTCGATGGGGCATTCGCAGCGGTTCATTTCCCCTCCCGTTTCTCTAAATATAGTTGAATATGCAACTAATTAACCGAATTCTAGGGCAATAGGGTAATAATGTCAAGATGATTTTTGTAAATAGTGTAAACGGATGCGCTATAATCCGCCGATTTTTTATACAAAGGTTGAAGAAAACAATGTTGCGTCTTGCTCTGCTGACTCTTTTTTTTATTAGTTCCGTATGGGGTGCTTCGGCTGCCGCCAAAATTCCTGTCTTGTGTTATCACCGTTTCGGCCCTGAAGTAGCCGATTCGATGACGATCAAAACCTCCGCGTTCGCCGAACAGCTCGCGTGGCTGAAAAAGAGCGGCTACACGGTGATCCCTCTTGATACCGCGATGCGTTATGTCAAGGGAGAACGGGTGGCGCTTCCTAAAAATCCGGTCGTTATAACCGTTGATGACGGCCATAAAAGCGTTTATTCGGATATGGCGCCGCTGGTGAAAAAGTACAAAGTTCCCGTGACCCTCTTCGTCTATCCCAGCGCGATCTCGAACGCTGCGTACGCTATGAGCTGGGAGCAGCTGCGCGAACTCGAAAGTACGAAGTTTTTCCGAGTCGAGTCGCACACGTACTGGCACCCCAACTTCAACCACGAGAAGAAGAAACTTTCTCCCGCCGAATACGATAAGTTCGTCGACAAACAGCTTGGCGGTGCGAAGAAAAAACTCGAAGAGCGAATGGGACACGAAGTGAAATACCTCGCATGGGTATTCGGTATTTACGACGATGAACTCGAACGCAAAGCTTCTCAGGCAGGTTATGCGGCCGCGCTCACGATCGATCGTGCCCACACCGCGGCGGGCAAAAAAATGACGTCGCAACCGCGTTATATGATCGTCAGCAAACACGATATAAAAGCGTTCGAACGGATGGTTAACGGCACCGAAGATCGGATGCCTGCGTCGAAAAAAGAGGTTATAAGGTATTAAATCGCTATAATAAAGCATCATAAATTCCATAACAAAGACCGTCCTTTGCATTTTGAACCGTATCCGTTTGAAAAACTAAACGCCCTTTTAGCCGGGATCACTCCCAATCCGGCCTATGCTCCGATCGTTCTCACGATCGGGGAGCCGCAGTTCGAAACGCCCGCGTTTATCCAAAAATCGCTGGCCAAACATTCCGAGAAACTCCGCTATTATCCCAAAACGGCGGGGGAAGCGGAACTAAACGACGCAATGCGCGGTTTCGTCGAGCGCCGTTTCGGGATAAAGCTCGAACCTGATCAGCTCGTCAGTGCGTTCGGGACGCGGGAAGTGCTGTTCAACTTCCCGCAGTTTTACCTGTTCGACAAACAAAACCCCGTGATGGCCTACACCAATCCGTTTTACCAGATTTACGAGGGCTCCGCCATCGCGTCGCGCGCACGGGTTATTCATCTGAACCTGACCGAAGCCAACGGCTTCAAGCCGGAAATCAACGAAGCCGAACTCTCGGGATGCGACCTTGTGATCCTGAACTTTCCCAACAACCCGACCGCGTCGGTACTGAGCCTCGAAGAACTGGGCGAATGGGTGAAGCTCGCCCTCAAGCACAATTTTCTTCTTATCAACGACGAGTGCTACAGCGAGATCTACACCGGCTCAAAAGTTCCGTCGCTTCTCGAAGCGTCGCTTCATGTCGGCAATGCCTCGTTCAAAAACGTCCTTGTTATCAACTCGATCTCGAAGCGCTCTTCGGCTCCGGGGCTTCGGAGCGGGTTTATCGCCGGAGACGCGGAAATTTTGAAAGGGTATGCGCAGTACCGCACCTACGTCGGATGCGCGTCGCCGCTTCCGCTGCAAATGGCTGCGGCGATGGCGTGGAGCGACGAAAAACATGTCGCGTGCGCCCGCGAAGTGTACGCCGAGAATTTCAAAGCCGCACAGGAAATTTTAGGGATCACGACTTCGGATGCAACGTTCTACGTCTGGCTCAAAGTCGGGGATGCACTGGAATTTACCCGACGGCTGTATCGCGACTATAACGTCAAAGTGCTGCCGGGGGAATTTCTGGCACGCGAGAACGCACACGGGGAGAATCCCGGTATCGGCTATATCCGCATCGCCCTCGTCGAAGAGACGGGACGGACGGTCCACGCACTTGAGCGCCTAAAGGAGGCATTGCAATGAAAGAACTCAAAGACAAAATTTTTCAGGCCCAAAGCGAGGGGGACATTGCCTCGTTGTACGTCCTTGAGTCTCAGGCGCACGAGAAATTTGACGAAGATACGTTGATGGCGTATTACGCCAATATTCTCGACCTCGCCCTCGAGCGGCTGACCAATGCCCTCGAAAATCTCGAAAAACTCGACATGAGCCAAGTGCAGGATTTCGCGACGCTGCGGGCGCTGTACGAATACGCGATCGAGCACTACAGCGCGGGAAGCACGCACGATGCGAGCGCGCTGTTCGAGGTCCTCGGCGGGATCAGCAACGACGAAGCGTTCTCCGAGGCGGTGAAAGTCCACCGCGCGGCGTGCGACGCACAAATCCCGTTTGACGATTTCATCGAGCAGTACGTCGACATGGAAGCGACGCAGAACGGCGGCAAGTTTTACATCAGCTATTTTAAAAAGGAAATCGGAGAATGAAAATTCATTTCATCGGCATCGGCGGTATCGGAATCTCGGGGTTGGCCAAATACATGCGTTTCAGCGGGCACGAGGTAAGCGGCTCGGACATGAAAGCGACGCATATTACCCAGCGTCTTATCGATCGCGGGATCAAAGTCTCCATCGGACACGATGCGGCCAACATCCCGCAAGGGTGCGATCTGGTGATCCATTCGGCCATCATCCGTGATACGAACGTTGAGGTCGTCGAAGCGAAAGCACGGGGAATCGACGTATTGCACCGCCGCGACGCGCTGTTGAGAATTTTAAAAGAGAAAAAAGTCTACGCCGTCTGCGGCGCGCACGGCAAAAGCACGACAACGGCGATTTTGGCGTCCATCATGAGCGGAAGCGCGATCATCGGCGCCGAATCCAAAGGTTTCGGTTCCAACGTCCGTTACGACGGGAGTACCGACGTGATGCTTTTCGAAGCGGACGAGTCCGACGGGAGCTTTTTGAATTCCAACCCCTACTGCTCGATCGTCACCAATGCCGAGCCTGAGCATATGGAGTATTACCATTACAACCTCGACGAGTTTCATAATGCCTACCGCCGTTTTGTCGAGATGGCGCCGGTTCGGGTGATCAACGCGGAAGATCCGTTTATGGCGACACTGGAGTGCGATGCGATCCGTCTTTATCCCAGTCAGGACATCAGCAACATCACCTATATCCTGATCGACGACGAACCCTACACCCGCTTCACCCTCAAAAATCTGGGGGAGTTTGAAGTATGGGGATTCGGCGAACATATCGCGATGGATGCTTCCCTCGCCATTCTGGCTGCGGTGCAGACGATGAGCGTCGCAGCGATCCGTGCCAACCTGCTGCATTTCAAAGGGATCAAAAAACGGTTCGACGTGATTTTCAAGGGGACCGAGCGGGTCATTATCGACGACTACGCGCACCATCCGACCGAGATCAAAGCGACGATGGAATCGCTCAAAACCTATGCCAAGCTCAAAGGGTTCGACCGCATCATCGCCATCTGGCAGCCTCATAAATACTCCCGTACCATCGACAATCTCGACGCATTTGTCGAGTGCTTCGAAGGGTGCGACGAACTCGTGATCCTCCCCGTATGGGCCGCGAGCGAAGAACCCCGCGATATCGATTTCGAGGGACGTTTTGCGCGGTATGCGCCGCTCATGTGCGACAAACTCCACCGTGAAGGGGACACGATCGAAGCCCTGATCGGAGAGAGCGTTGCCAAAACCTATGACAAAGGGCTAATCGTCGGTTTCGGCGCGGGCGATCTGACCTATCAGCTCCGAGGGACGAAATAAGTCATGGGATACGTGCTGTGGTTCGGGATTGTTGCGCTCTTGTTTGCATGGATGCATTATTTCACGGAGCTTCGCCGCACGCAAAAAGCGATCATTTCCGGAATCGTTGCCCTTCTCATCAGCGGCGCCATTGCCTATAACATTGCGGCGGATCGTGAGCGCGAACAGGTTAGTGCGATTGAGCAGAAATACCGCAGCGGCGAGACTCTCGTGTGCAACGGTGTGGAGGTGAACGCCACGACGTTCGGCTACAGCGTCGGGACGCAGAGCTTCGTCGGCAACAAAGGAACCCGCCATTATCAGCAGATTTTCAACGCCCGCGAGTGCGAATGAACCGTCTGTCGCCCAACCTCGCCGAGCTGTTCGGAAAGCTTGATCTCCTTCCCCATCTGGGAGCTTTGGAACACTTCTTCTCCCGCCCCCAGAACATCGCGATTCCCGGCGATCAGGAACGGCACTACCGCACCATCGAAGCGCTCGATGCGCTGGAGTTCAAAGCCCCTCCCAAAAGCGTCGGATTCGAGACGATTCTCAACCATCTGAAAAAGCAGGGGGTGCTGCGGTTCGAGGACATCTTCGAACTTCTCAAGGTCGTCCGCTACTTTCGCACACTGCGCAATCAGGGCTATCCGGGTCTGATCGGGGAGTGGATGAACACGATCATGATTCCCGAAGGGTTCGGGGAGATCGACGAGTATTTCGACGAATCGGGCAAGTTTATCGAATCGCGCGACGAGGAGCTGTACAAAATCGCGCAGCGGGTCAAAGGGATCAAAACCGAGATTGCCGAATCGATGAAACGGCTGCTGCATACCCAAAAGCTCACCCCCTATCTCGTGGACACGCAGATCCACTACATCCACGACGAGGAGTGCCTCCTCGTGCGCGGAGGATTCAACCATGTCCTCAAAGGCTCCGTCATCGCACGGACGGGCGCGGGATTCTTTTACGTCGCCCCCGATGCGCTGCTGCGTTCCAAAGAGCAGCTGCGCTACGTTTTGCAGGAGCGCGACGCCGCGCTGTACGAATACGCCAAACGCTTCAGTGCCAAGCTTGCCGGATTGATCCCCTTCATAGGGTTTTGTGATCGCGAGTTCGATCGGTTTGACCATTATCAGGCCCGCGTGCTGTTCGCCCGCTCCCGCGATTACGCGATCATGAAACCGAGCGGTGACGATGCGATCATCCTCGAAGAGTTCGCCCATCCCGCACTCCACAACCCCAAACCGATCACCGTTTCGTTCAAAGGGAACCTCCTCCTCATCACCGGGGTCAACGCCGGGGGGAAAACGATGCTCCTTAAATCGATCCTCAGCGCGTGCGCGATGGCCAAATACCTGATCCCGATGAAGCTCAACCCCCATAAATCGAAAATCGGGAGCTTCAAACGCCTCGAAGCCGTCATCGACGACCCCCAAAACGTCGGCAACGACATCTCGACGTTCGCAGGGCGGATGGTGCAGTTCGCCCATCTCTTCGAGCATAAAAGCGCTCTGATCGGGGTCGACGAGATCGAGCTTGGGACCGACAGCGACGAAGCGGCGGCACTTTTTGCGATCGTCCTTGACGAGCTGATCAAGCGGGGACAGAAGATCGTCGTCACCACCCACCACAAGCGCCTCGCCGCCCTGATGGCCGACCGCGACGACGTCGAACTCCTCGCCGCGCTCTACGACGAGGAACGGCGCGTCCCCACCTACGAGTTTTTGCACGGCGTCATCGGCAAAAGCTACGCGTTCGAGACGGCGGCGCGCTACGGGATCAACCCCGCCATTATCAACCGCGCCCGCGCGCTGTATGGCGAGAACCACGAAAAACTGAGCATCCTGATCGAGCGGGGAAGCGAGCTGGAACGCTCCCTCAAACAGAAAAACCGCGAAGCCGACGAACGTCTCGAAGCGGTTAAGTCCGAACAGCGAGAACTCAAAGAGGCCCGCGAAAACCTCCGCTCCGAGCTGGAGCGCGAGAAAAACCGCCTCCGCGCCGAGTACGACATCGCGATCCGCGAGGCCAAAGCCGCCGCCAAAGAACACGATCAGGCCGCCATCCATCGCCAGTTGAACAAGGCACAGGCGAAACTCCCGAAAGTCGAAGTCCCCAAGATCGCCGAACCCGAAAAAATCGTCTACGAAGTAGGGCAGACAGTCAAATACCGCAGCCAGCGCGGCACGGTGGTGAGCGTCGGGGCCAAAGACGCGATGATCGAGGTCGAGGGGATGCGCCTGCGGGTCAAGCTCGCCGACCTAAAACCCAGTGGCAACCTCCCCAAAAAGCCCAAGGTCACCGTGACGTCGCAGATCGAGCAAAAAAGCGGCCTCAAACTCGACCTCCACGGACTGCGGGGCGAAGAGGCGTGCGAGAAAATGGACAAATTTCTCTCCGATGCGTTGTTGCAGGGGTTCGACGAAGTGCTGATCTATCACGGTATCGGGACGGGGAAACTGGCCTATGCCGTCAAAGAGTTCCTGAAAGCTCATCCGAGTGTCAAGAGTTTCGCGGATGCGCCGGCGCATATGGGGGGATTTGGGGCGAAAGTCGTTCGTCTTTAAGTATCCGTTATCTTTTTTTCCGTTCGCCCTGAGCTTGTCGAAGGGTATCCTCTTGTAAACTCTCTCATTTCACAGTACGAAAACGTCTATAACGAAATGGTATAATTAAAACAAAAAAAGGACCCAAATTGGCGGATATCCATGTTCCATTGATGTTAGTATGGAAAACTATAAAAGGTATCGTAAAATGTGCAGCTCACCCACAAGAAATATGTGCTACATCAATGAATACACTATACTGGATAAAAGAATATTACATCAAAAAAAATAAATCACAAAATTTTGTAGTAAATAAAAGAACTACTGATCATACGATATTACAAGATGGTACGTTGATCACTTTTACGAGGTACTCAATCACCATGCTTGACAATGGCACATTTCATACTGAAAAGTACTATATAAGTGATAACGATGAAATGGAAGAAGGAAAAAGAAAAGTCGATATGAGCAAATATCAAGAAATTTATGAAAAACTTGATCATAATGTTAAAGAAAATAGATTCAAGGACCACCTAATCGTTGCTTCTTTGATTGATGGACACTATAAAGGTTCAAAATTTGTGGCAGATCTAAAAAGCAAAACAGAAAAAAGATTGGACTACGTTATCACATACCCAAAACTAAAACGGTTCCAATCATTTGAGTTTTTTGTCTGCATTACTATCCCGAGAGAATTTGATAGAAATAATGCTTATGATAGTTTAAATATCGAACCAATATATGGTATTTTTGAATTCACTTCAAAAGTGGACAAACAAAGACATAATAGTCATAAGTATCTTCCAGTTATTAAACAAGCAGGAAGAGAGATTGAGGGAATTGATATAGACAATATATTCTATACTGGGGAGAAGTGGAAGCTTTTGAACCCAAAAGCTTCCAAGCTTGAAACTGAATAAGAAAGCGGTTAAATTCCGCCTTCACCTTGTACGATGATGTGCATATTACAACACCCACCTTTCAAGAAATTTTTAAACGGAGATATATTAGGGGAAAATCCCTTAAATTTATATAACAGTTATTGACAAAGCTGTCAACAACAGTTAACTCCTTTTTTCCTCGTTCCCACTTTCCAAGTGGGAATGCATACTCTCATCTCGTTAAAACCCTTGACATTTTTTTTGTGCTGGTAAAAGCTTCCGTACTTTTCTGGCTAAACAGAAAAGTACCAAAAGAGCATACCGCGATCCAAGAACGCTCGCGTGACTCCTTGCACTTCTGCATCGCACGCGGCTCTAAGTGTTGGATCGTGGGGATTTTATTTCTATCTATTTTCACAACGCGAAAATTATTCATTAAAACATACTGCCCTCACACCACACCCAGAGCAAGGCCGCGTGCGTCTAACCGCACTAAGCGTGCCGCCGGCGTTCTGGTGTGAGGGCGCTTTTCTTTTCGTTCTTTTCTTTACTAAAAAGAAAAGGACATATAAAATTTTCGTGTATAATGTTCCGTAAGATTATACGGGAGAAAACGATGGTCGCCTACAAACCCAACGAACTGATGAGTTCGACCGACGTCGCCAAAAACTTCGGAGCGGTACTCTCCAAACTTGCCAACCACGAAGTGGATAAAATCTGCGTACTGCGAAACAATAAACCTGAAGCGGTAGTGTTAAGTGCGCTCGAATACGAACAGCTCCGCGATTATCGCTACTGGAATACTTTGAGCGAAAAAGAATATCTCCAAAAAGCGTATAAGGGGGTTGACAGTTCACGGAACTACTCTATTGAGGAGGTGGATGCTTACTTGGAACGTGTGATTGAATCGCATGACCGTTAAGCTCCAAAACTCATTTATCGCTAAACTCCGTTTTGTCGTAGAACGGATTGCCGATGATAAAAAAAGTGCCGCTCATGTTTTTCGGCGTGAGATTTTGCGTGAATGCTATAGCCTGAGCGATTTTCCCTACGGTTGCCGTCGCTCGATTCATTACAATGACGATAATATTCGTGATCTGATTTTCAAAGGCTATACGATTATTTATAAAATCGTGGATGATGAAATAAAAGTGTTTGCATTGACAAAATACGAAGATTACAAAGACGAGAATAACCTATGACCCACACCGAATACCAAACCGCCGTAGAACAACTAAAAAAATATTCCTACCACTACTACGTCCTCGACGACCCGATCACGACGGACGAAGAGTACGACATCCTCTACCACAAGGTCGTCGCGTACGAATCAGAGCATCCCGAGCAGATCATCCCCGATTCCCCGACACAGCGGGTAGGGGACGTGCCGCAGGAGAAGTTTGAGAAAGCGAAGCATCTGAGCCGTATGTGGAGCCTCGAAGACCTTTTCAGCCGCGAGGAGCTGGAGACGTGGGTGAACCGTATCGCCAAAAGTTTCGGCGAGGTCCGCTTTTACTGCGAGCCGAAATTCGACGGGGCGAGCCTGAACCTGATCTACGATAACGGCGCCCTCGTGCAGGCCATCACGCGCGGCGACGGTGTAGAAGGGGAGGACGTCACCCAAAACGCCAAAACGATCCAGTCAGTTCCCCTCACGATCGATTACGCGGGACGGATCGAGATACGCGGCGAGGTGGTGATTTTTAAAGAGGATTTTGAAAAGATCAACGAAGAGCGGCTGCGAAACGGCGAATCGCTGTTCGCCAACCCGCGCAACGCGGCGGCGGGGAGCCTTCGACAGCTCGACACCCGTATCACCGCGTCGCGCCGTCTGGTATTCATGCCCTACGGCATCGGAGCCAATACGCTGGAACTGAAAAACTTGAGTGAGCGGATGGAGTGGGTGTATGCTCTGGGCTTCCGTAATCCCCACATGACCCACTTGTGCGAGAGTGCGGAGGAGATCGAGGCGTTTTACCATGAGATGAGGGTTGAGCGGGACAATTTTGCGATGCTGCTGGACGGGATGGTGATCAAGGTCGATTCGGTCAGTGTGCAGGACGAGCTGGGCTACACGGTGAAAAATCCCCGCTGGGCGGCGGCGTACAAGTTTCCCGCGATCGAGAAGCTCACAACCCTCAAAGAGGTGATAATGCAGGTGGGGCGTAGCGGCGTGGTGACCCCCGTCGCCATCGTGGAGCCCGTCGATATCGAGGGGGTGACCGTCGAGCGCTCGACCCTGCACAACTTCGACGAGATCGAACGTAAGGACATCCGCATCGGGGATCGGGTGATCATCCTGCGCAGCGGCGACGTGATCCCTAAAATCGTCAAGGTGATCGCGTCCGAGCGCGACGGAAGCGAGCAAATCATCCCCCGCCCGACCCGCTGCCCCGTCTGCGGAAGCGAACTCCTCGACGAGGGGGCGTTGATCAAATGCCAGAACATGGGGTGCGAAGCGCGGGTGGTGAACTCGATCATCTATTTCGCCTCCAAGCAGTGCCTCAACATCGATGGACTGGGGGACAAGATCGTCGAAGCATTGCACGGCGCGGGGATGGTGCATGAGGTGAGCGACCTGTTCGGCCTCACGATGGATCAGCTGCTCTCTCTCGAAGGATTCAAGGAGAAAAAAAGCCGCAACCTCCTCGATGCCATCCATGCGGCCAAAGGGTGCGACTGCTGGCGTTTTATCAACGCGCTTGGGATCGAGCATATCGGCGAAGTGGCCTCCAAAACACTCTGCGGAGCCTTCGGCACGACGTTTGATCGTGCGAGCCGCGAAGAGATTCTGGCGCTGGAAGGGTTCGGAAGCGAGATGGTTGAATCGATCCTTGAATTTGGGCGGGTCAACAGCGAGAAGATTGAAAGACTCAGATCGATTCTGAATCCCGTCGCTCCCGTAAAAGTCGAAGCGGCCGACAACCCGTTCAAAGGCAAAAGCGTCGTGATCACGGGTTCGATGAGCGTTCCGCGCGACCATATCAAGGCGATGCTGGAAGAACTGGGGGCAAAAGTCGCTTCGTCGGTTTCGAAAAAGACCGATTACGTCGTGTACGGCGAAGATGCAGGGAGCAAATACGACAAAGCGGTGGAGCTGGGGGTTAAGCTTCTCACCGAGAGCGAGTTTAGAGCTTTATCTTCTCTTCCCAATGAGGCTGCGGCGTCGCAGGGGAGCAGTGTAAAGCCAAAATATAGCCTTTTTGATTAAGTAGGCGAGATACCCCTTGACCCGGATACCGCCGGGGAGAAGTCCTGCGCCGTATTCGCCGCCCAGTGCGATCATGACGCCGCCGTTGCGATAGCGGAACGGTTTTTGGGGTTTTCCCCGCAGGTGAGCGAGGATGTTGCGCACGGCATGCTCGGCGCTCCGTTCGGCCAGCTGGGCGGTAGGGGGATAGAGTTTTCCTTCGGCATCGGTGATGGCGGCAACATCGCCGATGGCGAAAATTTCGGGATGATTCTCAACCCGGAGGTCGGGATTGACGACGAGATGCCCTTTGGCGTTGATGGGAAATCCGAGCCGTTCGGTGAGGGTCGATGCGCACACCCCGCCGGTAAAGATCATAAATTCGAAATCGAGGATTTTCCCGTTGTCGAGGACGATCTTTTTCTCCTGCACTTCGCTGATACGGTTGTTGTGCCAGACATGCACTCCCAGCTGAACGAGCCGATCATGCGCACTTCGAATCAAAAACGGATCCATCCCGTATAAAATCGTCTCGTACGCATCGATCAGATAGACATCCACACCGCGGCATCCGAAATTGCCGTTTTGATAAAAATGGTTGGCGTAGGCCGCCATTTCTGCGGCGATTTCTACGCCCGACAATCCTGCCCCGCCGATGACGATGTTGAAAGGCTTGACGTCGCACCCACGGCGCTGCGCTTCGATCCGATCGAGCAAGGAACGTTCGAACTGCTGTTTGAAATCGAGTGCGCTGGGGATGCTTTTGACTCCGTGTGTGTGGTCGCGCAGGCCCGGAATGAAAGCGGGGAAATAGGTGCGGCTTCCGGTGGCGATGATGAGGTAGTCATAGCCGATCGTGCGTGTTGCGGTATGTACGCTGCGCTGCGTTGCATCGACGTTGTGCACCTCTTCGCAGACGAAGTCGACGTGCCCGAAGCTCTTGAGCAGCGAGGGTAGATCGATCATGATGTGCGACATGTCGACTTTGTTGGCAATGAAATCGTAGACTTCGGCCTGCATATAATGGTAGGCATTTTGATCGATGAGGGTGACGGTGATGTTTGTGTGTCGGCAGAGATGCTCGACGGCACGAATCCCGCCGTAGCCTCCGCCGATCACCGCGACATGAATCTTCTGCATTTTCCCCCCTGAAATATTTGTGCAATGGTAGCGGATTTTAGGCCCTTACTCAACCGTTGCGCTATAATTTGACATTACAAAGGGGCAGTATGAGATTAGACAGTTGTTTAGTGGAACGAGGACTGGTCGAAAGCCGGAATAAAGCGCAGCAGTTGATAAAAGAACATGCGGTCAGCGTGGACGGCAAGATCGTCGACAAAGTCTCCTTCGAGGTCAGCGACGAGATGAGCGTGGAGATTGCCGACACCGAAATCTACGTCAGCCGCGCCGCGATCAAACTCAAGGGATTCCTCCCCTACACCGGATGGGATTTGCAAGGGCTGCACGCACTGGATATAGGGTCTTCCACCGGCGGATTCACGCAGGTACTGCTTGAAAACGGCGTTGCGTCGGTCACCTGCGTCGACGTGGGGAGCGACCAGCTTCATGCGAGTCTGCGCTCCGACAATCGGGTACGGGTATGCGAGAATACCGATATCCGCCAATTTACGAGCGAAAAAGCTTTTGATATCGTCACCTGCGACGTGGCGTTTATTTCGGTCGAACATATTATCGATGCGATCGACCGCCTGAGTAATCGATACATCGTCGTCTTGTTCAAGCCGCAATTCGAAGTGGGGCGCGAAGCGAAACGGGATAAAAACGGCGTGGTGAAAGACGACAAAGCAATCGACAAAGCGATGATCCGTTTCGAGGATATGTGTACGCTCAAAGGGTGGAAACTGATTGCCAAAGAGGTCGCCCATATCAGCGGCAAAGAAGGAAATCAGGAGACATGTTATGGCTTTGTCAAAGGTTGACGCGATCGCCATCGGCGGATTTGACGGGATGCACGTGGGGCATCAGCATCTGTTTGAAGAGCTGGGGGAACACGGGGCGATCGTCGTTATCGAGACGGGATACGCCAACCTGACGCCGGGCAGCGAGCGCGAGCACTATACCCATTATCCCGTTGTGTATTACTCCCTTGACGACATCCGCCATCTGGAAGGGGAAGAGTTTGTCGAGATGCTCAAAGAGCGCTTCCCCCGCTTGCGTAAAATCGTCGTAGGATACGATTTTCATTTCGGAAAGAATCGCCGGTATTCGCATGCGAATCTTGGAGAATTGTTCGACGGCGAGGTGAAGGTGATCGAGCAGGTTTGTATTGAGGGCGATTCGGTTCATTCGCATAAAATCCGCGCCAAAATTCAGATCGGCGACTTGTCCGGGGCCAACCGCTTTCTGGGGCACAACTATCAGATAAGAGGAACGGCGGTCAAGGGGCAGGGGATAGGTAAAACCGAGCTGGTTCCGACGATCAACCTCGAATGCAGCGGATTCTTATTGCCCTACGAGGGAGTGTATGCCGCATTGACGCGGCTGGATGAGGAAGAGCATTTTCATCCTTCGGTCGTTTTTGTCGGTCATCGCGTTACAACGGACGGAAGTTATGCGGTCGAGAGTCACATACTGGGGGAAAATATCGCCGGTTGTTCCAAAGCTTCGATCAGTTTTGTCAAATTTTTGCGCAAAAACCAAAAATTCGAGAGCCTTGATGCGCTCAAAGAAGCAATCCGGGAAGATATTTCAAATGCCCGAAAAGAGATGCTTCATCTGAGCTTATAAGTGACATAAGACTTCTTTAAAGCTAAAGAGTTATCATTTATTATCTCGTTTAAGGAGTCGGAAATGAAAACTCGCGGATTAGTGTGGATTGCTCTGGTTTCCATGGCGGTGTCAAGTGTCTGTGTTGCCAAAACAACGGACAAGACGGGTGAAATATACAAAAACCGATGCGCCAACTGTCACGGCGTCAAAGCCAACGGAGTTCCGAAACTCAAAGAACAGCCCGGCATGAGTGCCGAAGAAGCCGCGGCAACCGGCACTTCATCGCAGGAAAAAGGGAATATCTACGGCCCGCCGTTGAGTACATACGGCAAAGAAGAACTCGTGAATAAATTAAAAGATTTGAGAAACAAAGATTTCGATGCCAAATCGTACCATTCGGTCATGCGGCAAAATCTCAAAAACATCGAAGAACGCGAGGGCAAAGTTTCCGATGAAAAAATGGCGGAATACATTTACACGCATTTCGGTGCCGGGGCGAAATGAGCTTTGGGTTAAGGGCTGAAATTGAACCGCTGATGATATTTTAACCATCCTTTAAACGCTGTTTTATCTGAGTTTATAGGAATTTAATCTCAAAAGCGGTAGAATCCCGCTAATTTTTCTACGCAAAGGAACGCTACTTATGGGTGAGTTGTTTACCTTCTTCGGCCTTATCAGCCACGACCATAGCTTTATTTTCCTCACACACATGCTGCTCACCGCGGCAATTGTTCTTGTGATCGCTAAAATGGCTACCTCTAATCTTCGTTTGGTTCCGACAGGTGCCCAAAACGTCATGGAAGCTTATTTGAGCGGCGTTTTGGCCATGGGTGCCGATGTTATGGGTAAAGCGGAAGCACGCCGTTACCTTCCTCTCGTTGCGACGATCGGATTGTTCGTCGGGATCGCAAACGTTATCGGGGTAATCCCTGGTTTTGAAGCGCCAAGCGCATTTTTGGATTTTACCCTTGCTCTGGCATTGGTCGTTTTTACGTACTATAACTTCGAAGGTATTCGCCGCAACGGTTTGATCAGCTACTTCAAACACTTTATGGGTCCTGTATGGTGGTTGGCATGGTTGATGTTCCCGATCGAGATCGTATCGCACATTTCACGTATCATCTCTTTGAGCTTCCGATTGTTCGGTAACGTCAAAGGGGACGACATGTTCCTCATGGTTATCCTTATGCTGGCTCCATGGTTGCTGCCGATGATTCCGTTTGCGTTGTTGACGTTTATGGCATTCCTGCAAGCGTTTATTTTCATGATGCTCACCTACGTTTACCTCGGCGGTGCGGTTCTTCTTCACGACGAACACTAAGACATCCCGATGAAGCGAAGTACGTTCGACGCACTTTTAAGCTTCCTGGGAGGAGTCTCCTGGGCATTCGTTATCATCGGTGTCTGGGTTACCTTCCAGTCGTTCATTTTTCTCGGTATCGTACCGGCATTAATGTTCACCTTTATTTTTCTTTTCCTTGCTCTTTTTATTATTCTTATTCTCGAAATCATGGGAATGCAGCGCGATCGTCACGATGCGGTGATGAAGCAGACGGCATTGCTTGAAGAGATTAAAGCACGTCTTACACCGCAGGAACTTTCAGAGGGCGAGTGAAAAGCTATCTGATTACCGACCCCTCTTTGTACGGGAGCACTTCCGATGCTCTCGAATCCTCGCTGACTGCCGTATTTTCCAAAACAGTTCCCGATTTTGCCCTTTTTCGCGACAAACAAACTTCTCATGATGCGGCTCTGGCCCAAACCTTTATTGCTGTATGCCATCAACATAATGTTCCGAAGATTTTACTGCATGGTGATTGCGCTTTGGCGCACGAATTAAAAGCTGACGGGGTACATCTCGCTTCGGCTCAATTTGATGCGATACGCGAGGCAAAATCGTTGGGGCTCTATGTCATCATCAGTACCCATACGTATGCGGAAGCGTTGAATGCTCAAAAACTCGGTGCCGATGCGATCACCTACAGCCCGATTTTCTACTCTCCGAACAAGGGAGAACCCAAGGGTTTAGAGGATTTAAAAGAAATAGTGGATAAAATAGAGATACCTATTTTCGCGCTCGGCGGGATCATCTCCGAGGAGCAGATAAATGCCGTTGCCGCCACCGGCACATACGGATTTGCATCGATTAGATATTTTGTCCCATAAGGATTTTTTGTATGTTTGAAACCATTATCGGTTTGGAAGTCCACGTCCAGCTTAATACCCAGTCTAAACTTTTTTGCTCCTGCCCTACCAGCTTCAACCACGAACAAAACACGAACACCTGCCCGACCTGCTTGGCACTGCCGGGAGCATTGCCCGTTCTCAACAAAGAAGCGCTGCGTAAAGCGGGGATGTTCGGTACGGCGGTGGATGCGACGATCAACCGCACGAGTTTCTTCGACCGCAAAAGCTATTTTTATCCCGACAGCCCCAGCGCCTATCAGATCACTCAGCTCTACACACCGATCGTAGAACATGGCCGTCTTGTCATCGATTTCGAAGACGGACAATCTAAAACGATCCGTATCAACCGCGCCCACATTGAGGCTGACGCCGGTAAAAATATCCATGAAGGGGCGATCAGCAAAGTCGACTTGAACCGTGCGGGAACGCCGCTTCTGGAGATCGTCTCCGAGCCGGATATGCGCAGCGCCGAAGAGGCGATTTTGTATCTGAAAAAACTTCACTCCATCGTCCGTTACATCGACATCAGCGACGCCAACATGCAAGAAGGGTCGTTCCGCGTCGACGTCAACGTCTCGATCCGTCCCAAAGGGGATGAGAAACTCTACACCCGCGTCGAGATCAAAAACATCAACAGCTTCCGCTTCATCCAGCGAGCGATCGAGCTTGAGGTAGCCCGTCAGATCGAAGCGTGGGAAGACGGTATGTATGAAGAGGAGATCGTACAGGAGACGCGCCTGTTCGATCAGGTCAAGCAAGAGACCCGCTCCATGCGCGGCAAGGAAGAGGCGGCAGATTACCGCTACTTCCCCGAGCCTGATCTGCTTAAAGTGATCGTCGACGATGCGATGTACGTTCAAATCCGCGGCATTCCCGAACTTCCCGATGCGAAAAAAGAGCGCTTTGTCAGCAAATTCGGTCTTCGTGAATACGATGCGGCGGTGATTACGGCGGATCTCGAAACCGCCCATTATTTCGAAGCGATGCTGGAGCAGGGGATCACGGCAAAAAATGCCGTCACGTGGCTTACCGTAGAGCTTCCGGGGCGCTTGAGCGGCGGTATGACCCCATCGACTTCGCCAATCAGTGCCATGACGCTCGGAACTTTGGTCAAACGGATCGAGGAGAGTGTCATCAGCGGCAAGGCGGCGAAAGAGATTCTGGATTACCTGTTCGAAAATAGCGGCGGCGACGTCGATGCCGCGATTGAAAAATTGGGACTGAAGCAAGTCAGCGATACCGGTGCCCTCGAAGCGCTGATCGATGACATTCTCTCCGCTAATGCCGACAAAGTCGCCGAGTATAAATCGGGGAAAGACAAACTGTTCGGCTTCTTCGTCGGTCAGGCGATGAAGGCGTCCAAAGGCTCCGCCAACCCGCAGGCGCTCAATGACATCCTTCAAACCAAACTGGCACAGTAAGGTCTCGCAGTGGTCGGTCGGGCGCTGGTAGGGGTCGCCTACTATCTTCATGCCTCTGCCCGCTACCGGCGAACCAAGAAATTTTTTCACAATCTTCTCGAAAATTCTTCGTACCCCTATAAAAAGTTTTTCGATTACACGATGATGGTGCTGATCGGTATCAGCGTTTACGTTTTAATCCGTCACGTTAAACACGATATTAGCCCTGAATGGCTTTTTTTTAACAACTACGTCATTTCGCTGATCTTTTTAGGGGAGTATCTGCTGCGGATGTGGGTGTACAGCGACAGTTCCAAACTGGTGATCGAACGTTACGAGCATGATATGTTTTTACAGCGTCCGTTCCGATGGGTTCGCACCTTGCGCCGTATTATGTCGAAGAAAATAGAATATATGCTCTCCCCTTCGGCCATCATCGACTTGTTTGCGATCATGCCGTTTTTCCATGAACTCCGTATGCTTAGGATTTTCATACTGTTTCGGGTATTCAAGCTGTTCCGCTACACGAAAAGTCTGACGCAGTTTATCTCGATCCTCTCTTCCAAAAAATTCGAGATTTTAACCCTCAGTCTCTTTGCAACGGTCATAATCGCCGTTTCGTCGGTGCTGATTTACGTCATGGAGGCCAACAATCCCGATTCGCCGATCAATACCCTCTTTGATGCCCTGTACTGGTCGGTGGTGACGATCTTCACCGTCGGATACGGGGACATGGTTCCGGTGACGGATGAAGGAAGAACGGTCGCGATGGCAATCATCGTCGCCGGGATCGCGGTTATCTCGTTTGCGACGTCGATCGTCGTATCGGCGTTTACCGAAAAGCTCGATGTCATCAAAGAAGAGAAGATGATTGAGGACATTTCCAAGATAGGCCGTTTTTATCTGATCTGCGGGTACACTCCGCTTTCGCAGCAGATAGCCCGCCATTTCATACGTAAAGGGGTTCAAACGGTCATTCTCGAAAACGATCCCGATAAAGTCTCAAGAGCGCAGAAAGAGGGGTTTTTGGCATTGTCGTACGATCCTTCAAGCCTACACTCGTACCGGACGCTTCGGATCGATTTTGATGCGCAGGTAATAGCGGCGCTTCTTGTTCAGGAGAGTGACGTTTTAAACGTCTATACTGCGCTCACCATTCGCGAACTTTCCATGAGCGTTCCCCTGCATTCTATCCTCGTACACCGTGAAAACCGTAAAAAGCTTTCTCTGGCGGGGATCAACGAGATCGTTTATACCCAGGAACTGATAGGGCTGGTAAGCAAAGAGATGAGCGGAAGCCCCGTCGCATTCGAGGTGATCCATGCTCTCAGGAGCGAAAACAGCGGAGTTTTCATCGAGGAGATCGGCCTGGATTCACAAAGCGCGGAACGTTTTTTCGAGATTTCACGGCAAAAGCTGTTTTACACGCGGCTTATCGTTCTTGGACTGTCCAAAGCTCACAGCGGCACGTTTGTGTTCAACCCTTCGGCTGAGAGTTTAGCCGAAGCGGGGGATGTCGCCATCGTGATCGGAAGCCGGGCGCTGATCGATGAGTTCAAATCGCTCTTGTACCAGAAGGGGAGACGATGAATACACGGGGCGCAATCGTTTTCGGGTTTAACGAATACGCCAAAGAGATTGCGATGCAAACGGCTTCGGAATATGCGCCGTTTGTCGTTTTTGTGATGGACGAAGCCGAAAAAGCGGCTGCGGAAGCAAAAGGGTTCGAAACGGAGATGTTTGACCTCGGCGAAGAATGGCACAGTATCGAAGAGCGTTTTGACCCTGCACGGCTGATTGTCTTTTGCGCATTGAAGAACGACGCCGAAAACGTATTTTTGACAATATCGCTGCGTTCTATCTTCGAGCATCTTCCGATCATCGCTCTGGCGCAGGACAACGAAAGCGCTTCGAAACTCAAAAGTGCCGGGGCGAACAAAGTGATGGCGACGCAGCAGATCACGGCCGGGATAATCGCCGAAATGCTGGAAAAACCGACGGTACGGGGAGTATTGCATGATATCCTCTACGAAAACAGCCCGTTGAAAATTGTCCAGCTGGCCGTGCCGGAAGGTTCTTTTCTCGTCGGAAAGCATTTGTACGATATTGACTGGGGCAGTGAATATGACGTTTTGGTACTGGCGATCGTCGATCAGGAACTGTCGACGACGTTCAGTTTTACTTCGAAAGGGCATAATCATCACATTGATGCGGAAGACCTCTTGATTGTCGTCGGATATGAGGATAAAATTGCGGCATTGAGCGAAACGATGGGAGTACGGGGATGAAAAAAGTAGGGGTGATCGGCGCGGGGAAATGGGGAGAAGCCCTTGCCTTTGCGATGAGCGAGAAGAACGAGGTCATCGTGACTTCCCGCACGCCGCGCGACTGGCCGAATTTCAAGCCTCTCTCCGAGGTACTTGAGTGCGAGCATCTGATCATCACCGTTCCCGCACAGCAGGTTGCGTCATGGTTGAGAGAGAATTTCGTTTTTTCGGGTCAGAAAGTCCTCGTCGCGGCCAAAGGAATCGAAGCTTCCAGCGGCCGGTTTCTGAATGAAATTTACGGGGCGTATCTGCCGGAGGAAAATCTCGCATTTCTTTCGGGACCGTCGTTTGCCTCCGAAGTGCTGCAAAAACTTCCTACCGCATTGGTCGTCAACTCCGTTTCGCAGCAAACGGCCGGAGAGTTTGCGGAGCTGTTTCCAAGCTTTATCCGCACGTATACGAGTGATGACGTCATCGGTGCCGAAATAACCGGAGCCTATAAAAACGTCATTGCGATCGCCGCCGGAATCTGCGAGGGGCTGCATCTTGGGCATAATGCCGCGGCAAGTCTGATCGCGCGCGGACTCGTCGAGATGGAGCGGTTCGGACGTGCTTACGGGGCCAAAGAGGAGAGTTTTTTGGGGCTTAGCGGAGCAGGGGATCTGTTTTTGACCGCCAGTTCGCCGATGTCACGAAACTACCGTGTCGGTCTCGGGCTGGCCGAGGGGAAAAGCAAAGAAGCGGTATGCGAAGCGATTGGGGAAGTGAGCGAGGGGATCGGTACCGCCTATGCGCTTCACGAAATCGCTCTGGCGCGGGGAATCTACCTCCCGATTGCCGCCGAAGTCCATGCGATCCTTGAAGGGAAATCGCCGATGCAGAGTTTACGAGATTTAATACAAAGATAAGGGATTATACAATGCTGGTACACATCGTCATGTTTCAGTTCAAAGAAGAACACAAAGAGGCCAATCTGGCGAGAGTCAAAGCAATGCTCGAAGCACTGCCGCAGAAGATCGATACTCTCAAAAGCATGGAAGTCGGGATTGACGTCAGCCGCTCGGAAAGATCGTTTGATATGGTGCTTATTTCGACGTTTGATGATCAGGAGGGACTCAATGTTTACGCTCCTCATCCGGCCCATCAGGAAGTGGTCAGCGTCATCAAAGAGGTGACGCTCCTTTCCAAAGTCGTTGATTATATACAGTAAGGGTACACGTGAACGAAACGATTACGATAGACGAACAATTGAGCGAAGAAGAAACTCCGAAAAACTGGCAAGAGAAGCTCAAGCGCTATAAAATCCATCTTTCCGTCGCGGCGGCGGTGATTGCCGTCGGGGTGAGTGCGCTGGCGCATTATAAGAACGAACGGGTCAAAGCCGAACTCGAAAAAGCGATCCATGAATATCAGCAGAATCTTCTCCTCGTCGGAGGAGAGATGACGTACACTTCGCTCGATTGCAGCGGTCTGATCTCCACGGATTGCGAAATCGACGGGATAAAACTCTCCATGCTGGGAGCGGAACAGCTTTCGATCAAAAAGCTACGTCTGGGAGAAGTTGAAGAACTCGAATCGCTAAAAGCTTTTTCCGAAGGGCAATCCGTCAATACCTCAATCGATATCGAGATCGAAGAGATAGCCCTGCCAAGAATGATGCTAGCCCAGATGGTAGCCGACAATGTCAGCAATGCGTTTCAGCAAAGTACCCTTGAAAAGCTGAGTACAATGAATCTGGCTATCGAAGCGGAGATAGAGGGGAATCCGGCATTGATCAAAGAGGTAGCGATTGAGCGTTTGTCGATTGACAATGCCATCATGCCGATCGAGTTTTCGATGAAAGCGCGCGACATTGCCTCAGGGTCGCCCGACTCGATGATTTTGGAAAATTTTTCTCTGAGCGTTCAAAACCGTGCGATTTCCGATGTGACGTACGAATCGGTTAAAAGTTTTGTAGAGATGTTAAAGCCTGAAGAAAAAGCTCTTTTCCTGAAAGAATTCGCTCTGAAGCCTTCGGATATGGCCGACAAGGCAAAAGCTTCCGAAGCGATCAACGGCGCGATTGCCAAACGGTTTGAAAGCGATCTTGCGTTGACAGCCGGAATCGTCGAAAAAGAACTGATCAGGGCGATGATTGCGATGCTCAAAGGCGAAGCGGACGAGATTAGTCTTACCGGAGAGAATAAAAACAGTCATACGATGTCTCAGATACAGAGTTTTTTCCTGCAATCCGCAACGATGAAAGAGGACGATGCGAAGCGGTTCATGGAGGATAAGTTTACGATCGAAGTAGAGTCTGATTAATTTTCTTAACCAATTTTTAACAAAACTCTATTACAATGAGTCTATTCACTCAAAAGGAGTTTTGCATGAAAAAGGTAATGATCATGTTGTCGGCTGCCGCGTTGTGTGCGACAGTCGTGTGTGCGGAAAATTTCGGTGCGATGAGTACCGACCAGCTTTTGGAAAAACGGGGAACCCTCACGAATCAGCAAGAGCGCATGCAACTGCATAACGAACTGATGAATCGTCAACAAACGATGACGAAAGAACAGCAGCAAAAGTTTATGAACAAACCCGAAAATGCCACCCCAAAAATGAAAAATCAGGGGCAAGGGCAGGGTATGATGCAAGGACAGCAACAAGGCCAGACGGGTCAGGGGAAGATGCAAGGGAAACAAAAAGGTCAGGGCATGATGCAAAATAAAAAAGAAAAAATGATGGAGGATGCGGACAAAGTTTCCTCAGAGCTGGGGAATCAGGACAAAGGTAAAGGCTACGGCATGGATCAGGACATGATGAAAGGTAAAGAGGGACGTTAACCTTTTCGCTTTTGGTTGAAGCGCTATGTGTTTTTGAGCGCTTCGATCTCCTCGACTTTTTCTTCAATACTTAACAGTTCATCTACTTTTTTTTCATACAGTGTTTTGATTTTCTCCAGCTCTTCGGCCAGAACGGTGATTCCGATCTTCTCGTACTTTTTCGGATCGGCCAGAGAAGCGTTCAGCTCATCGATTTTGGCTTCGAGCTCTTCGATTTCTATCGGGAGTTTTTCGAGTGCTTTTTGTTCATTAAACGTCAGTTTCAGAACTTTTTGTTTTTCGGTAACGGGGGCTTTCGGAACGATTTGTGTTTTGGAAAACTCCCCTTCCATCGCCTCGATTTCCGCAAACTCTTTTTCGTCTTCGAGGTATTCGCTGTAGGGCTTATAGCTCTCTTCTATCGTCCCGTCCCCTTTGAAGATGAAAAGTTTTTTGGCGATTTTGTCGACGAAATAACGGTCGTGGCTTACGAGAATAACGGCGCCGGGGAAATTTTGGAGCTTCTCTTCGAGGATGTTGATCGTCGGGATGTCCAGATCGTTGGTCGGTTCGTCGAGGATCAGACAATCCACTTTTTTGGTAAAGAGCAGCGCCAGCGCGACGCGGTTCTTCTCTCCGCCGCTCAACACGCCCACCTTTTTATCGAGAAACTCTCTCGGGAAGAGAAAGTTTTTGAGATAGCCGTAGACGTGATAATCTTGGCCCATAACGTCGACGCGGTCACCGCCGTGAGGGCAGAAGGTTTCGATGAGGTTGAGGTTGTCATCGAGCATCTCGCGGTGCTGATCGAAATAGCCGATCGTGAGCTCCCCCGTCTTGATGATTCCGCCGGTCGGTTTGAGCCGTCCGAGAAGCGCTTTGAGCAGGGTCGATTTGCCGCTTCCGTTGGGTCCTACGACGGCGATGACGTCTTTTTGGAGGATTCGGGTCGAGAAGTCTTTGATGAGCGTTTTATCGCCGAGTTTCAGCCCCAGATGCTCGATCTCGAACAGCATCTTCTGACGGTTTATCCCTTCTCCCCGGTTGAAATGTTTTGCTTCGCGTTCCAACTCCAGTTTCATTTTTCGGATTTTGCTCGGGTTGTTTTTGGCGTCTTCGCGCAGCTGCAATACCCGTTGCTTGCGCCCTTCGTTCCGTTTGAGACGCGCCTTGACTCCTCGTCTGAGCCATTCGTTTTCGCTTTTGAGCAGTTTGAGGAGGTTTTCGTGCTGCTGAGCCATTGTGCGAAGCAACTCCTGCTTCTGCTCGAGATAGTGGCTGTAGCCGCCGTTGAATTCGCGCAGGGCGCAATCCTCGACTTCAATCGTCTTTGTCGCGACCTGATCGATGAAGTAACGGTCATGCGAGATGAAGAGGAGGGTGAAGCGCTCTTTGAGGATCAGCTCTTCGAGGAATTCGACCATGTAGACGTCAAGATGGTTGGTCGGTTCGTCCAGCAGGAGGATATCGGGTTTTTGCAACAGCAGCGAGGCGAGGGCGACGCGGCGCTGTTCTCCTCCGCTTAAAAGATCGACACGCTTGTGTTCGTACTCTTTGAGCATGAAATGATGCATGACCCGCTCGAGTTTGTCGTCGAGGTTCCAGGCGTTGTGGTGATCGAGAAAATTGGTGAGGCGTGATTGCTCTTCAAGCAGTGCGGCATTGTCGTACTGTTCGGCCAGCAACAGCGAAATCTGATCGAACCGGACTTTCGCCGATTTAAGCTCCCCCAGCCCCGCCTCGATGGCTTCGCGTACGGTATGGTTCGGCTCGAATTGCGGGACCTGCGAGAGCATTTTTATCTCGATCCCCTGTCGGGTGATCCGCTCGCCCTCATCCGCATCGAGCGAACCGTGGACGATCTTCATCAAGGTCGATTTTCCGCTGCCGTTTTTGCCGACGATAACGATCCTTTCCCCTTCGTCGATGTGAAAGTTGACGTTTTCTAAAATCTTTTGGGCTTCGTAGTGTTTGCTGACACCGAGGAGATCGACTAATGCCATGAAGGTTATTCCTTAGGGAGGGTAAAACAGGTATGTCGTGATAAATACCACGTCACGATAGCGTAATCGTTATAGGACAATTCGTGTTGCGCGGGCGGGATAGAATCGTTGCGCAGTTTGGATCGGATGATGCCGAAGACGATAAAGCCGAGCAGCAGCGATCCCAGAGCAATGAACCAATCGCTTTGCGTCCAGACAAGTATCGCGATAATGTAATTACCGTAGCTGAGCGCATATCCTAAGAACCGTGCCATTAAACGGCAACGCCGTGTCGGAAGGGTTGGTGTCGGATCGATGCGAAAAAGGGTACGGTCGCTATTCATGCGGGAATTATAGCGGATGGGAGTTTAACGTCGGTTGTATCGATTTGGATATACTTTTGCATACAATCAGAGGAGAATATAATGACCGTATTATTGCAAATCGATTTTCCCTATGCGGGACCGTTCGGGGGTGAAATGACAGATGCTTTTGCCGGACTTGCCGAGTCGATTGCGCAGGAGAAAGGGCTTATTTGGAAAATATGGACGGAGAATGCCCAAACCGGTGAATCGGGCGGGATTTATCTGTTTGAAAACATGGCTTCCGCAGAAGCGTATCTAACGATGCATACGGCTCGTCTGGAAAGCTTCGGAGTTCAGGGAATGCGTTCCAAACTCTTTCAGGTAAACGAGGATCTTTCGCGGATTACAAAAGCCTATTTGGGTTAATCCGTCATCGAGGCGGAAGGTTCTCCCAGATAGTATCCCTGCATCGCATCGATGGGGAGCGTTTTTAGATAATCGTAGATTTGTTCGCTGCTGACGAATTCGGCAACCGTTTCGATGTTGAGTTTGGCGGCGAAATCAAGAATCGTATCCAGAATGATTTTCGAGGTGGGGTTCTGGTCGATGTCGCGGATAATCGAACCGTCGATTTTGATGTAATCGATGTCGAGCTTCGTGATGTAGGCAAAATTCGAGTATCCCGCACCGAAGTCATCCAATGCGATTTTGACGCCGTATTTTTTGACTTCGCTAATGAACGTATTGACGAGGTCATAGTTCTCGATCCCCTCGGATTCGAGGATTTCGAAGATGATCTGGCCGGCGTTAGGACAGGTTTTTACTTTTTCCAGAATATAGGCGTACATCGTTTGGTCATGGATGTCTTCGATCGAGAGATTGATCGAACAGGCTACGTCAGGATGCATTTTCAGCGTCTCAAAAACCTTATCAATCATGATTTTTGTAATGTGATAATAGAGTTTGACTTTTTTCGAAATTCCCAGAAAATGGTATGGCGTAATAACCGATCCGTCATCTTCAATAATCCGCACCAGCGCTTCGTATTTATCGATTTTCAATGTTTTGGCATTCATGATAGGCTGATAAAAAGGGACGATTCTATCATCGTCAATGGCGCTACGGAGCCGTTTTACCCATTGAATGTTCTTTTCGTAGTCTTTTTTAATATGGAGCGACGGATCGTAAACAATATAGTCCTGACGTCTTTTTTTTGCCAGCTGCAGTGCCATTCCCGCCCGAAGCAACACACTTTGCCGGTAATCGGTAATATCGTGTGAACACGCTATCCCCGCCGTCGCATTCAGGTTCATATCGTGATCTTGGATACGGAAACTGCTTTGGCTGATTTGTTCTATAAGGTGGGCGGCAAATGTTTCAATCTCTTCTATTTCGGGCGGGTTTGTGATCAAAACAGCGTACTCGTCGACCGGAAGTTTGTAGACAACGGCATCGTCCATCTGCTGCGAAAGGGCCGAAAGAAGTTCTGCGACACTGTCAAGCAATTCGTCCCCCATGTCGTTACCGTAAAAACTGTTGATTTCGCGGAAGCGGTCGATGTTGAGCAGCAAGAGGGCGTAAGGCTTTTCGATCGTTTCGGTATCGTGAATCAATTTCGAACGGTTCGGCAGTCGGGTAAGGGGATCGTAGAACAATCGGTAGGTCAGTTCCCGAGTGCGATTTTCTACCAGGCCCTTGAGGTCGTCGGTGTGGCGCTGCAGCTGTTTTTTGGATTCAAGCAACTCGTGATTGAGCTCATGCAGGCGGGTCATATCGCGGATGCTGACAACCGTAGTATAAATTTGCCCCCGCTCATCGTAGAGCGCCCGTACGTTTTTCGCAATATGGACCAGGGTGCCGTCTTTGCGCTTGAATACAGTCTCCTGATCGTTGCAATAGCCGTGTTCTTGGACGTTGCTCATACAACTCTCAAGGATGCTCAAGTCATGAAGGTGTTCCGTGATGCAGGTGCCGATCAATTCTTCGGCTTCATAGCCCAGCAGTTGGCAGAATGTGGGGTTGGCATACGTGATAATGAGATTGGTGTCGTGTGTGAACATGCCGTCCGGCATATGTTTAAGTAGATCGTTGACGTGTATCCGATCTGATTGAAAAGGGTTTTGCATTTACTATCCTTATGCATTCCAAAGCGTTTATTATAGTTCACAGTTACTTGAATGTTTTATTAAAGTTATTTATATGTCTTGTTTGATCGCAAAAATACGGATTTAACGGCAAACAGAGAATATTGTCTCTTTTTAGTGTAAAATTTTCGTAAAAATTCAGATGACAGAATCGGGATTAAGCCAATGCGTTGTTTTTTCAGAAACACAAACGATGATAAAATATCCGAAAATAGAATGGAGTACTAACATGAATGCAAAGAAAAAAATAATCGTAACGGGTATTTTTGCCGCAGCCGTAAGTTTGCAGGCGGGTCAGATTGACGGAAGCGCCGTTTTGGGAAGCGCCATCGGTGCGGCAGCGGGCAGTGCGGTCGGTTCGGCAGTCGGCGGTAAAGAAGGAGCCGTGATAGGCGGCGGAATCGGCGGTGCGGTAGGTGCCGCCGCAGGGAGCAGTGATTCATCTGTCCAACAAAGAACAGGCGGAAGCGTCGTCGCGGCGAGAGTCGTAGGGGACGATGAATACAGAGGGCACCGCGACAACGGATTACACAAAGGCCATCACAAACATAAGCATAAACACCACTGATCCACTGCATAATAAGCAAGACGGTCGGTTGTAAAAATTTTGGTTCTGAAAGCGGGGATAAAGAGTGCAAAGATATCGTAAATGGTTTTTGTGGATCAGTGTGGGAACTCTATCATTGTACGCAGAGCCTTACGAACCCGGGCACGGCCTAGCTCTCAACGAGCACATAACCGTAGGCGGATATTTTTCGACCGAATTTGAAACTGGTACGCTCCGCGACAGGGCGACTTTGGACGATGTCGCGGTTTTGGCGTACGGCGACATCAATCCGATGTTTTCGTATTTGGCTGAGTTGGAAGCCGTCCGATTTTATCAGAAAAATTTTACCGACGGCAGCGAAGCGAGCGAACGTAAATTTCACATCGAACGTTTCTACGGCGACATGTGGGTGAATGATGCATTCAATGTCCGTTTCGGAAAACAGATAACTCCCATCGGATATTGGAACCGCGAACCCATCAACGTGTTGCGCGACACGACATCCAATCCGCTTTACAGCAAACTGCTGTTTCCAAAGTTTTTGACCGGTATTGATTTCAACGGATACGTTCCGGGAGTGCAAAATCTTAGTTACCATTTGTTCGGGCAGAGCACCCACGATATGGACGAGGAATACATCAATATCCCCAACACCCATTTTTACGGGCTTGCTCTCGAACAGGAGTTTTCGTGGGAATGGAACGGCGGCGGCAGCGTAGGTGAATACATAACGCAATCAACCGGCGAGCGCACCCGTTTTGTCCAGGCAAATCTCAAATACGAGGCGGAAACGTGCATCGTGACCGCCGAAGCGATTGCGGCGCGTACGGCGTATCGTATCGGCGGAGACGACGACACCTATGCGGGCTATCTGCAGGGGGTTTACCGTTTCAATCCTCAGCATGCGGCCGTCGGAAGATACGAGTATTATGACCGTCGGCATGATGACTATCGTGATCATATCGGCATTATCGGATACAGCTATCGTCCGATTTATCCGGTTTCGTTGAAAGGGGAATACCAATGGCATTCCCAAAACGACGAAAACCTCTTTCTATTTTCGTTTGCGGTATTGTTTTGATGAAAGCAGCAGTAATGGCAGCCTGTCTGGTTTCGATTCTAAGCGCATCGGAGTACACGGTTGTCGTTTCCAAAAAATCGTCTTTTTCGGCGTTGACGGTTTCGCAGATAAGGGACGTCTTTTTGCAAAAGCGCCGTAACATCGGGGATGAAAAAGCCATTCCCGTCAATGTTTTGGGGCATGAAGAAGTGCGAAGCCTATTTGAGGCAAAAGTATTGGGCATGGACCGTAACCGTTTGAACGCCTACTGGGTAAAGCAGCATTTTCAGGGGGTTACCCCGCCGTTGACCCAACCTTCGTTTGAATCGGTCAAAGCGTTTGTCGAAAATGTGGATGGGGCAATCGGTTATCTTCCCGCCTATATGGTCGATGGAAAGGTGAGGGGCGTCCATGAGTTTTAAAATCAAAACAATTCTCCTTTTTCTGGGAGTCAGTCTGATCCCGTACATCGCAACGATGTTTTTGCTCGGAAATTCATTTCGTGAGGAGCAGTATAACGCCGTAACGCAAGAGATGAACACGCAGCTGCGTTTAACGGTTGAACGGATCGATCAACATCTGATCACCTTGCAAAAAGATATGGCCTTTATGGCCAAGTCGGATTTGATGAACGACATGTATACTCAGGATCTTGACCGACGGATCGGGAATACGCTTTTGGCAAAAAAGCGCGATATGAAGCTGATCGGCGACTTTTATGCGGTAGATACCGGCGGCCGCATCATTGCATCAAGCGATTTTGCGGCGATTGGGAAAACTTTTTCCGCACCGTCTTTTTATTCGGTTCCCATCCGCTCGAGTTTCACCAATCAGCAGATCGGATCGTTAAAGGTTGATTACCGTGTCGAAAATTTCAGCCGTTTTTTCTCCAATTCTCCTCAACGCCACTACTTCATCCGATATCGGGACGGAACGAGCGAATTGCGTCCCGCGGTATTTGTCGAATCATTGAAAGTTGCCCGAAAACTAACCGGAAAAACCGAATTGACGGTGGTTTTGGAAGAAGAAAAAGCATTCGCCTACCGTTTGCTGTACAAGTACGAACGATGGTTCGTCTTGCTGCTCATCATCGGCGCCGTATTTATAGCGGTTGCCGCTTATTATGTTGCTAAAGGATTGATACGTCCGGTGATCGGTCTGTCAAAGACGGCGAAGGAAATTACCCGTACGCAGGACTATACGCAGCAGGTTGCGGTAGATCGAGACGATGAGATCGGACAGCTCTCGAATGCGTTCAACACGATGATCTCGGGTATGGATAACGCTCTGAGCGAGATTACGGCATTGAACAAAGAGATTGAGGATACGCAGCGTGAAGTTGTCTTTACGATGGGATCGATCGGCGAGAGCCGTTCGAAAGAAACGGGAAACCATGTCAAACGAGTGGCTGAATACTCGAAATTATTGGCGTTGTATCACGGGCTGAGCGAAGAGGAAGCCGAAATGCTCAAACAAGCCTCGCCCATGCACGATATCGGCAAAGTCGCTATTCCCGATGCGATACTTAACAAGCCGGGACGTTTTGATGAAGAAGAACGGCGGATCATGGACACCCACGCAGAGTTGGGGTATGATATGTTGAAACATTCCCAACGGCCATTACTGCAGACGGCTGCTATCGTAGCGTATGAACATCATGAAAAATGGAACGGAAGCGGTTATCCACGGGGTCTGCAAGGAGAAAGTATCCATATTTACGGGCGTATTACCGCACTTGCCGATGTCTTTGACGCGTTGGGAAGCGATCGGGTCTATAAAAAAGCGTGGGAGGATGAGAAAATTTTTACTCTTTTCAAGGAAGAGAGGGGGAAACATTTCGATCCGATGCTTGTCGATATCTTTTTTGAGCATCTTGATGAGTTTTTAACGATTCGTGAACGTTTCAAAGACAGTGCGGAGAGTGGCCCGCAATACTAAAGGAGATTTCATGCTTCAAGAGTTTAAAAAATTCCTTATCACCGGAAATGTCGTGGATATGGCGGTCGGTTTTATCTTCGGGGCGGCGTTTGCGACGGTCGTCAAATCTTTGGTTGCCAACATCATTATGCCGCCGATCGGGCTTTTGATGGGAGGCGTTGATTTTTCATCCCTATTTATCGCTCTTGACGGCAAAGAATACGCGTCGTTGGCCGCTCTGGACGCGGCAGGGGCTCCGGCGATCAAGCTGGGGATCTTTATCAACGATACGATTTCGTTTCTTATTTTGGGCTGGGTGATGTTTATGATGGTAAAAGGGTATAACCGTTTGAAATCGGCAGAACCGGCTCCCGCGCCGGCCGAACCGACGACGAAAATATGCCCGGAATGTGCGATGGAAATTCCGTTCGCGGCAAAAACCTGCCCTTATTGTAAAACCGTGCAGTAATCAAACGCTCGTGTCGAGAATTTTGCCGCCGAGTGCGGTGATTTTCTCATCGATTTTGGCGAGCGCTTTATCCAGAGTCTCATACGAGATGTCGGGCAGTTTCCCGCCCCACATCGCTTCTGCTTCGTTAAATCCACGGATCACTCCCTCTCGCCCCGCTTTGAGACGTTCGAGATCGTCACCTCCGCCGTTGAGGACAAAATCGGCTATCCGTTCGGATGTTTGCGCTACTCCGAAAAACCCATTCTCACCGACAAGTTCTTTGGCTTCTTCGGGGGTCATGTCGACGATCGGTTTTCCGGTGTAACCGATAGCGGCAAAATCGATCGTTTCGAGAATGTCGCGTATTTTTCCCATATCGAATGGCGCGCTTTGGGCTTCAAAGTTATCAGACGAATTCGCCTCTATCATCAGACTGTATTCAACCAAATAGGCTTGGGAAAGAGTTTTCGCGGAGATTTCACCGCTTTTTATCTTCTCTTTGAACTCTTCGCTTTTCGTTTCGTTCAGAGCCAAACCTTTTTGGATATAAGGATTGATAGACGCATTAGCAGAGCCGATTTTCATAAATGCTCCTTTGTTTTGGTTAAGACTATATCGTCCGAATCATTCATGTCGTAAAGCGTCGATCGGATTGAGCCGTGCGGCTTTGCGGGCAGGAAAATAGCCGAAGAGGATCCCGACAAGGGCCGAAAAGAAAAAGGCGACAATGACGATGAAGGTATTGAAAATCAGCGGAAGATCGAAAAAGAGGCTGATTCCGATCCCCACGCCGATTCCCAGAACGACTCCGATGATCCCTCCAAGAGAGGAGAGGACAATTGCCTCCACGAGAAACTGCAGCAGCACTTCGCGCTCCAAAGCTCCGATCGCGAGGCGGATACCTATCTCCCGAGTCCTTTCGGTGACGGAGACCAGCATGATGTTCATAATGCCGATGCCTCCCACCAAAAGGCTGATGGCCGCGACGGCTCCCAGCAAAATGGTGAGCATCTGTGTCGTGGAAGAGAGGGTTTGGACCATTTCGCGCATGTCGCGGATGCTGAAGTCATCCTCTGCCCCGGCTTGGATCCGCCGCCGCTCCTGCATGAGTGCGGTGATCGACGTTTTGACATTTTCGATCGCGGAGGATGACTCCGCCGACACCATGATTCTCGAGATGTCCTGATTGCCGCTGATACGGCGCTGAAACATTCGGATCGGAACGACGACGATGTCGTCTTGATCCATTCCGAACATCGCGGCCCCTTTGGATTCCAGCACCCCGATCACTTCGCATGAAAAATTTTCCAACCGTACGGATTCGCCTATCGGGTCTTGGTCGCCGAAAAGTTCACGACGTACCGTTTCACCGATGACGCAGACTGCTTTCCCCCCCTGCAGCTCGGCCTCTGAAAAGCTTCGGCCCGAAGCGAATACCCAGTCTTTGATCGTAAAATAGTCGTTGTCGCTTCCCTCGATCGTCGTTGAATAGTTTTGATTGCCGTACACCGCCTGCATCGAATTGGATCCTACCGGAGCGGCTCCGCGAATGCGGTCAATTTCCCGTTTGAGTGCTTCAACGTCGCTGTGGCTGAAGCGTTTGGCCGTCAGGTCGCTGCTGGGTGGGCCGCGTCTTTCTTGTCCGGGGATGATGATCAGCATGTTGGTTCCCAGTTTCGAGATGCTGTTCGTGACGTACGCCGTCGTCGCATCGCCGAGCATGACCATCGCAATGACCGAGGCTACCCCGATGACGATTCCCAATGTGGTGAGAATCGAGCGCATGGCGCTGCGGCGGATTTCACGCAGAGCGAGGATAAAGGCGTTCCAGATCATACCAGCGCTCCGTCGATGAGTCCGTCACGGAAATGGATTGAGCGGGAGGCATATTGCGCCATATCGTGTTCGTGGGTGACCATAATGACGGTGATACCTTTGTCGCGGTTAAAGGAACGGAGCAGCTCCATTACTTCGATGCTTCTGGCGGTATCGAGATTTCCCGTCGGTTCGTCGGCGAGGAGAACGAGGGGATTGGTGACGATAGCCCGTGCGATTGCGACCCGCTGCTGCTGTCCGCCGGAGAGTTCTCCGGGAGTATGGTGCGCGACATGCTCCAATCCGACGCTTCGAAGCGCATCCAGCGCTTTGGCCCGGCGAACGTCGGCCGAAAAGCCGCGATACAGAAGGGGAAGCTCGACATTTTCGACCGCCGAGGTTTTTCCCAACAGGTTGAATCCCTGAAAGATAAATCCGATGTAATTGCGCCGAAGCAGGGCGCGCTGATCGCGTGAAAGGGCGCCGACATCGACCCCTTCGAAACGGTAGATACCCTCAGACGGGGTATCCAGACAGCCGATGATGTTCATGGCCGTCGATTTTCCCGAACCGCTCGGCCCCATGATGGCGACAAATTCTCCCGCTCTGATCTGCAGGTCGACTCCCCGCAATGCGTAGGCGGTCGCTTCTCCTTCGCCGTAGGACTTGACGACGTTTATGAGTTCGATGACCGATTCGGGACGGTTCGACATTATTCCGCCTCTTTCGTGCCGATGATCACCCTGTCGCCTTTGACGAGCGACGTTTGGGTGACGGCGGTTGACGAGCCGTCGGTTCGGGAGACTTTGAGTGGTATTTTTACCGGTGTTCCTTCACGTAATACCCAGACGTGTCGGAGGGTGTTATCGGTCATCGTTTTCGCTTTTTTTACGCCGTTATTTTTTTCCGAGGGAGGAGTAAAACGCAAAGCGGCATTGGGAATGCTCAGCTGATTGCCGTGCATACCGGTCACAATCCGTGCCGTGACCGTCATTCCGGGGCGGAGCAAAAGGTCTTTGTTCTCAACGGTTACAACGGCATCGTACGTGACGACGCCGTTGACGATTTGTGAATTCAGGCGCAACTGGGTGATGGTGCCTGAAAAGGTACGGTTAGGGTAAGCATCGACAGAAAATTCTACCTTCTGGTTTTCTCTGACTTCCCCGATATCGGCTTCATCGACGCTGACGATTGCCTGCATGACGGTCAGGTCTTCGGCCATCGTAAACAGCACCGGAGTCTGCATCGAAGCTACGACGGTTTGTCCCGGTTCGACTTTGCGCTCCAATACGATGCCGTCCACCGGGGAAACAACGGTTGCTTTGCGGATATTCTCTTCGTCGGTTTTCAGTTCGGCCGATGCCTGATCGGCCTGCGCTTTAGCGGCGGAAACCTGAGCCGCGCTTTTCTCCATTGCCGTGCGGGCATTGTCCATTTCCTGACGCGATGGGTAGTTGCCCTGTGTCGCTGTGGACATTTTTCGCACCCGTTCCCATTCGTTTTTGGCATTCAGATACGCCGCTTCAGCTTCGGCGATATTTGCTCGGTATCGGGCTAATGCAGCTTTGGAACCGGTCATGGCCGAGACCAATTTGGTCGTATCGAGCCGTGCCATGACCTGTCCTGTTTTGACCCGGTCGTTGTAATCGACGAGTACTTCGTCGATCGTACCGGAGACTTCGATTCCTACTTCGACGGTATTGGTGGGTTCGAGGTTCCCGGTTGCCGAAACGGTCGTCGTCAGTGTCTTGATTTCGACGGGTGCGGTGACGTACTCGATTTCGGATCGGCTGTTGTTCTGAGTCCATACCCAGACACCGGCCCCGAGGAGCAACAGAATAATCGCTAAAACGATGAGATATTTTTTCAGCGGACGTTTGGCAGCGGCATTGAGGCCAAGGGTATTTTCGATCGTATCGGTAGAAGGGTTCATCACAGGTCCTTGGAAGGTTTGAGGGAAAAATGGAGTTTAGCCAGTTCGATTTGTATGTTGATCTCGTTGATCTTGAGATCGTATTCCTCAATGGTTTTGGAATTTTGGAGGGTTTGCAGGTCATATCCGGTTTTTGTCCCCGCATCGACCCCCGAACGGATCGCTTTGATCAAATCCTCATAAAGCAAGAGGTTTTGGTTCGTGATGGCAATTGCTGAACGGTAGCTTTTGATTTTCTCTATCGATTGCGCGTATCCGGCTCTGATTTCACGTTGTTTGTCGGCTGCTGCCGCCGCTTCTTTGAGATAGGTCGCTTTTGCTTCCTGAATGGCAGAGGATGCGTTGTACGTCAGCGGAAGGGTAACGGACACGCCCGTACTGTAATAACGGCCGTCATAATCGCCTGCGCGGTTGATCGGATCGTAGTTTTGGTACCCCAATGCAGCGTTTAGAGCGACGGAGGGGAGGTAATCGGTCGTAGTGACATCGTACGAGTAACGCAGGGTTTGGGTGTTGGCATGCGTGTAGCGCAGATCGAACTGACCGTCCATATACGATTTTTCATCGATCAGCTCAAAGCGCGGCAGTTCGAACGATGCGGGATCCACATCGCTGATCTTGGCAATTTCGTAGCGTTGCTCGGCCATCGTGTATTCAAGCGAGACGAGATTTTTGAGTTCGGTACTCTTGTCCATCAACGCATTATTGAGTTCGGTGATGTCGGCTTTTCCCGCTTCAAAGAGCTGGCGTTTGATGAAAATTTCGATTTCGTAGTTTTTGAGTTTTTGGAGGCTCTGCTCTTTTTGATAAAGCGTTTTTCGGTAACTCAGCAAGACGGTAAAAAGCTGTTCGTTGAGGTTGGCGATCTCTTTAAGCCTCGATAGGATTTCCCGTTCTTTTTTGGCGTCGGCGTAAGCAATCTGGTAGGTGATGCCGCCGGAGCGGAAAATATCCTGATTGATGGAAGCGGAGACGTTTTCGGTTGTGCTGCGATACTCTCCCTGTGCATTTTTGTCCAAACTGTAGCTACCGCTGAGGTTTAGCGGAGCGATCCAATTGGTACGGAGCTTTTCATGTTCGGCCTCATAGACCTCTTTTTGCAAACGCAAAATTGTCTGTTTTTCTTCAGAAAGCAAAGAGAACGAATCCTCCGCCCAAGCGTTCAGTGCCAGCAAAGATGCAAGGAAAATAAAGTACGCGTGTTTCATAGCATCATAATAGTCCGTTTTCGGTAACAGAAAAGTAAATTATGTGAATTGAAAATTAACAATGGATAAAAATTATCCTTTAAGTGAAAAGCTTCTACTATTGAGGAATTTTTTCCAAAGGAACAAAAATGAAAATAGTGTTTGCCTTGATGGCCGCTGCGCTCTCACTGTTGGCGGTTGAGCCGTTAACGAACGCCAAATGGCTCGGTGTGCATCTGAATAATCCATCCGTACGTGTCGTTGAAGTCTCCGACGGGGACAGTTATGCACTGGAACATATCCCCGGCGCTGCCCACACGAGTATCGGCGCATGGCGTTTTGATAACGGAACGTTTCTTTCCATACGTCCTGTAAGCGAGATCGAAAAAGAAATTCGCCGTCTGGGCATCGACAGCTCTACGGAAGTCGTTTTGTACGCTCCGATCAACGAACCGAAAGATTTGCTCAAAGCGAGCTACATCTACTGGGCCTTAAACTATCACGGTATTAAAAATGTAGGAATCCTCGACGGTGGGATCAAAGCATGGAAAAATGCTCAGTTGCCGCTGACCTCCGAGGAGAGCAAGATCGCCCCTACGGCTTTCAAGGCCAATCCCGATGCATCCAAAATCGCCGATATCGGCTATGTAAAGAGTAAACTCGGAAAGCTTCCGATGATCGATGCCCGTCCAAGCGATATGTATCTGGGGATCACTCCGACCCCGACGGTCAAACGCAACGGCCACATCAAAGGCGGTATGAGTTATTCATGGAACTATTCGGTAGACAAAGACTACCTTCTCAAACCCAAAGCGACGCTTGAATCAGTATTCAAAGAGGGGTACAAGCTCGATAAGAACAAGGAGGTGCTTGTCTATTGTACCGGGGGACTTGAGACGTCGTATAACTATTTCGTCCTCAGCGGCGTATTGGGGTATAAAAACGTCCGATTGTACGATGCTTCGATGAAAGAGTGGGGTAACCGCGAAGAGACCCCGATGACGCAATACCGTTACGAGATGTTTTCGAAATAAACAGAACTTCCGACTCCAAAATAAAGATAAAACTTATCTATACGATAAGTTTTATCGTGTATAATTCCGCCAGTGCTCACTCCTTCTTTTTTTTCACACTTCAAAGAGTCTGTGGGCACGTTCCTCTCTTCTACATCTTCTCCGGATTGCACAGATATTTTTTCTCTTTTGCCACACGGGCACATTTCGTACAAATAAACTTCGGCTTATTCGTAATTTTGATAATTTTTTCGAGGTGAGCGATGAGATCGTTTTTTTTGAGCTTGCAGAGTTCTTTCATGGCATTCTCCTCATTGTCAACAGAGTATAATAGCACCTCTTGAGTCTAACGCTCGCTAAATAAACGGTAATCCGTGCCGTGCCCAAGGATTTTTTTTGCTACGTCCCCTTTTTCTCTGCACCTGTACCTTTTCACTTATTTGCGCACAGGAAATACTTCAGCTCGATAAAATCGAAGTCGAAGATCACTACAGCGTCATTGAAGAACGCAAAGATAACTCGATTGCAAAGCGAATTATCAAAGGCGAAGAATTGACCCAATACGGCGATATGAATGCGCTTGAAGTGCTCAAACGTACGCCCGGCGTAACGATCCCGGAGGGGAAAGGGAAAAAAGGCGCTCCCGGCAAAGGATACACGAAAGTTCTCGTAGACGGAGAAGAAGTATCGGCTACTTCGAAGCGGCGGGGCAGTCCGCTTGAACAGATATCGCCCGATATGATTGAGAGGATCGAGGTAATGACCAACGGTTCGGCCGAATACACGGCCGAAGCGATGGGGGGGATCGTTAATATCGTGCTTAAAAAGCCTGCATCCGAGGGGAAAACGATCGCAAAAGTGACCGGAGGCGTCTACAATGAACAGCCGATGGCTTCGGTATTCGCTCAACGGGAAGGAAAAAACGGTGATCTTTCGTATATGTTTAATGTTACGTATGCCGATAACACTCACAAAGACGATTCGTCTACGCATATTGACGAACCTCCATCGGTTTCGGAGAAAATAACCGACGAAGAGGGACGTTTCCGTGCGCTGAGCCTGAACACCAAGCTAATCTACGCTCCGAACGCGAAAACAAAATACGGTTTTGATGCATCATTGGGAGTAAACGACAATAAAAGCTCCTCCGACGAGCGCATTTATACAAACGGAACACTCGGCAATGTTATCCACAATCGTGACGAGAACGAGGGGGTAATGGTCTGGACGAAACTTTCGGGCCAACACCATATCTCTGGGACGGAGCTTGCCGAGTGGAAACTCAAATTTCACCAAAACGATTCGGATGGGGAAACCCGCTCCGGCAGCCAGCTCCAATACGATGACAGTCTGTTTCGCGTACAGGGAGCTGAAGGGAGTTATTCGCGTGCACAGGGTGATCATTTCATCAAAACGGGAGCGGAGTTCAAACGTATTAACCAGCAAGAAGATATCCGCACCCTGAACAACGGCATCGAAACATCGGATGAACATCAGCGCCTTCGGCAGGACAAAAGTTCCCTGTATACACAAGACGAGATCAGTATCGGGGAGAATACGGTGTTGACTCCCGGAATCCGGTACGAAAGCGTATCCCGTGATTTTGGCGCTTCATCGCATCTGGACTATTTTGCCCCATCCATGCATCTGCTGTATCGCCTGAGCTCGAATGACAATCTTCGTGCCAGCATCGCCAAAACAGTCAAGCTGCCCCGTTTGGACGAACTATCCGACAACGTTGACAGTTCATTGGAACTCAATGATTTGAATCATCCCGATGTTAGCGGAAATACGAACCTCAAAGAAGAAAAAGCGCTCAGTTACGAAATGCGTTATGAACATTTTTTCGAGGATAAGGGAATTGTCAGCATCGGCGGGTTTTACCGCGTTATTGACGACAAGATCGAAAAATTGACCACACTGGAAGGAGGGCGTTATATCGAACGTCCTTACAACGCGGGAGAGGCGAAGCTGTGGAGCATTGAACTGGAGTTGAAGAAATCGCTTGATTCGTATGTGAGCGGTCTGGGAATTTTCGGGAACGCGACGTTTCAAAATTCTTCTCTTACCCTCAACGATTCCAAGCGTTCGATCAAAGGGACGAACGATTATCTCTGCAACGTCGGTGTCGACCATACTCTCAGCGCGTATCGGCTGACCTATGGAGCGGCATACCGTTACGTCGGAGGGTACGATGATCCGATGGACGAGAACGGCATTGCCGAATCGCAAAAAGGGTACGGAACCTTAGACCTGTATGCAACCAAGCGGCTTGATTCGACGTTTAAAGCCGGAGTGAACCTCAAAAACCTGACCGGAACGACGATCACAACGACGACGAAACGGTACGCTTCGGGTTTGCTTGTTGAAACCCAAACGGATCGTGTAAACTCTGAACCGCACATCCTTTTAACGCTCGAAGGGCGTTGGTAAAAAGACGATAAAAATAACCAATAAAAAAACTTAAATCGTCATTTTAGGAGCGGTTTGTTAACTGATTGTAGGGTAAGATGGTTACTATATCTGTATGTGTAACAAGGAGGCGTTTTATGAAAGATAATGAACCTACCCTCAATTCAATTGAGGACTACAATACCCTCAAAGGTGAGAAAAAACGGATTGTTTGGATGGTCATTGTGATCGGATTGATGATCGGAGTTGTTTTAGTCGGTGCGAAATACTATTACGGCGATGTAAACGATACGATAAGCGTAGAGGAGAGTATCGGAAAAGTACCGGTGAAATAATGGTAGAATTGCTTTTTTTGAAACAAGGAAGTTTATGATTTCGACCGTTATCGGTATCTATACGTTTTACATAGTGGTTCGGCTTTACGTCAGCGTAATGCAGATCGGTTACATCAATCAGATGAAACGCAAAGCAGCTGTGCTGATGGGAGAAAAGGAATACCGTGACGCGGCGGCGTATGCGGTAGCCAAAGAGAAGCTTTCAATGCTCGAAGGCTTTATCGAATATGGGCTTTTTCTGGCCTGGATCGGCGGGATGGTCGCGTGGCTGGACGGTGCTATGATGAGCCAGAACGAAACGTTCCACACTATCGGTGCCGTGATGGGGCTTATTTTGATCAACGGACTCGTAGTGCTTCCGTTGGGATGGTATGCAAAATTCAAGATTGACGCGCGTTTCGGATTTAACCGATCCAGCGGGGGACAATTTATCAAGGATACACTGATAAGTACCTTGTTGACGATTATTTTCGGATCGCTTGTCGTCTGGGGTGTCGCATCGATTATCGGTTCGAGCGAGCACTGGTGGGTGTGGAGTTTTGCCTTTATTATGACGGTCGTCATCGCGATCAATATGTTTTTCCCGACGATACGGGCGCTCTTTTTTGACAAGGTAACGCCGTTGGAAGATCCCGAACTCAAAAACAGCATCGAAGAGCTGATGGCCAAAACCGGATTTGTCAGCAGCGGCGTATTTATCAGCGACGCCAGCAAACGCGACGCACGGCTCAATGCCTATTTCGGCGGTTTGGGAAAATCCAAGCGGGTCATCCTTTTCGATACCCTCATCCAAAAACTCTCAAAATCCGAATTGATTGCCGTTTTGGGGCATGAATTGGGACATTTCGCGCACGGCGATCTGTACAAAAACATTGCGATGGTCGGCATGATGCTGTTTGGGATGTTTGCGCTGTTCGGCAACGTGCCTGAATCTCTCTATCTGGAAATGGGAGTCGCCCACAGCCCGCATATCGTGATGATGCTCTTTATACTGTTGTTGCCGGTTGTGAGCTTTTTCATCATGCCGCTATTTGGTCTGATGAGCCGTCACAACGAATACGAGGCGGATCGCAGCGGTGCGGAACTCGGCGGTGCCGAACATCTGGTCAACGCCCTGAAAAAGCTCGTCAGTGAAAATAAAAGTTTTCCGCTGTCGCATCCTCTATACCGCTTTTTCCATACGACCCATCCTCCCGTTATCGAGCGGCTTAGAGCGCTGGGTGCGGATATCCGCGTCGAGACAAGCGAAGGGTACAGCGATCCATGTCCAAACGACTGAAAGAGCTTCACGAGGAGATCACCGAAGCGCTGTGCGGTGTCGTTGAAGCCCCCCGCCGGGAGGCGGAGTTGCTGTTGATGGCCTATCTGTGCAAAGATCAGCTCTATTTCATTACCCATCAAGATGATCTGATCGACGAAACCGACCCGAAGCTGTGCGAATGGATCGACAAACGTTCGCGTAACGTTCCCCTTGAATATCTGAGCAACCGTGTCAGTTTTTACTCTCGGGAGTTTTACGTTGATGAAGGGGCTTTAATCCCCCGTCCCGAAACGGAACATTTGATTGACGAAGTGCTGAAACGCGTTGATCCCGAAAGTGAAATGACTGTCGTCGAAGTAGGGGTAGGGAGCGGAATTATCTCCATTCTTCTGGCGCTGCATCTGCCCAAGGCCCGTTTTATCGCCGTCGATATTTCCCCACGTGCGCTAGCGGTCGCACGGAGAAATATCGACTCTTTCGGTCTGAACGGGAGGATTGAACTGCGCGAAGGTAATTTGCTTTCCGGTGTGGACGAACCGATCGATCTGCTTGTCTCCAATCCCCCTTATATCGCCCATGACGTGCCGCTTGAAAGCAATTTATCGTATGAGCCGCAAAACGCGCTGTTCGGCGGCGAAATCGGAGATGAAATCATCCGGGCATTGCTCGATGAGGTATTTGAGCGTCGTATTCCGATTTTTACTTGCGAAATGGGGTATGACCAACGGCTTAAAGTGCAGGAATATCTCAAATCTTTTGCGGTACAATCATTGGAATTTTATACTGATCTGGCCGGATTCGACCGGGGATTTACGCTAAAGGCGATTCATGAATAAAAAAGCTGTTATAGATGTTACCTATTTGCTGCTGGTCGGTATGACCGCCGGTGCCGTAGCCGTATTGGGAATTTTCGTCGCCGCTGTCGTTTTTCACTCCGAACTTTTTTTGAGCGTACCGCTTTTATCGCGTTATGAAGAAGGAAAAATCATGGGTGAGATTTTCCGCCGCTTTAGCTATTGGGGCTACATCATGGCGGCGCTCATCACTGTCTACGAACTCTCCCGCTACAAAGTGATGCAGATTGACAAAATCGCGATCCTGAGCGCGCTCGGATCGGTCGGGACGCTTCTGCTCTTTAGTGCCGTTTATACGCCCAAAATCCTCGAATATCAGCAAATGGGCGAAGAAGCGACGATGCAAAATAATTTCGAAGCGCTGCACAAGGCAAGCGAACTCGATTTTAAAATTCTTCTGTTGATGCTTTTGGTTCTTTTCTCACGCCGGGCTTATCTGATGGCGGTGAAGCGATGATCCGTTTCGAGAACGTGACCAAAAGCTTCGGCAAGCGGCAAATCCTGCGCGGGGTCAACCTTGAAATCGAGAAGGGCAAAACGACCGTTATCTTCGGCGTCTCCGGAGGCGGCAAATCGACGATTATCAAGCACATCGTCGGATTGCTCAAACCTGACAGCGGCACGATTATGGTAGGCGGTATTCGGGTTGACAACGCCGATGAGACGACCTTGCGTTCCGTTCGGACGAAGGTCGGATTCCTATTTCAAAACGGCGCGTTATTCGACAGCATGAACATCCGTGACAACGTGGCGTTTCCGATGATCGAACACCAAAAACTCACCCCGAAAGAGCTTGAGTACAAGATCGATGAAAAACTATCGATGGTAGGGCTCAAACCCGAAATCGTCAAATCGCTCTATCCCGAAGAACTGAGTGGAGGGATGCGCAAACGGGTCGGGCTGGCGCGTACGCTCGCGCTCGAACCCGAAGTGATTTTGTACGACGAGCCGACATCGGGGCTTGATCCTGTAACCAGCGATTTCATCACGCAGATGATCTGCCGCTTGCGCGACGAAATCAATATGACCTCCGTTCTGATCAGTCACGACGTGAATGAGAGTTTTAAGGCGGGAGACCGTTATGCGATGCTGTTTGATGGCGTAATCGTCGAATCGGGAGACAAAGAGACGTTTAAAAATTCAACGAACGAGGTCGTTCAGCAGTTTATCCATGCCCGCTCCGAGGGACCTATCGCGTTTCATTAACGTCCGCCGAATTTCTTCGTCCACCACTCCTGCGGGGTGAGGGTCTGCTCTTTTAAAAAGTTTTCATCAAAGTTGTATTCGTATTTTTCGCAATACTCTATGAGCGTCGCATAGGCTTCGTTGATCTGGGTACTCATGGCATGGGCGCCGTCGGGATCATCGGGATGTTTGTCGGGATGCCATTGGTGCATCATGTTTTTATAGCGGGTTTTGATGTCGGAGAGTGTGGCTTTGTCATGAAGGCCAAGGAGCGTTTTGGCCTTCATTAGTTTGTCAAAAGAGAGCATGGAAAGAGTGTTTAGTCTCTTTGCTGACGCATAAACGTCGGAACGTCAAGGAAGTCTTCGCTGTAATCGCCGTTGGCAACCATGGCAGGGCGGGCGACTACACGCGGTTTGGCAACAGCGGCGGTAGCGGCAACCGCTTCTTTGTTTTCAAATTCGCAGTTGTTGATTCCGGCAGAAGCTTTTTTCTCGAATCCGGTCGCTACCAGAGTGATGCGAATGTAATCTTGCGGCAGATTGGCATCGGTCGTCGTACCGAAGATAACGTCTGCACCGTCATCGACGCTGTTATGGACGACATCCATCGCTGCAGAGAGTTCCATAAACGGAAACTCAGGGTGCATGCTGAAGTGAACCAATACTCCCAGCGCACCGTTGATTGACATATTGTCGAGCAGCGGAGATTCGATGGCGTTTTTGATTGCTTCGTAGGCCGCATTGTCCCCTTTGTATTCGCCTACGCCCATAAGCGCGAGTCCGCGGTGGCTCATGACGGTCTGAAGGTCGGCAAAGTCAAGGTTGATATCGTTGTCACCGCTGGAGAGGATGACGCCCGATGTACCGCTTACAGCACGGGCAAGAACGCTGTCAACGATTTTAAAGCTCTCTTTGATCCCGAGTTTCGGATCGATGATCGAGAGAAGCTTATCGTTAGGGATAACGACGATCGAATCAGACTCTTTTTTAAGCTCTTCGAGGCCTTCGTCTGCTAGTTTAAGACGTTTTTTTCCTTCGAATGAGAACGGTTTGGTCACGACCGCGATTGTCAAAGCACCTACTTCTTTGGCAATTTTTGCAATGATCGGAGCAGCACCCGTTCCGGTACCGCCGCCGAGGCCTGCGGCAACAAAAACGATATCGGCGCCTTCGAGCACGCGAGCGATGTCTTCATAGCTTTCGAGCGCCGATTCTTTGCCGACTTCGGGTTTCATCCCCGCACCCAGACCTTTGGTCAATTTGGCACCGAGCTGGATTTTACTTGCTGCGCTTCCCTGCTCCAACACCTGTGCATCGGTATTGGCCATGATCAGCTCAATTCCCGGGATTTGCTCTTTGAGCATGAAGCCGATCATATTGCCGCCGCCGCCGCCGACACCGACCGCTACGATACGGGCTCCTGTGAGAGTTGTTGATTCTTCAATTGAAAATGGTTCCATGCTTGCTCCTTGACGTGATTAAAAAAGTTGAGTTGCCCAATTCCAGAACTTGGCAATCGGGTTTGGTTGGTCGTTTTGGACCGGCTTATTGGATCCGATGTTAACCATTTTTGACACATCTGCCTTCTTCTCTTCCTTAGCCGGTTCAGGCTGCAAAGGAGGAGTGGCGGCAGGAAGGTCAAATTCCGGCACCTCTTCGTGGAATTGAATCTGCGGTTGAGTCGTAGGCTCTTCGCTTGCGTGACGCATCCGTTTGTTGACGTCGATTTCATACGGGGTATAGCCGTTGGCCATGTATTTGACCAGACCGACGGCACCCGAGTAGGAAGGATCTCTAAGGGTGTCGAATAATCCCCCCATATCGCTCGGTTTAGCTAGGCGTACGGGCATGTTGTCGAAAATAGCGACTGCCAGTTCGCGCAGACCTTCGATTTTCGTAAAACCGCCGGTGAGGACGACTCCGGCTCCCATCTGCTCTCTAAGACCACTTTTTTCTAGCGACTGGGCAATGATCATGAGCGTTTCTTCGACCCGTGCATAAATAACGTTATGCACCACTTCAAGCGAGACTTCGTGCGTCGCACTCTCGTCACCGATTACCGGAAGCTCGATCAAGTCGTTGCTCGGAGCGTACAAAGAACCGTAACTGATTTTGACGTTGTCGGCCGTTTGAAGAGGGGTATGCAGCGCCATCGACAAATCGTTGGTGATGTGGTTTGAGCCGACTCCCAAAAAGTCGTTGTAACGGATCGCATGACCCGAATGAATGACGATGTTACTCGTATTCCCACCCATGTCGACAACGGCGGCACCGAGTTCTTTTTCATCCTGATTCAGTACGGCGATGGACGATGCGTAGCCGCTTAACACGACACTTTCGACTTCGACACCGGCAGCTTTGACCGCTTTGCGCAGATTGTTCAGGTTGCTTTTCTGGGTTGTGATGATGTGCGTTTCGACTTCAAGCCGTGCGGCATTCATCCCCAGCGGGTCTTCGATGAAATCTTGGTCGTCTACTTTGAAATTATACGGAAGAGCATGCAGCACTTCGAATTCATTAGGGATGTTGGCGTTATACAATGAAGTATGCATAACACGGTTGATTTCTTTTAGGGTAATTTCTTTATTTGGGATATTGACGATACCGCTTGAATTAAGGCTTTTGGTATACGCTCCCGAAATCGATACAACGGCACTGCGCAGTTCGGTTCCGGCAACACGTTTGGCGTCATTGAGAGCACTTTTGATCGACTTGCTGGCCAGCTCGATGTTTGTGATGCTCCCCTTGCGAAGCCCCTGCGCTTTTGCGATTCCGGCTCCGATGATTTGTGCGCTGTTGTCATCATCGATTTCTGCGATGATGGCACAAACTTTTGTCGAGCCGATATCGATGGCTAAAACGGTTCGTTTCAAATCAGATCCCTTCCACATAGATTTCAACCGGGTATTTGTTCTCAAGTACTTTAATCAGTCCTTGATCCAATACATCCCCTTTCAGTTTCGCAACGGCTGTCTCATCTGCAATTGTTTTTGTTTGAAGCAACTTTTGTTCCAAAACGTTATAGATTATAACATTTCCGCTCTCCAAAGTAATAAAACCTTGTTTTTGTTTGGAAGTGAAGAGTTTTGAGAGGAATTCAGACGCTTCTTGCTGCGTTAAACCCGCCAAAGCAGAGCTGTCGGCGCGGGTAATGAAATCGGTAGTCGTACCGCTGAACGAGCGGTAACTGTTTTGGGCAAGTTCTTGAAGTTTCTCTTTTTTGAGTTCCGCCGTGTAAAGAACGTTAGCCTGTGTTTTTGCTTCTTCGTATGTTTTGGTGCGTGCGGGAATAAACTTCTCAAGTTTGGCAATGACGTAGTCGTTGCCTGCTTTGCGCGGCTTAAGGTACGGCTTTTGTTCCGTTAGTGCCATGATTTCTTTCGTCAATTTGGCATCGAAGGCGGAGGTCGAAGCGGTAACGGCCGTTTTTTCAGGGGTAACGGCGGGATTAAGCTGACCTTTTTTGTAATCGATATAAAGGCGCAGCGCTTCTTTCTCGGTCGCTTTGTCATTTAATGCCGCGATGATCATACTGCGTGCATCGGCAAGAGGAATGATTTTTCCCGCCGCGTCTTTGAATGTCAGGCGGTTCGCCTCGTAATACTCGCTGATCTGTTTTTCGTCGGGCGCAAGGGAAAGGGAAGCTTGACGGACGTATGCGATTTCATAAACAGGTTCGGTTTTAAACTCTTTTTTGCGTTTTTCCCAGAAGGCTTTGAGCCCTGCCTCGTTCTCGGTGAGATTGATCATTTCGGGGGTCAGCAATTTATAGCTGATTTTGTCCGACACGCCTAAAGCGCTGGTAAGCGTTTTCGTCTCATACGTTCTGCTGTTGGATGCGAGCATATAGAGGGTTTTTTGGATCAACAGTTCTTTGCGCAATGACTCTTCGTATTCTTTTTTACTCATACGGTTGTCCGAAAGAGCTTTTTCATACACGGCTTTGTCAAAGGAACCTTCGTTGAAAAACATCGGTTGCGATTGGATGACATCGGAAAGTTCTTTGTCGCTGACGACCATCCCGTAACTATCGGCAAGGTTGAGTACCAGGGCCTGATTGACAAGCTGTCGCAGAGCTTGGCGCTGAAGGCCAAGCTGTTGAGCCATTTTTTCATCCATCTTTCCCTGAAATACCTGATTGTATTGGTTGAAAAGATTGCTGTAGCTTTTCTGAAGTTCTTCGGCGGTGATGGTTCTATCGCCGACTTTGGCAACCGCACCGGCTTTGTCTCCGTAGCTGTATTGCCCCCATCCGACGAACCCTGCACCGATAAAGGCAATCGTAGAAATCCAGATTGTTACGACCAGGTATTTGCGGTGGCGCTGCATCCATGTGATCATTAAAGAGTCCTGTTGTAGAATTCAGATATTTTATTGCGTTTACCATTAAACTTGGATGAAAAGAGACTCCGGCTAACGCGTGTTATCACATTATAACCCAAAAATGAGAGGTTTCCATGAATAATATCCAAATGGCGCAACGTGACTTGAAAGTTTTGTGGCATCCGTGCACGCAGATGAAAGATCACGAAACGCTTCCGATGACTCCGATAGCGAAAGGGGAGGGGGTGTATCTGGAGGATTTCGAGGGCAACCGCTACATCGATGCAATCAGCAGTTGGTGGGTCAACCTCTTCGGTCACTCCAACCCTTACATCAACCAAAAAATCAAAGAACAGCTCGAAACGCTTGAACACGTGATTTTGGCCGGGTTTACCCACGAAGGGGTTGTGCGGCTTTCCGAGCGGCTGGTCAAACTTTCCCCCGAAGGGCTAACGCGATGTTTTTATGCGGACAACGGTTCCAGTGCCATTGAAGTAGCCCTTAAAATGAGCTACCATTTTCACCGTAACCGGGGAGACGAACGCCCCTTGTTCGTCTCGCTTTCGGAAAGCTATCACGGCGAGACTCTTGGGGCGCTGGCGGTGGGGGATGTGGCGTTGTACAAAGAGACCTACGAGCCGCTGCTGATCCGTTCCGTACAGACCCAAACACCGCGAGATCAGAGCATTGAAGCGGCTCTTGAAGCGGCAGAGGCTTTCGCGGCGCTTTTGCGCGAAAGGGGATCGGAGATTTCGGCGCTGATCGTCGAGCCGCTGGTGCAGTGCGCGGGGGGGATGAAGATGTATCATCCCCGTTTTTTGACCGAGGCGAAGCGTCTGTGCGAAGAACACGACATCCATTTTATTGCCGATGAAATCGCAGTCGGATTCGGTCGGACGGGGACACTTTTCGCCTGCGAGCAAGCGGGGATCACCCCTGATTTCATGGCACTTTCCAAAGGACTTACCGGGGGATACCTGCCGTTATCGGTCGTGTTGACGACGGATGACGTGTACGATGCGTTTTATTGTGATTACGATCCCGTCCGTTCTTTTTTGCACTCACACAGTTATACGGGGAATGCTCTGGCATGTGCCGCCGCCAACGCAACGCTCGATATTTTTGAAACGGAAGGTGTTATAGAAAATAACCGCCGCATGAGCGGCCTGATGGCCAAAGAGCTTAAACGCTTTTCACGGTTCAAACAGGTCAAAGAAGTACGCCAATGCGGCATGATCGCCGCGATTGAGCTGGAAGGATTTGACCCGAAAGAACGGATCGGGCTGAAAATCCACCAGTTCTGTCTCGATCGGGGCGTTTTGATCCGGCCGTTAGGGGGCGTTATTTATGTCATGGCCCCGTATGTGATTACCGAAAGCGAAATAATACGTGTTTTTGACGCGATAGAAGGGGCGATTACATCGGTTTCAGTCGATGTCTAACCGCGCTTGAGAATGATCGAGCATCAGAATGCGGCAGCTGCGCTCGAGGATGGAAAGCTGCCGTACCATTGAATGGATGTCGCGGCTGAAGGCGTAAACACCGTATCCGCGTATCACCATGATCGATGTATTGTTTTGCTGAAAATATTGCGGAATCTCGCTGACGGCACGTTCGTACCAGTCATCGAATTTTTTAGGGTCGTAGATTGGGATTTTGCCAAACTCTTTGAAGCCGAAATAATCATTGGGGATGATGATGCTGTGGTTAAGCGAAAAGGCGGTTGTAAAGGGGGGCATCGTAAAGGTGATGAATTTGGCGTCGGAGATCTGTCGGTAAATGCCGTGGTGGATCGACGCGTCGATGCTGGCGTCTTTCCAGCGATAGTCTTTGTTGTAAAACAGATCGATAAGACTGTTTTCCCCGATGGAGTCGAAAATGGCATTTTTCGTATTGATCGTGAATTGATTGGTATCGAGCTTGGCCGAGAGAGAGCCGTGATAAATGCCGAAAAAATCTTTTCGGAACATCGATAGCGCGAATGCGGCAAGCTGGCGTTTCAAGTTTTGTTTGTCCATGAAAAGGATTTTAGCATATAATAGTGCACAATAGAGGGGTCAAAAGAGATGTTTACACTGCGCCAACTGGAAATTTTTGTGGCTTTGTCCGAGTCTTCAAGGGTCATCGATGTCGCCGAACATCTGGCGATGAGCCCTTCGGCCGTATCCATGGCGGTACGGGAACTTGAAAAAGATTCGGGCGAAGAGCTGTTCGAGCGGATCGGAAAGCGGCTGGTTTTGAATGAACGCGGGCGTTATTTTTACGATCATGCCAAAGAGATCGTCGAAAAGTCGCATTGTCTGTTTGAGACGTTTCGGGCTGAATCGAGTGGAGGGCATCTGCATCTGGCAGCGAGTGTTACGATCAGCAACTACCTGCTTCCGCAGTGGATCGGTGATTATCGTACCCGAAACGCTACGGTAAAGGTGTCTCTTAAAACGGCTAACAGCACCGACGTCATCGAGATGGTGCGCAGCGGCATCTGCGATTTGGGATTTATCGAAGGAAAATTCGAAGAGAATGATCTCGAGTCGCTGCGTCTTATGAGTGATGAGCTGGTGGTTGTGGGGAGCGATCCCGCCTTGGGGCAAAGGGCGTATTATATTGACGAACTGGTTTCCAAACGCTGGGTATTGCGAGAGAGGGGATCGGGAACCCGCGAAATTTTTCTCTCACAGATCGCCCCGATCGATAAAGAGTTGAATATCGACATGGAATTTGAACACAACGAGGCGATTAAACGGTATCTGACCCACGATAAAGAAGCGCTCTCATGCCTGCCGAAACTCAGTGTTGCCGACGAGCTTGCGCAAAAGAAAATGTTTGAGGCCCAAATCACTGCCCACCGGTTCGAACGGGAATTTCGTCTGATTTGGCGCAAAGAAAAGACGGTCACCCGCGTTATGAGTGATTTTAAACGATATGTTAGTGAGCTTAGGGTAGTATAAGGCCCAAAAAATCCCGAAGGAAGCAGTGTGCAGGAGATCCCCCATATCCCCGTTTTGTACCGTGAAGTGATTGACGCGTTTGCGCCCTGCACGAAGGGGATTATAGTCGATTGCACTATGGGGTACGGCGGCCATTCGTCATTATTGCTGGAGGGTTACCCGCAGGTTTCGCTGATCGGCATCGATCAGGATCCGACGGCGATTGAATTTTCTTCGCGCAGACTTGAGCCTTTCGGCAAACGGGCCGAAATCCGGCGGGGCCGCTTTTCAGACGTTGCGAAACAGGTAATTGCCGAGCGGGGAGAAGAACTCTGCGGCATTTTGGCCGACATCGGAGTTTCGTCACTTCAACTGGATCAACGCGAACGGGGGTTCTCGTACGAGAGCGATACGCTAGATATGCGGATGAACCCTGATGCACCGCTGAGCGCAGCAGAAGTGGTCAATACCTATTCGCAAAGCGAACTTGAGACTATTTTGCGCGAGTATGGGGAAGTGAGCAATGCCCGCCGCGTCGCCGAAACAATCGTTCAGCGCCGGCCGTTCGGATCGGCGAAAGAACTCTCCAATGCCATTTTCCATCTGATGCCGAAGGGAAAAAAAATTCATCCTTCCACATTGGTGATGCAGGCTATTCGAATCGAAGTCAACGATGAGCTGGGGGAATTGGAACGGCTACTGGATGCGGTCGAGCTTTCCTCAATCCGTCGGCTTCGCGTAGCGATTATCACGTTTCACTCTCTGGAAGACCGGATCGTCAAAAACCGTTTTTCGAAATGGTCGAAGAACTGCATCTGTCCTGCTGAAGCGATGCGCTGCACCTGCGGAAACAATCATGCGATCGGCAAGGTTATCACGAAAAAACCGTTGAGTGCCCAAGAGGATGAATTGCGATCCAATCCCCGAAGCCGAAGCGCAAAACTACGGATATTCGAGATTCAACGATGAGCGATAAACACGATATTTTAGAAGAAACGCGGGAGATCATCGCCCCGGATGATTCGATGGGGCTGCTTTTTTTGCGGAATGTATTTGTCGGAGTGTTTTTGATTCTGATTGTTGTATTTCCCAAAATCTTTATCAATACCCAAATCTATTTCAAAAGCCGGGAAATATCGACATTGAGTCACGAGCATGACGCGCTGATGGAAGAAAACCGTCTGATCAAGGCCAAAGTCGAAGCGCTCAAATACAAAAATGAGATTTTGGATACGCAGTTCTGAATTTTCCCTGTCGCGTATTGTCCATCGCATCAACTAAGAATTGTGGTGGTATAATCGCGATCCAAATACCGAAACAATTTCGGTATGCACTTGGAGGATACCATGTATAATTTGTTCGAAGACGAAGACGATATTTTCCAAGGTTCGCCCAAAAGCAAATTTCTGGACATCGTATTCAATGCCAATCGCGATTTGGTTCATACCGAATTGGAACGTTTGATGAACCGTATGGCCGTTTTGGAGTTGCTGATGCAGGAACACTACGGCGAAGAGGGAATCGACCGTGTCATTAAAAGTGCTTTGTTCGAACGTGCCGATGAGGTAGAATTCATGACAAAAAATCTTTACATCGAATCGGTCGGAAACGTATTGACCCAAAACGAGTAGATTCAGTGAAAAAATTCTTTGCATGTCTGGCGATATCGGCGATTTGGCTGTATGCCGCCCCATGGAGAGAATCGAAAAGCTTTACGCTCCAAAAGGATCAGCCGGTTAAAGTGCTGGTGAAAGGGGAAGGGCAAGAACGCCTTCTCAGCTTTCGCTGGACTCTCTATACCGATAAGGCATTGGTCGTTCATGAAAATTTTGATCGGTTTGTGGGACAGCATATCCTGTATGCGTCACATACCAATCAAAGCTTTCGAAAACGGTTGCTCCCGGCCAAAAAAAACGAGAGAGATGCTCCCTACGTCATTATCGTGTTCAAACAGTTTGACGAAGGGGCAAAAACGGCGCGAATGGATCTGTTGCTGATCGATAAAGAGAAGCGTGTAGAGCTCGAGTATTTAACGGAGAAGTGATTTAGAGGATGTTGGAAAAGGTAGAAACACTCATTGCCAAGCTGGTCGACGAAGTCGGTTATCCCAAGGCGGCTGAATTATTTGCAAAACTTTCAGGGGGGAAACGGCTTCGTGCGCGGCTGATATTGACAATAGCTCCCGAGGCAGCTCACGCTCCGCTTTTGGGCGCGATTGTCGAGTTGATTCATGCGGCGAGCCTGCTGCATGATGATGTCATTGACGAAGCGATGCTGCGTCGCGGCGTTGCTTCGGTTAATGCAACTCACGGCAGCAAAGTGGCCATTATGCTTGGGGATATCCTCTACTCAAAAGCGTTCAGCGAACTTACCGCTTTTGACCCTGCTATCGCGCGCAGTATTGCCGAATCGGTCACACGTCTCTCTGTCGGGGAAATGATGGATGTCGAGATGGCTGATGCGTTTAATACCGACCGAGACCTTTATCTCAAAATGCTCTATCTCAAAACGGCGACGTTGATCGAAGCGGCCGCATTTTCGGCGGCCGTTTTGGCCGACAAGAATGCGCAAGCGTACGCAACGTACGGAAAAAACCTGGGGCTGGCGTTTCAGATCGTCGATGATATCCTTGATATTACCGCCGACGAGGCGACGCTCGGCAAGCCGTCATTGAACGATTTTGTGGAGGGAAAAACGACGCTCCCTTATATCGATTTGTACGAGAGCCTGAATGTTTCGGATCAGGAACGCCTTAAAACCTTTCATGCGAAAGTGTTGGGCGATGAAGAAAAAGGGTGGATCCGCTCCAAAATGAACGAACACGGCGTCATAGAACGTTCGTATGCCTATGCTCAAACCTTGTGCGATGAAGCGATTGCGGCCGTCGGCGATGACGTACCGCTTCATGCCATCATCGAAACCGTCCTCAAAAGAAGCCACTGATGCACTACCTTATCGTCAGCTTTTCGCACCGAAACTCGACGCTCGCCATCCGGGAAAAACTGGCATTTGTCAACGAATCCGACCAACTGGATGCGTTGGCGGTGTTGGGACGTAACGATGCCATCAGCGAATCGCTGCTCCTCTCGACCTGTAACCGGGTGGAGATTTTTTGCAGCTGTAACAATACCGAAGAGGCGACGGAAGCTATTTTTTCCCTTCTTTCAGCGCGTTCGGGACTTAGCCGTGACGAACTTCATGAGCGGGGAGATATTTTTGACGATGAGGGGTGTATCCATCACCTTTTCAGTGTTGCAAGTTCGCTGGATTCGATGGTTGTTGGGGAGACACAGATCGCCGGGCAGCTTAAAGATGCGTTTAAACTCTCTGCCGAAAAAGGGTTTTCGGCTCAAAAAATTTCCCGTGCGATGAATTTTGCGTTCAAATGTGCCGCAGAGGTACGCAATGCTACGAATATCTCCTCGAAACCGGTTTCAGTTGCCAGCGTTGCGGTTGCCAAGGCCAAGGAGAGCATCGGAAATCTTGAGGGGAAAAAAGCACTCGTTATCGGGTCCGGGGAAATGTCGGTCATCACCTGCAAACATTTGAGCGCGCAAGGCGTGGATGTGACAATGATGAATCGGACGTTCGAAAAAGCCGAAGAGATCGCGCGTGAATGCAATGCCCGCGTTCGGTCGTTCGAGGAGATCGCATACGCTATCAATGAATATGAACTGCTCTTCACCTCGACCGGCTCGATTCAGCCGATCATCACCGAAGAGATGGTCAAAACCGTTCCGTTCCGGCGGCACTGGTTTGATATGGCTGTACCCCGCGATATCGAATGCGAAGCCTCGAACTGGAACATTGCTCTGTATTACGTTGATGACTTACAGGAAATTGTGAGTGAGAACATTGCATTGCGCGAGGATGAAGCCAAAGTCTCCTACGTGATCATCCGCCGTCACGTCGCCATGTTTTTCGAATGGCTAAAAACCCTCTCAATCGAGCCGTTGATCAAAAGCCTCTATTTACGGGCCGAAGAAGCGGCGGATGCCGAAGCCTCAAGGGTCATTCAAAACGGCTATATCCCCGAAGAATACGAACACGCCGTCCGCAAAGCCGCGATCCAGACGCTAAAGCGGTTCTTGCATCCGTTTGCCGAGAGGATGCGCGACGGTTCCGATCCTTTAAAAGTAGATGCCCTGATCGAATCGATGAATTTTTTAATGGAAAACGACGAGGGATCGGATCTCTCCCGTAAGTCCTGCACCTATCACACGAAAGGAAAATGATGCGTTTTAGCAAAGCCTATATCCCAACCACCAAAGAATCCCCAAAAGATGCCCAGCTACCAAGCCACATCTATCTCTCACGCGCCGGGTTTATCGCTCAGGTCGCCAGCGGTTTGTACAACTTTTTGCCGCTCGGCAAACGGGTACTTCGAAAGATCGAGACGATTATCAATGAAGAAATGGCCGCATGCGGCGCGCTTGAAGTCGATCTGAGTTTCGTTACTCCGGCCGAACTATGGGAAGAGAGCGGCCGTATCGAAAAATTCGGCAAAGAACTTCTCCGTTTCCGTGACCGTAAAGAAAATCTGTTCGTTCTGGGGCCGACCCACGAAGAGATGATGGTCAATATCGTTCGCAACCGGGTCACCAGCTACAAACAGCTCCCATTGAACGTGTATCAGATCAAAACCAAATTCCGTGATGAAGCACGTCCCCGATTCGGACTGATGCGCGCTCGTGAATTCGTCATGAAAGACGGGTACAGTTTTCACGCTTCCACCGAAGACCTTGATCGTGAATTTGACGCGATGGAAGCGGCATACAAAAGGGTTCTGGAACGACTGGGGCTGAAATTCCGGATTGTTGAAGCCGACAGCGGAGCCATCGGCGGGACAGGTTCCAAAGAACTGATGGTATTGGCCCAGAGCGGTGAAGATACGCTTGCAGTGTGCGATACGTGCGAATACGGTGCCAATGTCGAAGCGGCCCGCCGCGCACCGCGCACCGATATTCCTGCCGCCCCTGAAGCCGATTTCGCCCGGTTTAAAACACCGGGGATCAAATCAATCGATGATTTGAGCGCGTTTTTTCATGCTGATCCGTATTACACCCTCAAAGCAGTCGTTCTGCGTGCCGTCTATACCGAGGGGAGCGAACTGGTCTGTTTCTTCCTTCGCGGGTGCGACGAACTTCAGGAGGTCAAAGCGCGTAACAGCGTCGGGGCAATCGATCTGGTCGATGCGAGCGAAGCAGAACTAAGCGAGATCGGATTGGTTCCGGGATTCATCGGGCCGCTGGATCAGGACAAAATACGCATCGTGATGGACAATGATACCCGTAATGCGACGGCAATGATTTGCGGAGCCAACGAAGCGGATTATCATTTTGTCGGTGTTGATCTAGGCGTCATGAACGAGGCCCATTTCGCCGATCTCGCCGCGGTGCAGGAAGGGGACGGATGTCCGAACTGCAGCGGAAAACTGCTTCATACCAAAGGGATCGAAGTCGGGCATATCTTCAAACTCGGGACCGTTTATTCCGCACCGCTCAAAGCAGAATTCCTAGATGAGAACGGCCGTTCCCAGCCGTTTATCATGGGAACGTACGGGATGGGGGTGAGCCGTCTGGTTGCCGCCGTCATCGAGCAGCACCACGACGATCGCGGGTGCATCTGGACCCCTTCGACGGCACCGTATCTGGTGAACGTCATGGTATCGAACGTCAAAGAAGAGGCGCATCTTGCCTACGCCGAAACGCTGTACGACGCTTTGCAAAAACAAGGCATCGAAACGATTCTAGACGACCGCAAAGAGCGTTTCGGCTTCAAAATGTCCGATGCCGAACTGATCGGCTTTCCGTATACGGTGATTGTCGGGAAAGAACTCGACAACGGTTCGGTGCAGATCATGATCCGCAGTACGCGCGAGATGATTACCGTGGATGCGGATAAAGTAATCGATACCATCGGGGGACTCGTACAATGATCTATTTTTTGATCTACCTCTTTGCAGAGGTGATCGTTACGGTTGACATTGCTACCCGCATCGGAGGGATGGCGACCTTTTTGGAGATTGTCGGGAGTGCCATGCTGGGCATTTTCGTTCTCCTAAACTTCCGCCACACGCTGGCTGAAAACCTGTATGCGTTGCAGATGCGCAAGATTGACGTGCAAGGATTTACAAATCGTAATATAATGACTCTTCTGGGCGCTTTTTTACTGATTGTGCCCGGCTTTGTCAGCGATCTGATCGGACTTGTATTGCTGTTTTCATTGTTTGGTTCGTTTCTTGTTAACCGTTTTGGGCGAAAATATGAGCCACCAACCCCACCACAAAAGGATGAATATGTCATTGATGCCGAAATTATCGACGATACTCCTGCTCTCCGCTAGTGTTTTTGCCGCCACCGATGCGGAAGTCGTTGCTTTTTTGAAAAAAGGGATCGGAAACAATCCCGCCGTTAGCAATCTGAACATAGAAATCAACGGCAAAAAGCCGGTGCCTTCCATGAGCGGGTGGCAGGCTTATTTTATCAGCATCGAAGCCGATGTCAAACAAGGGAATGAAAAACGCCGGATCAATCAAAACGGCACGTATTTCGTCAGCGGCGATATTATCGCGCCGGAACTTGTGAACCTGAAAACGGGAATGCGCTATAACGATACGGTGACTCCTGATTTCAACGCGGCATTTTATACCAAAGAAAACCGTATCAGCGGAGACGCGAATGCCACCCATAAAGTCGCCATTTTTTCCGATCCGCTGTGTCCGTTTTGCCGCCGTTATGTTCCTGAAGCGCTATCGTATATGGCGAAATATCCCAAAACGTTTGCCGTCTATTATTATCATCTCCCGCTGGCCGGTTTGCATCCTGCGGCGGTTACGTTGACCAAAGCGGCTATTGTTGCGGAAGAAGAGGGAATGAAGAATGCGATCATGAAACTTTATACCGTCGATATTGATGCAAACGAGAAAAACGAGCAGAAAATTCTTGATGCGTTCAACAAGGCAACGGGTGCAAAAGTCTCTACCGGCGATATCCGCCGTCCTTCTGTAGTCAAACAGTTTGAATTCGACCGAAAGGTTGCCGCCGATATGATCGTGTCCGGAACACCGACCGTCTTTTTTAACGGCGAAAAAGACCCTAAAAAAATGAAATATAAAGAAGTAAAGGTTAAATAATCGATGAAAAAATTGACCATCGCGACCCGCGGAAGTAAACTAGCCCTATGGCAATCAAACCATATCAAATCGGTCATCGAATCGAATTTTCCCGAGGTTTCGGTCGAACTGAAAATCATCATCACCTCGGGTGACAAGATTTTGGATGTTCCGTTGGCCAAAATAGGCGGGAAAGGGCTGTTTCTAAAAGAGATCGAAGAGTCGATGCTCCGCGGTGAAGCACAGATGGCGGTCCATTCGCTCAAAGACGTTCCCACGGTTATGCCTGAGGGATTGCTGCTTTCAGCGATTACGGTGCGTGAGGATGTTCGTGATGCGATGCTGAGCGAAAAATATCCCGATATTGCGTCATTGCCGCAAGGTGCTGTTGTCGGAACTTCGTCGTTACGTCGCCGGATGCAGCTGGCGCTGGAACGTCCTGATCTCATCATCAAAGATTTGCGCGGAAATGTCGATACCCGTATCCGCAAGTTGAAAGAAGGAGAATTTGACGCGATCATCCTTGCCGCAGCGGGGATCAACCGTCTGGGCCTCCACGAATCGGTCAACCATTTTTATCCGATTTCGCTTGACGAGATGCTTCCGGCGATGGGGCAGGGTGCTTTGGGAATCGAAACGGTCAACGAGCCGTGGGTTCTTGAAATCGCCCGCTTTCTCGATGATCGGAACAGCCGCATCGAAACGACCATCGAGCGCGGATTCGTCGATACGCTGCAAGGAGGCTGTCAGGTTCCCATCGGCGTAAGCGCGCGGGTACAGGCTGATGGCAACGTGATTGTTCGCTCAACATTGGGGATGCCGGATGGAAGCGAAACGATGGGTGATACAATCACGATTTCCAAAGATCAAACGGCAGGAGTCGGCGAAGCAATGGCGGCGCGTCTGATCGAGAAAGGGGCATTGGAATTGCTCAAACGTGCCGAAGCGATGGCAAACGAGGCCAATCAATGACGCTGGAAAAGACAATCGATCTGCTCAAATCGCACGATGAACTTCGTGTCATCAGCGAGCCTATGGATATTTACCTTGAAATCCCCCATTTGGCATATGCCGAGGTGAAAAAGGAAAACGGCGGCAAAGCGCTGCTGTTCACCCATCCGCTTGACCGTAAAAACGGCAAACGTTTCGATACTCCCGTCGTGATGAATCTGTTCGGTTCGTATCGGCGTACGGAACTGCTTTTTGGCCGTGATGTCGAAGGGGTAGCCGAAGAGATCGAAAAACTGTTGCACATGAAGCCGCCGCAAAGTTTCAAAGAAAAAGTCGGAATGCTGGGCGATCTGTTCGCCATGAAGGACATCTTCCCTAAAAAACTTCCCAAGCGGGGAAGCTGTCAGGAAATTGTCAAAGAGGGAGATGACGCCGATCTGTACGATCTTCCGATATTGACGACATGGGAAGAAGACGGCGGACCGTTCATCACGATGGGGCAGGTATATACTCAAAGTCTTGACGGCGATGTTGTCAATCTGGGGATGTACCGACTGCAGGTTTATGACAAGCACCGCCTCGGGATGCATTGGCAGATTCATAAAGACTCGTCCCATTTCTTCGATCAATACCAGCGCGCCGGCAAAAAAATGCCTGTTTCGATCGCCATCGGCGGCGATCCGCTCTATACGTGGTGCGCAACCGCTCCGTTGCCGTATGGGGTAAATGAATTGTTGCTGTACGGCCTTATCAAAAAAGAGAGTCCGAAACTGGTTGAATCGATTACGACGCCGCTGTTTGTTCCCGAAGATGTCGATTTCGTCATCGAAGGGTGGGTTGATCCCGAAAAAATGGCATTGGAAGGGCCTTTCGGCGATCATACGGGCTATTACACCCTCCAGGAATATTATCCTGTACTCGATGTGAGCGCAATCACCAGCCGTAAAAATCCCTATTATCTGGCGACCGTCGTCGGCAAACCGCCGCTTGAAGACAAATACATGGGATGGGCGACCGAACGGATTTTTTTGCCGCTTTTGAAAACCAATGCGGCCGATTTGATCGATTACCACATGCCCGAAAACGGTGTTTTCCACAATCTGATATTGGCTAAGATGAAGACGCTTTACAAAGGGCACGCCAAGCAGTTTATGCATATTTTCTGGGGATCGGGGCAGATGAGTTTTGTTAAACACGCCTTTTTCTTCGGGGAGGATGCCCCGAAGCTGAACAACTACGAAGCGCTGGTCACCTATGCGCTTAATCGTTTTCATCCTAAATGCCTGTTTGTCTCCGAGGGGATCACGGACGCGCTTGATCACTCCAGCCCTGAAGCGTTGGTCGGAGGGAAACTGGGGATCGATCTGACCGCATCGCTTACAACCGAAGCACCCGATTCTCTGGAAAGCGCCGTATTGCTGGAAAAACTCTCCGCACTGATCCCCGAAACGGTAAACGTGACTCAGTATATGCGTCATACAGCCAATCCGATCACGGTGATCAGCGTCCGTAAACTCAACCGTTCGATTCGGGAATGTTTCACTGCGCTTGAGGATCTGAAACGCTATCTGCGGATCGTCGTTTTTGTCGATGAGGCGAAAAATGACATTCATAATCCCTATATGCTGATCTGGCGCGTGAGCAATAATTTGGACGCGCAACGCGACCTCTATCGAAGCGATTCGATTGTCGCGATAGACGGCACGATGAAAACGGCGGTAGACGGATTTGAACGGGAATGGCCGGGTGATGTCGAGTGCACTCCTTCGGTCGTCGAACGGCTGAAAACCATCGGCGTATGGGACCTTGATCCGAAACGGGAAGAAAAGTTCCAACTCTAAGCATTCTATTAGAATTAGTAATGTAGTATTAATTTAAATCTTTTTTAACAGGGATAAGCAATTCCGATGCGCATAATATACGCTACAGCAGTTTTAATGCTTTTAGCCGGTCCTACAGTTCTGAGCGCAGCCACCTACAAAGGACAAAAGATTTATATCGAATCGTGCAAAGAGTGTCACGGTGGAGGGCAGGAATTAGCCGGTTCCAAGAAACAGCGGACATGGGGAAAACTGATGGAGAACAAAGGCGAAAAGCTTGCCGACATCCATCTCTCGTCAAAAAAAGCGACGAATTCGTGGGAATATTTTAAAAGCAGAGCTTTCACGAAAAATGCCCGGCATATCGAAGATTTTCTTGTAGAATACGCATCCGACAGCGGCAACGTTCCCGCCTGTAATTAATCTTTCCGGCACGAAAGCGCCCCGCTTTCATGCTTTCTTCTAAACCAAACTTCGCTAAAATACGTATTATTTATCAAGACTCGGAGATTGTATGAAAAAAATGTGGTCCGGACGTTTCGCACAAGATGCGTCAAAACTTTTGGAACAGTTCAATGCGTCGATCATGTTTGACCGGAAACTCTATCGCGAAGATATCGAAGGTTCCGTTGCTCATGCACAGATGCTGGCCCAGCAGGGGATTTTGACCTCTGATGAACTTCAGGCGATTGAAAAAGGGATGGCACAGGTTTTGAGTGAAATCGAATCGGGTTCGTTCGAATGGAAAATTGCGGATGAAGACCTTCATATGGCGATCGAAAAACGGTTGACCGAAATCATCGGAGAAGCGGGAAAAAAACTTCATACCGCGCGGAGCCGCAACGATCAGGTTGCACTTGATTTTCGTCGCTATGTCTTGCGTAAAAACCGCGAGATCGTCGAGCAGATCAAAGAGGTCATGGCCGTCATCGTCGACATTGCCCGCGATCACACGTCCACGCTTCTGCCGGGAATGACGCATCTTCAGCACGCGCAACCGATCAATTTTGCTTTTCATCTGATGGCCTATGCATCGATGTTGAAACGCGACTGCGAGCGCTTCGAAAGCAGTGCGGCACGCAATAACATCTCTCCGATCGGATGTGCGGCATTAGCCGGGACCCCTCATAACATCAATCGCGAAATGACCGCGCAGATTCTTGGATTCGACAGTGTCAGTATTAACTGTCTCGACACGGTGAGCGATCGCGATTTCGCATTGGAAATCTTATTTAACATTTCAACGTTGATGATGCACATTTCGCGTCTTGCCGAAGAGATTATTCTTTGGTCGAGCTATGAATTCCGTTTTGTTGAACTTTCAGACGAATATTCGACCGGAAGTTCGATCATGCCGCAGAAAAAAAATCCTGACGTGCCCGAACTGCTTCGCGGTAAAACGGGGCGGGTTTACGGCAATCTGATGGGGCTTTTGACCGTCATGAAAGGGCTTCCGCTGGCGTACAACAAAGATACCCAAGAAGATAAAGAAGGGGTATTCGACAGCGTCGAGACGATCGAAATCTCCCTCGAAATCCTTCGCGAAGCGCTTCGCACGATGACGGTCAAACCTCAGAATATGGCCCGTGCGTGCAAGCTCGGACATCTTTCTGCGACCGATCTGGCCGATTACCTGGTCGAGCATTGCGACGTTCCTTTCCGCGAAGCGCATCATATCACCGGACGCGCCGTCGCCCGTGCCGAAGCTCTGGGAATCGATCTGAGCGAAATCGCGTACGAAGAGCTTTATGCGATCGATAACCGTATCAAAGACGATGTGTGCGGGTATCTGTCCATCGAGCATTCGATGAACGCCCGAACGTCGCAAGGCGGAACGGCGGAAGTTCGTACACTCGAGCAGATCATGTATTTTGACCATTTTTTGAAGGATGTTAAATGAAAATAACCGTTTCACATCAGGATGCGATGCGTTTTGAAGCGAAAACAGAAAAAAGCAGTTTTATCATCGACTGCCCTCAAATTTCGCCGATCGAATATTTTCTGAGCGGCATTATTTCCTGCAGCGCCACCGACGTCGTCATGCTGCCGCAAAAGCAGGGGTATGAAGTCAAAAATCTCGAAGTGGACGGCGAAGTCGTGCGCAATGAGACGGCACCGCGTAAATTCAATACCCTGTACCTCGAATACCGTTTCGATTCCAATGCCGACGATACCCTCGCAGCGCGCTGGGTCATGGCGAGTCTGGAAACGTATTGCTCGACAATCAACACAATTCGCGACAGTGTCGTCATCACGTACACGATCAAACATAACGGCAACACGATCCGCGAAAATGAGAAGATGATCAGCGGCGGCGGGAGCAGCGTTGATTTCGGTTCGCTTCAAGGGTGTAACGCTTAAGCTTGACTTGATGGTATCTCTTCCAAAGGAGAATCGATGAAAGTAGTCGCATTTGCGGCCAGCAGCAGTAAAAACTCGATCAATAAGAAGTTAGTTATCTATGCGGCCGGATTGCTTCGCAATGTCGAAGTCGAGATTCTGGACCTTAACGATTACGAACTTCCGCTTTTCAGCGTGGATCGGGAAGTGCAGATAGGCCATCCGCCGCTGGCAAAAGACTTTTTTGACAAAATCACCCAAAGCGACGGACTTATTATCTCTTTTGCCGAGCATAACGGTGCCTATACCGCAGCATACAAAAATCTATTCGATTGGTGTTCGCGTATTGACTTGAAAGTGTTTCAAAACAAGCCGATGGTTTTGTTGGCTACCTCACCCGGAGCCAGAGGGGCGTCTACCGTTTTGGAAATCGCTACCTCTGCCGCTCCCCATTTCGGAGGCATTGTCAAAGCGAGCGTGTCCGTTCCGAGCTTTACCGAAAATTTCGATGAAACTTCGGGAACGATTACGAATCCCCAGATTCGCGTACAGCTTGAAAATGCGGTCAATTATCTTTTGAAAGGCCGTTTGGAAACGGCCGGGAACGAGGGTTAAAAGAAGTCTTTCGGATCGGCGTCGGCGAAATGGCCCCATTTGAGTTTCGCACCGCCAAGGATATGGAAATGGAGATGTTTGACTTCTTGCCCGCCGTTGTCTCCGATGTTGCTGATGATGCGGTAGCCGCTCTCATCAATTCCGACCGTTTTGGCAACGTCTTGCATAAAGGTCGCCATTCTTCCCATAACGTCCCCCGGTATCTCTTTAAAACTGTCATAATGGGCTTTCGGGATAGCCAGCACATGGACAGGAGCTTTGGGATTAATGTCATGAAACGCGTAAAATTCTTCGTTTTCGGCTACCGGATTGGAGGGGATCTCTTTGTTGCTGATTTTGCAAAAAATGCACATATTAAAGCCTCTTTTTTTCTTCTCATTGTAGCACAAGTTTCCGAGATGAATCCCGCTTTGAAGCTGTTTATAAAAGAGATTAGATTACAATATCTCTAAAAATTGCCCATTTTTTTCAAAATGGTTATGATTGATTGTTTTTAGAATTCACTTACGGATGGAGACACTGCTTTGCAAGAGTGGTATGACGCGATAAAATCGGCCGATACGATTGATAAAATCGAAGAGATTCGGATTGCCGTTTTCGGAAAAAAAGGGGTTATGAACGCCGAGTTCGCCCGGATGAAAGATATTCCCGATGCGGAAAAAGGCTCTTTTGCCAAAGAATTAAATATTCACAAAGAGGCGCTGAACGCATTGTTGCTCGACCGGAAGCTCTTTTTGGCGATGGAGCACCTCGAAGCATCGATGAAAGCGGAAGCCATCGACGTCAGTCTTTGCTCGCCTTCCAGCGAGCGCGGGTCGCTTCATCCGGTGATGGAGACGATGGACCGGATCGTGGAATATTTTCTGGCGATGAACTTTTCGGTTCAAACCGGTCCGATGGTGGAAGACGATTTCCATAATTTCGAAGCGTTGAACCTTCCGAAGTATCATCCGGCACGCGATATGCAGGATACCTTTTATTTCAAGGACTCGATGCTGCTGCGTACCCATACCTCTCCGGTACAAATCCGTACGATGCTTTCGCAAAAACCGCCGATCCGCATGATCGCTCCGGGGGCCGTATTCCGCCGCGATTACGATTTGACCCATACGCCGATGTTCCATCAGGTCGAAGGACTCGTCGTCGAAGAGGCCGGAAAAGTGTCGTTTGCCAATCTCAAATTCATTCTCGAAGATTTCCTCAAGACGATGTTCGGGGATGTAGAGGTCCGTTTCCGTCCGAGCTTTTTCCCATTCACGGAGCCTTCGGCCGAAGTGGACATCAGCTGTATTTTCTGCGGCGGGGAAGGGTGCCGTGTCTGTTCGAAAACAGGCTGGCTTGAAGTACTCGGATGCGGCATTGTCGATCCGAATGTTTTTAAAGCGGTCGGTTATGAGAACGTCAGCGGCTACGCATTCGGCCTTGGGGTTGAGCGGTTTGCAATGCTGATTCACCGTATCGGTGATTTGCGCTCCTTGTTCGAAGGAGATACGAGATTATTGGAGCAGTTTAGATGATCGTTACAAAAAATTGGTTAAACGAATGGATTGATCTGGGAGGCGTAACGACCGATCAGCTGCTGAAAACATTCAACTCTATCGGGCTTGAAGTAGACCGTCATGAGGTTCTTTTCGTTCCTAACGGTGTTGTAATCGGCTACGTCGAAACATGCGAACGCCATCCCGATGCGGACAAACTAAGCGTATGTCAGGTTAACATCGGTTCGGGTATCCGCCAAATCGTTTGCGGCGCCTCCAATGTACGGGCCGGAATCCATATCGCTTTGGCAACGGTCGGCGCGGAACTTCCCGGCGGCCTGAAAATCAAAGCAGCCAAACTTCGCGGCGTTGCCTCGGAAGGGATGATCTGTTCGAGCAAAGAGATCGGACTGCCGTCTACGGGTGAGGGGATCATGATTCTCGATGCGAGCATCGGGGAATTGGAATTGGGCAAAAATCTGAATAAATACCCTTTGTTTAACGATGATCTGATCGAAATCGAATTGACCGCTAACCGCGGCGATTGTCTCAGCATCCGCGGTATTGCCCGTGATCTTCGCGCGGCATTGAACCGCCCGTTGCGCGAGTGTGCAAAAAACGAAAATCAGGATCGTTTGGGAATCGGACGTATTTTGCAGCTGCATCACAACGAAACGTTTGAAGCAGATCTACTTTTCGGCGCGGTAGATGTCAAAGATTTCCCAGTTCCGTTTTTATTGACGCTTCGGTTGGCTTTGATCGAAGGGGCGTATGCAACCGCGGTCGATGCAGTATTGCTTTATGCGACGCACAGCACCGGCGTTATTTTACGCGCCTATCCGTTTGAAAAATTCGGCGATCAGGAATCCAAAGGGATGATTACGCTTGATACCGATGAAAACGGCTATGCGGCGCTGTACGGGAAAGAAAAAGTCTCCGTTATCGGTGTCTCTCAGGAAAAAGAGGCCCATTTCACGCAGAACGAAGGACTGGCGATTATCGAAGCCAGTTACATTGCTCCCGATATCGTTTCCAAAAAAATGGGTGAGAAAAAAGTTCCGAGCTGTCCTCATTACTATCGCACGTCTCGAGGAAGCGAACCGAAAATCGATATGGGGATCGGCTATGCGATGAGTTTGCTTGAGAAGTTTTCGTCTTCGCAGGTGTACGGCGGAAATATCGAGCTGCTTTCAAGCTACGAACCGCGTATCGTCAGTATGAGCGAGGAAGAAATCTCAGCGTTTATCGGTATGAACGTCGACAAAACGACGATTACCCAGATTTTCAAAAATCTGGGAATGCAGATCGGAAAACCAAAGGGATCGACGTTTGCCATTTCAATCCCGCAGTTTCGTCATGACATCATTAACAAACAAGACATTGTCGAAGAGATCGTCCGCATGGTGGGTATCGACAATATCCCGTCCAAACCGCTTCATTTTTCTGAAGCGAACCGCATGGGAGAGGATCTGAACGAATACCGTAAAACACGAATGTATCGTCACCGTGCCGCTCAAAGTGGTTTTTATGAGTCTGTTCATTTCGTATTCAACGAGCGGGCTCAGCTTGAAAAATACGGCTTTGTCTGTACGGAAGAGGATAAAGAGCTGCTCAATCCGATTACGGCAACGTTCGATACGCTTCGTCCGACATTGTTGCTCGGACTTTTGAACTCGGCATCGGCAAACGTGAAAGTAAATCAGAAAAAAATCGCGTTGTTTGAAGCAGGGATGGTTTTTGACCCGCGGCGCAACGAATCCAAGCGCCTCGGTTTTATCGTTTCGGGAGCCATGGAAGGAGAAAAAGTCTCGAATGCAGGTAAACCCTCAAATACGGATTTTGCTTCATTCGTCCAGTTGATTTCAAATGTGGCGGGTTCGTTTGAACTTCTGCCGCATACGCCGACGCATGCTCTGGCACATCCTTATATGTGCGCAAAGGTGATGATCGATGGCCGGGAAGCGGGAGAATTATTCCGTATCCATCCGAATATCGAACAAGAGTTTGACCTTGCTCAAACGTTTGTGTGCGAGCTGAACACCGATAGTCTTCCGTATGGCTTGGTACAGGCACAGCCGTATTCGAAATATCAGGCATCTTCCCGTGATTTGAGTTTGCTTGTTTCGAAAAGCATATCGTATGAGACAATCAAATCGGTGATCGAGAAACATGCATCCCAACAGGTGCGCCGATTTTACCCTGTAGACCGCTATGTCTCTGAAGCTCTGGGCGATCAAATGAGTTTGACGCTGCGCTTCGTGCTCCAGTCGGATGAAAAAACCCTCGAGGAAGAGGATATCACCGCCGCGATGGAATGGGTTTTGAACGGCCTGAATGAAGAACTTGGAGTAAGTTTGCGATGACAAAAGCAAAAGTCTATCCCGCTCGATCCTTTGCTTTTTCCAGCAATGCGATTGCTCCTGACAAATCGATCTCTCACCGGTGCGCGATGTTTGCCGTTTTGGCCGAAGGAGAAAGCCGGATCGACAATTTTTTGCGGGCCGAGGATACCCTCAATACGCTCAAAATCGTCGGTCATCTTGGAGCTGAAATCCACGATGACGGATCAATTATCCGTGTCCGCTCAAACGGGATCAAAGAGACTTCCGAAATCCTTGATTGCGGTAACTCCGGGACGGGAATGCGACTTTTTTGCGGTCTTTTGTCATCTGCCGAGGGGCATTTTGTCTTGACGGGAGACGAATATCTCAAGCGTCGCCCGATGAAACGGGTGACACAGCCGCTGCGCTCTATCGGTGCGAAACTTGACGGGCGTAATAACGGTGATTTCGCCCCTCTCTCGATCCGGGGGGCGTCGCTTAAAGCATTTGATTATGTTTCTCCTGTTGCATCCGCACAGGTGAAAAGTGCGATGATGCTGGCGGCTCTGAGATCGGACGGCGTATGTACGTTCCGCGAGAGCGAACTTAGCCGCGACCACACCGAGCGGATGCTTCGGGGAATGGGAGCACGCATCGAGATTAACGGTCTTGAGACGAAGATATGGCCTCTTGAAAAACCTCTAAGTCCGCTTGATATCCGCGTTCCGGCAGATCCTTCGAGCGCTTTTTTCTTTGCGGTTGCTGCGGCGATTATCCCGGGATCAAGCGCGCTGATCGAGGGGGTGACACTCAATCCGACCCGTATCGAAGCGTTTAAAGTGCTGGAAAAAATGGGTGCCAAGATCAGTTACGATTTGACGGACGAGCGCTATGAGCCGATCGGAAATATCCGCGTCGAATACGCGCCGCTCAAAGCGGTCACGGTCGAAGAGAACATCGCCTGGCTGATCGACGAGCTTCCCGCTCTTTCTATAGCCATGGCCTGTGCCGAGGGAAAAAGCGTTGTCAAAAACGCCGAAGAACTGCGGGTCAAAGAGTCCGACCGGATCAAAACGGTCGTCGACAATCTCAATCTCTGCGGCATCGCAACCGAAGAGTATCCCGACGGTTACGCCGTCATCGGCGGAAAACTTGCAGGCGCTGTCGTCAACAGCTACGGAGACCACCGTGTCGCGATGAGTTTTTTGATTGCCGGGCTGAAATGCGGGATGGAGGTGGAAGATGTCGACTGCATCAATACCTCGTTTCCCAATTTTTTTGAACTGTTAAGCCAATGCGGGAAATGTGAACGATGAAAATAGAACTGGCCGAGAGTTACGGATTTTGTTTCGGAGTGAAACGGGCGATCAAAATCGCCGAAGATAACCGCAATTCGGCCACCTACGGACCGCTGATCCATAATGCCAACGAGATTGATCGTCTGAAAAACGATTTCAACGTCGCTTTGAGTGAAAATCTTGATACGTTTAGAGCGGGGAATACCGCCGTTATTCGTACGCACGGCATCCCGAAGCAGGAACTGACAGTGCTCAACGAACGCAATGTCAACGTCGTCGATGCCACGTGCCCTTACGTTACCAAGCCTCAGCAGATTTGCGAAGAGATGAGCGCGCAGGGGTACGATATCGTCATTTTCGGCGATGAAACGCATCCGGAGATCAAAGGGGTTAAAAGTTATGCCGTCGGTAACGTTTTTGTCGTCAACAGCCCCGATGAAATCGATGCTCTCCGATTGCGCGAAAAAGTGGCGGTCGTCGCGCAGACAACCCGGAAAATCGAAGATTACCAGCTAATTGTCGGAAAACTGATGGCCACGCATAAAGAGGTGCGTGTTTTTAATACGATCTGCAATGCAACGTTCGACAATCAGGATGCGGTACGAAAACTGGCCAAAAAAGCGGATGTGATGATCGTCATCGGGGGAAAAAATTCTTCCAATACCAAGCAGCTTCATGCTATTGCCAAAGAGTTCTGCCCCGAGAGTTACCACATCGAAAGCCAAGACGATCTTCAAAGCGATTGGTTCGCGGGAAAAGAGCTTTGCGGCATCAGTGCCGGAGCGTCAACCCCCGACTGGATCATTGACGACGTTGTCAAAAAAATCAATCTTCTGGCAAACGCCTAGCCTTTCAGCTCCTTTCTCTAAACTCAATCCAAGCATTTTTTCGCTATAATCAGCCAATTTTTAGTTACAAGGGATTAGGTATGGCTTTCGATAACGAAGCATTCGAAGAAGAAAATTTTGCCGAGATGTTAGAGGCGTCTTTCAAAGAGCAAGAATCGACTCGCATCACAGAAGGTGAAATTGTAGAAATCCAGGAGAGTGACAACCGCGCGTTGGTAGGCGTCGGCGAAAAACTCGAAGGGATTCTTTCATTGGACGAGATCCGCGATACAGAAGGAAAACTTCTTTTCAACGTCGGTGAAAAAATTACGGTAATGATTACAGGACACTACAACGAGCGTCCGAAAATTTCGTATAAAAAAGTGCTTGAACAAGAGAAAACTCTTGCATTCATCAATGCGCACAAAGAAGATTTCGAATCGGTCATCGTCGATGCAATCGTGACCAAGAAAAATAAGGGGGGATATCTTCTTGAAGCGGACGATGTCCATTTCTTCCTTCCTCGTTCATTGGCGGCGTTTAAAGAGACGGATAACGTCATCGGCAAAACGGTCAAAGCACAGGTCGTCAAAATCGATCCTGCAGAAGCGTCAATCGTCGTTTCACGCCGCAAACTGTTCAACGATGAGCGCAAACGCAAAAAAGAAGTGATTGACGCATTGATGGAAGAGGGCAAAATCATCCAGGGGACCGTCAAAAAGATCACCAGTTACGGGATGTTCGTCGATGTCGGCGGGATCGACGGGCTGGTTCATTACAACGAGATCAGTTACAAAGGGCCGGTTAACCCTTCAAAGCTTTATAAAGAGGGTGATGAAGTAACGGTTAAAGCGATTGCGTACGATAAAGACAAACGCCACCTTTCATTGTCGATCAAAGCGGTTCAGCCTGATCCGTGGAAAGAAGTCGAAGAAGCGCTGGATGAGGGCGATACCATTACCGTTACCGTCAGCAATATCGAGCCGTACGGTGTGTTCGTTGATTTAGGAAACGACATCGAAGGGTTCTTGCATATCTCCGAAATCACGTGGGATAAAAACATCAAGCACCCGAAAGATTATTTGACTCTCGGTCAGGAAATCGACGTAGAGGTTATCGAAATCAACTCGAAAACGCATAAATTGCGCGTTTCGTACAAACGCCTTCAGCCTAAACCGTTTGAAGAGTTCATGAAAAAATGCAAAGAAGGCGACGTCGTTAAAGGGACTGTTACGTCATTGACCGACTTCGGTGCGTTCGTCAAAGTGGGAGGAGTCGAAGGACTTCTGCACAATCAAGATCTTTCATGGGATAAAAACGTCAAATGCAAAGAGACGTTGAAAATCGGTGACGAGATCGAAGTCAAAATCGCGAAAATCAATGCCGAAGACGAAAAAATCTCTTTGAACCGTAAATCACTTGAAGAGAGCCCGATCGATCAGTTTGCCATGAAACACAAAATGAACGACGTCGTCAACGCAACGGTCCGTGATGTCAAAGATTTCGGCGTATTCGTTTCTCTCGAAGGCGGAGTAGACGCGTTGATCCGTAACGAAGACCTCTATCCGCTTAATCCCGAAGAGCTTCAAATCGGTCAAACAATCGAAGCGGCGATTTTGGTAATCGATGCAAAACGCGATCGTATCCGTCTTTCGGTCAAAAAACTTGAGCGTATCAAAGACCAGGAAATGCTCAACGAAATCAACGATGACGAGTCGAACAGTCTTGGTGACTTGATCAAAGACCAATTGAAATAAGTACGATGCGACGGTTTACCTACTGGCTGTTTCCTCTAATAGCAGCAGCGGTAGCCGCGTTTATTGTCATTTTTATGGTTCAAATCAATCCGTCCGTTCCTTTATCGGAACGTTTTTCGGCGGAAGGGAAAGATGTATCCTTCGGCAATGCCGGAGCAGAAGAATCAAGCTGGCTGGAACGTTTCTCCCAAAGTGAGGAGAAAGGATATTTTTATCCGGTGAACGAAGTGCATTTGGTACTCGATGCCGGAGAAACTCCTTCGGTTCCAAATTACCGTCTTACGGTACCGCTTAAAGATTCATATGAGCTGTTTTGCGTCAAGCAGGAGCTTCATAACAAAGCGCTTCCCTATTTTCTCCAAAGAGAGGGTGACGCGATGACCCTCTTGGTCGATTCGAACGACCAGAACACACTCGCATCTCTTGTAACAAAACTAAAAACCTACCAAATCACGGCGACGCTGTCGCCTTATACAGAGGAAAAGTAATGGAAAAATATAAAATTGTCGTATGTGACCATATCCATGAAGAAGGGCTGAATATTCTTCGCCGCGACGATCAGGTCGAAATGATTTTCGCTGCCGACATGGATAAAACGGCCTTGTTGGACGTTATTAAAGATGCCGATGTAGCTATTACGCGTAGCTCTACCGATGTTGACGACAAATTTATTAACGCCGTGAAAGGGAAACTCAAAGCAGTTGTCCGTGCCGGCGTAGGAGTCGATAATGTCGATATTCCGGGATGTTCCAAAGAAGGGATTATCGTCATGAATGTCCCTACCGCCAACACGATTGCCGCGGTGGAGCTTACAATGACGCACATGCTCTCATGCATGCGTATGTTTCCGTACTCTCACGACCACCTCAAAAATCAGCGTATCTGGAAACGCGAAAAATGGTACGGGTATGAGCTGAAAGGGAAAAAACTCGGAGTTATCGGTTTCGGTAACATCGGTAGCCGCGTCGGTATTCGCTCCAAAGCGTTCGAAATGGACGTCATCGCATACGATCCGTATATCCACCCGTCCAAAGCGACCGATGTCGGAGTCAAATATACGACGAATTTCGAAGATATTCTCAGCTGCGACATTATTACGATCCACACGCCTAAAAACAAAGAAACCGTCGGAATGATCGGTGCGGACGAAATCGCCAAAATGAAAGACGGCGTCGTTCTTATCAACTGCGCACGCGGCGGACTGTACGACGAAGACGCCCTCTACGACGGTCTCAAATCGGGGAAAATCCGTTTCGCAGGGATCGACGTGTTCAACAAAGAGCCGGCAACGGATCACAAACTGCTTGATCTGGACAACATCTGTGTTTCTCCGCACCTCGGTGCCAATACGTTCGAATCACAGTACAACATTGCCGTCGAAGCGGCGCAGCACGCGATTGAAGCGGCTAAAGGGATTGCTTACCCGCACGCTCTGAACCTGCCAATCGACGAGACCAAAATCCCGTCTTTTGTCAAACCGTTCCTTGAAATGGTTCAAAAAATCGGTTTCCTCGCATCACAAATGAACAAAGCGCCGATCGTATCGATCAAAGTCAGCGGCCGCGGCGAAATCGCCGAATACCGTTCGTCTTTGGCTACGTTCGTCACCGTCGGTGCATTGGCCGAAACGTCGGGCGAAACGATCAATTACGTCAATGCCGATTTTATCGCCAAAGAACGCGGTATCAAAATCGAGACCGAAGAACTTGCCGAAAGCCCGGTGTATAAAAACCTTGTCACCGTTAAAATTACAACGGACAAAGAAGCGATCGAGATCAGCGCGACGATGTTCAATGACGACGTACAACGTATCGTCGACATCAACGGTTTCGGCGTCGACGTCGAACCGACCGGGAATATGATCCTCTTCAAAAACACCGATGTTCCGGGGGTTATCGGCCAAGTGGGAACCTTGCTCGGCGCACACAATGTCAACATCGCCGACTTCCGCCTCGGGCGCAACAAAAGCGGCGAAGCGTTGGCGGTCATCATCGTGGACTCCGCCGTCAACGACAAAACCCTCAAAGAGCTTTCTGCACTCAATGCCTGCATCAGCGTTTCGTACGCACGTATTTAATCTTCATTCTCTTCCTCTGCCTAGGCGCAGGGGAAAACCATTATTGTTTTCTATCATATTTTGACAATGCATTAAACTCTCTGGCTAACTTTTATATTTCAGTAATAGAGTGTACTTGTAGAAATCATTCCCCTTATACGGTATAATAAATGATCAAAACAACTACAAACAACTATGCTGTGCTACCCTATAAAGGAACCGTGTGAATAGACTGACCGTTGTTCGTCCCGTTGATGATCTCATTCAGGTTTTTGATGTGTACGAAAAACGGGGGGGAGTCACGTTTCAGCCGCCCAGACAATTTGCCGAACCCGGTGAATTGGCTCTTTATTTAACCAAGAAAAAAAAGATTTATTTCCTCTTTTCAAACGATAATGTCGTTGAAGAATCGGTGACGCTGCCTTCGGTGATCACGAACGAAGCGACGATTGAAAGCGCGCTCAATGCACGAATTCAGGACGAACGCGGAATCCACGACAAACTTATCTTGAAGTGCCTGGGTACATCGACGGATGCTACGGGCGAGAGTGCTACCCATCGGTACGAAGGACTCTATGAACACGAAGTTCTTTCCGCTATTGCCGCCATACCCAACCTCGAATACCTTCAACAGATTACCACGGAGCCTTACGCCCTTTTTGCCCTCTCTGAGCAGATATTTCAAGGCAGAAGCTACCTTTGCGTGTATACGAGCGAGCAAAAGAATCTTATTGTCGCCGTAGACGACGGAGTGCTTCTTTTTTACCGGACAGGGGTGATTGCCGTTGAGAATGAAATCGACCGGGTTGCGGAGCAAATCCGGGACATCAGTAGAACGGTTGCCTACGCCCATCAACAGTTTCGTGAAGTCAATTTTGAGTTTATTGCTCTGTCCGGTACGATTGCCGATGCAAAAGCGGCAACGGTCCAGCTACAAATGGCGACGCGCTTGAACGTGACGGTTTTAGCTCCGACGTTGATGGTTCGGGGATTGGACAAATACAATGCCCAAAATGCAATTCTTGAAATAGGGAGTCTTTACCTTCCAAAATCGATGAATTTTCTCCCGGATCGGGTCAAAGCAGCTCACGAATTTTATACGGGGGGCCTTATTGCCGCAGGGGTCGCTTTCGTCTTTATGCTGTATGCGTTGTTTCAGGGATTGAGTGCTTATCATGGCTATCAGGAGAGTTTCGATCAATACAGACTTACTGAATCCAGACTGTCGCAAACGCTTCGGAACACCGAGACGCTGAATGAACGGCAGCTCGATGAGATAACCGAACAACTCAAAAGTCTGACGCCGCTGCATGAGCATTTCATCGATGATTTGCTCCCTTTTGAAAATGTCTTGAATCTGCTCAAACCGAATACTCTGACGTATAATGAAAATAACGGCAGCGGGATTCTTGTATTGAATTTTAAACATAAAAGCAAGAGTCTAATGGATCTGTATTTGTTTGAAAAAAAATTCAAACATGAAGTCAGTGCGATCAAAAATGCGCAGTTCACCTCTTTGTATAAAACAGATTACAACGCGCTTGTCTTCGAATCGACGCTTGAAATCGGTGAAAAAGCCCAAGGTGTGTCCCGATGATCACGCGATGGCTTTTAACATTCGTCTTGCTCGTCATTGCCGTATTGTCATCGGCTTCCGTCGAATGGTTTGAGGCCAAGCGCCTTCAAGCGGAACAGATTACCGGAGTCTACAGAGATCATATCCGCGAGCTGCAAAACATGAACGACACCAATAAATGGCTGAAGAATGTGGTCATTCCCTATTTTTCGTCCATGCCGCTCACTAAACGCGACGCCGAACTTGATATGATCCGTTTTTACGATCAGTATGCGCAACGGTACAATTTCGGCGTCTCGCACTTTATTTATTACGATACCTCGGCCAAAATGGATGTCAGTTTTGACTTTACCCCGAATAATCAAGACGATATTGACCGTTTTTTAGCGCTTCGATATGATCGCGGCTTCATACAGATTAAAGAGTTCAATATCGAAGAGGGAACGATCCACGGTATACTGACGATTATCCAGCCGATACAGGGAGAAGCGAATGTATCTGGACACTAAATCGTTTGTACTCCTTGTTTCTCCTTTTGTCGTCGCAAGCGGTGTATGGCTGTTCAGCGATTCGCTTATAACATCCCTCGAGCATTTTTTTGAGCCGGCCCGACAACAATCGACAAAAATACTGCAGGAAAAAGGGGAACGGTATCGCTATTTGACCGAGCATCGAAACGAATACGCTTCTCTTCTGAAGCAGATTCAAATTCGGAATGAAAACCGGTTTTGGATCAGTGAACGTTTGTTTGTGCCGTTTGCCGAGCCACTCTCCTCCTCGCCGTCTGTTCCATCGGAATCGTCATTACCGCTTTTGCCGCCGCCGCTGCTTCCTGCAAGCAGTGGGGATTTCAAGGCTCCGGCGGCTGTGAAATGGAGTGTTCAGATGATACTCCCCGACCAGCAGACGGCCATTATCAACAATCAAATTATGCGCGTTGGTGAAAGCATCAATGGGGTAAAATTACTTCAGGTAAAAAAAGACAGTGTCAGCATCCAAACTAATAAAGGTATACAATGGATAAAATTATTTCACTAAGCGTCGGATTGCTTTTGAGTCTTTTTTTGGCGGGATGCTATACAAAGTCACCGCCGACGCATCCGGACAAACTTTCGGAAACGGCGCAGAACGCTTCGGCTTCGTCCGAGATCAAATTTTTTAACGAACAGGCTAAAAATACTCCGCCGCCGCCGATGGTACTGCCCAACGTATACCATAGCATTTCCCCCTTCAGCGGAAAAACCATCTCGATGAGGGCGGAAAATGCCAATCTTCGACAAGTCCTTTATATCATTGCACAAAATGCGGGGCTCAATCTGATCATTAACAGTGACGTCGATGCCAACACGACCATCACCCTGACCTTGGACAAGGCGCCGATTGAAGACGCGCTGGATACCGTGATGGAGCTGTCGGGATGTTCGTATACCCTGAAAAACAATATGCTTTATGTCCAACAATACACTCAGCGAACGTTTTCCATCCCTTATATCCATACCCAAAGTTCGTTTGATTCGACACTCGGGGGAGATATACTGGGGCAAAATGCCAAAGCGTCGGGGGTGAGCGGAAAATTTGCCTTAAACTATAAAAATCCGATCGAAGCCAACGATTTTTACAAGCAGATAGAAGCCAATGTCAAAGAAACCCTCTCTCCAAACGGTAAATACACCCTCAATAAATTTACCGGAACCCTCATCGTTACCGATACCAAAAAATCGCTGGACAACATCGACAGCATGCTCAAAAGAATCAAAAAAAGCGCTTCCCGGCAGGTGCTCATCGAAGCTAAAATTCTTGAAGTGGTCTTGAATGACGAACATGAACTGGGGGTTGACTGGAATACGCTTCCCGGAGCCATCGGCGATTTTACCCTTTCTCAGACGCTGGGGCTGTCTAAAGCGGTAGCGGGTACCTTTTCGTACAGCGACAAACATCTCAATGCCGTCATGCACGCACTTGATACCGCCGGAGACGTGGAAACGCTTTCGAACCCCCGTATCAAAGTCTCCAGCGGTCAATCCGCCCTGTTTACCTCGGGAAAACTTGTTCCGTTCTGGGATTTGGAAGTGACCCCTTCGACCACCACCGGCACCACCATCACACCCGCTATTTACGAATACACACGTCGTGACGTTCTGGACGGGCTGTCGCTCGGTGTTACCGCCAATATTACCGAAGAAGGGCAGATCATCCTCAACATCGTTCCGGTTACCTCTACGATAGAGGGCGAAAAAACGATTACCCGAACGATCGATACCGTCCCTGAAGAAGTGGCAAATGCACCTATCCTCAGCATCAAAGAAGCCGGGACGATTATCTATGCCCGCAATAACGATTTGGTTCTTATCGGAGGTCTGATGAATACGATCAAAAAAGATCAACGCGAGAGCATCCCCCTTTTGGGAGAAGTTCCCTATCTCGGAGCTCTTTTTTCGCGTACGTACCAAAAAGACGAAAAGCGCGAACTTGTTATTTTACTTAAGCTCACTATGGTAGAGCAATGAAACGTTTCATCCTGCTGAGCTTCGCCCTCATCACTTCGCTGGGAGCCGATACTCTCGCGTTCGGTTCCAAGGATGCAAGCACGCAGTCGTCTCCCCGCTCTTACCAATCGCTTCAGCTCAGTGTGACCCAAACGATGGAGGCCGCTCTTGCCGTGCTTCAAAAAGTACCCGCCTATTATCGTCATCATGTCGGCATTTACCAAAATGAAGAGCGTTATGTCGTCCGCTACCAAAATGACAAATTTCCACGCATTCTCCCATGGATCAGCCGTGATTTTAAAAAAGCGGGATTTAAAGACGCCTTTATCGTCCCTTCGACGACCGCCGAACCGATTCAACTTGCTGCCGCTGCCGCGCCCTCACCCTCGATGCCTTTGAAAAAAGAAGAGCCGAGCGTACCCGTACGTGCGAACATCAGCGAAGCCGTACCGACGTTGAGCCGACACGATCAGACCCGTCTGATCCTGGATGCCCAAAGGGCCTACGAACAGCGGGATTTCACCCAAGCAACGGTGTATTACGAAATGATGGATGCCGCGGGGCTGAAAGATCGTCAGATTCTGCTCAACCTCGCGTATCTGTACGGACGCGAAGGCTCTTTTGCCTTGCTGGAAAAAAAGATCGAAGGGAAACGGGGGATCGACGATTACCTATACGCGTACGGCATAGGGGCGCTGGAAGCAGGGCGCAGCGACCTTTACACCTCTTTGTCTCCGCATCTGATGTATGATAAAAGCGGCCGTCTGGCAATGCTCTGCGGCTATTTTTTCGAACAGGAAAAGAATCCCGAGCGGGCGCATACGTTTTACAAAATGGCCTACAATGCGGCTCCGTCCAACCCCCATATTCTTTATGCCTATGCCCGCAGTGCCGATATACGGGGGGAGAGAGACCAGGCGCTCTATCTCTACACGCAGCTTACCGAGCTGGGAAGCGAATTCGAATCACTGCGGCTCATCGCGCAAACACGCATCCAAACCCTAAGGAGATGACAATGAAAAAAGGTTTTACTCTCATAGAACTCTCAATCGTGCTGATTATTATCGGGTTGCTTACTGGAGGAGCGTTTCAGGTGCTCAAAATGATGAATGAAAAAGCCCGCGCAATCGAAGCCAAAGAGACACTACAGGCGGCAAAACAAGCGATTATAACCTTTGCTATCAATAACAACAATCAGCTTCCAGATCAGGCGGAATTCACGGCGATGAATCTCAAAGGTGCAGGAGATATTGCGATGTATTACAACTCTGATACAGCGTTGCAAACGAATGTGTGCAGCGTTGTATCTACCCCTTTGCAAACGAAGAATTCAAATGATGTTACGACCCCCAATATCGGGTTCGTCCTCGCCGTAGCCGGCGAAAATTTTAACGTTCAGACGGGGCGAATCGGTGATTTGATCACATTTCATCCGTGGAACACACCCAATATCGATGATGAAACGACGGTCTTGAATCGTCCTGAGCCTTACGACGATTTGTATACCCAAGTGACGTTGGGGGAACTGCAAGCAACGGTCGATTGTCAAAGTAAAAAATTTCAAATTATCAATACGATATTACCGAGAGGAACAGCTGGTGTCACGTATACTATCAACCCTACAGTGGTAACAACTGGAGGTACAAGCCCCTATAGCTACACTATCTCTGGTAACCCTGCGGGTTCTAGTTTAACGGGGAATACGTTTACATGGGCTACTCCTACACAGGGAAATTATCAATTTTCAGTTACAGCAACGGATGCAAATGGAGCGACTGATGATGGTGTTTTACTCTTGACAATAGATAGCAGCGGCGGCAGCGGCGGGGGCGGCGGTTCGGGAACGGTTACACGGCAAGAGTGTCTCGATGCCTGTGCCGCGGCGGGCGGAAGTCGCGGCGAAATAAAAAGATGCGAACGATCATGTCCAAGGAGATAGGATACAATAATGCAGCCAAATAAACCCATCGGAGTTCTCCTCCAAGAACTCGGCTTTATCACCGACGAGCAGATCAACGTCGCCCTTGACGTCCAAAAAGTCAATCCCAAGTTTTTGGGAGAAATCCTCATCGACCTCGATTTCGTTACTCCGAATGAAATCGGCGAAGCGATCGCCATCCAAAGCAAACTGGAATTTATCGATCTCGATACGGTTTCCCCGACTCTCGAAGCGATTGCCATGGTTCCCCAAAACATCGCCCAAACCCGTTTCATACTCCCTCTTTACCTCGAAGGGGAGATGCTCGTCGTCGCGACGCAGGATGTCAACGACCTGATGACTCTCGACTATCTGCGCAAAGAGACGCGCAAGCAGATACGCTATGTCATCGCCGACAAAAACAAGATCTCCCGTTTCGCCCAGCTTTATTATCAGGAACTCTCCCATCCGATCGAAGCCGAAATCCGAGCACTCGCCAAAAAAGCGGCGGACAAGCTCACGATCGATATTGTGCGGCTTGTCGATCTGCTGCTTAACAATGCCGTCAAAGAGCGGACTACCGATATCCATATTACGCCCGAGGGAGCGGCAACGCACATTTTTTATCGGATTGACGGGGTAATGCGCCATTACTTTTCCATACCGATCGATGTGCATCATCAGATTGCCGCGCGGGTCAAAATCATGGCTGAACTCGATATCTCGGAACAGCGCCGTCCGCAAGACGGCGCGTTTTCGTACGATTTTCTAAGCGAAAAATTCGATTTGCGCGTTTCGACGATGCCGACCAATTTCGGGGAAAATATTGTCATGCGTTTGTTGGGGCGCAACAGCTCGTTGTTTTCACTGACTCAGTTGGGATTTACGGCACAAAACGTCGAGAAAATCGGGCGCTATTTTTCGAAACCTTACGGCGTTATTTTGGTCGTTGGACCTACCGGAAGCGGTAAGACGACGACCCTTTATTCGGCCCTGCGCAAAATCAATCCGTTGCAAAAAAACGTCCTGACCGTTGAAGATCCGATCGAATATCGGTTCAGTTTCGTCAAACAGACGCAGGTTAACCGCAAAGCGGGGTACCTGTTCGATACGGCGCTGCGCTCTTTTATGCGACAAGACCCCGACGTCATGCTGGTCGGGGAAATCCGGGATACGGAAACGGCGGCGCTTGCCGTCCGCGCCTCCATTACCGGGCACCTTGTCCTCTCAACCTTGCATACCAACGACGCCGTGGGGGCCATTCCCAGATTATCCGATTTGGGCGTCCCGAATTATCTGATCGGCTCCGGACTTCTGGCGATTATCGCTCAGCGTTTGATACGAAAACTTTGCCCGTATTGCAAAACGCCCATAGAAGTCAGTGAGGAAGATTTGGCCGCAAAAGGGGTCGCTTCCGCACTGATACACGCGTATCCGACCCAGCACGTATATGAAGCGGTCGGATGTGAACGATGTCACCACACGGGTTATTCCGGTCGCCAGGCAATTATCGAGATTCTGGAGATTAACGATGAAATCGAATCGATGATCGTCGATGGCGCCACGACCCAAAACCTTCAAAAAGCGGCCCGCAATTATGGAATGGCTACCATGCGCGATGACGGTCATATCAAAGTGCTGCAGGGGATATCAACCTTTAGCGAAGTGGATCGGGTCGTATTGTAATGCTTTTTTTGGTGGAAAGTCTCAATAGCGATCATCGACGTTCTTACGGTCTTTTTAAGGCCGATAACACAAGCCTGCTGTTGAAACATCTCGCTACCCAACAGATCGTTCCGCTGCGTATTCGCCAGGTTCCCTCTTTTTTAGCCCGTTTTATCCCCGAAGCAAAGGTTAAAATTACCGCCGAAGAGGTGATTGAACTGATCGAGAGCCTCCATCTTGTGGTTAAATCCGGTCTTCCTTTGTATAACGGATTGATGGATTTGGCCGAAGATGCCAGTAACCCGAATTTTAAAAAAATGATGATTGCGGTCGGCGAAGAGATACAAAGCGGAAAATCGCTCTCATCCGCCTTCAGGCCGTATGAAAAAACGCTGGGAACGATGATCGTCAATCTGATTCAAATCGGTGAAGAGACCGGACAGCTCGAAGCGACTCTCGCGCGCGGAGGGAAATTTTTAAAGCGGACGCTGAGCTTGAAGAAAAAAGCAAAACAGGCCCTTATCTACCCCTCATTCGCATTTGCCACCGTTTCCGCGGCGATGCTCGTGTGGATGCTGTATGTTCTGCCGCAAATGACCGATCTGTTCAAGCAGATGAACGTCGTTCTTCCTCCGTTGACACTTGCTTTAATCGCCTCATCGGATTTTCTTTCCAACTATCTTGGGTATCTTTTTGGCGCATTGATCGTTCTGGTCATCCTTTTTAAAGTCATACACGCAAAATATCAAAAAGTCAGGTTTCATACCGATCGCTATATTCTGAAAATCCCGGTGATCAAGCAAATCATTTCGGGATTCAATATGGCTTTTGTCGCCGAATATCTCCGTTTGTCTCTGGTCTCGGGGGTACCCTTGTTTAACGCATTGGAAATTCTCAAAAACAACGTTAAAAACGAAGTCTTTCAAGAAGCGCTTCAGCGGGCTCATGATGATGTTTCGCGCGGACTGCAGCTTTCCGTTGCGTTTAAAAATACTTCTCTTTTCAGCCCTTTCATGATCCGGATGATGGGAGTGGGGGAGGTATCGGGCAATCTTGATTCCCAGCTTGAACTGGTTGCCGATCATTATCAGGAAAAAGTAGACTATTACGCCGAAAACATCGGCAAGGTGATCGAACCGGTGGTCCTCATACTCGTGGGGGGATTTATGGCGCTGGTGATGATCGGCCTGATGGGGCCGATGTACGATCTGATCGGGGCCATGGGAAATCAGTAGTTTTTTCCTAGTCCGCTTGAAAAAAAAAGAAAATACTCGATATAATAAAAAATATACAGTAATGAAAGGATATTCATGAACAGAAAAGGTTTTACACTTGTAGAATTATCGATCGTATTGATCATCATCGGGCTTATCATCGGAGGCGTTCTTAAAGGGACGGATTTGATCAACAGCGCCAAGCAAAAGAAGTTTTACAATACGTTTGTAAAAACATGGCAAGTGGCTGCGAATCAGCATCAGGACAGAAGCGGACAGGTATTAGGCGATGGGACAGCCAATGGCGGTACGGCAGCTACGACGGATGGTTTGCGTGAAGATATTGATCTTTCAGCTACTACTACAATTCAGACCCGATTGGCCGCTATCGGTCTGGATGTTCCGGTTACGAATACGGGGAATTCCGGTTCTTACAGTGTCGAGGGGAAATACGTCACGTCGACCGTAACGGCAAATTTAAATTCTCAACCGGTTAACGGTGTCGAACGCAATGTTTTCTATATGACGAACGTTCCTACGGATGTGGCTATGGCGATCGACACGATGGTTGACGGCACCGCTGATGCCGATTCAGGCGATGCGAGAATCAGTGCGACGGCAACTACAGACTTGGTAGATGGAGCAACTGCGCTTACGTGGGGCAATGCAGATACGGTAGATACTGTCAATATGAGCATCCTCTTCTAAAATCTTCTTTTCCCGCTTTGGCGGGAATTCCCGCATACTTTTTTTATCCATTAGAGACCTTTTAGCCCCGTTCCGTTATAATAGAATACTTTTTTACGCGGAGTCTGGATGAGTACGGAAGAGATCGGAGCGCTGTTACAGGATAAATCCAAACTCCTCTCCGAAATCTATTTCGAGCTGCAGGCGGCGTGCGAAGCCAAATACGGTCCCGATACCCTTGTCATCATCGAAGTGGGATCGTTCTTTGAGGTCTACGAAGTCAACAACGAAGCGATGAAGATCGGTAAGGCCAAGGATATTTCCTATCTTTATAATCACATCCCCAAAATACCGCACAAACCCCTATATTCAGGGCTTTTATAAATTCTTCATTTTCCCTTTTGAGTCGTTTTAAGTCCATTTGAGACTATATGAGCTACATAAAAAACTACATAACTTTTATATCAGTAAGAAATTAGGAAAAGCATTTTGACGGTTGTTGTATCTTGAGTTCGAAGTGGAAATTGTTTTTACGATTGAAAATATGTTGTGATTAAATATTATTGTGATGTTCAAAGTAAAAAATTAAGCAGAGTTTTTCTAAACTCGTAAGTATTTTAATGAATGAATTTGCTCTCATTCATATAATCGTATATAATATAACATCTAATCATAATGGATACATATGAGAGTTTCGGAGTATTATGAACTTGGACGCTCACAAGCATCTTTGGATTTTCTTGATGTAGATATTTACAATGACATTAAGCTTTATGTTGACCCATATGCATTTGAAATGATTTCATCAGAATTTTCAGACCGATGTAAATACTATATTCGAAATTTTTTTGATACATTGATTCAATTTATTCGTAATGGTGATATATCTAGTGCACGTACAATTCTATTGGAATTAAAAGAACCCAATGAAACACATTTGGGTGTTTCAAAAGAAAAATCTCAGGGAAGAGGACTAGGGCCATATTTGGCTTCAGAGGTATTGGATTCTTTAAAAGATAGCGAAGCAGTTAAAACAGGACTATTACAAAATCTTGAAGAAACAGCTTTGCTTATTAGAGGGGTTCGATATGACATCATCTCTGACATAACAACTAATATTATCAGAAGTGAACTCATTACATATACTCAAAAAATGGCTGAGCTTTACAATATCCCTCTTGTAGATGGTGTCGCATCTGGTCCTATGTGGAACCCAATTAATATGAGATGGGAACATGGATTAGTAAGTTTACCAAAAACAGATAAAGGAACTTTGCTTTTAATTCCCAAAGCTATTATTCGTAAAAAAACAAATTATGATATTGATGAATACTATAATCACTATGTCTTGGATTTTTTGAGAAGTCAAGAATTTCGTGCTAATAGCGGATTAATTGAAATGCTTAAAAATGGTAAACGTCGTATTACTAATAAAAGTTTAGAAAGCAAATATGGAAAAGAAAAAAAAGAAGTTTCGATTAGAGAAACACTTAATCATCCAAGTATTTTAGATAAATACAGAGAAGATAAATCAAACGATATATCGGATCCTCTAGATCATAATGAATTAGCAATCATAGAAAATAGTTCACTGCCGAATCTTGAGAAATTATTTGATCAATTAAAAGATATACCAACTGGCAAAAAAGATGCAGATGCATATGAAAAAATAATTGAACAACTAATATCAATCATTTTTTATCCAGATTTGATGTATCCCGAATTACAGCATAAAATTCACGATGGACGCAAAAGAATAGATATTAAATACACAAATATCGCGCAAGAAGGTTTTTTCTACTGGCTTGCACTTAATTATCCTGCTTCTCATATTTTTATTGAGTGTAAAAACTATTCATTGGAATTAAAAAATCCAGAATTTGATCAATTGTCAGGTAGATTTTCACCAAGCAGAGGAAGATTTGGATTACTTGTTTGTAGAAATATTGTTGACAAAGAACTTGCTTTAAAAAGATGTCAAGATACGGCAAAAGACGATAGAGGATTTATTCTTATTCTTGAAGATAAAGATTTTGAAGAATTGATACGGATTCGTCAATCAATGGATTATAAGAATATGATGTTTAAGTTTTTTCAACGAAAATTTGATCTATTGATTATGTAACATTGTAATTATTCTTACAGTCAAGAAGAGATGTTTTACAATTATTATTGAAAAATAATTAGTGGATCACAGAAAAAAAATCTGAATCTGAAAAGAAATCAGGTCTTGGTTTTTTGTAAAGTTTTGATAGTGATATTTTTTTCTTTTAATAATAGTATTTATAATTTGCAATAAATTATTGGGATCACATTGCTTCCTCTGCAAGCATGTATAAAAGAAGATAGTATCCAAAATAATTGATATACATTTCCTGCAACATACTCATCTCTCTTGATTTTATCAAAATTGGTTACTATGTCATTTTTTGATAGAAACGAGCAACTTAATATACATTCCCTATGTGTTTCATAGTTATTTATAATTTTGTGTATAATGTCTTTATCTGATGTAGATAAGGAACCTTTCCTAATTCTATTAATTTGACTTGTTGTGCCATCTCTTACGTATAGTTGACTAAATTTAGTTGATTTTTCAGCTATTAGCTCATCTAATGAAAAGCTCATATTGCCTAAGTTTTTTATACCTTGTCCAACCACTTCATGCATTTTACTTGCACTAAGACTTGTGGTATCACTCGCTTTTGAATGGATAAATCTTATTTTTTTATCGTTTTTATTAAATGCAATATGATCACACCATTCTATGCCAAGGTCATCACAAAAAATGTAATCATCTTGGGCATGGATATCTTCAACTGCATCAAACATTGAAGTATTGTCAAACTTAGTATGAGCTGTTGAGATTGTTCCCTTTTCATTAATTACATTATTAAATCTTGGTTGTGGAACTAATGCTTCTAAGATGCTATCAATTTCTGATTTTCCAGTTACATCTTTAAAACAAGCACCTCTAAAATACATATATTTAAAGTCATTGAAAACAATGCTATATAATTTTTGAGTAATCAAATATCTTTGTAAACTTTTACATACAGAATTTTCTTTGACTGATATTCTTCTAAGCCATGGAACATCAAACGTTAAACTTTTATCATTTATTTTTAAATCACCAATAGTTTCGTATGTATTTGTATTAATGATCTTTGAATATGCAATTTCTCTTGAAATGAAATTTCTTGTAATATTAATTTCATATACTTTTTCCAATAAGTCTAATATTTTTTCAATAATTGCTTTGTTCTTTATTCTTTTAAATTTTTTATCTGGGTAAGCCTTATAAATTCCAAATTCAATATTGTTCAGGTCTAATTCTTCGCGAATGGTATGTGCTTCAAGTAAAATGGCTTTAGGCTCAGTAATTGGCAAGATTTTTTCTAGTGCAACAGGTTGGGCAAACTTTTGAATAAATTTATTGCTATGTGAAGAATTCATGATCTCTATTTGTTTTTTTGCCCATAAACATATATCATCAATTTTTTGTCTTCCAGAAGATTCAATGACTCTACCTGTTGATGCTGTTAAACTTTTAGAAGTTGTATCTTTTTTAACTTTCATGTTTTGTGGGATTGCTTTTCCTGCTGAATGCATAGAAAGTAATCCATTTAAATTTCCAGGTGTTTCATAAGAAAGGGAATGTATTGCTTCTCCAGAAATAGTCATGTTTCTTAAAGCTACTTTTTGTATATGCATTGAGTCATCAACAATATTTAAAATTTTTTCATAATCCATTAATTCAAATATTTTTGACAAACTTGATGTAATAGTATTGGTGCTTTTTTTAAAGACGATTAAATAATTATCATATTCGATCAGTAAGATAAATGCATGTATCGTATCAAAATGATTGTCATCAAATATGAAATCCACTTTTTTCTTTGATTTATAAATTCTAAATGTATATTTAAATACGATATTCTCTACTACTTTACTCTGTCTAAAATCATTGAGAATATAGCTATGCGATAGTTTGTTGAGGGCGGCTTCTTCAATTATGTCTTTAATAGTAGAGTTAACAACTTGTTTACCATCTTTGATCCTATAAAACTGTGCGTTATTTGACAGTAAAACATGATTAAGCATGATTTCCCTATATTTAATTGTTTAAAAAAGTGTAGCGTAATATACTGCCATTATTTATAAAAACAGGAATTTTAGAATAAATTATTAATACATGTAATAAAAATTATAAGCAAAAAACTGCAAAAAAGCAGAAAAATCGAATCGAACTACATAAAAAGCTACATAACTTTTTAAATGAAAAAAATGAAATTCGGGAAAGTCTACAGTTGCCGAGTTTCATATGTTCTTTGAAAACTACATAATAGTTTTTTTAGCCATTTTGGGTTAAAATATTTATTATATTTAATGATGATTTTAGCCAAAAAACGGGTAAAAATTCTATCAAATTTGGAATGCTAAAATGCCTTTGGAGATGCGATGAATACGGAAGAAATTGGAGCTTTGCTAAACGACAAAAAGAAGCTCCTTTCCGAGATATATTTTGACCTCCAAATAGCATGTGAAAAAAAGTACGGACCCGATACCGTTGTTATCATCGAAGTGGGGTCATTTTTCGAGGTATATCAGGTAAATAATGACGAGATTATGGTCGGCAAGGCCAAAGAGGTCGCCGAATTTCTCAACATCCAGCTCACCCGCAAAAACAAAGCCATTCTTGAAAATTCCATCCAAAACCCGCTGCTCGCAGGGGTTCCGACCGTATCGATCGAACGCTATCTCAGCCGCCTCGTGCAGTCGAAAAAATACACAATCGTCCTCGTTCGCCAGCAAGGCGAGCCGCCGCACATCCGCCGCTATATCTCCAACATCATCTCTCCGGGGACGAATTTTGACTACATCGCCGAAGCAAGCGAAAATTACATCGCTTCCTTGCTGATCGACCAAAACCACGGCGTTTATTCGGTCGGATACGCCGCCATCGACGTCGGAACGGGGAAAACCCTCATCAACGAGATTCACGGAACGCGCGAAGACAAAACGTACGCCTTGGATGAAGTGTTTACCCTCCTGCAAAGCTATCAAACCTCCGAAGTCGTCGTGACGTTTTGCGACGCGATGATCGATACGGACGAAGTGATGCGCTATCTGGAGATCAATGCGCACCATCGTGCGAGCCTCAACGACAAACGGCTGCGGATCGATTACCAGAACGAACTTTTCGGGCGTATCTATCAGATTCGTTCTCTCCTCAGCCCTATCGAGTATCTGGATTTGGAGCGTTTCCCGTACGCCTCCGAATCGCTGGGGGTGCTGATCAACGTCATCATTGATCACGACAGCGCGATCATCGAAAAGATGAACCGCCCGACGTTTCTGGGGACGTCGCGCTATATGTATCTGGGGAACAACGCGGCCGAACAGCTCGGGATCATTTCACGCGATGCGGACGAGATGACGGTGCTCAAACTCATCGACAAGACCTCCACGGCGATGGGAAAACGGTTGCTGCGCGAACGGCTGCTCAATCCCGTCTGCGATCCCAAACTGCTCGAAGAGCGTTATGACCTGATCGAAAAGATGCAGCTGCACATCGCGCCGCTGGAGACGAAACTCAAAGAGGTGTACGACCTCGAGCGGATACTACGGCGGCTGAAGCTGGGGAAACTGCATCCCTACGAACTGGCTTATTTTCATGCATCGCTCAGCGCCGCCGAAGCGTTGTTCGACGAGGCGAAAAAACTGGGGATTACGTACGACAGATCAAGCGCGCAGGAGTGCGTACAATGCGGCGTCGAGTTGCGCCGTATATTTGCCATCGAGACGTGTGCGAAGTTTCGGCGCGATCAAGTGGACGAGAACCTGTTCAACGAAGGGATCGATCCCGCCATCGACGCCCTCGAAGCATTGCAGCGTTCCAACGAAACGAAACTGCACGCCATTATCGAGCACATCGGCACTTTTTTCGAAGGGGAAGGGGGACCGTATGCGTCCCTCGGATGGCTCGAGAGCGAGGGGTATCATCTGCTGATGACGCGCAACCGCTACGTGAGCGTCGAAGAGCAGCTCTACAACAGTTTTTTCACGCTCGAAGGGGAGCACTATTTTTTCCGCGATTTTCAGGTTCGCAAGCTTAAAACGTCGGTGAAGCTCTCTTCGGCGCTGCTGGACGAACTCTCGATCGAGAATGCAGGGGCCAAATCGCGGATGCTCGCACAGGTACGGGAACGCTACGCCGAGCAGCTGGAGCAGATTGAGCGGCGTTTTTCGCACGCGATCGAACACCTGATCGGATTTTTGGCGGTGCTGGACGTTGCGCTCAGCAGCGCTAAATGCGCCGCGCAGTACCGTTACGTCCGCCCCGAGATCGTAACGGACGCGAAAGAGGCGTTTATCGAAGCGGTAGGTTTACGCCATCCGCTGATCGAATCGCGCGAGGAGAACGGGATATTCGTTCCCAACGACCTCTTTTTGGGCAAAGCGGGGGCTCAGTATTTCGACGAGCACACGACGATTGAGGCCAGCGGAGGCGAAGACGTCAAAGGGGTGCTGCTCTATGGGATCAATTCCAGCGGGAAATCCTCGCTGATGAAGAGCATCGGCCTTGCCGTCGTGATGGCGCAGGCGGGGTTTTTCGTCCCTGCCGCGAGTCTCCGCTTCGCTCCCGTCGACAAGCTCCTGACCCGTATCGTCTCCAAAGACAACCTTTACAAGGGGCTTTCGACGTTTGCGGTGGAGATGCTGGAACTGCGCAACATCTTCAATCGCGCGACCCCAAATACTCTCATACTTGGGGACGAGATCAGCCACGGCACCGAGACCGAATCGGCGCTTGCCATCGTCGCCAGCGCGATTCTCAAACTCCGCGAAATCGGCAGCCTTTTTATCTTTGCGACGCACTTGCATCAGCTCTCAAGCTTGGCTGAAATCCAAAAAGCGCGCGGTATCGTGCTGCTGCATCTGGGGGTCTATTACGACGAAGCAAGCGATCGTCTCGTGTACGACCGAAAACTGAAATCCGGGAGCGGTTCGACGCTGTACGGTCTGGAGTTCGCCAAATCGCTCCATATGGACGAGACTTTCTTGAAAAAAGCGTACGAAATACGCGGCCGGATCACCGACAAAACGCACGAAGCGTCGATGCTGAAGCGGGAGAAAAAGAGCCGCTACAACACGAAGCTCTATCTCACCAAATGCGCCCTGTGCGAAGAGGCGGTCGACGAAGTCCACCATATCGTCCCGCAGGCCAACGCCGATGATGGCGGTTCGATCGGTCATTTCGGGATGAACCACCGCTACAATTTGATCCCATTATGCGCCAAACACCACCGTCTCGTGCATGAGGGAAAAATCGCCATCCACGGTTTCGTGATGAGCGAGGACGGCTTACGACTGAGTTATTCGGAAAGCTAGGAACGGTATTCCTGTAGCGTCTGCATGTAGTTGGCCCGCTCGTACGCCGCTTTGTTCGGGCAGTGATGGAGCGAGAGCGAACCCTTCATCTGCGCAATCGATTCGTATTCGTGTTTTTCCATCCACTCTTGCAGCTCGCCCAGAACGTTTTCGATATGAGAGGCCCCGTGGCGCAGCAGCGCCGAGGCCATCTGTACGGCGTCCGCTCCGCTCATGATCGCTTTGAGCAGATCCAGATGGGTGTGTACCCCCGTGGAGAGGCACAGTGAGAGGTTCAACTCTTTGTACAGTATCGCCGACCACCGCAGCCCTTCGCTGAGTTCATCGGACGTGGAGAGGACAACCCGGTGCAGGGCGTTGAGGTTGTCGAGGTCGATGTCGGCGCGTACCGGACGGTCGAAGAGGACCAGCGCTTTGGCCCCTTCGCGTTCGAATGCTTTGGCCATATGCGCCGGCGCACTGAAATAGGAGTTCATTTTGATGCTGACCGGAAGCGTCGTATTCGCGCAGACGGCTCGCACGTCTTGCAGATACATCTCTTCGACCGAGCGCCCGTCGATGGAGGGATCGGTGGGGATATAGGTGATGTTGAGCTCGATGGCGTCCGCTCCCGCTTCCTGAAGTTTTTTGGCGTAGCGGATCCATCCTCCCGCCGATACCCCGTTGAGGCTTGCAATCAAGGGGATGGCGATATCTTGTTTGAGTCTGACAATCTCTTCGAGGTAGTGTTCGGCATCGAGGTTGTCAAACGATTCGGGTTCGGGAAAATAGCTCAGTGCTTCGGCGTAGCTTTCGCTCCCCTCAAAGAGGAAATGGTCCAGCGCATGGCTCTCATGGTTGATCTGCTCTTCGAACAGCGAATGCATGACGACGCACGCGGCTCCGTGGTCTTCAAGGGCTTTGACCCCCTCGTACGAACCGCTCAGCGGCGATGCCCCGGCTATAAGGGGATTTTTGAGTTCAAATCCCATGTAGGATGTTTTCAGGTTCATGACTCTTCTCCTTGGGCGGGAGATTCCCACAGCTGTTCGAGATTTTGGTAGCGCCGCCACATCTGCCGGGCATGTTCGGAGGCGGTTGCGAGGAACGTCTCGGCGTTGGCATGGTTCATTTTATCGACCATGCTGAAACGCGTCTCGTTGTACATGAACTCTTTGACGCCGATTTGAGGCCCTTTGTAATCGAGGGTCATCGGGTTTTTGCCTTCTTTGGCGAGAGAGGGGTTATAACGGAACGTCGGCCATAATCCGCATTCGACCGCTTTTTTTTGCTGATCCATCCCGTAGCGCAGGTCGTAGCCGTGGGCGACGCAGTGCGAATAGGCGATGATGATGGACGGCCCGTCGTAGCGTTCGGCTTCGATGAACGCTTTGAGCGTCTGGGTGTCGCTCGCACCCATCGCGACACGGGCGACGTAGACGTTTTCGTAGGCGACCGCCATCATGGCGAGGTCTTTGGGCATCTGGGCTTTGCCTTCGGCGGCGAATTTGGCGACGGCACCGGTAAAGGTCGCTTTGGACTGCTGGCCTCCGGTGTTGGAATACACCTGCGTGTCCAGAACTAGAATGTTGACGTTTTTGCCGCTGGCAAGGACATGGTCAAGCCCGCCGTAGCCGATGTCATACGCCCAGCCGTCCCCGCCGATGATCCAGACCGATTTTTTGCACAGGTAATCGGCCAGTTCGCCCAGCATGCGTGCCTTGGCGTCCTGCAGGGTTTCGAGGCGCTTTTTGAGCTCTTCGACCCGTTTTCGCTGTTCGAATATCTCCGGCTCGCCGCTTTGGTCGGCGGACAGGATCGCCTCGCACAGCTCCGGGCCGATTTGGTCGCCGAGATCGCGCAACAACTCCTGCGCATGGGCGGTGTGGTGGTCGATGGCCAGACGAAATCCGAGTCCGAATTCGGCATTGTCCTCAAACAGCGAATTCGACCATGCGGGACCTCTTCCTTCCGCGTTTTTCTTCCATGGGGTGGTGGGTAGATTCCCGCCGTAGATGGAAGAACATCCGGTCGCGTTGGCGATGATCATACGGTCGCCGAAGAGTTGGGAAGCGAGCTTTATATAAGGGGTCTCGCCGCATCCCGGACAGGCGCCGGAGAATTCGAACAGAGGCTCGAGGAATTGGCTCTCTTTGACTTTGGACTGTTCCAAACGGGAACGATCGATCAGGCTCAGCGAGGTGAAATATGCCCATTGACGGCTTCCCGAATCGCGCAGCGGGTATTGGGGCACCATGTTTATCGCTTTGAGGTTGGCCTGCGATTTGTTTTTTGCGGGGCACATTTCGACGCACAGGGCGCATCCGGTACAGTCTTCGACGCTGACTTGCAAGACAAAGCGCTCCGTGTCGCCGAATTCTTTCCCTTTGGCTTGTACCGACGCAAACCCCTCGGGTGCTTCGGCAAGAGCCGGCTCGTCGACGATCCCCGTGCGTATGACGGCGTGGGGGCAGACGAGGACGCATTTGTTGCACTGAATGCAGCTCTGCGGATCCCAGAAGGGAACTTCCAGTGCGATGTTGCGTTTCTCATACTGCGTCGTTCCGCTCGGCCATGTTCCATCCTCGGGAATCATGCTTACCGGGACTCGGTCTCCTTCTCCCGCAACGAGGCGAGCGGTCACGGTGGTGACAAAGGAGTCAAAAGAGCCTTTAAGAAGAGGCTCCATCTCTATGGAGGAATCGGCTCTCGTGAGGGGGACTTCAAACAGGTTGGCCAGCGTCGCATCGACGGCGGCATAGTTTTTGCGGACGACCGCTTCGCCTTTTTTGCCGTAGGTTTTGAGGATGCTCTCTTTGATCTTTTTAATCGCTTCATCGCGCGGAAGGACTCCGGAGATCGCGAAAAAACAGGTCTGCATCACCGTGTTGATGCGGTTTCCCATCTCGTTTTCTCTGGCGACGCGGTAGCCGTCTATCGCGAACATCCTGATTTTTTTGAGGGTTAGCTGTTCCTGCACCCGTCGCGGCAGACGGCGGTACAGTTCATCGGCACCGAAGGGGGAGTTGAGCAAAAAGACCGCCCCCTCTTTGGCATGGGAGAGGATATCGAATTTTTCCAGAAAGACGTTTTGATGGCAAGCGATGAAATCGGCTTTTTGGATCAGGTAGGTCTTGCGGATTTCCCGAGGGCCGAAGCGTAGGTGCGAGATTGTCATCGACCCTGATTTTTTCGAATCGTAGACAAAATACCCCTGCGCGTAAGAGGGGGTTTCGGTGCCGATGATTTTGATCGAGTTTTTGTTCGCGCCGACGGTTCCGTCCGAACCGAGGCCGTAGAAGATCGCTTCGAACATCCCCTCGGAGGGAAGGGTAAATGTTTCGTCCCACTCCAGACTCGTATGGGTAAGATCGTCGATAATCCCGATCGTGAAGCGGTTTTTGGGAGAAGGCTTGGCGAGTTCGTCGAACACCGCTTTGACCATGGCTGGGGTAAACTCTTTGGACGAGAGGCCGTAACGTCCTCCGATGACGCGGGGCATGGGAAATCCCAATGTGTTGTTCATGGAGGCTTCGCCCAAGGCACTCATGACATCGAGATAGAGAGGCTCGCCGAAGGACCCTGGTTCTTTGGTGCGATCGAGTACGGCGACGGAGCGGACGGTTTTTGGGAGCGCCGCGACGAAGTGAAAAAGCGAGAAAGGGCGGTAGAGGCGTACTTTGAGTACCCCGACTTTTTCCCCTTGGGAAACGAGATAGTCGACACTCTCGTGGGCGCATTCGGCACCCGATCCCATCAGTACGATAATACGTTCCGCATCGGGGGCACCGACGTAATCGAAGAGGCGGTAACCGCGCCCGGTGAGAGATTCAAACCGTTTCATCGCCGATTCGACGATCCCTGCGGCGGCATCGTAGTAACGGTTGACGCTCTCGCGTCCCTGAAAATAGACATCGGGGTTTTGGGCGGTACCGCGGATGAACGGATGGTCCGGGGTGAGGGCGCGGGAACGGTGGGCTTTGAGGAGTTGGCCGTCGATCATCGCTTTGAGGGTATCGTCGTTTAGCAGAGTGATCTTGTTGATTTCGTGAGAGGTACGGAAACCATCGAAAAAATGGACAAACGGAATTCTGGACTCCAGCGTAGAGGCTTGTGCGATCAGGGCAAAATCGTGCGCTTCTTGCACGCTGTTGGAACACAGCATGCCAAACCCCGTCTGCCGTACGGCCATGACGTCACTGTGGTCGGCAAAAATGGAGAGCGCCTGCGCCGCGATGGAGCGGGCAGCGACATGAAACACGGCAGGGGTGAGTTCTCCGGCGATTTTGTACATGTTCGGGATCATCAGCAGCAATCCCTGCGAGGCGGTAAAGGTCGTTGTCAGCGCTCCGCTTTGCAGCGCGCCGTGAACGGTACCGCTCGCCCCCCCTTCGCTTTGCATCTCCATGATGTCGGGGACCGTGCCGAAAATATTCTTTTCGTGGCGTGCGTGGTAGGTATCGCTCAGTTCCCCCATCGGCGAGGAGGGGGTGATGGGGTAGATGGCGATCACTTCGCTCAGTTTGTAGGCGATTCGGGCAACCGCTTCATTGGCGTCGATCGTGTCTGTTGTAGAATTCATGATTTCTCCCGATGCGAGAATGAACGATTCTACTACGCTTAATGTTAAATTAAATTGATACGGGCACGCGAACGGTTTTGCATCCGCCGCCCGTTAGGCCATGACGCGCTTCAGCGGGCTGGAGTAGGGCTGCACGAGCTGCATATAGATTTTCGGAATGTCGATGATCGAGATCATCTCGTTCCCGAAATCCTCGGCGCGGTCGGGGATGATGACCGCTTTGGTCAATGAGTTCTCGTTTTTGAGGACGTTGCTGTAATGGCTGATCGAGCGCAACGGAACTTCAGGGCTACTGTAAATCGCATCTACCGCCAGCCCCAGATGGAGAATCTGACCGTCGATGTCGGCTTTGACGACGATAATCGTATCGTGCTCTTTATCGTATTTTTTCTCCATTCCCATCAGTTTGGCGAGCGAAATGACGCTCACCATCCGTTTGTCAAAGCCTATGACCCCGAGGTTGTATTCGCTGGCATGGAGGATCGGGGTAAGCTCCTGATGCATCAACGAACAGACGACCTCTTTGGATTCGATCGCGAAAAGGGTGCTGCCGATGAAAAACGTGGAAATTTCGCACGTCTCTTCCAGTCCGCTGGGTTTGGGATAGACATAGGTGCGCCGCTGAGACGTTTCGCTGCTCTCGATGGCACACTCCCCGATCGGATGGAAAAGAACGGCAATTACGTCGTTGCGGTAACCGTCGCTTTGTTTGTATTCGCGGTATCCGCTCGAGCAGGTTGCCCCTACCGCATAATACAGGCCGTTGTAGGCGATCATCTGCGCATTGCTTTGGGCGCAGGGGAGTTCGAGTATCGAATCGGGGAGGGGAATCGATGCGCCGATAGCAATCGATGTGTCCGTTGATGAGAGAACACGGCCGCGTCGGTCGATAAAGAGGGCGAACATACCGTCCTTGACTTCACCCAGATCGTTTTTGGGGAGGATGTCATGCAGCATCGCCTCAAATTGAGGTCTGGAGTCGAATACGATGCCGATGCCTCCGACGCTTTCTCCTTCAAAATTGCGGATGCAGGCGTTGTAGACATACGTATAGTCGTTATCATAAAATGTGCTCTGCTCGTAGTCCGACACGACGTACTCCTGGGTCGTCTGAAGTCTCAGCGTGTCCGAAGCCCACGAATGACCTACTTTTCTTCCGACGTAATGCCCATCAGCAGGATTGGAAACGGCGACGATCGTGCCGTCGCGGTCGTACAGGAACATCGTACTGTAGACCGTATAGAGTGCGTTGATGTAGCTGAGGATCGAGCCCATTTTTTCCCGCTCGGAACTGCTAAGGTCGCGTTGTCCCAACAGCTCTCTGAACGTTGTGGTGAGCGCCCACCATCGGCAGTCGTTGGCCCGCTCGTAAAGGTTGCGGTCCATGATGTCGATTGCCAGTGAGGACTGGAACCGCAGATCTTCCAGATACCGCTCAAGCATGGCAGTGTTGAGGTTGGTGACGGTATGCTCAAAGACCTGTTTGGTCTCTTCGCCCGTTTTGGAAATCTCGCCCAACAGCGCTTTGGTAAAAGGGTTCTCTTTGTTAGAGGCATTGGCGATCTGGACGTTACCGTTCCAGACGGTGATGTCCAGCTCGGTCTGGATTTTTTTCGCTTTTTCCAAAATCTCTTTGAGTTCCTGCGGAAAATAGTCGGTCGTATTGGCAACTTTGTCAAAAAGAGGATTCGCATCCAGCGTTTTATGGGCCGAGGAGCGGAATGCCAAATGCATCGGAACCATCGCATGGCCGATCCAGCCGGGGCCGGCATATCCTTGATAGCCGCTGGTTTTTACCGCTTTGTAGAGGTATTCGAATCCGGCGTAATAGGTCTGATGCGAGTCGGTATTGCGTGCTTCGAGCGTGGAGCCGACCGGAACATGATGCGGTGACGAGGAGGCGATGACGCTTCCATCAGGATCTAACAGCTCCAACGCGATGTAGGGATTGTCGCGGGTGAGTTTGCGGAAGATGCTTCTAAGTTCGTCCTCGAAGCGGAAAACGAGACACAATACGCCGAGCGCTTCGTCGGTTGAGGGGTCGCATACCCGGTATGAATAGATCAAAGAGGGTTTGTGATGGGTCAGGTCGGAGGAGCGGAACGTCTCCACATACCCCTGATGCGTTTTGAGCGATTCGGCAAGCAAAGGGTCTTTGGTCGTTGTGACCGGATTGTCGTGATCGAGCTGGACGAGGACGCGGCCTTTCGCATCGAGGAGAATGATGTTCTCATAGACGCTGTATTTGGCGACGTATTCGGCGAAACGTTCGGTCAGAGCTTCTTTTTTTTCCATTTTGATTTGGCGCAGCTCTTCGGAAGCGGAGCGTTCGGCCATTGCCAAAAAGTGCAGGTAGTTGCGGATATCGTCATCCGTTGCGAGAAATCCGATATCGGCCGTTCGTTCGAAAAGGTTACGGATCAGAATGTCAATCGCCGATTGTGCTTTGGACGAGAGCTCATCAAGACTTTTGTTAAACGTTTCTTGAATCAGACGGACCAGAGGTTCATCGAGAAGGTCTTCGAATGCTTTTCGGGTTTCGCTGGTATCCATCCCGATGTTGGACATGGACCCCAAAAGGGTCAAAAGATCCCATTTATCCGAAAGTGAACTCATATTTTTTTCAAAATTCTGCACATCGGACATATAGCCGATGAGGTGATCGCGCTGCATTAAAACTCCTCATAAATTATCGCTGTGACAGTATAAAAGGCAATCAAAAATTGTAAGCGGTTTTGTTGATCAATTATTAATCAATGAATTGACGGTTACCGATCGGTTACGATAATGTGGTGATAAAATAATCAGTTTTGCCGCTCGGCTTTAGGAGGAGCAGCTCAGTTTGAGGTTGTTCAATGACGGCGGAGTCGGAAGGGAATAGCGTTCGAAAGCATCGTGTTCTTCGAACGGACTTTGGGCGATACGGAGCAAGTCGTTGACGAGGGTGAAATCTTCGTTTTCGGCACGAGTAATCGCTTCTTGAAGGATATGGTTCTTCAGAACGTATTTAGGATTGGTGCGAAGCATCCGTATGTGTCTCTCCTCCGTCGATGAGGTGTTGAGTGACAACCGTGCATCGTATCGGTCGAGCCAGGCGTTCAGCGGATCGGGAGAGCGCGCCAAGGAGAGAAGAGCGCTTCGCTTCCCGTCGTATCGGCTGAGGGTCCGAAAAAACGGCGTCATGTCGATTTGGGCGTTTTCCATCACGGTAAAGAGAGAACGGAACAAATCGCCATCACTCTCCTGCGCTTCGTCCAGCCCCAGTTTGGCGCACAAAAGTTCGAGAAGTTTGGTCGTGAAGCAGGGCGCATAGCGTTCCAGCTCGGCTTCGAGTTTGTCTTGCGGTATCAGGGGAGAAAGCGCGAGTGCCAGACGCTGGAGGTTCCACAATCCGATTCCCGGCTGGCTGTCATAGCTGTAGCGGCCGTAAGTGTCGGTATGGTTGCAGATATAGCCGCTCTCGAACGTGTCCATAAACGCAAACGGTCCGTAATCGATCGTGATACCGACCGCCGACATATTGTCAGTGTTCATGACGCCGTGGTTGAAACCTACCGATTGCCACTGCGCGATCAGTTGGGCCGTGCGACGGACGATTTCGGCGAACATTTTCAGATAGGGTTCCTCGGCTCCGACAAGTTCGGGAAACGATTCGCGTATCAGAAAATCGGCAAGCTTTTCGAGCTCGGCATGGCGGTTGGCGTGAAAAAAATACTCGAAACTTCCGAACCGTATCCATGAAGGTGCCAGACGCAGAACGATAGAGCCTTTTTCCCAGCGTTCACGGGCGACCTTTTCGTCCGACGTGATGATGGCCAACGCTCTGGAAGTCGCAATTCCAAGACCGTCCATCGCTTCGCTCATCAGATATTCCCGAATCGAGGAACGCAGTACCGCGCGGCCGTCTCCCTGACGGGAATAGAGGGTTTGCCCGGAGCCTTTGAGCTGAAGGTTCCAGCCGTTTGTTTGCCCCAGATTGACGGCGCGGCCGTCCCCGAGCCGAGGGACGTAATGACCGAATTGATGTCCCGCATAGCACATCGCGTAAAAGCGCGATCCGTTTAGGCGGAATTGGCCGTTTAGAAGCGCTGCCGTTTCATCGGGCGAGAGTTTCTCAGGATCCAGTCCCAGCAGTTGCGCGGCGGCAGGGTTGAGGCTGACTAGACGGGGGTTTTTCAGCGACGTCGGAGCCGATTCATGATAAAAGATCGGATCAAGTTCCAGATAGGGCGTGGTTAAAGTCAAGTCGGATAATTTCATGAGAGAGTTTTACCTCAAAAACATAAAACCCTCCGAGGCATCTTAAACGAGGTAAATACTTTTAGGATTCCAATAGGAGCTGTTTCTCGTCCCCTTCGCGCCGTAAGCGGATATGGGTCGCTTTTCTTTGGGGGGTAAGAATGTATTCTTGAGAGGTTTTCGGATCGATGAACACGACCCTTGTATGTCCGTTATACGTACCGTGATGGGTGATAACGGCGTGCAGATCGGCTTCGTAGAGAGTATCGAGTTCCTCTTTCAGGCGTTGCAGACGCTCATTCTCATCGCGGAGCCGTTCGTCTTCTTGTTTCAGGTTTTCAAATTCGGTTCTGTACTGCTGCAGGTGCACGATGTCGGCTCTCATAGGCGATTTGCCGTTCTTTACGGCATCTTTGATTCGTTCTTGAAAATGTTTGATGCGGTTTTGCTTGTCTTTAAAAGAAATCTCTTTTGCGATAAATTCCTTGCTCTGCTGCTGAAGGCGGGATGTTCGTGTCCGAATTTCGAGTTCTACGGCTTCGATGTGATCTTGATACGCTTTGATGGCGCGGGGATCAATGATGAGATTGTTTCCGTCCCCTTCGATCGTTTGAATCTCGATGGATTCAAGGGCCGTTAGGCGGCCGTTGGAATAAAGGGTGTCAACTTCGATGATTCGGGCGACGATCTCTCCGCCGACCATTTTTTTAACCCGCACAATGTCGGCTTCGACGCGCCCCGTCTCCAGAATTTCAATATCGGCCTCTTTGGCTTTCAGATTGCCGCGGTGAAGATGGATATTAGCTCTTTCGCTCACTCGGATATTTGTTTTTTTGTGCGTTTGGGCGCCGATATGGAGTTCGCACGCCTGAATTTTGGCATGGGCGCCGACGGTTCCGCTGACGTTTAGTTTTTGCACGTCGATGTTGACGCCGATGCCGATCGAATCTTCGTTCGCTTCGTTCTTTTTGACTTTGAGGGAAATCTCTTTGTCGATTCCCGCTTCGATGGAACCGGTATCGCGCAGACTTGCCGATTCGATATGAAGTTCTTGAGAAATACCGAATACCCCTTCCTGGCGCTGTACGTATCCTGAAATGCGGGCGTAAAAGCGGATGCTTTCTTCGTCTTGTTCGGTCGTGATCGTTTCATCGTCGACCATGATCAACCCTGCATGACGGGAAAGCGGCTCGGGTACGGCAATATGGTGCCCGTCGCATCCGCGTCCGTCCTGCCCGTTTTTCGGAAAGATGTACTCAATCAGCAAATCCCCAGGATTGACTCCGTCGATAAAATTATTCTGTTTTTTGAGGTTTTTATAGTGATAGATCACTTTGTCGTCGACCGGAGGAACCGGGGGAAAAAATTCTCCGACCGGAAGGCGGTACGGCGCAGTGAGTGGTCCTTCTTTTTGTATTTTCATCAGAAGGCGGGTGATCTCTTTGTCGAGATTTTGATCGTAAAGCCCGATCATAAACCCGTGCCGAAGCTGTTTGGTCAATATGGCTTTTTTGATCCATTCCTGTACCCCTTGCTTGAGGGGGATTTCCGATTTCGGATCGATGAGCGCTACGATTTTGCTTTTGTATTTGTCGGTGGCGAGGTTGAAACGAAGATTCAGATACGGATGGGGTTTAGCGGGATGTATGCGGATCTCATACTCTTGGCGGAGGAGAAACGTGCTTGAGCGGATTTCGATTTCCGTCGTTTCGCTGAGAAGATCGTTGCCTTTAAGCAACTGCCACTCTTCATCAACCGTTCCCTCATAATAGGTTTCATACGAAAGAAGGTCGAAATCAAGGGCATCAGCGGTTATCCCCCGGCTATTGGCGACTTCAACCAGCGTATTCGTCACATTGTCAGTAAATTTCGTTACCGGGGGATATTTAGGCAATCAAGGCTCCATAATCGATACTTCGGTACGCTCGTGAAAGTTAAAATGACGTTCCAGATCGGAATTGTCGATCAGAACAGGGACAACAATCAAAGAGGCAATAACTGCCGCAATTGTACCAAAAATAAGTGAAACACCGAGCCCTCCGAATACCGCATCGCTGGCCAGGAGCGTGGATGCGAGGATGATCGCCGCGGCGGTCAGGAAAATCGGTTTGGCACGGGTAGCGGTTGCATAGGCGATCGCCTCTTTTTTATGCATCCCTTTGTCCACCATCAGCGATTTGGTAAAGTCGATCAACAACAGCGAATTGCGCGAGCTGATCCCGATCAGGGCGATAAATCCGATCAGTGACGTTGCGGTAAGGAAGAACGTATCGGCGCTAAAAATATCCATGATCAGATGGCCGAAAATGACTCCGATGATGGAGAGAAAACTGCCCAGCAAGACGATTCCGCTCAATACGAAGCTTTTGTAATAGACGACCATCAGTAAAAAGATGAGCACCAGCGCGGCGATAAACGCGCCTCCCAGATCGACGAACGTATCGAGGGTAACCTCCATCTCTCCGTCCCACAGCAGCTCGTAGCGTTCATGGGTTTTTTTATCGATCAGTTCAAGGTTGAACAGTCCGATTTTGTGAATGTCGTATTCATCGGTAAACGTTTCTAAAATCATCGTACGGGCATCCATCAGCGGGTAAACCTGAGAAACCATGTCGGTTTCGGCCAGGACGTTCGTCATTTGATGGAGGTTTTTGGAGACGATCATCGGATTGGATTTGACCGGAACGATCTCGACGACTTCGGTGATGGGGACCATCATCCCCATCTGGTTCATCAGTTTCAGCCCGGCGAGTTTGTATTCGATCGCCGTTTTGTCACGTGAGGCGAATTTTTTCCCTTCGGGAGTCAACGTCAGGAAAATAGGGATCTGATCGGTCGCTTTTTGGGAGTTTTTGACCGCTACGCCCATCCCCTCGAATGCCAGATAGAGGATATCGTTGACCTGCTTGATGTCCAGCCCCGAAAGGCTGATTTTGTCGGTATTGACCCGTATCTCGAATTTGTCGTAGATTTCGTCTTGCATGATGTCGATGTCCACAAGCCCTTCGGTTTTGGTAAATACCCCTTTGACCCGTTCGCTGAGACTGCGGATACCGTCGGCATTGTTTCCGTAGACCTCGGCGACGATGGCGGCCATCGTCGGAGGGCCGGCAGGGGGTTCGATAAATTTGATGCTCGTTTGCGGATAGATGCTTTCGCATTGTTTGACGATTACGGGACGCAGCCGTTGCACCATCATATAGGAAGGTTCGTCACGGTCATGTTTTTTCGTCAGATTGACGACCACTTCGGCAACGTTTTCGGAATTTTTAAAATGCGAACCTTTGATAAGTCCCGCGAAATCCAGAGGCGCACCGGCTCCCAAAAAGACTTCGGCGTCCAGCGCCTCTTTCTCTTGCTGCAAAATGCCGACGACACACTCGCTGACGTCGCGTGTCTGCTCGATCGAGCTGCCGCCGGGAAGGTCAATGTAGACCGAATAGGTATCGTTGTTTTTCCCCGGAAGCATCTTGGCCAGTACAAGCTCGCTCGGAATCAGGGCTACCGAAACAATAAACGCGCCAAGCGTCCCCCATAACACCTTTTTTTTCTTGGAAGGGGTGTTGAGAATATCCAGCAGATAATTTTCAAGTTTTTTATACATCAGTGAACCTCTGCGTGATGATCGGGTTTTTTAAGAAGCCGTACCGCCAGATACGGGGTAAAAATATAGGCCACAAAGAGCGATGCGATCAGTGCGACGGGAACGTTGGCGGGGATCGGCTTCATAAACTGCCCCATCATCTGCCCGACAAATGCCATCGGTACCATGGTGAGGATGATGGCCAGCGTTGCGATGTTGGTCGGTGCACCGATTTCATCGGTCGCCTCGATCATCAGTTCATCCGCGTCCTGATCAGCCGCACCCGGCGAATGGAAATGGCGATGGATATTTTCGATAACGATGATCGCCGCATCCACGAGAAGCCCCAGCGAGAGCAAAAACGCAAAGAGGGTGATCCGGTTCACCGTCTGCCCCGTGATGTACGCGATAAAAAGGGTGATTGCCAGAATCGCCGGAACGGTAAACGTCACGATCAGCGATTCGCGCCACCCCAAAACGAACACGAGAAGAATCGCGATGATGACGATGGAGAGGATCAGGTGAAACACGAGTTCGTTGACCGCTTCGTTCGCCCGTTCGCCGTCGTTGCGGGTGATGACGTAGCTGATCCCTTGCGATTTCATCTGCTCTTTGTATTTTTCGAGTTCTTCTTTGACCGAATCGGCAATGATGACGGCGTTGGTCCCTTGCAATTTGGAAACGGTCAGGGTGATCTGATCTTTCAGCGGCGAGAATTTCCCGTCTTCGCCGCGCACGGTGACGAGGGCCGATTTGAAGTTCTGGATGTCGCTTCCGGCCGTGACGGTAGCGACGTCACGCAGATAGATCGCCGATCCGCCGTATTGGGCAACGATGATGTTCCCCACATCCTCGATGCTCTCTATCGCGTTGCGTACGCCGATCATCACGATCTCGTTCTTTTCGGTTTTCCCTTTGATCTCCGGGACATTGTACGCCAGCGACTGGGTCGCCTGTACGATCTGACCGAGTGAGAGGTTGTAACCGCTGAGACGGTTCATATCGACAAGTACGTTAAACTGATGTTTCTTGGCTCCCTTGATGTCGGTAACGGCAACGTTGGGAAGGCCGTTGATGTGATGCTGAATCTCTTTGACGTGATCGTAGAGATGGGTAGGGTCCATGTTCGGATTATTGGCATAGAACGCAACCGAGAGGACGGGGATGTCGACGTCGATATCCAGAGGTTTGATGATCGGCTGCATCGCTCCTTTGGGGAGGATGGCCATGTTCTGCATGATTTTGTCGTAGATTTTGAGGTTGGAATCCTCTTTTTCCTCACCGATGTAAAATGCGGCGTTGATGACGGCGACGTTGTCCATCGCCATGCCGTGGATGTGCTCGATCCCTTTGACCTCTTTGAGTTTGCGCTCGAGCGGTTTGACGATGACGTTTTCGACTTCGCTTGCGGTAGCTCCGGGGAGGGCGATGATGACGGTGGACCCGCTGACGACCATCTGAGGATTTTCTTCACGTGGCATCAGCATCAGCGCGATATAGCCGATGACGAGCAAAAATATCCCTAAAATAGGGGTGAGAGGGTTGCGGATAAAACCTTTGGCTAGCTTGCCGGCAGTATCTTTGGGCTGATAGGAGAGAGAGTCGCTCATCAGGTTCTCTCCCTATTGAATTTCGACGGTTGCGTACATTCCGGGATACACGGTTTGTTTGGCCGAAAATGAAACTTTGATACGAAACGTATGGGTCATCGGGTTGGAGCTTGGGATAATGGCGCTGACCCGTCCGATACCCGTATATCCTACGGAGGGGATCGATACTTTGACTTTTTTCCCTATCGGAACGAGTTTGAGGTTGTTTTCGGCGACTTCCACTTCGATTTTAAGGGCATTCAAATCGGCCAATACGATAGCGGGCATCCCCGGCATCGCCATCTCACCGACTTTGATGTTTTTGGCGATGACCACGCCGTTGTTCGGGGCGGTGATGCGAAGATAGTTGTACTGATTGTCAACTTCCTTGAGACGGGCTTTGGCCTGATTGACCTGACGTTCGGCGATATGGATCATGTTCTGGAGGTTCTTACGAGAGAGTTCGAGGTTTTCGACTTCGTATTTGCTAACCATATCCTGAGCCAGAAGCCGTTTGTTACGCTCGAGGTTCAGCTCCAGATTGGCGTATTGGTTTTGGTACATCTGCAAGGAGAGTTCGGCTTGGGCAATTCCCAGTTCGACTTGCGTCTTGGCCGAATCGATTTCGCGCGAGTCGATCGTGTAGAGAAGCTGTCCTCTGGAAACCCGTGAACCTTCCGAGACATTGACGCTGGTAACAAACCCCATGTTACGGCTTGTGATCATTTTTTGGTTGTCGCTGATGACGCTTCCCGAGAGACTGAGGCCTGCGGCGCTGAGGGTAGATGCTAAAGTTAAAGCGGCAATAATAAATTTCATTATTTGACTCCGTTGCTAAGTTTTTCAAGGGCGAAGATGCGCTCGTTGCGCTGGTTTTTGACCATTTGAAGGTTCAATACTTTTTCGATCTGCTGGGATTGTTTGACGATGACGTCGCTCATCGAAGCGAGGTGTTCGTGATAGCGACCTTCGTAATTGCGGTAAATCTGACTGGCGAGTTCGAGTTCTTTTTCGAGACTTTTGACTTGAGCGTCGAGACTTTCGATTTCTGTACGGATTTTGTCGTATTGAAGTGCAATCCCTTTTTTGGCAAGTTCGACCTGCGTTTTGGTTTTCAGCCGTTCGATCTGTGCTTTTTCAAGGCTGTTTTTGTCAACTCCGCCGTTAAAGAGGTTCCATGTCAGTTTGGCGCCGACCGTGTAGGCTTTGTGGTCGCCGAAATCGCCGAACAGGGTATCATCGGCGCTGCTTGCTTCGGCAAACGCACCTACCTGCGGCATGAAAGGAGCATACGCCAGATCGACCATGCTTTCGCGTACGCCAAGTCCTTCTGATGCTTTTTGAAGGTCGATGTTGTTGGTAAGGACGTTTGATTCATCGATTGCGGAGACGGGGTAATCGTTGCGAGGGAGTTCGATTTCGGTGACGTTTTGGTTCAGCAGAAAGCTGATGTAATGGTAGAGAAGCTTTTTGTTTGCCTCCATCTCGGTGAGACTGCGTTCGACGTTGGCTTTTTTGGATTGGACTTCGAGAAGGTCGACTTTTTTGGCGTATCCTTCCTGAATCATCATCTGGGTTGTTCTTTCCAGCGTTGAAATATTCCCCAGGATCACATTCATGTGATTGATACTGTTTTGCAGCAGCGCCATGTCGTAATAGCTTTTACGCAATTCGTAGCTTTTCTCGGTTTTGACCTGCGCCGCGTCAAGCTGTTTGATCTTCTCCATCTTTTCGGCGATATCACTGTACGCGCTCAGTTTTCCCCCGGTAAAGAGCGGGAGCATGTAGGTGAGTTTGCTTTGATAATAGTTATGGTAACCGGGGTAGTTCAGATGTTTCGGGGGCTTGGTATAAAGATCGGGCGCACCGGCCATCTGGTTGGCGACGAACTCGTCGGCACTGAAATCCCCGAATGTCGCTTCGCGCGAGCTGAGCTTGAATCCGAAGACGTTCCCGGCATCGTTGGAACGGCTGAATGTCTGGGTAAAATCGAGTGAACCGAAGTGGTAACCGCGGGCGATGTCGACATCGTTTTCGGCACTTTCTCTATCAAGATCGGCCGTTTTGATCTCGAGGTTTTGTTTATGCAAGAGATCGAGCGCTTCGTTCAGACTGAGGCCGCCCGCCTGCAGATGGCAGGAAGTCAGCAGAAGCGACGCGCATAAGATACGAGAGATAGCAGACATGAAGATCATCCTTCTAACTATTTGTGTTATTAATCAAATGTATAAGTATTATTATACACACTAACAAATTCAGCGAAACTAAAAAAATGTGAATTTTAATAACGTAAACGAACGAATAGTGTACCATAAGTTACATCGCGTTTGAAATTCGCCGTCGATTCGGGTAAAATTCGCTCACTTTAATAGATTCAGTAACAAAGGTTTTCCAATGGCAACAATCGGAATGGGTGATATCAAAAAAGGCGTACGTCTCGAAATTACGGGCGTGCCGTACAAAGTCGTTGAGTTTCAACACGTTAAACCGGGTAAAGGGGCGGCATTCGTCCGTTGTAAAGTAAAAAGTTTTCTTAACGGTAAAGTGATCGAGAAAACGATCCATGCGGGGGATAAATTCGAAGTACCAAACTTGGTTCATACAACAATGCAGTTTTTGTATGATGATGGCGAAATGCTTCAGTTTATGGACAACGAAAGCTACGAACAGCTCGGTCTTACGTACGATCAATGCGAAGATGCAATGAAATGGATCAAAGACGGCACCAGCGTTCAAATGATTTTCCATAACGGCAACGCGATCAGCGTTGAAGCTCCTGAAATTATGGAACTTAAAATTGTGGAAACCGCACCGAACTTCAAAGGGGATACTTCCAGTGCCTCTAAAAAACCGGCTACTCTCGAAACGGGTGCAGTGGTTCAGGTCCCTTACCATGTATTGGAAGGCGATATCATTCGTGTTAACACCGTCGACGGTGAATACATGGAGAAAGTGAAATAAGGTATTATAACCTTTAGAAAATTTCGCCGCAGGAGTATGCAATGCCTACAGTATTGGTTCCGATTGCCGAAGGGTTTGAAGAGATCGAAGCGGTTAGCGTCATTGATGTGATGCGCCGCGCCGGAGTTGACGTCATTATGGGTGCACTGAGTGAGCATTTGCTTGTCAAAGGGGCGCACGGCATCGTGATGCAAGCCGACCGTCCTGTTGCGGGAATATCGGCCGACGAGATCGATATGATCGTTCTTCCCGGCGGATGGAACGGGACGAAAGCACTGGCACACGATGCGCATGTCCAGTCTCTTCTTAAAGCGATGGATGCCAAAGGCAAAAACATCGGCGCTATCTGTGCCGCACCGTTTGCCCTTGATGCTGCGGGCGTTCTCAAAGAGGGGTACACCTGCTATCCCGGCATCGAAGATGAGATCAAAGTAGGGGGATTTATGGGTGATAAGCAGGCCGTTGTCGAGAGCGGCAATGTCATGACTTCCCGTGGACCCGGTACGGCGATCTGCTTCGGTCTGGCCATTGTTAAAAAGCTCGTAGGTTCCGAAGCTGCCGGGAAAATTCGCGGCAATCTTCTTGCCGATTATTGTGCATTATAGACTTCTTGCGCTTGCGTGCATAAGCGTTACGCTTCATGCCGAAGTGCTTCTCTCCCCGACCGAAAGTTATACACAAGAACAAGCGCGCCAATACTGTCGTGATGCAGGCTCTTCCTGGCGGATGATGTCCATCGAAGAACTTTTCTTTCTGCCATCAAATACCCCGTTTCGTGATGCGTTCAGCTACTGGTCTGCCAATCAGGGACCCTCGGACAATACCGTCATCGGAAGCGGTTCCGAGGGGGACGGCGGGATCATCGCGACGCTGGGGTACAGTTTTTTTCCGAAAGAACGCAACATTACCCTCTCTCCTCCAACCAAACGGATCGCCGCGGCATGTATCAACACTCCCTTAACGGTACGAAAACATGATTATATCCTGACAGCCGAGGGGACGAAGGACCGCCGGAGCGGGCTTCTATGGCATACGCTGGATGCGACCGACAAACGGGCTAAATACACCTTCGATCAGGCCGAAGAGATGTGCGAAAATCTCACTCTGCACGGACGTAACTGGAGGTTGCCGACCCTTGAAGAGCTTTACGGCATCGTCGATTATTCCCGTTTTCGTCCTACGGTCGAGATGAAATATTTCGGCCCCATGATGCACCGTTATTACTGGACGGCCGATGCGTTAAACGATACCGAAGCATACGTCGTCGGATTCAAACTCGGTTCGGTAGCCACCGTCGCGAAAAAAGAAGAAGCGTATGCGCGGTGCGTAAGCGATACGCAATAAGTTTACGCATACCAAGGCTTTTTTCCCTCTTTACTCACAAGCGGTATTATCCGTTCTCTTCAATATATTAAGATTACAGAATGATTTTTAACCATCAAATGACTGATATATGACCGTTTTGATGTTAAAGTAACGTTTATCAATAAAAATGAGTAAACTTGAATGTAAAAAACTGAGCGGGGTTAAGTTAAGTGATTGATAATCTATCATGGTTAAAAAACAAAAGTGTTCTTTTTGCCGAAGATGATGTCATCATGCGAACGCAAACAACCGAAGTTCTGGAAATGCTGTTCGGGACGGTATATCCGGCAGAAGACGGTGAAGAAGCGTATAGGCTTTACGAAGACGAATCTCCCGATATCATTATCACCGACATCAAAATGCCGAAAAAAGACGGATTGAAATTGATCGGTCAGATACGCCGTTACGATTACCATACGCCGATCATATTGTTGACAAAATTTGCGGAAAGCGACATGCTGATCAATGCGGCCAACCTATCGGTAGACGGTTATCTGATCAAACCGATGCAGCTTGATACCTTGACCGATGCCATTTGCAAATCGATGAAACGGACACAAAAAGAGATGGGTCCAGTGAGACTTGGGCAAGAGCTTTTTTTCAATATGGCGACACAGGAACTCTATCAAAATGACAGGGTCGTTCCCTTGGGAGGCAAAGAGCTGGATTTATTGGTGCTGCTAATCAAACAACGTTCAAAAACAGTTACCAAAGATGAAATATCCAGAGTATTGTGGCCGTTGGATCCTATTTGCGATTCTGCGATCAAAAATCTTATTCTCAGAATACGCAAAAAAATAAATACAGATATCATCATTTCCGTCAGAGGCATCGGATATCGCCTCAATACCCGCGAATCTTCCTATACGTATCTTCAATCATGAATCCATACCAGCATCTGTTTGAACATGCCAAAGTCGGTATTGCCCTTTGCAGTGCCGATAATAAACGTTTTGAACTTGTGAATCCCATTTTTGCCCGTATTCACGGGTATGAACCCGATGAATTGATCGGCGTCTCTCCGGGAGAAATTTTTGCTCCGCAATGCATTGTGCATCCAGAAGATTCCGTCAAAGACAAAAAAGATTATTTTTGCAGCTTGGATGATGTTTCCTTTGAGACGGTGCACACGAAGAAAGACGGATCATCTGTGGACGTGGCGATTCATGTGACGGTGATTCGGGATGACAACGGCGATATTAGACACCGTATTACGAATCTTCAGGACATCAGCGAGCGCAAGGCGATTGAAAAGAAAATTGAGTTTTTGGCTCATCACGATCACCTCACTGGTTTGCCGAACCGCATTCTTCTGAAAGATCGGGTCGAACATGCGATCGCATATGCTCAGAGAAATCACTCCAAAACGGCGCTATTGTTTCTCGATTTGGACGGGTTTAAACGGATCAACGATTCTTTGGGGCATTCTGTCGGAGACGAGATGCTTAAATCGGTTTCTTCAAGGTTGCAAGAATGTCTGCGGAAAACGGATACTGTCAGTCGGCAGGGAGGCGATGAGTTTATTTTGATTCTTTCGGATATCACCGATGCGAAATCGGTTATCGTCCCCATCGTAAAAAAGCTTTTGAATGAATTCCAAAAACCGTTTCGGATCGACAATCACATTCTGTCGACTTCCGTATCAATCGGGATCTCATTGTGTCCCGATGACGGAGAAACGTTTGAATCGCTGCTTCAAAAAGCCGATACCGCGATGTACAAAGCAAAAGAGCTCGGACGAAATACGTACTGCTTTTATACCGACCGTATGAACGCAGATATGACCGAACAGCTTAAATTGCAAAGCGATTTGTTCAGAGCCGTGGAGAATAATGAGTTAGTTCTCCACTATCAGCCTCAGATTGATCTGAAACAAAACCGGGTTACAGGCGTTGAGGCATTGATCCGATGGCGTCACCCTCATACGGGGATGATTCCTCCTATGAAATTCATTCCTATGGCCGAGTCGAGCGGTCTTATCGTAAATATCGGGCAATGGGTAATTGAGGAAGCATGCCGTCAGGCGTTTGAATGGCATCAACGGGGACTGGACATCAACGTCGCGGTCAATATCTCTCCGATCCAGTTCAAACGGGGCAATCTGGAATCCGTCGTCAGAGAAGCGCTTGCCGCGTCAGGCTTGAGTCCTGAAAGTCTGGAACTGGAGCTGACCGAATCGGTTATGATGCATGATACGGAAAACACGCTTCGAACGGTATGCCGTTTGAAAGAGATCGGTGTACAGCTTTCCATAGACGATTTCGGTACGGGGTATTCGAGTCTGGCGTATCTCAAACGTTTTGCCGTAGACAAACTCAAAATCGACCAATCGTTTGTCCGCGATATCTGCAACGACTATGAAGATGCCATAATCGTCAAGACGATTATTCAAATGGCCAAAAGCCTGAACCTCAAAACGATTGCCGAAGGGGTAGAGAACGCGGAAGTGCTAAACGTCATAGACGGATACGGATGCGATGAGGTGCAGGGATACCATTTTGCCAAACCGATGGAAGCGGGAGAATTTGAAAATTATTATAATTCGCGGAAGGTGTAACTTGCGCGAATCTCGCTATAATACTGTCATTAAAACGGAAAATCCGTAAGCTGCCGAATCTGCACTTTTTTATCCGCTTCAACCACCAAAGGAAACCATACCCCAATGTTATTTACCGATCTTAACCTCTCCGCACCGATTCTAAAAGCGGTTGCCGAAGAAGGCTATACGACCCCGACCCCCGTACAGGCACAGGCGATTCCGCCGATTCTCGAAGGGCGCGATATGCTTGCCGGAGCCCAGACGGGGACCGGAAAAACGGCGGGGTTTACCCTTCCGATGCTCGAAATCCTCTCCAGAGCGCACAATGCCAAAGGGCCTCGTCGCGTTCGCGTCCTGATCCTTACCCCGACGCGCGAACTCGCCGCACAGGTAGGCGATAGCGTCAAAACGTACGGCAAATACCTTCCGTTCAAAAGCGCCGTTATTTTCGGCGGCGTCGGGATACAGCCGCAGATTACGACGTTGCGCAACGGCGTCGATATCCTCGTCGCCACTCCCGGACGTCTGCTCGATCACGTCTCTCAGGGGACGGTTGACCTGCGTCATGTCGAGATGTTCGTACTCGACGAAGCCGACCGGATGCTGGACATGGGATTTATCAAGGATATTCGCCGCGTCATCGCGATTTTGCCGGCCAAAAAACAAAACCTCCTCTTTTCGGCGACTTACAGTGACGAGATCAAAAAGCTGTGCGAATCGATCCTCCGCAATCCGGCCGTCGTCGAAGTGGCGCGCCGCAATACGTCGAGCGAGCTGGTCAAACAAAGCGTCATTCTCGTCGACTGCAAGCGCAAAAGTGCGCTGCTCGGAAAACTGATTGCCGACAATAAATGGGAACAGGTGCTCGTCTTTACCCGTACCAAACATCAGGCAAACAAACTCTCCGAGTATCTCCAAAAAATCGGCATTACCTCCGCAGCGATCCACGGCAACAAAAGTCAGAGTGCCCGCACCAAGGCGTTGGCCGATTTCAAATCGGGTGCGGTGAAGATCCTCGTAGCGACCGATATTGCCGCACGGGGTCTGGATATCGATCAGCTTCCTCACGTCGTTAATCTCGAACTCCCCAACATCGCCGAAGACTACGTCCACCGTATCGGCCGTACCGGACGGGCGGGAAATGCCGGAGAAGCGGTATCGCTCGTGTGTGTGGACGAATACGACTACCTTAAGGGGATCGAGAAGCTGATCAATCGCAAACTCGACCGGAACATCATCGAAGGGTTCGAACCCGATCCCTCGATCAAAGCCGAGCCGATCCTACAGGGACGCGGCGGAGGAGGGCGCGGTAACGCCCCTCGCTCCAAGCCGCAGGGACAAAAACGCGAAGGGGGAAGCCGGGAACTCCAGAAGCGGGAAAACCGCACCCACCACGGCGAAAGCAGACGAAGCCGGTAGATGAAAATCCTCGTCGACGCCGACGCGTTCCCCAACGCCCTCAAAGAGATACTGCTGCGCGCGGTGCTCAAGCGTCAGATCACCACCGTTTTTATCGCTAACAAACGGATCGGTATCCCCGATGTACACCACGTCTCGATGGAAGTTGTGGCGCAGGGGCCGGACGAAGCCGATCACCGCATCGCCGAATTGTGCGAATGCAGCGACCTCGTTATTACCGCCGATATTCCGTTGGCTGACCGTATCGTCACCAAAGGCGCCGTCGCCCTCGACCCTCGCGGCACGATCTACGATGAGAACAACATCAAGCATCTGCTGGCGATGCGCAATCTGATGGATGAGCTCCGCAATGCGGGGGAGATCACCGGAGGGCCGAGTGCCATCGGGGAGAAAACCGTCCGGGCGTTTGCGGACGGACTGAACAAACTACTTTCAAAACCGCGTTAGCCTTTTTTTTCTTCCAATACCGCATACGTCCCCGTGGCAAACGCGACGAGGTTGTCCCCGTCGTGGAGCTCGATCGTGACGAACGACGTCTTTTTCCCCTGACGCATCACCTTTCCGAACGCGCGCAGATGGTTCCCAGAGGCGGGTTTGAGGTAGTTGATCTTGATCTCCATCGTGACCGAGGTGAATCCATCGGGAAGGTTAGAGACGGCGGCGTACCACCCCGTGTTGTCCATGAGTGTCGAGATGACCCCTCCGTGGATAAACCCCAGATGCTGCAGATGATAGGGCATCGTTTGAAGTTCCACCTCGGCGCTCCCTTGTTCGTAGCGGATCAGTTTGCCGCCGATATGTTCCAGAAACGGAAATTTGATATCATGCATATGCGCTCCTTTTGTTGTGAACGCCGAAGGAACTCGCCCCTTCGGCTGCGTTGGCCGCTATGGCATTAAAGCTTGCCTCTGCCGAGGCAGAACGCTGCTTGTAGGCTTCGTAGGTTTGGGCGATGATCGCGATTCCCCGACGCATCTGCTCGGGGGTTGTCCCGGTGAAATTGAAGCGGGCTTCGGAGCAAAGCGGAGAGCCGGGATAAAACTCCCCTCCCGGAACGAACACGGCCCCATTGCTCAGACACTCCATCGCCAGCTCCTTCGCATCGACCCACTCAGGGAAGCGGCCGTAGATGAACATCCCCCCTTTGGGCTTCGTGTAGCGAAAATCGCTCAGCTGTGAGGTGAGTTCTTCGGCTAATGCGTCGCATTTTGCTTTGTAGGTTGAGCGGACCGTACGCAGGTGTTTGCCGAACAGTCCGCTTTCCCAGAAACGTTCGGCCAGCAGCTGTGAGAGCGTCGAGGTGTGCAGATCGGAACGTTCTTTAAGCGCGAGGATCGGCGCAAGGAGCGCGGCATCCCCACGGATCCATCCCAGACGCAATCCCGGAGCCAGCGTTTTCGAGAACGATCCGACATGGAGGGTGTGATGCGGTGCGTAGAGCGCCATCGGAGCGAGGCGCTCTTCAAAAAACAGCTCCATATAGGCGCCGTCCTCGACGATGATCCCCTCGTGCCGGATGGCGATCCGGGCAAGCTCCTCGCGCTGCGCCTCCGAATAGCTGATCCCCGTCGGATTCTGGAAATCGCACATGACGTAAGCCCGTTTCGTGATGGCAAAACGGCGTTCAAAAGCGTCGATGTCGAGTCCCTGTTCATTCAGCACGACGGGATTGAGCGAACACCCGTTGGCGCTGAAGGCGTTGAGCGCCCCGAGGTAGGCGGGTGCCTCGACGACCGTGCCGAAGCGGAAATAGGCGCGGCTGATCAGATCGAGCGCCTGTTGAGCACCCGTCGTGATCAGAATCTCTTCAGGTTTGGTCTCCAACCCCATGGCGGTGTAATACGACGCCAGTTTTTCGCGAAGCGGCAGGATACCCGCGCTGAGCGAATACTGCAACGATGCGGGGGAAGCGAACACATCAGCCGCCGCCTTCTGCATCGCTTCGAGAGGAAAGAGGCTCTCATCGGGGAGCCCCCCGGCAAACGACACCGTATCGCTTCCGATAACTTCGAGAATTTCCCGGATGAACGAGCGTTTCATGGACGATCCTTTTTTTTTCCGCTATTGTAGAGGAATCTATTTTTTTATTCTTTATCCAAAGGATCAAAAAAATTATCCAAAATAATCATTATTTTGATTCAAATATGCTAATATGGTTTTATGAAGCGGGAAACAAAATATCTTCATTCTGACATTGTCAACAGTGTGTTGTCGTACATTTATCTGCACATCGACACGGAGCTGAACGCGGCCGAGCTGGCTCACCGCGAGAGTCTGAGTGTCCATCACCTGCAGCGGATATTCAAAGCAGAGACGGGGAAAAACCTCTACGAGACGATCAAATCGATACGGCTCCAAAAGGCGGCCAGTCTTTTGCTGACCAACAAGTACGCGACCGTCTCCGAGGTAGCCCGGATGTGCGGCTACAGTTCCCAGACCTCGTTTATCAAGGCGTTTGGGGAGCGGTTCCATACGACGCCAAAGGTGTGGAAAAGCGGCGCGTATCTGGAATATTCCAAAAAAATTCTCGCCGGTTCACCCTACGGCGCTTCCGGACGCGATTTTTCCGGGACGATCCCTCGCATCGTGAAAGCTCCCCCGATTTATGCCGCGTACATACGCCATCGGGGCTACAACATTTCGATCAAGAACAGCTGGAACCGCCTGAGAGGGTGGAGCATCGAAAACGGCCTTGACGAGAGTGCCCGCCAGATCGGGTTCCACCACGACAACCCGACGATCACCCCGCTGGAGGAGTGCGCCTACATCGCCGCCATCGAGGTTCCAAAAGGGGAACACCCCCACGGTGCGGTGGCCTATTTCGAAATCCCCGCGTCGTTGTGCGCGGTGTTTCGCATACAGGGCAAATACGGAGATGTGCTTCATTTCATGCGCTACGTTTACCAGATATGGCTTCCCGAGAGCGGGTTCGAAGCCAAGACACTCCCTCCGTACGCGATCTACCATAAAAACCATTTTCTCGACCCTTCCGGCGAGTTCGATCTGGAATTTTATCTCCCCATAACGCTTCTTTAACCTTTTTTCTTCCCATTCAGCGCTCTTTTCCTGTACCGTTTCCGAGAAAATCGACCGGCAAAAATAATATTATTAATATAATAGTTATTATAATAAGTATTTAAGCCTTATCGCTCTACACTTCCGCCAATTTTTACGGAGGAGGGATGCGATGAGTTTCGAATCGGACAATTCGGTCGCGTTTTTGATCGCCAAAACACGCAATATTCTCAAAAACGAACTCGAAAAAGAGCTCAAACCCTACGGACTCACCTACGCCCAGCGGGTTATACTGATCCGGCTGTGCGAAAAAGACGGTCTGACCCAGAAAGAGCTGGCGCAGGACACCTATTTCGAACAGTCGAATATGACGCTGATGCTCGACAAGCTTGAACTCAAAGGGCTGATTGTCCGCGAGCCAAAAGAGAACGACCGCCGTGCCTATCTCGTACGGATCACGGCCAAGGGGCGCGAACTCTACGAACCTCTGGTCGCACTGGGCGACGCGATGATCGAAAGAGCCTTCTGCGGCATCAGCAAGACCCAGAAAGAGGAACTTTCCCTCGTTCTGCAAACCATTTACGAGAATCTTCAAAGCCCAAGATCATGAACCCCATACCTTTATTAGGGCTTGTTGCCGCCCTCGTGCTCCTCGGCGGGTGCGTTCCCAAAACCGATACGGCTGTTCCTCTTTCCCTCATACAAATCAACACCGATCTCGAAAAAGAGATCGCTTCATTCGATCAGACGAGCCTTTGGGAAGAGTGGTGGAGAGGGTATGGCGATCCCCAGCTTAATACCATTATGACGGATGCCCTCGAGCACGCTCCGAGCCTCAAAAGCATCCAGGCGCGTTATGCGCAGGCCGAGAGCATCATCCGCTCCGCAGAGTCGCGCAATCTGCCGAATGTTTCCGCCGACGCCGGGGTTTTGCGGGAACGGTTCAGCGAAAACCATATTTTCCCCGCACCGCTGGGAGGGAGCGCGAATACCCTCTATCATCCGTCTTTGGGATTGCGGTACGATTTTGATTTTTGGAATGCGCGCGCGTCGCGGATAAATGCGGCTAAAAACAGCGCGTATGCCCAGAAGGCGTATCTCTCGGCCTCACGTCTGGCGCTTTCGAGTGCGATTTGTGAAACCTATCTGGCGTGGCATTACGACGAAGAAAAGCGCGAAGTGCTGCGTGCGCTGGAGGAAACTGCCGGGGATGAGCTTTCCATCGTCCGTCGCCGATATACTTTGGGACTGTGCAACGGGACAGACGTTCATGAAAGCGAGCAAAAACATGCCCGAATCAAGCAGCGCATCGCCGCACAGGGGGTGCTCATCGAAGGGCGGAAAAAAAGCCTCTGCGTCCTCGCCGGGTTTCTCCCTTCGCATGCCTCGGAACTCACGGTGCCCCGCGTTTCTGGGGCCTTTCGCGCTCCGATTCCCAAAGAGATCGTTCTGAACCTCCTCTCCCGTCGTCCCGATATCGCCGTCGCCAAATACACGCTCCTCTCCAAAGGATACGGGATCGAACACGCCAAGGCGCAGTTTTACCCAAACATCGTCCTCTCGGGCAATCTGGGGTTCACTTCGTTTCAGCGCTCGAGTTTGTTCGAATACGCTTCGGCCACCCCCGGGATCGGGATTGCCCTTTCCTTGCCGCTTTTTGATGGGGGAGAGCGGGAGGCGAATCTCCAAAACGCTACGAGCGACTACAACGCATCGGTGTATGACTATAACGAAGCGGTCATCAACGCGGCCAACGAGGTGGTGGGGTTGCTGAAACAATCGGGAGAGTTTGAGGAACAAATCCGTTTTCATCGCGAGGAGCTGGTTTCCCGCGGCATGAACGAACGAGCCGCACGGAAAAAACACCTTCTGGGACTCAGCGACAAACTTCCCTATCTGGCACGCAAAAGCGAGATGTTGGAGGGGGAACTGAATGCGCTGGAACTCGCGACGTACCAGTCGTCGCTGCAGATCGCACTGATACGCTCCCTTGGGGGCGGCTACCGAGAAGGCAAAGAAGAGTAGACCATGGCAACGTTAGCACGAACCACGGCCTCCTACCGGCTGTTTTGGCGCGCATTCGCGGAATGGCGCGCGCAGGATGCTCCCGTCCTGATCTATATGGCCAAGGCCGCCATCGCAGGGTTGCTGGCATTGTCGGTGTCGATGATCCTGAACCTTCCCGACCCGCGGACGGCGATATTTACGTCGTTTATCGTTATGCAACCTCAGAGCGGGCTGGTGTTTTCGAAAAGCTATTACCGCATACTGGGAACGGTTGCCGGGGTTGCCGTCTCATTGGCGCTGATGGGGATGTTCGCGCAGGAGCGGGAGTGGTTCATCGCGCTGTTTGCCCTGTGGATCGCGATCACGACCGCCGCGGGGCTCAAATACCGCAATTTTCAATCGTACGGTTTCGTTCTCGCGGGATACACGGTGTGCATTGTCGCCTTGCCGGTTATCGAGATGCCGCTGGAGGTGTTCGACATCGCGACGTCGCGGTTTTCGGAGGTGCTTGTCGGGATACTCGCCGCAACACTGGTGAGCGACCTGATCTTTCCCCGTCACCTCTCCGATTCGCTCCTCGCCGCCGAGCGGGAGCGGTTTCACGGCGTCCTCAAAAGCCTCTCGAACCCGGATGCCCTTTTGTGCGGCGGAGCCGCGACGGGGCGTTTCGCGAGCGGGGTCGTGGGGCTGAACGCGACACAGATCAATACCGCGTTCGAGGGGAAAAACGACCGCAAGGCGCGCCAGCACTATCAGCATCTCAATATGGCGTACATGAATCTCTCGACGACGTATCATTCGCTTCGGACGCTTCTTGCGCGAAACAACGGCCAGGATCAGCTCCTCGAAGGTGTCGGGGCGATTTATGCGCCCATCGCCTCCGCATTGGCGGAACTGCCCGAAATGGCACTGGAGAGCGAAGACCTGGCCGTTGCGGTAGCAACCCTCGAAGCGCTCAAACGTTCCGAAGAGGCGCTGATAGAGCGTGAACGGCAGAAGCTTGGCGGGGATACGCAGAGCAATTTCGATGCGGCGGCTCATTTGCTGAAACGGCTGCTGCGCGAATTGTATCACTATTGCGTCACCTACCTCTCTTTGCTGCGTCATCGCCGTATCGGGGATTCTTCGGAGGAGCTGAGCCGGACGGTACGTTTCAAAACCCACACCGATCCCGTTCTCGTTGCTCTTGCGGCGGCTCGGGGGGCGTCGGTGCTGCTGGCCGGGATGGCGTTCTGGATTTTGAGCGGATGGTATCTCGCGCCCCAGAGCATCATGCTCTCGGTCGTTATCACGCTGCTCATTGCGACGCTGCCCAACCCGCTCGATACGGTCATCAACTTTTTCAAGGGGGGCGTTGCGGCGATCGCGTTTGCGGCGGTGTACGATTTTTACCTGATACCGCGGTTCGCTTCGGATCTGTTCAGTCTGTGTCTGATCCTTTTCCCCGTCCTCGCCCTCATCGCGTGGTGGACGACACGCCCGAAATGGGGCGGTTTCGCGCTGGGGTTCATTTTTATGTTCATGTACCAAAGCGCTCTGGACCCGCGTTTTAAAATGACGGCGACCTTTTTTCTCGAAAACGCGCTGGCGAACCTGATCGGGATTATCTTCGCGGGGCTTGCGTACTATCTGATCAACTTTTGGTCGCTGTCGTGGACGCAGCGCCGGGTGGCGGAAGCGCTGCGCGGCCGGATCGTAATGGTGTGCGACGCTCCCCTGAGCGCGCAGCGCTCATCACTCGAGAGCACGGCGAGAGACATGGTGCAGCAGTTTTCGACCCACGGACGGCTGAACGAGCGTTCCAGTGCCCGGCTATTCGAGTGGCTTCTTTCAACCCTTGAAATCGGTCGCGGAGTGATCGCGATCCGCCGGCAGCTAGAGCGGGGGAGTGTTCCTCACGATTCGGCCCGAAGGGCACTTGAAGCGCTCCGCGCGTATTTCGCGGCCGCATCGGAGGCGGAATATACGATCCTCAAAAGACGTTTGGATGTCGCCCTTTATGAGCTTCGCGAAGCGCTGAAAAACGAAGGGAACTCGCAGCGGATACGTGCGCTCGCCGATGAGCTTTCTCTGATCCGGCTTCTTGTCTCAGATCCTGAAGCTTTACCCGTCATCAAGGAGGAATAATGCCGCTGGATATTACGTTGTTCGGGGTTCAGATGCCGACTCTGCTTCCCATTTTTTTCGTCACGGCGCTGTTCCAGATACTCATCGACCGTGTCCTCGCCGATGCGGGGGTCTACCGCCATGTCTGGCATCCCGGGCTGTTTCGGACGGCGGTGTTCGTCTGTTTGTTCGCGATACCCTGTATCGCCATCTATCGATAAGGATTGACTATGAATAAAAATACCCGGTTGAGCAAATTTTTCCGTTTTGCGATCACGTTCGGGATCGTTTCACTGGCCCTTTTCCTGGGGCTGATGCTGTGGGAATCTTACATGAACTCCCCATGGACGCGTGACGGGCGGGTGAGAGCTGACGTGACGATGGTCGCCCCCGACGTCAGCGGGCTGGTGAGCCGCGTCGCGGTCCAAGACAATCAGCACGTCAAAGCGGGGGAGGTGCTCTTCGAGATCGATTCCGAACGGTTCCATCACGCGCTGAGTGAGGCCAAAGCGACGCTGGAGGCGAAAAAAGCGGTTCTGGCGATGAGAACGCATCAGGCTTCGCGGCGCGCACTTGCGGGAGACGAAGTCGTCTCGCGCGAAAGCACCGAGGATGCGGCGTACGAGGCCGCCATCGCCCGCGCCGATGTCGAGGAGGCGCACGCCCGAGTCGAATCGGCACGCCTGGATTTGGAGCGCTCGTTTGTCCGCGCCCCCGCGGAGGGGTGGGTATCGAACCTCCTGCTGCGCAAGGGGGACTACGTCAAGGCGGGGGAAAACCGCCTCTCCCTCATCAACAGCGGGACGTTTTGGGTGTACGGCTATTTCGAGGAGCACAAGCTTTCCAAAATCGGCGTCGGCGATGAGGCGGTGATGAATCCGCTGGGGACGAACGTTTTTCTTCGCGGGCACGTCGAGAGCATCGCGCGGGGGATCACCGACCGCGACAACGCGACAGGAGAGCGGCTGCTGGCGAACGTCAATCCGACGTTTACGTGGGTGCGGCTGGCGCAGCGGATTCCGGTGCGGATCAAAATCGATCACGTACCGGAGGGGTTTACCCTCGCCGCGGGGATGACCTGCTCGGTCCGAATCAATCCTGATCAAGGAGCGCGATGAAATACGTTGAGACAACAGCCCGTATCCAAAACAGATAAACAAAAAACAAAGGAAACACAATCATGAAAAAAGTACTGAACATCGTTGCTTTCATGGCCATCGGAAGCTTTGCTTACGCCAACGGATTTGGAGAAGGTAAAACGGCACTGGAGTATCACGATTACGTCAAAGCCGCAGAAGCATTTGAACGCTCTTGTGCGGGGGGAAGTGCGGAAGGGTGTTTCCAGCTCGGAACACTGTATGAAAAAGGGATGGGCGTGGCCCAAAATCCTTACCGTGCATCGAGCCTCTTTGCACAGGCGTGCCGAGGCGGCGACGCCAAAGGGTGCAGCCATATGGGGGTAAACGTTACCCCCTGATCGTTTTAAATGAGTTCTTAACCCTGAGGTGATTATAATCCTTTTAGATTTGACTAGAAGGTTTTTTTGATGAGCATTCCACCCTTTACCCATTTGCACCTCCACACCGAGTACTCTTTGCTTGACGGTGCGAACAAAATCTCGGCGCTTGCCAGCCGGGTGAAGGAACTGGGGATGACGTCGGTCGCGATGACGGATCATGGAAACATGTTCGGCGCGATCGATTTTTACCATCAGATGCGCGGAGCCGGTCTCAAACCGATCATCGGGATGGAAGCCTACATCCACAACGGCGAGGAGCTGGGGGACAAAAGCATCAAGCAGCGGTTTCACGTCTGCTTGTTCGCCAAAAACGAGATCGGCTACAAAAACCTCATGTACCTCTCCTCCAAAGCCTACATCGACGGCTTCTACTACTTTCCCCGTATCAACAAACAGCTGCTGCGCGAAAACTCCGAGGGGATCATCTGCACCTCCGCGTGTCTGCAGGGGGAAGTCAACTGGCATCTCAACACCAACAGCGAACGTAACGTCAAAAACGGGGCAGGGGGATACGATGAGGCCAAACGGATTGCGCTGGAGTACCGCGATATCTTCGGGGACGATTTTTACATGGAGATCATGCGCCACGGGATCAGCGACCAGCTTTTTATCGACGAGCCTGTGATCCGCCTCTCACGCGAAACGGGGATCAAACTCGTCGCCACCAACGACACCCACTACACCTACGCCGACGACGCGCAGTACCATGAAGCGTTCATGTGTATCGGGATGAATAAACTCTACGACGACCCCAATCGGATGCGCCACTCGGTTCATGAGTTTTACATCAAATCCCCCGAACAGATGGCCAGACTCTTCGCCGACATTCCCGAAGCGCTCTACAACACGCAGGAGATCGTCGAGAAATGCCAGCTGGAACTCAAACTCGGAAACCCGACGCCGCCGAACTTCAAATTTACCCGTGAGTACGCTGAGTTAGAGGGGCTGAACATCGACAACGAAGCCGATGATGAGAGCGTCGAGCCGAAAAAACGGCGATCCGCCGCAGACAAAAACGATGCGGAATATTTCATCCACTGCTGCCGCCTCGGTCTCGAAGAGCGGCTCAAACATGTCCCAGCCGAGCGTCACCAGGAGTACCGTGACCGCCTCGAGTTCGAGATGGACGTCATCAATCAGATGAAATTCCCCGGGTACATGCTCATCGTTTGGGATTTCGTACGCGAAGCGAAGAAAATGGGGATCGCCGTAGGACCCGGGCGGGGATCGGCGGCGGGGAGCCTCGTCGCGTTCAGCCTCGAGATCACCGACATTGATCCGATGAAGTACGACCTCCTCTTCGAGCGTTTTCTGAACCCCGAGCGGGTATCGATGCCCGATATCGATATGGACTTCATGCAGGCGCGCCGCGGCGAGATCATCGACTACGTCGTGCGCAAGTACGGGCGCGAGCAGGTGGCACAGATCATCACGTTCGGTTCACTTTTGGCCAAAGGGGTCATCCGCGACGTTTCCCGCGTCCTTGATATGCCTCTCTCGCAGGCGGACATGATGGCCAAGCTGATCCCTGACGAGCTGGGAATCACCCTGAACGGCAAGACCAAAGGGGGAGAATTCAAGCCCGGAGCGTTCCAGAAAGAGCCGAAAATTGCCGAACTGATCCAGAATGATGCGCAGGCGGCGCGGGTATGGGAGTTCTCCAAAAAACTCGAAGGATTGAAGCGCAACGCCGGGATGCACGCGGCGGGGGTCGTCATCTCCAACGAACCGTTGTGGAAGAAAACCCCGATCTACAAACCCTCGGGCGAGGAGACGTTCGTCACCCAGTATTCGCTCAACTACCTCGAAGACGTCGACCTGATCAAGTTCGACTTCCTCGGCCTCAAAACGCTCGACGTGATCGACAACGCGATCAAACTGATCAAAAACCGCTACGACAAGACGATCAACTGGCATGAGATCGACGAAAACGATCCCAAGGTGTACGAAACGATCCAGAGCGGGGAGACGATCGGGATGTTCCAGATCGAGAGTTCGGGGATGCAGGATCTGAACAAACGACTTAAGCCCAGCTCATTCGAGGACTTGATCGCGGTTTTGGCTCTCTACCGTCCGGGACCGATGGAGTCGGGGATGCTCGACGACTTTATCGAACGTAAGCACGGCCGTCAGGCAATCAGCTATACGTTCCCCTCCATGGAGCCGATCCTCAAACCCACCTACGGGGTCATCGTCTATCAGGAGCAGGTCATGCAGATCGTTCAGACGGTCGGAGGGATGAGCCTCGGCGGCGCGGACATCGTGCGCCGCGCGATGGGAAAAAAGAAGATCGAAGAGATGCAAAAGTACAACAAGGAGTTCAGTGAGGGAGCCCAGAAACAAGGACTCGATTATGCGAAGGCTTCCGAACTCTTCGACCTGATCGAAAAATTCGCCGGATACGGGTTCAACAAATCGCACTCGGCCGCGTATGCGATGGTCACGTTCCAGACGGCGTGGCTCAAGACGTACTATCCGCAGGAGTTCATGGCGGCGCTCCTGACGTCGGAAAAAGATAACACGGACAAGGTCGTCAAATACATCGACGAAGCCAAACGGATGAAAATCATCCTCGGCGCCCCCGACATCAACCATTCTCAGCTGGAATTCTCGGCGATTACCAAAGACGGTGCCGACCAGATCCTCTTCGGTCTGGGGGCGATCAAAGGGGTCGGCGAAGCGGCGGTCGAATCGATCCTCGAAGCGCGGAGCGAGGGGGAATTCAGAGACATCAAAGACTTCATCAACCGGATCGAGCCGCAGAAGGTCAACAAGAAGGTGATCGAGTGCATCATCAAAGCCGGGGGGCTGGATCATTTCGGTTATTCGCGCCGCGCGCTGCTGGAGCAGGTCGAAATCCTTGTCGAAACGGCCAAAAAAGGCTCGTCGCTCAAAAAAGAGTCCCAATTCAGCCTCTTCGGGGATGACGAGGAGGTCACGACCGTCGATGTGGAACTCAAAAACTACGACGAATACGACCTCAAAAGCATCCTCGATTTCGAAAAAGAGACGCTCGGCTTCTATGTCTCGGGCCACCCGCTCGACAACTACCGCGAGCAGATCGATCTGATCAACTACACCCTCTCCAGCGAGATCGAAAACATCGCCGACGGCTCCACCGCGATCTTCATCGGAAAGGTCGAGGAGATCACGAAAAAGATGTCGAAAAAAGGCTCCATGTTCGGTCTTGTGAACCTGATGGACTTCCACGGCAACATCGAGGTGATGCTGTTTAGCGACAAAGTCGACCAGCTCGAAGCGATGGACCTTGATGAGCCGATCGCCTTCAAGGTAAAGGTCACCCATACCGAGATGTTCACCCGTATCAGCGTCACCAAGATCATGACGTTGGCCGAAGCGAAAAAAGAGGCGAAAAAAGTTGAGACGAAGATCGTCGAAAATCTCCCGCCGCAGGAGCCGTTGAATTTCCGCTTGCCCCTTAGCAACAATTTGGAAACTCTTGAAAAACTTTATACTATCGTTCGTCGTCATCCGGGACGCCGAGCGCTCAAACTTACCATCGTCTCGAAACTCGCCGATGTGGTGATTGATTCGGCGATACGGGTCGATAACAAGGTGATTGAAGAGATAAATGCATTAGAAGATGTGGATGTGATTTAAGTGAATCAAAATGTATAAAGATAAGTTTATTGCTTTTATAGATATTTTGGGTTTTGAAAAGATTATTATTGAAGACAAAATATCTCTTGATGAAATTCTTGCAATTCTTAATGAATTTTCGATGAGAGAAGGATTTAGTTATACATCATTATGTCCTGAAAGCAAGAAAATTAAAGATAATTTCGATTTATGTTCTATCCAAATTTCAGATAGTTTGATTGTTTCAAGTGAAGTTTCAATCGCAAGTGCTATCAATCTACTTTTTTTATGTAATAGAAGTATTTTCAAGTTGGCGCAATATGGTTTGCTTTGTAGGGGATACATTACCCGAGGTGAAGTCTATCATACACGAAACCAAGTCATTGGTAAAGGATATATTGAGGCTTTCAAAAATGAGGGCAAATATTCTTTACCATATACACGAATTGATGAAAAATTATATACGTATATTCTTCAGAGTGGAGATGCTTGTGCAATCGAAATTTTTAAGAGATTGACAAAAAATATTGGTACAGACATTGTAATTTTCCCAATACATAATATGGTGTATGTTTCTGCTATAAGCGGCGAAAAAAATTTGGAAGATGAAAAAAAAGAGATTGATTCCATTATAGATGAATTAACAAATTTGAAAATACTGACTGAAAAGTATATTGATAAGAATCACGATAAAGCCGTTGAAAAATGGGAAGAATTTGAAAAAATGATAGATGAAAAGATTGCAGAGAATCAAAGGGCAAAAGAAAGTATTGATCGATTATCTCGACCTTTTTTGAAACGTTTGGTTAGAAAATAATGGTTTGCCTCGTTTTCAATGTCAAAGTAGGAATTCATAAGCTTAAAGCCTTATATACGTCCAAAAGTTTCTATTAATAGTGTGTGGGAAAGTATCACAAAATACTTGTTATAATCTTTTAACTTTCCATAGAGGAAGAATTATGGCAGGATACCAATCTATCATCACCATCAAGCCTCAAATCCGTTCGGGTAAAGCGACAATCCGTGGTATGCGAATCAGTGTTTATGATATCCTCGAAATGCTCGCAAACAAGATGAATTTCGCAGATATAATCGAAGACTTTCCTGAACTCACGGAAGAGGATATATTTGCGGTGCTCTCCTACGCAGCAGATAAAGAACATAAAGTTTCGATCTGCATATGAGACGGGTGCTGTTGAAGTTAACGGCTAGTAAAAAATAAATTTTAAGTGAAAGAAAAACTATGCGCCAATTCAACGAAGAACTGCTGAGCTTTATCGATGCCTCTCCGACCCCGTTTCACGCGGTCGCATGGATGACACAGATGCTGGAATGCCGCGGATTCCAACGTCTCGAAGAGGACGAAGAGTGGACGTTGATCGAAGGACAGGACTACTACGTCACCCGAAACGATTCGTCGATCGTCGCGTTCACCTATCCTCCGTGTGCGGAAAAAGGGTACATGATCGTGGGGGCGCATACCGATTCGCCCCATCTGCGTCTTAAACCCAATCCGCTGACGACGTCCGCGGGCGTCAAGCGGCTGGGGGTGGAACCCTACGGAGGCGTATTGCTGAACCCGTGGTTTGACCGCGACCTCGGACTTGCGGGGCGGGTCGTGTATCTGGAAGGGGAGGTGCGAAAAGAGGCTCTGATCAACATTGAGCGGCCCATCGCCATGATCCCCTCGCTGGCGATCCATCTGGACAAGGAAGCCAATTCGTCGCACTCCATCAACGCCCAGACCGACATCGTTCCCCTCATCGCGACGGGAGAGGTTGATTTCGAACACTTCATCCTCTCGCAGATTCAAGAAAATACGGCCGATCTGACGCTGCTGGCCCACGAACTGAGCTTTTACGATCTCCAAAAGGGCTCCTTCATCGGGGTGAACGATGAGTTTGTGGCCTCGGCACGTCTGGACAATCTTGCCAGCTGCTTCGTGGGGCTGCACGCACTGCTCGATTCGACCTATCCGATGATGCTCGCCTGCATGGACCACGAAGAAGTTGGAAGCGAAACGCACGTCGGGGCAGCGGGGACGTTTGTCGAAGAGACGCTTCGACGTATTGCGGGACCAGATTACGGGGTGCTGATGCGCCGAAGCCTGATGGTCTCGTGCGATAACGCCCATGCGCAGCATCCCAATTTCCCTTCCAAACATGAGAGCGAACATGCTCCGCAGCTCAATGGCGGAATCGTCATCAAAATCAACTCCAATCAGCGGTACGCAACATCGGCACGGACGCAGGGGCGGTTTCTTCAGTGCGCTCGGGCTTTGCACGTACCGACCCAGACCTTCATAACCCGAAGTGACATGGGGTGCGGTTCCACGATCGGACCCATCACCTCGACCCGCTTGGGAGTCGAGACGATCGACGTGGGGATACCGCAGCTGGCGATGCACTCGATCCGCGAACTTGCCGGAACCAAAGATGCGTACGGGCTGTATCGTATCTTGATGCAGCTGGGAGATTTCTAGGCCATGGGCGACATCATCTCCGCCGAAGAGTTAAAAGCCCTCATCGATCAAACGTATAAGGTCGAAGAGGAGTACGTCGCACTGCGCCAGTCGTACAACCATCTGCAAAGCACGATCGAACAGGTCATCGAATTTTTGCCCAATGCGATCTGGATTGTCGAATCGGACGGAACGATATTTTTGCAAAACTCGCAGGCCAAAACGCTGGGAGAACTTTTTGGCACTCTTCGTCTGGACGAAGAGGACTACGAGGTTGCGTTCGACGAGCGTGCCTATCTGATCAAGTCGGCACTGCATAACGACAAACGGTTGTTGAGCGCCACGGACATCACCGAACAAAAGCGCAAAGAAAATCTGGCCACGATGGGGCAGATGGCGGCCCATCTTTCGCACGAGATCCGCAATCCGATCGGTTCGATCGCACTGCTCACATCGACGCTTCTCAAGCGGGTGAAAGAAGAAAACCGCCCGATCGTCGAGGAGATTCAAAAGTCGCTGTACCGGATAGAGCGGATCATCAAAGCGACGCTCATGTTTTCCAAGGGGATCAGTGCCCAAAAAACGCCGCTTCGGTGGATGCAGATCCGCGAATCACTCGAAAATGCAATCGGCTACTACAGCTACGGGAAAAAAATTACCTTTTGTTTTCCGGATGAGGATTTTGAAATGCACGGCGATCTGGATTTGCTGAGCATGCTGTTCAGCAACTTCGTATTCAATGCGATCGACGCAATCGAACTCGACGATGAAGAGGAAGGAAGCATTGAAATTGTCCATACGTCAGGCGAGGGTATCCATACGTTCGAGATTTACGATACGGGTATCCCCATTGAAAACAAGAAGTGGCTGTTCGAAGCATTCAAGAGTACCAAACTGCGCGGGAACGGGTTGGGATTGGTATTGGCCAAGAACATTGCTGCATCGCACGGAGGCGATATTTCCGTTTGCGAAGGAGAGCGCAAAGGATTTCGGATTACTTTGCTACGCTAGGGGCTTGGGCGGCGATATGTAATATCCCTGCAGATAATCGACCCCGAGTTCGCGGCATTTTTCATAAACCGTTTCATTGTGGACAAACTCGGCGACTGTTTTGAATCCAAGATGTTTGGAAAACGCAGCGACGGCATGTAAAATCGTCTGTGCATTCGGATCCGTATCGACATTACGGATCAGTGACCCGTCGATTTTGAGGATATCGACATCGAGTCGGATGATATGGGCGAAATTGGAATAACCCGTTCCGAAGTCGTCGATGGCAATTTTGCTTCCGAAGCGTTTGACCTCGGAAATAAACGACGAGACTTCCTGATAATTTTCGATTCCCTCACTCTCGAGAAGCTCGAAAACAAGACGTTCGGAATGGATCGAATAGCTCAATTTTTTCATGAGATATTCTCGCGTATGCGGATCGATAATGTCATCGACCGATAGATTGATCGCATAGGTGTGCGGGGTCGTTTCCAGCATTTTAAACACTTCGTCGATCACAAACCGCGAAATCAGCGGGTAGAGACGCGATTTTTTCGCCGCCGGAAGGAAATAGGCGGGAGAGATGATCGACCCGTCATGATCGATCATGCGGATAAGCGCCTCGTATTCGATAATGCTGCCGTCTTGCTGATCGACGACAGGCTGATAGTGCAGGGTGAAACGGTTCTCTTCGATCGCTTCTTTGACTTTTTTATTCCACAAAATGTTTTGCTGGTATTCTTGCTTGATTTGCATCGTTTCATCGTACAGCAGGTAACTGATATGGCGCTTTTTGGCCGATTTGAGCGCCATGTCGGCATTGACAAGCAGGGCAATGCGGCTGTGGGCACGGCTGTTGTCGGAGATGTCCATGCCGACGGTCAACGAGATGTAGATGCTTGCGCCGTCGAGATCGTAGTGGTTTTCTTCGAGCTGGTTGATCATGGACGTACGGGCTTGGTCGAGCTTCGAATGGCTGAGCGGTTCGGTCAGGACGATGGCAAATTCGTCGGAAGGCATTTTGTAGAGTTTCATCGGATAATTCCGGATGATCTCGGAGATCGACGTTGCGAGCTTGAGGAGGGTTTTGTCTCCCATCGCATGGCCGTAAAAATCGTTAATCTCTTTGAAATTGTCGATATTCAGAAGCATCAGTGCGTAAAACCGCTCGCTGTGGATATCGCGGATCAAGGCCTGACGGTTGGGGAGAGAGGTTAAATGGTCGATGTAGAGCTGATGTTCCAGTTTATGATTCAGCGCTTTGGTAACTTCGGCGTCACGGTTGATGCGTCTGATAAGGGCTTGAAACCCGTAATGCAGAACCAATCCCATGCCGCTGAACAATAAGGCGCTGATGATCAGAAGATTGCGGATCTCTTCGCGGTAATACTGGACGTCATCCGTGATATCGAAAGCGCACGTCATCATGGCGATGGTTTCATTTTGATAGTTTTTGAGCGGGCGGGATGCGATGATGTAATCTTGTCCGTCGATCGCATACTGATCGCTTTTTTGGAACGTAAAGTTCTGGGGAAGCTTCTCAAAAAGCCGGTCGTTTGACGAGACGAGGGAATAGCCGTGGTAATCGATTGCCTTGGAGTCGGGCAGCACGTGTTTGAGCCGTGCAGTATCGAACACGATGGCGCTTTTGACTCCGGAATTGGTATCAAGGCGTTTTTGTACGCGGTTGATTTTCGCAACGGTCTGGATAATACCGATAAAGGCGTTGTCTTTGAAAACGGGAATGATGCAGACTACGGCGACGTCATAGATGGTAACATCCAGCGAGATGATCGGTTTTCTGGTGGCGATCGCACGTGCCAGTATCGGACGCTTTTTGACGATGTTGTCACCGTATTTAGCGGGATCCTGGATACGCAAAAAATGGATTCCGTCGGCTCCGATAAACCCGGTCAAATCGGCATCGCCGCGTTTTTTCGCTTCTTCGAAATACGGGCGGCTGAAGCGATAGAGCGCTTCGCGGTCGTGCGCCGCGAAAGCATCGACAACGGCGCGGTCTCCGGCCAGTTGATAGGCCAGAACGTTGAGACCCGCATAGGTATCGGCCATGGCCAAATCAAATGAATTTTTAAGAAGTTGACGATGCGCTAATGTTTTTTCTTCAAGGACATCTTGTTTGTCCTGAACGATCGCAAACGTAAAGATGGCGACAAGGACGAGGACCAGCCCCATCGCATAAAACATTGCACGACTTTTTATCTTGTCCATCCCTGACCTTCAATCATTTATGCGTATCCAAAAGTCAAAGATTATAGCATAAGAGAAGGTAATTCGGTGGAAGAACAAAAAAATTGTTTAACGGGGGAAAAGGAGTGATCCCAATCGTACCATATTCGATCCGCATTCGATCGCGAGTTCGAAATCGCCGCTCATTCCCATCGAGCATACCGTAGCATTCGGAAGCGTCTCAAAAAGATGCCGGGTAGTCTCAAAACTTTTGCGGATCACGGCAGGATCGTCGACATGCGCACCGATGCTCATGATCCCCTGCAAATGCAGCCTCGGGCATTCTTGGGCTATTTGCGCGTACTTATCGGAGAATTCTTCGGGAGTGAAGCCTGATTTGCTCTCTTCGCGCGCCGAATTGACCTGTACGAGAGCGCGTAGCGTTTTCCCGTCACGTTCAAGGCGTTCGTTGAGGGCCTGGGCAAGTTCAACCGAGTCGATCGAATGGAGCAGATGCGGATTGCAGGAGAGGAGGTGGTTGATCTTGTTTTTTTGCAGCGTCCCGATGAAATGCCATTCGATCGGAAGATCGTCCAATGCTTCGGTTTTGGCAACGAGGTCTTGAACCTTATTTTCCCCGAAAGCACGCTGTCCGATGGTGTACAACGCTCTGATCGCTTCGCTGTCGACGTATTTGCTGGCGGCAACGATTTTGACGATATGGTGGTCGTTGACACGAAGACGGGCTTTTTCGATCCGTTCGACAATGCGGTCGAAATGGAGTTTGTATTCTAATGACGTCATTGCATTAACCTCGTAATATCGTTGTAAAGCCCAAGTCCCATAAGACCGAGCAAGACGGCCCATCCTCCGACGGTGAGACGGGTAATGATCTCTTCGCTCGGGGGACGGCGCACGATCATTTCATAGAGATTGAACATGATGTGCCCGCCGTCGAGTGCGGGGATTGGAAGGAGATTGAGAACCCCGAGATTCACCGATATGAGCGCCGAGAAGAAAAAGAGGCTCATCCACCCGTACGCCGTCGCATCGGCCGTGATCTGCACGATGCTGACCACTCCGCCGATTTCCTGCGCCGGGACAACGCCGGTGAGGAGTTTCTGGACGCTTTGAAAGATCAGCAGCGAAGAGCGGTACGTCTCCTGCGACGCATACGCAAACGTTTCGGCCACAGTGAGTTTCATCGTATGGGTCACTCCGGCGGGAGCGATTCCAACCATCGGCTGATAAATCGTCTCTTTAAACAGATTCTTGCTTTCCGTGATTTTGGGGGTGACACTGAGGAACGAAACGGTGCCGTTGCGTTCGATCTGAAGGCTCAAAGGATCGGTTGTGGTTTTGATGATGTCGGAGAGTTCGTTCCACGTTGTGATCGATTCGCCGTTAATGGACAGAATCGTGTCCCCTTTTTTCAGCCCGGCAGTTTCGGCGGGAGACGCCTGAACCACATTTCCAATCACCGGGGAGAGGGTTTGAGGGCCGCCCAGTGCGACGGCGTAAAAAAAAGCCCATGCAAGGGCAAAGTTGGCCAGCGGGCCGCCAAGGAGGATAATGATTCTCTGCCACGGTTTTTTGGCGTTGTAACTGTCGTTGTCGAAGCTGATTGAGGCGGGATCGAGGTCGTCTTGGCCTTTCATCTTTACGTATCCGCCAAGAGGGATGGCAGAGATCTGCCAGCGGGTGTTCAACCACTGAAATGACGCTATTTTCTTCCCGAATCCGATGCTGAAGACTTCGACATAGACGCCGAAAAAACGGGCGGCGGCGTAGTGGCCGAGTTCATGAAAGAAAATAAGGGCAGAGAGGACGAGAAGGGCGACGATCCAGCTCACGCGTGCTCCTTGCTCCGGTATGCTTTGGCAAATCCGAGGAGGTACTCAGCCCCGGAGTAAACGGTAAGTGCAACGGCGATCCAGAGCAGAGCGTTGCCAAAGGGCCAGTGCATCAGCAAAAAACCGATGGCGATCATCTGGGCGACCGTTTTGACTTTTCCCGCCCATGAAGCGCTGATATCGATCCCCTCCGAGAGCGAGAGGGTACGGAGTCCCGTGATAAAAAGTTCGCGTACGATAATGATGTAGATGGCCCAAGCGGACGCTTCGCCGCTCATCATCAATCCTAAAAAGGCGGCGAGGGTGAGCATCTTGTCGGCGAGAGGATCGAGAATCTGCCCTACCATGGTGATTTGATCGAGTTCGCGGGCGATGTAACCGTCGAAAAAGTCGGTGACGGAGGCGATGACAAACAGTAAAGCCGCGGTATAGTAGCTCCAGCTGATGTGCCACCCGTTATCGGTAAATACCTGCGGGTTGAGAATGATCCAAAACATCACCGGGGCGATGAGGAGGCGGAGAAACGCCAGGATATTGGGGAGGTTGATCACTGGAAGGTGGTCCCGCCGTCGACGACGATGGTTTGGCCCGTTACCCAGGATGCGCCAGGTCCGCAGAGGAACAGGCATGCCCCTGTCAAATCTTCGGCTTCACCCATGCGGCTCAGCGGAGAGCGTGAAACGACTTCAGCTTTGACCTCTTCGTAATTGGGGAACGCGCGGAGCGCATCAGTGTCGATCGGTCCGCCGCTGACGGCATTGACACGGATCCCTTTCTCTCCCAGTTCGGCTGCGGCGTAGCGCACCATTGCCTCGACGGCCGCTTTATTCGTACCGTGTCCCGCATAGTTAGGGGTATAGACGAGATTTCCGGTAGAACTCATCGAAATGATCGATCCGCCGCCGATTTTTTCCATCCGCTTGGCCGCTTCCTGCGCACCTACGACGAAAGCGTTGACGGTTGCGGTGTAGATGTTGTTAAGACCTCTTGGCTTAAGACGCATAAAGGGACCGAATCCCCCTACGACGGCGCGCCCCGAGATGATCGCGTTGGAGATAAAAAAGTCAAGACGCTCGAAATCGGCATCGAATTGCTCGTAAACCTCTTTGTATTCATCAGGTTCAAGAATATTGAGCGGATAGGCGCGGCATTTGACACCGTGCGTTTGTTCAACGTCGTTCGCGATTTCCTGAGCGATCTCCGCATTCGAATTGTAGGTAAAGGCGACGTCGCATCCTTCTTTAGCGAAAGCATAGACGATGGCTTTTCCGATACCGCGGGTTCCGCCGCTGATGAGTAGGGTTTTTCCGTTCATTGACAAATTAGGCTCCTTGTATGGTGTAGTTTTTCATGACAGCTTCGAGGCGTTTCATGTTTTCGCTGCTCGGGGCAACGAGCGGGAGACGGTATTCGAGGGTATCGATAAGTCCCGCGATGTACATCGCGGCTTTGATCATAACGGGATTGGACTCCAGAAAGAGCGCTTTATTGATCGGGTATAAGGCATCATTGATCGCTTTTGAACCGCTGAAATCACCGGCGAGCGCTTTGGCGACCAATCGGTTTTTCAGATCAGGCAGCAGGTTTGAGGTGACCGAAGTGATACCCGCTCCGCCATTGGCCAGAATGGCGTAATCGATCGCATCGTCGCCGCTGAACACCTTAAGGTCGGGACGGCGCGACAAAAGTTCGATGGTACGTTCGATGCTTCCTGTCGCTTCCTTGATCCCGTAGATGTTGGGGACATCGTCGAACAAGCGGATGACGGTGTCGGCACTGATGTCCACAACCGTTCTGCCCGGTACGTTATACAGCATAAACGGGAGTTCGGGAACGGATTCGGCAATCGCTTTATAGTGCTGATAGAGCCCTTCCTGAGAAGGTTTGTTGTAATACGGAGCGACTGAAAAGACAGCGTCGACACCGCATTTTTGCGCCATTTTTGCCGCTTCTATCGCTTCGGCGGTTGAATTGCTCCCCGCCCCGGCCAACACTTTTGTCGAGGTTCCCTGGCACACTTCGACCGCTATTTCCATGCATCGTCTGTCTTCATCGTAGGTCAACGTGGCACTCTCACCGGTCGTCCCGACGGGGCAGACAGCGTTAATACCGCTTTTTATCTGTCGTTTGATCAGGTCGGCGTATTTTTGCTCATCCAATTTTCCATTTTTAAACGGCGTTATTAATGCGGTTGTGGAACCGGTTACGATGTTCATTTTTTACCTTTTCTCAAAATAAGTGTCGTCGATTTTTCCGGGACAAGATACGTTTTGGCCACCGTTTGGATGTCGGAAGGCTGCAATGACTCGATCGTTGCTTCGTACCGCTCCAGCGGCGCGATATCCCCTCGGGCAAGGTAGCTGCCGAACAGATCGGCCACTGAAGTCGAACTCTCCAAGGAGTAGATGAAATCGGCTTTGGTATTGATCTTGATTTTGTCCAATTCGCTTTTTTCGACCGGCTTGGTCTGCAGCGTTTTGATGATGCTCCAGATCTCTTTTTCCACCGTTTCGGCTTTGACGCCGTTGTTGCACACGGCGAGGAAGAGGAATACTCCCGGATCGATGGTCTCCATGTTGTACGCGTATATCTGATTGACAAGACGCTTTTCATCAATGAGGATGCGGTTGAGGCGCGAACTTTTTCCCGAACTGAGCAGTTCGCTGAGCGCCGAAAGCTTCGGCTGATCGGCATGGCGGAAATCGGGGATCGGGAATGAGAGGGCGAGCATCTCCACTTCGCTCTCTTTGTGCACTTCGACCCGGCGCGCCCCGTCTTGGAGAGGTTCGACGGTCTGAACGGCAGGAACGGCGCGCGGATTGGTGAGCGAACCGAAATGTTTGGCCGCTTCTTCGAACACTTTGGCCGGTTCGATGTCTCCCGTTACGACGAGTATCGCGTTGGAAGGCTGATAATACGTCTCATGAAAATTGCGGATATCGTCCAGCGTCCATGTCTGGATATCGTTCATAAATCCGATTGGCGTCCAGTGGTAGGGGTGGTAGACGTACGCACTGTTGAACAATCGGAAGTACAGATACCCCATCGGATTGTTGTCGGTACGCCATCGGCGCTCTTCGGCAACGACATTGCGTTCAGGCTGGAACTCATCATCTTTGAGGTTGAGATTTTGCATCAATTCGGCAAAAAGCGACAGCGATTTTGGAAGGTTGTCCGAGCTGGATTTGATGTAATAGTGGGTGAAATCAAATCCCGTCGAGGCGTTGTTCAAGCCGCCGATGCTTTTGACCTCTTCGTCAAATTCGCCCGCTTTGAGGTTTTTGGTCGACTTGAAGTTCATATGCTCGAGCATGTGGGCAATTCCGCTTTTCCCCATTACTTCGTTGCGGCTTCCCACTTTGTAAAAAATATCGGTCGAGATGACGTTGGTGCCGTTTTCCATAGGAATTGCAACGATTTGCAGTCCGTTGGGGAGCGTTTGGGTTTCGTAACGGGGCAATGATGATGCCATTAGGGTTCCTATCGTGAAAAGTGTTGCAACGAGAAATCTCATCGCCGATCGGCACCGATCGCTTCGGTAATCGAGGCAAAGCCGTCGTTGGCGATCAGATCGATCAGACCGCTGTTGATCTCTTCGACCACTTCGGGCCCTTTGAAGATCAGGGCGCTGTAGAGCTGGACCAATGAAGCTCCGGCGCGGATACGGCGGTAGGCCTCTTCGGGGGTGCTGATCCCGCCGACGCTGATAAGGGTCGTTTTGCCGAACAGTTCGCGTGCGATCGCATCAAAAATGTAAAAGCTTCGTTCACGCAGCACTTCGCCGCTGAGACCTCCGATTTCTTCGGGCTCGGAGACGAGCGAATAATCGATCGTCGTGTTGGTCGCGATGATCCCGTCCGCACCGCTTTGCACGGCATGGACACAGAGGGCGACGGCTTGATCCTCGCTCATGTCCGGAGCGATTTTCAGCAGGATCGGTTTGGACGTAAGCGTTTTGGCTTCGGCGAACAGACGGCTGATGAACTCTTCGTTTTGAAGATCCCGCAAACCCGGAGTGTTGGGAGAAGAGATATTGATGACCATATAGTCCGCATACGGATGCAGCGCTTTGATCAGGGTCGTATAATCGCGCAACGCGTTCTCTTCGGCGGTGATTTTGTTTTTTCCGATGTTGACGCCGATAGGGGTGCTGAAGGGGTAAATGCTTTTGAGGCGGTGGTTGATGCGAAACAGACCGTCATTGTTGAACCCCATCGCATTTTGGAGGGATTCTTCTTCGATATGGCGCCACAGACGGGGGCGGGGATTGCCTTCCTGGGGTTTGGGGGTGAGAGTTCCGATTTCGGTAAAACCGAATCCGAGCGACTGAACGCCGTGGAACATCGTCGCGTTTTTGTCAAACCCTGCCGCAAGCCCGACGGGATTAAGGAACGTACGCCCGAACAGCTCCTGAGTAAGGGAAGGGTGGGAAACGAAATGTTTGGTGGTCCAGCCGTTGAAAAGCGGAGGGCAGAAGCTGGCGCCGCGCAATACGGCGGCGGCAAGCGTATGAGCGCTCTCGGGTTGAAGTTTGAAAAGCCAGGGTTTTAAAGATTCATAGTCAAACATGCGCTCATCCGCCTCATTCATGATAAAGTTGCCGCGATTATACACAAAGTAGTGTTAACCCGTGTTTATTCTCCCATCTTTCCGGCGAGACGGCGATAGTTTTCGGAGGTTTCGAGCAGTTCTTGATGCGTCCCGCGGGCAATGATCCGTCCCTCTTCGAAATACAAGATCAGATCGGCATGCTCGATGGTGCTGAGGCGGTGGGCGATGGTGATCGTCATTTTGTCTTTGGTGTACGCTTCAAGCGCCCTTTGTATCCGCTTTTCGCTTTCGTTGTCGAGCGCACTGGTGGCTTCGTCGAGGATCAGCAACGAGGCGTGTTTGTAGATAGCGCGGGCGATGGCGATCCGCTGGCGCTGCCCTCCGGAGAGGTTGGAGCCGAACTCCTGCATCATCGTGTGGATCCCTTCGGGAAGCGACTCGGCAAATTCCAGAGCATCGGCCATAGAAAGCGCTTCTTTGACCCTTTCTTCGTCGATCTCGTTGCCGTAGGCGACATTGGCCGCCAACGTATCCTGAAAGATATAGACACGCTGCGACACGGAGGCGATCTGGTTGCGCAGCGAGCCTTGCGTGTACTCTTTGATATCGCGACCGTTCAGGTAGAGTGACCCTTCACTCGGATCGTAAAACCGAAGCATCAGGTTGACGAGAGAGCTTTTCCCGCCGCCGCTTTGACCGACGAGCGCGATATTCTGCCCTGCATGGATTTGGAGATTCAGATCCCGAAGGGCGGCTTTATCGCCGAATTTCAGGGTGACGTTGCGAAACCGTACGTCTCGGATCGGCTCATGCAGTGCGACATTTCCCTCTTTGATCTCGTTTTCAATGTCAAAAATATGAAACACCCGCTCGCTGGCCGCCTGCGCATCCTGAATTTTGCTGTAGATGGCGCTGACGCGGCGAAGCGGCTGAAAGACCAGCCCGACCGCTGTCAAAAAGGCGGTGAATTCCCCGACACTCATGGCTCCCGAGTAGACTTGCTGCCCCCCGACGAAGATGACGCACGCTAGTCCGGTCGCCGCGATCATCTCCATCAAAGGCGAGACGAGTTCGCTGGTATAGACCGCTTTCATGTTGAGTTTGAAAAATCGGTCGTTTTCATCGCGGAACCGGCCCATTTCATACTCTTCGGTAGCGTTGGCCTTGATGATTTCGCTGTTGTTGAACACTTCGGTCAAACGGGTGATTACGTCGGCATTTTTCTCTTGTGAACGGTGGGAGAGCCGTTTGAGGCGTTTGGTGATTTTGAGCAGCGGGAGGACGACGACGGGCATGACGAACAGCGCCCAAAACGCTAGGGTCGCATTGAGGTAGACGACGTATCCCACCAGAGCGACGACGGTGAGGCTCTCGCGGATCAGTTCGGGCATCATGGTCGAGACGAAATACTGGATGCGGGCGATATCGTTGGTGATCCGGGAGATCAGTTCGCCGCTGCGGTTCGTATAAAGAAACTGCATGTCCATCCGAACCATTTTCTCCAGCAGATCCTCGCGCAGACGTGAGACGATGTGGAGCCCGATGTAGGTATTGAACACCGATTGCAGATAGCGTCCGATCGATTTGATGACGTAGATGCCGACCAGCAAAGCAGGGATGACGTAGAGCATATGGGCCTCTTGCTTGATGAACATATTGTCCATCAGAGGCTGCATGATATGGGCGGTTCCGGCCGTTGCGGTGACGGTCAGGAGTATCCCGATCAGCACCATGACGTACTGGAATTTATACCCTTTTATGTAGGGCCAGTAGCGCTTGTATATTTCGTTGAATTTCAATCGCGTATCTCCCAAAAAGTTCCCGATGGGGTATCCATAATGGCGATCCCCATCGCGGCCAGTTCATCGCGGATCGCGTCGGAAGCGGCGAAATCTTTGATTTTTTTGGCTTCGGTTCGTTGGGTTATGAGAGTGTCGATCCGCTCTTTGGTCGCTTCGTCCAGCCCGAACTGAAAATACGCGTACGGGTTCTGGGAACCGAATCCCATCACCTCTTCGATCGTCGCCAGAGACGACAGAAGCACTTGGCGATGCGCTTTGTCTTTGGGATCGCGGTCAAGGGCGTCGTTTGCCGACGCAATAAGCTCGTCGATCAGGGCGTAGGCTTTGGAGACGTTCAGATCATCCCCAAGCGCGTCGAGGAACGTTTTTTTGAACTCGGTTTCGATCGGCGCCGCAGAGAGGCCGAAAAGCCGTTTTTTGAGACGGTAGAGACGATCAAGACGGCGTTTGGACGCGATAAGGTCCTCTTCGTTGAAGTTAAAATCCCCCCGATAATGGGTGCTGAGAAGGTAGAAGCGGAGAACTTCGCCGTTGTAAGCCTTCAGAGCGTCTTTGAGGAAGAAGCTGTTTCCGAGGCTTTTGGACATTTTTTCACCGCCGATGGTGACAAAGCCGTTGTGCATCCAGTAGGCGGCGAGTTCGTGATTGGTTGCGCAGCGCGTCTGCGCGGCTTCGTTTTCATGATGCGGGAACAGCAGGTCGGCGCCTCCGCCGTGGATGTCGATGGCGTATTTTCCTTCGCCTGATGAGACATAGCGCTCAATCATCGCCGAACATTCCAGATGCCATCCGGGACGCCCCGGGCCGAACGGGGATTCGAAGGCAACGCTGCCGTCGTTGACCGCTTTCCACAGGGCAAAATCGGCCTCGTGTCGTTTTTCGCTCACCTTTTCGACGCGGCTGACGTTTTCGCTGCTCTGGCGGTTGGAAAGGCTCAGATAGTTTTTATCGCTGGCCGTATCGAAATAGATGTCGCCGTTGCTGATACGGTAGGCATGGTTCTTGTCCAGCAGTTTTTGGATCATGTCGCTCATCGCATCGATCGATTCGGTCGCTTTGGGTTCAAGCGTCGGGGGGCGCACTCCGATGGCTGTCATGTCGCGGTGGTAGGCTGTGGTGAACTGCTCGGCAATTTGCGCGGTGCTCAGTCCGGTGTCGCGTGCTTTGTTGATGATTTTGTCGTCGATATCGGTGATGTTGCGGGCAAAGAGAACCTCGTACCCTTTTGCTTCCAAAACACGCCGCAACAGATCGAAAACCAAAGCACTTTTGGCATGTCCCAGATGGGCGTCGTCATAGACGGTCGGGCCGCAGACATACAGAGAGACTTTCCCCTCCACAAGAGATTCAAATTTGCATTTAGTTTTTTTAACGCTGTCAAATATATACATTTTGTCCCTACTGATTAACGTATCAAGTGTATCAAAAATTGATTTAAAGTATAAAACGCCGCTCCGAATCCGAACGCTCCGATCAGAAAATAGAGGCTGAAACGGGTTTTGAGCAGATCGAAGAAAATTTTCCATCCCACCTCTTTGACGGTGAGGATCAACTGTACCGCACCGCCGATGCTCCCCGCCAGCGCCAGACCGGCCGCCCCCATGTATTGCATGAGGATTACCGAGCAGATAACGTTGACGACAAGCGATACGACGGCGATTTTCGCCGCTTTAAGGTGTTTGTGCATCGCGTAGAGGTACATCGAAAAAAGCTTTGCCAGCCCGAAGGGGATAAGCCCCACCATGTACATCATCAGGACTTCGGCGGTATTGCGGGTATCCTGAACCGTGAATGCCCCCCTCTCGAACAGCAGCCAGATGATCGGTTCGGCCAGGAGCATTCCCCCAAGTACGGAGAGCCCCAGCAGCGCGCTGAGCAGCCAGAACGATTTGTGGAGGTTTTTGTAGGCGAGATCGTCATTGCCGTTGTTGATGGCTTTGGCAATGGTCGGGAACAATGCGGTCGTGATCGCTAAGGCGATAATGGCAAACGGCAATTGGAATATGCGGTTGGCGTAAAAGAGGTACGAGACCGAGCCTGCCGCCAGAAACGAGGCAAGAGAGGTGTCGATAAACGAAGCGATCTGCGCGGTGGAATTTCCCAGAACCGACGGGAAGAAGAGGGAGCTGAATTTTTTTTCTTCGGCTTTGACGTCTTTGCTGTTTCGGTATCTCCATCCCCCGATGAGAATCTTCATAAGCCCTTTTTTACGAATCGCGTGAAGGTGTGTGACGACCTGCAGCAACCCCCCGATCAAAATTGAAATGCTTAACGCATAAACAATGGTTTTTGGATCGGAATTGGTGAATAAAATCAGAGCGACGATCATCGCTATGTTAAGCCATACGGTCGAAAAAGCGGTCGTAAAAAAGTGCTCTTTGTGCTGCAGCAGAGTGCCCAGAAAGGTGACGATAAAAATGAGGTCCAGATACCAGAAGTTGATGGCGGTCAGCGGCGCGGTCTGCGCAATGAGCTCTTTACCCCAGTCCCACGCCAAAAGCTTGGTAAAAAATCCGGGAAAAAGGGTTACCAGAAACGATAACGCAACGATAAACGCCATAAAACGGATGAAGATGGCCACCGCAAAAACGCTTTTTTGACGCGATGCGATATAAGAAGGCATGAAGCTTTGGGTAAAAGAGCCTTCGGCAAAGATACGCCGAAACAGGTTCGGGAACTTGAATGCCATCAAAAACACGTCGCTCCACACGTTTGCACCTAACACCGAGGTCATCAAGATATCCCGGACAAGTCCCGAAATACGAGAAATGAGGATACCAAACGAGTTGGAAAATACCGCTTTAAACATAGTCTTTTGGCAAACCTAAAATAAATTTACATAATTTTAACCAAGATGTGATTAAAATAGGGCCACAATAGGAAGAAGGCGTAATATGGCTTTGTTTACAAAAGAGAGTGATGATCAATCGGCGCAAACGCAGCTGAAGCCGATTATCGTCCGTACGTCGAATGTCGCCAAAGAACTTTTGCAGACAGCTGCAAACGCTCATTGCCCTGTCCAGTCCCTCGATTTTAATCTGCTCGACACGCAAACGTTCAGCCGCAAGGACGCGAAGGATCATGAGGGATGGGTCGAACTGAATGAGGAGGGCAGAAAGGAGATCAGCGAAGAACTTTTCCTGGATCCTGCGTTTGAACTCAAGCAGGTGCATGAAATCGAAATCTTCCAATCGACGGTCCGCAGTCCCCTTGATACGATCGATATGGCGATCGGCGGCAATCCGAGCCTGTGTAAAGTCTATCTTACAATCAAGCAAGGAAGCGTCGCCCACTATTATGATACGTTTCGAGAGGATTTTCTTCAACTGGTCCGAAAAAAGATGCTTCGCGCCCATTTGATGGTGGATCTTTTTGATTCAATGATGGCTGCGAATCTGAAAGAGGTATTGGCCAAAATTCAGGTGCAGGGGACGTACACGTTCGACAAACCCGAGCGCTATCTGATTGCCCAGGCCTATGAGCCGGTTCCGACGATTAACGACGCGCTGGTCTTGCATTACGAAGCCAAGCGCAAGAACGAAGATGAACACGGGCGTATTGATTATTCCAAACGCGGATACGTTATCAGTGCGGTCGAAAACGAGTTGCTGATCGAATACGTCAAACCGAAAATCGGTGAAAACGGCCGTAATTGCCGTGGGGAATTCATGACTCCCGTAGAGCCGACCGTTAAAAACGAACCGACATTTACGATAGGGGAACACATCGCCGTGATCGATACTCCGACCAGTGTCGAATACCGTGCCAAAACCGGAGGATACGTCACCTTTGAGGGGGGGATGTACAACATCAAAACCGAAGTCGAAGTGACGGAAATCAGTTTCAAGACGACGGGATCGATCAATACCGAGCTGGATGCGGACGTTTCCATCAACGTCAAAGAAAAAGACTTTATGAAAGACGCGATCGGGCAGGGGATGGAAGTCACGGTCAACGTGATCCATATCGACGGCAGCGTCGGAGCCAACGCAAAAGTGACGGCGAACAAAGCCGATGTCGAAGGGCAGGTACACCAAAGTGCCGTTATCCGGGCTGAAGAGTTGAGAATTAATATCCACAAAGGGACGGCGTACGGGAAAAAAGTCCACATCACCCGTCTGGAACACGGCACCGTGGAAGCAGACGAAGTGTTTATCACTCAGGCCATCGGTGGAAAGATCCGAGCCAAAGAGATCACGATCGAGATGCTGGGGTCTCACGTCAAGATGACCGCGTCGCGTAAAATAGAGATTCAAAAACTCTCCGGAGGGGAAAATCAGTTCGTCATCGATCCGCTGATTAATGAATCGGTTGAAAACCTTGCCGAACGTTACGAAAAAATGGAGCAAGCCAAACAATCCATTCGCGAGATCCAAAAAGAGCTGTCCGGGTATGAGCAGACATGGCAGGACAACGCGTCATCGATGGAAGAACTCAAACGCAAACTCGCCCATTATAAAAGCAACGGCGTTCAGATGCCGGTCGCTTTTGTTCAAAAGTATCAACAGTTTCAACACTTCAAAGAGAAGATGGAAGCGCTTAGGGATGAATTAAAGACAAAAGAAGACCAGTACGATTGGCTGGCGCAAAAACACATCGCCCTGCAAAGTGAAATTTTCGATGCGCGGATTATCAATCACGACAGCTGGCATAATCATAATGAAATCATTTTCAAACTGATCAATCCCCAGATAGACGTCAGCTACGTTCCTCATGAAAACATGGATGAAGAAATTTTGGGGCTGTATCAGGATGCGGACGGAGAATTTACTATTAAGGTGTTACAGCAATGATCGTCGGATTAGAGGGAATTATCGAATACAAAGAACCGACATTGGTGCATTTGAACGTCAACAGCGTTATTTATGAAGTGTTTATTTCGCTTCATACCTTCGGTTCCATCAGCGCCGAGCGGGCGCGGCTGCACATTACGCACATTATCCGCGAAGACGCTCAGCAGCTGTACGGATTTGCCCAAAAAGGGGAAAAAATTCTTTTCGAAGGGATGCTGAAAATCAATGGAATCGGTCCGAAAGCAGCCCTTGCGATCTGTTCGACCTTTACGCCGGAGCAGTTTGCGGGTATTATTTCATCTAAAGATATCAACGCGTTGAAAAAAGTTCCCGGAATCGGACCCAAGAGTGCGGGTCGGATTATGGTGGAACTGGCCGGTTTCGATGCGGTGCTTTTGGGATCGGGAACGACCCAAAGCACGGCTTTCGGCGAAGCATCGATGGCATTGGAATCGCTCGGATTCAAAAAAGAGCAGATTGCCAAAGCGCTGAATGCGTCGCATGCGACCGACACCGCGACACTGGTCAAAGAAGCGTTGAAACAACTTCAAAAACTATAAAATAAGGGATACCCATTGAAATTAGCCATTCTTTTCGGCGGAGCCAGTTTTGAACATGAAATCAGTATTGTCAGCGCCATCACGGTCAAAGAAAAACTCGCCTCATTCGATCTGAGCTTCATCTTCTGCGATCAGGATCATACGTTTTACCTGATTGAACCGTCCAAAATGAAAGCGGTCACTTTTTCGCGCGGAGAACACCGCAAAATGCAAAAGCTATCCGTGACCAACGGCGGATTTGAGCAAAAAGGGCTTTTCGGGGCAAAAAAACACGATATGCCGGTATTGAACCTGATTCACGGAGGAGACGGGGAAGACGGCACGATCGCCGCGATGCTCGATTTCTTCAAGATCCCGTTTATCGGACCGCGCAAAGAAGCGTCTATGCTCAGCTTCGACAAATACTATACCAAGTGGTTCGCCGCATCGTTGGGGGTCAAAACGTTGCCGTACGAAGTGCTGCACAAAGACGATAAACGCGTTGTCACGACGGCGTATCCGTTGATCGTCAAACCTTCCCGTCTGGGGAGTTCGATCGGGGTGAGCATCGTACGCGAAGCAAGCGAACTCGATTACGCGCTTGACGTTGCGTTCGAATTCGACGAAGTCGTTTTGATTGAACCGTTTATCGCCTCGGTCAAAGAGTATAATTTAGCAGGTTTCGCGGCACGCGGCGAGATTACCTATTCGATCGTGGAAGAGCCTCAGAAAGCCGAATTTTTGGATTTCGAGAAAAAATACCTCGATTTCTCCCGCAGCGGAAAAGTAGCCGAAGCCGAAGTACACGACAAACTTGTCGCGCAGCTGCGCGAAGCGTTTGCCAAAATCTATCTTTCGTTGTTCGAAGGGGCGTTGATCCGCTGTGATTTCTTTGAGATCGACGGCGAAGTGTACCTGAACGAGATCAATCCGATCCCCGGTTCCATGGCAAACTATCTGTTCGAGGATTTTCAGGCTTCCATCCAAAAACTTCTCGGATCGCTCCCCGATAAACGTGCTATCAGCGTAAAATACGATTACATCCACTCTATTTCTCAAGCCAAAGGGAAATAAGCGTGGCGGTCAAGACGGTTCAGTATCAACAACACACGTTTTCGATCAGTTACGAGATCATCAACCCGGCGGCCCGCTTCGATGTCATTTTTCTTCACGGATGGGGGTCGCATAAAAATCTGATGAAACACGCGTTCGGAAGCCATTTGAACGCCTTCCGCCATATTTATGTCGATCTCCCCGGTTTCGGCAACAGCACGTGCAACATGGCATTGAACACGGAAGATTATGCGAATATTCTCGAATCGTTCATCTCTCAGATCAATGTAAGCAAATCGATCATCGTGGGACATTCGTTCGGCGGAAAAGTGGCAACGCTGTTGAACCCCGATTTGCTTGTACTGGTGGCATCTGCGGGGATACTGGTTCCCAAACCGCTTAAAGTACGGGTGAAAATCGCGTTGTTTAAATTCCTCAAAGCGACCGGGCTGACGTCGTTGCGCCGTTTTTTCGTCGCCCCCGACGCGCAGGGCTTGAGCGAACCGATGTACGAGACGTTCAAACAAGTCGTGAACGAAGACTTTACCGAAGCATTCGGAAATTTCAAAGGCAAAGCGCTGCTGTGTTTCGGCCGTCAGGATACGGCAACCCCGTTGTGGACCGCGTATCAAATCGCCGCATTGATCCCCGGATCGAAAGTGGTCGAATACGACGGCGACCACTATTTCTTTCTGGAACAGGCCGGATCGGTGGCCAAAGAGATCGAAACGACATTTTTGAAAACACTGGAGCACTAAAGAGACATGGATTATCTACCGCTTTTAGCTTTTGTCACCAATTTCCTGTTCGTTATGAGCTTGGGATGGTATCTGATTACCAACCTGCAATGGTACGATTACCGGATTGAGAGGGTGGTTCAGCGCCATCACAAAACATGGTGGCATATCGTTTATTTCCTGATCCCGTTTGTCCTCTATTACGTGGCGGGGAATTATTTCATACCGGCATTCTATGCCCTCGTGCTTCCGGCGATTGTCCTATGGCACCGCAAGCTTGACAAAAAGCTGGTATTGACGTGGCGGGTAAAACGCTTTTTGATCCTGCTGGGGTCCATTACCCTCTTTTTGAATCTGATGAGTGCGTTGATGGGATGGGGAGAAACGTACAGCGTTTTGATCCCGCTGGTCATGACGTACGTTTTGTCGACGGGGATTGAGAAATTTTTGTTTTTGGCGTATAAAAAACAGGCCAAAAAGAAAATTGCCTCCATGCAAGATCTCACAATCGTTTGCGTCACGGGAAGCTACGGCAAAACGTCGATGAAAAATTTTATCGCGCAGGTATTGGGCGCCAAATTCAATGTTTATGCGACTCCCCGCAGCGTCAATACGCTTGCCGGCATCATCCGCGACGTCAACGAATCGCTTCCCTCCGATACGCAGGTTTACATCTGCGAAGCGGGGGCGCGTGAAGTAGGGGACATCTATGCGATAGCCCAGCTTCTTCATCCGCAGATCGTCGTCGTCGGCAAAGTCGGGCCGCAGCATATGGAGTATTTCAAAACGCTCGATCGGATCAAGCGCACCAAGCTGGAAATTATCCATTCAAACCGTCTTAAACGGGCATTTGTCCACACATCGGTGACGGATGAGCCGCACGAGAAGGTGACGTTTTTCGGAGATGAGATCCAAAACCTCTGCGCGACGCTGGAAGGGACCGATTTCGATATGGCTGTTGGCGATGAAACGGTCCATTTCCATACCTCCGTATTGGGAGGGTTTCAGACGATCAACATCAATGCGGCGATCCTGATTGCTCAGGAACTCGGAATGAACACGCAGGAGATTGCCTCGGCGGTCAACGGCCTCAAAAGCGTCGAACACCGTCTCGAACGTATCGATGCGGGAGGAAAAATCATCCTCGATGACGGCTATAACGGCAACATCGACGGAATGCTCGAAGGGGTACGCCTCTGCTCGCTCCACAGCGGGCGTAAAGTGATTGTAACGCCGGGACTGGTCGAGAGTACGGACGAGCTTAATTCCCAGTTGATCGCCGCGATCAACGAGGTGTTCGATATCGCCATTATCACGGGGCAGCTCAATGCGCTCCAATTCGACAAAGAGCTGAAGGTTCCGCAAAAGATCATGCTTGCCGACAAATCGCAGATGGTCAAAACGCTTGGGGAAGTGACGCGTGCGGGAGATATTATCCTGTTCGCGAACGACGCGCCGAATTTTATCTGACCCTCTACTGGGGGGCGAAAGGCAAAGAAATGCAAGAGATTTTATATGCCCCGTGGCGCACTGACTACATCGCAGGGAAAAAAATCGAAGGGTGCGTTTTTTGCCACATCAGTGCCAACGACACGGATGATGTGAACCTTCACGTACTGCACCGCGACGAACACTGTTTTGTCGTAATGAACCTTTACCCCTATACACCCGGACACTTTATGATTATCCCCTATCATCATACCGACGCGCTCGAAGCGCTTGATGCGCAGGCATGGATACACATGAGCGCCTTGGCCCAAAAAGGGGTCAGAATGCTCAAAGAGGGATTCGGAGCGCACGGCGTGAATATCGGGATGAATTTGGGCCGTGCCGGCGGTGCGGGGATTGCGGAGCATATTCATATGCATCTGGTCCCGCGATGGGAAGGGGATACGAACTTTATGACGTCGATAACCCATACCCGCGTCTATTCGACCGACTTCGACAATATCTACAATAAGCTCAAAGAGCTGTCCAAAGAGTATTTTTAATTACTTTTTTTTGCGGGTCAGGACAAATCCCATAAGGGCAAGCAAGCCGACCAGAAATACGATGTCCATTCCGCTGGTGTTTAATTCTTCCATATTTTTTCCTCTAACAGTTTTTTCATGATTTCGATGTGGTAACTCTCTTGAAAATTGATAAACTCAAAAAACGATGAGAGTTTTGGATCGGTGATGACCGACGAGAGCCGGCGGCACTCTTCTTTGGCGTTTTCTTCTTCGACGATTCCGTTGCGGAGAAATTTCTCCATGTCGGTGATTTCGTAGGTACGGGGATGCAGTTCGCGCGGCAGTGCCAAAATCCCCATCTTCGCCATCATCTCGCTGAACGAGCGCAGATGAAAATGCGATTCCTCGATCAGGTCGGTGAACGACGAACTTTGCGCGGCGGTCGTAGCGCGGGCGAGGCGGTAAAGGTAGATCAGGATCAATTCGTACTCTTTGTAGCTCTCTTCAAACAAAAACAGCGTCAGAGCGTCGGTTTGTTCGTTATTCAACGAAGCATCCGGCCAACGGCGGGAACGATCGAACGCGCGGAGCGCTTGCGCGGCGGTGCCCTGACACTCTTTTAGAAAAGAAAGGATAAAGCGTTCATCTGTGCGCATCCGTTCGCACAGCACCGAATCGTCATACCGTTCGTGCAGGGCGTCCAGTTCATCGACGGCGGCGCGCAGCGCATCGTTAAAGGTATGAAATTCGACGCCAAACGCGCCGTCGCGGTGGTAATCGTAAGGAACGCCATTCGCGTAAAGGGTTTCGGAGAGCCATTTGAGGTGGCGGAATTCGATTTGGGAAAATTCGTAAAGACGGTTTTTGACACGCGGCTCATCCGCCGAAAAGGACAAATAGGCCAAACGAAGCCAAAATTGGTGTTTGTGCCGAAACAGTTCCGCGTTTCTCATCCTTCTACCTCGCATTTCATGTCGATTTCAATCGCGTGAAGTTCTTCATCGGAGCCTTCACGGCGGTGATGTTGGTTCATTTGAGCCGCTTCAAATGCGGTGAGGACCATTTGGGCGCATGCTTGCTGTTTGGCCGGCCCCTGAGCGACTTTTTCGCGCAGTTTTTCTGCGGCCGAAGCGGCGTAGGCAAGGCTTTCGCCCTTGATCATTTCGGTGAACATCGATCCCAGCACCACGGTATCATGACAGCCGTTGGTCGCATAAGCGATGTTTCGGATGGTTTCACCCTCGCAGTCTAGATAGAGAATGACGAACTCTCCGCTTTCATCGGAATGGCCGACGCCGACACCTGTAGGGTTTTCGAGCGGGCCGTAGTTTTTGGGGTGCATGAGATGCTCGATGATCTCTTGGTTCAGAGTATTTTCCATAATCCAATTATAACGCAGGTTGAACCTCTTTGTAAGACGATCCGCCGTACAATCGCGTTATGAAAGTTACTCCCGAACATTTACGCTATCTGCCGACCACCCGCGAGGAGATGGACGCGCGAGGCTGGGACCGATGCGACGTGATTCTCGTCTCCGGCGATGCCTACATCGATTCGCCTTTTATCGGCGTTGCCGTCGTGGGGCGGATACTGGAGCGGGAAGGGTACCGCGTCGGGGTCATCGGGCAGCCCGACATTGCGACTGAGGATATCATGCGTTTGGGAGAGCCGCGTCTTTTTTGGGGGGTGAGCGGCGGAAGCGTCGATTCGATGGTGGCCAACTACACCGCAACGAAAAAATTCCGCAAAAGCGACGACTATACCCCCGGCGGAGTGAACAACGCACGGCCCGATCGTGCGGTACTGGCGTATACCAACCTGATTCGCAAACATTTCAAAAACACCGTTCCCATTGTTTTGGGAGGGATCGAAGCGAGTCTGCGCCGTGTCACCCATTACGACTACTGGACGAACAAACTGCGTAAACCGGTGTTATTCGATGCCAAAGCCGATTATCTGATCTACGGCATGGGAGAAGGGGCGATTATCGAGCTTCCCAAACGGCTGGAGAGGGGCGAGTCTCCCCTCGATATCCGGGGGCTGTGTTATATTGCCAAAGCACCTGTCGAAGATTATCTGCCGTTGCCGTCGCATCAGGAATGCCTTGATAACAAAGAAAAATACATCGATCTCTTCGACATCTTCTACGACAACAACGATCCCATTTCAGCCAAGGGGCTGTGTCAGGAAGTGGACGGCCGTTTCAGCATCCAAAATCCGCCCGCCGATTATCTGGACGAAGGGGAGATGGATGCCGTCTCCGCGCTTCCCTTTACTCGCGAATTGCATCCCTATCACCGTCCGAAGGGGGCCGTGAAATGTCTGGAGACGATCAAATTTTCGATCATGACCCATCAGGGGTGCTGGGGGGAGTGCAACTTCTGCGCGATCGGGGTCCATCAGGGGCGCACTATCCGCACACGCAGCGAAGAGTCGATTTTGAATGAGGCGACGCAGTTTACCGAGTACAAGGATTTCAAAGGGATTATCAGCGACGTGGGGGGACCGACGGCGAATATGTACGGCTACGAGTGCACCAAAAAGCTCAAACACGGTACGTGCGATCATCAGCGTTGCGTCGACGACACCCATTTGTGCAAGAAGATGAAGGTCGACCACACCCGCGTCATCAACCTGCTGCGCCGGCTTCGCGAGGTACGGGGGATCAAAAAGGCGTTTGTCGCCTCCGGGGTGCGCTACGATCTGATCAACGAGGACAAGCGCCAGGGGTACGACTACCTCAAAGAGATGGTGCGCCACCACATCTCCGGGCAGATGAAAGTCGCCCCAGAGCACACTTCTCCTCACGTGCTGCATTTGATGAACAAACCCGGCAAACAGACCCTCGTCGATTTCAAAAAACTCTACGACCGCTTGAACAAAGAAGAAGGAAAAAATCAGTTTTTGACCTACTACCTGATCGCTGCCCATCCCGGATGCACCGAAAAAGACATGCACGACCTCAAGCGTTTTACGACGCAGGAGCTGAAGATGAATCCCGAACAGGCGCAGGTGTTCACCCCGACTCCGGGGACCTATTCGGCGGTGATGTATTACACCGAGATGGATCCGCAGACACGCCAAAAAATCTTTGTCGAAAAAGATACGGCGCGCAAAGAGAAGCAAAAACAGATCGTCGTCGCCAAAGACAATTTCAAAAGCGGTTTTGCGAGTTAGAAGAGAAAATCTGCTATTCTATAGATCACTTTAGTTGATTCTTGAAAGGGACCGATGATCGATCCGGATGCGCTGAAAAAACTTCGCAAAGCGTTGCATAACTACGTCCTTTTATACGTCGAAGAGAATCCGGCGCTCAACGCACAGGCGAGTGCGCTGTTCCGAAATATTTTCGATGTCGTCCATTCGGCCGCGGACGCGGAGGAAGGATTGGAACTGTTCAACCGGCACCGTCCCGCGATCGTCATAGCCGACATCAAGCTGCCGAATCTGGACGGTTTGAAACTGGCCAAGAGCATTCTGGCGATCGATCCCGCAACGAAAATTATTTTTACCTCTGCGCACGACGAAAAAAGTCTGCTGCACGAAGCGATCCGTCTGGGTGCTTTTGATTATGTGGTCAAACCGATCACGGTGCAGAATATCGTTGACGTACTGGTGCGATGCGCCAGAGAAATGCGCATGCAGATGCATCAGAAGCTCTTTAACACCTATTTACAGAATATTTTCAATTATCAGCACAATCTTATCCTTTTGCTCCGACACGAAACGGTCGTAATGGCCAATCAGCCGTGCCTGGATTTTTTCAAAGCGGGCAGTACCGAAGAATTCAGCCAGCGTTTCCTCAATTTCGGCGAATTGCTGCTTGAACACAGCGGATTTTTGTATAACCACGACAAGGTCGAATGGCTGCATGAGGCGAAAAACCATCCCGGAAAGCTTTTCAATATCAAAATAGCCGATGCCGACGGAAACAGCCACCATTTTGTCCTTAATCTGCAGACGATCCCGGATAAAGAGGATTATTTCATCCTCTCCCTAAACGACGTCAGCGAACTGAATCTGTTGAAGCTGTTCGATCCGAGCGCGGTCGAACGAGAAGCGGTGCAAAAAGACAAAAGGGCGATTCGCGGCCTTTTTGAAATGGCGAAACGCAATAACGCAAAAATCAAAATCCACAATCTGTACAAAGGGCTTAGCATCACCAATGATGGGATGATTGGCGAGATCGATGAAAATTATGTCTGGATCAAAACGACGATAATGCAGCTCAAAGCGATGCAACTGGAGCGGCGGGTCGTCCTTGTTTCCGATATTTTCCCGATGTTTATCGTTTCGACGGATATTCTGAAGATCAATTTCGATCAGCTGTCGGTGAAGCTGGGCGAATGCAAGATGACGACGACAAGTCCGACGCGCCGCCAGTATATTCGCGTTTTGCCCGACGAGGAGGCCAAAGTGACGTTGCTGTATCAGGGGCGCAAGTTTGAAACCGACATAGAGATTGCCGACATCTCGATCAAAGCGATTCGTCTGGTGATGGCATCGTTGCCCGCCGGGTTCCAGACAGGTTCTAAAGTAATCCTCGATCTGGTTTTGGGCTCGCCGCCGTTGAAACCGGTCATTATCAACACCGAAGCCGATGTTTTCCGCATCGGCGAACAGTCTCATCAGTACGAAGCGGTATTTACCTACGATCTGCACAGCCGCCACCATAAAGACCTGATCGGGTATATCGCGAAACGGCAGATGCAATTAATTCGGGAGTTCAAGGAGAGATAAAATGAATAAAGAAACGTTATTGTACGAGGACGGCGTCCATAAATGCGTCATGTTCAGTTTGGAAGACGAAGATCAGGCGGAAAATTCCCTGTCGGTCAACCAGTTTTTGATTATCCAAGGAGACAGTGCCATCGTCATCGATCCGGGCAGCGGTTCGATCTTCAGCGAACTGTACGAGGCGATCGGACGCCATATCGACCCTCTCAAGATTAAATACATTTTCTTTTCCCATCAAGACCCCGATGTGGCGGGCGCGATTGCGGAATGGAGCGTTGCGACGAGCGCCAAGCTCATTATGTCGGGATTGTGGACCCGCTTCATGAGCCATTACGGGCTGACCGATTCGTCGCGGATCATCGCGCTTCCCGATCACGGAGGAAGAATCCCCTTCAAAGAAGGATACGTCCAGTTTATTCCCGCCCATTTTCTCCACAGTCCGGGAAATTTTTCACTCTATGACAGCCGTTCCAAAATCGTCTTTTCCGGGGACATCGGGGCTGCGATTCTCTCTCCTCAGAATCTGAACAAACAAGTCGATGACTTTGAAAGCCATCGGCCGTTTTTGGAGAGTTTTCATCAGCGCTATATGGCCGCGAACGCTTTTTGCCGCGCATGGGTTCGGGAAGTGAAACGCTATGAGGTCGATATGATCGCGCCGCAGCACGGTTCCGTGTTCCGCGGTCCGGATGCGGCTGCGTTTTTGGAATGGTTTGAGAACGTCGAGGGGGGATTGGAACATCTTGATGAACTCTATCTTGCAAAGATCGAATAAAGAGGCTTGAGGAAGTGGAACATTTTTTGCGCTCTTACCTCCCTTTTAGTTTGAATCGCCTACAATAAACGCTTCAAATACAAGCATACGGATGACTCTTTGCGAATCGATAAATTTTTAAATGCCGTCAATTTAACCAAACGCCGCGCCGTTGCCCAGGACATGATCGAAGAAGGGGTCGTGTACATCAACGACAAAGCGGTTAAAGCGTCCAAAAACGTTGCTGTCGGCGACATCGTCACGCTCGTTTATCTGGAGAAGCGGGTGCGCTATGAAGTGCTCGCGATCCCTACGGTCAAATCGACGCCCAAATCAGCTCAAAACCTTTACGTCAAGGAACTCTCATGAACCCTCTCAAAAGCGATTTCGAAGCGCTCTTTGAACACCGCCTCAGCGATGAGGAGATGCGGGAGTTTCTGTTGTCTTTGACGCTGAACGAATCGACGTCGCCGTCGATGATCGCTACGGCTGCGGAGGTGATGAAACGGCACGCTCTGGCATTGGACGTTCCTCTTTGGCTCAAAGAAAAGCTGATCGACGTCGTCGGAACAGGCGGTGATAAAAGCGGTAGTTTCAACGTCAGTTCTACCGTCTCGATTCTGTTGGCGGCGTGCGGCGCGTATGTCGCCAAACACGGCAACCGTTCCATCACTTCCAAATCGGGCAGCGCGGATGTTCTTGAAACGCTCGGGGTCAAGCTCGATTTGAGCATTGAGAAAAGCGCGAAACTCCTCGAAGAGAGCGGATTTACGTTTTTGTTCGCGCAGTATCATCATCCGGCAATGAAATTCATTATGCCGGTGCGCCGTTCGATCCCCGAAAAAACGGTATTCAACATTCTGGGACCGCTGACGAATCCGGTGGGACTCTCCAAAATCCTCCTTGGGGTATTTGATGAGGTGTTTGTGCCAAAAATGGCAGAAGCGGCCCGCGATCTGGGGATGACATCAGCGATCGTGGTGAGTTCACGCGAGAAAATGGATGAGGTCAGCATCAGCGATATCACCTATGCCGCGCATTTGCACGGAGGTAATATCGACTATTTCGAAATCGATCCTGAAGCCCTCGGCATCAAAAAGGCCCCTTTTGAAGCGATCCTCGGAGGCGATGCGGCGATGAATGCAACCATTCTGACCAACATCCTGAACAATCGCGCTACCGATGCCCAGCGGGACATGGTACTGATCAACGCGGCTTATGCCCTGATCGCCGAGGGGATGGCCAGAGATCCGCAAGAGGGGCTGGAGATTGCCCGTGAGGGATTGCGCAGCGGCAAAGCGGCCGCCAAGCTGGCGCAAATCATTGATATTTCGTCCAAGCTATGATGAAACTTTCGTTGTCCCAATTGCCGCAGCTGTGCGAACGTATCACCGAGGAACTCCCGCAGGGCGGAATCGTGATTTTGCAAGGCGATCTCTCAAGCGGTAAAACGACGTTTACTCAGGCGTTTGCCGAATTTTTGGGGCTGGATGAAGCGGTGACGTCCCCGACGTTTTCGCTCCAGCAGCGTTACGGAGACAAACTCTATCATTACGATCTCTACAACTACGGTTTCGAGAAGTTTTTGAGTCTGGGAATGATGGAAGAGCTTGAACGCGAAGGGTATCATCTCGTTGAGTGGGGAGACGATACGTTGATCGGATGGCTTAAACGGAGCGGTTTGGAAACCGCGATTGTAAAAATTACCAAATGCGACGATGAGTCGCGATGTTATGAGGTGTCACGTGCATGAATTAAAAGCTGAACGGCTGGTCAAAACGATTAAAAAACACGAAATTGTTCGTGGAATCAGTATGGAACTTCGAACGGGAGAAGTCGTCGGATTGTTGGGGCCGAACGGAGCCGGTAAAACAACGACGTTTTACATGATCTGCGGTCTTGTCGAGGCGACGGAGGGTAAAGTGTTTATCGACGGTGTCGACGTATCCGGCCTTCCTTTGCACAAACGTTCGACGATGGGGATCGGCTATCTGCCGCAAGAAGCGTCCATCTTTAAAGACCTTACCGTGGAAGAGAATCTGATCATCGCCGCGCAGGCCGGAAAACTCGATCAGGAAACGCAGGAAAAACGGATCGAAGAGCTGTTGGAGATGTTCAACATCGAGCCGATCCGAAACCGTCGCGGGATCAATCTAAGCGGCGGGGAGCGTCGGCGTGCGGAAATCGCCCGCGCACTCGTCAACAAACCCCGTTTCCTCCTCCTCGACGAACCGTTCGCAGGGGTTGACCCGATCGCCGTTATGGATATCCAAAGCGTGATATCGCAGCTGGTCGAATTCGGAATCGGCGTATTGATCACCGATCATAACGTCCGTGAGACGCTGGCGGTCTGCGACCGTGCCTATGTTATTAAAAACGGTTCGCTTCTGGCAGCGGGAACCAGCGACGAGATCGCCCATAACAGCGATGTGCGTCAGCATTATCTCGGTGAATCGTTCAAGTTTTAGTCTCCATGTTACGGGTTAAAACAAACGTCGAGCTCAAAAACAAACTCTCCAATACCCTTCGCAACTGGCTTCCGATCCTCCATTCGAGCCTCAGCGATCTGGGTGAAGCGATGGCCCCGTTTGTTGAAAACAACCCCCTCATCGAGGTAAAATCGGGTTTCGAAGAAAATTTCGAAGCCAAAATTCCCAAAAAGATACAGCAAGGATACGTCCAAAACTCCCATTCCGAAGCGATCGAAGCCCTTACGATTCAGCACAAAAGCCTTTACGACGTGCTTCAAGAACAGATTGACGCTCCGTTGTTCCCGACCCCTCTTTCGCAGCTGATCGGGCGACATGTAATCGAAAACCTTGATGAAGGGGGCTACTACGAAGGAGACAGTGAAGCGTTTTGTTCCGAACATGCTATCAGCGAAGAGCAGTTCGAAAAGATCCGTCTTCGTTTTGTGCACGTCGAACCCGTCGGTATCGGGGCACGCGATGTTTCCGAATCGTTTTTGTTTCAGCTCGAATCCGCGCAGATCAGCGATGAGGGGTACACGCTTGCCCGCGAAATGATCTCGCATCTGGACGAATTGAGCCGCTACCGGAAAGAAAAAGCGTTTAGCGACGTGATGAAAGTGCTCGGAAGTTTTAAAAATCCCCCAGCCATCGAATACCTTGAAGATTCAGCCCAGGTCGTTCCCGATCTGATGATCTATACCGATCCCGAAGAGGGGATCGAAGTAAAGCTTAATGACCGTTATTATCCCTCAATCGCGATCGACAACAGCTATGGCGTGGACCATGCGTTTGTCAAAGAGAAGATCAAAGAGGCCAAAAGCCTTGTCGATGCGTTGGAGATGCGCAAGGCAACGCTCTACAAAGTGGGGCTGATGATCGTCGAGTATCAGTACGATTTTTTTACCGGAGGCGCAATACGGCCGCTGACGCTTAAAACCCTTGCCGACGAATTCGGGCACAACCCCTCGACGATTTCGCGGGCAATCGCCAATAAATACATCGCCTGCGATCGCGGTATGTACGCGATGAAAGACTTTTTCACGACGGCCATCGACGAAGACGTCTCCAACGCCGCGATCAAAGACTACGTCAGCGAACTGGTGAAAAACGAATCTCCCAAAAAACCTCTGAGCGATATGAAGCTTCTCGAACTGGTGCAAGAAAAGTTCAAGATCACGATGGTACGCCGCACGATCGCCAAATACCGTAAACAGCTTGATATTCCCGGCTCGTCCGAGCGTAAACAGCTCTATTTGATCGGTTGTTCGTAAAGCTATGAGGTTCAACGAGATCAAAATGCTTCTCGATGCCGAAGTCGCCTCCCGCAACTGCGAGAGCGAGTTGTGCGAAGCGCGTCCCGATCCGCTGATGATCGCACGGCGCTTTCCCGACGAACATCATGCGCTTACATGCGCACTGTTTGCCTACGGCAGTGCCAAAGCGATTGTCTCATTTTTGACGTCGCTGGAACCTGCTTCGGCCGATTCGGACGAAGAGACGCTCCGCCGCAGACTGGAAGGGAAGTATTACCGGTTTCAGACGACTGAAGACATCGTCCAGTGGTTTATCACCCTGCAAAAACTGCGCGAGAGCGGCGGAGCTGAACAGGCGTTTCGTGAGGGGTATGCGAAGGACGGCGTTGTCGCGGGGATTTCAGGGCTGATCGAGACCCTTTATGACCTAAACCCGTACCGTTCGCAGGGGTACGAATTTCTGATCGGCAAACCGGTGTCGGCTGTGTCGAAAGCTTCCGCCATGAAGAGGTGGATGATGTACCTAAGATGGATGGTACGCCGCGATGCGCTGGATATGGGATTATGGAGCGGTATCCATCCGTCTGAACTGATAATGCCGCTCGATACCCACACCTTCAACGTTTCCCGTGCCATTGGCCTGCTGCAGCGGCGGCAATGCGATCTGAAAGCGGCGATGGAATTGACCGAAACGCTCAGGACATTCGATCCCGAAGATCCCCTGAAGTACGATTTCGCTCTGTACCGCATCGGACAGGAAAAAATGGTGCTCACATTGTGAAAATTGCAAATATGGTACAATCACGCCACTAATAAGAGGGTTGTCATCGGATGAAAAAAATTCTGATTGTTAGCGACGGAGCAATCGGTCGCCATTTTATCGAACGGGTGGCCGGCGCCTATACGAGTGAAAACGTCTATTACATCGTTCAAACGTATGAGAATACGTTTGAGGGCTATAATCCCGAACGCTTCAAATTCTTCCAGTTCGACCCCACGAGCGTCTACAAAATCAACAACCTTCTGAAAATGGATTTTTGGCAGGTCGTGCTGGTGATGGAAAACCAAAACGATCTTGAACATACGATCAAAAACATTCGCACCTACAACCCTTCCCTGCGAATTATTGCCCTTGATCTGTGGAACGCCAAAAGTCCCGATGACGACATCGAATGGGTCAATATGCAAGAACTCATTGCGGCGAATCTGATCGATTACCTTCCTAACATCCCCGTTCTGGCCAAAAACATCGGACTAGGCTCAGGCGAGATCATGGAGGTTCTGGTGCCGTTTGGGAGTTCGTTCGTGTATCGCCATATCGGTTCGATCGAACAAAAAAACTGGAAAATCGCCGCCATCTACCGTAACCGTCAGCTGATCCTGCCCGCGGATAATCGGATGATCCAGCCTAACGACACCCTCGTCCTAGTCGGCGATCCCGGCGTTTTGCGTTCGATTTACCGTGCGATCAAACGCGAGCTCGGGCAGTTTCCGGCACCGTTCGGAAGCCGCATTTACCTCTATATCGATATGCAAAGGGAGAAAAAAAGTTCCATAATGGCGCTCGTGCGGCGGAGCATCTACATTCAGAAAAAATTGCGCCAGCCGTTGATTATCAAGGTAATCAACCCCGGGGACATCGATACTCTGCGGATGATCAAAGCTTCGGCCGAGGGGAACGTAACCGTTGAAATCAGCTACGACACGAAAAATGACGAAGGGATGATCCTCGATGATATCAAAAAATATCATATCGGTCTTTTCCTCGTTTCCCACCGGGCATTCGAGCGTAAATCGATCCGTAAAAAACTCTATGCGGGGAATGTCCCCGTCCTCAAACTGGCGGAACGTTCTTTTTCCTCGCTGCGAGAAAGCGTCGTCGTGTTGAGCGAGGAAGGGTATATCGAAAACATATCGACGACGATCTTTGACGTCTCTTCACAGTTTGGATTCAATCTCGAGCTCATGGACTATCGGCATGAAGAAGATGGGCGAAAAGGGGAAGTGATTGAGCATTTCAACAACCTCTCAGCCATTTTTTCCAAATCGATTCAAGTTATTTCTCAAGAAGATAACCCGATTCAGACACTGCGCGAACGGGAAAATTTTCTGCACATTCTTCCCTTTACCGCCAAGATGTTTATCAATCCGCTCAACGCCTGTTTTTCGACCGATCCGGAGGTACTCTACCGTAAACTCGATCGGTACCATCAGCTGTTCATCCCGACACAGATTTAAGTTTTCACACGTTTTTAAGCCTCTTTCGAGTAGACTATAGCTTATTTACCCCCAATTTGCGATAGGCTATTTTATGACGATCAATATCAATCTAAAACGTGTTGTCGACGACTCGTATCCCATCCATATCGGACCGCTTCCCGAGATCACCTACGAAGGGAAAGTGGCGGTATTGACCAACCCCAAAGTCGCGGGACTGCATTTGCAGACACTTTTATCCAGACTCAAGGCTAAAGAGGTCTACATCATCACGATCCCGGACGGGGAGCAATACAAAAATTGGGAAAGCATCGAGTTCGTACTGGAGCGGATGTTCGATCACCGATTGAATCGCCATTCACTCCTCATCGCTTTCGGGGGAGGGGTGATCGGCGATATGGGCGGATTTTCGGCCAGCCTTTACAACCGCGGAATCGATTTTTTGCAAATTCCTACAACGCTTCTGAGCCAAGTGGATGCCAGCGTCGGCGGCAAAACGGGGATCAACAACCGTTTCGGCAAAAATTTGATCGGGGCCTTTCATCAGCCCCGCGCAGTCTATATCGATCCTGCGTTTTTGGCAACGTTGCCGTCGCGTGAATTCGGAGCCGGGGTCGCCGAAATCGTCAAAATGGCGGTGACGTTCAACGCGCCGTTTTTCGAATGGCTTGAGCAAAACGACCTGCGCGAGGGGGACAACCTTGCGTATGCGATTCAAAAAGCGGTCGAGACCAAAGCGGGCGTCGTCGAAGAAGACGAAAAAGAGCACGGGCTGCGCGCCGCTCTCAATTACGGCCATACGTTCGGCCACGTTATCGAAAACGAAACCGGCTACAGTACGTACCTGCACGGCGAGAGCGTTGCGATCGGCATGGTAATGGCCAACGATCTGGCCTGCGAAACGGGGTTTATGAGCCGCGAGGAAGCCGCGCGCATCAAAGCGGTACTTGCACGGTACGATTTGCCCCTTTCGTACCCGATCGGCGATGTCGAACGTTTTTATCAGGCGTTTTTCCTGGATAAAAAAAGCGCGGACAGCACGGTTACGTTTATCCTGCCTAAAAGCATCGGGAGTGTCGAGATTACCGACGCGGTTGACGCGGATACGGTCAAAAAGACCCTTTCAAAATTTGCAGGGAGAGCATCGTGAAACGTATGAACCTTTTTCTGTCGTTGCTGCTGGTTCTGGGATTTTCGGCGTTTGCCGCACCCGAAAAGACAACGGATGAACCGCAACCCGAGATTTCCAAAGAGATTCAAATTCAGCAGGCTCAGGACGAAGTAGCCAAAATTCAAAAAGAGCTCTCCAAAGCCAGCAGTGTCTGGATCAAAAGCTATAACTCCTACATGGCCTATCAGGAAGCCCGAAAAAGCCTCCGTGACGTCAAACGCCGTATCGATACGCTCCAAAGCCGCCGTCAGACGGTAGAACGGAAACTCGAAACCGAAGCGCTTCAGGCCAAAGAAAAAATCTTGACCGATCAGGTCGAACTGCTCAAAGCGCAGGGGACGTCACCGTTCGTTTCGCTGCTTAAACCCGACGAAGCGGGAGAACAGCCTACAATTACCAACCCGTTCGAGATCGTAACGGGGCTCTCCTACATCAAACGCCTCAACAGCCAGTATAACGATTATCTGCTGCGTGAAGAGGAGCTGCAAGAACTCATTTCCCTTCTAGAACGGCAAGTTGCCCTCTACAAAGAACTGATACTCATGGACCGAAAAGGCGACTACGAAGTCGAACTCGAAGCGACTCTGTTGCAGGTCGAGAAATTCAAACTGGCGCTCGATACGCTTATTTCGACGGCGGAAGTGTATGAAAAACGGATCGAATCGACCGAAGCGAAGATCAACAAAGAGATCAAAGACCAGATTTACAAACTCCTTAACATCGTATTTATCGTCGTCATTTTGTTCGTGATCTCCTTTTTGTTCAAGCGGATCATCAAGCGTTACATCGTTGACAACGAACGTTTCTATATGGCGAACAAGATTCTTACGTTTATCAACGTCACCTTGATCATTCTGATACTGGTGTTCAGCTACATTGACAACGTCGGTTATCTGGCAACAGTGCTCGGATTTGCATCGGCGGGTCTTGCGATCGCGATGCGCGACTGGTTTATGAGTCTGCTCGGATGGCTGGTTATCGTCGTTGGCGGAGCAATCCATGTCGGTGACCGTATCCGCGTTGTCAAAGACGGAGTGGAATATGTCGGAGACGTCTTGGACGTATCGCTCCAGCGTATTACGATCATGGAGGACGTTACTCTCACGACCGTCGAGACAAACCGTCGCGCGGGACGGATCGTTTTTATCCCAAACAACTATATTTTCACGACGCTGATTTCAAACTATTCGCACGGGTCGCTCAAGACGGTTTGGGACGGGATCGACATTGTTATCACGTTTGATTCGAACCACCGAAAAGCGGCTCACATCCTCAAGGAGATCACGCGCAAATACTCCAAAGGGTATACCGACATCACCCGAAAGCAGATCAATAAGCTGCGGGACAAATACAGTCTTAAAAACAGCAATGTCGAGCCGCGTATTTTTACGTTGACCGCGCCGTACGGGATTCGCATCAGCGGATGGTACCTGACCAATGCGTATGCGACGTTGACGTTGCGCTCTACGATCACCGCCGACGTAATTGATGCGTTTAATGCCGAGCACGATATCACGATCGCCTATCCGACCCAGACGTTTTATACGGGTCCTATCCCCGCCAAACAGCTGCCTCCGGAGAATCTGGAGTGAAGCCGAAAGTTTATTTTAAAACCTTCGGCTGTCGGACAAATCTGTTCGATTCGCAGGTAATGATGGGTGCGCTGCGCGATTACGATATTACCGAAAACGAAGGCGAAGCCGATATTGTCATCGTCAACTCCTGCACCGTCACCAACGGTGCGGACGTCAGCGTGCGCGGGTACATCAACCAGATGGACAAGCAAGGCAAAAAGCTGTTTCTGACCGGATGCGGTGCCCATACGAAAGGGGAGAGCCTTTTCGGAGCCGGAAAAATACACGGGGTGTTCGGGCAGTCGGAAAAGACAAAGATCAATACGCTTCTTTCCGAGCAAAGCCGTTTTTATGAAATCGGCGATCTGAATTACGTCGACGACGCGATTGTGGAAGAATTCGTCGGCAAATCGCGCGCGTTTATCAAAATCCAGGAAGGGTGCAATTTCCGTTGCAGCTACTGCATTATCCCCTTCGTCCGGGGCGACGCTCGGAGCATGGACGAAGCGAAAATTCTCGAACAGGTGTCCCGTCTGGCCGCTAACGGTTTCGGAGAGTTCGTCCTTACCGGAACCAACGTCGGAAGTTACGGACAGGGGGAAGGGCGAAACATTGCCGAATTGATGAAAAAAATGGCGTTGATCCGGGGCGTGCGCCGTATCCGTGTGGGAAGCCTCGAACCGATCCAGATCAACGAATCGTTTCGTGAAATTCTGGATGAGCCGTGGCTGGAGCGCCACCTGCACATCGCGGTTCAGCACAGCTCAGATGCGATGCTGCGGCTGATGAACCGCCGAAACCGGATCGGCAGCGACATTGAGCTTTTTTCGATGCTGCATGACAAAGGGTTTGCACTCGGGACCGATTTTATCGTCGGCCATCCGGGAGAAAGCGATGCGATCTGGAGTGAAGCGATGGAAAATGTGCGCGGTCTGCATCTGACGCACATCCATCCTTTTACCTATTCCAAACGCGACGGAACGCCGAGTGCCGTGATGAAACCCGAAGTCAACGGAACCGTTGCCGGTAAGCGGATGAGCGAATTGAGTGCTCTTATCGAGGCGAACAACCGTGCTTTTCGCGCGCAGGTAAACTCGCCGTTGGAGGTACTCGTTGAAAGCGGCGAAAACGGACGATACAGCGGATACGATCAGTATTTCAACAAAGTTGTGATCGAATCGGCAGAAGATCTCTGCGGCGATTGGATCACACTCGAACATTACGAGGTGCATGATGAGCATAACCTGGCCAAACATTAACCGAAATCAGACAATTCTCCTTATTTCGGGGGGGATTATTCTGTTGTTGCTGCTGTATGCGCTGCTTCGAGACGGTGCCGACACCGTTACGCTGGAAGAGGCGAGCCGGCTGATCGAAGGGCAACAGATCGAAAAAGCGTACAGCGATGAGGGCTATACCTATTTTGCCACCAAAGAAGACGGCGTCGTCAAGATCGCCTCGTCTCAGCTTCCCGCCGATCTTACATCGCATTTGGTCATTGAACCCAAAGGGGGAAGCGGCTGGGGCTGGTTTCTCTTTTTCGTTGCGCTGATCGGCGGAGCGGGGTACTGGGCATGGAAAAACCGGCTCGGATTCGAGGAGGAGGAACTTCCTGCCGAAACGGTGCGCCATGCCGGCACGGCGACAGAGCAGAGCGAACCGGTTTCCTCAACGATCGCTCCGGTTAAATCGACGGTCCGTTTCAGCGATATCGGCGGGATCGGCGACGTCAAAGAGGAACTCGAAGAGATTATCGATTTTTTGCGTAATCCGAAGCGTTATTACAGTTTCGGTGCTCGTATGCCTAGGGGTGTCTTGCTTGTAGGGCCTCCCGGGGTAGGGAAAACGATGATCGCCAAAGCGGTCGCCGCCGAGGCGGACGTACCGTTTTTCTACCAAAGCGGCGCGTCGTTCGTTCAGATTTATGTCGGAATGGGGGCAAAGCGGGTCAGCGAGCTTTTTTCCACCGCCAAGAAAAACGCTCCCGCGATCATCTTCATTGACGAAATCGATGCGGTCGGCAAAAAGCGGGGCGGAGAACGCAACGATGAGCGCGAAGGGACACTGAACCAGCTTTTGACCGAGATGGACGGATTCGAAGACACCAGCGGTATCGTCGTGATCGCCGCGACAAACAACATCGACGTGATGGATGGCGCATTGCTGCGGGCGGGACGGTTTGACCGCCGCGTTTTTGTCGAACTGCCTACGGCAAGCGAACGCGAAGCGATATTGAACAAATACCTTCGCCATATTCCACATGAACTTTCCGTCTCCGATGTGGCAAAAATGACGGTAGGATTCAACGGCGCTTCTCTCGCGGCGCTGGTGAACGAAGCGGCTCTGTTGTGCCTGCGCCAAAAAGAGATACAGGTGCGCCTTGAACACTTTCTCGCCGTCAAAGACAAAGTGATGTTCGGGAAAAAGAAAATCGCGATGCTCAGCGACGAACAGCGCCGTTATCATGCCCGCTATCAGGCGGGAAAAGTCTTTGCCGCGACGTGGTTCGACCTCCCTTACGAGAAAATTTCGCTCAGCAACGACACAATCACGCCGCCGACGGCCGAGCCGCTTCTCAAACACGAGATCGAAGCGCACGTTCGGGTTCATCTCGCGGGAATAGCCGCTTCGAATCTCCGTTTCGGCGAACATGCGAGCAATGCGTCGCACGACGTTCGGGCTGCGGAAGAGCTTGTCCATGCAATGGTCTATGAATACGGGATGGGAAGTTCGATCCTCCCCGGTACGGAAGACGAATCAAAACTGACCGAACGCCTGTATCAGGAGATATTGACGTTGTTGGAACGGCACGAAAAAATCGTTGCCAAATTCGAAGCGATCCTCGAAGAGTACGAGCAGATTTCAAAATCGCTGGCCAAAGCGACGATGAATGAGATTCTTTAGCGGTTTTTCCCTCCAAGGGGATCGGCACTTTTTCGAGCCGTATCTGAAAAAAAGCGATTATACCGTCGCGGGGTTCAGCTACGGAGCGATCAAGGCGGCACGTTTTGCGGCCGAATCATCGGATCGGATCGATACGCTTCAGCTCTTTTCTCCCGCTTTTTTCCAAACCAAAAAAGAGGCGTTTAAACGCCTTCAGATGGGCGGCTATCTTAAAGATCCGCACGGGTATCTGAAGGCATTTATAACCAACTGTTTCGCGCCGTGTCCGATGCAGGCGGTAGAAGAGGGCGAACACGATGCGGACGCTCTTCACGAACTCCTTTATTTTGAATGGGACGGAACGTTGATGGAATGCATCCGCTCCAAAGGAACCCGCATCGAAGTGTATCTGGGACTCGAAGACCGGATTATCGACGTGGTGGGAGCACGCGAATTTTTCATCCCGTATGCGACGGTGACGTCGATCAAAAGAGCCAATCATTTTTTACAGGAGTGTACCAACCAATGACTATCCGCATAGGAGTTATTACCGCATCGGATCGCGCGAGCGCGGGGATTTATGAAGATATTTCCGGGGTCGCGATTCAGGAAACGATGAGGGACTATCTGAAATCCGAACACGAAATCGTGTACCGTTGCATCCCAGATGACCAGCATACGATCGAAGAGACGATGAGAGAGCTGTGCGACGAGCAGGGGTGTTGCCTCGTCGTCACGACTGGGGGAACGGGGCCTGCGCGCCGCGACGTGACCCCAGAAGCGACGGAGAACGTCTGTGAGAAAATGATGCCCGGATTCGGCGAACTGATGCGTCAGGTAAGCCTCAAATACGTCCCGACGGCGATCCTTTCGCGCCAGAGCGCCGGGATCCGGGGCAAAAGCCTTATCATCAATCTCCCCGGCAAGCCAAAGTCGATCCGTGAATGTCTGGATGCGGTATTTCCCGCCGTGCCGTACTGCATCGATTTGATCGAGGGGCCGTATCTGGAGTGCAACGAAGAGGTGATCAAGGCGTTCCGGCCGAAGCAGTAACGCTTAACGAAGGTCGTTACGACGGAAACTCTATCGATGAGGGAAGCTCTTTTGGGGCTTTGATCCGAAGCTGTTTGTTGACGTTCATCCGTCCGTACACCACCTCGAAATCCGAGGGGGAGACACCGAACTCTTTTGCCAGAAAACGGACCATATGATCGGTCGCTTTCCCCGCTACGGGAGCAGCGGTGACGCTCACTTTGAGTTGGTTGCCTTTGACTTTTCCTATCGCGTCGCGCTTGGCGCTGGGGGTCCCTAAAATGTTGAGCACCAAAATATCCCCTTCCCACTGATAAAACGTATTGGCGAGAGTTTTGGCTTTCACAAATAGACCTTTCTACGATAAAAAACTAAATGACATTTTATCATATTGACTTTTCGAGGGTAATGAGTACAATATTTAGCATACAGCAAACCGTGAGGAGAGACAACAATGGATCCATTTATGCTCGAGGCCATCCGCGAAGCGGAAAAAGGGCGGGAAGAGGGGGGCATCCCCATCGGATCGGTGCTGGTTCATCAAGGCAAGATCATCGGCAGAGGCCATAATCGCCGCATCCAAAAAGGGAGCGCTATTTTGCACGGCGAGATGGATGCACTCGAAAATGCGGGACGGCTGAGTGCTTCGGTCTATAAAGAATGCACCCTGTATACGACCCTCTCCCCATGCCCGATGTGCTCAGGTGCGATTGCACTTTACGGCATTCCCCATGTCGTGATCGGCGAAAACCGCAACTTCAAAGGAGAAGAAGGGATGCTTGCCGCGCGCGGCGTCACTCTTGATGTACTCGACGATCATAAGTGCGTTGATATGATGGAACGGTTTATACGCGAAAACCCGAAACTGTGGAACGAAGACATCGGGGAATGATGCGCCGTTTCGCTCTTGTCTTTCTCCTCTCTTTTTTTGCCGTTTCCTCGCTCTTAGGCGATTCCAGCGTCTGGAAAATCAGCAAGGGGAGGGAGACGATGTACATCGGCGGGACGATACACGTACTGCGCTCTTCCGATTTTCCGTTGCCGGACGAATTTGACCGTGCGTATGCGCTGTCCGATACGGTCGTGTTCGAAACCGATCTGGAAGGAACGCAGAACGAAACGTTCGCCGCCGCCTTAGCGCAAAAAATGTTTTTCCCCGCAGGAAAAACGCTCTCGAATACCCTCAAGAGCCAAACGTATTCGGCTTTGAAGAAATACCTTGCATCGCAAGGAGACGACATCAATAAATACGAGCGGCTTCGTCCGTGGGCCGTCATGCTCGTGATGACCCAGACGGTACTGGGACGCAACGGGATCGATCAAAGCGGCGTCGATGCGCATTACAGTCGGCGCGCATCGGCTGAGAATAAGCCGCAGCGTTATCTGGAGACGCCTATGGAGCAAATGGCGCTCATTACCCGTATCGGCGAAGGGGAAGAAGATGCGATGATCCTTCAATCGATTCGCGAGATGCAGATGATTCCTGATATGATCGATTGGCTGGTACGTGACTGGCGCGAAGGCAAAACAAAACGGATGGAGAGCGAACTGGTTCAGGCGATGAAGCACGAATCCCCGCAGATGTACCGTCGCATTCTCAAAGAGAGAAACGATGCGTGGATGCCCAAACTTGTCGGTATGATGCGAGAAGGGAAAAAAGGATTTGTGCTGGTAGGCGCGATGCATTTGCTGGGATCGGACGGAATATTGAAACAGTTTGAAAAAGCGGGATATACGGTAAGTATTTTTAAAGAGTAGAAGGATTTCGGGGAATCATCCCCGAAGAAAGCCGATTAAACGAAATCGACTTTGGTAACGTGGTGGCTAAGACCCAGTTCGGCAGGGGTACAACCCAGAGCCAGACCGACCATCTGCTGCATGTGAAGAACCGGAAGGGAGACTTCGCGGCCTATTGCGACGGAGGCGTGGTGAGTTTGGGTATCGAGTTTGAGATGACACAAAGGACACGGTGTCACCATCCAGTCGGCATTCGCATCCATCGCTCCGGCTACGGCATTGCCCGTTAAGACGGCTGCGGTGCGTGGAGATTGAAGCTCGGCATGGAAGCCGCAACATTTGTTTTTCTCGGCGTAATCGACATTGGCTCCGCCGCACGCGATGATCAGGTCATCCAGCGAAGTAGGTTTGTAAGCGTTTTCAGGACTTTTATGTGTTTCGTTCTGAAGCTCGGACGGGCGGATGTTGTGACAGCCGTAGAACGGTGCGATATTGAACTGGCTCAATGGTTTGACAACCATCTCTTTGATTTTATCAAGCCCGAAATCATCGATAATCGCGTATAAAAAGTGGGTGATTTGGGAAGTCCCTTTGTACTCCAATCCCACTTCGGCGAGTTTTTCGTTCACTTTTGCTTTAAGCTCTGCATTGTTATCAAGACGGTGTTTGGTCATAGCCGTATTGAGTTGACACGTGTTGCAGATCGTCACCATGGTCAGACCGTGTTTTTCAGCGTAAGCGATATTGCGTGCATTAAGGACGAGGGAGAGAAAATCGTCGTAATCTTGCAGATGCGAAGCTCCACAGCATGAAGCCTCCGTCAACTCCACAAGCTCAATCCCCAGTTTATTGGCTACTGCCAGTGTCGACATCATTTGTTCCGGCGTGCTCTCTTTGGCAGTACAACCGGTAAAAAGTGCGTATTTTAATTTTTCCATTGTGTACTCCCTAGAACTTTACGGTTGATGAAGATTTGACCAGTTTTTTGATCTCATCGAGTTTGTCGGATTTCGGCATATTCCACGGCAATACGATTTTACCTTTGGCAAACATTTTGAGTGCTACCGGAACGTGTTTGAGTACGCCGATGTTCCCTTCGGAATAACGGACAAGTTCACCTTCGTCGAGCAGACCGTGTTTTTCGATCGAGTGGGCAAATCCGACTGCATGGCGTGTGGCGACGTTGTTTTTCGCCACAGCTGCTTCAAAGATCATATTGTGGAGTTTTGTGATTTTTTCAATCGGGTTGACCTCTTTAGGACATACCTCCGCACACTCCATGCATTTAACACAATCCCAAACGCCCTGAGCTTCCTCATTGACGATGTGCAGACGCTCGATCGAGGCGTCATCGCGCACGTCGGCAGAGAAACGGTAGGCTGCGGCAAATGCCGCAGGCCCCATGTACTGCTCGTTGATCTCAAGCGAAGGACATGAGTAATGGCACGCGCCGCACTGGATGCAGTAGTCGGCTTCGAGGAGTTTTTCGGCATCGTGCGGACTGACAAGATTTTCCTGAGCCGGATGCTCGTCGATATCAGCTTCAAGGTACGGTTTGGCTTGCGCGTGTTTGTCCCAGAAGTCTTTTTTATCGATGATAAGGTCTTTGATTGCCCGTTTGGTGCTCAGAGGCTCGATCGTGATTTCGTTTCCGAAAATATCGATTAGGTCAAACAGACGGGTTTTACAGGCGAGAACCGCTTTGCCGTTGGTTTTGATCGCACACACGCCGCAGATACCGTGACGGCAGCTTCGGCGATACGACAAGCTTCCGTCGTGGTCCCATTTGATCCGGTTGAGGATATCGAGAACGACTTCTTCATGGGTGACGTCGAGGGTATAGGTGTTATAGTAAGGGAGGTAATCGGTCTCTTCGTTGAAACGGAAAACCTTAAACGTCACCTGTTGCGTTTTGAGTGTATCCATGTCGCTCTCCTTAATATGATCGTGCTTTGAGTTCATGGCGCCCGAGAGTGACATCCATATAATCAAGGGAAATATTGCCGTTTTCATCCATGTACGCCATGGTGTGCTTCAGGAACTTGTCATCATCGCGGGTCGGGAAATCTTCACGGTAGTGAGCGCCGCGGCTTTCTTGACGTGCCAGAGCGCTGGCGACGATGAAGGCCGAGTAATCGAGCATGTGTCCAAGCTCGATCGCTTCTTGCAATTCGGTATTGAAGATTTTCGACTTATCGGCGATACGGATGTTTTTGTAGCGTGCGCGAAGGTCGCTCAAAATCTCCATTTGGCGTTTAAGGGTCTCAGCCGTACGGAAAACGCCGGCATTGTCGGTCATCGATTCTTGAAGTTCGTTGCGCAGGCCGCTGACAGACTCCTGACCGTTGTTGGTCAGAACCCAGTTCATTTCGTCGATCATACGCTGCGCATCGGCTTCGGTCGCTTTCATAAGCGGGATGCTGTCCACTTCGTCGATCATCGTTTTACCGACGAAACGTCCGAAAAGGAGCGCTTCGAGGACGGAGTTTGCACCCAGACGGTTCGCACCGTGGACGCTTGAACACGAGCATTCGCCCGCCGCGTAGAACCCTTCGACGAATTCGGAGTTGTTTTTGCGGACGTGGCCGTCTTTGTCCATCGGGATACCGCCCATCGAATAGTGGGCCGTTGCCGAGATCAGGATCGGCTCTTTGATCATGTCAAGGCCGAGGAAGGTGATCGCAAGATCGCGCAGCTCAGGGAGGCGTTCCATGATTTTTTCTTTTCCGAGATGGACAAGGTCGATGTAAACGGCGTCTTTACGCGGTCCTACACCGCGTCCTTCGCGGATTTCCTGGATGATAGCGCGCGCAACGACGTCACGTGAAGCGAGTTCCATTGCGTTCGGAGCATATTTTTCCATGAAGCGCTCACCAAGAGAGTTGAGGAGTTTTCCTCCCTCCCCGCGGGCCGCTTCGGAGATCAGTACGCCGTTTCCTGAAAGCCCTGATGGGTGGAACTGGACGAACTCCATATCTTCGAGAGGGAGGCCGTGGCGGGCAACGAGCGAAAGACCGTCGCCGGTGTTGGCGTGGGCGTTGGAATTGATTTTGAATGCACGGGCGTATCCGCCGGTCGCGAACATGACCGCTTTGGCATTGAAGATCGCTTTTTCGGAGTTGCGGATGTTGTAGGCCGCTACACCGTAGACTTTGCCCTCACGGTAGAGCAGATCGGCAACGTACCATTCGTCCCAGAACTCGACACCTTCACGATAAGCTTGTTCGTAGATCGTTTGCAGCAGGGTAAGACCGGTGCGGTCTTTGGCGAAGCAGGCGCGCGGAGAGGATTGTCCGCCGAAAGGGCGTTGAGCGATCGTTCCGTCTTCATTACGGCTGAATGCCGCACCCATGCGCTCTACCCAGCGAATCGTCTCGGGAGCTTTTTCACACATAAACTGCACAACGTCCTGGTCGGCGAGATAGTCGGAGCCTTTGACGGTGTCAAATTCGTGCAATTCGACGCTGTCGGCTTCGCTGAACGCGGCATTGATTCCCCCCTGAGCGGCGCCGGAGTGGCTCCGCAGAGGGTGTAGTTTGGTGATAACGGCAACTCTTTTACCGTTTTTTTGCAACTCGCGTGCCGCGGCACAACCGGCCAGCCCGGCTCCGACGATTACCGCATCATAAGTATAAATGGGAATACTCATACGCCTTCCTTCGTTGATAAAATCTGTGGACGATTATAGCGCGCCGCTCCTTGAGCAAGATTAAAAAAGAGACGGAAGCGCTGCTGAGGGTGAAAGAAGGAATAAATGTCTATAATTGTAACAATATGGAGAGATCAGGCTGTTAATATGAGTGAAATGGTTACATATTTGATCGTTTCGCTAGTAGGTATCGGATTGTTCCCGCAGCTTTGCAACGCGGTTTCCGCCGTTTTCTTTGGCCAGTTCAATCAGTTCAACGGCATCGGCAATGGCCTCATCCAGAGATTTCAGAGGCGTTTTCAGCAGGAAACCGGCGCTTAAAGTAAGGCGTATGGCCCCTTTCGCGGTTAGAAAAGTCGATCCATGAACCGCTTTGACGATGTGCTCGCATTCGTCAAGCGCCTCTTGCTTTGTCGCGCGGGACATGACAAAAATCAGACGGTCGTCTTCCGTATGGGCAATGATGTCCATGGGCTGTTCGTACAAAGAGATCATTTCCGCCAGTTTTCTGTAGACCGCTTTTTTGTCTTCTGGGGTGTGCCCGGCGTTCAGCGAAGCGTACTGGTCGATTTCAAAAATACACAGAAAAACGGTATTGCCCGCCTTTCCCGTTTTTTTGGTATTAAACGTGTTGAGCAACCCTCTATCGTTGTGCAATCCGCTGATGGGATGGGTGAGATGCGAGGACAAAACGACCTGCGAGGATTTGCGAGAGAGTTGTTTGAGGATATAATCGATTTCGCGCGTTTTGGGCCGATGTTTGGCGCCGTCGACATCCACGGAACACGCGCGGTTTATGTCATCATAAATATGATTGAGCCGGATGCGGAAATAAAGAAATGCCGCCAAACCGAATAAAAAGACGATGATTGCGCTGATTTTTGCCGTTGCAATCGATGTGCCGACGGCATGAATCTGATAGTCAAGCATCCGGTCAATGTCTGCAAGATAGGCAGTGCGTGCGGTCATGACCCGCGCATAATACGCATCGCGTGCCGCAATCGGGGATTCCGACCAGATCAGGGCGTTGTCCTCAAAGTTTTTGGATGATACGTCTAGTGAGCGCAGAAGGGAAGATCGCTCATCGCCGGAAGTGACAAACGAATCGAGCAAAACCTCTTCTCCGGAGAGTTTAACTGCGAGCGAAAGCTCGGCCATCGCGCCGTTAATAAGGATAGAGGCCATTTTCGGATCGGTGAGATCGGTATTGATGATTTTATCGATTAGAAGGTGTTGATGTTTGAGTGCGTTGAGGCGTTCACTGTACTCGGAAATATGGAACAGTTGCAGTGTCAGCAGCGCGACGCCGGCCCCGAGTGCCAGCAAAACGGCTTTGAGATTGAAAAAAAAACGTTGTATCGACATGAACGCCATCTCCTTCCTGCCACAGGGCAAATGATAATAATTAATAACAAATATATGCAGTATTCTAACATAAAATAGTGGGCGTTTGAAACTTAACGCTTCCGTAAACTCTTTTCGACTATAATAAATGATTCAATTTGCTCACAAAAAGGCGATACAGATCGGTGAACGCGGAATACTATTTTATCGATGCCTTCAGGACGCTTCGAACCCGTATCGGCGATGACGGCGCGCGGATAGGCAACCGGGTGTACAGCAAAGACCTTTTTTTCGAAAACGTTCATTTCAAACGCCGATGGCTGAACCCGTATCAGATCGGCTACAAAGCGATGATTGTGAACATTTCGGATGCGGTCGCGATGAATGCGATCCCAAAATACGCCCTGTTAGGGGTAGCGATGCCAAAATCGATGAGCCTGCATCAGATGGATGAGCTGGCGGACGGGATCAAAGATGCGGCGCGCGACTACGGGATCGAAATCATCGGCGGCGATACGATCGGCAATGTCAAGCTGGATATTTCGGTGACGATCGTTTCCGAAACGGACGGAAAGACGCTGACGCGCCAAGGGCTTAAAAACGGCGATATTCTTGCCTATACCGGGCGTATCGGGGCATCGGCCAGAGAGCTTCGGTATCTGATGGCAGGGGGGAAAGTGCATTCGAAAAGCCGTTTTGTCCGCCCGCGACTTCGGCAGCGGTTCATCCAAAAAACGGGGCGGCATCTGCGCTGCGGGATGGACATTTCCGACGGACTGTTCAGCGATTTGGGGAAACTCTCCAAAGCCAATGCAAAAGGGATCGCATTTACGAAAAAAATTCCCAAACCGCTCGGCTGCAGCGGGGAAGAGTATGAGATGCTTATTGCCTTTCCTCCCGGCAAAGCCCGCACAATCCGACGGCTTGCCGCGTTGACCCGTACTCCTTTGCGGATTGTCGGACGGGCCACAAGAGGAAAATTCACGAACCGCTGCAAAGCACACCATTTTTAGGAGTTTCATGGAACGACAATATTATTTACCCCACAGCCCGATCGAGTTTCATTTCCGCCAGTCTCCCCGCGATTTCGTGGTCGACGAAATCCCGCTTTATCCGTTCAGCGGGGACGGAGAACACCTTGTGCTTCACGTACGTAAAAAGAACCTCTCCACCTGGCAGATGGTCGATATCTTCAGCAACCATCTGGGAATCAAAGGGCGCGACATCGGCTACGCCGGGCTTAAAGACAAAAACGCCCAGACCAAGCAATACATCTCGCTTCCGCGCAAATACGAGGAAGTATTGGAACGTTTCGAGCATGAAGGGATCAAGATTCTGGGGAAAACGTACCATAACAACAAAATCCGGGTCGGCCATCTCAAAGGCAACCGCTTCTTTATCCGTCTCAAAAAAGTGACCCCCATAGCGGCGGCCAAAATCGGCGAAGCGCTCAAAGCGATCAAGACGTACGGAATGCCCAACTACTTCGGTTTCCAGCGTTTCGGTCTGGACGGTGAGAATTACAAGAAAGGGAAAGCGATTCTGGAGGGAAGTCTCAAAGAACGGAACAAGAAACTTGCCCAGTTTTACGTCAATTCCTACCAAAGCTATCTGTTTAACGATTGGTTGAGCCGTCGGATCGAGATTTCAAAACTCGTCGAAGGATTCGACCTCGAGCAGCTCCCTTCTATCCTGTCATTGCCGAAAGAGGAGTGCGTCTCGATGAAGTCGCAAAAACACCCTTTTAAGCTGATTCACGGTGACGTGATGATGCATTATCCGTACGGACGGATATTTCATTATGTCGAAGAGGCTGAGACGGAGCGTTTTAACGCCCGCGATATTTCGGTGAGCGGTTTGCTCAGCGGCAAGCGTGCGACCCGTGCCGAAGGACTGGCCGGCGAGATCGAAAAGAATTACGACTGCATCAGCAGCGGAATCGACGGTGCGCGGCGCTACGGATGGATTTTCCCCGAAGAGGTCGAAGGGGAATACAAAGAGCAGGAAGCTTGGTATGAGCTTCATTTCACCCTACCAAAAGGGTGCTACGCGACTGTATTGATCGAAGAGATCGCCAAACGTGCCATTCAAACCGACGAAGATCAGGAGTAAATTTGAAACGACATTACACATCCGCATTATCACAGGCTTTCGGAAAACTCGCTTTCAAAGAGCATTCACCCAAAGTGCAGAAGATCATTAATACGACGTATGTCCGCATGATGGGGCTGGACATGAGCGAGTTCGAATCGCCCGAAAGCTATTCGACGCTTAATGCTCTTTTTACCCGAAAATTTATAACTATGCGGCATTTTTCCCATGATCCCAAATGCATGATCAGCCCGTGCGATTCGCTGATCACCGAATGCGGAACGATCCATCAGAATCTCGCACTTCAAATCAAGGGGATGAGTTATTCGGTCGATGGCGTGCTGGGAGAAAGTATCGGTGCCGAGGCCAAAAAGGCGGTGTATGACGGAGTATTCGTCAATTTTTACCTCTCCCCGCGCGATTATCATCGATACCATGCCCCGATCGATATGACAGTACTGAGTGCTACCCATATCCCCGGTAAACTCTATCCGGTTAATATCCCTTCACTGAAAAAACAGGTCGATTTGTTTATCGAAAACGAACGGGTTGTTCTGGAATGTCTCAGTAACGAAGGAAAACGTTTCTTTCTGATTCTGGTAGGAGCACTGAATGTCGGAAAAATGGAAGTAGGATTTGAACCGCGTATCGATACGAATACCGTGCTGACGCCGAGCCATTATACGTATGCCGATCTGCAGCTCAAAAAAGGGGACGATTTCGGATGTTTCCAAATGGGATCGACGATCGTAATGCTTTGCGAACCGGGGATGATCGACTTGGGCGTTGCCGCCGGAGAGAACGTAAAATTCGCGCAAACGATCGCGACGATTACGTCCTGAAAAGAATGTTCAGACGAATCTGAAGATGTTCGTCTTCCTGAAAAATGTCGATCGAACTGTCAACGGGAGGATGAAGTTTGCTCAGAACTCCCTGCAACGAGTGAAAGACGTGCATGAATTTTGGGTACATCGGCGAAGTGATATGGTCGATATGACCGTTTTTGATGATTTTCGCGATAGAGGTGATGCCGCTGTAATAGACGGTTTTGTTGAGTGATCGCGTAGTACGGTAATTGCGCAGCATTTCGATGTTTTTGATCAGCACGTCCCGCTCTTCTTCGCAAAGGAACTTGTTGGAGTGAGCCCGTTCGATCTCTTCGTCGATTTCGGCATTGACGATCCGCCGGCGTTCGAGGACATCCTCTTCGAGCGAAGGGTTGAGGGATTGGATGATTGAGAGGATCAGGTCGTTGTCCAGCGGTCTTCCGGAGGTCATGTAAACGTAGCGTTTATCCCCGATGTATTCATGGTTCAGAGCCTGAATCAGTTCGGCGACGATACTGAGATAAACGAACTTGTCTTCTTTGTTGAGATCAAAATTGATCCCATGAGAAGAGATCAGGGGCTTCGGACCCGTATACTGAAGACGCATGAAGGTGTTCCTGTCTATTAGTAAGTGTACAATTTGCGAATATTGTACCTAATTAGACGTTGAAACGGAAATGCATGATATCACCGTCTTGGACGATGTATTCTTTTCCTTCAAGGCGCATTTTTCCGGCTTCTTTGGCTTTGGCTTCGCCGCCGCAGGAGACGAAATCCTCATATCCGATCACTTCGGCGCGGATGAACCCTTTTTCAAAATCGTTATGGATGACGGCGGCTGCTTTGGGGGCAGAGGTGTTTTTGTGGATCGTCCAGGCACGCACCTCTTTGACACCGGCGGTGAAGTAGCTCATGAGTCCGAGTTTGTCGAATCCTTTGCGGATGATCTGCTCTAACCCTGATTCTTTGACACCGAGATCGCGTAAAAATTCGTTGCGTTCGTCATCTTCCAGTCCGACCAGTTCTTCTTCGATCTTGGCGCACAGTTTGATCACTTCACAGCCGTTTTTTTCCGCGTGGGCTTTGAGCGCGATGACGTGCGCATTGTCTTCGGTGAGGCCGTCTTCATCGACGTTGGCGCCGTACATGATCTCTTTGGCGCTCAGCAAACGTACTTCGTGATTGAGTTTTTCAAACATCTCCGAATCGGCTTTGGGAAAGTTTCGGGCAAGGTTGCCCTCCGCCAGATACTCGGCAAGTTCTTCGGCAAACTCTGCCATCACTGCCGCATCTTTGTCATTTTTTGCCTGTTTTTTGAGGCGTTCGATGCGGTTAGTCAATACTTCGACATCGGCGAAAATAAGTTCGTTTTCGATGATTTCAACATCATCCAACGGGTTGATGCGCCCCTCGGTATGTACGATATTCTCGTCTTCGAAACAGCGGACGATCTGCAAGATCACTTCGGTCTCGCGGATGTTGGAGAGAAACTTGTTCCCCAGACCTTCACCTTTGCTCGCCCCTTTGACGAGACCGGCGATGTCGACGAAATCAAGGGTAGAATACTGAATGCGCTCCGGGTTGACGATGGCCGCCAGTGCGTCAAGACGGGTGTCGGGCACGGGAACGGTCGCTTTGTTCGGCTCGATCGTACAGAACGGATAGTTGGCCGCTTCGGCGTTTTGCGCTTTGGTCAGCGCGTTGAATGTGGTCGATTTCCCGACGTTTGGTAATCCTACAAGTCCGATACTAAGTCCCATATATGTAAATCCTTATGAAGTTTTATTGTTTTATTTGCAGTTGGACATGAGCCAATTCAAGGTCATCCGCACCCCTGCGCCCGTACCGCCGTGAGTGTGTACGTCCCACGCGCTTTCGGTGTAGGCTGAGCCTGCGATGTCGAAATGGACCCATTTGTCTTTCATATCCTCATCGATGAAATTATCGAGGAATAATGCGGCGGTGATCGCTCCGCCGTAGGGTTTGGAAGAGACGTTGCACACGTCGGCAATATCGCTTTTGATCAGTTTTTTCAGGTGCCGGTTGAACGGGAGGATGCCGCAATATTCGCCGGCTTCGGCACCTGCGGTGACAAAATCCTGCTTGAGGGTCTCATTATGTCCCATGACACCCGTCGTATACGGCCCGAGTGCGACCATGCAGGCTCCGGTGAGAGTTGCGTAGTCGAAGATGTAGTCGGCTTTTACTTTCTCTTGCGCGTACCCCAACACGTCGGCGAGGACGAGGCGTCCTTCGGCGTCGGTGTTGCGCACTTCGATCGTTTTTCCGTTTTTGGCTTTGAGCACGTCGTCGGGTTTGTAGGCGTTACCGCCGATCATGTTCTCGACCGCGCCGACGAAACCGTGTACTTCGATGTCGAGTTTCAGCTCGCTGATCGCTTTGAGCATCCCGATAACGGCGCAGGCACCGGCTTTGTCCATTTTCATCGTGACCATCGACGTCGCCGGTTTGAGGCTAAGCCCGCCGCTGTCGTACGTGAGCCCTTTGCCCACGAGGCTGATCACTTTTTTCGGATTTTTGGGTTTGTAGGCAAGATGGATCAGGCGGGGAGGGTGCGCGGAAGCACGCCCGACGCCGATCATGGCGTTCATTCGCTCCGCCTCGAGTCCGCTGACATCCAGAACCGTACATTCGAGATTGTTATACAGGGCGAGTGATTCGGCCGTTGACGCCATCCCAAGAGGGGTCATGTCATCGGGTGTCTGATTAACCAGATCACGGACGTAATTGGTCGCTTTGGCAATGATGAGCGTTTGTTCCAAAATCGCTTCAAGAGCTGTGTGCTCCAGCATCAATCCGTTAAAATTTTCATTGGAAAAGAAGACGTCGCACAAAGAGGAGGGCTTGGGATCGGATTTGTATCCGTCGAAGCGGTAGCTTCCCAAAACGATCCCTTCGATCAGGGGAGCGAAATTTTCCGGCCGGTATTGTGCGATTTTGAGAGAGGCATAGGCGTATCCCATAACCGTTTTAATCGCGTTTGCAGCAGCGGCACGCATGGTTTCGCATTGCATGTCTGCGATACCGTAGACGATCAGGCGATGTTCGTGCAAGGTACAACTTTGATCGCTATCGGCTTTGAATCCTGCCTGCGCCAAGAGCTGTGCGAAGCGGTGACTTTTCAGCTCCTCGGGGGTGACGAATTCCAGCGTCAAATCGGCTTCGATGAGATTCAGGGGTTGATTAACGAGTTTGACGTTCATTGCGTTTCTCCAGAAGTTTTTTTTCGAGTCGGTTGAGATAGTAGATGATTCCGCCGCCGATGCTTCCCAGCAATGGGAGTGCTACATACCAGTGTTGCTTCATCCAGTGCAGAAGGTTCAGCAGCTCTTCGCCGTAATAATAGGCGGGGATGATCGTCAGCGCCGCCCACATCCAGGCGCTGATAAGATTGATAAAGGCGAATTTGCGTGCCGAGTATTTCGTCAGACCGATCGACATCGGGATAACGGTGCGCAATCCGTACAGATAGCGCTGGACGAAAATGATGGGCCATCCGTATTTTTTCAACAGCAGATGGGCAATGGCAAATTTGCGACGCTGCGAACGGAGCTTGTTATGGATGTAGCCTTTGTTGAAGCGTCCGATGTAAAAATATATCTGGTCACCGACAAAGCCGCCGATTCCGGCAACGAAAATGGCGACAGGAAGCCACATGTCTCCGGTATGAGACATGATACCTCCCATAATAAGGCCCATTTCCCCCTCTAAAATACTCCACAAAAAGAGGATGATATAACCGTATTCTTTGAGCCAGCCGAGTAACAGTTCTTCCATTAATCCTCTTTATTTATCGAAATTGAGCAGTGATTTTGCTTGTATCATATCTTTGTCGCCGCGTCCCGAAAGGTTCACGATGATCAGTTTGCCTTTGATGTCGGGCATTTTTTTGAGATAGGCAACGGCGTGAGCTGTTTCAAATGCCGGGATGATACCCTCGGCACGGCTCAACCATACGAAGGCGTCCATCGCCTCCTCATCGGTGATATGGTCGTAACTGACAGTTCCATTGTCTTTGTGGAACGCATGTTCAGGTCCGATACCGGGATAATCAAGCCCTGCCGAGATCGAATGGGCTTCGAGTATCTGGCCGTCTTCATCCTGAAGAAGATAGCTCATTTGCCCGTGCAAGACACCGGGACGTCCTTTTTCGAGCGAACAGCCGTGTTTGTCGGTGTCGATTCCCAAGCCGCCGGCCTCGATTCCGATGCAGCGGACCTCTTTGTCATCAAGAAAGTGCTGGAATGCTCCGATGGCGTTTGATCCTCCGCCGATGCAGGCGATGACGTTATCGGGAAGGCGTCCTTCTTTTTCGAGGATCTGCGCGCGGGCTTCGCATCCGATGATCGCCTGAAAATCGCGAACCATCATCGGATAGGGATGCGGCCCCGCCACGGTTCCGATGATGTAAAACGTATCGCGCGCATGGGTTACCCAGTGGCGGATGGCATCGTTCATGGCGTCTTTGAGGGTTTTTGAACCGCTTTGTACGGCATGCACTTTGGCTCCGAGGAGTTTCATGCGAAAGACGTTCAGTTCCTGACGTTCTACGTCTTTGGCACCCATGAAGATTTCGCATTCAAGCCCAAGCAATGCGGCGATAGTAGCCGTCGCAACGCCGTGTTGCCCCGCACCCGTTTCGGCAATGACTTTCTTCTTCCCCAGCCGTTTTGCCATCAGGCCCTGAGCGATGACGTTATTGACCTTGTGGGCACCCGTGTGGTTCAAATCTTCGCGTTTGAGATAGATCTTTGCCCCCAGCTCTTCGGAGAGGTTAGCGGCAAAATACAGCGGGCTGGGACGTCCGACGTAGTCTTTGAGATAGCCGTCCACTTCCCGCCAAAACTCCTCGTCGAAACGGATCTGCCGGTAGGCTTCTTCGAGTTCGAGCAAAGCCGGCATCAGGGTTTCGGGTACGTAGCGTCCGCCGAAAAGGCCGAAATGCCCTTCAACGGGATCAAAGCGGGAAGGGGAAGGGATATACATCAATCGACTCCAATAACGGTATAGACTTCAACCAGTTCGCGCAATTTTGACTGGCCGCTCAAAAAATCAAGCCCCATGATAAAACAGGCTTCGACGCATTCTGCACCGACTTTGTTGATCAGATTCGCCGCCGCGTAAGCGGTTCCTCCGGTTGCGATCAGGTCGTCGATCAAAAGGACTTTCGGGGCATCGACTCCCGCAAAGGCGTCAATGTGGATTTCCACTTCATCCACACCGTATTCAAGCGAGTATTTTTCGGATACGGTCGTATAGGGAAGTTTCCCTGTTTTTCGGATAGGAACGAATCCGATACCGAGCATTTGCGCCAATGCCGCTCCGAAGATAAAGCCGCGTGCGTCGATGCCGGCAACATGGGTGAGATTATAGGATGCGTAACGTTCGCTTAGATGGCGCATCAAAACGGCATATGCGTCTTTGTTCGAAAGAAGGGTTGTGATGTCTTTGAAAATGATTCCCGGCTTTGGAAAATCGTGAATGTCGCGGATCGATCCGATCAAAAAAGCTTTGTCTTGCATCGTAAGTGTCATATGTGGATTCCTCTTCTTAAATCAGAGCGTCGATGCGCCCTTCGAGTTCTTTGATTTTATTCTGGAGCCGGTCGGTTTCGGCGCGGTGTTTCGAGTTGCGCTGTTTGAGTGTTTTAAGCTCATTGCGCAGGTTGCTAAGTTCTTCGCTGAGAATGTCTACATTTCCCAATGCGCGCTGCAGCTGGATTTGGTATTTACGGATCAAAAGCTCCGCTTCTTTGAGGGTGAGCTTCATCATTTCGCTGCTGCGCTGCTCTTTGACGGTGATGCTCCGAAAATAAAACATTTTGACCAGAAAGAAAAGCGCTCCCAGCGTAACGATCGTCAGTAATGACCATTCCCAAAACATCGGTTATCCTTTGATTGCCTCAAGTTTGTCGACACGGCCGCAGTGGCGGCCTCCTTCGAATTTTCCGGCAACCCATGCATCCAGAATCGATTCGGCGACCCCTTGTCCTATGATCCGCTCGCCGAAGCACAGTACGTTGGCATCGTTGTGGCCGCGGGCAACGGTGGCGGTATAAGCATCATGGCACAATGCGGCGCGGATACCGTGAAAGCGGTTTGCGGCGATGCTCATCCCGATTCCCGAACCGCAGATCAGTATTCCGTGCGCCGCAGAGTCGGCAAGGACGTTTTCGCACACTTTGACGGCGTAGTCGGGATAGTCGACCCGTTCTTTGTCGAACGGTCCGAGGTCGATGACTTCGTGTCCTTTGGAGCGAAGGTTTTCGACGGTAAAGTTTTTCAGGTCAATTCCGGCGTGGTCGGTAGCGACGTAAAATTTCATAAAACTCCCTATTTCAGCAACAGATTTAAAACGATTTCAATCGGCCAGATGACCAACGGTATTTTAAGCGGCGTAACCAATATGATGATGATAGCAATGATTCCATAAGGTTCGGCTTTGGCGAAAAATTCAGCAACGGCTCTGATCTTGTATTTGAGGGTCAAATAGCTCACAAAATGGGCGCCGTCGAAACTCGGGATCGGCAGGAGGTTGAATACCGCCAAAACGACGTTGATCAGGAGCAGTTTGATAACGAACAGGTACCCGAAAATATACAACAACGTGCTGTTCTCGGTCGGTTCGGCCAAAGACACGAGGACGACGGAAGCCATCGTTGCCGCAAAAAGATTGTAAACGATTCCCGCCAGACTCACCTGCATCGCCGCATTGTAGCCACCGTTGCGGATGACGGTATGGGTGTTGACCGGAACCGGTTTCGCCCATCCAAACAAAAAGCCGCTGGAAGCCCCAAGCAGCATGGGGATAAAATAGGTCATCAAAGGGACGAGTACCGAACCGAACGGATCGATGTGGATGAGTGGATTGATGCTGAGTCTGCCGCTGTCTTTGGCGGTTCGGTCGCCGTATTTGTACGCGACCCAGCCGTGCATGATCTCATGGCCGATGATGGCGATGAGGAGGGCTAGAATCGCGGCGGGAATCTCCAACAGATCAATAGAGTTCATAGTCGTCGGCGTCTTCTCGGATTCGTTCGCTTACGGCGCGTTCAAGAACCTCTTTTTGCTCAAGGTCGCTCGGGGTTTTTCCGATACGGTCCCAACGCACTTCATAGTTGTCGTCGATGCTGAAATAGACGAACCACGGCGTCCCTTCGATCAGGCCGTAAGGGACGGCTCCCCAGAAACGGCTGTCGTTGGAGTGGTCGCGGTTGTCTCCCATCATGAAAAACTCCCCTTCGGGGACTTGAACCGGGCCGAAATCGAATAGTTCGCGGGGATACAGGCCGTTGTCAACGATTTTGTCGTCGTTGTGAATACCGGGATGTTCTTTGGCATACGGGTTTCTGACCCACAATTTGCCCTGAACTTCGACAAGCTCATATCCCGAGAACGCTTTTTTCGCGTACTCGTCTCCTTCGCGCGGATGCAGGTAGAGCACTTTGTCCATCACGAAAAGCTCATCGCCGGGCAACGCAACGCAGCGTTTGACGTAGTGAAGCTGCGTGTTGTTCGGGTAGCGGAAGATGACGATATCGCCGCGCTGCGGCTCGTCTCCGTCAACGATATGCCCGTCGGTTCCGGGAATCAGCGGGATTTCAAGAAACGGAAGGTGCGGCGTCGAGATTCCGTATGCGAATTTTTTCGCAAACAGGTGATCGCCGACAAGGAGCGAATCTTTCATCGATCCGCTGGGGATGCGGAACGCCTGCGCGATAAAAAAGATAACGAACAGGACGATGATGATTGTACCCGTCCACGTGTTGGAAAAACGGTAGGCGCCGTGAGCGGCATTGAGGATTTTTTTCTTCAAAATTTATCTCGCTTCTTCTGCGTGGATTTGAGCCGCTTTGAGGGTGTTGGAGAGCAGCATGGCAATCGTCATCGGCCCGACGCCGCCGGGAACGGGAGTAATGTAGGAAGTTTTGGGCGCGACGGCGTCGTAATCGACGTCTCCGACGAGGCGGCCATCAGGTGCGCGGTTGATTCCGATATCGATGACGATAGCGTCTTCTTTGACCATATCTTCTTTGATCAGGTTGATGACTCCGGCACCGACGAGGATAACGTCAGCGGCCAGGGTGTGTTTTTTGAGGTCGTCGGTAAAAATGTGACAGATTTCGACGGTGGCGTTGGCGTTGAGAAGCAGTGCGGCCATCGGCTTGCCGACGATGTTGGAAGCCCCGACGACGCAGCAGTTTTTGCCCTTGACGTCGATGTTGTATTCGGCGAGCAGTTCCATGACTCCCAGCGGCGTACAGGGGACAAAACCGTCCAGCCCCGTCGCGAGACGCCCGACGTTGTAGGGGTGGAATCCGTCGACGTCTTTGGTAGGGGCGACGACTTCAAGGATTTTGGTCGTATCGACGTGTTTGGGCAGGGGAAGCTGGATCAAAATTCCGTCGATGTTGGGGTTGAGGTTCATCATCTCGATGGTTTTGATGATCGCTTCTTGCGAGATGTCTTCGGGCATTTCGTGCGTGACCGAATAAAAGCTGGCACGGTCGCACGCTTTTTTCTTCATTCCGACGTAAGCCTGACTCGCGGGATCGTGACCCACCAAAATAACCGCCAGCCCCGGAACTCTGCCCGTCGAGGTTTTGAGTTCTTTGGCTCCTTCGGAGACCTTTTGTTCGATTTTTTGCGCGAGTGCTTTACCGTCGAGTATCTGCATTTAACCACCGTCAACATTGTTTTTAGGTATGATACCGCTAAAAGTCTAAACATTGGTTAAAGGTTGAGAGTGCGCTGGATTTTTGTCCTTTTTTTGGCATTGGCTGTCGGCCAAGCGGAGTCATTCATCACCAAGGAAGAATATGCCGCAGGGCTGTACCATAATCCGCGTGGAGTAGGATGCCATCTGTGCCACGGAGAAACGGGTAAGGGCAAGATGATCGCCAAATACAAAGAAGAGGGAAAAGAGCAGGTCTTTGCCGGCAAACCGATCAACAAACTTCCGTTCAAAGAATTTTATCTCAAACTCAACAGCCGGATTATCGGGATGCCGCGGTACTATTTGACCGATACCGAGATCCAGACCCTTTATTACTATCTCCATCGCGAGGAGTTTAAACGTGCCGCTAACCAACCCCGAAAAACTAAATAGCCTCATCTCATCGGGCGACCTCGACGCCCTCCGCCTCCTTGCCGTTCCCGTCCGCCGTTCCCTCAACCGATCCCTTGGTTTTCGTTCAGCGATGATGCTTTCAGCCCAAAACGTCAAGCACCTCGCTAAAATCCCTTCTCTCAGCGCCGAATGCGTGATGCTCAACCTCGAAGACGGGGTTGCCCCGGAGCAAAAGCCGTATGCCCTCGCACTTTGCGCGATCGCTCTGGCTTCCAATCCCCAAAGCAACAAAAAACTCATCGTCCGCGTCAATGCTCTGGATGAGGGGGGCGCCGAAGAGATCGCCTATCTCAACCCTTTTAGGCCCGATGGCATCCGCATCCCGAAAATCCGCTCCGCCGAGGACGTTCAGCGTGCGTTGTCTCTGATCGACGAAGAGATCGAAGTACACCTCTCCATCGAGACGAAAGAGGCGTGGCTCTCCCTCGCCGAGCTTGCCATCAGTCCGCGAATCCGCGCGTTTTATCTGGGAGTGCTTGATCTTTTTGCCGATTTGGGGCTCTCTCAAAGCCTGCTTCACCCTGACAATCCGAGTGCGCACTACATGCTCGCGCACTTTCTGATGACGTCACGCGCGTGCGGCGTCAAACCGGTGTCGTTCGTCTATCAGGACCATAAAAACCTCGATTGCCTCCGCAACTGGCTGGAGCTGGAGAAGATGATGGGATTCGATGCCAAAGGGTGCATCGCCCCCGCACAGGTTGACCTGATCCACGAAATTTTTGGCCATTCCCACGCCGAACTCTCCCGTGCGCGGGAGATCGTCGCTTTGTTCGAAGAACGCTCGGCGCAGGGAATTACCGGATTCGACCACGAGCGGTACGGGTTTATCGACGAACCGATTTACAAGGGGGCTTTGGCGGTTTTGAGCAACCGCTAGAGTGAGGGTCAATATCCGGTCAGATTGTACCAGACGCGGTAGCGGATCAGCGTTTTTTGCTGCGGGCGCGGGTATTTGGCATAGGCCAGTTCGATCACCTCTTTGGTCGTATCGTCCAGTATCGAGAGACGGCTGTTTTTCAGGAAACGGATGTCGGAGATACTGCCGTCGGGATGAAGGTAAAACTCGATCATGTTGGTATCGTTGACACGAATGCTGTCGGGGATCCGGCTGCGTCCGTAGCGATCCAAAACCCCCTGCGTGATCCGGCGCATGATCTCCTGATTGTCGATGATGTATTTTTGTTCCCCTTCGGAGAGTTCGTTGAATTTGTCGCCGTAGAGGCGTTCGATACTGTCCGAAATTTTGGTAGCGCTTTTAAGCGGCTTTTCCTGAGCGGAAGGATCGGCTTTGGAGAGGATGTCGTACAGTCCCTGTTCTTTTTTCGGTTGACGTTCGATGGCGGCGACCGGTTTGGCGGTGTGAGGGACGAACGCTTTTTTAGATTCCGGTTCGGCCGGTTTGGAAAGACTCGGCTGTTGCGCGGGTTTGGGCGGAGGAGGAGTGGCGGCTTTCGGCGGCGTACGCGGTGCGGCGGAAGGTTTTTCGAGCTGTTCGCCGCGCGGGATCGAACGCGTTTCGCTCACTTTTGGAATCGTGTTGGGAACGAGTGCCTCTTTGGGTGTATCGGGATATTCTTTGAGCGAAAGCCGGAACCGTTCTTCTTTGGGTTCTTCGGTCGGTTTGGTTTCGGGTTGCAGCTGATTGAGCAGGATCAAGAGCAGGGCAATAATGAGGTGAACCAAAAAGGCGATGATAAAGGCGTAAAGAGAAAAAGATTCGGTTCGCTTCATAAGGGCGCATTCTACCCTGATTTTCCTAATGAGTAAAACAGGAGACAGTGATGCCCGCGTTTGCGGGCAAGAAAATGCGCATTAAACGGCCCCGAAAGAGAGTTTTCCCTGAGCGGTTTGAGTCGCTTTGATCTCATCGTACGTTTTATCGGCGATTCGCAGCGTCGTGCGTTTGAACTCGTTGCACACCGCATCGATTTTTTCTTTGTCGGACATCTTTTTCAAATCCCCTTTTGAGAGATCGGCGAAATCGAGCAGTTCGTTCCATACGGAACTCTCATCAAGCGCGTAGGCGTAGAAGGTAATCCCCTCGTAGACGAATTTCCCTTTTCCGTTGATGTCGGAGATAAAAAGGAGGTATTTTCCCTCCGGGCTGAAAAACTCTTTGTATTTGGCGAAGAATCCCTCGAACAAAGTGATAGTCGGGAGTTCAACCGCTAAAAAATCGATGGTGTCGTTGTTGGTCGCGAGCAATACCTGTTTGACGATCTCTTTGGGAGGAAGACTTTTATCGGCGGTGATTACTTTGCCTTCGGTTACGACGAGGCATCCGCGGTAAGCGTATTTGTAAGAGTCGGTCGGTCCGTTGTAAACGATCATCCATTCGAGTTTGTTTTCGCTGATATAGCTTTGGATAGACATTGAGTTTCCTTTGGGTTGTTTGAAGGACTCAATACAATTCTTGTTCTATCCCTAGCAGCTTCGCAGCGCTTCGTTGATCTGCTCCAAAGCCAGCGATTTGGCGTTTTCAACCTCTTTGTTATCCCACCAATACTCGATAATCGCGTGTTCGATCTGTTCAATCTGATCCATTCGGAGATGGGCGAATACTTCGTACGAACTGATCTGCTCGGGAGCAACCCCTTTAGCGGCGGCAATTTTGCCGAGTGTTTCGATAATGCTCTCTTCGAGAGGTTTCGGGCTGATCTCTTGGCGCGCTTGGTCTATCCATGCCCCAATCTCTTCTTCGAGATAATCGTGCCCCCATACCTGATAACACAGGATACGGTTCGGAGCGTAAATCAGTTTTTCGTCTTCGCTCAAAACATCGGACGTTTTGACGGCTCCGTTGTACACATAGACTTCCAGTCGTTCATTTTCGCGAAGCGTGCACGCACGCTCAAAAGCGGCTCTGGCGTGTTTGAGAACTTCGCTGCGGAGATTTTCGTTCATCGTGTTTTCCTTTATGACGCTATGGATTTGGCATTGTGGTAATCCCACAACCGTTTATAGTGACTGTCGAGTTCGCTAAGGGTCGAATCGATCGTTATGAGTTCGCTGCTGTGTTCGAAACGCTGGTGTGTGTTTTTGCCGTACCACTCTTGCATCTCTTTTTTAAGGATATTGCGTTTGGCGACGGTCAGGGCAATGAGATGACGCAGTTCCTCCATCTCCGCAGTGATCGTTTCACTCATGGCGCTCATCGGGTCTCCTTCGCATCAAAAATATGCAACGTTTATGCATTTTTCATTCATGCATTGAGAACGGCAATTGCAATCTTCAGACTAAAAGAGCGATGCACAAGCGACAGGAGAAGAAGATGGAAGCCGAGTCATTGATGGAAACCGCTATTGCGGCGTATGACAATAAAGAGTACGCAAAAGCGAAAGAAATTTGGGAATCTCTGAGCGCTGCCGATAGCGATGCGATGGTGAATCTGGGAACGATGTACGTCAAGGGGTACGGTGTTTCCAGAGACATCAAAACCGCTTTTTCTTTGTTTGAGCGTGCGGCTTCCATGGGGCATGAAACGGCGTCGTTTTATCTGGGCGGCATGTATGAAAACGGGATCGGCGTGAGCGCCGACAAAGAGCAATCGATCCGTTACTACACCGTAGCGGCGGAAGCGGGAATGAGCACCGCTCAGCTCAAACTGGGGATACTGCTTCGCAATGACGATGTGCTGAACTCGATGAGATGGATGATCCGCGCCGCCCATGTAGGGGAATCGCAAGCGCAAGCGCTTCTCACCTATGTCAGCAATCAACGTACGGCGACCGACATAAATGTCGCATTTCGGATGATGGATGAAGCATCCCAGCGAGCCAAAGTCGAATCGGTGATTACCGGCAACCTCGCTCCGATCCTCGCCAGCGATGGCGGAGGGGTGGAGCTGGTTCATTACGTCGGCGGGGATACCCCTGAAATCTGGCTTCGTTATCTGGGAGCGTGTTCGGGATGTCATCTGGGGCCGACGTCGACGGCGGGGATGATTTTAGAGCAGTTCGAAAATGCTATCGATAAAAAGATCGTTATTTATCTCTGGTAACAGGAGTCTGCTATGAATGCGATGGTCGCGCGGGTTGAAGAGATTAAAAGCGATGAATTTTTCAGCTGCATCACCGTGCGGGTGAATGGTACCGATTTGAAGCTGCTCAAAACCGAAGCGCCCAAATGGCTTCATGTCGGCGATGAGGTCGAATGTCGTATCCAGGAGGCGGCGATCGCGATCTGCAAAGGGGCCAAAGAGGGGAGTGTTTCGATTGAAAATCATTTGAAAGGGGAACTGCAACATTTTCGTAAGGGAATAGTGCTCAGTGAGGTGAGCGTCGATACCCCGTGCGGAAAACTGAGTTCGCTGATTACGACCGATGCGTTCGAGAGGATGGCTCTGTGTGAGGGGTGCGAAGTGACGCTGCTGCTTAAAGCGGTGGATATCAAGCTGCTGCCGGTTTTGGGTGATGCCTCGTACGAAAAATGCAAAGAAAAATTATATCAAGCCACATAAGGAGTAAAAAATGGCTGTATTAATAACGGATTTGTGTATCAACTGTGACGCCTGTATCGAAGTGTGCCCCGTAGGAGCGATCGCAAGCGAGAGCGATTCGCCGCGCGAGGATTGGGAGTACACTTACGTCAAACCTGAAAAATGCATCGAGTGCGTCGGTCATGCCGAAACGCCGGCCTGTGCCGCGGAATGTCCTACGGAAGGGTGCATCGTGTGGGATATGCCTTATACCGCCGAGTACAACGACTACTACGTCAACAGCTCGGAGTATGTCATCAGCGAGTCGAAAAAGCGGGGGCTTTTGACGCCGGAAGTCGCACCTCAGACGTTCCGTGAGGATATTTCCATCGCGTCGCGTGAAGCGCGTGAAGCGGTAGCGGTCTAAAAGGACAGGTCGTGCTTATCGCGTTCGCATCCTCCGACGGCATCCATGTGAATCAGCATTTCGGCTGGTCGAAAAGCTTCGAGCTTTACCGTATCACAGCCGAGGATGCCGAGTATGTCAAAACAATCGACAGCTCGGAGGATGAAATCGCCGACGAACACGAAAAACTTGCCTACAAAATCGGCACGGTCAAGGAAGCGGACATCATGTACTGTTCGCAGATCGGTCCTACGGCATCGAAAATGGTGCTCTCCGAGAAGATCCATCCGATGCGCGCAGGCGAAAACGACCGGATCGACGAGACGATCCAAAAACTTCAGGAACTGCTGCTGGGAAATCCCCCGCCGTGGCTACTGCGAGTCGTGCACACTACGAAAGACAAGGGGTAACTTATCATGTCCGTCATCATCAACGATACCTGCATCACCTGCGATGCCTGTTTGCAGCAATGTCCCGTCAATGCGATTGTCGACGATAGCAACAATCCGACGGGGAAAAAACAGTATTACGTGCAACCTGAAAAATGCGTCGAATGCGTCGGCATATACGATGACCCCCAATGCGCGGCGATTTGTCCAAGCATCGGGTGTATTACGTGGGATATGCCCTTCAGTGCGGAATTCGACGAACATTTTCGTAATGAAACGATCTATAAACTCGGTGTAAGCAAAGAGGGCCAAGTCAAATCTCCTGCCTACAAAGAGAAAAGCTACCGACAGGATATTCCGATTGCGGAACGCGGTATCGGCAAACTCGTTCAGGAAGAACCCGAATCGCTTGAAGAGGCGGGATAACCCAAACGTTTGTTATGTTAACGGAATACACGATACACTTTTATCAACGTTGATAAAAAGGAAGTGATGTGCGTACCGTTATTTATGCCTTGTTGATTCTCGTCGCATTGCTGATTCTAAAGGCGATGTTCGTCGATGACTATCTGGCCGAGCGGAAGGCTGCCGAAACGAATACCACCGCGGTCGAGACACAAACACAATCTTCCGGCGGCGAGAATAATGTTTCTTCTGCCGAATCGGTGAAACAATCCGACAGTGAAACAAACAAAACGCGACAGAAAGCTCCCTACAGCGATATGCCGCTCGAACGTGCCGGCGATACGATAGCCGAAACCATCGGAGGAAAGCTCTAAGGGTTATTTCGCCCTGAGCAGCATCACTCCGCTCAGCACGATCAATGCTCCTCCGGCGATCACGGCGGAGGTCGGCAGCGCATCCCCCAGCACAATCCCAAACAGCGTAGCAAACAGCACGACCGAATAGCTGACGGTACTGATAATCCCCGCTTTGGCATAAAAATAGGCGCGCGTCATGAAAATCTGCCCGTATGCCGCCGCCGATCCCATCAACGCGATCCAGAGCCAGTCGCTTCCGTGCGGCATGACGAACGGGCTCAGGGCGAAGGCGAAAAGTTCGGACGTATAGTATTCGGACGCTGCCATTAAAGCCGCGGGGATAAGGACGCCGAAGATCATGAACGACAATACCACCGTCCGTTCGTCGTAATGCGCTTTCAGGCTTCGGACGCTCGTGTAGGCCAACGCCGAGAGAAAGCCGGTCAGCAGCCCCATAACGTGCAGGTATCCGAACTCCGCTCCCCCCAGCAGCACCACCCCGCCGAATCCGACAAAAATAGCGACCACCGCGCGCAAAGAGAGTTTTTCCCCCATCAGCAAAAAGGCGAGCAGCGCGGTGAAAATCGGTTCGGTTTTGGAGTAAACGATAGCGTTGGAAAGGGTCGTGGCACTTACCGTGTAAAAAAACGCCAGCAGGGCAATCGTCCCGACGACGCCGCGAAAAACGAGGGTAACGCTCCGCCCCCCGACATTGCGGATCGGATGACGCAGCACCAGCACCGCAATCAGTACCAGTCCGACGGCATTGCGCCAAAACGTCACCTCGACCGATCCCATGGAAGACGAGAGAAGTTTGGCGAAGGCAATCGTCAGGGCAAACAAAAAAGATGCGGCGAGCATATAGACGATGCCGCGGCGGGTGTCGGGATGAACAATCATGGACGCGATTGTAGCATGAAACACATGCGCAAACTAATCTCGTTTTGGATAAAATGAATCCAAAAAGCAAAGAAGTTTTTGAATGGTGAACAAAACCGGTTTTACGGGTGATTTTTGGGGCGGAACGGCCGCCATGCTTGTGGCATTGCCCTCGGCCATCGCGTTCGGGGTGATTGTTTATGCCTCGATCGGCGGAAATTACGGCGCATACGGTGCGGTAGCCGGGATTGTGGGCGTAGCGGCGGTAGGGATCGTCGCGGCATTGCTCGGCGGCACCAAACAGCTCATTTCCGCGCCGAGCGCCCCGGCGGCTGCCGTACTGTCGGCTTTTTGCATCGAGTTCGTTTCCCGCGGATACGGGGGGGACACCATTTTCGTGATGGTCATGCTGGTCGCGTTGGGTGCGGGGCTGATACAGATTCTGTTCGGGATCGCCGGGCTTGGGCGTTTGATCAAATACATGCCTTTCCCCGTCGTCAGCGGCTATCTCAGCGGGGTAGGGCTCTACATTATCGCTTCGCAGGCCCCCAAATTTTTGGGACTCCCCGAAGGGATGGATTTTTGGAGCGGGGCGGGGAACCTGTTTACGTGGGAGTGGCAGAGCATCGCGGTGGGAACGGCAACGATTGTCGCCATGCTCTATGCCGAGCGTATCGTGCGGTACGTACCGGCCGTCATCGCCGCGCTTGTCGTCGGGATAGCAACCTATTTTCTGTTGGGCCTGGCCGATCCGTCGCTCTACAGCCCCGACAACCATTTTCTGATCGGCTCCATCGGCGGAAGCGGAGTGTGTGATTATTTCGATGCGCTCAAGGGGCGTTTCGAGATGCTTCCGCAGCTGTCGTGGAACGATGTAGCGGTTTTGCTGCTGCCCGCACTGACGCTGGCGGCGCTGCTGTCGATCGATACGCTCAAAACCTGCGTCATCGTCGATTCGATGACCCACTCGTATCATGATTCGAACCGCGAGCTGATCGCACAAGGATCGGCCAATACCGTCTCCGCTCTGATCGGCGGGATGCCCGGATCGGGAACGATGGGGGCAACCATGCTCAACCTATCCGCAGGAGCGTCCACCCTCCGCTCGGGAATCGTCGCCGGGCTGATGGCCGTGATCGCTTTTTGGATGCTGGGATCGTACATCGCGTGGATACCGGTGGCGGTACTCTCGGGGATACTGATCGTGATCGGGGTACGGATGATCGACCGTCGCAGCATTCGGCTATTGCGTAACCCCAAAACGGCGCTCGACTTCATCATCATTGCGACCGTGGCGGCGATAGCGGTTTCGGTCAGTCTGATCGTGGCGGCGGGAGTGGGGCTGGCACTTGCGGTGATCCTCTACATCGTTCAGCAGATCGGTATGTCGGTCGTGTATCGTCGGATCGACGGCAGCGACACCCGAAGCAAGATCGTCCGAAACCGGCAAGAAGAGGAGATGCTGCGCGAGAGCGGCGACATGTTTTCGCTGTACGAACTGCACGGAACCCTTTTCTTCGGGACGGCCAATCAGCTCTATTCGGTCCTGCGCAGCGATCTCGCGGACAAAAAATACATCATTATCGACATGAAACGGGTTCAAACGGTGGATATTACCGCAGCCCATATCTTGCTCCAGATCAAAGACATTCTTCACGAAAAAGACGGCTATCTGATCCTGTGCCGTTTGCCGCACAAGCTCCCGACAGGCGATGATCTGGAGATTTTTTTCAATCAGGTCGGACTTCTCAAACACATGAGTCCGATCAAGGTGTTCGACGATCTTGACGATGCAATCGAATGGGTGGAGGAGAAGATCATCTGCGAAAACCAAGAAGTGGAGAAAACCGAATCGCTTCTGCCGCTGGGGCATTTCGATTTTTTCAAAGGGCGTCATGCCGATACCCTCGCAGAGATCGAGGCTCTGGTACAGAGCCGTTCGTTCCGTGCGGGAGAGGTGATTTTCTCGGCGGGAGACCTCGGCGGAGAGCTTTTTTTGATCCGTCGCGGTTTGGTTCGGATCATGCTGCCGATGAGCGAGAAGAAAAGCATCCATCTCAACACGCTGGGGCAGGGGAATTTTTTCGGCGAGTTTTCGTTTTTGGAAGGGAGCCCGCAGTATACGGGGGCCGTTGCCGGTAGCGACACCGACGTGTACGTGATTTCGCGCGAAGCGTTCGAACAGTTTTCCCAGCGGCATAAGAAAGCGTCGTTTTATTTTATGCGGAGCATCGCCGCCGTTTTGGCCGAGCGGCTGCGGTCGACCAGTGCGGAGCTGGGAGAAGAATACAACGTCTAAGAACGATTTTTGCTTGTACCTAGATAATCCGGAATACGAGGAGTAAACGATGAACGTGACATCCGTTGGGAACGCCGCCTTTTCCTATGCCCCCGAAAGTCTGACAAGCGAGAGCGCAGAGAGCCTCAGTTATGCGGACATCATCGCGCAGTTTTACCCGGCGCAAACCTATAAAAGCCGCGATGAGATCAATGACGAAGATGCCGAACTGGCCAAGTTCAGAGAAGATTTGACGACCAAAGGCTCGGCGCTCTTTCTCAAAGAGCTGAACGAGGAAAAAATTGAAGCGCTGATCGAAGAGTACCGTCAAAAGCTGATGAAGCTCAAAGAAGAGAACCCCGATACGCCGATGGACATCAATCAGATGGTCAGCGATTTTCGCAAGCAGCTGCTCGAAGAGCTGATGAAAGCGGAAAAAGCGGAGCAGGAAAGCCGCCCGCTTCAAGCCGATGCGATGATGAGCGCGGATATTCTCGAAAACGTGAAAACGAATCGGGATCAGGACAAAAAATCGGCTCTGGCCGACATCGGATTTTTGGAACAGATGCTGAACCCCGAACACTCCGAAGCAAAGAAGAAAGAGATATTGAATTAGGGAGAATCGCATGAACCCTTCCAAAGTGATCCGTGAGAACGTCGAAAAACTGACCGACCTGCCCAATATCGGCAAAACGGTCGCCAATGATCTCAAAAAAATCGGGATCACTTCTCCCGAACAGCTCAAAGGACAAGACCCCTACGATCTGTATGTCCGATTTTGTACGGCGTTCGGGGAGAGGCAAGACCCCTGCATGCTCGACGTGCTGATGTCGATCACCGATTTTATGGACGGCGGAGCACCGCGCGTCTGGTGGGACTATACGGCGGAGCGCAAACGGCGCTACGGGGATAAAATCGCCGTTCGCTCATAAGCTAAGAAGATACAGCTGCCCGTAACAATCGCAAAAGCGTTTGCAGCCGCACGCGTAAAAAACATTTTTCCCCGTCTGAACAAAATAGCTGCCGAAATCGGTTTTGATAACGTCGCCTTGGATTCTGAGGATGGTGACGGTGCGGACGAGGCAGGGGTCGAAAGGGTCGAGCCGATGATGTTTTTCGCGTAAAGAATGAACCCATACGGCTTGGGTCGGGACGCAGAGATTCCGTGCCTGTTCTTGATCCCATTCCCGCAGCGCCCCCAGCGTCTCCAGTTCGGTATCGGAAATATTGCGGTAAGGACGCATCAGCCCACTTCGTTCGTGTAGGCGTAGGTGGAGGAGATGGCACGGAGCCGTTCGACCGCGCGGGTAAAGACGTCGATCGTATAGTCGATCTCTTCGGCGGTCGTAAAGCGCGAGAGGCTCAGGCGGATCGCTGTGTGGGCGAGTTCGGGGTCTTCGCCGATGGCGGTCATGACGGGATTGGCTTCGAGCGATTCGGAGGCGCATGCGCTTCCCGTCGAGGCGGCGATGCCGGCGCGGTTGAGATCCCACAGCATCGATTCCCCCTCGATGCCGCGTACCGAGATCAGAATCGTGTTGGGGGTGCGGCGCGCGCGATCCCCTACGACGATCGTATCAGGGAGTTGTGAGATGGCGTCTTCGAGGCGGTCGCGCAGGGCGCGCACGTCGCTGTTCATCTTTTCCAGATGCCCCACCGACTGTTTCATCGCCAGCCCCATCCCGATGATGTAGGCGACGTTGAGGGTTCCCGCACGCATTCCCCCCATCTGCTCCCCGCCGTGCAGCAGGTTGGGCAGCTCACACCCCTTGCGCACGTACAGACCGCCGATCCCTTTGGGACCGTGGAATTTGTGCGCCGAAAACGTCAGATAATCGACGGGAACTTTGGTCAGGTCGACCGCGACCTTGCCGATCGCCTGCACGGCGTCGGTATGGAACAGCACCCCTTTGTCGCGGGCGAGAGCGGCGACTTCCTCGACGGGGAAGATCATCCCCGTCTCGTTGTTCGCCCACATCATAGAGATCAGGATCGTGCGATCGGTGATCGCTTCCTCAACCCGCTCGGCGCTGACATAGCCATACTCATCGACGTCCACGAACGTCACCTCGACCCCCTGTTCTTCCAAAAAGTGCAGCGTCTCCAGCACCGAGGGGTGCTCGACTGCCGAGGCGATGATGTGGTTTTTGCTCGGATCGGGGAGGATGTGTTTGAAAAAGACCCCCTTGAGGACGGTGTTGTTGCTCTCGGTCGCGCACGAGGTGATCAGGATGTCGTCCTCGTCGGGGGCGTTCAGCGCATCATACATGTAGCCGATCGATTCGTTCAGGTAGGGGCGCACTTCGATCCCATACTGGTGAAGGGAGTTCGGATTGCCGTAGAGCTCTTCGAAAAAGGGCTGCATTTTCATCTTGACGAGCGGGTCGAGTTTGGTGGTGGCGTTGTTGTCGAGGTAAACGCGTTTCATGGGTAGTCCTCATAATGGTGGGAATTATGAGGAGGGGATGCAAGATTTGTTCGAGAAAAAAGTATATGGAATCTTGTATAAAACAGATATATTAAGATGTTTTATTTGTTAAAGTCATCTATGCAGATTTGGTAAAGCTCAAATATTTTGGCAATTTGTTCTAAACTAAAGCATATGGATGGGCGAAGAGTTACATAATCTGAATTTTTAAATTTCATATAACGTTTTTCATGCTCTGTTGAATCATCAAAACCTGAGCCATAGTGAACCAAGTGATTTCTGACTTCTTGTAAAAATTTGAGTTCCTTCCAATGGCTTGCATTCTCATCAAGCTCCTTCCCAAGAACTTTTTTGGAATATTTTAAAGATCGAGTGATCCCATGATCTTTTAGATCACTTGGTGCTAACATGATTTTTTGGCTTTCTCTTTCCATATAGGCAATTTCATCAAAATGTTGTTCCAAGACAGCATAAGAACTGATAAATACAGATCGCAATAAGCTTTGTCGAGTAGCGTTGACATTCCCTATTAAATCTCTTTTATCCACTAAATCCGCATCAACAATTTTTTTTGCTAATTCCGTATCAGCAAGCTTTGCAGCTTCAAAGAGATATGCTAATTCAATAAATGAAAGAAATCGTGGCACATCATAAGTGAGATTATTAATTTCCGTCATTCAAAGTCACCTTTTTCTAGTTCCAAAATTTTAGTATAGGATGTAGTGTATTTAATTGGAAATTTCATTTAATGAAATAGTGAGCAATTCAAGCACCCGCATTAGCAGAGACTCGGTAAAATCGAGGACTTTTTTGACCTCTTCGCGCTTGGGAAGGTTGTAATAGGGGTTGGGATAGCGGTCTTCTTTGAAATATTCGGTCGCCATCTCCAGATAGGTGATCTCTTCGTCATTGAGCGGAAGGGTTTGAATCAGCGGAGCGTAAACCTCTACGAGATCGTGCGATTTTTTGATGGCGAGATTGTCGTAGGCGTAGAGTGATTTGAGGATTTTTTCGAGCGATTGCTGCAGATCGTTTCCGATGCTGTCGGTGTAGTGGTTCGCCTCGTAGAGGATTTTCGCGGACGCATAATCGTGATAGGCGATTTTGAGCCACTCACGCGCCGCATTTTTATTTGGCATAGAGCACTTTTCCGTTTTCGAGAATGTCGATTTTATAAAAAGGGTCGTCGCGGCTTTCCAAAATGTTGTTGCTGGCGGCGATGATGTCGAATCCGATGCCGTATTTGAAAATCAGATCACGGAGCTGTTTGCGTGCCGCCAGACGGTATTCGCGGGCGTGATCGGCATCGATGTTTTTGATGAGAAACAGGTCGATATCGCTCTCGTCATTGGGCGTACCGTAGGCGTACGAGCCGAAGAGGATGATTTTTTCGGGATCGAGGGGCTTGAGTCGCTCGATGATTTCATTTGTAACATTGGCGATATCGATCATCGGTTTTAGCCCCTTTCGTAAAATATGGTTGAAGTATTATAACAGATATGAAAGAAGATAAAAAGTCACGCTTCCGCATTGCCATCAGCACAGGTGGAGATTGATGAGTTTTTCACCATTGTTTTACGGGATTCTGCCTCGGACTGTCGTTATAATTGGACTTATTCGATAAAATACGCTTTTTAAAGTGCAGCATCACAATTGAGAAGGTTTTTTACATGAACGAGAGCAAAGATTTTTTACGTGTCATCGTCGAAGAAGATATAAAAGCACACAAATATAATGAGGTCGTGACACGCTTCCCCCCTGAGCCAAACGGCTTCCCCCACATCGGACACGCCAAATCGATCGCGATCAACTTCGGTATCGCACGCGACTATCACGGTCACTGTAACCTTCGGATGGACGATACCAACCCGACGACCGAAGATACCCGCTACGTCGAGGCGCTCAAAGATGCCGTCGAATGGCTGGGATTCAAATGGGAAGGGAATGTCCGCTATACCTCTGACTATTTCCCGCAGATTTATGCCTACGCGATCGAACTCGTCAAAATGGGCAAAGCCTACGTCGACAGCCTCACCGAAGAGGAGATCCGAGAGTATCGCGGAACCGTCACCGAACCGGGACGACGCAGCGTCTATGCCGAGCGCAGCGTCGAAGAGAACCTCGATCTGCTGGAGCGGATGAAAAACGGCGAGTTCAAAGACGGTGAGCACGTTCTCCGTGCGAAGATCGACATGAGTGCGGCGAACATGAAGATGCGCGATCCGTTGCTCTACCGCATCCGTCATGCCCACCACTACCGCACGGGCGATGCGTGGCATATCTACCCGATGTACGATTTCGGACACTGCCTCTCCGACTACATCGAGGGGGTGTCGCACTCGATCTGTACGCTGGAGTTTGAAAACAACCGCGACATCTACGACTGGGTGCTCGATACGCTGGGGTTGATCGCTCCGCGCCCGTATCAGCATGAGTTCGCACGGCTGGGGATCAACTACACCGTCATGAGCAAACGAAAGCTCCTCGAACTGGTCAACGAAAACTACGTCAGCGGTTGGGACGATCCGCGCATGCCGACCATCGCGGGTCTGCGCCGACGCGGGTACACCCCCGAATCGATCCTCAATTTCTGTCATCAGATCGGTGTCGCCAAAGCCAACTCGATGGTCGATGTCGCACAGCTGGAGTTCTGTATCCGGGATGATTTGAATACCAAAGTACCGCGCGTCATGTGTGTCCTCGATCCGCTCAAAGTGACGATCGAAAACTACGAAGGCTCCGAAGAGCTCGACGCCTCCTACTACCCCGAGGACGTCCCCAAAGAGGGGTCACGCAAACTGCCGTTCTCCCGTGAGCTCTACATCGAGCGCGAGGACTTCAGCGAGAATCCCCCTGCGGGCTTTTACCGTCTCACACCCGAACAGCCCGTGCGTTTGAAGCACGCCTACATCATCACCTGCAAAGAGGTGATCAAAGATGCACAGGGGAACATCACCGAGATCATCGCGACGTACCGTCCCGACTCGAAAAGCGGCTCCGATACGAGCGGCATCAAAGTCAAGAGCGCGATCCAGTGGGTCGATGCCGCACGCGCCAAAACGGTCGAAGTGCGCCTCTACGACCGTCTCTATGCCAACGAAGCACCCGAGGGAGTCGAAGACCTCAACCCTGACTCGCTGAAAATCATCAAAAACGCCCTCATCGAACCGGCCGTCATCACCGAAAAACCCGATGTGCGGTTCCAGTTCGAGAGACAGGGGTATTTTTACGCCGATCCGGTAGACTACACCGACGAAGCGCCGGTATTCAACAAAATCGTAGGGCTCAAAGACTCGTGGAACAAAAAGGGCAAAGAGGGTGATGCCCCGGCCAAACCTGAGCGCAAAGCGGTCGAGAAAAAGGTGCAGATCGAGGGGGAAGTGGCCCCGATGAACGAAGCGGAGCAGGCCCGATATGAAACCTATACGGGGACCATGAAACTGGGGAACGAAGTGGCGAATACCCTCGCACGGGATGAGAAACTCGCGACATTCTTTGAAGCGGCTCTCGCCGTCCACAACAGCCCCGTGACGCTCGCCAACATCGTCTCCAACGAAGTGGCCCGAGAGCTGAAAGAAAAAGAGGCGAATGAGCTGAAATTCACCCCCGCACAGATCGCTGAACTGGTCAAAATGATCGATGACGAGATCATCTCCAACAAAATCGCCAAACAGGTGTTTGAAGAGATGGCACTAAACGGCGGCAATCCTGCCGCAATCGTCGAAGCGCAAGGGCTGGTACAGATTAGTGACCCTGCCGTGATCGCGCCGATCATTGATGACGTGATGGCGAAAAACCCCGATAATGTCGAAAAATATAAAGCGGGTAATACGAAACTGTTCGGCTTTTTTGTCGGGCAGGTGCTCAAAGCGACCGGAGGAAAAGCTAATCCTCAGGTCGTCAACGACCTCGTAGCGCAGAAGTTACAATAAACACGAGGAAGATCACGCTTCGGCGTGATCTTCTTGTTTGTAGACGTAGATCGGCTCTTTGGTCGGATCGTCGATGACCGCGTCGGTGATCGTGACGCTTTGCAGATTCTTCTTCGACGGGCAGCTGTACTGCAACGGCAGCATCGCTTCCTCGATAATTCCGCGCAGTCCGCGCGCTCCCACCCCTCTATCGATCGCTTTTTGCGCCACCGCTTCGAGAGCTTTTTCATCAAAGTTCAGCTCAATGCCGTCCATGTCGAAAAATGCCTGGAACTGTTTGATGAGGGCGTTGTCCGGTTCGGTGAGGATCTGGATCATCTGCTCTTTGGTGAGTTCCCCCAGCTGTGCTACGACGGGGATACGCCCGATGAACTCGGGGATCATCCCGTAGTGCACCAGCGCTTTGGCGTCGATCTTTTTGGGTTTGGCGGCAATGCCCGTGGAGCCTTTGGAAAATCCGACTTTGTTCGATTTTTTCGTATGGGTGTCGGGGACGAGACCGACGAATGCACCGCCGCAAACGAAAAGGACGTGAGAGGTGTTGAAGAGCACCGTTTCGGTGGTGGAGTTTTTGCGGCTCCCTTTGATCGGAACGTAGACTTCGGCACCCTCTAAAATCTTCAATAGACCTTGTTGTACCCCTTCACCCGATACGTCGCGCCCCATCGTCGAACTCTCCCCTTTGCGGGCGATCTTGTCTATCTCGTCGATGTAGACGATCCCGCGCTGGGCTAGGTCGATGTCGTAGTTCGCCGCGGCGAGGAGGCGGCTGAGGATACTCTCGACGTCTTCTCCTACGTATCCCGCTTCGGTCAGTGCGGTCGCGTCGGCGACGGCGAAGGGGACCTGCATGATCTTGGAGAGCGATTTGGCCAGCAGCGTTTTACCGCTCCCCGTTGGGCCGACGAGCATGATGTTGGATTTCTCCAGCTCGACGTTGTTGTAGATGGGGTTTTCGATCCGTTTGTAGTGGTTGTAGAGCGCGACGGCGAGGACTTTTTTCGCCTCTTCCTGACCGATGATGTATTTGTCCAGAAACTCGACGATCTTCTCTGGGACGGGAAGCTGCTGCTGCATCGCCGAGCGCTGCTCGTAGCGCACCTCTTTTTGCAGGATCGCCGAGCAGGTCGTGACGCACTCGTTGCAGATGTGGGTCGTCTCCGAGGAGAACATTTTTTTCACTTCGCTCTGTTTTCTGCCGCAGAACGAACAGGTTTTTTCAGGTGTGCTCATCATACATCCTTGGCGCTGAATTTGGTGAGGATTTCATCGGCGAGACCGAATTCGATGGCTTCGCGAGCTTCCATGTAGTTGTCGCGGTCGGACTCTTTTTCGATCACTTTGGTGCTTTTGCCCGTGGCATCGGAGAGGATGATGTAGAGGCGGCGTTTGAGATTCAAAATATGCTTCGTATGAATCTCGATGTCGCTCGCTTGCCCCGAATAGCCTCCCAACGGCTGATGGATCATCACTTCGGCATTGGGGAGCATGTAGCGATGACCCTTTTCCCCGCAGGTAAAGAGCACTGCCGCCATCGAGGCTACCAGCCCCATCGCATAGGTGTGGACGGGGGCGTTGATCAGGTTCATAGTATCTAATATGGCCAGTCCCGCCATGACAGAACCGCCGGGGGAGCTGATGTACATATGGATCGGCTCGTCCGCATCCATCGCCTCAAGATAGAGCAACTGGGAAACGATAACGCCCATCATATGATCGTCAATCGCTTCGGTGATGACGATGACGCGGTCGCCGAGGAGTTTGGAGAAGAGGTCGAAATAACGCTCTCCGCGCGGGGAGACGTCTTTGACGGTAGGAATGTAAGGCATATTGACTCCTTATTGCACGAATGCTTGAATGAATTCACGAAGCGACATCGGGATCACTTCGAGGTTATGCTTGTCGATGAACTTCTGCTCTTTTTTCCCCAGCTCTTTGTCTGTGATGACGTAGCCCCCTTCCAGATCGAGCGAGAGTTCGTTGGCGACCATGCGGTCGGTGTCACGGTCGAAATAGGTCCCTAAAAAGAGGTATTTTCTGGCCTTCCGGTAGGTTTTGAGCACTTTGGGGACGGCGTAGCCGCCCATCGCCTCAGTGAGCCAGTCGACGTAGTCGGCGTCGCTGATGACGAAAGAGGGGTTAGGCAGAGGGGAACCCATCGGTTTAAAGAGGATTTTTTCAGCCGTTTCTAGTACCTCATCGTCGACGAGGAAATACTTCTGGTTCTCGACGTCGTATTCGTAGACTTCGTAGCGGTAGTCGTTGCCCATGATGCGCGATTTTCCGAGTATCATGCAGTGCGGTGTATACGCCAATAGCTCTTGGAATTTGGTGTCACGGTTGGTATCGATGATGTAGCGCGGCGACATATCGACAATCGTTTTGTGCAGAGGGGTGGGTGTGAGCGGCTTGGTGTAAATATGGTTGATGAGCTGAACCATGTAATCGACCCCTCTGCGCTGCTCGAGGTGCATCGCGGCGCGGGAGTACTCGTACATCAGCCGCGGTGACATGGCCCGACCGCCGTTCATCGCGAGTATGAGCGAATCGCTGTCATAGGGGACGTTCTCCCCCTCTTTGGTCGTGATCCCCTCAAAGACTCCAAGAGAGAAGTAGGGGATCGTGGTCTGGTTTCGAATCTCTTTTTTGATCGTTTCGAGTTGGGTATTCATCCGTGGCATCCTTTTCCGGTGTAGCAGTTTTGTGCGGCGGCGATCTTGACGAGGGCCTTATCCAGACTGAACGGATCGTTCAGATCGCTGAGAATTTCGTGATAAAAGACCGCCCCGTCTTTGGAGATGACGAAGAGGGTTTTGGAAAGTTCGTTGTTGCTTAGACGAACGCCGTAATAGTCCCCGAACGCTTCGCCCGCATCGATCCCGAACTGCCACTCTTCGAGCTTGGGATCATCGTGTTTGTCTGTTGCGACGACGAGCGCTTTGGTGATGGCGCCGAGAGAGTTAAGAGAGAGAAGGGCGTCCAGCTCGCCCAACTGGGCAATGAGTGCGTCATCGATAAACGGCGCGGTGAGTATCAGCTGTGTCGCGCCGTTTTGTCCGCCGACGCGGAAGCTCTCCTGTGCGGTGTTTTTGAGTTCCACGCGCTCGGAGGCATAGCCGACATCGAGGGGAATGTCGTCGAGTTGTAGGATGGACGTTTTGTAACGAATCTGCAAAACCGGCTCCTTGGTTGGGCTGTCAGAGCAGATGATGCATTTTGCGTTCTTGCGGGGAATGTCAGGGTTGCGGGGTTTCTTCGGATTTTTTCGATTTTTTCAGCTCTTTGACCGCCTCTTTGGAGTCTTCGGCCTCTTTTTCGAGGGCAAACCATGCGTCGTTCATACACGGGTCGCTTGTCGGTCGGGAAAGCTCGCTGCATTGGCTCAGTGCTTGAGCCTTGTCGGGGCAGGCGCGGACACATTCGCCGCAGTAGATGCACAGGTAGGGGTTGTAATGGTAGGTGTAATCGTAACTCTCGCGATCCTGCGTGAAGCGTATGGCCCCCGGAGGGCAGACCTCCTCGCATTTGAGGCACCAGACGCATTTGGGCTCATCAAAGAGGATCAATCCCCGCGCTCCTTCGTTTTTGGATGAAGGGACGAATGGATAATCGATCGTGGCGGGGGCGCTGAAAAGGTTTTTCAAGGCGTTAAGGAGGGCTTTGAACATGCGCTACCTCGCCGTACACGACAGACACGGATCGAACGAGGCGATGATCGCGGGAGCGTCGGCGTAGTTCGCTCCCTTGAGCGCTTCGATCATCGCCGGAACCGAGCCGAACGTCGGGGTTTTGATCCGTACGCGATCCAGATACTGTCCTTTGGACGCTTTGAGGTAGTAAAAACACTCGCCTCTGGGCGCTTCGACACGCATGTAGCTCTCGCCCTCGGGGGTTCCGCGTACTTTTGCGGTGATCTCCCCTTCGGGCAGACCCTCGAGCGCCGATTCGATCAGGCGGATGCTCTCGAACACTTCCAGCAACCGAACCATGTTCCGCGCGTGGATGTCCCCTTCGCTCATCGTGACGCTGGTGAAGCCAAGCTCGCCGTAGGGAAGATATGCGCTTTCGTTGCGCACGTCGAAATTGACGCCGCTGGCGCGTGCGAGGGGACCGAGGGCCGAATTGCGGTAGGCGCTTTCGGTCGTGATGATTCCGACCCCTTTGTATTTGAGCGAAAGGCTCCAGTTGTTCTCGAACAGCTCTTTGATTTCTCCCACTTTTTCTTTGAGTAGTCCCAGACGCTGCCGGATGAGGGCTTCGATATCGGTCGTGATGTCGCGGTTGACCCCGCCGATGCTGACGTAGTCGAACTGCACGCGGTTGCCCGTCATTGCTTCCTGGGCTTCCATGACGAGTTCGCGGTCTTTCATCGTCCGCATGAACAGCGCTTCGAATCCCGCGTTTTCGGCGGTGTGGGCGAGGCAGAGCATGTGTGAGTGGATGCGGTCGAGTTCATTGGCGATGAGGCGCAGATACGAGGCGCGGCGCGGGACCTCCTGCCCCATCAGCTCCTCTGCGGCAAGGGTGTAGCAGGTGGAGTGGATGATGGCGCACAGTCCGCATACCCGCGCGACGACGTACCCCACCTGTTTGAATTTGAAGGTCGTCGTACATGCCAGCTCGACTCCGCGGTGAACGTATCCCACATCGGCTTCGACCCCGACGATCGTTTCGTTTTCGCACGTAAACGAAAAGCGTACCGGTTCGAGCAGGGCGATGTGCTGGCTTCCCAGCGGTATGTTGATCGTCTTTTTCATCGTTTTCTCCGCAGCGGTGCATCGGGGCCGTCTAGTTCGATGAACATCCCCTTGATGGAGTTTTCGAAACGTGCATCGAGCAGGTCGCGAAGCTCCCCCTCGTACATCCGCGCGGTGGGAAGCAGATCGGCGAGACTGGGGAGGATCGCATCGCCGGGGGCTTTGGCGCAGAACACTTTCCATTCGTCTTTGGCTCCGATTTTCGTAAAGACCCACTGGATTTCGAGTTCGTCGTTTTCAAACAGGCCGTTGATGCAGACGAAATGCCATTGCTTCATGTCGTAAAACGCTTCGATGACGCTTCGGACGTTTTCCATGCTTGTCGGTTCTTTGGTCACGGTCATAGTTTTCCCGCCATATTGGTTTTGTCGATTCCGCCGTCGCGTTCGCTGATCTTGCCCATCAGTTTTTTGGGCTGTTCGACATTTTTGGATTTTTTCTCTAGAATCTCCAGCGCCTGTACGAGGCCGTCGATGATCTGCTCGGGGTGGGGGGCGCATCCGCCGATGTAGACATCGACGGGGATGTAGCGGTCGATCCCGTCTTCGGAACCGTACATCCCTCTGAATACCCCTCCCGTGCAGGTGCACGACCCGCAGGCCACGACGACTTTGGGTTCGGGAATCTGGGTGTAGAGTTCCACGAGGCGTTCGCGGCTGCGCTGGGTGACCGGGCCGGTGACGAGGAAGATGTCGGATTGTTTGGGGTTGCCCGTATTGCGTATGCCGAGGCGTTCAAGGTCGTATTTGGGCGCCAGGGACGCCAGAATCTCGATATCACAGCCGTTGCAGCTGCCGGCATTGTAGTGGAGCACCCACGGCGATTTTTTGCGGAATCGGCGCAGGAATTCGGCGATCATAGCACAACCCCCAAGATGAGATTGGCTGCGGCGAGGACGAAAGCAACCGAATAGAGGATACGCACCATGTCGGCATAGCGCACCCGCGCGGTCGCGTTGTCCACGAACACGACGACGAAAAACGCCGTAACCGCGAGGATGATGCCGAGGAGAAGGTTATTGCCGCCGAACAAAAAAACGAGGGTGAAGACGAAGAGCATATCCAGCCATTTGGCCGTATAGACCGCTTCGTAGAAGAGTCCCGAAAATTCGATCTCCGCTCCGCCGACGATTTCCTGATGCCCTTCGGCGGCGTCGAAAGGGGATTTTTTGAGCAATCCGGGAAGGGCGATCAGCAAGGCGGCAAATCCCAGAATCGAGGGGAGGATGGAAGGGGGCGCGTTCAGTATCGCAGAAACCTCGAAACTCCCGCTGTGCAGGTAAAAACCGATGGCGCTCAGGATCAAAACAGGCTCCAGTGCGGCGATGGCGATCAGCTCGCGCGTCGAACCGATGCGGCTGTAGGCCGAACGGGCCGAATAGCCCGCAACGATCAGCAACGCGGCGGAGAGGAGGTGGAAAAAGATCGCCACGAGCAGGTCTCCGCCGAAAAAGAGAACTGCCAAAGCGACCCAGGCCGCGGCAAAATGGACGATCCCCATTGCGGCATGGAAGGAGTGGATCATCATCGGGCGTTTGTCCGAGAGTTTGAGCAGGTCATAAAACGGCTGAAGCAGGGGAGGCCCTTGTCGCGACTGCATCCGCGCTTTGAGTTTGCGTTCGATGCCGTAGAGCAAACCTCCTAAAATCGGCGCCATAAGGGTCAGAATCCAGCTCATAGGTTAAAGGCTCCCGCAAGGATGACGAGCAGAAACAACACCAAGGAGAGAAGGTTCGCAAACGACTCGATTTTCCCTGCCGGATCGAAATAAAACGAATAGGCATCGGTCTCTATCCGCTCGCCGCAAGTGTAAGGCATAACACGGTCTATCCCTTTGAAACGGATCGTTGCGGCCAGCAGCGGTGCGATGCCCAGTAGAAAAAATGCGGCGAGGATGTGCCACAATTTTATTTGTCCGAACGGGAGGATAATGCCTCCCATATCTCCCCATACGGGTATGGGATTCAAGACGATATCGGCCGCCGTTTCCCGGAAAAAACCGCCCACCGCCACAGAGATAAACAAAGCCAAAGCCAACAGCAGTACCCCTAAAATAGCGGGAGGAACCAGATAGCGGTAGTCTTCCTTTTCCCGCTGTGCCGCTCCGTCGGCGAGGAAACGGCCGATCGTTTTGAAATACAGCAGCGTCAACGCCACACTTCCGACGGCGATGAACAACAGCAGGATAATCGTCGTGATTCCACCGGGGCCGTTTCCTCCCTCATAGACGAGCCATTTGGCAAAAAAGACCCCGAAGGGGGGAAGGGCGATGCTAAAGAATCCCAGAACGACCAGCAAGGAAAGCAGCGGCGCACGCCGAAAAAGACCCTGGATTGATTCGATGCTTTTGATCCGATAACGCTTTTCGGCAATACCGGCGCACATGAAAAGAAGCGCTTTGGAAATACCGTGAAAAACGATCAGCAGCAGGCACGCCAAAACGCTTAGCGGTGTCGCAAGGGCGGCGGTGAGGACCATCAGTCCCAGCAGGGAGATCGTCGAATAGGCGAGAATTTTTTTGAAATTGTCTTCGCGCAGCGCCAGTGCGGCCGATACGAGAAACGATACGGCGCCTATCAGCGCGATGATCCACCCCAGCATCGTCAATGCCAGAACAGGGGAGATTTTGAGGAGAAAATAGGGGGCGATCTTGACCATCGTCGAAGAGTGAAGGATCGCGCTGACGGGTGCGGGAGCCACCATCGCTCCCAGCAGCCATCCGGAAAAAGGGATTTGCGCCCCCTTGATCAGCGCGGAAAGGGAGAATAAAGCGGCAAAGAGCATGACGTAACCGCCCCCTTCCGAGACGATTTCCGAGAGGTAAACGCTCCCCACAAGCACTTTGGCGACAAGGGCGGCTCCCAGCAGCGCGACCCCACCTATCTGGTTTATCCACAAGGCGGTGCGGGCATTGTCAAGCGACTCTTCGTTACGGCGAAATCCGATCAGCCAGAAGCTCGCAAGCGTCGTCAGTTCGAAGAACAAAAAAAGCCATTGCAGATTGTCGGTCGATACCAGAAGGTTCATGATGCCCAAAAAGGCGCTTAGAAGGGAGAGAAAAAGCCTTTGGCGCAAAGGATCGTCGGTTTCGTCGCGGATATAGCGCAGGGTGTAGAGAAGGATAAGCGAGCCGACGATGTTGATGAGCAGGAACATAAAGACGCTGAGCCGGTCGACGAGGATATCGAACCCCTGCGGGGCATCAAAACTCTCAAGCAATCCCAAAAGGACGATTTGTGCGATACTCAGCGCAAGGATGGGCTTATGGCGGTTTTTCCATCCTACCGATGCAAAATAAAGGAGCAAAACGGCATCTGCCGCCACAACAAAGGGATTTAGAGCGGGGAGGGACAGGATGAACGCCGATTCGAAGGAGATGTAGGCAAAGACGGATGAGCCGATTAAGAGGACCGAAAGGGAAAATACAAGAAATAGAACGTACCGGCTAACGTAAAAAATGCCGATCGCGGCGATAAACGGATCTAATAAGAGTATAGCCAGATACGTTTGCATGGGCTATTGTAACGTAAATATCAAACCTCACGGACACAGCGCAAATATTGGGTGATTTCGGTTCCGATGATGAAATGCTCGATCGCTTCGGAGGGGGTTTTGACGAACGGAGGGATTTTATGAATCTTGATACCGACGTTTTTCATCGTGTACAGCGTATTGAGGCAGTATTGATCGACGATGAAAACATCGCATTTGCCGATTGCTTCGAGCAAAACGTAGTGTTCGCTGATGTGGTTGGGATTTTGGCTTAGGGCGTTTTCGCATGCGCAGGCTTTCATGATGGGGTCGCTGAGCATCTGCCCTTTGTATTTGTCCCACGGATTGATACGGGTTTCGACATGGCGGTAACGGACTTCTTGGCGTTCTCCGCTCACTTCGTAGAGTGCGAACATCGTGCTGGTACAGGGATTATCGTGATACACGCGCTCTCGTGCATCGACCGGAACGGCTACGATCATCGGTGCTCCTCATCGTTTGCGGTTTTAATGCAATTTTTATTCTGCCCAGGGGAGATGTCCGAAATGTCGGCAGATCGACAAAAATGTCCGGATTGTCATTTACAGTAGGGAGAATAGGCAAGAACGCCGTTTGCATTAACTCCTTCGATAAATGATTGCGTGCTGGATGAGGCAGAGGATCATTTGATTACTTATCAAGGAGAAAATCATGAGCTGTTCGTCAAGCCATAGCGAAGCATTCATGCCCGATGACATCAAGGAAAAGATCCACAATCATCCATGCTACTCTGAGGGTGCGCATCACCACTATGCCCGTATTCACGTCGCGGTTGCCCCGGCGTGCAACATCCAGTGCAACTACTGCAACCGCAAATACGACTGTTCGAATGAAAGCCGTCCCGGCGTCACTTCAGAGCGCCTGAGTCCCGAAGAGGCGGCGAAGAAAGTGCTTCTCGTCGGCGGCGAAGTGCAGCGAATGAGCGTTCTGGGGATCGCCGGTCCGGGGGATGCGCTGGCCAATCCGGCTAAAACATTCGAGACGTTCGGACTCGTGCGCAAATTCGCCCCCGATCTCAAACTCTGCCTCTCGACCAACGGTTTGGAACTGGCGACTTATATCGACGAGATGGTGGAACACAACATCGATCATATCACCGTCACGATCAACAGCGTCGATGAGAGCGGCGAGATCGGCAGTCAAATCTATCCGTGGATTTTTTACAACAACAAACGCTACTACGGCCGTGAAGCGGCGCAAATCCTCCTCGAACGCCAGCTGGAGGGGATGCGTAAATGCGTCGAGAAAGGGATTTTGATCAAAGCCAACTCGGTTCTGATCCCCGGCATCAACGACAAACACCTCCCCGAAGTCTCCAAAAAGCTCAAAGAGATCGGGGTGTTTTTGCACAACATCATGCCGATTCTCTCCGAGCCGGAGTTCGGGACCAAGTTCGCTCTCGACGGTATCCCCAGCGCGACCGATCAGCAGCAGATGGAAGTGCAGGAGGCGTGCGGTATGGATATGAAGCTGATGCAGCACTGCCGCCAATGCCGCGCCGATGCGGTAGGGCTTATCGGGGAAGACCGCGGGGCGGAGTTTACGAAGGACACATTCGCGGGACTCAGCTTCGACGAACTCCAAATCAAGTACGACCTCGAAGCGCGTCAGGAAGCGCAGGCGAAGATCGAAGAGTTCCGGTTCTTCCTCGATCAGGCCAACGAACGGGTGCGCAAGGAAAAAGAAGAACTTAGCTCCGACGGTCATACGATCCTCGTAGCAGTGACGACGGCAGGCGAGGGGATGATCAACCAGCACTTCGGCAGCGTGCGCGAATTCCTGATCTACGAAGCGGGGGACAAGGGGATCCGGTTCATCCATCATCGCAAAGTGGAAGCGGAATACTGTGCGGGACCGGACGGTACCAACCCGCTACAGCCGATTCTCGATCGTCTCAAAGATGTGAAATTGATCCTCACCGCTAAAATCGGCGGATGCCCTCAGGGGGATTTAGCGGCAGCTGGGATTGTTGCGGATCAAGATTATGCGTACCAGCCGATCGAAGCCTCCGTGCTTAAAGCGACTCGAAAATATTTTAACCTTCCCGAAGAGTTAGAAGTAAACTAAGGAGCCTATCATGGCGCTCATCAACGATACGACATTACGCGACGGGGAGCAAGCTCCCTACGTTGCGTTCAATACCGCCGAAAAACTCCGTATTGCAACGCTTCTCGATGCGTGCGGTGCGGACGAACTCGAAATCGGTATCGCGGCGATGGGTGCGCGTGAACGCGAGGACATCAAAGAGCTTCTTTCCCTCGGATTGGGTGCTCGGATGATGACGTGGAATCGGATGACGATGGGGGATATGGAAGCCTCTCTCTCCTGCGGCGTGCGTGCCGTCGATCTCTCCATACCGATTTCGGATCGGCTGATCGGGGTGAAATTCGCAGGGAGTAAGCTCAAAGTCCTCTCAGAACTCGAATCGGTGGTCAGTGCCGCAACGCGTGAGGGGATGTTTGTCTGCATCGGCGGCGAGGACAGTTCGCGCGGGGATATCGCATTCATCCGCGACGTGATGGAACTCTCGCGCGAATGCGGGGCGGCACGTTTTCGCTACTGCGATACGGTCGGGATCATGACCCCGATGCAGACGTATCGGACGATCAAATCGCTGTGCGATCTGAATCTCCTCCCCATCGAGATGCACACCCACAACGATTTCGGCCTTGCCAACGCAAACGCCCTCAGCGGCATCGATGCGGGGGCCGTGTCGATGAACACGACGGTGATCGGGCTGGGAGAACGGGCGGGGAACGCGTCGTTCGAGCAGATACTGATGGCGCTCAAACATCTTTACGGCGAGGCGAGGGCAATTGATCCTTTCATGATTCGCGATCTTGTCTCTACGGTTGCCGATGCGGCCAACATGCGGCTCGCACCCAATGCCCCGATCGTAGGAGAACATCTTTTTGCCCACGAAAGCGGTATCCATGCGGATGGGATGATGAAAGATTCGCACGCATACGAGCCCTATGAAGCCGAAGAGGTCGGTAGCGTACGGGAATTTCCGATCGGAAAGCACTCGGGGAGCGCGACGATCCGCTATCATCTGGGACGTATGGGGATCAGTGCAGACAGTGCGATACTGCGCGATCTTCTTCCGAAAATCCGCGAGATCGTCACCTCGCGCAAGCGGGTGCTTGAGGCATATGAACTCAAATCCCTCTATCAGGAAGCGCTATGTTTATAGGGTGGCTCAAACACGCCGACGTGGCCGAACTGACCAAAATTGCCGAAGAGACGGGATGGCTGCTGGACGGCTACCACGTCAAACTCATGATGATGCACGCCCCGCACCTGTGCTATGGCGCGTACGATAAGGGGGTACTGGTCGGGGCGGTTATGGCGGTTCCGTTCGAATCATCGGCAATGATCAAATACTTTATGGTCAAGCCCTCCCATCAGAAGCAGGGGATCGGACGCCGTCTTTTTGATACCCTTTTCGGAACGCTTAAAAACGAGAATCCGTCTTTGTATCTGCATGCCGACCCGCAGTTAAAAGGTTTTTTCGAAGGATACGGATTTAGCACGGTAATGGAGGTGGGGCGTTTTCTGAACGTCGGGAAAGTACCGCCGTTCAGCTTCACCAACGCACAGGCCAAAGAACTCGACGGCGGTAATTTCGACGCGACGATCCGCCGTATCGATTACGAGACGTTCGGCGAAGATCGGATGGGATTTATGCTTGATGAGATGGAGCGCAACAGTTCGCTCAAATTTGCGTTGCCGAACTCTTTCCAGCACTCCAGTGTCATCAACGCGCGCGGAGTCTATCTGGGGCCGTGGCAGTGCCGCGCAGATCACGAGGAAGAGGCCGAGAAAATGATGCAGGGCGTTTTGTACTTCCGCGGGCTTAAAAAAGTGCTTGCCGATGTCCCGATGGGCAATGCCCCTGCGGTCGCATTGTTCGAAAAATACCATTTCCAGCGAAAAGGGACGTTTTTGCACATGGTTTTCGGCGAGCCGCGCAGCGTCAAATTTGAAAATATCTATTCGTTTTCGCTGTGACAGCGAATGCTTTATGCAACGGAATCAAAAAATACAAGGAGCCTATGATGTCCGAAGAGATCGATCACAAAAAAGAGCTTGCCAAACTCAAACGCCTGGCGGTTGAAATCGCATCCGAAATTCATGATATTGTCGAGGATACCCTCTGGACAAACTATGTCAGAATGCCTGAATTGGCCGAAAAACTTCATACGGCGGTTCAAACGGCGAACGATTACAAGGCGGAACACTCCCTCTAAGGGGTGCATCATGGCGACCAAAGAAGAAATCCTCTCCCTCGAAATCTGCGAGTGCGGCAACAAGAGCGTTGCCGATGCGATCACGATTTTTCAGGAGACCGACCTGCCGTACAAAAAAGCGAAAAAACTCGTCACCGAGTGTGACAAGAGCTGCTGCCGCGCAGCCCTTCTCAGACTTTTTGACATGACCTATTTCGGAAAATTCGATTACGACGAGATCGAGCGGCTGATCCGGCTGCGTCATGACAAGCTCGGCGAAATATTAGAACGGATGAAAACGGGACGATGACGATTCGCCCTGCATGCCGGAGCGATATTCCTGCGATGGCCGGATTGCTGGCCGAGCTTTTTTCGATCGAAGACGATTTTACGACGGACGGGGAGAAACAATCCTCCGCGCTTGCCATGCTGATTGACGATCCGAACGCCATTGTGTCGGTTGCCGACTCAAAGGGCGCGGTTGTCGGGATGATCAGCATCCAGCGCCTGATTTCTACGGCGACGGGCGATTATGTCGGATTGATTGAAGATATGGTCGTCGCACAACGCTTTCGCGGTCAAAAAATCGGCTCGATACTGCTGCATTGTGCTATCGAAGAGGGGCGTTTGCGGGGATGGAAACGTTTTTCTCTGGGCGCGGATGTGCGAAATGCCGGGGCGCTGTCGTTTTATAAACGTTACGGATTCGTCCGCAGCCACCTGCATTTGATGTATTTTTTCCCGTCTACCTGACCCTGCAAGACCTATTCCTACAATTTTGTCTCTAAAGTGGCATTTTGTCGCTGCGTCGGACGAAATGTCGCAAAAAACCGTAGAACACCCTTTGCAATACTCTCAGCGAAGTTCACATAAAGGGGTTAACATGGCTGGAAGCGCTAGCTTGCGTCAAATCGCGTTCTACGGAAAAGGTGGGATCGGTAAATCTACCACATCTCAAAATACATTGGCAGCGATGTCACATTACTTCGGTAAAAATATTATGATCGTCGGGTGTGATCCGAAAGCGGATTCAACCCGTTTGATTCTTCATGAGAAAGCGCAAGATACGATTCTTTCTCTTGCGGCGGAAATGGGAACCATCGAAGATGTCGAGATGGAACAGGCCCGTCTTTGGGGTAAAGGGTTGTTTGACCGTGAAACTCCGGGCGGTTGGATCAACTGCACCGAATCAGGCGGACCGGAACCGGGCGTAGGTTGTGCGGGTCGCGGGGTTATCACGGCGATCAACTTCCTCGAAGAAGAGGGTGCTTACGATGAAAAAGGTTTGGATTTCGTTTCGTATGACGTTCTTGGTGACGTTGTGTGCGGCGGATTCGCAATGCCGATTCGTGAAGGTAAAGCACAAGAAATCTACATCGTAATGTCAGGTGAAATGATGGCGATGTACGCGGCGAACAACATCTCTAAAGGGATTTTGAAATACGCCAACACCGGCGGAGTACGTCTTGCAGGTCTTATCTGTAACGCTCGTATGACAGACCGCGAGTACGATTTGGCGCTTGAGCTTGCTCAACGCATCGGAACACAATTGATCCACTTCGTACCGCGTAACAACATCGTTCAGCACGCAGAACTCCGCCGTATGACGGTTGTCGAGTACAGCCCGTCATCTGACCAAGCGAAAGAGTATAAAGAACTTGCCCGCAAAATCGTGTACAACGACATGAAAATCATCCCTACGCCTGTAAGCATGGATGAACTCGAAGACTTGCTCCTCGAATTCGGTCTCGAAGACGAAGTCGACGAAAGCCAGGTCGGTAAAGCTGCAGAGGCGTAATGAAAGAGGGGTGGGGAAATATTCCTTAACCCCGTAGGGTAAAAATGCCGAAGGCATTGGGCCTACCGCCGAGGTAAACCCAGTGTTAACGTAGGTGCGGGGGCTTCGCCACCGTGCCGTATAACATCTTAAATGAAAAGAAACTAACAGAAAAAGGAGACAAGATGTTTGTATTAGGTTTTCACTTCCCAGCTGAAATGGGGAATAAAGTTCCGGATGAAAAAGTAATCGAAAAATTGAAAGACGTTGATGTCAGCGATGTCAACGAAATCAAACTTTTGATGGGTACAAAAGACAAAGACAAACAATGGCTCAGCTACACGAACAAAAACACCTTTTTGTTCAAAGCAATGGTTCACTACTTCAAAGAAGAGAACCCTAACAAAGAGCAAAAGTACATGATCTACATGAACCGTTACCAAATGTCTGAAATCGCAAAACGCGTCGATGCGAGCGACGATGAGACAATGGCACTGTGCAAAAATCTCGATTCGATGGAACAATTCCGTATCGAAGTCGCGTAAGGAAGGTGTACCATGGGTCCAGAAACATTAGAAGCCAAACAAAAAGCGGCCATTGAAGAGATCTTAAAAGCGTATCCTGAAAAAGCGGCCAAAAACCGTGAAAAGCATATCGGGGTCGGAACTCCCAATGATGAGAATCAAAAAACGTGCGGTGACGTCCGCTCCAACAAAAAAACCGTTCCGGGTGTCATGAGCCAACGCGGTTGTGCGTATGCGGGATCAAAAGGGGTTGTATGGGGTCCGGTCAAAGACATGATCCACATCAGTCACGGTCCTATCGGATGCGGCCAATACAGCCGTGCAGGTCGTCGTAACTACTACATCGGGGTAACCGGTGTCGATACGTTCGTTACGATGAACTTCTGTTCGGATTTCCAGGAAAACAACATCGTTTTCGGCGGAGATAAAAAACTCGGAAAATGTATCGATGAAATCGAAGAACTTTTCCCGTTGAACAACGGTATCACGGTTCAGTCCGAGTGTCCGATCGGTCTGATTGGGGACGATATCAATGCGGTGGCGAAAACCAAAGCCAAAGAGATCAACAAAACGATCGTTCCGGTCAACTGTGAAGGTTTCCGCGGGGTGTCTCAATCACTCGGTCACCATATCGCCAACGATGCGGTTCGCGACTATATCTTTGACGGCGACCTCAGCCACATCGAAACATCTGATGTTACACCGACCGAGTACGACGTTGCGATCATCGGAGACTACAACATCGGCGGTGACACATGGTCAAGCCGTATCCTCCTCGAGGAGATGGGTCTTCGCGTCGTGGCGCAATGGTCGGGGGATGCGACTCTTAAAGAGATGGCGTTGACCCCTAAAGTGAAATTGAACCTGCTTCACTGCTACCGTTCAATGAACTACATCAGCCGCCATATGGAAAAAGAGTTCGGGATTCCCTGGGTGGAGTACAACTTCTTCGGGCCGACGCAAACGATCAAATCGCTTCGCAAAATTGCGTCGTTCTTTGATGAGAGCATCCAGAAAAAATGCGAAGAGGTCATCGCGAAATACCAACCGATGATCGATGCGGTTATCGCCAAATACCGCCCGCGTCTTGAAGGCAAACAGGTCATGTTGTTCGTCGGCGGTCTGCGCCCCCGTCACGTTATCGGTGCCTACGAAGATTTGGGAATGGAAGTGATCGGAACGGGATACGAGTTCGCTCATGATGACGACTACAAACGTACCAAAGAAGAGATTTTCCGCTCAACGGTCATCTACGATGACGTCAACGAGTATGAGCTCGAAGCGTTCGTGAAAAAACTTCAACCTGACCTTGTCGCATCAGGGATCAAAGAGAAGTACGTATTCCAGAAAATGGGTCTCCCATACCGCCAAATGCACTCATGGGATTACAGCGGACCTTACCACGGATACGACGGATTCGCGATCTTCGCACAAGATATGGATTTAGCAATTAATTCTCCGGTATGGGCGCACTCAAAAGCACCATGGGAAAAGGAAGGTTGAGACGATGCAAGAAGTAGAAAAAATCGTAAACGGGAAAGACCTGTTTAAACGCCCTGAGTACACCGAGTTACTCGCCAACAAAAAACAATTCGAGTCCTCCATGCTCGCGATCAACCCTGCGAAAGTGGATGAGATTGCGGAGTGGACGAAATCATGGGATTACCGTGAGAAAAACCTTGCCCGTGAAGCGATCACCGTCAATCCGGCAAAAGCATGCCAGCCTCTTGGGGCTGTCATGGTGGCACTCGGGTTTGAGGGGACGATGCCCTACGTTCACGGTTCACACGGTTGTGTGGCGTATTTTCGTTCGTACTTTACCAAACACTTCAAAGAACCGACTCCCTGTGTATCGGATTCTATGACGGAAGACGCTGCGGTATTCGGCGGATTGGTGAACATGAAAGAGGGGCTTAAAAACTGCGCGGCAGTCTATAAACCCAAAATGATCGCCGTCTCTACCACCTGTATGGCAGAAGTTATCGGGGACGACCTGATGGCGTTCATCATCGCGGCAAAAGAAGAAGACGGCGGAGAATTCCTCCCTGCCGAATATCCGATTCCGTTTGCGCACACGCCTTCCTTCGTAGGAAGCCATATCACGGGATATGACAACATGATGCACGGTATTATGTCTCAACTGACCGAAGGGCAAAAAGGGGAGACCAAACAACGTATCAACATCATTCCCGGTTTTGAAACGTACATCGGAAGCCTCCGCTCGGTCAAAAGCATCGTCGAATCGTTCGGCACGGACTATATCATGCTCGGCGACCACTCGGATCAGTGGGATATGCCGGCGGGTAACTACGAGATGTTCCAAGGGGGAACGAAACTCGAAGACGCAAAAGATTGTATCAACTCCTCTGCTACAATCTCGTTGCAAAAATACGCCACATCCAAAACCATGAAAATGGTCGAAAAACGGTGGAAACACAAAGGCGGATTCAGCAACCCGATCGGTCTTAAAGGGACCGATGAGTTCGTTATGAAACTTGCAGAGTTGACCGGTACAGAAGTACCGCAAAAACTAAAAATTGAGCGCGGCCGTTTGGTTGATGCGATGCAAGACAGCTATCCGTATATGCACGGTAAAAAATTCGCGATCTGGGGCGACCCTGATTTCCTCCTCGGTGTGGTTTCATTCCTCCTCGAGATGGGCGCGGAGCCGACGCACGTCCTGTGCCACAACGCACCGAACGGCTGGGAAGACGAGATGAGAGCGCTGCTCGATACGTCTCCGGCCAAAGAGAGCCTCCACGTATGGGCGGGTAAAGACCTGTGGCATATGCGTTCGCTCCTCTTCACCGAGCCTGTCGATTTCATGATCGGCAACAGCTACGGTAAAGAGTTGATGCGCGATACAGGAACTCCGCTGATCTACATCGGGTTCCCGATTTTTGACCGTCACCATCTCCACCGCTACTCGATCAGCGGGTACGACGGTGCGTTGAATCTCCTCACTTGGATCACGAACAAAGTTCTCGATCAGTTGGATGAAGAGACCAAAAACATCGCAACAACCGACTACTTCTTCGACCTCGTCCGCTAAGGACGCCCCTTTGCGGGGCAACACTTCATTGATTTTCGTCATCTTCCCCTTTGTGGGAAGTCTTTTTTTAAATACTGCGTTACCAATCAGATAGAGTTACTGAAATTGAACCCTTTTTCCAAAAAGAGGCTGAGACACGCATCGACGACGTTTGCGTCGTATTCTATTCCGCGGCTTTTTCTGATCTCGTCCAGCGTCAGCTCGATTCCCATACCGGGGCGATAAGGGCGGTGGGAGGACATCGCTTCAACCATATCGGCTACACTGATGATTTTCGATTCAAGCAGTATCTGATCGCCGGATAACCCCTGAGGGTAGCCTGAGCCGTCCAGACGTTCATGATGCTGCAAGATGATGTCGGCAATCGGCCAGGGGAATTTGACCTCTTTGAGGATGTTATATCCCTCTTGCGGATGGGTCTGGATGAGGAGGTACTCGATATCGCTAAGTCTGCTGGGCTTGGACAGAATTTCTGCAGGTATGTGGATTTTTCCAAGATCGTGGATGATGGCGGCGAAGTGAATCCCCTGTATCCGCTCTTCGGCGAGACCCATTTCCCGTGCGATCGCCGTGGAGAGTTCCGCGACGCGGCGTTGATGACCCGCAGTGTAGGGATCGCGCGCTTCCAAGGTAGCCGCAATCGTTTGGACCGATTGTTCCAGACTTTGACGCAGGAGCGTTTCGTGCCGTTCGTGCTCGGCACGGGTACGCAGGTTCATGATGCCGTAGGCCAGATCGTTTGTGAGTTCTTCGAGAAGAGAGACTTCTTCGGTATCAAAGGTCTCTTTATGGGAGGAGTAGATGCTGAGCGTACCGAATGTATGCTTATTGTCGGAGAGAGGGAGGGCGATGTGGGATGCGTATCCTTCCGAAAGTGACGATTCTTTCCATGGAGCATAGGCTTCTTCGGCGGCGATATCCCGGCAAATCTGCGTCTTTGCCGTCCGTATCGCCCGTGCGACCGGAAGCTGTCCCGTTTCGTTATCGTCCCAGCTAAAGTGCAGATTGGAGCAGGAATGCTCTTCTTTGCCGCTCCATGCGATGGGGATGATGCTTTTTTCGGAATCGTTTTGAGCGTAACAGACCGCTGCGAGGTCGTAGCCCCCTTTTTGAACGATGATATCCGTGATGGTTTGGAGCAATACGTTTTCATCTGTTGCCCGTACAAGAGCAAGATTGCCCGCCGAGAGGGTTTTAAGGGCACGGTTGGCGCGGCGGAGGGAATCTTCGGCTTCTTTGCGCTCGGTGATGTCTTTGATTACCCCTTCATACGAGAGCAGCTGAGCGTTCACATCCTTGAACAAGATGATCGTATCGCTCACCCAGCGTAATGCCCCGTCTTTACGAATGATGCGATGTTCGATGGGCGGGACGTCTTTTCCTTGAAGAACTTGATCCAGACGTTGTATGACCATATCACGATCTTCCGGTACGATCATCTGCAGCCAAAGCTCACTGTTGGCATAAAACTCTTCCGCTTCGTACCCCGTTACCGCGATGCAGGCGGGGCTTTGGCGGGTTTCAACGGCCTCACCGTCTTCCATGCGCACCGTATATTGATAATCGGTCAGTTCGGCCATTATACGTTTGTAGCGTGCTTCACTCTCTCGCAGGGCTTGTTCGGCCATGTTGCGTTCAGTGACATCCCAGACCATTGAGATCATGAACCGTCTGTCGGGCATCGGTATATTTTGGGCGGAAATGAATCGTGTTTCTTCTCCTTTTTTGACGATCGGAATATCAAGCCATTTCATCCGTTCATAATCGCCGCTTGCCATATCCTCCAAAACCCGTTTTTTTATTTCCTCTCTGAATGTGGGGTCTTCGTAAACGTTTTCCCAAAAAGCATCGGGCGTGCCCAGCCGTTCACGGGTTGTTCGATACATTTTCGGGAAATTGTCGTTCATATAGGTGAAGGCCACCTCCGGCTCGATGGAATTCACGGCAATTCCAAAAGGAAGATTGTCCAAAACGGCTTTGGTAAACGTTTCATTTTCCCGCAGTTTTGCTTCGTTTTGTTTTTGGAAGGTGATGTCTTCGAGGATGTGGATCGAATAGAGATACTCGCCCTGATCGTTAGTCGTAACATAAGCGCGTGAACGAAAAACGGCATCGCCGATACGGATCTCTTCTTCTTGTTCTTTATCGGCAGAGTTTTGCAGTATGTTCACACACTGGGATAACGGAGCATCGGCTTTGGGAAAGAGCTCATAGTAGGGACGGCCGATAATCTCTTGGAAAGGGAGCCCCGTAAGACATTGATAGGCACGATTGCAGCGCAGTATGCGGAATTGTTTGTCGTGCATAAAGATGGGATCGTCCACTATGTCCAACGCACCCATCCATTCGCGGTATGCATCCCGGATGGTCTGTTCTATCGATTTTTCCATCAACCGTACTCCATCGTGTCATGTCGAAATAAATTCACACGGTTTTTTGGACCATTATACCATTAATTTTAACACTGTTACACGATGAATACCGTGTTGTCATAGCCATACGAAGAAAAGAATCTTGATTTCGTTTTGATGCGATCGGCTATACAATTTCTTCCAACAGTCCCAAAACGGAGTTCGCCGTATGCAGTTGCATGATAATGTCTGGATAGTCATTTTTGAATCGCTTTTTTTGTTTGCCTTGATTATCGTCTTTTTTGTCAAACTTGCTAAAATGTTGCATAAATGACATTTCTATACCCATACCGTCACTATCTCGTATCGTTTGCCCTTTTGCTGATCATCAGCATTATCGGAGAGCTGTTCAGCGGATGGCTCGGGCTTATGAATATCGCGCTGATTTATCTCCTGCCCGTATTGGTGATCGCCCTAAGAGGAGATAGACACGCGACGACCGTGGTGACAGCCATTTCCGTCATTGTATTCGATCTGCTGTACGTACCGCCGCGTTACAGCCTTGACGTACATGATCTAGCGTATGTATGGAGTTTTGTGATCTTTTTTGTGGTGGGGTATACGATCACCTATCAGGCCAAACGGATTCAGGCCAATGCCATCAAAGAGATTTTACTCAATACCCTTTCGCACGATCTTAAAACGCCTCTTTCGTCGATTCAGGGAAATACGGCATTGCTGTTGAGGGAGAAAAACATCGACGAGCATACGCAGCGGGAAGTTCTGATACAAATCAGCGACTCCACGCATCGCATGAACCGCCTTATAGCGAATCTTCTCGACAGTGCAAGGCTCAAAGATAACCGGGAAATTCTCCGCAAAGAGTGGTGCGATTTTGAAGATCTCATCGGCGTTGCGATTCAAGAATTCCGTCATGACCGGGTGATGCACCGGATCGACGTAGAGATTTCTCCCGATATGCCTCTGTTTTGGGGAGATGGCGGGTTATTGGTTCGGTTGTTCGTCAATTTGCTTGATAATGCACTGAAATACTCCTCTCCCGATAAACCGATTCGCGTGGTGATGACGTCAATGCCGACAAAAACGGTTATATTGGTTTGCAACGACAGCGAGCCGATTAAAAAGGCCGATCTCAAAAACATGTTTGACAAGTTTTATCGTTTGGAAAATACCGCCGACATCGTCGGAAGCGGCGTCGGTCTATCGATCTGCAAGGATATCGTGATTGCTCATGAGGGCGAGATAGAAGCCTACAATACCGATCACGGCATTTGCGTCGAAGTCGTTCTCCCTGCGCCCAAAGTGCCTGCGCGAACCTTGCGGGAAGAATGATGAAGACCAAAGACCTGATTTTAATTATCGAAGACGATGAAGCGATCAGCAGGATGCTCAGCCTCTTTTTGGATCAGCAAGGTTACAAGATTATTGTTGCCGGCGATATGAAAAGCGCGATACGCGAGCTTCAGACGCAGAGTCCCGAAATCGTGCTGCTGGATTTGGGGCTTCCCGGCGGAGACGGAAAAACACTTATCAAATCGATACGCACTCAGCGCTCCACTCCGATTATCGTACTTTCGGCCCGCCATGAAGAAAAAGAGATCATCGCCTCGCTTGAGCTGGGGGCGGACGATTATATGACCAAGCCGTTTTCGACGTACGAACTTCTGGCACGGATCCGTTCGGCGCAGAGACGTTTTATGGGGCTTCAGCCTTCCAGCAATATTTTGCAGTGCCATGAACTGGTGATGGATACCGCGCAGCATACGGTTGTCAAAAACGGGGAGTTTCTCAAACTTACCCCGACTGAATTCAGTCTGCTCAAATATTTTATGCTTCATCGCAATCAGGTGCTGACCCACATCCGGCTGCTCAAAGAGGTATGGGGCGTGGGATATCAGCAGGAGATGCAGTATCTGCGCACCTACGTCAATTCCCTTCGTAAGAAGATCGAACACGATTCCACCCGCCCCGCATACATTCTGACGGAACTTGGGGTAGGATATCGTTTCGGTTGCGGCGATGATTTCGATTCAAAGGAGTGATCATACATACGCATGAAATGAAACTGATCGTTTACAGCTTTCTGGGGCTAATCGCCTTCGGCGCACTGCTCTTGATGATGCCGTTCGCCCATAACGGGGAGCTTCGATTGATCGACGCCCTTTTTACCTCGACGTCGGCGGTATGCGTGACGGGACTGATCGTCAAAGATACTCCCGTCGACTTTACCCCGTTCGGGCACGTCGTCATTATGCTGCTGATCCAGATTGGGGGGCTTGGCTACATGACGGCCGTGACGTTTTTGGCCATTATGCGACGGCAGAAGATCGGGCATCGCGACCGCCTGATTTTGCAAGAATCGCTTAATCATCCGGGGATGGACGGATTGGTGCGGTTTTTGAAAATCGTATTCGCATCGATCATCATCATCGAAGTAATCGGGATGATAGTACTCACCCTTCGTTTTTGGGCTGATATGCCGCTGGAGAGGGCGGCATGGTTTGGGATATTCCATGCCGTTTCGGCATTTAACAATGCGGGTTTTTCACTTTTCAGCGATAACTTGATGGGCTATCGAGGCGACATCATCATCAATCTGACAATCCCGATTTTGATTATTCTCGGAGGGCTTGGGTATCTGGTTTTGACGGAACTCTACCACTATCGCAAACACGATATCGTCCGCCTCTCTACGCATACGAAGATCGTTTTGTATATGAGTGCCGTTTTAATCGTTCTAGGGATGTTTTTGTTACTCTCGCTCGAATGGAACAGGGCGTTTGATGCGATGCTCTGGCATGAGAAAATCATGGCGGCATGGTTCGCGTCGGTCAACTACCGTACCGCCGGATTCAACACGATCGACCTTTCGACGCTAAGTGACGCAAATCTCTTTTTCTCCACTTTTTTTATGATGATCGGGGGAGCACCCGGAGGTACGGCAGGAGGGATCAAAATCACGGCGGTAGCCCTTGCAATGATCGGGATGTGGTATACGCTCCGGGGTGATACGCACGCCCATATTTTCCGACGGTCGATATCTGCGTACCAGATTAATAAAGCGTATGCGATCATTTTGGTCGCATCGGTCTACGTCGTTTTTTCTACCGTATTGCTCAGTGAGATCGAGCGATTGCCGTTTTTGCGCACGCTGTTTGAAGCGTGTTCGGCATTCGGAACAGTGGGACTTTCTACCGGAAACGGCGGGGTACTGAGCTACAGCGCGCTTTTTAGCGACTGGGGAAAAACCAATATTATTGTCCTGATGTTAATGGGACGTATCGGTGTGTTTGCCTTTACGGTCGTCATCGTCGGAAAAGCGGTTGAAAGCCGTATTAAATATGCAGAAGGGAAGGTTGTTTTATGAATAACAGTTTCGCCGTTATCGGTTTGGGAAAATTCGGTTTTCATGTTGCCAAAGGGCTTGCACAGCAGGGGCTTAGCGTTATCGCCGTCGATCAGGACGAAGAGCAGATACGGGAGATCAACGAATTCGTGCAGGATGCCATCGTACTTGATTCGACCGATATCCGCGCACTTCGCGAAGCAGGGATCGGCAACGTCGATGTCGCGGTGGTGAGCATCGGTGAAAATATCGAAGCCAGTATCCTGACGGTTATGGCGCTTAAAGAGCTGGGAGTAGAAACAGTCATTGCCAAAGCAATCACAGCCGTACACGGCCAGATCCTATCGAAACTCGGCGCCGCCAAAGTGATCTATCCCGAAATGGAATCGGCCAAAAAGATCGTGAAAAAAATGGTCAAAAACATGCAATACGAGACGATTGACCTCTCGATCACGATGAAGATTGCCAAACTCACCGTCCCTTCGTTCTGGATCGGAACGTCGATCCTTTCGCCGGTATTTGAAAACGAATACGAAGTCAAACCGATTGCCTACAAGCATCAGGGGATATGGTACACCTCGTTCGAAAAAGACGACATTCTGGAAAAAGACGATCTTCTGGTCGTTTTGGGCAACAGCGCGCATATCGAAGCACTCAGTAGAAAAATTTAAAATAATCTGATATAACTAAACAAAATAGTTTAGAGATTCGACAGTTTATTCGTGTAGGATGGTGTTATTAAAGGAGTTCTTATGGCTCTGATGAAAAATATGACGATCGTCCGACGCACTATCATCTGGCTAACGGCTATATCCTTAGTATGGTTTGCCGTACTCGCTTTTGTCGTTTTGGAAGTCAGGGAAAGGGTGCGTGAGGACGGATTAATTGCCATCCAAAATGCCTTGCAGGACAAAACCGAAGCGATTGAGCGGTATGTTGCGGCACAGCACACATCCTTGAATGATTTGTCGTATCTTTTTGATTTTGCGGCGCTGCATGATCCGATTTTCAATCGAAGTTTTTGGGAAAAACCTCCACATCAGTTGGACAAAAATATGGCCGTTTTTGCCAAGGAAAACGGTTTTTACGATATTTTTCTGATAACGACGAAAGGAGACATCGTTTACAGCGTCAAGCAAGAAAACGATCTGCACACGAATCTCCTCCGCGGTCCGTATAGAGAGAGCGATTTGGCCCGAGTCTTCAAAAACGCTCTTAACGATGGGTCTCCTTACATTTCCGATTTCCACTATTATCCTCCCAGTAACGATTATGCCGCTTTTATGGCCAAACCGATCGTCGTGAACGGGAAAATTGCGGGGATAGCGGCGGTACAGATCGATAACCGCAGTATCCATTCGGTTATCAACGATTATCGCAAACTGGGAGAGACGGGAGAAGTAGTCGCAACCGTGTTCCGGGATGGACAATGGATCGCGATGGCTCCGGCCAGACATTCGGGCTTTAAAGCGTATCAGGTGATGCAAGAACCGACATGTTTTCCGATCGATGAAGTTTTTCAGGGACATAAAGGTCAGTGTTATGCCCAGAACCGGTCGGAACAAAGCGTTGCTGTTGCATGGGCTTATATTAGAGAACTTAGATGGGTGATCGCGGTCAGTATTCATGAACAGGAGCTTTTGAGCGACTGGCATAAACTGATGACGTCGCTGATAGTGTTGTTTTTCAACGGTGTTTTTATTATCGGATTTATGGTCGTGATGGCGTTTCGCTCGTTTTCCGGACCGATTCAGGAACTGAGCCATAAAGCCGAACTCATCAGCGAGGGGGCTTACGACATCGACATCAATGCGTCTAAGTACGATCAAGAATGGCAGACTCTCATCCGCGGATTCAAGAATATGTCGCATGAAATCAAGCGCAAAATCGCACTGCTGAATGAACAGTACGCATTGCTCTCAGTCCAGAAAAACGAAATCGAAGCACTGAACCAAAACCTCGAAGAGAGGATTGCGGCCAAGGCCGAAACGCTTCAAAAATACATTGACATCGTCGACCAGTACGTCATCACGTCCCAAACCGACGCGGCAGGGGTCATTACGCACGTTTCCGAAGCATTTTGCAAAGTCACCGGCTATTCGAAAGAGGAATTGATCGGAAAAAATCATCGCGTCGTCCGCCATCCCGATATGAGCGATGACGTGTTTGCCGATTTATGGAAGACGATTACGGCCGGAAAAGTGTGGAGAGGTGAAATCAAAAACCGTAAATCCGACGGAAGCCATTATTGGGTCGATACGACGATTTTCCCGAACTTTGAAAACGGAGAGATCACCGGCTATACGGCGATACGCTACGACATCACCAATCAAAAAATCATTGAAGAGATGGCCATCACCGATCCGATGACAGGACTTTACAACCGGCGTCATTACGTCAAAACGGTTCAGGAAGAGATCAACCGCGCCAAACGGCACCGTTACACGCTGGCCTTTATGATGATCGATGTGGACAATTTCAAACTCTACAACGACACCTATGGCCATCAGGCAGGCGATGAGGTCTTGAATCGCGTCGCCGAAATTTTGAAAGACTATACGTCGCGGGGTGGAGAATGTTCGTTCCGCCTGGGAGGCGAGGAATTTGCCGTTTTGGTCGGAAACCTTCGGACATCCGAATACGTTGAGCTGGCGGAGCGCATTCGTAAAGATGTCGAAGCACTGAAGATTGAGCATGTCAACAACAATGCGGCATCGTACGTTACGATTTCGATCGGTATCGCGCTGTGGAATCCGGAGGCGGCTATCACGTATGAAGAGCTGTACAAGAGAGCCGATAAGCAGCTGTATCTAGCAAAAGAAAAAGGGCGTAACCGGATATCGATTTTTACCGAGTAGAATGGGATATGCAAAGTGTTTCATACGTAATTATTTCGGAGGAAAATTATGGAACACCATGTTGTTATTGAGAAACTCTGCAGCTGTGCCAAAAAAGAGGGATTAAGTCAGATAACTACCTATGAGGAAAAAGAGGCGGCTCAGGAAGCGGCCCAAACTCAGCTGGCCTATATGCAGGGGCGATTTTGCGGAAAACATGAGTTTCAGCTTGTCGAAGTCGATGATCACTACGTGATAGGTATGGCAAGCGGATGCGGGTGTAGCGGGGAATAACCGCCTGCCTAGGCCGATTTGTTTTTTAGCGCTTCTTCGAGCGCTTCGGCATGCATCGGGCGATAGTAAAGGTATCCTTGGGCTTCGTTACAGCCGTGTTCTACGAGATATCGTGCCTGCTCGAGCGTTTCGACTCCTTCGGCGATCAGTTCAAGATTGAGATTTGTGGCCATGGCTATGATCGTCCGTGTAAGCTGCTTGTCGTCATGATCATCGGGAACCCCCTGAATAAACGACTGATCGATTTTGAGTTTGTCCAGAGGGAGCCGTTTGAGATAAGAGAGCGACGAATGTCCGGTCCCGAAATCATCAATTGCAATGCTGATGCCCAGCGCTTTGAGCTGGAGCAGCTTTGTGATGGCTTCTTCGGGATTTTTCATGATCTGCGTTTCGGTGATTTCAAACTGCAGCTGGTCGGTATTGATGCCGCTTTCGGCAATGGCAGTGCTCACCACATCGAGAAAATCGTTGTGTCTCAATTGCAATATTGAAAGATTGAGGGAAAGTTTTCCGGTTTGATAGCCGGCTTTGCTCCACGCGGCGAACTGGTTCATGGCCGTACGCATGACCCACCGGTCGATATCAATGATGAGTCCGGTTTCTTCGGCAATCGGGATGAATTTATCCGGCGGGATCATCCCTGTGTCGGGATGCTTCCATCGAATCAGCGCTTCCATTCCGACGATCGTATCGGTACGCATATCGACCTGCGCTTGATAATAAACAATGAATTCTTCATTTTGGATCGCGCTGTGCAGCTGGTTTTGAAGATTCATCCGCTCGTACGCCTGCTGCGTCATGTTTTCGGTATAAAAGCTGTAGGTATTGCGTCCTTCCTCTTTGGCTTTATACATCGCCGCATCGGCATTTTTGAGCAAAGTGTCGGTGGTCGTTCCGTTTTGAGGATAGAGGGCGATCCCGATGCTGGTTGAGACAAAAAAACGGAACTGTTCGATGTACATGGTCTCTTTGAACCGTCGCATGATCTCATTGATCGTATCGATAACGATTGTTTCATTGGGAATATCGTCAATCAAAATAGCGTATTCATCACCCCCGAAACGGGCGACGGTATCGCTTTCTCTCAACGTTTTTAAGAGCAGTGAGGCGACCTTTTTCAGTAGCTCGTCCCCCATTTTATGTCCGAGGGAATCGTTGACTTCTTTGAAATGATCCAAATCCAGAAAAAGAACTGCGACGATTTCGTTATTGCGCTGGGCACGTTTGAGAGCGTATTCGAGGCGGTCGAGGAACAACAGGCGGTTCGGCAACCCGGTCAGCATGTCGTGTTCGGCAAGATGCCGCAGATTTTCGGAGCGTTCGTCGAATGCCTGCGCCAGAACTTCGAGTTCGTCGTCACTCCCAAGCGGAGCGCAGGAGGTATAATCGCTCCCCTTCGATTCGGTGACGCGGCGATAGAGCTCAACGATCGGCTGTGTGATGGTATTGGCAAGCATAACGGAAATGATCAGTCCGATAAGGATAAACAAAATCCCGATGGAGAGCAGCGGGATCAGGGCATTGGTAACCGGAGCCGTATACGCTGATTCAAGCAGTCCCAACTCCAGTGCCAGCCCCAGTTCGGAGAGGTAAGGGGTCTTGCTCATCGGTTCAAGCATGACGTAACGATAGTCGGAAGAACGCGAATCGGGGTATTCGTACACAAGTTGATTGCCTGTATGGAGCCGCAGCGATGAGGGAAGATCATTGGGAACGGTGCTTTTCCCGATGGCCTGCGTATCGAAAACGACGATAAGTGCCCCCTGAGTAGTCGAATAGTACTCGATGGGAACCGTTACGACGATATGATGGGTAGTGTCCTGAAGATAGAGGCTGGTTTCGCGCAATTCCAGGGCAGAACGTAGTTTCGGCGAAGTATCGTAATGGGGGATGTCTTCTTGTGTCTGAAAGATCGGTCTGCCGTCATAATCCACGACGCTTAACGATACGACGTCTTTTCCTTCCATAAAGTTTTTGGCAAGGGTTTGCAGATAGGTTTGCCGCCCCGCTTCATCCAGAAGGGCATTGACAAAGAGCTCGTTATGCGCCAGGACTTCGCTGTTTTCGATCAGGTATCGGACACGGTGCTCCAAACGCTGCTGGGCATCGTGAGCGCTGTTTTGCAGGAGTATTTCCATTTGCCCCGTCATTTGGCGGTACATCAAAATGGTGACGATAACCGTGATAAAGAGCATTGCCAGCGTTAGTAGACCCGAAACACGGAGAATAACCTTGCCTTTGATGCTTTTGGAAAAAGGAAGTTTTATGATGGATTTTGAAAGCAAAACAGGCATCTCCTTATCGCGGCTTCGGATTGGATACAATGAATCCGTCAGGGTGATAACGGGCTATTTGGTAATTCTCCGGTGAAAGGCCGTCGTGACGTTCAGGGGTGAACGGCGGAGCATATCGGCGTATGACGCCCTCATAGGGTCCCAGACGTTCCAGCGCGTTTCGGACGGCATAACGATCGGTGGTGCCGGCTTTTTGGACGGCGCGTGCCAGCAGATGCACCGTATCATAGGACTGGGCGACTCCGGACGGCGCTTTGATGGTATTTAGGGAGGATACGCCGTAACGGTGAAGGTACCGCCGGCCTAAAGCGTCTTTCTTCGGTGTCGGCGACGTCAGGAAAGAAAACGTTTGGAAAAACTGTAGGTCGACCCGTTTGCGGGATTCTTCCGTTGCATCAAAAAAACGGTTGGCCGTGATTCCCCAGTGAGCAACGACAGGAAGCGGTGATTTCGATTCGGAGAGGGTATTGATGATTTTGGCAGCTTCATCGGAAGCGGCGATCATCAAGATCGAATCGGCACCTGAACGGACGATACGGTCGATCTCCGGTTTGAAATTTTGCTGCCCGATATTAAATGCGACGGCATCGCTCAAAGAGCGGCCTTTGTTGGCCGAAACCTGCTTCATTCGGCTCATGGCTCCACGGCCCCAGATGGTGTTTTCATAGATGATGGCGGGAGAGCGATAATGCTGCAAGAGATAGTTTCCCATGAAAGCAACCGCATCCCGGTCATTGGCCGATACGCGAAAAACGAAGTCGTTTGCAGGGTTTGTCAGCTCTGCGGCCGCAGCCCAGGGAATCAGATAGGGGATACCGGACGATTGCGCCTGAGCAATTGCGGTCGCGCTCACGCCGCTTCGTACACCGCCGATGATAGCAACAACATCGGAGCGTTCGGCAAAGAGTTTGACGTTGGCTGCTCCTTTACTGGCAATACCACGGTCGTCTTTGGCGATCAGGACGAGCGGTTTTCCCAAAACGCCACCGTTCGCGTTGATCTCTTCGATGGCCAGTTCCGCTCCGCGTTTGATAGCCAGCCCGCCGATTTTTGAATCCATCGAAAGATCGGCATTGAGGCCGATCACGATTTGTTGTTTGCTTTCGGGTGAGGGGCCGTATTTATTGAGAAGCAGTTCTTGCGTCGTGGAGAGGACATGCGATCCGATCACTTCTTCAAACCGGGGGATGATATGGGCCGTTTTGTCTCTCAGTTCGGCGTGTGCTGTTTCACTCAGAGTATGGATCTGCATGCCGCTTTGGCGCATTGACTCCAGCAGCTTTGCTTCGCGTTTGCGGGTTTGTTCGCGTTCAAAAGCGGTCAGATCGCGTGCGCTGCGATACAGCAAGTCCTGTAAATCGGGTGGGAGAGATTTGAACGTGTGCGCGCTGATGCTGAAAACATACCCCATATAACCGTGCGAGCTTAGAGTCAGATGCTTTTGGACTTCATGGATACCCATGCTTTTGATCGCAATCAGAGGATTTTCCTGCCCTTCGACTACACCGTCGCTCAGTGCTTTGCGGGTCTCATGAAAATCGATCAGGTAGGTTTTGGCTCCGAGTGCGTCAAACTGCGCCTGAATCAGCCTGCTTTTCATAATGCGGAATTTTTTTCCTTTGAAATCGTCGGCACGGAGCAGCGGGGTGTTGGCGGTAAAATGTTTAAACCCGTTTTCCCAGAACGTGACACCGATCAGATCGATTTGTTTGAGTCCGTTCAGCAGCAGCTGTCCGGGCTCCCCGTCAAGCATCGCATAGAGGTCTTCGCGCTGCGGAAAGAAAAAAGGAAGATCGACGTACTGCATCGACGGCATTGCCGCACTGATTTTGGCTGTCGGCGTTAAAACGATGTCCAGATCGCCGCGTCGCGCCATTTCGAGCATTTGATGGTCGTTTCCGAGCTCTTGATTGGGGAAAACGGTGATTCGGACGCGGCCTTTGCTTTTTTCCTCCACCGTTTTGGCATAGAGTGCCGCCGCTTCATGCATGGCGCTGTCTTGGGGCATATTGTGTCCGAACCGCAGATTCCATCTGTGTTCTTCGGATTGGGCAGATTGATCGGGTTTAATCGTTACGTCCGGAGAATCGGGCAAAAACGCCAATAATAGAATCAGTCCGACGAGGACTGCCACGGCGGCAGCGGATAGACGCCCCATATATGCTCCCTGTTTCGCGTAGGCGGGTTTTACAAACGGTCATTATTATAGCGCATTCCCCGCTTGGGATTAATGGAAATCATCCAAGATACGGTATTATTTACGAATGAAAAAATTGTTTGCCCTTTTTTCTGTTGCACTCATCCTTTCAGGAACTCCTGAATTCAACCTCGCCAAACCGTTTTTGGACAAAATCGAAAAAGAGTACGGCATATATGCTAAACGGCGTGCCGTTGCACTCGTTCAGATGATGAACGAAGCGCGGGAACTTGATGAAATAAGCAAACTCGAGAAGGTGAACGATTTTTTCAACCAAACTCCGTATGCATCGGATAAATCTGTCTGGGGAACAAGCGATTACTGGGCGACACGATTAGAGTTTATCGGAAAAGACAAAGGCGACTGCGAAGATTTTGTCATCGCGAAATTTTTTACCCTCAAAGAACTCGGCGTACCGTCGTCAAAACTTTATATGACCTATGCCAAATCGCTGCGCTACAATGCCGCACATCTGGTTTTAACGTATTATGAGACCCCAAAATCGACCCCTTTAGTTCTGGACAACTATAATTACAAGATTTTCCCTGCAACGCAGCGCAGAGATTTGATCCCGATTTACAGTTTCAGGGGAGACGAACTGTTCAAAGCCAAGCAGGCTCAAATCGGGAAAATAATCCCTGCATCCACCCGGCAGGAACGCCAGTGGGACGAACTGGTCATCACACAGCGAAAGGAATAGTTATGAAGTTATTTAATCAGTTGGTGATCATGCTGAGTATCTTTACCGGAATACTCGTATCCTCCATTATGGTGCTGAACTTTAAAAGTGCGACCGAATTCGCCCAAAACCAGCTTTATACCGATTCGGTCAACACGGCCCATTGGCTTGGGTTGTCCTTGTCGATGATCCCGAACCGCTCCGATGTCGCCACGATGGAAGCAATGATAAACGCTATTTTCGACAGCGGCTATTATGAGCGGATTGCTTTGATTGATGTCGACGGAAACGAAATCTATGTGCGGGAAAACAAACTTCAGGTCCATGAAGTGCCGCAATGGTTTATCAATACGGTGACGATTACCAACGAAACAATGTCCAGCGACATTATGATCGAATGGAGCCGATTCGGATCTTTGGAAGTTCGCGGTCATACCGGACATGCGTATCGGCAGCTCTACATGGCGATGATGGACCTGATCAAAACGTTTGCGCTTATCAGTGTCGCCGGATTTATCGTCTTGTATATACTTCTATCAATCAGTCTCAACGCGCTTGAGCGTATCCGTAAGCAGGCGGAAGCGGTGATCGACAATGAGTTCATCATCGAAGAAAAACTTCCTTTCACGAGTGAGTTTCGCTCCGTGATGAACGCAATGAATGCGATGGTTGCCAAAGTCAAGGATATTTTTGACCGCGAAAATGAAACTCTGCGCCATTATCAGGAACTCCTCTATAAAGATACCGAAACCAAGCTGTACAACCGCCGTTATCTGGTTGCCAAACTCCCCGATTATCTGCATGCCGATACGGTACTTTCTTCCGGCGTCTATGCGATGTTCAGCTTCGAAGGGCTGGACCGGTTTAAAAAAGAGTACGGGTACGAAACCTACAGCCGTTTCATGAGCGGGTTTGTCGATAATCTGGATGAAGCTTTCGTCACGTTTAACCATGCCCTGATCGCACGTCTGAACGAGAATGATTTTATGGTAGTCGTCCCTTCATCGCTTTTGCTTGATATCGGGAAACAAACTGAAAAAGTGATGCTTCAAATACGCCAAAGCATCGAAAATGTGGACAAAAAACTCACAAATCAGATTGTCGTAGGTTGCAGTGTCGGGAACTATACCGCAAGTGACACATTGAAAACACTTTTTTCCAGAGCCGATCATGCGGTGACACAGGCCAAAGCAGAGGAAAACTTTTTTACCAACATCGATCAGACGGATGACGATACGCTTGTTTTGGGGCGCGAAGAATGGCGCAACGAGTTGTTGGAAAGTATGGAAGACGGGCGGTTGCTTCTGGGATTTCAGCCGGTCGTCGAATCGCTAAACGGCCAGATGCGTGTTTTGCATGAAGAAGTATTATTACGCTTGCTGGACAAAGCGGGCAAAATCCATACAGGAGGATATTTTCTTCCGATTGCGGCAAGTTTGGGGCTGGCGGATACAATCGACCGTTATATGATTTACACTGTCCTTGAACGACTCAAAGAGCAAACCGATCCCGTTCCGCTGGCGCTCAATCTCAGCTGCGATTTTGTGAAACAACAGTCAAACCGCGATTGGCTTTTCGAACGGCTGGATCTATTTCATCGACGGAAAAAAATGGTTTTGCGCTTTGAAGTGACCAATACGGTAGCGATCAATGAATCCGGAGCGGTTCAAATGCTGGCTACGATGCTCAAATCGTTCGGCTATCGGTTCGGAATCGATCATTTCGTATTGCCGGAAAGCGGGGCGGATTATTTGCAATCGATACGTCCGGACTACATCCGTTCAAACGCTACTTATCTGGAAGATATGCTTTATGATACGGATACGGGCAATGCCAGAGGAAGCCTGAACAACCTGGTTCAAAGTCTTGGAATTTCAATAATAGCGATGAATATCGAAGAAGAACAGCAGGTCGATGAACTCAAAGCGCTAGGCATCACGCGATTTCAGGGAACCTACATCGCTCCGGTAGAACTGCACGAATAAGAACGACCGTAACTGGTACCAAAGTACACTGTACAGAGCTTTTCGAACAGGTTATGATATAACCAGAAAATAAGTGAAAAGGTCTGTCATGTCGGAAATGATTGTAGGGTATGTCACTGAACAAACAGGTCTCGTAAACGTTACGCATTCGGATGGTTCCAGCGAGGCGCTATTGAGTTATACCGCGGTACGGGCCAACGACATAATACATACTGCCGAGAACAGTACGTTGGTTATTGTACTGGATAACAGTAACACGCTTCGTATCGGTCCGAATCAGACGCTAGTCCTCGATGCCGCGGTTTTCGAGCAGACGATTTCAGCAGACGAAGTTGAAGCCGAGAAGGCGGCAATACAAAAACTTTTGGCTTCCGATGATGAAGTGCAGGGTGAAGGTGAAACCGCGGCCGGGGAAGGGACCATAAGCTCGTCGATGACAGCGGGCAGTTTTACGGAACATGGTGAAAATCTTGGTTTCGCATGGGCCGAAACATTGCCGACGCGGCTTGAGCAAAACGTATTGCCTCAAACGGACGATACGACGCTTCTGCTTCAGAGTGAAGCGGCAACGACTGTCACCAGTTCTACGAGTTCCGATACGACAGCTCCGAACGTGACCATGAATAATCTGACGACCAATGACCGAACACCTGAACTGACTGGAACAGTGGATGATCCGACAGCAACAATAACGGTAATTATCGGAGGAGTTGAATACGCAGCGAACAATAACGGCGACGGGACATGGACGCTTCCTGATAATACCGTAGCGCAATTGCCGGCTGACGGAATAACGGATATTACGGTCGTTGCAACGGATCCCGCGGGTAACGAAGGTACCGATAGCGGTACCGTTATTACCGACAGCAAAACACCGACGGTGACCATTACCGAAGATGCGAACAATAACGGTATCCTGAGCAGCGGTGAGCTGAGCGGGAATGTGGACGTGAGCGTAGCGATCCCGGCCGGAGCGGTCGTGGGCGACACGATTCGCGTGAGCGACGGTACGACGACGACGGATATCGTCTTAACCCAGCCGCAGATCGATAGCGGGAACGTCACCACCTCTTTCGCCTCACCGGGCGAGGGGAATACGATCACCGTGACGTCGGTCCTTATTGATCAAAACGGCAACACGTCCCTCACCGGCAGCGACAGCGCGACGGTGGATACCTTGTCGGGCAGCACGGGAGCGGCACCGACGGTGACCATTACCGAAGATGCGAACAATAACGGTATCCTGAGCAGCGGTCAAAACGGCAACACGTCCCTCACCGGCAGCGACAGCGCGACGGTGGATACCTTGGGCGCAACTTTGGATATTACGGCATCAGATACCAATCTTTCTGCCGGCGAAAGTACGACAATAACATTTCAGTTTAGCGAAGATGTACTCGGTTTCGATTCCGATGATGTAACCGTAGCCGGCGGGACTCTGACGAATTTTACACTGGTTGATAACAATACCTGGACGGCCACTTTTACCCAAAGCGGTACGGATACTCCTGTTATTAGTGTTGCGAACGGTACGTTTACCGATTTATACGGAAACAACGGCACCGGGGATAGTCTTACGCTCAACCGTAATCCGGTAGCAACCGACGATACGGCTTCCGTCAACGAAGATGCGACGGTTGCCGGTAATCTATTAAGTAACGACACCGATCCCGACACCGATCCGCGCACCGTCTCATCATTCCGTACCGGGAGTGAAGCGGGGTATGGCGATGAAGGGACTTTAGGGAGTGCTTACCGAGGCGTATATGGGACTTTGACGCTCAATTCAGATGGTAGTTACTCATATACGGCCGATCAAAGTGTTGCTGATAAACTGGCTACCGGTCAAACGGTTACGGATAATTTTACATATACGGTGAGTGATGGCAAAGGGGGAACCGATACCGCACAGCTTACCGTGACCGTAACGGGTACGAATGACGCTCCGATCGCCAATGCGACTCAAAGCGGTACATTGCTTGGACTGGTCGGTACTGATGTCGCGGATTTGCTTGATTTGAGCGGGAAACAAGGTATTGTCGTTTATGACGTCGACAATAATATTTCCTCCGTTACCTTGACATGGTCAGCATTAATAGCCGTTACACTCGGTGGAGACGATCCGTTTACCCTTTCGAGCAATCTGGCCGGCGAACTGGGGCTTCAAATCAGTGCGCCGACACGAACAGGCGTGTGGTTGCTGGGTAATCCTGCACTGCTGGCTACTTATTCGGTTACCATTACAAAAGCAGGGGGCGGGACAATCGATAATGGCTTAATTAACGAATTGCTGGGGACTTTCGAGTATCATCAATCGATTATTGATGCGGAAATATTAAATTCAACCTCCATCACGGTAACAGACAGTTCGGGCAGTTCTGCCAGCGCGGATTTTGCCGATCTGGCAAACGTCAATCTGTTAGGTTCGTCAAATGCGTCGATTATCGAAGGAAACGATACCTCTCAAACGCTGAACGGCACAGCCGATAATGATCGTCTGTACGGATACGGCGGCGATGATACAATCAATGCCTCAAGCGGAAATGACATATTGTACGGCGATGACGGCAACGACACGTTGAATGCCGGAGACGGAAATGACATGCTGATAGGAGGCATCGGGAACGATATATTATCCGGTGAGGCAGGCAATGATGTTCTTCATGGGGGCGCGGGGACCGACCAAATAAGCGGAGGCTCAGGAGCAGATAGATTGTATGCCGATACCGCCGATACGGTAGACGGGGGCTGGGACACAAGCGAAACGAATGACACCGCCGTTGACACGCTGATTATCGAAGGGAGCGGAACACTCAATTTTGACAATATCAGTCACATTGAAGCGATTGATTTAATCGATGCCGGTACCCAGACAATTCTCAATCTCACTGCGCAGGATGTGTTTGATACATCGGATACGAATGAACTGTACATTCGGGGCGGGGCGAACGACTATATTTCTATCGATGCGTCCTGGACACAAGGGGGCACGACTACCGTGGACGGCCATACGTATGATATTTATACCGGAACGGTAAGCGGTTCGACGGTCACGCTAAACGTCGAACAGGATATTTACGTCGATCCGAGCTGAGGGGTTATTTGAGCAGTATCGCCAACGAAAGGCGGTCGCTGACTCCGAGCTTTTCAAAAATGTGGGTGAGGTGGTTTTTTACCGTGCGTTCGGTAATGTCCAGATGCACGGCAATCTCTTTGTTGGAACGTCCTTCGCAAACGAGCAGAGCCGTTTGCGCTTCCCGTTCCGTCAGTTTGTCCAAAATCGTCGAGCGGTCTGGGATGGCGGCGGTAACCTGTCTGATCATTTGCTGCATGAATTCGGGATAGAGCCAGACGTTGCCGCTTTGGACGCTTTCGATAGCTTGAATCAGATGCTCACGGTGGATATACGTATTGGCATAGCCGCGAATTCCCATAGAGAGCAGTTTCGTCCCCTCGGGAAAAGAGGGGGTGTCGCTAAGCACAACCGTTTTAAGATGGGGCGAATGTCGCAAGAGGATGGCTGCCGATTCGGGATCGCAGAGGATGATGGCCAAATTGGGTGCCTGTTCGGGAACCGAAAGGATCGGACACTCGGGAAAGAGTTCGCGTACGCGTGAACGAAGATGGTTTTTGCCTGTAAACAACACCGTATTCATCGCTCTGTCAACGCTCCTTCCTTGGCTTTCATCAACGGTTTGATGATGTACTCCATGATGGTTTTTTTGCCGGTGACAATGTCAACGGTAGCGACCATACCGACCATAATATCAAATTTTTTACCTTTTCGCTGCAAATAACTTTTATCGGTTTTGATCCGGACGAGGTAGAAGCTGTTTCCTTCATCATCAAGGATCGTATCGGCGCTGACGTGCGTTACCGTACCTTTAAGGCCGCCATAGACGGAGAAATCGTAAGCGGTGAATTTGACGTTTGCCGTTTGTCCGGGATAGATGTAGGCGATGTCGGAAGGTTTGATTTTGGCTTCGATCAGCAGTTCATCATCAAGAGGTACGATCTCGACAATGTTCATCCCGGGCTGGACGACACCGTTGATTGTTTTAATAAACAGCTGTTTGACGATTCCTCTGACCGGGGAACGAACCAGTGTTCGGTTGACTCTGTCTTCAAGAGCTTGTTCCGATTCAGAAAGCCTTGAGAGTTCAGCCGTTACTTGGGTCTGTTCTTCTTTGGCTTTGGAACGGAATTCCAGACGGCTGTTTTCAATTTTATTTCTGGCTTCCGCAATCGCTGATCGTATTCGCGGGATGGAGAGAGTCACCGCATTGAGTTCCCCTTTGGTTGCAGTGGCTTGTCGCGAAAGCTGCAAAAACTCGACCTGGGATACGAGGCCGCTTTGTACGAGCGGACGCATGATTCTGACTTCTTCGGAAATCAGGTTATAGGCTGTTTTGAGTTCCTGCTCTTTGGCTTTCGCTTCGCGAAGCTCGTTTTCGCGCTGTGCGGCTTGTTCTTTGAGAATACTGATCTGTTGTTCGAGCTGGTTGCGATTAAGGTTATACAGGCTTTGTTCCTGTGAAATCGTATCAGACATATCCGCCTCATTTTTACCGTTGGCCTGAAACGGCTGTGCAGATGATTCGGCCTTTAGGCGGAGTGCTTTGGCCTTGAGCTCATGGTAACGAAGATGGCTCTCTTTGTAGGAGCTGGAAAAACTCGTGTCATCGATTTTGACTAGAATCTGCCCTTTTTCGACGCGTTGCCCTTCTTGTGCGAGAATATCCGAAACGATCCCGCCCTCGAGGTTCTGAACGACCTGCACCTGTTTTGACGGAATCACTTTCCCGCTGCCGCGGGCCAGTTCATCAACGTGGGCAAAGTTTGCCCAGATAATGAGCAGGGTGGTGACGCCCAGAATAATCCACAGGATTGCTTTTGATTTGATCGGAGCTTTTTGCAACACCGCCGCGCTGAGCGATTCCATGTATTCGAGATCTTCTTCGGAGTGTATTTTTTGGCGTAAATTCATGCTTTACCCTTTTGAAGGGCTTGAAGAACCTTCTCTTTAGACCCGGCCATGAGGACTTTGCCATCATCGATCAGAATCAGCCGGTCGACAAGCTCCATCAGTGAACTTTTATGAGTGACGATGATCATCGTTGCATTTTTAGTCGCTTCCTGAAGTCGCGTGATCAGCATTTGTTCAGCGGTATTATCCAGTGAATTGCTCGGCTCGTCCATTAAAACGATCGGTGTTTCTTCAATAAAGGCGCGTGCAATGGCAACTGACTGCTTTTGCCCCCCCGATAGTCCGTATCCTTGCTCCCCGATCGGCATATCGTACCCAAGCGGATGTCGGTTGACAAACTGATCCACCAAGCCGATATGCGCGGCGCGCAATATTTTTTCGTCACACACATTCGGCTTTTTATAGACGATATTACTGCGCAGCGTTCCCTGAAAGAGCGTCACTTCCTGCGCAACGTACGCAATATTCTTTCGCAGATCTGCCGGATCGATTTGGCGGATATCGATGTTGTCAATGATGACAGAGCCGCTGTCAGGACGGTAAAGATTGAGTATCAATTTTTCGATGGTCGTTTTACCCGATCCGTTGCGCCCGATGATGCCGACTTTTTCACCCGGGTTGATGGTGAAGGAAACCCCTTTTAATGTCGGATTGCTTTCGCCGGGGTAGGTGAAAGTGACGTCATTGAAGGTGATTTTTCCGTGAAAGGCGGGAAGGTGGATAAAGCGTTTTTCCTCCGGCCGTTCTACCGGTAACTTCATAATTTGATCGAGAGTGTTCAGAGCCGTTTTGGCTTCTTCGTAATTGACCAGCAGTGCGGCGACTTGTCCCATCGGTGCAATAGCGCGAGAAGTGAGGATGACAGCGGCAACGAGCCCTCCCATCGTCAGTTCCATATCGGTGATTTTATAGACGCCCATAATCAGAACGGCTACCGTGTTGATCTGTACCAAAAATGCCGAAACGGTTGTAATCGAATTGGAAAGAAAACGTGATTTCAGACCTTTTTCGGCGATATCCCCGGTTGTTTGCTCCCAATGAAACTGCGCGTGACCGCTTGCCCCCAAGGTCTTGATTGTTTCGATGTTGCTCAGTGCTTCGATGAGGACCGAGTTTTTGGTGCCGGCTGCCGCATAGGTGCTTTCGACGCTTCGCTGCAGAGGTTTGCGTACCGCAAGACTGTAGGCGAGGATCAAAGCGATTATGACAAGAGGCACAATGACGATGCTGCCTGCTATCAGATACGTAACGGTCAGAAAAATCACGACAAACGGAAGATCGATCAATGCACTGACGGTCGAAGAGGTGAAAAAACTCCGGATCGTCTCAAATTCTTTCAGATTGCTCGCAAACGACCCGACCGATTTGGGGCGGTACGCCATATCCAGATTCATCACTTTCTCAAAAAGAATTGAAGACATGATGACGTCACTCTTTTTTCCGGCAATTTCGAGAAAATAAGTGCGGAGAAACTTTAAGACCAGATCGAAGGCGAATACCACCAGTATCCCGATCGACAGCACCCATAGCGTTTCGACGGCATTGTTCGGCACGACACGGTCGTAGACATTCATTGTAAACAACGGCGCGGCAAGGATGAAAAGATTGATTAATACCGAAGCGATCAACACGTCGCGGTAAATCGGGGTCGAACGGCGCAGCGTCCCCCAAAACCAGTGATACCCTTCATGTTTCAGCAGTTCACGGTGAGAACGGTCATAACGCCGCTCTTTTTTCAGAAAGAAGGCGAAGCCGAGATAATGTTCTTCCAGCGTTTCAAGTGCGATCCATTCTTCGCCGCCCGGAATATCCGGAAAGATAATTTTGGCTTTTCGGGTAATGCGGTCGATCTCTTCGAGTATGCACGCATTGTTGTCTTTGAGAATGAGGATACACGGCAAAACCATAGAGGAGATAGCGTCAAGTTCGCGCTGCACGAGAGTTGATACCAATCCGGCCCGTATTGCGGCACGAGAAAAATTGGAATTAGAATGTTTCAATGAAAACAGTTCGGGAGTGGCGGCCCCGTCCGGTACCGGCAGCCCCTCGCTCAGAGCTTCGGCACTGTACGGATCGTGGTAGAGTTTGGTAAAAAGAACCAGACACTCCAGCAACGGATCGGAAAGGTGTTGCTTATTCACGGGTTCCCTTTGTTTCTTTGATGATAAATTCGATGCGGCGGTTTAGCCGTCTGCCATCTTCAGTGGCATTATCGGCGATCGGTTTATGCAGACCGTGAGCAAAGATATGAATACGATCTTCGGAAATCCCCTGTTCAACCAGTACCGCTTTGGCTGATTCGGCGCGCAGGCGGGAGAGCCGTTTATTAGACCACTCCGGGCCTACATTGTCCGTATGGCCGTGAATGTCGAGATACGCTGCCGGATTACTACGCAGTTTTTCGACAAGGGGGATAATCTCTTGTTTGCTTTGAGGCGAAAGGACGGCAGAATTGTGGGCAAAATGGATGTCGGCAAAGGTAACATTCGGACTTCCGGAGACGGTTTCGTCGATAATGATCGCCCGTGTAGCGGTTTTATCGGCTTTTGGCGGAATGACAGGTGCCGGTACCGGTTCCGGAACCGTCATTCGGGATTCGGGAAATTTGTTGATCATCGTCTCGATTTCGGGAATGATGATTGGTACCTGCACGATCGGTTCAAACGCTTTTTGGCAAACGTCGGTGATATCGAGGTATCCTTTGGTGTCACCGTATTGCGTCAGTTTCATGTTTCTGAGAGGTGCGTACGTGATATTGTCAGGGGCGGTAAGGCCGATCTGCCGATACAGATTGGCATCCAATGCATAGGTAACAAGCCCGAGAGATTCAAGAATCCGGTACGAAGCGTAGAGTAACCCGTCTTCGGCCGTAGCGAGCTCTTTTCGGGCTGTTGTGTATTCGAGTTCGACATTGAGCAGATCAAGCAGCGTACGTCGCCCGAGAAGGTATTCTTCGGCATACGAACCGGCTGTTTTTTTCGACAGTTCCACATGCATTCGCAGGCAGCGGATTCGATTGGAATAATACTGGTATGACATCCATGCCAGTTTGACTTTTTCGGCGACGGCGCGTTCCTGCTCATTCAGGCTTAACTGATGAGAGGTGATAATCTGGAGGTTCTGGAGCCGTGTCGCTTCATCGCCGCCGCCGTTGTAGAGGTTGTAATAAAGTTTCAGCATGGCACGATAGCTGCGATCGTCGTTTTTGTAGCCGTCGATGTCGTTTTGATAATCAGCGGATAGTTCGGTATCGATCTTGGGATAAAAACTGCTTTTTTCCTTTTTGTAACGTGCTTTTTGCGTTTCGACGTTCGAGTGCTCGACCTGTAAGGTAGGACTGTGCGTCAATGCAAGATGAATCAGTGCCTCAAGATTTTCTGCGGGAAGTGCGGGGGGAGAGGGTTTCAGCATCGATTCGGCCGGAACAATCTGACCGTAGATACGCTCGAAATTGATGATGGCGTCTTGATAGTTGTTTTGTTGCGCGATGTAATTGGCATAGGAAAGGACCATCCGCGCTTCGCTTTGTTCGAGATCGGCACGCCGTCCGTATCCTGCCGCCGTTTTTTCGCGGATCATTTTATTGATTCGCTCGTGGGTTTTGACGTTTTCGTATTCCAGATCAAGCAGATGTTTGTTTTTGATGACCCCAAGATACCCCTGTACGGTACGCAACGTCAGGGCGTTAGCTTCTTGCATCGTGTAGTAGCGGTATGTTTGAAGCCGCGATTCTTGTTCCAACACGTTGTTTTGGGTATTGAAGCCTTTGAAAAGATTTTCGGTGACGACCAAAGAAGCTTCTTTACGCGTCAAGTCAAATGTCTGGTTCGGGGTAGGGGCTTTGCGTTCCGTATGCTCGGGGCCGATTGCGCCGCTGATCTCAACGGTCGGTTTGTATCCCGCCTTTGCCTTGTCAACATCATACCGGGTGCTTTTATATTCACTGATCCGTTTTTGCATTTGCGGATTGGTATCGAGCGACGTTTGAACGGCCTGTTCAATTGTCAAACCGAAAAGAGATAAAGGAATTAATAATAGATTGAGTACGCTAATAGATGGTTTCATAAATACAGTACCTTTTGATTAGAAGACAGCAAAATATACTGTATTATCGACATTTATGCAATAAAAATAAAAAAAATAAGATTGACTGAAATTAAAAAGTGATATTAAAATGATTAATAGATCAGTCAAGAATGTTATCTGTTTTTTTTGATTAAGAAAGAGCTGTTTTGGACGCACAATATATCGGCTTGCACTGAAGCCTTGACAGACAAGTCATACGTTCATGACTTGTCTGTTGGCTATTAGAAGCTGATGGTAACCGTCGGGAAATCAACATAGACCGAGGTCGTGGCAACGTTATATCTGAATACGCCGCCGCCGAGATTGAATTTGACGTCCACATTGAATGCAGTGGTATTTTGATTGACGATCAACGGAGTCGGATGATCGTAGATTATCTGCACACCGTCAGTAAGGGCGGTAGCCCCGTTCGCCGAAAGTATCGCTGCCGATACATACGTCGTATTGGTGAAATCGATCGTTACCGCGGTATCAGCACGACTAGCGGCGGCGGTGGTCGCTACCGCCATCGCATTATCCACAAAAGTATCCCCCGTTGACGGTCTGGTCCCGCCTGTGCATTGCGCGGCACTGTAACAGGCGTTGATCGTAAAGGTGTTGGCGATCGTAGCCCGAGTCTTCGTATACGTCCCGTAGGGGATTGTCGCGTTTGCAACCATGGCCGCAATGTCCGCACCTGCAGTTCCGCTCGCGATGTTGACGGCCGTCGGCGTATCGGATAATGTAACGTAGGTTCCGGTTTCACTGTTAAAAACTTCCAATTTGTTGATCGTTACGTTGTATTTTGTAATGCTTCTGCCGGCCGCTGCGCCGTCGACAAGCTCGGGATCACTTGGAATGGCTTCTAATGACGCGCTAAAAAGAACAGCAACGCTGAGAATTTTAAAGAATACCTTTTTCATCATGAACCTCTTCCTATTTTAATGTTTGCACTAACCGATTTCTCGATGATCAGGTCGTGCTCCCTTTTGACCGGGATCAAGAGTCTTTCATGCAGATCGGTTGCCTGCTCGACATTCATGCTGCTGGGCGATTTTGTCCCCAAAGAGACGGTCATCTGGGCCATCAGACGATTTTGGTCCATACTACCTTGTTTGTTGTTGTCGTGGGTGTATTTCATTCCCAGTGTGATCGAATCGTTTAGGAAATATTCGAGTCTTACCGCTTTTTGTTTGAGGTCTTCGGTCTGCTTGGCATCCCACACCGTATAGGAAGCAAACAGTTTCAATGGAAAGCTCGGAATAATACTTCCTCCCAATTCGGCATCCCATCCGTCAAGGACTTCTTCGAAAACGCCGGTTGACACCTCTTTTTTATTCGTGATAGCCATGTATCGGTTGGCACGAAATTCAGCCAGTTTCCCGATCGCTTCGACGCCGACGCTCCATCTTTCATGATTGTTTTTATTTTGGTAATCATAAAAGCTGTTGATCCCGAGCATTACTTCAGGATGAATAATATTCCGGTATCCAAGGCCGAGATTGTAGGTGTCAACGTTCCCTCTTAACGAAGTATGAAATTGCCAAAACAACATATCGTCGGCATAAAACTGACTGACCGGCTGAACGGTTTCCAAATTCCACGTGGGTTTGTAATTTTCTTCGACACCGATGTCAAAGGTTGTCCTTTTCAACCAATCCGGAGCATTTTCAGGGGTTTCAATCATATTTAGGGCTTTGTTTATCGCTTCACTTATATTTGCACTGTTTTCATCGGCATTGGCTGCTGCAGAAAACAAATATGCGGCAAGCAAAGCAGAAACGGCCCGTCGTGTGGTTTTCATCTCTTTCCTCCTTCTATTTCATTCAAATCAAGTATAACACTTTTGTACGATTTTTGGTTTTTAAATTAAAAAAAATGATAAGAGCATGGATCATGAGAGAAAAGAGGGGATAAGGAAGTACAAGTACGAAAAACGCTTGATATGCGATGTTTTGAAATTATAATTTAGTCTCTTTATTCTTGAGCAATGAAGCTAGGGTAGTTTCGGTGAGCATCGTTTCAATCATATTTTTGGGTGCAACCCACTGATCATGGAGTGCGCAAGAGTTCGATGCATCGCATTTTTCAAATCCTAAAATACAACGCTCAGGTTCTAGGGGTTCGCCGATAGCATCGAGAATATCGCACAACCGGATATCTTCGGCTTTTTTAGCTAACATTATCCCCCCCTCACGTCCGCGTGTAGAGTGTATGAGCCCTTTTTTCACCAGATCGGTAACGACACGGGTGAGATATTTATAGGGAAGACCTAGCTCTAGATGGAGGTGATTGACGGAGTGTGTGGATTCATTATAGCGTTCAAGGTAGCTTAAGACACGTATGGCGTATTCAGTAGTTTTAGAAAAATGCATAAATTTTCCTTTAATTAAGAATAAGTCATTTTAACCAGTTTTTAGATCAAAAATTTATACTCCTACTTTATCATAGTATTTCCAAACATGTAAATTATTTAATCACTTTCCCAAAAATAAGGGTTTTACCATACCGTCCGCTCCAGATGACGAATAAAAGTATCCACGCCATAGCGCTGAGATCAAACAACCACCCGTGCGAACCGCCGAATGCCGTGTCGATGGAGAGGGCTGCACGGGACAAGACGAGAACTTGTGTCCACCAAAATAGCGCGATAGCGATTTTATCGGCATGGGGAGGTTGGCCGGAATGGCCGAGGGTAACGCGGGTACCGAATCCGATCAATACCGTCGTCAAAAATCCTAAGGCGAGGAGATGAATTTCGGCGAATAAGAAATGCAGACCGTAAACCACCTCCATGATTTGGGCGAGTGAGCCGATCAAAAGTCCGATTGGCAGCCAAAAGAGTGCAAGATGGAGAATCCATAAAATAGCAGGCGAATGGAATGGATGAAGTTTCCAGCGTAAAAATTCACGGATCAGATAGAGAGCGAGCATGAAACTCACCACTGCTTCGCCAATCGTAAAGGCCGCCATGGCGAATGCGGTTTTGAGGATCAGTGCACCGAATACGCTCTCTACAAAATAGGGGGTTTTGCCTTCCTGCGAATGGCTGAAAAACGGGATCATCCGCTGAGCGACGGAAAAAGTGAGAAAAACGAAAAAGAAGTTAACGAGGATTGGGACAATAAGAGAAAAGCCATCAGAATGCCCCCATACTAAATGCACACCAAATGCAATGAACCATACGAAATGGGTTATCAGTGCGATACCGTGGGCAATCAGTATCCAAAACGGATCTTGTTTGAGCGGAGATTGACCGATTTTATAGATCCAATAAAGGGTAAATACCGCCATCGCTTGCGCAAACAGCACCGCAAACATAGCGGCAAAAACCATCCATTCGGAGAGTAGGGCGCCTGCAATAAAAAGTGCCGAACCGATTTGGTAGAGCCAAACGATCCGAATATAGACCTTTTTGGGAATGACCGCCGCGGTGCAAAAGCGAGGGAAAGTCGTAAACAAAAAACCGTGGAAGAATTGGGCAAAAACGAGAAAGGCAAGGGAATAGAGATGAAACGTGTTTTCTGCCAATGAAAGAGTGATGATCCCTTTGTGCGAAAGGGTGAAGAGGACCATCGAGACAAGCGCCCAAAATAGACCGAAAACAAAAAACGGCTGATGGGGTTGGGAGAGAAAATAGTTTTCTTTTTTAGAAGGTGAAGTCGAAAAAGGATGCATTATGAATTCCTTATTAAGTATATGGGAGTGTATCGAGATAGGCAAAGGGAGATATTGACATAAATCAATAAGCACTCAGTGGGAATTTTTTTTAAAATGGAGTGCAATAAGTCTTTCAAGGACGTGTAATACATCCTCATCATCACTGAGGGATTCGACGACGGAGTGCATGCACGCTTGATAGGGATCAAACCCGCTGGCAATCAGCTTTCCGGCGTAAATGAGCAATCGTGTCGATACGGCTTCTTGGATATCGCTATCGCCAAGTTGACGAATCTCGCCTGCGATTGCAACCAGTTTTTGCGCAATTGTTTCGTCTACACCGCTCTCTTTTAGGAGAATTTGTTTCTCTATTTCCGGCTTCGGATAATCAAAGCTAAGTGAAATAAAGCGTTGTTTGGTACTGGGCTTCATCCCTTTTAACACATTTTGATATCCCGGATTATAGGAGACAACCAACATGAAATCAGGATGAGCACTAATCACTTCGCCGGTGCGGTCAATCGGTAGAACACGACGATAATCGGCGAGAGAATGCAAGACTACCGTCGTATCTTTTCGCGCTTCGATAATCTCGTCCAGATAGCAGATTCCACCGTTACGCACTGCCTTCGTCAATGGGCCGTCTTGCCAATAGGTACCGTTTTCATCGATGAGGTGGCGACCGACGAGATCGGCGGCACTGAGATCATCATGGCATACCACCGTGTAGACATCCCGTCCCAATGCTTCCCCCATCGCTTCGATAAAGCGTGTTTTACCGCACCCCGTCGGACCTTTGATGAGCACAGGCAGATTCATCCCCGCAGCGGCTTTAAAAAGCTCGATTTCGTTGCTTTGCGGCACATAATACATTTTAGACATCGTTATTTCTCCTATTTGGTCAAGTTCATATAGATTTCGGGTAACACTTTGGGAAGTTTTTTGGCATCGCGTACCACGGCATAGGAATTTCTCCCGAAAAGATAGGGGAGATACTCTTTTGCGTCGATATCGATCGTGATGCAAAACGGGGTGATTCCTTTTTGTTTTACCTCTTCGATCGCTTTTTTCGTATCTTCGATCCCGTAGCGGCCATCGTAGCGATCGACATCGTTGGGTTTTCCGTCGCTGAGAATCAACAGGAGCTTATTGGCACTTTGTTGTTTCTCTAAAATCTTGGCACTCTCTCGTATTCCTGCACCGAGCCTCGTGTAATATCCGGGTTTGATGGCATGTATCCGACCGCGAACAGCATCACTGTAGGTTTCTTTGAAATTTTTAATGATGTGGAAATTGACCTTCGTATTTTTGATCGAGGAGAACGTATAGATGGCAAATCGGTCTTGCAATCTGTGGAGCGATTCGGAGAACACCATCAACGCATCTTGTATCATATCGATGACGCGTATCTCTTGGGTGATTCCCGCTTCTGTAGAGAGGGAGACATCCGCTAAGATCAGGGTGGACAACTCTCTCGTCTTTCTCTCATACGTCTCAAAAAATCGTTGCGGATGGTTGGAGCGGTTTTGATGCCCTTTATAGTCGATCCACGTATCGATGTTAATCTCATCGCCGTAGGGAAGATTGTCTCTTTTGATCCGATCGAGTTCCATGAGATCAAGCTCGCTTTGAATGCGCCGCATCATTTTTTGGAGTCGTTTTGGCAACTCGATGGGTTCAGTATTGAGGGAAATAAAGGGTTTGATGCAGACATAATTTTTGAGATAGAGCTCTTTTTTATAGTCCCATTCGTCGATAAAGTGCCCTTTGCCCAGCGGATACACAAGGTCGCTGTTGGCGGAAATATCCAAATCCATTTTGATCCGTGCGTGAAGGTTGGCATCTTTTTGCCCCAGCGTTATCTCCTCTAAATCCTCGGCATTGTAGAGGGCGTCTTCATCGTAAGCGTCATTTTCTTGGCGATCCACTCTCACTTGCTCCATAAAGCTCATTATCGATTCGGGTAAAAAAAGAAGCAGCCCATCCGTCTCTTTCGTATCATCGATTTGGGAAGATTTTTTCTTCATCTTCAGAGTGTCACTCCGGTGCTGTTCGTCGTTTTGTCTATGTGTCTCTTCCTCTTTGCCTAAATCAAGACGTTTGCTCGTAGTTGCGAGGGAAGGGTAAATCCACAAGGGGTTGGGATAATTATTCGCTGATGAGCCTTCGCTGAAAGGTTCAATCGCGGATAATTCAGGATAATTGCTCATTAAAAACGAGTGCGCATAGGTGTGAAATTCACGAAATCCGTTGTATTTCTCCATGAGAAGATTGGCTGCACCGGTGTTCTCGTCTGACATATTGTTTGCTGTAACCTTGACGTTTGAGAGCATGGCGATTAACCAATAATAGTGCATCTCATTGTGTTTTTTGAGAGGGAAATAGGCCAATGAAGCAGGGAGGTAAATCCCTGTTTCATCTTGCCAGGCAAGGAAAAAGGTTTTACCGGTTCCTGAAAATTTCTCCAGCACGGTTCTGGAGGTTTTAATGAAGCGTTTGTCGGTAATGTGAAGCTCTTTACCTTTTTCACCTCCTAAGAGGTGGTAAAAGAGTTTTAAGCTTTTGGCGATGTCGGTGAAAACAATCTCTTCCTCTTTAAAAAGACGAGACGCTTTTTTGGTGACATAGTGATCCCACAATTTACCGATTTTTTCATCCATTACGCAACGGCCTTATCTTCTTTGACAAAGAAACTGTAAAAATAGGTCAACAGTCCCAAGAGAACCATCGCTCCAAAGGCTAAACGAACGCCATAGACCGTACTGATCGCCGCTTGTGCACTCATAAAATCGAGCGCTTCTGTGACATCACGAAGTCTTTGCATTTCGATTTGCATAATTCCCGCAACCGTCAGTGCCAACGTCAGACCGATCATGCCGATCACCATCATCCAAAAACTCATACGCTCGACGCCCTGAGCTTTGGGTCCATTACCGTGCGGTCGGCCTCGAAGGATCGGCATTGCATACGATATCAACGTGAAACAGATCATCACGTATGCACCGAAAAAGGCGAGATGCCCGTGTGCGGCAGTCAACTGTGTACCATGGGTGTAATAGTTCACCGGTGCCAAAGTATGTAAAAAGCCCCAAACACCTGCCCCCAGAAATCCCATAACCGCTGTGCCTTTTGCCCAGGTTAGAGCAATTTGATTGTCATGCTGAATACGGCGGTTTTTGACCATATTCCAAGCAAAGAGAATCATTAAAAAGAAAGGAATCGGTTCAGCCGCTGATGCGATCGATCCAATCCATAACCAATACCCCGGCGTACCGATAAAGAAAAAGTGATGTCCCGTTCCCGCAAGTCCGGATATGAGGGTCATCGCAATAATCAAATAGAGCCATTTATCGATGTGTTCACGATCAACACCGGTCGTTTTAATAAGGACAAATGCCAACAGAGCGCCTAAAATCAGTTCCCATGTCCCCTCAACCCACAAGTGGACCACGAACCACCAGAAGAATTTATCCATGACGAGATTTTCCGGGACATAAAAGGCAAACAAAAAGAAAAATGCCAAACCGAAAAGACCCGTCAATAAAATAACCGATATCGTCGTTTTACGACCTTTGATCACCGTCATTGTCACATTGAGAATGTAGGACAAAACGACAAACACAATACCGATTTTCGTAAGGGTCGGTTGTTCTAAAAACTCGCGCCCCATGGTTGGAAAAAAGCTATTCGCAAGGGATTCTGACAATGCGGCATACGGCACGAACAGATACCCTAATATGGTTGCTACGCCGGCCGCTGCAAATACCCAAAAGGTAATTGTTGCCAAAGCAGGACTCCACAGCTCTCGTTCACTCTCTTCGGGAATCAGGTAGTAGGTTGCCCCCATAAATCCGAATAACAAAAGGACGATAAGCAAATTGGTATGCACCATGCGCAGCACGTTAAACGGAATGGCAGGGAATAAAAAATCACCATAGAGGTATTGTGTCCCCATGGCAAGACCAAAAACAATCTCTCCCGCCAGAAGGATGAGTGCAAAAATAAAATATGGTTTTGCGACCATTTGAGATGAATATTTCATAGGCTTCCCTTATCCTTTAATGTTTGGCGGCCACTCTTGATTATTGACACGTGATGTCCAAATCAAAAAGTCTGCAAGACCGTTTACTTGTTCCGTAGTGAGATTAAATTGCGGCATTTTTCGTCTGTGCGGAGTGTCGAGCGGTTGTGCTGCCATCCAGCTGATCAGATAGGTTTTAAACGCTTCTTCGTCTCCGCCGCCTAAACGTTGAAATGAATTGCCAAGCTCCGGAGCGTAGTAGGCGCCTTCTCCCATGATGGTATGACAACCGACGCAGTTATTGTCTTCCCAAACTTTTTTTCCAAGAGCAACGGACTTGGTGATTTTGTCATCATTGCTTAGCTTTGGAACTTGTTTAACAGTGTCAAAGGTAAGCCCTGTAAATACCAAAATAGCGAAAAGTCCACCGCCAAAGTAGATATTTCTGGCCATATTTTTAGTAATACGTTCAGTCATTTCATCCCTTTTTTATTATTCTACTGATGGGTAGTAATTGAAATCATAGCCGAATTAATTTAATTCTACCTTTGAATAGTAATTAAATGTTTTTCTAATAAAAACAATGACTGCGCTTGAGTGGGATGTACCTAACAAGTAAGGAATGATTGATATGTATCAAGATATTTCTTTAAATATTTTCTTAGAATCTCCAAAACTATCTGTAAAGAGTATTTCATGAGTATTATCCTATATCTTCATATCCTTGCTGCGTGTGCCTGGATCGGAGGCAGTATTCTCCTTTTTGGTTTAGGGGTTTTTATCCGGGAAAAAGAGATGCAAGATCGTATCTACGGTGCAATCGGTCCGTTTTACGGTTATTTTGAAACGGTATGGCTTGTCATCTTGATTGTCACCGGATTTGTGTTGGCCGGACAATACAATTTGTTTCAGACGAGTGGAGACGGAAGCGAACTCGGGATGTGGATTCAGCGGAAAATGATTCTGGTCGGCTTGATTTCGATAGCAACATTGGTTCACCTGTATGTCGCCTTTGCAACGTACGGGAAAAAAAGGACCGGCCTCGAAACGTTTCTCTCACGTGGCGGGTCATTGTCGATTTTTCTACTGAATCTGGCTATTTTGGCAGTAGCGATACAAATTCGAACGATCTTATGAAACGCAGGCTATACGGTTCGCTGTGGTTACTGGTTTATTTCGCCAAATGGCCGATATTTATCGGTATCCCATTGCTGTATTTTATGACCGCTTTTGAATCGAATCTTGTTATGAACAGCGTATGGTTTATTGCTTTCACAGCAATATTTTGGGATATGATTCGCAGATTTACAAATGCATAAACTATATTATATAGGTGTTATGGAAAATTTTGCATCTTCTGTCATCGATGCTGTCAATGTTAGTGGTTTTTATGGATTGGAAAAAAAATTTGGAAGTTCGTAGTTTTAGTGATTGAAGTTGGTTGCGGAGGCCAGATTTGAACTGACGACCTTCGGGTTATGAGCCCGACGAGCTACCGGGCTGCTCTACTCCGCGATCCCGAATTAATGTGTGACAATAGTGGATGGGGTAGAGGGATTCGAACCCCCGAGTGACTGGACCAAAACCAGTTGCCTTACCGCTTGGCGATACCCCAACAATCTCTCTTGGAGGCCGAAATTATAGACATTTTTTAATCATTTGTCAAGCCATTCGAAAACAACGTGCAAAAAAAGGGCAATTTAGTGTTTGTGATAGATTTTTAATCCTTTTTGCTTATAATTCCCTACCTATATTTATAAAAAAAGAGTTTTGATGTCAGCAGTGCAACGGGTATTAGACGCGATCGAAGAGTTTAAAAAAGGGCGGATGGTCATTATGGTCGATGACGAGGACCGTGAAAACGAGGGAGACCTGGTCTATGCTTCTGTTTTTTCGACTCCCGATCATGTTAATTTTATGGCGACGCACGCCAAAGGGCTGATCTGCGTCGCAGTTAACCCCTCCATCGCCAAACGGTTGAATCTGGAACCGATGGTCAAATCCAATACCTCGATGCACGAAACAGCGTTTACGATCTCCGTCGATGCGGCAGCGGCGACTACGGGGATTTCGACCGCCGAGCGCGACATGACGATCAAAATTTTGGCGAATCCTCTTTCGCATCCTGCCGAACTGGTCATGCCGGGACATATTTTCCCGCTGGTGGCGAAAGAAGGGGGGACGCTTGTTCGTATCGGACATACCGAAGGTTCTGTCGATTTGTGCCGTTTGGCGGGATTGGCCGAATCGGCGGTCATCTGTGAGATCATGAAAGAAGACGGAACGATGGCGCGTCGTGACGATCTGGACGTTTTTGCCGCCAAACACGACCTCAAAACGGTCTACATCTCCGACATTGTCGAGTACCGTCTGGCAAACGAAATGCTGGTCAAAGCGGTATCGGAAGAAGAGATCGAATTTTTCGGCGTTCATGTCAAGAAATACGAATTTGCCGACCATGAGGACAACCGCCATACGGCAATCGTCTTTTACCGTGCCGGAGAGACGGCGAACGTTAAGGTTCATAATGTCGTTCCCGACATCGATCTGCTGCTGAACCAAAGCAAATACACCTATCTGATCGACTCGATCAACTATCTCAAACACAACAGCGGCGTACTGCTGTTTATCAACAAACCGCCTCATCAGCAGGTGAACATGAAAGAGTACGGTATCGGTGCGCAGATCCTAAAATCGCTGGGGGTCAAGCATATGAGGCTGATTGCGGAATCAAAAATTTCCGATTTTGCGGGACTTGGCGGTTTCGGACTGAACGTGGTTGAAATCGTCAACGCCCACGAAGGGCATTAACCTCTTACCATCCAACCGTTGATTTGGAGGTCACTTTGCGGATCTCTTTTTCATCGGCCCAGACGATTTCCCCCGTCTGCGGATTGACCAATTCCAGAGAAATATTGTAATAAACGTCTTTGACGTCATCGCTTGCTTTTTTGATCGAGCGGACGTTTCCGGTAATGACGTAATCGGCATCGGTCATCAGTTTGATGTTTTTGTTGTCGGTGAGGGTCGTCGTCAGGTTGCGTTCGTCATAGACTTCGCCCAGATTGGCTTTGTCGGCCAGAAAGCGCACTTGCCCGGATTTGAGGAGTTTGATCCGGATTTTATCGGTAATCGCTTTGGTATCGATGTGCTCGTAGGTAAGGTTATTGACGCTGCGAAGACGAACTTTCGGCGGCTGCGCGGCAGAAGCGATGTAGCGCGATTGCAGAAGAGACTGAGTGAGCGTTTCGGCGCTTGATTGAAGGTCGGTCGATCCGAACGCGTCCGTAAGCGTCTCGACGGCCTTGGCATCGCCGTATTTGACGTTCGAGTCGTATCCGACCATCCCAGCCCCGCCTTTGGTGCTGCTGCACCCTGTAGCGAGGATCAACACCGAAGCAAGCGCGACAGATAACGATAGATATTTCATAGAGTTACTCCTTATTTTTCCGGTACAGAAACGATGATTTTATAATCGACGACGTCAGGAACGCTGCTCATCTCAACGATCTGTACTTTTTGGTTTTTGTGAATCGTAATCGGTTTCCACGGCGTCGTATCTTTGATGATGCCGTTTTTATCGTACCATTCGATCTGGTAAACGAACCCTTCGGTTTCGTCGTTGTCGTCGTTTTCAAGCTCGGCGACCACTTTCAGGAAAGCCCCTTCCTGAAAACTTTTATGATGGTTGATTTCAACCCGCTCTTCACCGATGATGTCCACTTTGGAAGCGCACCCGCTCATCAAGACTAAAAGTATTCCCGCTGCATACAGGGGAGTTAGGGATTTAGTAATCGGCATAATCGATCCTTATGTTGTCGTGCGTGAGATAGGAGACAAGAATAAATACTCCTTTTCCCGTTTTGGGAAGAGTAAACGATTCTTGACGGTCATTCAATATGATACTGATAGTTTCCCCTTTTTTCGCTTCAAAATTCATCAGATAGCCTGAATTGGGCAGCGTCTCCCAGTTTCGGAACCCCGAATCGGCGATGGAACTGCCAAGATCGAAGAACAGCGAAGCCAAAAGCCCTCCGAGGTCTCCGAAATGGTCGTTCGCCTGTTTGGCCGCAATCCCTTTGGTCGTCGCGCGTACGGCTGCCTTGGCCAATTCGCCGGGAAATTCGTCGCTGAGCGTTTTGTAGGCCATCATATCGCTTTTGAGGAGCCTCGGAGGGTTGAACGTGCGCGGGCCGTTGGCAATGGCCAGGCTGCTGAGATCGTTGCTTGGCGGAGTGTAGGAGGGCAAATCGATGCTGGTGTACTCGGCGGCATGAAAAATGGGAAAACGGATTTTTTCAATTTTCATGGCGGGGGCCATCCCTGAGAGGACGACTATATTGACGTGCAGCTTTGCCGACGGAACCGGCGCTTTGGACGAATTGATGGTTTTGGTCACGTTGGGGTTGAGGGCAATCGCCCTTTTAAGGAAAACACTTCCTTCATCACCTGTGGCGTCAGACAAGCCGGATATCTCTGAAATAATATATCCCAGAGTGTACGAGAAAGGATCTTGGTAGTTGTTGAGCAGATTTCTGACGTCGGGGCTGTTTAGCAGCGCCGCCATCGAATAATTGTCGGGAACGGTATCGGTGCGCGTGTCGCGCGCTGCCGCGGTGGCTTTGTCTTTGGCGGCTTGTTTGATCTTTTCGTTCGATTCAACCAGCCAAAATTCCTGACGCTGCTCCATCCGGCGCATCTCGACGGCGGCCCCTTCGGCCTTGCCGAGCATGATGTAGTTGATGGCATTGAGCGTGTGCATCAACGTCCGCTCATACCCTTTTCCGAAATAGGTCTCGGATCCTTTTGAGAGCAAGGAGGAGCCTACAAAAGAGCCGATGTTGCGTACGCTGATCGCAGCGCGGCTTTCGTATTCGTCCAATATGGCGTACGCGTTTTCAAACGATGCGATCGAGGCGTTGTAATCTCCGTTTGCCTGTTGCAGGCGCGCTAGATTGAGCCAATACCAATATTCGTCGTCGTCGGAGGTATCGGCAGCGAGAGACGCCAGCGTTTTATCGAATGTTTGGGCCGAAAGGCCTCCGCGAAGCTGCTCCGTGCTTAAAACGGTAGCCTGAAGGGAAGCGGAGAGCGTGATGAGCGCCGTTATGAAAAATCTGAACACCGTGCCTGCCCGTACTGATCTGTAGTGGCTTATTATACCACGCAACGCGTCAGCTTTGCGCGTTCGGATCAAGAAGCGCAATACGCGGCGAGAGTTGTCTGCGGATCAGGATCGCCGCCATCGTACCGGCCGTGTCAGCAAGTGAAAAAGAGCGGGTCGGCAAAAAAGCGACACGGAAAAGAAAGATCAATGTTTCATCGCCTTGATGAACGATTCGTAGATGTTTTCGAGCTGGAGGTCTTGTTCTAGAATCTCTTTGTTGTCCTGAACCATATGATGTTCAAGGACGGCAACCCGCTTGAGAAGGTATTCGAACATCTCTTTGTTGATGTCGGGGAGCTTGTTGTGGCTGAAGGGGTCTTTGTCCCGGCCTTTTTGGATGACATGGGCGGGTATTCCGATCGCGGTGCTGTTTTCGGGAACTTCGCGTACAACGACCGAGTTGGCTCCGATTTTGGAATTGGCTCCTATCGTAATGTTCCCGAGGACTTTTGCCCCTGCGCCGATAACGACGCCGCTTTTAATCGTCGGATGACGTTTGCCGGGGGTGAGACTGACTCCGCCGAGCGTGACTCCCTGATAGATCAGGACATCGTCTTCGATGATCGTCGTCTGGCCGATGACGACGCCGAATCCGTGGTCGATAAAAACCCGTCGTCCGATCGTTGCCCCCGGATGGATGTCGATGTTGGTGAAGATCTGGTTGACGCCCATCAAAAAACGGGCGAAAGATTTGAATCCGCTTCGATAGAGGCGGCTGGAGATACGGTACCAAAAGATGGCCCAGACCCCCGGATAGTTAAAGAAGAGCTCGATTCGGGAACTTATGGCGGGATCATTTTTGTAAACGTTCGAAAAATCTTCGGCAATTTCAGAAAACAGTCCCAAATTCAATCCTTATCGAGTGGTTCGCAGGTACCCGTTTTGGTACAGGTACATTTCGAGTTTTTGAAGTGTATCACTTTTTTCTTCTTCTGTGCTAAATTCGCTTACAGCCAGTTTATTTTTAAGGTTGGTCAGAAGTTTGGACTTGTCGTAACCGATGTCTTCGAGAATGTTCATGATGTTCTCGGATTCGGTGAAATTTTCGATCTCATAACCCGTGTCGTTGATCAAAATCGTGCACTCGCTGGGATGGGTGAAGAGATTGTGGTTCATCCCCAGCGTCTCCTGATACGCTCCGACGTTGAAAAACGCGAGGAAATACTCTTCCTCGTCCAGGTCGATGTCGTGCAGATACAGCGGAGTTTCCGGTTTGAAGCGGATTTCTCCGTCGCTGTCACAGGTAATGTCCCACAAACTTGCCGCGCGGATGGCCGGTATGTCGAGACGATCCAGCGGCATGATCGGAAATTGCTGCTGCAATCCCCAATAATCGGGAATGCTCTGGAAAATGGAGCTGTTGATCAAGTAGCGCTCTTGGAGTTTGACTTGCAGCCCCTCGATATCGGGCAGCGGATTGTCCTGCGAAAGGTAGAGCGATTTTTTGATGATCTGATGAACCAGAATTTCGGCGTTTGAACGGTCTTGCAAGTCGATATGTCCCAGATTGAACAGCGTCAGCAAGGACTCCATGTGATCGAGGGCATCATGCATGTACTCGATACAGGTGCGAGGCGAGAGGAGCGAATTGAGTTCGCGCAGCTCTTCGATCAGGGGAGGGTTTTGCTCTTTGAGTTTGAGCGATTTTGTCTGGTAATCGTGGCTGAAAAGCTCCAGCACCGGGGCAATCAGAACCGAGTGCGACGCAACGACAAAACGGCCCGATTCGGTAAAGATATCCGGATGTTCGACCCCTTTGGCGTTCATGATCTCTCTGAGGAGGTAGACGACGCTGTTGGAGAATTCTTCGAGGGTATAGTTACGCATCCGGGTTGAGGGGTGCTGCGAGTACTCGACGGCGAGGCCGCCCCCTATGTTGATGGCTTTAAGGTTGTCGGCCCCCATTTTTTTAAGCTCGGCGTAGATGTTTCCCGCTTCGCGCAATACCCGCTTCAGTGTCGCTATCTCCTGCATTTGCGAGCCGACGTGAAAATGGATCATCGTAAAATACTCGAGCATGTTGTTCTCACGGAGCATGGCTATCGCTTCGATCAATTCGGTGGACGTGAGGCCGAATTTGGCGCTCAGACCGCTGCTTTTCGCCCAAATGCCGCTTCCTTCGGATTGCAAGCGGACACGGATCCCGACGTTAGGGACTTTGAGGTTGCATTGCTGGGCGACGTCGATGATCCATTCGAGCTCGCCGAGCCCTTCGATGGTGATGGTAATCTGATGCCCCATATGCGCGGCCATGAAGCCGAGCGTAACCATCTCTTCGTCTTTGAAGCCGTTGACGGTGATGGGAGAACCGATCGGAGTTTTCGCCATTGCGAGAGCGAGTTCGGCTTTGGAACCCGCTTCGAGGCCGTAGCTGTATTTTTCGCCGTGCTCGACGATGGCGTCGACCGCTTCGGGAAACTGGTTGACTTTGAGCGGAAATACGGCGTGGAATTTGCCGTTGTAGTCATTTTCGAAAATAGCGCGGCGAAAATTCGAATAGAGCATATCGATCTGTTTGCCGATCAGGTGGGGAAAACGGAGGATCAGCGGGCCGCGAAGGTTCGTTTTGCGTACCTGTTGGGTAATCTCAAGCAAAGAAGGGGAGCTTTTGTAATTGACTTTTACTTTTCCCTGATCGATGATATAGTTGTTTTCGCCCCAAATGTCTATTCCGTATGTTTTCACCGCTTCTCCCTTCAGCATTGGATTCTCAAAATTGGCTCATCGGAATAAGCGATTCCGATTTTTCGACCAGGTCTTTGACCCAGACCGTGTTGTTCATGCGCTCATTCTCACCGATGATGGCACAGTATCGGGCATTGATTTTATCCGCACCTTTGAGATGATTTTGCAGCTTTTTCGGGTCGTATTCGACAACCGCTTTTTGGATACGGCGTACCGATTCGGCAACTTTGAGTACCAAAGGCAAAGATTCTTCATCCAAAGCTCCCAGATAATACCCTTCGCGTACGCTCTCGGGCATGACGATCAGCTCCAAAAGACGCTCGATTCCCAATGCAAATCCGACCGCAGGGGTCGATTTGCCATCAAGAAACTCGATCAGGCGGTCGTAGCGTCCGCCGCCGGCGATGGCGCTTTGGCTCCCGATGTTATCGCTGACGAATTCAAATGCCGTTTTGGAATAATAATCCAGCCCACGAACAAGATTGGTGTCGATCTCATAGGCGATAGCGTGCTGATCAAGGATCGTTTTGAGGGTATCGAAATCGCTTTGGCACCCTTCGCAGAGATTATTGATGAGTTTGGGAGCGTCGGCATAGAGGCTCTGGCACTTCTCGTTTTTACAGTCGAGTACGCGGATAGGGTTGGTCGATTTGCGGCGCTGGCAGTCCTCACAGATCGCATCGCCGCAGCTTTCGATAAATCCGACCAGTTTGTCGCGATACGCGGGCATGCAGTGCTGATCGCCCAGCGAATTGAGTTTCAGGCGGTAGCCGATTCCCAGTTCTTTGAGAATGTCGGCGACCATCATGATCATGAGTGCGTCTTCATAAACGCTCTCGACACCGAAACTCTCGACGCCGAACTGGTGAAATTCACGCAAACGCCCTTTTTGGGGACGTTCGTAGCGGAACATCGGCCCGTGGTAGTAAAAGCGGTGAATTCCCCCTTTTTTATCCAGCTTGTGCTGGATAAAAGCGCGGACGACCCCTGCGGTTCCCTCAGGGCGCAAGCACACGTCATTGCCCCCTTTATCGATAAATTGGTACATCTCTTTTCCGACGATGTCACTGGATTCTCCGACGGAGCGTTTGAATAGCGCCGTTTCTTCGAGCAGGGGGGTTTCGATGTAATGAAAACCGTACCGTTTGGCAACGGTCGAAGCGGTCGAGATAAAAAACTCAAAACGCTCGTAATCTTCGCTCAGGATATCGTTCATTCCGCGTAACGATTGGATCATAAGGCTCCTTTGATGAGATCGGCAATCTCGTGTGTTATGGTATCTATGGGTTGTGTCGCATCGATTACATGGGTTTGAATCCCCAGAGCATATGCCGCAGCGATCAGAGCGTCCTGAATCGAGAGCAGATAATCAATCCCCCGCGATTCGATCACGTCATGCTCTTTTTGGCTCAGACGAAACGACAGCTCTTCGGGGGTGAGGCGAAGGATAAAAACTCGATCGGGCAAATAGCCGTTCGTCGCAAGACGGTTCAGCGTCACCAGCGTCGTTTCATCGCAGAGGTTCTGCACGCTCGCGTACGCCATTCCCGAAACGGCGGAGCGGTCACTGATGATAAGACGGTTCATATTGGGTAATATCACAGCCTCGGTATGCTCGGCACGGTCTGCCAAAAACAACAGAAGTTCCGCGGTTTTGCTTTTGAGGTTGCCGTGCAGAACCATGTTGCGGATTTCGGCGCCCGCTGCGGTTCCCCCTGGCTCTTTGGTGATGAGCGCGTCGGGAAAGACTCCGCGCAGGCGTTCGATCTGCGTGCTTTTCCCGGCGGTGTCGATCCCTTCTATCGCTACGTACATGGCGTGGCCTCGGGCAACGTACATGATTTCATGCTCCAAATGACATCCTGCACCGGTGCGGGGAGAAGGTGCTCTGTTTTGCCGTTGAATTTCAGCAGATTCCGGACAATTGATGAGCTGATAAACGCATGTTTGAGTTTGGGCATCAGGTAAACCGTTTCGATTTTCGGATCAAGAGAGTTGTTCAGATAGCCCAGCTGCAGCTCGAACTCAAAATCGCTGACGGCGCGCAGACCGCGGATCAATACCGTCGCATCCAGCGTGTTGGCCAGCTCCACGGTCAGGTTGTCGAAACCGACGACGCGGACCCGCTCCAGATGCGCTACGGCGAGCTTGGTCATTTCTACCCGCTCTTCGAGCGTGAACATGGGGCGTTTGTCGCGCGATTCGGCAACGGCGACGATCACTTCGTCAAAAAGGCGGATTCCCCGCTCGATAATGTCGTAATGACCGTTCGTGATCGGGTCGAAAGTCCCGGGATAAAGGGCTATTTTATGCATGGTTGTCCCCCCATCGTTTGTAGAGATCGTTGTCGATGCCGAGCAGGTCGAGCCATTTGCCGATCATAAAGTTTTCCATCTCTTCCAATGTGTTTTGTTCTCCGTAATATGCCAGTACCGGAGGTGCGATAATGACCCCAAGCATGGAGAGTTTGTGCATGTTTTCCAGCGCGATCGGCGAAAACGGAATCTCTCTGGGAGCCAGTACGAGGGTACGGCGTTCTTTGATCATGACGCTTGCGGCGCGTGTGATCAGGTTGTCGGCGATGCCGCAGGCGATTTTCGCCAGTGTGTTCATGCTGCACGGCGTAATAATCATCGCATCGGCCCCGTATGAACCGGATGCGACCGAAGCCCATATCTCATCGTTACCGTGGATCGTGAGGTTTTCTTCTTTGTCCAAAACGATTTTGGCATGATCGGAGATGATCAGGTGCTTTTGAACCGTGTCGGGGAGGGCGCGCAGGGTCTTAATTCCCAGCACGGCACCGCTGGCACCGCTGATACCGACGACGATTTTCATTGCAATTCCACCCGTTTCTCTCCGATTACTTTGGCTCGGGAGCGTTTGCCGTCCCTTTTTTGAATCGTAATAATATCATAGAGTCCCCCTTCTTGCGTCGCCGTTGCGATCAATTCGAGGATAACGGAGCCGTTTCGCACCTCGACGATAACATTGTCGTCTTTGAGTATCAGCGGCATTTTTTCAATATTTCGGCTGATAATCGGAGTTGCTTGTTTCAAACCGGCGCGGAAACGGTGCGGATGTTCGGGAATTCCCGTTAACGGGGTGTCTCTGAACGATTCGAACGGTACTTCTTTTAAGGCGGTGTTCGCTGTGTTCAGATTCTCTCTGCGCAAGACTTTACGGGTCGTATGCAATACGTTCAGCGTTGCGTCGAGGGAGTAATCGAAGTAGCGTCTCAAGCCGTCCGAATCGATGATGTAAAACGTTCCGTTCCCGTTGAGATAGCATGATGGGTCGAAAACGGCATTTGCTTCCGGAGGCAAGGATGCCAAATAGCCGTGCGGCATAATGCTGATATTCTCAATCGCGATCGTCGGATAGCGTTCCTGAAGGACGCGGGTCAGTTGGATTTTAAGCGACGTAACGTCAACAGGGCTTTTTTTGATAAACGTGACAAACCGGATTTTTCCGGTCTCCAGCCTGATGCCGTTGAGTTCGAATGTTTTGGCGACAACTTTGGCATCCATCCGATAAAGAATTTTACCCGCAGGGATGCGTACCAGTTCAAACCGCTTTTGCATCTTGGGAAACAGGTCTGTGGAAACAATGGTATTGTCGGTGAAAAAGTACTCTTTTTGAAGCTCCTGCGCGATTGCCGCCGTGCTCAAAAGGAGAAGGAATATCCATTTAATCATTAGGTAATTATAGCATATCGCGTATTAAGGCCGTCATTCAGGGGTGTCGGAGGGATTGATCACTGAGCATAGATCCTCGACGCTCAGTGCGGATGAGACCGAGACAATTTGATCGTCGATAACGACGGAAGGGGTGCTTTTGATGCCGTAGCCGAGCATGCGGGAAAGATCGGAGGTTTTTTCAAAGTCGGCTTCAATGCCGCAAAGCGCGATTGCGGTTTCGATATTTTTTGCAATTTCGCGGCATAAATCGCATTCCGTTCCGAAAAGGATGATTTTCATCCTTCTCCCCGTGAGAGAATCTCGTTGGTACGTCGGAGCGCCTTGTCGATGTGGTCGACGATATTCTCTTCGCCGATTTTCTCGGTGATGTGGGATTTGGAGATAAAGCGGTGTACCTGAGAATTGACGCCCGAGAGGATGAGTACGGTATCGTTTTCGCTCAGCCGTTCGTGCAACACTTCCAGTGCGTGCAATCCTGCCGCATCGATGAGGGGGACGTATCGCATCCGAAGAATGAACACCTGCGGCGGTTTTTCAAACAGCAGGAGCGTATCGACCAGTTTTTCGGCAACGCCGAAAAAGAGAGGGCCTTGAATCTCGTAGATTTCGACACCTTCCGGGATCGATTTGTTCTGGATGGAATCCGGGTCGTTCTCTTCGCGCTCGACGGCGCGGATATGGGTCGCTTTCATCATCTGATCGATGAAAAGGATCGATGCAAGGGCAATGCCTGCCTGTATCGCGAAGTTCAAATCGACCAGGACGGTGAGGGCAAATGTGACAATCAGGACGATTCTGTCTGTACGGGGAGCTTTCATGATCTCGCGTACGTGCTTTATCTCCGACATGTTCCAGGCGACTACCATCAAGATTGCCGCCAGTGCGGCCAGCGGGACCTTGATGATCAGCGGGGAGAGGAGAAGCATAAAGACAAAAAGCCAGAAAGCGTGCATCATCCCCGCAACGGGTGTCCGGGCTCCGGCTTTGACGTTGGTGGCGGTTCTGGCGATGGCTCCGGTGGCGGGAAGGCCGCCGAAAATCCCCGATGCGACGTTGGCAATACCTTGGCCCATTAACTCGGCATTGGGCTTGTGCCGTGTTCCGGTCATACCGTCAGCCACGACAGCTGAGAGGAGCGATTCGATGGCGGCGAGCGTTGCGATCGTGATCGCATCGGGCAGGAGGAGGCGAAGTTTTTCGAATGTGATCTCGGGCCAGACGGGGGAAGGGAGCATTGATGGAATGGCGCCGAAGCGGCTTTCTATCGTCTCAACCGGGAGACTGAACGCCCACACGATCAGTCCGGAGAGAGTAACAACGATAATGGGACCGGGGATTTTAGGGATACGGCTTTTGGCCAGCAGGATGACGCCGATCGAGGCGAGTGCAAGAAGGACGGCAACGATATTCGTTTCATGCAGATGGGCGAGATAGACGGCGAGTTTATCGAGAAAATCGGGAGGAACGGTTTCGACACGGAGGCCGAAAAAATCGCGGATTTGGGAAAAGGCAATCAAAAGAGCAATTCCCGAAGTAAAACCGACAATGACAGGATAGGGGATGAACTTGATCATCTCTCCGGCTCTCAGAAAGGCCATCAGTACGAGAATTATTCCGGCCATAATCGTAGCCAGTACCAGTCCCTCGTAGCCGTGCTTCATTGCAACCGTTGCGACGGTGACAATAAATGCCGCCGTCGGCCCTCCGATCTGGTAGCGGCTTCCGCCGTGGGCCGAGATCAAAAAGCCCGCTACGATGGCGGTAAACAGCCCCCGCTCCGGCGGGAGATTGGAGGCGATGGCGATAGCCATGGCTAGCGGCAGGGCGACGATGGCGACGGCCAGCCCCGCAATCGCATCGGCAATAAAGTCGGCACGGCTGTAGCCTTGACGGCGGAAAAGAGTGATGAATTTTGGCTCCAGAGAGTCATGGAAAGAGCGTAACATGAAAAAATGGTCCTTGGGAAAATCGATGGGGTAAGTGTAGCACTTTAACGCCCGATTTATCCCCACTTGGTTAAAATTCGCGCAATTTTCTGCACCTTCTTTTGGCCCTCCTTCTGCGAACTCTTTTTTGTTCGGCATTGTTGATGTTCCAAAATGACTGTATGCAGGCTCACACAAGGAGTGTAGATGCTGTTATTGTCACCTAAGCAGGAGTGGTTCGGCAATATCCGCGGAGATATTCTTGCGGGTATTGTTGTCGCTCTGGCGCTTATACCTGAATCGATCGCTTTTTCGATCATTGCGGGGGTCGATCCGAAAGTAGGACTGTATGCGTCGTTCTGCATCGCCGCAGTCATCGCTTTCGTCGGAGGGCGTGCAGGGATGATATCGGCGGCAACGGGTGCGATGGCTTTGTTGATGGTGACGCTGGTCAAAGAACACGGATTGCAGTACCTGCTTGCGGCAACGTTGCTGACGGGGGTACTGCAGATCGTAGCGGGGTATTTGAAGCTCGGTACGCTGATGAGTTTCGTCTCCCGGACCGTCGTGATCGGATTCGTGAACGCGCTGGCGATTTTGATTTTTACGGCGCAGCTTCCCGAACTGACCAATGTAACGTGGCATGTTTACGCATTGACGGCGGCCGGGCTTGGGATCATCTATCTTTTTCCGTACGTTCCCAAACTGGGACAGCTGATCCCTTCGCCGCTGGTGACGATTCTCGTTCTCACCGCCGTTACGGTGGCAATGGGGATCGATGTGCGCACAGTAGGGGATATGGGAGCGCTTCCCGATACTCTACCGATCTTTTTGTGGCCCGAAGTACCTTTGAATCTTGAGACGCTGTCGATTATCTTCCCGTACTCGGCGGCACTTGCGGCGGTAGGTCTGCTCGAATCGCTGATGACGGCGACGATCGTGGACGATATGACCGACACCGACAGTGACAAAAACCGCGAGTGCAAAGGGCAGGGGATCGCCAATATCGCCTCAGGATGCATGGGAGGAATGGCCGGATGCGCCATGATCGGCCAGTCGGTCATCAACGTCAAATCCGGCGGCAGAGGCCGCCTTTCGACCCTTGTAGCGGGCGTATTGTTATTGATCATGGTCGTTTTCATGTCCGATTTGATCTCTATCATCCCGATGGCAGCGCTCGTTGCGGTCATGATCATGGTCTCTATCGGAACGTTTGACTGGGGATCGATCAGAGGTCTTAAAACGCTTCCTGTCTCCACGAATATCGTCATGCTCTCGACCGTTATTGTCGTCGTATGGACGCACAATCTAGCACTCGGAGTCTTCACGGGGGTTTTGCTGGCTTCATTGTTTTTCGCCAACAAAATCAGCCATTTCCTGTACTGGGAAAAATCGTTCGACGAGAGCAGCAGCACCCGCGTGTACAAATTTATCGGGCAGGTGTTTTTTAACTCGGCCGATAAATTTGCCGATGCGTTTGATTACAAAGAAGAAGTCAAACACATCATTATCGACGTTACCCGCGCGCATTTTTGGGATATTTCGGCAGTTTACGCGCTGGACAAAGCGGTGATAAAGCTCCGTAAAATGGGGAAAGAGGTGGAAGTAGTGGGGCAGAATGAAGCGACGAAAACAATTATCGACCGTTTCGGTATCCATGACAAACCCTCGGAGATCGAAAAAGTCATGGGAGGGCATTGATTTCGATCAAGTAATCCGACGGGTAAAATAACTATAATCCTTCCCTTAAATCACAAAAAGGGCAACAAATGAGAATTATCGGGATGCTGCTTGCATCGGGAATCATGACATGGGGAGCTGAGGGGTATGGCGTCTATCAGAAACACTGCGCCTCTTGCCACGTCGAAATGATGGAGAAAAAAGAGGTGATTAAGCACCTGCATACGCTTAAAGCCCCTCCGATGGTGGAAGTCTCAAACCGCTTGAAAGAAAACGTGATCATCTCAGACGAGGATAATGATGTCAAACGCCGCGTCATTATCGCGTTCATCAAAGACTACGTCGAAAACCCCAGTGTCCAGTACAGCATGTGCCATCCGATGGCGATAGAGAAGTTCGGAATCATGCCTTCGCTGAAGGGAAAACTCTCCGAAAAAGAGCGTCAGGCCGTCGCTGAATGGGTGTACGACCGTTATGAGGGGACGCCATTTCGTTGATCATCGTGCAACGAGCGTAAAACGTCCGCGCGACACATACAAAGCCGCCCCAAGAAACACGGCCGAGCCTCCGGCGATCCAAAACGGCGTCGTGCTTCCGAACGTGTCCCAGAGCCAGCCGGCCATGACAAGCGACGCGAGCGTAGCCAGTCCGACCGACGTGTAGTAGACGCCGTATGCGGTCGCTTTGAGCTCCTGCGGCGCCGTGTCGGAGATGATCGCTTTGGCCAGCGCGTTGAACCCCCCGGCAAAAAAGCCGTAGATGCCAAAACCGACCCATGCCCCCCATACCCCTCCCGAAGCCATAGCCAAAGCTCCCAGACCGAAAGCGAGATAGACGAACGATAAAAGCGCGGCTTTGCCGAAACGGTCGGCAAGGCGGCCGATCGGTATCGCGAAAAATGCCTGCGTCAGGTTGTAGAGGGCATAAGCGAGGGGAATCATCGCCAATGCCACGCCGTTGTCGCCCGCCTTGAGGATCATAAACGAATAGTTCATCGCAAAGAGGCTGAAGAGGGTCTGGAAAAAGACGAGGGTGTAAAACGGCATCGGGAGCGCTTCGGGGCGGAACCGTTTGGCGGGGGCGGGGGTGAAAGGGGCGTCGGTGATCCAAAACACCAGAATCGCCATCGAAATCAGCCCCGGTATGAGGCTGAGGGCAAAGATCGTGCGAAACGTCTCTTCGCTCTCTCCCAGCGCCCAGAGCAGGGCGAAAGTGGCCAAAGAACCCGCCAGCGCCCCCGCACCGTCCATCATTTTGTGAAAACCGAACACGAAACCGCTCGTACCGTTAGGGGTAGAGGCGCTGATCAGCGCGTCTCGGGGGGCAACGCGGATCCCCTTTGCCAGACGGTCCCCGATACGGATCGTCGCGACCATTGTTGCGCTTTGGGCGAAGAATGCGAGGGGTTTAATGAGGTTGGAAAGGCCGTATCCGAAGACGACGATCCCTTTGCGCCGCCCGAGGCGGTCGGAGTAGAACCCCGATAGGGCGATAAGGAGGGCGACGGAGAGTTCCGCCAGCCCTTCGATCAGCCCTATCTGCGTTTTGGTCGCGTGTAAAAAACGCTCCAGAAATATGGGAAGCAAGGGGAGGATCATCTCCGTCGAAAAGTCGGTAAAAAAGCTGTTGGCTCCCAGCCCGACGATGTTTTTATTGAGCGGCGAGCCTTTCATAATTCCCTTTGATGAAAAAGTAGGTTATTTTAGCATATCGTACGCTGATAACCTGTAATATTAAATAGTATCAAATACTTTCGTTTCCTCGACGAGGGCATTGATCTGGCGTTGCAGATACTCGGGAAGGGAGGGGATATGCAAATCCAGAAATCCTTCGATAATCAAGGATTTGGCCCGATCCTCTTCGATCCCCGACGCCATAAGATAGGCCAACTCGTCTTTGGAAATCATCCCCACGCTCGCTTCATGAGAAAGCTCCAGATTGGGATTATTCGCTACCAGCTCAGGAATGGCATGGATGAAGCCCTTGTCGCTCAGCAGCAGGCCGTTGCAGGCCATTGTCCCTCGTCCGCCCGATTTTTCCCCGATGATTTTTCCCCGTGTGAGGACGTGTCCGCCATTCGATACGACACGGCTGATCATCTGCGTCGAAGCCCCATCGCCTTCCAACAATGCGGTCGATCCGACATCGAACACCGAACCCTCAGGAGCGTAGATGACCGAATAAAACTCGCCCAGTCCTCCCTCTTTGATGATCGCTTTGGGGTCCATCTGCACACTTTTGACGCTGCCCAGCGCTACATAGCTGGAGACGAATGTCCCGTTTTTGCCGACATACGCGGCGGTACGAGGATATACTTCGACCTCTTTGCCCCAGCTGTGTACCATCGTGGAAGTAACGATGGCATTGTCATGGATAAAAAATTCGCTCACCCCGATATGGCGCCCCGACTCGGCGTGGACGTTGCTCGTACACCCGCTGATCAGATGAAATTCCGATCCCTCTTCGGCGATGACGATGTTGTGGGTGCATTGGGTAAAACGGCTGCTGTCAATCAGGTAGCAGGTATAGATCGGCAGGACGACCTTTTCGCCTGCGCGGACACGGATGAAATACCCGAGATTGGCGGGGTTATTGGCCACTTCTTCGACATAGCTGTCCTGATCGGCGCTGACGAGCGAGTAGCTGAGTTTTCGCAGCCACTCATATTTTTCCAGCGCAATCTCAATCGGGAGTATTTCGACCGCGCTTGTGGCGGAATGCGCATCGACGATCTGGGTGTCACGGGCAAAAAAGGTCGCCGATTTATCCTCTCCGAGATTGTAGGCGACGTTTTTCATCGCCTGCAGGGTGGGTTCATCGTAGGAGTTCATTGTTTCTCCTTATGGTTGGCAATGCATTGAATGCACCCTGAAAATCCCCCTTTTTTGATATCTTCCATGATATCGAGAGGATTTCCGGTGCAGATGATCTTTCCGTCCATAAATACATGTCCCACGTCGGCATGGACGGTACTGAGGATATTGCCGGTATGGGTGATGATGAGTGCGGAGCGTTCGCGCGAGGCCACCGGCGACTCTTTTTGCAGGATCGTATTGATCGCGTTGGAGATGACCGTGATGTTTTCGATATCAACCCCCGATTCGGGCTCGTCGATCAGTAGCAGATCGGGACTTTGGGCGTAGAGTTTGAGAATCTCGGCCCGTTTGAGTTCGCCTCCCGAAAAGCCGACATTGAGTTCCCTTTCCAGAAATGGCTCCATATTGAGTGCGGCGATGGAGCTATTTAGATCGCGGCCTTGACTGATGCTGTCCAGAAAACGCCTTAGCGTGACCCCTTTTATTTTGGGCGGGTACTGAAACGACATCCCGACCCCCAGATTGGCAATGGCATCGGTCGTCAGCTCTGCGGTATCGGTATCGTGGATGTGTACGCTTCCTTCTGTAATAGTGTATCCTGGAAGTTGCATGATGGCGCAGAGCAGTGTCGATTTGCCCGATCCGTTCGGACCGAAGAGGACGTGGACTTCCCCTTTTTTGATTGAGAGATCAATCCCTTTGATAATCTCTTTGTCACCGACGGCAACATGAAGATTTGCAATATCGAGTATATTGGTGTTCATCGCGTACCCCTATGTAGAAGATAGCTTGAACTCCATTATACGGCAAATAAAAAACAGTAAAATTGTATGATGGAATTAGTGTGTCTGTATCAGCTCCAAGACTTCATTGACGCTGAGAAGTTTTCCTGTGCTAACCACTTTTCCGTCGATCACAAGCCCCGGCGTACTCATCACGCCGTATTCCATGATCTTCATGATGTCTTCGACTTTGTCGATCTGGGCAAACTTTCCGCTTTGTGCCACCGCCTGTTTGGCCGCCTCTTCGAGGGCTTTACATTTAGCGCACCCCGTACCTAGAATTTCGATTTTCATTGTTTGTCTCCCAATAAACATTCTTTCATCATCGGCGCGAGCGTCTGGGCATCGACGTTACCCGTAATGGTTATCGTAGAGCCGCCTTCGACCGATGAGAGTTCAATCCCCTCGATTTTTTGCATAATGGAAGGATCGCAATCACAAGCACACTCACCGTTTTGGCACGCTTGGATTTTCGCACTTAGCTCATCCGTGCTAAATCCGCCAAGAAAGGCTTTGACCCCGCCTGTATGATTCATCATTTCTATTTTCATATTAACTCCTATAAAATTGCGTTAAACAGATATCCGACACCCATAATTCCGAGTGTCACCGTACCGAAAAAGATGGCGATAAGTTTGAAGCTCATGATCCGTTTGAGGATCATTGCCTCCGGCAGCGAAAGGGCCGTTATCGCCATCATAAACGACAGTGCGGTCCCCATGAGCATCCCTTTTGAGGTCAAAACTTCGATGAGCGGCATAACGCCTGCGGCATTGCTGTACATCGGTACACCCAACACCGTTGCAAGCGGTACGGCAAACGGGTTATTCGCTCCTGCGACAGAGGTGATAAATTCCGTCGGGACGTATCCGTGGATGAACGCTCCAACCCCTACACCGAGGAGGACATAGAGCCAAATCTTGCGAAGAATATCGAGCGTGTACTCTTGCGCATCGCGTAGTCGTGTTTTAAAAGGGATAACCTGAGCTTCGGCGTGAATCTCACCCTCTATCGGTTTGACGTCGATCAGAATCTCTTTCTCTAAGCCCAGTCTTCCGATAATGATACCGCCGACAATCGCCACCAGCAAACCAAATCCGATGTACAGAGCCGTCACTTTCCAGCCGAATATTCCAAAGAGCATCGCAATCGCGATTTCGTTGTTCAGCGGGGCAGAGATCAGAAAGCTGAACGTCACCCCCAGCGGTATACGCGCTTGGAGGAATCCCAAAAACAACGGTATCGCCGAGCAGGAGCAAAAAGGGGTGATGATCCCGAACAGTGCGGCGAGAACGTTGCCCGTATATTCGTGCTTTTTACTGAGATATTCGCGTACTTTCTCAGTCGAGAAGTAAGAGCGTAGCAGGGTTACAACAAAAATAATAACAATGAGTAAAAAGAGGATTTTGACCGTGTCGTAGATGAAAAAGTTGAGCGCATCGGAGAGCTTCGCCCCCTGAGGCAGTTGAAGCCATTCATAGACAAGGATATCGACGCTCTCCTGCCACATGATCAGTCACACAACTCGGATTTAATGATCGGCAGAAGGGTTGCTTCGATCAGATCGAGCGTTTTCGCGTACTCTTCCACCGCCTTACCGCTTGGGTCTTCAAATGCGACATGGATCGTTTTGACCGCTTTTGGGAACATCGGACACGTTTCATGAGCATGGTCGCAAACAGTGACGACGAGGTCGAACGGGGTATCGATTACGGTATCGATCACTTTGGAATGATATTCTTCTCTCCAGTACCCTTTTTCTTCGAGCAGCGCTTGAGCGTGAGGATTAACTTTACCGCTGGCTTTGACCCCCGAACTGAACGCTTTGACGCAATCGCCCAGTTTGGCGTTGATAAGGGCTTCACCCATGATGGATCGGCAGCTATTGCCGGTGCAGAGGATAAGGACGTTTTTCATAATTTACAGTCTCCGGTTTCAGATAATTTTTTGAGTGGGGGAAGATCGATTCCCAGACAGCGGATTTCGGCCAGCGCTTCGCTGCGGAAGCGATCCAGTGGTGATCTTATGGAGTAATACGCCCACGTACCGCACCGATCCACCCGCAAAAATCCGCCGTCTTTGAGGATTTTCAGGTGACGCGAGAGGCGCGACTGGATCATCCCGAAGCTCTCCTGCAGGTCGCAGACACACAGCGCTCCGTGCCGATCCAGAAACGCCAGTAATCGGATGCGCGTTTCGTCGTTCAGTGCCGATACGGTTTCTAAAAAAACGTTCATACGCTACCTCCGATGTGTGACAGTGTAACGAAAATCAAATAATATATCAAGATATATTGATATTATGATACAATTTCGTAATTTTTCAATCGGAGTCCAAAATGGCATTGGCGATCGCTCTGTTTTTAGGCACATTAATCTTTATCATCTGGCAGCCGCGTGGGTTGCAGATCGGTACGACGGCGGCAGTCGGCGCTGTTGCGGCGGTTATCCTCGGTGTCGTCAGCCTCGGAGACGTGTGGACGGTGACGGGAATCGTCTGGGACGCGACGTTGGCATTTATCGGGATTATCCTGCTCTCGATGGTCCTCGATGAGATCGGATTTTTCGAGTGGGCGGCGCTGAAAATGGCACGTCTTTCCCGCGGCAACGGCCATTTGATGTTTGTCTATATGATGATCCTCGGCGCCCTCGTATCGGCTTTTTTCGCCAACGACGGGGCGGCGCTGATCCTCACGCCGATCATCCTGGCCAAGATGAAGTACCTCAAAATGAATCCCGTCGCGATGTTCGCATTTTTGATGGCGGGAGGATTCATCGGCGACAGCGCCTCCAACCCGCTCGTCATCTCCAACCTCACCAACATCGTCACGGCGGGATACTTCAACCTCGGGTTCTGGGAATACGCCCGCGCGATGTTCCTCCCCAACCTCCTCAGCATCCTCGCCTCCATCGCCGTGCTGTGGCTCTTTTTCCGCAAGGACATCCCTGCACGCATCGACGTCGAAAACCTTGCCACGCCCGAAAGCGCGATCCGTAACCAGACGATGTTCCGCCTCAGCTGGCCGTTTCTGGCCCTCCTGATGGTCGGCTATTTCGTTGGAGACGCGTACCATCTCCCCGTCTCGCTCTTCGCCCTCGGGGGCGCATTGGTGTTCCTCGCCATCGCGACCCACTTTAAAGCGACCAAACCGATCATGACGATTAAGGCCGCCCCGTGGCAGGTCGTGTGGTTCAGTATCGGTCTCTACGTCGTCGTGTACGGCCTCAAAAACGGAGGGCTTACTACCTATCTCGCCGACTGGATTGTGCAGCTTCAGGGGATGGGGAACGCCTACGCCGTGATCGGGACAGGCTTCCTCTCCGCTATTCTCAGTTCGGTCATGAACAACATGCCAACTATTATGATCATGGACATCGCGATCGCCGAATCGGGAAACAGTGCGCTGGCCTACGCCAACATCATCGGATGCAACCTGGGGCCGAAAATGACCCCGATCGGGTCACTGGCGACCTTGCTGTGGCTCCATGTCCTCGCGCAAAAAGGGGTCAAGATCGGGTGGGGTGAATATATGAAAGTAGGGCTGATCGTCACCCCTCCGGTGTTGCTGGCGGCGTTGATAGGGTTGATTTAAAACCGATATTTTAACCCCACCGAGAGCGTTTGATTCTTCGTTTCGCTGTCGGGTTCGTAGTATCCGCCGACATTGTCCGACGCGCCGATATTCCAGTACTCATAGTTGTAGAGGAAGAAAGCGCTCCATGACGTATTCAGTACCATTTCGAGAGGAATGCCAATCTTATAGCCGTAGACGTTTTTGAGACGGTACGTATAACCGTGCCAGTTTTCATACATTTCCGCATTAAAGGCTTTGCGGTAGTCGGCATCAAGCCCCACCGAAAAGGTGGGGGAGAGCGTCGTATGCCATCCGATACCGACATTGTAATATCCCCACTCGTATAACTCATCGTATCCGTACACGGTAGGAGTGCTTCCGAGCTGACGGAGCCATCCTCGATAGCCTATCCCCAATCGGAACGGGACTTTGTTGTCACGGTCGATGACGGACGTGAACTGATAGCCAGCCGTATAGTCTACCAGACGGTTATTGGTCGTCGTAAGGTGTGAACCGTAGGTTGGGTTGGAGGTTGTACCGCCGATGTAGTCGGTATCTCCTTCCGCGTAACTCATTCCGAAATAAAAGCCGCTGAAACGAGGCTCATAACGGAGGCTGAAGCCCACGATCTCTCCAAAATCGCTTGTTTCGGTATCGAGAAGGGCTCCTGATCGGGAAGTTTCGGCATAGTCGAAACGCGTCGTATCCACGCTGAATGCGAACGAATGTTCTGATGCAGACGATAACGTCAAAGCGGATGCCAAAGCGAGGAGTAAAAGTATTTTCATCGTATAAAGACTTTGTGTTGGTGTGCCGGTAATTATGATGAGGTTAAGCTAAAAGAGAAATTTTACGCAACAATTAATCCAATATATGATTAAAGATACTCTTTGTTTATGATAGACTTTCTCAATTTAACTTTTCGGGTATTTTTATGGAACACCACCACCACCATCATCATAACGTCAGCGGAGGAAAGCTCCTCTTTAGTGTCATCCTCAATCTTGTCATCACCGTAGCGCAATTCATCGGAGGGATTTTCTCGGGTTCGCTGGCGCTGCTCAGCGATGCGCTTCACAACTTCAGCGACGTGATGAGCCTCATCATCAGCTATTACGCTCACAAGCTCTCCCACCGCCCCCAAAATCTGAAGCAGACGTTCGGATTCAAGCGGGCCGAAATTCTGGCAGCTTTGTTCAATGCGTCGGTGTTGATAGCGGTATCGGTTTATTTGATCGTCGAGTCGATCCACCGCTTCATCGAACCGCAGGCTGTGGCGTCGACGTGGGTTATGGCATTGGCCGCGCTGGGGATTGTTGTTAACGGCCTGTCGGCATGGCTGCTTCACCGCGATGCGGACCATAACATCAACATCCGTTCCGCCTATCTGCATCTGATAGGGGATCTAATGACGTCGTTTGCCGTTTTGGCGGGCGGGGCGATGATCTATTTTTATGGATGGTACTGGATCGATCCGCTCCTTTCGCTGATCATTTCGTTTTATCTGATCCGCTCGTCTTACGGGATCGTCAAGGAATCGACGGGGATGCTGATGCAGTTTGCCCCCTCGGATATTTCGGTTGATGCCGTCATGGAGAAAGTATCGCAGTTCGAGGCTATCGAGAGCATCCACCATATCCACCTGTGGCAGCTGGATGACGAGACGGTCTTTTTGGAAGCGCGGCTCAATTTTCATAATGATCTGTGTTTGAGCGAAGTGTCAGCGGTGATGCATGATTTGAGTCATGCGTTGGAAGATATCGGGATCGCCCATACGACTTTTCAGTGCGAAACGGGCAAAAACGGGAGAGAGGCGGTCAGTGCCTCATGCCATTATCATTAACCTTTGATAATGTCATAGTCTGCGGGGATGAGGGCTTTGAAGCGGGTGGCGTCGATCGGTTTGTTTTGAACCGGCGCATTAAACTGGATCAGGACTTTATTATCGAATCCGTCGGTATAACTGATGGAACTAAGCACGTCATTTTTGAACGTAACGGTATAGGTTTGCCCCTTGACGGTTGCGGTGTATTTTTCGTTGTCCACTTTTTTGGCTTTTTGCACGATGGCGAGAAAATCAATTTCGTTTTCGAGAGTACGCAGTGTGACCTGTTCGATAGCAGGCTCGATAACGGTGATTTTTTGGCCGTTGACGTAGACGCTTTTTTGAATCGGCTTTTGGTAGACCCACAAGGCGTTCTGCGGTTTTGATGCCCAGATTTCACCGTTGTAACGGATCGTTTTGCCGTTGTCATCGGTGATCGTTTGGACGAATTTTGCGTTAAACGAGGTGATGTCTTTGGGTGCGGCAAAGAGGGAAGCGGAAACTAATAATGCTGCAAGAAAAAAACGCACGGGCAGTCCTTCGGAAAAATAATAGGCGTTATTGTAGCGAATCCCTATTAATCCAAACAATAGATTTCGTATGGTAGAATCAGCGACTTTTTAAATATTGCGCACAATAAGGCCATCAATGCTTCAAACGTTCTTCGGAAAAGTTTTCGGTACAAAAAACGATCGTGAAATCAAAAAATATCTCAAACGGGTAACCCAGATCAATGCGCGCGAAGCGCATTTCGAAGCCATGAGCGACGAAGCGCTCCAGGCCGCTTTTGCTGATCTAAAATCATCCGTCCAGAGCGGAGAAAAGACGTTGGATGACGTACTGGTCGATTCGTTCGCCATTACCCGCGAAGCAGGAAAACGTGCATTGGGCATGCGTCATTTTGACGTTCAGCTGATCGGGGGAATGGTTCTGCACGAAGGCCGGATCGCCGAGATGAAAACGGGGGAGGGAAAAACCCTCGTCGCGACGCTTCCCGTTATTTTGAATGCGATGAGCGGCAAAGGCGTTCACGTCGTTACCGTTAATGACTACCTCGCCGAGCGTGACGGGTCGCAGATGTCGGCGCTTTACGGATTCCTCGGCTATACGACCGGAATCATCCTGGAAGGGGGATACAACCCTGCCGACAAGCGTTTACAGTACGGATGCGATATTACATACGGAACCAATAACGAGTACGGGTTCGACTATCTGCGTGACAATATGACCTATTCGCGCGAGCACATGGTTCAGCGCGGACATGAGTTTGTCATCGTCGACGAGGTCGACTCGATCCTGATCGACGAAGCGCGTACGCCGCTCATCATCTCGGGTCCGACCAACCGGGCGCTCGAGAACTATACCCGTGCCGACGCAGTCGCCAAAGCTCTGGTGAAGGACGAACATTTCACCGTCGATGAAAAAGACCGCTTAGTGCTGATTACCGAAGAAGGAATCGCCCGTGCCGAAGAGCTTTTCGGCGTTGACAATCTATACAGCATCGAAAATACGGGTCTGTCTCACTACCTCGATCAGTCGCTTAAAGCCAACTATATTTTCGAACGCGATGTCGATTACGTCGTGCGGGACGATCAGGTCGTTATCGTCGACGAGTTTACCGGACGTCTCAGCGAAGGACGCCGGTATTCCGAAGGGCTTCATCAGGCATTGGAAGCCAAAGAGGGGGTTGTAATTAAAGAAGAGACCCAAACCCTCGCGGACATCACTTACCAGAACTATTTCCGCATGTACAAAAAAATCGGCGGTATGACGGGAACGGCGCAGACCGAAGCGACCGAATTCGCCCAGATCTACAATCTCGACGTTATCTCGATCCCCACAAACGTCCCTGTTATCCGTCAGGACTTGAACGACCTGATCTACAAAACCGAAGCCGAAAAATTCGATGCCGTCATCGCAAAAATCAAAGAGCTTCACGCCAAAGGACAGCCGGTCCTGATCGGTACGGCATCGATTGAAAAATCGGAAAAACTGCATGCGCTGATCAAGGCCGAGAAAATTCCCCACACCGTACTGAACGCGAAAAACCACGCTCAGGAAGGGGAAATCATCAAGCACGCCGGGGAAAAAGGGGCGATCACGATCGCAACCAATATGGCCGGACGCGGGGTCGACATCAAAGTCGACGATGAGATCAAAGCCCTCGGAGGCCTTTATATCCTCGGGACCGAGCGTCACGAAAACCGCCGTATCGACAACCAGCTGCGCGGACGTGCAGGGCGTCAGGGTGATCCGGGGACAAGCCAGTTTTACCTTTCGCTCGAAGACAATCTTCTCCGTATTTTCGGTTCGGACAAAATCAAAGCGATCATGGAACGCCTCGGCGTCGAAGACGGCGAATACATCGAATCAACGATGGTGACCCGTGCCGTGGAAAAAGCGCAGAAGAAAGTCGAAAACATGCACTTTGAAGGGCGCAAGCACATCGTCGAATATGATGACGTCGCCAACGAGCAGCGTAAAATCGTCTACCGTTTCCGCGGAGAGCTGCTTGATCCGGAATATAACATCGCCGATAAGATCAAAACCAACCGTGCCGAATATGTCGATCGTACCTTGGCATTTTGCGGTATTTTTGAGGGAATCCCCGAAGAAGAAATCGATCTTGAACGTCTGATTCTGACATTCAAAGAGGAACTGGGCGCCGATTTGGACGTTTCACTTTTCAGCGATAAAAGTGTTGAGGGGATTCGCGAGAGAGCTTTGGAAGTCCTCACTGCGGAATACGAATCGAAAATGTCGGTCGTTGATACGAAACTGCGCAGCGATATCGAGAAAGAGATCTATCTCAAAACCCTCGATACCGCATGGAGAGAACACCTTTATCAGATGGACAGCATGAAAACGGGTATCCGACTGCGTGCCTATAACCAAAAAGACCCCCTCGTCGAGTATAAAAAAGAGAGTTTCAACCTTTTCACCGAGCTGGTAGAGACGATCAAGTACGATACGGTCAAAACGCTCCACGTCATCCGCTTCAAAGTCGAATCCATCGAAGAAGAGGCTGAAGCGCTCGCACATCAGATGGAGATCGAGAAAAAGCAAGAAGCGATGCGTATGGCTCTCAACCAGAGCAAACACGAAGGCGAAGAGAAAAAAATCGCCCGTAACGACGACTGCCCGTGCGGAAGCGGTCTCAAATACAAAAACTGCTGCGGCAAGTCAGGACCGAAAAAAGGGGTATTCGCCTCTTGAGTATCGTCTCCTATCTCGTTAAGCGCTTTTTGCGTTTCGACAAAGAGCAGCCTTTTATTTTCCTCTCGGCCCTGCTGGCTTTTTCCGGGATTGCCCTTGGGGTCATGGTTCTCATCATCGCGATGGCACTGATGAACGGCTTTGACAACGAGTTCAAGAAAAAACTCACCGTTATGAATTATCCCCTTACCGTTCAACCCAAATTTTTCGGCACCGTCGATACCGCTTTGGTCGAGAAGCTTCGTGCGGAGTTCCCCGATTTGGTTTTTAGTCCTTACGTCACGTCCGCAGTCCTTTCACGCAGCGGCGATCAGATGGAAGGCGGATACCTTTTTGGTGTTGATTTCACGCAGGAAGCCAAGGTTAACCGCATTCTTGCCGAAGGTCTAAAAGGGCGGGTTCCAAGCGGATTCGAAGTGATGATCGGCAAAACCCTCAAAGAACAGTTTTTGATCAGCGAAGGGGACAAGCTCACCTACATTTTTACGCAGATGGAGCCGGGCGGACTGGCGTTGACCCCGAAGATCAAGCGCTTCGACGTTGTCACGACGTTTGATTCGGGGCTAAGCGCCTACGATAAGGGATTTTCGTATACGACGATCGCGTCGCTGCAAAAAATCCTGGGAATTCCCGAAAACCTTTACGACGGCATCCATATCCATTCGGCTAATCCCGAAGCCGACATTTATCGGTTGGCAGCCGTGCTTCCCGATACCGTATCGATTCGCGGATGGTGGGAAGACAACGGCAATTTCTTCGCCGCCCTCGAGATGGAAAAAATGGCCCTTTTTATCGTCCTGATGCTGATCATCCTGATCGCGGCCATCAACATCATCTCCTCGCTTCTGATGACGGTGATGAACCGCCGCAGCGAAATCGCGCTTCTTATTTCTTTGGGGGCGTCAAAACAGGAAGTCAAACGGGTCTTTTTGATTCTCGGGATCGTCATCGGAGCGTTGGGAATTCTGACGGGTACGATTTTGGGATTCTTGGGGATGTGGATTCTTGGGACTTTTGAGATCATCTCGCTTCCTGCCGACGTCTATCCTACCTCGACGCTGCCTCTTGATTTGAGCGTTATCGATTTCTTCTCGATTATCATCGGTGCGTTCGTGATTGTCCTGCTTTCGTCATGGTATCCGGCGAAAAAAGCGTCTGAAGTCGATGTATTAACTGTTTTAAGAAATGAGTAGAGAGCATGGCTACAGCTAAGAAATGGCTGTAGATCAAGCTTTTATATCGAGGTTTCGTCCTAGACCGGTAAGCGCTGAGCCGGAAATGCTTCCTGAGAGATCGGAAGAGGGCATGGCACTTTCCAAAATCTTCATAATCCCTTCTCCCTGAACTTCTATCGCTTTTTTCATCGCGTAAATTTCAAGGCCCGTTCCACTATTACTGTTGATTGAATCCATTAATGACACCTCCTCATAAAGTATCAAACATATATCGGTATTGAGAAACAATAATTTAATGTCAAGAAAGTGTCAAGAGAGTTGTCATGACAGATTGACACGTTTGCCGTACTATTCGAGTATCCAACAAGAGGAGGCAGGTTATGAAATACCTCGCAATCGTCAGTATGTTCTCAATATCGCTTATGGCGGCGTCACCCGAAGTGGTTCAATACATGAATGAACTCTCAAAAACGGCAAAAGCCGAAAATCCTTCTTTTAGCGGATTTGATGCGGCACGAGGGAAAGAAATTTTCACCTCGACTCATACCGGTAAACAAGGCAAACCCATGGCATGTACCAGCTGTCATACGGTTAATCTCTCAAGTCCGGGCAAAAATTCCCTTACCGGAAAAGTGATCGATCCGCTTTCGCCGCGTGCAAATCCGCAGCGTCTGACCAGTACCAAAGAGGTGAAGAAATGGCTCAAACGCAATTTTATGGATGTGTATGCCCGTGAGGGAACCGCACAGGAAAAAGGTGACACTCTCGCCTATATCATGAAAAATTAATCTCAAGGAGAGACAATGACAAAGTTATTAAACCTATCGGTAGCCGCCTTAATCGTAGTCGGCGGTATTTGTCTTTATGCAGACGATGATCACGAAGATCATGAACGGTATGCTTCGAGCTTTGTAGCGAAGCCGATGACAAAGCAAGAGAAGACAAGCGTCGCGTTGTACCAAAAAGAGTGCGGTGCCTGCCATTTTGCGTATCAGCCCGAATTTTTGCCGAAACGCTCTTGGGATAAAACGATGAATTCGTTGAACAACCATTTCGGAACCGATGCAACACTCGATCCGGCTGAGCATAAAACGATTCAAGATTATTTGGCCGCTCATGCATCCAAATACGACCGTATGACCGGAATGGGAGGGGAGATCGCCATGCGTATTTCGCAAACGCCTAATTTCGTGCACGAGCATCGCGAAATTCCTAAAAAATTGGTGACACAAGAAGCGGTCAAAAGCTTCGCGAACTGCGCTTCATGTCATACCAAGGCCGCGAGCGGCAGCTATCGCGAGCGCGAAATCCGTATTCCCAATTACGGCAGCTGGGAATAAGCAGTAGGAGCATATGATGAAACGGGTATATGTCTGGACACTGCCTACACGGCTATTTCACTGGCTGTTTGTCGTATTAATTGTTGCCGCATGGATCAGCACCGAAGAAGACCGGTGGTTAAATATCCATGCTGTGATCGGAAGTACCGTCGGAGTATTGGTCATGTTTCGGATTGTGTGGGGGATCATAGGGCCAAGATATTCCCGTTTCGGTGACTTTCATCTCTCTTTTAGTGCATTGAAAGAGTATCTTTTATCCCTATTTAATCCCTCACGCCGCACAATCGGGCACAATCCGGCGGCTAGCTTCGTCATGGTTGCGATGCTCTCGACGGTAGTTCTTGCCGTATTCAGCGGTATGCTTGCCTATGGAATACAGGAAAACAGAGGCCTACTTGCGTCTTTACATACAGGATTTTTTCAGGACATGGAGATGTTTGAAGAGATTCATGAGTTTTTCGCCAATCTCTTGTTGGTTTTGATTGCGGCACATGTGGTGGGAGTGTTGGTTGATCGACTCTTGCACAGAAATGACCGTACACTCAATTCGATCATAGACGGCCATAAAAATATGGAAGGGGAAAGTGCCGCTTTATCATGGTTCCAAAAAGTCGTAGCGATTATCGGTGTCGGCGGCGCTATTGCATTCCTTGTATATGCTTTGAGTACTCCGAACAATCCTATTGTCGCGGGATACAATGAAAAGATTGATTACGCAAAAATCAACCCCGTTTTTGTCAATGAATGCGGTTCATGCCATACCCTCTATCCGCCGACTCTACTTCCTAAGGAGTCGTGGACGAAATTGATGGGGGATTTATCGAATCATTTCGGCGATGATGCTTCGCTTGATCCGGCCGATCAGCAATCAATACTTGCGTATCTTTTGGCACATTCGGCAGAAACCTCCGATCAAGAGATGTCGGTTAAAATGCTGAAAACCTTTCAAAAACGCGATATGATAGCAATTACCCGAACGCCGTTTTGGAAAAAGAGACACAAAGATATATCGGAAGAGATTTTTACAAGCGATCATGTAAAAAGCCGTGCAAACTGCAAAGCCTGCCATAGTGATGTAGAGCAGGGGACAATCGAAGATAGCGCGATAAAAGCGATATAATAAAGAGGACAGCATGAAGTGGACAGCAATTTTTATAACGGTGCTGTGTTTATCAGGGATTAACCCCGCTAGTGCCGACGATGATCACCGCTTTCCGATGGATTTGCATGATTTGGGGCTGACAAAGCAGCAACATCGCTCCGTTGAAGAGGCGATGAAAGAGTATCAATACTCTTATCGCCGTTTTCATCATAAGAGTGAAAAAATCCAAGAAGAGATCAATGCATTATTTTTGAATTCGCCGTTTGACTCGGATGCATTTCGCTCTAAAAGCTTGGAGAGGGAGAGGGGTTCAATTGAGATTCAAACCCGATTATTCGAACGGATACATGCTATTTTGACTCCTGAACAAAAACGGCGTTTTCTCCGTCATTTGGAGGAGTGGGACAGTGAGTAGAAAAGTCCTTTTGATCGAAGACGACCCTGCTCTTCAAGAATTGATTTGTTCGTTTTTGACTTCGTATGGATTTGAGACGCACGGATATTCCGATCCGAAAAAAGCGCTTGAATGTCTGCTGGTGGAAAAAGAGCCTTTTGATATCGTCGTTTTGGATCTGATGCTTCCGGGGATGGACGGATTTGATGTGGCTAAAATGATCAAAAGCCAGCTTGATATCCCTATTATCATCTCCTCTGCACGCACCGATATCGGAAATAAAATCTACGGTTACGATTTGGGAACCGACGATTATCTCGACAAACCGTATGAACCGCGTGAACTTATTCTTCGGATAGAGGCGGTACTTCGCCGTTACGGACGTAAAAGTGAACTGGCCGTATCTGATTTTACAATTGACGAATCGAGTAAATCGGTAATGATGGAGGGGTATCCGATCGATTTGACACGGGTCGAATTCGACATATTCTTGCTATTGGTCAAAAATCGGGGTAAAAACCTCTCCCGTGATCAGATCATCGGTTCTTTGGGACTCGGAGATGAGACAAAACACCGCACCATCGATATGCATATTAGCAATATCCGTCTCAAAATCGGTGATGATGCCAAAGAACCCCGCTACATCAAATCGATATGGGGTATCGGCTATAAATTTACGGGATAACTAATGTCAATTTTTACCAAAATCACCGTATTGTTTCTAATCAGTCTGATGCTTATGATCGGTATCGGATACAGGATCGATACGATCAATACCGAAAAATACGAATCGATCGTTGTGCAAAAATATCTCCTGGACGGACGAAAAATATTCAGATGGATGGCGACATCCTCCGCTGATGAACTCGAAGATAAATTTCGGTCATTGAATCTGGTCAAAATACCCCCTGTGGTCTCGTATCAGATCATGATGCGCCAATCACATACCTTCGGATTGTTTGAGATACTCAAAGCAAATGAGGGAAGATACATCCTGCATATACGCTATATTGATGAGGATATCTATTTACTCGATACGACGCTCAAAGAGGCTCTGAGAGAGGGGTGGATACTCAATTTGCTCGTTCTAGCCGACATCGTTGTTTTAGCCGTTATTTTTATCATAATCTTGCGGATGTTATCACCTTTAAATGTGATAACCGGGAGTATGCGGCGATTCGCGCAGGGAGAATATCACAGCCGTAGTACAATCACATCTCACGATGAGATAGGGGAGGTGGCGCGTAGTTATAACGAAATGGCGCAAACCATCGAAAGCCTGATTCGATCACGCGAAGAGCTGCTCCGTGACGTCGGACACGAGTTGCGTACCCCTATCGCACGCGGTCTGTTTGCAGTGGAACAAATAGAAGCTTCAACCGCGCGCGATACTCTCAAGCATTCGTTCAAAGAACTGGATGAACTTACCCGTGAACTTTTGGAGATCGAAAGACTACAGACAACCGGTTTGATCCATTCCGGGGTATTTACTGCCGAAACACTGCTAATGGAAGCCTTATCGAAGCTCTGTCTTGCCGATGAATCTGCGATAGCGGTTACTATTCAAACCAATTTTACCATTCAGGGAGATTTGCATTATCTTTCAATGGCATTAAAAAACTTACTTGACAACGGACTCAAATATGCCGATCGGTTACCAATAAGATTGGAAGTCTTATCTGAGCGTATCAGCGTATTGAATCACGGCAGACCGCTGGAAAAAGAGTTGGAATATTTTTTGACGCCGTTTACCCGGCAAGAGAGTTCGCGTACCACACATGGATTCGGGCTTGGGCTAAATATCGTCAGTAAGATTGTTGCCAAACACGGCTTTTTATTAACGCACGAATACGAAAATGAAACACACTGCTTTTCCATTATCTTTGAAAGTACAAAGTAACTATTTTTTCTTTTCATCGGGTATCATCCATAAAAACGGATAGATCACCGTCCGTTTCAGGATATTAAACGGTGCGGTGACGATCTCTTTGGCGATAGCCGTTTCGATCTTCGGATCATCCAGACTCCCGCTGAGCGTGAGGGTCGTCGACACCGATCCGTCATTCCCCAGCAGAATATATCCGACCATCGGAACTTTCCCCAATTTAGACCCCAAATCGGTTTTGAGCGTCATTTCTCCCTCGAGAGTTCGGGCATTGATGTCGGCTTTTCCTTCGCCCAGTATTTTCATTTCAGGGGAGTTAAGGGTGAAGTTGTCGACTTTGAGGATTCCTTTCGAGTAAGCAAAGTGTGCATATCCTTCTTGTACGGGAAGCCCTTTGCTGTTGTAATTGGGAAGAGAAAACGTGGTGAGCGAAGGGACGGTATTGATAAACGCCAGAACGTTGTTGAGGACTTTGTAATCTTTGAGCACGGTATTTTCAACGCGCATGATCCCGTCAAACGCTTCACTTCCACCTTTGGCCTGAAACGAGAATTTGCCGCCGTCAAAATCGCTCAGGGCAAAAAGATGTTTCATAAAGGTGTCGTTGAACCCTTTCCCGTCGATAATAAAAGCTCCGTCCCGTATTTTAAGAGTCGCAAGCCCTTCTTCATGCTGCAACGATCCGTTAAAACCATCCTCATCCATTGTCGCATCCAGCGTATCGGCGACGATTTTACGCCCTTTCATAAGATGCAGATACGTATGGGTGGCATGAATGCGGACCGGAGCGGTCTTTTCGCCGGAGGATGCATCCGTTTCGCCGTTGGCGAAAAAAGCGAGGAATTTGAACAGCTCCGGGAGGTTGAGTCCGGTGTTGTTTGCCCGTACATAGGTTCTCTGAGGGGTGTGGTTGATGACAAGCCGGTCGTTGACGCGGATCGTGGAATCGCCGTCTTTATACGATCCGTTAAAACGGTATTGAGAGAGGGGTACATTGTTCACGACAATCAGAGGATAGGGGTAGCGGATGGAGCCGCTAAAACGGTATTGGGAACGCTCACCCGTATAATACAGATGCAAATTGCCGTTATCGATGTGGTAACGTCGAAGCAGAGGAGAACGGCGTGAAAGGAGCGAGATGTCATCCAACGCGATCTGCCATCCTTCCGGTATCGTTGTAAAACGGGCTTTGAGTGCCGGAACGTCGAGACGAATTTCGTTTTCGGCGTTATTGATTTGGAGTTCTGCCGATTCGTTCTGATTGACAAGAGGAGTGATCTTTGGATTCAAAGGGATCATTTTGTTGAGTCGGAACAGCCCTTTTTGCGTATCGGTATTAAATGAACCGGATAGATTCGCTTTGAGCCAGTTTCCGGCGACCGTCTCGATTCCGGCAAAAGAGAGGATATCGTTTTTCCATACGGCTTTAAAAGGAGAAATCAGTATCGGTAGCTGATGGATCGACCATGACGAGGCGTTTGGGGTATCCAGTTTAAATGCGGTGCCGTCGTATTTCATCGCAAGGTTAAAGGGTGCATTCGTTAAAGCGGCATCGTCGAGCCGCAGATGATCGATCTGAAGTTTTATATCGGATTGTTTTTGCGTACCGTCAAAGCGGGCACTAAGCGTTCCTCGGAGTTTATCGGTGATGGCAAAGCGCAGGGGAGAAAGGGCCATGCGCATATTGGCATAATCAAACGCGGTCGTAAACCCTCCGATTCGCAGTGTTTCGCCCATTGCGTTCCACACAGACTCGTGTACCTGGATCGTATCGCCCTGAGGCCTGATTTTATACTCAACCTTCAAAGGACGTGCGGGATCGGCCAAACGCAGATACTTCGGATTTCCCAACGGTGCTACGTGGTACGCCTCGATGGTGACGTTTCCTTCTTCGCGGGTTGCATCGTACATCCCGTGAACGCGGGCATGCGCAAGATTGTCGTTGTATCGGGCGGTGAATCCGTCGAACGTAACGCGGGTAGTGTCAAGTTTGACGATTCCCCCCGACGTATGCAATAAAGTATTTCCTACGAGCAATTCAGAATCAGTCGGAGCAAACGTCCCTTTTGCCGTCGTATCGAGCGTATTCAGATCGATGATGAGATCAAGATTGACGGCGCATTTCCCGGCGACCTGACGGATAGGAAGGTCGATTTCGTAAAAATGGAGCAGACTGAGTATAGGATCGTTCAATTGCGCATTAGAGGTTCGTATCAGAGCGGTGAGTGTTGTATGCGGGGCGGTAAAATCGATCCACAGCCGGCTTTGCTCCGTAGGCAGCGTGTAAAAGCTACCGTTATGAGGGGTAATGTGGAGTTTTCCTTTTGTGAATTTCAGATCGATGACGCCGGATTTGATCGGTTCAAAGCCCTGTGCAAACGTGTATTCTCCGTTTTCTACCGTTGCCGAAGCATAGAGAGAGGAGACGATATCTTCGGGGTTATCGTAGCGGAAGGTCCCCTCGAGTTTATGCAGGACGACGGAGGACGCTTTGGCATAATCGACTACCCACGGTACGACGTCGGGGTCTAGGCCCAAAAAAGCGGTCAACGGCCGGATGGTTGTCAATGCCGCATCGGCTGTTGCGTGGAAATAGAGGGTATCGGTATCGCCTTTGGCCGAAAGACGAATCGCGGGAGTCTGCGGCAGTGTGAGCAACATATCGGCATTCAGGCGCTGTTTCTTCAGATCGAGAGCCAGCCGGAATGAGACGTTTGCGTCGTTTACGGTACAGGCCGGGAGGGAAAAATCAAAAAACTCTTCGGAGAGGGTAAAGCTCCCATGGCATACCGTATTGCCCAAACGAAGCGTAACGGTTCCGGGTGCGTTGCGCGTGTAGTGCAGAGAAGCTTTGGTGTCTCGGTATTGAATCGTATCAACGTCAATGGACTCTATCCAGTGTTTGCTCCATCGGACAACGCGTGGGAGGCGACTGATCGGTTTTAACGTCAGAGGAGTGTCGTCGCCTCGGTATTCGGTTAGATCGATTTTCGCGGCCTTGATAAGGAGCGCATTTTCCCATTTGAGATATAATTTCTCGATTTTAACACCTCCGAAACGGAGATGATCGATCCCAAAACCTTCAACCAAAGCGATAAACGTGAGAAAACCGAGAAAAAAGACCGTTACGAAAAAAAGAACAATACTCTTATGGACATTAGGGATCATTTTGGTGATGATTACGTCTTTCATGAGCTACCTGTTCTCTACTGTCACATCCCCCAAAATTGTCTATATTCCGAAAGGTTCTGTCTTTAAAAGTATATCACACCTCCAGGATGAAGGGGTGAACCTCTACAAGATCGATGCCTTTATTCTTCGAGTTCTCGGACACCCTCAGCAAGGGTGGATCGATCTTAAAGAAGAAAAAATGAGCCGTATCGAGTATCTGTATGCGCTGACTACCGCCAAAGCGGCGACACGGCAGATTACTCTGATCCCCGGTGAGACGACGGCTATTTTCCTGCAACAGCTTGCCGATGAACTCTCGCTTGATCTGGATGCCCTGACAAAAGCCTATCAGCTGCATGCTGCGTACAAGGAGGGGAATTTTGTCCCGGATACTTACAGCATCCCCAATGAAATCGACGAAGAAACGCTGATCCTTCATCTGTTGGACGAGTCTGATAAAACCATGAAAGAGTGGGCGGAGGAGCATAATATCCCCTATACAAAGGAAAAATGGTTACCAATAGTAACAAAAGCATCCGTAATTCAAAAAGAAGCTTCGTCGTTGTCTGATATGCCCTATGTCAGTTCCGTCATCGATAATCGGATCAGAGAAGGGATGAGATTGCAAATGGACGGGACACTTAATTACGGCGAATACTCGCACCAAAAAGTGACGGCTCGTAGAATCAGAACCGATAGAACTCCCTATAATACGTATAAAAACAAGGGTTTACCGCTGTACCCCGTGTGCAATGTCTCACGTGAAGCCATCGATGCAGCATTGCACCCGAAGCAGACGGACTACCTCTATTTCGTGCGGGGCAAAGACGGGGAGCATGTGTATAGTAGTTACTTTTCTACACATAGGCAAAACATAGTAAATGCTACCAAATGAAACATATAGGCAATTTTTTAGTTCCGGAAGGGGTGTAAACGGAGAAAATCGTGAAGTAAGTGTTATGATGACTGTATAAATTTTGCAACCCCAATAGAGGAGATCGCATGGCATCAACAAAAATCATTTGGACGGAAATTGACGAAGCTCCGGCTTTGGCAACGTACTCACTTCTTCCGATCGTAAACGCTTTCACAAACGCAGCAGGTGTTGCGGTTGAAACCAGAGACATTTCTCTTTCAGGTCGTGTTATCGCGACTATGGGCGAATACCTCAAACCCGAACAACGTATTCCTGACTATTTGTCAGAACTCGGTGAATTGACACTGAAAAAAGAAGCAAACATCATTAAGCTTCCGAACATCAGTGCGTCTATTCCTCAGTTGCAGGCAACTATCAAAGAATTGCAGGCAAAAGGGTATGCTCTTCCGGAATATCCAGAAGTAGCGACTACCGAAGAAGAAAAAAAGGTTAAAGAACTGTACAGCAAATGTCTCGGTTCTGCGGTTAATCCGGTTCTTCGAGAAGGTAACTCGGATCGCCGTTGCGCACCGTCAGTTAAAAAATACGCTCAGAAAAACCCGCACAAACTGCGTGATTTCAGTACCGATTCAAAAACGCACGTTGCGCACATGAACGGCGGCGATTTTTACGGCAACGAGAAATCGGTGGTTATGGAAAACGGCGGCGATTTCAAAATCGTTCTGGAAGCCAAAGACGGTTCGGTTACTACCTTGAAAGACGGTTTGAAAGCAGCTCCGGGTGAAGTACTTGACGGTACATTCATGAGCGCTAAAGCGCTCCGTTCATTCATCGCGGAACAAATCGACGATGCTAAAGCAAAAGGTGTATTGTTCTCGGTTCACCTCAAAGCGACGATGATGAAAATTTCCGATCCGATCATGTTCGGTCACTTTGTCACCGTATTCTATAAAGACGTATTCGAAAAACACGCGGCTACGTTCAAAGAACTCGGTGTCAATCCGAACAACGGTTTGGGCGACGTCTATGCAAAAATCAAAAAACTCGATCCTGCGAAACAGGCTGAAATCGAAGCGGATATTCAAGCGGTATACGCGGTTCGCCCTGCGATCGCGATGGTCGATTCAGACAAAGGGATCACCAACCTTCACGTTCCGAATGACGTGATCATCGATGCGTCTATGCCGGTTGTCGTACGTGACGGCGGTAAAATGTGGAATGCGGAAGGAAAAGTACAAGATTGTAAAGCGATCATCCCTGACCGCTGCTACGCAACCTTCTATCAAGTGGCGATCGAAGACTGCCAAAAGAACGGTCAGTACGATGTTACAACGATGGGTAGCGTATCAAACGTCGGTTTGATGGCCCAAAAAGCGGAAGAGTACGGCTCACACCCGACAACGTTCGAAATCCCATGCGATGGAACGGTTAAAGTTCTCGATGCTAATGGAAACGTATTGATGAGCCACAACGTCGAAGCAGGCGATATCTGGCGTATGTCACGTGCCAAAGATATCCCGATCCAAGACTGGGTAAAACTGGCTGTCAGCCGCGCACGTGCAACGAACACACCGGCTATTTTCTGGCTGGATAAAAACCGTGCGCACGATGCGAACATGATCGCCAAAGTCGAAAAATACCTGAAAGATCACGATACGGCCGGTCTTGATATTCAGATCATGGCACCGGCTGAAGCAATGCAGTTCTCGGTTGAGCGTATCCGCAAAGGGCTTGATACTATTTCGGTCACCGGTAACGTTCTTCGTGACTATCTGACCGACTTGTTCCCGATCCTTGAACTGGGTACATCGGCGAAAATGCTTTCAATCGTTCCGTTGCTTGCAGGCGGCGGATTGTTCGAAACGGGTGCGGGCGGATCGGCTCCGAAACACGTACAACAATTCGAGGAAGAAGGTTACCTTCGCTGGGATTCACTCGGTGAGTTCCTGGCACTCGGCGTAAGTCTTGAGCACCTTGCGGCAACGTTCAACAATCCTAAAGCCCAAGTGCTTGCGGAAACATTGGATCAGGCAACCGGTAAAGTGCTTGATTTCAACAAATCTCCTGCCCGTAAAGTAGGACAAATCGATAACCGCGGAAGCCACTTCTATCTTGCGATGTATTGGGCTCAGGCCCTTGCAGAGCAGACCAAAGATGCGGATCTTCAAGCGAAATTTGCTAAAGTAGCAAAAGATTTGACCGAAAACGAAGCAAAAATCAACGAAGAGTTGATTGCTGCTCAAGGAAAACCCCAGGATATCGGCGGTTACTTCCGTCCGGTATTCGAAAAAGCGTCGGCTGCAATGCGCCCGAGCGCAACGCTTAACGCTATCATCGGCGCGATCTGATTTACTGCCGCTTTGGCAGATTTCGGTAAGCGTTTCCCCACAGGCGTTCTGCGGGGCTTGCGATAGCAATTTCCCGGCTTTTAGCCGGAAAATCGTTTTTTATCTTTAGAGAATGCTCTACAGATAAAAGACGATTCAATCGTCTTTCATTGTTCCCTTTGCCGGTATGCTTTCGAGTATTTTCGACAGTCGAAAATAGTGATGAGTATATTGTGGAGCCGGGACGATGCTGATATGACACAAGGAGTACTATTATGGTAAAAGGTAAACGTGTCGGAATCGTAGGAGCAGGAAACGTCGGTTCCACCATCGCTTATTCGCTCGCTATGCTCGGTTCATGCCATGAGATCATTTTGCGTGATAACAAAATCGAAATTGCCAAAGGAAAGGCGCTCGACATGTCTCAGGCTGCCGCTGCGGTGCGAAGCCATACGGTCGTCAGCGTTGCTGAAACGATGGCCGATCTGACGGACTGCGACGTTGTCGTCATTACCGCCGGAAGCCCCCGTTTGCCGGGAATGAGCCGTGATGATTTGTTGATGATCAACGCCAAAGTAACCCGCGAAGTGATTGTGGGGGTAGCTAAATATTCCCCGAACGCGATCGTCATTATGGTTTCCAATCCCCTTGATGCGATGACGTATGTCGCGCTCAAAGACAGCGGATTTGACCGCAACCGCGTTATCGGCATGGCCGGAGTTCTTGACAGCGCCCGCATGGCGGCGTTTATCCAGGAAAAACTCGGATACGGCGGCGGACAGATTCGTGCGTCGGTTATGGGCGGACACGGCGACGACATGGTTCCGTTGCCGCGTTATTCAACGGTTGCGGGCGTGCCGCTTTCGGACGTTTTAACCAATGAGCAGATCGATGAGATCGTTCAGCGTACCCGAAAAGGGGGAGCGGAAATCGTTGCGCTTCTGCAGACCGGATCGGCGTATTACGCTCCGGCCAAAGCGACGGCTATCATGGTCGAAGCGATTTTGAAAGATACCAAACAGATCCATCCGTGTGCCGTTTATCTCGAAGGCGAATACGGTTTTAGTGACGTCGTGAGCGGTGTTCCGGTCATGTTGGGCGCCAACGGTGCGGAAAAAATCATCGAAGTGACGCTGAATGATGCTGAAAAAGAGATGTTTGCCCGTTCGTGTTCATCCGTACAGTCGTTGATTGACACGCTCAATGCCAATAAATTTTTTGAAGGAGCCAAATAATGAGTTATCGCATCGAAAAAGATACGATGGGTGAAGTTCGCGTCCCGAACGATACCTACTGGGGGGCGCAGACACAGCGTTCTTTGGAAAACTTCCAAATCGGCGAAGAGAAAATGCCGTATGAAATTACCCGCGCATTTTCCTATTTGAAAAAAGCGGTTGCGTTGGTCAACTGTGATCTGGGGATGCTCAGCAAAGAAAAAGCCGATGCGATTGCTCAAGCGGCCGATGAGATGCTTTCAGGCAAGCTGGATGCGCACTATCCGCTTGTCGTATGGCAAACGGGATCAGGCACCCAATCGAACATGAACAACAACGAAGTGTTGGCGTCACGCGCAACTGAAATTTTGGGCGGCGATTTCCGCACCCAAAAACTGGTTCACCCGAATGATGACGTCAACAAGTCTCAAAGTTCGAATGACACGTATCCTACGGCATTGCACGTAGCGGCGGTAATTGCGGTAGAAACGCGTCTTCTTCCGGCGATTGAGCACCTGCGCAAAACGTTGGTTGCAAAATCGGAAGAGTTTAGCGACATCGTCAAAATCGGGCGCACCCATTTGCAGGACGCGACTCCGCTCACGTTGGGTCAAGAGATCAGCGGTTGGGTAGAGATGCTTAACAAATGCGAAAAAATGGCAAAAGATTCGCTTGAATCGGTTCGCGAACTGGCACTCGGCGGTACGGCCGTCGGTACGGGCCTGAATGCCCATCCGGAACTCGGTACACGTGTTGCGACCAAATTGAGCGAACTCACGGGCCATCAGTTTGTCACGGCTCCGAACAAATTCCATGCCCTGACAAGCCACGATGCACTGGTATTCGCACACGGCGCGCTTAAAGCGCTGGCGGCGGACATGATGAAAATCGCCAACGACGTGCGTTGGCTGGCTTCCGGTCCGCGCTGCGGCATCGGCGAAATCACGATTCCTGAAAACGAGCCGGGATCGTCGATCATGCCGGGTAAAGTTAACCCGACCCAAAGCGAAGCGGTAACGATGGTTGCCTGCCAGGTTATGGGGAATGATGCGTGCATCGGATTTGCAGCAAGCCAGGGGAATTTCGAACTTAACGTATTCAAACCGGTCATCGCATACAACTTTTTGCAGTCGGTACGATTGCTGGCGGATTCGATTGTATCGTTCAACGACAACTGTGCCGTCGGAATCGAGCCTGTACGCGAGCAGATCGATCATTATCTGAACAACTCGTTGATGCTGGTTACGGCGCTCAATCCGTACATCGGATATGAAAATGCGGCGAAAATTGCCAAAACGGCCCACAAAGAAAACTCCACGCTTAAAGAGACGGCGATCAAGCTCGGTCTTTTGACTGCCGAAGAGTTTGATAAATATGTCGTCCCCGAAGAGATGACAAAACCGATAGCGTAAATCTAAAACAGGAGGAATTGGATGAATATTCACGAATATCAAGCAAAAGAATTATTCAAAAAATACAATGTGCCCACACCACGCGGACACATCGCTTTCACACCCGACGAAGCGGTAAAAGCGGCTCAGGAACTGGGCGGAAGCATTTGGGTTGTCAAAGCACAAATCCATGCGGGTGGACGCGGTCTCGGCGGCGGCGTCAAACTTGCGAAATCAACTGCCGAAGTGCGTGATTTGGCAAGCCAAATCCTCGGGATGCAGCTTGTAACGCATCAAACGGGTCCTGAAGGTAAACTGGTTCAAAAAGTTTACATCGAAGAGGGTGCAGACATCAAAAAAGAGTACTATCTCGGTATGGTACTCGACCGTGCATCGGAAATGCCGATCATGATGGCATCGACTGAGGGCGGTATGGAGATTGAAGAGGTTGCTCATAAATCTCCCGAAAAAATCATCAAGGTCGCGATCGATCCGTTGACCGGATTTCAATCGTTTCACGGACGCAAACTGGCGTTCGGCCTTGGGCTGGCGGTTGAAGAGATCAATACGTTCATCAAATTCGCTTCTGCGCTTTACAAAGTGTACATGGATCACGATGCGGAAATGATCGAGATTAATCCGTTGATTAAAACGGGAGACGGTAAATTCCTCGCACTCGATGCGAAAATGGGCTTTGACAACAATGCGTTGTATCGCCAGTCTCAAGTCAACGAAATGCGTGATCTGAGCGAAGAAGAGCCGACTGAGATTGAAGCGGGAAAATACGGCCTCAGCTATATTAAACTCGACGGTGACGTCGGATGTATGGTTAACGGTGCCGGTCTTGCGATGGGTACGATGGATACCATCAACTACGAAGGAGGCCGTCCGGCCAACTTCCTCGACGTGGGCGGCGGAGCTTCTGCGGAAACGGTTGCCAAAGGGTTTGAGATCATCCTCAAAGACCCGAACGTCAAAGCGATTTTTGTCAACATCTTCGGTGGTATCGTTCGTTGTGACCGCGTTGCCAACGGTATTCTCGAAGCGACCAAACTGACCAAAGTCGATGTACCGGTCATCGTCCGTCTGGACGGAACCAATGCGGATGAAGCCGCGGATATTCTTAACAATGCCGGTATCTCGAATATCGTCGCGGCAACTGACCTTGCCGACGGTGCGCGCAAAGCCGTAGCAGCAGCGAAAGGAGCTTAATTAATGTCAATTTTGGTTAACAAAGATACAAAAGTAATCGTTCAGGGTTTCACCGGTAAAGAAGGAAGTTTCCACGCCGAGCAATGCATGGCGTACGGAACCAAAATCGTCGGGGGAGTTACTCCGGGCAAAGGCGGTCAAGAACACCTCGGACAGCCTGTTTTTAATACGGTAGCCGATGCGGTAGCCAGCACGGCTGCGACGGTTTCTATGATTTTCGTTCCGCCGGCTTTCGTTGCCGATGCGGTTATGGAAGCGGCCGATGCGGGCATTGAACTGGCCGTCATCATCACCGAAGGCGCTCCGGTCAAAGACATGATGTACGCCAAAGCGTACGCAACCAAGAAGAATATGATGACCATCGGGCCAAACTGCCCGGGTATCATCACGGCGGATGAATGCAAAATCGGGATTATGCCGGGCTTCATTTTCAAAAAAGGGAATGTCGGACTGATCTCTAAATCAGGGACGTTGACCTACGAATCTGCCAATCAGGTCGTGAAAGAAGGTTTCGGTATCACCACTGCGGTCGGTATCGGCGGCGACCCGATCATCGGTCTTAGCTACAAACAGCTTCTTCCGATGTTCGAAGCGGATCCTGAAACAAAAGCGATCGTCATGATCGGTGAAATCGGGGGCGACCTAGAGATTCAGGCTGCCGAGTTCATCAAGCATAACATTACCAAGCCCGTCGTCGCGTTTATCGCGGGTCAAACGGCTCCTAAAGGTAAGCGTATGGGGCATGCCGGTGCGATTATCTCCGGAAGCGCCGGTACGGCACAGGAAAAAATGGCGGCACTTGAAGCGGCAGGCGTAAAAGTCGTCGTTTCACCTGCGGACATCGGTAAAGCTGTTGCGGAAGTAATGGGAAGATAATCATGATCCAGAGCTTCGAAGTTGCCAACATTCGCTGCGGAGGATGCTCCGCAACGATTACGAAAGCGTTAGAAGAAGCCGGATTCATAGAGGTCAGTATCGACCTCTCGTGCGAGCCTCGTAAAGTAACAGCAGAGATTGCCGACGAGGCGCAATCAGCACAGTTTAAAGCAATTTTAAGAAGTCTCGGTTATCCTCTGCACAATGAGGAAACGGGCTCTTTGGATAATGCCGCGTTGAAAATGAAAAGTTTCGTTTCATGTGCGATAGGTAAATTCAGTGAAGCAAAGGAGAAATAGATGAGCGTTATTATGAAAGCGCCGGAAAATACGCCGGTTTGGGTAAATACTCAACGCTGTAAAGCGTGTGATATTTGTGTATCGGTATGTCCGTCAGGCGTACTTGGAATGCGTTACGACAAAACGTCGACACTGGGTGCTATGATCTCTATTGATCACCCGGAAAGCTGCATCGGTTGTAATGAATGTGAACTTTCATGCCCCGATTTCGCGATTTATGTTGCGGACAAAAGCGAATTCAAATTCGCGAAACTGACTGATGATGCGAAAACGCGTCAAGCGGCGGTTATTGCCAACAACTATATGTCTTTAGATCAAGAAGGAGTGAAATAATGGCACGAGAAGTAATTTCTACAGGTAACGAATTAGCTGCACACGCGGCATTTGATGCCGGATGCGTGTTTTTCGGCGGATACCCGATCACTCCGTCTTCCGAAGTCATGCACGAGATGTCTGACCTTCTGCCGACTGTCGGTGGAAAATTCATCCAGATGGAAGATGAAATTGCCGGTATCTCGGTAGCGCTCGGTGCATCTATGTCCGGTGCAAAATCGATGACAGCAACCTCAGGGCCGGGAATTTCGCTTAAAGCGGAACAAATCGGTTTGGGCTTTATTGCCGAAGTACCGCTTGTTATCGTTAACGTAATGCGCGGTGGCCCTTCGACCGGTCTTCCGACACGTGTGTCACAAGCGGACATCGGTCAGGCACAATACCCGACTCACGGTGACTATGCATCGATCACATTGTGTGCGGGTTCACTCGAAGAGTGCTACACGCAAACGGTTCGTGCATTCAACTTGGCCGAAAAATACATGACTCCGGTATTCATGCTGTTGGATGAAACGGTCGGTCATATGCACGGTAAAGCGGTTCTTCCTGATCTGGAAGAAGTTAAGGCTTCTATCGTAAATCGCAAACGCTTCGACGGAAAACCCGAAGATTATCGTCCGTATGACGTTCCGATGAATACCCCTGCGGTACTCAATCCGATGTTCGAAGGGTATCGCTACCACGTAACGGGTCTTCACCACGGTCCAACCGGATTCCCGACTGAAGATGCGGCACAGTGCCAGTTCAACATCGAACGCCTTGTCGGTAAAATCAATACCGTTGCGGCAGAAAACGACGGACTGGATGATGAAGCCGATTACGAAGAGTTTATGCTCGACGACGCGGAAGTATGTTTGATCGCGTACGGTTCAATCAGCCGCGGTGCGAAAGAAGCGGTTATGAAACTCCGTGCAGAAGGTATTAAAGCAGGTCTTTTCCGCCCGATCATGATTTGGCCGAGCCCCGCGAAGAAACTCAAAGAGATCGGTCAGAAATTCGACAAGATTTTCGTTACCGAGCTGAACATGGGTCAATACCTCAAAGAGATCGAACGTGTAACGGGACGCAGCGATTTCGGTACGCTTCACAAAGCTAACGGCCGCCCTATCGCGCCGCTTGAAATGGTAGCAAAAGTTAAGGAGATGTTCTAATGGCTTTCAATTACGATCAATACTTACGTGTAGATAAAATGCCGACACTCTGGTGTTGGGGTTGTGGCGACGGTGTTATCCTCAAAGCGTGTATCCGTGCCATCGAAAAAATGGGATGGGACATGGATAAAGTGTGTGTCGTATCCGGTATCGGCTGTTCAGGACGTTTCAGCTCATATATCAACTGTAATACGGTTCATACGACCCACGGTCGTACAGTTGCGTACGCTACTGGGATCAAACTGGCGCGTCCTGACGCCCACGTTATCGTTGTAGCGGGTGACGGTGACGGTCTTGCGATCGGTGGTAACCACACGATTCACGGTTGCCGCCGTAACATCGATCTGAACTTCATTTTGATCAACAACTTCATCTACGGGTTGACTAACTCGCAGATTTCTCCGACAACTCCGCAGGGTATGTGGTGTGTATCGGCGCAAAACGGAAACATCGATCCTACGTTCGACGCATGTAAACTCGCTATCGGTGCGGGTGCATCTTTTGTAGCGCGTGAGACGATGCTTGATCCGAAAAAACTTGAGAAAATTTTTGTAAAAGGGTTCTCTCATAAAGGTTTCTCGTTCTTTGACATTATGTCAAACTGCCACATCAACCTCGGCCGTAAAAACAAAATGGCCAATGCGATGGAAAACCTTGAATGGATCGACAGCATCACTACCCCGTTGAAAAAATGGGAAGCGTTGTCACCGGAAGAGCAGTTGAACAAATTCCCGACCGGCGTATTGCGTGAAGTAGAGCAGGCGGAGTATTGCGAGCTTTATGACATGGTTATCGAAGCGGCACAGGGCAAACGTGCGAAAATCACGCAAGACGATTTTGCGAAAAAAATCTAAGGAGAAACCATGAGACATACGATACGATTTACAGGCGTCGGTGGACAAGGGGTTCTTCTCGCCGGTGAAATCATGGCGGCAGCTAAAATCAAGATGGGCGGGCACGGCTTGAAAACAGCTACCTATACTTCTCAGGTTCGCGGCGGAGCCACGGTTGTTGACATTACGCTTGACGACAATGAGATTTTCTACCCGTACGCAAACGAAGGCGAGATCGATTTCATGCTTTCCGTTGCAGACGTGAGCTACCAACAGTTCAAAAACGGCGTTAAGCCGGGCGGTATTATCGTCGTTGAGCCGAATCTGGTTCACCCTACGGACGATGACCGCAAAAAATGGCACATAGTAGAGATCCCCATCATTACGATTGCCAAAGAAGAAGTCGGAAACGTTATCACCCAATCGGTTGTTGCGCTTGCGATTACCAACGAATTTACCGGTGTTCTTGACCCGGATACGTTGAAAGAAGTCATGCTGTCGAAAGTTCCTAAAAAAGTGCACGACGTCAATAACAAAGCATGGGACCTCGGTATCAAATACGCGAAAGAAGCGAAAGCCAAAGCGTAATCCCGTTTCCCTCTCTTTTCCCGCTCAGGCGGGAGAAGTTCCCGCATACACGTATCTTCATTCTCCTCCTTATTTTCTATCTTTTGATAAAAGTGATATGACTGTTTTATTTTGTTTTTTTATCCAAATATTTTGTCTGAAAAGTGGACTTTTTAATTAAAATTAATTATAATATATGGACATGGTCAAAATAAAGGACGGTTATGCGCGAGTTCGAACACATGAGTTCTGTTATCGATGCTATCCGATTTGACAAAACTCTTGTCGATTTTTTTGAACGGCAACGCGACGCAATCCTCAATAAATGGCTTGATTACCCCGTTCTGAATGCTATCATCGACTCTTTGGGGTACAGCAAAGAAGACTATCACACCAAGATCGCATCGGGTGTATTTAATAATTTCTACAGAATTCTCTGCGGAGAGAGACAGCCGGGAGACTGCCCCGTCATGCGCTCCGTCGTCAATGAATTCTACGAAATGGGTCTGACCGTTGAAGACGTTTTTATGAGCTGTACGGCATTTAAAAATACCCTTCTTTTATTTCTGGACGACTACGGCGTTAGCGATATCAAAAAACATGCTGCGAATGTTATGATGGTTTTGGATCATAACGTGTACGGCGTCCTTTCCGTTTACAGTGAAATGAAATGCGCACGCGACGAGGAGCTGGCCTTCCGCAACCGCATTATCCAGGAAAATGTCCTCTATACCCGTACGGGGACGGACGGAGTCATCGTCGAGGTGACGGACGCATTTTGCAAACTGAGCGGTTACGATAAAAAGGAACTCATCGGCAATACCCATTCGGTATTCAAGCATCCCGATGTCGAGCCGAGCGTCTACAGCGGGTTGTGGGAAACGATCACCTCTGGCGAAGTGTGGAAAGGCAATCTCCCCAACCGGCGGAAAAACGGGAGCACCTTCATCACTACGGCCCGAATCGTTCCCGTCTACGATTCCGAGGGAAAAATCATCGAATATATGGCTTTCCGTAACGACATTACCTCCGATGAACTGGCGAAAATCGATCCGTTGACGGGACTGTATAACCGCAGGGAACTGGACGCTATTTTTCAAGACCTGCATATGAACGCGATAGCCAAAAATGAACCGCTCGCAATCATTCTTGCCGATATCGACCATTTCAAATCGATTAACGATACGTACGGGCACAAAGAAGGCGATGATGTGATCGTGCGCTTTGCCGGGCTGTTGCGTTCATGTACCCGAAACAGCGACGTCTGTGCGCGGTGGGGCGGGGAAGAGTTTATCGTCTTTTTGCCCTGCACCGAGCTTAGTACCGCGTTCGAGATCGCCGAGCGGATACGTCAGGCCGCATTGAGCGATCTGCACATCGACGAGCATATCATCAGCTGTTCGTTCGGTGTAGCGGTGCCGGAAAAAGGGGAAACGACCGACGATCTATTCAAACGGGTGGACGGATACCTGTACCGTGCCAAAGAAAACGGCAGAAATCAAAGCGTGACGCAGCGGACTAATCCCTCTCTAAACCTATTTCACCTATAATGTCTGCAGGTACAACAGGTGATAGCTTGAGCCACAAACTCAAGAGGTAAAGTCCGGGCTGCTGTAGGACACGGTTTCATCTAACGGATGGCCACGGTAACGTGAGGGATAGTGCAACAGAGAGTAGACCGCCTCGCAAGAGGTGAGGGTGAAACGGCGGGGTAAGAGCCCACCAGTCTCATAGGCAACTATGGGAGCTATGTAAACCCAACCGCGCAGCAAGAAACAGATGGTTAGCGTCCTACATTGCTATTGTTTCGCTAGAGGCCCTGAGCGATCAGGGCAGTAGATTAATTATCGCCATATCCAGAACCCGGCTTACGTTGTGCCTGCCTTCATCATTGAAATCCAACCAAATGATATATCAAGTCTGTTATGAAGAGTATTCAGTGTCGAAACACTGGATTAGAGGGATGGCTTGGCTGCCTTTTTGTTATTTCTCACGATGAAATGCATAAAAGCCACGTACAGATACGCAAAGAAATTCCACCACCACCATTGAAACAAGGTTGCCCATTCGACTTGGTAATAGCCTAGTATTTTGAAAATACAGAAGTAGATGATGACCCAGAACAGTGCGGCGTGCAGCATCATCCAGTAATTCAACCAGTGCAATTTCATATAACGTGCCTTTTAAAAAAGCAGCATTATATCAAAAAAGAGGGAGCGTACTGACGTCTCCTACCGTATGAAATCGATGCACAGCACGAATGACTGATCCTCAATCTCTATTTTCCTCGCATAGGTACAACACAGGTTACCTGTCGCCAGTGAGACATAATTGCCTGTCAGATAATATTGGTTCATCGAATCGAGAGTGCGGACATAATACTCTTTGCGTGAGTGGTCGCTTCCATGCTCCATAGGCTCGAAAAAAGAGCGCGTGTTGCCCAGTAGAAGGGTCGGGCCGACCTGCCGGGCCGAGGCGTTGATGAGATAGAGGGTTTCGATGTTGGATACGGCATCGGCGATCGGTCTGAGGGTGTGTTCCCATCCGGAGATATCATTCAAAGAGGCGATGCTCTCCTGGAAAATCTGGCACAGCGATTCGCCCTGATGGCGGAGTGCCTCGTTGTACGCATGGGTATCAGCGTGCAGACGGTCGCAGTAGGATTTGAGCAGATCGATTTGTCCTCGGAAGTTGTCGCATACGGGGTTCGCGCTCGGTCGGGAGAACCAAAATCCCTGAATCAGCGTAGCCCCGGCGTGCTTGGCAAAGCCCGCTTCTTCAAGTTCCTCGACCCCTTCCGCGAGAGCGATCGCGCCGATATTGGTACTCATGCGGCAGATGGCGTGGACGATCTCCTGATGGATATGGTTCGATCCGATATTGCTCATGAGGGAGCGGTCGATTTTGATGATATTGGGGCGCACGACTCCAAGGCGATCAAAGCTCGAGCTGCCGATTCCGAAATCGTCCAGTGCGATATTGAAGCCGAGATTGCGGTAATGGGTGCAGAAAGCTTCGAGTTTTTCGGTGTCGTGGATTTCGTCTTCTTTGATTTCAAGGACGATGTTGCTGAAAGGGATGCCGTGACGACTTAGAAGCCCGTCGAAGAGATAAGACCCCGGTTCGAAGGAATCGATGAGTTTTGATTCGAAATTTACAAACAGCAAAAGGCGTTTGTTCTCTTGCCAGAGAGGGAAAAACGATTCGATGGCGAGGTGACGGGCAAGGCGGTCGAGCTCGACGTTGAGGCCTTCCTCGGCAGCTTCGTCGAAAAGAAGCCCAGGAGGGATCAGCGTACCGTCCGAAGAGATCCCCCGTATCAAGGCTTCCACGCCGAAGAAGGTGCGTCCCCTAACGGAAATGATGGGTTGGAAATGGATGATGAGACGTCTGTTTTCCAGTATTTCCTTGATCCTGCTCATTCCGGTCCTCCCTGATGCAATATATTAGGAATGCGATAATACTGTTTTATTCTTACCCGGTATGCAGGACGATGATTAAAAAATAGGCAGGTGTGTTCGTACTTCCGTGCATTCAGGGCTTTGGCGTCAAGAGCTCCGTAGCGACTTGGCCGAGGATTTTGGTATAATGGGATACTTACATAATGCGCCTAGGAGTTTACATGGAGTGCGAGTTTCCGACCGTCAATGCAACGAATGACGAGATAAAAGCAATTTTCAACGACGTGAAGACCATCGCCGTCATGGGTCTTTCTCCCGATTCGACCAAAGACAGTTACCGCGTCGCCGAATATCTCAAAAACGCAGGTTACACGATCATCCCCGTCTATCCCAAAGAAGAGACGATTTTAGGGGAAAAGGTCTACCGTTCGCTTGCCGAGATTCCGTGTGCGGTCGATATGGTCAATATTTTCCGTAAACCCGATGCGCTGAATCCTATTGCCGACGCCTGCATACAACGCGGCGACGTCAAAGTGTTTTGGGCGCAAAAAGGGATCGTCAACAACGAAGCGGCTGAAAAAGCGAAAGCGGCGGGAATGCGCGTCGTGCAGAATCACTGTACGATGGTCGAACATCGTTTGATCCAAGCATAAAAGGGAACCATTGATCGATTTAACTACTATTTATCAAGCCAATGAACGGATCAAAGGGGTCGTCGTCGAAACCCCGTTTGCCTATGCCCCAAGACTCAGCGAAGAGTGCGGCTGCGAAATTTATCTCAAAAAAGAGAACCTGCAAGTGACCGGTGCGTTTAAAATCCGGGGTGCTTACAACAAAATCGCGACGTTGAGCGAATCCGAACGCGCTCAAGGGGTCATCGCGGCGAGTGCGGGAAATCACGCGCAGGGTGTCGCGATGGCGGCTCAAATTTTCGGAATCAAGGCGTTGATCGTCATGCCCGAATCGACCCCTCTGACCAAGATCAACGGCGTGCGCTACTACGGTGCCGAGGTCATTTTGGCCGGAAGCAACTACGACGAAGCGTATGCGTATGCGTCCGCGTACGGCCAAGAGCACGCCATGGTGTTCGTCCATCCGTTCGCCGATGAGGCCGTTATGGCCGGGCAGGGGACGATTGCGCTGGAGATGCTCGAAACGTGTCCCGATTTGGATGCTATAGTGATTCCCGTCGGCGGCGGGGGATTGATCTCGGGAATGGCGTCGGCGATCAAAGCCCTCTCTCCGCAGACGAAAGTGATCGGCGTTAGTGCGCAGGGTGCTCCGGCGATGAAAGAGTCTTTTGATGCGAAACAGCCGATCGACAGTACGTCGGTACGGACGATTGCCGACGGTATCGCCGTTCGCGACACCTCCGATATTACGCTGGGACATATTTTGGAGACGGTCGATCAGATCGTCACCGTCGATGACGAAGAGATCGCCAACGCGATTCTGTTTTTGCTGGAACGCCAAAAACTGGTTGTCGAAGGAGCGGGCGCCGCAGGTGTCGCCGCGATGCTGCACGGCAAGCTCGACGAACTCAAAAACAAAAAAGTCGGGATTGTCCTCAGCGGCGGGAATATGGACGTCACGCTGCTTTCCGTCATCATCGAAAAAGGGCTTATCAAATCGGGCCGCAAGATGAAAGTGACGGTGACGCTGGTGGACAAACCGGGTGCATTGATGCAGTTGACCGAAATGCTGCAGTCGCTGAATGCCAATATCGTTCACATCGCCTATGACCGTACCTCTACGACATTGGCGTACGGCGATGCCAACGTTACTATCCATCTGGAAACCAAAGGCAAAGAGCACCAAGATCATATCCGCACCATGCTCAAAGAACACCGCTATCTCAGCAGCGAAGAGCATTAAGAGGGCGGGGAGATGGAATTATTAAAATTATTTAATATCAAGCAACCCATCCTCCTGCTTAAAACCCTCTCCAACGGAGATTTGGGGATGATCGATGCCGGCAATAGTCTACGCATCGCATCGTCCGATACCTACAAGCTCGTCAGCGGATTCAAAACCAACATTCAACACGAACGTTTTTTCGGTTCGCACGTCGACATTTCGTTTAATGCGGCATATTCATGCTCGGTCATCCCGGGGACGAATCAGGCGGCGTTGTTCAGCATTCCCGGAAAAGCGCTCGTTCACAAACTCGGCCGGCACAAAGGGGAGATCGAAAGCGTCGCCATCGATCCCAACAACCGCTACTGCGTCACCTGCGGGCAAGACGGGAAAGCGTCTGTGTGGGTCATAAAAACGGGACGGCTCGCGTTCGTGATGCCTCCGCACGTCGATTACATTACGACCGTATCGTTTAACGAAAAAGGGCAGTGGATCGCGACGGGCAGCTTTGATCGAACGATCCATGTACTCAATCTCGGAATCATGAAGCAGCCTATTCTGCTGCGGGGACACGGCAGCGTCATCATTAAAATCATCTTTCTCCCCGAAGGGAAGCTTTTGTCGGTCGATAAAGAAGGGGGACTGATCCTCTGGGACTTTCACAGCGGCCAGATCATCAAACGCCTGAGCAAGATGAACGATGAAGTGTGTTCGATGTGCGTGAGCAGCGATTACCGTTTTGCCTTCGTCGGAACCAAACTCGGCTATGTCGGACTTTACGATCTGCAGAACATGGAGCCGGTCACGCAGCGTTATATCAAAGAGAGCGAGCCGGTATCCGCATTGGCATTCATGAGAGATCCGTACCGTTTGGCGGTCGGAACGGCCGGAGGAAATGTCCGCATCTACTCGCTGTTCGGCAACGAAGAGGAGTATATGGCGCAGCTGCGCGAGCGCCAGTACAAAACCTTTTACAACGAACTGAACAACAATCCTATTCTGCAGTATTCCAAAGCATACGAGGCTGCGGAACGGGTATGGGACGACGTCGTCAACAAAGCGCGGGAACTTCTGGACAAGAACGAGCGCGCAAAAGCCAAAGAATTGCTCGATCTTTTCGCGGGGATTTCCCAAAAAAATGCGTTTGTTCTTCAGCTGCTGCGCGATTACGAAAAGTACGCCCAGTTCAAAACGAACGTGCAGGAAGAGCGGTTTGCATTGGCGTATTCGTTGGCGAACCAGTGCCCGGCGTTTAAAGATACCGAGCTGTACCGGAATATGGAAGCGCGGTGGCAAAAAGCATTCGCCAAAGCGCAGGAACTGATCATGGGAGCCAACGGCGAAGAACAGGCCAGAGCCGCACTGTCCCAGTTTCGCGGCATCTCATCGAAAACGGTGCTGATTCAGCAGCTTTTTGAAAAGCGGCGTATGTATGAATATTTCAAGCGGGTGATCATGCAGCGCGACTATGTCAAATTTTTCGATTTGGTGAAGCGCCATCCGTTTCTCAAAGAGTTTGTCGAATACACGGCGGTTTTGGAATATGCCGACAAACTCTACATTCAAACGAGCAGGGCGTATGCCGCAGGAGATTACGCAGCGGCGCAAAACGGGTGCGACATATTGGTCGCCTTTCCCGATTATGCTCAGGAAATGCATAAAATGTCCGAAACGATGAAGATCAAACACCTGTTTCTCAATGCGGTTGCCACAAATAACATCGTGAACGCGTTTTCCTACCTCGGATCTTTCCCATTTTTGTACGAAACTCCCGAGGCGCAGGAACTCGAACAGCAGTGGAATCAGGCGGTTGATGAAGCGCAGACGCATGCCGCCAAAGGGGAACCGCGCGAAACGCTGGCGGCATTTGACGCGTATCGGACCGTGCGAGAGAAATACGCAGCGATAGGGGTCGTGATGGAACAGGCCTACTGCGTTCAGTTGGAGCATAAAATAGCACTGCATGCACCGCTGCAAGCGATTGAGACCGGCATCCGCCACTACGTCAGAATCTTTGGTATCGATGAGGGGATCCGGTCGGTATGGCACTATCTCAAACTGGAGTACGAGAGCAGCCTGGATCTGGAAACACTCCATCAGGGTTCACTCGAGTCCTGGACCCCGCTGATGCGGATCGACGATATTACGGCTCGTCCGTGATTGCCGTTGATTTGGGGTCGAATACGATCCGTTTTGTCGAATTCGACGGGATAAAATGGGGAAGAAGTTTCGAGAAAATCGTCCGCACGGCCGAAGGGCTGCATGAGACGCAGCGCATCGGTTCGCATGCGATAGAACGGATTGTCGCCGCGATAGCCGAAGCGCGCGAACACCTCGATTTTACATCGCAGGCGGTTGTCGCGTACACGACGGCGGCGATGAGGCTGGCCCTCAATGCGTCCGAGGCGATAAACGCGATTGAGGCGGGCAGCGGCATCCGATTCATCCCCATAGACGCGCAAAAAGAAGCAAACCTGACACTCTCGGCGGTCAGATACCGTCTGCATAAGCTGGGGATGAAGGCTGAGCCGTTTATCTTGGCCGATATCGGAGGCGGTTCGACCGAACTGATACGGTACGAAAACGGACAAAGTTCCGCCATCAGCCTCGATACGGGGATCGTGACCCTCTCGGAACGCGCCGATTCGGACGTTGCTCTGCAAAAAAGGATTGATGATTTCAAAAATGATGTTCGCGCCTCTTTAGACCGCACGGAGGCTACTTTTGTCCTGACCGCCGGAACTCCGACGACGATAGCGGCGTATCTCAACGGCATGGATTATGAGACCTACGACCCCGAACGGATCAACGGGTATCGTCTTCGATTGGAAGAGTGTTACCGCGTGTATGGCGAACTGCTGGCTATGGATGAGGATGAGAGGGTGCGTTATGTCGGAGTGGGACGCGAAAACCTCATTATCGCAGGTATATTGATGGTCACCGCGCTATATGAAACGTTGGGATGCGAGGAGGCGATCATTGTCGATGACGGCTTGCGAGAGGGAATAGCGCTGGAGTATTATAAGACGCAGGATTTAAAATCGTTATAATACTATATTTACGGAGTATAATAAGGTAAAATACTCTTGTAGAAGGATAAGGCGTATGCAGAAGCTATTGGACCACCCCTTTAATAAGAAGATATTGCCATACGCGTTACTGGTGCTCGGCACTCTTTTGAGTCTTATGGCTTTTTGGTTCGGAAACGAGCATTTGAAAGAGAAAGAACGTCTTCGCTTTGAAACCGTCGCCAAACAGGCAACGTTGCTGGTCAAGTCACGGATGGATGCTTACCGCCAAACCTTGTATGCGGGGGCCGGATTGTACGATGCTTCGGCCAATGTCGAGCCAAACGAATGGCTGGCGTTTACCAATGCACTTAAAATCAATCAGAATTTCCCCGGTATTCAGGGATTTGGGTTTACCCGTGTCGTGGAGTCGGACGGGAAACTTGGATTGCGTACGGCGATCACGTATTTGGAACCGTTGGATGAACGCAACCTGCGTGCCATCGGCTATGACATGTATTCTGAAAAAGTACGTCGTGAAGCGATGACCCGGGCCGTTATGACAGGGCGGGCCGCGGCAAGCGGCAAAGTACGTCTGATTCAGGAAAACACGATCGATGAACAGGCCGGTTTTTTGATATATGTTCCGGTCTATCGCAAAGGGATGGCGCTGGAGACGAAAGCGCAGCGCATGGCTGCGATCAGGGGATTCGTTTATGCTCCGTTCAGGATAAATGACCTTATGAGAGCTGTATTCGGGGATCATTACGATGATCTGGCATTTGAAATATACGACGGCGATACGACGGAGCCGAATCTGTTGCTTTCACGAAATTTTTCGGCTGCCGGCGCACACGCGATGACGGTTGAAAAACGGATTGATGTCGGCGGAAGGACATGGACGCTTCGTTTCAAACCGCTGCATGGCTTTACAAAGGAAGCGGAGACGAGTTTTCCTTGGTTGGTTCTTTTGCTTGGGATGTTGCTCACCTTTGCCATCTTTGAGGTGGTGCGCTCATTGCTTCGGACAAAAGAGCAGGCGCAGCGATTGGCGGAAAAAATGACCGAAAAGCTTTCCGCTTCCGAAGAACGGCTTCGTTTTGCTTTGGAAGGGACAGGGGACGGCATTTGGGACTGGAACGTAGTGACAAACAAGGTCTTTTTTTCCAAACGCTGGAAAGAGATGCTGGGATTTTCTGAAGACGAAATCAAAGGAAGCCTCAAAGAGTGGGAAGAACGTGTCCATCCGGATGATATTGCCAAGGTTCTTCGAGACGTACAAGACCATTTGGACGGCAAAACCGAGATGTATACCAATGAGCACAGAGTCCGGTGCAAAGACGGCACCTACAAGTGGATTTTTGACCGGGGAGTCGTTGCGGAGAGGGACAAACACAACCGTCCGATTCGGATGGTAGGGTCTCATACCGACATCAGCGAACCCAAAAGAATCGAAGCAGAACTGATGGTTGCGAAAGAGCGGGCAGAAGCCGCCAACACAGCGCTGAAGCTCAAAAGCGAAGAACTCGAAAAGCTGTCGATGCATGATGGTCTTACGCGTATTCCGAATCGTCGTTATTTTGATGAGATCTATGAAAAAAGGTATAAAGAAGCGCTCCGGGATGCGAAACCGCTTGCGATCATTATGGTCGACGTTGATCATTTCAAAAATTTCAATGACCATTACGGGCATGCGCAAGGCGATGAATGTCTTATCAAAATCGCCGATGCGCTTCAAAAGACTCTCAAGCGACCTAGTGACTTTGTTGCGCGATACGGCGGAGAAGAGTTTGTCGTTCTTTTGGCAGACATCGATGAAGAAGGGATGAAAACGGTAGCGGAACATCTGGTGGATTCGGTTCGGAATCTGAACATTCCGCACGCCTTCTCATCTGCCGCGCCGTATGTCACGATAAGCGTCGGTGCGGCATTTTTTCATGCGCCGCTCGAGAAGAAAAAAGAGCTGCTTAAACGGGCGGATGAAGCGATGTACCGATCCAAAGAGAACGGCAGAGACCGATATACCTGCTACGCGTAAGTAGATGATTCGGGTTGAATTTCCATAAATTTGGATGCCGTTTTTCATTTTGGCTATAATAAAACCAAACAAATACGGCGGATAACATTGAAATTAACTAATATTAAAAGCGTCGGTATCCTTCTTCGCCCCTCGACACCGGAGCTTAAAGAGATGTTTTTTGAAGCCAAGCGTATATTTGAATCGCGCGGCATCGAAGTCATCGTTGAGCATGTAAGCGGCGGAATGATCGGCGTCATGGGACAGCCGTTCGAGATGATGTGCAAAAAGGTTGATTTTCTCGTCACCATCGGAGGAGACGGCACATTGATCTCGGCGGTTCGCCGGTCGTATCGTTTTCAGCTTCCCGTATTGGCCATTCACGCGGGCAAACTCGGATTTATGGCGGATCTGGATATCGCCGAACTCGACGATTTCGTTGACCGTATGCTCGAAGGGGAGTTTCGAATCGACGAACGGGCAATGCTGCAGGCGACGATCACGACGCGTGACGGAGACAGTCACGTCGTTGCGTTTAACGACATCGTTTTGACCCGCCCCTCGATTTCAAAAATGATCCGATTGGAAACATTCGTCGACGGTCGGAGTTTCAACACCTATTACGGAGACGGTGTCGTCGTCTCTACGCCGACGGGTTCGACCGCCTATAACCTCTCCGCAGGCGGCCCGGTATTGTTTCCCCTGACGCAGGTGTTTGCCCTGACGCCGATCTGCCCCCACTCACTGACGCAGCGTCCCGTTATTTTGCCGGGGCATTTCGAGATCGAGATGAAAACTCCCGACGCGAGTGCATTGGTGATCATTGACGGGCAGGACATGATCGAGATCACCGAAAACGATACCGTCAATATCAAGCTGGCAGGTTCGGGAGCGCACCTGATACACCGTAAGGAATTCAATTATTTCGACGTCCTAAAAGAAAAACTGGGATGGGGGAATTAATCGGTGATCGAACGTTTTTATCTCAAAGAGTTTTTGACCTTTAAAGAAGCGGAAATGGAGTTTCATCCGGGATTGGTCGTTTTTACGGGGCCTAGCGGAAGCGGAAAATCCATATTGATGCGTTCGATCCTCTCGTCTGTGGGACTTGACAACGTCGATGCCCAGATTTGTGAGTCAAGCGTTTGCTGGCAGATTGACGAAGATGCGTACGGCATCGGCAATGAAGCCTCCAATATTTTCCGTCAGGTTAAAAAAGAAAAGACCCGTTATTTTATCAACAGCCAAAGTACCCCAAGAGCGTCGATGGAATCGATCAGCAGTGCGTATTTGCGTCATTTGAGCCTCAAAGACTATAGCGATTTCGAACCTTTCGCACTTCTTCGCCGCATCGATGAACGTCTAGCCGTTCTTCATCCCGAACATACGAACGCGTTAAAAGACTATGCCGGGAAATTTGCCGAATACAAATCCGCTTCCGAAGAACTGCGGGTAATCGAAGATCAGGAAAAACGGCTGGCGGAGCTAAAAGAGTTTGCCGCGTACGAAATCGGCAAGATTGATTCGATCAAACCCCGCATCGGTGAAGATGAAGAGCTTTCGGTCATTAAAAAAGAGCTTTCGAAAAAAGAGAAGATCGAAAAAGCGCTTCAGCAGGCCGAGGCGATTTTTGCCCATGAGTCTCATGTGAGTTCGGCGCTTGGTCTTTTGGAAGCCGACAGCGCTTTTTTCGATGATGCGATGAACGAGCTGCGTCATATTTTCGAGAGTTCGACGGAACGGATGGAAGAGCTGGCCGAAGTCGATGTCGAACAGGTTTTGGATCGGATCGAGCAGATCTCCGATCTGAAACGCCGCTACGGGAGTATCGAAGAGGCTCTGGCATATCGCGAACAAAAAGCAAGGGAACTGGAATCGTACGAGACAATTGAGCACTCCAAAGAAGAACTGATCCGGAAGATCGGTGTGTTGAAAACGGAGCTTGAGCGATTGGCAAAGGAGCTTTCATCGCGCCGTCGTAGCGCTTTGGACGAGATGCGCGAGCACCTTAACGGGTATCTGTCGATGCTCTACCTGCGGGATGCGACGCTGGAACTCGAAATGTGCGAACCTCATCTTTACGGAACGGACAAAGCGGTACTGGGGCTATCGGGGACGAAGCTTGACAAGCTTAGCTCGGGAGAATTCAACCGGCTGCGTCTGGCGCTGCTGGCGCTCGGCGTAGAGACAATGCAAGGATCGGGAGGGGTACTGATGCTCGATGAAATCGATGCGAATCTGAGCGGTGAAGAGTCGATGAGCGTTGCCAAAGTACTGCGCCACCTCTCCAAAAAATATCAGATATTCGTGATCTCCCATCAGCCGCAGCTAACCTCGATGGGCGAGCAGCATTTTCTCGTTTACAAAGACGATGAAAGCCGCGTACGCGAACTTTCCGCTGCGGAGCGGATCGAAGAGATCGCACGTATTATCAGCGGCGAGGGGATCAGCGACGAAGCGACCCGCTTTGCCAAAGAATTGTTTGAACGTTCACAGGGGATTGCATGATCATCGATACCCACGTTCACCTTGACGATGCGCGCTATGTCGACGATTTCGATGCGATGATGGAGCGTGCCCGGACGGCGGGAATCGATAAATTCATTATCCCGGGTGCACATCCGGGGACGCTGGAGCGCGCCGTTGAACTTAGCGAGAGATACGACGACGTTTATTTTGCCGTCGGGGTGCATCCTTACGATATGGAAACCTTTGAATCGGTCGATTTCGAGCGCTATGCGGCTCATCCCAAATGTGTCGCCATCGGCGAATGCGGCCTGGATTATTTCCGTCTCGAAGGGACCGACGAGGAGAAGCAAAGGGAAAAAGAGCGGCAAGACCATGTTTTCCGGATGCAGATACGCCTCGCCAAGAAAGTGAACAAGCCGCTTATCATCCATATCCGCGATGCGAGCCACGACGCCAAGAAGGTACTGCTCGAAGAGAATGCCGGTGAAGTCGGCGGCGTGCTGCACTGCTATAACGCCGACGAAGAGCTTCTATCCCTTTCAAAAGAAGGGTTCTATTTCGGAATCGGGGGGGTCGTGACGTTCCAGAACGCCAAAAAACTGATCAACGTCTTTCCTAAAATCCCCCGTGACAGACTTCTTATCGAAACGGACGGCCCCTATCTGACTCCCCATCCGCACCGCGGGACGCGAAACGAGAGCGCCTACACCCGATACGTTGCCGATAAAATGGCCGAGCTGCTGGAAATGCCGCCCGGAGAGGTCGAAGCGCTGACGACCTCGAACGCGAAAACGCTGTTTAGATTCGGATAAGCGCAAATGAAGGAGGGATGATGAAAGCGATTCTTGCGATGATGGTGATTCTTCCTCTGTATGCGTATGGGGTCGGATTTGACCCTTCCGATCGTAAAAAAATCGAAGTTTTGCGTCATTTCGATCTTCCCGCTTCGTATCTCTCCGATCCTTATCTTCACGATTCTTACGCTAAAAAACGGCGCGAATGCCAGTTGGACGGTTTTGCCGATTCAGCTGATAACGCCGATGTATTCATTCCGATGCTCTCCTCTCTGATCGCACAGTCTGATCTTCCCAAAGAGTTTTTATTTGTAGCTCTTGCCGAATCGCGTTTGGAGGTAAGTACCTCTTCGTCACGCGGAGCGGCGGGATTGTGGCAATTTATGGAACAGACCGGAAGGCTGCACGGATTGGCGGTAAACCAGTTCGTTGACGAACGGCGCGATCATATCAAATCAACCCGCGCTGCCATTACCTATCTGAGTATGCTCAAAAAAATGTTCGGAAAATGGTATCTGGCGCTACTTGCCTACAACTGCGGAGAAGGAAGGCTTTACAAAGCGATCCGAAAAGCGGGGACGACCGACGTGCGCGTCCTGACCGATCCAAAGCGGGGCTATCTTCCGCCTGAAACCCGGAAATACCTTCGCAATGTCGTATCGCTGGCGCTGCTGGCGACCGATGAAGTTTTTTTGTCCGAAATCCAATACGACGCTCTGCTCGAATCACAACATGAAAATCCGATAGCGACCGTTTATCTTCCCGAAGGAGAGGATATCGACACTATCGCGGCGGTGCTGGAAATGCCGAAAAACAATCTTGTCAAACTCAATACCCACCTTAAAAAAGGGGTCACGCCTCCCAATCAGGAATCGTATCCCATCTACATTCCCAAAGACAAGCTGAACGTTTTCCGTGAAAAGTTTCGTACGCGCGATCTTAAAGGGTATTTTGTCATGCATAGGGTCAAATCGGGCGAAACGATAGCGCAACTCTCAAAACGCTACAATGTTCCATCAGGCTCGATCATGCGCGAGAATATGATCGGTATCGACAGCGACATAGGCAAAAACCGCAATGTCCGGATTCCTATCAATAAGCCTTATTTGAAAAATACCAAATTTCATAGGGCCAAACTGGGAGAAACCATTGCTTCAGTCGCCGAACTGTATAATATGACCATTGAACAAATTAAAGCGAAAAATCCTTTCGCATCGAATGTTTTAAAAGAAGGTGAGGAGATAAAGGTTGACGATTAAAATTCTTTTGGCCGGATTGGCATTGCTGATCGGCGGGTGTACGACCAAAAACGGTTCGTACAGCTATCAGCCAAAACCTTCCCAGAAATATCCTTCAGAGAAGCTGGCGATGACCTCGTCGAACATCTACAAAAAAAACGGCGAGCTGCACGCAACGATGCGCCCGTACAGCGTAATGGGAAAAGAGTATTATCCGACCGTTGTGCGGGTTGGGGATACATTCAGCGGTATGGCAAGCTGGTACGGCCCCGATTTTCACGGAAAATCGACCTCAAACGGCGAAGGGTATGACATGTATGCGATGACAGCTGCGCATAAAACGCTGCCGATGAATACGGTCGTACGGGTAACAAACACGCAAACCGACGCGCAAACGATTGTTCGAATCAACGACCGCGGTCCTTTTGTCGAAACACGTATTATCGATCTTTCTTTGGCGGCGGCAAAGCAGATCGGCGTCGATAGAACGGGAACCGCTCCGGTCACGCTGGAAGTATTGGGGTTTGAACCTACCGGTGTCCGCTCTATCGATATGGCGCGCATGGCGAAGGGGCCGAGAGAATCGGTTCTGACGTTGTTTTTCGTCCAGATCGGCTCGTTCGAGAGATTTGAAGGGGCCATGATCACCAAACAAAAATACGCGAGCTTCAACGGCTATAGCGCAATTATCAAAGATACAGAGTATAATAACAAACGACTATTTCGCGTATGGCTCGGCGGATTCAAGAGCGAAGCGGAAGCGCGAGATTTCATATCACGGGGCTATTTTCAAGGCTCGTTTATCATAAGGGAATAGGATGATCCAAAAAAAGCGTACCACAAAAGAGACTGATATCACCCTCTCATTGACTCTCCGTGGAGAGGGCAAAAGCAGTATTTCGACAAAAGTCGGTTTTATGGATCATATGTTGGAAAGTTTCGCCAAGCACGCGTTGATGGATCTTACCGTGACCTGTACGGGAGATGTTCACATTGACGATCACCACAGTGTCGAAGACATCGGAATCGTTCTGGGACAGGCGCTTCGCGAAGCGATCTACCCGATTGAAAAAGTGGAACGGTTCGGAAGTGCCGTTATCGTCATGGATGAAGCCGCTGTCAGCTGCGATCTTGATCTCAGCAACCGTCCGTATCTGGTATACGAAGTAGACGTATGCGGAAAAATCGGCGGATTCGATGCGGAACTTGCCGAAGAATTTTTTCGGGCCGTTGTTTTCAATGCCGGCATTACGGCACACATCGTCATGCAGCGCGGCAAAAACAAACACCACATCGTCGAAGCGGCATTCAAATCTCTTGCGGTTGCCCTTCGAAGAGCTTTGAGCGTCAATGAACGTGCCGGTATTCCAAGCACCAAAGGGGTGCTGTGATCCGGTTGTTGATTCTCGATGTTGACGGATGCATGACGGAAGGAAAAATCATCTACACTTCCGAAGGCGTCGAACTAAAAAATTTTAACGTCAAAGACGGTTTTGCCATCAAGGCATGGCTCAAAATGGGACATCACGCCGCGATTATTACGGGGCGGGATTCGGCCATTGTGAAACACCGTGCCAAAGAGCTCGGAATCGAGCATCTGTATCAAGGGGTTAAAGACAAGCAGTCGGTAGCGGCGCAATTGTGTGAAAAACTCGGTATCAGCCCTGAAGAAGTGGCCGCCATCGGAGACGACCTGAACGATTACCGCCTTTTGCAATGGGTTGCGCAAGGATATACCCCGCATGACGGCTCAGAGTATGTCAAAGCGTGCGCTCACGTCTTGGAACGCCGCGGCGGAGACGCCTGCGTACGCGAAATGATCGAGAAAGTGATCCGTTCCAACGGCGAAGAGGAAAAATTTCTGGACCAGTGGCTGTAAATGTCGATCAATGTTTTTTTTCTGCTGGTGTCGGGTCTATTGTTGGGAATGTACGGATATTTTACCCCTTCGTATCGCGATGAAGGGGTTCAAGGCGAAGTGCCTAAAATTCATCTTTTTTCTTTCTCTCTGTATGAAATTTCGCATCGCGGAGTCGATCATATTCTTGAAGGGCAAGAAGGAAAAAAATTTGACGATCGATATGAGATAACGTCAGCTAAATTTAGCGATAATACGAAAGCGCAATTTCAGACAATACGTTCGGACAAGGCTCTTTACCGAGACGACATTCTTCAAATCGACGGTAATGTCCTTTATCACCGCGCAGATGGATTAGAGTTTCGTTCTCAGGAAGGGAAATACGACACCGAAAAATCGGTTGTTACGACCCAAGGCCCTTTCGTGATTACCCAAAACGCCAATCGCGTCGACGGACGGCGGCTGTATTACAATACGCAGAGTGACATCGTGTCCGCGAATGCGGTACGGGGAAGCTACCAATTAGACTAGGATTTCGTGTATGATTAAATTAATATCTTTTTTACTCCCATTATCGATGCTCGTCATTTCGGCCGAAGAGCTTAAAGTCATTTCGGATAATTTTCAGGGTGATCAGCAAAAAGGGATATCGGTCTTTACCGGTAACGTCAAGACGACGAAAGGTCAAGACGAACTCAATGCGTCGAAAGTCACCATTTATACCGATATTAACAAAAAGCCGCTGAAATACGTAGCGGAAGGAGATGTCTCCTTCTACATCGTCACCGAGCTAAAAGAGGTCTATAAGGGTAAATCTCTGATTGCCGTTTATTACCCCAACGAGAGCGAGTACCATTTTTACAAAAAAGTCGATTTGATCCGTGTGGATGATTATCGCCGCGTCCGCGGGGATAAAGTCATCGTCAACACGATCAAAGGTCAGGCCACAGCAGAAAGCATCAAAGGCGAACCGGTTATCATGACGTTCACCCTTGAAGAGAAAAAACCGAAAAGTCCGGCCAAATGATCGAAATCATCGATTCTTCGTTTGTGACGTCTGCACCGAACATCAGACTCTCTCCGCCGAACGAGGAACAAAACGAAGTTGCGTTCATGGCCCGTTCCAATACGGGCAAAAGTTCGCTTCTCAATACTCTTACAAACCGAAAATCACTGGCTAAAGTATCCGCAACGCCGGGAAAAACACGTCTCATCAATTATTTTGACGTCGTATTCATGAATCGGGAATCTCAAGAACGTGTCAATGCCAAATTCGTCGATTTGCCGGGATTTGGTTATGCCAAAGTAGCCAAAAGCCTTAAAACGGACTGGGAAAGCAATCTAACCTCCTATATCACCGACCGTGCCCAGATCAAAGTGTTTGTCCACCTGATCGACAGTCGCCATCCCGATCTGGAGATTGATGCGTCCGTACATGAATATCTGGAGCAGATATGCACTCCGGATCAGACGATACTGACCGTTTTTACAAAAATTGACAAACTCAATCAAAAAGAGCTATCCGAACTGAAAAAGCGTTTTCCGGGGGCATTGATGGTGTCCAATTCCAAACGCCGCGGCGTCGATGCGATTGTCGGGACGCTGTACCATATTCTGAAAAATGAGGACGCATGAGCCGGATCGTCTATCAAAAGCCGACTCTTGGGGACATTTTTGCTATGCAGCAGTTGGTCGCGCCCGAAATAGAATCAGGCGTGATACTGCCTCGCAGCAACGATGAAATCGCGACGAATATCCGTTCCTACTGGATCGCGATGGACGGCGATAAACTGATAGGTTTTGTCGCGTTGCATATCCACTCTCCAAAGCTTGCCGAATTGCGTTCGATGATCATTGACCAAAACTATCGCGGGCAGAATATCGGCACCGAACTGGTTGAAAAAGCATGTGAAGAGGGGCGGCGTCTCGGTCTCAAAGAGGTTTTGGCACTGACGTATCAGCAGCGCTTCTTCGAACGGTTGGGATTTGTTGAAATCCCCAAAGAATCTATCCCCGAACATAAAATTTGGGCCGATTGTATTAAATGTAAACATTTTCCCGTATGCAACGAAGTTTCCCTTATCAAGACATTGTAAGCCGCTTTTTTCTAATTGCGGCCTTTATCGTTTATATCAGCCTCAGCAGCATGCATCTTTTTCTTCCTCCGCTGCTGGCGCTGCTTTTTTTCGCCTTTTATCAGGCGCTCAACCGTCATGACTTGATTGCATTGATCAGTGCCGTGCTGATGCTGATCATTTTTGAAGCGGAAAAAGGGTTTTGGTTCGGAAGCACGCTGCTGTTTTTTGGTCTGCAGGTCCGTTATCTCATTCCGAAAATCGAGCAGGTCGTTCGATGCCGATTGTGCAAGGCTGCCATCTTCGTCGGAATTGCGTATCCCGCTTATTGGCTTTTCATCTGGATAGCCGATAAAGTAATGCTGCTAAACCCGCCTTCGATCGATTGGCATATGGGATTGTATATGATCATTGAATTTTTAGTTCTTGCGGCGATAATATGAAGATTAAAATACTTTTCGGCCTCTTTGCCGTTGTCTGGCTCGGATTGTTGGTGCGGGTGTTTCACCTCTCCATTCAGTCAAACGAATATTATGAAACGCTTTCGGAACGCAACAGCATCAAAAGCGAGCTTACCGCACCGGTACGCGGAGAAATTCTGGACCGTAACCTGGAACCGATTGCAATCAACGAGCTCGGATTCAAAATTGCTTTGGCCCCCCATCTGACCAAAGGCAAAGACACGACGCGGTTAGACCAGGAAATAAAATATCTTCTTTCGATGATCCCGACACTGGACGCGAAGAAAATCGCCAAAATATACAAGCAGCAGGACTCCTACTACAACCATACGTTTATCGATGTCGTTGATTTTATTCCGCATGAAACGGTTATTCCGATTTACGCGTTGATGAATCTGCGCGAGACGATCAAAATTTCTCCGTCTCCCAAACGTCTTTATCCGTACGGATCGGTAGGTGCGCATTTGATCGGGTATGTTGCCAAAGCAAACCAAAAAGAGATCGATAAGGATCCCTCCCTTCAGCTGATAGGGCATGTCGGCAAAAACGGGATCGAGAAATATTACAATCGCTACTTGCAAGGAGTTGCCGGAGAACGGCGGATCAAAGTCAATGCGCAGAACATTGAAATCGAAGAGATCGGGCGTACCCAGACCAAGGAGAACCGAAATCTCGTTCTAAACGTTGATATGCGGCTGCAAAATTTTATCGGCGAGCAGTTCGCCGGCAAAGTCGGAGCCATCGTCGTGATGGATGTGCACGGTGCCGTGTATGCCGCCGGAAGTTATCCGGAGTACGATCTTAACGCTTTTGTATCCGGTATCACCTCAACCGAATGGAATGCTCTGATGAGCAGCGTTGATGCTCCGTTTACCAATAAGATGATTAACGGCCTATATCCTCCCGGTTCGACGATCAAAACGGGAATGGGAATGATCTACGCGACGTCGGGGCTTTTGGATGAACACAGCGAGGTGTTCTGTACCGGCTCGATGAAGCTCGGAAATCGTTCGTTCCGCTGCTGGAAACACAGCGGGCACGGTTCAACCGATTTATCCAAAGCCATCACGCAAAGCTGTGACGACTATTTTTACAAAGGAAGCCTGCAGGTAGGGATAGGGCGAATGAGTAAAGGGCTGCTGCGGATGGGCCTCGGCAAGAAAACTGGCATCGATCTGCCCAACGAGTTCATCGGGACCGTTCCGAGCCGCGAATGGAAACGGAAAAAATTCAACAAGCCGTGGTATCAGGGAGAAACGCTCAATACCTCTATCGGACAGGGAGATTTTCTGGTTACGCCGATGCAGATAGCACAGTACACCGCATTGATGGCAACCGGAAAACTACCCGTACCGCACATTGCCAAAACGATCGGCGACAACCCGTATACCCCCAAACCGCTCGATGTTTTGACGCCAGAGGAAAAGAAGATACTGCCCATCGTTCAACAGGCAATGCGCGGAGTATGTAACGATCCCGGCGGAACGGCAAAAGCATATGTCTACACTCGCTTTCCGATAGCCGGAAAAACTGGGACGGCGCAGACCACAGGGATCGCGCAAGGGGTCAAACAGCGCCAAAGCGAGCATTCTATGGAGTATTTCAAGCGTTCACATGCGTGGTTTACGACGTACGGTCCGGCGGATAACCCGCAATTTGTCGTTATGGTGATGGTTGAGCACGGCGGACATGGAGGGGAAGCAACGGGCGGCATTGTTTCCGCAATTTACAACAAACTCGACGAGCTTGGATACATTAAAGAGTAGAACGCCAAACGAAAAGTTCAGTTATTCTTCCAGCGTTCGAACTATGAGGCTTTTGGGGAGATTGAACGTTTCTATCAGTTCGGTCTCTTTGGTTCTCATTTCACCGTTATCGACTTCGTGATCGAATCCAAGCAGATGCAGCATGCCGTGAATAAAGAGCAGAGCCAGTTCATCCTCTTCGCTGTGTCCCAATGCCTGCGCAACCGATGCGACTTTATCCACGCTGATCACGATGCTTCCCAACGGCGCTTCGGGAAAAGGATCGCTCGGAAAACTCAGCACGTCGGTCGGCTTGTCGATGCTTCGAAAATCGCGGTTAATGGCGGCAATTTCATTGTTATCGGTCAGTATCAGTTCTACTTCTAGCGGCGTAAGCGCGTCACAAATAGCCTCTATACGTTCCATTCCATAAGTTTTATCGGTTCGGTTATCTAGTTCAATCATGATCGAATTGTAGCACAAGCGGCTTGTCCCGCCGCTTTTTTGGTATAAATCAAATTTGTCTAATAATCTAGAATAAAATTTGCACTGTATGTTATAATTCTTACAATTTTGTAAGAAAGTGAGTCTAAATGCCGTACGTAAAAGAAGTCTTCGATTATCTTAAAAGAACCAGTCCGTCGCAAACGGAGTTTTACCAAGCTGCCGAAGAGGTACTTGAATCTCTCCGGCCGTTAATGGAAAAATACCCGAAATACCGCGAACACAAGATTATCGAACGGATCGTCGAGCCGGAACGTCAGATCCTTTTCCGCGTCAACTGGGTTGATGACAAGGGAGAAATCCAAGTAAACAAAGGATTTCGTATCGAGTTCAACTCCGCTCTTGGACCCTATAAAGGAGGGCTGCGTTTCCACCCGAGCGTTAACGCCGGCGTCATAAAGTTCCTCGGATTCGAGCAGATCTTTAAAAATGCCCTGACAGGTCTTCAGATAGGCGGCGGTAAAGGGGGAAGCGATTTCGATCCCAAAGGGAGATCGAACCGCGAAATCATGCGCTTTTGCCAGGCGTTCATGAGCGAGCTCTTCCGCCACATCGGTGCGACCACCGACGTTCCTGCGGGTGACATCGGCGTAGGCGGCCGCGAGATCGGCTATATGTTCGGTATGTATAAAAAACTGGCCAACAGCTATGAGGGTGTATTGACCGGTAAATCGCTCAACTGGGGCGGATCGTTGGCCCGTACCGAAGCGACCGGCTATGGCGCAGTCTATTTTGCCAAATACATGCTCGAAGACCGCAATGAAACCCTTGAGGGGAAAACCTGTGTAGTATCCGGTTCGGGTAACGTCGCGATCTATACGATCGAAAAACTGTACCACCTCGGAGCCCTTCCGGTGACGTGCAGCGATTCATCCGGGATGATCTACGATGCCGAAGGGATCGATCTGGCACTGCTCAAAGATCTCAAAGAAGTTCAGCGTGCCCGCCTCAGCGAGTATATCAAACACCGCCCGAACGCGAAATACACGCCGATCGAAGAGTATCCGGCAGGACGCAACGCCGTATGGTCGGTACCGTGCTTCGCAGCGTTCCCGAGCGCGACGCAAAACGAGCTGAACCTTGCGGACGCGCAGGAACTCCTGAAAAACGGTTGTGTCTGCGTGAGCGAAGGGGCGAACATGCCATCCACTCTCGAAGCGGTTCACGCATTCATTGACGCGAAAATCTGCTACGGCCCCGGCAAAGCGGCCAACGCCGGCGGTGTCGCAACGTCACAGCTTGAAATGGCGCAAAACGCCTCGATGGTCAGCTGGACATTCGAGGAAGTCGACGCCAAGCTGGCGCAGATCATGAAAAATATCTACGTTAACGCCAGCCAGACGGCGGCCGAGTTCGGTCAGCCGACCAACCTGGTTCTGGGTGCCAACATTGCCGGCTTCCGCAAAGTTGCGGACGCGATGATCGAGCAGGGGCTCGTTTAACTTCTCAAGGCCGCATCGGTGTAAGCTCCGGTGCGGCCTTGGCTTTTCCTCTCTTTTTCTTCTTCTGCCTGTCTGCATAAACCGTCACATTGCATCATAAGGATGCGCTTGCTACAATCCTTTCAAAGGTATTGATTCATGAATAAAAAAGCACTGTGTATAATGAGCGGAGGGATGGATTCGACCCTGTGCGCCTATATGATGAAAGAAGAGGGGTACGAGATCGTTGCTTTGCATTTCAATTACGGACAGCGTACCGTTCGTAAAGAGCTGCAAGCGTTCCGTTCCGTCTGCCGCGATCTTGGGGTAGAAAACCCATATGAGATCGATCTTGATTTTTTCAAAACGATCGGCGCATCGGCGCTTACCGATCACACGCTCGATGTTCCGACGGGAGGCTTGGAAGCGGGTGTGCCGATCACGTATGTTCCTTTCCGCAATGGGATTTTCCTCTCTATCGCCACCGCCGTCGCTGAAAAAGAAGGATGCGAAGCTATCGCAATCGGCGTTGTCGAAGAAGACAGCAGCGGTTATCCCGACTGTACGGAAAGTTTTATCGGGGCGTTCGAGAAAGCGGCCAATCTTGGAACCAAAGCGACAACGTCCGTGACGATAAAAATGCCGCTTGTACGCCTCAATAAATCACAGATCGTAGCCGAAGCGATCAAGTTAAACGTACCGCTTCACCTGACATGGAGCTGCTATAAAGACGAGGATGAGGCTTGCGGCGAGTGCGACAGCTGTCGTCTTAGACTGCGCGGTTTTGAACAAGCCGGTGCGAAGGATCCGATTCCCTACCGCCATGTTTGATGCCGAAAGATCAGCGATTACGCACCATTACCGCCCGCGCAACCGTAATACGTACATTACCGTAACCGCAAACGCAGAGGTATGTGTACGCACGCCGATCAAAAGCGAGCAAGCCGTTCGAAACCTCTTGAAATCCAAAGAAAACTGGATCGGCGAAAAACTCAAATCGCTGCTTAAGATACACTCTCACCGCCATGTTCCGGGTAAGACGCTTCGTTTCCGCGGAGAAATCTACGACGTGAGTCAGTTTCCGAAATTGCACAAAAAGCTCGAAAAAGTCCAAAAAGATGTTGATATTGAAAAATATTACCATCAATTCTACCGCGAAGAAGCCACTTTAACCCTTCCATCCCGCATCGAGTATTATGCGCGGAAAATGCAAATGCATCCCAGTGAGATCCGTTTTAAAAAGATGCGCCGCCGCTGGGGCAGCTGTGACAGCCGCGGAGTCGTGACGTTCAACACGCTTATGATGCAGCTCTCCTACGAACACATCGATTACATCATCGTCCACGAACTGGCTCATTTACGCCACATGAACCATTCAAAAGATTTTCACGGCTTGGTACGATGCTATCTGAGCGATGAAAAAAGACTTCGAAGGGAGTTACGGGAAATACGTCCGATTTAAAAATCGAGTTCGAGCTGTTTCATGGAGGATCGCGAAGGGCGAAGAATGCTTTTATCGACTCCGGCAACAAGGGCAAAATGAAAATCTTGGCTCTGAAGCAGAGCAATGACCTCTTCGGGATAACGGTAAAACAGAATGTTTTCGACGCCGATCGTGAGCGCCGAACGCATGGATTCGGGAAGAAGGCAGATAATTTTGGCCCACGACGCCTGTGCATCGAGAAAATCGATCTGTTCGTCAATCAGCTCCAGCAGAGGTTCGAAAATAACTACCCGCTCGCTGCTGCCGAATTCTTTGATCTCCATGCGGGCATTCGTGAAAACAGGGATGAAATGGCCCATTTTGCTGAATCCTCTGATCTGAAACGGAACACGCAAAAATGTGTAGAAGAAGAGCAAATGCTCCAGATAAGGGATGAAAAACGGCGAAAGCATCTGACGCTCGTAAAATGTGTCGTTATGAATGAACGACGTTTCGAACAGCGTCTGTTCTATAATCGTTATCGTATTCTCCTGCGCACGAATGAGCTGGGAATGTTCGATAAAAATATCGGGATCGGTGAGGGCAGGGGAAAAGAGAACAATCGATTTTTTTTCCAGTGGCCACAGCTTTTCCCAAACTTCGCGCATGGTTCCTTCGACGTTGCAAAATGTCGGAGGGGTTGTGATCATGGTGGAGAGGTGCAGCGTGATCGGATCGCACGCGTAAACCTGCAGCTCTTTTTCGAGGAGATAGAACCGGAGCAGCTTTTTGAGGGCGGTGTCGAGATTATCGACCTTGATCCAGGCAATTTCACTGTCGGTAATTTGGGTCGGGCGGTCGAACATGACGCCGTAGGCTCCGTTTAAGAGCGCTTCGGGAATGTCTTCGGAAGAATAGGCAATAAAGAGTGAGCCCCGCTTTACTTTGGAAGGATCGAAAACGACGTTCTCAAAGATACTGACCGAAGGCTCACCGAGAAGGTTTCCTTGTGTCAGTGCGAGGATATTTTCAAGTCTCATCCAATCGAACTTCCGCTTAGGCGTGGTTTTTCGGGACGGACAAGGCAAAGTCCCTCGGAATCTTTGGCCGCGAGGAGCATCCCTTCCGAGAGCATTCCCATCAGTTTAGCCGGTTTGAGATTGGCGACGACGCACACTTGCGTCCCTACCAGCGATTCGGCTGAGTAGTATTCACGGATGCCGGCGATGATCTGGCGCGGCGATTCTTCGCCCAGATCAACTTGGAGTTTAAGGAGTTTTGAGCTTTTCGGGACCTCTTCGGCTTCAACAACGGTACCGATTTTAAGCGATGTCTGGAAAAACTGATCGATCGTGATCAGCCCTTCGGCAGGAACGGTGCTTTCTTTTTTATCCTCTTTTTTCGGTTCGACCGCTTTGGGCGCTTCATCGATCATCGCTTTGGGCGCTTCGGCCATCAGCGGCTCTTCGACGCGCGGGAAGAGGGGCGGAATTTTTTTGATCGTGAACGGAGCCAGAAGCTTTTTATCGACGATCAGATCGTTGTAACTTTGGGTATTGATCGCAAATCCGAGCGCATCGGCAATCGTCGCGGTCGTGTGCGGCATGATACCGTGTAACATTACCGAGGCTTTGGCGAGTAGGTTGGCGACCAGTGCGACGGTAGCGAGCGCTTCATCGGTGCGGCCTTCTTTGATTTTTGTCCACGGCGCGTGCTCTTCAATCGCTTTGTTGCCGATAGTAAAGACTTTCCACAGCTCTTCGAGGTAGCGGTGAAGCTGCAATTCTTCAAGGTACGGAGGAAGAGAGTCAAGCAGCGCATGCGCGTCGTTTAATTCGCGTGAGTGGTATTTTTCGACATCGGCGCTGTTGATCGCAAAGTCGGAATATTTTTCGCTCATTCCGATAATACGGTTGAGAAGATTCCCAAGATCGTTGGAAAGATCGGAATTGAGGCGGTCGATCAATGCGCGTTGCGAAAAGTCGCCGTCTTGTCCGAACGGTACTTCGCGCATCATGAAATAGCGGAAATTCTCGACACCGTAATGTTTGGCGACTTCACGCGGATCGACGACGTTTCCTTTTGATTTGGACATCTTTTCGCCGTCGCGGGTCCACCATCCGTGTGCACCGATGTGTTTCGGCAGCGGAAGCCCCAGACTCATCAAAAATGCGGGCCAATAGATCGCATGGAATCTGAGAATGTCTTTTCCGACCAACTGGACGTTGGCAGGCCAAAAGCCCATTTTTTCTTCGTTGCCGCCGTATCCGAGTGCCGTGACGTAGTTCATCAGCGCATCAAGCCATACGTACATGACGTGTTTGGGTTCATTCAGCGATGCGGGAAGGTGAACGCCCCAGCTGAAGCTGGTTCGGGTGACGGAGAGGTCGTTAAGGCCGCCCCGAACGAAACTCATCACTTCGTTGCGGCGAGATTTGGGGAGGATGAAATCGGGATGCGCTTCGTAATACTCCATAAGCGGCTTTTCGTATTTGCTGAGACGGAAAAAGTAGCTCTCTTCTTTGACGATCGTAGTAGGGCGTCCGCAATCAGGGCAGCATCCGCCGTCCATCAGCTGCGATTCGGGGAAGAAGGTTTCACAGCTGACGCAGTAGTTTCCTTCGTAAAAATCTTTGTAGACATCACCGTTGGCGACCATTTTTTCAAATGCGGCCTGAACCCCTTTTTTATGTGATTCATCGGTGGTGCGAATAAACTGGTCGTAGCTTACGTCGAATTCATCCCATAAATTTCTAAACGTCGCGCTGATCTCGTCGGCAAACTGCTGCGTAGGCTTGTTTTGTTTTTTTGCGGATTCTTCGATTTTTTGACCGTGTTCGTCCGTTCCGGTCAGAAAGTAGGTCTCATTGCCGATCAGGCGCGAATGGCGTGCCAGCGCATCGGCAATAAACGTGGTATAGGCATGGCCGATGTGGGCTTCGCCGTTGACATAATAGATGGGGGTGGTGATATAGTTTTTCATTAAAGTTACCTTCTCCTTTTTTCTGTCTCGCAAGAGACAAGCTTTAGTGCCATAGCGGCCAGCGCAGCCAAAGGGGCTTTTGCTCCTTTGGCGTTCAAATTAAAAGTCGAACCCGCCGGTTTCACCCTTCGACATACTTTCGTAGACGGTTCGGACGTATTTGGCACGAATCTCGCACCCGATGCATTCGTCACAATCCAGACAACTGTTCAGGGATTTGTTTTCCTGACAGGCTCGAAGTGTCTGCATCACTTCATCGAGCTTTTGCTCATATACGTCCTCAGTGTGCGGCGTAGACACTCAATACCTCATTGACCTCGTCATTGGAGCCGAAAAAGCAGGGACTCGTATCATGCACATGACGGGGGGTTTTCTCCAGAACGTCCCCTTTCCCGTCGACCGCTTTTCCTCCGGCTGTTTCGAAAATAAAGGCGAACGGGAACACTTCGAACAGCATCCGCAATTTCCCCTCGGGTTTGTCACTGGCACCGGGATAACTGAAGAGTCCTCCTCCCTTGAGAAGGATCTGATGTAGATCGGGAACCATTCCGCCCGAGTAGCGAAGACGGTAGCCGCGCGCGAAGAAAGAGTCGATCATCTGTTTGTGATAGGCCGGCCAGCACTGCTGGGTACCGCCGGGAGCCATGATTTTCCCTTTCACGTTCAGCTGAATTTCCTTGACATATTCGAAGACGCCGTTTTGGAGGAGGTAGAGGGAGACTTTACCGTACTGGGCAAACACCAGTTCGACGCGGGGACCGTAGACGACGTAGCAGGCCGCGACCATCTTCTCACCCGAAAATTTTCCTTCGTAGATCCCGAAGATGGAGCCGACGCTGAGATTGACATCGACGAGCGATGAACCATCCAGCGGATCGAAGGCGATGTAGTAGTGCCCCTTTTCGTTCAGCACCATCGGGTGCTCTTTTTCTTCGCTTGCGATCGTATGAACCGTCTCGATTCGGCTGAGTTCTTCTTCAATAATCAGATCGCTTTGGATATCGAGTTGCAGTTGCGTTTCACCTGAGCTGTTTTGCTCCTGCGAATAACCGATGTCTTTGACGTCGATGGCGTGTTTGATCCGGATGGCGCTTTTCTGGATCGCTTCTAAAATAGTGTTCATTCGAGTACCTTTGCGTGTGTTAAAATCCATCCGATCACTTGATCGGGATCGTTGAGATCGAGAAGATCGATCCCTTCGGGAAGAGAATACTGGGCCATATTGATGCTCTCGTCGATTGCAAGAGCGTTCATATACGGAAAATAATCGGTGTCGATCGAACCGCGAAATATGCTGATGCGCGGCAGGGGAAGGTTCTTAAGCCCTTCGACGAGCAATACGTCGAATTCCCCGAACAGTTCGATAATCTCGTCCAGCTCTTTATGGCGTTTTGAAAAAAAAGTCGTTCGGGTCGGAGAGGTGACGACCACTTCGGCACCCGTGTCGCTGAATTTATAGCTGTCTTTTCCCGGAACGTCGAACTGTGCTTTGTCTTTCGGATCGTTTTTGACGATCGCGACCTCCAAAGCGTGTTCGTGGATTAGTTTTCGCGCCACTTTGAGAATAAGGGTCGTTTTGCCGCTGTTGGAAGGGCCGGTAAAGGCAACCGCTAAACGTTTTTTCAAAAATCATGCCTCAATTAAAAATAGGAGATATTATAGTCAACTATCATTGAAATTTTGTTAAGATAGTGCATCTGAACCTATTTTAAGGACGATTATGCGATTTTCATTTATAGCACTTGCGGCCATTCTGGCATTAAGCGGATGTTCACAAAAAGGGGCGTTCGGATTGTTCACGATGGACGAAGCGCATGAACGTGCCGTCGAGCAGCTGCGCAGCGACAGGATCGTCCTATCGATGGAGACCAAAGCGATACTCACCGCCGTTTACCTTAATCCGGTTTATCCCGAAGAATACAAAGGCGGGGAGTATTTTATCGGAGCCTTTTACTTTGATAAACGGAATCTGGACGTCAAAAAATGGACGTTGGCCGATCACGGCTATACATTGCGCCTCAACGGAGCCGCCCCTGTTTCGATGGAAGAGATCAAAGAAAAAGACCCGCGCCGGACTCTTATACCGGTCCAGAACAACTGGTACCGCTACTACCTGATCCGTTTCGACACCGTCAGTACGCCGAATTTATCGCTTCGACTCGAAAACAATCAGACAGGCTCGGTTGTGTTAAGTTATCAAAAAGCTCAGTGATTGACACGCTCTCACCGAGAATTTTTTTGTATATGACGTAATTGGCAAGAACTTTCTTGCCATACTCTCTGCTTTCGGAATTACCCACCAACTCCATGCTCATAAACGGTTCGTGCTCACCCGGCAAAAACACTCCTTCAGACATAATCAGCCGTTTCGTAAATCCGATACCGCCGTTGTAGGCGTATGCTTTGAATACGGGGTTGTACAGGGTCTTGTCGATGTGTTTAAGATGCTCGATCGCATAGGGGATATTCATTTCAGGATTAAACATATCGTGATAGGATGAGACTTTCAACGGGTGTATTTTACTGATGGAGTCGACGTTAAACGGCATGATCTGCATCAGCCCCAAAGCGAATGAACGTGAGATAAGTCCCGGAATCAGACGTGTTTCCTGACGCATAAGGGCATAGATAAACGCTTTTTGATCATTGCTAAGGCCTTGCATGTAACGCTCGTAGGGCATCGTGAAGTTATGAACATAAGGCTGATAGACTCGTTCGATCATGTAGGCCTGTACCGCGAGGGAATCCTCTCCCTCATAGCGTTCAACCAGTTCATAGAGCTTTTCAGGCGGTGTTGCGACCATTTCTTTGTGAAGACGGTTCCATTCAAACGGATCATCCCCTCTGAATCCGCCGGATTTTGGAGTCGGAAGCACTGTAAAATAGTTTTCGGTTGCTATTCCCAGACGCTCTCTGGCCCAGAGGACATACATATTGATATCGAGGCTATCGGCAAGTTCTTGCAGAACGGCATTGTCCTGCGAGGCGCGGAAAATCCAAAAATTGCATTTATCCCGCTCAATGGGCGTGGGGGCCTTGCGCAGTGCTTCTTGTAGATGAAAAAGTGCATTATCGCCGCGGTCGTAACGCAAAGCATTTATGCCGAGATAAAAGTGGGTCTGGAAACCGTAAACGCCTCCGCTGACATTGGCAAGCGAGGCGTGCAGTTCCGTCAATTTCGGGTCGGTAATGCTGTGATAGACGAGTTGATGGAATCCCTGCATAGAGGTGAGGGAAGAAAGCGTTTCGAGATCGATAGGGTGATTGAAATGTTCATGCCGGTATGAAGCGCTTGAGAGGATGAAGAGTTTCATAGAGGCTTCGAGATCACTAAAGGGGGTAAAATGGTTGTTATGGTTCATGGTTCTAAGCCATTGTACATCCCCAAACTGGTTGCCAAGCCGTGTCGCAATCAATTCACGCTCATAACTTTGCAGCATTTGAGCTTTTTGCGGCGTCAGTGCCAGATAGAGGCAGTCATCTTGCTCAATGCCCATCAATTCGGTCGATACTTTCTGCATACAATCGGCGGTATAGCGGATTTCGGCTTCATCCGTTTTGGCAGCGTAATCGAACAAAAAACGCTGATTGACGGTATCGATTTGATAGAACGCTTCGCTCGCCTGCGACGCATTGATGTCCTGTTTTAAAAATTGCCATATCAGAAAGTTTTTTTCGCGCGATGCGGGCTTGTCATTGATCTCATCCAGGGTGACCGCCGAAACGCTACACGCGAGAAGCGCTGAGAGGATCAATGAACGCGTCATCCGATAACCATGCCGTTGATGATATTAACCAATATTACATCGACAACCTGAAGAAGAACGATCACAATAATCGGGGCAAGGTCGATTCCGTTGAAAACGGTCGGCATGATGCGGCGGACCAGCTTATAGGCCGGTTCGGTGAGACGGTAGATGATTTGTACGATCGGATTGTACGGATCGGGGCGTACCCATGAGAGGAGGGCGCCGATGATAACGACCCAGATATAAACGGTAAGGAGAGAATGGACGATTCCTCCCAGTCCTGCGACGATTCCATCGATCATTTGGCTACCTCTTTAAGATAATTTTTTAGATATTGGTACAAATCGGCCAATTCGGGGCCGTGTTCGGCACCGCTGAGGAGGATGCGCAGCGGTGCAAAGAAATTTTCCCCTTTAAGGCCGCTGTATTCCATCAGATAGTTTTTGTACGCTTCGTAATCGTCAAAATGAGGTGCTTGCAGCGTCAGATCGCGTAAGAGCACATACTCTTCCTTGAACTCATCGGGAACATTTTTGGGAGCGAATACTGCGCCGATTTTGGTCCGAAGTTCTTTGAGCGTTCCCGCTTCTTCAAGGAATACTTTGGCCAGATTTCCGATATCCTCGTCTGCGAACCCGACGTAGCGGGAAAGCTCTTTGGGGTCCATCCCTTTAAGGTGTTCGCGGTTGATGAATTTGAGTTTATCGATGTCGAAACGGGCCGGTGCGTTGGAAAGGGCATGCAGATCGAACCATTTGATTGCCTCTTTCAGGCTGAAAATCTCGGTCGGCGTTGTGTTCCCCATCAAAATGAGATAGTTGGCGATCGCTTCGGGTAGGTACCCTTCCTCTAGAAGCCATTTGACGCTTGACGCGTCGTCACGTTTGGATATTTTTTTCCCCTCTCCATTGAGGATGATCGGCAAATGGGCGTATTCGATCTTTTTGGTGTAACCGAGCGCTTCGTGAATCGCGATTTGTTTTGGGGTGTTGCTCAGGTGGTCTTCGCTTCGAATGATGAGAGAGATGTCGGCAAGCATATCATCGACCGCGCAGGCGAAGTTGTAGGTCGGAAATTTGTCGGCATGCATCAGAATGAAACTGTCGATGTCGTCGGGTGCGAAGGTCGATTCGCCTTTGATGATGTCGGTCACCGTGATCGGATGGGTCGGTTTTTTCAGCCGTATCGTGAAAGGATTTGGATTGTCGATCACCTCTTCGGCCGGGAGATTTTCACATGCGCCGTCGTAACGGTATGCGATCTTGCTTTCTTTGGCCGCTTCACGTTTGGCTTCGAGGATTTCAGGAGTACAAAAACAGTTGAATGCCCGTTTGTCTTGCAGGAGCTGTAATGCCATTGCGCGGTGAAAGCGCAGGTTATCGCTTTGGAGCTGTTGTTCTTGGTATTCGATCCCAAATAGGGCCAGTATTTCAAATATCTCTTTTTCTTTGCCGGGAATGTTGCGTTCTTTGTCGGTGTCTTCGATCCGAATCAGCAGCGGTTCTTCGCGTTGTACGGCACAAATGTAGTTAAATAAGGCGACGCGAAGATTGTCGATATGCATATCTCCCGTCGGACTTGGGGCAAAACGAAGCATGATCTGATTCCTGATTTTTCTTTTTATTTTATCAGAAGTCGGTTTAAGGGAGCTTTGAAGACTTTTAAAGGCAACAGTGTCGTTTGGTATTTTATCTGCCGTTTACTAAAGTATTGTATGATTGTGGACAGTTGGATATGGGCAGCAGCATATCCGATATTTTCATGGTAACACTCCTTAATACAAGTCACACTCGTTTGCAGCAGAAGTGTGACTGCTCTTTCATCGCCATTCATCCAAGAAATACAGCTTTTTGCTTCCAAGGAAAAATATGTTCAAAACCTCACTATCGAATTTTTTTAAACTTGAATCCGCTACCGGCATATTACTCGTTATGGCAACGCTATTGGCCATGATAATGGCAAACACGTCCCTTCAATCATTCTACGGTTCCCTTACGTCAATTCCTGTTGTCGTCAGCATAGGATCGCTTGTTATCGCCAAACCGCTTCTTCTGTGGATCAATGACGGGCTGATGGCCGTTTTCTTCTTCATGATCGGGCTTGAAGTCAAACGTGAGGTGATTGAAGGCTCATTGCGTGATCCAAAAGCGATTGCCGTTCCGGCTTTTGCCGCACTGGGCGGAATGCTCGTTCCCTCTATGATTTACGCGTGGTTTAACTGGGATAATCCTGTTGCTCTTCAAGGATGGGCTATTCCATCGGCAACGGACATTGCTTTTGCGTTAGGGATTCTCACCCTTTTAGGTGATCGTGTCCCCAAAGGGCTTAAACTCTTCTTGCTGACACTTGCCATTATCGATGACTTGGGTGCTATTATCATCATCGCCCTTTTTTATACCGCCGATCTTTCGACGACGTCGCTTAGCATTGCCGCGTCTATGATTGCTCTTTTAATCGGAATGAATATCCGGGGTGTCATCAATCACGCGGCCTATATCCTCATCGGCATCATACTCTGGATAGCTGTTTTAAAATCAGGAGTTCACGCAACACTTGCGGGTGTCGTATTGGGATTGCTGATTCCTCTTAAAAACAATCGACACCATTTCCATGAACTCGAACATTCGCTGTATGCCCCTGTCAGCTATGTGATACTCCCGCTGTTTGCATTTGTCAACACAGGTATCGGTTTTTCCGGCATCTCGGCAAAAGATTTTTACGACAATCTAACATTGGGCATTGCCTTGGGCCTTTTCTTCGGAAAACAGATCGGGGTATTTCTCTTCAGCGCTTTAGCCGTGTGGATGGGATTTGGAAAATTGCCCGCAGGTGTAAATTGGAAGATTCTCTATGGCGTTTCAATCCTAAGCGGAATCGGTTTTACGATGTCGCTGTTTATCGGATCCTTGGCTTTTGAAGATGCCAGAGCAAGTGGAATGGTGTTGACAGATGAGCGTTTGGGAATTTTGATGGGGTCTATGGTTTCGGGACTACTTGGATATACAGTTCTGCGGTACTTTTTGAGAAAAGAAAACTAAAGTGCTTGAAAGTACGTAAAATAGGGAGTTTAAAGTGGTGACCCCAAGGGGATTCGAACCCCTATGGCCAGAATGAAAATCTGGAATCCTAACCATTAGATGATGGGGCCACTTTAAAAAAGAAAAAGCAGGTCTAACCTGAGCCGAAATTATAGTGATTTTATTCTGAAAAAAAGCTAAAGTTTAGCCTAGAATCCTCCCGAAATACGGGAAGAGGGGGAGGGGAGAATCAGTTGTTGTAAAATGAGCGAAGTGCGCGGATGATAACGGCATTTTTTGAAATGCTTTCCGCTTTTGCATTGTCATCAACCAGTTCGTAAATGTCCAAAGGAAGGGAGATTGAGAACGTTTTGGTTTCGATCTTTTTGCGTTTGGAGATAAGAGACGCGATATTTTGCAACATCTCGAGAATCTTTTTCGTATCGATCGGTTTTTGGATGAAGCTGTTGACGCCCACTTCAATCGATTCGGAGATTTTTTGGATGTCATTGCTTGCGGAAATCACGATGATGATTTGATTCGGGTTGATGGCACGGATACGGCGTGCAAGTTCGATACCGTCGATTTCGGGCATGATGATATCGACAAAAACGATATCAGGATTGACTTTTTCATACATGCGAAGCGCTTCGACGCCGTTGTAGGCGGATGTTACTTCACCAAAAAAGTTTTTAAACGTCGAACTGAGAAGATCGTTGGCAACGACTTCGTCTTCGACAACAAGTGCGCTGAGCTTTTTGGTTTGTTCGGTCAGTTGGATCAAATCAACATTAGAGGACATAAGAATCTCCTTGTATATGATATGTTAAAAAATATCATTGTGTTTTCTTGTTGGTATTATAGATAATATTTTTTAGCATTCCCTTAAAAAAACTTTTAATGCTTTTTAAATTGTTCCAGCCATTCGATATTGGATTCGTTGGTTTTTTCCTGCTGTCGCAGAAGTGAGTCGATAATGTGCATTAGAGTGGTTTCATCCATAAACTGAAGGAGATTTGGATCGATGTGGGTCGGTTTGAGCCCCTCATAACGATTGAGGAGGTTTTCGATGTCGTTTATTAGTTGTTCTTTGGATGAGTTCATAAGTGTAAGTTTATCAAAAATGGAACTGATTTGAAAAAACAGATATTACGATTAACATAATATATATTATATTTAAAATTATCTATTAGCCTTCTGTACGGATATCCGTATACGTGAACTGAAAATGCATAATCTCTCATGAACGGATAAAAAACAGCTACAGATGATTTATCTAATCCTCTAAACTATACGCAAATTATTGAATGGATGGAATGATGGAACATACACTCGCAGATACTGACTTTCTGGTATCGCAAACGGATTCAAAAGGGAAAATCCTTTTTGCCAATGAGGATTTCTGTAAAATCGCCGGATATGCCCTTGAAGAACTGATCGGACAACCGCACAGCATCGTTCGTCACCGCGATATGCCCAAAGCAGCGTTCAAAGACCTCTGGGATACCGTCAAAAGCGGCAAAGTATGGAAAGGATACGTGAAAAACGCTACGAAAAACGGCGGCTTTTATTGGGTATTTGCGACCGTGTATCCCAACATCGCGTGCGGGGACACGGATCACGGATACATGTCGTGCCGTCGCAAGGCATCGCCCGCCGAGATCAAAGCGGCCGAAGAACTCTATAAAACGATGCGTTAAAGGTCTAATGGATGAAAAACAGTACAAAAGCAGCCGTCTTATCGGCAGTCGGGATTGCGGGAATGGTGTTTGCGGCTACCGCGGATTCCGTATGGATCGCGTCAGGGTTTATGGTTGCCCTTGTAGCAGCGGCCATCTGGATGAACGGCATGCCTGACGCCACGGAGCGGTTTTCGCGGCAATTGAGTGATTTTGAAGAACTGCTGCAATTTAAACGAAATCAAATCGGCAGCATCGATGCCGTCTCAGGCAGTATCGAAGCAAAGTTGAACCATCTGGCCAAAACGCATGAAGCTATTCTGGAGCAGGATACCAAAGTCGCAGGCGAAATGGTACTGCTGGCCGATAAAGTCCGTCGGGGGCATTTCATGTGCCGTGTAGCCAGCGACAGTAAAACGCCTCACGTTCACCTCCTCCGCAAAACCATGAATGCCATGCTGGACGCGACGGAAAAAAATCTGGATCAGGCCATCAGCGTATTGGAATCATTGAGCGAAGGGAGATTTTCTACCCGTGCAAACGTCAATGTCGAAGGAAAAATGGCGCAAATGCTCGAAAAAATCAATGATCTCGCGTCTGCCCTTCAATCAATGGAAAAAGAAAATACCGAAGCCAAAGAGGTACTGCACAACAACACGCAACAGCTTAAATCGACGATTGAGAGCCTGCGTTCGAATCAATTCATCGAACTTAACGGCATGATCAACACGACCGTGGAACGGATTCATAGGGTTGCGAACAAAGAACATGACCTTTCCGTAAATTTGCAGTCGCTGGCAGGCAATGCCCAAGAGACGAAACAAATCCTGATCGCGATCGGAGATATTGCCGATCAAACCAACCTTTTGGCGCTTAATGCGGCTATCGAAGCCGCACGTGCCGGCGAACACGGGCGCGGTTTTGCCGTCGTTGCCGACGAGGTGCGCAAGCTGGCTGAACGTACCCAAAAAAGTTTGGCGGAGACGGCCGCTACGATCAATGTCCTCATTCAGGCGATAAACGACAACAGCGAGTCGTTAAACGAAAATATGGACGAAATGATGGATTTGACGAAATACGTAGGCACCGTTGACAATAAAATGGAGGAGCTGCTGCTGACCATGGATCGGTTGAGTTAGACCCGAAATCGGCGGCCAGTGTTGCGTTAAGCGCATCGCCGCCCTCTTCTGCCGCTGTGACATGCGTGTTTTATTCGAGCGCAATTTTCTGCCGTATTTTATGCACACTCATCCCCACAACGATCAATAATATCAAACCGGTAAAAAGCGGCCACATCAGATAAAACGAGAGATGACCCTGCGTTACGATCAAAAAATTGGCTCCGGCGGGCGGATGGACAACTTTTGCCAAGTGCATGAGCATAATCGCCAATCCCAACCCGATCCCGACACTAAGCCATCCTCCGGATGTGTATTCTAAAACCGCCGCTCCGAGAACCGTCGATATAAAGTACCCGCCGAAAATATTCATAGGCCTTGAAAACGGGCTTTGCGGCGCGCTGAACAATAGGACAGCCGTTGCCCCGAACGGAGCGATAATCATCATCGTATTGGACTGCTCGGCAATCATTCCGATCAAGGAGAGGCCGATAAATGCTCCGACCCCGACAACGATGCTTTCGAGGAGATGAAGGCGATTCTTGGGTTTGGTGTGCATAGAGTCTCAATCTTCCTATTATGTTGTAGACGTTATTGAAATATACTATCCAATTATAGTATATTTATTTTGTATTCGCTGCCATCTCTGCGCTAAGGAAAGTTTGATTACAATATTTTTATTAGATTCAAAGGGTTCGTATGCATTTTTCCAAAACGGCTGAATACGCTATCCGCGTTTTGGCTTATCTGCACCGCTACGACACGACTTCCCATTCGGTTAATGTTCTGCATCGGGAACTGAATCTCCCCTACAAGTATCTCACGCGTCTCATGACCCATTTGGTCAAACAAGGTCTTGTCCGTTCTTCACGGGGGCGCGAGGGAGGATTGAGCTTGGCCAAACCCGCGGATGAAATACGTTTGTGCGATATCCTCGAAGCAATCGGCGAATCGCTTGAATCCTCACGGTGTATTTTAGGATTCGAATCGTGTGATTGTGCCAATCCGTGCGCGCTTCACGATCAGTGGGCAGCGCCCAAAGAGCTTATTGGCACGATGCTGACGACAACTACGCTGGCTTCCCTGACCGACAATCGAAACATCAAAATCTGATTTTCCCTAAAAAAGCCGTCCGATTTTCCGAAATCCTATCCAGTACATGAGTCCTCCTACGGCGATAACGCCCGTAAAATACGGGAATAAGTCGATCCAGCCGCTTCCGCGGTAAAAGATACTCTCCGTCCCTTCGATGTAATATCGCAGCGGGGATACGAGGGAAATCGTCTGCAAAACAGGGTGCATGGCGTGAATCGGAGTCCATGCCCCGCTGAGGAAAATAAGGGGCATCATGACGACGATGGAAAGCTGTGCCACCTGCATGATGTCGCGTGCGACGGCGGCGATGAACAGACCGATCCCCGCGCTTGCCCAAACGTAAAAGAAGCTGAGCAATGCAAAGGCCGCAAAGGAGCCGTTGAACGGTACGGAAAATATTCCCATTACGATGAATCCAAGCGATATGACGATGCCGACCATCACGATCAGCACCTGAGAGAAGGATTTGGCCAGAATAATGAGCTTGGGGTCGACGGGCATCAAGAGCATGATGTCCCATGTCCCCTGCTCTTTTTCACGCACGAATACCACGGCCGTCAGGATTACGGTGATCATCGTAATGATCGAGAGAAGTTCGGTCAAAGCCATAAAGGTGTGGTTGTCGGCATTTTGATTGAAAAGTTTATGACTGGCTATCTCGACGGGAATGTCCGGCGATGTGATATCAAAAATGATGTTTTGCAGATACCCGAGCGTCGTATAAGCCTGCGAAGCGGCCGTTGCGTCGAGCAGTATGTTGATTTGCGTCTTTTGTCCCTGCCGCCATTTTTTTTCGAAATCGGCATCAAAGACGATTCCGACAATGATCTCTTTGTCGAATATGGCACGACTGAGTTCTTTTTGAGAACCGAACCGCTGCGGAGGGAGAAATTCGGGGGCATGAAGCCGAGTGAGGATTTTTTGGCTCAGCCCGCCGCCCGTGTCGTCGACGTATCCCACCGCGACGTTGCGGGGTTTCATCTCGATACCGCTTCCCGAAATGTAAACGTTCACGGTAAACGAATAGAGCACGACAAGAACCAATTGCCATGAACGGATAAAGGCCAACAGCTCTTTGCCGACGATCGCCCAGAAAATACGATTCATTTAAGCTCCTTGCGCAAGAATAGGCGTCCGAGGCTCAGCAATACAATCGCGTAGAAGAGCAGTATCAGAAGATAGCGGAGGGTTTTTGCCGATTCCAGCCCCTCCCCGATCAAAAAAACGTCATACACGATGTGGTTGTAGTACATGACCGGAAAAATATGGGCCTCGATTTGCGACATACCGCTCATCGAGGAGATCGGCATAATAATCCCCGAATACATGAATCCCGGGATAATCGTAATGATAATGGTGAAGACGACCGCTACGATCTGGGTCCGCGTGATGACGGAAATCAGCATCCCGATGGAGATGCTGATCATCAGGTAGATTTCCGACGCTGCCCAGTAGAGAAAGAAACTTCCGCGAAACGGAACATCGAAAACATAGACGGCCCACAAAAATACGACAAAGATATTCAGCGAATGGAGCAAAAATGCGGGGATCAGTTTGGCCGCGAGAAATTCTCCTTTGGAGAGCGGCGACGCATAAAAATTGAAGATCGTCCCCCGTTCCTTTTCCTTGACGATCAGCAATGCGGCGAGTATCGCCGGAGCAACCAATAATACCAGTCCGATAAGCCCGGGAACGATCGCGTCTTCGTCCCGCATCGCCTGATTGAAGAGTGTGCGTTGGTTAATCGTAATGCCGCCGTTTGTCTGATTGTGTCCAAATTCCGACGCCGCATCGAGAATGACCCCTTTGACGTAGGTCTCCATCGTGATTCCCCGGCTTGGAAACGCCGCATCGGCAAACACCCCGATTTGCGTCGTTTGACCATGCAAAAGCCGTTTTTCGAACGATTCAGGAATGATGATTACGACGTCGGTCCTGGCCTGTTTAATCCGGCCAAGCGCTTCGGCTTCGCTGATCGGAAGGATTTGCGTATTGAAATATTTTGAGTGTTCGAATTTGCTGATGAGCCGATACGAGAGTGGGCTGCGATCATGATCGACGATAAGCGTGCGCGCGCCGCTCACTTCCATCCGTATACCGTTTCCGAACAAAAGAAGGATCATGCTGGGAAGCAAAAATACCATGATGATGAAGCGGGAACGGACAAGCTCGGTCAGTTCTTTGTAGATATAGGCCTTAATGACGCGTATCTTCATCGGTAATACTCTAAAAAGATGTCTTCAAAGTTCGCGGCATTCGGATGCAGCGCATATAGCTCCTCAAGCGTGTCATCCGCCACTTTTTTGCCGTCACGCAGCAGTACGATCCGGTCGCAAAATTCCGCTTCGCTCATGTAATGGGTCGTGATCAAAATGGAAATTCCCCATTTTTCTTTCAATGCGATCAGCAGCTGCCAGAATTGTGCACGTGCAATGGCATCGACTCCGGATGTCGGTTCGTCCAGAAACAGAACGACCGGATCGTGCAACAACGCCGCCGCCAATGAGAAACGCTGATTAATCCCCAGCGGCAGATTCAAAGGCAGCTCATCCAGATAGATATCAAAACCGAGTTCGGCTGCGTACAAAAGCGTCTTATCAACCGCTTTGTCAAAAGGAATACTGCGCATAGCGGCGAAATAGAGGAGATTTTCCCGTACCGTCATATCGTTGTACAGGGCAAAATGCTGACTGACGTAGCCGATTGAGGCTTTGAGCGTTTGGCGATCCGATGTATTCTGGATCAGTCGGCCCAGCAGCTCGAGTTCGCCGCCGTCAATGGGATGAAGCCCGAGCAACATTTTGATAAAAGTGGTCTTACCCGCTCCGTTGGCTCCCAGCAGACCCAATATCTCGCCGCGTTTGAGCCGAATATCCACACGGTCGTTGGCGATGAAACCGTCGAAACGCTTTGTCAGCCCGCGTGCTTCCATGATAATCGAATCGCGTACATAGTCGTCGTGGTGGGCACTTAGCGTTATCGGCGGAAGCGAACGCCCTTTCTTCAAGGCATTGACGAAAAAAAGGGCTTCCAGCGTCGGTTCAGCGTGTGCAAGATCGAGCGGCTTGATCGAATAGGTTGCGTCACGTGTCGTAATACCATCCGTTTGCTGTGACAAAGCATACGTCATAGGGCGAACCGAATCAATCAGTTCTTTTGCGCTGCCGAGGGCTATAATTTCCCCTTCATCGAACAACAGCAACCTGTCCATTCGTGCCGCTTCTTGCATATAGGCGGTACTCACAAGAATAATCGTCCCCTCTTCGGTTCGTATCTGATCGAGAATATCCCACAATTCAATCCGGCTGAGCGGATCGACGCCCGTCGTCGGTTCGTCCAGTATCAGCAGTTTCGGCCGGTGCAGCAGAGTGCAGATAAGGGAGAGCTTTTGCATCATCCCTCCGCTGAGATTGCCGGCTCGGCGGTCGGTGAATTTTTCCAGTCCGGCCATTTCCAGCAATCTTTGTTGATAGACGCTGAATGATTCGTCTTTGCGGATATTGCGGATATCGGCAAAAAAATCGAGATGCTCTTGAACCGTGAGCATCTCGTACAGCACGAGTCCGATCCCCTGAGGCATCAAGGCGGTCATCGATTTGATCGGTTCGGCTTCGGCGGGAGACCGATAGAGGACATTATGAAAGCGGACGCTTCCCTCAAAAGCGCCCACTCCGGCAATGGCGTGCATTAATGAACTTTTTCCCGCTCCGTCCGCACCGATGAAGCCGATAATTTCGCCGGCGCGGGCAGAAAACGATGCGTCGCGGATTGCCGTATGCTGATGATAGCGGACGCTGACGCGATCGACCTTGAGCGTATCCATCGTCTGCCGCTATTCGGGAACTTCGCGCAGGCTTGAGGGCAGATTTTTACCGTCAGGCGAGATTACGCCGATGGCGGGGAGGCCGAGTTTAAGCAGCGGATCGGGTGCAATGGGTTTGAGGTGCACGGCATACACACGCTGTATCCGGTCGCTGGCGACTGAAACTTCTTTCGGAGTGAATTCGGCTTTTTGCTCTATACGGACGACTTGAGCCGCGATCGGACGATCCGGGTAGGCGTCCACGAAGATGACGGCACGATCGCCGATTTTGATTTTGCCGTTTTTAAGGGTATCGACGAAAATCTTCAAATAAAGGGTTTTGGGATCGATCAGTGTCGCAACGGGACTTCCGGCCCCGACCACTTCGCCGCCGTGGGAAATGGTTTCGATTACGAATCCGTCGATCGGCGAATTGAGTTCCATCTCGCCGAGCACGGCGTCGTTTTGTGCTTTAGTCGCCTGAAGGGCTTTGATGCCCGAAGCCAGTGCTTTGTTCCCCTCCTCCATAACGGCAATGCGGTGTTGAGCCGCCGATGCTTCGACGCGGCCGCTTTTTGCAATGCTGATTGCTTGGTCAAGCTGTTTGCGTTTGAACATCAGGGCGGACAGCTGGTCGCGATCCGTTCGGAGTTTTAATTCCGCCGCTTCAAGCTGGCGCATTTCGATCAGCCTCTTCTCGACGAGATCGCCCATGCGTTCCCGATCCTTTTCACTTTGTGCGACAAGACTTTTTTGCGCGCTGATCATTTGATCAAGTTCGTCGCGGGCTCTGAGGTTCAGCGCGAGATTGGCGTCGGCTTTGAGCAACGATTCGGGCAGGCTTCGGCGCAGAATATCCAGTTCGATCCGACGCGCATTGAGTTCTTGCCGTTTTGCGTCCAACTGAGCTTGGATCTGATCGTTTTGCGCCCGGTATTCGCGACTGTCCAGACGTGCAATGATTTGATCGGTGCGGACGGGCTCGCCTTCTTGGACATCAACGCTGATAAGGCGTCCGGGATATTTGGTATTTAGATTGATAAGATCGCCGTCGATCCGCCCCGTTCCCTGTATCAGATTATCGGGCAACATCGGAGGATGAAGTTTTACATAGATTAACAATGCGGCGGCAATGAACAAAAATGCGATAACAGCGCCGAGCCAGTATTTTTTGAGGATCGGAATCATAGGGTTTCCATTGTCTCTTAATATGGGTCATCTTATAGCGTTCTTCCTTAATTCAGTATCAATTAATCAGAGCGTGATTATATTGTGGCATGGAAAAGGAGATTGCATGAAGCGGCTGCTTCCGTTCATTCTACCCGCTGTTCTCTGGGCGCAAAGCTATCAGGACATCATCGCGCGCATCGACAAATCGCTTGCGGTCCAAAGTGCCGAACAGCTGGAAAAAGCGGCTTTGGAAAGCTATTATGCCGCCGAAGGAAAACACCTGCCTTCCGTGGATGCGGAACTAAGCGCCGTGAAACTCAACCGAACACCTACGGTCATGTTCGCATCATCGCCGATGCAGACCGGAAGCAGAAACAAAGTCTTCGGAGAATTATCACTGACCTATCCTTTTTTCAGCGGATTTGCTATTACCGCTTCGATTGAAAAAGCCAAGCTTAATCATGAAAAAGCGGTACTTCAAGTGGCTGATCTGAAACGAAATCTTTATCTGAATGCGACTGTACTTTATGCCGGAGCCGCTGCGATGGACAGTGTGATAGCGGCTCAGGAGGAAGCAAAAAATGCAATCGAAGCGTCATACAAAAAAGCACAAGGACTTCATCGAAACGGAATGCTTGCCCCCTCAGCTTTATACGCGATCGAGGCCAAAGGATATGAAATCGAAGCGCAGCTTACTGAAAGCCGCCACGCAAAACAACGGCTGCTTAATCGACTCTCCTATTTGGCGGATATGCCTGTCAATGAAGTTGCCCTCCCTTCCAAGACACTTTTTCCTCCGGAACCCGGGCAGATCGAACAAGCAGCACTTAACGAGCGTGAAGATCTACTGAGTCTGGCGAAAATGGTAGGGATAGCACGCAGCGACAGTGTGCTTGCACAAAGCCGTTGGTATCCGAACATCTCATTTGTAGCTTCCCTAAAGCGGCAGGGAGATACCTTCGAACTTAACGGAGACGGATACGCCAATGCGGATCAAAGTTATGCCGGAGCGATCGCATCGTGGAATATTTTTAGCGGCATGAGCGACCGGCACACTCTTCAATCCTCAAAAGCGGCCGAAATGGCCGCTATTGCCGCAGTAGAAGATTACAAACGTCAAATTGCAGTCGAAATACATAATACGCAGCTGCAGATCGACGGCACACGAAGCAAACTCTTGAGCGCGCAGATGCAAATCAAAGCCGCCGAGGAATATGCGAATCTGACACGCGGACGTTTTGAAAATCAGCTTTCCAGTGCTGACGAACTGAGCCGATCGATCGCAGATCTGGCCGGTGCAAAATCGAATGCGGCCGTTTTGGAAAGCGAATTGTTTAATCTGACGATCTCTCTGTGGCTTCAAGGCGGGCTTGAGCTCTACCGGAAAAAAGCCTTGTCCGAGATGCCCTGATCGCTCAACGACCCGTCGGCTAAGACAGCTTTTTTAACCATTTTATTCCTTTCCGATCAGGACGCGCCCTTTTTTGTTGAGATAAAAAGTCTCGTAACCGTCATCACCGATGCTCATGCACTCTCCCAGATACCCCTCCTCGTAAAGCTCTGATACGATCGTACGTACCTGATCCGCATCCATTCGGGCGTATTCGGCAATGTCATCGGCTTCATAGATATTGTATTCGGTCTCGTCGCTCAGTGAAAAAATCGCTTGCATAACCCGCAGCTTGGTTGCGTTCATCATGCGCTCGCTTCCGAAACAAGGCAGGAAAAGCAGTGTTCATGATCGTTGCACGACGCGCACGCCGGAGCCACTTTTCCGATTGCATCGTAGAGAAACTTTTTCCAGAGCTTATCTTTGGGTTTGAGTTCGGCAAGCGGAGGAAAGTGCTTGGCCATAAATGCGCCCATTTGAACGCGGTTTTTAAAACCCAAATCCTGATACAGATGGTTCATTTCCAGGGATTTACGGGCGATCAGCGGGGCAACGACATACCTGGCTTCATCGTCGACGGCGTATTTTTTCAGATAGGTTTCGATTTCGTGACGCATTGCATCGTGTTCGCTCATGGCATCCCTCCCAAAAGGTTTGCCGATAGAATGCAATTTCTGTACGCGGGTTAATTGACCCGCAGACGCGTCCGCCTGACGAAGAGGCGAAGAAAATTGAGGATCGAGTCGGCTTGGTCGATTTCGTTCAGAGCAGTGCTTTGCATTCCATTCCGTGAGCTTCCGCGACGGCTCGATTCATAATATAACCGCCGAATACGTTCAGAGCTGTTCCGAGGGTTTCGTCTCTGAGCAAGCGGTTGAGCGGCGTGTGCGCGATACGCAGAAGATAGGGCAATGTCGCGTTGGTAAGGGCGATTGTCGATGTGCGCGGATACATACCCGGCATGTTGGCAACGCAGTAATGGACGATACCGTCTACGTCAAACGTGGGATTTGAATGGGTTGTGGGACGGGATGTTTCGAAGCATCCTCCCTGATCGATCGAAACATCGACCAGGACAGAACCTTTTTTAAGGAGAGAGAGCATTTCGCGGGTGATGAGTTTCGGGGCCTTGGCTCCGGGGATTAAAACGGTTCCGATAATGAGATCAGCACTCTTGATACTATTTAATATTGACTCATGTGACGAGTAATGAAAAGTTACCCGCGGGTTCATGACGTCGCGCAGATACCCGAGTCGTTCGGTATTGATATCAAACAGCGATACTTCGGCTCCAAGCCCTGCTGCGGCATCGGCAGCTGCTTTGCCGGCAACCCCCGCACCCAAAACGACAACGTGCCCCGGTTCCGTACCGACAGCGCCGCCCATAAGCCGTCCGCTTCCGCCGTAATAGCGCCCGAGATGGACAGACCCGAACAGAGTCGCCATCCGTCCGGCAATCTCGCTCATCGGTTCGAGCAACGGCAAACGCCGGCCGACCCGCAATGTCTCGTACGCGAATGCGCTCACGTTTCGATCACGGAGTATCTCGGTGAGGCATTTATCTGCGGCAAGATGCAGATAGGTAAAAAGAATATGTCCCTCACGCAGGCGCGGGTATTCGGGTTCGATGGGTTCTTTCACCTTGACGATCATTTCCGCTTTTTCCCATAGATAATTCACGTCGTCTATGATCTCCGCTCCGGCCATTCCGTAGGCTTCGTCTTCAAATCCGCTGCCTATACCCGCACTTTTTTCGATGAGTACGGTATGGCCTGAGTGCACTGCCTCACGTACACCCGCAGGGGTCATACCTACGCGAAACTCGTCGGCTTTAATCTCTTTTGGAACTCCGATTATCATATTTTCCCCCTATCGCCACCGCATACAGCAACGGCATGTTGGACCAGCGTAACGCTTCCTCATCGTAAAATGCACCGAAAAATCAATGATACCATAATGTCGATATTAGACAATTTTGTCGCCATAAATTCGAAACACTCCGTATGATACGGTCGCTGTATTTGCGGAATTCAGACGCCCATCCAGTTTTCGTGCTCATGACCTTTTTTCTTGAAATTTGCGGCTTTATCGACCGCTTCGATGCATTTATCGTAATCCACTTCATCGGTGATTTCGGCAACGACCTCTTTGTAGCTGATGAGTCCCTCCTGATCGATGACGAATACCGCTCGTGCCAGACGGTCTTTGAGTTTTCCGTCGCTGATAAGCACGCCGTATTTTTTGGCGAAATCCCGGTTCGTATCGATGACAACATCGGCGCCGTCGATCCCCTCGCGCGTTACGAAATCCCGGACAAATTCCACATCATCCGTAGTGATCATGACCGTTTTGAGCTTTTTGAACTGCTTGATGAGATCATTGAATTTTTTGGCTCCGAGTGAGCATACTTCGGTTTTGAGCGAAGGGATGGCGATAAGAAGCTGCGCGGTCGGGGCAATCATTCCAATGACATTCTGGTTTCCGTCGATTTGCGTTACGCGTGCCGCCGGCGCTTCTCGCCAGATGCCCATCTCTTTTCCCTCTAGCGGGGTCGGTGTTCCGTGTACGGTGATCTGCATTGTTACTCCTTGTAGGACTTTGTCACGATAGTGCAAAATAAGTTCTAAAAACTGCCTATTTTTTATCCACATGAATCCCGGTTCATTGCACTGTTTTGTACTACAATTAGTCCATAACTTAGACAAAAGACTGCAAAATGATGACCTTTGAAGCCAACATTCCAAGCCGTGAAGAGTGCCAGACCTGCTCGCTCACCTTTGCGTATAAAGAAATCAATCTGTTATACGAAGTGGCCGTGATGCTGACCAGCACAACTGATATCCATGAGAGCGTAGAGAAGGCGATGCGTCGCCTGAAACAGCATGGATATCTGGAGAGATGTGCCCTTTTCCGCAAAAAAGAAGATGCGGATGAACTGGAGCTGTTGATATCGATCGATCTGGAGCCGTATCAGAAAAAGATGGCAATCTACCGCTTCGGCGAAGGCGCTACGGGTCTGGCAGCCAAAAGCCGCGAGCCGATCGTCATCGAGAATATCCACAACAACATCAATTATCTAAACAAGATGGGGAATATTTCGACGCAGATGGTCTCATATGTTGCCGTACCGCTGCTTCAGGATGAAGAGGTGATCGGCGTCATTTCAGCCAATATCGGTAAAAGCAGTCCGTTGAATTTTGATGAAATCGTCCGTATGCTCACCATCGTCGGCTCGTTGTTTGTGGGTGCACTTAAAGTTCAGCAGACGATTACACAGGAAAAAGAGTCCTTGAGCGAACTCAAGACGTATTACAAAGAAGAGATGCAAAAAGACTACAAATTTGAAAACATTGTCGGACGTTCCACGCGGATGCAACAGGTGTTTTCGATGATTAATACCGTCGCGCCAACCGATGCGACGATACTGATCCGCGGGGAAACGGGAACCGGGAAAGAACTTATCGCCACCGCCATCCACAATCTGAGCCGCCGCCAAAACGGCCCGTTCATCAAACTCAACTGTGCGGCTATCAGTGAGACGCTTCTGGAAAGCGAACTTTTCGGTCACGAAAAAGGGGCGTTTACCGATGCGCGGGAGATGCGCAAGGGACGCTTTGAACTAGCCGATGGAGGGACGCTGTTTCTGGATGAAATCGGCGATATCACACCCTCGTTGCAGGTCAAACTTCTGCGCATTTTACAGGAGCAGGAATTTGAGCGGGTCGGCGGTACCAAAACGATCAAAACCAATGTCCGGCTCGTTGCCGCAACGAACCGAAATCTTGAAGAGATGGTACGCAAGGGAGAGTTTCGCGAAGACCTGTTTTACCGCCTGAACGTTATTCCGATTAACCTGCCGCCGTTGCGGGAGCGGTATGAAGACGTGAAACTCTTGATCGAGCATTATCTTCACCGATTCATGAAAGAACATCGCAAAATGATGCATTTTACGAAAGCGGCAATGGAACTGCTGCTTGATTACCCATGGCCTGGCAATATTCGGGAACTGCAAAACACAATGGAGCGGATCGTCCTGATCTGTCCTGACGGCGAAATTCAGCCGGAGATGCTCAGTCACGTTCTGCCGTTTAACTATCAAAAACTGTACATGCAAAGCGATGATCATGCTATGGCCATGGCGCCCTCATCGACTCAGCCAGCCCCGAAAGAACTGGCAAACGGCCCGATAACGAAAAAGACTCTTCAGGAACTTGAACGCGAATCAATCATTCAAGCGCTTATGGATTCGCACGGGATTCAGACAAAAGCGGCACGTTCTCTGGGAATGACGGCACGCCAGATCGGCTACAAGATCAAACAATACGGCATCGAGATCTGATTTCGGGATTTATTCCATTTGAATGCGAATGCAGTTCTTACCGTCCGATTTTGCACGGTACAGCGCTTTGTCGGCTCTTTCGAAGACACTTTCCAGTGCTTCTTCGGGTTGTACCGAAGTTAATCCGAAACTGCAGGTGACATGAACGATTGTTTCGAAACTGCATTCGTCAATTTTTTTACGGATCTGATCGGCGACTTTCATGACTGCCATCGGATCGGAATAGCGCTGTAAAATAGCAAACTCTTCTCCCCCCCATCGGACAAAAGTGTCTGTTTTACGGATAGAGGAAGCAACCAGATCGGTCAATTGTTTCAGAACTGAATCGCCGACATTGTGGCCGAACGTGTCATTGATGCTTTTGAAATTGTCAACATCAAACAAAAGAAGATACAGCGAATAATCACGCGCATCGGCATTTTTCTGATACGATTGAAATATCTCCTCAAAAAGGCGGCGGTTTCCTATTCCGGTCAAAGTATCGGTAGTCGCTAACTTCAAAAGCCCTTTTTCACCTTCTCCGACCAGTCCCATAAGAGAATGGATCATGCCGTAGTCTTGCTTGACGATAGGGGTGATTTGTCTGTAACACAAAGCCATAAGATGGCGTTTGTCGATAATGCCGACGACATTCTTTCCGTCCGCCGCTACGATTTTGTCGAACGGAATGTCATCCATAGCCTCAATTACGTCCGAAACAGCCGTCTCTGATTCAAATGTTTCGAGGGGCGAACTCATGAATTCGCGGATTGGAAGGCCGAGATTGTCGCAATTGTATACGATACGCACCAAATCTTTGACGGTCAAAATACCGACATTCGAAGATTGTTGCGTAATAATGACGGCATCGGCATTATTGAATGAAAAGAACTCCAATATATGCTGGACAATGGTATCGCCTTCAAAGGTTTTGCATCTGTGGGCGGCATCAAAAAGATCACCGAGACGTGTTGAAGGGGTAATGACCGACATTTCTGGATTCATGCAATCTCTTTCAACGGTTAAAATACCATAACACCCAGAGTAATATTTTAGGTTATTATTGGTTAATTGTTGTCATTATAGCAGAGATTCATAAATCAAGCGTGCTTATTTGTCAATCTGTCAAAAATCAAAGAGAAAAAGATACAGATGTTCCCTATTCGCTGATGCGTTTGGCAACCACTTCTGCCGGAAATTTTTTAACACATGGATCGATATACCATACTTCTCCGTTGCTCAGTTCAACTTCTCCACCCCATCGTTCATCACTGTCGAACTCTGATTTGAGTATCGTCTCTTCCATGTCTTTCTTGGCTACATAAAACGAAATTGCTCCTTTAGAGTCATAGCGTAACATCACTTTTGCCACATCGTATCCTTATATTCTATAATATTAGACGTCTTATGGAAGACGCACATTCTTTTTCAATGCATTTATTGTGCATGAAAAAAACGCCGTATACGGTGCCACCAGTCCGAAGAAAGATTCCCTTCGAACGTGATCCGCAAAAAAGTCCCAGCCAGCCGCTTGACGATCGTATTGGCTTGATAGTCTTTGGTATCGCTGTGCGGGAAATCCTCACGGTAATGACTCCCCCTGCTTTCCTCTCTCGCCAGGGCACACATGAGCATTGCTTCGGCAACGGTCAGGGAATTTCGAAATTCGATAATAGAGAGAAGCTCGACATTATCGCTGCGTTCTTTGTTGATACAACACAGTCCCGAGGACATCGTCATCAGATAGTGGACGTATTCAAGCGCATCGGCCAGCGAATCATGCGTGCGGAATATCCCCGCATTGTTGTAGAGGTTATTTCCAAGATTGCGCCGCATCGTGTTGATATTGAAGCGGTTTTCCCCCTCAAGTATCATCTCGATGTAACGTGCCTCTTTATCGACGAGCGCGTAATCGATCGGGTGAAATTCACTTTTCTTGGCGGCACGTGAGGCTTCGATTCCCGCAACCCGCCCGAAATAGGCTGCTTCAAGGAGGCTGTTTCCGCCCAGCCGATTGGCACCGTGTACTCCGCTGTAGGCGCATTCTCCGCACACGAAGAGGTTCGGGATGTCGGTTGACGTATCGCTGCGGCTCCAAATGCCCCCCATCGTGTAGTGCGCGGCAGGAGTGATCGGAAGCAATTCGTTGAGTATATCAATACCCGCTCCGTTGAGGGCATGTTTCCGGGCGGAAGGAAGTTTCTTCTCGATTGTCTCTTCGCCGAGATGGCGGAAATCAAGATAAACGCTGTGCCCTTCTTCCTGATGTCGCATGATAGCTCGCGAGAGCTTGTCGCGGGTAGCCAGTTCATCGGTAAATCTCGTCCCCGTTTCATCGACGATATAAGCTCCTTCGCCGCGGGAAGCTTCGCTGATTAATGTGCCGTTGCCTGCTAGTGTCGTCGGATGGAACTGGACAAATTCCATATTCACCAGCCTCATTTTGCTGCGCAAGGCGATGGCCAGCATATCTCCGCTTGATTCTTGCGAATTGGTCGAGTGGCCGCGGTAGATACCCGCATACCCTCCTCCGGCCAAAATCAGGGACTTGCATGCAAATGCGATCACCTGAGAATCTTTACGACGGAGAATCGTGATGCCGGAGAGCTGTTCTTTAAATGTCGCAATGGAGAGCATTACGTGATTTTGGAAAATCTTCACCCCTTCTTTACGGCATTGTACGAGCAGCGTTTGCGTGATCGCGGCCCCGGTTTTATCTGCAATGTAACAGGTACGCGAGGATTTTGTTCCGCCGAATGGGCGCTGGGCGATCTCTCCGTCATTTCGGCAATCGAATGCGACGCCCATTGATTGAAGCTCCCGGATGATTTCTTCAGCACCTGTCACCATCGCGCTGACCGATGAAAATCGGGCCAATTCGTCTGCCCCTTTCATCGTATCGCCGATGTGTTCGCGGCACGAGTCGCGATGCGTGGTTTTAAGGACGGCATTGATCCCGCCCGATGCTACGGCAGAGTTTGAACGCAAGGGGTTGCTTTTGCAAATCAGTGCAACGCTCAGCCCCGTGCGTCTGGCATACAGCGCCGCATAAAGCCCGGATATGCCGCTTCCGACCACAACGACATCATACAGCATACGAATCCCTCATAAGCGAGCGCATCGATTCTTCCGATGCACTCGGCAGATACGCGAGCAATGCATTGTCTTGAACATGCTGCGGCTCAACTGCGCCGAATATGGCACTGATCGCCCCGGCACTACGGGCAAATTGCAGTGCAGTCGCAATATCGGTCAACTCCGATGTGTTCATATGTGCTCCGACGACCGATGAAAACGCCCGTTTAAAAAGATTTTTCTGGAGCAGCGGAGAGGATCCGAGCACGCTCAAGCCGTACCGTGCACACGCATACATCAGAGGATAATACATACCGTCTTCACACCGCTGGTTGGCATAACCGTAGGCATGCGGTTTTGCGAGATTAAACGGACTTTGGATGTATTTGAACCCGTGATGCTTGCCTCCGACGCGCGTTGCGATCTCCATGACTTTTGCCAAAGAGATGTATTCGGTATGATCTTCTTCATACAGAAATCCGTTCCATGATGCAATGCCGTACGAGCCGAGCTTTCCTTCACGGCGAAGCTCCTCGAACAGCTCGAAGGCCGCTTCTATCCGTGCGTAAAACGTCTCTTGATCGACATACCCGAGCTGTGTTTCGGGATTGTGCAGATAATAGATGTCGAGCGCATCGATTCCGATGTTCTTCAGCGACTGTTCAAAACTCCAGCGCAGAAATTTTTTCGACATGCAATGCTGATCGATCACAATTTCCTCTTTGGCGGCCAATCCCCCTTTTACAACTATTTCCTCGATCCAGCCGTAGGGATTGTCCGGAAACGGGAAATCAAGAGGTATGAAGCCGCCTTTGGAGGCGATGATAACTTCATCGCGTTTGATTTCGCCGTTTTCAAGCATCGGAATAATGGCTTCGGCAATCTCGCGCTCGCTCATCTGGTAGCGGTAATTGATCGCCGTATCGATCAGATTGATTCCGTTTCGAAGAGCCGTTTGAATCGCTTCAGAGAAGTTGATGATGTAGTTATCTTCTTTGTAGGGCTCGGGTTTGTACGTTCCCAATCCCAGCGAAGGAAAGAACAGTTCTCCGTTAAAACGGTAAAAATCTTTGGAATAGTTGCCGAATTTTTTGAGATACCGGAATGTCCCCTCTTTCGTTGCCAATTTCATCAGATCACCATGACGCGCAAATTGGTTTTGAGTTTGAAATTAAGCATGTCCTGCATTCCAGCCAACGTCGTTGTTGTGTTCATCGAGCAGCTCATACATTCGCCTTTGTACTGGATGTACAGTTCATGCTCTCCGTCAACCTCTTTGAGATCGACGACTTCGACGTCCCCGTGATCGGCTTTGAGGGTAGGACGAATGTATTCCTCGAGAATCGATTCGATGCTTCGGAGTTTTTGCACCAGACTCATCGCGTTGAAATTGCCGTCCCCTTTCGCCTCTTTAATTTTTTTGCTGATCGCTTCTTTGGCAAGCTCTTCTTGCACTTCGGCGAGCAGATCGATGAGATACAGATCTTTTTTCTCATGCCCGCCCGGTTTGATGCACGATTTACAGAAACCGCCTGCTTTGGTATAGTCGACGATTTGCTCGATGGAGCCGAGCTTATTCAGGCGGATTACCTCTTTGAGGGTGTCCAGGCTGACACGGGCACATTCGCATACGATGAATTCCGTCTCGAATTCGCTCATATCCACCCCTTTGTAGATGGATGCCGCTTTCTTGATTACATCGTAAGCCATGACTGAGCAGTGCATTTTCTGTCCAGGGACAGCGGGGATATCCGGATCGTCACGGAGCGCTTTTTCAACGTCGATATTGGTGATTTTGAGCGCTTCATCGACCGTTTTTTCCATGCACAGCTCCGCCATCATGTCCGAGCTGGCGATTGCCGTACCGCAGCCGAAACTTTTGAAACGGCTTTTGACGATCACATCGTTTTTGGGGTCAATCATCCAATAAAGCCGTACCGCATCTCCGCAGCTCTCCGCACCGAAATCGGCAATAATGAGCTTTTTTTCCGCCTGTTCGGCCTCTTCTTGTGTGATTTCTCCCATATTTATCGGATCATTCATCCGCCGTTGAACTTCAGATGAGTACTCTTCCCACAACGCTCCGCCGATCAGTGTATCTCGTGCCATTAGCTGCTCCTTGTAATGCAATGAATTGGTCTTAAACATGCAAGAGACGTTCTTGTGAATATGCGACATTTTTGTCATTGCGGATATCAAGAACGCAATATGCATATGACACATCAATTACTTAAAAGGGAGCCGTCATGGTCCAGATTACCGCCGTATTTAACAAACACTGTCTTAACGATGTTCTGCGTGAGCTGTTCGACAATCTGATCGAAGGGGTTACGGTTATGGATGTTATCGGGAAAGGATCACTCGGCATCGCCGAGAAAAACAATGCACCCGATTTGTATCCTAAAGTCATGATTATCGTCGTCGTCTCCGATGAGCGACACAAAGAGATTACTATGGAATGTATCCGTTCCCATACGCAGGATTTGGGACACGGTGCCGGCAAAATGTGGGTTACCCCCGTTTCGGAAGTCGAACGTATCCGTACGGGAGAGAAAAATGAAACGGCATTGACACAGCCGACGCCGCGAGCCACGACGAAAAGCAATACTTTCTTTACCGCCGTTGACACTCCATCGAGCTAGAAGGATGCCTTTTAGGCATCTTGTGCTTGACTTTCATTTTACTTATAGTTATCATGTTTCATAGCCATCTTTAGAGTCATTTGAAATCTTGTTATACAGGTTGCTAAAATGAAACGTGCGCTGCTTCTGATTCTCCTGTTGTTTACCCCCCTTTTGGCAACACCGTCTATTATTGTAAAAGTAGAGATAAAAGGTGCGATCGGACCGGCTCATTCCCTATTGCTGCAGGATGCTTTGAAAGAGGCTCGCAAACAGCATGCAAAAGCACTGTTGATAGAACTCGATACGCCCGGCGGCTTGTCGTCGTCGATGCGCGACATGATTCAATCCATTACCAACAGCCCTATTCCCGTCATTACCCACGTTGCCCCCAGAGGTGCGCGTGCCGCCAGTGCCGGCACCTATCTTTTGTATGCTTCGCATGTGGCGGCGATGTCTCCGGGAACCAATCTCGGTGCGGCAACCCCTATCAGCCTGATGCCGCCTTCGGCCGAAAAAGAAGCAAACGACACGGAAACAACGGCGGAAAGAAAAGCAATCAACGACGCCACAGCCTACATAACCAGCCTCGCGCAGATGAATGAGCGCAATGCCACATGGGCCGTCAATGCGGTTGAGTCGGCTGAAAGCCTCTCCGCGCAGGATGCTTTGCGTTTTGGGGTAATCGATCTTATAGCCGACGGTGCGATACCGCTCCTGGAAAAGCTTGAGGGCCGTACGGTCATACTCTTGGGCAAACGGGTGCAATTGCACGTTGCCGGAAGCACGGTCATACCCTTTGAAGCTGACTGGAAAATCCGCTTTCTCTCGACGGTAACCGATCCGAATATCGCATACCTGTTGCTTCTCATCGCCATATACGGCATTTTTTTCGAAATGATGAATCCCGGTGCTGTTTTCCCGGGCGTCGTCGGTGCCATTGCAAGCGTCATTGCTCTTTTTGCGCTCAATATGCTCCCCTTCAGCTATGCGGGATTACTTCTGATCTTGTTAGGCATCGCATTCATGGTTGCCGAAGTTTTTGTTGCCGGATTCGGTGTTTTGGGGATAGGCGGCGTTGTCGCTTTCGTCTTCGGATCGCTGCTGCTGTTTGATGCAGATATGTTAGGCAGCGGCGTTTCCCTGCCTCTCGTCATTGCTTTTAGCATACTCAGCCTCGGATTCTTCATTCTGGTAGCGAATCTTTATGTGCGTTCGCGATCGGCTAAAGTTGTCACGGGAGCCGAAGAGATGATCGGCGCCGATGCCGAAGTCGTGAAATCAGACCAAGGAGGTTATCATGTACTCTGCCATGGGGAGATATGGCACGCCGAAAGCAGCAGTGAATTAACCGTCGGTCAAAAAGTTCAGGTGATCGAGCTTCATGGCCTTATCTTGAAAGTAAAACCCCAAAAGGAGTAACCATGTTTTTAGATATACCAGTCATTATTATCTATGCCGCGGCATTGCTCATAGCCATATTGCCGATTTCCATCCGTATCCTGCGTGAATATGAGCGCGGCGTCGTATTCACGCTCGGACGTTTCACCGGTGTCAAAGGGCCTGGGCTTATCATACTGATCCCGTTTATTCAACAGATGGTAAAAGTCGATCTTCGGATCGTCGTTCTGGACGTGCCGACACAAGATGTGATTTCGCACGACAATGTTTCCGTCCATGTCAATGCCGTCGTCTATTTTCGCGTTTTGGAACCTCAAAAAGCAATCATACAAGTCGAAGACTATCTCGTTGCGACAAGTCAGCTGGCACAAACGACGCTTAGATCGGTATTGGGCGGGCATGAACTTGACGAGATGCTGGCCGAACGGGAGAAACTCAATTACGATATACAGGAGATTCTCGACAAACAAACCGATGCCTGGGGCATCAAGATATCCAATGTCGAAATCAAGCACATCGATCTGGATGAAAGCATGGTCCGCGCGATAGCCAAGCAGGCGGAAGCCGAACGTGAACGCCGGGCCAAAGTCATCAACGCCAAAGGGGAACTCGAGGCGAGCAAAAACCTTCTGGCGGCGGCGGAAAAACTCAGTCAGAACGATTTGGGAATACAGCTTCGCTATCTGCAAACCATGAGCGATATATCAAACGACAAAACGAACACGCTGATTTTTCCGTTTCCGACCGATTTAGGCAAATTTCTCAAAGGCACCGCAAAAGAGTAGTCGATACACCGAATTATCAAACCAAAAGTTTAAGAGCGCTATAATTGCAAAAAATTTTGATCAAGGACTTTGTTTTGAGAAGTCATTTTTGTACCGATTTAACGGAAGCCAACATCGGCGAAGAGGTCGTATTGTGCGGCTGGGCGAACAACTACCGTGACCACGGAGGGATCGTATTCATCGACCTTCGCGATAAAAGCGGCCTAATCCAGCTCGTCTGCGATCCGGCAGACAACGCGCATGCGCACAAAGTCGCAAGTGAAGTGCGCGACGAATTTGTCCTCATCGCCCGCGGCCGCGTTCGTGCCCGCGGCGAAGGACTTGTCAACCCCCGCCTCAAAACCGGAGCAATCGAAGTCATCGTTGATGATCTTGTGATTGAAAACCGCTCCGAGCCGGTTCCGTTCGTCATCGGCGATAACACTGTCGGTGAAGAGACGCGTCTCAAGTACCGTTATCTTGATCTGCGCAATCCAAGCGCGTTCCAAACGTTCCAGCTCCGTTCCAAAGCGGCGATTGCCGCGCGTAACGTTTTGGACAAACTCGGATTTTTGGAAGTCGAAACACCTATCCTCACCAAATCGACCCCGGAAGGTGCGCGCGACTATCTCGTCCCCAGCCGCGTGCACGAGGGTGAGTTCTACGCCCTCCCCCAGTCTCCGCAGCTCTTTAAACAATTGCTGATGGTGGGCGGATTCGACCGCTATTTCCAGATCGCAAAATGTTTCCGCGACGAAGACCTTCGTGCCGACCGTCAGCCCGAATTCACCCAGATCGACGTCGAGATGAGCTTCTGTAACCAAGAAGACGTTATCCGCGTTGCCGAAGAGCTAATCACGGGAATGTTCGCCTCTGCCGGCCATGAAGTCCACACGCCGTTCAACCGCATCAAATACGCCGATGCGATGGAATGGTACGGTTCGGACAAACCCGATCTGCGCTACGACCTCAAAATGATCGACGTGATCGACATCTTCGCACGCTGCGACAACGAGATTTTCACCTCTATCGCCGCGAATCCGAAAATGAACCGCATCAAAGCGCTCCGCGTTCCGGGTGCGGACCTCGTATTCTCCAAGCGCGAAATGAAAAGCTTCGAAGATTACGTCCGCAAATTCGGCGCGAAAGGGCTGGGTTATTTCCAGATGAAAGAAGACGGACTCAAAGGACCGCTGGAAAAATTCTTCGCTCCCGAAGATTTGCAGCTTCTGATCGATCGCACAGGGATGGAAGTGGGCGACGTCGTCTTCTTCGGTGCGGGAGATAAAAAAACCGTATGGGATTATATGGGACGCTTCCGTATTTTCATCGCCGAGCACGAAAAAATGAACCTGATCGACAAAGACCGCTTCGAATTCGTGTGGGTTGTCGATTTCCCGATGTTCGAAATTGAAGAAGGACGTGTCAAAGCGCTTCACCACCCGTTCACCATGCCGCGTGATTTGAACCACGAGCATCTCGAAGACATCGAATCGATTGCCTATGACATCGTCCTCAACGGAACCGAACTGGGCGGCGGATCGATCCGTATTCATAAACAGGCGTTGCAAGAGCAGATTTTCCAGCTCCTCGGAATCGGCGAAGAAGAAGCTCAGGAGAAATTCGGATTCCTCCTCGATGCACTCAAATTCGGCGCGCCTCCGCACGGCGGTTTCGCGATCGGTTTCGACCGCTTCATGATGCTTCTCTCCAAAAAAGACAGCATCCGCGACGTTATCGCGTTCCCGAAAACCCAAAAAGCGTCGTGCATCATGACCGATGCCCCAAGCCCGGTCGAAATCACGCAGCTTCGCGAACTTCATATCCGTTTGCGCGAAAGTGCCAAATAATCGATGAAGAAACTTTTTCTGATCATCGGCGCCCCCGGTTCGGGGAAAACGACGGATGCAGCCCTCATCGCCGAGCGTAATGGCGAGTCAATGGTCCACTACTCTACCGGAGATCTTTTGCGTGCCGAAGTGACCAGCGGGAGCGAGCGCGGTCAACTGATCGACAGCTTTATCAGCAAAGGGCTTATCGTCCCCATCGAGATTGCCGTAGAGACAATCACGCATGCGATCAAAAATGCCCCCGCCGATGTTGTCCTTTTTGACGGCTATCCGCGCAGCAATGAACAAATGAATGAACTCGACACATTTCTTGCCGCTGACAAGAGTATCGAGCTTGTCAACGTCATCGAGGTCGTTGTAAGCGAAGAAGTGGCGCGTGATCGCGTCCTTGGGCGTGCACGCGGTGCGGACGATGACGAAAAAGTTTTCAATAACCGTATGAGCGTTTACACCGATCCCCTCGCGGATATTCAAAACTTCTATACGGCAAAAAACCTCCTCAAAAAAATCGACGGCGAACGTTCTATCGAGCAGATCGTTGACGAGATGGAACTCTTTATAAAATCTAAAATTTAAGAAGGACAATAACCATGAAAATTATTCTTTTGGGCGCACCGGGTGCGGGAAAAGGTACTCAAGCACAATTTTTGACGAAAGCATTCGATATTCCCCAAATCTCGACCGGCGATATGCTTCGCGCCGCGATCAAAGCGGGAAGCGAGCTTGGCGTACTGGCCAAATCGTTTATGGATTCGGGCAAACTCGTCACCGATGAAATCATTATCGGTCTGGTCAAAGAGCGTATCGCGCAAGATGATTGCCGCAACGGCTTCCTCCTCGACGGTTTTCCGCGCACCGTTCCTCAAGCCGACGCGCTCAAAGAAGCGGGAGTTGCTATCGATGCCGTCATCGAGATCGATGTACCTGACAGCGTGATCGTCGAGCGTATGTCCGGTCGCCGTGCGCACCTCGCATCGGGCCGCACCTACCACATCGCTTACAATCCGCCGAAAGTCGAAGGCAAAGACGACGAAACGGGCGAAGACCTTGTTCAGCGCGACGACGACAAAGCCGAAGTCGTTCTTGACCGCCTGCGCGTTTACCACGAGCAAACCAGCCCGCTTATCAACTATTACAAAGGTGTAGCGGCCAACGACAGCACGGTCAAATACATCACCATCGACGGTACACAGCCGATCGATACGGTCGAAAAAGAGATTATTTCCCGCCTTAAATAAATCCTTCGGGCTGCGCTGCAGCCTGAATTTTCATTTCCTTTACTTCAATGTATGCCGTGTTATAATCTCTTTTATGCAAACACCCCATTTTTACGCCGTCATCATCGGTTCGGAAATCTTAAACGGCCGACGAATCGACAAGCATTTCAATTTTGTTCGTGACACCCTGCTCTCCCGTGGGCATTTTCTTTATACCTCTCTGACGATCAAAGACGATCCCCTATTAATCCGCAATACTTTTGAATTCGTCAAAAACGATTCCGATTCGGTGATGTTCAGCTTCGGCGGGATCGGTTCGACTCCCGATGACCTGACGCGGCAAATCGCTGCGGACGTCTTCGGCGACGGGATACTCTATCCGCATGAAAAATTCCGCTCTGATATTATTGAACGGTTTCACGAAGAAGCCTATCCTTACCGTATCCATATGGCGGATTTGCCTGCCAATGCCGGATTGCTCCATAATGTCATCAATAATATGTCGGGGTTTTATCTGGAAGATCGTTATTTTTTTATGCCCGGCTTTCCCGAGATGTCCCATCCGATGGTGGAAGAAGCGTTAACGCGCTTTTTTCCCCTTGCGACTACAGTGCATCGCAAAACACTAATCGCACAGACAAGCGAAAACACTTTGATCGACGTCATGAACAGCCTTCCCGAAGAGATTGATTTTTCTTCTCTACCAATGTTGCGCGACGGCCGTCCGAGTGTGGAAATTTCGATAGCGTCACACGACGAATCCGAATCAATCGCTTGCTTGCAGCTATTTATCACGGCCCTCGAAGCCAAAAAAATAGATTACGTTTTAATATAAATCATCAAAAATAAATTTTCTTTATGTAATGCCGATATACATTATAACAATGTAGCCGGCATAAAAAAGGGGAGAGGATGAGTATATTAGGTTATTTGCTGCTTGCTTTAGGTCTAATGACTTTCATTTATGTGTTTTACCGCCATTCTTTTTTAAAAAGACCGAAAACGAAAGGGCCTTTAAAGCCCCATTTTACGCTTAAAATTGAGGGAGATTAGACGTAATGGCGCTCATAGAGTTTGCTGCGTCCTTCTTCGACCGAACCGATATTCTCTTTTAACCTTTCCAGACGTTCAAGCCGCTGTTCCGTAGTCGGATGCGTACGAAACAGGTTGGAAAATGAAAAGTTTTTTCCGTCAAACGGACTCACAATAAACATATGGGCATTTTCCGGCGTAGCGCCGTGCACTTCTCCGCGAGCATTGTAATTGGAAAGTTTCACCAGTGCGCTTTGCAGCCATTCGGGATGACCGGTCAGGCGTGCCGCCCCTTCATCGGCCATAAATTCACGCGAGCGACTGATCGTCATTTGTATCACGGTAGCCGCCAGAGGAAGCAATATCGCCATAACGAGCATGATTATCGGATTGCCGCCACGGTTGTCGCGGCTACCGAACATCGCTCCGAATTGGAGCATATTCGCAGTAAAAGCCACTGCTCCGGCTATGGTTGCCGCAATCGTTGCGACAAGGATATCACGGTGTCCGACGTGGGAAAGCTCATGCGCCATGACCCCTTCAACTTCGTCTTCGTTCAGCAGTTCAAGCAACCCTGTCGTAATGGCTACGGCGGCATGCTGAGGGTTGCGGCCCGTTGCAAACGCGTTGGGGATGCGGTCGTGGATAATGTAGACTTTCGGCATCGGTAGCTCGGCACGTTCGACCAACCGCTCGACGACGCGGTACAGCATCGGTGCTTCGCGGGGATCGACTTCGATCGCATGATAGTGTTTGAGGATCATCGTATCGGAAAAATAATAGGCATAAAAATTCATCCCGCCGGCAATCAGCAAGGCAATAACCATTCCCCCCTGCCCGCCAAGATAACCGCCGATAAATACCAATAGCACGCTCAGAGAACCAAGCAATAAAAAGGTTTTAAACTGTTCCATCTTTTTCTCCTTCTAAAAGAGCTAAAATAGATTTTTTATGCATTTTACGGGCAAAATCGATGGCACTGAATCCGTGGCTGTCACGGGCGCTGACATCGGCGCCGAGTTCGAGCATCTTTTTTATGATATCCGTCCGTCCGTAGCACACGGCCCCCATTAACGGAGTAAAACCGCTATTGCGGGTCGCATGATTCACATCGAATCCCTCCCGCAACAGGCGTTCGATAAGGCTTAGATTGTTGTATGTTACCGCGACATCAAATACGCTGACACCCTCATGATCGGTATGGAACAAATCGGCACCGTTGTCGATGAGCACGTCGATAATCTCCTGATCACAATGATAGCGCATCGCAAAACAGATAACCGATTCACCGTTTTCTTCTTCGTCATTGGGATTGGCACCGTTTTTCAAATACTGTTTGACACCAATATAATTGTTTGCTTTTAAGAGTTCGATCCACTGTTTCATAGGTTCTGCTTTATATCCGTAAAATTAAATAGCAGTATAACACGCAAGATTCAACTGAAGTCTAGTCTCTTATGCTAAAATTCCCCATTAATTTTGCCACAAGTGAGAAAATATGGAAATTTTAGAGACGGAAGCGGCGTTCAAAGCGTGTATTCAAGAGATTCAAAACGGCGCTGGATACAAAAATCCTCTCGCATTCGGAATCTGCCGCGTCGATTTGGGTCAGCTTGACAGTGAAAAAGTGCTGCAGGCGACGTATCCCCACATCAACTGGAACGAAAATTTCGGAAGCGCGGCTATCTTCATCAAAAGCGCTCAGGAACAAGGTTTCGAGATTGATTTCACTGCAGATGAAGTCGTCGTTCCGGTTACTCTGAAATTTCTAGAAGGATGCTTGAATGCCTTCACTCCGTATGCTGACGAAGCCTACGGGGATGCGCATAAAAATATTCAGGTTGTCTCGACGCTCTATTCTCTTATCAAAGAACGCGGTATGCGCGAGGGCGAGTATCGCCTGACCTTTTTGTTCAACGATGCTGCCTGCAAAAGCGTCGAGGGAACCTATCTGAAACTCTACGCCCTCTCTACGGGAAAAGTACCCCTCCGCTCGATCAATCTGAACGGCGCTTTCGGTGCACTTCACAATGTCGCATGGTCTGAGGGCGAGCCCATCGAGCTTGAGTGGCTCCGTGCGAACGAGATCGAGCTCAAATTTGCCAACGAATATCCGAAAATCGATTTTGTCGATAAGTTCCCCCGCTTTTTGCAGCATATCATTCCGGCGAACAATACCCGTATCCTTGATGACTCCAAAGTCCGCTTCGGCGCACAACTTCATGCCGGTACGACAATTATGCCGGGGGCCAGCTATGTGAATTTCAACGCCGGAACCACGGGCGTGAGCATGGTAGAAGGGCGTATCTCGAGCTCTGCCGTGGTCGGCGACGGGTCCGATGTCGGGGGCGGTGCGTCGATTCTTGGTGTTCTTAGCGGAACGGACGGCATCCCTGTAACAATCGGTAAAAATACACTGCTTGGAGCCAATTCTGTAACCGGAATCGCTTTGGGTGACGGCTGTATCGTCGATGCGGGTATCGCCGTATTGGCCGGAACGAAATTTTCGGTCACTGCAGAAGAACTTGCCAAAATCAATGATGCCAACCCTTCTGCCAAGCTCAGCGGCACTTCGTTCAAAGGAAAAGAGCTGGTTGGCCTGAACGGTATCCACTACCGGCAGGATTCTACAACGGGCCAACTCATGATCCGTCGCTCTACCCGCGAAGTTAAACTTAACGCCGATCTGCACTAATTTCTTTTGCCCCTTCTTGTTTAAGGCGAAGGGGCTTATACTTTCATTATCTGAAGTAAAAAGGAGCTGCGTATGATAAGCTCGAATGTTTCGTCAATGATGTCGAATCAAACTTACATGAATAATAATGCGCAGAATGTTGCAAACGTCAATACAGATAGTTATGTTCCTCAAAACACCACTATCAGCGAAACGCAAAACGGTGGGACGAAAGCTAATACATCTTCCGCAACCGATAACGGAAGCCAGCGCTCCCAAACCGATCTTTCCAAAGAACTGACGGATCAAATGAGAATCCAAAACACGGAAGAGGCGAATGTCCGTTCCATCCGTGCGCAAAACGACATGATGGGTTCATTGCTCGATATCAAAGCATAAACGAAGAAAGCGCTTTTAGAGCGCTTTCTTTTTCTTCACGGGTTTACCTGCCCCTTTCGAAAGAACAATCGGTGTCTTGGTAAAAATATTCATGCTATGCGCACGTGTAAGCAGTTTATTGTCCGGATCGAATTCTTCAAGTTCGGAGCCGAATTCAAGAGTGCTAATAACCGCTTTTCCTACAATACGACGCCCTTTGTTCCCTGATTTATCGATGGTTCGTATGCCCCATACGTTATGCATCATCATGACGTTGTCCTGATAGGTGCCGATGTAGAGCAGCACATGTCCTTTGAGATAAACGATTGTCTCGAAGGGAATTCCTTTTTCTCGGATCAGGTCAAGTTTTTCATCATCGGTAAGCCCTTCAAACGAAATAACCTCTCCTTTGCGCGCCTGTGCGGCAGAATTTCGGGGAAGCCATATGCCAAAGGGCGTATACATATCCCGGATCATCGACGAACAGTCTCTTTCACCGAGCATCCCTCCCCATCCGTATGTATTTTTCAGCATCTGTTCACCCAGGCGAATCAAATCGTTTTTATTCAGCTTGGAAATTCCGACTCTGGCCGCCGGCTTTGGAATCGAAACGGATTTAAAAGAGCCGTTGCTGTCGTACGCGAGCGCGTAATATTCGTTTTGCTGCTCTTTTTCCAGCGACAGTACCATCCCGATACGCGAATACGCGACAAAGCGGTTGGAACTGTCATAAAGAGGAACATTGTCTTCGGTAATGAAAAGTTTTTCCTGTTTCCGCATGGTTTCGCTCATCGCCGTATCGATAACGGCAATCCCATCAGATTTAACCCACCCTGATGCACTGTTCGTAAAAACGTAGCTCCATGCACCGTCTATCGAAGTATGGGAGATAAAAACGGGCTCATGATAATTGACGCTGCTGTTTTGGAGCATATCAAACGGATACCCTTCCCCCGGTAACGAAGGGTCCCGATAAAGAGGTTTTTCGGTCGGCAATGCCCGCAAATCCAGCCATTTAAGCGCAATCCCTTTTTGATTGAGCGTTCCGTAGTTTTCAAAATTCGCGTGAGCCTCTATCTCTTTAAACCATGAAGGAGGCAAAGGGCGTAGATTACTTCCATACCCGCCCCGAAACGCCCGCATCGGCCATGAAACATCCTGAACGCTCATCGGCGGCACCGTATAGTCCCACGGCGTATAATAGGATTTTTCAAAATTCTTCTGCACGTCATAAAAACTTTCACGGTCCATACCATTTTGTTCGGCATAAGGAACGATCGACTGCTCAAACCGTTCCAAATCATTGACAATGGGGCCAAGTTGGGGAAGCGTGACATCAAGTTCTTGAGGGAGAGTGCAGCAGTAGGGGCTCTCGCCAACCTTTGCGGCAGGCATCATTGTTGCCGGTTCAGCTGTTTTGAGAGAATGTGCGGCCTTGGGAGCAGGCATATGGGTGCTGCATCCTCCCAATAAAAAAATGATACCGCCGATCCATACTGTTGATTTCATACTCTCTCTGCCCTATTCTATTCCTCCGAAGCGTCCGACGATTCTGCCGATGATCTCGACTTCATCTCTGCGAGCGACATAGGTGGGATAGTCTTTATTATCTGAAATAATATCGAGTTTTCCATCAAGACGAACTTGTATCCGTTTGATAAAGAGTCCGTGTTCGGTACGGATCGTAAATACTCCGCCGCGGCTTACATCGGTTTTGGAACGATTGAGGAAAACAATATCGTTATAGCTGAACGACGGTTCCATCGAATCTCCTGTGACGTTGATCGCTTCGATATGGCGCAGTTGCCCTTCTCCGCCCAAAGACATGACAAAGTTTTCCTCAAGCATCAGCGGCTCGAAATCGAGTTCCTCATTTTCAGCTCCCCCGCCGGCGGAAGCGTTGACCGATGAGAAATAACGGACCATATAAAAGCGGTTTGTCGGTTCTATCAAACTTTCGGGCGACTGGTTGTACAAAAGCCAGTTGATTGCAATAGAACGTTTTGCGCAAAAATCGAGTAATTCATTAAAGGGGATTTTATTCCGCTTTTTCATGGTTGCAAAATTCATTTGCGAAATCTCAAGTAATTCCGCAATATCTTTGTCAAATACTTTTTTATCGGGGAATTCGGATGAGACGATATCTTTGATCGTTTCAACAATTTCATTAAATGTTTTCATGACGACATCCTTTTACCGTATGGGATACGATATTCTAGGAATTATGCCATCTTTATGGTAATAATATGTCATATTGAAATATTTTTAAGTATCACTTTCTATTTTTTATACTCTTTGTCATACAAAATTTCCGATTATAAGGAGAGAGCATGGCAAAGGTTATGCGTAAAGCAAGTGGCTGGATGGATCGTTTTGAAATGCAGATGGGTGTTTGGGCGGAAAAACTTTTTTAATCGCTTCCGTCTCGCTCAGAGGTACTTTCACGTGTGCTGTCGGAAATAGAGGATTTGTCTTGCTCTATTTTTGATTCTTTTTCGAGCCGGGAGAGATGATAACCCCGAAAAATATAGATTAAAAAGAGGACGAAAAGAATAACGACAATCGTATCGAGGATTTGTACCATTACATCAGCTCCTTGTACGTGTCAAAATTTTGCTTGATCGCTTCGTACAAAATGATACCCGTGCTGATGGCAAGGTTGAGGCTACGCCCCTCTTTCGTCATCGGAATAGTCATCGTCTGGCTAGGGTGGTTTTCCAAAAGCTCGCCCGGAAGGCCTGACGTTTCGCTCCCGAACAGCAGATAATCCCCTTTTTCAAACGTTATATCGAAATAAGGACGATCCGTTTTCGTTGTCGCGAAGAAAAAGCGTTCACGATTCGGATGGGCTTCAAAAAACTCTTCGAGAGACTCCCATACTTTCAGATCAAGCTTATGCCAGTAATCCATCCCCGCACGGCGGAGCGCTTTTTCACTGATATCGAACCCCAAAGGTTTTATCAGATGAAGCGTCGCGCCCGTATTCACGCAAAGCCGCCCGATGGCTCCGGTATTGTTAGGGATTTGAGGTGTGACCAGAACGATATTAAACATTTAAAAAATGATCGTTTTGTTGGCGTGAACGAAGATACGGTCTTCAAGAGCGAGCTTCAGGGCTTTAGAGAGGACGATTTTTTCCACATCACGGCCCGAACGCTGCATCTCTTCCCATCCGTAGGCATGATTGACGTGAATAACGTCTTGAGCAATAATCGGCCCTTCATCCAGGTTGTTGTTAACAAAATGGGCCGTTGCGCCGATGATCTTGACCCCCCGCTCATACGCCTGCTTATACGGGTTGGCACCGATAAAGGCAGGAAGGAAGGAATGGTGGATATTGATAATTTTGTCTTCGTACGCTTCAACAAAGCGGGGTGTCAAAATACGCATGTATTTTGCCAATACGATGTAATCGATCTCGCCGAAAGCCGCAAGCTGTTTGAGGACGCGCTGTTCGTGTTCGTCACGGTCACACCCTTCATGCGACACGGTATAAAAAGGAATATCAAATTTGGAAACCAGCGGTTCAAGCAGATCATAGTTTGAAACGACCGCTAGTATCTCGGCATCCAGTTCTCCCGCTTCGTAGCGGATCAGAATATCTCCCAGTGCGTGCGATTCTTTTGTTGCCATTAATACGATCCGCTTTTTACGCGGAGCGATGACATCCAAATGGGCATTGGCGGGCAAAACCGATTTTAGTTCGCTCTTGAGGGCAGCAGGATCGATTTCACCTGCGACAACACTGCGCATAAAAAATTTGTTTTGGGCTTTGTCGACAAATTCGTTATTGGAAATAATGTTGAGATTACGGTGGAAAAAAATACTGGAAACTTTATAGACCAGTCCTTTTTCATCGTTGCAGTGGATTAGTACCCGGTATTGTTTATTTATCATTGTGTATCCTGAAAAGAGCGTTTGTTTAGGGTTATTTTAGATTGTCCAAACGATTATCGATGGTGGCGAGGAGATATTCAAGAAAATTAAGAGTCAAATCAACCTTGGCTTCAATCTGGGCATTGTTAGGGGATTGAAATCCCTCAAAAAGAACAAGCAAACGTTCCCGGATTCCTTCGAGCCATCGTGCTTCGTCCTCACGTATCGTAGGAACGGATTCGGACAATGCAGCAGCAGGCATCGGTTGTACAGAAGATACTTCTTCTTTAAGCGGTTCATTCTCTTCGAGTGCTTCGGGCACTGTCACTAACTCTTCGATTTCGGCCAATGTGGATAAAATGACATCTTTTAATTCCATGCGCGAAGCAACCACCTTTCAAACTGGATAAATTCAGCCTCTTCGTCCATCTGGACGAAAAATGCTTTCATTTCGTTGTTGACACCCAGAAATTTCTTTCGCATCCCGGAGAGGCGGCGGATCGCGATTTTCGCATCCGAATTGTTGGGATCTTTTTTCAAAATTTCTTTGTAAATTTCAAGCGCATCTTCTTTGAGCCCCTGAAGTTCGTAAATATTGGCGAGGGTTAACGTTTGCATTTTGCCGCAAAATTAGCAATGATAGAACCCATCTCGCTGGTCGAACAAATCTCTTTGGCGTCAAAATTGGCAATGTCTTTTGTACGGTACCCCTGTGCCAGAGCTTGTTTGATACCGAAATCTATCCGATCGGCGGCTTCATGCTCGTTTAATGCGTAGCGAAGCATCATCGAGGCACTGGCGATCGTTGCGATCGGATTGGCGATCCCCTGCCCCGCGATGTCTGGAGCCGAGCCGTGGATCGGCTCGTATACGCCGATTTTGGCACCGACCGAGGCAGAAGGAAGCAATCCGATAGAACCCGAGAGCATGCTCGCTTCGTCGCTGAGGATGTCACCGAAAATGTTTCCGGTCAAAATGACGTCGAACTGTTTCGGATCGCGAATCAACTGCATCGCGGCATTATCGACGTACATATGGCTAAGTTCGACTTCAGGGTACTCTTTTGCTACCTCTTCGACTACTTCGCGCCACAATTGGCTGACGTCAAGAACGTTGGCTTTATCAACCGAACACACTTTTTTTGAACGATCCATTGCGATTTTGAACGCGACGTGAGCGATACGGATCACTTCCTCGCGTGTGTAGACCATCGTGTTCCATCCTTTGTTCTCGTCGCGTCCTTTGGGCTCGCCGAAATAGATTCCGCCGATAAGTTCGCGGACGACCATCAGATCAACCCCTTTAACGATTTCGGGCTTGAGAGAGCTGGCATTGACAAGTTCGTCATACACGCTGGCCGGACGAAGGTTGGCGAATACGCCCAGCTCTTTGCGGAAACGGAGCAATCCGCTTTCAGGGCGTTTTTCACGCGGAAGCGTATCCCATTTTTGTCCGCCGATGGCACCGAACAATACCGCGTCGCTCTCAAGGGAAACGTCAATGGTTTCCTGCGGAAGCGGATCACCCGTCACGTCGTAAGCACACCCGCCCATCAACACTTCACGGTAGTTGAATTCGATATCTTCGCACGCGGCAACGGCATCAAGAACTTTGACCGCTTCGTCGACGATTTCAGGACCGATACCGTCCCCTTTGATCAATGCAATGTTATATGTTTTCATTTATTTCTCCTGGGCGGCTATTTCGGCTTGTGCGTAGTTCATCAGACCGCCTGCGGCGATGAGCTCCTGCATAAACGGCGGGATCGGGATAAATTTGTAGACTTTTCCGTTGCTTTGATTGGTAATGGTCCCTGCGTCCATGTCGATGCTTACTTTTTCGCCCTCTTTGATTTCCAAAGATTCGGGAAGTTCAAAAATAGGAAGCCCCATGTTAAATGCATTGCGGTAAAAAATACGGGCAAACGTCGGTGCGATAACTGCGGCAACGCCGGCGGCTTTCAGCGCAATCGGAGCGTGTTCTCGCGATGAGCCGCATCCGAAGTTTTCATCAGCGACAATGATGTCTCCGGGAGTCATTTTGCTTACAAATGCGGGATCGGCATCTTCCATGACATGCTTGGCAAGTTCTTTGGGATCCGAGGTATTTAGATAACGGGCGGCAATAATAAGGTCGGTATCGATATCTTTACCGAAATTCCAAACTTTCCCTTCAATTTTTTGCATCGAAAATCCTATATAGTGTCGTAAAATTGAAGGGATTATAGCTAAAGAACTATTAAATCCCCAAGAAAGGGACTTTAATATTTTTCAATATTAGCGTTTAAGGCTATTTGTAGTGGCCAGCATCTCATCACTCGTAGTGATGACTTTGGAGTTGGCATCGTACGCGCGCTGTCCTGTAATCAGGTCTGTCAGCTCAACAACGAGCTGGACATTGGAGAGTTCCACAAATCCCTGACGGATATTACCGAGCCCCTCTTCGCCGGGGGTACCTTCAATCGGCTGTCCGGAGCTGTCTGTTTCTACAAAAAGATTGTCTCCCATTGCATGCAAACCGGCCGGGTTGATAAAATTGGTCAGCGATATCTGACCGACTTGCGTCGCCTGTGCCTGCCCGCTCTGGGTCACGCTGACAATACCGTCAACGCCGATGCTGATGTTGGTGGAGTCTTCAGGAACGACGATCTCAGGAACAAGGCGATAGCCGTCTGAATTGACGATTGTACCGTTTTCATCGAGCTTGAACGATCCGTTGCGGGTATATACTTCGGTACCGTTAGGAAGCTCGAGTTTGAAAAACCCTTTTCCTGTCACTGCTACATCAAGCGTATTATCGGTCTGTTTCAAACTTCCTTCGGTAAAAATCTTGTTAATGGCCGTCGGACGAACCCCAAGCCCCACTTCGATTCCGGTCGGAGATTTGGTCGTATCGCTCGTCGACGTCCCTGCGTAGCTCATAACCTTGTACATCAAATCGGCAAACTCGGCGCGCGATTTTTTATACCCCATTGTATTGACGTTGGCAATGTTATTGGCGGTTGTATCGATCTGGGTCTGCATAGCGAGCATTCCGGTTGAGCTCGTATAAAGTGATTGCATCATGGCTTAGGTCTCCTTAGGTTATCGTCGTGTAGCGCCGATTTTTTCAATGGCGTCTTTATTGAGATCGTTCATCTGCGAATCCATCGCTTTTTGGTACATTCCGACCAAACGGTTGGCTTCGACAAGGGCGATCATTTCGTTTACGGCGTTGACGTTGCTTTTTTCCACAAAGCCCTGCATAACGCTTCCGCTGTCCGCCAGCGGGGCAAGAGGATCGGCGGGATCAGGAATATAGAGGTTTTCCCCTTCTTTGCTGAGCATACGGATGTTTTGCGGCTCGATAACCATCATCTTTTTAGCAGGTGCCATTTCGGTTGTTCCGGCAATATTCGCGGCGATTTGGCCGTTTTTATCGATAGTAACAATCGTGTTTTGCGGATTAAGAGTAATCGGGGTTCTATCGGCGGCAAGCACTTCATATCCCTGTTTGGTCACCAGCTTTCCCTCTTCATTAAGGGTAAAAGTACCGTTGCGGGTCAGCCGGACGCCCTGTGGGGTATTGACGGCAAAGAACTGCCCTTCTTTCGCCAGCGCAAGATCAAAAGTGTTGTCGGTACGCTGCATCGATCCGAGCGAAAAATCGGTATAACCGTCGGTAATTTGCGGAACACGGCTCATCGAACGGTTGAAATATTGCGCCGCTTCCTGAGTATGATTCGGAATCGGCAACTCGTTTTGCGCTTCTTTGAAAAGACGCACGAAGTCGCCCGTAATAAGCTGATCGCGTTTATACCCTGCCGTATTGGCATTGGCAAGGTTATTAGCTATCGTGTCCATACGATTGAACTGAGCAACCATACCGCCCGTTGCCGCATAATATCCGGTCTGCATAATCTTACATCCTTGGTCGATTTTGTGACTAAAAGCAACTAGCGTTCCATATTTGATCTTCCATTTTTATCAAATTATCCATTAAGGCTAATTTATATAAATTTCGGTATAATCCAAATCTTTTTAAACGACAAGGGAGCCCTCCTCGTATGAGCGTCAAAGATCTAAACAAACACATCGAAACCCTCTTTTCCGAACACAAATCAAAAAACTGCTTGACCTACGAAGCGATCGTCGAACCGTTTGACAAACAACCGACGCTGGCACAGGCAAAATCAGTTTTAAAATTGGCTCAGAAACATAAAATCTGCCTTTTTACATCCTCAGAACATGCCAAGATGCTCAATCAACAGGAAGCCGCAGCAAAACGGGCCGCCCAGCTCAAGTACATTGAAGAAGCAACCGGCGACGAATTTGACATTCTCAAGCAACACGAACTGCTCGAGTGGTCGCGCTCGGATTCTCCGGTTCGTATGTACCTTCGTGAAATGGGACAGATCCCTCTTCTGACAAAAGATGAAGAGATCGAAATTTCCAAACGGATGGAAATGGGAGAAGGAATTATTATCGATGCAATCTGTTCGGTACCTTATCTGATCGATTTCATCCTCGATTACAAAGATCCGCTTATCAACCGCGAACGCCGCGTCAAAGAGCTTTTCAAAAGCTTCGAAGACGAAAGCGAAGACGAAGGCGACGATGACACCGAAGACGAAGCCGATGAAGAAGAAGTGAGCGAAAAAGCTCCTTCGGCCAAAGACAAGAAACGGGTAGAAAAAGTCGTCACCTCCTTCAAAGCGCTTGAAAAAGCGAAAAAAGAATGGGTCAAAGCGACCGAAAAAGTGCTTGACGAATGTCCGGTCGAAGAGATGGATCCCGAATACGTTCTCCATTTCATGGCGGTAAGCTTCAAAAAGAAAAGCCTTAAAGAAGCGCTTCTTGACCTTGGGCCAACCTCCAAACTGATCAATGAGCTCGTACGATCTATGGAAACCGCTCTACGAAGCGATGAAGGTTTTGAACGCGAACTCAAGCGTCTTGAATATAAACTTCCGCTATTCAACGATCAACTCAAAAAGAACCACATGGCAATTCTTGCCAAAATTTGCGATCTCAGCAAGGAAGATATTGCGGCCAAAGTTCCTGAAGCAACCATGGTCAGCACCTATATGGAAATCAAAAAACTGATCCAGACCAAAGAGGCCTCTAAAGGCGGATTTAATATGGAACCTGAAAAGCTGGCCGATATCCTCGAGCAGATCAAACGGGGTAAAAGCATTTCCGAAACTGCCAAAACCCGTATGGCCAAATCGAATCTCCGTCTGGTTGTATCGATTGCCAAACGCTATACCAATCGCGGTTTGCCGTTCCTTGACCTGATTCAGGAAGGAAATATCGGATTGATGAAAGCGGTCGACAAGTTCGAATACCAAAAAGGGTACAAGTTCTCGACCTATGCGACATGGTGGATCCGGCAGGCAATCAGCCGCGCTATCGCCGATCAAGCGCGCACAATTCGTATTCCGATCCATATGATCGAAACGATCAACCGCATCAATAAGATCATGCGCAAACACCTTCAGGAACACGGAAAAGAGCCGGATGTCGAAACCATCGCGGAAGAAGTAGGCCTATCCGTCGAGAAAGTCAAAAACGTCATCAAAATCACGAAAGAGCCGATTTCTCTCGAAGCACCGATCGGAAACGAAGAAGACGGCCGTTTTGGAGATTTTATCGAAGACAAAATGTCGATCTCTCCGTCTGACGCTGTTTTAAAAGACGATTTGAAAGTGCAGATCGAAGGGGTTCTTGAACAACTGAATGAGCGTGAAAAAGCCGTCATCAAGATGCGTTTCGGTATCATGGATGACGAAAGCGACCGCACTCTCGAAGAGATCGGAAAAGAGCTCAACGTGACCAGAGAACGGGTTCGTCAGATCGAATCCAGTGCGATTAAAAAACTTAAGCACCCCAAAGTGGGCCGTAAACTTAAAAACTACATCGAGGATTAATGACGTTTGATCAGCAATGGATTGAGTTCGATTTCAATCCGTTTATCCTTTTCAACGCAAGCGGTAAAATCGTGTCGCTCAACACGGAGGCGCAATATCTCCTCGGAGCGGTCGAAGCCTCCGCCGTTTACAAAATTGCGACGACCTATGCCAGCTCTTCTTTCGGATTCAAAACGACTTTTCTGGAGCTTGAATTCGGACGATTCAAGTTTTTCGGCATCACCGTCGGCTACGAAGATGAAGAACACATTGGTATTCGTCTTTATCAGCTCCCCTCTTTCCAGTTTACGAAACAAAAACCCGAAGGACAGCTCGTTAACGTCTATACGCTGATCGATCTGTGTATCAGCTCCAATTCGATCGGGACGCAAACCCGTTTTCTGAAAGAACTCGACCCTACGATTCCTGAAATCCGCCTGCAGACAGAACTGTTTATCAAACTGCTCAATAAAATTTATGTGGCAATGGCCGGAAATGAAAAAATTACCACACGCCTGTTTTTCCGTGTCGGTGAACACATCAAATTCGAAGGTGAAAAATATTCGCTTTTTTCCATCGAAATCATATCAGACACCGTCATCCGCAGATATCTGCCCGATATTTCCCATTTGGCCGAAGAAAACAATCTCTTCATCGATGTAAAAGACCAACGTATTACGATCAACGTTCCGATGATTGTGAAGTAATTAATTTTTTAAAATCTCGTCACGCGTATCCCGGAGCATCTTCTGAATTTCCGGGTCCTTACTTACCGCATTATCCAACAGAGCCAACCCTTCTTTTTTTCGCCCTGTTTTCGATAAAAGGATTGCCAAATTATTGAGAGCAAGAGGATGGGAAGGATTCGTCAATAAAAAATGCCGATAACTCTCCTCCGCTTCGTTAAAACGATGCAACCTGTAATAGCTGTTGGCTAAAATTAAATGGATATCCGACTCATCAGGCCAGCGAATCAACGCACTTTTGTAGCTTCGAATCGCTTCATCGACCATACCGATTTTTTCCAGTTCATACACGGACCGCAAAAATTTTTTTGACGAAGCTGATGCGGGTATCTCTCCCGGGGGAAGAAGGACAACGCCCCAATTCTCACTGCGTTTCCACAGTTCAGCAAAGGTTTCGACCGCTATCGGCTCGTTCGGCTGATCCGAAAAATGAGTTATTACTTCGCGTCTTCCTCCATCGTATCCGTTAACGGGAATATAATGCCATAGAGGATACCACGAATAACTTCGATTGATTAATACAATAACGGGATGATGAGCGGCTAGTTCACGAAATAATGCGTCGAAATTCGGTTCTAACGGATAGGCTATAAGGCCGTTTGCGCGCGCGGCACTCACAAGTTCGACCTGCAAAGTCCCTTTTTTGAGGGGAATAAATGTTCGTTGGTCAAGTTCCTCTATCGATAATTTAGGAGTATATCCACTGACAGAGTGCCAATACAATGAGACCATTTGGACAGATGTTGAGCCACATAGATCTGCACGCGGCGGAATAAAAGGAACATTTATGGACGTTGAAGGATACTCTCTCCCCGGCGGGAGAGGATCTTTGGGTACACAACCGCTTAGCATTAGTAAAGCAACAGTTGTGCATAAAAAGATAAAGCAGTTTCTTATCGCCACGTTTAACGTACTGAACGGGTAAAATTAAATACTTTTGTCAGTCCGAGAATATCCGTAATCAATAAAACAACAAAAATAAAGACGATCGCGCCGATAATGCTTCCACCGTCTCCTCCTGCCGGTAGAGTATCAATCTTTGATGCGATTGTACTTGCTTCCTCATCGCTTAACGACGCAACTTTAAGTTCGATCATTTTAGGATCTACCCCCAACTTTTCAAACGCATCGGCAACGTCATCGCGTGCAACAAATTGAGAAACTTTATCTTGTGAAGATACAGCGGAGGGCGCTCCTAATATCAACTCTGTAGAAGCAATTTGCCCCCATGAAACTTGAGCAAACAATGTAGCGCTGAGTACCAACGATACAATTGGTTTTGAGATCTGCATGCGAACCCCTTTTATATCTTTTATCTATGATTATAAAACGGCAGCATTGTAAATCTATTTATGTTAACACCTAGTTAATATATTTTATATTCTTATAACTCTGAAATAAACAGCTCTTTGGCGATCAGATAACCGGCCGGTATTCCCGCAGCCAATCCGACCAGATACGGAAGGATGTTCAAGACTCCGTTGTTTTCCAGTGCGACAAATCCTAAAATTAAAAACGCATACGGTATCAAACGGTATGCCGATACCCACGCCGAAGCGTTTTGCGTCGTATTTTTGACGATATTGGCGCGCTGACGGGCTTTTTCCTCTTTGATAAGGCGCTTGATATCTTCTATCTCTTCGGCACGTTCTTCTTCATACAGATCGTACGGATCGTCCATCATGTCGATAATGTCTTTGTTGTCTTCGGGATCAACGTCAGCCGTACGCCGCGCAATCATGTTTCGGTACGAATACAGCGATCCCATGACGATCAGGGTGGTCGTTGTCATCGCGACGGCAAAGTTGGCATAGGCGGAAGCGGAATAAACCAGCATTACGGCAGCCCCAAGCTGAGAAATGGTAAAAACCAGCAGAGGTTTTTTAATCCTCGTCATCATCGTCATCGTTATCCTGCTGTTTTTTGCCCATGTTATAGCGCGGGTCTTTGGATAGTTTTTCGAATTCTTTGTATTGCTTGCTGTAGGCTTTATAGACGTTTAGAAACGCGGCACCGATCCCGATTACGACGCCGATCCACAACAGCCAATCGATCCCGAACAGTTTTCTCAGGCCAAGTCCGATGGCAACCCCGATCAAAACGGCGACCACCATCGAAATGCCGAGAGAGAGGGTCTCTGCTCCTTCGATGATCGGTTTGAGCCTCGGTTTATGTTCTTCGGTATTCATTTGATATCTCCAAAGATTTTGTCCGCTGCGGCAATCGTCTCTTCGATCATCTGATCCGTGATCGCCGTCGCGATAAATCCCGTCTCAAACTGCGAACACGCAAAATAAAACCCGTTGTCCAGCATGGCTGCATGAAAACGGGCAAAGCGTGCCGTGTCGCTCTTAAGTGCATCGGCAAAATTGGCGACGTGCGCATCGTTGAAAAAAAATCCGAACATCGAACCGCGTACATCGGTTTGAAGCGGAATGCCATGCTTGGCTGCCGCGGCGGCAAATCCGTTCATAAGACGTTTTGCCCGTTCTTCAAGGACATTGAACACGCGCGCATTGGCTTTAAGCTTTCGGATCGATGCCAATCCGGCCGCCATAGCAACCGGATTTCCGCTTAGCGTCCCGGCCTGATACACGCCCCCTTCCGGCGAGAGGTGCGCCATAATGTCGCGGCGACCGCCGAATGCGCCTACCGGCATTCCCCCGCCGATCACTTTGCCAAGCGTCACAAGATCCGGTTTGGTTCCTGTAATGCTTTCCGCACCGTGCAGACATGCGCGAAAACCGCTCATGACTTCATCAAAGATCAGCAATGCCCCGTGTTCGTCACAGAGCGTTCTGAGTTGTGCGAGAAAATCTTTGGTCGCCGGAACCAATCCCATATTCCCGGCAACAGGTTCAATGATGACGCATGCGATGCCGGAGCTATCGGCGAAGCATTGGCGTACACTCTCGATGTTATTGTATTCGGCGAGCAACGTATGCTTGGTAAAATCGGCCGGAACTCCCGGCGAACTCGGCGTTCCGAACGTCACAGCGCCCGACCCCGCCTGAACAAGGAGCGCGTCACTGTGACCGTGGTAACATCCGGTAAATTTGACGATGTCGTCGCGCCCGGTGAAACCGCGAGCCAAACGGATCGCACTCATGACGGCTTCCGTTCCGCTGCTCACAAATCGAACTTTTTCTATCGAATCGTAGATGGAGATGATAAGTTCGGCAAGCTCGCTCTCGGCCTCCGTCGGTGCCCCGAAACTCAGGCCGTGCTTAACCGCTTCGATAACGGCATTTTCGATGCTTTCATCCCGGTGCCCGAAAATCAACGGTCCCCAGCTCTGGACATAATCGACATAACGGTTGTTATCCACATCGATCAGATACGCCCCTTCCCCGCTCTGAATAAAACGGGGGATGCCGCCGACGCTTTTAAACGCACGTACGGGGGAATTGACGCCGCCGGGGATAAGTTCTTGGGCTTTTTCAAAAGCGCTTTGTGAATGTTCAATGTTCATTCGTTGTCCTGTCGAAATAATCTTTTCGCCATTATATCGAAGAATAGGTTGTCCAAACGCCCTCTTATGCGATAAAATAACGGAAAAACTTAAGGCCTTATATGCAATTTCACGTCGACGCGACATGCGGTAATGCCCGTGCGTGTACCATCACCACGGCTCATTCCACGATCCAAACCCCTATTTTTATGCCTGTAGGGACGGTCGGAAGTGTCAAAGCACTCGATATGAACGATATGACGGACATCCTCGGTACCCAGATCATCCTCGCCAATACCTACCATATGTATCTGCGCCCGGGGGACGAGACGGTTGCCAAACTGGGAGGGCTTCACGGCTATACGACCTATCCGAACAGCTTTCTGACCGACAGCGGCGGGTTTCAGGCCTTCAGCCTCAGCGACATCTCCAAGCCGACGGAATCGGGGATCGAATTTCGCAGCCACATCGACGGTTCAAAGCACTTTTTTACCCCCGAAAAAGTGATCGACATCCAAAACAATCTTAACAGCGACATTATGATGATCCTTGACGATCTCGTTGCTCTCCCCGCAACGCAAGAAAGGATTAAAACCTCCATCGAACGTACGACGCAATGGGCCCGTCAGTCGATTGCCTATCATCGCAACAATCAGTCCAAAGGGATCGGAATCGATCAAAACATCTTCGCGATCATCCAAGGGGGAACCGACTTTAATTTCCGTACCCAATCGGCCGAAGAGCTGTGCTCAATGGATTTCGACGGATTTGCCATCGGAGGATTGTCGGTCGGAGAAGCGAATCAGGCGATGTACGATACGGTTGAACATACGACGCCTCTTATGCCATCAGACAAACCCCGCTATCTGATGGGAGTCGGCACCCCCGAAGATTTGGTCGAAAACATCGAACGGGGCGTCGATATGTTCGACTGTGTCATGCCGACGCGCAATGCCCGAAACGGCACTCTCTTTACGAGTTTCGGAAAAGTGAACATCAAAGGAGCCGCCTATAAATTCGATGCGGAACCGATCGATCCCGCATGCGACTGCTACACCTGCCGCCGCTACAGCCGCGCGTACCTGCACCATCTGTTCCGCTCGCGCGAGATCACTTTCTTTCGGCTTGCATCGCTTCACAACCTCCATTATTATCTGACTCTCGTCAAAACGGCACGCGATGCGATTATCGCCGGAAAATTTGCCGAATTCAAAAAGGATTTTTATGCACGCAGAACCCTCTAAAGTGACCCTCGGTATCAACATCGACCATATAGCAGTGTTGCGGGAAGCACGTAAAATCAACGATCCCGATCCCCTTATGGCTTTGGCCGTATGCGCGCAAAACGGAGCCGATCAGATCACGATCCATCTGCGTGAAGACCGCCGTCACATCCATGATGAAGACGCGCGCCGAATCATCGCCGCCTCGCCGCTTCCTGTCAATCTTGAATGTTCAATTGACCCTGCCATAATCAAAATCGTCACAGAGTTACGCCCGCACCGAGCGACGCTTGTACCTGAAAAACGTCAGGAAGTAACGACGGAAGGGGGGCTGGATGTCAAAGGTCAATTCGATTCAATATTAAATGCTATCAATATTTTGCGCGCCGCTGAAATCGAGGTGTCGCTTTTTATCGACCCAAGCCATGACGCCATAGAATATGCCGAACGTCTCGGAGCCGAATGGGTTGAACTGCATACCGGAGCGTACGCCAACCTCTACGCAATGCGCCACAGCGCCCTGCCCCACACTCACCATGCGATCGAATCGCTGAATCTTTCGCGCCGTGAACTCGATGAGCGTTTGGGACAGGCATACAGCGACATCGTCGATGCGGCCAATTTCGCGCGTTCGCTCGGACTGAAAGTCGCGGCCGGCCACGGCCTGAATTACCACAATGTTGCCCCGATCGTCGCGATCGACACAATCGAGGAGCTCAATATCGGGCAAAGCGTTATTGCCCGCTCCGTGTTTACGGGCCTCTCAACTGCCGTTAGTGATATGAAAGCGCTATGTCGACGTTAAAAACAATCGCCGTCAGTGTCGGCGATCTAAACGGTATCGGCTTTGAAATCATCCTCAAAGCGCATCCTCAGATCACACAGATCTGTCGTCCTGTTTACTGCATCAGTCGTACTATGGCGGAACGTGCCGCCGCATTACTTGGACTGAATCTTCCCGATGATTTTGAATGCCATGACGTTTCCGGCGATTTTACGATTCGTCCGGGCATAGTCGACGCTGACAGCGGCCGATACAGCTACCAATCATTTGTCGTCGCTGTCGATCTTGCCAAAGTCGGCAAGGCCGATGCAATTACGACTTTGCCGATCCACAAAGAGGCCTGGATGATTGCCGGAATCGGATATAAAGGTCACACGGACGCCCTGCGCGATTTTTTCAATCACGACGCAATCATGATGCTCGGCTGTGAACGTCTCTACGTCGCTTTGTTTACCGAGCATATCCCTCTGCATGACGTCGCATCCAACATTCAAGTCGACAAACTGGTCTCGTTTTTGATGCGGTTTTATCAAAGCACCAAAGCAGATTCTGTCGCCGTACTCGGACTGAACCCGCATGCGGGAGACCACGGAGTACTCGGCGATGAAGAACGCACTATCGAAGAAGCCATCGATATCGCCAACGCCAAAATCGGAAAAACCGTCTATTACGGCCCTGTGGTTCCTGATGTCGCTTTTACCCCGCGTTTTCGGGAGCAATGCCGCTATATTGTCGCCATGTATCATGATCAAGGACTTGGACCGCTCAAAGCCCTTTATTTCGATGAAAGCATTAATGTTTCACTGGGCTTGCCTATTATTCGTACCTCCGTCGATCACGGTACGGCGTTTGACATCGCATACCAAGGCAAAGCATCAAGCATCAGCTATCTCAACGCGATTAATGCCGCACTCATTTTGGCTGTACATGAAGGATAAAGCATGAATCACAGGATTGTCGCCGACATCACCGCCTTATTGGATACGATGCTGCCGCGCGACTTATATGCGCACGATTTTACCGACGAACATTACCGACAGCTTCTCAAAAAGCTTTCGCTTGACCATAGCGAAGAGCTCTTTAACGACAAAAAATCGGCAATCCGAAGAGGCATTATCGAGCATTTTGCACGTACGTTCCAACAAATCGACATTGAACTAACCATGCACACGTTTATCCTGAAAAAACAGTATGCCGATCCGTCTTTGCCCGAATCGTTCGATCGGATGGTACACCGCAGCAACTTGGCTATCATCGACATTTTTCGACGCAAGTCAGAGTTTCTGCCGGTTCCTTACCTTCTGTCCGTTCCCGAAGAGATTCGAACCAACATAATGCAGGGGTTCACGGACATGAACGTCCCGATCGATACCGCACGAGCCGTCGTCCGCCAGCAGTTCAGCACCGTCTTCGATCTGTATGAGCGGGATATCCTGTTCTTTTTACGCGGACGGATATCTATCCGCTATTTTACGCCGCCGAAAAAATTGGCCGAGGGCGAAGACAAACGATTCGCGGGGGAATCGGTCGAAGAGATGGAAGCGCTGTATCAAACCTATTTTCCGAAGGGTGCGTGGGAAGATATCGAATCTATTTTAGACGAGGTAATCTCCGAAAAACTCAATTTTTCGATTATCGACAATGCAACCTTTACGCGGACATTTATCCCGGTATTCCGCTCCATGATCGAAATATTGCTGCTCGAAATCGTTGCTCCGGAACATCGGGATAAAATCGAAGGCTTTACCGGATTTGTATTACGTCAGCATTTTCACCCGATTTTGCTCCATACGGCCAAAATACTGCTGGAACATGTCGAAAATAGAGATAAAAACGCCGAACATTTCATCAAATACTTCTCTGAAGAGGTCGTTATCGATGCGGCCGGAAAAAAGATCCAAAAATACGCAATCATTGACAGTAAACAGCAGCGCTGGAATTACACGTCGATTCTCTCCATCATGATGCAATACAAGCAGGCCAAACTGAAAGTCGCAACTCAAAAAGAAGCGATTAACGCCGCACAGGAACGCATCAACGAATGCGAAGCCGAAATCACCGTCGAACGAAACGCCCGCTATGCGATCATGGACCGAATTGCCGAACTGGAATCGATTATTGCCGACAGCGATACACGCATCATGTATCTGAAAAAAAAGCTATCGTCCGAAGATACCATGACGCTCAAATCCGACATTGCGCGTCTCAACACCCAACAGCAAGACTTTCAGAAACGAAAAAAGAACGAGAACACCCAACTCGAACTGGCCAACGGAAAAATTTCGAATAAAACCAATGAACTGACGCGGCGGCAAAAAAAGCTGGCCGATGAGAAGAAATCGCTTCAAGCGATTCTGGAACAAACTGCCACGCTCAGAGAAACATACGAAATGCTGACCGAGGCCCTTTCTCTCGTCCTGGCCAAACGCTGATAACGTCACGAGAGACGGTTTCGATAATCCTCATACCCGAATTCATGCACGATGTTCAGTTTGTCGTCTTTGGTCCAGATTGCCAATGACGGCAGCTTTATCCCGTTGAAAGTCGTATTTTTAACAAACGTATAGTGTATCTGATCTTCGAAGATGATTTTGTCTCCGACTTTGAGCGGTTCGTCGAACGAATAATCGCCCATAATGTCTCCGGCCAAACAGGTGTTTCCACCCAGACGGTACGTGTAGGCTTTCTCTCCCGCTTCGCCGGCACCTCGAATCGCCGCACGGTAAGGCATGGCAAGGGTATCGGGCATGTGCGCTTCCGCAGACGTATCCAAGATCGCGATATCCATGCCGTTATGAACGATGTCGAGCACCGATGCGACGAGCGGCCCCGTCTGCCATCCGACCGCTTCTCCTGGCTCGAGATAAACGGTGATGCCGTTGTGGCGGGCTTTGAATTCACGGATCACCTCAATCAGACGTTCGACGTCATAATCGGCGCGGGTAATGTGGTGTCCGCCGCCGAAATTAACGTATTTAAGCCCGTCGATATAGCGGCCGAATTTTTCCTCAAATGCCTGCAGCACCCCTTCGAGCGCATCGACGTTTTGTTCGCACAACGCATGGAAATTGAGGCCGTCAAGACGAGATACGATGCTTTCGTCAAAATTGGCCGAAGTGGTTCCAAGACGGCTGTAAACGCCGCAAGGATTGTACAAATCGACCGGTGACGAAGAGTATTCGGGATTGACGCGAAGTGAAACGGAAATAGCCGGATTGACGGTTTTGACACGGTCGTAATAACGGTGAAACTGCGCCGGAGAATTGAACACAATGTCGTTGCTGATACGAGCGATTTCGTCGATGTCTTCATCTTTGAATGCGGGCGAATACGTGTGCACCTCTTTGTTCATCTTTTCACGTGCCAATTTTGCCTCGTGCAGGCCGCTTGCAGTACATCCGCAGAGATATTTGCCTACCAAATCGAACGTCGCGTGCATTGCGAACCCTTTTAGGGCGAGGATGATTTTCGCTCCGGTCTCGCGCTGTACGCGATCCAGCGTCAAGAGATTCTGTTCCAGAAGCTCCTCTTCGCAGATATAGCAAGGGGTATGAGGAAGTTGGGAAAAATCGATTGCCATCGCTGAATCCTTAAAAAAAGTCTCGAATTGTAGCATACCGACAGCCCTATCGTTCTCTTTTGCTCCGTCGAATCGTCCTTAAAACGGTGCCGAAATAAAATCCGTGCGGCGATATCCCCAAAATGATGTACAATGTACTATTCGGATTGATTATATCAGGAGGTTCGCATGAGTTCCTCGGTCTACGTACACATCGCCCGCAGTGCTATACAGGCACGTCTGGAGGGCGGACATGTTGATAAAAATGCTTTTTCTCCCTTATCCCCTACTCTAACACTGCCGGGTGCCAGTTTCGTTACACTCAATCTTTACGGACGTTTGCGCGGTTGCATCGGATCTTTGATAGCCCACAGGCCGCTCATCGATGACCTGATTGCCAATGCCGAAGCGGCGGCATTTCGTGATCCCCGCTTTTCTCCGCTTTCAGAGAGCGAATTTGAAGAAGTCCGCATCGAAGTGTCGCTTCTGACTCCTCCGCAGAGTGTTTCGTATCGTGATTCTGATGATCTAAAAAGAATAATTCGCCCTAAAATTGACGGGGTTATCATCCGATACGGCAGCATGCAGGCGACTTTTTTGCCGCAGGTGTGGGAGGAGCTAAGTGATTTTGAAAGTTTTTTCTCCCATCTGGGAACCAAGGCCGGCATCGGAAGCGATCCGCTTTCGCACCATCCCGAAGTCTATCTCTATCAGGTCGAAAAATTCGGTGAGGAGGGATAAATGGAATATTTTATCACTAAAGGGGATCGGATCACCTGCGTGCTGTGCCGCCATTACTGCACCCTCAGCGAAGGACAGATCGGAATGTGCCATGTCGAAAAAAATGTCGGCGGAAACCTCGAATGTCTCGTTTACGGCCATCCGGTAGCCGTTCATGTCGATCCGATTGAGAAAAAACCTCTTTTTCATTTTCTTCCCCGAAGCTCCAGTTTTTCTCTCGGAACCGTGGGATGCAATCTACGCTGCCCGTTTTGCCAAAACTGGCAGATATCGCAATGCGGCGAGATCGACACTTCGTATACCCTTCTTCCCGCAGATGCCGCCCGCATTGCGCAGGAGCGCGGTTGCGCTTCCATAAGTTACACCTACAACGAACCTGCCGTATGGTATCCCTATGCCAAGGACATAGGATTGGAAGCGAAAAAACGGGGTCTGTGCAACGTCTTCGTTTCCAGCGGCTTTGAATCCGAAGAGGTGAGTCAGGATCTTCAAAGCTGGCTTGATGCGACCAATATCGATCTAAAGAGCTACGATTCGGGATATTACAAAAAAACGCTCAAAGCCTCGCTGGAAGGGGTTCAGGAAACGCTCAAAGCGATGGTTCGTCTTGGCATCTGGGTCGAAGTAACGACGTTGATTGTGCCGGGACATAATGACAAGGAACATGAACTCAAAGGAATTGCAAAATTTATCGCCGAAGAATTGGGGCCGCACGTGCCGTGGCATATCAGTGCGTTTCATCCCGACTATAAAATGCTCGATACCCGTTCAACCCCGATTTCACTGATGGAAGAGGCCTACAAGTGGGGGAAAGAGGCGGGATTGTATTACGTGTATCTCGGCAATGTCCCTCTTCCCTCCCAGACTCGGTGCCCTCAGTGCGATACGCTTCTGATTGAGCGATACGGATTCGAGACTACCCATTTTACGCTTGATGCGGGGCATTGCCCGCAGTGCCGCAGAAAAATAGAAGGAGTATGGCAATGACTATGCGAACGATGAGCGTGTCGGGAAGTTTCTACCCGGCGAGTGCGGATGAAATCCGCGCCATGATCGATCGGTTCAATGCCATACTGGCTTCTCACAAAGAAATATGTGAGCGGTTTGACAACCTTTCGGGCCGTGCCGTCATCGTCCCACATGCGGGATGGGTCTATTCAGGTTTTACGGCCAACATCGCCTACCGTATCCTTTCGCATGTGCGCCCTGACACAATTGTCGTTATCGGCCCCTCACACAGAATCGGCTTTGACGGGATCAGCATTGCCAAATCCGATGTTTATCAAACGCCTTTGGGCGAACTCAGAATCAATATGCCGCTTCTGAACGATCTGCAAAAACGTTTTGCCCTGCCCTATTTTCCCGATGCCCATCACGAACACAGCACCGAAGTGCAGATGCCCTTTATCAAACACTACATGGACGATGCCAAAGTCATAGAGCTGGTGTATGCGTACGCCGATGCGGCAGAACTCGTACCGATTATCGACTATATACTCGGATTGAACAATACGGCCGTTGTCATCAGTACCGATCTGAGTCATTACTATTCTCTCGAAAATGCCAAACGGCTCGACGCGCTTTGCCTCGAAGCGATCCGAAGCGAAAATACGGACGCACTGCATCAGGGATGCGAAGCATGCGGAATGATCGGTGTGGAAGCCATGCTGAACGTCGCCAAAAAGAGGCACATGGAAGCCGTACTGCTCGATTACCGTACCAGTGCCGACGCGAGCGGAGACACATCGCGTGTCGTAGGATACGCAAGCGCCCTTTTCCGAACCGTCTGATTTCAGCCTGATGCACCCGCTCATGCAGTCGTTTATTGACAAAAAAATATCTTTTTAAAGTTTACTTTCATACAATGAAGAATAAAATATAATATTTATATACGGAATGGAATTCATGGATACATTTATCGGCAGACAACCCATCTTGGATGGGGAGGGAAAATGTGTCGGATACGAACTTCTGTACCGCAATGCCATCGATTCGATCGAAGCCACCTTTGCCAATGACAGAAAAGCGACGGCACGCGTTGTGATAAATTTAGTCCATAATATCGGGCTTTCCGCTATTATCGGCGATAAAACCGGATTCATCAACGTCGATGAAAACATTATTTTAAGCGATCTCATCTACTCTCTTCCGAAAGAAAAATTTATTTTTGAAATTTTGGAATACACGCAAGTATCCCCTCTTGTGATTAATAAGATCCAGTATCTGCATAAACTCGGCTACCGTTTTGCACTGGATGACTTTAGTTGCAACAATGAAAATATCGAACATTTCCGAAATCTTTTTCCGTATATCGACATCGTCAAAATCGATCTTCTGGCATCCGATGCGGCAGAGATCGAAACGATGATAACAAAATTCAGAGAGCTTGACATTAAACTGCTTGCTGAAAAAGTGGAAAACGTTGACGCGTTTAAACGCTGCCAAAAAGCGGGATTTGACTATTTTCAAGGTTATTTTTTCGAAAAGCCGAGCATTATTGCCGGCAAAAAAATAGAACCTTCCGTTACCAATGCCGTTGAATTGATCAACGCGCTGCATGCTACCGATGACGTCCATTCCATATCCGAAAAGTTTACCCTCTGTCCTGAGCTTACCTACAATCTGCTTCGATACGTTAATTCGGCCGAGTTTAATTTCAAGCACGAAATAACGAGTGTCAAACAGATTCTTCAGTTGCTGGGCCCCTCTCGTCTGCGTTCATGGCTGGGACTGTTTTTATACGCGGATTCGGAAAATCGACTGTTCGGAGAAGCCATTATCGATGCGGCTAAATTTCGTGCCACTTTAATGTCTAAACTTGTCAGTGCGCATGGCCGTCCCGAATTGGCAGACGAAGCTTTTTTAGCCGGAAGTCTTTCGTTGATCGACACTTTTTTGCAAGTCAGTATGGAAGAAATCATTGAAAAAATACAACTGAGCGGATCGACGATAGACGCTCTTTTGAAACGGGAAGGGTATCTCGGAAAGTTTTTATCGATTGTCGAAAAACTTGAAACAACCGAAAAGATTCAGACGCTTATCGATAATCTCGCGCCAAAGATCAATCTTGCTCCGAGTCTCTTATACGAAATGTATACAGATTCCCTCGGCTTTAGCGAGAGAAGAGATTAACTCTCCATCTCGATGACGTTCCAAGGCAATCCTTGGGTATTCATCTCATCCATAAACGGATCCGGGTCCATTTGCTCCATATTGAATACGCCTTGGCCGTTCCAGATCCCCTGAACCATCAGTTTGGCGCCGATGACGGCAGGAACGCCGGTAGTATACGAAACACCTTGTGATTTCACTTCGGCATAGCACTCTTCGTGATCTTTCACCTGATAGATGTAGATTTTACGTTTTTTACCGTCTTTGATACCTTCGGCAACGATACCGATGTTGGTTTTACCTTTGGTGCGCGGTCCGAGTGACGCCGGATCGGGAAGCAAGGTTTTCAAAAATTCCATCGGAACGATTTTCATTCCTTGGTGTTCTACCGGCTCGATACCAAGCATTCCGACGTTTTCGAGACATTTCATGTGCGTCAGGTAGCTTTGGCCGAACGTCATGAAAAAACGGATGCGTTTAAGCCCTTTGATGTGTTTGACAAGCGACTCCATCTCTTCATGGTAGAGCAGATAGCTGTCTTTGGGACCCACTTCGGGATAATCCCACACCTGCATGATTTCCATCGGTTCTGTCTCAATCCACTTGCCGTTCTCCCAATAGCGCCCTTTTGCACTCACTTCGCGCAGGTTGATCTCGGGGTTGAAGTTGGTCGCAAACGGATAGCCGTGATCGCCGGCGTTGCAGTCGAGGATATCGATCGTATGGATTTCGTCGAAATAGTGCTTTTGGGCATAGGCACAAAATACGTTGGTGGCACCCGGATCGAATCCGCTTCCAAGGAGTCCCATGATTCCGGCTTCTTTGAATGCGGTATCTCGTTCCCATTGAAGCTTGTATTCAAACTTCGCTTCGTCCGGATGTTCGTAGTTAGCCGTATCGAGGTACGGGGTTTTGGTGGCGATGCACGCATCCATGATCGTCAAATCCTGATAGGGAAGAGCAACGTTGATCACAATATCCGCACCCACTTTTTTGATCAGGTCGATCACTTCTTGCGTATTGTCCGCATCGACGGTGGTGATCTCGATTGCGCCGGAAGGAAGCTCGCTTTGGATCTCTTCGCAGCGTTTAAGTGTGCGGCTCGCCAAAATAATACGGTCAAAAACCTGGTTGTTCATGACACACTTGTGTGCCACTACGCGCCCTACTCCGCCGGCGCCTATAATGAGTGCTGTTGCCACGGCATACCCCTCTGAATAAAATATTGAAAATTATAGAAAACAATCACTTACGATTGGGTTACACGCAAAACGCGTCGTATAGGGTCAAGGCCCAAATCGTGCCGACGGCGAAAAACGAAACGAACACCAGTGCCGCTCCCGCATCCTTGGCCCGCTTGGCTAGCTCATGATGCTCGAACGTCACCAAATCAACCCCCCGCTCTATTGCGCTGTTGATGATTTCCGACATGAGAGGAATAAACAAAGAGACAAAAAGAATCGAGTGCTGGGCAAACGAAACCGGCAAAACCCATGCAATGACGCCCGCTGCGATAAACAGCAGCAGTTGAAGACGAAACGATTTTTCGTTCCGCGTCACTTCGGCAAGGCCGTTCAGTGCGTAGCGCGTATTTTTAAAAAGGGTGTAGTCAGGCTTGTTGAGTGCCATAAGTCTCCTTGAGATGGATGATTGCATTATACACGGTTTCAGGATCGGATTGCATCTCCAAAGGCTCGCCGTAAATAACCCGTACGGTGCGCCGAAACCATCCGCGCGAGGGAACGTGCCGCCGCGCCGAGCGGGAAAAAACGCTTCCGTAAACGCCGTCTATGTAAAAGGGGACGATAACGCTCTTGTGCTCTGTGGCGATGGCACGATACCCCGGATAGATTTTGCCGATATTGCCGTCATGACTGATCGCGCCTTCGGGAAAAATAGCGACGATTTCGCCCTTGTCGAGTCGATTCCGTGCTTCTTTAAACGCTTCTTTGGCGCCGTTTTGGGAAATCGGAATCACTTCGCCCAACTCCATGATCGGGCGGATGAAACGTTTTTGGTAAATGGAGCGTTCCATAAGATACCGAACGCGCCGCTCAACCCCGATCTGTACCAGTATCCAGTCGATCCAGCTGATATGATTTCCCATTAGCAAGACGGGACCTGATCTTGGAATGTTATGCGTGTGCATCGGTATGATGTTGTAGCGCAATGCAAGGATGTTTTCAAAAATGAGCCACAGAAAATAGTCTTTGTAGCGAGCAAGGACGGCAAATGTAAGCACCAGCGAAACGCCGAGCATGGCGTAAAAGAGCGTCAGCGAATCCCATCCCGCATACGCAAACACACTCGTAACGATCAAAAATGCGGTCATAAAAATGTTTTGGAGCCAGTTGTTACCCGAGAGGATATAGCTCAGATGGGCCGCAGGCGCTTTGATCTGAATCAGCGCATTCAGCGAAACGATCATCATGGCTCCGCCGACACCGAAGCCGAAAAAAACCACTCCGATAAGATAAAGATTATGCGTCAGCGGCAAAATGACCAACATCGCGCTTATTTGCACCGCACCGGCAACGATCAGCCCTTTGTGCAGGTAATAGCGGGACATACGCGATGCAATGATCGACCCGGCAATAATCCCGAACGCCGCCAGCGCCATCAGCCCCTGCACGACAATCGTATTGTCAATTTCCAGCGTCCGTTTCGCGTACGCACCGAATGCGGCGAGAATGACCTGTGAAATGGACCAGAACAGCGACAGATAGACGACGGCATCGAAAATTTCCCGGTTTCTCCGCAACAAGATCCAATTTTTTCGAAGATAACCGCCATTGAGATATTTTTTAATATTAAAACGTATCCGAGCGGGTTCCTCTCTGTCGATGAGATGCAGGGTCAACAAAAATTCAATCAGACTCCCCGCAACCAGAAGCCATCCAAGCGGAGCGATTTGGCGAAGAATATCACCCTCGTTCGCATACGATCGCTCAAGCGAATTTTCAAACAGCACCGTGTAGGCCATAATGCCCGATAAAATGGCTACCGTAGTCGAAGCTTGGACCAGCGCGTTAAGCGGTGCAAAACCGTTTTCGCCGGCAATCTCTTTGATATAGCCGTATTTAGCCGGAGAATAGACGGCGCTTTGCGCCGCGAGGATCAGTGTCAGGGCAAACGAAGCCCAAAACCACCCCTGATAATAGCTGTACGTGATCAAAAGAGTTATCACAACGGCGGCAAATGCTCCGTATCGCATGACCCGGACTTTTGAAAAACGATGTGCAAGAAATCCGGCCGGAGTAAACAATAAAATGAAGGGGAGCAAAATGAGCGCATTGAGAATCGCGGTGTAAATAACCTGAGTCTGGTCGTCATAAATTTTAAAAACGGTGTTTTGAATAATAATTTTATGTCCGAGATCGGTAAATGCGTTCAGAAACAGCGCGAGCGTATAGGGGAATACCCCTGCTAATTTCCAGATACCGTTCATACTGCAAGTACCGTGCTCCATCCTTCATAATAGCCGTGCTGTTCCAAAGCGGCATCGAAAAGGAGTGCCGTCGTCTCTTCCACCTGCTCGGGCAAGACAGATTCCGTTTTGACGACGACGGCTCCGTAGGCATGATCGCTTTCATCATCGTTCACTTCTTCTTTCAGTGCAAAACCGTGTGCGGAGAGAGACGCTACAGCCCGTTCCATTGAACTTCTGGTCTGGAAAAAGAGATAGTGTTCGACTTCTCTCTCGATACTCAAATCATCCCCCGCTTCTGCCAGCGCTTCGATCGTATGGCGGTTTTGGATCCGCAGCAGCGCATACGCATCCGGATAGAGGCGTTCGAGATACATTTCCCATTTGGTATCTTTTGATACCCCTCTTTCATGCGCGAATCCACCGTGACGCGCCATTACTTCGGAACTGATGTTCTCAAACCGTTTCGCTTCGGAAGCATAAAAATACAATTCGACCCAACCCTCTTTCGTCACCGAACCGGCGAAAAGTGCGTCCATTGCTTCATGTAAAGTCTGTTTCAAATCATCCGTAAATCCGGTGAAGCTCTCATCCAGCGGATTCTCCGATTTGACAAACAGCCACAACAGCCACGGCCGCTCGACTTGCGGAGCTTCATCGATCAGCTCCATCTCCACATCACAACGGTAGGGAATATTCTCTTCATCACTCAGTTCATAATATTCGCTCATAAGTCCCCATCTCGTTTTTTCGGCATTATAAAGTCTTTATTCTTGATTTTCTCCGACATAGCTTTTGTGCAGCTTCACTTTTCCGGCCAGTTCTTGGATGTTTTTGGTATCGATAACCAAAGGATTGTGTTGTTCAAGCGATTTGGAGAGCAACCGCATTTGGGCGGTCACGTCGGATGCCAGATCTTCGAGAGTCTGGCGTGTTGCACGGTATTCTTGACGTTCATAGGCTTCAAGGGTTACAATGAGTTCGCCAAGCTTTCCTTTCGCATTCATCAATTCTGCATACAGCGTTTCGGCTGAGGTGAAGAGAGCCGCCAGCGGCTTCAATGAATCAGAAAGGTCTTTGGATTGGACGGTAATCTCCCTCATCTGCTTGGACGAAAGAACCATCTGCTGCATGATCAGTTCGCTTTGTTCACGCGAACCTTTTAATATCGCATCGTTTTCCATTAACGACGTCGCGATAAATTCGCTTTTTGCACCTATCGAATGTATCTGGCGGCCGAATTCATGCACGATACGGTCAAGCTCGCGGTGCAGAACGCCCAGCAGGTGTTCGTCCACACCCTGCGATTGGATTTTGGAAAGATGATCGTTTACCTGCATCAATTGATGCGCCACCTCTTTATGCTCGTCACAACTGATTCCCAAAGCGCTTTTGATCTGATTGAAATGGTCTTGTTCGGCAATACGCAGCAAATCGATATGACGATGGATGATATTGTCCAGTCCCGGCAATTCGGTCAGAGTAAATTCTTCGAATTTGTCCATAGCGGCGTGCTGCTGGGCCAGAAGCGATTCAAGTTTGGCAACAAAAAGTTTTTGATTGGCCTGAATGACGTTAAGCGAATCAATCTCTTCTTTAAAAAGTATACGCAGCTGCTCATGTGTCGAATCTTCCATCTGCGCCACGATTTCAAGACGTCTGGCAGATGAATCAAAGGCTGTTTTTAGTATCTCAACATCGTCTGAGAGGGTACGGATACGGCTAAGGTTTTCATGCGTGCTTGCAGCTGAGACACTCCGACTCAAAACGCTCATGATCGCAGAGAGTACAACCCCGGTACCGAGCATTACCAGCGATTCTTTCATGACGGCCAGTTCTGCACCCGCAGATGCATACAAGACAAAATGCAGCATACCTCCGGCAGCCCCGATTCCCAAAACAATCGGCGTATAATTGATTTTATTCGGGTCTTTGTAAACTGCCGTATGACGCAAAAAAAGAAGTGAAATCAAACCGATCGTGACGATTACATCGATACCGTACATAGGCTGCCCCTTTAACTAATCAAACGCAAAATCTCCAGAGGATTTGCAGCACAGTATGCTCCGTCCCCCGACTCGGCAAAGCCCCATCCTGCAAAAACGGCTTCAATTCCTGCCTGAGCAGCCGCTTCCATGTCTTTGGCGTTATCTCCGATCATCCAAGCACGATCCGTACCCGGACGATAACAGCAACGCTCAAGATGCATTCGAATCATCTGCGGATGCGGCTTTGGCCATTCAACGTCATCGGCGCCGGTAATAAGCTCAAAATAGTGTTCTACTCCCAAATGCTGTAGCATCCGTTTGGCAAAAAGACCCGGAGCATTGGTCGCCACACCCATGACCACGCCTTTGCCGCGCAACGTATCCAATACCTCGTTGATTCCCTCGTACACACGGACGTTTTGAATGCATTGATCGTAATAATGTTCTTCAAAAAGCGCCCTGGCTTCAGGCTCATAGTGCACGGTACCGTAAAATATTTCGGCCAGATTGCGCGAAGGGGCGTTGATCGCATCCACGACATAACGGACGCTGAGCGGTTCAAGCGCGTACCGCAGTGAGCGCACATAATTGATCGAATAGGTAATATCCAGACCCGAATCGATCAGCGTGCCGTCCATATCGAAGATAGCGATTTTTTTCATTTATTTCATCTTCCCGTACATTTCGGCAAGTGTCTGAACAAACAGCGGATGATCGTTCGGGCATCGGCATACACGGTATTCTTCAAAACCGAGATCATGCGCGACTTCGGCATATTCGATGGCAAGTTCAAAATCGGTTTCGGAATTATCAATCGTAAACGCGATCGGGACAATAATGACTTTTTTACGCGCCAGAGAATGCAGCATCGAATCCAGCGAAGGTTCCAGCCACTTCATGGGTCCCACTTTGGACTGATAGGCCAAAGATACATCCGAAAACAACAATCCTTCCTCTTGCATCATCCGTTTAAGCAATTCGACGTGGGCAATCACGTGGCGCTGGTAGGGATCACCCCCGTCCACCACTTTTTGAGGAAGGCCGTGCGCCGAAAAGACAATTTCGAACTCCGACGCATTGTCCTGCCCCAATGCGTCCTTGATCCGTTCGATTAGACAGCGGTTATAGGTAGTATTGGCAAAAAAGTGTTTGATCTCTACCGTGATGACATCCCAACCGATTTTCAAGGCCGCGGATTCAAAATCATCGAGCGACGACTGGGTCGTTGTGCTTGAATATTGTGGGTACAGGGGAATCAGATACACCTTCTCTATCCCCTCGCCTTTCAGACGTTCGCATACTTCCTGTGCCATCGGCGGCGTGTAGCGCATAGCAAAATCGACGACGACATCGCTCCCGACCTCTTGTTGCAATTTGCCGACAAGAGAGCGTGTATGCCCGACCAGCGGCGATTTTCCGCCGATTTGACGATAAATTTCCTGTGATTTTTCGACACGCGTCAACGTTATCATTCCGGCAATAAATTTACGCAGCAGCGTACTTTTCGTCCGAAGAATGTAGGGATCGTTGAACATATTATGCAAAAACATTTCAACTTCGCCCAGATTATTGGGTCCGCCCATATTGAGCAGAACAATCGCTTCTTTCATCCGTTATCCGTCTGTTTTTTAAGAAAGTGTACCATAACGACATGCTTATTTTCGGGAAGTATAAAAAAAAATAAAGATTTTGTGTCTTATAATAGTCCCAACGCACAATGTGGCAGGAGGTTGAATGCTCGGTAGATGGACGCTTTTATCGCTTGTACTATTGAATCTTTCAGCTCATGCGGATTCGCAAAGGCGCGAGCCCTCACTTTTTCTCGGATATGAACGAGACCTAAAAAAAACAAACGACTCTTACAAAGAGGACGTTAATCCTTTCATTAAAAACACTCCTGCCCCTATCTCGGTTGTTAAGCCCACCGTACCTGTCGCACCGGTCGTCAAAGCCGTAGTCTCGCATGACATCGACATGCCCGTACTGAAAAATACCAAATTTGAAGCCGATACAATCGGGCACGAAGAGAAACCTTTTCTCGTTGTGAGCAAACCTGCACCGGTCAATTCGGCAGATCTTTGTCCTGACGAGAAAAAAACTCCCGCCGCTTCTGCAAAAGAAGCCGGTACGATCGTCAAAAATCTGAGGAATGTCAAAGAAAAAGTATTATCCAAAGCCAAAGAGTTTTTGGGAACTCCCTACGGGTTCGGTAACAAAGGGGAAGATCGTACCGATTGTTCGGGATTTACTCAGCAAGTCTATCAACAGTTCGGTATTTCCCTGCCGAGAAGTGCTGCCGAACAAGCGCAGCTAGGCAGCGATGTCGACCTGAACGACTTGCAGGTAGGCGACCTGCTCTTTTACCGTACGTATAAATCCGATCCGTCGCACGTCGCGATATACGCCGGAAACGGTCAGATCATTCATGCGTCGTATACGGCCAAAAAAGTCCAGTACGATTCCATCGACAAAGATTATTACAAGCAGCGCTTTTTATACGCAAAACGTCTGGCCGTCAACGAACTCTCCGCAAAGAAATAGGATATGTCGGCACTGTATTCCACACTTGACAAACACTGGCTCTGGAAAGAGATATACACCAAGCTGGACCTCTCTTCTCCCGCCTACACATACTGGAATGATACCCGTCATATCAAGCTGAACCGTTACGTCTTTATCGAAAAGGACACCCTCCCCGCAAAATATGCCCACATTCAAGAAGACCTGACCGATCTCTCAGGCTATCTTCCGACCCAGTATGCCGCTACGCAATTGGGAATCGACAGCCACGTTTTCGGATACAAAAAAATGCGCCTGTATCATCAATTCGAGTATACGTTCGTCAACGGCATCAAATTCGTCAATCTAAAACGTTTTTTTCTCGAAAACGGGATCAAAGTGGGCAAGAGCAGCTATGTTCATCTCTCACGTCTGGATGACATGATCATTACGCCCGACTGCCGTTTCTACCGCATCGACGACAACTACGGCGTTATCGTTTACGACTGATTTTTCTTCGCCCAGCGCGGAAAAAATCGTGACGGAGACAACACGGGATTCATATCTTTTCCGTCTGCAATATGATCTTTTAACCGCTTTGCCAAATAAGGGGCAAGAACAAATCCGTATCCTCCCGACCCGTTGATCATGATCAAATCGGGATAGTATGTAAACTCACTCGGATCGACTTTCTCACCGTAGCGCATATGAGGATATTTCTCCAGTGTCGCATCGGCATCTACAAGACTCCCCAGCATCGGAAGATAGTCGTTGGAGCCGGAACGCAATCCCGTGTAGTCATTGAGGATATGAAGATTATCCAATTTCAACGTTTTGGATGCTTTTTCCAGAAGTACGGCTCTCCCCTGCTCCACATCATACGGCTCATCTGAAAACGGAGAATAATGGACGTCATGGGTCGCTCCGATAGCAACGATGCCTTCCTTCGTCGTCGGCGAGATCGAAACATGATGGTGAAGAATACAGGGGATGCGGGTAGACGTGTCTATATCGATCCGATGGCCCCAAATACCGCGCAAACCGACATAGTCGACGCTCAAGAGCTTCGGATAGGCTCCGATAGCAAGAACAAGGTGCTTGGCGTTCAAATCACCGACCTGCCACATCCCGTGCGTACGGGTAAGTTTTTCGACCTTGATTGTATAAAAATCAGTCCCCTCCGCCATCGCCCGGCATACGCCCTGTGCATCGACGACGGCACCTTCGGAGAAATAGATATAGCTGTCCTCAGCGGCTTCTGGTGTAAGGAGTGATTGTAACTCATCACCAATCACTGAGTGATGCAAAGAGGTCTCACGTTTGAAATGTTCGAGTTTTTCGCTTTCTTTGGGATTGTTAGCGATATGTAAAAGCGGTTTAGTGAGGGTAAATTGGGGGAAACGGGTCGTATAGAATTCGAGCGCTTCGGCGTGCGCTTGGCTCATAATCTCTTTGAGCGGTCCCGCTTTGGAGATTTTGGGCGAGATAAACGCCCCTGCCGCACCGCTGCCGCCCGAAGCGATACCGCCCTGATCGATCAGGGCGACTTTCAATCCGGCATGGCGGAGAAAATAGGCGCTAGCGCAGCCGTTTATCCCCGCACCGATGATGATGACATCATAGGGTAATATTTTTGATGTCGGCAATCGCGTATATCTCGGCGTAGATCATCCCGACCAACGCTTTGCGGTTGGCACGGACATTCAAGTCCTCGGCATTGACCATAACATTGTCGAAGAAGTTATCCAATGGAGCTTTCAAGGCGAAGAGTGCATCCAGACGTTCTTCGAGGCTTTCGTGCTGTGCAGCCATAACCGCTTTCGCCGATGCGTAGAGGTTGCGTTCCGAATCGTTTTCAAACAACGCTTCGTTGACACTGAAAGCTTTGTCCATTGCTTCGTCTTTGAGAATGTTGCTGACCCGTTTGAAGGTGGAGAAGGCTTCGACAAACGAATCGGATGCGGCGATGGATGTGACGGCGAGGATTTTACGGTCGATGTCGAGAACATCGAGTTCTACGTGAGCATCCTTTGCCACAACCGCTTGGATGATCGATGGGTTAACGCCGACATACGCTCCCGCAAGACGCTCGATAATAAACGTCTCAACGTTCTTTTTGTACTCTTTTCCTTGCGGATACAACGACGCAAGCTGATCGATCAATGTTGAAAAATTGAGCGGTATTTGATGTGCCACGGCGATTTTGATAATTCCGTTGACGGCACGGCGAAGGGCGAACGGATCGCGCGAACCGGTCGGAATCTCACCGATGCTGAACATTCCGATGAGCGTATCGACTTTCATCGCCATAGCGACGATCGCACTGAGCATGGTGCTCGGCAGTGCGCTCTCTTCACCCGTTGGGAGATATTGCTCTTTGATGGCGGTGGCTACTTCGGCGGATTCACCGAGTGCAAGGGCATAGTAATACCCCATAAGCCCCTGAAGCTCGGTAAATTCATAGACCATCTCGGACATCAAATCGGCTTTTGCCAATTCCATTGCCCGCTCTAAATTCTCAGGATTGATATTGTCATATATCAAGTTGGCGATCGTCGATGCAACCACTTTTTCGCGTTTGATCTTCTCCGCCAAAGTCCCCAATCCGTTCATGAAGACGACTTTCTCCAGCCCGACCGTGCTCAAACCTTTTTTCAGGTCGTTGCGGTAGAAAAAGAGCGCATCGGAAAGACGCGGGCGGAGTACCCGTTGATTCCCCTCGATGACATGGCTGAAATCATCGGTCAGAGCGTTGGAGACGACGACGAATGCGTTGATGAGTTTTCCCTCTTTGAAAACAGGGAAATAGCGTTGATGCTCTTTCATCGAGGTGATAATGACCTCGGGCGGAAGTTCGAGAAAACTCTCGTCAAAACTTCCCAAAAGAGGGGTCGGATGCTCGGTAATTGCGACCACTTCATCGAGCAGATCTTCATCGATTTCGATTGTGATTCCGTGTTCGGATTCGAGTTTTGCGAAGTTGTTCAAAATCGATTCGCGGCGGCTCTGCGGGTACAGATCGACGGAACCCTCTTTGAGAAGATCGAAATAGTGATGGATGGAATTTACTTTTTTGGCTTCGAAATGACTGATACGGTGAACATAAGTCACCGAGGAGGAGCGCACGCCGAAGAGTTCCATATCGACGAGCTCTTCGCCCAAGGTAACGTTTACCCAGCGGATCGGGCGGATAAAGCTCTCATGCGACGATCCCCAGCGCATTGTTTTGCCGAAGCTCAGGCTTTTGATCCATTGGTCGATCATCTCACCCAAAATCTCCGTACTTGAGCGCCCCGGAATGTTTTGGCTGAAATAGAGGACCTCTTTGCCGCCCTTTTCGGCGCGGGAGAGCTGATCGAATTCTACACCGCATTTTTTGGCAAAACCGAGCGCCGCCGGAGTCGGAGCGCCTTCTTTGATCGCAATCTCTACCGGCGCTCCGTAAAACTCTTCGATACGGTCGTCTTGACGTGTTTTGAATTCACGGTGCCACAAGACTAAACGGCGCGGCGTGTAATAAAATTCAAACTCCCCCAAAAGAGCATTTTTTTCCAAAACGGTTACCCATTTTTTCTCAATTTCAGCCAGTTCTTTCAGTAAGGGAACCGCCGGAAGTTCTTCGACACCGATTTCAATCAAAAGAGGTTTTAACATATCATTCATCCATCGTCATTTTTAAAAGCTCGATTGTATCGCCCGATTGGTTAAAAATCGCTGTTGCTTTAGTAAAAATTAATTCAGAGATAAAATGTCCGATTTAGGGATGATTAAAAGTTTCGGGGTGTACAATGCCTCAATTCATCTACTACAAGGAATAAATTCATGCCAACAATTAACCGTTACGTTGATATCAGCACCGTAGACCGCGAAGCGAAAAAAGATTATATTGATCGTCATTCTCCGTTTATCCACTGTGCCGCAACCGCTAAAAAAGGTGAAAAATTCGCCGTTACCGTCAAAATGGGCAATGAGTATTCTCACCCGGATGATTTCGACCATTTCATCGCGAACATCGCGCTCTACAACGGCGAAACGTTGCTGGCACGTGCCGATTTCGTTCCCGGAACGCTCGGAAACGAAAAAAACCATGCGGAAGTGACGTTTAACATCGTCCCTATGGGCAAAAAACTGACCCTCGTCGCTCACGGCTACTGCACCAAACACGGTGTATGGGAATCAACCCCTGTCGAAGTCGAAGTGGAAGAAGCTTCTTCTTGCTGCGGCGGCGGACACTGTTCGTAACTCTTTAACTTGACCCCTCAAGGTCAAGTTTTTAGCTGGCTTTAACCCCCTTTCCTTTATACTCTCCCTAAAACCTGAAAGTATCAAACGTGGACTCCTATCAGAACCTTGCATTACTGGAAAATCTTTACCGTCTCCGCGCACTCGGGTACAATTATGTCGATCCCGTTACCCCCAATTTTCAGACCCCTATCAGCTCGCTTCCCGACGCTATGATCCCATTGAACGAAACAATTCAAAAGTGTTATTTATGCGACCTGAGCAAATCGCGCCGCCAAAGCATGGTCGGCTACGGTGATCCGAAATCGCAACTGATGTTTGTCGATGCCTATGTCTCCGCCGCTGAAGACGAAAGCGGCGAATATTACACCGGACGTTCGGGAACGATGCTGCGCGATATGATCGAAAAAGTCCTGAATCTTCGGACGGAGGACGTTTATTTCACCCATGCGGTCAAATGCAAGCCGTTCGGATTTCAACAGCCTTCCCAGAGTGAATGCAACAGCTGCCTTCCGTACCTGGCCAAACAAATCGATCTCATCAAGCCCCGTATCGTCGTTGCCCTAGGCCCTGATGCGTACGAGCTCGTAACACGCGAAAAAGAAGATTTCGATCGCGTGCGGGGCGAAGTTATCCCAATGGGCGAATATTCGGTCATCCCGATGTTTCATCCGCTCTTTCTCATACGCAATCCGTCGATGAAAAAAGAGGCTATGCGCGATTTACAGACGATCAAGGCCCAATTGCAATGATGCTTGCCCGTATATTGATCCTCGTATGCCTGATAGGGCAATTTGGCTATGCCAAGACCCTCAAAATAGAAAAAAACGCCGATCCTTCCGCGACACAACAAAGCCAAATTTCAAGCCCGATCAAAATCGCCGTGATTTCTTCTCCCAAAGTGATCGGCAAATATTCCCAATCTCTCTTCAATGTCTCACTGGCGACTCTTATCAGTCTCACCGCCGGAGAATGCGAAATCAAACACTATCCTCTTGCTGATGAGTCTTCCGATGCCCTGTCCAAAGCCCTGAGGGATATTCACCATGATAACATGAGTGCGATACTGGCACCGCTCACGGCATCCGGCACAAAAAACTTTCTGGCTCTGAATCCCAAGCTGCCGGTCTTCATCCCGACCGTTCACAAGCGCGACTTTTCTTACGCCCCTCATAACATTACGTTCGGATCGATCGATTATGTGCGCCAAATCGAAGCATTGCTCCCGTATATGTCTGATTCGATTGCCGTATTTTACGACGATTCGTCTGTAGGTAAACAGCTGAAAGCGTCGACCGAAGAAGCTTTTTTGGCATACAAAGGCGCTAAAAAAACCTTCACGGCGTATGCCGTCGATCCAAAAGGGGACAACATTGTTTCCCATCTCTCAAAACCCTCGCTGTTTCACAAAAAAAGCATCGTTTTTCATCTGCCCGTAGTCAAAAGCTCCCTGCTGGCAGCTCATCTGACGTTTACCGGGGTTAAAGAGCGCAACATACTCTCCACACAAATCAATATCGATCCCAATCTGCTCAACCTGACCCAGTACCACGACCGTAAAAACATGATATTGGCGAATTCACTGATCGAGTTTCCGGCCGACATCTACGAATCGAATGCGCTGATGAACAATGATATTGCGTTTGACTGGGTGAATTACTCCGCCAGCGTCGGTATCGATTATCTCGTCGCCGTTGTAAACGGCACTCCGAGGGCGTATACGATGAGGATCATCAACAATCAGGTTATCTATCCCATAGAGCTGATGCGGCCGAAGGAGTCCGGATTTGAACCGCTTAACCCCTAACCTTCTTCATGGAGGGTTTTTCAGCCATCTTTCCGATTCGCAGCTTAAAAAAATAGAGCGTATCAGTATCCTCAAAGAATACACGGAAGGGGAAATCCTTTTTTACGAAGGGGACGAGAGCCGCTATTTCCATCTGCTGGTCGAAGGGGAAGTGAGCGTTTTCAAATCTTCGGCATCGACCGAAACGATTGTCGTCCACCGTTTCCGCGCTCCTTCGCTCATCGCCGAAGTCGCAACCCTCAAACAGATCCCCTACCCCGCATCGGCCGAATGCACACGACATTCCAAAGTTCTAAAAATCGAGCGTGATCCGTTTCTGGTTTTATTGCAAGAGGACCCGTCGTTCGCCATTGCGTTGATCGCGTCGCTCACACAAAAAATCGGTGCGCTCGAAGCATCGCTTCAGCGTCACAGCGCACCAAACGCCATGACCAAAGTGGCGCGGCTCATACAAGATGATGCCGTGTCGTTCGAACGCCTCAAAGGGATAGAAATCGCAGCATTGCTCGGCATTACGCCCGAGACACTCTCGCGTACGCTCAAAAAGCTCAAACAGCTGTCGGTTATCACCCTGACGAAAGGAAAAAAAATAGAGATTCTCGATCTTGATAAACTCAAGGCTATCGCGGATAATAATTTTCCTTTAAGAGAATCGGTGATAGAGTAAACCTATCTAGTATTGAAAGGGGATTCCATGGCAAAAAGAGGTATCTCTCTCCTCAAGGGGATCGAAGCGCAGACCGTGTATGAGCTGCTTAATAAAGCGTATTGCGACGAATGGCTTGCATACTATCAGTATTTCATCGAAGCCAAAGTTGTCAAAGGGTTGATGAAAGATGCCGCCATTGCCGAATTGACCCAGCATGCGGCCGATGAACTTCGCCACGCAACGATGGTGTGCGACCGTATCATCCAGCTCGGAGGTACTCCGGCTCTGCATCCGGGCGATTGGATAAAAAACAGCAATTGTGGTTATGACGCTCCGGAAAATCCGGACGTGCGAAATGTCCTTCAGCAAGCCATCAAGGGGGAACAATGCGCCATCAGCGTCTATTCCAACATCCTTGATATTACGCGGGAAAAAGACATTATCACCTACGATATGGTTTCCCAGATTTTAGCCGATGAAGTCGAGCATGAAGAAGATCTTCAGGCACTGTTTGATGACATCAAAGATTTTATCGCCGAGTTTAAAAATTGAGTGCCTTAACCAAAATCTTCGTCGTTTTTTTCTTCTCGTTCACCATCGTGCAGGCGGCTAACATACTTCAGCTGGTCGCCCTGCTCGACCGCAACGACACCGCAACCTTCCAATCGCAGATACAAACCCTTCAAGACGCCAATGCCATGCGTGAGGACAACAACAAAACCATCCTGATGTATGCGTGCTGGGTCGGCAATACCGAAGCGGTCAAATATCTGATCGAAAAAGGGGCGAACGTCAATGCACAAGACTCCGGCGGAGCTTCGCCGCTTCATTTAGCCGCATGGAAAGGACATACGGCGATTGCTATTTATCTACTCGAACACGGCGCATCAGGAAGCGCCATGAGCAAAGAAGGGATGACGCCTCTGGATATTGCGATGACGCGCGAAAACCGCGACCTCGCTGAAGCGATCGAAAAAGCAGCTCCCAAACTCAAACCCCTACTTCAGCGCTAGGAAAAAATCCTTCTCCTCGTCGGGGATTTTCGTCATCTTCCCCGAAAAATCGATATAAACGAGGACGATCGTCATCTCAAAAAGCAACTCTGCGTCACGAAAAACCTCCTGCAGAAGAGTAAAAGAAGCTTTCTTCATCTCAATCAACGACGTTTTGACTTCCAGTACATCACCGAGCTTTGCGCTTTTAATGTAGTCGGCTTCGATATGTTTCGCTACAAAATGCCCCCCTGCGAGAATGGGAGAACGCCCCTTATCGAAAAAGAGGTGGCTCCGCGCACGCTCGCAGAAATTGAGATAATTGGAGTGATAAACAATCCCTCCGGCATCGGTATCTTCGTAATAGACTCGTATTTGCATTATTGTATTTCTTTGTTGTAAATCTCAACCCGGTTTCGACCATTCTTTTTTGCTTCGTAAAGCGCCGCATCTGCTTTTTGAAAAAGTGTTTTTTTATCGTCTTCGCTGGAAAGTTGGGCTATCCCGAAACTTAGCGTGAGATTGTTTTCGAGATTGTTAAATGTGTGCGACTGCACAAGCATTCTTAGATTCTCGGCCAAATTTAAAGCACCGGCAATTTCAGTCGATGGAGTCAGAATAACAAACTCTTCTCCACCCCAGCGTGCGAAGACGTCGCCATTCTTGATGTTGTTTGCGATAAGGTCTACCATATCTGTCAATATGGCGTCGCCCGCTTGATGGCCGTACGTATCATTGATGACTTTAAAATGGTCGACGTCAAAAATAATCAAGCATAAAGGCAGATTGTTTTGTTTTGCGTTGGCGATCTCCGTGCTGAAGATTTCTTCAAAATTTTCTCGGTTATTTATCCCCGTAAGATTGTCTTTATACGCTTTCTCCTCTAACGCGTTGGTCATCGAATAGAGTTCGTCCACTTTATGCTTCATCGCCTTATTGATATTTCTGAGCTGCTGTTTTGTCTCTTCCAGTTCCGTAATATCGTGCCGGATGGCAATATACTCTACGATGTCTCCGTCAACATCCAAAATAGGGATAACCGTTGTATCGACAATATACTGCCCGCCGTTTTTTTTCATATTGGTAACGACGCCGCTCCAGCTTTTTTTGGCTTTGATGGTGTCCCATAAATTTTTAAACGCATCTCTGGACATTTCCGGATGCCTGATAATATTGTGCGGCTTTCCTACGAGTTCGTCTCTGGTGTATCCCGAAATCTCGCAGAACTTGTCGTTGACGTACGTGATGATCCCTTTTGGATTCGTTTTAGAAACGATATTGCTTATGTCGACCGCTTTCTTGTACTCGGCCAAAAGATTGGAATTTTCGCTTTTGTAGTTTTGGTTGCTGCGGATAATGCTCTCGAAATTGGATGCCAGATCATTGGCCATCCGAAGGGTGAGAGAATCGATTTCGCTCTGGAGAGCATACGATAAATTCCCGTTCTCATAAATCACCTCTTCGATGGCGTTTTTCAGTTTTATGACCAATGTAAAAAGATCGGCGGTTGTAACGTTGTAATTGTTCAAGAGTTGCAAAAAATCGATTTTAATCTGGCATTCCGAAATCGTTGTATGCCACTCGATAACGCTGATAAAGCAATCACAAAATTGGTAAAAAAGATGCGTGTTTTTTTCAATAACCGGCAACGAATGTCTGTGAAGTACGTTTTGCACCTCACTTTTATTCAACCATCTTTTGATGATTTCATTGCGGTTGATACGCATAAAATGCGAAAACTCTTCACTGTCGATGATTTTGATCACGCTAACCCACTCTCGAATCTAATTTAATAAATTATACTGTTCGTTTCTGAAAAAATCAGTTGATCCACGGCTGTCCTTGCGCGTATGCCGGCACTTTCACCCGTTTGAAACGTATCGATACGGGTTGTTCCTGATCTTCGTGAATCACATCCAATGCAACCTCACTTCCTACTTCTCCGCGCAAAAGCAGTATTGCTTCTTGTGCCGTAGGCAACGTTTTGACCTCAATGCCGTTGATGGATAGAATCTTGTCCTTTGCTCTTAGGCCTGCCGCGAATGCCGGAGAATTTGGATTGACATCGCTGACGCCCAAATGCCCTGTCCATCCCAATTCAACGGCTGAAAATCCGCCCGGCCAATACCAGTTGATGCCCGAAAGAATGGCCATGATTCCGCCGCTTGGAAGAGGCCCTTTCAAAACGGTTTCTATGTTCTTTTTCTCTACAGGATTTACTTTTTCGCAATAATCATCACCGAACAACGATCCGCCGTTTTTGGCGATGTATTTCATCCGTGTATGACGTACTGTGATCGTTTTTTCCGAGTCTCTTATTTCGCCGCTGGCCTCGCCGCTCTCTTCGGGAATTGTACACACGTAGGCTGTGAAAGCCGAATGCTTCCATGTTCCTGTCAGTTGAGTACCGCTAGCTTGCAGGTCGTATTTGACCTGTTCTTTCTCACTGATCCACATCTTGCCGACAAGCGGAACCGTTCCCTCGGCCTCGTTGTCTGTGATTGGGTGCTTATCTGTTTCCAAAACGATGTGATTGCCGTCCGCTTTGAACGTGTAAGGGGTGCCGTCCGTTGCAATCCATGTCCCCTCTCTCGCCGTCCTTTTGGCTGCCTTTTCCTGATTAAACTCGAGCTTGATGATCTCATCTTGCACTTTTTGCGCATCGTCTGCTTTGGGCAACAGTGCGAGATAATGCCGGTAACTGGCGATGGCTCCGTTGAAATCACCCAGTTTGGCCTGCACCGATCCAAGATTGTACCATGCCGCAGAAAGCGAGGGATCGAGTTGGGTCGCCCGGCGAAACTCGTCGGCGGCTTCCTGAAGTTCACCGGGAGTTTTCGCCATTTCGATGGCTGCAATCCCCCTTACCATGTATTTACGGGCATCTTGAACCCCTTCATCTGCGTGAAGAGACAAGATACAGAGGCTTATAATAATTGCCGGCAATAATCTGCGTATCATCGTGTGGTTCCTTTGGATTTATTTTGCGCCTCTTTTTCCTGCTGTTCGAGGCGGGAGAGTTCCTGAGCCGTGCGTTCGCGGTCGGCTTTGGCTTTGGCGAGTGCCTCTTTCGCCCGTTTCATCGCGTCGCTGTCTCCCTTCGGTATTTTTGTGTCGGGAGCTTTCATCTCTTTTTGAGAAATTTCTTTTTCCAATGCCTTGATCGCGGCATCCTGTTTCACCAAGGATTCGCGGGTGGTCGAAACCCGCTGATGCAGCGATTCTATGAATTTGCTCAGCATCTGCGGATCGACAACGGTTGTTCCGGCGGCTTCGACCGGCATTCCCGGCTCGGGAACATTCGGAATCACCGGAGTGCAATTCGGTGCGCGTTGTTCCCAGCTTCTGTTGGCCTCGTTGTTCGCGATGCAATCAAGCTGGGAGCGCGCCGGAGGAATCGGCTTGAGTACGATTTGATTGGAGACGGATGAGGCACCCAGCCCTCCTTTCATTCCGCTCAGCAATTTTTCTTTTTCCGCATCGAACTGTTTTTTCTCGGCAGCTTTTTTCAAAGCGTCCTGTTTTTTCTTATTTTCTTCAGCGGCTTTTTGAAGTGCCGTGTTTATATTATTGTCTTTTTGTTTGGCTTTTGCCGCACCGGTTTTGGGATAAAGCCCGGGTTTGAAATAACACGGTCCTGCACAGTCGTTTTTGTAGTTCGAATTCATACAGCGCGAAAAATAATACGAGTTGCATTCGGATTCTGTAGGCCAGCAGTGGCCAGACTGTCCGGCGTAACTTTGAAGCCATGATTTCCAATCGATGCAATACTCACCATACACCGTGGAACTGCTCAATATCCCTACGAAAACCGTAATCGGAAAACTAACGAGACGGGGCATTTTGACTCCATGGACGCTTTAGCATTTTGACGGGCTGAATCCCACCGTCTTTGAGTATCTCACATCCTTCGCCGGCATGCACTTCTACACTGCTCTCGCTTTTGGGCAATCGAACCCAGACGGTCCCTTCGTATACTTCGACCAGGCTGGCATCCGATAAACTTTTTACCGAAAAATCCGTCCCGCGGACAGCCAGGATTGCCGTGGGAGTTCGGACTTCAAACTTCTTTCCGAGAAAGTGCTTCAACTTCGCATGTACACGTGCGAACCCTTGTGTCAGCATAGCCTCGAAACTTTCTCCCGTATCGTCTTGCGTAACCGTGAAACTGCTGTTTTCATGCAGGTCCACTTCAGCGTCTCCGCGCGCTACGAATAACTTTGCGGCACTGTTGGCTCCCACATCGACCCTTTCACCGACGCGAAGCGGCAATACGGTATCCGAAGCGGTAACAGCACCCAGCAAAGAACGGTGTACTTCTCCATTTATCGGAATCACCATTGCTCCATGTCCGCCGTATTCCGAAACCGATGTTCGTATGGAGACAAGGGTGTTTTCTTGTTTGGAGAGCAATGCTCTGGCACGATTGAGCAAGGTATTGGCTTCCTTCACCCCCTGGACGCTGATCGCTACTGCTTCACGCGCGACGGCCATCGCATCGGGGTCTTTGGATGTACGGACATCCTGTTCCACACTGCGTGAAATCCTGAGGTCGCTTTCCGCCGATTCAACCCGTTTTTCGGCAGCCGCTACGGCACCAAGCGCAGAATTGCGTTCCGCCGTAGCCCACTTGATGGCCTGTTCACCCGGATTGAGCGCCAATGCGGCCTGCGTGTATCCAAAACACAGAAAAGCAATCAGAAACCATTTCATCATTTCGCCCTTGAGAATATTTATACTCTGTCTTTGTATAATAGCTCAGTAAACAGTAAAATACACATAAGGACGAAAGAATGAATACATTATTAAAAGCCGTTTGTTTGGCCTCTTTGCTGTCAACAACCGGCATCGCCGAGGATCGGGCGGATGAGGGACGACGTTATTTGATACGCGGTATTGCCGCCATCGAGATGGCAAAATCCGAAAAAGAGCTTGCCGGTGCTGCCGAACAATTCGCAAAGGCCACGCAAATCGCCCCCGATCTTGCCGCCGCATGGTACAACCTAGGATCCGTCCAAGCCAAATTGGGACGCTACAAAGAGGCGATGGACAGCTATCAACACTACCTAAATCTCAGTCCCAAAGCCGAAGACGCACCGAAAATCCGCGACGAAATAATCAAGCTTGAGTACCGGATGGAACAGGCCACGAAAGTGGCGGCCCTTGCCGGAACATGGGTTGATAATTACGGTCGGTATTTCGAACTCGAAATGTCTGGAAGCCGTATAACTCTCACCTCTCGAAGATCGCCCGACGACAACGATGTCATTTCCACCTACACCCTCGTGGGTAAAGTTCCGGTTAGTCAAGCCATCAACGAAACGTTTCAGCTGGAAATGGCAGGGCAGGGACTGAGCGGAAAATGGAGCAAAGACGGATATCAGGCCGATAAATGCACTATTCCGCCGCTTGCAAGCAATGCCGAAGGCGAGGTTTCGCTCGAAGAGAATAAAATCGTATTACGCCATATCGACACCAAATACTCCGCCGCGACACAACTCAATATCCTGGACGATTTTTGTCTAGGTGTCAAAGTGACCGAACAAAAAGAGGTCGAGCGGGTATTCAAAAAATACGTCAAAAAACCTGCACCCTAAGCGTTCCGAACGATCGCGATTTCTCTTTGCGGGAACGGAATCGTGATCGAAGCGTTTTGCAACGCTTTATAGATGAGCATATTCACTTCATACTGGAATTTGAAAAAATTACGGGTCGGAACCCAATATCGGATTCCGATTATCAGCGCGCTGTCTCCGAAACTTTCGATCCCGACAATCGCTGAATTCTCCTGCGATACAAAATCGCATTGATCGATCACTTTTTTGATTATTTCAATCGCTTTTTCGGCATCATTGGCGTACGATATACCTACCCGTGATTCGACGATGCGGTAATTCGACGAATTGACGAGGACTTCTCCGATCATGTTTTTGTTCGGAACGGTGATAAGCTCTTCGTCTTCGGTGCGCAGAGTCGTGTAGGCGAGTTTGATCTCCTCTACCTCTCCATAGACTTTATTGACCAGAATCGTATCCCCGATCCGGAACGGACGGGTGATAATCAGCGAAATTCCCGCCGCATAATTCGCAACGCTCCCCTGTATCGCCAAACCGGCTGTCAGAAAAACGGCCCCCACTGCCGCCACGAAAGGAGCGACGGAAATCCCGAGTTTGCCGATGGCTACGACGATCATCGCTCCGAAAATAAGCAGACGCACTCCGTTAGCGGCAAATTTGCCCAGCGTCGGATCGAAATCATGCGTTTGGAAAAAGCGGATAAGAACGTTATAGATATATTTGGACAAAAACCATCCGATTAGGACGATGATGATTGCACCGATGATCTGGAAGCTGTAATTCGCCAGGAAGTCGATCGTTTTCATATAAAATTGCTGAATAAAGGCCAATTCTCGGTCCATACGTTTCTCCTACGTTATAACAAGCGAAGATTATACTACAGAAACGGTACAGCTGCCGCCGTTCTTTGGCTTAATCAGGCATCGTACATCAGTGTATAGTATTCATGCGCCATGCGTCCCGTATCAAATGCCGTATTCACGTCACTCATTGCATTGTTCATAATTTTGACCCATTCTTTGGGACGATCGTAATAGAGCGGCAGTATGGTTTTCTCCAGAATGTCCATCATGTTGCGGTTGTCGATATGATCTTGTTCGTCGATGGGAAGCGACGGGTCCAGCGGCGGAATCGTAAACGAGTTGATCCCGTCTTTGGCAAATTCGGGATGCCATCCGTCATTGATCGAAAAATGGACAGAACCGTTCATGCTCGCCGTCATGCCGCTCGTACCGCTAGCTTCTCGGGTGATCCGCGGCGTATTGAGCCACAGATCACTCCCTTGCTTGAGCATACGCGAAAGATCCAGTTCGTAATGGGTCAAAACGGCGATCCGCGAGTATCGGTGCGACAGATCAACCAGTTCATTGAAAATGTTGATCGCATTAGGATCAAACGGATAAGGTTTGCCTGCCCAGATCACCTGCACCGGATAATCGTTTTGGGTGATGAGGCGAAGGAAGCGTTCCATGTCGTATTTCAGAAGCCCCGGGCGCTTGTACTCGGTAAAACGGCGCGCCCAGACAATGGTAAAGATCTCGGGATCGAACATCTTTCCCGTCTGATCGGCGACATCGGAAAAAAGAAGCTTTTTGAGGTGTTTTTTACGCGCGATGACCTCATAATTTTCATGCTCGTCCAAAGCGCGGATCAGCGTTTTATCGGTCCAAAAGCGTCGGTTTTGGGCATTGGTTATCGAGATGATCGAACAGATTCCTTCATAAGATTTCCACATCTCGTTGGCTACCTGTGCATGAAGCTCCGAAACGGCGTTGGCGATTTTGGCACTGCGCAGCGCCCCCAGGGTAAGGCTAAACGTGTCGCGGTGATGTTCTCCCATGATCTGAGTCACCTCCTCCATGCTCAACGTATGAAAAAAGCCCATCTCGTGCAGGAAATGGGTCGAATGCTCTTCGTTCCCCGCTTTTTCGGGAGTGTGCGTCGTAAATACGACCCTACTGCGGACCTGCTGCATATCGCGGTAGCGTCCGTACAGTTCAAACACGAGCGGCAGTGCGTGTCCTTCGTTCATATGGTAGATGTCGACCTCGTATTCCAGAGCTTCGAGCATCCGCGTACCGCCGATTCCCAATACGATTTCCTGCGCAACGCGGGTCTGTTCATTGGGGTCGTAAAGTTTGTGGGTAATCGTACGGGAGAGAAAATCGTTTTCGTCCGTATCGGTCGAGAGCAAAATAATCGGAGCCGTACCGAATACTTCGGGGCGGAGTAGATATCCTTTGATGACAACCGGTTTTGCATTGATCACAACCGTCACTTTCTGCGCAAGCTCTTCGAGAAAATAGTAATATTTTCGGGTAAATTCGACTCGGAGACTGCGGTCTTCATGGCGGCCTTGATCGTAATACCCGAAACTCCACAGGATACCGATACCGATCGTATTTTGTTTGAGATCATACACGCTGCGCATGTGCGATCCGGACAGAAATCCAAGCCCTCCGGCGTACACTTTCAACGCCTGATGAACCCCGAATTCCATCGAAAAATAGGCAACTTTTGTCTGGTAACGCTCATTGATCGAACATTCATGAAAGTGCATCTTTTCTCCTTGGCAAAAATTTTATTCGAACAGCAATGCCGCACCGATCAACGGAGCATTGTCCAAATCGGCATCTACAATTCTGCAATCTTTGTAAGCCGGTGGAAAGGCTTTGGCCGCAATCAACGGTTTGACTTTCTCTCTCAACATCGGATTGTCTTCCCAAACTCCCCCGCCGATCACCAATACCGAGGGGTTATGAAGGGTAATCATCAAGGAAGCGGCATAGGCCAAGGCATCCGCCGCCGTCTCGGCAATGCGACGCTCCTGAACGTTTCCCTCAAACCATCCGTCGACGCTCAAATCGCTCAATCCGAACAGGTGACGCTGTTTTTCCAGTCCGCTCCCGGACGCAAAAAGTTCAAGGCAATCGGATTTGCCGCAGCCGCAGACCAGCGGAACCGACTGATAACCGACATGCCCTATTTCACCCGCCATATTTCCGCAGCCGCGGACAATCTTTCCTTCGCTCACACTGGCCGAGCCCAATCCCGTCCCGACGTATAACACGCCGATCGTATCATATTTGAATCGCTGCCGATAAGCCAGTGCGGCACATTTGAGATCATTCTCGATCCGGACCTGCACTCCGGGAAACCGGCATTCAAGAAACGCTTGTATATTTTGGTGCTCGACTGCAATATTGGGAGCCGAGCGAATCTCACCGTTAAAAACCTGTCCGGCAAAGGCAATTCCGATACGTTTGATCCCCCGATGAGATGCGATCACATCGAGCATTTGATTTTCCCATCGTTGCGTCTTTAATCGATGTACTTCGCCTTCTTCACTACGGTACCGAAAGTGACTCCCACCGATGTCGAAGAACAATGAATACTCCATCATCGGTATATCCGAAAATCGATCGACGGAAAAATGGAATTTTTGGATTCAAGCCATTCCACAAAACCCTCATCTACATTTTTGCCGTGCACCATGTCGTAGAGGCGATTGAAGTTGGCGATATGCTCTTTCGTACGGCGGACGCTGTACTCCGATGCGGTTCCCGTCGTCATCAAAAATGCCCAGTCCGAACTTTGGGCGAGCAGCAGCTCTCTTGCCATCTGATTGAGGATACGGATATTCCGGGATTCATATATATCGGCGAATCGGCGTGCCGATTCGCACATACGATCTGCCATAATGTGAAGATGACGGTATATCCAGTCGTTCCCTCCGTTGATCCAGACATCAAAATAGCCGCGATCTCCCCATGATGAAGGATTCGGATTAATCACCTGATTGACCGGATACAATTCGAGGTATTCAGGCGCGCTTATCGGGCGGATCAGACCGTGCGTATGGCATTCTTTGAAAAAATAGTAGAGAAAATCGGGACCTTCGAACCACCAATGGCCGAAAAGTTCGGCATCGTAGGGCGAAACGATCAAAGGGGGACGATCCATATAGTCGGAAAGGTAGTCTATTTGCTTTTCACGGTTGAAATGGAAATTGGATGCGTGCGACTGCGCCGCTTCTTGCGCCGCATGGGGATCATACCGGTGTTTGTCTCCCCCTTCGTTGGTTATTTTGTAGTATTTAAAACCCGTAAATCCGCGCGTGCCGGCCGGGTCAAGATAAGGGGCGACATAATCGAAAGGAAGATCGTATCCGATGTCCCGGTAAAAATCACGGTACCGCGAATCGCCGGGGTATCCTTCCTTGGAACTCCATACCTGTTTGGACGACTCGGGATCACGCCCGAACGCCGCAACGCGGCAGGGAGTATAAACGGGAGCGAATACCCCATACCGCGGCGACGGCTCTCCCAACGCGATCCCGTGCGAATCTATAAAAAAATACTCGATCCCATGCGCGGCCAGTAACGCATCCAGCCCGTCGTAGTAGGCACATTCGGGAAGCCATATCCCTCTTGGGGCTTTGCCGAAGGCTTCGGTATGCACCTTCACCGCCTGGGCGATCTGGGCTTCCACTGCTTTTTCGTTAACGCTCAACAGCGGCAAAAAACCGTGCGTAGCACCGCACGTGATGATTTCAAGCATCCCGTTGCGCTCAAAATAGCGGTAACCGTTGAGAATGTTTTTTTCTAAAAAACCGTAGAAAAAATCGCTGATCGAGCGAAAATGTTCATGATAATAGAGCGCCGTTTCATAAAACGGGTCGCCTTCAAGTCGTTCGAGTTCTTTGGCAGCCAATTCAAGCTGGCGGCTCAAACGCAAACAAAACTTTTCACTCAATACGGCATCATTGAACATTTCGATCAATGGCGGGGTAACCGATACACTCAGACGAACGTAAACCCCCTCTTCTTCGAGCCTTTTGAGATTACGCAAAAGCGGAATATAACACTCTTCGATCGCTTCGAAAAGCCATTGTTCTTCCAGATAAAAGTCGTATTCAGGGTGTTTGACGAACGGCAGATGCGAATGAAGCACCCCAAGCCAGTATCCTTGTTTCATGGTTTCGGTTGGCAGGATACGCTGCTCATCGATGTTGCTGATCCGGGTAATTCATCGCTGAGTGATGCGTGCAAAAGAATACTGCCGTTTTTGTCATACCAGATTTCTCCTTCGCCGTAGCGGAGCAAATCACTGCCGATTTTAAACTCTTTGGAGCGTAGCAACACGTGCACCACCCCGTTTTCATCGGTCCACGATAATGTGGCATACAACTTCGCAAACGGCTCATCAACCGCTACGTAATAACTGCCGAGATCGCCGTGCACCTCTTCGCAGACTACGGTTCTGTCGCCTTGCATGATACACAGACTAAAAGAACTCTCATCCCCGATACCGTAACGAAGCCTTGTCTCACGTGAGAGTTCCCAGTAAAAAAAGAGGCGATGCGGGTTGACCATCAAAAGAGCGCACCGATCTTCATCGTAGCGATCCGGTATTATCGGAGCTGCCGGCTCTGCGACAGCTTTGACCCGTTTTGCAAAAAGCTCGGTTTCGTGTGTATGGCTGGAGAAATGATCGTCTCCCAAACTTCGCTGCGTTATGTCACCCGTTTTCATACTGTCTCCTTTAAAAAGGCTTTAAAGCACGGTAGAGCTTGAGATACTCCATCACCGGTCTTCGCCATGAGAAGTCTTTTTTCATATTATATACTATCAAAGCTGTGTGCTTCTCGCGGTCGGCATACAGGGCAAGCGCTTTGATAACCGCATGCATAAATGACACAATATCCGTCCTATCCATCGTAATTCCCGTCCCGACCGAAGGGTTCGGATGGTGAGGAGAGGAATCGGTAAAATCGATCACCGTGTCGCGCAGCCCTCCCGTTTTGCGCACAATGGGAATCGATCCGTAACGCATCGCGATCATCTGCGCCAAACCGCACGGCTCAAATTTCGACGGCATCAGAAAAAAATCGGACGCCGCGTATATCCTGCGGCTCAAAGCTTCATCGTATCCGAGTATCACCCGGATGTTTTCTTTCCCTTCAAGAGGTTTGCACAGCGCTTCATGATACGGATCGCCGCTTCCCAGTATCACAACATTAAGCGGAGCGTCTGCAATCGAGCGAAGCATTTCGGCCAGGTCTTTGATCCCCTTTTGATCGGCAAGCCTTCCGACGTAGGCAAAAAGCGGGTAATGGCTGTTATGCAGTCCGATATGTTCGCACAATGCGTGTTTTTCTTCCTGCTTCCGGCCGATCTGGCGGTTATCGAAAGGAAACGACAGCGCAGGATCGGACGCAGGATCGAATTCAGACGCATCAATCCCGTTGAGAATTCCCGAAAGTTTATCCTCGTGCGTGCGTAAAAAACGGTCCAGACCCCATCCGAAATCAGGATGCTTTATCTCTTGCGCATAGGTCGGGCTGACCGTCGTGACGGCGTCGGCATCGGCAATGCCCCCTTTGAGAAAATTGACTTTGTCGTAAAATTCGAACCGATCGATCGTAAATCGGTCCCACCCAAGATTCAGCCTCTCAATCGCCTCTTTGGAAAAAATACCCTGAAATGCCAGATTATGGATCGTCAGAACAACCCGGCAGCGAAGACGGTACGGTTCTTTGGCCAGCGGCGCTGCCAGAGCGCTTTGCCAGTCATGTAGATGAAGAATGTCGATATTGATGTGATTGGCAGCCAGTTCGCACACCGCATGAGCAAATATCCCGAACCGCAGGTCGCTATCGGGGCAATCGTACAGACGTTCATGATCGCACAGCGCCGGATGATAGATGAAATAATTTTCGCATCCGTTATCAAAACATTTATATACTTTAATATTAAATTTTTCTCCTCCAAGATTCAGGGAAAAATCAATGCCGGCAGGACGGATATCAAAGCGTTCGCAGTCGATAGAACGGTACAAAGGCAAGATGGCAATTGTCTCTTCATGGCGTGACAGTTCTCGACAAAGCCCCCCTACGGCATCGGCCAAACCGCCGCTTTTGACATAGGGGAACATCTCGCTGGCAACCATTGCAATCGTCATAACCGCTCCTTGTAAAGTTTTGCAGCCTCTTCGGGAGGCATCGGATTAATCGAAACCCCATCCTCGCTTTCCAGCGCGCTCACGCCGAAAAGACGGGGTAACATTGCGATGTAAACCGTGTGGTAGGGATTATCATCTCGGATTGAATCTCGTATGACCATATTATACGCCACTTTTTCCCCCAAGACGAGCTTCATCAAATGAACCGAACGGCGGACAAGCACCGCAAGGCTTTCCAGCTGCTCGGAAGAAGCGTATACCAGCGACGTTAAAACTGTAGTCGGCGCAATCCTCAACTCAAACGGATAGCGTGACGCAAAAGGGGTATAGAGACAAAAATCACCCTCTGTCGCGATCAGGCGCGTCTCGTCGTCAATCGTCTGTGCGACCTCATCGAGCACTAAATGGGCATGATGCGCACGGTGGTATACCGCTTCCCTCTCATACATCGATGCGATGTGCGAAGGAATGAACGGGAGCGCGACGATTTGAGTATGCGGATGGGACATAGTCTCTCCGGCGAGAATACCGACATTTTTGAATACGCTGACATGGGCGATGCGGGAATCTTGTGAAAGGTTCTCAATCCGTTTGGCGACCATACGCAGATACGACACGGTCTCATCCGGACTCATCAATGCAAGATCCGAATCGTGTCCGGTCGTATCGATCAGTATCTCATGAGCACCGAATCCGCCCATGCTGCGATGTATCCCTTCTTCGACAACGTCTGCGGAGGTTTCTATCGCAACGGCCCGGTAGCGGTTAGCGACAACCCGGTTGATCCAGCCGGATGTATTTATGGAACGTTCCGCATGAACGCACGACGCATCGATTTCCGCATCGCTCAACGCTTCGTTCCCTTCGCAGAAAGGACATTCGGCAGGAACCATACGAATATCTTCAGCTTTTAGCGTCGGTTTTTTCAACCGATGCCGCGCAATGATCGTCCAGCGATCTTCCAGCGGGTCGTAGCGGTAAGTACTCATTCCGCACCTCTTTCCCATCGGATTGCACATTCCAGCTTCAGTGCATCCTCATAGACAAATGCAAAGGCTATCATAATCCCTTGTGCCATCAGATCGATTCCCCCTTCGCTTTGCGATACGCTCATCACGGGATGTATCCAGAGAGTGTGCTTGCAGTTCCATCCGATCCGTATGGTTTCCTTCAGATACGGGTCGCAAATCGTCAGCTCACTATCCGAGTCAAACGATGCCCCTGCCGTGTCGATCGATATTTCTTGCGAACGGATACGTATGTCGGAAAGATTGGCGAAATGGAGGTTAAGCTCGCATACATACATCAGTCCCTCTCTTGGCGGAGAGTCGATCTGCAAGGTGACCTCCAGCGCGTCCTTCTCTAAACGGTAGTTTTTGTCCAAGCGCACCGCCGTACCGTCCACATGTCCACGGCGTTCAAAACGTGCCTGATTGCTGCGTGCGGAAACGATCTCGAATACACCGTTGGCAAAATCGCCGTATTCGGTATAGCCGCATCGATAAAACGCTGATAGATCGGTCTCCTGTGCGCAGAAGTGGTCGACAAACGAACCGCGCCGGTAAAAATCAAAATGCAACGCGTCGGACGCTTCGGGAGAGATAGCATAATGCGCGTGATGAATCGTTTGTATCCCTTCGGCATGTTCTTGATTCTCGTGCATAGCACACAGCGCGCTATGATAAAATTCACGGCGACGCGTCAGGGTGTTTTGAAGGTTAAAGCCTCTCTCCGTGCGGTCGAGTTCAACGATCATTCCGCCGTTTCGCGTACTGAGAATCATATGCAGCGTCGGATTGCACAGGCTCACCTCCGCATACCCGTCCAAATCAAAATCCTCTGTCTCGGATTTATAGCCCGTATGCCGAGATAAGATCGATTGCGCTTCGATAATGTATCGGTAGGCGTTGTCGCGCAGATTCGGCAGATATATCCCTCCGAACACCCCATGCCAGAATACATCGTTCGTCTGCGCCTTATAGACCCATTCCCGGTAGGCTTCATCCTTGATCGCACCGATGTGTTTCGACAGCCGGAGCATCCGCTTATGGATGTGGTTCGCTTCGGGGTATTTGACCAGAAAGTTTTTCCAGATGCCGCCCCCCAAAACGATCTGCGCCTCGTCCGGGCCTATATGATCGGAGAGGATTTTTAACGCGCTGTCAGCCTGCAGCGCACGCACGGTACCGTACGACCAGTTCCCCATTTCATAATACGAGACATTCGGCAAATAGGCCAGCCCGAGCGCGGTACGGCTGTCGATGTAATCCCCGAAGCGCATCGTACTGATCCGTTCGCGACGACACAGCTGCGAAACAAAAGAATCCAGCCACCCCTGATCGTAGACCCATTCATGCGTATGAGGCCATAACCCGAATTTTTCCCCGTCATCGAAACAGATTGCCGTATCCATCGATTCGATCGCATTAAGGGCTTCTTCATGCGGAGAAAAAGGGAGCCGGTAACGAAGCTCTTTATGGATTGGAAATATTTTGAGCGTATCGCCTCCGCATTCGCTCAAGTAATACCCTTCGCACTCTCGGGACGTAAAGCCCGCGCGATGAAAGTGATAATCGTCTACCAACGTGTACTCGATGCCGCATGCGGCCAGATCGGAGAGTATCTCGTCGCTCCATACCCGCTCGGTCAGCCAGATACCTCGCGGACGGCGGCCGAAGAGTTTTTCGATGAGGTCGGAGAGTTTTTCGATCTGTCCTCGGCGATCGGAAGAAGAGATAGAGGCAAGGATCGGCTCGTAATACCCTCCTCCGAGCCATTCAATCTGGTTACGGGCGCTCATCGTCTGCATCAATGCAAACAGATGCGGAACGTCAGCCGCTATTTTTTCCAGCAGCCATCCGCTGAAATGGACGCTGAAGCGAAATTTTTCGTGACGGCTCAAAACATCGAACAAAGGAAAATAGGAACGCTCGATCGCCTCAAGCACGGCATGGTCGAAATTGTCAACCGGCTGGTGGCAGTGGATGCCGAATAAAAACGTACTCATCATTTCCCCTTAAATATACCAGTCGTACGGACGGTCGATATAGCGTGCCAAAACCGCGGCATGCTCGTTCGGAAATCGTGACAGAACCTCTTCGCCCGCAATCACTTCGATCTGAAGCGAAAAGGTTTCGTCCGCTTTGAGCCATTTAAGCGGTATGCGCAGCTGCGCCGTTTTGGAGACGATCCCTTCGGGGGTTTCGGAACGCCGATCCAATTTCTTTTCCCGCAGCAGAGCAACTTCCAGCGGCTGGCACTGTGCGCTCAGCAGTTTCAGGCGTATGTCCCGCCCGCTAAGTTCGTGCCATCTCCCCTCCAGCGAAAGGTAAAAATACTCTCGATCGAACCCGTAGCGCATCGCACGTATGATCCCCTTATCACTCGTATCCATAACATCGGTAAAGCTCGGTTCGTGCACGATACCCGAACCGTACCACTCAAAAAACGGTTCCTCTTCCGCACTCAGTGCGGGGGATATCCATTCAGTCGGGATCAGCGACGTCTGAAGCGTTTCAGATCGGTTCGGCCTCAGCAGATAGACCGGAACGCTCTGCGACATATGTCTGTAGATGCGGATCAAACGCTGGCGAAAAAGCATGTCGAACAAATCGGCGTATTCGCTTTGATGATCGGTCCCGTACCACCAAAACCAGTCGCTCCCCTCGGCGATGAGCAGTTCTCTTTGTATCGTCTCACGCAGCGGGAGCGCCAGAGCATCTGCCTGACGCTGATAGGCCAAATGCGCCTGACAGAGCATCTCCCATGCACGGTTTTTATCCCGCTGCCCGATCCATGTCGAAAAATCACGGTAAATCCAGCTCCCCGGATGGATGCGCCCCAGAATCGGATAACGGCGTTCGTCTGCGGCAAGTCCGTCCAAATGCACCGTCTCGCACCACGTGCATGCGCTGAGGCGTTCATACAACGCGTTGAAAAAGTGAATCGCGTTGTCAGGATAAGATTCCCAGGCATTTTCACCGTCGAGAATGACGGAAACGACCGGATTATCGTACGATTCATAAATATGCTCTAAATCGGCCATAAAATCGTCTGCCGCCGCATTCGCCTCGAGTGCGGCGTAATGAAAACCGATTTTGTCGCTGAGCCGTTTGTCCCGAAACACGACCATGATCCCGTTTTCGTGCTTAAACCGGTATGGGGTATAGAGGGTTGATCTCTCATAATTGTTCAGCGTCGCAAACAGAATTTCTTCATCAGTAGCGGCAAAGCGAAATCCGTAACGTTCGTATGCCTGTAACGTTGTTTCGTTGACCGACCCTTCCGAGGGCCAGATTCCCTGCGGATCACGATCAAAACATTCGTTAAAACATTTCATCCCTTCTTCCAGATGGCGGTAAGCATCCTCTTCGAACATGCAGGTCACATCCGGCATCTTGGTATCCGGACGGCTGTGCAGCGCATTTTTCATGTCCATCAGCAGCGGCATGATCGGATGGTACATCGGATTCATGGCTAAAGCGATGCGTCCGCTTTCGATCATTGAACGGTATTCGGGCATAATCTGCCGGATAAAATCAGCCAGCGCATCCAGCAAGGCGTTCTTTTGTACTTCATCAAAACCTTCCCCTTGCTCAAGCATCTGCGCAATCAGAAGTTTCTCGCTTCTCAAGGCATTGCCGCACCACGAAAGTAAAAACAGCACTTCGATTTCACACATTTCGCCATCATCCAGCGATCGGGTCTGCGATGCTTCCAATAGTTGCGCATAACGCGGCAAAGGCACGACCTGATGGTCGTAATGGACATTGCGGACAAACCGTATCACCCATTCTCTTTCGCTCTCGTCGAGCATGGAACACGGTTGGCGAAAAAGTTTCAGCAAACGGTCTTCAACGTCTTTGTCTTCGTACAGCCGAAGCTGTTCGAGCAATGAGGGGGATAGGTTGAACGTCGCTTTGAGCTGAGGAAACCGCTTTAAATGCCACAGCATTTCGTAATAATCTTTCAATGCGTGCAGAAACACCCACGGCATCTCGATCACGCCGCTCTCGTCGTCCCGGTAATAGGGCTGATGCATGTGCCAGAAAAAAGCAATCTTGAGCGGCAGCCGTTTCATTCGCTCCACCTAAAGCTTCAAAAGGGCGGAGTATTCTTGCGCCAGGGCTTCGCTCTCTTTGGGGCTGCTCGATTGAATGTAGAGGTGAAGTTTCTCGTCATGCGGGTCGGGAAGCATCAGCACCCATCGTTTTTGCCCCAGCTCAACCCGTATCCCTTCGATGTGCGACATCCGTTTTCCTTTGGCGTGTTCGCCGAAACGGCGCATCATTTTTCCCTTTGCCGATTCCGGGCAGGCAATCGTACAGCGATAATAATGGCGGCTCGGATCAATACGCTTGCGAACGGATGGCAGCTTGACGTGCTGCTTGGCCATCATTTCCAGAATTTTCACTCCGGCGAATATCGCGTCGCTATGGAAGCCGAATGCGGTAAATATGTACTGATCGTCTACGTCGGCGATTAAATCGAAATCTTTCATCGTCGAAGCCTTCAGCCCCGTCATCTTGCCGTGAACGATTTCAAGATTTTCAAACATCCCGTCCATCCAATCGGGCGCCCATGCCGGTAGATAAACGCGACGTATCTCATCGCTGCCGTCCGCCAATGCCAAAATACACAGCAGCGCTTCGTAATCGGGAAGCATCCCTCCCTCTACGGTAAAAATTTTCAGCCGATGCCCGTTGGGATACACCATGAATCCCGCGTCCAGCTTCAACGTCTCGACGATCTCGGCCAAAGCCTGCTTCGCACGATCGCGTTCGATATAGAGGCGAGAGAGTTTTTTGTCATCCCAATACGCGTTCAGAATCATATTGTCGATTTCAAGCGCATTGATTACCTGCGGATAAATTTCGCTCGTTACCCCGAACATCAAATCGACGGCTACGTTCATTTTGCACCGCTTAAAGCCGTTTTTGTCAATCAGCGAAAACATTCGATCCAAATAATCCTTGTTCAGGTTGGGTTTGTCAATAATCTCTCCGATTTCTGAGACGTCGACGCGCCGAAAATTTTCCCGGAAAAAAAGCCGCTCGATGCTCTGTGCCATTCCGTTATTCAGCGGCAGCGAATCGGCCGTATAAAAACTGATTTCCGTTGTTGAGGGGTCATCCAGAGATTGCCGAAAATGTACCCCTGCTCCGATCTGCTCATGTACATAAAGGCCGTGGCGCATGACATTCAGCGGCATAAACTGCAAATCGACGACGTTCACACCGGTACCGAGCAGTCCTCCCAAAAATGCCCTCTTCAGCATCCGCGATCCCTTGTGGTAATCACGCGACGTATAGACTGTGCACCCTACCGGCAATACCGAACCGAATGCTTCGGCCAGTTTTGTGGCGATTTCGCACGACAGCTCGACGTTGCTTCGCCCGACAACATTGTTATTGCTGAACAACGAAGCTTTGTATTTGTCCATCCAAATCACGTTGGAACTGACGATCGCTCCCTCTTCAATCGTTTTTCCGGGCCATACCATCACGTCTTTTTCGAATGCCGCATTGTTGCCTATCCGACAATCCTGAGCGATGATGGTCCCCTGGACGATGTGAACTTTTTCTCCTACGCTGCAGCCGTCGGCAATGACCGCATTGACCAGACTGCACCGTTCCTTGACGGTTACGTTTTTCCAAATGACCGATTCTTCAATCCGGCACCGTTCGCCGATCTTGCTCCCTGCACCGATTGCGCAGTTGTAAAGTTCGCATCCTTTATCGACGGTGACGTTGTCCCCCAAGACGACGATCCCTTTGATTTTCGTCTCTTTAGGCAGCTTGACCCCTTGCCCCAGATAAACGGTCCCTCTTCCGATCTCGACGTTCTCGCCGATGTAGTCAAACCGCGCTTTTCCTTCGAAAATTTCCTGATGGACGCTGCGGTAACTCTCCGGATTGCCGACGTCACGCCAATACCCTTCCATAAGGCATCCCCACAGCGTCACTCCCTGAGCCATCAGCGAGGGGAAAAGGTCTTTAGAAAAATCGTAATTGGTCTGGGAAGGGATGGCATCGAAGATTTCGTTGTCAAGAACGTAAATGCCCGTGTTGATTTGATCGCTGAACACTTCTCCCCAGCTCGGTTTTTCCAAAAAGCGTTCGATCTTGCCTTCATCGTCGGCGATCACAACCCCGAAGGGCAAAGGGTTTTCTACGGAGGTAAGCGTGATGGTGAGTTTGGAGTGTTTGCTGCGGTGAAATGCGATTATTTTTTCAAGATCGAAATCACACACCAAATCGCCGCTGATCACCAGTACGTCATCGGCGCCGACATACGCTTCGGCGGATTTGAGTGCTCCCGCCGTGCCGTAATCGTCATCGGGAAGGACATAGGTTATGGAGACGCCGAAACGGCTCCCGTCTCCGAAATATCCCTGAATGACTTCGGGCATGAAGTATAAAAGGATGATGATTTCATCAATACCCGATGCTTTAAGCCGCTCAACGGTAATCTCCATCATCGGACGGTTGATAACAGGAAGCATCGGCTTGGGCAGAGAATGGGTCAAGGGCTGGATTCGGGTTCCGAATCCTCCCGCCATGATAATACCTTTCACACGTTCACCTTCCTTGCAGTTTTTGATGATCAAAACAACACGAACCAACGACCGATTGTAATAAGTTACTGTTACAAAATCATATCGTCAAATAGAAAAAAGCTAATTTTGTTTAAGGATACCTTTTATTGTTATCGAATGATTGTATGTTAGCATATTTCTGAGAGCTTGTTGTCCATTCTGGCTAAAAGCGGTAGTGAACGTGGTACAATCTTCTCAAACCAACCCGCTTTCATAAAGAGTAAACGACAATGAGCAAAAAAACCGTATACGATAAAATTTTTGCAATTCATGATCAAACGATGGATGTTTTACGTTCGCAGCACATCCCTCCCTATCCGTCTCATTATAAAAAGCACTTTGACGAAATATTCATCCGGCAAGCCGATCAGTCGCTCATCAAAAAACAGAAAGAAGACGAAGCGCTTCAAGACAATTATGAAGAGCTAAGACGCTATCTCGACATTGCCCATCGCTCGCTGCAAGCCTTCGTTGAAGCCCATTCGGACATTTCCCATGTCGCCGAATTGCAGGAACAATATTTGAGCAATGTCGTCGACGACCATGTCGAACGATGCGTAACGTACGTCGAAGGGCTCAGCGAACTGGGTAAAAACATGTCCGAAGAGCTCAAAAAAGCACAACATAAAATCGACGGGTTGAACCATGAGCTCCAAGAAGCCATCAGAAATCTCACAACGGATACCTTAACGCAAGTCGGAAATCGCAAAGGCTTTATCGATGATTTGACCGATACCGTCGAAGCCGGAAAAAACAAACAGCTCTCAATGGTCCTCATGATGATCGATGCGGATAATTTTAAACTCCTGAATGACGAATACGGCCACGTGGCAGGGGATAAAGTTCTTTATTTTCTTGCTCAAAGCATCAAATCCATCATCCGTTCCGGCGATAAGGTCTACCGATACGGAGGCGAAGAATTCGCCGTTGTCCTTAACCGCTGCGAGCTTGAGCAGGCATTTCCGATCGCCGATAAGATCCGATCCAAGATTGAGCACAGCCACTTGATCTATGCCGGCAAGACCATCCATGTCACCGTCAGTATCGGCGTCACGCTGCACCATGAGGGCGACAGTATGGAGACACTGATCGAACGTGCGGACGACGCTTTGTATCGCGCCAAAAAAGCACGGAAAAACTGCACCGTCGTCTTCGATTGAGAAAGCGGCCGCCCCTAAGAGTTTCGCTTTGTTACACGCACTCCGTTATTCTTGATAGGAACGCGAAAATTTAATCGTATCCATGCTACAATTTCGAAATTTTTTACAAGGGTACATCCTATGTTAACCGATCGCGTCAATATACTCTCCGAATCGATTACCATTGCTATCAGTACGTTAGCGCAAGAGCTCAAGGCACAAGGGAAAAATATCCTTAGTTTCTCTGCCGGCGAGCCTGATTTTGACACTCCGCAGGTGATCAAAGACGCCGCAATTAAAGCGATCAACGACGGGTTTACCAAATATACCGCCGTTGACGGCATCCCCGAACTCAAAGCGGCCATTGCCCTTAAACTCAAACGGGACAACAATCTCGATTACAAACCCAACCAAATCATCGCCAACAACGGCGCGAAGCACTCTTTGTACAACCTCTTTGCGTGTACGATCCAATCGGGTGATGAAGTCATCATTCCCGCTCCGTACTGGGTCACATACCCCGAACTCGTCATGTACTGCGGCGGTACGGTCGTAGAAATACAGACCAACGATGAAAGCGGATTTAAAATTACCCCCGAGCAGCTCAAGGCGGCATTGACCCCAAAAACAAAAATGCTCATCCTCACCTCTCCGTCCAATCCGACGGGTGCCGTCTACTCGCGTGAAGAGCTGACCGCACTTGGCAAAGTGCTCGAGGGAACCAACGTCATCGTCGCGAGTGACGAGATGTATGAAAAACTGATTTATGACGGCGAGTTTACCTCTGCCGCAGCCGTGAGCGACGATATGTATCAACGCACCGTCACGATCAACGGTCTCTCCAAATCGGTCGCCATGACGGGATGGCGTTTCGGGTACATGGCCGCAGCCAATACCGAGATCATCCAAGCAACCAAAAAACTTCAGAGCCAAAGCACGTCCAACATCAACTCGATCACGCAAAAAGCGGCAATCGTGGGCCTTAACGGCGAAGCCGACGCCGATATCGAAGCGATGCGCGTCCAGTTTAAAGCACGTCGCGACGAAGCGGTCAGATTGTTTAACGAAATCGACGGCTTAAGCGTTCTATCGCCGGCGGGAGCGTTTTATCTGTTCGTCAACATCAAAGAAGTCAGCAATGATTCGATGGAATTTTGTAAAGCTCTTCTCGAAGAACAAGGGATCGCCGTAGTTCCGGGAGTCGGGTTCGGCTCTGAGGGGTATTTCCGCTTCAGCTTTGCGACCGATATCGACAGCATCCGCGAAGGGATCAAGCGCATCGCTGCGTTTGTAGCGACGAAACGCTAATTATTTACTATCTATTGTATAATTTTCGTCTAATTACCTTCGGGAAGACCCGTCGATTCTTTCGGCGGGGTTAAATCCAGTAAATCTACACACTTTTTTTCAATTCGTCGAAATCACTTTTGTGAATCATCCCTGTGCTGAAAAAGAATATGGGGTAATACTAAAACTTCAGTTGAATTATTTGGATAATTATGTATAATTCTTTTTAAGTGGATCGGCTAAAGTCGGTCGGCGTACGGGATCCGTCCCGTAAGCTTATTATGGAAACAGCTTCAAACCCTTCCCCTGATAATTAGGAAATCCCACAAATTTTGACTCGATTGTTAAAAACGGCTTCGACTTTTCGTTTTTAAACGCAAAGTGTCCTATCGGATGAGCACACAAATCCGCAATTTCCAATCCTACGAATGTGTCAAGGTTCTCTTTTTCTTTGTTCCACTTCGAATTAAAGTATAGCCCTGCCGTAATCGTTCTTTGCAAAACTCGGTGACTTACAAAGTTAGTGCCATCGTTAAATAACTCTAAGAATAGCTCCAATAATTTTGCATCCTCTTTTGTCCCACGCGATTCTAAAATTATTACCCCCGTTTTATTGTGGGTATTTAAGAATTTGGCAAATCGTTCAATGATAAACTCCAGTGCTAATTCATACGGTTCTTTTGGATGAATATAGCGTGATACAAGCGTTTGCTTATCGATACAAGCGGCAATCAGTTCAAACGGTAATTTTGACATTATAGAGGTCAATTCATCCATAAACTCATTGTATCGCGCATTGTCGAAATAATGTTTTGAAAATGCACCGCTACGCCGTCGAATTTCACGACTATGAAAACACACTTTTTTAGGATATTTACCTTTGTCTAAAAAACATCCATTTTCCCAGTAAGTATCTTTAAACGTATTGATCCGTTTCTTAAATTGTGGATACTGTTGCACTTCTACCATAACACCATTGAGGGTAAAAACGGGCTTGGTAGTATCGAAATTATTGAGGTTATGTTCGCCGCTCTCGTCCATAAAGAGGAAATAATCAACATCAGGGATTTTATATATCTCTATGGGTTTATGTCGCCACGGCATAATCATTTCCCTCCCTTACTCGTTTACTCACGCTTTCCACTCATCATTATTTATTTAGAATTATTGGTATCACCAAACCCCTATGTATTCAAATCATGAATCATGATATTTACACCTAAGTTTTTAAAAAAATCAATAATTTCTTCTTTATTGGTCAATATTTCTTTCGTTATTGCATTATATCCACGAATTGAATCGCTCATAAAGCCTTTGTTATCCACTAAAACAGTATTTGTAGTATTGTTTTCTTGATAAACAAAAGCATATTTATGGTTTAGTGTGTATGTCATTCCATTAAATTTTTGTATACCTTTAGGAATAAATTTAATATTTGAAAATTGTTTAACCATTGCATAAGCAAGACCTTTGTGCTTCATCGTTTTACATTCTATTATTGATGTATTCGTCACTAAAAACAATGTAATTGTTTTATCCAGACTTGACAATATGCCTTTTACTCTGTTATCAACCCAATAGCTGACTTCTGATGTATTGATTTTGAGAGTTTCAAGAGATTTTAAAATTATAGGAGAGTCAAATTTTTCCACTTCGATAAACATCTCATTATCAATAACAGCTAAAATTGAATAAATCTCAATAGGAGAATTTTTATTATTAGATAAAATAATATCATCGATCCTAACTTCTGACAAACGATTCATATTAATTGAATATTGGGCACTTACGGATTTACCAATTTTTTGCCAAGAAAAATAAAAGGAAAAAAAAGTAGCTGCAATTCCTGTTGCAATCTGCATAGATTCTTTAAATATTTCAAAAAAACTTTCTATTGAAATCATCTTCCCTCCACATGCGCTATCTTATGTGCATTCATTCCATAGAGTATACACCATTGTATCAATCTATTGATTGGTTTGCTAATAAGGCTCTCATCTTGTTTGATGGAATTTAAAATAGATTTTTTAAAAAATAACAAATATTATTCCTTGCTGTTGTATGAAGGACATTATAGTAAAATCAGGAATCCATCCCCTCCCTGATGAGAATTCAGAGAGAAAATGCGGCGAGAAAAGAAAAAGGGGTTATTTGATGCTTTTGAGGGCTTCCACGACCGCGTCGATGTTTCCGATCGGAAGGTGAACTTTCCATTCAGGATTTTTGGCGTCGCCGGAAAGCGAAACTCCGATACTCGCAACGCTGTCGCTTCCTTCGCCATAAGGCTCGTCGATCTTGCTGATACTGATCACCCCTTTTTTAGTACCGTCGAGGGGAATTTCTTTGATAATCGTTGCACCTGAGCTCATACAATCTCCTAACCGATAAATGATATAGGAAAGAGTTTAGCCGATTTTGGCTAAAGCAACCTTAAATTTATTCGGTTCCTTCGGCCTTGAAGCCGTTGCCGTAGATGTACGCGTACATCTTGCGGTAGTAGCGTGCATTGCGCGCGGGATCGGTCGGCGCGTGATGATAGCGACCGAGCGTTTCCCATGAATATCCGAAACTTTTTACCAAACGGGTCAAAATACCGTTGGCTTTTTCACGTGCGGAACTCTCGTCAAAATATTCATGAACAAACGGATTGGGGTGATATTTGTAGTTGATTTGATAGGGTCCGAGGTCGAGGTTGTTGATACCGCCGTCAATCAGCGCCTGAGCCTGCATGGCACACTCTTGCGTAGAGCCGCACCGGATCAGATGTCCGTTGACAGCGAATCCGGCAGCGCCCGCGCGCTGGGCATCGTCGATGGAATTGATGCGTATGACGTGGGGATTGCACGCGCCGTTTTCGTTCAGGCATTCGCAATGTTTAATGGCATCCAAAACGATGTCCGGCATCCGAAATTCGTTTTGAACTTGATCAGCGCTCAAAAGCGTACCGCTCAACATCAAACCAGCTATCCATCTTTGCATTCGGCACATTCCCCCGTTTTAAGATTCGATTATTTTAGCCAACTTTGCCTGCAATTTCAGCCACAATTTGTGTTCCATCAGCGGGAAGCCGCTGTAAACGCCCCCTTTTGAGACATTTTTGGTAACACCCGCGCGTGCGGCAAGGGTGACGAAAGGGGCAATAGAGAGGTGGCCTGCGGTAGCGCTTTGGCCGCCCATAACGACGTTGCGCCCCAGCGTCGTCGATCCGGCAAGCCCGACCTGAGAAACCAAAATCGAATATTCTCCGATAACGCAGTTATGCCCGATTTGCACCAAATTGTCGATTTTCGACCCTTTTTTGATCAGAGTCGAGCCGAATACGGCGCAATCGACGGTGCAGTTCGCACCAATCTCTACGTCGTCCTCGATAATGACGTTGCCGTTTTGGTAGAGCTTGACGTGTTCGCCCGTTTTCGTGTGGGCATATCCGAAACCGTCGCTTCCGATCACCGTTCCCGCATGGATCGTGACCGAATTGCCGATGACGCAGTCGCGGTAGACGCAGACGTTCGGATAAAGGGTGACATTATCCCCGATCAGCGCTTCGGCACCCACATAAACGCCGCTCATAATCGTGCAGTTTTGCCCGATGCGCGCACCGTTTTCGATATGGGCGGTCGGATAGATGACGCTTCCCTCACCGATCACGGCAGGCGTATCGCTGCTGCGGATCGGCTTGGCGAAATGTTTTGAGAGTTTGGCTACGGCCATGTAAGGTTCTTCGCTGATCAGTGCCGCGACACCTTCGGGAAGAAGGGATGCTTTGGCCGCAGGCAGAATGACGGCAGAGGCTTTGGTGGTCGAAAGTTCTTTTTCGTATTTGCCGTCGGAGAGGAATGAAATCTCGCCTTCTTGAGCGTCTAGGAGCGTGTTCATGGAACGGATTTCAATCATGCCGTTTGCTGCACTGCAGCCGATAATCGATGCGATTTGTTCCAGTGTCATATTATCTCTCTAAAGCGACCGAGCCGCTTCGTACGATCTCTTTGGGATGGAAGCGTTTGATCGCTTCAAGAAAATGGCCGACGCGAGAGGGTTCGTCGGCAACCATCGCGATCAAGGTGTCGCTTCCGACATTGACGATCCGCCCGTTGTAGGCATGGGCCAAGGCTTCGATATCGCCGAGAGACTCGTTCATCGGGATCTTGACCATTGCCATCTCTTTTTCGACCAGATCGGCATGTTCGTATACTTTGAGTACCGGAATCAGCTTATGAAGCTGTTTCGTAATCTGCTCGATCACCCGCAAGGAACCTGCGGTGACGATCGTGATGCGCGAATACTTCGAATCGGGAATCGGAGCGACGGTCAGCGATTCGATATTGTAGCCGCGTCCTGAAAACAGCCCGACGATTCGGGACAATACGCTCGCTTCGTTTAGCACGATAACGGAAATTACTCTGCGTGCATTTTCCATTATTTCTCCTTGTATTCCAGCATCATGTTAAACAGCGATCCGCCTGCCGGAACCATCGGCAAAACGTTTTCGAACCGGTTAACGACGACGTCGATGATTGCGACGACGTTTTTCTCGACCGCGTCTTTGAGCGCCGCATCGAACTCTTCTTTGGTCGTAACGCGGTACCCTGCCCCGCCGAACGCTTCGGCGACTTTGACGAAATCAGGCTGAATCGACAGATCGGTCTGCGAGTGGCGTTTGTCGTAAAACAGCGTCTGCCACTGGCGTACCATTCCCAAAAAGTTGTTGTTCAGGATAACATTGATGACCGGGAGCTTATACTCGACCGCCGTCATCAGCTCCTGAATGTTCATCAGGATCGAACCGTCACCGGTGATATTGATACTGACCCGCTCGGGATCGGCACGCTTGACACCCAACGCCGCAGGAAAACCGAATCCCATCGTCCCAAGACCGCCCGAACTGATCCACTGGCGGGGACGGCTAAACGGATAGAACTGCGCCGTCCACATCTGGTGCTGTCCGACGTCGGTAGAGATGTTGGCATTGTCTCCCAGAAGCTGACCGATCCGCTCGATAACCCATTGAGGCTTGAGACGATCGCCCTCTTCCGTGTAGGAGAGCGGATGCAGCTTGTTAAAATTGGCAATCGTATTCAGCCACGGCGCGTAGCGGGCCGGGTCAATCTGCTCTTTTGCCAGCGGCATCATCTGCTCGAGAACATTTTTGACATCACCGACGATCGGATAATGCGCATGCACCAGTTTCGAAACGGAAGCCGGATCGATATCGACATGGATGATCTGGGCGTTTTTCGCAAACTCGGAGAGTTTACCCGTAACGCGGTCGTCAAAGCGCGCTCCCAAGCCGATAACGAGATCCGTCTCGCTCATCGCCATATTCGCCGCGTATGAGCCGTGCATCCCGAGCATCGAAATCAAAAGCGGATCGTCAAAGCGGAGCGTTCCGCGCGCCATGAACGTTTCAACCGCAGGGATCTGGGTCATCTTAGAGAATTCGCGCACCAGGTCGGCTGCACCAGAGCTGACGATACCGCCGCCAAGGTAGAGCAGCGGACGTTTCGCAGCGGCAATCGCTTCGATCGCTTTTTTGATCTGGCGGGTATTGCCTTTGGTCGTCGGTTTGTAGGTTTCGAGTTCGACCTCTTTGGAATAATCGAACGTCGCGATCTGTGCCGTCACGTCTTTGGGGATATCGACGTGAACCGGTCCCGGACGCCCCGTGCGGGCGATGTAAAACGCCTCTTTAAGCACGCGCGGCAGATCGGCCGCATCGGTGACGAGGTAGTTGTGTTTCGTACACGGGCGACTGATACCGACCGCATCGATCTCCTGAAACGCATCGGTCCCGATCAAAGACATCGGTACCTGACCGCTGATGACGACGAGGGGGATCGAATCCATATACGCATCGGCCAATCCGGTCACGCCGTTGGTGAATCCGGGGCCCGAGGTGATCATCGCCACCCCTACTTTTCCCGTAGCTTTGGCGTATCCCTCCGCTGCGTGAACCGCCGCCTGTTCGTGGCGGGTTAGAATGTGCTGAAAAGAGCGTTGTTTGTAGATCTCATCATAGACGTTCATGATCGCTCCGCCGGGGTATCCGAACACCACTTCGACTTCCTCGGCGATAAGTGCTTCGATAACCATCTGTGCACCGCTGATTTGCATGTCGTCTCCTTTTTAAAAAAATATTGGGAATATAACCGAAAAAAATTGGCCCATTATAAAAGAAAGAAGCTATAAATTACGTTAAGGCTGTAATAAGGGGGGCGAAGAGCCCTTAAAGAAGTTCGAGCTTATACAAAAACTGCCGCTCTTTATAGGAAGGGATATCGAGTTCCTGCCGGTATTTGGCGATGACGCGGCGCACCATCTTGACGCCGAAACGTTCTTCGATCGTCTCGTGCAGGGTTTTGTCGCTGTAGGGATCGTCTTTGTTTTCGCTGCTGACGAGACGTTTTAAAAAGTGCTTGATCTCAGAAGTCGAGACTTCGCCGATCGAATTGGAAAAAAAATCCTTGAACGCGTACAATCCCCGCTCGGTCTGGATGTATTTGTCCGAAATGGCACGCGAAATCGTCGATTCGTTGAACCCAAGCTCGTCGGCGACGTCCTGCAGACGGAGCGGTTTGAGTTCTCCCCCCATGAAAAAAGAATATTGTTTCTCGATCAGGACGAGCGCTACGTTATAGAGCGTTGCCTTGCGCAGGTCCAGAAGTTTGACGAGTTCGCGCGCCTCTTTGAATTTTTGTTTGGCGAAATTGTCGTATTTGTCGATCATGTTCACCTGCAAATCGGGATAAAACGCATGATTGATCCGAATATTCAGTTCCGAGCCGGAAAATTCGACGAACAAATCGGGGGTGATCTGCGTTTCGCTCTCCATGTACTCCAGTGCCGGAGGGTTTCGAAGATGCTGTAATACGTGTTTTGCATCCGCAAGACGGCGATGGTTGATGAATTTTTCCATTTTGTCGAATTGCAGAATCATCGCGCCCAGCAATATGCTCAGTTCGTCGTCGAGATCGTAGTCGTTAAGCTGAAACAAAAACGACTCTTTGTAATCGACCGCTCCTACGCCGGAGGGTTCAAGATGGGCGAAGCGCTGGCGTACCCTCTCGACGTTTTGAGCATCGGTGTCGCACTGGCGCGCCACCTCTTCGACGCTCCCCTCAAAATATCCCTCTTCGTTGATGTAGTAAATGATCTGACGGGCGATTTTCTGTGAAATCGGGGTCGGAAAAAGCGGAGCGACGATCTGCTCGTCCAGCTTTTCATACAGCGAGGTCGAAGCGATACTGAGCCACTCGATCTGATCGCTTGAAGAGTTGGAAACATAATTTTGAAACGCTCCGTATGCCGAAGAACCGCCTGCTTGGGCGTTCGATTGTTCAAATCCCGATTTGATCTCCAGACAGGGGTTATCGTTGGTAATGACCTGTAGATGTTTTTCGAGATCGTTAAGGGAGCATTGCAGCAACGGCAGCCATGTCTGCATCGACAATCGGGGGAGTTGTTTTTGTTTAAAAGAGTACGTTGTCTGCATTGTCTACACCTGATAATAATCATTCAATTGAAATACGGAATGCATATTTCGTTCTAAATCATTATAGGTACTAAAAGAGCGATTATATGGTCAAAAAATAAGCAGTTTTGGCCGAAGGCGTCTGATTCCTTCGGCTTTATCGAGAGGAGGCGGATTTAGTATTTCAGACGAACCAATCCGTTCGGTGCGACGACTTTCATTTGGCAGGCCAAACGTGCTTTCGGATTGCTTTCGTTAAGCGTTTTGAGTACCGCTTTTTCTTTTTCGTTGATTTCGCTCATGTACTCCATACCTGATTCGACCGATACGACGCAGGTACCGCATTCGCCGTCACGGCATCCGAAAGGCAATGCACTTCCCGATGCTTCGACGATATCCTGAATCGTCTTGCCCGGTCTGACGTTGATCGCCAAAAAGTCATTCATAATTTCTACACGTGTTGTCATCCCAACTCCTTAATGATTATGATGCACTAAACGAATCGCTCCGTTTAGGGTTAGCCGCTAGGGCACAGTATTCGATATGTTTCGAACATTTTAAAATCCCAAAAAGCGTCGGTTTTTTACTCCCCCTCTTCTTGAGATTGCGCTGCTTTTTCGGCGGCTCGCGCGGCCCGGTGTTCTTTCAGCCAACGCAGTTCTTCGGCGACTTCGTCGTATCCGTCCTCTTCTTCGGCGGCTTCGAGTTCCGCTTCGCGGCATCCGAAGACCAGCCCCTCTTCGATGAAATTGACTTCGTAGATCCGAATCGTCTGCAAAAAATCGCCGATTTTTCGGACGTATCCTTCGGCTCCCTCGTCAACAAGAAAATCGCCGATGTTGGCGTGCGGATAAGTCCCGTCGTTTCGAATCGCTTTGATGAGCTTCACCCGCTGTCCGACACGGAACAGCGGAAGTATTTCGTCTTTGCTAGAAGCCGAGATTTGGCTGGCTTGTGCAGGCGTGAACTCCATGGCTGACCTCCTCTATGCTGTTGCAGCTGCTTGATGTCGAACAGGTGCCGCACGCGCTGGGTTTATCGAACATTTCCCACACGTCCGCCGCCGAGGGGCTGTAGCCGTTCTCGAAGTTTTTGTAGACGGTGATCAGAGCGAATTTGTAGTATTCGAGCAGTTTCGCGTCGCTTCCCATATCGTGTCCCTGCGCTTTTTCCACCATTTCACCGAATTTTTTCATGATATGGAACCGCTTGACGTGCACCAGACGCTCGTCGTATTCAATATCAAAAAAATCGAAATACTCTTCGCAGTCGGTGATCTTTTGAAATTCGGCTAGAGTTTTCATTGTGTGCTCCTTATCCGGCATGATTGCCGTTACAATCCCATTTCGCTTTTGAGCTGTCCCGCCCATTGCGTGACGCGCTCTTCGGTCAGGTCTTCTTGATTGACGTTGTCAAACGCCAGCCCGCAGAATTTTCCCTCTTTTTCGGCAAGGGAGTGTTCATAATCAAACCCTTCCGTAGGGGTGTAGCCGTATGCTTTGGCCCCAAGCGATACGAATACATCGTGCATTTTTCCCAGTGCACTGACAAAGTGTTCTCCGTGCGTTTTCTGATCTCCGGCTCCGAAAAAAGCGACTTTTTTGCCGCTGAGATCGGGTTCGTCGTTGGTGAGTTCGTACAAAGGATCGACCCAGTCGCGTTGCGGGTCTCCCTGCCCCCACGTCGAGGAGCCGATCAGGAGGACGTCGAATTCGTCGAACTGATCGATTCCCTCATATTCCTCTTCCATATCGATCAGTTCGGCTCCTTTGATCTCATCTGCTAGAAGCTCCGCCGCTTCGCGCGTCGCTCCGGTGCTGCTGCCGAAAAAAATGCCTACTTTTGCCATGGTTGTCTCCTTAGTCTTGTTTAATACACGGTTTGTACTGCTCGTAGATTGCGATAGCGCTCTCAAGCGTTTTGTCGCCGTCTTCGAACAGCGCGTCGAGGGTGCGGTAGCTGAAGCGGTGGGCGTCTTTGAAATACTTGTTGACGATGCAGATCCGATCGGCGATCACGGCACACCGTCCGAACCCCTCATGGCTCATCTCCATAATGACGTTGCACACGACCCCCGTTTTGCGTTCGAACGACAATGCGACCGCCTTGTAGATCATCTTGATGTCGTTGATCATCATCTCGTCGATGTCGGCGATCAGAGGAACGAGTTTGAGTTCCTCTTTGGTCTTGACGTACTTTTTGACGAGGAGTTCTTCGTCCCCGATCTTCGCCCAGTTTCCGAATTGGTCGAGTGCCCGTATCTGGCGAACGATCTCCAATCCAAAATCGCTTAATGTCGTAACAGCTTCCATCTATTCTCCCTCTGCCCATCGGTCTTGTCGGATATCGTGTTCGGTCTGCATGTGGATGATCCGCTTGATCCACGGCGGCGGATTGGAGTTGATCATCGCCACGAGCGATTTGAGGATATCTTCAATCGGCGTCGGTTCACTCACCTTCATCGGATGGATCCCCGCACGGATCACTTTGGCCGCTGCCGTACCGCCGATGCTCTCGCAGTACATGATGCTGATCCCCTTGAGAGCGCGGACGCGAAAATCGGTTTTGTCTTCTTCTTCAATGCCGGTAGTATCGGTTTTGATCACTTCACACAATGAAAACCCGTCTTTTGAGACGTTGTAGACGACGAACTCTCTGGCTCCGCCGAAGTGGGCGTTGATCTCTTCCATATCCTTGGTCGCGAAAGCGACTTTCATCGCATTTTCCATACTTCCATTCCCTTCTACGGTGATTTTAGTGTTCATGTTTGACCTTTCTCAATTCGTTAGCGATTTCGAACAGGAAGTAGGTGCTTCCCTCATACAGCAAGTCGTTTTTGAGCTGGTTGCCGAGCTCTTCATAGTTCGGAAATCCGCGGATCACCAACGCCGTATGAGGATAACTGTGCAAGATTCGTTCTGCATGGAAGTTGCTGATCACCAAATCCGCGTTTTGCATGTATTCTCGGGCATCTTCGAGGTCTCCGACAAAGACGTTTTCCGCTTCTATCGTTTCAAGTACGTCGCTGTAGAGCGTCGAAACCGCCGCATCCACCGTCCCGCCGACGCTACGCAGCATCGCGCACAGTCCGACGAGCATATCGGGTTCTCCCGTCACGACAAAATGGGACGTCCCGATCAGGAAATGGGCATCAAGCATCGCATCCTGCAATCGTGAGCGCCACCGCTTCACCAGCGGTTTGGGGTCGACGTGTCGGATTTTCATCAGCGCACCGACAAAATTGTCGCACCCCTCCAGCCCCATCAGATGGTCGAAATGCAGATGCTCTATAGAAGGATTTTTGGCTTGCAGCGCCAGCGCCGATTTTTTCATCGACGCCCCAATCGAAACTACCACCGAAGAGGTTGCCAGATCGCGTATCTGATCCACCGTGATCCCGCCGTTGGCGAGTTTCCCCTGTCCCTCCTCCCAGTACCCGTCCAGCGACGTCGAGAGATCGGGTATCGCGTAGGTCTCGAACCCGAAGTCCTCGCAGAGGCATTTGATCTTTTCGACCTCGATGGGCTGCAGGCTCACGTGGGGCAAGAGGACGAGTTTGTTGGGCTTGGTCGTGGCGGAGGGTTCGGTAAGCTGTTCGATGATGGCGGTCGCGGTAAGCGCCCAGCCGCTCTCCATGCCCCCCTCGTAATCGGGGGTATTGACGAACACATAGGGGATCTCGATGTGCATCCCCACGCCGCGCACGTCATCCCCCTTGGTCTCCGTCAGCCCCGTCGTGTGCAGGCCGATCATGGAGGGTTTAAGGTTTTTTTCTTTGGTCTGTATGTTCTCTATCGCCATCAGGATCGAATAATCCCCTCCGTCGAGGACGGCGGTGATATCGCTCACCGAAGTGTTGCGCACGGCAATGGGTTCGTTAAAATGGCGGGTGAAGAAAACCTTGGTGTACGAGGCACACCCTTGCGCAGCATGCATGAGGGGCATACAGTTCTTGATCCCCAAAAAGGCAAGGGTAGAGCCCATCGGCTGGGAGTGTTTGATCGGGTTGACCTGAAGTGGTTTGTGTTCGTGGCGCGAAAGGGAGAATTCCATGACAACTCCTTGTTATCATGAAAAATGCAAGTTTTGTGCGAGATGGGGTGTTGTTTATTTGTTTATCCACTCTAATCGCAAATTATTAATACGATTAATCCAAATTCTATCCCTAATCTCCCATTTACCCTATCGGTGTACAATCCCTTCTATATACTCAAATTCAGGAAAAACACCATGAAACACGTCCTCCTCCTCAATCTCCACCAAAAATACGAAGGGTTCGCCGAGGGCAACCTGACCCGCGACCTCCTCGCCGAAGCGAAAGCGTTTTTTCTCTCCCACGGCTACGACGTGCGCGAAACGACGATCGATGCGGGCTATGAGGTTGCTGAAGAGCTGGAAAAATTCGCATGGGCCGATCTGTTTTTCGTCCAGTCTCCCGTCTACTGGATGGGACTGCCGTGGCTGGCGAAAAAATACGTCGATGAAGTGTTCACCGGCGGAAATAACACCGTCACGTACGTCAGCGATGGGCGAAGCCGTGACGATACGTCCAAAAAATACGGCAGCGGCGGATTGATGCAGGGGAAAAAATACATGCTCAGCTTTACCTACAACTGCCCCACTAGCGAGTTTAACAATCCGAACGGATTTTTCGAGGGGATGAGTGTCGATCAGGCAAATATCGCTCTGCACAAACTTTTCCAGTTCTGCGGAGCACAGCCGCTAAAGAGCTACTCCGTCCATGATGTCTACAAATCGGATTTCAAACTCGATGAAGCCCTGCAAGGACTGAACCAAGTCTTGGCGAAAAACTTCGCCTAAGGCGCTTCCCATGGCGCTCTCTTTCCGACATTGGCAAATACGGGATTGTGAAACGCGTATTTGAGATCCTCGGCGAGGTTGAGTAGACCGTTGTAGCCGCCGTAGCTCGTCTTTTTCTCCTGATTGACGTCGATAAACGATATTTTTTTCTTGATCGCCGTGTAGAGGCTCCGCCCTCCGGCGAGGAGAATATCCGCTCCCGTCGCATCGATCACTTTCGCCTGCTCTGCGGCGGGTTTGCTCATCAGAACCCCGTTTTCCCCCAGATATTCGCGCGCCTTGTCGATGTCATCCTGCGTCGATTTGGCGACGCTGGTGGCGACCACCTCGATCCCCAGATCCTGCAGCCCCGACGCGATCGACCATGCTTTGTTCCCTCCGGTGTTGAGAACCGCTTTTTTCCCCGCGAAGAGGGCTTTGTAGGGGGCGAGTTGCTCTTCCAGTTCCGCCTCGGCTTCCGCGATCACCGCTTCGGCCCGTTCTATCAGAGCGGGATCGCCCAGCACTTTGACAATCTCGCGGATCGCGAACGAGGTATCCCGTTTGCCGTAAAAGGAGACCGAAATCCACGGGATGCCGTAGCGCTCCTGCATCTTCCGCGTCAGGGTGATGAGCGATTTGGCGCAGACAATGACGTTGAGACGGGCACGGTGGGCGGTGCGGATGTCCCCTACCCGCCCATCGCCGCTCATCGAGCTGAGAACGCGGATACCGATCTTCTCGAACAGCGGGAGGTACTGCCACATATCACCCGTGACGTTGTAATCGCCGATCAGGTTGATGTCATAAGGGGTGGTAAGCTCAGGCTCTTTCGTGCCGATCAGGTGTTCGAGCACCGCTTCGCCCGCCAGACGTGATCCCAGGTTCTTACTCCCGACAAATCCCGGGGCATGGACGGGGACGACGGGGACACCGTGTTTTTCGCTTCCGATTTTACAGGTCATGTCGATGTCATCCCCCACCAGTGCCGTGACGCAGGTCGAATAGACAAAAATCGCTTCGGGACGGTAGTTTTCCATGATGTAATCGATCGAATCGGCAAGACGTTTGTCCCCGCCGAAGATGACGTCGTTGGTCGTGATCCCCGTCGTGAATCCCATCTGGGTATGGTCGCGCCCTTCGTACGACGTTTTTGTCTCACGGGTTTCCCACGACGCGCCCAGACAGGTCTGGGGGCCGTGGACAAGATGGACGACATCGGCGTAGGGAAAAAGCGAAATCTGCGCCCCGTCAAACGCGCACCCTCCCGCCGCCAGACCCGGTTTGGGCTTGTCGCATCCCTCGCCCGGTTTTTTGTCTTTGCTGTGCGAGCAGGCGCTCTCGTTCATGAGTTCTTTGATTTTTGCACGGCTGACCATAGGAGACTCCTTGGATTAAACTTCAGGAGCGTATGCAAATTCCGTGCAACATCAACACTTCTTTAAGAATAGAGGAGTACCATTTATTTGTTTTGATAATTTTGTATCACAAGGAGAAGAAGATGGAACACGCGGATAAACTCATCATCGTCGCCGACATGGGCGAGCTCAAAAGTTACAAAGTCAGTCATATTGCGGCGACCGGACGCTATCATGTGGAGCCGGTCAGCGATATCGATTACATACAGGGGCGCAAAAAGAGCGGGGACGCACTGAGCGACGATCAGGGGAATTTTCAACATTCCAGCGGAGAAAACCACACGATGGAACACCAGATCGAACAGCAGTTGGTTCGCAAGATCGCCGATGACATTTCCTCAATGCTGGCAAGCTCGCCGTCTGGATCGTGCTATCTGGCATTTCCGACCCGGCACCATGCGGAACTGATGGCGGCCCTGTCCGGCCCGGCACAAAAAGCCGTGGCGAAATCGCTCGCTTCCGATCTGGTCAAATGTCCGGCGGATGAGCTGTTACGACACTTTTCCTGATCTTAGAGCTTCATGGCCGTAACAAGAAAGACGGGATAGTTTTTCCCCTCTTTTTCAACCGTATAGGCCGTATGGAAGCGTACATTGGCGAATCCGGCGTCTTCGATTGTCGTGCGCAAAGCATCCCTGTCGAATCCCCAATGGCATACTCCTTCGTTGCCGTGAGAGTGAAACGTCCCGTCTTCGGCTTCAAGATCGGCGATCGCCAGAAATCCGTCCCGTTTTAAACACGATCGAAACGTCTTGAACAAGGCGGCCGTATCCTCGACGTGATGTATCGCCATCGAACTGACGATACCGTGAAACTGCCGATCCAGAGGATGGTGCAGAATGTCCTGCCGTAGCGGGACAACAGAGAGGGTGGAAGTATTTTTGGCTTCGAGCTGCTCGAGCATCTTTTCGGAAAGATCGACCCCCGTGACGGAGCGGACCATCGGAGCCACCTTGAAACTGAGCAGACCCGTGCCGCATCCGAAATCGAGGATATCCATATGAGTGAGCAGCGCAATGCGACTGGTAATCGTCTGAAACACGGCATGGGCGATGGACGTCCGCATATCCCCTTTGTCCCAGTTCTCCGCCGCGCGGTCAAATCGCTCCGTCATGATTACCCTTTTTTGGGACGAATTATGGATCAAAACGGCAAAAAAATCAAACGGCTTTATCACAAAATATTCACAATGTTTCTGATTTTGCCACAAACTTGCAACATTAAAGCGATACGATGCTTCTCAACCGATATTAAACAAAATGTAATACTCAAAGGGAACCAATCATGAATACCACTTTTTTTGAACGCCAATCGATACGGAAGCGGATGACCTATCTTATCGGCAGTGTCACCGCTGCGGTCATCTTTGCATCGATATTCGTATTTTTCGCGCTGAGCAAAATCGAATCCGATTACAACGACTTGCAGCAAAACGCGACGGCCGGAGCCATGTATACGCTTGAAATCGAAAAAGACCTCAATTACATCAGCCGAACCAGCCGCGACATCATGCTCGGAAACAGCTACGATAAAAACATGGCGAAACTCGAGGAACGGACCGAAAAGATCAAAAAGAACTTTGCCCAACTCGAAAAAATTTCCGATCCCGAATCAGCGCCTTTCGTCGCTCCGGCCAAAGAGAGTACGTTTGCCTTTTTGGACAATACGATGATTATGATGAAAAACCTCGGCACGACCGATAAAAATGCTATCGCCGAGAATTCCATTTCCATCTATGCGCAATACAAAAAAGAGCTTACCCCCTATGCGGACGCTTCTCGCGAGAGCTTCGAAAAAGTGATTGACACCAAACGCAAACGATTCGAGACGACAACCGCGCAAATGCACAACAATATCTTCTTTTTCAAAACGGCGGTGTTGGTCGCAGGGCTCGCCGTCGCGTTGTTGATTTTCCTCTTCGCCAATCTCGTACAACGCTCGATCACCTCCGCTCTCGCGTCGTTCACCCGCGTTATCGAACGGGTGGCGGAAGGCAATTTTGCCGATACGCACATCGATACGACCAGCGGCAGCGAATTGGGCGTGATGGGGCAATCGCTTGAAAAACTGATTACGCAGATCGAAACGTTCATCCACCGCATCTACCAATCGATCGGAAACGCCACACGCGGCGATTTCACGGTGCCTCTCACCGCTGATGGGATGCACGGCGAATTCGTTCAGGCAATCGAACTGGTAAAAAACTCGATTGCCGTGATGCAGGAGCAAGAGGAGAAAAAACAGCGCGACGCGCTGAATTCGGAACTGAGCAAGCTCTCCGTGGAGGTCACCGAATCGCTTGCCGTGATCCAGGATAACCTCGAACACAACATCACCAACCTCAAAAATGTGACCCAGGCGACCAAAGAGGCCGCAAAACTCTCCGACGACAGCCGCAAAACCATCGAGACAATCGTGCAGGAACTCGAATCGCTCAACGTCAGCGTCAGCGAAAACAACGATGCAATCGGACACATGACGTCGCGGACGCAGGAGATCAATGCGATCATCCAGCTCATCACCGACATTGCCGAACAGACCAATCTCCTCGCACTCAATGCCGCCATCGAAGCCGCACGTGCCGGAGAACACGGGCGCGGTTTTGCCGTCGTCGCCGACGAAGTGCGCAAACTTGCCGAACGCACCCACAAAGCGACGGGAGAAATTTCCGTCTCGATCAACTCGCTCAAGCAGGATATGAGCGACATCGAAAAAAGTGCCACAGAGATGAACCGCGTCGTCGAATCCTCCACCCATCAGATCCATGCTTTCGAAAAAACTCTCGTACAGCTCAACGAAACCTCTTCAAGCATCGTATCGTCGTCGTACATGATGGAAAACAGCGTCTTCATCGTGCTCGCGAAAATCGACCATATCATCTACAAATCGCGTGCCTATAACAGCCTGATGCGCTGCGAACCGCGGCTGGAAGTCCTGAACACCCAACAATGCAGTATCGGACAGTGGTACAACGACGAAGGACGCCGCCGCTTCGGGAAAACCGCCAGCTATGCCCAAATGAACCGACCGCATGAAATCGTACATGATCGGGCCAACAAAAATCTGCAATACATCAAGGACACCAGCGGCAGACTCTGCATCGCCAACGCAACCGAAATTATCACCAATTTCCGCGAGATGGAAGATGCCAGCACAGAGCTGTTCGTCCTTATGGACAACCTAATCAAGGAGATTTGAAAGATGAAAACAAGCAATCTGTGCCGCATTCAGCTGCACGAATAGGCTGAGGCGGGAAAGATGATCAAAATAATCCGTTCGTATCAGATTTCCGGCAGTATCATCGCCATCCATTCGGATGATAGTACCGTTTTTTTTGCCAATACACAGGGCAACTGCTACACTGTCAATAAAGAGCAGTGGGACATGAAAACCCATGACATTTTTCCTCAGGGGTGCGAGCCTCTGCACACCTACCAAAAAGGGGCGTCATTCAGCCCCGACGGTCGCGTCGGATACAGCGTCAAAACAGACGGCGCCTGCGCCATGTGCTATGCCGTACCGACACAGCAAGATGAACTGCCCGAAGCACCCGAGGAAAACGACCCGGCTGCGGCAGCTCTGCGGGTGCACGGCCATGACCAACGCGCGGAAGTGATGCGTTTCTGCGGAAGGGACGGCCAATATTTCATTACCGGGGGAACGGACGGAAAAGTCTATGTTTTCTGTTCGCAAACGGGCAAAAAGTTGATGTCGCCCCAACCGAAACCCGATTTCATCTCCAGCCTTACGGTCGATAACAGAGGGGCACATCTGGCGTATGCCGCCTACGACAAATCTCTGAGCATTCTCAACCTGCGCTATCAAAAGATGCGGCTCAACACCTATCTCGAAGATGTCCTGCAAGACTCTTTTTTTTACGATGACAGCCGATCGTTTTATGGTGTCGGGCGTGAGGGATATTCCTATACCTATGATTTTCGCTCCGATTCTTTTTCGAAAAAAGTTCTCTTTCCCGCCTGGCCGACATCATGCGTGATGGATCAAAGCGGGCGTTTTGCCATCGTGGGGACGCGAAACGGTCAGCTCCATATCGTCAAGCTTGCCGACAACTCTTTGTTTTCGACCTTCAAACTCGATCAAAAAGGGATCAGCTCGCTGCACATCGAAGATTCGATGCTCCATGTCGGATTTGAAAACGGATGGCTCTACATCATCGATATGCATGCCTATATTGACGATTTTTCTCAGGCTATTTCAAGCAAAAATTACCGTAAAGCGAAATTTGCTCTGGACAAAAACCTCTTTTTGGCGATCCATCCGATGTCGGAAATGTTTCAAGAAGCGTGGGAAGAGACTCTCAAAGAGATCATCAACCATTTTTCGATCGGAAACTCCGCTTCGGCGTTCGAATTTGCCGAACCGTTCCTGAACGACGAGGAATACAAAAAAGAATTTGAATTTTTGCTGCAAAAACAAAAAGATTTTGAAAAATTCGCCGGTGCGGTTCAGAATAAAAACTTTTTCGAAGCATTCGGCATGCTTGAAAAAGCTCCGTATCTGGCAAAGACCGACAGCGCACGCAAGCTCGATCTTTGTTTCACCAAAAGCTTTGCGCAGGCAAAAAAGCTCCTCTCCGATGATCCCATCAGAAATACTCCCACGGCCAAAGAGATACTAAAACCCTTCTGCATGATTCCCGAAAAAAAAGAACTGATCCACGCCCTCGTTAAAAACAACAACCTTTTTTTGCAGGCGGACGGATACATCAAAGATAAAAAATTCAGGGAGTATTTCACCCTGACGGAGCAATATCCGTTTTTGCAGGAAGAAGTGATGTACAAAAAAGTCTGTACCCTCGCCGAACTCTCAATCCTGAAAATCCGGGCGATGATCGACGAAAACCGTTACGACGAAGCGATAGCCGGGATCAAACAGATGGCCGTGTTTCTCCCCTACCGGCCACAACTCATGGAAATGGGTAACATCATCCAGATGCGCCAGAAACTCCTCGAATACATCCGGTGCGACAACATTCAATCCGCCTATGAACTCGTCGCAGCCAATCCCGCGCTTGAAACGATGAAAGAGTTTGCCGATTACGACCGGACATTCGACGAAGTCCTCTCCCGAGCGATGGAGGCCATCGGCAAAGGCGAAGTCAAACAGGTTCAGCAGATTATGGCCCCGTATACACAGATCGATTTTTTCAAACCGAAGATCAAAGAGTGCGAGCGCCAAGCCGTGTTTAACCGCCTCTCGACCCTGCTGGCGGAACAATCGATCTCGATGGCGCGAACCGTTGCGGCCTATTATCTCAAAACATTCGGCAAAGACGACGAGTACGAACAATTACTCAGACAATACGGGCTGGGACAGTAGCAGGAGCTAAATTGCAACATGATTGCGACACTAAAGCGTTATTGTTTCATAACAATTCAATCGCGCAAAGGTTTTTTGGATCATGCAGCAACCGACCGGTATCGCCTATGCTTGTATCAATGCTATCGGTAACTCCCTCAAACTCGAGGAGATGCTCGGCGAAGTGATCGAAACGTTCCTGACCCACAGCGGTGCCTGCGGAGGGAAATATGTGCTGACGCTCCCCTCCCCACACTGTGTCGTCGAGATCGGCGAGGCGTTTCCTCTCCCCTTGCCCCTGACGACACGGATCGACGGCTATGCCGTCCATCCGCTGCCGCACAAGCGATTCGTTCTGGATATACCGATCGGCAACGAACATTTTTTGTTCCTCTTCACCGATGATGCGAAACTGCCGTATTTAGGAGCGATGTTCTCGGACTTTCGAATCAAACTCTCCAACGCCATCGACGCGTGCCGCAACGAAAAACGGCTGAATGAACTTAACAGCGCCCTCCAAAATCAGGTCTACCGAAACGAAGCGAACGAAAAACTCATGATCAGCCAGTCACGCATGGCCATCATGGGAGAGATGATCGGAATGATCGCCCATCAGTGGCGTCAGCCCATCACGATTATCGGGCTTGTTACCAGCAATTCGATCATCAACACCCAGCTGGGCGAACTGAATGAAGAACAGCTTTTACACGATCTGGAACTGATCGATAAACAGGTCCATTTTCTCTCTCAGACGATTGACGATTTTCGCAATTTTTTCCGGCCGAATAAATTGCCTCAACGCATCACGTACGGCGAGCTCTCCGACGAACTGGGGGCCATATTGGGAAAATGCCTTGAAAGCCAGCGTATTTCTCTCTCGTTTCGGGGTGAGCGTACGATCGCGTTTACTACCTACAAAAACGAGATGCTTCAGGTTTTTTTGAACATCCTCAACAACGCAAAAGACGCGTTCGACGAACGCAAAACGGACAATCCCTCCATTACGTTCGAAATCGAGCAACGCGAGGACAAGATACTCTTTCTTGTCACCGATAACGCCGGAGGGATCCCGCTGCCGATCATCCAAAAGATTTTCGAACCCTATTTCAGCACCAAAGACGAAAAGCACGGTACCGGATTGGGGCTTTATATGTCGGCGATTATTACCGAAAAGCACCTAAACGGAAGCATCCGCGTCTGCAGCGACGGCAATACGACGGTATTTGCCCTCATGATTCCCGACACCTTTGACAAAGAGACGTTTCTTGTATACTAGCCAAGTCAACCTGATCCGTTCCGTCTGTGAGAATGCCAAAGGGATGAGCGTACTGTACGTCGAAGACGATCCGCTCATTTGTCAGGAATACCTGACGTTTCTGAGCCGTTTTTTTGAGACGATTCATCACGAGTCCAACGGAGAAAAAGGTCTTAAAGCCGCTTTGAACAACCGTTTCGACCTCATCATCACCGATGTGCAAATGCCGAAAATGAACGGATTGGACATGATTGAACGTATCAAAGAGCACAATCCGGCACAATCCGTTCTGCTTGTATCGGCCCACAAGGATATTGAGTATCTTCACCGTTCGGTACAGCTGGGCGTGGACGGATACCTGTTCAAGCCGGTCGAGCGCAACCAAACCATCGCTACGTTGCACAAAATCGTTTCGAAGATCAAAATGGAATACGAAAATGCGCGATATAAACAACATCTTGAAGAGCTGATCGACGAAAAAACCCGCGAAGTGATCGAGACGTACACAATCGACCGGATCAGCGGCCTGCAAACTCTAGCCAAGCTGGAACAGGACATTTTGCACCATCCCGAAGATTCTCTTGTCCTGATGAAAATCAGCGATTTTAAAAATCTCAACGACACCTACGGCTATCAGGCGGGCAACGCCGTTTTAGAGCAAACCGCCGAATTGTTGCACGGCCTGATCGAAGACGAAATCGCCATCGAGTATCACGGCCTTTACCGTACAAGCGGCACCCATTTCGCACTTCTTTCGCCTGTCGACGTCCGCCACCTCGAACCGCTTGTACACCTTATCATCCATACATTCGAATCGACGGAAATCCGTGTTGCAAACGAAGGGATGTTTCTGGAAATGCACGCCGCCATCGTCAATCCCAATGACGAGCATAGCCTCTCGCATGCCGATTTCGCTTTGCGCCAAGCCGAACGGGAAGGACATGTCGTCATCTATCACGCCGCCGAGCATCAAAGCCACGAACACACCCGTAAACTCAAATGCATCGACACGATAAAACGGGCATTGAAAGAGAACCGTTTTGTTCCCTACTACCAGCCTATCGTTGACAATGCGACCATGGAAGTCACCAAATACGAAGCACTCGCACGGCTCGTAACGCCTGAGGGAGAAATACTCCCTCCTTCACGCTTTCTTTCGGTTGCCAAAGCGACTAAAATGTACGGCATGATCACAAGAATGGTCGTTTCTTCGGTGCTCAACGATTTTAAAGACTCCGAATGCTGCGTCAGCATCAATCTCTCGATCGACGACATTTCCCATCTGCCCACACGCGTGTTTTTGTTTCAGCAGATCGCGTCGTTTCCCGAACCGACACGTCTTGTGTTCGAACTGCTTGAATCGGAGGGGATAGAATCGTATGCCGAAATTCAGGATTTTTTTGCCGAACTCAAAAAGCTTGGATGCAAAGTGGCGCTGGATGATTTCGGATCGGGGTATTCGAATTTCGAACATTTGGCCAAACTCAACGTCGATTACATCAAATTCGACGGTTCTTTGATCCATACGATCGATACCGACTATGTTTCCCGTACAATCGTCGAAATGCTCACGACGTTCGCGTCCCGGATGGGGATCAAAACGATTGCCGAATTTGTCGGCACCGAAAAGGTTCACACACACGTCAACACGATCGGAATCACCGAATCGCAGGGGTATTTATTCGGCCGGCCGGAGCCTTTTCATCCGTCAATGAAACGTATTCGCCAAAACCGTTTATTCACCCCGTCACAAGAAGCTATAATATCTCCTGCTATTCATTTCCAGAAAGGCTGATATGGTCTCTACCGCCGCGCGTCTGAAAAATCTTGCATCAGCCAAATCGCTTCTTATCGTCGAAGACGATCCTTTGATGCGCGATAGCCTTGTGCGGTTGCTATCGCATTTTTTCACGACGATCCATACCGCTTCGGAAGCTTCCGAAGCGCTGCGCATATTCGAAACGGCCAGAATCCACAGCCCGATGCTTGTCATCACCGACATCAACCTCGGACACGAAAGCGGTCTTGAACTCACCTGCCGCCTCAAACAAATCGATCCGGCCCAAAGGGTCATCGCCATATCCGGTGCCGAAAACAGCAGCGTATTTATCGAGTCGATCCGGTGCGGCATCGACCGGTTCGTCCTGAAACCGGTCAATCAGGACGAACTTTTTGCCGCGCTTCTCTCGGTACTCGAAAAAATAGATTACGACCATGCCCTCTTTGAGAGCCGCCAGCTTCTCGAAGAATCGCGCGAATACGCGCTGCGGCTTTTGAAGGATCAGGACCGATTTTTAAAAAATGCCATTCACGAAATCCATACCCCGCTCTCCGTCATCATCACGAACATCGACCTGTTGCGGATGGAAGAGATTGATAATGAATCCCTTAACGCCATCGAAGCGGGTGCGCGAATCATCCAAAACAGCTATGAAGATATGACCTATCTGATGAAACAAGACCGAATTCCCGACCAGAAAGTCAAAATCGATCCGGGTTCTTTCATCGCCGAGCGTAAACAATACTTTACCTGCATCGCCGAAGTCAACGGTCTGACCCTCTCGATGCGTGTCGGACAACCCAACCTCCCTGCTCTGATGTTCTCGGAACTCAAGCTTTCCCGCCTGGTGGACAATACGCTTTCCAATGCGATCAAATACTCCTCCCGTCCCGGAGAAATCAACATCATCGTCGGGATGCGCCACGACGATCTTTTTTTCGAAATACATAACCACGGCCCCGTTATCATCGACAAACAAAAAATATTCGAACGGTTTTACCGCGAATCGGAACACAAAGGGGGATATGGACTGGGGCTCAGTATCGTTGCGCAAATATGCCGCGAAGAAGGAATCGAAATCGAAATCTCCTCCACGCCCGTACGCGGCACGACGTTCCGTTACATTTTCAAAAATGCGACGCTGTCGCAGCATCATTAAAGGGGACCGCGATATGAAAATTTTGCTTTTGGAAGACGAGTTCATGCTGGCGCGTTCCATCCGGACGTATCTTCTCTCCCGAGGGCATCTGGTCGATCACTATGACAACGGCCAAGACGTACTGGACGTGATAGAGGGCAAATCGCACGACTTTTACATCCTTGACATCAACACCCCGCTCGTCGGCGGGCTGGAGTGTTTGCAAGCTATCGAATCACGCTACCCCATTGTTCCCAAAATCATCATAAGCGCCTATCACGACATCGATTACATTTCCGACGCATTCGATCTTGGGTGCAGCGATTATCTTAAAAAACCGTTCAATCTCAAAGAACTCGATATCCGCATACAGCGCCTAAGCACTCAGACGCAGCAGCAAGCCGAGCCGTCTTCGGATCCTCTCATTCATCTCAGCGGCCGTTATACGTTTAACAAACAAACCAATCTTCTCTATTATGACGGCATCGTCCAAAAATTCACCAAACGCGAATACGCCCTCATTATCTTGTTCGTCAGCAATCTGGGGCAGGTCATGACGGATGAGAGCATACGCTCTTTTATCTGGGACGGGGAAGACACCGAAGCCTCCACGATTCGTTCGCTCGTCAACCGTGTCCGGCATAAACTCAATGAAGAATTGATCGAAAACATGCGCGGCTTCGGGTACATCATGAAAAAGGGCGAGCTTGGCTAATTCGATCCAGAAACTCAAAGAAGGATCAGAATGCCGGTCCGTCCTGATTATCGACGATGATCAGGAAATCGCCGAATCGCTCAGCCGCATATTGCGGGTCTTTTTTCGTGAATGCGTCATCGCTACCGACGGGGAAGAAGGACACGCCCTTTTTCTCGACCGCTACAAAGCGTCCGATCCCTTTACCCTCGTCGTCACCGATCTGGAGCTTCCCAAACTCGGCGGGCTTCGCCTGATACGTGAAATCCGTGCATTATCCCCTTATCAGCCGATCGTCATTCTCTCGGCTCACGACGAAGCGAATTTCATGGCGGAAGCGATCAGCCTCAATGTGCAGGGATACCTGCTTAAACCACTCGCCATGCCGAAACTCTTCGAAACGCTCGAAAAGATTTTTGCCCTTGATGGCACGTCGGAGAAAACATCCGATGCCATCATCGATCCCGTCACGGGGTGGAAGACCTTTTCCGATCTTTCAGAACGGCTTGAAAACGTCGATGAAGGGCCGAAAACCCTTCTGCGTCTGAGGATCAACCACTTCAACAATATCATTTCTTTCGTCGGGGAAGATTACGCCAACGACTACCTCACCGAACTGTCCCGTCTTCTTGAAAGTCTGATCAACGAGCCTCAGGGGGAGTTTTACCGTACGGCCACCGATGAGTTTTGTCTCCTCTTCGACGGAAACCACACCGTATACGCGACCGATCTGGCCAACAACATGGCCTCTGTCGTCCGCTATTTTCACACATCGGAGCGGGGGATCATCCTCAATTCAACCCTTTCCATCGGGATCGCTACGGGACAAGAGAACGTCGTTCTACATTCGAAACGGGCTTTGGAAAAAACCAATGACCGGCCCGGAGGCGGCGTCGGTTTTTATTCTCAGATCGACCAAATGGAGGATCCGGCTCTCAACAGTAGCCGCGACATTCTACGCATGATCTTCAACGCACTGGTACATGAGGACATCGTCCCGCTTTTCCAGCCCATCGTCAATGCGCAGTCTCTGGACATCACCATGTATCAAAGCCTCATTCGAATCCGCAAAGACGGCCAGCTCTACGGTCCCGATACGTTTTTGAATCTGGCCATCAACATGGGGCAGATGATCATGATCACCCGTTCGATGATCCGCAACACCCTGCAGCTGTATTCTTCGCTTCACACCGAATCGCTGGTGGTCATCAACCTCTCTTCCAATGACCTGAGCGACGAAGGGCTTGTCTCGTACATCCGTTTTTGGACCGAGCGGTTCAATCTGCCCCCATCGTGCATCGCTTTTCAGCTCATCAACGGTATCGAAACGCTCTACGACGAGATTCCTGCGGCTATGGTGCGGGAACTTCAGCAGGAAGGGTATAAAATCATCCTCAACCATTTCGGTGCGGGAGAGTTTGATCTGCCGCTGCTGCTGTCGCTCAAGCCCGATTTTATGAATCTTCATCCCACAGTGACCGAAAAGCTCGAAAGCGATCCCGAAATCGGCCATATCATCGCCAGCATGGTCGACATTATTCATCTGGTCGGTTCCAAAGCGATTGCAAAAAACATATCCGATCCAAGCCACATTGACCTGCTCAATGCGGCACACATCGATTACATCCAAGGATACGCCGTAGGCGACCCGTTTGAGGTGACACATGAGTGAGAATACCAAGCCGGCCCTGCTGCATCTGTGCATGCAGCCTTCATTGTTTGTTCCGAGTGCTTCGATGCGAGAGTCTTTCGAGATCATCGCTCTCTCGCTTGACGAGCTTTCATTGGTGAGTGCCGAAGCCGTCGGGATCATTATCGAAACCCCGTCTCTGAGTGAAGCCCTGCTCAACGTCATCAAATCGCGCAAATCGCTGATGAACGGATTTGCGGTATGCCTTATTTCACCCGAACCTGACGAACATCTGTACCAGAGCCTCTCGCTACTGGTCCAGACAATCCGGTTCTCACCCGAGCAGCTCACAACCGAACACGCCCACATCTGCAACGACCTCGAAAAGCTCTTTGTATCGATTTGGGGGACAAAGCGGTACAACCATGCCCTTAAAATACGTTCCCATCGTTCAGGACTGGTCGATTCACTGGGGATAGTCGCCCACCAGTGGCGCCAGCCGATCAATCTCATCAGCATGGAAGCGATCAACCTGATGATCCAGACGGGGATCGATGAAGAGATCAAATCGACATGCGTCACCAAAAGCGCCCAGATCATATCCGATCAGGCCCAGCGGATGTCGGAAATACTCAAAAGCGTCCTGAATCTGGGGAAAATACACCGCGCCAAAGAACTCTTTTCAATCCGGGGGCTTTTCGAACACATTTCATCGCTCTGGAACGAACAGCTCAAACACAGCGGCATCGAGCTTCTAATCCCCCCTACCGGCGAAGAAAGCCAGATATACGGCTACCAAACCGATCTCGAAGAGGTACTGATCAATCTGATCGCCAATGCCAAAGATGCGTATCTGGGGTCTAAAAACGAAGGGGGACGCTTTATCAGCCTCGAAGCGCGCTCCGATCAAAGCCATATTTATCTGAGCGTCAGAGATGAGGCCGGAGGGGTTCCCGAGCCGTTGCGCGAAGAAATCTTCCAACCCAATTTTTCGACAAAAAACAAAGAAGAAGGGTTCGGAATCGGCCTTCACGTAGCGCGGCTGATCATCGAGCAGGAATTCAAAGGCTCGCTGGAGCTCAAAGTCAGCACAAAAGGCTCTTCCTTCATCGTCACGATTCCCCGCAACGATTTGAGCAATCTCCGTTTTATCGACTGATGCGGCTTAGAGTTCCAGTACTTTTTTGGCGTGCGCATAACACGCTTCGAGATTACCCGCGACAAATGCCACGATCTCCGAGTCTATTTTTTTCTCCTGTGCCATCTCTTCCAAAACCGATAATGCCGTTTCAGGCGGCAGCCCGCTTCGGTACGGACGATCCTGTATCAGCGCCTGAAAGATATCGGAAACCGCCAGGATACGTGCCTCAAGAGGGATCAGCGTGTCGCTAAGCTGGTAGGGATATCCCGTCGCATTAAGATATTCGTGATGCAATGACGCGATATGGGCAATCTCGCTCATCCCTTTGATTTTGCGGAGAATCATGTGCGAATCAAACCCGTGCCGGTTCATTCTGTGGCGTTCTTCCTCGTTTAGAGGGCCCTGCTTGTTCAAAATCGCATCCGCAATCCGAAGTTTCCCCAGATCGTGCAGCAATGCCGCCAGTTCGATTGTTTCTTCCTGTTCACGGCTCAGTCCGAGCTGCTTGGCGATGTATCGGCTCAGCGATGCGACACCATAAGAGTGTTCGGTCGTAAAGGTACTTTTGGCATCGACGACTTCGGCAAACAGCATCGATATGCTTTTAAGGAGATCAAACGTGACATTTTCGGGGACACCCGCTTCGAGCCATTCGTCCAGATACCCGTTCAGCGCTTCGCTTTCCATGTAAAACCAGAACGAATCGGCCGCCGCGCACGAAAGATACGCGTCTACGAGTTCAGGGCAAAACATCGTTCCGCTGTATTTACGGATGATGTTTCCGATTTCGCCGCGATCACGCGTGCTGTGATCGCCGATTTGCACCCGCAGCGCATCCACGCGGTCGACGAGATAGATCAGATTCGCATTTCCCCGGGTCTCATCGTCCAGTGAACCGGGCAATTCGTCCCAATGGGTATGATGATACAAAACAATCGGAGCATAGTCGCGGTATATCTCTACTTTCGCCAATAATTCGGCTCCCCGCACACAATGCACCTGAGAGTTATCCCAATCCAGTTCGTTTACCAGATGCGAATGGACATCCGTCGATGAAACGCCGCAGTCGTGCATCATCCCCGCGATGAGAATGTCGTCGATCCGCTTTTGTGGCCATTCGAGTTTTTTACCGATTTCGGCCGCCATGAAGGCGACCCGCTTACCGTGCATCGTGTCATCGATACCGACATAATCGAGGGCTTCGGAAAGAGCGTAGCTCACTTCCCGTAAACTCAAATGATAATTCATCTACTCCTCTTTCCAATCATCAGGTAGTATGATTATGGCATATCTTTGTTGCAACTACGTCGCACTTTGTGCCTGAGGGACTTTGTAAAACGCCGCCGTACAATCGTCTTTTAAATAGCCCCGTTTCAGTACGCACCGGGCGTTTACGTCGCGGGCCAATGCTTCGATTGTCCGTGCATGCAGATAATTGTAGGTCTCAGACTCGTCCGGGCCTTCTAAAAAATTGAAAATAAACCCCCGCTCGGACGCTTCGAAACAGCGGCGTATAAAACGGTGGCTCTCATACGGCGTAAGAATGTTCAACGCGCCGCTGCACACATAATAATCGGCCATCGGAAGAGGATCGTGCAAGACATCCAGACACCGTATTTCGCCTTGCGTCCTTTTGCGGGCGATCTGCGCCATCGCCTCATACGAATCAAGCCCGATGTAATGCAGATACTCTCCCATAAAAGGCAAAAGATACCGGTACAGATCGCCGAATCCGCAACCGGCATCGACGATTCGCAGTGTTTCGCCCTCCCGTAAAATCATCGACACGATCTGCTCGAAACGGATACGCTGGTTCTCGACACTCCGCCACTGCACCCCCTGAGCCGAAACACCGTGCTTTCTCAGCGACGCCGCATAAAACTGCTCGTTGTTGACGCGAGGCATAGCTTTAAAGCCGGTATGTACCGGCGTTCGGACATAACATCGGCACTCCTTCGGATAATTCTAAAAAAATTGTAGCACAATTCTCGTATCGGATGAGCCGCTCAACGCAGCCACAGCCGCATCACCGACGCACCGATCAGAAGGTATGCGATTGTCGCCCATCCTCCCATCCATGCGCCCGCTGCCGCAAGGCCAAGCATCAACGCCGTGTACAAAGGGGCGAGGGAGCGTTCCAGATCGGATTTGAGCTGCTCCATCTGCAGGGGCGAGAGTTCGACGGCGAGTTCCCCCCTGCTGGAGCGGCGCAGCGTTTCACGCAGTGCGGTGATATCTTCGGGAAGTTTTTTGAATTCATCGACGATCGTTTCCAAAATCGACTCCTTCATCCCCAGCGCCCGCGGAATATTGCGCTGCAAAATCGGGAGGATGTCTTTGATCCCGTTAAAATTTTCGATGTACGCCGTCCCAAGACCCTCGATGATCGCGCTGACCCGGAGAATGTAGATCGCTTCCTGCGGAAGCTTGAACGGTAGATTGCGGGTTTGGTCCATCACGTCAAAAGCCAGCTTTTGCATGCTGGAACTGTCCAGCGCATCATTGCCGAAAATATCGAACATCCGTTCGGTAAACTCCGCCAGTTCTGCGGCAGGGGCATCGTACGCTACCGTACCCAGACGCTTCGCCGCGCTCACGTACCCTTCAAAATCACGCTCGTTGGCCGAGCGGATCAGCTCGATGATCGCAATTCTCGTATCGTTGGGTACCCTCTTGACCATGCCGAAATCAAGCAAAATCAGTTTTCCCTCGCGGCTGACAAGGAGATTCCCCGGATGGGGATCGGCATGAAAAAATCCCTTGACCAGCATCTGATCGGTATAAAACCGCACCAGCTGATCGATAAGCGGCGCGATGTCGATCCCCGATTCTTCTATCGCTTTGCGTTCATCAAACCGCCACCCTTCCTCGAAACTCATCACCAGCGCATCGTCGCTGCACCATCGGGAATGGTGTTTTGGGAATACGATGCCGCTCTTCGCATACATTTCGCTGAATTTTTCCAGATTCTGCCGTTCCTGGTTAAAACTGCATTCGCGCACGATCATCGATGAGAACTCCGAAATGACCGATTCGATCGAATGGCGGGTAAGGGTCGAGAAAAGAGGACGGAACAGACGGTTGAACGCACTCAGTATCCGAATGTCGGCGCGCACGCGCTTTTCTATCCCTTCCCGGCGAAGTTTCACCGCGACTTTCGTCTTTTCGTCCAGCCATGCTTCATGAACCTGCCCGATCGACGCCGATGCAATCGCACTATCTTCAAACCGGACAAAAGGATTGATCGGAAATGCCCGTTCGAAAACCGCTTTGCGTTCCGCATCGCTCATGGCGGGAAGATCGTCGTGAAGCGTCCCCAGTTCCCTCAGATACGCTTCGTCGAAAAAATCGCTGCGTGTCGCCAATACCTGCGCCAGTTTGACGAAACTGGTCCCGAGCACGGTAATCGTCTCTTTCAGCCGTACCGCCGAGAGCGGCTTCATCCCCAAAAACGAGGGCTTTTTCTTGATCAGCAGATACAACGACAGTAACAGTGCAAAGACGCGCCAAAGGCGCAGCGGAGAGTACAAAGAGATCACTTTTTGAGCGCTTCTTCTATGTCCTTTTTCGTTGCCAGCCCCAACTCTTCGATGACCTCTTTGATCGCGGTTTTTATCTCCTCTTTGAGGCGCGTCTCTTCGTTTTCCCCTTTGGTTTTCAGGCTTTCAAGAAAACTTTTGGTGTCGGATGTGCTGATTTTCCCTTTTTCTTCGAGTTTTTTAAGCTCCTCTTCTACCCGCTCTTTGAAGAGCAAAGCGCCGCCCAGTCCGGTGTACATCAGTTCTTTTAACATGATCGACTCCTTATGATATAGTGTAACATGATAACATTAGAAGATGACGTTCGATAGTGTTTTTTTGTCATTTGATAAAGCGCCCCGTTGACGGACGACGAAAAATCGCGGATAATGGTGACGATTACGATAACAAAGGAGATGATCATGCTCGATCTTACCCAGATGCGCCGCGAATATTCCCAAGCCGTACTCGATGAGGATTCCGTTCATCCCGACCCGCTCAAACAATTCGAAAAATGGTTCGCAGAAGCACAATCGGCGCAGATCAGCGAACCCAATGCGATGGTACTCGCCACTGTGAATGCGAACAACGTTCCCAGCATCCGCGCCGTGCTGCTGAAAATTTTCGACACGCTGGGGTTTGTCTTTTTTACCAATTACAACAGTGACAAAGCCCGCGATATTGCGATCAATCCCAACGTAGCGCTGGAGTTTTTATGGCTCGATTTGGAGCGGCAGGTAAAAATACTCGGCCACGCCGAAAAAATCTCGACCGCCGAATCGCTCAAATATTTTCTGAGCCGTTCACACGACAGCAAAATCGGCGCTTGGGTCAGCGACCAAAGCAAAGTCATCAGTTCGCGGCAGGCGCTCATGATGCAGGTGGAAAAGATGAAAGCCAAATTCAGCTCCGGCGAAGTCCCCCTCCCCGATTTTTGGGGCGGCTATCGGGTTGTTCCCGAAAAAATCGAGTTTTGGCAAGGGAGAGCAAGCCGCCTGCACGACCGCTTGCTCTACACGCGTCATGAGGGACATTGGGTAATTTCAAGACTCGCCCCCTGATACACTTCATACAAGGAAATATGATGACTATTTTGCTGACCGGAGCCAACGGCTACATCGGCCGCCGGCTCAAACACCGTTTACTTCAGATGCCGCAAGTGCGCCTTCGCCTTTTTGTAAAACACGGCCAAGTCGCCATGGCGGGCGAACGCTGCGAGATCGTCGAGGGAAGCACCTTCGATACCGAAAGCCTTGAGCGCGCCCTGAAAGGAATCGATACCGCGTACTATCTGATCCATTCGATGGAATCGGCCAACTACCGCGAACTCGACCGCCAAAGCGCAACGAACTTTAGAGACGCTTGTATCCGTGCCGGCGTTAAACGGATCATCTATCTGGGCGGACTTGGTGAGAAGGAGAGCGCGAGCGAGCATCTTCTCAGTCGGATCGAAACCGGCGAAATCCTGAGCGCACGGCCCGATCAAATCCAGACGTTCTGGTTCCGCGCCGGGGTCATCATCGGTTCGGGATCGGCCAGTTTCGAGATTATCCGCAATCTCGTTGAAAAGCTCCCCTTCATGATCACCCCAAAATGGGTCAATACCCTCTGCCAGCCGACTGCCGAGCGTGACGTCATCGAGTATCTAGCCCTCGCTGCCACACTCCTATACGAAGGCAACGTCACCATCGACATCGGAAGCGAACGGATGAGCTACAAAGAGCTGCTGCTCGGATACGCCCACGCAGTAGATCTGGAACGCGTTTTGGTTCCCGTCCCTTTTTTCACGCCGAAACTCTCCTCCTACTGGCTCACCCTCATGACCCCGGTTCCCTACTCGGTCGCTTCGGCGTTGATCGAAGGGCTCAAAAGCGAGGTATTGGTCAAAAATGACAATGCATCGCGTCTTTTTCCCGCCATACGTCCCATGAAATACGAAGATGCGGTCAAAGCGGCGGTCGAAGAGATCAAAAACACGCAAGTCCTCAGCCGGTGGTCGGACACTTCGGGAACGGCATGGGAAGTTGACCACTCCGCACTCGCCGATGCGGTCTTCACCGACCGCCAGGTCGTTACGTTGGGGGGAGTAGAGCCTTCCCGCGTCTATGCAACCTTTTGCTCCGTCGGAGGGGACAGGGGATGGTTCGGATACGAACTGCTCTGGGGAATACGCGGATTCATCGACAAACTCGTCGGCGGATACGGCCTCTCCCGCGGCCGGCGCGATCCGCATACGCTGCGTATCGGCGACAGCATCGATTTTTGGAAAGTCGTCGATCTTCAGGAGAACGAGCGGCTGTTGCTGTATGCGCAGATGAAGCTCCCCGGCAAAGCATGGCTCGAATGGAGGATCAAAGACGGCAGCCTTTATCAAACCGCCTATTTTTATCCGCAGGGACTTGCCGGAAGGCTTTATTGGTACGCGCTGATCCCCTTTCATTTTCTGGTCTTCAAAGGCATGATAAATAGCCTGATGAATGAGGCATCAAAAGCGCCGATGCGCTTTTAAGCCATTCCAACGCCACCAATCGCCAGAAACCCTCTACGAACAGATTCCTTTTTTTTCTAAGATTATGCCTTCACAATACTCATTCGATTGGATGTTTTGCATGAATCATAAAAAAGCGGTGCTTCTTCTGAACATGGGCGGTCCGAATCACCTAGGTGAGGTAAAGACGTTTCTGCACAATATGTTCAACGATCCCAGAATCATCTCCGCACCTGCGCCGATACGCAAAATAATCGCGTGGTTCATCACATCACGCCGCAGCAAGGAAGCGATGCACAATTACGCCCGGCTTGGCGGAGTGTCCCCGATTATCGCTCATACCCGCAATGTCGTCCATGCCCTTTCAGTGCGAATCGATGCCGACGTCTTCTACGTCATGCGATACACTCCTCCCTATACCCGTGACGTATTGCGCGACGTCGCAAATTACAGCGAAATTTATGCCATTCCTCTCTATCCCCATTTCTCATCCACCACAACCCTCTCGTCGTTCGATGCGATTCGTGATGAGGCGGCGCGTCTTGGCATTTCCCATAAAATTCGGACGATTGAGCATTATTACGCCGAACCTTCCTATATCGCCGCCATCGTCGAACGGATCAAAGAGGCACTGGACGGCGAAGCGGCCGAAGAATTCGAGCTGATCTTCTCTGCCCACGGCCTCCCGCAGAAAATCATCGACAACGGTGATCCGTATCAGCGGCACATCCGTTTCAACGTCTATCATGCCCGCCGAGCCTTAAACCATGCCGGTATCCGTTTTCATAAGACGCATCTTGCCTACCAGTCGCGTCTTGGACCGATGGAGTGGATACGCCCGTATCTGGAAGACAAGCTCGCCACTTTGCGGAAAAAAAAGGTCATTATCTACCCGATAGCCTTTACCATCGACAACTCCGAAACCGAATTCGAACTCGATATCGAATATCGGGAAAAAGCCGAACAAATGGGATTTGAGGAATATCGTGTCTGCAAAGCTCCCAACGATCATCCCCGATTCATCGACACACTCGAATACCTGTACCGGACGATGCAGCCATGAACCACAACCATGCGATCATCGATTTGCTTCAGGCATTGATTTGTGATAGACTAGCTTACAGATCAGAGGAGCTTGAATAATGGGTAACCTTGAATTGCGCATTACCCGCAACGACTGGCTAAGCGTATTGTTGATCGGCGTATCGTTTTCCACCATTATGTCGGTGTTCAGCTACTATCTTAGAGGGCTGTCGGTATGGGAGGGAGCGATTTTCGGCATAGTCATCGGATTTTTCATTACGACGTATTCGTTGATTTTCATCTCCGCCATGAACCGCTATCTTCTTCCCCGCCTCAGCCGTCAATGGTGGAACGCCATCGCGGCTGTTTTTTCATTCTTTTCCGGCTTTTTGGGGACGCTTGGTACCCATTTCGTCCTTCGCTACAATTCCGTCACGACGATTGATCTCTTCGCATTCCATCCGTACGAAACCGCTTCTATCATCGGCATACTGACCTACCTCATCGGAGCGCTCATGTACCGTTTCGTCAAAACCCGCAACGAAAAAGAGCACATCGACCGTCTCTTCGTCGACAGCCGCGTCCGCTCTCTTGAGACCCAGCTGAATCCCCATTTTCTTTTCAATGCTCTCAACTCGCTCGCCGAACTGATTCATCAGGATACGGCCAAAGCCGAAGAAACGGTACTGAAAATCTCAACTTTTTTGCGTAATACGATGACGGAAACGCCCCTTATACTGCTCGATCAGGAGCTTAAAAACGTACGCGACTACATCGAACTCGAAAACATCCGCTTCAGAGGATCGATCGATTTACGGATCGATTGCGGCCATGCTCTTGAGCGATGGAAAGTACCCAAATTTTCGATTCAGCTGTTGTGCGAAAATGCGATCAAACACAGCATGCAGGGGACAACCGTCCCGTTTTCCCTCACTATCGATTGCCGCGTGAATGACGTGCTGCACATTCGCGTGTCCAATAACGGAAAACCGATCATCTCGCCGGCCTTTGGCATCGGATTGTCAAACCTGCAAGAACGGCTGGCCTATCTGTGCCAAGGCACACTTACGATCGAGAGTTTCGATCCCCCGGCTTATCTCATTACCCTCAAGGAACCTCATGAAATTTCTGATCGTTGATGATGAACCGCTTGCCATTGCCCGCCTTGTGCGGCTTCTGGGGTCACTGGGATACAATTCCGTAACGTCGGCATCCAACGGCGCCGAAGCCCTCGAAGCGGCAAAAAAACATGATTTCGATATCGCATTTTTGGATATCTCGATGGCTGAAATGGACGGCATCGAGCTGGGATATGCCCTGCAATATGAACACGAAAAACTTTCGGTCATTTACCAGACCGCGCACGACACGTTCGCCCTCAAAGCTTTTGACGTAGGAGCAGTCGATTACCTCCTCAAACCCTACAGCGCCGAGCAGGTCGAGCGAGCGATAGAGCGGATCAAGGGCAGAGCCAAGCCCAAAGAGCTGCGCCTGATCGCCAAAGCGGGCGAGAATCACTATCTCCTTACCCCCGAAGAGATATTCTACGTCAAAGCCGACCTCACCGAAGTCATCTTTCGCACGGCCAAAGGGTTTTGCTATTATCCGAAGAAAATCTCCGATCTTGAAACCCTCCTCGAACCCTACGGCTTTCTTCGGATTCACCGCTCGTACCTGATCAACCTCAACGCCATCGGCGATATGGAGACCATCGATCAAAGCCGCATCCGCTTTACCTTCAACGGAATCCAAGAGAGCATCGAAAGCTCCAAAGAGGGGGCAAAACAGTTTCGCAGCCGATTTAGAGGAGAAGACCAATGACCATAGCCGTATCCGCCTGTCTGCTGGGTGAAAGCATCCGTTTCGACGGAGGACATAAGCTCGATCATTTCATCACTGACGAGCTGCGCGCTTTTGTCGATTTCATCCCGTTTTGCCCCGAACACCTCGCTTTTGGCACGCCTCGTCCCTCGGTTCGCCTCGTAAACAATGCGGGCGAAGTACGCGTCCAGTCGAACAAAACGGGCGAGGATCTCACAGACGCGCTTGGGCGCGCGAGCCGAAGCGAACTGGACAAACTGGACGCCAATCCTCTTTGCGGCATCATTTTCAAATCCAAATCCCCCAGCTGCGGCATGAAAAGCACTAAACTCTATCGTGAAAACGGAATGTGCGAAGGGAAAGAAGACGGTGTGTTCGCCCGCATGTGCCGTGAACGCTACCCCCTTTTGCCGATGGAAGAAGAAGGACGGCTTCAAGACATGTGGCTGCGCGAAAATTTCGTCATGCAGGTGTTTGCGTACGATGCCTTCGAGCGGTTCAAAGCTGCCTGTACGGGGATGAGCGATCTGGTGGACTTTCATACCGCCTATAAATTCATGCTCCAATCCAAAAACGAGATGCTCTACCGGCAATTGGGCAATGTCGTCGCCAACCGCGAGAAAGAACCGTTTCAGAGTCTTCTCGGACGCTACGAGCATCTCTTCAAAACGGCGATTGCGCACAAAAGCTCGATCAAACGGACGCGCAACGTTCTCGAACATATGGCGGGGTTTTTCAAAAACGATCTCAGCCGTCCCGAAAAAGAGGTTCTGCATGGCCAAATCGGCGACTATGCCGATAAAATCGTCCCGTTGATCGTCCCGCTGTCGACGATTGCGCTGTATGCGAAAAAATACGATACGGCCTACCTGCTCGGACAACGTTTTCTAGCCCCCTACCCCAAATCTTTGGCGTTGCGTTCGCATCTGGACGCGGGGAAATAGAATGCGCCGTATTCTGTGGTTTCGGCGCGATTTGCGCGTGGAGGATGCACCTTTGCTTTCGTTGCAAGGCGACGTGCTTCCCATCTTTATCTTCGATCCGAATATCCTGAACAACCTCGCCAGCGATGATCGCCGCGTCCGCTTTATCTACGAGGCGTTGATCCGCCTTAAAACCGCCCTGCGCCGCCGCGGTCTTGATCTGGCGCTTTTCTGGGGAAAGCCGACCGAAGTCTTCGACTGGCTCCTAAGCCGCGATGCGTATGACGACGTGTGCGCTTCGGGCGATTACGATGCGTATGCGCGGGAACGGGACCGTGACGTCTCCCATCGCCTCCCCTTTACCTATCTGCGCGATACCTACATCTTCAGGCCCGACGAAGTGCTCAAAAACGACGGAACGCCCTACCTTGTCTTTACCCCGTTTTACAACCGCGCCAAAGCCCTTTTTGAGCCAAAGCATCTGTCCGAATCGCTCCCGGCCGATCAGCGTCTGATCCCCTTTGACTACGACGGCATCCAGCGTATCGACGGTACAACCCTCACGCGCCTTCCGCTCTGCCTCGCATCGATCGGGTTTGCGCCCCGACCGCTTGCTCCCCATCAATCGCTCTCCCCCGAAGCCAAACTCGCTTCGTTTGCCTCCCGGATCGAACGCTATAGCGCCGAGCGCGATTTCATGGCGTTGGATGCCACCTCGCACCTCAGCGCCGATCTGCGTTTCGGGACGATCTCGATCCGCGCCGTCCTGCGATGGCTTGCCGCTCAAAAAAAACAGGGGATCGATACCGAGCCCTTTTTCCGACAGCTTATTTTCCGCGAATTCTACGCGATGCTGCTCTATCACTTTCCGTATCTTTCCGCACGCAATTTTCGCTATCCGTTCGCCGGCATCGAAGACGATGAACGCTTCAACGCGTTTTGTACCTCGCGCACCGGCGTACCGATCGTCGATGCGGGAATACGGCAGCTTCTCGAGACGGGTGAGATGCACAACCGCGTGCGGATGATCTGCGCCAGCTTTTTGACCAAAAACCTCTTCTTGCCGTGGCAGTGGGGGGAACGTTTTTTTGCCGCGCACCTGATGGACTACGACGCGGCAAGCAACATCCTCTCGTGGCAATGGAGCGCCGGTACGGGAGTCGATCCGCAGCCCTATTTTCGGATTTTCAACCCTTACACCCAAACCGCCAAATTTGATCCCGAAGGAATTTATATTAAACAATATCTTCCTGAATTTGCCGACGTTCCGGCGAAAATCCTCGGCGATGAAGCGATGTTAAAGTGTTCTGCGCATGGAATCTATCCGCCCCCTCTCGTCTCCCACAAAGAGAGTGCCGATCAAGCGCTGGAGTATTTCAAAAACTCCCTTGCACGTTAGCTCTGTGAACCCTCAGAAAAAAAACCACACCAGCAGCGCAACCCCGATTGCCAGATTAACCCAGCTTCCGCCGGATTCAAACAGCATTACAAGCAGCTCGTAATAGTACTTTTCGATCATTTCCGGCGATTGCGCCAGCCCGTGTCGGGCGTACGCGATGATGTCGCTTCCCCAGATAAAACCGATGATTTCGGGAACGATGAGCAAAAGGACGATCCCCAAAAATCCCCACATCGATTTTTCGGGTTTCATCGATTGCAATGCTTTTCTGGTAACCGGACTTTGGACGATTTGGCGGGCTTTGGCTTTGAGTGTATGTTTCATGGTGAGCGTAATGAATTCCTGATATTTATCTGAAATATTATAACCTACCCGCCATTAAGGATCGGATACACGCTAAAATACCGAAAAAGGAGTCGCCATGACACGCCAACAGATCATGAATCTGCTATCCTGGATTTTGCTCATCGGGGTTATGTTCTATTTTGCCTACGCAAAAGGGTGGATATTCGCCGATTTCGAATCCGTATCTCCCAAACAGGCGCAGACGCTTTTGGCAAACGACACAGGCGTTTTCCTCCTTGACGTCCGCACCCCCGAAGAGTTCGCAGAGGAGCATATCGAAGGTGCGACCTTAATCTCGTTGGATACCTTAAACACCTCGATCGGCAAGCTTCAAGAGGTCAAAAATAAAAAAATCATCGTCTATTGCAAAAGCGGAATGCGCAGCGTCGCCGCTTCGCGCATCCTTGCGAATAACGGTTTTGTCCCTCTCAATCTTGAGGGCGGGATCAACGAATGGAAAGACGAAGGGCTGAGCGTTACGCGCTGACACCGATGGACATCCCGACCCAAGTCCCCGCGTACACGCTGTACATCCTGCGGTGCAGCGACGCTACGTTGTACACCGGCATCACCAACAACCTTCAAAAACGTCTGCAAGAGCACAACACTTCGGACAAAGGGGCAAAATACACCCGCTTCCGCCGTCCCGTAACACTCGCCTATCAGGAGCCGTGCCGTGATAAAAGCACCGCCCTCAAACGTGAAATCGCCGTCAAAAAAATGACCCGATCGCAAAAAGAGGCATTGTGCGTCTCTACGTAAAAGCACCCTTGTCTAAAGGGTCTATCAGACGATAAATGCTATCATTCCGAATGATACGAACCATACCCATTGAAACCTTTTTAGAATCGCTCGACTCGTACGATCTCATTATCGATGCGCGAAGTCCGCACGAATACGCTGAATCCCATGTTCCTTTGTCGCAAAACTTTTACGCGCTTAACGATGAAGAGCATCATCAAGTGGGAACAACCTATAAGCAGGTATCTCCTTTTGAAGCACGCGTACAGGGGGCATCGTTCGTGTGTCTGAATGCCGCGCGCCATATTCATGACATCTATCCGGCCTTCACCCCCAATTCCAAAATAGCCATCTACTGCGCCCGCGGGGGAATGCGTTCTTCCTCTTTGGGAACCATCCTCTCCAGCATCGGTTACCCCATCGATCGTGTCATAGGGGGGTATAAATCTTATCGTTCGGTGATCGTCAGCTATCTTGAAAATCTTCCGTCTTTCAACTTCATCACCCTCGCCGGCTACACGGGATGCGGCAAAAGCGACCTGCTGTGCGAACTGGACAACGTGATCGACCTCGAAAAAATGGCCAACCATTACGGTTCTGTTTTCGGCGATGTCATCGGCGATCAGCCGGGGCAAAAAGAGTTTCAGAACCGTTTGGCGCATGCTCTGTTTGCGTTGCAGCGCGACAAAGGCGCTTTCATCGAAGCCGAGAGCAAGCGGATCGGCAAGATTAATCTCCCCTCGACGCTGTACAAACAAATGGAATCGGGACTGCGCATCGAGATTACGGCGCCGCTGGAACAACGGATCGAGCGGATCCGGTTTATGTACGACCGGATGGACGAAAACTTTTTCAGGGAACGGATGGAACGCATTTCTCCCTACATCAGCCGCGAAGACAAAGCCGAAAGCATCACGGCATTCGAGAACGGCGAACTCTCCAGAGTGGCCGAAATATTATTGACTCAGTATTACGACAAAGTCTACAAAAGCGCCCTCAAACCTTCCCTGAGCATCTGCAACGATGATCCCGCCAAAACCGTCGAAACGCTCAAAGGCATCCAGAATGAATACCGACGCTAAACTGACCAAATACGTTCGCGCTTCCGGATGCGCCGCCAAACTCTCCCCCGGATCGTTGGACAACGTGACCTGCCATCTCAAATCGTTTCACAAAGATTTGCTGGTAGGATTCGAGGGGAACGAAGACGCCGGGGTATATCGCATCAGCGATGAAACGGCCCTGGTACAGACCCTCGATTTTATCACCCCCGTCATCGACGATCCGTTTATCTACGGCCAAATCGCGGCTGCCAATTCGTTGAGCGATGTATTCGCTATGGGCGGCGATGCCAAAACCGCGCTCAATATCGTTGGATTCGACGGTAAAAACCATCCGACTGACGTCCTGAGCGAAATACTGCGCGGCGGCCAGAGCAAAGCGCACGAGTGCGGCGCGGTCATTATCGGAGGACACACGATTGAGACTCCGGAGATGATTTACGGCCTCTCCTGCACCGGCTTCGTCCATCCCGATCGGATACTGCGCAACAATACGCTGCGCGAGGGAGATCTGATCCTTTTGACCAAACCGCTCGGATTGGGAATCCTGACGACGGCCATCAAAGCCGATCTTCTCGACGGCGCAACGGCTCTGCGCGTTGCCGACACGATGCGCACGCTCAATTACAAAGCCTCTTTAATCGCCAGAGAATTGGACGCTCACGCGTGTACCGATGTCACGGGATTCGGATTTTTGGGGCATTTGCAGGAGATGAGTGCCGGAAAGCTCTCGATCGAAGTGGACAGCGCTTCCGTCCCGTTTTTTCCCGAAGCGCTGACGATGGCCTCGATGGGGATCATCCCCGCCGGAAGCTACGCCAACAAAGAGCATCTGGAATCCAAAGTCCGCTTCCGACGAACCATCGGGGCCGATCATGAGATGCTTCTTTTTGACGCGCAGACCTCAGGAGGCCTGTTGATTTCCGCAAGCGCCGAAAATGCCGAAAAAATGCTGCTGCGCTGCCGTGACGAAGGAATACCTGCCGTCATCGTCGCACAGGTTGTCGCGAAAACCGACACCGATATTATTGTAGGATAAAACGATGCAACGACGCGAATTCATCACCAAAACAGCCGCTGCGGGAGCGCTATGCTGCGTCCCCTCCTTCCTGATGGCCGCCGCACCGCTCAAGAGCACAGAAGCGCTTGGCGTTTACACCATCGACTGGAACTTTGATCTGTCGCATCACGGTGAGCGGGCGTGTGCCTTGTGGATTCCCCTCCCCTCGGACATCAGCGGATTTCAGAGCGTTCTGGAAACCAGAACCAAAAACAATGCCGCCAAAAGCCTCGAAACATCCCATAATGCGTACCGTGCCCGTACCTTGTATGCGTTCTGGGATCAAAGCGCTGCGCCCAAAACCCTGAACGTGAGTTTTACCGTAGCCTTGCGCGACCGCCAATGTACCTTCAAGCGCAAACGACTTTGTCCCGATACGATCGAGCAATCACGCACGTTTTTAGCCCCTACGGCACATATTCCGACCGACGGCACCGTGGCCGCAATCGCCAAGCACATTGTCGCCCGTGAGAAAGATCCCCTCAAAAAAGCACGCAAAATCTACGACTGGATCATTGCCAACAGCTATCGGGACGAAAGCGTTCAGGGATGCGGCACAGGGTCACCGAACACTATGCTTGCGCAACTGGAACGCGAGGGACGCATGGGCGGCAAATGCCTCGACATGTCGGCTCTGTGCGTAGCGCTGATGCGTGCGTCCGGCATCCCGGCCAGAGAAGTCATGGGAATTCGCGTCGGGGCGTCGCGTTTTTCGATCGCCTTTGGTACCAAAGAAGACATCACCAGATCCCAGCACTGCAAGGTAGAATTTTTCATCGATACCATCGGCTGGATTCCGTGCGATCCTGCCGACATCACCAAACTGATCCTCAAAGAGGGAATCGATCGGAATTCTCCGCGCGTCCGCGAGCTTGCGAATAAATTTTTCGGGTTTTGGGAAAACAACTGGATGGCATTCAACCACGCCAGAGATTTTGATCTCTACCCGGCCAACGCGCAGGGTACCCTCGATTCGTTCGGCTACGTGTACGGAGAGGTCGACGGCGAATACCTCGATCCTTTCGACCCGTCCGCCTATCGTTATACGATTCACGCACACAAAGCGGCCCTATGATTCTCGATTGCCGCGATATGGACTGTCCCCGTCCCGTACTCGAAACCAAAAAAGCGCTGGATGCCCTGCCCGAAAACGCGACGCTGATCGTCGAAGTCAACACCCTAAGCGGCCGCGAAAACTGCAAACGTTTCGCCCTCTCCCAGCACTGTACTTTCACCGAAGAGCGTCTGGATGAGGGTGCCACGCGCCTCACGATTGTCAAGGGGACAGGGTATGTCGCCCAATCCGATGATGAAAACCCCGTTGACATTATGATGCAGCAGGAGCGGCGCAGCGCGGTGCTGGTTCTCTCCGGCGCGCTCATTACGGCATTGCTCTCCGCCTCATGCTGTCTGGTGCCGACTCTGTTTATCGTTTTCGGCATTTCGTTCACCGGCATTATCAATGTCGCCGCATTGGAGGCCTACCGATGGATATTCACCGCACTTGCCGCCCTCATGCTGGGGATCGGATTTTATCGAATGGTGATCAAAAAACAGATCGAATGCGATTGCGAGCCGAGCCTCACCTCCAAAATCCTGCTGGCGCTCTTCTGGACGCTTTTTGTCCTCAGCCTTGCCGCACTCTTTTATCCGTACTACGAAGGATTGATATGGGGAGAATAATACTGGGCATGCTGCTTGTCTCTTCGCTGATGTACGCTCGCGAGTGGACGCTGCACATCGAGGGAATGCACTGTATCGCCTGTACGCTGGCGGTCAAAAAAGCATTATACGGCGTCAAGGGCGTCACCAATGCCAAAGTCAATTTCAAAACCCAGACCGCCGTTGTCACCGCCGATGAGACGGTAACGCTACGCATGATGCAAGATGCCGTACAACAGACGGGCTATACGGCGAATGCTTTAATTCGACACTAGTTACAAAAGGTAAAAGCAGTGATGAAAAATTCCAAAATTCTTTCTCAAAATCAATCAACACTCCCCTTTATACTTAAATAATAGTACTATTGTATTTATGTCAAACTCAATTAATAAAACTATTTCTGTCGTCATCGCCGCCTACAACGGCGCCGCGTACATCAAAGAACAGCTCGATTCCATCGCGGCCCAAACGCTCCAGCCCACCGAGATCATCGTGCAGGATGATTGTTCGAGCGACGAAACCGTTGCCATCGTGCAAACCTATCTCTCCAGACTCCCCATCACGCTCAGCGTTAATCCCGAAAATGTGGGGTATATTCGCAATTTTGAGTCGGCGCTTGCAAAAGCCGGCGGAGAATACATCGTACTGTGCGACCAGGACGACATCTGGGTCCCGCACAAACTCGAACGTCTGATGCAGGCCATCGGAACGAAATCTCTGGTTTACAGCAACTCCTATCTGATCGATTCAGACGGAAACCCCATCAACAAAACCCTCTCGGACAAACTTCGCAACCGTTTCATCGAAGCCGAGACTCCCCTCGCCTTCGTATACGACAACTGCGTTTCCGCTCATGCGATGATCTTCCACCGCTCATTGATGCCGCTTCTTTTCCCGTTTCCGCGCCATCTTTATTTCGACGCTTGGATTGCGGCATGCGCCGCATCCTCGGGAGGTATCGCCTACATCGACGAAGCGTTGGTCGGATACCGTCAGCACGCCTGCAACACTCTGAACAGACACTGCAAGCACCAACGCTCGATCCTCAAAGATATCATCCGAAAACACGCCAAAAAAATAGACGGCAACATGGCGAACGCCGCGATGATCGACGAGTTGCTGCGCATTCCCACTCTCAGCCAAGACGACCGTACCGTACTAGAGAGGCTCCGAGATCATCACGCCGCGTTCCCATCACACTGGTTTAACCTGCCGCTGATGCTTTTGCTTCTCCGCAACCGCTCGGCACTGTTCGCGATTACCAAACGAAATCCCCTCGCGCTCTCTCTTAAAAAATCGATCGGACTCAAGCTCTACCGCGCGCTTCCTTTCCTTTAGTCCAAAAGAAAACTGAAGAAGAAAAAACGCGATTGAATGCTTATAAAACTCTCATGCGAGTGTAGGCATACTGTTCTTGTTTCCCGAATGTTGATTCCGGCGAAGTGATCCGTGAAACGCTCACTTTCATTCATGAGCAAGTGCTGTTAACGATCCTGGAGAATACCTCTTTGGATGAAAGGTACGCATGATGATCCGTTTACTCAAACGATTCTTTCGAATCCGCAGTAGAGGCTACAAGGAATACCGCATTACAAATATCACGTTTGGATGCGTGGAATAAAGGTCTATACCTTATCCGAAAAGGTATCGATCGGCTGCAAAAAGACTTGTTCGAAGATCTGCTGGGCGACTGTCCAGCGGTTTTCTTTCGAGTTAAGCATAATAATGAGACAGTCCTTTCCTTCTTTTTTCGCGCGGGCGATCAGACACGGGCCTGCTTTGGACGTATACCCCGTTTTAACCCCCACCGCATACTCGTACCGGTTCAAAAGATGATTGTGGGTCTTGGCGACGAATTTTCTCCCCGACAGAACTTCATAATACGCATGCTGATTAAGTCGGGTAATATCGTTGAAACAAGGGTTTTTGATCGCGTATTCCGCCAGCTGAAGCAGGTCTATCGGTGTTGAGTGGTGATTGCCGATATCATAGCCGCACGGGTTGGTAAAATGCGTATTGTTCATGCCTATCTGCTGCGCTTTTGCGTTCATCATCTCGACAAACGTCTTGATATTTCCGCCGACGGCGATTGCGACCGCCATCGCCGCATCGTTGTCCGATTCGACCATAGCCGCTTTGATCAAATCCTCGAGGATGACGATATCCCCCTCTTTGTATCCGGCTTTTGTCGGTTCCACTTGGATCATTTCGGCGGTGATGAGCACAGGACGGTACAAATACCCCTGCTCGATTGCCAGTATGGCGGTCATGATCTTGGTTAGACTGGCGGGCTTGACCTCTTTGTAGGCCTCTTTGGAATAGACCATGGCATTGGCGTTCAAGTCTTTCACCAGCAAGGCTTCGACATTGAGTTTATCAAGCTCGTCATTCGTGATTTGGGCATTCAAAGAAAAAGCGAGGAAAAAACATGCTAGGGCAAAATATCGGTTCATCATGGTATAAGGCAACTTTCCAAAAGATTATTCATTTTTCATAGTGTTTAAAAGCCCTATGATTCCATAAAAAACGTAAACGACGGATAAAAAAGCGTCTGTTTTTAGGAAATTTGCCTTTGGCTATGCATAATCCTCACTCTCTTTGCTTTTAAAATTCGCAAACGCCCCTTCGACGCTCATCGTGCTTTTGTAACGCGAAGGGGTCAATTTGACGCTTTTCGTTTTCAAATTGCATACCGCGATGCGAAAATAAGAGCCGGTGAAAGGTTCGACGATGCAGACGATGTTTCCGTCCACTTCCCGCGTCGCATGGATGATCCCCTGCAAATTATGGAAAAAATATTTCGGATAGCTCAGCGGAGTGATCTCCACAACCTCGGCATACAGGGCTTTATCAAGGGTGCTCGCGATGAGGACCGCATCCTCGTAATTGTCAAACTGCACGCACCAGTCGTCGAAAACTTTGTTGAATTGTCTTAAATCCTCATCCAAAAAACCGCCGGCCGGAGACTGTAATGCATAGATACTCAATTCATAAACCTTATCTGTGATTGGCCGAAATACACAAAAGCTGCAGAAGAGCAAAAATCGTTTTTCCGAAGTCGGTAAACACATTCATGCAATAATGATATTTTATCAATTTATGGATTTTTTTAAAAGGAGTGGTACCAGTGGGCGGACTCGAACCGCCACGACATCGCTGCCAACGGATTTTGAATCCATTTTTTAACTCAAATACAAGTAACTACAAATACCAATCAAAAGCCCTTGTTTATGGGTTTTTATTAATGTTTTGCTAACTACAAATAGATACAATTATTACAGCTATATACAGTAAAATGATACCCGTATTGATACCCGTCTGATACCCATTGGAGAAAACATGTATTTTGATTTGAAAAAACACAACACATCAGGGATCACCTATAAGGATGACGGACAGATACCTTCCAGCAAACTCGCAAACGGCAAAATAGTTAATACCAATTCAATCCCGTTTACCAAACCATACAGATTACAAATCCGTGCTTCAAAAGTCAGCGGAGGAAAACGCAACATTGCCAAAAAAACTTTGACATTTCCAAAAGAAACTACTTTGCTTGATGCATTGAAAGAAGCCCAAAAAGTTTATGATCAGATGATGAATGATCTCGAAAATGGCGTTTTTATGAATAAACAAGATCAAGACGTCATTACAGAAGAAAGCCCTTTTGGAATGCTCTGGTCAAAATATTTAGAGTACAAAGTGCTGGATTTTCAGTCCAAAAACAAACCTCCATTCAATACCAAACAACCCCAGCAGTTTTATGAAAAATGGCTTACAACCCTACACGATAAACCGTTGAATAAAATCACGAAAGAAGATATTGTTAAAATCAAAGCCAAAATGAAAAATAAAAAAGGCGAACCTCTTGCAGAACGTACAAAAAGATGGGTAAATCAATACATCAATCCGGTGTATACCTATGTCAACGAGAATCACAATCTGACCCTAAAATCGCCTGCATCGATGAAAGGCCTCGAAGCACTAAAAAACGCACGAGAAATCGATCTTTCCACTGAAGAGATCAGACAACTTTTTCAAACCATACATCAGTACCCACTTTCTCCATTTCGAGAACTTTTCATGTGGCTCATGCACGGTAGACGCATTGGCGAAGTTATGTTGTTGGAGTGGAAAGATATTAATTTTGAACGCAATACCTACACCATTCGCTCAGAAAACAATAAAGCACGTATTGATATGTCTTACATGCTTTCTCCCCGTTTAAAAGCGACTCTAGAAGTATTAGCCGGAATACATGATATCGGCAAAATGAAAGGCTATGTTTTCAAAGCTGTCAATAATCCAGATATGCCTCTCAATCATGGAACGATCAGAAATCATTGGGATAAACTGAACTCACCTATTGTCATGCATGATCTTAGAAAATGCATTGTTGACTATCTAAAAAATATCCATGAAGTTTCAGACGAAATTTGCGGGTATATTTTAGGTCATACACAAAATAAGAGCATCACCCAACGATATGGAAAACACGGTCCCAAAATGTTATCGGACAAACTCAATCTCATGCTTGATGAGATTTTTGCGGATGAATTTTCGAAAAATGTCGTACCTGATAGTGATGCAAAGCTATTGGCACTTCAAAAGCTTTTTCCAGAAAAGTCATTAGAGCAATTAAAAGCTTTTTTGAGTGCTTAGAAGATAATTCAAAAGGCATGAGCATAAAAACTTTTGTATAATTTCCGATATTCGGATATAATACAAATAAGGTTTTAAAAAGGAGGAAAGCATGACAACAGCGGAAATTACACAGTTTTTTCAGATTCCCGACAGTACGCAAAGCGATTGGGAAGCCAATCCAAAACGTCAGAAGCTTCTCACCCTCCTTCGAACCATTTCTCTTAATGAAGCGGAAGCCTATTTACGTCCTAATAATATAGCACCCAAGTTTAGCTCTAAAACCCGTTTTATCAAATTAAGAAAAGAGTGGTTTACTATTGATCTTTTGTGGTCACGTCAGGATCGCTCTGCGATAGAAATCAATACTCTTATATCCATCTACTTATCAACACCCAATCAAGAGGATACAGAAGCCCTAATACGGTTATTCGGAATTGAGCGAGTGTATGCGGTCTTGATGAATCTAAAAGACACCATCCCCCCGGAAGATTACAATGAGGCGAAAGAACAAATTGAGTTTGCCATGCATCCGGAAAGCTATTTTCAGGAACATTCACTTCCATCGATAGACGAACTTTTACGGCATCCGAAAAAACGTTATATGACATACTTGATAAAGCAATATAGTGCTGATGAATTGGTGAAGATGGCGCAAGAGAAAAAAGTACCGTTCAACGCCCTCTTTCAAATTAAAAAGATGGTTGGTCTGGGCGCATGACTGAAGCGATTAAACAGATTCTTCCAATCATCCAAAATCACGAGATTTTTAGCAAACATGACTTTAGATTGGTGGGTGGAACCGCCCTTTCATACCACATCAATCACCGCATTTCCGAAGATTTGGATTTTTGCCTAACCAAAGAACTCCCACTAGAGGATATTCAAACATTCATAGAGTTTTGCACCGAACAGTTCGGCATGGAAAATATCGATTACATCGAACCGTCTCAAGCGGTCAAGGAAGATTTTTTACTTGGAGGGGACAATGTCGAGTACTATCTCCAGACATGGGTGGTAAACGGTATAAAAATTCAATTTTTTGACTTCATTCTTCTTTCGGTCATCATCAAAACATTTTAAAAAAAATATTAAAGCATTAAAGTTATTTTCTTCCAAATAATTCCGAATGATTTTGACTTCTTCATAGTCTTGAAATGAATGTGATAAAAACACCCATCCATTTGTCTTTTTTTCCCAAAACTTTGATTCACTTTTCATCATTTTATTGTTCCGATATATGTGCTATATAAGATCATTATATTTTTTTTCCAATAAGTTAATCAACATTAAAAATTTGCTTGATTCAACCCCAATCTCATCCCACTTATTTTGTATCATAATTAATGTATCCCTGGTTGTTTCGGGCATAAAGGGTTGATCCGCGAGTGGAAGAGCTTGTAAAAGATATTCTTGGGCTGTTCCAAAATTTCCAGATGAGATAATTTCCAGTTCCATCAACGTTGCATAATCCCAATAATCGGGTTTTCCATATGTAAGCTTCTGATTCACGGCATATCGTACCACGGGTATAAGTTCCCCCTGACGTGGATCCAGTGTATCCAAAAATGTCATCAGTGTCACAGCATTTACACCCGGATATGCATCCCTCCAGTCGGCTTCGAAACCCTTTACGTACATATTGATGGCGTGTTGGAGGTAGGATTGTTTCATCATAGGATCAGATTCATTTTTCCAACGGTCTTTATAAATCCGTCCCAATATACCGCATGTTTCGCTATTGGCTCCGTAGGTTTCGATAGCTTTAAGCAACACTCTTTCCGCTTCTCCACCACGTTTTGCTCTATTGAGTGCAAAACCGAGTTGTTCCTGGACCATCAGACTGCGGCGCAGATGTTCAGGCATTTTTTCTACGAGAGCAATCATTTCATTCCATCCTGAAACTGCACGATAAGATAAAAATAGATCGATTAGAACCCCACCCTCCGTATCATCCACTTTCAAAGAGGATTGAAACTCTTTGAGCCCTTCAAGACTTTTGCTCAGGCGTAAGTCAAACAACGTTTTTTTGGCATCTTCAGAGTATTGGACCCGTTCTCTAAAAATATCCGTTTTTTCGTGGGGTATTGTATGAGGTTTGAGGTCATCGAAAAACTGAAACAGCGGGCTATCAGTTGAAGGCTTTCGGGCGGCATTGAGCCATTTCGTAATCGCCTGTTTATCATTTTTCTTATTGGATAGCTGCTGATTGGTATCCAAATGATACGGTAGAGCCCGTAACGGTCGTATGTCAAAAGGCAAAGTGATATCGCTGTTAAAAATGCTCAAAGTACTGTGCGGGCGGGCGGCATGACGGATTCCTAGTTCATAATAGACGTTGGCATTTTCGATCGAGAGATCGGCAATCGCATATTCGCACATCAGGAGCCGTTCAAACATCGGTTTATGGATGATGCCGCCGACCATTTCCTCATCCGCCCGTATCGGCTCCATATCGGCAGCCACGATAGCCGGTTTGATTAGTTCGTTATAAATAACGTCAAAATCGATCTCACGACCTTTAGAATCTTTTTTCTTACCAAACGGCATTAGTACGAAACAAAGCGGTTTCATAGTTTCCCTTTTTTGAGGTAATTTTGGTTGAAAATTTTTAGATAAATCATTGAAATCGGACGTAACACAGCATAGAGAATCTTATTCCAACAAGTCTTGATTCTATGTTCGATAAAGAAACATGATTTTAAGACTGAAAATATAATAAAAAAAATGCCCCAAAGAATAAAGCAATCCAAAGCAGGTTTTGGGACTGGTTCTATCAATAATTTTACTATCATCCATGACCAATACAAAAGAAAAATCCCTACTAAACCAATACCAAATATTTTATCGAAAGTATTCCATTGAACAATTCTTAGATACTTAAACAAAATCTTCGAGGAAATACTGAGTATACGCAACACTTCTGCACGGTCATTTTTAATTTTCTCATCCAGTTTGTCAAACTGAGTCTCTCTCTTTGCACTCCGATCGAAGTATTTCCATTCTTCTTGTTGTCCATAGGTATCAAACCAGTGTGTCGTAATTTCATATCCACTCTGGATAAGCGCCTGTGCTTCGAGATCATGGAACGCATCAAGATCGGTACGAACATCGGCAAGTTTTTCTCGTATATCTTTTTTCGTCACTAGATTTTCAAAGAGATCAGGAGAGGGATTCTTGCTGGCGTGTACAATTTCATTGGCAAATTGGTCTTTCAGATGCAAAATAGCCAGTCCTTTAACCCGATTCGCACGACGCAGTTCTTTAGCAATTTTAAATTCGCTGTCACGGATTTTATTCATCAGGATATCCTGAATCCGCGCAAGCACATCGAAACGAAAGTCGGAAGGATCGTTTTGTTCGCTCAGTTGTTTGGAAGCGTCGCTGGTGATCATGATATCGCACTCCTCGCTCACTAGAGCAGCAATCCCCTGATTGTCATACACGCCTCCATCCAATAGACGTATCGTATCACCGTTACCGTATAGTTTTCCCATACTGATCGGATCGAAAAGCCCCGGTACCGCAGAAGATGCCGCAACCGCTTTTCCGATAGAAACTTTTTGAAACTCGGTTGGAAAATCTTCGTATCGGGTGTATTCGTAAATTTTATTTTTATCGACCGTCATATCGTACATGTGTGGGACTTCTCCCATTCCACTGGCGGTAAATCGCCAATTGTGGCCGTTATTGAGCGAAGTCGCATTGATTATCAAAACCGGAACTTTGTTTTTGAGCTCGAAATTGTTGAAATGGGGCTTGAACGATTCTTTGTTTTCACCAGCCATCTTTGGACGAATATACAGTCCGTTCATCGAATCCGGAATGTCACCCATTTGCGCAAACAGCTGTTTTTCATAAAGACGTCCCAGTGTTTCGGTTAAATCTCCTTCATTGTTTACAAAAGCCTGCATTCGAATATTAGTTTGAACCCCTTTGATGAATTCTTTTTCCACCTCTCTGACAAGACCAATAAACTCCTCTTTTCCAAGAGAGAAATTATCATTATGTTCTAATAAATGTTTGAGTTTGAGATAGTAATGCATAGCGATGATACTACCGCCTGAGACGCTGGAGATCACTTGAATATGACGGAGAATATCCATCTCCGCCAGACGATGCAATACGCCGATATGAAAGAGCGATGCGCGAAATCCTCCTCCGGAAAGTGCCAGTCCAACTTTTCCGATACGGACGGAATGAATGATGTTATAGATTTCCGGCATTCCGCGGAAAATGGCGTGCAGGTTATCATCATTGTTTTTTGCGTGATGGTTTGGAAGGAGATCGTACAGTTTGATCAGTTGTTCGACGGTAGTGAAACGCTTGCGGTTCATACCAAAATCGATTTTGGCAGCTTTATCCACTTCGTCCCGGATGTCCGCAACAAGATCTGGGCGCACATGAATCAACTTTTCGATTAAGTCTTTTCCATTTTCAATGAATATGCTTTCCCGCAGATACGCATTGCATTGTTCATATTCGTATCGGCTCAAATAAAGTTCGGCCAATGTGGGAGAAATCCATTCCAGGTCTTTTACCCGTCTGCTTTCAGGGGTTGGATAGGTTGTTTCCAGATGGTTAATCGCATTGGTAACGATTTGCTTAATCTTGGACTCGTATGTCCGCTGCATCTCGCTGTCTATGCTATGATCCAAATGTGTGATCAAGGCATAGTAAAGATACACTGCATTGACCGCACCGTAGCCCTTATCATCTTTTACGTCCTGTGCCGCCGTTTCGTAGTAGGAGATAGCGCGATAAAGGTCTTCTAGATTTTTCCCGAACTGGTACTTGCGTTTGTAAATGGCCCCTTTAAGCCGTTTGGTCTCACCCTCTTCCGGATCCAAAGTTTCCAGAATAGATAGCGCTTTGCCGAAACGGATATTTGTCGGCAGTTCACGATTCTGATAATAGCATTCGGTACGCAGACGAACTAGTTTCGTATGCAGCTTAGAACCGACTTTGAGACTCGATTCAAACTTTTCCAGAATTACGAGTGATTCTTTATAGTAGTGACGGTCTTTTAGGGCTTTTGCAGCGTTTATAATATCTATTTCACTCATTTGTTTTCCCGAAAATCGAAGTATTAATATGATATTTTTTTCTTAAGTACTCATATCGCTCTTTTAATTCACCATTTTCGTCGTTACCATTTTGAATCATTTCTTCCAATTCAACAAGATAGTGGCAAACCCATCTGTTGAGTGTTTCAACACTATCATCGAGATGATTAATTGAAACAAGCATTTTCCCTTTTTCTAAAATTCGTTGTTCACCTTTTTTGATACTTCCATTTTTTCGGAGTAAATATATATTTGATTTTTTTGCATATTTATTTTCTCGTTCTTGCTCTTTAGTGCTAGTATTTACTTGTACTTCAATAATCAAATCCATATTTTTACACTGCAGATAAGTCAGCATTGTATCAATGTAAACATTCATACGATAACCGGAAGACTCCGGTTCTCTAAAGTAATTTTCCTGTTGAATATCAGCCCATTTTTCTATTGATATTACAACTTCACCGGAAGTATTGAAATAGACAGTTTCATAATCATCAGGTCTTAATTTGCATACTTGTAAAAAGTCTTTTGAAGGTCTATAAACTCCTGCCGACATCCCATGTAAATAAGGATCATCTTTGATATCATCATTATTGTCTCCCCGAATCGATGGGATCCAACCTTTTAATTGAAAATAATCTTCATCAATTTCAAGATCTTCCCCTTCATCTGGTATTTTAAAATCATAAGGGTCTTTAGTTGTTTGTAATGCGCTGAGTAGTGCTGATGCGGTTTCAGAAGAAACTAAAGCACTCGAGATATTGATCGTTTCCGAGTATTGTTCTGTGCTAGAACTATAAGAGGCATTCAGTGTTAAAAATGCATTATCGATACCTAAAAGTGCATCGAACTGTTCAATTTTTTGTTCTTTTTCAAATTTTCCCCAAAGCATAGCGACTAATGGTTTTGCACCTCTTATTTCAGAAGGCCAGTATTTTTGGTCGGACAAATAACGTTGTATGAATTCCTGATAATCACAATAATCTCCATCACTGTATCTTGAAATATTGACTGCATAGTTTTCAAGTAGTTCACCTGCTACCAAATACATAGCATGTAATTCCATATGGCGTGCCGGCTCTTCAATAGTCGGAAGGTTACCATGACGATGGGAACGTAAATAATAATCATCCCGTTCCCATGTAGTAATATGCTCTAATCGTATATCGTCCGACTGCCCCCATTGATCTATTATCCAAGATTCGGCTCTTTCAATGATTGTTTGCATATCAACATGGAAAATACTACTTAAATTACTATACCAATAAGGGATCGTATCAGTTGTATCAAATTTATACCGCCAGTTTTTTTGTTCATCGTACCAACCGCGTGTATGGAACCGATCTTTTAAATGGCAGCTTTTTGGCTCATTGGCTAGTAAGAACTCTTCTTTTTGACTTTCAGACAATGCATCTGGATATTTACTAAGAACATTAGTCATGATACTTTTTGCAATAGCGATAATAATAACGTGAGGGAAATTTCGATCCGATATAATTGCTGAGAATATAGGTAAATATTTTACTAGTTCGCCAGACATGTCATAAGATATTCTGTTTAACACTCTCAGCAAACTTTCTTTTGATGCGATAGGATAAAATGTTTTATTATCCGAAAAAGGGAATCCTTGCGTATTCAATAATTGTTCGCAAAACTTACTAATAAGACTTGGATCGATTGCAATCAGTTCACGAGATGCGTGCATGGCTTTCCATCGAATTCGTCTGTCTGGATGACCCATAAGTTGATATAAAAAGGCAACTATCGCATCAGATATATCGGCTTCGTTTTGCTCTAAAGGCTTTACTGAGTCGATCTTCAGTCTATTTTCCAACCGCGTTAAAAAAACTGGCACCAAAGTAGGAAATTCTTCTTCAGATAACAAATACTTTGAAAGTTCAAGTAATCGAGCATAAGTTTCTAAATAAGGGCTTGCAAAAGGCTTTTTCACTGCCTCTTGAATAATGATTTTGGCAATCGTCGATTTTGGAAGGTAATTTGCAAATTGATCTAAACAATCCGGGCAATAGAAAGAGCTTAGAAAGATAGTGTAATTTGATTGTATGTATTGATTTAAAAACTCTTCTCTCTTTCGATGGACATTAAGATCACTGTCCCATAGTTCTAGACAATATAAAAAGGCTTTGACATATTTATAAGCATCGAGCCGTTCTTGTGGAGCACTGAGCTTTTCTAAATAAAGGATTCTTTCGTCTGGATGTAGACGATTCGCTAATTCCATCAAAACTGTATCAGTTTGCCGATAATTGGCACTATCGATGATTGCTTCAAAATTCAAGAGTAAATTATTGTCATACGGCTTAAAAAATAATTCCCAATCGTTAATCTCTTGAGAATTTGGAAAAATACCTATATTTTGGCTATCCGTTTTACATTCAATATCTCTATAAAATTGGCAAAATCTTCTTAACTCTATCGCTATGATATGACTACCTAATTTATTCTCTTCCAGCCAATTCAAAACATCGACTGCACTTCCTAGTTGCTGATCAGAAGATAGATGCTTGCGAATAAAATCTTTGATTAGAGGTAAAATTTTGATCAACCGTGTTCTATCGGTTTTTAACTTGTTAAGCAAAGAAATAAAGTTTTTAACGACATTGGCATTTTTTACAAAATATCGTAATGCAAAGATTTGTTCAGGAGAAAAAAGAGGTTGGTCAATTTGAATTTGCATGAATGTATTCATACTATCTTCTAAGCGAAGATTTTTTTCTCTATCCCATCGTAAAGCTACATCCATCGAGGTTGGCGTATCCAGTTTGACAATGGTTTCATAAGCACTTTTAATTAATCGATTTTTGGTTTCCGATAGGTAGTCTTGTATATTTTCAGCAAGCATCGCATGCCGATTGCTCCACTCCACTTTTTGCTCTTTATTCAGATAGTTGAGTGAAGAGTCTGTATAGGAGGCTATTATTTTATAGAGGTAGAAAGCATTATCGTCAAATTCGTTGATCGCCTCCAAAGCCAACTGAAAATAGTCTCTAGTCCTCTCAATATCATGGTCTTTAAGAAGTTTTGCATACGATAAAAACGTATCTAATTTTTCATTTGCCGGTTTAATTTCCGCAAGCTCCTGCGAGATATCCATCTCTATCAGTTCATATGCGTAACGTTTGTCTTGATGGCGTAGAAGTTGTGAAGCAATTTTATTTTTAAAATAGACTTTTTCTGAATATTTTAGAAACTGCTGCATAGCCTCATATGGAGCATTAGTAAGTACCAATACTCGGCTCAAAGCACTTGTCTTAGCAGAAATTATTGAAGTTTCATGTCCATAATAATTCCACGAAACCGATGTTTGTAAAAGAGTATTCAATGGCTCTTTGACATCTTCGTAAGATAATCTTTTAATAACTACCATAGCTAACAGTTCATAGCACGGAAATACCGTATTGATCAAATCATTTTTTCTTTTTAATTCGGTTTCTTTTTCATAATCACTTTTTTTATTTTTGATACTTTCATGTAGAATTGATTCAAAATTGATAGGTTTCCCCGATAATTGTGTAGACAAAGCCAGGATATAAAGTGTATCTTCAAAATAACGTAAATCATGAGGATCATGCAGAGATCGAAAATCTTTTAGTGATGCCATGCGTGAAATCGAAGATAATGTTCGCCTCCCTATTCCATTCAAAGCAGCTAGTTCTATAAAGTCGATAGCAATTTTATTGGCGTCATCGCGTTGATGCAAATGACGGTTTTCTTGAAGCTCTTTGTGCTTCTCAGGGTATGTTTTAATAAATTCTCTTAACGAAAATGCCACTTTTTGAATGGCTCGTTTGGGCACTGTTAACCCAAGATGATGCATTTTAACCATCAGCAATGCCTGAACAAACGGATGAACAAGGTGCATGTGCTGGAATAGTACAGTTTGATCGTGATGAAATACATCTGATAAGAATTTCATGGGCATTTCGTCAACTATTTGAAATAAATACCATAGGTTCCAACCACGTAATGACTTAAAGGCTGCAGTGAATCCTTTGATATAGTAGATAGATGCTGTTCGCTTGGCAATGTCAATAGGATTTAAATCATGATGATGGTTTTCTTTATTCTCTAAATATCGCTTCAGCCATACATCTCCAAGCTTAATGTATTCCAATGCTCTTTCAGGATCTGTTTGAGCAATTAAATAAGCACAGTGATAATTAAAAGCTTTCAACTCGCTCTGGTATTCGGTTAAAAGATGTATGGCATTATTTGGATTAGTATAGATGGAAATAAGCTCTAAATATTCTTCTTGGAGAATATTGTTTAACGCATCATCCGATTTCGCAAGTTCCGTTGCCCTAAATAACAGCTTCGCAACATCTGAATAATGGCCCTGTTCAAAAGCCATTCTAAGTGCTCTAGTAACACGGTTTTTCAAACACTCTTGTCTTTCAATCCGATCTGATAGTATTATCGCCTCATCATTCAAAGCTATTTCTATTAAAGTATCAAGCCTATTTGCATGATCGAGATGAAAACCAATACTCTTAGCCGCATATTCATTTTCATTTGTTATCGACAATAGGTTATCAGCAATTCTTTTATGCGCATCCGACTTTTGTTCTGATGAAATTTGTTCGAGTAAAAAAGTTTCAAAATCTTCATCCAAAAATTCGATCGTATGTTCCTTGCTTAATCGAAATCCAGAAAGCGTATTGAGAATTTTGAAAGCATTTTCGATTGATATACTGCTGGCTGTAGCAAAATCATCCAACATAGCTGGTCTCGACAAACATATCAAATCATGCAAATGGTCTAACGTTATCGGTTCGATAACGGCAATGGCGCTTTTCCACATATCATCAAAAATATGTTCTAAAGAGAGCTTTTCTGCATCGTTGACATAAGCAACAAATCGTGCATAATCATTTCCTGCATTTTCTAAAATGTAACTTTGAATCCGGGGAACCCCATTGGTTTTTTCATGAAATTGAATGCAAATATTTTCATCAGCATTTGGAAATACACTTTGTACGAATAATGTAGTAGCTTGGAGATCAAATCCTTTTAATTCCAGTTGATCAACGGATAAAGGAGACTGAAGAAGCTCTTTCCGAGTCCCCCCTCGTGCACTCATAATCAAATAACAATTAGCCGGAAGGTTGATATTCCATAACTCTCTTATAAAAGGCTCCTCTTTAAAATGGAGTGCCGCTTCAATATTATTATCTGCAGCATCTATGACAAATATGATGTTCTTTTCAGGAAACAGATTGGATGCAATATCCATATAATAGATAAACGTGTCTTCAGCACTACTAAGAAGATTATTAGTGTAGGGAGTGATTCCTATTATGATGGCTAATTCATTGATCAATTGGGTTAGTATTACTTCTTTCGTATATCGTTTCTCACCTATGTCTTTATATGTACCGGCTCCAAAACTGTCATAAATAATTACTATATTTTCTTCTATGGTTTTTAGCTGGGACAATGTGGAAGTTTTACCGATTCCTGCTGAACCGTACACTAGTATTTTACGCGTATAGGAATGCGATAGTTGAGTTTGTAAGTGACCACTATCCTGTGTCGCTATATACTTTTTTTTGGATTCGATTCTTGAACATCTTGGAAATAGCGTGTGTGTTTGCATCGTCAGTATGTCCAGTATCTCATGTTTACTGATACTTTTATATTCCAATAGCCGATCTTTGAGTTTAGCCAGTGGGGCTCTCGGCAAAAAAAAGACGTTATTAAAATATTCTTTCAGTAATTGCTGCTCATGCTCTGAATATATCAAATCCACTGCATATGTATATGGTTGCTCAGATGAGAAATACTTGGTGTATTGTATGTGATAGGATCCATTTTCATTTAGATAGATAGGTTCAAATGAAAGTTTTTCAAATGTATCATAAGGATTTAATGTCTGCAAAGATTCTCTACATAGGTGCAGGAGCGGCAAATTATTTTCGATAGAAGACGCATCAATCAAATCCCGGAGTGTTTCATAGACTTGATTAAAAATTTTTGATTGAGGTTTAAAATCAACAATTGCTTTGCCCTGAGGAATGGATAGGTGTTGCTTGATCTCCTCATAATTCAATAAATGAGCAGCATCTCTCAAAATAATTGGGATAATTTTTATTGAGTCTTTACGGTATCTATCTTGAATAGCAGGAAATTCATGGTTTCGGATATAGTCAGATGCCCAGAAGTTTTCACTTAATAGCAATAAAAAAATATCAGCTACAGCAATTTGTTTTTCGATTTCATCATCGAATCTTTCGCCTGCTTTTAGCCTTCGTTGATCAATCCAAATATTTGCTTTGCCATCTCTTTCGAGTTTCATAATAGCGTCTAAAAGCTTGCTTGTATATTTAGCGTCTTTATGGGAATAACTGATAAAAATTTTCATTTTTTCAACCATTCTTTAAAATCATATTGGATTCCGTCAATTGGAATGATCCATTTGGTGTCTTGATTTTCTATTTCTGGATAATTGATATAATCCTTTAATAACTCTAATCTGAATGGATTGTATATAAATACCTTTTTATTCAGAAAAAGAAAATATGAAATTTCCCATGGTATCCATGATGAAGAAATAGCTTCTTTCGTGTAAAGACAAATGAGTACTTTAGATTGTTCCATTCTTTTATGTAGTACATCAAGTGTCGCTTTAGAAAATTGATTTCTTTGTAAACCATTACGGTCGCTGATCCAATCAATATAAATAACAAGGCCATATGCATTTAGTTTCTTTACAAAAACCAATACTTGCTTATCATTAGCATAGCTGTGTGATAGGAATACATCAAACTCTTTGTATTTTTGCAATGTATCATTATTGAGTTCTTCTATTAACGTACTTGGAGATTTTGACAATAGTTTTTTATCTGGTTGCAGGTTCTTATATTTATTTTTTCCTCTTACTTTCTTACGAAGAATAGGATTTTCTCCCATTGTCTGAAGGATCATATACGCTTTTTGCTGGAGTTCATGACAATATTCTCGATTGTTAATTTTAAACAAAAGCGATTTTGTTGTTTCACAATTATACAAAGACAGTTCATTAATGATTTCAGCTTTTCGAGTTACATCTTGAGTTGAAAAATATTTTTTTTCAAATTGTTTGGCAAAGTTTGGTTCAATGCATTGCCGTAAATTATCTTTATCGATTTGAGGCTGTTTTGTGCGTATTGGACTTGCAAGAACCTTGTTTAGTTTTTCTTCGCGTAACAAATCATCATATGCATTTCCAATATAGGAATTTTTTTTATTTACTAGTATATGTTTGGCTGTACGTAAAATAAATATATGTGGTAGAGGGAAACAATATCTTATTTTTTTGCCAAGACGTGTTAACTCTTGATCCATTTTACGATATTTATCGTATTCGTAGACTACATTATCCCACATATCAGGGTAAACTTTTTGAAATACGTTGACAAAATACCCTGGTTGAAAATCGCTCGGCATTAGAGATGCAATATATTTTAAAGCAGGAACATACGGCTTTTGAAATCGTCTAACCCATACGTTAAACTTACGTTTTGCTACACCCATTAAAGAATCACTTTTATCCGATCCATAACCTGTTTTTTCAAATCCTCACCGCTTTCCCAAACAATATGCGGGTATTGCCGTGTATCAAACGACATATCATTATCATGCCCTTTTTGTACTGTCCATATGATGGGAATTTTCATCCCCATCGCGTACCCGGCCTCAAAATAGACACTGTTTCGATGATTTGTAAAATCGGCAATGATGATACGCGAGGATTTGAGTTTACCGATGATCTCGTCGGTGATTGATTTGTCGTGTTCAGTATTGTTCTGATTGACGATAATGCAGTTCAGACCGGATTCTTCAACCGCTTCGCGGACATAGGTCGAAAAGATGTTATTGAGTTCAGTTTCAAAGTTGAACGCTAAAAAGACATTTTTAGAGGATCTGTTTGGGGATTCAAGATTTTCGACGTATTGGAGACCGTCAAATGTCAAACTAAACGACATAATAGTTTTATAACCACTCATAATGTTTTGAACATTGGCATCAATCAAAGAAGCATCCATAGCTTTTTGAAAATAAAGGTAAAACTCGATTTCATCTTTCATCCAACATCGAGTTATCAAAATATTTTCATCGATTTTTTCTTGTCTAATATGAAGCCTATATAAATGATGCATCATCAAATCAAATTTTTCCTGAACCTTTTTATCACGTATTTCTAGCAATTTCAAAAAGTTATCCGTCCTCAGTTCCGGTACACTATTGAAGTCGTGATTTTGTTCATACACCCAACTGGAAATTTTATAGAGATTGTTTTTTCCTCTTTTAAAGTCATCGTGTGATTCAATCAATGATCTACTAATAATGTATTTTCCACATCGATTGCAGTTTATTTTTTCTCCATCTTTCTCCGTCGGTAGGTGTGATGCATTGGAATCACATAAATAGCATTTTGTATCTTGCATATGAATCTTCTACCTGTTTCTTTTGTACATCGGAAGCGAATTGTCCGGTGTAACCTTATTTCGCCGTTCAAACGCGTCATGAATCCATTGCTGGATTTCATAAGGATTTTCAGTCCAGTTATAGAGTTTTGCAAAGCCGTTATCGAGATTCATTGCCAATCGTTCGGGGATGGTGTTTTTATCAACGGAATAGTAAGGAAGGTTGTTAACTTCGTAGTGATTGTTCTTCAAATTACCGAGATGCCACTCTTTTGAAATAAACGTCGGTAATAGAATCCCTATCATTCCCGATCGTGGATTGTATTGTGTATTGCGCAGCGACGAAGAGATTTCCCAATCGACGTGTTTACGTCTCCATGTATCGTTTCCGATTAGAACGATCGTCACAGTAGAGTCTCTCAGATATTCGTCACGAATAATTCGATGCGTATTATCCGGTGACGAATCCGACGGGATATCGCCGTCTTGTACCGCTTTCGAGATCATAATATCAAAATCTCTGCTACACATGCGTTCAAAACGGTCGCGATAATCGCTGTCCTTGTGGTTCCACACGTGTTCATTCCCGTTGTGATGGTAGCTGATGAATACTTTGTGTCGTTTATACATAATCATTGACTTCATTATTAAAAATTAAAATTAATTGTACAGCAAATAAAATTATATAAAACCATTTTCTACAAAAAATGATGCTTTATTGTTAAATAAACATTCATGTTGACGAAGACAAACTTTTTCTAAACAGCAATAGCGCAATTGAAAAATAGACAGCCCCTATTGCTACTATTGCAACCATACTCGGCCATACAATATCCAATCCTGCACCACGGTAGAGTATTGCCTGTGCCATACTGACGAAATGACTCGTCGGCATTAGTAGCATCACATTTTGTAACCAATGCGGCATGCTTTCGAAAGGTGTGACATTCCCTGAAAGCACCTGTAAAGGTAGAATTGTGATGATAATGATGAGCCCAAGCTGAGGCATTGTCCGGGCTAGCGTTCCCATAAGTATCCCCATCGATGTCGTTGCGAACAGCATCAAGAATGCACCGAACAAAAAGAGAATTTCGGACCCTATCACGGGGATATTAAGCACTTCCTCGATCATTACCCGCAGTGCGAATGCCGTTGAGACCAGTACGACCAGTGCCATAGACCATACTTTGGAAAGCATGATTTCGGTTGCGTTTAGCGGCATGACCATTAAATGTTCCAATGTACCGTGTTCGCGTTCACGTATCAATGCCGCACCGGACAGCATGATCGAGAGCAATGAAATCTTACTGATAACCTCCATCAGTCCTCCGAACCATGTACCGTCAAGCGTAGGATTGAATTTAATCCTTGTTTGCAGTTGCAATGGTACTTGTACCTGTTTTGAATGCTGTTGAAGAAAAGTGGACACTTCACCATTTATTATTTGTTGAATGTATCCAGCTCCGATACCGGCCTGGGACATACGAGTTGCATCAATGTTAAGTTGGAGTTCGGGATATTTTCCTTCAAGCACATCTTTTTCAAAGGATGAAGGTATGGTAATAACGAAGGTATATTTTCCCGCATCCATACCCGGATCGACTTCATCCGAATCGATCAGCTTTGCCGGAATGAACCGAGGCAAATAAAACGAGCTTAAAATTCTGGCAGAAAGGACAGAACGATCATTATCAACGAAAGCAATGGGCACTTTATTCAATTCTGAATTGCCCGATGATGCTTTTAGATAAATAGAAAATGTGAAAGAAAAGATTATCAGTGCAATCATTATTTTATCTTGCCACAGGCTTTGCAGCTCTTTGATTCCCAAACGATAAATATTGATTATTTTTTTTCGCATTATGCTTCCTGCTTCTTGAGAGCTACCATGCTTAATAGGGTTATGACGACAACCGATAGTATTAAGACTGTAAAATCAAGTTGCAGATCCTCAAAACCCAACGCTTTACTGAAAATACCTCGACTGATATTGATGAAATAGGTAGCAGGGAACACCATACCCACGACGGCTCCCATTCCTTCCAACGAGCTAACGGGATCTTTAAGACCGGAGAAACTGATGGTCGGCTGCAGTGTAAAAATGGCTGTAGCGGCAAGGGCGGCAATCTGTGTATTTGTAAATGCCGACATTAATAGTCCTAAGCCCGTTGTGACGGTTACAAAGAGCAACGCGCCGATACTTAGAACAAGTAAGCTGCCTTTTAACGGCACACCGAAAAGTATCGTAGCAAGTAAAATCAAACCAAAATAACCGATCATACTGACCACAATATACGGCATCTGTTTACCTAATAAAAACTCCAAGCGAGTTACTGGTGTGGCATAAAAATTGGTGATTGAACCTAATTCTTTCTCACGGACAACGCTTAACGCCATCAAAATAGAAGGAATGAAAACCAACAATAAAGGAATGACGGCAGGAACCATCGCGTAGATGCTTTTAAAATCCTGATTATAACGATAACGCATTTGTATATTGACAGCCGACAGAGCTGCGACCTCCCCTGTTTTCTGACGGGAAAGCTGCTGGAGGTAATCGTAATACAGACCCCGTATATACCCCTGAATCGTTTCAGCACGGAAAGGCATCGAACCATCGATCCATACGGCAATTTCTGCGTAACGCCCCCGCTTCAAATCTTCACCGAATCCGGGAGGAATCACCAGTGCCACTGAAAGATCCCCAGTTTTCATACGCTGATCCAGTTCATCAAACGATTGCAGCGGCGCATGTTCGATAAAATACCTGGATCCGGCAATATTCTGGATAAACTCTCGACTCTGAGGCGTCTGATCAGAGTCCAGAACGGCGAATTTCAAGTCTTCTACGTCCATGGTGATACCGTAACCGAGAGCCAACATGAGTAAAATCGTTCCGAACAATGCGAACACAAGCCGTACGGGATCTCGCAGCAGTTCAATGGTTTCGCGAAAAATGTAGCCATACATGCGCACAAAACTGAAATATGGATTCGATACAGAATTGTTACGGCTTATTGGCAAATCTGATGATACGGCACTCGATACCGACTCGCCGGATGCAGCTTCAAGATAATCGATGAAAGCTTCTTCGAGAGTTTCCTTCCCGCGATCATGGATTAATTTTTCCGGTGCATCACTGGCGAGTACTTTTCCCTGGTGCATCAATGAAATTCTGTCACAACGTTCCCCTTCATTCATGAAGTGGGTCGAAATGAATATGGTTACCCCTTCTTTACGCGAAAGGTCAATCAAATACTCCCAAAAACGGTCACGGGAAACGGGATCAACCCCTGATGTCGGTTCGTCCAAAATCAGCATTTCGGGTTTATGGACAACGGCAACGGCTAAAGAAAGCCTCTGCCGAATTCCCAATGGAAGATCCTCAGCCAAACTATCACGATACTTATCAAGGTCAAAGCGCACAATCATCTCTTCTACACGCGCATCCAATTCTTGATGTGGAATATGGTAGAGACGCGCATGCAACAAAAGGTTTTGTTGAACTGTTAATTCAGAATATAGAGAAAAAGCCTGTGTCATATAACCAACCCGGCGCCGGGAATCAAGGTCCTGTGCCTCCGATGGTTCGCCGAAAAGCCATGCCTTACCGTCTGTAGGAGAGAGCAAACCTGTCAACATTTTCATCGTCGTTGTCTTGCCACAGCCGTTCGATCCCAAAAACCCAAATATTTCACCTCGCTCGATCGTAAAACTGACATTGTCGACAGCCAAAAAATCACCAAACCGCATCACTAAGTTTTCAGCCACAATTGCCGGAGGGTGTTCCCCGGTAGTTTCTTCACGAGGTGGCACCACAAGTATTTGATGGCCTTTTCGTTTTGATTCTGGAAGCAACTGAATGAACGCTTCATCCAGATTTGCAGCTCCGGTCTGCTGCAATAACACTTGAGGCGTTTCTTCGGCTAAAATTTTTCCGCTGTCCATTGCGATGAGCCAATCGAAACGTTCGGCTTCTTCCATATATGCCGTAGCGACGATCACACTCATCCCTTTGCGACGGCTACGGATACGTTCCACCAAATCCCAAAACTGGCGTCGGGAAAGAGGGTCTACCCCGGTTGTGGGTTCATCAAGGATCAAAAGATCCGGATCGTGAATCAAAGCACAACAAAGACCAAGCTTTTGTTTCATCCCACCCGATAATTTTCCCGCAGGTCGGTCTCGAAACGGTGCGAGTCCGGTGCTTTCCAATAATTCTGCAATTCTTGCCTCGCGTTCTTCTTTTCCCTGACCAAAAAGACGTGCGAAAAATTCAATATTCTCGTAGACAGATAGCGACATGTAGAGATTTTTACCAAGTCCTTGCGGCATATAAGCGATTCGGGAACAAACAGTATTCCGAAACCGTTTATTCGCTATGTCACCGCCGAAAACTGAAATCTGACCGGACTGTATCTTCCGCACACCCGAAATCAGGCCGAGAAGAGTCGACTTTCCAACACCATCAGGACCGATAAATCCCACCATACATCCGGAAGGTATGGCGATAGAGATATCTTGTATCGCTACATTCCCACTGTACTGATGTGATACGTTGCTCAGCGTTGCAATTGCGTTCATCGCTATTAATGTTTTCCGTCTACTGTTACGCGCAATGATTCAGGCCACGACGCATTCTCATCCAGTTGTACGTAAGCGACCCCCGGACTCCCACTGTTTAAACGCTGCAGATTGGATTGCAAAAAATCCGGATCGATTTTAACCTTGACGCGGAACATCAGTTTTTCCCGCTCATTTTGGGTTTCGATTTGTTTTGGGGTGAATTGTGCCTCTGGAGATACAAACGAAACTTTTGCAGGAATAACCGTGTCGATCGCATCCAATTTAATCCGTGCTTCCGAACCTATCTTTACACGTCCGACATCAGAGGTAGGCAAAAAAATGGTCATATAGATATCGTCCATTTTAAGCACGGTCAATACTTTCCCGCCAGAGCCGATTACTTCTCCAGGTTCCAACAGTTTATAGAGTACCCGCCCTCCAATCGGGGATTTTAGGAGGCTGTCATTGATATTGGTTTGAATCGCCTGTTTTTGAGCCAGTGCAGCATTGATAGCACTGTCAGAAGCAACAACCTGCGCTTTTGCTGCAGCAATAGCCGCCACCAATGAGTCGACAGCCGCTTCATGCTGCTGAAGTTGCACTAACGATATATTATTGTTTACATAGAGGTTTTGGGAGCGCGCCAGATTTTTACGGGCCAATTCAAGCTCGCTCTGGTGCTGACGTACAATGGCAGATGCATATTTTCGGTTTTCCCTAACCTGTTGCACCTGGGCCTGAGCCTGTTGCAACCTTGCATTCAGTTCATCCGTATCAAGCTTTGCCACAATCTGTCCTGCTGTTACGATATCGCCTTCATTGACCGATACTTCGGTCAAACGCCCCGATAGTCTTGTAGCGATATCCACTTCTGTCGCTTCTATCCTTCCATTTCCGAAAGCGATGGATTCGGGAATATCCGATCGATTCATATAATCGAACAAGAAAATCCCTCCTCCTATCATTCCCGCGACGGCACCAATGATGATCAACCATTTAAAGATTGTTTGTTGCATTACTTGCCCCTTCTTCACTTGTTTTTTGATTCATAATGTACGTTTCCAATCGCTCAATCAATTTTTCACGTTCCGAATCTTCTACAAAAAGATTAAAAGCGCCGATATCTTGCTGTAATTGGAGCAAATCCATCATAAAACGATACGCCGTATTTGCCGATTCCCGATCGGCAATCAAACTGGCATTTTGTGCGGAGAGGAGGTCGCTCATCGTTCGTGTACCCTGAGCATAATTCTCCCTGACCATATTGAAACTCTTTTTAGCAGCCAGGGCCGCTTCTTCTGAGAGGTCTATCGAGGAATAACTGGCTTTCAACATATGCAAATCACTCCGTATCTGTTGTTCCGTTTTCCGAAGTTGATCCTGATAATTTACTTCCAATTGCTGCAATTTCAGTTGTGTTCGGGCACTCCTTGCTTTTCGTGCCCCACCCTCATAAAGAGGTAACGAAAGACGAATCCCAGCTTGCCAATCGGTTTCGTTTTTCATATTGATTCCTGCACCGGGGTTTCTGGTCTCGTCAAAAACATGCGTAACATCCGCTCCGAATACGATATCCGGTGACCAATAAGAACGTTCGTCCGATAGGAGCTGCCGTTTCTGAGCTCTCTTTTGCGCGTTCAACTGATGCAATTGGGGAATATTTTCAATCCCCTCACTAATAAAAAAAGAAGCCATGGCATCAAAACTGTGCTGGTCAATAATCAATTCCGAAAGCACCTTCTTGTTCTGAAGTGCAGCCGGATCTTTTAGAGTCGCCGGTTCAGTGATGAAACGTTCGCTGATTTTTCGATTTAAAATCAGGTTCAAACCGTCTTTTCCTTTTTCAACATCTGCCTCGGCATTCAATACGTTTTGCCGTGCTGTCGCAATAGCACTTTCCCAGTAATAAACATCCGACATGTCCGATGAACCGGCTTCGACTCGTCCCTTGGCCAGTTCAAGATTCGTTTGAGTAAGGGCAAGATTATCCTGCTGTATTCGATAGTGCGTCTGGGCGATCAAAACATTCAAGAAGGCAGTCAGCGCCTGCTTAACCACTTCAATTTCCAAGGAACGCTGCTGCTCTTCAATGGCAACATGTAATTCCTTTTGAATTTCCAGGTTGGCCAATGCTTTTTCCGAAAATAGAATCTGCTGCAGCTTGATCCTACCGCTGACACTCTTTTCAGCGTAGAATCCATTTTCGACGTAAACATTGTCACTGTTTTGTTGCGAATAATCAATTTCACCGGCTATTTGCGGAAAAAGGATGGAACGTACTTCAGCAATATTTTCCTGATTTGCAGCAACTCCAAGTTTGGCACCGATGATATTTAGGTTGGCGCGTATAGCCTCTTCCGCTATCGTAGGCAATGAGAGTTTAGGTTCTTTTTCTTCCGTTTGGTTTAACAAAACAGCATTCTCTAGTACGCTGAACTTCGGATATATTCCAATTGTACGTGCGGTCTGCATATTGATCATAAGCTGCCGCTTTTGCTCAATCAATACCGGTTGTTCTTCCGCGCTCTTCCCACGCATGACAGCAAGCACGTTCAATGCCGTCCTACGCGCTCTTCGAGACAGGTCCTCCTTTTCTACGGATGAGGCTAAAATCCCCTCATGCACCATAGCCCCATCCCCTAATGCATAAGTCGGCAGTTTTCGATCATTGATCGTTTGGATCCATTTTTTTCGTACACCGGCATCCACACTGTTTAACGAAGTCAGCATCAGCGCGTTCAAATCAGCAGGTATTCTAGATGAGATATCTTGCTCCAGCTCATTTACCGGTATAAAAAACAGCCCTATCCCCTGCTTTTTTGCTTCGCTCACCACTTTGTCGGCTGCACCGGAAAACAGTCTGTATTGAGATTCCTCCAGCACAATTCCGACCTTCTTGAACGGAACAAGTTTTTGGAACTTCCGAATCTCTTCATTTAGCTGCGTTTCAGCCGTTACGTAATTTAAATTATGAATGGAAAAGCGATTATTTTTTTGCGCTCCCGACAACGAAACGTTATAAACAAACGGTGCGAACGTCGGTTTTGAAAATGCGGTGCGTGTCAATGCGATCTGAGATGCCATACTACCAATTAAAAGAACAAAATCTATGTCAGGATCTTTTTGAAATTTTTCTATAGATGACCGTATCCGTTCGACCGAAAAATTTCCGTTATAGCGTTTCGATTCTGGAAACCGGACCGTAAATTCCCCTTCACTCGCTTTTTGGATTTCATCGATAAGCAATGTTTGCGCTTCGAAAAGTTTTGGATTTTCGCCATCCGATATGATTCCAACCGTATAAGCAGATCCTGCAAATGCTTCCACTCCCCATACAGTCCATATCAGCACAACAGTAGCGATCGATAATTTCATGACTTACCCTTTTTTGAGAACCACTGTAAACATATCTACGGCTTCATCAACCCTTGCCATCAGGTCGCCACCCATCAACATCCAATATTTAACCATCCCGAACGTAATACCGTCAAAGATAAAAAACAGTTCCAGCGGATTCCGGTTACAGCCAAAAGACTTTGATAGCGGTTCCATAATCTTTTCGGAAATATAAAGATGCATCTGCGTCAGAGTATTGTCTTCATCCGACGAAACATGCAGATGAAACGTCGGGTCGTGTACAATGACCTCTCTGATGGCATTTTTGTTTTTGATAATGGCAGAAAACTTGATTTTTGTAATGACCTTGAGCATCTCGATCGGGTCGGTAAGATTTTTCAGCTCTTGTTCCATAATATCGATGTAATACTCGATCAATCCGATTATAAATTGGTTATATAAAGCTTCTTTTGATCCGAACATGCTGTAAATAGCGCCTACCGAGACTCCTGCATTTTTCGCCAGATCTGATATTTTCATATTTTCATACCCATCTTTGACAAAAAGAGCACTCGCTTCTTCCAATATAAGATCGCGTTTCATCTCCTGAACTTTTCTTTTAAACGTCATGACAATTCTTTCTCACATTTTTCTTGTATTATGCGGGATTTTAACTTAAAAAAAGAAAAAACTCTTTTTATGAATTAAGTTCTTTTTTATATATTCGAAGGCTATAATACATCATCTTTTGAGATAGGTAGGTATATTCCATATGAATCAGCTAACTCTTGTTTTCACAAACGGGCATACAGAAAGATTCCGTGTCACTTCTGACAAATCACATGACAGCAGTTTGAACATGCTGTATTTCAAGCAGCTCATTGAAAATGATATGCTTAAACTGATCGTCAACAAAGAACAGATTCAATTGATCCCATTGTCACAATTACGCAAAATAATTATTGGACCGGTCGATGGCATGCATCAAGATGAAATAAACGTTACCGGTTTTATTCATGTCACGGTTGATTATCCGGAGGTTGTATAAACGCGAGCTTCCATGGCATCTAAAGTGAGAGAAACTATTTTATTTAAATTTTTTGCAAGAATCTTATTGATCCTGACTTTTGTTGTCGTTCTTGCATTTACAGCTATTTATTACTATATCGAACGGCAGAATGGAGAATATATCACCGGTTTGATCGAACAGTCCCAAAAACAATTTGCCGATACGTTGTCGCAATATCCTGATACATCCGAAAGAATCAAAGAAACTTTTAAAAAATCGCGAGAACATGCCGTTAAAAATAATATTCTCAAGATTGAGCTAAAAGATAAGGAGGAAAATATTCTCATCAATTATGAAATGCAGCCGATTCCGGTGCATATTAGATCTGTATACCGAACAATATCCATTTCCCCAGGCGAGTTGCTTAACTACGTTATGCTTCCGATCGATGACCAAAATTTTGCTCTTGTCTATATTAAAAAAATCAACATAACGGATCGACAGTTTTATACTTTAAAAATGCTCACCCTGCTTCCATCCGACACCGTCTATATGATGCGAAAAAAAATGAGAGAAGTCTTCTATGCCATCTCTTTGATTCTTTTTCTTGTCATAGTCAGCATCTTCCCGCTCATATACCGACAATACCGTGAACTCGAAAAAGACCGTCAAAAACTTCTTGAAAGCAATTTCCAGATCATAGAAGCCTTGGGAAATGCGATAGCCCTCAGAGACAGTGACACGTCCGAACACAATTACCGGGTTACCTACTATGCCTTACGGCTTGCCGAAGCGTTAAATATGGACAAAGAACTCTTCCCCGCCCTACTAAAAGGAGCTTTCCTCCATGACATTGGCAAAATAGGTATTTCGGATACGATCTTACTGAAACCGGAGAAACTCGATAATACTGAATATGCGATGATGCAAAAGCATGTCGATTACGGGCTGAATATGATCGAGACAATCGCATGGATAAAAGAAGATGCCACTCCAATCATTGCCTCGCATCATGAGCGTTTTGACGGTACCGGCTATCCCAAAGGACTCAAAGGAAATGACATTCCCTATGTAGCACGGATATTTGCCATTGTCGATGTATTCGATGCACTCACTTCAAAACGTCCCTATAAAGACCCGATAGAATTGGCCGAGAGCCTGAATATTCTCAAACAGAATTCCGGATCACACTTTGATCCCCAAATGATCAAAACATTCGTAGCCATTGCACCGAAACTCTACGAAGATGTTTATAGGCTGGACAATGAATCGTTTCAAATGCTTTTGAAACAGGCCGTCAGCCCCTATATCTATTATCTCAAACAACATTGAACATAAAAAAGGATGCCCATGGCGCGGATTCGTTTCTCATATTCTCTATTAATATGCTGCGCAACATTGCTGTTCGCGAATGAATATGAAGAAGGGCTGAATCAATACCAGGACGGCAACTATACCGAAGCAGCACGTCTGTTTTCCGTCTCTGCCGAAACCGGAAATCCATACGCGCAATACGCGTTGGCACAAATGTACGAGTCGGGAAAAGGTGTCGAACGTAACGCCACCCAAGCGATAGAATGGTACAAACGTTCCGCTTCCGTTTACCGTACACCATCCATCGACTCATCAAGTGAACAGGTCGTGCAACAGGCACATCTCTACCAGATTGACCCGCAGAGCGATGCAGAAAGACGAAAATATATTTTAGAAAATATTCCCATGCCGAAAGACGTCGATGAACGTGAGACGATTCTTACCAAGATCTTTGGCAATTTCGGCATGCTTCCATATGATAAAACCTTTTTGATCCCGCTCGCTTATACCACCGAAAATTACGAGCAACGTGATCCGATTTCCTATCCGGGATACAACGAATTCAATAACAATATAGAAACCGAATTTCAAATCAGTCTGAAAAAAAAACTTACTTATAATCTTCTGGGACTAAATGAAGAGTTCGGATTTGGCTACACTCAAGAAGTTTGGTGGCAATTCTATTCGGATTCAGCACCATTTCGTGAAACCAATTATCGCCCTGAAATCTGGGTTTTATGGCCGGTTCAGGATAAAAAATATGCTGACACTGGACTCAAAGCATTTAAAATAGCTTTTTGGCACGAATCAAATGGGCTCGGCAAACCGCTTTCGAGAGAATGGAACCAGGTTTATCTCGATTCCATTTTCTTCTACAGAAATCTGGTCGCTACCGTGAGAGTTTGGTATCCAGATGCAGGAGAAGATAATAAGGATATAACCGACTATCTCGGATACGGTCATCTCAAGCTCAACTATATCATCGGAAAACATCAATTCGATTTGACATGGCGCAATAACCTCCATTTTGACGGTGACAACCGTGGTTCTATAGAAGGGGAATGGTCATATCCCATCGGCCATTCCAAAAACAATTTCTGGTACTTCAAAGCTTTCAGCGGATACGGAGCAAGCCTGATGGATTACAATCATCACCAAAACCGTTTCGGATTTGGTTTCTTATTTTCAAGATAATTTTGAGTATCCATGTATTAAGTTAACATCAGCAATAACACATCAAATCCCCTACCCTCTGAATCCCTGATTCAGAGACAATATTTTTATTCATTGCATCCCATAAGAACAACAAAACCATATTCTTTAATCGAATTAAGTTCTTTTTTATTTTATATTTGATTTAATTTAATCATATTCACTATATGAATCAATAAATAAATTGAGATTTCTTTAAAGGTTGGGGATGAAAGCTGTAGTTATGGCAGGCGGATTTGGAACAAGAATATAACCCCTGACACATTCCATTCCCAAGCCAATGCTTCCCATTCTGAACCGTCCTATGATGGAACATACGATTTTGAGCCTCAAGGAGGCTGGAATCACTGAATTCATCGTACTGCTTTATTTTAAACCCGACGTCATAATGAACTATTTCAAAGACGGAAGCGAGCTTGGAATCAACATTTCCTATGTTGTTCCGGATGACGATTATGGAACGGCCGGTGCCGTCAAAAAAGCACAAAAGTATATTGGGAACGAAAATTTCATTGTTATAAGCGGAGATCTGGTGACAGATTTTGATTTTAAAAAAATCTTTAATTATCATCAAACCAAAAAATCAAAATTCTCTATCACTCTTACAACGGTCGATAATCCGCTTGAATTCGGCGTTGTCATCGCTGATGATGAGGGAAGGATCCAACGCTTTATTGAAAAGCCCAGTTGGGGAGAAACAATAAGCGACACGATCAATACCGGGATCTATGTTATTGAACCGGAAATATTGAATTACATCCCGAAAAACGAGAATTTTGATTTTGCCAAAAATCTGTTTCCGCTGCTGATGCGCGAGGGTATCGAACTCACAGCCGGATTTGCGGAGGGGTATTGGCGCGATGTCGGCAATCCCGAGAGCTACCGCGAAGTATATGAAGACATCTTCAATAACAAAATCGCCTTGAAAACTTACGAAAAAACGATCCACTATCCGGATGGGATACTCGTCTGTGAGGAAGACGAATCATTCGATAAATGTATTGATATCGTTGGTACCGTCACGATCGGCAAAAACGTTACCATCGAAAAAGGCTGCAGGCTTAAAAACGTTGTGATCGGTGACAATGTGACTATCAAACAAAATTCGAAAATCGGAAATAGCGTCATTTGGAATAGCGTAACAATTGGAAGTAATGCAAAGTTGGACGGATGCATTATTTGTAATGACAATCAGATTGGAAGATATATCACGGCCAAAGCCGGAATGATCCTGGCTGAGGGTTGTGAAATCCGAAACTTGGTCGCAATCAATCAAGACATTACGATTTGGCCCGATAAAGTGATCGAGGATGGTTCGATAGTCAGCTCAAATTTGGTATTCGGAAATCGTTATAAAAACTCTATTTTCGAGTACGGGACCGTAATTGGACAATCGAATGTCGAACTTTCATGCGAAATGGCAACAAAATTGGCCGAAGCGTTTGCGACACAGCTGCCTGTCGGCTCAACCGTCATCGTATCGCGAGATTACAATCCCAGTTCTCGTATGCTCAAACGTGCTATTGTGGGAGGTCTTCTGTCAGCCGGGGTTAATGTAATTGACTATAAAGTTATCGCCCTGTCCGTCATGCGTTACAGTATACAAAACTATATTGCTTTGGCAGGTGGCATACATGTCAGTCAGTTTCTCAACGATCCGACACGATCGGTTATCTCTTTTTTTGATCATCACGCACATCGAATCGATCCTGAAACAAGCAAAAAAATTGAAAAAACATTTTTCAATGAGTCGTTTCGGCGTGTCGATGTTTCCAAAATTGCTCAAATCACAGAATCCAATAAGGAAACGGAGTATGACGAATACAAAAACCGTATTGTAGCACTTTTAGAAAATTCTCTGCGCAAGGGCCAAGAATATCAAATTGCCGTAGATATGATGCATGGAACTGCATCCAGCGTCTTCCCAAATATTCTCAATCAAATCGGTATCGATCATATTTTATTCAATGCCTATCCGGAAGAACAAAAACAATTCAATAGCAAACGATCCTATAAAGACTTTCAAAGGGTTATAAAAGCGCTTAAAATAGATGCTGGATTTATGCTTTATCCTGAGACGGACAAACTCTTGAAATCGTGTGCGACAAAGGAAATATTCTTTCGGGACAGACATCCCTATATGCAGTTCTGGCTTTATTAAATATGGAAGCAGAAGTTGAACAACGTATAAAACATGTCTTTTTGCCAGTCTCTACCGCTGACATCGTTCGTTTCGATCATCTCGAAGTTGAATATGGTCGATACAGTGATCTTACAACAGATAAGATGCAAGCATACGACTTCATCGCCGCCGGGGACGGGACAATTGCATTTACCGAATTTTCTATACATCCCGATGCAATGTATGCAGCATTAAAAATTCTTGCCATGATCATGCGCCATCATGTTCGTTTATCCGAGCTTGTCAATTCATTCCCGAACTATTATTACCACACTTTTAAGATTCCGTGTAAACACACCATGAAGGGAAAAATAATGCGTAAATTTCTGGATATGGCAAAACATAAAGGGTTTTCAACTCTGGATGGCGTAAAAATCTGGCTGGATACCGATGATTGGATTCAGATAGTTCCCGATCAACACGATCAGTATCTCCATCTTACGATTCAGGCGATAGACCGGATACGTGGTGATCGAATCCATAAAACTTACCGCGCTAGGATCCAGAGATGGTTGCAAGCAAATATCTCATAAAGGAAACACATGCTTAGCCGTCAATATGAGCCAAATCCAAAATATTCTACTGCTGTCGCCTATTTTTCTATGGAGTTCGCGATACATCAGGCATTAAAAATTTATTCAGGAGGACTGGGTTTTTTAACGGGGTCGCATGTGAGAAGCGCCTACGATTTACGCCAGAATATAATCGGAGTCGGTATTTTATGGTCATATGGTTATTATGACCAATTTCGTAATAAAGAGCTGATGATGTCGGTCAGTCATCGCCGGAAAATATACTATTTTTTAAAAGAACTCGATGTCAAAATATGTATCAAAATATTTGACAAAGACGTTTACGTCAAAGCCTTTTTATTGGAATCGAAAACCTTTGATACGGCTCCTGTCATACTGTTATCCACTGATATCGAAGAAAACGATTTCCTTGCACGGACCATTACCCATAAACTTTATGACGCCAATGAACAAATTCGTGTTTCCCAAGAAATCGTTTTGGGAATCGGTGGGTTTAAAATGCTCGAAGCGTTACGGCAGGATATTAACATTTACCATCTCAACGAAGGGCATGCGGCACCGTTGATTTTTTCCCTTTATAACAAATATGGAAACCGTCAAGCGGTGCAACAAAAGATTGTCTTTACCACCCATACGCCGGAAAACGAGGGAAATGAAGAGTACAATGTCATGTTATTACATAAGATGGGTTTTTTTGACGGATTATCCATCGAAAATGTCCAAGAGATTACCGGCATACATAACGGAACGCTCAATTTGACGTTTCTGGCACTGCGATTCTCAAAAAAAGCCAATGCCGTTTCAGAAATCCATCGAAAAATTGCCAATGAAATATGGGAAAGCGATACCGAAGCGGCCAAAATCATTACAATCAACAATGCCCAGAACCGACGTTTTTGGGCAGATAAATCTCTTGTCAGCGCTCTTGACGAACATGAAGATTATCTGATTGTTTCCAATAAAAAACATTTAAAACGGCTGCTTTTCGATATCGTTGCCGATCAAACCGGGAAGATGTTTGATCCTGATGTCTTAACCATAGTTTGGGCCAAACGATTCGTTGAATATAAACGTCCAGGACTTATCAAATATGATATCGAACGTTTTATCAAACTGATTGAACATTCCAAATATCCCATTCAAATGATTTGGGCCGGTAAGCCGCATCCCACTGATAGCAATGCAATCAATATGTTCAATGAAATCATTGACTTTTCAAAACATCACAAGCGTGTTGCCGTACTAATTCAGCATGAGCTTCATCTCTCACAAGCTCTTAAACAAGGGGCAGATGTATGGTTGAATACGCCACGTTCCGGAAGGGAAATCTCCGAATGCAGCGGAATGAGCGCCTGCATGAATGGAGCCATTAATTTTTCCATTTATGACGGATGGATGCTTGACTTCGCTGAAAAAGGGAAAAATGCCTTTGTGTTCCCTCCACCGCCGCTTAATATGAGTGTTGAAGAACAAGACAGAATAGACAATCAACAGTTGATGGATATGTTGGAAGACCAAATTATTCGTATGTATTACGAACGGCCCGACGAATGGGTCAATATGATGAAAACGTCCATGACGAATATCATGCCTCTATTTGATTCAGGCCGTATGGTACACGAATATTATACTTTGCTCTACGATGGATGATACAGGTGTCTATTTGAAAAACCATGTAAAAGTTATCCGACCATAACTATCGGCTTTATAGCCATTATGCGACGTCAGTACCGGAAATAGTTCCAAAGAGACCAGATAATTTTTTTGATAAATATCGATCCCGAATTCACCTCGCACCATAACATGTTTCGCATCGACATCGTAACCCAGATCTTTAGCTTTTTCCATCAGATAAAAATAACCGATTGCATCAACAAAGACCCCTGTGCTGACACTCCATCCCCATGTGTAGGGATACGTATCGAGATTAAGCAGGTCATTTTGAGAACTATTAAGAAGACTGCCCGATTTTACAAAGTTTTTTGGCACATTGTGGCCGTATCGGATAGTACTTCCAGCCCCGATTCCAGTATACATGTTCCCTACATCCAGAAAATAACTATTGAACCATTCAAAACTATCATTTTCTGTAAAACTGGCTTCATATTCCCGTATCCCTTTTTGATATCCGGCCTGAAGCACTATGTAATTACCTAGCTGGTTGTCCCATCCTTTTGCCTCGCCATCCCCTATCAGATCATGGATACCATTCTGAAGCTCTTCCGCACCCGAATACGATCCAACCGTCCCAACCGATACCCTATACACTTCAAAAGCCTTTGTGTTCCAGAGAAAATAGGAAAAATTTGCGGTTAATGCTCCGATATAGGGGACATCATCATAAACCGGCTCTCTTGCATTGGTATCGTTTGGTGTAACGATTATTTCTTGTAGATTCGCTGAGCCATTAACATGCTTTCCCTTTTTATCCAACGGGAATAATGTTGTCACTGCATTATCCAAGAATGAGACATATGGATTGTCTATCGCTGCTTCATATGCGTCTGACATCCATCCGATTTGTATCCCGCCTGTGTATCCATTATCCGAATCAAACACATAATCATTGTCCAAACTAAACGATACAGATTGCGAAAACAACGGTACGATACAAATCGACAGAACTAATACATGACGCATCAAGCTTCCTTGATATTAAGATATATAAAAACTAGAAATTTTTATCAAACCAATCAGCCACCTGGCTACGGATCGTATGACGTAACTGAATTCCCGCGATGAAATCCGTATGCTGGGCTTTATTAAGCAATGACACGAGTGCATTACGACGTTTGGACAGGAACGGATGGTCGATCTGTCCTGGATCCCCCATCACAACCAACCGCGTCTCCTCACCCATCCGGGTTCCGATCAGCTTCATTGTCGCATTCGTCATATTTTGCGCCTCATCGATGATGACGAATTTGCGCGAGATTGTCGTCCCCCGCATATGGGCAATATCCATAGCCTCGATATTGTATTTTGTCATAAAGATTTCAGTCGCATTCTCGCGTTTGATCGAGTTTGTATTGCCTGTAAATTCCGCTCGTGCGTCAAGAGAATATTTGCTTTGGTGTTCAATCGTAAAATTGATTGCGGCATAAAGTGGATACATAAAATAGCCCAACTTCTGTTCCTGATCACCCTTTCGGAATCCAAGTTCAGATTGAGGGTCATTGGCGGTAACGGTGTTCCGGGCATAGACGATCCCCTCCACAATCCCCTCTTCTACCAGTTCCAGTCCCGCTTGAAGGGCGACAAGCGTTTTCCCAGATCCCGTAGAACCGGCAACGATAGTGACATAGTTCTGTGGATGGGTCATCATCGCATAATAGAATTTCTGCTCAAGATTGATCGGGCGCACGAGATTCTCCTCGAAATGTTCCCCGAAACGGCTGTCGAAATCGCACCATTCAATCTGGTTATTGAATGCAAAAGCATGACGTTGAATACCGGTTTCATAGGTTTCGGAGGATTCACTGAGCGCTTTTTGGACAAATGTTATCTGTTCGAAATTATGGTGCTTGACATCGCTGGGTAATGCAGGGGTGTCATTGTATTCATAGGTATACGAAAAATCAATTTCCTCAGGCGACTCGACACGACTGTTTCTGATACTTTGGGTCACAATGCCACGTATCTCTGCAGCAATACGAAATGACATGTCATTGGTCAGAAGAGTAAGTCCATAGTCTTCCGCTATTTCGCCGATTTTGGCATCATTCAAACCTTTAGGTTCATGATAATGGGATGCAATTCGGTAATTTTCGCGATGAACAATATAGAGATATATCAGATTGATTTCATTTCCATATAAAGATTGATCGAAATTCAAACTTAATCGGAAATACCGGTCATTCTGACAAAGGGAAAGATCGATCCCTTCCCGAACGCATTCAGGCAGTTCAAGTAAGTCAACCGGTTCCCCCCATGCCGCATCAGCGAGACGAAAAAATTCCCGCGCCTGGAAACCTGCTTCAGAACGCATATCCTCTTTTCGATTATTTAATTCAGCCAGTACGATATTACTTATCAATACTGCATTGATATTGTTTTCGCTGATCCGTAAAATATTTATCGGATCTTCCAAAATAACTGACGTATCAAGTAGATAACATTTTTGATCTTTATTCATTAACACTCCTTAAAATTGGAAATGGGATATCTAGTTTGATAGATATTCCCGTTCGTAAAATTGTCGCAATCGCGCATCCAGCGGATACATCATCCGGTAAAGTACAGGTACGATAAATAAAGCAAGCAGTGTTGAACTGATTAGACCTCCTATGACTGCAATAGCCATCGGTGCATTACTTTCATGTCCGGCTCCCCCACCCACAGCGAGCGGCAGCATGGCGAAGATCATCGCAAATGTCGTCATCAGAATCGGACGGAGCCGCTTTTCTCCTGCTTCTAGCAAGGCATCTTCAACCGATTTCCCTTCTTTGATCGCATTATTGGCAAAATCGACCACCAATACGGCATTTTTCCCGACCATACCCAGAAGAAGGATAATGCCGATCATGACAAAAATACTGAACGGATTTCCGGTAATGTACAAAGACAGGATCACCCCGGTAAAACTCAGTGGCATCGCCATCATGATAATGAACGGCTGGATCAACGATTCGTACAATGCTGCAAGAATCAGATAAATCAACACAACTGCCAATAGTACGGTAAATCCAAATGCTTGCATCGTTTCCTGCATCCGTTCTATGTCTCCGGTGTAACGGTACCGATAGCCCTCCCCTAACAAAGCAGGAAGCTTTTCATCCAGTACCGAAACAATCGAATCAAGCGGAGCACCGTTCAGATTTGATGTGACCAGTATTTTTCGTTCTCGGTCAAAACGGTTGATTGATGCGGCCCCTTTGGTCGTTTCCAACGTTATCAATCCATCGAGCATGACCAGCTCGCCAGATGGCGTCTGAAGTTGGATTTTTTTCATATCGTCGATCATGCTTCGATATTCATCCCCGAAACGAAGCGTAATATCGAACTGACGACCGTTTTCTTCATAATTTGAAATGGCACTGTCACTTGAATAGGCAGAACCTATCGCATTGGCGATCTGCTGCGCCGAAACACCAAGACGCTGAGTGCTTTCCCGATTTAGTGTGATCCGTATTTCAGGTTTACCAGGTTCAAAATCGGTATCAATATCAATGGTTCCCGGAGTCTCTTTAAGCATCTTGACCAGTGCTTCTGATTTGGTTTCAAGAAGATTCAAATCAGGACCGGTCAGAACGACTTGTACGGGCGCATTGCTTTCTCCCGTATCGATCGGAGGAACGTCTTCTACACTAATTATAAGATGCTTATAGAATTGGAATTTTTCACGGTAGGACTGAATGATTGATTCCAGGCCTTCCCGTTGTCCCACGGGAATCAACTTGGCATATATCATGGCTTTGTGGGCTTCTTCTGCCGCATTGTATCCGATTGAAAGAATGACGGATTCGATCCGTTTATCATGTTGCATTGTGGCTACCAGCGGCTGCATATCTTTTTTCATCGCTTCGAGAGAAACCCCGACAGGGGCTTTGATCATAACCCTGAATTCGGACATGTCCTCCATAGGGACGAATGTACCTCCAACCTTTCCCGCAAGCCCCAAGGATAAAATCAATATCGCCAATACACTGACAAGAGTAGTCCACTTGTACCGAAGAAGCTTGGAAAGAACACGTTGATAAAACTGATCCATTTTTTGGAAATAAGGCTCGGTTGCATGCCAAAAACGGCTTTCCGTCCCATTAAGCAACCGGGCGCCAAGCGTCGGGATGAACATAATCGCGACGAAATAGGAAATGAATACGCCCGAAGCAACCGTCATGGCAAATGAATTGAAAAATTTTCCTACGATACTTCCCATGAATGCGACCGGAACGAACACCGCCATCAGCATCGACGAGATTGCTAAAATAGAAAATGATATCTCTTTAACTCCCTCAAATGAAGCTTTCAGTGGTTCCATCCCCTGCTCCATTTTTTTGGAAATATTTTCTATCACAACTATGGCATCATCGATGAATATACCAATAGCCAATGTTAGACCAATAAGGGTAAGACGGTTTAAATCATATCCCAGCAAATCAATCAGCGCAAAGGTACCGATAATTGAGGTGGGGATCGCCACTGCCGAAATAATGGTCGCCGTAAGATTCCGCAAAAAGAAAAATACGATCAACACCGCCAGAATAGAACCGTAGATCAAATCGAATTTGACATTATCGATATTAATCAGAATTTTTTCCGATTGATCCTCCACCAACTGTAAGGTGTAGAGTTTCCCCGCAAGTGCTTTCAACCCCGGCATGGCATCTTTTACACCCTGAATCACTTCCAAATCGTTAGTGCCGGCTATTTTTTGCACCTCCAACAAAATACCTTCGCGTCCATTCAGCGATGAAAAACTTTTAGCATCTTTTAGCCCGTCTTCAACACGAGCGATATCGCGTAATCGAACGCCCGGACGGATGACCAGTTCCTGAAGCTGATCAATACTTTTTGCATCGGCGCGTGTTTTCAGAATGAGTTCATTGGTGGATGAAACAAGTTTACCGCCTCCGGAACGAACATTTTCAGTTTGAATAAGAGACTGCAGCTCATTCGCAGAAATACCGTATTTATTCAAAAGGAACGGATCACTGAAGATACGTATTTCACGATCACGATAACCAATAATATCGATTTTTGCGACCCCCTGGATTCGTTGAAGTTTTGGTTTAACCTGTTCATCGGCAAACCGCATCAGCGCAATCGGATCAGTTGTATCGGTACTGATAAAGAGTTTGATGGATGCTGCACCGGAGGCATTGACTTTTTGCACGGCGGGAGATTCCACATCGGCATCAAGGTTGAGAGTACCGACTTTGTCCCGCACATCATTGGCGGCTTCTTCAATATCTTTGGAAAGTTTGAACTGTACAGTAACGACACTCAGCCCTTCATAGCTGGTGGAAACAAGCTTATCAATTCCATCAATCCCCGAAACGGCTTCCTCGATTTTATCGGTTACCTTAGACTCAACGGTTTCTGGATCTGCTCCAGGATACGACGTCTGAACCGTTATAATCGGAAAATCGATATTGGGAAAGAGTGCCACCGGCATCGAACGAAAAGAGAGCATACCGAAGACGATTAATGTCATCACCAGCATGAGCGTGGTGATTGGACGGTTAATGGCGAATTTGTACATCTATTTCACCATGATATAGGCTTCTCCGAAGAGGCCAGGTGCAAGATTGGATGTCAAAACTTCTGCTGTCGCTTTTCTGTTTTTAGGATCAACCGAAGGGTAGATCTTTGTAATCGTTCCGATTTTTTCATTGTTTTGCCCGTCTATCCGATACCGAACCTTGGCACCGCTTTTTACAACATGAAGATATTTTTCATCAAACGTCAGTATCAGCTTGGCATCGGGAGAACTAATGAGTCTGAACAATGAAGCCGACCCAACAATACTGTCACCAAGTTCAATTGATCTACTTGCAATAACACCGTTAAACGGGGCACGTAACCGAGTTTTTTCAAGAAGTGTCTCCTGATACCTCAGCGATGCTTTGGCTTCGGAATAGGTTGCTGACGCTTTTTGATAAGCCAGGGTATACTGGTCCATCAGTTCTGCTTCAATGACGCTTTCGACTTGGCGATAGCGTTCATAGGTTTGGCGGGCAAATTGCTCTTCAATTTTGGCTTTTTTGAGTCTTTCACTGGCCAAATCGATACTCGCTTTCAAATCCTCGTTATCAATCTCAAGAAGAACATCCCCTTTTTTAACACGGCTTCCGACATCGACATTGAGTTTTTTAACGATCCCCTGAGCGGTCAAATTTAAATTGGCTTCCTTGCGCGCGGTAACATCAAACGTCGCGTATACATCTTCAGCAATTAATGCAGCTGTCCATAAAAATATCGAGATAAAAATTTTGATCATCGTACAAACTCCTTGGGATCCATTCCCGCATAATAATAGTAAACCGCATAGGCATAATGCAGTGTCCGTTTTGCCTGACTGAGCTGATTCGTAGCATCAGTCAGGGTATGTAAAGCATCGAGATAGGTAACATAGTCAACGATACGCGATTCATATTTTTTTTTGACCGCATCAAAAGTTTTACTCGCTGCATCAAAGGTTTTTTGTGATGCGCCGATAAGCGTCCGTGATCGATCGATATAACGTTTGGCCAGTAGAAAATTATTTTCAGCTTCTTTGGAAGCGTATGCAAATTCGTTGCTTTTTGCCTGAGCTTCAGCCAACAATGCCTCTTTTGCCGTTGAAGCGGATGAAAAATCAAACAGATTCATATTCAGCGAAACAATGAACTTATTTTGGTTGTTCACGCGAATTTGTGGCATCGGATCATCCCGATAGTCATAATAACTGTACTGATCTTCCAATTTAAGCGTTGGTAGATACGAAGCATCTTTTTGTTTTGCTTCGTATATTTTTGCGTCGCGTGAATAGCGCATAGCAATAAGCGTATCAAGTTCTTCACTGCGAACGTTGCTCGGAGCTGCAATCTCGGAAGGAGCCAGAGACTTTATCCGCTGATTAGTCATTGTTTCGAGTTCAGCTGTTTGACGATCCGCCTGATAGCGCAAATCTTCAATCCTGTAATCCGCATCGGATACTTCCGAACGCATACGCATCAGTGAGTCTTCGCTGGCCAGGCCTACCGTTTTAAACTTTTCCAGACGTACTAGCTGCGCTTCCAACTGGTCCCGCATCAGCATCAGGGTATTGATCTCATCGTGTGTATTTTGAAGATTGAAATAACGCTGAATGATGTCAAGCGAGATCTCTTTTTTAATCCCTTGCAACTGATGATTTGCTGCGTGTTCCAACGCTTTATGCTGATCGAGTAAATTTTCTCGTTTAAATCCATCGAACAATGTCATTTCGCCTTTCAGTCCGGCGGTATATGTTTGTTGCGCTTCAAATCCACCAGTAGGATCTGCGTAAGTTGCATTTCCAAACCCGTCGATTTTTGGAAAATAGGCACGTTTTGTAGATCGATACGCAAGCTTGGCAGCATTGGAAAGTTGAATGTAACTTTCAACTTTTTCATTCTGCTGCCCTGATTCAATTAGTTGCGGCAATGTTGTTTCAGCATATACGGAACACACCACAAAAAACAAAGGGAATAATCGCATTTTGTTCTCCACCATTATTAAAAAGAACAAGTATAAAAAAAACAAAGTTAAATATGAATTAAGTTCATATTTTCAATATGATTTTTTTTTGCATCTCGCATCTCTTTATCCTTCGCTATATTTGAAAGATCAAAAACTTTGATGACCACGAATGCTGAGTCAGTTGATCTACTCCAAAGTGTCATATAAAATTCTGTAATGATCTTTACCTCGCGGCTTCTATGGTATTTGCTTCGATAAATTTGAGTAATACAGTTCTGCTTACGTGAATTTTATTGCCAATCTTCACGATTTCAAGTTCCCTATTGGATATGAGCTTTTTAGCCATATCGATTTTGATCAATCCCATTTCTTCGATTTGGCGCAGATTAAAAAGTATGGCTTTGGGAATTAGTTCATCAAAGTTGGTTTTCATGGTAGTTTTCCTAATTAATTTTTGGTTTATGAGTAATTTCTCAATAGAGAAGAAGTGTTAAAATTTTTATTGCAGTTATATAGATTTAGAGCAGCGAAACTAGTATCGTTTAATCCATCTCCTTGATACTGAATAGCTGATTGATAAAGTTCACTACTGCCGCAATATCTGGATAGCATCTATAAGTATCGAATCCTATCCGCTTTATGTCTCGGTCTCTTAGAATCGGATATTGATCGTATTGTTCCATCAGATAGTTTTTATCTCTTTTATTGGGTACATGCATTACATGGTATCTGCTCAAGGATTTAATCATAGAAGCAATGAATGTATGTCTGTACTTACTAAAAAACTTAGATTGCAGCTTCAGTTCAAAACGTGTCAAACGATATGGTAGTTTATCTTTTAAAGCTTTATCGTACAGATACGCTCGCTGTACCGCTTCATGGGGATGAATGTTAATTTTTTCAATGTAATAAGTGCCATGAAATTTTTGTGCTTCATTGGCACCGTAGTAAATTGTTTTTGGGGATTTTTTTGTGCAAAGTGCTAGTACATTATCCATACTCGTATACATATCTAAGCAAACATCTAGACTTTTTAGTTTAAAGGAAATACTTCTTGTGTTTAGATAAGCACAAACGCTAAATAATGCTGTATTAGAGATTGCATCTCGCTGTGGATGATGGCTTTTTAATCCAGCGAACTCCAAAGCAATATAGTATGTAGTATTGACGGTATTGTTGAAATTGTTTTTCATAGAAAAGCTGCTCATCCAAATTGTCGCTAAAACTAAGTTGTTCGAATAAAGGTAATACTCTTTTTTGTAAAAGTTAGAATGCAGGCTTGCGGGACATGGTTTCTCCGCAAAATAAATTTTCTTAGTCCATAAAAGATGGAAGATTCCATCCACAATCAAACTACGTGTCATCTCATTAGGGGTATCTATTTGCAAACATACCGTGTCTACGCTTGTTTGGTATTTCATCTTACCTCTCCTAGTGGAAGATAAGAGAATAAAAGACATGTTTTTGCAGAAAAAATAATACTCTTTAATAACTCTTATATTATAGGAGTTAAGCACGATTTCTTTTGGAAGCATGATTTATGGCATACACGCACCGTATATACGTGATGTTTACCGACTTTTATTCTCTTTCATCCAATGAAAGTTGTTTAAAAAAATATGTACTTAGAAATACCTCGATACGATTTCAAAAATAAAAAAAATATGTGGTCAACAGAGGAAGTCTCCTCTATTGACGGTCAGCAGGTTTTGATGATCGAAAGCGGTGCCGGTGCGAACGATTCATCCCTCTCTACCAAAATACCCAAAGAGCTTTGAAGTCCTTCCAGCTCCTCCAAAGAAAAGTAGCCGAGTTCCTTTTCTAATCCAATCACGTATCCAAAGCAAAGGTTGTGATCTTCTTTTGAAATCTCAGTGACGTACCACGTCCATTCGGTGCCGAGTAGAAACAGCTTGACATGGCAAATCGGATCGGGGACTTCTTCCGTTTCGTATAGGTCAGGGATCATATCCAGCAGTTCTTGAGGTAGAAGCGTACTCATATTATGCCGCCTGCCATTCGATCGGTTTGTACCACTGCTTCGATTTCCCGTCCCATCGGAAGCCGAAGGATTTGATACTGTCCTTTTTATTGAATAGATCCTCTCCGATGACAATAAGATTGCTCCCCTGTGTGACAACAGAAAGTCCAAGGTTATACAGCGATGCGTAATCTTGGGGTGCGGCATTATTGTGCGGTTGTTTCGGGGGATTGGATGGATTTTGTTGCGGCTGTTCCATTTGTCCAGGCGGTTGATTGCCATTAGATCGGATTCTGCCCGAATATAGGCTATTGCCGAACTGCGAGCCTAATGTACGGAAACAGCGTTTGAGTGCATCCGTGACCGCTTCCTTCGCTCCTCCTTCGTGAGCATCGGCTAATGCTTTTGCGGTTCCGGTACCGAATCCGACATCTTCACGGCTAATATGCTTTGCATGGTGCTGATCGTAGATCGTTAGGGAAACGACAGCTTTATAGCAGATGACAACGTTGTTGTTTTGATTCGTCTCTTGAGATACGTGCGTGAGTTCAGAGACGCTATATCCCCAATTTCCGTATCCAAAGACCTTATTGGAAGTGTCAATGATGTCATGCCCCTCCAGATAGGAGAGGCTGACATTACCTTTTTCGCGGGTTTTAATACGGGATGGATCGAGATCATACGAGAGAACTTGAATCTGTTTTTCGTTGAACATGACATCCTCCCTATGCCGCTTCTTGGTTCTCAACCAGACTCAGCAGTTCAGAGGCTTGATTATTGTTTGCATGACCTTGACGGGTATTGACCCGAAGACGAGCGGGAACGGTTTCGGTAACAACTCCCACTTCTACATACGGATCGATCTCGTTCATACTCTCTAAAGTATTCATCGCTTCACGTACCGCTTTTTCATCGACAACGACGCTGTAATACCCTAATTGAATCAGGGCTTGCGGATCAATGATCTTGAACGTTTCGGTCAGTTTTGTTTTCTTGGGGGTGATGGTGATGCTGGAGAGCATGGCACCGTCAAGGCGGTCAATTCCATACTCTGACAATACGCTGGCCGCTGCTTCGATGGCATGTGTTTTTGCTTCTGTGAGCGATTTTTTCAAGGCACTCATTTCTTTAATGTCTTCGGAGAGGTAATCGATCTTGTTTTGCAGCTCTTGGATGCTTAGACCGATGTAATCTGCCTTTTTGTAATAGGGTTTATCGGATTCGAGAATCTGACGGACGTAGTGTTTGAACCATTCCGGATTGGAAGGATTGAATCGCTCCATTTCTGTTTGAAGACGGTAATCGGTTGTTTTCATAGGGGGTTATTCTCCTTTTATGCTGCCATAAGCATGTGCGGCTCTTTGATGGATGCGATACGCTCGGCGATATGCCAGAGCCCCTGATTGATGGTGACGTCTTTGGAGAGTGAGGTGATTTCACGGCTGGTAAACCGTCTGCCGCTCTCTTTATTAATGCCCGATACGTTCCCTCGAAGAAGGTTTTCTTGGATAACGTTCATAACGGTATAGAGATCGTCTTTGCCATCTTCCTCTCTGTGGGGAACAAGAAGATCGCGGTGATCGATTTGCAAATGCTCTTCAAAGCGCAGAGGGACTGCGCTTTGTGCAAACGACTCTTTTTCAAGCGGGTTTAGCTCAATGGATTCGAGTTTGCCGATCTTTTCCATCAGTTTGGGTTTGATGGCGGTGATATTGGCAACGGCGGCGGCGACATCGTTATCACGATCGCCAATGTGTTTGATTTTGTAGCTTTCAAATACGTTTTCCGCAACGACAAGACCGTTGGCACATACGAATCGAAAGATACCTGCTGAAATGGTGAAACTCTTGCTTCGGTCATGGGAATTAAAGAGAATCAATTCGACGGCGTTTTCAGCAGGAGCCAAAAGATCGTCAAAGTGACGAAAGCGCACTAGGTGCTGTTGATACCCTTCTTTTTCGGTATCACGCACAGATGCTTCTGAAACAGATACGGGATACCAGTTGTTTTTACGGATTTCATCGATGACATCGATTGTCGGGATAAAGTGATATTTCTCACTCACATTGGAATGCGGTTCGGTTGTAAACAATGCGGGGGCTTGCTCTTTGAGCTGTTCGTTGGTTAATGGGATGGCTGACATGGGTTTTCCTTTGTATTATGGGAATTAGAGATTCAAGCGTCCAAATCGATAGGATTCTTGCTCTTGGAATTAAGATTGTTGACTACGACGGTAGCGACGGCGATAGCTATGAATAGACATCGGCTGATCGATAGCATGAGACTCCTTTAGCGGGGAAGTTGTGGATGATTTACAGATTGATAATATGTGGATGAAAAGGAATGGAAGTCAAAATTTATATAGTTGTTTACTTTTATAAGTGCAGAGAAGATATTAAATATTAAGAAGAGTCGCTATAAAACTTGATAAGGATTTAATTGGGATAAGCGCGGGATTTAGGCAGTTTTATGGCAGGATTTGGCTAGGATTTTACAATTTTTTTGGGAGTGTTAGAAATTTCGTGTCAGTCCGATAGAATTTTAAATTCTAAAGGACAGACAGATGAACGAGGCGTTCAATTTTAACGATGCAGTGAAAGAGCTGCTTGCAGGAAAGAAGATCAGTGGAAAAGACGGAGTGTTGGCTCCGTTGGTCAAACAGTTAGTTGAAGCGGCACTGGAAGCCGAAGTTGAATCACATATTGCCGAGGAAGTATTCAAGGGCAATTCCAACCGCCGAAACGGTTACAACAAAAAGCAGATCAAAAGCTCCGAGGGAGAGTTCGAGCTCTCCACTCCCCGAGACAGAGAATCCACATTCGAACCCCAGATCGTAAAAAAGCATCAGACCACCATCAGCGATGAGATTGAAGAGAAGATCTTGTCGATGTATGGCCTAGGGATGAGCTACAGCGATATCACCAAGCATATCGAAGACATTTACCGCATATCCCTCTCAACTGCTACAATCAGTTCCATAACGGACAAGATCATCTCCAGAGTCAAAGAGTGGCAGCAGCGTCCATTGGAAGCGATTTACCCCTTCGTATGGCTCGATGCGATCCATTACAAGATCAAAGAAGACGGCAAGTATGTCTCAAAAGCCGTTTACACCATCCTTGGCGTTCGACTGGACGGCAGAAAAGAAGTAATGGGTCTGTACTTGAGCGAAAACGAGGGAGCCAATTTCTGGCTGCAGGTATTGACCGATCTGAACAACCGTGGAGTCGAGGATATCCTGATTGCATCAGTCGATGGGCTCAAAGGATTCCCCGAAGCGATCAACGCCATATTCCCTCATACTGAAGTGCAGCTGTGTGTCGTTCATCAGATTCGAAATTCGATTCGCTATGTGGCATCCAAAAACCAAAAAGAGTTCCTCAAAGACCTCAAACAAGTTTATGGGGCTACCTCCAAAGAGGCTGCTGAAATGGAACTCGATCGGCTGGAAGAGAAATGGGGAAACAAATATCCCATCGTGATTCAATCCTGGCGGAACAAGTGGTCAAATCTCTCGAACTATTTCAAATATCCAGCCGATATCCGCCGTATTATTTACACAACCAATATCATCGAATCGGTGCACAGACAATTTAGAAAACTGACGAAAACCAAAGGGGGATTTCCTAATGAAAACAGCCTTTTAAAGCTGCTCTATCTGGGAATTCAAAACGCTCAAATCAAGTGGACGATGCCAATGCGAAACTGGAGCCTGACACTCTCGCAACTGGCTATTTTTTTCGAAGGAAGAATGGATAAGGCACTTAACCTATGATATGATGATATTATGTATATTTAGGAAGGGCTCCTGCAAGTGAAACCATTGATTTCCAACCGTATTATTTATGCCGTTTTTTTGTTTTTTATGCAAACGGACCTGATTTACGCAATGGAAGAGAATGCTCAGATTAAAACACTCTTTGAAGCAGCAGATGTTAATGCCACCTTTATTCTTTATGACCTGCAAAAAGACACCATAGTTGGATATGATAAGGTAAGGTCGGAAAAAAGGTATCTCCCTGCATCGACTTTCAAAATTGCTAATTCTCTCATTGGCTTGGCAACAGGTGCCGTTAAAACGGTAGATGAACCAATACCTTACAATGGCCCCAGCAATCCGTTTATAGCGGCATGGAAGCAAGATATGGGCTTGAAAAAAGCCATTGCTATGTCCAATGTGCCTATTTATCAGGAGTTGGCCCGAAGAATTGGATTAACGAGGATGCAAAAGTATTTAAAAGATCTTCATTATGGCAATGAATCGGTGGGAGAACATGTAGATCGTTTTTGGCTGGATGGACCACTTCAAATCAGTGCTGTGGAACAAGTGCTGTTTCTAAAAGGGCTAGTCCAGGAAACGCTCCCTTTTTCAAAAAACATCCAAAAAGATGTCAAGAGTATTCTCCTAATTGAAAAAACCAATGCTTATAGACTGTATGGAAAAACAGGCTGGCAAAATGCTCCCGAAAAAGGCATAGGATGGTTTGTAGGATGGATTGAAAAGTCAGAAGGAACATACATTTTTGCATTCAATATGGACATGACTGATATGTCTGATGCCCCAAAGCGTATAAATCTGAGCAAAACTTGTTTAACAAGTTTGGGGCTTCTCAATAGCGAATAAAATGTGATAATATTTTATTCAACTATCGGATGCTGACACGAAATTCTGAACGGTCTCATTTTTTTAGAAGATATCTATCGACTAGACGAGTACATAACGTTTGTTTTATATTATAAATATGATAAATTCTATTAACACATTAAAATCCTTATTTTCTCTTCATGCTTTAATCAATGGAGTATCTTTTTTTGCCATTATATTTACTTTGATCTGTTGGAGCTTGTCGAAAGATTTCATTTTTTTCTTTCAAAATTTCAAGCAATGAGCTATTATCCTCAAAGATAATATCTTTATACACAACATTAAAATATGTACTAAGTAGTGGTTGAGCTATCATATTTTCATTGAAGTTATAGAGAAGCTCTTGATATAAATCTTGATCTTCTTTTTCTATCAATTCAAAGAAACCAACTAATTTTTCTTTGATTGCACTTATGAATTTATCGATTTGATTATTCAGTTCTTCTGTTCTCAAAATACCATTTTTCATAAATGGCAAAGCATTTTTTTCAGGTGTATCTGCAATACACCAAAACTTTTCTTGAAGATTATATTGCGCTAAAATATTTGAAAAATTATCTAAATCACTTTCAATATTGTGTATCAAAGCGATACGATCAATATTCATCTCTTTTAAAATCGTATCTAAATGTTTTACCTTAAAAATACTACAGCGGCTGTAACTATCTATTAAAAAACGATATGGAGATTCTTTAGAGGATGTAACAACTATATCTGCATTAATATTTTTATTTTGCAAGATTTCTAATACGAGTTCGCTGACTTTTTTATTATTTTCAATATTATTTGAAAATTCGCCAATATGATAAAAAATTTTATCATTGAGAATAGTGTCCTTTGTTTTTTTCAGAACATCATCATTGATGAAATTCCAGTATTCATCTTTGGCAGCAAATATTGGTTTGATAATATGATTGATGAACATACTTGTAGTTCTTTCATCTCCATGCAGTACCAATGCCATATTGGAACCTATCAATGTTTTAAAATAATTGGCCAACCAATTCATGATATAGCTAAATTGATATTCATTTTGACATAGGTAATGAATGAAGTTTTGTATAAAACTGGATTGTATTTGTAATTGCATTTCAAGTGAAGTTAGTTGAAACTTTGTTTGTTCTATTTGCTCTGGAATAGATGGTGCTTGATAATATGATTGCTGGGGATGAAAATAACTATAATCTTGATAATAAGGATTTCTAGCATGAGGATGATTTTGTAAATTTAGTAGCTGATTTTGAAGAAACAGTTTGTCATTTACCAAATTTCTTTTATTTAAATATTTGGAATATTCAAATGTGTTTCTATAATTTATGTTTTGATGGGTAAAAAATTCACTACTTACGTTGAGGGTAAAAATATCTTGATGAACTGTAGTTAGTAAACTTTTTACTATTATAAAAGTGTTGTCGTAAATCAATACATCTTGAATATTATTGTAAATTTTAATATGAAAATTAAAAAAACTTATTATGTCATCATCAGATATGATTTTATTTTTTTTACCATAAGGATTAATTCTAAAATAAATATCTTTACCTGTTGAACTTTTCCAAATTTTTATGCCTTTAACTAATTCTAGGTAGTTCAATGTTTGATTGTGCAGGTTTTGCACATTAGAGATGAAGTTCAGACGCTGCTGTTCATTAAAAATATTTTGATAATAAATTGCTTGATCATGTTGTGTTATTGATTGGATATTGGCAAATATTTCTTGCCGTAATTTTAATTCTTTTTCAGTTATTTTTTTTGCATTTTGCAAATCTTGCTCATTTGAAACCAAAGCTGTTGATATATTTTCACTATTTACAATTTCTGATTCATGCACTTCATTAAGTTTGACTGGTAAATTTGAGCTCATTATTGTTCACTTTTCTAAAATATTCAATATCTCATCATTTTACGTGACATTAGATAGAGAAGTTATTAAGAAGTCAAAAATGAAAATGATTAACCTCGAAAAAACATCAGTGACAAATCAGTTTTCAGAAAATCAATCAAGAATGAAATCATTGAAGAGACATGTCTCCTCTATAGTAGTTCACAAGAGACAACAATACAAATAAATACAACTATATATATCTACTGACAGTAAAGTGATACCCGTTTTTGGCACCCTATCGTTTTAAAAGAAGAGGATTAAATTAAGATTTTTTTATTCTTTATGTTTACAGAAGTTCTTATTTTAGGGATTTAAAGGAGTGGTACCAGTGGGCGGACTCGAACCGCCACGACATCGCTGCCAACGGATTTTGAATCCGTCGTGTCTACCATTTCACCACACTGGCTTGTGAAGAGGTGGAATTATAGGGTCAATTTGCTTAAAAATTAGTAAAACCCCTATCCTCCCGCAAACTAATCGATTTTTCAATTTTGCCGATATGGAGTATATGGAACTTTTCTTGCTTTGATTTCAATAGCATGCACAACAAGGAGTGAACGTGAGAGTTATCTCTTCCTCTTATTACAATAATATTTACGGCGAAAACAGCAAAGTTAATCGTCAATTATTTGACGTAACCAAACAAATCTCATCCGGGCTCAAGATCAAGTACGCGCACGATGATCCTTCGGTTTTCATCGATACGCTACGTCTTGATGATGAGATCGCTACTCTGACACAAACCAAAAACAGCACACAGAACGGTTACAAATTTTCGACGCAAACCGACTCGACGATCGGATCGATCGTCGAGAAACTCGAACAGGTCAAAGTCAAATTAATCAATGCCGCCAATGAAATTCACTCCGATACCAGTCTTCAGGCGATTGCAAAAGAATTGCGCGGGTTGCAGACCAATCTGATCGCTTTGGGGAACAGTTCGATCGGCGGACAGTATCTCTTTTCGGGAACGGCCACGTCCACCAAACCTGTTGGGGCTGATGGCGTCTATCAGGGAAATGACAGTGATCTGGTCTCTTTCATAGGTACCGGCTTGACGCAAAAATACAATCTGACGGGAGCGCAGCTTTTTCTGGGCGAAGAAAAAGTGATTAACCGCACCGTGACGACCAATATAGCACATACCAATTTCAATCAAACCAGCTCCATTACACCGGAAAGTACGATTCATGATTTGATGGGCGATGACGGAGATGCCGTAGGTGAACTGAGCTATTTTTACATCAGCGGAACACGGACGGACGGAACGGCTTTCAAATCCGCCATCGAAATGGATCCGACCGAAACCGTTCAGGATTTGATGAACCGAATCGCTCTTGCGTACGACCCCAATCAAACAACGCCGACGGGGGATCAGATCGGAATCTCGATCAATTCCGCCGGACAGATCGAGATCATTGACAAGATGGAAGGTTCGAGCAAACTCGACTTTCATATGGTCGGTGCCGTCGATTTCTCCGGGGGGGCAGCGGCAAACGTCACGGATATCGATCTTTTGCAAGCAGGGACAACCGACATCTCCACAATCGGAGTCAACCCTTTGTTTATCAAAGAATTCACGAAAAGCGGATTCACAACGCCGACGGGGACGCTCAACACGATCGACGGAATCAATTATGACCGTACCAATTTTGTCAAAGACGGTGCAAGCCTTCTTTCCAACGTTCCGCAGATCGTAAAATCGGACAACTCGATTGCACAGCCGACGACCAAACTCGTCGATGTGGCGGGAGGAACGACACTGATCGGGACAACCCTCAAACTTCAAGGGACGAACATCAACGGCGTGGCGTATGATTTGCAGATCAATCTGGCGGCGGCTTCAACGGTAAGCGGAACGGTCGGAGGCGTCGGCATCACCGGATTCAACATTTATGATGCCGATACGGCCCGAACGCCTGCCAACGCGGATACGATGACCTATCAACAGCTGCTCGACGTCGTCAACATGGCGGTCAGCGGTTCGATGCCGGCCGCCAACAGCGCCGTAGCCTACGATGCGGCGATCACGACCGCGAATTCGCGCTCATCCACAACGATCGACTATGCCGGCCGTCTTGTCGTTAAAGACAAACTTTTTACCGACACGCAGGCCTCCGTTTCGATCTACGACAATACGTCCGATACCTATCCCGCTACCGACACGACTACCGACACCGGATCGTCTCTCATTTTCAATGCCAACAGCGCATTGACGGTTCGCGACCCGAAAACCGATTTTTATGCCCGTCTTGAAGAGATGATCCAATCGGTTGAACAGGGCAAATACAAAGCCGACGGCACCGACGGAGGCGATCCGCGCAATATCGGCATTCAGCATGCGATTGCGATGATCGACGATTTGAGCGAGCACACGACACGGATGCAGACGGAAGCGGGAACCTATTCGCAAACGCTGCTGGCGGCTTCGGAACGCACGGACATGCTGATCCTCAGTACCACGACGCTCCGCTCCGACGTTATCGATACCGATATCGCGGAGGCGACGCTGCGGATGCAGCAGCTGCAGCTCAATTATCAGGCGATGCTCTCAAGCATCTCCAAAGTCTCGGAACTTTCTCTCGTCAATTATCTGTAAAAACGTCAAAAAAGCGGGGTTTCTCCCCTTTTTTGTTATAATCAGCCTACTTTTCACATCCTCTCTAAGGAATACCCATTTTACGCGATACACTATTTATTGCCGGTTTTGGCATACTTTTTTATTTGGGAATAGCCACTATTATCGGTAGCGCTTCGATTATCGGAGCCTACGGCGCATCGTTCGCCGCATCCAACATCCATATTTTCGGATACGTCGCCTATACCTATCTGCTGTTGTTGATGGTTCCCCTGTTTTACTGGCACAAATACGACGGAGGGATACAACGGCGTTTAGAAATGGCGGGAATTTTCGCTCTGCTGTTTTTTGCCCTGATCTTTTTTCAGGCGCTGGTCGTCGACGGAATGTATCGCGGCGCGTTCGGCGGGGCGGTCGTCGATTTTCTGGGTGTTTATATCGGAACTTTCGGGTTGTGGATATTGTGGCTTATGCTGGTCGCCGTCTCCGTGATTGCCGTGCTGGAGCAGAGTCTGGCGGAATTGGCCGAGCCGATCAAAGAATACATGGAAAAACCGCTTTCCTCACCGAAACAGACGAACATAAAAACTTCCGCCGAGTTTGCCCGTCCCTCGTCAACCGCTTCCTTCTCAAACGATGACGATTCCGGTTCTCTTCCCATCGAGCATTTCAGTGACACACGCACGCATGATGACGACGTGCCGACTCCAGCTCCCGCACCCTTCATCTCGGTCGAGCCTTCTGCCTCCGACACCGTTCCGACCGTCTCCCTCATCGAACCGATCGAAAGTACAGAAGAAGAAATCCCCTCTCCCGCACCCAAAGAATCGACTATTTTGACGATGGCGAAAAAAGTCAAAGAGTCCAAGCAGCACGCCATTGTCGTCGATGAACTCGAAGAAAATAAAATGCTTCTGGAACAGATCGACCGTGGAGCAAGCGAGAAGCCCAAAAACTTCAAACTCCCTCCCATCGATTTTTTCCAAATGCCGCCCAAAAAACAAAATGCCGTCGATGAAGCCGAACTTGATGACAAAATTCGCGATCTGATCGACAAGCTCGGCCATTTCAACATCGACGGCGACGTCGTCCGAACCTACGCAGGCCCGGTAGTATCAACGTTTGAATTCAAGCCTGCCGCGAATATCAAAGTCTCAAAAATATTGGGGCTTCAAGACGATCTGGCGATGGCGCTTCGCGCCCAGACGATCCGTATTCAGGCGCCGATTCCCGGCAAAGACGTCGTAGGGATCGAGATTCCGAACAAAACGGTCGAAACGATCTATATCCGCGAGCTGTTTGAAAGCCAGCTGTTCAAGGAAGCCGCATCTCCTCTGACCCTCGTTCTGGGAAAAGACATCGTCGGCAAACCGTTCATCACCGATCTCAAAAAACTCCCCCACCTCCTCATCGCGGGAACAACCGGAAGCGGTAAAAGCGTCGGTATCAATGCGATGATTCTGAGCCTGCTCTACAAAAATTCCCCCGATCAGCTCAAACTCCTGATGATAGACCCGAAAATGCTCGAATTTTCGATCTACAACGACATCCCTCATCTGTTGACGCCGGTCATTACCAAGCCCAAAGAGGCAATCGCGGCACTCAGCAATATGGTGTACGAGATGGAACGCCGTTACAAGCTGATGAGCGAAACACGCACGAAAAACATCGAAAACTTCAATGAAAAAGCCAAAAAAGAGGGGTACGAACCTCTGCCCTACATCGTCGTCATCATCGACGAGCTGGCAGACCTCATGATGACCAGCGGCAAAGACGTCGAATACTCGATCGCCCGCCTCGCACAGATGGCGCGTGCCAGCGGTATCCATCTGATCGTTGCAACCCAGCGGCCGAGTGTCGATGTCGTCACGGGACTTATCAAAGCCAACCTTCCTTCCCGTATCAGTTACAAAGTCGGCCAGAAGATCGACAGTAAGATCATCCTCGACGGTATGGGAGCCGAATCGCTGCTCGGACGCGGGGACATGCTCTTCACCCCTCCGGGCATGAGCGGTCTGGTGCGGCTGCATGCGCCGTGGAGCACCGAGACTGAGATCGAAAAAGTGGTCGAATTTCTCAAAGCGCAGCGCGAACCCCAATATGACCGCCGCTTTTTACGCGAAAACGACGACAATACCGGGAATACCGGAAGCAGCGGTAACGATGAAGAACTCGACGAGCTCTACGAAGATGCAAAAAATATCGTCCTAAGCGAGCAAAAGACCTCCATCAGCTATTTGCAGCGCCGTCTTCAGATCGGATACAACCGCTCTGCCCGTCTGATCGAGCAGCTCGAAAACAACGGCATACTCTCCGCTCCGAACGCCAAAGGCAACCGCGACATCGTCCTAAACGATCCTTTCTGATTCTCCTCGCGGAGACTCATCCTTTTCCTTTTCATTCCCAATATGTAACTTTTTCTCCTATTTGATTTCTCACTCAGCAGAGCAATATTTTGGAATCAAACCTAAATATGTTACCATATTACTCATGCTGATTTTAGTTTTTGCAAATATATGAGTATATTCGTAACATTGTAAAAAATATGATTTTTTCTTCTGTTATAATCATTCAAAATTTACACGAGACAGGAGTCACCATGGCTTTTATGGACGAATATAAAGCACACGTTGCGGAACGTGCGGCGCAAAACATCCCTCCTCTTCCGCTGACTAAAGAGCAGGTAACCGATCTGATCGAATTGATCAAAGCCGAAAAAAGCAAAAATACCGAATTGGTCGATATGCTGGCAGAGCGCGTCAATCCGGGTGTTGACGACGGCGCTCATGTCAAAGCGGCATTCTTGCACCAAATCGTCCAATCTCAGGAAAAAGCTTTCCTTGCGGATTCTGCTGACATCGATAGCGTAGAGCACAAAAAAGCTGCCATCAAAATTCTCGGGAAAATGGTCGGCGGTTACAACGTCAAACCTTTGATCGATGCAATGAGCATCGAGGCTCTGGCTGCTGATGCTGCGAATGAGCTTAAACACACGTTGCTCGTTTACGATGCGTTCAATGATGTTGTCGAACTCTCCAAAACCAACAAATATGCCAAAGAAGTGCTCCAGTCTTGGGCAGATGCGGAATGGTTCACCAGCAAAAAGCCTCTGGCGGAAAAATTCAGCGTCGTCGTCTTCAAATTCCCGGGTGAAACCAACACCGACGACCTCTCTCCGGCAAGCGCAGCGTTCACCCGCTCCGACATCCCGCTTCACGCGACTACCATGCTTTCGGCAAAAATGCCTGAAGGCATCGCCAAAATCGCCGAACTCAAGCAAAAAGGGATGCAGATCGCCTACGTCGGCGACGTTGTCGGTACCGGTTCAAGCCGTAAATCGGCTGCCAACTCGGTCCAGTGGCACATGGGTGACGACATTCCGGGTATCCCGAACAAACGCACCGGCGGCGTTGTCATCGGAAGCATCATCGCTCCGATCTTCTTCGCAACCTGTGAAGACTCCGGCGCACTTCCGATCGAAGCCGATGTGAGCCAAATGGAAACGGGCGATGTACTCGATATCGACACCAAAGCGGGAACCATCACTAAAAACGGTTCTGTAATTGCTAATTTTAGCCTTCGACCAAACACAATCGAAGACGAAGTACGTGCCGGCGGACGTATTCCCCTTATCATCGGACGCGGTTTGACAGCTAAAGCACGCACAGCGCTTGGAATGGCTCCTGCAACCATTTTCGCAACTCCTATCCAGCCGGCCGATACGGGCAAAGGATACACACTTGCGCAAAAAATGGTGGGTAAAGCATGCGGTATGGAAGGCGTACGCCCCGGCATGTACTGTGAGCCGATCACAAGCACCGTAGGAAGCCAAGATACAACCGGACCGATGACGCGCGATGAGATCAAAGAGCTATCTGCTCTTGGATTCTCGGCTGATTTCGTTCTTCAGTCATTTTGTCATACGGCAGCATACCCAAAACCATCGGATGTGAAATTGCACGCAACGCTTCCGGCATTTATCAGCTCACGCAGCGGTGTTGCCCTTCGTCCGGCGGATGGAGTTATCCACTCATGGTTGAACCGTATGGTTCTTCCTGACACTGTAGGTACAGGTGGGGATAGCCATACCCGTTTTCCGATCGGTGTCAGTTTCCCTGCGGGTTCAGGTCTCGTAGCGTTCGCAGGTGTTACAGGTGCGATGCCGCTTGAGATGCCGGAATCGGTTCTTGTCCGTTTCAAAGGGGAAATGCAACCGGGTATCACCTTGCGTGACCTAGTCAACGCTATTCCCTACTATGCAATCAAACAAGGTCTTTTGACCGTTGAGAAGAAAGGGAAGAAAAACATCTTCAACGGACGTGTTCTGGAGATCGAAGGTTTGCCGAACATGAAAGTCGAGCAGGCGTTCGAACTTTCCGATGCGTCGGCTGAGCGTTCGGCGGCGGCATGTACCGTCCGTTTGAACAAAGAGCCGGTCATCGAGTACCTCAAATCCAATGTCACCCTCATCGAAGCGATGATCAAAGACGGCTATGAAGATGCGCGCACGTTGCAGCGCCGTGCGGACAAAATGAAAGAGTGGCTCGCCGCTCCGTCACTGATGGAACCGGACGCCGATGCGGAATACGCCGCGATCATCGAAATCGACCTGACCGAAGTCAAAGAACCGATTCTGGCATGCCCGAACGATCCGGACAACGTCAAGCTCCTCAGCGAAGTTGCGGGCGAGAAAATCGACGAAGTATTCCTCGGAAGCTGTATGACCAACATCGGCCACTACCGTGCGGCGGGTGAAGTGATGCGCGGCGAAGGCAAAATCGCTGTCGAGAAATTCTGGATCGTACCGCCGACCCGTATGGACGAGCAGCAGCTGATTAACGAAGGGTACTACGACGTGTACAAAGCGGTAGCCGCTACGACGGAAGTTCCGGGATGTTCACTCTGTATGGGTAACCAGGCAAGTTCACGCGAGGGATCAACCGTATTCTCGACCTCTACCCGTAACTTCGACAACCGTCTGGGTAAAGGGACACAGGTTTACCTCGGAAGTGCCGAGCTGGCAAGCGTATGTGCCAAACTCGGACGCATCCCGACCGTAGCGGAGTACATGAGCATCGTTCCTGAAAAATTGGCCGGCAAAGCGGACGACGTCTACAAATATCTCAACTTCAACGAGATTACCAACTACGCACTTCAGGCACGTAACGTGGCCGAAGAAAAATACGGCGTATCGATCAAAGCCGTTTAATCTCCCCTCCTCCCTTCTTCGGAAGGGGGCTTATGCTATAATGGCATATCTACTTACCTAAAGCACATTCATGCCCTCTTTTGATTCCGTACCGTTACGTTTGCCGCTTAGAAAAGCCCTTTCACGATTAAATTTTACGTCTATGACGCCGATTCAAAACGATACCCTTGCACCGATTCTAGAGGGTAAAAACGTTGTCGCACAAGCCGCTACCGGAAGCGGAAAAACGCTCGCTTTTTCACTGGGGGTTCTTGAGCGGATTGATCCGAAACGTTTTGAAGTCCAGTCGCTTCTTTTGTGCCCTACCCGCGAACTGGCCGAACAGGTTGCCAAAGTCATCCGCTCCCTGGCGTCTGAAATAGGCAATGTCAAAGTACTGACCCTCTGCGGCGGAGTCCCGATGAAAGGACAGATCCATTCGCTTAAGCACGGCGCTCATATCATCGTCGGAACACCGGGACGTGTTTTGAAACTGCTTCAGATAGAGGCACTGGAACTCAAAGACGCCCGATCGGTCATCCTCGACGAGGCGGATCACATGATCGATATGGGGTTTATCGAAGATATTACCGCTATCTTGGGCTTTGCCCCGGCCGATACGCAATACCTGCTTTTTTCGGCAACCTATCCCGAAGCCATCCTCTCTTTAGTCTCCTCGCTTATGGAAAACCCCGTCTTAATCCGATCACAGGCGACGAGCGATAAACCGCTGATCGACGAGATAGCCTATCGATGCGACGATAAACTTTTCGCCATCCCGCACCTTCTGGCTCACCACGCAATCAGCAATGCCATGATCTTTTGCAATACGAAAATCGAGACCGACAAAGTATGCACTGCACTCAACGCATTAGGCGTTCATGCTCTCGCGCTGCATGGCGATATGGAGCAATTCGACCGGAATGAAACCATGATCCAGTTCCGTAACGGGAGCGTGAGCGTCCTTGTCGCCACCGACGTTGCCGGCAGAGGGATCGATGTTGACGGGCTTGATGCCATTATCAATTACGACGTTCCGACCCAAAAAGAGCGTTATCTTCACCGGATCGGGCGAACGGGCCGGGCCGGGAAAAACGGCCTTGCAATCACGCTGCTTGAGCGAGACAACCTTCTGGCGCAGATCGACATTTCAGTGAGCCCTCGTGCGCTGCCCCCTTTTTCGGATGCTCCGCTCTCAATAACCCCGATGCAGACACTCTCCATCGATGCGGGCCGCAAAGAGAAACTCCGCCCCGGCGACATTGTCGGCGCCTTGATTCATGAATGCGGTCTGACCAAAGAGCAAATCGGCAAGATCGATCAGTTGGATCATTTAAGCTACGTCGCCGTTCCGCGTTTATTAGCGAAACCTATTTATCAAAATCTGAAAAATCGCCCGATAAAAGGGAGAAATTTCAGGTTGTGGCTGTTAGACTAACGAAAACTGTTTATGATATTTTCTTACGCATGCGAGGACACTTATGACCAATCAGGAACTTACATTCGCTGAAGAGGAGTTTATCGTCTCCAAAACCGATTTAAAAGGGAAAATCACTTATGGGAATTCTCTTTTTATCAAAATGTCCGGCTACTCTGAACATGAATTGATCAATCAACCCCATAATATACTCCGTCACGAAGATATGCCCGCAGTCGTCTTCAAACTGCTATGGAGCCGCATTCAAGCGGGAAAAGAAATTTTTGCGTACGTCAAAAACAAAACCCGAAACGGCGATTATTACTGGGTATTTGCCCATGTCACCCCGTCTTTTGACACAAACCGTCAAATCAGCAATTACCACTCCGTGCGCCGGAAACCGACGCAAAAAGCCCTTAGCGTTATCAAGCCGCTGTACACAACGCTGCTCCAAAAAGAAAAAAGCGGCGGCGTAAGCGCTTCGGAAGCCGCATTAAACCAAATACTCAAAGACAAAGGACTGTCGTATGATGAATTTATCCTCTCTCTCTAAGATTCAATACGCCAACATAGCGTCGATCGCTCTGTTCGTCATTGCTTTGATCATCGAAATGGTATTTTACGGCTGGAGCTGGATTCGCCTTCTGAATTTTTTCAACTTCGCACTGGCATGGTTCGTATTTATCAACATTCGTAAAACACAAGAAACGATCAGCGAGGTTGCCGCCGTCATCAAAGGTGCCGAAGCGGGAATGCTCGAAAACCGCATTACCAATATCACTGACCACGGCGAATTGAACGATTTGTGCTGGAACACCAACAATATGCTTGATCAGACGGAAGTTTTCATCCGCGAAATCCGTGCGAGCGTCGAAGCATCCAGCCGTGACGAATTCCACCGCCGCATTCTGACACAGGGGTTGCAGGGCGAATTCAAAGAAGCAAGCAATTTTGTCAATAAAGCTATTGATGCGATGCACAGCAATTATCTGCATGTCCAAAAATCGATCCTTAACAGCGCGCTCGGAAAAGTCGGTGCGGGCGTAGGCGGAGGGCTTGAAGTTATCCAGCAGGATTTGCAAAACACCATCCTAAGACTCCATAAGATTACCGAAATCAGTCAGACGACGTCCAAAAACTCGTCTCAGACCGTCAATGAACTCGAAGAGATCATCAGCAAACTCAGCCGCCTCATCGAGCTGGTCCAAATCTCCGCCGATGCAATCCATTCGCTCAACGATAAAACAAGCGAGATCAGTTCTGTCGTCAATCTGATCAAAGACATCGCCGATCAGACCAACCTGCTCGCCCTTAACGCCGCCATCGAAGCGGCCCGCGCCGGCGAACACGGCCGCGGATTTGCCGTTGTCGCCGACGAGGTGCGCAAACTGGCCGAGCGGACGCAGAAAGCGACCGGCGAAATCGCCATCGCCGTTCAGACGTTGCAACAGGATACGACCGAAATTTACTCGAATTCCGAAGACATGAACGAGATTGCAAACGAATCGAGTCACGCGATCGAATCGTTCCGTCAAACGCTCCATACGTTCAACCGCGATGCGCAAAGCACGGCGATTCAGGCGACAGCCATCGAAAATACGACGTTTGTCACGCTGGCAAAAATCGACCACATCATGTTCAAATCCAATGCTTACAAAGCGATTACCAACGGGAAAGCCGAGATGCAATTTTCCGATCATCACAGCTGCCGTTTGGGCAAATGGTATGACGGCGGTATGGGGCATGAACGATTCGCCCATCTCTCAAGCTTCAAACCGATGGAAAAACCGCACGAAACGGTTCATGTCATGGTACACAACAATCTTGTGTTCATTGAAGGCGAAGACCACTCTATCGAGCACCAAGAAGAAGTTCTTAACAATTTCAAAACGATGGAAGAGGCCAGCTATACGCTGTTCGGCTTGATGGACAATCTGATCAAAGAATCCGAAGAAGATCTGATGAAACGCGCGAATCAGGGATAAATCCCCGGCGCGTCAGCTTTTAAAATACCCTTCCAAAATCTGTTTCCCCAATTCGACGCCCGGTTGATCGTAGGTATTGATTTCCAAAAGCGCCCCGCTGGCCGAAGTCAGAAGTTCATAATAAATGATCATTTCACCGACCGAATGTTCATCGATCCTTTTCCATTCGATCTCATCGACGCTGACATCGCTGTCAATGACGCTTTTCATCGTTGCCATGCACTGCGCGTTGATCAGCTCGTTAAACGAATGTCCGTTAACGAAATCGGATTTTTCAAGGTAACGCAAACTGAGTTTGGGAATCATCAGCGACTCTTCCGATTCGGCAATGTGCATAAACGTGACCGTTTTGTTCAAAGGCCCCTGCACGATCAGCTGTAAAAAGGAGTGCTGATCGACCGAACCGATCAGAGCGATCGGCGTCAACCCTGCACGTTCTCCTCTGCGGTTTCGTTTTCCGAGCGATTCGCCCCACAATTGCACCATCCATTTTCCGAATTCCTCAAACGTATCGGAATATGCAAACAATACGTTCATCGGAAAGCGCTCGGCATGGGTGACGTAATAGGCGGCCTTTTGGAGTAAATGCTCTTCCTCACGCTTCCAAAAACGCTCCAGAAAAGACTCTGCTCCTTTTAACACTTCCATCGTATCGAATCCTGCGAGGGTCAGCGGGACAATCCCTACCGCACTCAGGACCGAAAAACGTCCGCCGACGTTTGCAGGTATCACAAAACGGCGTAAGCCGTTCTCATCCGCAAATTTCGACAATACCGATCCCTCATCACTAATCACCATAATCTGATCGGAATCGTGTACGATCAAATCAAAGGCGACAATCACCCGCTTAAAAATCGAGAGCGTTTCAACCGTGCTTCCCGATTTGGAAATGACGACAAAAAGGGTACGCGGCTTGTCTATTTGCGAGATCACCTGACTGACACTGATCGGATCGGAGTTTTCAAGATAGACTATTTTTTTGGCGTTGGGAGTGCCGGGGCGCAGAAGGCGTTCAATCGCCTTGATCCCAAGGGAGGAACCACCGATGCCGATGACGGCGATCGTATTGTATTTTTTATCAATCACGTGACGCAGCCCATCAACCTGTGTAACCAGCGGCTGCGATTCGAGGGGAAGACCGTAGTAGCCGATTTCCCCGCTCTGGGCCTCAAAACGAAGTGCTTCGTACCCTTTTTCGAGGGTAAAAGGATCCAAACTTTTCGTATTGAAGTGGTTGATAAAACGGAGCATCAATGCGTTCCGATAAGGACCGTCATATCGACCAATCGGCTGCTGTATCCCCATTCATTATCGTACCATGCGAGTACTTTGACCGTATGGCCGTTCACAACGCTGGTCATGTCCGGAACATACGTCGAGCTGTACGTGCTTCCGATAAAGTCGCTTGAGACGCGCTTGTCGTTGTCGACTTCGACCAGTCCTTTGAAAGCGCCTTGTGCCGCAGTATTGAAAGCGGCGTGGATATCCTCTTTGGTCACCTCTTTTTTGAGGTTGACCGTCAAATCGACGACCGAAACGTCAGGAGTCGGAACCCGCATCGCGTAGCCGTTTAGTTTGCCCTGCAAGTGCGGCATAACTTTGCCGATCGCTTTGGCCGCACCCGTAGAGGTCGGGATCATGTTCATCGCCGCCGCACGCGCACGACGCGGGTCTTTGGAGTGCTTGACATCCAGAATGTTTTGATCGTTCGTATATGAATGGATCGTCGTCATCAAGCCGTTTTCGATGCCGAATGCATCGTCAAGAACCTTCGTGATCGGTCCAAGGCAGTTGGTCGTACAGCTGGCATTGGAGATAATCGCTTCCCCTTGGTACTGATCGGAGTTCACGCCGAAAACGTATGTCGGACTCTCGTCTTTGGCCGGAGCCGACATAATCACTTTTTTGACGCCGTTTTTCAGGTGTTTGGCACAACTTTCCTGATCCAAAAATTTTCCGGTACATTCGATAACCACTTCGGCACCCGCACCGCCGAAATCGACGTTATCGATGTTGCGGTCGCTGAACATGCGAACGTTTTTACCGCCGATTTGGATCGTATTTTCATCGATTACCTTTGCATCGATACCGCGATGGACGCTGTCAAATTTGAGCAGATATTCAAGCATTTCGGGTTTGGCGGTCGTATTCAATGCGACCAGCTCGATGTCACTGCGCTCTGCGATGATTTTAGCTACGATAATTCCGATTCTTCCTGTGCCGTTAATCGCCACTTTGAGTGCCATAGAGACTCCTGATGTCATAGAAAATAATGGTTAATTGTAACAAAAAAAGTTTAAAAGGAGCGTTAGAGTAATAAAGAGCGGCCCCGAATTGCGGGGCCGTGAGATTAATAGCTGTAAGTAACCGTAACCGGGATCTGTTTGAGAGGCTGATCGCTCTCGACGCCGATCTCTCTGCCTTTGAAAATAGCCGTATTCGTGTAACCGCTGAGCACCTGACGCGATTTGTACGTTTTGATGGTTTCGCATTTGCGTACCGTCTGATATCCGGCCGTGTTTTGGCCGCCGTACGTGCCGGCTACTTTTTGACCCGCAAGCGTCCCCAATACCGCGCCGCCGACGGTTGCGACCGTTTTTCCGCTTCCCCCGCCGATCTGATGCCCCAGCACCCCGCCGAGCGCGCCTCCGGCAACAGCGCCGACAACGTTATTGATCGTGCCGTTGCCGGAACTGACCGGCTCTTGGACCTCGTAGCATCGTTGTTCGGGAATTTCTTCCTGAACCGTGGTGTACACCGGTGCTGAGCGGGTAACTTTGACGTATTCGACGGTCGAGAAGCCATCGGCGCTCAAAACTGAGCCTGCCAGCATAAGAGATAAAGCAAGTGTGGAAACGGGTGTCGTAGACATAATAATTCCTTCTATTCGTTTAATCGGGCCATTGTAAAGCCCGATTGTTAACCGATAGTGAATTTTTATTTGTCGCCGTACAAAAGAGTGTTGATTTTTTCGTAGATGTCGAGGATTTCGTCTTTTTTCTCGAAGAAACTGTTTTTGTTCGCAATCAGATGCGTCGAAGATTCCATGATCGTCTCGACCACTTCCAATCCGTTTTGCTTCATCGTACTGCCCGTTTCGACGACGTCGACGATCATATCGGCCAACCCGACCAAAGGGGCCAGCTCGATCGAGCCGTAGAGCTTGATGATGTCCGCCGCGACGGCACGATCGGCAAAATAGCGCTTGGTGATGTTCACCATCTTGGTTGCGACCTTGATCTCGCTTTTGGTGAAATCGGGTTTTTCTCCCGCGCGCATCCCGATCGCGATGCGGCATTTCCCTTTTTGAAGATCGAGCAGGCGGATGACGTCGAGCCCCTGCTCTTCGAGCGTATCGAGTCCGACGACGCCGATATCGGCCGCCTGATGGTAAACGTACGTCGCAACGTCCTGATTGCGTACCAGCAAAAATTTGAAGTTTTCGGTCTGAAGAATCAGTTTACGATCGTCGAATTTAAAACCGCTTCCGAAAATCGATTCAAAAATTTCCAGCGTTTCATCGGCGATCCGCCCTTTTGGGAGTGCGACACTTAGCATACTCTACCTTTTTCGATTAACTTTTTCATCCCCTTGAAGATCAGCTCTTCATCCACGACCGCATCCGGGAAAAAACGGCTTAAAATCTGTGCGTCGCCGCCGCTCAGGTAGATCGGTTTTCCGAGGCTTTGGATCTGCGCGACCAAAGGGGCCAAAAAACCGGCCGTAACGGCATTCGGGGTATTTTTCGCCATTTTAGCCAAATCAACCTCAAAGTTCCATGACACGTCCAGCGCGGGAGAAAGACGTCCGTACGCTTCGCGCGCGGCACGAAGCCCCAAGGAGATGAATCCCCCCTCATAGACCCCTGAGCGCATCACATCGACGGTGATCGCACTCCCCGCATCGACGATGACCCCTTCCTCTACCGCTTCACAGACCATCACCCGATCGATCCCCATCGTGGGATAATACTTTTCCCATGCGACGGCCGCGCGCAGATCATGCCAGTTCGGGCAGTTTATAACCCGCTCGTTAAACCGGGCGTTTACGCTGATGAAATACACCTCTTCGGTTATTGAAAAAGGATCAAAATCATCGGCACGCAACTTGGTTCGTTTCCCGTCTTGATACAAATCAACCGATGTGTTGCCGATGTCGCATAATATCATGGCGATATTATAGCTTAAGTACCCCGTTCACCCGCGCGACGCTGTCGCCTTTGTGCAGGCTTAGGCGGACAACCGAATCTTCCAAAGCATTCAGATCGTGCATGACGTTGCCCTCCAGCGCGATCACATCGCCTGCTTTGAGTATCATCCGCTCTTCCCCTACCCCGAAATCGATGCTCCCCGCGACGATCATGACCGTGATCGGGAACGACGTTTTGTGCGCTTTCATCGCTTGTCCCGCACGAAACACGATCCGAATCTCTTTGGTAAAATCGTTGGCAATCAGCGGGGTAATGACGGGTTGGGTATCCCCGTAGACAATGTCGGCCAAAAATGAAGCGCTTTGCATGTTCATCCTTTTTTTAGAGAGGATAATAATGCGATAAACGCACTACCATCTTGACCGATGTCAACTTTTTATCATCGGATGATGCTGCATCACCGTCTCCTGAAGATTGTGCTTCTGGACATGGGTGTAGATTTGTGTCGTCAGCAGCGACGCGTGTCCGAGCAACTCCTGCACGACGCGCAGATCGGCGCCGCCGAGGATCAGCGCCGTCGCGTACGAGTGGCGCAGGGCATGAGGAGAGGCGTCGAGATACTTCTGGGTTATCTTAAAGGCCGAAACGCGGCTGAGCGGTTCGCCACGGTAATTGAGCCACAACAGCGGCCGATTAAACGGGCATGCGTCGCGGTAGGCGCGCAACGCCTTCATCGCTTCGTGCGCTATCGGCACGTAGCGCTCTTTTTCCCCTTTTCCGTGACGGATGCGGAGCCATTCGCTCTCGATGTCTCCTTCCTGTGCGATCAGACACTCGCTGACCCGCGCTCCCGTCGCGTACAAAAACAGTATCAGCGCGTAGTCGCGCAATCCCAGCCAGTCGCTGCGATCGATCCGTTCAAGCCCGGATTGTATCGTTTCATACGCGAGGTATTTGGGAAGGTTTTTAGGGATTTTGGAAAGGGAAAATTTCGAGGAGTGCGAATCGAACCGGCTGCGGTGACAAAAATCGAGAAAGGAGTTAAATGAGGAGAGTTTGCGGTTAAGCGTCCGTTTGTTGGGGATCGACCCCAGCAGAGCAAAAACATCGGCGGAATCGATCTGGGTCAGGCTTTTGCCCGTCCCTTTTTCGATCTCGTCAAGATCGCGCGAATACGCTTCGATCGTACGGGGGCTGAGGGACTTGATAACCGTAATATACTCGATAAAGGCCTCAAGCTCTCCTGACATTATTTGATGTTGATGTACCGGTCGTCAAAGTAGAAACGTCCGTCTCCGACAAAGATTTTGTCATCATCTTGCAAATCGACATCGTAGATATCGTACGCAAGGAGGTTTTTCGTCAGTGCGATCATGTATCCCTCTTTTTCCAGAGCATAGACACGGTCGTTCTGAACACTCAGACCGACGAAATGGGCAAACGGAAATTTCTTTTTCGCTTTAAACTGCAACGCCGGAGAGAGTGCGATTACTTCGCCTTGCTTGGTCGTAATCCAAATACCCTCGGCAGTGTAAGCGATGTTGCGGATTTCGTATTTTTCGCGCGCTTCTTTTTGCGACAATGCCAAAACGCCGTATCCGGTCGATGCCACGAGGTTGTTATCGATGACGTTCAGGTACGTAATGTTGTTGAAATACTCTTCGGAGCTGACGACGACGGAGCGCAATACCTGTTTGGTGTCAGAGTTGACAATGACGATTTTGCCGTCCAGCGTCAGAAACAATACCAATTCTTTGAGGAAAAAAGGATTGGCAATTTTTGCGTCTACCGCGACAGAAGCGTTGGAGGACTCTTTAAAAAGAAGTTTTGTGGTTGCGATCGAGTAAAGAGCCATTTCGTTGTTCGAGAACAATACGGCGAGCGTATCGTCCTGTACCGATGCGGCGGCAACGCTCCGTTTGAGTTCAAACGTCACTTTGCCGTCCGTCCCGTCTGAGGGGAAAAGGACGATGTTTCTATCGCTGTTTTCGGTGATGATCCACTCATCGCCGGCGTTGAGCAAACGATGGCCTTCGGGGATCTTGATCTTTTTTTCCCCTTGTTTGGTCAAAAGGTTTCCGTTGTCGAGCAACGCCGCAGACGATGAGACTTGCGCTATGGAGTCGCTCAGACGTCCGGCGTTTCGCCATTCGCCTTTGACGTCTTCGGGTTTGAACACCTCTTTTTGAGAACACCCGTTAAAGAGGACGACCATACCGACCGAAAAGGCAATCAGGGAAAGTTTCATTATTTAACTCCGTAATGAGACAGCGACTGCCCCAATTGATAAATGGGGGAATCTTCGCCGATTTGGGCGATTTTTTGATGGGCAGAGGCGACATTTCCCTGCTCGAGGGCGTGAACGGCCAATTCCAGCAATGCCAGATCTTTATACAGCGCCCCTTGACGTTTCGTGTAGCTCTCCAGCCCCGCCGTGTCGGATTTGATGACTGCCGCTTCGTATGAAGCGATGTCGGCGACGCCGAACGCTTCGGAATTTTTCAATGAGGCCAACAGCGTCGGATCGTTCTGCGCGATTCCACGGGTAAGTCTCCACAGATCATACAATTCGGGATTGTCGTTTTTGAGGGTTTCTTGCGCTTGCGCATCCTCCGGATTAAGAAGCAACGTATTCAATGCCGTATTCGAACTCTCGATTTTGGCATCCGCATACGCCTGATACGCGATTGCCCCACCCACCGCGAATAACAAACCTACAACGCCGGCGATAAGCGGTTTTTGGTAGCGCTTGATAAACCGCTCGGTTCTAATCGCGTTTTCTAAAAATTTCTCTTCGGAATTCAGTTCCTCTTTGAGGGCTTCCATATTCTCTTTCAGACTCAATATAACTCCTGATTGTTTGCCTTCGCTTAAAGGGTAATAATAGCTTAGGCAATGTTAAAGTTTCGTAAACCTGTTTTTAGGGTACAATTATTTCTATAATTTATCACGAATCAGGTTAACCATGCAAATCGACGAAACTCTCTTACAACGTTTGGAAAAACTCTCTTATCTACAGATTCCCGAAGAACACCGCGCTGAAATGATCTCTCAGCTCAGCGAAATCGTCTCATTTGTCGACAACCTCGCCGAACTCAATACCGACGGCGTTGAAGCGACATTCGCCATGTCGGATGCCGCGACACGCCTTCGCGAGGATGCCGGAAGCGTCGACCGCGCGGTCAATGACGACATCTTGTCGCATGCGCCGCATGCGCAGGAGCATTTTTTCATCGTTCCCAAAATTATCGAGTAAACGATGATCCGCGTCTACGGAATCAAGAACTGCGACAGTGTCAAAAAAGCGCTCCGCTTTCTGGATGCACATGCTCTTGAATACACATTCTGCGACTTTAAAACCTCTCCCGTCGGACGCGAAACCATCGAAAAATGGGCAGCGATGAGTGATCTCACTACGCTTCTGAATACAAAAGGAACGACGTACCGCACGTTGGGGCTTAAATCCGTTTTGACGGACGATTCGGGCAAAATCGAATGGATGAGCCAACACAACCTCCTTATCAAACGTCCCGTTATCGAATTCGGCAACCGGCTTGTCGTCGGCTTTGATCTATCCCAATACGAAGGAATTTTTCTCTCATGAATGATAATAGCGCCGCACCGTTGGATGTTTATAAGCTTTTGAAAAGTGTCGTCGCCTATAAAGCGTCAGACCTGCACCTTGTCAGCCGTTCAGAACCGCAGATTCGTATCGACGGCCGGCTGGTTGCCCTCAATCTGCCCGTACTCGACGGACGAAGCATCGAAGAAATGGCCTATTCGCTGTTGACCGAAAAGCAGAAAAAAGCCTTTGAAGAACACAATGAGCTTGATTTCTCCATCGTCATTCCCGATGTCGGCCGGTTCCGTGCCAACTACTATAAAACAATGGAAGATATCGCTTGCGCGTTTCGTATTATCCCGGTTACGATCCCTTCGCTGGACGATCTGAACGCCAAAAAAATATTCAAAGAGATCATCAAACGCGAAAAAGGGCTGATCCTCGTCACCGGACCGACGGGAAGCGGTAAATCGACGACGCTTGCCGCCATGCTGAACGAGATCAACATGACCGAATCGCGCCACATCATCACCGTTGAAGACCCGGTCGAATTTGTCCATACCAACAAAAAATCGCTCTTCTCCCACCGTAACGTCGGAACCGATACCAACAGCTTTTCCGCAGCGCTCAAATACGCGCTCCGCCAAGACCCCGACGTAATCTTGATCGGTGAGATGCGTGACCGCGAAACGATTCAGGCGGCACTGACTGCCGCCGAAACCGGACACCTCGTCTTCGGAACACTCCACACCAACTCCGCTCCGCAGACGATCAACCGTATCATCGACGTATTCTCCGGCGACGAACAGCCGCAGGTTCGTGCCCAGCTCTCAACCTCGCTGGTCGCCGTCATATCGCAGGTACTTCTGCCGAAAATCGGCGGCGGACGTATCGCCGCACAGGAAGTCATGATTACCAATCCTGCGATCGCCAACCTGATCCGCGAAGACAAAGTTCATCAACTCTACTCGCAAATGCAGTTGAACCAACAAGAAACCAATATGTCGACGCAAACCCAGGAAATCGTCGAGTGCCTCCGCAAAAAACTCGTCAGCCGCGATACCGCCATACAATACTCCAACAAACCGGATGAACTGCTGCGGATCATCGGTTCGATGTAAACGTCCCCTTTTCAGGGGCAAATCTTAAAATTACTTTCAAAACTTTACCCTAATCACCCTCTTTATCCCTTTTTTCCTTTTTTATGTTCTATAATCCCGTATTATGAAATACCAAGAGCTACTTAAACAGCACCGACTCAAAGCGACGCCTCAACGAATGGCTATTATTGAGCTGATGTACAATGCCGGGCATATCACGATAGAAGAACTGTACCAGTCGATTGTCAAAAAATTTGCGTCCATTTCGCTGGCAACTCTGTACAAAAACATCCATAGCATGATGGACGTGAGCCTTATCCGGGAAGTCAAGGTTCCCGGCTATAAAACAAAATATGAAATTGAAAAATCAGAGCATGCGCACGTCATGTGCACATCATGCGGTGAGCTCAAAGACATTTCCCTGAACCCTTCTTCGCTTCTTGAAAATCGCCAATTCGACCTCGCGGGATACAAAGCCGACGATGTCGCAATCGTGATCTCAGGCATTTGCCCTAACTGTCAAAAAAAATAATAAATTTAAAAAACGGAAGATTCTTTTGCCCTGAACGGGGCAAAAAGATAAATAATCAGCGGTGCGCTTCTTTGAGGGTATCGGCGATCAGGAAAGCCAGTTCAAGCGACTGGTCCGCATTCAAACGCGGATCGCAGTGCGTGTGATAACGGCTTTTGAGATTCTCTTCGGTGATCTCGAACGATCCGCCGAGACATTCGGTAACGTTTTTCCCGGTCATTTCCAAATGCACCCCTCCGGCATACGTGCCTTCGGCTTTGTGCACCTGGAAGAACTGCTTCATCTCTCTGAGCACCGAATCGACCGGACGGGTTTTGTATCCGTTGCTCGTGATCGTGTTGCCGTGCATCGGATCGCAGCTCCAGACGACTTTTTTGCCTTCGCGCTCTATCGCACGGATCAATTTCGGCATCCCTTCCCCGACTTTGTCCGCACCCATACGGACGATGATGTTGAGACGTCCCGCTTCATTGGCAGGATTCAGGATATCGCACAATCGGACAAGATCATCCGGGTCCATCGACGGCCCTGCTTTAAGACCGATCGGATTTTGAATGCCCCGCATGAACTCGACGTGAGCACCGTCGAGCTGACGGGTGCGGTCGCCGATCCAAAGCATGTGCGACGATACGTCGTACCATTCGCCCGTCAATGAGTCCTGACGGGTAAACGCCTCTTCATAATTGAGCAGAAGCGCCTCGTGAGACGTATAAAAATCGGTTTCGCGCAGTGTCCGATAATTCTCCGAAATAATGCCGCATGCCGCCATGAAACGGAGCGAATCATCGATTTGGCGGGAAAGCTCTTCGTATTTTTTCGTCATTTCGTTTTGACCGACGAACCCGAGATTCCAGGCATGTACCTGATGCAGATCGGCCAATCCGCCCGACGCAAACGCGCGAAGCAGGTTCAGCGTCGCCGCCGATTGATTGTAGGCTTGCACCATGCGCTGCGGGTCCGGTACGCGTGCTTCGGTATTGAACTCAACGCCGTTGATGATGTCACCGCGGTAGCTGGGAAGCGTTACGCCCTCTATCGTTTCGTTGTCCGAAGAGCGCGGCTTCGCAAACTGGCCTCCCAAACGTCCTACTTTCACGACGGGAACGCCGCCGGCAAACGTCATAACGACGGCCATCTGCATCATTACCTTGAACGTATCGCGGATATTCGTTGCGTGAAATTCCGAAAAGCTCTCGGCGCAATCCCCGCCTTGCAATAAAAACGCTTTTCCGGCACATACGTCGGCCAAACTTTTTTTCAACATGCGCGCTTCGCCCGCAAAAACGAGGGGAGGATAATTGCGAAGTACCGATTCGACCTGCTCAAGTGCTGCCGGGTCGGGATAGATCGGCTGTTGCTTGATTGGTTTTGTTCTCCAGCTTGATCGTGTCCACGTACTCATATTTTTCTCCTCAATCCTACTTAAATACACCGTAACGGTTATTATTGTGTGAATTTTATCGTTTTATCCTAAAAAGGGACTGATTAAAGGGATCAAATCTTAGATTTATGTTTGGGAAAGTATAATTGCGAGAATTATAAAGGGCGCTCTTCGTATCTCTTTTTACCGTCAAACACGACCCTTTTTCATACGTTTCGAACATCAATCCAAAGGCCAAAAGTGGAAAACAGCCGATTCAACCCTTTTTTACTCCATTTTTGTAAAGAGCTTTCCATTCGGCTGGAATCACTGAGCAATCGTCAAAAGACTCTCGCCCTTGCCGAATTTGCCGAACTTGTCGAAGCGGCTACGCATGAAGTGCTGGAATCGTATTCATCGGGAGAAATCGACCTTCAGCACTACCAGAATTCCACCGTTTTCGAAGAGTACAAAGAGCTGGCCATGCAAAGCATCCATTCGTATTCCGAGTCCAATGAGAAATTTGAAAAAATCACGGAACGCCACGGTTCCCTGATCGAAGAAAACAGCACCGGTGATCTGATCAATTTCGAAAAGATAACGGAAAAATTCAACGACATCCAAAGCCATCTCAGCGACGAAGTCTCCCGGGCCAACCAGGTGATCGGAACCCTGATGGAACAGATCAAAAAACTGGAAACGAAAACGACGCTTGATCCGCTGACCAAAGTCTATAACCGCTACGCATTGCACGAGCATCTTAAAACACTCCTCTCCAAGCAAAACGGACATTTCGACATTTTTGCCCTGATGGTGGACGTTGACGATTTCAAAAAAATCAATGACCGGTTCGGCCATATCGCGGGCGACAAAGTGCTTATTTTTATTGCCAAACTGCTCAAAAAAGCACTGCGGGACGGGGACCGCGTGTACCGTTTCGGAGGAGAAGAGTTTATCATTCTGCTCAACCGTACCGACAACGAGGGCGCCCGCATGGTCGGCGAGCGTCTTCTCACTTTGTGCCGTAACAACAAGCCGTTGTTCCAGAATCAGCAAATTGCCGTTACCCTGAGCATCGGGCTGACAAAAATAGTTCCCGACGATACAATGGACACGATCATCGACCGCTCCGATACGGCACTCTATCGAGCTAAAAACAACGGCAAAGACCGATTGGAAATGGAGTTTTAAATGGATTTGAATTATTTTGACGTTGCCGTAGGATCCATTGTCCTGCTACTGGGGCTTAAAGGGTTACTAAACGGCTTTTCAAAAGAAGTTTTCGGCATGATCGGCATCGTAGGGGGCGTCTTCGTCGCATCCCATTTGGGCGGTTATATCGGGAAAATATTGAGTGATTCTCTCTTCCATTTCGAAACGGCAACCGCGGTCAATCTGATCGGCTTTATTTTTGCGCTGGGAATTTTCTGGCTATTGATGGTAGCATTGGGAAGCGGGTTTAAAAAACTGAGTACGCTGAGCGGCTTGGGTGCGGTTGATCAGGTTCTCGGGTTCGTGGTAGGGAGCAGTAAATTCTTTTTCATCCTCTCCATCATCGTTTACGCTCTTTTCAGCGTTACGGCAATCCGTGAAAACTTTGAAGAGAAAATGGCCGACAGCATTTTTTATGAGCCGATGATGGCAACGGGGAATTTTATCCTCCACATTGAAACCGATGACGTTACGTCGCTGATGAGGGACGAGAACGAAAGCGATGCGAATGCATCTGCCGCCGATGCACACACCGGAAATACAAAGGAGAAATAACGGATGGGTTCTTATACCGATTTCACCGAACGGACTGTTGATTACAACAAGCTTCTGAACGATTTCAAACAATTGCTCAAAGCTAACGGCTTGAAGTTCACGATCCAACGCGAAGTGATCTTGGAGATGTTGTACAATTCCGACGAACATTTGACTCCCGAAGCTCTTCACCATTTGATTCAGGAAAAGCATCCCGATCTCAATACCGGAATCGCCACGGTGTACCGCACCCTTTCTTTGCTCGAAGATTCCGACATGGTGACGTCACTCTCTTTCGGAGCGCAGGGGAAAAAATACGAACTCGGGGCAAAAGACCATCACGATCACCTAATCTGCACGCAATGCGGAAATATTACCGAGTTTGTTGACGAAGAGATCGAAGAGCGTCAGAAAAAAATCGCCGAATCCCTTGGATTTAAGATGCAGGAACACTCGATGCAGATTTACGGCATTTGCAAAGCCTGCCTGACTAAATCGGCAACCACACACTAAGAAAGGAAAACCATTGGCATTCGATAACCAATACGTACAGCAGCGGATCGAAAAAGCCCAGGCCCTTCGGGACATGGGAATCGATCCGTACGCGAACGACTCCGGTCGCAATACGACGATCGACAAATACCACTACGTCAACTCTGATCTCTTACAAAAAGAGGAAAAGCGCGACGAGCACCGCCACTACACCGTTGCGGGGCGCATCAAACTGTTCCGCCTGATGGGGAAAGCAAGCTTTTTGAAGATCGAAGACGAAAGCGGAATGCTTCAAGTGTATGTCGCGCGGGACAACTTGCCCGAGAATTTTTACAATGACGTCTTTAAAAAACTGATCGAAGTGGGCGACATCATCGAAGTCAGCGGCTATCCTTTCGTCACTCAGCAGGGGGAGCTTTCACTCCATGCCGATGCGCTGAAAATCCTCACCAAAGCGATCTCTCCGCTTCCCGAAAAGTTTCACGGGATTGTCGATAAAGAGATGCGCTACCGCCAGCGCTATCTCGATTTGATCATGAACTCCGAAGTGCGCAAAACATTTCATATCCGCTCCCGTGTGATCAGCCTGACGCGCCGCTTTTTCGAAGACAAAGGCTTTTTGGAAGTCGAAACGCCGATGATGCATCCGATCGCCGGCGGTGCGAACGCCAAACCGTTCGTTACCCATCACAACGCTCTTGGGGTTGATCGCTTTTTGCGTATTGCGCCGGAACTTTATCTCAAACGCCTGATCGTCGGCGGGTTTGAAGCGGTATTCGAAATCAACCGAAACTTCCGCAACGAAGGGATGGATGCGACCCACAATCCCGAATTCACGTCCATCGAGTTTTACTGGGCTTACAAAACCTATCAAGACCTCATTGAGATCACCAAAGAGTATTTTGAATACCTTTTTGATCATCTAGAACTCCCGAAACGTCTTCCCTACGGTGATCTGGAAGTCGATTTCGCCCAATTCACCGAAATCGAGCTCGTTAAGAGTCTCAGCGTTATCGGCGGGGTTCCCGAAGAGATCGTCAACGACAAAGAAGCTATTCTGGCCTATCTCAAATCGAAAAACCTCGAAGCCAATGCGGCGATGAACCTCGGTCAGCTGCAAGGAGAACTCTTCGACGAATTCGTCGAAGCCAAGCTGATCAATCCGACCTTCATCACCCACTATCCGGTCGAAATTTCGCCGCTGGCGCGTCGCAACGACGAACGCCCCGAACTGACGGACCGTTTCGAGCTCTTTATCGCGGGGCGCGAAATCGCCAACGCGTTCAGCGAGCTCAACGATCCGGTCGATCAACTGGAGCGTTTTGAATCTCAGATGGCGGCCAAAGATTCCGGCGATGACGAAGCGCATGAAATGGACGAAGATTTTGTCACCGCGCTCAGCTACGGTATGGCACCGACGGCGGGCCAAGGGATCGGTATCGACCGCCTTGTCATGATGCTGACCAACCAACACTCGATCCGGGACGTATTGCTTTTCCCGGCGATGAAACCTTTACACCACAACCAAACCAACAACGGAGAAGAAGAATGAGTTTCCTCAAAGAATTTGACAACGAAATTTATGCCCTGTGTGAGCAAGAGCTCGAACGCCAAACCGACCATCTGGAGATGATCGCGTCTGAAAACTTCACCCTCCCGGCCGTTATGGAAGCAATGGGTTCTGTTTTTACCAACAAATATGCCGAAGGTTATCCTGCTAAACGTTACTACGGCGGATGCGAATACGCCGATGGCGTAGAGCAGTTGGCAATCGACCGTGCGTGCAAACTGTTCGGCTGTAATTACGCCAACGTACAGCCCCACTCCGGCTCATCGGCCAACGGCGCCGTTTATGCTGCTCTCCTTCAGGCGGGCGACAAACTTCTGGGTATGGACCTGAGCCACGGCGGACACTTGACACACGGTTCAAAAGTAAGCTTTTCGGGTAAAAACTACCACAGCTTCTCTTACGGAGTCGAACTTGACGGACGCATCAATTATGAGCGCGTCATGGACATCGCCAAAATCGTTCAGCCTAAAATCATCGTGTGCGGTGCGTCTGCGTATGCCCGTGAAATCGATTTCAAAAAATTCCGTGAAATCGCCGATGCGGTCGGAGCGATCCTGTTCGCGGACATCGCCCACATCGCCGGTCTTGTCGTCGCAGGCGAGCATCCAAGTCCGTTCCCGTATGCCGATGTCGTTACTACGACGACTCACAAAACCCTCGCGGGTCCACGCGGCGGTATGATTATGACAAACGACGAAGAGATCGCGAAAAAAATCAATTCGGCTATTTTCCCGGCACTTCAGGGCGGGCCGTTGGTTCACGTCATCGCCGCCAAAGCGGTCGGTTTCAAATACAACCTCTCAAACGAGTGGAAAGTCTACGCTGCGCAAGTCAAAGCCAACGCAAAAGTACTCGCAGACGTATTGATGAAACGCGGCTACGACATCGTCAGCGGCGGAACGGACAACCACCTCGTTCTCGTTTCGTTCCTGAACAAACCGTTCAGCGGTAAAGATGCCGATGCGGCGCTCGGACGCGCCGGGATTACCGTCAACAAAAATACCGTTCCGGGCGAAACGCGTTCGCCGTTCGTCACCAGCGGCGTACGTATCGGAAGCCCTGCTCTGACATCACGCGGAATGAAAGAAAAAGAGTTCGACATTATCGCCAACAAAATCGCCGATGTCCTCGACGATATTGAAAACGAAGCGAAACAAGCCTCTATCAAAGAAGAACTCAAAGCACTGGCGAAAAATTTCGTCATGTACAAACAACCGACGTATTAATTCAAGGAACAGTGCCTATGACATCGATGGACATGAAACTGATCAAAATGATCACGAATCATTATTGGCTCAAACACGACAGTGTCGTCAATAAAATCGATTTCAAAGGGCGCACCCTGTACAACAAATACGAGCGTATCGACAAGACATTGACCCAATCGGTCATCGATCAGCATCTCAAAGGCCAGATTACCGTTGCCCACTCATTGGTCAATCAATTCGACAAAGTCGAAAACATCGTCATCGATTACAACGGAAACGACCCGCAGCGTTTTTACCATCGCGCGCAACTGCTTTTGAGAGAAGAGGGATTCATCAATTTTACCGCTTTTGAGACAAAAACGCCCGGCCATCTGCACGTCTACATCCACAAGGGACATACGACTTTACAAGAAGCCAATCAACTGGGTAAAATGATTTCGATGAAATTGGCCGCGAAACAGCCTAAACAATGGCGCATGTTTCCGACTCTCGATTTGCCGTTGGAGTACAACATACTTAATCTCCCCTATGAAGTGTACGCTAAAGAACGCGGCGCTTCATGGTCGAAACACATGTAACCGATAAACTCAGAAGGAAAAGCTTTTATGGAAGAAAAAAACGAGCTCAACGATATTATCCTGAACAAAAGCGGGTCAGGTTCGAACAGCAAGAAGCTGCTTTTGGCGATTGCGACTCTTACCCTTGTTCTCATAATCGTGCTGGTTATCATGAACTCACTCAAAAGCGAAAGCGATGAGCAACCGCCGCATGCGGCTATCCCGCCTGCGCCTTCGGCACCGACCGAGATTATTGACGATCCTTTGTTCGAGCCGGTAGAAGTGATCCAAGAGGGAAGCAATACGACGGCAACCGCTCAGGATTTGGGACAAATCGCCCAAAAAATCAAACAAGAGTCGTTTGACAATGCCCCGGTTCAGGAAAAAGTCATCGAGCCTTCAACTGCGCCCGTACAGACTGCCGCTCCTGTGGCACCGACCCGTCAAACGGCCGTGACGACGCAACCCAAACCTGCGACAGCGTCAAGCACCGCAAAAGCAGAGCCTAAACCTGTCGCGAAACCGGCTGCCGCCGTGGCTACTCCGACAATCAAGAGTGTCAAACCTGCCGAACCAAAAAAAGTAGTCGAACCGAAAAAAGCGGCTACGACGACAAAAACAGCCGCAACGTCTACAGCTGCCAAAACGGCTGAACAACCGGTTGCCAAAACAACAGCCGCAACCGCTCCCAAAACAGCCGATGCCGCACCAAAAGCGGCAGAAACCGGCGGAACCTATTACATTCAGGTCGGATCGTTCACGAAAGAGCCGAACAAAGCTCTGTTCGAACGCTTGAACGCCAGCGGCTTGAAATACACGACCGTTCCGAGCGGTGCAGCGACCAAAGTGCTCGTCGGTCCTTTCCAGGGTGAAAAAGCGGCACGCGACGTCATCGGAACCGTTCGCAAGAACATTGAATCCGGCGCGTATATCGTAAAGGGATAATGTGATCACCTCGCGCCGTTTTTCGCTTGACCAATTCGCTCCGATTGCCGTTTACGAAAAAGCCAAAAAGCTTTTTGCCGGCGAAGTCAGTTTTCTGTTCGAAAGTGCCGGAAGCAGCGAAGGGAATTACACGATCATTGTCATCGGTGCTCGAGAACGCCTTACCTACAGTGACAAAACAACCGTCTATACCGATGCGTCAGGCACTAAAAACACAATGGCGGGTTCCCCGTTTGAGTTCCTCAAAGGGTATTATTCCGCCCTTGACCAGCACGCTTATCGTGAACGCGCACGCGAACTCGGCGTCGGATATATCGACGGATTCATCGGCTATATCGGATACGATATGGTGCAGGTTTTCGAACCCGTCCTCGAAGAATCGATGTCGAATCTGCTGGACCAGACCCACATTCCCGACATGGATCTCATCCTCCCCAAGCTGACGTTCGTCATCTCTCATAAAAATGCAACGATCACGCTGCTCAGCTGTGTCGAAAGCTTTATCGGCCGTTTCGACGAGATCGAAGCCACCCTTAAAGCTCCCTATACCTACACTCCGCTCGATCCGATCCAAAACGATCGCGGAGGCGAATTCATCTTCAGCAAAGAGCAGTTTTTCTCGATGGTGGACAAATCCAAAGAGATGATCAAAAGTGGCGACGTCTTCCAAATCCTGATGACGAACCGCTACATCCGCCACGCGCAGGTCGATCCGTTCAGCTTTTATCGTATCCTACGCCTCAAAAATCCCTCTCCGTACATGTACCTGATGGAATTCGAAGATTTCAACATCGTCGGCAGTTCGCCCGAAGTGATGGTGCGCCTCAGCGACGGCGACATCCTTCTGCGCCCGATCGCGGGAACCCGTAAGCGGGGTGTAACCAAACAACGCGATATGGAGCTTGAAGAGGAACTCCTCTCCGATCCCAAAGAGCTTGCCGAGCACCTGATGCTGATCGATTTGGGCCGCAACGACGTTGGACGCGTCGCCCAAACAGGTACCGTACGGGTCGAAGAGATGATGCACGTCGAGCGCTATTCTCACGTTATGCACATCGTTTCGGACGTCCATGCATCCATCCGTGACGACAAAGACATGTTCGATCTGCTCGCCGCCGTCTTCACAGCCGGAACAATGACGGGTGCGCCAAAAATCCGCGCGATGGAGCTGATCGCCGAATACGAAGGGGTCAAACGAGGCTATTACAGCGGCACCATCGGCTATTTCGGATTCGACGGAAACATGGACAGCGCGATCACGATCCGTACTGCCCTTATCAAAAAAGACGAAGTGATTCTCCAAGCCGGAGCCGGCGTCGTCGCCGATTCGGTACATGAGCTTGAATACCTCGAAGTGACCAACAAACTCGGCGCTCTGATGAGCACACTGGACGATCTGGTTTCTCCTCAATGAACGTTTTTACCATCTTCGGCGATCCGGTGAGCCATTCGCGCTCTCCGCTGATGCACAACAGCGTTTTCAAAACGCTGGGGATCAAAGCTTGCTATACCCGCACCCGCCTCGAAGACGGTTCCAAACTCCGAGAGGTATTTTTTGCCAAAGCGCTCCAGGGAGCGAACGTCACCGTCCCGCACAAAGAGTCGGCATACGAGCAGTGCGACGAAGTGCGCGGCGTCGCCCAAACCATCAAAGCCGTCAATACCCTTGTGATCGAAAACGGCCGTCTCATCGGTTACAACACCGACGCTGACGGATTTATCCATGCCATCGAATCGTTCGGCCCTATCCGATCCGCATTGATTCTCGGAGCGGGAGGGACGGCACGCGCCCTCTCCGTCGCGCTGCGTTCCAAGGGGATCGACGTCACCGTTTTGAACCGTTCCGAAGGCCGTCTGGAGTATTTCAAAAATGAGGGAATTGCTTCCTATGCATGGGAGAATTTCACCCCTGATGCCTATGACATGATCATCAACACCACTTCGGCCGGATTGTCCGACAATGAGCTTCCGGTCCCGGCTGCGATGCTGAAAGAGCTTCTTACGCGTACCAAAGCGGCCGTCGATGTCATCTACGGCAAAGAAACCCCTTTTCTGCGCGAAGTCAAAGAACGATGCCTCCCCTACAAAGACGGCTCGGACATGCTGCTCTCACAAGGGGTGCTGGCCAACTATCTCTTTTTGCATCGCCGATATCCTCTGGATCAGATCGAATCCGCCATGCGGCAAAGTTTTTTGTACTAAAGCGCTATAATAGTGCATCTTAATGCAAAGGCTCTTAATGTGCCGTTTCCATCAGCTATCCGATGCTGAAAAAATTCTTCTTCGCGATCAACTTCTTGCCTATGCCGCATCGATAGGCGGGAAAAATTCGTTTTTGAAACTCCTCGAAACCATTCACCGCACCTCTCCGCATCCTCTGGTATCGAAAACGGCCTTACTCCGATTCCCGAAAGGGCTTATCAAATGGAACAAAAACGTCCACCGCGACAACCTCTCGTTGCTCAGTACGCGTCTGAATGCCCGTACGGACGAAAATCAAAACCTGATGGCTTCGCCCGAAGACAAAAACTATAAAAACGTCACCAATATGCTCCGATCGCTTTCGCCGCTCACGTTTACTGTAGCGATGAACAACGAAGCCGACGGAACGGGGTTCAGTTTCAAAGCGTTTGAAATCCTCGATGAAACCACCACCGTTATCACTCCTATGTTCGAAATCTTCTTTTTCTGCCCCGTCAACGTCGCAAAAAAGCTGATCAATTTCGTCCCCAAACAAGCTGCGACAGAGGAATAACGTGAAGATCGACGGACGTTTCTGGCTCACCAAAGAGTCTCAAAGCTTTTTAGGTGCCGGACGGATCGAACTGCTGGAGCGGATCGACAAGACGGGATCGATCAATGCCGCCGCCAAAGAGATGAAAATGAGCTACAAAGCGGCGTGGGAGCGGATCAACGGCATGAACGCGCTCGCCGATCAGCCCCTCATCGAACGCCTCACGGGGGGGCGCGGGGGCGGCGGAACGAAGCTCACCCCCTACGCGCACGAGCTCATCGCCACCTATTACCGTCTGAACGAACTTCACCGTCAGTTCATCGACCGTTTTGCCGAGGCGGGCAACGACCCCGAACGGCTCGCCCGCATCCTCAGCCGTACCTTCCTCACCACGAGCGCGCGCAATCAGCTCCCGGCTGTTCTCAAAGATATCCGTCCTAACGGCTTGCATACGACCATAACGCTGGCATTGCAAGGCGGCGACACTCTGCTGTCCACTATAACCGCCAAATCGGTCGAGAATATGGGGCTGATGATGGGATGCGACGCTTACGCGATCATCAAATCGAGCGATATCCATATCGTCTCCGCACCGCCCTCTTCTCCGACTGCAGATAATGTCCTCTCAGGTACCGTCGAAACCATCGAAAGTTCGGAAGACAATGTCGAGATTGCCCTGCGACTCGATGGAGGAGCGCTTCTCATCGCCCTTGAAAAGCAAGATACCGCACACACTTTTGCTGTTGGTTCACCCGCTTACGCCCTTATCTCGCCGTTGCACATAATCATCGGTTTATAACCTTCCGACATAAAAGTTTAAGATTGTTTTCCTATAATTCGTTATATCTTACAAAACATAACGAAAATGTCGCGTTTTTTCGCGAACCGTTTTTGCAATGTTTGGTTTATCGTTATATCAATACAGACACAAAGGAATTGTCATGAATCCGTTTAAACTTGTCCTGGCCTCTTTAGCATTTGCCTCAGCCCTTGCGGCTCAAACCATCACCGTTGCCGCTGCGGCCAATATGAAATATGCCGTGACCGATATCGCCAAAGAGTTTTCCAAAGATACGGGAATTGATGTCAAAATTATCACCGGAGCCTCAGGTAAACTGACCCAGCAAATCATGAGCGGTGCGCCTTACGACGCGTTTCTTTCCGCCGATGTCGAGTATCCCGTCAAACTGGCTAATGGGGGTTACACTACAACCCCTGCACAAGTATACGCTTACGGAACATTAATCCTCTGGAGCAATACGGGAGCCGACCTCTCCAAAGGGGTAGCCGTTGTCGCTGATCCAAGCGTCAAAAAAATTGCAATAGCAAATCCAAAAACCGCTCCGTACGGGATCGAAGCGATGAACGCCATGAAATACACTAAAGTCGCCGATGACGCGGCAGGCAAAATCATTACCGCCGAATCAATATCCCAAGTGGGTGCGTATGTGACGACCAAAGCGGTCGATGTCGGGTTTATGGCCAAATCGATCGTCCTAGCTCCTGAGATGAAAAATGTCGGGAAATGGGTCGAGGTTGATCCGAAATCGTACAACACGATCGATCAAGCGATGGTTGGACTCAAAAACGGCTCTCCTGAAAACCAGATTGCTGCCAAAAAATTCCTCCGATACATGTCTTCACCCAAAGCAATTGCAATTCTCAAAGCTAGCGGGTACGGCTTGCCGAAAAAATAATGAATCTGCCTCGCCAGAGGCGGCAAACATAGCTATAAGAGCTTCGCTTTGTATCGTTATATCAAAATATAAATAATAATTATGAAGTTTCAAGATGAGGCGACAGGAGTGTCTGTCTGCAGTTATTCAAATGCTTGTCGTCTCCCTTGATAGTTTAGCAAAATTGCAAAGGATAAAATATGCTTGTTACAAATCCTATCGTTATGTCAAATAAGATACATCAAAGCAATTCCGCATTAAAAACCAAATCCTTTGCCGCCTCATTCGGTGTTCATGCGGCACTTTTTGCATCGATAGCCATGTTTATGACAACCCATTCAACCCCTCTGAGCAAATCAGATGAAAAAATCACGATCTCATTGGTTGAATTTACTGCAATGTCAGGTGATATTCATCGCATGGAAACGATGCCTCAACCCAAAATGCCCCTTGCAACAGCTCCGCAGCACGTCATTACGACCTCTCAGAAAATACCGCCACTAACTCCTTCGGTATCTCCTGAGGCGTCCGCGCCTTTAGCTCATAACCAAATGCCGGCTTCGACTTCGCCGTCATCAAATGTACAAGATGATTCTCCTCATTTAACATCCTCTCCTGAACACGAATTACCAAGAAACCCTGTTCCTGACAACCAAATCGGCGGAGCAGCATTGGGACATATCAGAGCTATGATCGAAAATGCCATCACCTACCCCTCCATCGCTCGAAAATTACGACTAGAAGGGGTGGTATTGGTCACATTCACCCTCAAATCTGACGGTACGGTTGATACCGCACACGTCAAATCAACGAGCGGCAGCAACGTGCTCGATGATAGAGCGATTCGAACGATTCTCAGCCTCAGCGGTGATTATCCGGCATTAGGAAAAACCGTTGAATTGAGCCTCCCGATTGCTTTCAATTTGAGTTAATACACACTATAAATCTTAAGGAAATGAAAATGAAAAAACACCTGCTACTCCTATCGCTGGCTGCTTCAGCGGTACTGGCGGATACTTTTACGTTGGGACAAATCAATGTCCTTAATACTTCCATCGAAGATAGTCCGTTTGAGGAGACGATCACCGCTGAGTCCATCGAGATGCACAACAGCGAAACGCTCTCCGATGCGCTGGATACTATGAGCGGGATTAATCAGGATGTTCAAGGGGGGCGTGGCGAATCGACCCTCTACATTCGCGGGTTCGATGCGCGCCGTATCGGGGTGTTTATCGACGGTATCCCCGTCTATGTTCCTTATGACGGTAACTTCGATTATGATCGTTTCTTGACCTCAGATATTGCACAAATCGACGTTTCCAAAGGATATTCCTCCATCGTCTACGGTGCCAATACGATGGGAGGTGTCGTCAACGTCATCTCTAAACGCCCAACCAAAACACTGGAAGGGAATATGAATGTGGGGATGGTGCTGGACAGTGACGGCGATCTCTCCCGCCGCGTCGCATCGATCAACCTCGGAACCCGTCAAGATCATCTCTACGCTCAACTGGGTGCCGTATATAGCGATCAAAACCATATTCGCCTCAGCGATGACTATACCCAAGTTTCCGGAAGCGTCCAATCGGAGGGAGAACGGCTCCGTTCCGAAACCGAAGATTACAAAGTCAGTTTTAAAACCGGATACATTGCCGATGACGGAAGCGAAATCGCGATCGGGTATTCAAACCAAAACGGCCAAAAGCAGCAGCCGCCGGTGAGCGACCCGGCCTATTCTCAGGCAAAATACTGGGACTGGCCATACTGGGATAAAGAGACGGTATTCATCACCGGACAAAAAAACCTCGGTTCAGGCTATCTCAAAGCGCTGGCGTACTACGATACGATTGAAAACTCGCTCTATTCGTACGACAACATCAACTACACGACGATGAACACCGCTAAAGCGTTCAAGAGCCGCTACGACGATTACAGTGCAGGAGGACGACTCGAATACGGTGTTGAATTAGCAAACAATTTCATCACAGCAGCCGCAAATTATAAAAAGGATATCCATAAGGGGTACGACATCCACAAAACAACCAATGTCGAAACAATGACTGAAAATTATGAAGACAATACTCTCTCTTTGGGAATTGAAGACGTCTATACCCTCTCATCGCAATGGCAAATCCTCGGCGGCATCAGTTACGACCGACGTGAAGCGGATAAGCTCTATGATACCAATACCGCTTATTTGGATATGCTCTCCCTCGAAACCCAAAGCGCTTACAACCCACAGGCCGCAGTGATCTATTCACCCGATTCATCGACCAAACTCCGTGCCAGCGTATCGCAGAAAACCTATATGCCCTCGATGAAAGACCGATACTCACGCAGACTCAACAGCGCCGTCCCCAATCCTGAGCTTGAAAACGAGGTCTCAACCCACTACGAGCTGAGCATCCAAAAACAGCTCGGCGCACTTTTCACTCGTGTTAACGGCTTTTTCACCCGTGTCGATGATGCTATCCAAAGCGTCGTCTATCCGCAGAATACCGCCTATGTCCAAAACCAAAACGTCGGCAGCTTCGATCATCGTGGTGTTGAATCGGAATTCAACTACAAAACCGACACGTTCGAAACGGGAGGTAACTACACCTATATTTCGGTCAAAAACCGCACCGACGAAAGCGTCAAACGGATTGATGTCCCCCGCCATCAGCTCTTCGCCTACACACAAATCGATTTGGGATACAACGTCGCGATCAACGCCAATATGAAACTCCGGAAAGGTGCATATGAACAAAAGCTTGATAAATCCTACGTCATCAATCCTACCTTCACGACATTTGATCTCAAAGCGATCTATTCGCCGACCAAAGCGATCAGTGCCGAAGTCGGAGTCAAAAATCTCACCGACAAACTATACGCATACGACTTGGGTTTCCCGATGGCGGGACGGGAGTTTTTCGCCAATATCGGGTATAAATTTTAATGCGAAGTTCCATTCAATACCTCATTATTTTCTTGATGGGAACCATAACTGTTACAGCGGCTGAGCAACCCATTCGGGTTGCCATCATCGGCGGTATGACAATGAGCGGAATGTGGCAGAAAGTAGCTACATCGTTCGAATCGACATACCACATTCCGGTAGAAGTAGTCATCACCGGCACAAAACACGAGCTGGATGAGTATACTCGATCCCATCCGGTCGATTTACTCACCATGCACTCCAGCGATACGATAGTAGAACTCGCATCAGAGGGGTATGTTGAAAAACTGACGCCTTGGGCACACAATGCCCAAATGATCCTCGGCAGCGTTGCCAATCCGGCACAAATCAGTGAAAACGAACCGTTATCTTCCGCATTGGATAAAATCAATCGTTCCAATGCCCCTTTTTTCATCCACGCCAGCGGCGGAACGTTTGAGGTATACACTCAATTGTCGTATCAATACGGTTTTAATCCAACAGATCAAAACATCGTTTTTACCACTCAGAAGAGAGGGTTTATGAAAGATGTTGCAGAGGTTAATGGATATACCCTCTATGGAGTCATCCCGTTTGTAATGCAAAAACAACATCATCCCGATATCAAAGGGTTTGTTTATAATGACCCGAAACTTCGACGTCCCTATTTGGCAGCCATAGGAACCCAATCCAAAATCGGTAAAGAGCAGTATGAAAAAAGTTTGAAACTACTCAATTTTTTGACCTCTGACTCGACACAAAAAATGCTCAAAGATTTTCGCATAGACGGATTCGAAACGATACCCCTATTTTTCCCAAACAGGTAGTACGTAAGCAATAGTCGGTGATTCAACCAACAGAGTCTCAAAAAAACAAACAAAGGAAAAAACATGAAAAGCGTATTAGTAGTTTTATTTTTATTGACAGGGTTATTTGCCAACGAGGCTCTTTTACCTACTGAATTGACGGCTTGGAAAAGTCTATCGTATGTGAGTGCTGCTAAAAGCGCAAACGAGCTCTCCAATGCTTCATTAGTACTTAATAATGCTTCGCTTGTGGGTCTACACCCTACCCCAAAAATTCAATACGTTACACGCCCGACCAATGAAGGCGGTACAGTAAGCTACGGCGGTCTCTTTCAAATCACCATAAAAGAGCGCGGGCTTTATCGCGTTGTACTCGCCAACGCATCTTGGATCGAAATGGTCAAGGACGGAAAATCGGCACAATCGGTAGCGCACGCACAAGGATCAAAAAATTCGGGCATACGAAAAATGGTGGACTACTACCTTGATGAGGGTACGTATACACTTCAACTCTCCGCGGGAGCCGATACGACGAGTGCCGTCTTGGTCATCAAACTCCCATGAGAACGATAGCCATGATAAAAAATATTTTTACCGTCGGGATATGCTTGCTCGCGGCGCAACCTGCGCTACAGGCGCAATCATCACAGGACACCCCGGAGCAAAAAGCCAAAATCGAACTGGGACGCCGTTTATTTTACGATGCCGACCTCTCGATCAACGGCACAATGTCGTGCGCGACCTGCCATGAACAAAGAAAGGCTTTCGCCGACGGCAACCAAGCCCATCCGGGGGCCTTGGACGACCCCGGGAAACGAAACGTCCCGGGACTTGCGAATATCGGAGCGTTTAAAAACCTCACATGGGCGCACAACCGTCTCAGCGGCTTGGCGGAGCAATCGTTGATGCCGATGCGGGGAACCGACCCTGTCGAGATGGGGATGAACGGCCATGAGGCTGAAATAGGCAAACGGCTGGGTCAAAACGAGTGCTATCAAAAACTTTTTTTGCGCGCATTCCCAAACGAAAAAGGCTCAATCCATATCGGTACCGTCTCCAGAGCATTGGAAAGCTTTCAAAAAACCTTCGTTTCCAATCAATCTCTCTATGATCAAATGACGGAAAAAGGGAAGCCTTTACCGACCCAAAAGGCTCAAAGAGGAAAAAAACTGTTTTTCGGAGCGGCGAAATGCAACACGTGCCACAGGGCTCCCCTTTTCAGCGATGATGATTTTCACCAAGTCCAACCTAAACATCCGAAAAACGAAAATCGGATGCGCGATGACGGACTTTCCGACGTCACCGGAAACCAAAAAGATAAAAACCTCTTCCGTACACCGAGTTTGAGAAACGCCGCATTGACCGCTCCGTACTGGCATGACGGTAGCGCCAAAACACTTGCCGATGCGATCCGAAAACACGATGTGAATATCCATCAAACGCTGAATCATCAGGAAATCGACGAGCTCATCGCTTTTATCGATGCCCTGAGCGATATGACCTTCGTCCATAATCCAAAATACACCAAACCGGCTAAAGAATGCCCATACTAACTATCCGGGTAACGGATCGTTTTCGCTATAATAAAACATCAAAAAAGGCCATGAATGTTTCTTGAACCCATCGATTTCGCGCATATGTACCGCAAGCACAAAGCCGCCACCGATTTCAAATCCAAAAGCAGCAGCGACTGGGACGAAAAATCCTCGGACATGGCGCAATCGACGATCAACAGCCCTTATGTGGAAGAGTTCATTTCGCGAATGAAACTGCACGGCGACGAAACGGTTCTCGACATCGGCTGCGGTCCTGGAGCGCTGAGCGTACCGCTGGCCAAAAAGACCAAACACGTGATCGCCGTCGATTTTTCGCGCAAAATGCTGGACGAAGTCGAAGCGTACGCCGCGCGCGAAGGAATCACCAACATCACGACCTACCATCTGGGCTGGGAAGACGACTGGAGCGTTCTGCCTCCCGTCGACGTCGCCGTGGCCTCAAGGTCGATGGAAGTCGCCGATCTGGATGCGGCGCTTTCGAAGATGTCCGCCCACGCGGCCAAAGCGTGTTATCTCACCTACAAAGTCGGTGGAAGCTTCGTCGATATGGATATTTTGGGTTACATCGGTAAACAAGTGAAAACCAAACCCGATTACTGGTACATTCCGATCCTCCTCTACGGCCGTGGCTATCTCCCCCGCATCGACTACATCGAAACGGGTCGGGGAAGCGTGCGCAGCGGCAGCGAAGAGGAATTCGTCCAATCGCTGATCTGGAGCATCGGAAGTCTGGACGAAGAGCAGCAGGCCAAAGCACGAGAGTACTACAACCGGATCATTGTCAGCGAGAACCGTCCGCCGCGTCCGGTGCGCTGGGCTTTTATCGGATGGGAGACTACCAAGTGATTATTCTTAACGACCATGAGCTCGAGTCCCTTCTCGCCGAGGACGTCCCCTACGGCGATCTGACCACCGCGTCGCTGGGGATCACCGACCAGCGTGCCCGTATCACCTTCGCCACCCGTGAGCGCCCGCTCGTCGTCTCGTGCATGGAAGAGGCAGTGCGTTTGTGCGGATTGTACGGACTGGAGATCGACGGTTTTGTCAAATCGGGCACCCTCATCCCTCCCAAAAGCGTCTTTCTCGAAGCGCACGGCGAAGCGGGAAATATCCACCGTATCTGGAAAAGCGTCCAAAACCTCCTCGATTACGCCGGCGGTATCGCCACCTACACCCGTGAAGCGGTACTATTAGCCCGCTCTATCAACCCCGATATCGTCGTCGCCACCCGAAAGACCACCCCCTTTACGAAAAAAATCGCCATCAAGGCGGTCGAATCGGGCGGAGGAGTTGCCCACCGTCTGGGTCTTTCCGAATCGATCCTCGTGTTTGAGTACCACCGTGTTTTTTTCTCTTCGGATGAAGCGTTCGGCTCAGCCCTCGGCAAAGCCAAAAAAGCCAATCCCGAGAAAAAGATCGTCATCGAAGCCTCTAACATCGCCGAAGCGCTCAAATTTGCCCGCCTCGGAGCCGACATTCTCCAGCTGGAGAAATTCCCTCTGACCAAGCTCGCCGATGCCGTACGTATCCTCCGTACCGATTATCCCCGCATCACCCTCATCGCCACCGGAGGGATCAGTACCAAAAACATCGCCGAGTACGCCGGCACGGGGGTCGATATGATCGTCACCTCATCACCTTACAGCGCACAACCTGCGGATATAAAAGTGAGAATTGAACCGCTATAATATGAATACTGTCTTGAAAAAGGGAAATGAATGACAAATGAAGAATTAAGTAACAAGATATTAAATGATATTCAATACATAAAACAAAATTCTGAAATTTTTCAAAAAAAATTAGTCGATTTCAAAGTAGATGAAGATCAACGAAAAAAAATTCGATCTGTATTAAACTACTTTAGAACAGCTGACTTTAACTTTATCAAAAATATAAATAATCAAGAAGGATTATTAAATTTAGAAAATATTTTTTCTCCGTATAAAATTTCCATAGAAGCTTTTCTTACAACTGCAACTAAACAAAGACTGGATAATTTTATTACTCATAATACCGAAGTATATGAATATATGAGGAATATAATCAATATTATGAATGAAGAGTTTATTCCAAAGAATCAAGAAGATGAAACTGATGAACGAATACAACTGAAATCAAAAATTCTTGATGACATCAATTTTTTAAACTCAAATAGTGAAAAAATTCAAACATTAGCCAGAGAAGATTTTGATGAAAAAAGTGGTCTATACGATATTGATAGAATTTTTTATTTTACAAGATCAGTTACAAATAGTTATTTAGATAAATGTACTAACTCTCAACTTCATGCATTTTATGCCCTTAGTAGTTTTAGATTCTCTGCTGACGCTTATTCGAATAACCGCTACAATTCAAATGTTAAAACATCATTTATTAATTCAATAAAACCAGCTATTACATTCATTGAAAATTTACAGAATATCAATGTTTTGACAGATGATGAAGTTATTATTAAACAAAATGATCTACAAACTTCTGATATTAAGCAAGAAATTCAAAATATCAAAAATAGCATCAATGATCTACAAAGTAGTGATGCTCAAATTGAAATTACCAAAATAATTACGCAAGCAAATCAATTATTTGAAAAAGCAAGTCATAGTGAAAAACTTCTGGATGAAAAAATCCAAACTCTAATTAATACATCAGAAAAACAAGTTGCCTATACACTTTCTGAGCAATTTGAGAAAAAAACAAATTCATTAAAACGACCAATATGGAGTTATTTAATATTAATAATCTCATTGCCAATTTATATGTCATACGAAAGTATGGATTTCATTGAATTACTTCTTAAACCAACTAGTAATGAAATATATTGGCATTCAATATTTATGCTTTTTCTTACAAAACTACCAATCATTTTTTTAATATTATTTGTTTTAAATGAATATACAAAAGCTAAAAAGCTTTTTGAAGAGTATGAGCATAAACGAATTATGGCAGCAACACTTGTCAATAATTTGGAACGCCTCAAAAATGAACTACATGCAGATGAAAAAGATTTGCTTGAACTCATTAAAGCACCATTTGAAAAAATCTTTGACAACCCAGTTCACAGTATCTACGGTGATAAAAGCGGAGATAAAAATCTCGGTATAGATCAGCTTGAAAAGGTTGCATCCATCCTCGAAAAGTTAAAGCCTAAAACACCATGAACACCCTCCCAGCTATCCTGAGCGCCATCACCGCTTCTGAACATCTAAGCATACTCACCGTTACGGTAGGAGAGGATAACTTTCATCTCCTGCTCGCCGAACAGTGCCATGACGCCGCAGGTGAATCTTTGATGCTGGCGTTCAAAGAGACCGAAGTGATCCTTGCCTCAGCACCTATCGCCACGACCGCCAATATCCAACGTGCCCTCATCAGCAAAATCGAGCAGGGAAGCGTACTCTCCCAAATCACCCTTGCCTATTACGATAAGACGATTACCGCCCTCGTCCCGACACTCACCTTCAATACCCTCAGCATTGGGGAGGGAGAGGAAGTATTTTGGATGGTGAGTCCGAGCGAAATATCACTGCTGAGAGGCCACCATGGAAGCTGAATTTTTGAGCACGATGGCGCTGACGTTCAAACTCGCCGCCGTAACGACCCTGATACTCCTGCTCATCGGTATCCCCCTCGCGGCGTTTCTGGCCTATTCGAAAATACGGTTTAAAAGTATCGTCGAAACTATCGTCTCTATGCCCCTTGTATTGCCCCCTTCCGTACTCGGTTTTTACCTGCTTCTGGCGTTCAGCCCTGCTTCTTCACTCGGGAGTTTCCTTACCGAACACGGGATACGGCTGGCGTTCAGCTTCGAGGGGCTGGTGATCGGTTCCGTCCTCTTCAGCCTTCCGTTTATGGTCCACCCGATCCAGTCGGCCCTCTCGCAAGTGCCCAAATCGATCTTTGAAGCCGCCTATACGCTAGGAAAATCGAAAATCGAAACGATGGCGCGGGTCATCCTCCCCTCTATCCGTCACGGACTGATCTCGGGGATCGTCCTTGCGTTCGCCCATACGGTCGGGGAGTTCGGGGTGATCCTCATGATCGGGGGAAATATCCCCGACGAAACGCGCGTCGCCTCCATCGCGATCTACGACGAGGTCGAATCGCTCAACTACGCGATGGCGCACCAGTACGCCCTCACCCTCTTTGTCGTCACCTTCGCCATACTCCTCCTCGTCTACACCCTCAATAAAAAGTCGCTCGGGGGAATCCGATGATATCAGTCAATATAAACAAGCATCTTGACACCGCCGAAGGACCAATGGAAGCCCATTTCAGCCTCGATATCCATGAGGGCGAATTCCTAACCCTCTTTGGCCCCTCAGGTGCGGGAAAAACGACGCTTCTGCGTCTAATCGCCGGACTCGAAATACCCGACAGCGGCCGTATCGAAGTGGACGGGGAGGCGTGGTTTGACGACAGTCGAAAGATCAACCTCGCGCCGCAGAAACGGAGCGTGGGATTCGTCTTCCAAGACTACGCCCTCTTCCCGACGATGAGCGTACGCGAAAACCTCCTCTTTGCCGCCGAGAACGCAGAGCAAAAAAATGGGGTCGATGAGCTGATCGAACTGGTAGAGCTCTCGCAGCTCTCCAACCGCCTCCCCGCTACCCTCTCGGGAGGACAAAAACAGCGCGTCGCCCTTGCCCGTGCCCTTGTACGTCGTCCGAAGATCCTGCTGCTGGACGAACCGCTCTCGGCGCTCGATCCCTCAATGCGTCAAAAGCTCCAAGACGAACTTTTTCTCATCCATGAACGCCTCGGGGTTACAACCCTGCTCGTCAGCCACGATATCGCCGAGACGGTCAAACTCTCCGACCGTCTCGCGTCAGTAGAAGCGGGACACATCAAACGCACGTGTTCCCCTATGGAGTTCTTCAGCCCTCAGAGTTTGAGCGGTAAACTCCAGCTGATCGGAGAGGTGCTCAAAATCGAGGATGATTTTCCGGCCGTGATCGTTACCCTTCTTGTAGGCTCCTCCGTCGTTCGCACCGTCCTCAGCGCCAACGAAGCTTCAGAACTGAGAGTGGGTGGACACGCTATAATCTCAACCAAAGCATTCAACCCCATTCTGATACCATTACCCTAAGGAAAACCCCATGACCATCAAAAAAGACTGCATCGTCACCCTCGATTACCATATCAACGACACAAAGGGGAACCTCCTCCACGAAGAGGAGGAGTCGCTTGTCTATCTACACGGTAATTACGGTCATATCTTCCCAACGGTTGAAAAAGCTCTGGAAGGAAAAAGTATCGGCGAGGCGTTTAAAATCGAGCTGCCTGCCGACAAAGCATTCGGCAAATACGATCCTTCATTGGTCGTCACCGAAGCACTCAGCGAGTTGCCGACGGAAGTGCGCGTCGGGATGGAACTCGACGGATATTTCGAAGAAGATTCCGATGACGTCATCATCTATACCGTTACCGAGATAAAGGGCGATCACGCCACACTCGACGGGAATCATCCTCTTGCGGGGATGGATCTCGTTTTTGAGGGGACCGTCTTAGATATTCATGAGGCGACCCCCGAAGAGATCAAAGAGGTGCTTGAGTTTCATCACGATCATCACTGATCTTACTCCTCCCTCAGGCTGAGAGCCACTTTCCCTTTCTCCACATCCACCTCCACGACGCGGATACGCCCCAGCTGCTGGTTGACGCTAAGCACCTCGAGGGGGTGAGCGATCCGCTTCTCCGACATCTGGGAGATATGAATGAGGCCGTCGTTTTTGAGGCCGATGTCGACAAACGCCCCGAAATCGGCAATGTTGCGGACTACGCCAGAGACGATCGAGCCGGGCTTGAGCTCCTTGATGTCGGTCAGGTCGGAGCGGAAGACGATAGGCGGAAGAGATTCGCGGGGGTCGAATCCCGGTTTTTTGAGTTCCGCGACGATGTCGCCCAGCGTCGCTTCCCCGATCTCCAGCTCTTTCGCGATAACGGGGAGCTTCTCTTTCGTGAGGCTCTGCACGTCGTAGCGCTCCATCAGTGCTGATGCTGCGCCGTAGCTCTCGGGGTGGACCCCCGTGGCATCGAGGACGCTTTTGCCCCCGCGTATCCGGAAGAACCCCGCGCACTGTTCGTACGCCTTGGCCCCCAGCCCCTTGACCTTCAGCAATTCCGCTTTGCTCCTGAACGCCCCGCTCTTCTCGCGGTGTTCGACGATAGAGCGGGCGACCTTGTTCCCCACCCCCGCGACGTACGAGAGGAGCGACACCGAGGCGCTGTTGGGATCGACCCCGACACGGTTGACGAGGTCTTCGGTCACATCGCCCAGTTTCTTCTCGAGGAGCTTCTGGTCGACGTCGTGCTGATACTGCCCGATCCCCAGCGATTTGGGGTCGATCTTCACGAGCGCCGCCATCGGGTCGCGCAACCGCTGAGCGATCGAGATCGCGCCGCGGATCGTGACGTCGAGCTGCGGGTACTCCTCCTGCGCTATTTTGGAGGCCGAATAGACCGACGCCCCCGCTTCGCTCACGACCGTATAGGCGAGGTTCAGCCCCTCGTCACGGTTGAGCCGCGCGAAAAACTCCTGCGTCTCCCGCGATCCCGTCCCGTTGCCGATCGCAACGGCATCGATGCCGTATTTTTTGACGAATTCCTTCACCGTTCTGGCCGACTTCTCGTAATCGGACTGCGGCGGGGTCGGGTAGATCACCGCGTGGGTCAGATAGGTGCCGTTGGCGTCCACGACGGCGAGCTTGCACCCGGTGCGGTAGGCCGGATCGACCCCGAGGATCGCGTGTCTGGCCACCGGAGGGGTGATGAGGAGCTGCGAGAGGTTTTTGCCGAAAGTCGCTATCGCCTGCGCGTCGGAACGCTCTTTTATCAGGGCGTGGACTTCCCGCTCCAGCGAGGGAAACAGCAGCCGCTTGAAGCCGTCGAGATAGGCCTCCATCACCAGCTCCCGCGAACTCTTGGCGTGGCGGGGAATACGGAACCGCTCGATCGACTGCGCGACCCGTTCCATATCGATGGAGATTTTGACACTCAGCTCCTTTTCGGAAACACCGCGCATGAGGGCGAGGTAGCGGTGGGAAGGGATGGAGGAAATCCGCTCGCTTTTGCCCGCGAGCTTGGCATACAGACCGTCCTCCTTAAGCCCTTTGGCCCCCTTGATCTCGAACGAGGAGTACTCAATCATCTGCCGCCGCCAGTGGTCCCGCTCGCGCGGATCGTCGCTGTAGCGTTCGGCGAGGATATCCTGCGCCCCATGCACCGCTTCATCGGTCGATTTCACCGCGCCTTTGACGAACTGCGCCGCTTTTTGGAGAAACTCCCCCTTCTCCAGACGTCCGCTCTCTAGCACATTCGCCAGAGGCTCCAGCCCAAAGGCGATTGCGCTCGCCGCACGGGTGTTTTTCTTCTCCTTGTAGGGGCGGTAGATATCCTCGACCTCCTGCAAGCTCACCGCCGTGTCGAGAGCAGAGCGTACCTCATCGCTCAAATGCCCCCGCTCCGTGATGAGGCGCGACACCTCCTCCTTGCGCTCAAGAAGTCTCTTCGAGTACAGATACACCTCCTCGAACTGCCGCAGCTGCTCGTCGCTCGCCCCCCCCGTCATCTCCTTACGGTAGCGGGCGATGAAGGGGATCGTGGAGCCCTCGTCGAGGAGCTTTAGGATGTTGGCGACGTTTTTGGGGGAGATATTCGTTTTTTGGCTGAGAAGGTCGATCAGAGGGGTCATGGGAATCCTGCGATGTGAAATAAGGAGGGGAAGTGTACTCTGTTTTATTTAAACCTTCATACCTTTCTTTTTAGTAAAGAAAGGTACCCAAAGAAAAGCGCCTCCGCAACAAGTCGCTTAACCGGCCGCTACGCACTGCTGCTGCGCGGCCTCGCTCTGGGTGTGTTGCGGAGGCAAATGGATTTTTATGGAATGATTTTCGCGGAACGCGAAAAAGTCAGAAATAAATAATTTGTGTCTCTGCGGCATCCTTGGAAGCCGCGCGCGAAGGCTCTGCCGAAAGTCGCGCGAGCGATTTGCCGCAGGGACGAGGTTTTTTTGGTTACTTTTTTTGCCGGAACAAAAAAAGTGACAGAGGTTTACAGGAAGTGCCTGAAACTTTTATATGTATGTGTTAATTGGTCTACTCTGATTAGTTATACATTTGCATTTAAATATACTATTATTTTAGGAATATCAATTGCCGGAATAACGAAACTGATATCTCTAATATCTCCTATTTCAATAGTTATCGGTTTAACTTCTGCACCTACTAAAGCAAATCGAAACTCATGCTGATATGAATATTGGTCAAACTTTCTAAAAGGTCCCATCGGTCCATCATGTGTGTCGCTACTGACATAAGCGACAGGACCTTGGTATAAATTGTACCCATTAGCTTTTACAGCGCTTTTAAATCTTTTAATAAACTCTTTTATGTCATAGATTACTATAGCCGAGTCGCCAAATTCAAGATTCCTATCATCAAAAAAATACTCATTTGTATTCTTAATTGCATGCAAGCAAAATAGGTTAATATTTGGTCTGTTGGCATTGTTGCTAAGTAGTGGATTGATTATTCCTCTAATTGGAACCCATTCGTTATTATCATTCATTATTGAGATACTTTTTACCTGTCGTGCTTCATCTACATATTCATGAGGATCAAACCGTGCAACATCATTCTCGTCTATTCCTGAGAAGAATTCTGCGGTATTCATGTATATTTTTCCATTAAGAGTTGACTCCACTCTCGATTCGGGTAATAATCTAACCGCAACTATTCCGTAATTTTCCATAGCTTTAGAAGTGACTCCACATAGTGCATAACTATTTATTTATTTCAAAAACATACCTTTTCACCCAATTTCGACCAGATCATCGGACGCTTAAAATGCCTAAATATCAAAATTAAACAAAACGACATATTTTTAGTAATTCTACGCCGTTTTTCTTAATAATGTCCGAATCCCTTCTAAAAAATAAGCGGATGAAACAGCGGTATAATGCCACCATCAAAACGAAAGGCCTCCCTTTGAGCCACCCTCCCCGCGACAAATTCTCCGTCCTCAAACACACCTTCGGCTTCCCCGGTTTCCGTGAAATGCAGGAAGATGCGGTGGACGCGATCCTCGGCCGCCGCGATCTGGCGATGCTACTCCCCACCGGCGGGGGGAAATCGCTGTGCTACCAACTCCCGACGCTGCTGATGGAGGGGATCACGATCGTCGTCTCCCCCCTTATCGCCCTGATGCACGATCAGGTCCTCGCGCTGCAGGAGCTGGGGATCGAGGCGGAGATGATCTCCTCAGCCCAGAGCGCATCGGAGCAGCAGGAGGCATTTGCCAAGGCGAAAAACGGGATTCTAAAGCTCCTATATGTCGCCCCGGAGCGGCTGGCCAACGGCTCGTTCCTCGCGTGGTTGGGGACGCTGGACATCAACTTCTTCGTCATCGACGAGGCCCACTGTATCAGCGAATGGGGTCATGAGTTCCGCGACGACTACCGGCGTCTCGGGGAGCTGCGCTCCGCGTTCCCCCACACCCCTATCGCCGCCTTCACCGCCACCGCCACCCCCAAGGTGCGCGAGGACATCCTCTCGCAGCTGGGGCTGCGCGACCCGCTAATCCTGCGCGCCCCTGTGCTGCGCAAAAACATTTCCATCACCGTACGAGAGCGCGACAGCGGATGGCGTACCGACCTGATGAACATCCTGAAAAAACACGAGGGGGAGAGCGGAATCGTCTACGCTTTCTCCCGCCGAGAGACCGAGGAGCTGGCCGAGTTCCTCTCGAAAAAAGGGCTAAAATGCTCAGCCTACCACGCCGGGATGAGTTCCGAGCAGCGGCGCGGCGTCCACCAGTCGTTTCTGAACGACGAGACGCAGATCATCGTCGCCACCGTCGCGTTTGGGATGGGGATCGACAAAGGGGACATCCGCTTCGTCATCCACACCTCGCTCCCCAAGACGATCGAAAACTACTATCAGGAGATCGGGCGTGCCGGGCGCGACGGGATCGACTCCGAGGCGGTGCTGTTCTATTCGGGGGGCGATTTTTACAACAAAAAACGGCTCATCGACGAGGGAAGCGACCCGCAGTACCGCGAGATAATCCTCGCCAAGCTCCGCAACGCGATGGACTACGCCACCTCGGAGGAGTGCCGCCACAAAACGATCGCGGCCTATTTCAGCGACACGGTTGCTCCCTGCACTGATCGGTGCGACAACTGTCTGGACACGCAGGGGCAGAAAAAGGACATCACGACCCCCGCCCAAAAGTTCCTATCCGCCGTCTACAAAACGGGCGAGCGGTTCGGCGCGACCTACATCGGCGAAATCCTTGTCGGGGAGGAGAAGGAGAAGATCCTCTCCAACGGCCACGAGCGCCTCAGCGTCTTCGGGATCGGGGTGGAGATGAGCAAGAGCGTGTGGGGAACGGTATCCAAACGGCTCATCGAGCTGGGAGCGTTGGAGCCGGACGAGTACAAGGCGCTCCACATCACCCCGGCAGGGGCGGAGATCCTGAGGGGAAAACGAAGCGTCCACATCCGCGAAGAGCGGCTGAACCCCAAAAAAGCGGCCGCAAAATCCAAAGTGTCCCATCCGCACGCCCCGAAACATTTCGAGGATTTCAAATCGCTCCGCGCGTCCATCGCCCGCGAACACGGCATCCCCGCCTACATCGTCTTCGGGGACAAAACTCTCTACGAGCTGGCCGAACAGCTCCCGCAGCACAAAGAGGAGATGCTGGAGATCAGCGGTATCGGGGAGGTGAAGTTCGAACGGTACGGGGAGGCGTTTCTGGAGCTGTCGCGAAACATCAAAGAGAACGGATAGGTTTTATCTCCCCCGTCCGCCCGATTTTTTCGGTGAAGGTTTTTTGCCTACAGGCTCTTCGCGTGCCACGCGCGGCCCGCGCTTACCGATGAATTTGGGCTGAACGGGTTCACGTTTACGCTTGTTGCCGAACGCTCCGGCGGTTTTCCCTTTTTTCTCGGCCTCTTTGGACATGCTTTTGCCGCGTGTCTTGCCGAGCGCGTCGGTGATCGGAGGCTCGAAACCTTTGACTGCTTCAATCACGACCTTTTTGCCCAGCATCGTCTCGATCTTTTTCCATGAGAGCGATTCGACCGAAGAGAGCAGCGTGATCGCCGTCCCTTCGTTGCCCGCGCGCCCGGTGCGTCCGATGCGGTGGATATAGTCGCTCGCGATGTGCGGGATGTCGTAGTTGATCACGACGTCGAGCCCCTCGATGTCCAACCCGCGCGCGGCGATGTCGGTCGCGACGAGAATGCGCACTTTGCCTTCCCTGAAATCGCGCAGCGCACGGTCGCGCGCCCCGTGTTTTTTGTCTCCGTGGATCGTCAGGCACTCCAGCCCGCTCTCTTTGAGATACGCGCTTACCTCATCGGCGATCGCTTTGGTACGGGTAAAGACAAGCACCTGCGGATAGTTGTTCGACCCGATCAGGTACGAAAGCAGTTCGCTCTTGCGCTCGGCTTCGACGGGATGGACGATCTGGCGAATCGTCATGTCGGCGGCTTTGAGGTTGTCGATTTCGACCAGCAGCGGTTTTTTGAGTATCTGCTCGGAGAGGCGCTTGACCGATCCCGTCATCGTGGCCGAAAAAAGTACCGTCTGACGGACCGGGGGAAGCATGTCGATGATCTGCTCGATCTCGCGGATGAATCCCATGTCCATGATCGTGTCGGCTTCGTCCATGACCAGATATTTAATTTTTGAAAGGGGGATATGCCCCTGCTTGTTCAGCTCGATAAGCCGTCCGGGAGTCGCGATCAGGATATCGACCCCTTTGGTCAGCGATGCGATCTGTTTGTCGATGTTGACGCCGCCGAAGACGTTGAGAATCCGAAGATTGCTTCCCAGCGCATAGGCGCGGATCGCTTTGGTCATCTGGGTTGCCAGCTCGCGCGTCGGTACGAGGATCAGTGCCTGCGGTTTTGCGATCTCTGATTCGTTCCCTTCTCCCATCATCTGCAGAATCGGCAACGCGAATGCCGCAGTTTTTCCCGTTCCGGTTTGAGCGGCTCCCAAAATGTCGCGTCCGCGAAGCATCAGAGGGATGACTTTGCTCTGGATCGGCGTGGGGGTTGTGTGCCCTAAAGCGGCAAGATTGGTTTGGAGATTAGGGTTCAATGACGCAAAAGACATGAATCCTCCCTGTAAATAGATAGCGTATCATATCGGTTTCGTCCTTACACTGCCGCAATGTGGACTATTTTTTGCTACGATTACGGAATTTTAAATTCGGAGTATTCAGTGAAAGCATTAGCGCTTTTAGTCGCCGCCGTTACATTGTCATGGGGAACCGCCGTGACCAAGGGGACCGTCATAGACAAACAGACCCAAAAACCGATCGCAAACGCCATCGTCGTTGCCGATGGAAAAGAGTATCGCACCGACCCTAACGGTGCCTTTGTCATCCCCGCTTCTAAAAAAATCGGGGTTCGCGCTATCGGGTACGACCGCAAATTCTACGCAGGGGGCGGAAAAATGTTTCTCAACCCCTTGACTCCAAAAGCCCTCTATCTCTCCAGTTTCGGGGCAACGAGTTCGAAGCTCATGGGCAATGCCAAAGAGCTGATCAAATCAACCGAAGTCAATGCCCTCGTCATCGATATCAAAATGGACCGCGGCCAGATCGCCTACCGCACTTCTAACGCAACAGCCAACAAAATCGGGGCGCAAGAAGTCGTTTTGTTCAAAGACCTCAAAAAATTCGTCGCCGGCTTGAAAAAAGAGGGAATTTACACGATAGCCCGCGTTGTCGTATTTAAAGATTCTCCGTTCGTCGAAGCCCATCCTCATCTGGGGGTCCGCCGCAGCGACGGCACCCTGTTCAAGGATAAAGAGCAGCTTTATTGGGTCGATGCTTCGCGCAAGGAGTACTGGGATTACCCTATCGCCATTGCCAAAGAGAGCGCTGAAGCGGGATTTGACGAGATTCAGTTCGACTACATCCGTTTCCCCGATGCCAAAGGGGTGAGATTTTCGGTCGAAAACACGCAGGCCGAACGGGTCAAGGCGATCAGCGGCTTTTTGGAAGCGGCGCGCAGCAAACTGATCGCGCACAACGTCTTTATCTCCGCCGATATTTTCGGATACGTCAGCTGGCACAACGCCGACATCGAAATCGGCCAGCGCGTCGACGCTATCGCTCCGTACGTCGATTACATGTGTCCGATGCTCTATCCGAGCGGATTTAATGCCGGTATTCCGGGATATTCCAATCCGGTGGCGGCCAACTACGAGATCGTCAAACACTCGCTCGACAAAGCACTGGAAAAATCGGGAACCTCTCCCAAAGCATTCCGTCCGTGGCTGCAGGCGTTCCGCGATTACGCGTTTGACCGCCGCATTTACGGTGAGCAGGAGATCCGCGACCAAATCCGCGCCAGCGAAGACTTCGGCAGCAACGGCTGGATTTTGTGGAATCCCCGCAACGTCTATACGGCCGCAGGACTCATCCGCGTCAATCAAAACGTGACGCAACTTTCCAAACCGATCCCTGCTAAAGCGGTCAAACCGGCTTCTTAATGGCCTCACCCTTCTCTGATCTCCCGATCAGCGGACAACTCGCATCGATCCGGGAATCTTTGCTGCACAGCAACCGCCTCATTCTCCAAGCGCCTCCCGGTGCCGGGAAAACGACTGCCGTCCCCCTTGCCCTTCTTAATGAACCGTGGATCAAAGAGCGAAAAATCATCATGCTCGAACCGCGCCGCCTCGCCGCTCGTGCCGCCGCGACACGCATGGCCGAATTGCTCGGCGAAGAGGTCGGAATGCGGGTGGGATACCATATCCGCGCCGAGAAAAAGTTTTCGCATGAGACCCGCATCCTCGTCATCACCGAGGGAATATTGACCCGTTACCTTCAGCGTGATCCCGATTTGGCCGATGTGGCGCTCATCATCTTCGACGAATACCACGAGCGCCATCTGCACAGCGACCTCTCGTTGGCTCTCGCACTGCAGTCGCAAGAGCTGCTCCGCGACGATCTGAAAATCCTCGTCATGTCGGCGACCCTCGATACGCACGGCCTGAACGAGCTGCTGGACAATCCTTGCCTTCTCACGAGCGAAGGGCGCAGCTATCCCGTCGCCCTCTCCTATCGGCCCGCATCAGCCTCTCCCCTTGATCCGCGCTCGCTGATTGGCGAAGTCGTCAAAACGGTTCTTCATGCTCTGACGAGCGATCCGGGCGACATTCTCGTCTTTTTGCCGGGTGAGCGTGAAATACGCGAGATGGAATCGCGCCTGGGCGAATACCTACGGCAGTCGCAGGCGGATCTGCTGATCGCTCCGCTTTACGGCAACCTCTCGCGCGAGGAACAGCATCGAGCGATCCTCCCCTCTGCGAAGCGCAAAATCGTTCTCGCCACTAACATCGCCGAAACGAGCCTCACGATAGAGGGGATACGGGTCGTCATCGACTCAGGGATGGAGCGCATCGCGCGTTTCGATCCCTCCGCCGGAATGGAGCGGCTGATCACCCAAAAAATCTCCCGTGCTTCGGCCGATCAGCGCGCCGGACGCGCCGGGCGGACGGCAGAGGGAAAATGCTACCGCCTCTGGAGCGAGCATGCCCACCATGCCCTTCCCCCTCACCGCGAGGCGGAGATCGTCCTCGCCGATCTTACCCCCCTTGCTCTTGAACTCGCCGCATGGGGAGCCAGCGCGGAAGAGCTGCGATGGATCGATCCGCCGAAGCCCTCTTCTCTTGGGCATGCCCAAGAGCTTTTGAGCGAACTCGGAGCGCTGGATGAGAGCATCACGCCGCACGGACGTGCCATCCTCTCGCTCGGGCTTCACCCGCGTCTGGCCCACATGATCCTTCGAGGACGCGACGAGGCTCTGGAAGGCGAAGCGATCGTGCTGGCCGCATTGCTCAGCGAACGGGATATTCTGAACAGCGACGAGCAGCACAGCGACCTGCGCGAACGCTTCTGGATGCTCAAAGAAGCCCTAATCCATAATCGCAGACCTCAAAACCTCTTCAACGTTTTGCAGAGCGTCCGCGACATTGCGTCACGACTGCGGACGACGCCGACATTTGCTAAAACCGAGCGCGCCGATGCCCTCGCCCTGCTCCTCACCTTCGCCTATCCCGACCGTATCGCCAAAGCACGCGGAGGAGGCAAGTTCCTCACGCGCGGAGGCAAAGAGGCCTATCTTGCCCCACACGACGATCTCGTCGGCGAAGAGTGGCTTGTGATCGCCCGCACCGACGGCAACACCACAAGCGCACGGATACGGCTCTGCGCCCCGATCGCCTTGCCGATGCTGCGGGAATATCACCCGCAAGCTTTCAGCCTTGAGCACGCGATCAACTGGAATCCGAAAGACAAACGGATCGAAGCGCGCCGAATCGAGCGTATGGGAGCCATTCTCATCAGCAGCCGCCCCGCATCCGACACCGATCCCGACACGATCCGAAAAGCGCTCTTAGAGGGGATACGAACGCACGGATTGGAGTCTTTGGGATGGAGTGAGGGGGTACGTGCAGTACAGCAACGCCTGATCGCCTTCCGCCGCCATTGCCCCGATCGATGCGCGGCGGATTTCACCGACGAAGCATTGCTGGGCTCTCTCGAAACCTGGCTGCTGCCTCACCTCGGCTCCCAAAGCTCTCTGCGCGAATGCGAATCGCTCGCGTGGGAGACGATACTCCTCTCGTCTCTTTCGTGGGAACAGCAACGGGAAATGGATCGGCTTTTGCCGAGCCGCTTCACCGCGCAGACGGGAAGCGCCGTCGAAATCGACTATGCCGATCCCGATTCCCCCGTTTTGGCGGTACGGATTCAGGAGATGTTCGGAACGACCGATCATCCGAGCGTTTTGGCGGGAAAACTCCCGCTCAGCGTCCATCTGCTCTCCCCCGCGCACCGTCCCATACAGGTGACGCGCGATCTGGCGAGTTTCTGGAGCGGCTCGTACAGCGACGTCAAAAAAGAGCTCAAAGGCCGATACCCCAAGCACTACTGGCCCGATGATCCGGCCACGGCACAGGCGACGAAAAAAACGAAGAAGTTTATGGAGAGTTAAATGCTGACGCGGTCTTCGAGCGCGCGGGTGAGCGACAGAATGTCGACGTTTTCCAAGCTTACCCCCGTCGGAACGCCCTGAGCGATGCGGGTGAAGCGGACGTTTGAATCGGAGAGTTTGTCCTCGATGTAGAGAATGACCCCCTGATTGGCGATCGAGGGGGTCAGGGCGAAAATGACCTCTTTGATACCGCTGTTTACGACGTCGCGCAGATGGGAGACGTCCAACTCGTCCAGCGATTCGAGGACGAAATAGCGCCCGTCGAAAAGGCCGTTTTCTTCAAACGTGAGAATATCTTTGGCATTTTCGACGATGCAGAGAATTTCATGGTTGCGGTGTTCGTCGCTGCATATGGGGCACAGCTCGTCTTCGCTGATGCCGCCGCAGGAACGGCATTTTTTGAGCGACGTGATGGCGTTTTCAATCGCGTGGGCCAGCTTGAGCGCCCCGAAACTGTCGTTCATCACCATGTGGTACGCCAGACGGGTCGCCGATTTCTGCCCGATCGTCGGGAGGCTTTGCAGCGCATCGACGAGGCGGTTAAATTTCTCTAGAGATCGTTTCATGGGTGTATTATACCCTACGCCGACGAAGGCAAAACCAATATCACTCCTTTAGTCTTGGCGACTCAATTAAGCTAACACACTTTTTGGTAATGGTATAATGCGCGCCAAAATTTATACCTTATCGATGGAGTATATGCGTGGAAGAATTGAGCTATTATGAAATACTAGAGGTAAGCCGAAGCGCCAACGGCGACGAGATCAAAAAAGCCTACCGCAAAATGGCCAAACTCTATCATCCCGACCGCAATCCAGACGATCCCGAAGCGGAGCACAAATTCAAACTCTGCAACGAAGCGTATCAGGTTCTGAGCGATGACAATCAGCGCTCTATTTATGACCGATACGGAAAAGAAGGGCTGCAAGGCGGCATGGGAAGCCGCGGGGGACGCGGCGGATTTGACGATCTGGGAAGCATCTTCGAAGAGATGTTCAACGGCTTCGGCGGCGGAAGCGGCAGACGCCAATCACGCGCCCAAAGCGACAAATTCGCCCTCGACATGGGCGTCGAGATGCGCATCAGTTTCAAAGAGGCCGTTTTCGGATGCGAAAAAGAGATCGCCTTCACCAGCAAAACCTCGTGCAAAAGCTGTAAAGGAACCGGCGCCAAAGAGGGCAAAGTCACCAGCTGTTCGCAATGCGGCGGCAAGGGGCAGGTTTATATGCGCCAAGGCTTCATGACCTTCTCGCAAACGTGTCCGGCGTGTCACGGCGAGGGGACGATGCCGAGCGAAAAATGCCTCGACTGTAAAGGCAAAAGCTTCGTGGAATCGGAAGAAAAAGTGACGATCAAAATCCCGGCCGGGATCGATACGGGCAACCGGCTTCGCGTATCGGGACGCGGCAATACGGGCAAAAGCGGCGTAAGAGGCGATTTGTACGTCACGTTCGACGTCGAAGAGGACAGCCATTTCATCCGCAACGGCAACGACGTCTACCTCGAAGTTCCCGTATTCTTCACGCAGGCGGTTCTGGGCGAAGACATCACGATCCCTTCCCTCACGGGCGAACTCACCCTCGAACTCGAAACGGGGACCAAAGACACCCAGCAGTACCGTTTTCGCGGCGAAGGGATTGCCGACGTTCACGGACGCGGCAAAGGCGATCTTGTCGCACAGGTACGCCTCACCTACCCTAGCCGCCTGAATGCCGAGCAAGAAGAACTGCTCCAAAAGCTGCAAGAGAGTTTCGGTATCGAATCCAAGCCGCATGAGAGCCTGTTTGAATCGACGTTTGAAAAAGTCAAAGGGTGGTTCAAGTAACCGCCCGCTAACTAACTCTATATCCTCTTTCTACTTACACCTGCAATAAAACACTAACGAAAACTCAAAGAGATTAGAAGTCTCGCCTTGTAGGCGAGAGAAGAAAGATTTACGCGGTTTTGCGTTTCGGATACGCCATAGCGATGACGATCGCGATGACGGCGTAGGTCCACGGTACGAAATCGGGAACCGGAACGGGATCGCCTTTTGCGTACGAGTGCAGACCCGCAAGATAGTAGTTTACCCCGAAATAGGTCATCAATACCGACGTAAACGCCAGCAGCGAGATAACGCTGAACGCGTAATCGGTGTACGCCCCTTTGATAAAGCGGACATGGATGACGACGGCGTACACCAGAATCGTTACCAGCGCCCATGTCTCTTTCGGGTCCCATCCCCAGTAGCGTCCCCAGCTCTCGTTCGCCCAGACGCCTCCGAGGAAGTTACCGACGGTGAGGAGGACCAGACCGAAGATGAGGCTCATCTCGTTAATCGCGTTAAGCTCTTTGATCGCGAGGTTCAAGCGTCCGACGTTCTCGCCCCGTTTGAGGACAAAGAGGATGAGGGTAATCATCCCCAGCAGCGCCCCAAGACCGAGGAAGCCGTAGCTCGCCGTGATCATCGAGACGTGGATGCTGAGCCAGTACGACTGCAGAACCGGAACGAGATTCGTCACCTGCGGGTCCATCCAGTTCAGATGGGCGACGAAGAGGATCAGACCCGTCAGGATCGACGTAGCCGCCATTGTCATGACGGAACGGCGCGAGAAGATGAATCCGGCGAGCACCGTCGCCCATCCGATGTAGATCATCGACTCGTAGCCGTTCGACCACGGAGCGTGCCCCGAGATATACCAGCGGATCAGCAAGCCTGCCGTATGGGCGGCGAAAAAGAGAACCAGCAAAGCGAACGAAACACGGCTGAACCACTCCAGCTTGAACGCAGGCTTGAGAATCTTGATGAAGGAAAGGATCAACAGAGCAAAACCGACCACAAAGTACAGCGGCCACAGCTGCTCGAAAATATTGGCTTTGTTGTAGAAAATCTCCGCTTTGATCTTCAAGTCGTTCGGATAGACGCTGGCTCCGACGAAACGCTGATATTTGTCGATACGTGCAAGCGCTTCGTCCGCTTTCGACCAATCGCCGCTTTTGATCGACTGGTCGATCGAGCTGAAATAGCCGATGGCCAGCAGCCGAACCACTTCCCCTTCTTTGGGGCTAAGCGTTTGCAGCGCTTCGATCGTCGCATCCCATTTGTGGTTTTTATCGTTCGGCTTCGGCCACATCCGAACCAGCGAGCCGGTGTAAACCATGTAGGCGACGTTTACCCGTTCATCGACCTGCAACAGCGCTTTGTCGAATTTGTCCCGTTTTCCGGGCGCTTTTCGGTTGGCCTCGTCGACCAGTTTGGCAAGTTTGTACCCCGCGATTTCGTCAGGAAAATCAAAAAACTGCGAAAAAGCCGCCGTCTTGGCGGTTTCAGGCAACCCGATCAGTTTATTGACCTCTTTATCCCCGGTACGGATCATCGCGATTTCGCGCCACGCGTCGGGACGGAGCATCATCCCCAAAACGACCTGATTGGAACTCAGTCCCATAAACGTGTCGTTGCGGTTGAGTTTCGCCAGAATCTCATGGCTGAGCGTATCCATCGGTTTCATCCGCCCGCTGGAATCTTGGACGACGATACGGCCGAATTTATCGGCATGAGCTTTGTCAAATGCTTTGGCGGTTTGAATCACCGGGTTTTGATCGTCTGCCGCAACCGCATTGGTCGAGGCAAACGCCAGTACCGCCACCATCAACGATGCGGCGGCTTTTTGGGCATTGATCGCTTTGAGTTTTTCGGCCAGCGCATTGAAACGGCCGTTTTTGACGATCAGGACGCCGAACATGCCGATGGCAAGGAGCAGATACCCAAGATACGTGATCCAGGTCCCCGGATCGTGATTGACCGAGAGAACCGTCCCCGTTTCATCGGGATCGTACGAAGATTGGAAGAAACGGTACCCCTGATAATCGAGGACGTGGTTCATATAGATGCGAAAATCGAATTTTTTGCCGTTGGCTTCGTCCACGACGCTCACTTCGCTCGCATACGATGCCGGAGACATCGATCCCGGATAACGCTCAAGCTGAAAATCGTTTAGGGCAATGGCGAACGGGAGTTTGCGTTCGATCGATCCGTACGTGACGCGAATCAGCGAATCGCCGACTTTGAGCGTTTTCGCTTCACCGACTTCCCCCGGCGTTCCCAGAACGACGGCTTGCACTTTTTGACCCCCTTGTTCAAAGCTGAACGTCAAAGCATCGGAGCCTTTCATCATCGGCCCTTTGGCGGGAGTAGAGACGAGCTTCATAACCGCTTTGGGGAGGAAGCTTCGCAACACGAAACCGCTCTGGGCGCTCTGATAGAGCGTACGGCCGGCAAACTCATGTTTTCCCGCAGGCAGAGGCGCGCTTTGCTGCGTATCCATGCTGAGCGTCATCATCTCTTGCGGCATACTCAGATAGGGCTTGTCCCCTTCGACACTCACCGAAATCACCGGTTTTTCGAACGTTTTGCCCGAATTGAAATCGATAACGACGTCGTTGGCCTCGACAAAATCGCCCTCGCCGAGCTGAACCTGCTGCGCTCCCTGTGCGCCCGTCACCATCAGATTAAACAGCGCTTTTCCCTTCGGATCGGCAACGGCTTCGTACGAAGCATCCCCCATGTACTCCTCAAGCGCGACCTTAATCGGTTCGCCCTCCACGTCCAGCGTCCGTTCGAAATCGTTTGAAGAACGTTTGGAAAGGAAAAGAGGCTCTTGAAACGTATACGTTTTTTCCCCTTTGGCGACGGTGAAACTGATGTAGGGTTCGGCGCTTACGATCGCATCGTTCTGTTCCCCCTCGCGGATGTGCATCATCCCCTCATAACCGATATAGCGCGTAACGGCGGCACCGACAAGAATGATCAGAAAAGCGATGTGGAATAAAAAGACCAGAGCCTTTTCCCGACGCGCCATCTTGAAATTGAGAATGTTCAAAATCAAATTAACGGCAAGCAGCGCCAGCAGGATTTCAAACCATCGGGCATTATAGATGTCGGCTTTTGCCGTCATCGTTCCGTAATCGTTCTCGACAAACGTCGCATAACCGATCGATACGGCAAAAACCAGCATCAAAACGGCCATCGTTTTCATAGAACCCAAAAGTGAGAGCAATTTATTCATTAAAAGACCTGTCCTGTAATATCGGTGCAATTGTAGTCGCAAACCGGTAAATATATGTTAACCCCGTGTAAATACTTACACGCCTTCCAAAATCATCGCTTCGGCAATCCGTTTAAAAGCGGCGATATTTGCCCCGTCGACGAAGTTGCGCTCGCATCCGTATTCTTTGGCGGTGAGCGAAACCCTCTTGTAGATTTGCCCCATCAGCTCCTGAAGTTTGCGGTCGACTTTGTCGAAATCCCATTTCTCCATCGACGCATTCTGGCTCATCTCGAACTCGCTGACCGCGACACCGCCCGCATTCGAGGCTTTGCCCGGAGAGAAGAGCACCCCTTCTTGCTGCAGCAGCGCTATAGCATCCGGCTCCGTGGGCATATTGGCCCCTTCGACGACGGCAACGCATCCGTTCTCGATCAGTTTGGCGGCGTCTGCACAGGTCAATTCATTTTGCGTAGCACACGGAAATGCGGCGAAACAAGGATATTGCCATACCGCATGTGTCCCTTCGGGGTAATCGGCTTTTTTCGTATAGACCGATCCGGGAACTCTTGAGGCATAGGCTTCAAGCGACGCGCGTCTGCCGTTGTCTTTAAGCTCTCTGACGACGGAGAGATCGATCCCGCGCGGATCGTAAATCGTCCCCTCGCTGTCACTGCAGGTGACGACGACCGCGCCGAGCTGCTGAAGCTTCTCGATCGTATGAAGTGCCACGTTCCCCGCGCCGCTGAGAGTACATACTTTCCCTTCCAGCGACTCTTGAAGCTCTTGTTTAAGCATTTCGGCCGCAAAATAGACGACCCCGTACCCCGTCGCCTGCGGACGCATCAAAGAACCGCCGAATTCGTAGGGTTTGCCGCTGAGAACGCCGTCGTAATTGCGGGTGATCCGTTTGTATTCTCCGTACAGATAGCCGATTTCGCGGCTCCCTACTCCGATGTCGCCGGCAGGAACGTCCACCCGCGCGCCGATGTACTGATAAAGTTCGCGCATAAAAGCGCGGCAAAACTTCATGATCTCGAAATCGCTTTTGCCTTTCGGATCGAAATCGCTTCCCCCTTTGGCTCCACCGATCGGAAGACCCGTGAGGGAGTTTTTGAAAATCTGTTCGAACGCAAGGAATTTCAGGATGTTCGTGTTGACGCTCGGATGGAAACGGAGTCCGCCTTTGTACGGCCCGAGGGAGTTGTTGAACTGGATACGGTAGCCGTTGTTGATATGCACCCGGCTTTGATCGTCGACCCATTGCACTTTGAACTGGATGATGCGGTCCGGGGTCACCAGACGCTCCAGAATCGCGTAGCGTTCATACCTAGGATCGCTTTTCACAATCGGCTCAAGCGAGCTCAGGACTTCGCTTACCGCCTGCAAAAAAGTCCCGTCCGTCCCACAGTCCGATTTTTTGAGATTCGCCAGAATCGTTTCAACCATACGCCGATCTCCTTTTATTTCAACTCACCCCAGTGGTTTCCGATGTGCATCGACGTTTTCAGCGGAATGCTAAGCTCGATGACGTGCTCCATCACTTCCACAAAACGGCGGGCATACTCTTCGGCGACATCCTCGTCCGCTTCGAAGATCAGTTCATCGTGAATTTGCAGCAGCATTTTGGCCCGAAGTCCTTCGCTGCGGATCATCGTATCGATCTTGTTCATCGAGAGTTTGATGAGATCGGCGGCTGAGCCTTGGAATACGCTGTTCACCGATTCGCGGTCATACGCGGCACGAAGCATCGGAGTGGCATTGGCGAAATCGAAATAACGGCGGCGATGGAGCAGCGTTTCGACGAATCCGACCGCTTTGGCCTGTTCAAGGACGTCCGCAAAATACCCTTTTACGCTCGGGAATGTCTCGAAGTAGCGCTCGATGATCTCCTTGGCCTCTTTGGTCGTAATACCGAGCGTTTCGGAAAGTTTTTTCTGCCCCATCCCGTACAAAAGGCCGAAATTGACCGTTTTGGCGATATGGCGCTTGCCCGCGGCTTCCGCCTCGCCGAACAAAGCGATGGCCGTTTGCATATGGATGTCGCGGCCGTGCCGAAACGCATCGACAAGAACGTCATCGCCGCTGAAATGGGCCAGAAGACGCAATTCGATCTGCGAGTAATCGATCCCGATCAGTTTTTTGCCGCGAGGCGCGACGAACGCTTCGCGTATCCGCATTCCGAGCGCCGTTTTGACGGGAATGTTCTGGAGATTCGGATTTTTCGAACTGAGCCGCCCCGTCGCCGTCCCCGTCTGGATGAACGAAGTGTAAATGCGGGATGCGGGGTCGTTTGCGGCCAGTGCGATCAACGGTTCGATGTAGGTCGAATAGAGCTTGTGGTACTCGCGGTATTGCAGCAGCAAGGGGATGACGGGATGGGCGTCTCGCAGCCCTTCCAGTACCTGCTCGTCGGTACTGTATCCCGTCTTGGTCTTTTTCCCCGACGGCAATCCGAGCGTTTCGAACAGTACGACGCCCAGCTGCTTCGTCGAATTGAGGTTGAACACCGTACCGCACAGCGTATGGATCTGCTCGGTCAGCGACGCGATTTCGCGCCCAACCTCTTTTTTGAACGCCTCTAATACCGCCGCATCGACGGCGATTCCCTCTTTTTCCATCGACAATAGCGTCAGGGTGAACGGAAACTCGACATCTTCGGCTTCGCGAAGCGCCTCTTCGCCCCCTTTTTGGAGCAGTTGAGCGCGCAGGGTCTCGTACAGGCGATAGGTGATGAAAGCGTCCTCTCCCGCATAGCGGCAGGCGGAGTCGATTTCTACCGACGCGAAGTTTTCCCCTTTTTTAACCGTATCTTTGAAATGGATCATCTCGTGATGCAGCAGCGATTCGGCGAGATTGTCCATCGCCAGCGAGCGGGACGAATCGCAAAGCCACGCCATCACCATCGTATCGGCATAAATCGGCAGTCTTTCCGTTTCCAGAAAGCGGGTTACGAAATGGAGGTCAAATTTGATGTTGTGGCCGATGACCTGCCGCTCGAAAATGGCGCGGATCGCATTTTTGGCCGCGTGAGCGCTCACCTGCGGCCCGACCCCAAGATAGCTGTGGGCCATCGGGACGTAATAGCCCGTTTGTCCGTCCGTGCTGAAACTGAATCCGACCAGCCGCTCGTGCAGCGGATCAAGCCCCGTCGTTTCGGTATCAAACGCGATCAGCGCATCATGGGGAATCGACGCGATCACGCGTGAAAGCGCCTCGTCGGTATCGATCAATACGCTGCACCCTTGCGCTATTTCGCACTTGGGAAGTTCGGTTTGCGGTTCGACATGCGTTGCAGGGGGAGACTGCGTCTCTTCAAACAACGCTTTGGCTTTGAGGGTGCGCAGTACCGCATTCATCTCGTAATGCACCAGATCGTCGTAAATGGGGAGAAACGGATTGTCGAAATGCATTGCATAATCGTTGAAATCCAGCATTTCGAGGGCATCGCCGCTGAGCTTGACAAGTTCACGCGAACGGAATGCGTCCTCGCGGTACGTTTCCAGCAATCCGCGGATACGCGGCGGCGTCACTTCGTCAAGCCGTTCATACAAAGCATCGAGCGTGCCGAACTGGCTCAGCAGTTTTTGCGCCGTCACTTTCCCGATCCCTTTGACACCGGGGACGTTATCGGCGGTGTCGCCGATTAATGCCTGATAATCGATGAACTGTGTCGGATGAACGCCGTATTTTTCATCGCAGTGACGCTCGTTCAGCACTTTTTTGCTGATCGCGTCGACCAGAACGACGAGATCGTCTTCGATCAGCTGATAGAGGTCTTTGTCGTGCGAGACGATCCGGACAAGATACCCTTTTGCACGGGCCTGAGCAACGACGGAGGCAATCATGTCGTCCGCTTCGAATCCGATGCGCGAAAGCGACTTGTATCCCATTTTATCGATCCACTCAATCGCAACGGGGAGCTGCTTTTTAAGCTCTTCCGGGGCCGGTGAACGGTTGGCTTTGTACTGCGGATCGATATCGGCGCGGAAACTCGGTCCCGGCGCATCGAGGGCAAAGATCAGATAGTCACTGCTGTGGTCTTTGTGCAATGAGGCGATAAAATTGACAAATCCGGTCAACAGCCCTGTCGGAAAACCGTGTTTGTTGGTAAGAGGAGGAAGGGCATAAAAACTGCGGAAAAAAAATCCGAAGGTATCGATAACGGTAACGGTCGGCTGTCCCATCAATCGCTTTCGCCGCACGGAGGCGTTTGTGTTTCGCAAATAGAGTCGATCGCAGCCTGCAGCTTGGCGATATCGTATCCTGCGGCTTCGGCTTTTTTGAGACCGAGCATGATCGGATGCTCGCCGAAAGGGTTGTTGATCGGAATAATCGTTTTGATGATGTTAAGCGCCGTCGCATACTCTTTCATCTCGTCCGTTGCCTCTTCGGGAGTATCGGAGAAACGGATCATGTCGACAAACTCCTCATCAAAGTTCCAATGGGTAAAAATAGCCGCCGTAACCGTCGCGGTCGTCTCTTCGACGTAAGAACGCTCGACAGCGGCGATGTCGATTGCCGTTTCAATGTCCGATTTGAAATTGGTTTCGAGATGTTCCTGGATCACATCGCTGGCAATAAGGATTTTCCCCGTTTCCTGTAAAAAAGAGGCCAGAAAAAGCTTATCCGCTTTGATCCGGTCAATTTGGCCGTACCATTTGTGCATCAACGCCGACTGCATCGATGAAATTTCGGCAAAATGGTCCGAACTGACGCCGTAGGGTTCCATATCGACATTGAGGAGTTTGCGCACCGAATTGCCTAATCCGATGGAGCGTGTCATGCTCATTCCAAACAACGATACGGCCTGAGCAACATTGGTGATTTCGTGACGGAAGCTGTACAGCGGCGAATTGGCCGCTTTGAGAAGGTTGGCAACGATCATAGGGTCTTGTTCGACTACTTTAACCATTTCCTGAATCGAACCGTCGGGGTCGTTGCAGACCCTTTGCATATCGATTACCGTTTTCGGAAGCGGCGGCAGCGATTTGATACTGTTGACAATCGAACTTTTCATCATTTACCCTCTGTATGCACAAAAACACATTTGCATTATTATACCCTATCTAGTTCGAGTGCCAAATATTTTCCGGTAAAACTTCCCGTTTTTTCCCAGTCGCGCGCTACGGTCTCAGGATCGCCCTCCGCGACGAGAAGACCGCCGCCGCTGCCCCCTTCCGGCCCCATATCGATGATGTAGTCGGCGTTTTTGATCATGTCGAGGTTGTGTTCGATGACGAGGACGGAATTGCCCAGTTCGACGAAATTATGGAGCACCTTCGTAAGACGGTTGACATCGTCAAAATGCAGACCCGTCGTCGGCTCGTCCAGGATGTAGAGGGTGTTGCCCGTATCGCGGCGGCTAAGTTCTTTGGCTAGTTTGATACGCTGCGCCTCCCCGCCCGAGAGGGTGACGGCGTTTTGTCCCAGAGTAATGTAATCCAAACCTACGTCGCTGAGCGTCTGCAGGATCGCTTTGATTTTGGGAATCGGCGCGAAAAACTCCAGCGCTTCCCCCACAGACATGTTGAGCACGTCCGAAATCGTTTTGCCCTTGTACTCTACCTGCAGCGTCTGGAGGTTGTAGCGGCTTCCGTGACACGCGTCACATTTGACCATGATATCGGGCAGGAAGTGCATCTCGATCTTGATCTCCCCTTCCCCCTGGCATTTCTCGCATCGTCCCCCTTTGACGTTGAAGCTAAAGCGCGATGCCGTATAACCGCGGATCTGCGCCTCTTTGGTTTTGGCAAAGAGGTTACGGATTTCGTCCATCACCCCCGTATAGGTGGCGGGATTGGAACGCGGCGTACGCCCGATGGGGCTTTGGTCGAGGTAAATGACCTTGTCGAGTTTGTCCAACCCCTCTACTTCGACCCCCGCAACGCGGTTGACTTTGCGGGCATGGTTGAGGATTTCGCGCGTCACGGGAAGCAATGTCTGGAGGATCAACGAACTTTTCCCGCTTCCGCTCACCCCCGTCACGCATACGAAGTTTTGGAGCGGGATACGGACGCTCAAATCGTTAATATTATTCAATGAAACATTTTTAATGCTCATCCACGTCTCTTGGGGACGGCGGTAAAAATATTCAATTTTTTTGCGCCCCGAGAGATAATCGGCCGTGAGGGTATCGGACTTTTTGAGTTCTTCAAGCGTCCCGGCAAATACGACGTTTCCTCCGAATTTTCCCGCACCCGGGCCGATGTCGACGATGAAGTCGGCGTGTTCGATCGTCTCTTTGTCGTGTTCGACGACGATGACGGTATTCCCTTTTTCCTGCAAAGAGCGCAGCGTCCGGATCAGTTTGAGCGTATCGCGCTCGTGCAACCCGATGCTCGGTTCATCCAAAACGTACATGACCCCCGTCAAACCGCTTCCGATCTGGCTGGCGATACGTATCCGCTGCGCTTCCCCGCCGCTGATCGTTCGCGCATCGCGGCTCAAAGAGAGATACCCAAGCCCCACGTCGTAGAGGAAAAAGAGGCGTTCGCGGATCTCGTTCAAAATAGGAGCGGCAATCATCGTGTTCTGCTCGCTGAGATAATGAAACGTTTTCGGATCGGCGAACCATTCGTACGAATCCTTGAGCGGCATCGAAATGACTTCGCCGATCCCTTTTTCAGCAACCTGCACGGCCAGCGATTCGCGTTTAAGACGGTGGGAGTTACAGACGTTGCACGGCTTTTCGCTCATGTAGTCGGCGAGGTCTTTTTCGTCCTTGAAAATATCGTAGGCAATTCGGACGATTCCCGGCCATGTGCGCGTGATCGGGTGATCTTGCCATTTGAATTGTACCTCGTCGATGCTGCCGTGCAAAATCGCTTTTTTCTGATGTTCTTCAAGGCTATAAAACGGTACCGAAATATTAATCCCCTCTGCCGCACAAAAGGCTTTTAGAAAGGTGAAGTAATATCCTTTGTTAAAACCGTAGACGATTTTGATCGCCCCTTTCTCGATGGGAAGTTCGGAGTCGATGATCTTGTCGTAATCAAGAGCGTATCGGATCCCCAGACCGTCGCACTCCGGGCATGCCCCCTTGGGAGAGTTGAACGAAAACGACAACGGCTCAAGGGGATCGAAACTCACCTTGCAGTCGAAACAGGCGCTGTGTTCGCTGTAATGGATCAGATTCTCGCTCAGTCCCACTTCCTCATGGTTCTGGATTTCGATCTCCACTTCGCCGTAACTCTCTTTGAGCGCTTTTTCGACGTCCTGCGCGACGCGGTCGTGGTTGTCGGCCCGCACGACAAGGCGGTCGATGACAACCTTGAGAGTATGTTTTTTTGTCTTGGACAGATCGATCTCTTCATCCAGACGCACCATGACCCCGTCAATCATCGCCCGGACGTATCCTTTGTGGCGCAGTGATTCGAGGATATCGGCAAACGAGCCTTTTTTCTCCCGCACCAGCGGGGCCATGATGACGATTTTGGAGTTTTCGGGGAGTTTGAGCACCTGATCGATGATGTCCTGAGCCGACATTTTGGAGATTTTTTTGCCGCAAAGGTGGCAGTGCTGCACCCCTACCCGCGCATACAAAAGCCGCAGATAGTCGTAGATTTCGGTAATGGTTCCAACCGTCGAGCGGGGATTTTTGGAGGTCGTTTTCTGGTCGATCGCAATGGCGGGGGTAAGCCCCTCAATCTTGTCGACATCAGGCTTTCCAACACGATCAAGAAATTGGCGCGCATACGAGGAGAGCGATTCGATGTAGCGGCGCTGCCCCTCGGCATAGAGCGTGTCGAACGCCAGCGTCGATTTGCCGCTTCCGCTGATTCCCGTACAGACGACGAGCGCGTTTTTGGGAATTTCCAGCGATATGTTTTTAAGATTGTGCTCTCTGGCACCGATAATTTTGATCGTATCCATAACGTTACCCCGCAATAAGTTTGTTTGCCGTAATAGCAAAAATAAGTATGTAAAAAGCCACCAATATCTGTTTGTAATGCGCCACTTTTACGCGGTTTAACAGCCATATCCCCAGCATGATCCCCACCAGAGAACCAAGGGCCATGACCATACCCGCCTGTACATTGATCAGGCCGAGCCACATCAGCGTCACAAATGCCGAAACCGACGTAAACATAACGAAAAACAGCCCCACTGCGGAGGCTTTTTTGAGCGGAAATCCCATGAAACTGACCAATATCGGGGTCATCAGAATCGATCCCCCGACGCCCAGCATCCCCGAAAAAATCCCTACCCCTCCGCCGATCCCGGCGTAGAGGGGACGGTGTACCACTTCAGGGCGGGTCGGAACCGGTGCGGCGAACGCCAAACGTCCCAGCGTAAAGGCGACAATCGAGAGAAACAGCCACTCGAGAACCGTCGCATCGAGCAGTTTGACCAAAATCCCGCCGACGGCGGCTCCGACGATCCCGCCGAATCCGAAATATTTGATGTCGCCGACGGTGTAGGTCTGCTGCCGTTTATGGATCCATGCCGCCATCAAGGAGCCGGCCACCATCTGGGTTACCGAAATGCCGATTGCCTCTTTGATCCCGAAACCGAGGTACAAAAGGACAGGAACGCTGACCGTCCCGCCCCCGATACCGAAAAATCCCGACAGTGTTCCCACTCCGATTCCCAAAAGCGCCAGTTCTACCGTCATGTTTTTGCTTTCTGTTGATTTTCCTGTCGCGCGATTATACCCCTTCGCGCCTTCAATAAACCCTTTTCGATTCCGTTTGTTTTACGCTATAATGATTTTTGATACTTACACAATGAACGAGGGTCTATGTTACCGATTATCGTCGAAGCCGCCGCCAATTTTTGCCTCCATCAAATACGCCTTCCTTATGAAATCAAACCGTTACCTTCGCAAAAGAGAACACTTTTTGCTTTTATCGATATCGAAGCAAACGGAACCACGCACCGGGCGTATATCGGATGCGATCCGACTTTGATCCAAACGATTACCGAAATTTTTTTGGGCGAAGATGAAAGTGACGAACAGACGCTGACCGATATGCTCCTCGAGACGACCAACATGATCGTCGGAAGTGCCAAAGTACTCGCAGCGGAAGCATACGACACGTCGATGATGATCGCGACTCCGTTTTTCGTTTCCGAAGAACTGGCGAGCATTCAGCCCGATGCGGTCCAATGCATCGATATTAATAACGGCGAATTGACGATTGCATTAAAAAGGCTCTAACCATGGATGAAACCTTAACAACAGAAGCAGCAGAGACCCCGGTTCAGAACGAGCACGATGTAGACTTGGAAAAAGAGCTCGAATGGATGGATTACGAGGGGCTTTTGGATATGGAAGTCGAATTTGTCGCCGATTTGGGACAGACTACACTGACGCTCGGGGAAATCCTCAAACTCAAAAAAGGGGATCCCATCGATTTGGGAAAACCGGCCGGTGAGAGCGTCGAGGCGTATGTCAACCGCCGCATTATCGGAAAAGGGGAAGTCATGGTCTATGAAAAGAACCTTGCCATTCGTATCAATGAAGTACTCGATTCGAGTGCCGTACTTTATTATCTGTCAAAAGAGAGACTATGAAATATTTAATCGCATTATGTATGCTTACTCCGATGTTGTGGGGAGCCAAAGTCCTAAGCTACAATATCTACGACCGCAATGACCGCGTGGACGTCATGCTCACTTTCGACACTCCGTATGAGGGGGTATTGCGTCAAAACCGTCAGGGCGATACCATCGTCGTCAAACTTGAAGAGGCGTTTATCGAATCTTCAAAAGTCAAAGACGTCAATTCCGCCTATTTGAACAAACTAACCATCGCGCCGCAGGGCGAACATCTCGAAATCGTCGCCAAAGTCTCTCCCGAAGTGACAATGCAGGCATCCAAAACCTCTGATTCTTACGGACTGCGCCTGCGCTTCATGAATGCTGCCGGTATCGGCGCGACAGCAACGGCGGCTCCGGTCGATGAAACGGCCCTCAGCGGTCTTCCGACCAAAAAGAGTAACGAATTCGAGCAAAGCTACTACGTCGTCATCGCCATTTTGGTGATCGGAATCGCGATTTTGATTTGGCTCAAACAAAATATCGCCAAACGTGCGGGCACCGTTCAGGCACAACAGCCCAAAGTGCCGTGGCTGTTCAATAAATCTGCTGCGGAAGTCCAAATGGCCCCCACCCCTGTCATGCCGATCAAAACCGGAGACACGGGCGGCATCCACATACGCTTCCAAAAAAGCCTCGATTCGATCAACAGCGTCGCGATGCTCGACTACGGAACCCAGAGCTATCTGGTGCTGCTCGGGACCAATACGGTACTGCTCGACAAATTTCAGGACAACATCCCCGTGACCCAAAACGAGTTCGAATCGCTGCTGCAATCCAAGCACCGCGAACTCGACGGATTCTTCCAAATCGGCACGGGCGCCGACGAACCGTTCGACGCGTACAAAGAAAAAGCCTCAGGGGTGTATTAACACCCTTTTCGCCCTCCTCGCCTTCTGATCCCAAACCTCCTCTAAAGCCGTAATTCCCTACAATATCGCCAACCAATACGAGGACGTTTTTATGCCTTTTTCACAACTCGGACTTTCATCCGCAATACAGCATGCTTTGAGCCAAAATGGCTACAGCGAGCCGACACCCGTTCAAGACAAGGTGATCCCCCTCGTCCTCGCACACCGCGACGTCATGGCCAGAGCCCAAACGGGAAGCGGCAAAAGCGCAAGTTTCGTCCTCCCGATCCTCGAGCTTTGGTCGAAACGCAGGGGAGAAGGCAAAGCAAAGATCAAAGCCCTCGTACTCACCCCAACGCGCGAGCTGACGCTTCAAGTCGCAAAAACATTTCAGGACATGGGCTCTTTTATCCCCAATCCGCCGAAAGTGCTCAGCATCATCGGCGGCGAAAGCATCGGCGATCAGCTCTACGCGATCCAGCAAGGGTGCGATATCCTCGTCGCAACGTCAGGACGATTTCTCGACGTCCTGAAAAAAAAGCAGATGAATCTTTCGCACCTGGAGTTCTTCGTTCTGGACGAAGCGGATAAAATGCTCGATTTCGGGTTTGCCGAGGAACTTGACCTTGTTCTTGGCGCGCTACCCCCGCAACGCCAAAATCTTTTATTTTCAGCTACCTATCCTCCCAAGATGGAAACCATTGCCACACGTATCACGCACGATCCGGTTCACGTCACACTCGAACATGAAGAACCGACGGTTCAGAGCATTCATCAGCGCGTTATCGAGGTTAATCCCGAAAACCGCGGCCCGTTGCTTCGTCATCTGCTGGAAAACGAAAAATACGAGCAGGTGCTGGTGTTTATGGCCAACAAAAGAGCCTCCGACAACATCGCGGCCAAGTTCAGAAAATACGGCTTTTCGGCAGCCTCGTTTAACGGGGATCTTTCTCAGGAAGAGCGCATCGAGACGCTCGAAGCGTTCAAAGCCAAAAAAGTCCGCATCCTCTTCGCCACCGACATCGCCGCACGCGGGCTGCATATCGAGGGGATTTCGTGCGTCGTCAACTTCGACCTCCCCCGCTCTCCCGCCGACTATATCCACCGCATCGGACGCACGGGACGAGCCGGCAAATCGGGCATCGCAATTTCCTTCATCGGATACGGCGAAATGGAGCATTTCGCCCTGATCGAAAAACGTTCCAAGATCAAGCTGCAACGCGAACAGATACCGGGCTACGAGCTGATCGGAACACCCCCGCCCAAAGAAAAGGGGCCGGCTCCCGTCAAAGGGAAAGGGAAAAGTAAAAAGGACAAGGCGAGAGAAAAGGCGCAGGCCGACGGGTTAAACCCTTAGCACTCGCAGGCGAGATCGGAGGCGCTGAACCCTTCGCTGATCTGACGGTGGGTGAGGAAGAACTCGTCGACCACTTCGCGGAAGTGAACGGGGTCGTCGATGCGGTTGACGAGGTCTCGCATCGCCGATGCACCCTCGTACCCTTTTGAGTAGGTATGAACGTGTTTGCGGAACGTCACGACGCCGCGGGCGCCGTAGAAGCGTACCATTCCGTCGAGGTGTTCCATGATGATCGCGTGCTTGATCAGCGGATCGACGGTGGCGCTTCCGGTTTTGAGCTGATGAAAGATCCACGGCGCGCCGACCGCACCGCGCCCGATCATGACGCCGTCGGCTTTCGTATGCTCCAATACCCATTGCGCTTTTTCGAACGAATCGATGTCCCCGTTAGCGATGACGGGGATGCTGAGAGCGGCTTTGATCTCTCCAATCGCATCGTAGTCGACAGGAGCTTTGAACTTCCCTGCACGGGTACGGCCGTGAACCGCGAGGAAATCGGCGCCGCACTCCTGCACGAGACGGGCGATCTCGACGTGGTTTTTCGATTCGAAGCCGAGACGGATCTTGACGCTCAGGGTCGATTTGTTGGAGGTCTTTTTGATCGTCTCGATGATTTTGGCCATCTTGGGAAGGTCTTTGAGGAGAGAACTCCCCGAACCGTGGCTGACAACCTTCGGCACCGGACATCCGCAGTTCAGATCGATGATGTCGATGTCGTCTTGGGTATTGAGGACTTCGACGGCGCGGCGGACGATCTCTTCATCGGCGCCCGCTATCTGTACCGAATACGGATCTTCGTTCGGGCTGCGCTCGAGCATTTTGATCGTTTTTTGCGACCCGTACGCAAGCGCGTTGGAGCTGATCATTTCGCTGACGGTCAGATCGGCACCGAATTTTTTGACAACGTTTCGAAACGGCAGATCGGTATAGCCGGCTAGCGGTGCCAAAGCGTAAACGGGGGCTGAAAAGTCGAGTTTGGGAGTCATTGGAAATTACCTTAAAAAGAGGAAAAGAGCGGAATGTTTCCGCTCTTTTTAATCACAACTTCTACGGAGAAAAATAGCGATATCGTAGTGCTTATTGGCTTTTTTCAAATCGCGGTACGCTTTGAAAATCTGGTATTCGTCGTGCGACGTGTTGTTAAGTATCTCATTGGCCGCGTCGTTCATTTGCAGATCGTACAGCGTATAAAGGTATCCTTCCATCGCATCGTCGTTGTTTTCGCTCAACATCTCGAACAAACGGATACGCTGTTCAGGCACCATGTTTTTCGCCATGGCTTCGGATAGGTCCAGCCAATCCATCCCCTGAAGTTTCAAAGTATTGAACAGCGTTACGAGTTCGTCGTTGGAAATCTCGATACCGTTCTCGGCCGCGTTGATCCGCTGCACGAAATCAAGAAGCGACGCTTTCGAAAAGAAACGTTTAAATTTCAAAATCGATCCGGCCGATGCCGTTTTGACGTACGATTCAAATGCTTTGGCGCACACGACGTCACCGTAGCTGTCAGGACGTGAAAGGACCGCATCCGCATCGATTTCGCCCCGTTCCAGGCGGTTAAGATTGTTTTGGATCACAATCGATGCCATCGCGGGGAGGTGAAACTTCTTGATATCGACTTTTTTCTTCTCTTTGACGTCGCGCATCAATTCGAGCGCTTCGTCAATTTTCTCATTCCCGATCGAACGGAGAGTTTCATACGGGAGAATAAGGCTGTTGTCGATCAGTTTTCCCATCAGTTTGTAGGCATCGCTTTTATAAACATAATTGCGTTCACCCGTTCCGAGCAGAGAATCGCGCAGAGAATCGATCATTTTTTCGTGGTCTTTGCCCAAACGCCGGAGTTTGAAATTACCCACCAGCGCATACACGCCCATATGCAACAAACTGGCAATGTACATGATGATAAGAGGCACTACGACCCAAAAAGCGATCGGAAGGTTCGGAAAATGCATTCCCAATAAATCGAAAGATACCGAATCGCTGTTGACGCTGTAAGCGGCTGCCGCCACCAATATCATCAAAATAAACGATGCCAGAGTGTAACGTTTAAGCTGCATTTTCTCTCCTACTTAGTGTTTATTTTTTTCGACGATAGGACGGCACACGATGCAATACTTGGCATGCGGCTTGACTTTCAGGCGCTGAAAGCCGATGTCGTCTTCGCACATTTCGCAAATTCCGTACTGTTTGGATTTGATTTTCGCCAAAGCGGCCTCAATTTCCTGAAGTTCCTGCATCTGTTGTGCACCGATGGCATTTTCAACCATGTTGTCGTTACTGACCGACGCGTAGTCTCCCTCATCATTGAGCTCAAGCTCACGCAGTTGGTTCATTTCACTTTCAACGCCCGTAATATTTTTAATGATCTGGGCTTTACGCGTCAACAATATTTCCTCGAAATACTGCAACTCATGATCTCTCATCAATGCTCCTCATTTGTGGTACGGATGGTTTGTTGCCAATGCATAGGCGCGGTAGATTTGTTCGAGCAATACAGCCTTCGCGATTTTATGACTCATCGTCATCTCCGAGAGGCTGATCGCCGCATCACACCGCTCTACGAAACCTTTTTCAAAGCCGTAGGCGCCGCCTATAAAAAATTGCAAGGCGATTTTATCACTTATAAGCTTACTAAATGCAAAACTATCCAGTTTTTTTCCGTCGGGATGCAACGCGATTGAATAATTTTTACCCAGCATCGGGGCCAAAAGTTTGGTATAAGCGGCCTGTGAGGCATCGGAACTGATGGTATGGGCTTTGGCTATTTCTTTGGGAAATAGTTCAATGTCCTCAACTTTCGCAAAGCGGGAGATCATTTTCATCTGTTCCTGATAAAGCGGATCGTAGAGGGAACGCTCTTTTTTCGCAATCGTGACGATGGAAATATTCATAATTCTGCCTCGTATGAGGCAAGCTTCCGTGCCTCAGCGGCCAGCGTCGCCAAATGGGTTTTACTCATTTGGCGTTCTCATTAGAAATAAGTCCGCTGCCGATGACGTGATACGTCACGTGCTGAAACGTATCGTCTAGTTTGACTCCGCCGATAGCGGCAACGGGGTGTTTGGAAAGAGCCGCAATCGCGTCGAGCTTTTTGCCTAATACTTTGGCTTCGGCTTTTGTCGACGTAGCCCGATAGGCCCCCAAACCGACATAATTGAGATCAAGTTCGTTGGCGATTGCGATTTCACGCTCGTTATGGGTGGAGAGGCCGATGATTTTGTCCGATCCGACGGAGAGTTTGAGGATTTTCAATGCTTTGAAGGGATCACTATGGATCGCGTACAAATCTTCCTGCCCGATGTGTACCCCGTCACAAAAAGGGGCCAGCTCGTAATGATCGTTGACGATCAGAAATCCGTCCCACAATCGGCGAAGCGTGATCAGATCGGCTTTGACTGCGGCGATGTCGGCATGTTTGTTACGGTATTGAATGACTTCCGCACCGAGCGCATTGGCCCGATTGACAAAAAGGCTTAGATCAAGCCCGCGTTCTCGCAGCGTATCGACGTCACACAGTGCGTATAGGCGCATTAGGGGAGAAGAAGGTTCAGCAGATCGCCGAGGGTATCTTTGAGTTCATCACGCGCGACGACCATATCGATAGACCCTTTTTCGAGAAGGAACTCAGCCCGCTGGAATCCTTCGGGAAGATCGCTGCCGATGGTTTGTTTGATAACCCGCTGTCCGGCGAATCCGACCAGTGCTCCGGGCTCGGCGATGATAATGTCACCCAACGTCGCAAACGAGGCACTGACCCCGCCCATCGTCGGGTCGGTCAGAAGCGAGATATACGGAAGCTTTGCTTCGGCGAGTTTGGCCAGAGCCGCAGAGGTTTTGGACATTTGCAACAGCGAAAAAGTACTCTCTTGCATTCGGGCACCGCCGCTCGCGCTGACGATGATAAGTCCCGTCCGTTTTTCAATCGCGCGATTGATGGCACGGACGATCTTTTCCCCTTCGACAGACCCCAAAGACCCGCCCATGAAGTTAAAATCGAAAACGACCAGCTGTACGGGAGTTCCGTTGATCGTACATTCACCGCTGACAACCGATGAATAAGTGCCGTTTTTGGCATGTCCCTCTTCGACACGGGCCGCATAGCTTTTTTTATCCACGAAATTCAGCGGATCGACCGGTCTGAGATTGGCATCGAATTCGACGAAGCTGCCCTCATCGGTGATAAGCGCCAGACGCTCTTTAACCCCGATACGGAGGTGATAACCGCATTTCGGGCATACATGATTTTGTTTTTCGATCTCTTTATAGTACATAAGTGACTGACAAGAGGGGCATTTTACCCAGTGTGAAGGAGCCTCGCTTTTCGTAGGCTGTTTTTTCTTTTCGGAGTCACCGAACAGGTTGAATAGACTCAAAAAATCTCCTTTTGTACAATCGCTAGAATACGTTCGAATACCTCTTTCTCCTGTGCTACAAGAAGAAATCTATCGTTTTGGAACGTGTGCAGATGGCGGCTCAAATAAAGACCCGCCTGGATATCGTATGGCCGCATTGTACCCAAAAATAGCACATAATTGACATAAGGGGCATACGCCAATGAAAGGGCAAGCGCTCCGGGAGAGCGAAATTTAAGCCCTTCATCGACCAATTGCTTCGCCAGAGCAGGATGGTTGGGCGACTTTTCAAAAAGACCGATTTTGGAAAACGGATTTGCCGCAACATCCTCTTTTTTGTCAGGATTCTCAAGCGACGCGCGGTAGTATTCATTCGCCGTGCGAACGAACAGATCGTCGTTGGCAAGATTGCACACAACGGCTTCGCGCGTCGTACCGTCTACTTCACGGGCAATCGAAACGCCGTAATACGGAAAACAAGAAAGGCAGTTGTCACTTCCGTCTATGGGATCGAGGATAATGTTGATTGCGGATTTTGGGTCCATCCATCCCGCCTCTTCGGAAAATACCGAACCGTAGGAAGAGAGATGCCGATAGCAGATCGCTTCGGCTCTGAGATCGATGCCGCTGCTGACATCCCCTCCGAATCCCCGTTCATGCGAAGCAAAAAGTGTTGCCGATTCTTCATTGATGGCTTTACGCACCTCAAGACAGGCGGCTACGGCCGAATCAACAAATCCGTTCATCAACTCAAAAGCGATTTGATGATCGAACGTGCCGCTTCCCGGCCGTCATATGCCGCGGTTACGACCAGATCGGCACCGCGTTGGCAGTCACCGCCGGCATAAATACCCGGCGTAGTTGTTTCGAATTTCTCGTTCACTATGATGCCGCCCCAGCTGTTGACGCTGATACCGTTTTCCGCCAGGAACGGAGGGACGGACGGGTCAAAACCGAGTGCGAAGATGATGACGTCGGCATTGACTTTGAAATCCGCACCTTTGACTTCTTCCATTTTTTGACGGCCGCTTTCATCCTTGGCACCGAGAACGGTTTTCGCCATATGAATCCCTACGGCTATGCCGTTATCGCCCAGAACAACCTCTTTGGGTGAAGCGTGGAAAACGAATTCTACCCCTTCTTCGATCGCGTTTTTATATTCTTTGACCGATCCGGGCATATTGTGCGCGTCACGGCGGTATAGACACGTAACATTTTTTGCTCCTTCGCGTCTGGCCGTACGGACACAGTCCATTGCCGTATCCCCTCCTCCGATAACGACGACGTCAAGGTCTTTGAAGTCGAATTTTTTATCGTAGGAGAGGCCGAAGTTTTTACGCTGTATTGCGGTCAGGTATTCCATCGCGACATACACGTTTGATGCATTCTCACCGGCAATGTTTGCCGATTTTCCTTTGGTCGCACCGATTCCGAGGAATACGGCGTCGTGCTGATTGGCAATTTCGCTGAATTCGATGTCTTTGCCCACTTCGCATTCGCTAACCAGTTTCAATCCGGCTTCTTTGAGAAGTTCGACGCGGCGTTCAACGATTTTCTTGTCAAGCTTGAAATTCGGAATACCGTAGGTCAGAAGTCCGCCTGCGCGGTCGCTGCGTTCGTACATCGTCACCGCGATACCGGAGCGGAGCAGATAGGTAGCGGCAGAAAGCCCGGCAGGTCCCGAACCGATGATCGCGACTTTTTTGTCCGTTGTGATTCCCGGGAAATGGGGTTTAAGCCCCTGACGGAAACCTTCTTCGTTGATGAAGGTCTCAACCGAGCCGATCGTGATCGCTCCGTGTCCGTCGTTAAGAGTACAATCCCCTTCGCAAAGGCGGTCATGCGGACATACGCGTCCCATGACTTCCGGAAACGGAGAAGGTTCGTTGGAAAGTTTGAAAGCAAATTTCAGATCTTTTTCCGCTACCGACTTCAACCACTGCGGGATATAGTTGTGCAAAGGACATTTGTTCAGACAAAACGGATCGCCGCACTGAATACAGCGGTCGCTCTGCGCCGATGCATCGTTTTGCCCCATCTGCTCGTAAATCTCGTTAAAGTCTTTTAGCCGCTCGACAACCAGCCGTTTGCTGGGATCGATACGCTCAATCGTTAAAAATTCTCTCATAATGTATTAGTCCCCTTTATCAGGATTGAGTGGGAGTTTGGTTAAATTTTTCGGGCGTACGAGCCAGAAGTTACGGATCTCGACACGGAAATTTTTCAACAGAGCCTGTGCCATCGCGCTTTCCGTTTCGGAAACGTACTCTTTGAGAAGACGTTTAAGATAGTGGCGCGCCTCATCTCCGTCATCGGTATCGATACGCAATGCATCGACCAATTCGCGGTTCACGTTTTCAACGAAACTGTGATCCTGATCGTACACAAATGCGAATCCGCCCGTCATACCCGCACCGAAATTGATCCCGGTTTTGCCGAGGATAACCACGACACCGCCGGTCATGTATTCACACGCATTGTCTCCGGTCCCTTCGACAACGGCCAAGGCACCCGAGTTACGGACGGCAAAACGCTCGCCGACCGAGCCGGAGATAAAGAGCTTACCTCCCGTCGCACCGTACAAGCAGGTATTACCGCCGGCGCTAAATGCTTCGCCCTGATTTTGTGATTTGATGACAATCTTACCGCCGTGCATCCCTTTACCGATGTAGTCGTTCGCAACCCCTTCGAGATGGATAGAGACACCGTTAATCAAAAACGCGCCCAGTGCCTGACCGGCGATCCCTTTGAGCTGCAGACGGATCGTATCCGATTTAAGACCGGCGTCCCCGTAGTACGACGCGATTTCACCGCTGATGCGGGCGCCGAAACTGCGGTTAAGGTTACAGATATCGCGGGTAATGCGGATCGAACGTTCAGGATGTTTGATCGCGTCCATCGCTTCGACAAGCACTTTTTTCTCAAATTCGTTCGCATCGAACGGCTCGTTGGAAGCTGCCTGGCAGGTATCGACGCCCGGTTCGCGGTGCAAAATGTCGCTGAAATCGAATTTTTTGGCGAAATCGTTGTCGACGACGCGAAGAAGATCGCTTCGTCCGATCATCTCTTCCATCGTACGGTAACCCAGCTGCGCCATGATTTTACGCACATCCTCGGCCAAATAGGTAAAGAAATTGATTAGCTGATCAACCGTTCCGGTGAAATATTCTTTGCGAAGTTTTTCATTTTGGGTTGCAACCCCGACCGAACATTTATTGACATGACAGATACGGAGCATCTTACATCCGATAATCGTAAGTGCACCCGTACCGAACGCATAGCTTTCAGCTCCGAGCAATGCCGCTTTGACGATGTCGGTACCTGTTTTCAGCCCGCCGTCGGTCTGTACGTGGACCAAACCGCGCAGATTGTTGGCTTTGAGGGCATTATGGGCTTCGGAAAGACCGAGTTCCCACGGGTTCCCCGCAAATTTGATCGATGTCAGAGGCGCCGCACCGGTACCGCCGTCGCCGCCGGAAATAATAATCTTGTCGGCATACGCTTTGGCAACACCTGCGGCAATCGTACCGACACCCGCGGCAGAAACGAGCTTGACCGCCACTTTCGCATTCGGATTAACCTGTTTCATATCGAAAATCAGCTGTGCCAAATCCTCGATCGAATAGATATCGTGATGCGGAGGCGGCGAAATAAGAGTAACGCCCGGCGTCGTATGGCGCAGGCGGGCGATCAGACCGGTTACTTTGTGACCCGGCAATTGTCCGCCTTCGCCCGGTTTAGCCCCTTGGGCTACTTTGATCTGAATTTCTTCGGCACTGCGCAGGTACGCCGGAGTTACCCCGAAACGTCCCGATGCGACCTGTTTGATTTTTGAGTTTTTAAGGGTTCCGAATCGAGCGGAATCTTCACCCCCTTCACCCGAGTTGCTTTGTGCGCCGATGGCGTTCATGGCGACCGCCAGACACTCATGCGCTTCGGGAGAAATGGACCCCAAACTCATTGCGGCGGAGGCAAAGCGTTTGAAAATCGCCTCTTTCGGTTCAACTTCGCCGATATCGATCGGCGCTCTATCCGATTTGAACTCGAAGAAATCACGGATAAATTTCAGTCCGCGGCCGTTGACGAGCGCGCTGAGGCGGTCGAAGTCTTCCCGTTTGCCGGATTTGGAGACGCGGTGGATCGCGTGGATCACGTCCGGATTAAAATCGTGGTGTTCCTGACCGTTGTAAAACTTGTAGAAGCCGCCGATTTTCAGCGGGAAAATGCTGTTAAAGCCGGTATTGGCGAAGGCATCGTTGTGATTACGTTCGAGCCGCGCATCAATGTCTTCGTACGAAAGCCCCGGAATCAGCACATGCGAATCCCCGAAACATTCTTCGACCATTTCGCGGCTAAGGCCCATAACGTCGAAAAGCCCGGAGTTACGATACGAACCGATCGTCGCAATCCCCATTTTCGACATAATTTTGAGCAGCCCGGAATTGAGCGCATGGTGCACCGATTTGAATGCTTCGGCGCAGTTCATCTCTTTGTTGTGCTCGTCGATGTTGGCCGCTACCGTAGCGTACAGAAGTGTCGGATACACCGCACTTGCCCCGTACGCAATCAGCGTCGCCGCACCGTGCGAATCGATCACTTCGCTCGTACAGGCGACAATGGAAGCAAGATGGCGTATTTTCTCATTCAGCAGCGCGCGGCTGATCCGTCCGACTGCCATCAGCATCGGAATCGTTTTGTGTTCTTTGTCAAATCCCGAATCGTCCAGAATAACGATGCGAACACCCTCTTCCCGTACCGCTTTGACAACTTTATCGACTAACGCTTCCAATGCCGGCTTCAAAGCCCCTTTGTACGCCGTCGAGAATGTCTCGTTAGCGTAGAAAGTTTCGTAACGCGGAGAGTTTTTATCTCCGAACGATTTGAGAACGTCGAGCTTTTCGCGCGTGATGATCGGCGACGTCGCTTTAAGGCGATGCGCATGCGAAGGGATTTCATCGAGTATGTTGTGCGTTTCACCGAATCCGGTGTTAAGGCTCATCACCACTTTTTCACGGATCGGGTCGATCGGCGGATTGGTCACCTGCGCGAAACGCTGCTTGAAATAGTCGCTGAAATTGCGCTGTACGGTACTGAAAGCCGCCAGAGGGGTGTCATCCCCCATCGATCCGACCGCCTCTTTGCCGTCGCGCATCATCGGCTCGATCACCTGCTCGACCACTTCTTGGGTGATGTTGTAAAAACGCTGGCGCTCGATCAGATTGATGCTGTCGTATTCGCAGCGGGTAACGTATTGCTCTTCCACATGTTCTTGCAGATAGATCATGTGATCGTTCAGCCATTTCATGTACGGATTGGAGCTTTTGAGGTAGTCATTGATATCGTCGTCTTTCAATACTTTCCCGAATTTCAGATCGAGTCCGATCATTTGGCCCGACTGCAGACGCCCGCGTTCTTTGATCTGATCTTCGCTGATATCGATAACCCCGTATTCGCTGGCGATCAGGAGCGTATCGTCGTGGGTGATGATGTATTTGGAAGGGCGAAGACCGTTACGGTCAAGGACACATCCGATGTAACGTCCGTCGGTCAGGGAGAACGCTGCGGGACCGTCCCACGCTTCGAATACGGTTGAGTGGTATTCGTAAAACGCTCTTAACTCAGGGTCCATATGCGGAGCATTTTGCCACGGTGCCGGGATGACGCCGCGTGCCGCTTTAAAAAAGTCCATTCCGTTGATAATCAAAAACTCGAAGAAGTTGTCGGCACTCGCACTGTCCGAACCGCCCGGCTGGAGAATCGGCAATAAACGCTCGATCTCTTCGGTCGTAAACACATCGCTTTTGATCGATTCGGATTTAACGGCAACGTTAAAACGGTTCGCTTCGACCGAGTTGATCTCACCGTTGTGAGCAACGGCGCGGAATGGCTGTGCCAAACGCCATTTCGGAAGCGTATTGGTCGAGAACCGCTGATGGAAAAGAGCAAATGAAATTTTGAATTTTTCGTTTTGCAAATCAGGATAGAACTCTTTAATATGGGTTGGCATAATCAACCCTTTATAAGAGATGACGCGGCTGGACATTGACGCGATGTAGAAATCTTCGTCGCCTACCAGTTCATGCTCGGTCTCTTTGCGGCTGAGATAGACCAACGCATCGAACCGCTGTGACGCCATCAGCGAGTTCGGGGTAATAAAGATGTGGTGGATTTCGGGCAATGTTGCGAGGGCCTGTTCGCCGAGTGCATTGGTGTCCACCGGTACGATCCGGTCCAAAACCACTTTTAGATCATTATTGGCACAGATTTTCGTCAATGTCGCCAACTGGGATGCGTCACGGGTAAAGACAACCGCCACGGCATACATTTTAGGCAATTCAACATCCAGTTCAGCGGCGGTAGCGCGCATAAACTCACGGGGAAGCGACAAAAGCAGTCCGCTTCCGTCTCCCGTTTTACCGTCTGCCGCAACCGCTCCGCGGTGCATCATACGCTCAAGCGCAGTGATGGCATTTTCCAGATTTTCATGTGAAGGACGGTTTTTGATATTGGCGATCAAACCGAATCCGCAGTTATCTTTAAATGATCGTAATAGGTCTTTGTATTCCACTCTAATCGTCACCTTTCACCGGAATTTTCGGCAAATTGTTATTTTTTAATCTCTTTTTAAACATAAGTAGTTTATAGGAGACAAAATTTTCTAAATTATACAAATCATTAGGTTAAAAAAGGTTAAAATGGCGGCGGATTCAAGAAGAATTCGAATATTCTGTGTAGAGTAGAACCAAAAATGCAGGGCTTTATCATCAAACTTACCCGTGCGCGGGAAGAAGATACGATTGTCACCATAATAGCCGAGGAAAGCTTACAGACGCTTTACCGTTTTTACGGTGCACGCCACAGCCCTATCAATATCGGGTACAAAATCGATTTTGAAACGGAGCATTCGCTCAAATCGTCTATCGGACGCCTTCGGGATGTGATCCATCTGGGCTACCCGTGGCTAACCCGGTTTGACCGGATACGCCTTTGGCAGCAGTTTATTGCGCTGTTTTATCCCCATCTCAAAGACGCTGAGGATATCGGCAGTTTTTACTTTACCCTGCTTGACGATGCCGCATCCCGATGGAACGATCAAAATCCCAAGCGGGTTGCCGTCGAATCGTATGTACGATTGCTCGAGCATGAAGGACGCCTGCACAAAGAGATGCACTGTTTTTTCTGCGACGCGCCGATTGAAGGGGATATTTCTCTGATACGCGCTTTTTTGCCTGCACACAAAAACTGTGCTCATACTCTTTCTATTAACATCAAAGGGCTTGAATGGCTTTATGCACACGGTTCGACCCTCTTTTTGGATGACCGCGAAATCGAACGCCTGTGGTATGTGATTAATGAAGGGCTGTAAGGTCCAGCCGTTTTCAGACATAGGCACGCGATTTGCTTGTAGATAAACATAATTAGAATAAAAGAGTTTTCCATGCGTAAAAAAACCGTCAGAGATGCGATACTGGACCGTTATTCACCCTCCGTAAAGATTGAAGTGCGTCCAACGTATACCACTCCCTCGACACGAGGTGCGACTCTTGAAGAGTTTTATCGCGAAGTCGATGCGAAACATACTCAGAGTTTCAAACATCAATACCTGATAAAAGACGCTGCCGAGATCGAATCGATCATGCGCGATAACCGAAAACTGATCGAGGCCAAGCGCGCCCGGATGAAATAAGAAAGACTAAATATCGTAGTGATAGGGCTGATACGCCTGATCGATTTCGGAGAGTTTCATTCCGAACAGTTGACGCATCTTCTCTTCGATATCTCCCCAGAAGTATTCAAGAATCAGGCTTGAGCCCACATTGCCTTCTATTTTGTAAAAGGGGCCTTCCAACGCTTCGATAATCTCTATCACCTCAATTTCGTGGGCTTGACGCGAGAGTTTGTATCCTCCGCTGGCACCGCGCGTACTACTGATCAGATGGTTCCGACGCAGCATCGACAACAGCTGTTCCAGATAACCGTGCGAAATTTTCGTCATGGCGGCAATTTCCCGAACCTGCATCGCCCTTCCGTAGGGCGCATGGGAGAGTACATGCATCGCGGCAAGCCCGTAAATCGCCTTGGAAGAGAGCATCGCCATTACAAAAATCCTTTCGGATATATTTTTTTTGCCAGATGGTATATCTTGCAGGCAATGCAATATCCGAACAGCAAATCCAGTGCCGCGCAAAACAGATAGATTGCCGCAGTGACGTTGACCAGTAATGGGATCTGCAGAAGATGAAATAACGCCATCGCCGCAATAAATCCGACACCGAACAATGCGGCCAGACGTTTGGCTCCGACATCTTCCATTTTTTCGGGAAGAGAAAAACGGCGTTGAATCCACAACGATGCGTTCTGTACCGGACTAAGATGTTTGAGCCCGTACAGTCGAAAAAGAAAATCGGCAATCAACACCGCCAAGATGACCAACGAGTGGGTCATCATATATCCGACGACACCGCTCATGATAAACAATGTGTTGATGCGGGTAACCGTTGCATCTACTTGACGAAATAAGAGCGGGCATTGCTGAGCCATAGCGACTCCTTATTTTTTTACGCCATAGTAAAATAATATTTTCTTATTGTCAAGTATCCATACCGTTTTAATAAGGATTAAATTGCGGGCAAAAAAAAGGGAGAGGCGCTGCCTCTCCCTGCCGAGATGATCTTACTTGCCGGGAATCAATTCACGCACTTTCTTTTCCACCGCGGCCAATGACTCGAACGGCTTGAGGATATAGTGGTCTGCCCCGATCTTGTGGCTTTGGAGCACTTTATCGAGTGTCGAATAGGCCGTCATCATAATGACGACGCATTCGGGATCTTTGGCTTTGATCTCTTCAAGCACGCTCAAACCGTCTTTTTGCGGCATCATGATATCGAGCAATACCCCATCATACTCGCCCGGGCGAAAACGGTTCAGTGCGTTCAGCGGGTTATCGATATAGGATATCTTGATGTCTCCCGAGCGCCCAAGCGCTTTTTCGAGCATCATCCCGATGGATGGTTCATCGTCTACAATCATTAAACGGATCATTGGTCACCTCCAAACAAATTATCAATCGCATGTTCCATCAAATCTTCGGTTTTTTCCGCCACCAGCGTATCCAGTGCTTCGAAAACGCCGTGGCTTGCTTCTTCGATTTTTCGGATCCGCTCTTCGATCTGAGTGCGAGAACAAAGCTTTTTGCCGTCTCCGCAATCCGCGATCAGGGCATTGGCTTGGGTATGAACCATTCCGTGCGGACCTTCAAGGCGGCTGTACGATTTCAGATGCCCGAACTGCTCTTTTCCGACACCGTTGTCGTACCATTTGCCGAGGCGGCAGCTGTGATGATCGACCGGTTTGAAATCGCTGTCCTGACCGAACAGGAAAGCGTACACGTTGTTTTTATAAATCACGTGGTCGATTTTCGCCAGGTTGCTGAAAATGTAGTTGCTGATGTCCATGATTTCGTAGACGCTGCGCGAAGCGTTGCGCTGGAACGTTTCCATCTGGTCGCCCATCATGGAGACGTCGTCTTTCGTCTCGGATACGATTCCCGACAATTCGGCCGTCGCCGTTTCGATTTCGCTGGTGTCCTGCGTCATCGACTGAATGACGATTTCGATTTCTTTCGTCGCTTTCTGTGTCCGTTCGGCGAGTTTTCGCACCTCGTCGGCAACAACGGCAAACCCTCTGCCGTGTTCGCCTGCACGAGCCGCTTCGATGGCTGCATTCAGAGCCAGCAGATTGGTCTGATCGGCAATGTCTTTGATCAGCGCCACGACGTTGGAGACTTCATGCGAACGGGACACGAGATTCGACGTCGTCGCCATTGTCCCCTCCATCAGCTCGGCCAGTTTGCTCATACCCTCGTCGACCTCGTTGGCCAGCCGAAGCCCCTCGCGTGACCCTTGCGCCGTCTGCCGCGACTGTTCGGTCATGTCTTTGAGTTTTTCGAGAATATCGATAAATACTTTCTGCGTCGCGCCAAGAGCTCCTTTGATGCTTTTTTGATGCATCTCGAGCAATCCCCCTTCCTCGCCGCTAACGGTCGAGGATTTATGCAGAATAAACCCTTTGATTCCGCCGCTGAGACTTTTTTGGACGACGTTGGCTTCGCATTCTCCGACGATAATCTCGTGCGCTCCTTTGACCAGCTCCCGGACAACGGCACCTTTATCTGTTATCGATTCTGCGGCTCGGGTATTAAAAAAAAGCGGTTCGTCATTCTCATCGATCACGATCACCGCTTCGTTATCGCTCAATGCGGCAATCTCTTTGTACAATGCCAGTTCAGCGGACAGTATGTCCCTCTCTACCCGAAGTAAATCGGCCTCTTCTTTGTACCTTCTGGCTTCATTTCCAAAAAACATTTTACTCCTTCTCCTCGTAGGTTTTTAATACGATTTCAAATGCCGCACCCTGATTTTCATTAATGGCGCGTATCTCTCCGCCGTGTTTATCGATAATCGCTTTGGCAACGTTCAGTCCGATTCCCATGCTCTTTTTCTTCTCTCCTCCGACGGCAAAATCAAACAGTTTTCCCAATATGGATTCAGGAATTCCCCCCGCGTTATCGGCAATTTTGATCTTGATATCGCTGGCGTTGCAGGCAAGCGATATGTCCAATCGACGTGCTTCGTACGGTATTGTACCCTTTTCAAACTCATCCAATGCATTATTAATAATAATGATCCATACTTGTTCCAGACGCGTCGATATTCCCATCGTTTTACACGAAGATGAATCGTATCGCGTATCATACGAAAACGTCTCGCCGTTGATCGTAATCGGGACGATGTGTTTGGACCGATTCATCACGATCCGAAGAGCATAAATGAGCGTCATATGAAGATTGCAGGGGCGCATCTCCTCTTTTCCCGTTCCGGCGAATTCGTACATCGATCCGACGATCAGCTCAATCCGTTTGATCCCTTCTTCGATCGGCTTGAACAGCGCCTGCGCATCCGACACTTTCTCTTCGCATTCAAGTTTCAAGAGTTCGAGGTTTCCTTTGATGTAGGTGATCGGAGTATTAATTTCGTGAGTAATGGCTGCGGCAAGCCGCCCTACACTCATCAGTTTGGCATCGCTGAGTTTTTGTTCTTTCAGCTTCTCGAAATCGGTGACATCGACAAAGTAGAGAATATGGTACTCATCGTCCGGAAGCATCGGATTGGGCATCGACGCCGCGTGCAGCGTAAAATAACGTTTGTCATGCCCGGGACGGGATAAAACAGCCCGTCCGTCGAGTTTTCCCTGACGATACAATGCAAAAATACGTTCCAGCGTTTTCTTGGGCTTTTCCTGCTTCAAAAGGATCGGAACGAGCTGTTCATTCTCTTCGCGAAACCAGTCGCAGGTCTTGTGTGCGGCAAAGCAATCTTCGCTTCCGCTGTATCCGCCGAGCTCGAAAAAATTCCGGTTGACGGTAATCGCTTCGTATCGGTAATTGAAGAGAACCGCCGGCGACGTGTCATAGTCGATAAGCTGTTTCATACTGGACAGAATTGCCCGGTTCATTTCGCTCATGTCCTGCCCGATAAAAACGATCTCTTCAATCTCCCCGTTGTGGTCGACAATCGCATAGAGGGTCGTATCAACCATCAGCCTGTTGCCGTGCAAATCGAGAAACTCGATGATACCGCGGTATATTTCTCCCGATTTGAGTTTCTCTTGCACCAGCGTGCGCAGAAAAAGGCGAAAGCGGGGGGAGATAAACCGGAACCAATGAATACCGATCATCTCATTGATCGATTTACCCAGTTTTCCGGCCAGCAAGTCGTTAATTTCGAGGATCATTCCGTTACGATCCAATTGTGCCGTAAAAGAGGTTTGGGAAATCGCACCGTACATCAGTTGAATATGTTTCAACGCCCGCTGGGCTTCCTTGGCGTAAACCGACTGGCGAACCAGCCGTTCGGCCACCGTTACAACCGCACTGCTCGAGAGGGGCTTCAGCAGATATTTGTCAACTCCGACATCGATAGCCCGCAAAAAAAGATCGCTTCCGTGAGCGCTGGAAATGACAATCGTCTTGATTGCGGGGTTTTCGGCTTTGCTGATCGAAATGATGTCAAAGGTTTCCAACGTCGTTCGGCGGGGATGAAGAACCAATAAATCGATACCGCTGAAAAAACGGGGCATGACGCTTTGGATGCTCAAACGGCAGCCGAGCGATTCCAATCCGTCCGCAAACGGGTCCGGTTTCAACAGTTCGCCGCCGTCCGGTTTCCAATCGGTGACATACACAATATGTATATTTTCTAACATGCCCCATCCTGCCGATCCGTATCGGCTGAAAACTATTCGTAAGTAACATAAATAATGAATAGTAATTTTTTTTTATAATGATACCTGAAAAAAATCACCAAAAAATCACCTTTCGTCTTTCGTATTGATGATCTTTTCATCTGTGTGTAATCTTTTTCCGATACAATCCCCATTATTTTAAATAGCCTAATGGAATATGTCATGAAAAAAATGCTGTTGATACTGCTCGCCTGCCTCGCTTTGAGCGCAGACGATGTTTACGAAGGGGATCTCACCGCTTCCGAGGCGCACGAGATGCAGAAAAAAGGGGAAGCGATCATCGTCGATGTCCGCACAACCCTCGAATTTATCTATACGGGACACGGCGAGGGCTTCATCAACATCCCCGCTTACGAGTGGACCTATGTTCCCAAATCGGTTGAAGAACGGGTCAAAAGTGCCGAATACGAACTGAAATCAGATAAAGTCAAAGGGCATGTCGAAATCCAAAAACTCTACGATGCCAAAGAGGTGTTCAACAAAAGCTTTGTCAGCGACGTCATGAAAGCGATGAAACTGCGCAACGTCGATTCGGTCATTCTCGTCTGTCGCAGCGGCCCACGGTCGAAAGCGGCAGCGAACCTGCTTGCCAAGGAAGGGATCAAAGCCTACAATCTCGACAACGGGTTCATGTTCGGATGGAAAGATTCGAAAATGCCGTGGGACGGGTTTTAACCCTCTCCCCATTCCCGGTTCTCTTACCTTTTTTGCTCTTCTTTAGTTTCCCGCGATTATCCCGATTTTTAAGCATTCTTCAGTACCATGTTTGAAAAGAAGGGGTGAACATGAATTTTAATGCCAGGATGACTCCCGATGAGCGTTTGATCATTATGGCCGTATTGATCGGTGCCCTCACCGCTCTAATTGCCCTGACACTTGCCATGCGTGCGGGGCACATGACACAGGTGGATCAAACGCTCCTAAGCGGATTTCATAAAATCAAACATCCGGTTCTCGATCACTTTTTTTCGTCGATCACGTGGCTGGGCTCCTTATGGATTCTCCTCCCCGCGTATCTTCTGCTGGTACTTACCCTTTCGGGTACGTATGAGCACATCGAGCGGGTGATGGGGATCGGATTTTTCGGCGCGGTCATCACGACATACGTCATCAAATATACATTAGAGCGCAAACGCCCCCATTTTTTCTCTACGATCAACGAGCTTCCCATCGATCCTGCCTTTCCCAGTGCCCACACCACGCAGATCATAGCCTTTAGTCTGCTGCTGTGGATCGTCGTGTACAGCGGAGCGTCCATCGGAAACTTCATCCTTACCTTGACCCTTATTGGGGTCGCGGCGAGCGTTGTCCTCTCCCGGATGTATCTGCAAGTGCATTTTCCGACCGATGTCATGGCGGGGGCGCTTATCGCACTTATTTGGGCCTGTATCGCGGTATTGGCAACCAAACCGGGAGGCGTATCGTGAAAAATAAATTTCTGGGGACGGGGGAACGCGGTTACCACCCCTGGCGAAAGTTCAAAATCATTCTCTCCGGCCTTCGGTTTGCCGTTATCTATGATTTCAGCGTATTGTACAAAATCATTCTCTCGGTGTTCGTACTGGTGCCTGTACTTATTTTCAGCGACAAACTGAACGCATCGCTGATCATTCTGGCCACCGGAGTTATGCTGGCGGCGGAAGTATTCAACACCGCCATCGAAGCGATGTGCGATTACATGGAAACCCGTTACAACGAAAAAATCCTGATTATCAAAGATATCGCCGCCGCCGCCGCGGGAATCAGCATCTTCGCGTGGCTGGCCGTTTTAGCCTTCGAAATAATCGGTTTGCTTCCCAGCCTCAAACTTATCGTCGGATAACGTCACTCTCTCTGACCCATAAATGCTCGTCTTCGCGGGTCGGCTGCCATACGCGGTTGACGAAATATCCCGTAATATGGACCCATCCGCCTGATGGCTCTCCCGCGGTAAACGATCGGCGGGCTTCCCACGTATCGACGGGTGCTCCGCCGGGGGCATTGTAGATCGACGCATTGGAAGCCATACGGTACGCTGACGATCCCGATTTCTTGGGAGCCGGTGACGGTGCTGCCGCCTTTTTAGCCGCTTGAACCGACGGAGCTTTGGTCTGTGACGGCGTATTTCGCACCGCAGCGGCGGCAATCACGGTACGTTTGGGGTGCGCGGCCGGAGCCGCGGTTTTAAGCTTGGCAATCTGCGCCTCGGCCTGTGTAAGCTTCGCCTGCAGAGCTTTGATCTTTTCGGTCGATTCGACCGTTTTGGTGACGATCTTTTCCTGTATGACCGGACGATCTTTGTACACGACTTTTTCCTGCGTCACGATCCGGTCTTTGTACACAACTTTTTCGACGACTTTCGGCGCACCCTTTTCGACAGGGCGGTCTTTGTACACGACTTTCTCTACGATCTTCTCTTTTACGATCTGTTTGGGTGCGCCGTGTTTAAGATTTGCGATTTCGGCACGGGCCGCATTCAGCTCGCGCTGCAATGCAGCGAGTTTTTCCGTCGGTTCGACGACTTTCGTGACCACTTTTTCATTGACGGGCCGGGGAGCGTTTTGCAACTGGACGATGGCTGTATGCGCTTTGTCAAGTTCGCGTTGCAGCGCTTTGACTTTTTCGGATTCGCCTGCGGCAACGGTCGTTTTCGCTCTAAGCGGCTGCGCCGCTGCGAGCTGTTTACGCAACTGCGTTATCTGCATGCGGGCCTCGTCCAAATCTTTGCGAAGTCCAGCCGGCGAACTTTTTTTCAGATCGTTCTCAAGACGTGCCGCCTCTTCTTTGGCTTTGGCAAGTGCTTTGGTGAGGTTTTCTCTTTCGATTTTGCCGACTTTGATCGCATTGGCCTCTTTGGACAGCTGCTCGTTGCGCGATACTGCCGCACGAAATTGCTCGTCACGCGACGTAAGGGTTTTCTCCAGACTTTGGATCACCCCTTTTTTGCGGGAAAGTTCCTGCTCTATCTCTTTGTTTCGATCCTTGAGCCGCTTAAGCTCCGCAACGTTGTCTTTGATTTGTGCTTCAAGATTCGAAATGCGGGTCTGATACCCTTTGATTTTTGGATTGGCATCCTTATTCTGCCGACACTCTTCGTACTTCTGGCGAAGTTTGGCGACATCGCCTAGAACGGCATGGCTCTCTTCGGCCGCACCGTAGAGATATCCGGCGGCGATCAAACTGAGTAAAAATGTTTTCATGCGACCCCTTTTTTCACCAGTTTTACCCCCATCTCGAGGTGATGGGTATAAGGAAACTGGTCAAACGCCGCCATCGCCGTAATCGTATGGGTTTTTGAAAGCGCTTCAAGATCGCGTTGCAGTGTTTCGGGATTGCACGAGATGTACAGCAGATGATCGAATCGCGCCGCAAATTCCCGTGCGGCGTCATCCAACCCGGCGCGCGGCGGATCGACAAAAAGAGTTTTGAGGCGGTAGCCGTCCAGATCGATCCCTTCCATCCGGTTGAATACCCGAACCCGATCGAGCGCCTGCGTGAACTCTTCGGCACTGAGACGGACGAAATCGATATTCCCGACACCGTTTAGCTCCATGTTCTGCTTGGCCGCATGGATCGAGGCTTTGGATATCTCGGTTGCCAAAACGCGGTCAAATTTGGAGGCAAACGGGATCGTAAAATTCCCCGCACCGCAATAGAGTTCGAGCAGATCTCCGCCAATCCCTTCTAACTGCGACAAAGACCACTCGACCATCTGTTCATTCACTCTTGGGTTTGGCTGGGTAAAACTGTTTTCGATATGGACATAGCGGTAATCGCGCCCCGCGATGCGGAGGTTTTCGGTGATGTAATCGCGTGAAAGGACGAGCTTTTGTTTGCGGCTACGGCCGATGACATAAACGCCCAGACGTTCCTGCAATGCCGCGGCTTTCGCTTTCCACTCCTCATCCAAAGCCTTATGGTACAAAAGACTGACCAGTATCTCCCCTTCGCCCGATGCAAGAAAATCGACTCCGAACAGTTTATGCCCGATCCCAAGATCGGAAATTGCGCCCAAAAGGCGGTCCATCACCGATGCGATCACGGGTGAGACGATGCCGCACCGCTCGATTTTCACCGCTCCCTGACGATCAAGGCGGTTCATCGCATACGATATCCCCTCATCGTCATGGTAAATCTTGAATTCGGCACGCGACCGAAATCGCTCATCGGGAGAGCGGAAAACCGCAATCTCGCCCTCATACAGCGGCGTAAAAGATTCGCGGATTACCGATACTTTGTGATCCAGCTGTCCTTCGTATCCGCTTTCATAATCGCGGCAGCTGCCGCATATTCCGAAATAATTACACTGCACTACAAACCTTTTTTATTTGACGCTGGCGATCAGGTTGCCGATGAGGAGGTTCCATCCGTCCACCATGACAAAGACGAGTATCTTGAAGGGCATCGAGATCATGACGGGCGGCAGCATCATCATCCCCATTGACATCAGGATCGAGGCAACGACCATATCGATGACGAGAAACGGCAAGAAAAGCAAAAATCCGATCTCGAACGCCGTTTTCAGCTCGCTGATGACAAACGCGGGAATCACGATGGTCAGCGGTACTTCTTTGATGGATTGGGGATTTTCCATGTGCCGTATCCGTAAAAATAGCGCCAAATCCTTTTCACGGGTATTGCGCACCATGAAGTTTTTAAACGGCTCGGTCGTTTTTTCGAACGCTTCGTCATAGGTGATCAGCTCTTCGCTGTAGGGCTTGATCCCCTCATCGTAGGCTTTGGTCGCGACGGGTTCCATGACGAACACCGTGAGGATCAGGGCAAGCATGACGAGCAGCTGCGTGGGGGGAACCTGCTGCGTTCCCAGTGCCTGACGGAGAAACCCGAATACGATGACGAACCGCGTAAACGTCGTCATGACCAGCACGAGGCTCGGTGCGAGGAAAAGAACCGTCAATACAAGAAGGACGTTGAGCGAGCTCACCACCTCTTCGGGCGTTTCGGGAGCCGTGAGATTGAAATTCATTGCAGGAACCTGCGGGTCGGCGCCCAACAGCACCAAGGGGATCATAAAGAGCAAAAAGACCAAACGACCCAAACCGCACTCCGCTATATTATGTGAATTCTTTTTAATGAGGCGATAATACCACAAACTAAGGGTGTATCTCGATTAAATTCTGATAAAATTGCATGAAATTATCACAGGAGCATTTATGTCCCATTCTCTCTCCATCGTCATTCTCGCCGCCGGAAAAGGGTCTCGGATGAAATCACCCAAAGCCAAGGTCCTCCACGAGATCTGCGGACGGGAAATGCTCTATTACAGTATCAAAGCCGCACGCGCGATCACTGATGACGTCATCGTCGTCGTCGCCCACCAGAAAGAGGCCGTCATTTCGGCAATGGAATGCCATTTCGACGGCATTACGTTTGTCGTTCAGGATGCGGACAATTTCCCCGGTACGGGGGGAGCGATGATGGGGGTAAATCCCAAATACGCCGATGTCCTCGTCCTCAACGGCGATATGCCGCTCATCACCCAAGACTCCATCGATCGTTTCCGCAACAACGAAGCCGATATCGTCATGTCGGTCATTACCCTCGACAATCCGAGCGGATACGGACGCGTCGTCATCCGTGAGGGCGAAGTGGAACGAATCGTCGAGGAAAAAGACGCTTTGCCCGAAGAAAAACTGATCCAAAGCGTCAACGCCGGAGTGTATGCGTTCAAACACAACGTCCTCAAAACCTATCTCCCGCGCCTCACGAACGCCAATGCGCAAAGCGAATACTATCTGACCGACATCATCGCCCTTGCACGCGCCGACGGACTCTACATCGCTCCGATCGATGTTCTCGAAGAGGAGTTCAAAGGGGTTAATTCCAAAGCCGATCTTGCCCATGCCGAAGAGATCATGATGGATCGCATCCGCCGCGGCTGGATGGATGCGGGCGTCATCATGCAGCTTCCCCAGACCATTTATATCGAGGAGGGGGTACGTTTCGAGGGGGAATGCATCGTCGAAAACGGCGCGCGACTCTGCGGCAACACCCTCATCGCGAATTCCCACATAAAAGCCCACAGCGTCATCGAAGAGAGCGTCGTGCGCGACTCCGACGTCGGCCCGCTCGCCCATCTGCGTCCACTGAGCGTGCTGGAAGCCACGCACGTCGGCAATTTTGTTGAAGTGAAAAAATCGACCCTCAAAGGGGTCAAAGCGGGACACCTGAGCTATCTGGGCGACGCTATGATCGATGAGGGGACCAACATCGGCGCCGGAACCATCACCTGTAACTACGACGGGAAGAAAAAATACCCGACGATCATCGGCAAAAACGTCTTTGTCGGCAGCGATTCGCAGCTCGTCGCTCCGGTCGAAATCGCCGATAACGTCATGATCGCGGCGGGTACGACCGTCACTGCGGGAACCTACGAAAGTGATACGTTGATCCTCAGCCGCACCCCGATCCGGAAAGTCGCCGGATTCTTCACCAAATTTTTCGGCAAAGGGAAATGATGCACCTCCCGACAAACCTTTTAGAGGGGAAAAAGATCCTCCTCGGAGTGACGGGGTCGATTGCCGCTTATAAATCGCTCGAACTTGTGCGCCTGTACACCAAAGCGGGTGCTGACGTGCACGTCGTCATGACCCCCGCCGCCAAAAAATTTGTACAACCGCTCAGCTTTGAAGCCCTCAGCCGAAACCGCGTGTTAGACGACACCAACGAATCGTGGGCGGATGATTTCAATCATATCAAGATTTCTCAGTGGGCGGACATACTCGTTATCGCCCCCGTTACCGCCAACACGATCGCCAAACTCGCCAACGGTATCGCCGATACGATCCTCACCCAGTGTGCCCTCGCCTATCCGGGGATCAAACTTCTCGCCCCCTCGGCGAATACCAATATGATCCAAAATCCGATGATCCAAGCATCCCAAAAAATGCTCGCTATCGCTAATTATGAGATCATTGAGACCCAAACCAAAGAGTTGGCGTGTCAGGTCGTCGGTGACGGTGCGATGGCGGAGCCGATGGATATCTTTTTTGAGACGGCAAGAGTGTTGCTGAAAGATCCTTTTTGGGAAGATCGGCGTGTGGTTCTTACCGGCGGAGGGACGAGAGAAAAGATCGATGAAGTACGTTATGTCTCGAACTTTTCTTCGGGAAAAATGGCAAAAGCCATTGCTCTGTCTCTCTACCTCAAAGGTGCCGATGTGTGCTACATCACGACCAAGGGCAACGAAGGGCTTCCCAAAAGTATCTACACGATAGACGTAGACGATGCTAAAGAGATGTTAGAGTACACCCAAGACGCACTCCGTATCGCCAAAAAAGGGAAATTGAGCAAAGCGTCGCTTACGACTACCGAAGCGATTAAACTCATACAAAAACGCCCTTTTTTATTTATGGTCGCAGCTGTGGCAGACTTTACCCCTAAATTTCCGCAGCAAGGGAAACTCAAAAAATCGATGCTGGGAGAGAATTGGCAGATTGAACTCACCCAAACCTCCGATATTTTAAGTACCCTCGCCAAAGATCGGGAAGGGGTTACCACGATCGCTTTTAAAGCGGAGATGGATAACGAAGAGGGACTCAACAACGCGAGAGAGCTTCTGACGAAAAAAGAGGTCGACGCTGTGTGTTACAATCTTCTCGAAGATGCCAAAAGTTTCGGCGGGGAAGAGAACAGTATTACGTTTATTACCAAAGAGGATCAAATCGATTTGGGTCGCCATAGTAAATTTGACCTTGCGGAAAAAATAGTACATTACGCACAAGCGTGCACAGCATGAGCAATCAGCCTCGCCATATCGCCATCATCATGGACGGCAACGGACGCTGGGCGCAGGCGCAGGGGAAAAACCGGACGTACGGGCATGAAAAAGGGGCCGAAACGGTCCGCGCCGTTACGACCTTCTGCGCCGCGCATGATGAAATCGACCGCCTGAGCTTATATGCGTTCAGCACCGAAAACTGGAAACGCCCGAAACTCGAAGTCGAGTTTTTGATGAAGCTCCTCGAAAAATACCTCAAAAACGAGCTGAAAACGTACCTCGAGGGAAACATCCGCTTCGAGCCGATCGGTGATTTGAGTCTTTTTTCCGATTCGCTGCGCCAAACGATCGAACACGTCCGTCGCGAAACCGCCGGCTGTACCGGCCTCGTTCAGAGTCTGGCGCTCAACTACGGCGCACAAGATGAAATCGTCCGCGCCGCGAACGCCTTGATCGCGCGCAACGTTCCCCTCACGGCCGAAGCGCTCGAACGCGCGCTGGACACCAGTGAGAACGTCGATTTGCTGATCCGTACGGGAGGCGATCACCGTCTGTCGAATTTTCTATTGTGGCAGGCCGCGTACGCGGAGCTGTTCTTTACCGATACCCTCTGGCCGGATTTCACGACCGCAGAACTCGAAAAAATTATCAAAAAATTCAAAACGGTCGAAAGACGCTTCGGAGGGCTTAACTGATGGAATTTGTGTTTGTCTTTATTCTGGGTGCCTCGATCGGTTCGTTCATGAACGTCGTCATTCTCCGCACTCCGCTGGATCAGAATATCTCCTTTCCCGCATCGCATTGCATGAGCTGTAACACCCCGTTACGCTTTTACCACAACATCCCGATCCTTTCATGGCTCTTTCTGCGCGGCAAATGCGCTTTTTGCGGAGAAAAAATATCGATTCAGTACCCATTTGTTGAACTTCTAAGCGCCCTGATTTTTCTCTTGTGCGCCATGAAAATGGGGCTGACCTTCGAAGCTTTCGGCATCGCTCTCGTTTTTGTCCTGCTGCTGGCTCTTTCGATCATCGACTACCGCTATAAAATGGTCCCCGACAGCATCAACCTCGCCGCCCTTACGGTTGCGGTACTCAGCGCCACCTCGTTTAGCCATGTGGCTTTCAATTTTCAAAATGCCCTTCTCTTCGCGGGAGGGTTCACATTGCTTCGTTTTTACCTCTCCTACGCCCTCAAAAAAGAGGCGATGGGGGAAGCCGACATCATGATCGCCGCGACGATGGGAGCCGTTTTGGGCGTGCAGCTGGCGTTGGCCGCCATCTTTATCGGGGCGGTACTCGCGCTTCCGGCACTCTTGCTGACGCAGGGGGAGAGCGAAGAGTCCAAACAGCTCCCCTTCATCCCCTTTCTTGCAATGGGATGCTGGATCGCATTAATGTTTGACGGTTACATCAACACCTATCTGGCAGGTCTTTATGGATAAATTACGCCGCTATCTCCTTTCCAATCTATCGCTATTGTTCTTTTCGATCTTTCTGCCGCTCTTTGCGATCGCTTCGGTCATTTTTATGATCAAACTGGCCACCTACACGGCGGTCATTCAACTGAGCATTGCGGAGATGGGCAAACTCTATCTGTTCGTCCTCCCGGAACTGCTGTTTTACACCCTGCCGATCTCCTTTTTCGTCAGCGGTGCATTGACGCTGTACCGCCTTTCCAACGATAACGAAATGGTCGTGGTCTTTTCGCTGGGAATCCCGCCCCGATTTCTCGCCCGCGTTCTAGCGGTTCCGGCGCTGCTGCTCTCGATTTTGCTTTTTGTCGATTATCTGATCGTCACCCCGTACATCAAAACCATCTCGTCCAACTTCATCGACCAGAAACAGGCCGAAGCGAGATTCAACCTCTCCGCTTCCGAATTCGGCCACAACTTCGGCGACTGGATGCTCTTTATCAACAAAAGCGACAACGCCAACCGCGCCTACGGCGATATCGTACTTTTCAGCAAAGAGATGAAAGACGAGATTCTGATCTATGCGAAAAATGCCGATCTGATCAACAACAACGGCGTGCTGCAGTTTCGCCTGAGTGAAGGGGAAAGCTTCAGCTACAACGATGAAGTATTCAAGCAAATGCCGTTTAAAACAGCCTACATCAACGATATGATGAGCACTACCCCCACACGCTATCTCAGCACGTTTGACTACTGGACGAACGAAGACCGCCGCGATAAAAAAGACCAGCTGCTGATCACCAACACGCTGCTGAGCTTCTTTCCTCTCCTTTCCGTATGGCTCATGATCGCTCTGGGGATCGTCCATGCCCGCCATCAGAAACGGTGGATCTACCTGTGGCTCTTCCTCTCGATCGTCGGCTTCTATTCGGCCGCAATTTTGACCCAGAAATGGCTCGCTTTCCACACGATCTGGGCCGTGGCAGTGGTGTGGTTTATCCTATCGTACGGTTTTTACAGACGTCTGGTGGGGAACCGCTTTTGAACCGCGTCAAAATCACGATGAGCTACAACGGCTCGGCGTTTATGGGCTCCCAACAGCAGCCCACGACGACCGAAACCGTCATCGGAACGCTGATCATCGCGCTGCGGCGCCTGCGCATCCATACCCTCCCCAAAGGCTCTGGAAGAACCGACCGCGGCGTCCACGCGACCCATCAGGTGATGCATCTGGACCTGCCGCACTACTGGAACGATCTTACGCGGCTAAAAGAGATGCTCAACCTCCACCTTCCCCCCTCCATCCGCATCCGGCGCGTCGAATCCGTCGATAAAGACTTCCATGCCCGCTACAGCGCCCGCAAGCGAGTTTACCGCTACGTCATCAAAGAAGGACTAGGCAATCCTTTCGAGGACAACTTCATCACCTTCGTCCCCTCTCTCAACCGCGCCGCGATCATCGACGCGATCCCGTGCTTCGAGGGGACCCATAATTTCGAATTGTTCAAAAAAAGCGGTACCGACATGGAACATTACGTTCGCATCATCTACCGCGCCTACGCCTACACTCACAAAGGACATTTCGTCCTCGTCTTCGAAGGAAACGGGTTTCTCCGCTCCCAGATACGGCTGATGGTCGGATTTTTGCTCCGCATCTCGGCGGGCAAAGCGACGAAAGAGCAGCTGTTAGAACAATTAAATTGTGTCAAACGGCACTCTACGGATATCGCACCGCATAACGGGTTATACTTAACTCATATCAAATATTAATACATACTTTTCTGTTTAGCCAGAAAAGTACCAAAAGAGCATACCGCGATCCAGGAACGCTCGTTCCTCTCGGCACTTCTGCCTTCGGAACGGCTCTAGGTAATGGATCACGGAAATCATTCCCATAAAATACTCTCTGCCCTCACACCACACCCAGAGCAAGGTCGCTCGCCGAAGGGCGAAGCGTACCGCCAGCGATCTGGTGTGAGGGCGCTTTTCTTTTCGTTCTTTTCTTTTCTAAAAAGAAAAGGACAAACAATATTGAGTCATATACACTAAATAATATTGATACTTCTTGCATTATTAAATCTATTTTGTTACAATCACCGTTCAAAAATTTCATTTATACAAGGAAACAGTCACATGGCAAAACATCAGTTTCAGACTGAAGTCTCACAAATCTTGCATCTCATGATCCACTCTCTTTATTCGAACAAGGAGATCTTCGTCCGCGAACTCGTCTCCAACGCCTCGGACGCAATGGACAAGCTCAACATGCTCGTCCTCACCGACGAAAAATACAAAGGGATAGCCTTCAATCCCCGTGTCGACATCGTCATCGACAAAGAGGCCAAAACTCTCACGATCAGCGATACGGGGATCGGGATGAATGAAACCGATCTCGTCGAAAACCTCGGAACTATCGCCAAATCGGGGACCAAAGCGTTCCTCGAGCAGCTCTCGGGTGACCAGAAAAAAGACTCCAAGCTCATCGGACAGTTCGGGGTCGGTTTCTACGCCTCGTTCATGGTCGCCGACAAAGTCGAAGTGATCAGCCGCAAAGCGGGCGAAGAGCAAGCCTACAAATGGTCGTCCATGGCGGGAAGCGAATACGATCTCGAACCCGCAGAGCGTGATTCCCACGGTACGAGCATCATCATGCACCTCAAAGAGGGGGAAGAGGAGTTCCTCGAGACCCACCGCATCGAGAGTATCGTCAAAAAATATTCCAACCACATCCCTTTCCCGATCTTCATGGACAAGGAAGAGTGGGTAGCCCCGGCCGAAGGTGAGGAAAAAGGGCACAACGAAACGCTCAACAAGCAGATCAACAAGGCCAACGCATTGTGGACGATCAGCAAAAGCGACATTACCGATGAAGAGTACAAAGATTTCTACTCCAGCATCGCCCACGACTCATCCGAGCCTCTCGCATGGATGCACAACAAAGCCGAGGGGGCGTTAGAATACACCACCCTCTTCTACGTGCCGTCCAAAGCACCGATGGATTTGTACCGCGTCGATTACCAAAGCGGGATCAAACTCTACATCAACCGCGTCTTCATCACCGACGACGAAAAAGAGCTTATGCCGACCTACCTCCGCTTTTTACGCGGGGTGATCGATTCGGCCGACCTTCCGCTCAACGTCAGCCGCGAAATCTTGCAAAGCAACCGCGTTATGGCGAAGATCAAAAACGCATCGGTGAAAAAAGTGTTGGGTGAGCTTGCCAAAATGGCAGAAAACGACGCCGAGAAATACGACTCGTTCTACAAAGAATTCGGAAACGTCCTCAAAGAGGGTCTTTACAGCGATTTCGGAAACCGTGAAAAAATCCTGGAGCTTCTCAAACTCAATACCCTCAACTCTGCCGAGCCGGTGATGTTTGGCAAATTCGTCGAGGGTGTCGACGCCGAGAAAAAAGAGATCTATTACATCACGGCCAAGATGTCTCTCCAAATGCTCAAAAACTCCCCTGCGCTTGAACGTTTCAAAGCCAAAGGGATCGATGTACTGGTGCTCAACGAAGAGATCGACACGATCGTATTCCCGATGGTCACCGAGTACAACGAGTATAAATTCGTTAACGTCACCGACGCGAAACTCGAAGAGTCCGAAGAGGAGAAAAAAGAGCACGAAGAAAAAGCCAAAGGGCTGGAGTCTTTCGTAGGACAGCTCCAAAACGCTCTGGGTGATAACGTATCGAAAGTCGAAACAACGTTCGACCTCACCGAGTCTGCCGTATGTCTGAAAATCGACAAAGAAGACCAAGGGTACATGATGGCGCAGATGATGAAACAGTTCGGGCAAATGGGCGGCGATTTCCCGGCTCCGAAACCGATTCTCCAGATCAACCCGAACCATGAGTTGATCAAAAAGCTCTCGGATAGCGCAGACATGAACCTCATCGACGATGCGGCGCATGTGTTGCTCGATCAGGCGAAACTGTATGAGGGTGAAACGCTGGAGGATACCGCAGGGTTTATTGCGCGGTTGAATCGCATTATGGCGAAAGCGCTGTAATCCACTTTCTTCGTTATTCCCGCGTAGGCGGGAATCCAGCAATAAAATAAAAAATCTTAAAAATGGAATACATAAACAATGCAAGAACTAATGCCTTTCTTTTCTGAAAATAAAGATTCTATAATTGCCATCACCGCACTGGGGGCATTAGTTATGACAGCTATTACTGCAATATTAAGTTTATTTGGAACAATAGCATCAAAAAAAATTGATGAACGTATTAAACGGCAAGAATCTATTAGAAAACTTTTGGAAGATGGCATGATAGGCATTGGTGAAAATATGCATGAAATTTTAGCAACAACAGATATTTTAATCAAAAAATATCAACTTACAGATTCAAGAAATAGTGGTTCCTTAGAAACATCAATCAATAATTATAAAACAAGAATAGACAACAACAAGAAACATCTATTAAAAGCCAAAACAATCTATCGATATAAATTATATGGGTTAGAACGTGGTCTTTCTATTATTGCGAGAAGTGCAGATTGGGTCAAAGCTTTACGAAATGATATCCCTCTTGCTAGAAAAATACTAAAAGAAGCCGACAAAATTCGAAAAATTGTAGACAATGCAATAATAAAAAGCTATAGAGATGGAGATTATCCAAGCTTTTGGACAAGATTGAGAATTAGGTACTATGAATGGAAAATAAAAAGAATATGGCAGAGTCGCGATCAATAATTTTCTCCTCGTTCCCAACGTCCTTTCCCCGTTCCCACTCTCTTGAGACAAAAAAGAAAAAGAAAAGAAAAAGGGGACAGGCTATTTTTTTATTCCTCTTCTCTAACCCCACATTTCAAACTTTCTCTGTACTTTTCTCTTTAGCGAGAAAAGATACCAAAAGAGCATACCGCGATCCAAGAACGCTCGCTCCTCTCGGCACTGCTGCCTTCGGAACGGCTCTAGGTATTGGATCGCGGGGATTTTTTTTCTATTTATTTTCGTATCCCGCGAAAATTATTCCCATAAAATATTCTCTGCCCCCGCAACACACCCAGAGCCAGGCCGCTCGCCGCAGGGTGAAGCGGCCGGTTAAGCGACCTGTTGCGGGGGCGCTTTTCTTTTCGTTCTTTTCTTTTCTAAAAAGAAAAGGACAATAAAAGTACAATTCCAAAAAACAAAAGGAGATACGATGGCATGGGCAACAGCACGGCACATACTGGTAGCAACCGAAGAGGAGTGCAACGCACTCAAAACACAGATCGAAGAGGGTCTTGATTTCGCAGAAGCGGCAACCCTAAACTCCAAATGCCCATCAGGACGCAAAGGGGGCGATCTGGGCCGCTTCGGACCGGGGCAGATGGTGCCGGAGTTCGATCGGGCGGTCTTTACCGGTGACGTCGGCGTCCTCTACGGACCGATCAAAACCCAGTTCGGATACCACCTCCTCGAAGTGACGGGACGCGGATAAGCGTCTCATCTCTCTACGGTCGCGTGTGCCAAGCGCATAAACGACCCTCTCGAGTGGGAATGTAGACAGATGCTATACCACTCATAAGCTGGAGGTTGGGAGCGAGAAAAGCCCGAAAATAACCCTTACTCCATACGCATGGGAAAAATGTGATCGACAAGAAAGCAAAAAATAATATCAGCACAACTCAGTAAATTCTTTGCAATAGATCATCATCTGTTCCTGATAAAGCAAGTGACTTATCCTCTCGGTAGATTCGAGCGAACATAAACAAAATTCACTCGAACAGTTGGGGCAATGACCGCACTCGCGCTCGGAATAACAAATAAAAGTCGGTGAATTCTCGTAAAAATCGATTTTCCATGCACCGTTCACAAACATCTTGGCAACTTCTTTTCGCCCGTTGACTTGTTCCAGATAACCAAACCACTCTAACGTATTCATGATACAGCCTCCACACTGGTATAGGAAAGCAATTACTGCGTTACATCGCAGGACTCATTTTATTCATAATACATCAACTAATATTAATTATATTTAATAAAATGTATCTACTATTGCATCTGCTTTGCGGGAATGATCAGAGAAAAGAAAAGGGGACAAGCTACTTTTTTAGGCTAAAATTCCGCATCTAAACCAATTGTGCGAGCCCTATGCAGATCATCCCCGTCACCGACACCAACCTATCCGTCTACCGCAACCTCGCCCAATGCTATGAGGCGGAATTTTCTCGGCTGACAGGCAAAAAACCCGATGCTTCGGGAATGTTTGAGCTGGATACCGAACTCGGCGGCCATGTCATAGGCTTCCTCCTCGAAATCGACCGCACCCCCGCAGGCTTCGCCGCCATTGTGCAAAAAGAAGATGCGCACTACGAAGTGTGCGAATTCTACGTCGTCCCCTGTTTTCGCCGAGACGCGGTCGGAACCCGCTTCGCCCACATGCTCTGGGAACGCCGCCCCGGAACATGGGAAATCAAACAGATCGCAGGAGCCGACTACGCTACCGCGTTCTGGCGCAAAGCCATAGAGCGGTTCGGGAATACCCCCTTTAGCGAAGAGCGCTACGACGATCCCTACTGGGGTACCGTCACCCGCCAGCAGTTTACAGTCGATTAAGCTCTCCGTCACGAACCGACCTTTTAGGCTATACTGACAAAAATAAAAAACAAAGCCGTGCATGAGTAAAACAATCATTTTTATCTATGGAGTATTGGCTTATGCCGTCGCGCTGATCGCGCAGGTATGGTTTATTTTGTATATCGGAGAGTGGGAGTTTATGCCCACCTCTATCAGCGCACAGCGTCCGGTGCCGCTGAGTTCAGCTTTGATGATCAACCTTTCTTTGGTGTTGATATTCGCTCTGCAACATTCGGTAATGGCGCGATCATCCTTCAAAAAATATCTGACCAGAATTATTCCGCAAGCGGCTGAACGCAGTACGTACGTCCTTTTTTCAGGGGTGGCATTGGGATTGATATGTCTGTACTGGCAGCCGATAGAGGGCTTTTTATGGCGCGTGGACAACGAGCCGGGGAAAGTTCTGTTGATGGCGGGGTATATTTTCGGCTGGCTGTTTTCACTATTTTCTACCTTTATCATCAACCATTTCGAGCTGTTCGGGCTGCAGCAAATCTATTTGAACCTCATCAACAAGCCCGAACCGCCCGTTTATTTCCAAGAAAAACTATTGTACAAATTCGTACGCCATCCGATCCAGCTGGGAGTGCTGATCGGCATATGGCTGACCCCAGCCATGTCCTATTCGCATTTGATGCTGTCGATCGCTTTGAGCGTCTATATTTTTATCGGGCTGAGATACGAAGAGAGGGATTTGGTTTCTGCGTGGGGAAATACCTATAAAGCGTATCAAAAACGCGTCCGAATGCTGTTCCCCTTTCCAAAATAAGAACAAGGGACAGATTACAGTTTACGCGTGAAAATCGTGGGCTTCATGAAATATCTTATTGTGGGCATCCCGGTGGATAAAGCGGTTGGCGTCCAACAACCGTTCGCACGCCGATTCGATCGTATCCCCTTTTTTCAGGATTATCAGACTCCCTCTTAAATGATACTGCGGATAGAGATTGATCAATTTTTCCAAAGCGCATCGTGCGCCGACATGATCCACAAAAGTGAATAAAACGGCTATGTAATGTTCATTGATTTTTTTGATGACGTCGCTTTGGCGCACGCTGTCAATGATATGCGCTTTGTCGACATCGTAATCGTCGCAGGCCACTAAAGCCCAATTGGCATCAATGTTGTATCTTTCCAGTGTGTACAGAGCCATTTTAAGATCTTGCTCGAACGCGAGTTTTAAGTCAATAGCACTTAACTCTTTCATCTTATTCCTAATCGCAGTATTATTTTTTTAAGTATTTAAAAGACCGGTATTTTACCTGAATCTCTCAGGAGAATGGGACAAGCCGTTTTCCCGAAATCATAGAGGGGCGGGTGATTAAGCAAAAATCACTACAATACGCTCATAACATGGACACCAAGGATTCCCCATCAAACCTTCAAATACAAACAGAAAACCGGCTCCGAAAAGAGAGTACAAAAACCCTCCGCAGAACGTCGCGCGCAAAGCACCGCCGAAAAAAGAGAACATCGAGACGACTCAAAAAAATGAGATCAAAGCGATGTTTATGAACTGGTTCAAATCAAGCCGCGCCGTCGCGGGTCATATCATGACCAAACAAGACGTCATCAGCGCTATTTTGAAAAAGCTGGACTCCAAACAGGACCGTCCGTTTCAAATAGCGATGGATGAGCTGAAAAATGACGGGCTGATCAAGATGAAAGAGGACGGCGTGACGCTGGTACTGACCCAAAAAGGTGCCGAGCGGATTTTAGGATAAAACGCTAAACAAAATATTTCATGTGCCGATATGGCTTTTCCATTTTTCAAGTGAGCTATTTTATGAAAACAACCAAACTTTTTTCCCGATTTATAACCCTGTTTCTGCTTCTGCTTTTCGGAATGGCCATCGGCGCCAAATCAGGAGGGCTGGATACGTTGCGATTTAGCATATTTTTGGTGATTCTGGGCGTATTGAGCTGGCTGCATATCAAGATGATGCGCAAGAAATTCGCCCGCTATCACAACGCGGCGATCCCCTGATTATTCTTTCCTCTCCCCTTTTTTGCGACTCACATAGGTGAGCACCGCCATCGAGACAATCAGGATGCCGACCCCGCTGATCAGATAAAAAGCGTAATCCATCTGGCTGATATCGTTGATGGCGACTTTAAAGACCACCATCAGCGATTCGATCGAGAGGGCGATGATGATCGAGGTGAGGAATTTTGTGAGGGTGGCGTACTCGTTGCCCTCCTCCAGCGTCAAGGAGCGAAAAAACACCTCTTTTTCCAAAATCGTTTTGGCCAGATCGTAGATCGCTATGGCGAGCGTGATCCCGATGATCGATTTAAAAACATGCTGCAGCGTCTCGTCTCCGACGCTCGTCAGCGCCTTGGCAAACCCAATCAGGCCGTAAATACCCAAAAAGAGAGCCAGCAGCACCAGCCCGCCCCCAAGCAGCGCATAAACCCACACCGAGAGCTTTGAGATGAGCCGGTCGCTGTCGATCAGATGCATTTTCGTCATGACGGCAACGAGGTCGAGGTCGAACACGACGATCTTCCCATCGCTAAACCGGCGCGCCACCGAGACTTTTGGCTGGCCGGTGTTGGCGCAGATATAGGGGTTTGAGACGTAGTTGCCGTGTTCGTCGAACTGAATGCGGTTGACGAAATAGCCTCGATCACTCCCCTGCATTGAGCTGTCGTGGCTGTTGCGGCGCCATGTCGGAGTGATCTGCATCCCCTGCGCATCCATAACGTACAAATCGCTCAGGCACGGGAGATTTTTGAACGTGCTGCGCACCTGTGCCTCGTCGAAGTCGCTATAGGGCTTGTCACTGATCGTGGTAAGTAAAAATCCCTCTACCGTCTCTCGGTTGGCACGGTAAATCTGCATCATCTGTTTCATATCGTAGTATCCTGCTGTTTCGTAGTGGTTCTATTATAGTGAAAACCCCCTTTTCACAGTACAATTTCAATCATCGCAAGGAAATTACCATGTTTAACAAACGAATTGTGTCTCTTTTCGCTACCTTTTCTCTGATCACTTCCTCCCATGCCGCCGAAGCGAGCGCGTGGGAAGTGTTCGGATGGATGGAGGATACGCTGATCGGAGAATGGAAACTCTCCCCAGCGCAGGCGCAAAGCGGCACCGAATCCTACAAGCACAAAGCGGTACTGCCGCTTGTGGGGACCGATTCGACGGGGATGGCGTTCAAACTTATCGGCGGCGAAGTGACGATTCAAGAAGACCTCCTCCCAAATACCGCCAAGCAGATGGTGACCATGTATCACTGCAAGGACATCGCGTGCACTAACCTCAAAGCGACCCATTACTGCTCCAAACAAAACCAGCCCGAGTTTCTTGCCAATCTGCGCGAAAGCACTCCGGATCGGATCGTGTTTGAGTGCGACATGAGCACCGAGCTGTGCCGCTCCGACGAAGACCATATCCACCAAATCGTTCATGAGCTCAGCAACGGCGGCAAACATCTCAAAAGCTCCTATTTCGCATGGAAAGACAAAAAGCTGAGCACCACCCACTCGATCTACCATTTCGACCGGAAATAACCGTTGAACTATTACGAAGCCCTTTTTCTGATCGTTATCGCTCTGGGAGGAATATTTTTCACCCTGTACGTTCTGTACCGGTTCCGCACCAAAAAGGCGATGGAGAACATAGAGCGTCTCCCCTTCCCCGAAAAGTATGAAACGATCCTAACCCGTCTGCCCCACTTTCGCAGGCTTTCGGCTGAAGACCAAGCCGCGCTTCGCCGCTCGCTGCTGCGGTTCATCCATACCAAGGAGTTTATCGGGATCGGTCTGGGGGTCACGGAAGAGATGAAAGTGCTGATCGCCTTTTACGCCTGCCTTCTCCTGCTGCGCAAAAATGCTCCGCTCCCCTACCCTGAGCTCACGACGGTACTGATCTATCCCGATTCCGTCGTGGTAGAACAAAACCGCACCGAAGGGGGGATCCATACGAGCGAAGAGGTGGAAATCGACGGCCAGTCGGCCAACGGCACCGTCGTGATCACGTGGGATGCCGCCCGAAGCGAAGCCTATGCGATGGGTCCTTACAACCTCATTTTGCACGAATTTGCCCACGAAATCGACTTTATGGACGGCGAGATCGACGGCGTCCCTCCGATGGAACTCTCGCGCTATCATGAATGGGTGGATGTTTTGGATAGAGAGTTCGATGCTCTGAGCGTACTCGTGCACAAAAACGCCGATCTGGGGAAATACGCCCTTTTCGGGCCTGATGCGGCGCTGGACGAGGCGGAATTCTTCGCCGTCGCTACGGAGCGTTTTTTCGGGGAAAGCGGCGTTTTAAAAGAGAAATTTCCCGGCCTCTACGACCAGCTCAAAATCTTCTACGGGATCGATGCGGCGGAACTTTTTTCGTAAACTGAGCACCGCTGCCGTTTCGACCGGAAAGAGCCTAAAAGCCTTTAGGCTATAATGCGGGAAACAAACCAAGGCTTCCTCTCATGTCCAAACACCCGACCCTCCTTCAGCAATTTCGTTCGTTCTGTTTCCAGAACAACGCTACGGACATCGAAAAGGCAATAGAGTACTTCGCCGTTTTCGGGGGAATGGGATGGAACGTGGATATGACCAAGCCTATCGAAGAGCTGATAGAAGAGAAGGTGCTTGCCAACTACCGCTATCTCCACGGCGACATTACCAAAATCACCCAAAGCAATAAATCCTACCATGCGCTCCTCACCGCACTCGCTTCCGGCGATCGGCGGGAACACTCCGCCTTCCGGCGTGCCGGCCTGCAGCGGCGCGAGGGCGAAGAATCTGCGGCGTTTCTGATCAAAAACGGCCTGCTGGTACGCGAAAGCTCGCAGGAGGAACCCTCTGATGAGCACGAGGAGGTCTCGGATCGGCTGATCTTCACCGCCCCGTTTATGCGATTTTGGTTCTCCTCCGTCTCGCCGTATTACAAAGGGATCAAAGAAGGAAATTTCGCCGAAGTAAAAGAGCGGTGGGAAAACACCCGCCATGCCTTTTTCGATCCCGTTTACGAAGGGCTTGTCATCGCGCTGGTCAAACAGAGTTTTAAAGAGGACCGGGTGAGTAAAATCGGCTCGTACTGGGATAAAAACGGGGAGATAGAGATACTGGGACAAACGAAATCGGGAAAAGTTCTGGCGGGAGCATGCAAATATTCCAAGTCCAAAGCCAATAAAAGCGAGCTGACCAAACTTCAGGAGAAATGTGCCCGTGCGCAGCTCAAAGCCGATATTTTCGTCATCTTCTCCAAAAGCGGATTTTCGAGCGAGTTTAAAAAGGAAAAAAGCGAAACCCTTCGCCTCTTTGCCCTTAAAAACCTTCGCTCCCTGAGCGATGATCTAAGCGAAAAAGACCTCCTCGTTAACACGAACAAAAAGTATTAGATTAAGATTTTTTTATGTTATCGGCTGTACAATAGTTTATTACACATTGTCGTCATTTCTCATAGTTGATAGTCATATCCGGCTTCCTGCGCTTACCAGCCAAAGGCAGACAATGACCGCCTATCAAAAGTATTTTCTTTATCTCGCACTCTCTCTGACACCGATATTCTTCCTTTCCTGTTCATCGTCCGGAACGAGGTCTTCCCCATCCGAAGAAGCCGCTGCAGCGCCGGATGAGGATACCGCAATCAACAAAAGTGCCTACCCCGATAAATTTGATAACTACTTGGTACGTTTGACCGCCGTCAAAAAGATCCAGACAGCCGGTTCGCCCGGCAAAGCGATCGTTTGGATCGGTGATCCGTCCTATCGACAAGATATGCCGTCTCCGGATGATGTTTACGCTGAAAAAAATATATCAGGGATAGGACAATGGGTCAAACTCGGCCTCAACGCGCCTGATTTTCAAGATGTCAACGAAAGCGAATGCATGTTGATACCTCCGACAGGGACGGAAGAAGTTTTCTGGCTGTATCCGAAACAGACCAAAAACGGAACCTACAAAATTTCCGCCTACGTCAAACTCTTTACGTCAAAAGAATGCCGCGATTCCTTTAATCAAAAATTTTCCGACATCGTGGAAGTCGAAGTGGAAATAGCGTATGAAAATATCGTCATAACGATGCTGGCAGATCTTTGGGACGTATTTTGGGAAAAAGCCTTATGGTTTTGGGGCGCATTGCTGGCGCTCATTTTTACACTCATTCTAAGGAAAGTCAAACAGCGTCTTGGAGATAAAGAGAACTAAGGAAGGAACAATGGCACACGAAAAACAGCGGCTCATCCTGCTTTATGACGGTACATGGAACGATCCGCAGGATCGCACCAATGTTTACAGACTTTCACGCAATATCCTAGACTACGACGGTGACGTCTATCAACGCTTTTTTTATGACCCGGGCGTCGGAACATCAGAGTTTACCCGTCTTCGCGGAGGATTATTCGGTACGGGGCTGAGCAAAAATCTCTTAGAAGGGTACGAATGGCTCGCCAGACGCTATACGCAAGGGGACGAAATCTGGGTATTCGGCTTCAGCCGCGGTGCTTTTACCGCACGCAGTCTCGTGGGGATGATCCGAAAATGCGGTTTGTTGCACATTGCTACCCCCGATTTGCTTGAAGAAGCCGAAAAACTTTACCGCGACAAGCAATCTTCCCCGGAGGGTGAAAAGTGCCGCCTTTTTCGAACACAATACAGCCGCGAGGTAAAGATACATTTCATAGGGGTCTGGGACACGGTAGGCGCATTGGGTGTGCCGGGAACCATGATCTCCGAGCATGAACTTTATTCCTGGCATGATACGCGCTTATCCAAAATCGTCGAGCGGGCCTATCATGCCGTCGCGCTGGATGAGCACCGAGCCGCCTATGATGCCGTGCTGTGGAGCGGTGAGAACGGAATGAAAAAGAGTGAACATATCGAGGTGGAACAGCGTTGGTTCATCGGCGCACACGCCAATGTAGGCGGCGGGTACGGCGACGATCTCCTTGCCGATCTCTCTTTGGCATGGATGCAGGAAAAAGCCGCCGCCGCAGGGTTGAAACTGACGCCCTATAAGGCGTCATCCCACGCGTACGAATCTGCACCGCGAGATTCGTACGAAGAGTTTCTCAAAGGCGGCTACAGCGCATTCCGAAACGTATTTCATTCCGGCAACGGCAGACACTACCGTCGGTTTGAGCAAGATCAGGAGGGCAATCTCGCTATCGGCGTGACGGTAGATCCTTCCGTATGGAAGCGCTGGAAAAGCATTCCGACGTATCGGCCGCCGACACTCATTGCGGCCGGTTTGACCCCGCCCGAACAACTTGATGCGTGACGTAACACGCAAAGGCCGGGCTGAATACTTTCATTCTGATTTGGTCTTTTTTGATTTTTTATATCTCAAGAGCCTCTAAGCAATCTTTTCTATAATGATGACATTTTTCAGAAGGATGGCGCGATGAGCGGCTGTTGTGATAATAATTGTTCGTTGGATCGCCTGCGGGAGCGGCAACGCGGAACCCTTCAAGCGGTTCTCGGCATCAATGGGGTGATGTTCTTTGTCATTGTCGCCGCCGCACTTTATGGCCAATCGACCTCGCTGCTCGCGGACAGCCTTGACAACCTTGGAGACGCGTTGACCTACGGCCTGAGCCTCTACGCGGTTTCACGGGGCGCTGACACAAAAGCCAAAGTCGCCCTGTTTAAAGGGGCCCTTATTTTGCTTGCGGCCCTCATTGTCGCCTCGCAAATCGTGTACAAACTGTTTGTCCCGAGCGTTCCTGTTTTCGAAGTTATGGGGGCGTTCAGTCTTCTTGGTCTTGCCGCAAACTCTCTTTGTCTTTATCTGCTGTGGCGGCATCGCAATGAAGACGTCAACATGAGTTCAGTCTGGGAGTGCTCGCGCAACGACATCGCATCCAACCTGTCGGTTTTCGTGGCCGCCGGCGCAGTCTGGCTCACCGGTTCGGGCTGGCCCGACATTGCGGTCGCGGTAGCTCTTGTCGTGCTCTTGCTGCGTTCTGCCGTACGCATCCTATCGACGGCCATGGCGGAACTTCGTGCGACAGCCGCATAATACGGATGCGTCCGTAACGGTATTCATCCGCGCAAGCTATAATTGCGTATGCAAAACACCCCTGAATCTTCTTATGAGCTGATCGTCGTCGGTGCCGGAGCGGCAGGAATGATGGCCGCCATCACCGCCGCACGGCAGGGCAACAAAGTCCTTCTCCTCGAAAAACTCTCCAAAATCGGCGCAAAACTCAAAGCCACAGGCGGCGGACGGTGCAATCTGACCAATACCCTCTCGAATGAGGATTTCATGGCCCGCTTCGGGCGCGACGGGCGGTTTATGACCCCCGCCCTCGAAGCGTTGGATCACAAAGCGCTGATCGCTTTTTTTGCCGGTATCGGCGTCGAGAGCCACGCACCTGATGGCTACCGCGTATTCCCCGTATCGCACAGCGCCGTGAGCATCATCACCGCGCTCGAAGAGGAGATGGAGCGTCTGGGAGTCACCCTCATCACCTCGACGCGTGTCGAGCGCCTCGAACATGACGGAGCGCGTGTCACAGGGGTCAGCACGGAAAAGCAAACTTACAGCGCTCCCAATGTCATCATCGCTACAGGCGGGCTGGGGTATCCGCAGCTGGGGGCCGAGGGGGACGGATTCACTATCGCTTCTGCCGCCGGCCACAAAGTAACTGAACTCTACCCCGCCATGATGCCCTTGCGCACCAAAGAGACGTGGGTCGCCGCGTGCCGTGCCGATACGATCCCCAAAGCCGAGTTGCGCGTCGATCTGGCGAAAGCCAAGAACCTCCGGGCCAAAGGGGACCTGATTTTTACGGCCAACGGCATACGCGGCCCCGTCGTCCTCGATTTCGCCCGGGAGGTGAACCCCCTGCTCGCCAAATACGGCGAAGTCCCCCTTCTCATCAACATGACCAAAGGGCTGAACGAGGAGCAGATCAGAACGCACATCAAAAACGAGATACACAAACATCCCGAGCAGTCCGTGCTGACGCATATGATGACGCTGCTTCCCGAATCGCTCTGCCGCGAACTCTGCACTCTCGCCGATGCCGATCCGGATACGGGGTTCAATAAACTCGAAGGGATCGTGCGTGACCGTCTCGTGAAGATTCTGGCATGGACGCCGCTCACCGTTATCGGGCATGACGGATTCAAAATGGCGATGGTTACCCGCGGCGGCATATCGCTCAAAGAGATCCGCCCCGAGAGCATGGAAAGCAAACTCCTCAGGGGACTCTATTTTTGCGGCGAAGTGATGAACCTCGACGGCCCCTGCGGCGGATACAATCTCCAGTGGTCGTTTTCCAGCGGCTATCTGGCCGGACAACTGGGAAAATCACCGGCCTGATACGCCGAGGCCATTGCGCTACACGGATACGACGCAGTTTCTTCCCGATTTTTTAGCGCGATAGAGGGCTTCATCCAGACGTTTGAACAACTGCTCTTTCGAATCGCTCTGGCGGTAGCTGGCAACGCCGAAGCTGCACGTCAAATGTTCCACTTCCTCAAAATATGCGGTCGAAATCGCATCTCTCATCTGTTCGGAGAGTTTAATGGCTGCGTCCAGCGTCGTCATCGGCATCAGGATCACGAACTCTTCGCCCCCCCATCGGCAAAAAACGTCGGATGCGCGTATGCGGCCGCGAATAATGTTCGCAAGGGAAACCAGCACCTTGTCACCCGTATCGTGTCCGTAGGTGTCATTGATTTTCTTGAAAAAATCGATGTCGAGCAGGATCAGCGAAAACTCTTTCTTATACCGTTCGGAGGTTTTGAAATACTGCTCAAAATGAAGATTGAATTTCATCCGGTTTCCGGCTCCCGTCAAAGGGTCGGTCAGGATCGCCTCCTCGAGGCTTTCAATTTTTTTCTGCCGTTTGGTGATGTCGCTCATAACCACCAGGATATGTTCCTCCGAGGAATGCTCTATCGACCGAACGAGCAGCTCGAAGATGTAGTGTTTCCCCTCCCAATTGAGCAGTACGTTAAGACGTTTCTGCTGATGCCGGAGCATATAGCTGATCAACTCGCCCCCTTTGAGCCGCGATGCTTCGGTATCTTCACATTCATAGGGTTCAAAATAGTTACACAAGCAGGCGTGTTCCTGACACAGAGTACTGATTTTTTCGACACCGAAAAATTCGGCGCATGCGCGGTTGTAATCGATCAGCTTCCATTCACGGTCTACCGTAAAAATAAGGTTTTGTTCCATATTGAAGATCGTTTTCAGATAGCCGTTTTTCAGGCTCAGTTCCTGCGTTCTGGTCTTTACTTTCTCTTCCAGTGTCTGGTTCAGTTTTTTCATCCGGCTTCTTTGGCGTTCCTGCATCCAGAAAAAACTCCACAGCAGAATATGAACCGCCCATATCAGGGTGATCATCAGATAGCTTTTCTGTGTCAAAGAAACTTTCAGCCCATCGAGATGGTGCGTCGAGAGGCTCATGCTGATCCCGCCCCGCAAATCTCCGATCTCGTACCGGGTACGATCATGGCAACGAAGACAGGATTCTTCGATGTAGAGTCCACCCAAATAGCGAAGCTTTTTTTCCGTCTCGTCGAAACGGTAATAGATTTTCTCGCCGGGATGCTCTCGCAGATACGCAAACGCTTCGTATTCAAAATCACCTGAACGGTTAATCGGGTTGATCGGATGATCGCTCGTTATCCGGTAGCTGAAATCCTCGCTCTGCGTCATCTCGGAAAGCTGGCGCGTCATCCATGCCGGGTTGATTTTGATCAGCTTTTCGCCGGTTTGTGTCTGAACTGCGGCTTCATCGATCATTTCTTTGAGATAGGGATTGGGTTGAAGTTTGCCGTCAGAACGGACGAAAACCCCTCCGAAATGGGCTGCCCATGCGCGCGTGACGGTAATATTGTTATAGTGGACGGCTGCTTCTTTCAGAATATGTTCTTTGGCCTGTTCGATGTCCCCTCTCGCGTTTTTAATCTCCAAAATGGTTATCAAAGCCGCTGATGCACATAAGATGACGGTGAATCCGATCAGGCGGCTGTTTAGGGGTAAAGGCATTCGAAACTCTTTTTGAAAGATAGCCCGTAAATTAAAAAACAATTATAATTCGGGATGAAATTATACACCATTGCGGCTTTGTTAGTCGTATCCGGCGGGACAACTGCGGACGCGGATAAGCCGTTGATTAACCGCCGGACGCTACACTGTCGCCATCATTTCAAGGAGTATCATGACTCAAATTTTTCTTCTCACCTTGGTCATCGTTGTGTTTTACTGGATTTACAAAGGGTATTCGCGCAATCAGCACGCTTATTCGAAAAAACAGTTCGAAGGATTTATTCTCAATCCCGAACATTTGGCCAAGAGCGAACTTGGGCTGTTCGTCGCCCTCACCGCCAAAGTGGCCAAAGCCGACGGACGGGTCGACGAGCTCGAAGCCGAACTGATCGGCAACATGTTCACCGACATCAGTGCACTTTTCCCCGATCCGGATAAGACCAAAAGAATGCTCAAGGAGATTTTTGACCGCGAAAAACTGATCCCTTACAATCTTGACGAAGTAGCTTCATCGCTCTACCGTGTCCTTCAAAACGATCCCTACAAACGACGCCGGATGATGGAGTTTATGGTCAACCTCGCCTACATCGACGGAACAATGAGCCACACCGAAGAGGCGATGCTGCATAAAATCGCCGCATTCTTGCATCTGAGTGCCGATGAGCTTGGTATCATGCTCGAACAGTTCGGCTCCCTCCACCGTCACAGCGTCAAAGAAAGTTCGATCGATCAGGCGTATGAACTGCTGGGAATCGCTTCGGATGCAACCGACGATGCACTCAAGAAAGCGTACCGTTCCAAAGTGCGCGAATACCACCCCGATATCATCAAAGCCCAGGGAGCGTCCGACGAATATCTCAAAGAAGCGACCGCAAAAGTCCAGGACATCAATGCCGCCTACGAGATGATCAAAAAAACCCGATCGTAAATCGTTAATCAATCTTTCAAATAATTAAGACTATGATTGAAAAAAGCGGAGGCACTTATGAAAACGGGTGATCTGGACACATTCAAAACACAGCTGATAGAAATGAAATCATCGCTCGAAGCCAACATAGCAAGGTTAAGAGACGAACTGGAATCGGTTGCGACGGAAAGCGGGGTCAGCGATCTGGAAGATCTTGCCTCGCTGGAAAGCGAAAACATGCATCACAACGCCCTGCTTGCCCAACAGCAGCACGAACTCTCCGAAGTGCTTCATGCCCTCTCGAAAATCGAAAACGGCGGCTACGGTATCTGCGAAGAGACGGGTGACCTCATCCCCCATGCGCGGCTGTGTGCAAAGCCCCACACCCGTTACTGCGTCAGCGATGCGGAAAAACTGGGACTGTGATTTTTGTGATTTTCTAAATCAAAACTTATAATAATATAATTATTATTTATAGAGTAACTTCATTAATATTGTTTGATCTATGATGATTCCATATTTAATAGAGGAGTTCGTCATGTTACGCAAATGTCTGTGGTCGTGTGCCTTGATCGCCGCTTCGTTTCACCCTTTGAGCGGGGTGGAATACGACGGTGAAAAAAGCTATTTGCTTGAAACAAAATACGATATCTGCATCGTCCCTCCGCAAGTGAACGATGCCATTGCCAAAGGGGTAATGGTTATCGATTTGAAAAAAGCCAAAGCCCTGCACGAGCAAAAAGCCTATTTTTACGATGCGCGCGAAAAGCGCCATTTTCAAAAATCACGGGTCAAAGGGGCCAGACCTGTGCACTTTGAGCTGTCCAAAGCCGAATACATGGTTATTGAACTCCCAAAAGAAAAAGAGCAGCCGCTGGTGTTTTATTGCTACGGCGAATCATGTGCCAATTCGTACGAAGCGGCACTGGCCGTTCGAAAACTCGGCTACAAAAACGTCTACTGGTTTCTAAACGGCTTTAACGAATGGAAAGAAAAAGGCTATCCCCTCGATTAGCGTTCAGCGCAATCAGGGTGGCGAGAGGTAATTCACGCTATAATGCGATTATCATTTGCGCGTTCGGTCTGCGCTTGAGTCTCCCGCATTGGCCGCTTATCCTTCCTCGCCACGAGGTCAATATTTCAAGGACTTTCCATGTCATTAACCATCAAACGTCAAAATCACCGTATCCATCCCTGTAACGCATCCCGTAAAAACGAACTTCTTTCCCGTCTCGCGGCACAATACGACGACAAAAAAATCCTGATCGCAACAGCCGGCGCTGCCGAACAGATCATTGTGCCCGAAGGCAAAAACATCGCCTTGGTCAATGACGAAACGCTCGCACAGGCAGGCGATCTGGCGTGCGACGTCCTTATCAGCTACGATCTTCCCGAAAAAGCCCTTGTCTATATGGCGCGTATCGCCAAAAGCCGCGATTACGCCCTGGTCTTAATGGATGCGGAAGAGCAAAAACGGCTTTACGGCATCGAAACGCTTCTGGGCCGTACGATCATTCAGGAGGTCATTACGGGATTCGAACCTGATTTCGGAATCGCCGCGGAGAAAAAAAGCAAAGAAGAAGCCAAAGCCAGACGTGCCGCACGCGATGAAGAGAACGCAAGACGCGATGAGCGTCCGAAACGCGATTTCAAACCCCGCTTGGATACCGACCGCTCAAAAGCCAAACGCGACGACAGAGGGTTCCGAGACGACAAACGCCCTTCGAACAAAGACTCCAAACCGCGCTTTATAGGAAAAGACGAAAACGGCAAACCGATTTTTGAGGGAAAAACGCGCGACCGCAATCACTACATCGACGGAACGCCGCGCAGTGACGCCGAAAAAGCGCAAAGAACCCCCTACGCCAATAAACCGAAATTTTTCGGGGACAAGACAAAAAGTGCAGAGGGGGAGAAGAAACCTTACGCCGACAAGAAGTCCTTTGGAGATAAAAAACCGTATGGGGATAAAAAAGCTTTCGGAGATAAAAAGCCCTATGGCGACAAAAAATCTTTCACAGACAAGAAAACCGACGGCAAAGCCGAAGACAAAAAGTCCTATGGCGATAAGAAGTCATTCGGGGATAAAAAACCGTATGGAGACAAAAAATATTTCGGAGATAAAAAGCCTTATGGCGACAAAAAATCTTTCGGAGACAAAAAACCCTACGACTCCAAAAAATCCTCAGAAACTCCCGCAGAACCGAAACGTCCGCCGCGCCGTATCACCGTTAAATCGTTCAAACCCGCAGAGGGAAAAGAGTAAACCTCTTTCCTAGCACACGATAAACGCTTTTTTCTCTTCGAGGCGGTCATACATCATCAGCATATTATGGTAATGCGGATGAAGCGTCACATCGATCAGAAATGCTTTCCCTTCCAATATTTGTACCGCATTGGAAACCCGCTCTCGGCCGAATACGTTGCACAATGCCTCTTCGTACTCTTCCCACGCCAGTTCCTGCTCGCGCATACGGATCAATTCGGCGACGATGTGCCCCGTTTTGTTGACCCCAAACTCCAGCAGCGTCAGAGCCTCCTCGAAATTTCCCGCAAGCAGGTGTATCTGGGCTTTGAATTCGGCCATCGTGAAATTGGATACGAAAATAACCCCGATGTTTTTTTCGACATTGAGAGTATCTTCGAGCGATTCGATGTTGTCCAGTATCTCTTCGGGATCGAATTCGTCAAAATGCAGCACCATCTCGCGGATCCGTTTTCCGCTGTTTTTGTTGTTGTAGACCATGTCCTCGATCGGATAGACCTCCGAAAATCCCGGAACGATCATCTGGCACGAATAAAACCCGAGATAATCGTATTCACGTAGGTATATTTCCTTCCCCTGCGCACGGATGATCTGCGCAAGGTAGGCGTATTCGTCCGCGCTTCCCTCACCTGCATAGCTCCACGGAGCATACTCGAAACTTTTTTTCGCACTCAGAAAAGGGAAACCAAGCTTGCCGTTGGAATCGATAAAATGCGATTCGAGGTTAAAGCTGTCCGCGACAAGACTCATGTCAAACGTCGGCACTTCAAATGCGTCCAGTTCTTCGAGATTGCGTCCCTGCATCAGTTCCGTCATCGTCCGCTCCAATGACACCTGCAAAATCGGATGGGCGCCGAACGAAACGAACAACGTCGAGTTGGCGGGATTGATGAGCGAAATCGCCGTGACGGGATACTTGCCGCCCAACGAAGCATCAAGCACTTCGACAATGTAGCCAAAAGAGCGTAAAGCGCTCACATCGGCACTCAGTTTATCAAACTGCTCGATCACCTCATCGGGATAGGCCGGAAGGGCGTAGCCGTTTTTGATGATCTCAATTTTGGCGTGCCGTTCGCAGATTTCGCTCAGCCCCTGCACCTGTGCCTCAAGAGGGGTGTTGCCGGTGGCAAGGCCGTTGCTGACGTAGAGATTGCTCAAGATGTTCAGCGGGATATACACCTTTTCTCGGGTTGATTGTTGGACAAACGGCAAGGCCACGATTTTGTCCTCGTAATCGCTGTTGAAATCGATCCAATCTTCATCGTTCATCTCGCCGTGGGGATCATAAATGTTCCGTAAATCGGGAGCAAGATACTCTTCGTCAAATCCGAATGCGACCTCATCGGGATAATAACGGCGGCCCGGAAGGTAAAAATCGATGAAAAAATTGTTCGTCTGAAGCCGTTCGATATACTCTCCCAGCGCGCTGGCGAAAGACGCTTCCGATAAAATCCCTTTGCCGTTGGAGTAAATATGATTCGGTGCTTCGCTCGAAGCGAGATTGACCGAATAGCAATGCTGCAGCGGATGTTTTTCAGCGGAAAACGTCATCTCGCATCCCGCCTCTTTTAAAACCGAGCGCATCCGCTCGATCGATTCTTCCAACGGAGCGTTCTTCGATAACAGGTTCATACGATTAGTTTCCTTACCTTCATGCGTTAAAAACCGTCAGTATAGCCTAAAGATAGCAATACATGCCGCCCTTATGCTACTATTAGACAAAAAGATTTCAAAGGGACCCATGGCTATCATCTCTATCGCATCGACCAAAGGGGGCGTCGGAAAAACCTCTCTGGCGTTTTCACTCGCTAAAGATTTGGGCTACCGCTACGCAACCAATGATATGTCGATCGTTTTGAACAAATATCGAAATGCACGCTACTATCCGAATAAAATCCCTCTCTATCCCGATACCGTCTACGATTTCGGGGGATTCGTGGATACCAATGCGGATGAGATTCTTCGTCAATCCGATATCATCTTGCTTCCGACGATCAACGATCTCAATTCCATCATGAAAAGCCTCATTCTGATCAAAAATTTTCGGGAAAAGACGATCCTCGTATTTGCCAACATGATCGACAATCCTTCCGATGCCAACCTAATCCGCGAAAAGATTCACGAACATTTTCCGAATCTGGCTTTTACCTATCTGCGCCGTACCAAACTCCTCAAAAATGCTCTTGAAAGCGGGATGAGTGCGTCCGAACTGTATGAAATGAACAACCACACGCAGCACCTCTACAAGCAAGCGTACGCCGAATACCAAAAGATTCTCAAGCTGTTTACGACCGACGGAGCGTATTTTTCAAAATGACGTTTTGATCGCATCGCTCCGTCGTTTCCTGTGGATACCAAATTCCGATACAATACTCGAAGATTCAAGGATTTGCGAGCGTACAATGAGAGTGTTGGTTGCCATCGATTTTTCCGAACCAAGCATGCGGGTTTTGGCCAAAGCCGTTTCCTTCATGGAAAGATACAACGCTCAAATGCATATTGTCCACATTGTCGAGGAAACATGGATGTCTCTGGACAAAGAGATCCAATCGCTCAGTGACGAGCGCTGGCACATCCTGCACGCAGCCTTCCCGAAACTCACAAAAAAGTTTTTTCATTGTTTGGAAGGGAACGTAACGCGCGAAATCTCGGAACTGGCCGAATCGATCCAGGCAACGATGCTCATCATCGGCAGCAGCGGCGAAAACTATATGTTCAAAGAGCTTCTGATCGGCTCCACGACGAAAAATATCGTCAGAGACTCAGCCATTCCCGTGCTGGTAATCAAAAACGACACGACGATAAATCCGCAGCGTATTTTGATTCCGACCAATTTTTCAGACCATTCAAAAGCAGCCGTTCAAGAAACGGCCAAACTTTTTCCCGATGCGGAACTGATCTTGTTGAAGACCTATACGCTCCCTTTTGAAGGGCGGTTAAAAACATACGGATTCACCGAAAATGATATTGTCGACTTGCAGATGCAAATCAAAGAGAAAGAGGATGAAACGGCAGATGTATGGGTCCGTTCACTGAACCTTCCTTTCGAAAAGGTACAGATGATAACGAGAAAGGGGCATTTAAACCCGCCCTTGTTTCTCGAAATAGCCAAATCCTACCAAGCCGACATGATCAGTTTGCATACATCGGGTACGTTCAGCTTTTTCGCGTTCGACCTCCTCGAAGAGGCCGACCTGGACGTGCTGATCTTCAAGTTTTAACGCTCGAATTCGCTTACGACCTGACGCATTTTGAGCAGCGAATCGGGATTGAGCGAGATCGAATCGATCCCTTCCTGGACGAGGAAACGCGTAATTTCAGGATAATCCGAAGGGGCCTGTCCGCAGATACCGATGTATTTTCCGCGCTCTTTGCACGCCCGTATCGCCATTGAGAGCATGCGCGTGACCGCTTCGTTTCGCTCATCGAAAACCGACGAGACCATCGCACTGTCGCGGTCCACCCCGAGGGTAAGCTGCGTGAGGTCGTTGCTCCCAATACTGTAACCGTCAAATATTTCCAAAAACTGATCTGCGAGGATGACGTTGGCGGGAATCTCGCACATGGCGTACACTTCCAAAGCGTTCTCCCCCTGCACCAGTCCCGCTTCGTTCATCACCGCGATCGCCTTGCGCCCCTCCTCCGGAGTTCGGACGAAGGGGAGCATCACTTTGACGTTGTTCAGCCCCATCGCGTTGCGTACGCGTTCCAGCGCCTCGCATTCCCATTTGAACGCTTCGCGGTACTGCTCGGAATAATAGCGGCTCGCGCCGCGAAATCCGATCATCGGATTTTCTTCGTCGCGTTCGTACACGGCACCGCCGCTCATATGCTTGTATTCATTCGATTTAAAGTCGGTCGTACGGACGATGACGCTCTTGGGATAGAATGCCGCCGCGATCATTCCGACCCCTTCGGCGACTTTGTCGATAAAGAATTTTTTCGGGTCGTCATACCCTTTCATCACCGCCTGCACCGCTTCGGCATCGGCAATCGTTTTGCCGTGCGCCATATCCACCAATGCCATCGGGTGGGCACCAACGTACTGGGTGATGATAAATTCCATCCGCGCCAGTCCTACGCCGTCATTGGGAAGCTTAGCGACTTTAAACGCGATTTCGGGATTTCCCACGTTCATGTAAAGTTTCGTTTTGGTCGGCGGCAATGTACCCAGATCGGTTCGTTTGATCTCGAATCCGAGGTTCCCCGCATACACATTGCCGTTTTCCCCCTCCGCGCAGCTGACCGTCACTTCGTCGCCGTCATGCAGCACCTCGGTCGCGTTCACCGTCCCGACAATCGCGGGAACGCCGATTTCGCGCGCGACGATAGCTGCATGGCAGGTACGCCCGCCGCGATTGGTGATGACGGCGGACGCTTTTTTCATGATCGGCTCCCAATCGGGATCGGTGATATCGGCGACGAGGACTTCCCCTTCCTTGAAACGGTCGTTTTCATGCGGCGAACGGATGATCTTCACCTTTCCGATACCGATTTTCTCGCCGATCGCCTTTCCGCTGGCCAGAACCGTTCGTGTTTCGGTCGTATTGATGTGGTATTGTTCAAGAATATTTTCGCCCATGCGACGGCTCTGAACCGTCTCGGGACGGGCCTGTACGATAAACAGTTCGCCGCTTTGCCCGTCTTTGGCCCATTCGATGTCCATCGGACGGTATTCGCCCGCCTTGGCCGTGTAATGTTCTTCGATAATCATCGCATAACGGGCCAATACGCCTACTTCCTCATCGTTGATCGAAAAACGTTCCTGCAGCTTTTTGGGGGTAGCAAGGTTCACCGTATGGTGGCGTTCGTCGTAGCGCATCGTCAGGGCTTTGGAACCCAGTTGGCGCTTAAGAATCGTCATTTTCCCTTCCCGAAGCGTCGGTTTGAAGACGTAAAATTCATCGGGATTGACCCGTCCGCCGACGATGTTTTCCCCCAATCCCCAGATGGAGTTGATCAGGATCAGATTCTCCGAGCCGTTTTCCGTATCGATCGTGAACATGACGCCGCTGCTGGCCAGATCGCTGCGCACCATTTTCTGCACCCCGACCGAGAGGGCAACGGCAAAATGGTCATACCCGCGACTGTGACGATAGCTGATCGCACGGTCGGTAAACAGCGATGCGAAACACCGCTTGACATGTTCGACCAGCATCGATTCTCCGCGAACGTTGAGATAGCTCTCCTGCTGTCCGGCGAAACTGGCGTCGGGAAGGTCTTCCGCCGTCGCCGAAGAACGGACGGCAACATCGACAGATGCCATACCGTATTCTCTCTCCATCATCCGGTAACCCTCGATGATTTCGTTTTTTAACTCTTCAGGTATGGTTCCGGAGAGCATCAGTGTGCGAACCGCGTCGCCGCAATACGAAAGCGCTTCGACATTGCTGATGTCGACTCCTTCGAAAAGCGCGCGTATTTTGGGTTCAAACCCGTTGTGATTGATAAATGCGCGGTACCCGTCCGCCGTCACGGCAAACCCTTCGGGAACTTTAACCCCAAGAGGCCTCAGGGAGCCGATCATCTCTCCGAGGCTGGCGTTTTTCCCTCCAACCAATGCGATATCGTTGATGTTCAATGAATCAAAACGGCGAATGTAACGCATGCGATTTCCTTTGGCATTATCTGAGTCTTTATAGAATACCATATAATACGTTTATCTTTTATCGGAACGGGCTATGCACACTATTATATTAACGACTCTCAACGCCCGCTACGCCCACACGGCGCTCGGACTGCGGTACCTTTTTGCCAATCTGAACGAGCTGCAGCCCGATGCGGCCATCATCGAATTCACGATTAACGAGCAGATTCAAAGCATTGCCGAAAGGCTGCTTGAACACTCCCCGCGCATCATCGGAATCGGCGTTTACATCTGGAATGCGGCAGAGAGCGCCGAGCTGATCAAAATACTGAAAAAAATTTCCCCCGACACGATCATCGTTCTCGGCGGACCCGAAGCGGGACACCTCCCCCACCGCGTCGATTTTTCGCGTGCCGACTACGTCATTAGCGGAGAGGCGGAAGTCGCATTTTATGAATTGTGCAAAGCAATTTTGCACGGAGACCGCCCCGAAGAGCGTTTTATCAAAGCGCCGTTGCCGGACCTCAAAGCCGTTGGCCTGCCCTACCGTGCCTACAACGATGAAGACGTAACGCATCGGTACATCTACGTCGAAGCGTCGCGCGGGTGTCCGTTCGAATGCGAGTTTTGCCTCTCCTCCATCGACGAAAAGGTACGCAATTTTCCTCTTGAAACCTTGCTCGAAGAGTTTGAAACCCTGTGGCAAAGAGGGGCGCGCAATTTTAAATTCATCGACCGTACCTTCAACCTCAATATGACGTTTGCCAACGCCGTATTGGATTTATTTCTGGCCAAAGAACCGCCCTATTTCGCCCATTTCGAGGTCATCCCTGACCATTTCCCCGAATCACTCCGCTCCAAAATAGCCCTCTTTCCCCCCGGATCGCTGCAACTTGAGATCGGCATTCAGACGCTCGATCCGACCGTCGCCAAAGGGATCAATCGTCCCCTACGGCTCGAGAAAATCATCGAAAACATCCGATTCCTCGAAAGCGGCACTTCTGCGCATATGCACCTCGATCTCATCGTCGGGCTTCCGGGCGAGACGCTCGAAGGCTTCGGGCGCAACCTCGACACACTGGTCGCATTAACCCGCAGTGAAATCCAGATCGGTATTCTCAAAAAACTCTCGGGCACCACCCTCTCCCGCCACGACGAAAAACACGGAATGATCTACAGTGATACCCCGCCCTACGATATTCTCCAGAACAACCTGCTCAGCTTCGCTCAGATTCAAAAGATGAAACGGTTCGCGCGGTTTTGGGATATTTTTTACAACAGCGGAAGTTTTAGCGCCACGGCACCGATGCTTTGGAGCGAGGGCAAAGTGTTTGAAGGTTTTTACGCTTTTAGCGAGTGGATATACGCTAAAACTCTTTCTACCTGGAAAATTTCATTGGAGCGCCAGATAGCGTTGCTCTATGAGTATCTCATCCTCACCCATGACACGCAAAGCGTACAAAAAGCGCTGATGCACGATTTATCCGCACGCCCCGAAAAAACGATTCCGTTTTTCTTACGACAATCAACAGCGGAACATCAACGCAAAGAGAAAAAAGAGGTTACTCCGAAACGGCAGGCCAAACGGCTGTAAAAAGAGAGGGGATTAGGTGTCTGCAGGTGACGAATCTGCAGACGATTGGTGTGCGGGATGACGAGTCCCGCGCGACAAACTTAACATAAGGAGAATTGAAAGGGCCCGAAGGCCCTGAAGAAAGAACTTCTTAGAATTTCAAAGAAGCGATGATACGGAGAGTATCGAACTCTTTGTCCGCTGCATTATCATGTTTGTAATCGTACTCATATTGAGTATAGATTGCAGTCAGGCCAAGTGGTCCGACTTTACCGGCAGCGATAACATCCCATGCGTTGTAATCAACTTCGCTATTTGACAAAGAACGAGTTGCATCTGTTGGGCTTGTACGAGCACCGCCGTTGTTACCTGATTCAGCTTCACCGTAGCTTGCAGAAAGGGTTACACCCGGAACCATTTTGGTTGACGCACCGATTTTCCATGCATCAGTATCTGAACGAGTTGTATGTTCACCGTCCATGTAGATGCTTCCAAGCGCAGTATAAATCATTGATTTATCGCCAGTCGCTACGTTTGAGAAGTTTGTAGCGTTAGGACCTTTGCTAGCCGATGAATATGCCGCATATACGTTAACACCTACAACATCAACTGCCGCTTTTACAGCAACGATATCAGTTTTAGAATCACCAGTGATATGCTTCGTATCATGTGCAGCATATTGTACGCCAAGATCTACCATATCCATGAGTTTCGCATCAGCCTGCAACCAATATGCATCAGCAACATGATTTACATCATAGTACCATGCCTGTGCAGTTGTAGCAGGAAGTGATTTGTTGATCGCACCCACCGCGTATGCACCTTTTTCACCGAAATTGGAGAATTTACCGCCGTTGTTAACAGTGGTGTTGCTTCCGGCTCCGTTGTCTTTACCAACCCATGCACCGACCAAAGTCGTATCCGGAAGGTCATTGTTCAACAATACCGCAGCATCGAATGTGTTGTCAACGACGTTCCATTTTTCCGTGAACGCAAGCGGAGTATTCAACTCTTGGCGACCGATTTTAACAGTTGTTTTACCGGCTGTGTACGCAAGGTACAATTCGCGCGCCCATGATTGGTCATCCAACGCACCTGTTGCAGCATTACCATTTACATCCAGACGTGCGGCAGGCACTTGACCTACCAGGTTGTTCTCAAGACCGAGAGTGGTCAACGCATACGCGCTTGCACCCATGCTGAGATTTTGCGCAAGGTCCATTGTCGCACCGATCAACAATGACGCTTCCGCCAAAGAGTTGGTGTTGTGATCGAACATATCCATCTGTTTTTCTGCTGCAGATGCACCGTTACCGTCGAACTCAGATGTTTGATACCACAGTTTCGCTTCACCGTTTACTTTAACGTTGTCAATCGCAAACGCGCTTGTTCCAAGAGCCATTACAGCTACAAGACTCAGTTTTCCTAATTTCATTCATTCTCCTTCAAGAAACCGTCCGTAATAAGATTATCTTATTTGGATCTCGACGCCTAGTTTAGAGGTCTTTTTCTTAAACCAATCTTTAAAAGTATAATATTTTTTGATAACCTTACAAATTTGTAAGGTTTTGAGACAAAAATGTGATAAAAAGTAAAAAGTTATACTAACTTGTTCTGTTTTGATAAAAAAAAGAAATATTTGATTTGATAACTTTAATTATTATATTTAGAATAAAAATGAAAGTTTTGAAAGGAAAGCCCATCGTAAAAGAAGCATAAAAGGAAAAATCCCCGCCGGATGCGGGAATCGGAAAAGAGAAAGATTTACCAGTTGCGAATACGGATATGGCACGACATACACTGTTTGAGCATCAGAGTATAATCTTCGAGAGCATCGTCCATCCGCCCCGCATCGACAGACGTGACCAGATCATCTGAATAAAGGCGAAGCATATGCGCCGATTTTTGGGCAAATTTGTACGCGTACACCTGATCTTTCGGGAGAATGACTTTGACTTCTTCGCTTTCAAGCGATTTCAACGTCCCCTGAAGTTTTTTGACTCCCGCTTTCATCTCCTCGGTCGAGCTGTACAATCCGCCGCGTTGGATTTGCTCCATAGCGTCCATCATCGTACGCATGTCTTTCATCAGTTCCAAACGCGGATCTTGTTTCTCAGCCGCATTAAGAGATCCGGCGAGCAATACTCCCAGTGCCAATGACGCTAAAGTCTTTTTCATAGAAACCCCTTTTAGTATTGAATAACTTCTTTTGAAAATTCGGTAAGTTTAACCGTCTTAGCCGAAATGGAGACCAGTTTTTTCGACTCGGCAGGTTTACCGTAAAACTCTTTGATCTCAGGGCGGAAGGCTTGAAAATAATCGTGGAATTTATCCTGTCCCAAGACTCCGACGGCCCAGATAGTATCATCCGCGGCATGTTCGAGAACAACCGCATTCAACGGTTGAGTAGCCGCACCGCCGAGCACTTTCGCACCTGATCCCGCATCGAACGCCGACAGGTGGGACGAACAAACGATAATCCCGCTTTTGTCGTACGCCATCGTTTTTTTGTTCGTCGGAACATAACCGATAAAGCTGTCATTCGGTGTCGGATGGGTCAACTGATGAGTACAGATCGCCACATACGCAACAACGGTGCGATCTTTGCCGACGCCGCTTTTCCACACGTATTTCTCACCGCCATCCGACGCCAGTTCAACATCTTTGGCCGTCGGTTTGGGGAGGTTGATCAACATACACGGGGTTGAAGCATACGGATAGTTGAAAATATACGTCACTTCTTTGGCAAGTGCTGATGCTTTGATCGGTTTGCCCGCCGCATCCACAAGCTGTACTTTTTCATACGCTTTATACAGTGCGCCGTCTGCAGCGTACAAATTTCCGCGAATCAGCGAAGGACTGACCGCAACAACTGTTGCACCTGCGGCAACAACTTTCAAAAAATTTCTTCTATCCATGATAATGTCCGTATTGAATGATTTTGCAGTGGTAAGTTTAGCAGATATTGTATTTAATTTTCTCCCCGGGCGGGGAGAAAAAAGGGGATGCATCAACCGAAAAGGTCGCGCATTGCACCTTTGTACCAGTCACGTGTTGCTTTCGCAAGACCTGTTGTACGGAATTTACCGGTTTTCTCGTCTTTAGGAACACTTCCTTTAGAACCGATAACCGGACCGGCAACCATAAATTCGTGGTTAACCATGATTGCTTCTTCAGGGTTGCTTCCAACCATAGAGTAACAAACGTTCGCGCTTTTGTACGGAAGAGCCGACGCAACGCTGTAGCTTTTGCCGTGGAGAACGTGAGCGATCTCTTTGGCACACTCTTTTCCTGACCAGATCGCTGACTGTCCGCTTGGCGGAATCGCGTGTCCGACAACGTCACCGACAGCGTAAACATTTTTATCGGTAGCGGTTTGGAACGATACCGGTTTTTCTGCACTCGTAGCCATTTTAACTTTTTTGAAGCCGTCCGGAGTCGTTGCAACGCCTGACATTGCGATAACCGGGTTAGACATGTTGTGCGGGATCAGGTTGAATACGCCATACTTGATCGTATGGGTCGCTTTTGTCCCTTCAGTGTCGTCTTTGTCTTTGAAAGTCGTTTGAACGTAAGTGATCTCTTTTTTATCGAAATCGACATCTACGATTTTACAGTTAGCACGGTGTTCAACGTTGCCGTTGTTTACTTCCGCCCATGCTTCTTTGAACGCTGCACCTTTAGCGATTTCAGCCGTTTCGTTAAGGATGATGACTTTGCCGCTCAGCCCTTCGTTTTTGATGTGGTTGGCTACCATGCTCGCACGCTCGAACGGTGCAGGAGGACAACGGTATTTACCGGCAGGAACAGTGATAACGAAATCGCCCTCTTCCATATTTTTAACCATACGATCGAGTGCAACGTGCTCGCCGCCCGGAATCAATGCCGCAGGCACTACACGTTTTGCTTTCGCGATTTTTGCCGCGTCCCATGTCGGGAATTGCCCTTTGTAGTTATAGTCGATACCCGGTGCAAGAACAAGGATGTCATATCCTACAGAACCTTTTGCAGTATGAACCACTTTCGCAGCGCGATCAATGCCTGTAACTTCGGCGTTCAGCATTCCGTATCCGAAATTTTCAACAGCTTTAGAATAATCGTGCATCAAAACGTTAAGATTGACACCTTCGATTCCGCCGAGGTTGCAGTTCGAAAACGGGCAAGACATAAAGCTGTCATTTTTTTCGATAATTGCAATATCAAATTTCGGATCGATTTTTTTAAGCTCTTTGGCAACGGTCAAACCGCCCCATCCTCCGCCGATAATAACTACTTGATGTTTACCAAGCATTTTTCCGGATGCCGAATTTTGTGCTCCCGGCGTTGCACCTGCAGTGGCAGTACATCCTGAAACAGCGGCAGCGGCAGCGCTGATACCCGCAAACTTGAGTAAGTCACGTCTTGAAAGTTTCATACTAGGGTTCTCCTCTTCTTCGATTAGCTTCGAGTGCGAAAACAATAACTAAATTCGTCATCGCTTGAGGTGTATCATAGGTATTTAATTCTTAAAGATTTATAACTATATGTAAAATATCAAAAAAAAAAGCTAATAAGTTAATTTTATATCAGATTATGTGATATATATGTGATATTCATCAAATAATCACATTCGTGTTATGATACGTCAACCAATCGCCAAAGGAAATCCATGCAACTCCATGAATGTCAAAATTTAGAAGAAGTGCGTCAATATATTGACCGTCTGGATGACCAAATCGTTCAACTGATCGCCGCTCGCAACGGCTATGTCAAGCAAGCGGCAAAGTTTAAACACTCGATCGACGAGATCAAAGGGCAAGAGAGGATGGAAGCGGTAATGGATCGCGTTAGAACACGTGCCATGGAACTGGGCGTTTCCCCGAATCTGCTGACAAAACTCTACACGATTATGATAGATGAGATGGTTGAAGCGGAGATTTCAGAGTTCAGGAATGCCAAGTCACTGTAATTTAAAACCGCGTGACTTCTCCTCGGCAGACAGCCGCAACAACTTTCCCTTGTAGCGTTTCGTTTTTATAAAGGCTGTGGTGATGAGGAACGAGTGTGGTCTGAGTAGGATCCAAAAGAATCATGTCGGCTTTTTTGCCGACCGCGATTTCTCCCGCGTCAATTCCGATCTGCTTGCCCGGAGCACGAGAAGCCGCCTCCACGAACCGTGCCGTATCGATAATGCCCGGACGGATCAAGTAGGTGTAGCACAGCGGTAAGTACTCTTCGATCGACGTCGTCCCGAATTCGGCATCAAAAAAAGTGATATCTTTATAAACGTCGGAATTCGGCTGATGAAGTGCGGTGAGGGAATGAATGTCTCCTGATTGCAATGCGGCGATCAATGAGCGCCGTTTGGTTTCGCTTACCAGCGGCGGGTTGATCTTGGCATCGGTGTCGAATCCCAGACACGCCGAATCGTTTTTAAGCAGATGATGAATCGCAACCTCACACGATACCTCAACTCCTTCCAGCCGCGCCTGAGCGATCAACTCGATCGTTCTGGGTTCCGTAACGCTTTTAAAGACGATTCGGATACCGAAATGACGGGCGATTTCGATCATGGATGCGACATGAACGACCTCTGAAAGAGGTGAGATTCCCGGCAATCCGAGCTGTGAGGCAATCTCGCCGTCACTCATGACGCCGCTCTCATGCAGGCTTTTATCCACCGCTTTGTAAAAAAGCGTTTTGTCCGCCATCTTCAGATATTGCGCAATCCGGCTGATACGGTTGTAATCATCCATTGTCGAGGTATGTACGGCTACCGAACCTTTTTTCAGCATGATGGCGATATTGCTGAGGTTGCCTTCTTCATTGAGGGCACTGAGCGTAGATTCGATTGTCGCGCCGCCGTTTAGGTAACGGTGTTGCTGAACAAACTCCAACGTAATCTCATCATCGATGCGGGGAGTCGAATCGCTGGCCAGAACAGCCGTCGTGACACCGCCCCGTAATGCCCTGCGGGAGAGTTTTTCCAGATTGGTACGATTCAGGTGTCCGTCTTTTAGCCGTACGTCGGTATCGACCAGCCCCGGGAACAGATAGCATCCCTCCATCTCGACAACGTCATCACCGATAATACGATCGGCGATTTCGGCGATTACCCCGTTTTCAATCCGAACATCCCCTCGGCGTTCTCCGTTGATATCACAAATAATGGCACCCGAAATGATCATAGTTGCTCCCGTTCGCTATAATTACGTAATTTTAGACTATGAAATGTTAAAGGCTCCTCTAAAATGATCAAGTTGTTTCTTTTTTTGTTCCCTTTGATCCTTAATGCCGCCCCGGACTTATACAATCAGGGCAAAAAACTCTATTTTTCCAAAGGGTGTAACGGTTGTCACGGCATTTCGGCAGCCGGTTCGGCACAGTACCCTGCCCTTGCTTACCGCCGCAAAGCATTTTTGGCCCACAAACTCAAAGAGTACCGCGCCAAAAAAGGAGCCACCCAGCTTTCGCAGATGATGATTCCCTTTGCCATGGGACTGAGTGACAGAGAAATCGACGCCCTCACCACATTTTTCAGCGAATACCGTGAAGGCAAAAGTACCTACACTCCCGATCTTAGCAACCGGGGAGACGGAGGATCATGAAACTACTTATCAGCGCACTGGAACACTCCGCCAATGTCCATTTACGTTATCTTGTCCAAGAATTGGGGGACGATATTGAACTTACGGGCATTTTTGACGCAACGTTGGGAGACAGCATCGTCGATTTGCGCGCAACATCCGTCATGGGGTTTGTCGATGCGCTCAAAAAGCTCCCGTTTTTTTTCCGTTTGAAGGATCAAATGGTCGATCTTGCCGGTACTGCCGACAAAGTGCTTCTGATCGATTCGTCGGGATTCAATCTTCCGCTTGCCAAAGCGATCCGCAAACGCTATCCCGATAAAGAGATCATATACTACATTCTGCCGCAGGCGTGGGCGTGGAAAAAGAAACGGATTCCCGTCTTGGAAAAAACCATCACAAAACTTTGCTCTATCCTTCCGTTTGAGCCTTCGTATTATTCCAAAGAGGCTCCGATCGAATACGTCGGCCATCCGCTGCTTGACGAAATCGACGTACGAAAAACCGACCTGACTCCGAGCGGAAAAATCACCTTCATGCCCGGCAGCCGTCCCGGAGAGATCAAACGGCTCATGCCGGTGTTTCAGGAACTGCGCCTTATGCTAGATGGCAAAGCGGTGCTGGTCATACCGTCCCATTTCACGACCGAGCAGATCGCCGAACTCTACGGCGACATTTCGGCATTCGAAATAACCCACGAAGCACATAAAAGCCTTGCCGAATCCGATTTTGCCTTCATCTGCAGCGGTACGGCAACGCTCGAAGCCGCACTTATCGGAACGCCGTTTATTCTTGCTTATATTGCCAAGCCGCTTGACTACGCGATCGCCAAACGACTCGTCAAACTCGACTTCGTCGGATTGGGGAATATCCTTTTTTCCCATGCATACGGCCGCTCACTCCATCCGGAATTTCTGCAAAACGAAGTGTATGCCCAAAATCTGTATAATGCCTATCGGCAAATGGATACAAAAGTATTTTTCAGCGATGCCGAACGTTTGCGGGGGCTGTTGGAACACGGCAGCGCCAAACGTGTCAGCGAAATTATCAAGGATTTGAAATGATCAGACTTTTTTCATGGATGAAAACATCCGCAAAACACTTCAAAGACGAAAAAATCGTCCCGTATATCTTTACCCTGAGCGATGATCCGATGCTGTTTCGCGACATGCTCAACACCAATAAAATGTATCAGGACGGGTTGAAACTGGAGGGAAAAATTCCGGGGTTTCGGCTCAGTATCGGACGAAGCTATATCGTCTTTATCGCCCTGTGGCATCTGATTTTATTCCCTGCGTCGGCAATTTTTCACTCGGTTCTAGCAAAAATAGACTGTCATCTGCTGATACTCATGGCAATATTGTTTACGGGGATGTTTTTTGCGACATACGCGATGTTCAAAGAATACCTGATCGATACCGTCGCACTGCGCATCATCAAAAAAGCGTGGGTAAACCATTTTCCCCATTTCGACTATGATCTGCATGCCAAGGAAGTAGCAAAGATTTATTCGGAAGCATTGGATAAAGAAGTGCCGCATAAAAATCTGCAACTGTACATTCTCGACCGTCTCGTCGAAAACACGAAGTAATTGAACGCCAAAAGAGTTTTCTTTTGGCTATTTTTTGTATTTGTTCAAAATCCCCATAAAGGTCGGAATGTTGGCGGCGCCGTCATGACGTCCGATTTTTTTGCCCGCAGCATTCAGAAAATGAAATGTCGGAGTACCGATGTAGCCTAGCCCCTCCGGAATAAAATCGTTATGAATGTCGAGATGAACCGGGACGAAGTTTTTATGTACTTCGGATGCGACTGCTTTTTCTTCAAAAACGACGTCTTCCATGTATTCGCATGCCGGGCATTCCTGTCGTGAAAGCATCACCATCACTTTTTTGTTCTCTTTTTTAGCCTGAGCCAAAGCAGCCTCGTACGACGAGGCCCATTTGAGTTCGGCAAACGCACACGATGCGATCAATGATAACGTCAATAAAATTTTACTCATCAAATTTTCCCTAAATGATTTAAAAATTCCTGCGGTTCTTTGAACCCTACAACATCCGCGCTTTTGATCCGCGTTCCGTTTTCATCAAAGAACAAAATGGCAGGCGGCCCGAAAATACCGTATTTCGAACTGATCGCTTTTGCCGCATCGTCATTCGACGTCAGATCGACTTTGACCAGCACAAATTCATCCATCTTGGTTTTCACCGCTTCGTCGCTGAAGGTCTTCGCTTCCAGTTCTTTGCATGCGGTGCACCAGTCGGCATAGAAGTCGACGAGAACGCGCTTGCCTTTATTGTCGGCCAAAATCGCTTCGAGCTCTTCGATCGACGTAATTTTCTCGAACGTTTTGTGCTGCGCTGCCGTTTCAACGCTTACCGCGCCTTTAACCGGCAAAAACGGATCAAGCGGATGCAGCGGGTCTTTCGCTCCGCTCATCCCTCCGAGCAACAATGACATACCGTAGAGAAACAGGATAATCCCCAGCGATTTTTTGTTGGCTCGCTGGCATCGGATACACCGTCCCCGGATCGGTTCAAGCGCTCCGATGTTGACAGCGACGAATACGGCCAACGCTCCCCACAGCATCATCGAGATGTTTTCATCGAGTATGCGGCTAATCATCCAGATCGAAACGCCGATCAGCATGACTCCGAAAATCGATTTGACGCTGTCCATCCAAGGACCCGGTTTCGGCATGAATTTCCCCGCACTCGTCCCAACTGCGACAAGAGGTATTCCCATTCCGATGCTTAGGGCAAACAAGGCGACTCCGCCCAGAAGTGCATCGCCTGTCTGACCGATGTAAATCAGCGCTCCGGCCAGCGGCGCGGCAACGCACGGTCCCACAATAAGCGCCGACAAAAAGCCCATGACGGCGACACCCGCAATACCGCTGCGCTTTCCGCTGATTTGGGTGATGCGCGATTGAATCGCATTCGGAATCTGCAACTCGAACAAATCGAACATCGACATCGCCAGAACAACGAAGATGAGTGCAAAGAGGGTGATAATCCACGGTGTTTGAAATGCCGCTTGCAGATTGGCGCCGAACAGTCCGGCCAAAACACCCGCAATCGTATACGCAACCGCCATCGAGAGGACGTAAACGACCGAAAGCCAAAAAGCTCTTTTTGTCCCAAGCCCTTCGCCTTGCGCGACGATGACCGAGGATATGATGGGCACCATCGGGAAAACGCACGGCGTCAGGGCCAGAAGCAGACCAAAACCGAAGAAGCTGAGGATGATAAACCACAGGCTTCCCCCCTCGATCACCTGGGCGATACGGTCGGTTTCAGATTTCTCTTCAACTGTAACCGCTTTGACGGGCGGCGTCAGCTCAATCTCGCCCGATGTCACCGCAGGAGCTTTGAGGATCGAGGATCCGTCGCTCAAAGGGAGTTTATCGGTATCGATCGGCGTAGCGAGCGTCACCGTCTGCGGTTCGTAGCACAGCCCCGCCGCCGAACACCCCTGATAGGATAGTTTGACGTTCAGGTTCTTTTCGCCGCTGACCTCTTTGCTTTTCACCAAAACGATCCGAATCGCCGGAGAGGTTTCGAAAATGCTCTCTCCTTCGTGATCGACAGGTTTGGCCATCGTGACCGCTTTGAAATCGATCCCGTCGTCGGGATCGGCATCTTCTATCTTGACTTTGTCGGCATAAAGGTAGATCTGGTCGCCCAGTTCGATTTCTATTCCGACCGTTTGGTCGTCAACAACGCTGATGTTAGGTTTAAAAGCCTCTTCCGGCTGTAAAAAACCCACACCGAATGCATTGAGAGAAAGAAGGAATAACCATAAAAAACGCATAGTAAAACCTCATCGTAATATCTCTCAAATTGTATCGCATTTAACTGTGTTAGAGCCTTGTGAGCAACATTGTTAATATTTTTCAGCTTCCTTATAGCATCCGATGTTACACTATGCCGATTTTACTCCAGGATTGTCCCATGTCTAACCGATTAGCCCTCGAAGATTCTCCGTACCTTCAACAACACAAAGAGAATCCGATTGACTGGTATCCGTGGTGTGACGAAGCGTTTGAAAGAGCCAAAGCCGAACACAAGGCGATTTTTATCAGTATCGGCTACAGCAGCTGCCACTGGTGCCATGTCATGGAGCATGAGGTATTTGAAAACGATGCTATCGCCGAATTCGTCAACCGCCACTTTATCTGTATCAAAGTTGACCGAGAAGAACGTCCCGACATCGACAAGCACTATCAGGAGCTTCATACGCTCCTGAACCGGCGCAGCGGAGGATGGCCTCTCTCCATCTTCTGCACCCCTCAGAATAAACCGTTTTACGCCGCCACTTATATCCCCCCGCATAATCAGAACCAAATGATGGGATTTAGCGAGCTGACCGCCATCATCGCCCAAAAAGTGGCCGAAAAGGATGAGAAGCTGTTCCAAAATGCCGATGAGATCACGAACTATCTTCGCCCCAATAACGATCCCGTTCAGGCAACGCCGCTGAATGAAAAAATCATCGAACAGTTCACGATGCAGGCACGCCACAATTTCGACGAAGAAAACGGCGGCTTCTCGAAAGCTCCGAAATTTCCTCATGTCTCGACTCTGCTCACGCTGATGAGTTTGGACCGGATCGCTCCGGATGCGGCGGTAACATCCATGCTGATGCGTTCCCTCGATCATATGGCACGCGGCGGAATGTACGATCACGTCGACGGAGGATTTTGCCGATACAGTACCGACGAATCGTGGTTGGTCCCCCATTTTGAAAAAATGACGTACGACAATGCCCTGCTCTGTATGCTCTACGCTCAGGCCGCAAGCGTGTACCAAAACGACCGCTATCTCACCGTTGGCCGTGAATGCGCTGATTTCATGATGACGTTTATGATGGAAAATGATCTTTTTTACAGTGCCAGCGATGCGGATAGCGAGGGTGAAGAAGGAAAATACTTCGTCTACGGATACGATGAAATCCTTGCCGCCTTGGAGCGGTGCGGCATAGCCGATATTCATAAAGCCGCTGCCCTTGTCGGAGTATCCGCAGAAGGAAACTTCGAGGGGCGTTGCATCATCCGCCTCAACTCCGAAGAACGCCCCGAATGGTTTGACGCGCTACGCCGGGAGTTGCAAGCCATCCGAAAAACACGCGCGTATCCCTTCATCGACCGTAAAATAATCACTGCATGGAATGCGATGATGATCAAAGCCCTTTTCGTGCTCGGACGAAACGATGAACGCTATCGGATACAAGCCGTCAGGAGCATGGAGAAGCTGATTTCGTCGATGTTCGTCGACGGAGTCCTCAAACACTCCGCCCTGATAGGAAAAGAGCCGAAGATCGACGCTTTTTTGGAAGACTACGCCTACCTGTGCGCCGCGTTGCTCGAAGCGTACCAATCGACTATGGATGAGCGCTATTTGATCGAAGCGCAGCGTTTTGCCAACAAAGCGATTGAACGTTTCTACACCGAGGGGAAATGGTATTTCAGCAGAGGCACGTTCACAACGCCCGCCGAATTTGACGACGGCACGTACCCGAGTGCCATGGCGGTCATGGTTGAAACGTTGATGGATTTGGGAATCCTGATCGATCCCAAATATCGGCATTTTGCATTTAAAAGCCTGGAATTTGCCTCTCTCAAACTGATGAAAACGCCGATCTATTTTCCGACCCTTGCTTTGCAAGCGATCCGTTGGCTCAAGGAAGACCGCATACTCAAAGCTTCCCGAAGCCGTTTAACGGCGTTGCACAACCCTTTGCGCTATCCGTTTGTGCGATACAGAAATGACGAAACACTGGAAAACTATCTGGTGTGCGGAGCGAATGCGTGCTATGCTACAACGGATGATCCCCTAACCCTTGACGATTTAATCTGCTCGACGTTATAATGAATTAAAAAGAGGAAAAAGGATGGGAGCAAAACATTCGATGGCAACCGCCGAAATTGCCGAAGCCGAAAAAATCGAAGATGTCGTTCACGAAGATCGCCGCAAAGAGAATCAAATGCCCGAAAGTGACAAACGGCATAAAAGCGACAAAGAAGAGCGGTTCCCGGTCTGGGTCAAAAAATCGGTCCTCGAATACGAGCAGGAACTCAAAAAACTTCAGATAGAACTCCTTAAACTCCAAAACCATGTCAAGGACAAAGGGATAAAAGTCCTTGTCATCTTCGAAGGGCGTGACGCCGCAGGCAAAGGAGGGACGATCAAACGGATCACCGAACATCTCAATCCGCGGGGTGCCCGAATCGTGGCACTGGACAAACCCTCCGACGTCGAAAAAACACAATGGTATTTTCAGCGCTACGTCACCCATCTTCCCAGCGCCGGAGAAATAGTCTTTTTCGACCGGAGCTGGTACAACCGTGCGGGAGTCGAACCGGTGATGGGGTTCTGTACCAAAGCCGAGCACAAAGAGTTTCTCGATCACGTCGCCGAATTCGAGCGGATGCTTGTCAATTCGGGAATAATATTGTTCAAGTTTTATTTTTCCGTCTCTAAAAAAGAACAGGCCAAACGCTTCAAAGAGCGCAAAACCGATCCGCTCAAACAGTTCAAGCTCTCGCCGGTAGATGCGTCGTCCCAGGAGCTATGGGACCAATACACCCAAGCCAAATACGAAATGCTCCGTGCATCCCATACGGGAATTGCCCCGTGGGTCATCGTCCGCTCCGACAACAAGAAAAAAGCGCGTCTGAACTGTATCAAGCATATCCTGACAAGCATTGAATATCCGACCAAGAATCCTCCCGATCTGACGACGTCCAAAAAAATCATGGTATGGGGCGAGGAAGAGATCAACCTTCTCGAAACGGCTCTGTCGAAAAAGCAGAAATAGCAGCGAGGTATCCCCCGCAGAAAGAAAGCGGGGAAATTTACTTCAGAAAGCCGAGAATCTCGTTTTCGATGTTCTCTTTTTCAATAACCGTCGATTGTGTAATCGGCTTTGTAAACAGCCCTTTGATCATCGCAGGGATCGGTGTTTTCGCCGTTTTGGAAATTGCTTCGAGCGCATCGATGTCGCGTGCTCCCACCTCTCCGGTCAATGCGTTGGCAATCGTCGGAGAAAACTTCGTCCACTCCGCCGTCGAATAAACGATTGTTTTGATCGGTTGCGTTGCGCAGCAATCGTAGGCTTTGAAACACGTCGCTGTGTGAGGATCCATCAGGTAGCCGCCGTCAAACGCCTCTTTGATGTACCCTTTTCCTTCGGCACCGTTGCAGTAATCGGCGGAGAACAGCGATTGAAGTTTCATCGTTTCATCGTCGTTCAAGGCGTAGAAACGCTCGCTCTCCAGACCTGCCATCAGCTCTTTCGTCCGCGCGGGGCCGAAGAGATCAAACAATATCCGCTCAACATTGCTGGAAATCAGAATATCCATCGCCGGAGAGGTGGTCGGAACCACTTTTTCGCCGCGAAGGTCGTAACGTCCGGTATTGATCAGACGGGTCAGAACGTTGTTTTCGTTGGAAGCAATAATGATTTTTTCAACAGGAAGCCCCATTTTGTAGGCATAATAGCCGCCCAATGCGTTCCCGAAATTTCCGCTCGGAACATCCAGATACACTTTCTCGCCCATTGTGATTGCATTTTGGCGCACCAGTTCGAGGTAACTGTGGATATGATAGATGATCTGGAAAATGATACGGCCGAAATTGACCGAATTGGCTGCGGAGAGGGAGATGTTTTTGGCTTTAAGCGCATCTTTGAACGTCTGCGATCCAAGCAGGCGTTTCAATGCGCTTTGGGCATCGTCAAAATCTCCCTTGATCCCGATAACTTTGAGGTTGCCCGCATCTTCGGTGACCATCTGAAGACGCTGAACATCTGACGTACCGCCGTCGGGATAAAGGCATGCCACACGGACGTTCGGGCGGTTTTTAAAGGTCTCGAGCGCAGCAGGTCCCGTATCTCCGCTGGTTGCCGCCAAAATCAGGTACTCTTCGCCGCGTTTTTGGGCAATGGAGCTGAGTACGACGCCAAAAGGCTGCAACGCCATGTCTTTGAACGCGCGGGTCGGACCGTGGTACAGTTCGCTGACATACAGGTCATCACGCACTTTTACCACCGGAACCGGGTTGGAAGAATCATCGAATTTATCGTACAAAGCAAGCGCTTCATCAATCACGGAAGGTTCGATATCGATAGCGAGCGTCGTGAGCAGATCTTTCGCCAGTTGTTTGTAGGAAGAGTTCAGATGTTTGGTCAAAAATGGCTCGCCCAAGGCAGGGAGTGCTGCAGGAACGTATAATCCGCCAAACGATGCGATAGGGCTTAAAATCGCCTCCGAAAAAGCGATCTCCAGAGGATGGGTTCCGTCGTTTCCGCGTGTTTCAATAAATTTCATTGTGCCACTTTTAAAATTTTTACGTGATTATAGCAAAGGGGCTCTCACGGATGGCTTAGTTTAAAAAGAAAAACAGATGCTTTTTTCTTCAAAAGTTCGTTTTGGCAATCATCCGCTAAAATGGCGAAAAAATAAAGGAATCCGATGCAATCGATCAGCATAGTCAATCGGCTACGTCTCTTGCTTACCGTACCGATGGTCTTGATCATGCTGGGTTCTTTTTTATACGGATATTATCTGTTTAACCAGATGAATTCTCTGCAAACGCTGCATAATCGGGTGAATCAGATCAAATACGCTGCGATCATGATTCATGAACTCCAACTCGAACGCTCCCTCAGCAGTACCGCTTTCAACGAAAACGCATTGTTTGAGCGTTCGGAGCTGGAACGCCAGCGGATCACCGTCAATCAGGTACTGCATAAATTTAAAATCATGTTGGGCGATGAACCCTCCGTGTTCAAATCCACCTCGAAAGCCCTCAAAACACTCGATGATTACCGCAGAAAAATCGATAACCGCTCGGTCGATGCTATCGATTCGTTTGACTATTACACACGTTTGATCGGGCATATGCGGTCGGATTATCTGGCCATTGTCCTTACCGTCAGTGACGTCTCTTTGCGTAACGATTTTCAGGCCTACACGAATTTGATGGCGATCAAAGAGACTCTGAATCAAATGCAATCGGTCTTAAATGCCTCATTGCTGGAAGAGGGAATGGAGCATCAGCTGTATGTGCGGTTCATCCTTTCCAAAGGGGAGCACGATACGGCGGCAGGACGTTTTGAAACGCTTGCCTCGCACCACTTCAAAGAAATCTATCACAACACGTTTACGGGGCCGGAAGTCGACACGACCTATCGCATCATCAATCTCGCCGTCAACGAAAACGACGGCATACGGATGGCGCCTGCCATGTGGTTCGACCTCTCAACCACTGCCGTTGAAAAACTGCGCATTGCCGAAAAACATCACTTTTCACTGATCGAAAACAAACTGCATACCCAGATTTTCGAAGCTCGTGAATATCTTGTGATTGTCATTCTTGTATTGTCCTGCTCCATCGCCCTCATTTTATGGATGGGGTATTTCATCGCCGACAATATCCGACGGAATCTCAAGTTGCTTGACGAATACAAAAATGCTGTCGACCGAAGCAGTATCGTCTCCAAAACCGATAAAAAAGGGCGGATTATCTACGCGAATGAAAAATTTTGCGCCATATCAGGGTTCAGCCACGATGAACTGATCGGCAAACCGCACAGCATGGTACGGCACAAAGACATGCCGAAACAGGCGTTTAAAGAGATGTGGGCAACGATTCTCAAAGGCGATCCGTGGCACGGCGTCGTCAAAAACAAAACAAAAGACGGCTCGTATTATTGGGTCGATGCGACCATCAATCCTATTTTGGATCACAAAGGCAGGATCGAAGAATTCATCGCTATCCGAAGCGATATCACCGAAACGATCCGTCTGCATGAAGAACTCGAACAAACACAGCAGGAGATGATTTCCCGAATCGGCGAGATCGGTGAAACACGAAGCCGGGAGACAGGGTATCATGTCCGGCGTGTCGCGGAATATTCGCGATTGCTGGCCCGGAAATACGGACTGGATGACGATGACGTGACCGTATTGGCGAGTGCCAGTCCGATGCATGACATCGGTAAAGTCGGAATACCCGATCTTATCTTGAACAAACCCGGCCCGCTCACCTCCGAAGAATGGGAAACCATGCGAACCCACTGTAAAATCGGATACGATCTTTTCAGAGATTCCGCCAAACCGCTGCTGAAGGCAGCGTCCGTTATCGCACACGAACATCACGAGAAATACGACGGTTCGGGTTATCCCAGAGGTCTCAAGGGAGAAGATATCCACATATTCGGACGCATCACCGCGCTGGCCGATGTTTTTGACGCCCTGGGCAGCGACCGCTGTTATAAGCAGGCATGGGAACTCGAACCGATCCTGGCGCTCTTAAAAGAAGAACGGGGAAAACATTTTGATCCCGTCTTAGTGGATATCTTTTTTGACCACCTGAACGAGTTTTTGGCCATTCGGGATACGTATACCGAAAAAAACCATTACAGCTGATCCTTCCATTTTTTCATCATCGAATCGGGCTAAACTCTTATAATTAAGTCAAATTTTTATAAAAAGAATATATTATAACCGTAGCAAGTTTTACGCATACAGAGAGCATCCATGAAAAACGTTACTATCCTCGGCGGCGGAATTGCCGGAATCGAAGCGGCGATCTATTACCGCAAAGAAGGATTCGAAGTTGAACTGATCAGCGAACGAAGTTATGTTTTCATCTATCCCATCGCCATCTGGATTCCGGTACACACCAACCGGTTTGACGATGCGGCATTTTCCTTGGATGCCCTCGCCGCGCGCCACGATTTCACACTGAGGATTGATCGCGTTACGGCGATCAACGCGCAAGAGCGTTCATTTACCCTCGCAGAGGGAGGCATTCGATACAGCGATCATCTCGTCATTGCCATCGGTGCGGGAAAAATGAAACACGAAGGGATCGAGCATACCCTCTCTATCTGCGGAGCGCCGGAACAATCGCTTCTGCTCAAAGACAAGATCGACGAGATCATTGCCAAAGGCAGCGGGAAAATCGCTTTCGGTTTCGGCGGAAACCCCAATGACACCAGCGGCGTGCGGGGGGGACCGGGATTCGAACTCTTTTTCAACCTTCACCACCGCTTGACAAAACTCGGCATCCGCGACCGATATGAAATGACTTTTTTTGCCCCGATGCCGCAACCGGGCGCACGCATGGGGACAAAAGCTCTTTCGATGATGGAGACGATGTTTAGTCGCAACCGTTTCGCTTCCCGCTACGGCAAAAAGATCAAACGGTTCGAAGAGAACGGCGTCGTTTTCGAAGACGACAGCGTTCTTGAAAGCGACTTAACCATGTTTATTCCCGCAAGCGACGGTAATGCGTTGATCAAAGAGAGCGATTTGCCCCTCAACAATGCCGGATTTATCCGAATCAATAATTACTGCGAAATCGAAGGCATTGAAGGATGGTATGCCATCGGTGATGCCGCAGCATTGGAAGGACCCGACTGGAAAGCCAAACAAGGGCATATCGCCGAGGTGATGGCTCGAAACGCCGCACACAACAGCGCGGTCAATCTGGGGCTGAAATCCGGTGGGAAAAAAACGTACCAGGACCATCTGAGCATCCTGTGCGTTATGGATACGGGCAACGGCGCGGGCTTCGTCTTCCGCAACGATACCAAAGCGATCCTCATCCCTATGCCTCTCGTCGGCCATTGGCTCAAAATCGGCTGGGGTTGGTACTATAAGATGTCAAAGATGGGCTATATTCCTCGAATACCTGGGATGTAAACGGATAGTGTCGATTAAGAAGAATTAATGAGAAAGTAATCCCATAAGCAGGCTGTTCAGTACGGTTTAGTGTTACGATTTGCCATTGTAATGAAAAGCTATTTATGGGATATGGAACTTTATACGATTCGGCATCAAAATGGCATCAAAAAACACTTATTCAAGATTTTCCGAACAATTAGCTTGACAAACGAGGCTACGATATGCAATGTTATGATTTGAAGTGTATTAAAAATGAGGTATTTTAAAAGAGATGGTGCGGTCGAGAGGACTTGAACCTCCACAGCGTTTCCGCCACTAGAACCTGAATCTAGCGTGTCTACCAATTTCACCACGGCCGCATATAAAAGAGAATGAAAGTATATCCAAAGAGATAAAAAGTCAGCTTAAATGCCGACTTTTTTCCTAAAAGATTTTTTTTACAGAATGATCTGAGTCCCGACCCCGTCCGAGGTAAAGAGTTCAAGCAGAATCGCGTGTTCGATACGCCCGTCGATGATGTGGGCTTTTTTGACGCCGCCGTCTACCGCTTCCAGACACGCATCGACCTTGGGAACCATCCCGCCTTGAATCGTTCCATCCTTTTTAAGCGCTTCGACTTCCGCTTCGCTCAGCGTTGAAAAAAGCTCTTTGTCTTTGTTCAATACGCCCGGAGTGTCAGTCATGAAAATCACTTTGCACGCACCGATCGCTGCTGCGATTGCTGATGCGGCGAGATCGGCATTGATATTGTATCCGGGATGTCCCAGCGTTTCATCGGCTCCGATGGGGGCGATGACGGGAATAAACCCTTCGCGCAGCAAGTTGTGGATGACGCTCGCGTTGACGCTCTCCACCCGTCCCGTAAGGCCGAATTTGGCTTCGTCTTTGGGTTTGGCTTTCAGAAAATGGGCATCCTTACCGCTGATTCCGATCGCCTTGGCCCCATACGAATTGAGGAGTGACGTAATCTCTTTGTTGATCTCGCCGCTGAGTACCATCTCGACGATCCGCATCACTTCAGGGGTGCTGACCCGTTCGCCGTCGATAAATTCGGTCGGTATTTTCAAATCCCCAAGCAACTGGCTGATGCGGCTTCCGCCGCCGTGTACGATGACGACTTTGATACCGACCAAATGAAGCAGCACGATATCCTGGGCAAATTTGGCTTTGAGCGCTTCGGAACTTTGCGCCGATCCGCCGTATTTGATGACAACGATCTCATCCCGAAACTCTTTGATGAACGGCATCGCGTCCATCAGCGTTTTGACGGTATCAATCTTTTTTTGCATTCACGTATTCCTTTACCTGTTCGACGACCCTCTCATCCACGTTTAGCGAGAGTTCCAAAATTGTGAGGTTGAGATTAAAAGACGCCATTTTAACGAAGTCTTTCTGAGTTACCAGCAAGCTTGTCGCCCCGGTACGTTTTAAAATCGCCTCAAGCTCTCCGAGCGTGAAATAGTGGTGATCTTCGAAATAGATTTTCTCCGCCACTTCAGGCAAATAGGGATCAAGCCGCTCCGGCCGTGCAATGGCCGTGACCAAAACCATTTTACGCGTCGGATTATGCAACGCCACTTTACGAAGGAACGATGTTCCTTCCTGAACGTGAATGGCATGTTTACCGGTCCATAGCTTTTCTCGGTAGGCTCCGCTGGGAAGACAAAACGGGTTGGGCGTTTTAACGTCGATAATAAGATCGAGCTTGTCGATTGCATGCTTGCCGTAACCGTCATCGAGCAATACGACGTCGCATCCTATTGCTTTGGCTTCGGCGATTGCCCGCTCGCGTATTTCGCTGACAATGACGACGGCATGGGTCAGACTGGTCGCATACAGCATGGCTTCATCACCGCTCGTCGCGATGTCGCATAAAATATCGCGGTCTTTGACGACAACCATCCCGCGGCTTTGACGGCCATATCCCCGCAAAACGATTGCCGGTTTGGAAAAATGTCTGGCCAGTTCGATCACCAGCGGCGTTTTACCGCTCCCCCCGACGGTAAGGTTTCCGACGCTGACAACCGGAATGCCGAAATACAGGGGAGTGCTCCGCCGATAACGTATGTACGCCGCCAGGCAATACAGGCCGCTTAGCGGCAACAGCAGTAACGAAAGGAGTTTTTGGAGCCATGAAGGGTGATACAGATACCCTTCACCCCACCGCGCGAAAAAACGTTTCACACCCGTGTAGAAGCTACATCCAAAATTGCATCGCTGATCTCATCGACCTGTTCGTCGGTAAGAGCGGCATAATTGGGAATCGAGAGAACCTGTTGATAGCTGCGCAGCGCTACGGGAAAATCGTTGACCCGCAATGAATATTTTGCTTTGTAATAACTCAGCAAATGCAGCGGTATGTAATGAAGTCCGCATTCAATACCGCGTGAGGCCAGTTCGCGTGCGAAAGAGTCGCGGTTTTTATCGACTTTGATAATGTAGAGCGAATACGGGTGTTCATCCTCCGCCATGGGAAGCTTGATATGAGGCGCCCCTTCGAGGCGCTCGTTGTAGACCGCTGCGATCTCGCGCTGGCGTTCGATAATGTCGTCTTGCTTTTCGAGCTGTACGAGAATCGTCGCCGCATCCAGCGGGCTCATCATATACTGACTTCCGATATCGGTCACGTCGTAAATATATCCGAGCGCTTCATCCTCGGTCACCATCGCATGGTTGCGAAGGAGACGGGCACGTTCGATGATCTCTTCGTCATCACTGACCAGCATTCCGCCGTTGCAGACGTTGCGGCGCAGGTGCGGGCTGAAATCGAAACAGGTGATGTCCGCACCGGTTGAACCGATTTTTTGCCCTTTATAGGTCGCACCAAGCGCATCGGAAGCGTCTTCGACGATTTTGACGTCGTATTGCTTGGCGATCTCGTAAAGACGTTCAAGATCGACGCTCTGCCCCCCGACATGAGATACGATAACCGCTTTGAGTTTTTTGGATTTGTTTTCGCCCAGATAAGCTTCTAGCTTCTCCAGATCGATATTGAACGTGTCCGGATCGATATCGATAAAAATCGGTTCAGCGTCAAAATGGCGCACTACTTCAGGTACCGAAGGGTATGCATTGATTGAGCACAGCACCTTGTCGCCCCGTTTCAGATCAATTGCCAGCATCGCCAGATGGAGTGCCGCCGTTCCGTGTGATGTTGCCAATGCGTAGGCGGCACCGATATACGATTCAAACGCACTTTCGAGATCTTTGACGATATCGGGAGCTTCGCCGTCGAGCACTTCGTCGATCTTTTCTCTTTCATCTCCTCCGACTTCGACACGATAAAACGGGATATTCATCTGCATTTCCTTTTTATAGGGTTATATCTCTGGGATAATTGAAATCAATATTGACCGTCCGGGAGGTCAACTTGGCGATTATAGGCATACGGCGCTTGAACTGATTTTTGTAAATCCTCTCAATAATCATATCGACCAAATCCGGATTTTCTCCATCCGCAAGCATCTCTTCTTTCGTATGCCGCTCTTCGACGTAACGTTTCAACACACGGTCAAGTTCGCCGTAAGGGTAGCCGATCTCCGCTTCGTCGCTCTGCCCTGCCCATAAATCGGCGCTCGGGGGCTTGGAAACGATCGATTCGGGCACGTTCAAATAGCGTGCCAGTTCGAAAACTTCGGTTTTGTACAGATCACCGATCGGATTAAGGGCGCTGGCGAGATCGCCGTAGAGCGTTCCGTATCCGAGCATGAGCTCGCTTTTGTTGCTCGTTCCCAGAACCAAGGCTCCTTCGCGTGCGGAGATATCGAACAGTGTCGCCATCCGCAAGCGCGCCGAAAGGTTTCCGATCCGGAGCGAAGACATGTCCGCATGTTCGTACGCACGCAGCATCGGCTCGATGCTGTGCGTTTCGGAACGAAGACCGAAAACCCGGCAAAGCTCGTCGGCATCGTCAAGGCTGCTTTGGGAAGAATAGTGCGAGGGCATCTTGACGCACAGCAGATCATCGCCGAATGCACGGTGCGCCAACACCGCGACCACTGCCGAATCGATCCCGCCGCTGAGTCCGACGACGACTTTGGAAAGCCCTGTTTTACGAACTTCCTGATCCAGAAATTGCGTCAGATACTCGCTGATTAACGCGTACTTGCCCACTTACAAACCTTACCGTAAAATTAACATTTTGCATTATAACGTAATTTGACACCGTGATTGTCAACATTTGTTTAATGAAATTTTCTCCAGTTCCCCGTTCTCAAATCCCGCCTGACGTCTGGCTTCGCAGTTGATCTCGATTTTACGGGGAAAACTTCCGGGATAATGGCGTTCGATGATCTCGAAATAACACGAAGTATCCCTCCCTTCTTTTTTGCAGGCAGCCTCAAACCACCGGTCCCCTTTTCGGACATGGTCGATCTCTTCATCTAAAATAATATGAAGTGCGGCAATGATCTTTTGGATCATCGGATCGTTGCGACACGGATACAATTTTCGCAAAATCTGCGGCGTCGCATCCAGCCCGTTGGCTTCCAGATAACGCGGCACGACCGCCATCCTCTCGGTAAAATTCAACGTACGCATCGAAGCTTCGAACAGCGCATCGTGCACCGGATATTCTCCGTAAAAACTCCCGAGTTCGTTTAAAAGAGCCTCGATCATCTCGAAATGGCGTACCTCATCGTCCGCAACGACCAGCCAATCTTGTTCAAACGACTCTCCCTCTTCCCGGAATCGGTATACCGCATCGAGCGCCAAATCGATCGCGCTGTATTCGATGTGGACAATGGCGTGAAGCAGCAATATCTGTCCTTGCGCTGTTTTGAGGTTATTTCGGCGCGGTACTTCTTTGGGATCGGTAACGGTGCAAAAGCCGCAATAGGAAGGTTCATCAAAAACGGCGGGAGCCGTTTGAGGGTTGCGTTTTATCTTCCCCTCACGGTATGCCTCGTAGAATTCCCGAAATAACGCGATCTTCTCCGAGGGGATCGGTGCGGTGAGCAGTGTTTCCAGTGTTGCGTAGAGTTCCATGTGGCCAATTATGCTAAAATTTTACTAAAAAAGAGCACTGCATGGAAATCCTCAAACGTCCTATGGGCGATTATCAAACCAATTGCTATATCGTGAAAATCGACGGCAAAGAGATCATTATCGATCCGGGAATGGGGGCTACCGAATGGGTACTTGCCAACGTCACCAATCCCATCGCCATTCTCAACACCCACGGCCATTTCGACCACGTATGGAGCAATCAGAAGCTCAAAGAAAAACTGCGCATTCCTCTCTATACGCCCAAAGGGGATGTCATGCTTCTTAGCGGCAGTTCGTGGATGCCGGGGCTTCCCCCTTCGACGCCCGATGTCGAAGTGGACGGTGACCAGTCGTTTGATATCCGAGGGATCAACGTGACGTTTCACCATTTTCCGGGACACTGCCCGGGGTGTTCGATGATCGAGATCGGCGATGTTATTTTCAGCGGGGATTTTTTATTCGAAGGGTCGATCGGACGATGGGACTTCCCCTACTCCGATGCGCAGCAAATGCGTGACAGCCTCAAAAAGTTTGCCTTGTGGACGATCGACAAACCGCTTTATCCCGGGCATGGCGGTGCCACCAGCGTCAAATCCGAGCAACGCAATGTCGACTACTGGTTAAGAGCCGTTTGACGTTCTAATCGACGTTTTTCATCAAATCCAGACGCAGAACGTGGCGCTCGGTGATGACGGTTTTGAACTCCCCTTCGAAGACTTTGATCTCATGGACAAACCCGCGTACGGTGACATTGCGCTTGCGCCCTTCTTTTTGATGCTCCGTCGCTTCAAAGGTGACGATGTCACCGGATCGTACGGGGGCAAGAAAAAGACAATTGCACGATGCCAATACGACATTGGGTTCATTCACTGCCGCCATAGCCGCAAAATCAGCTGCACTGAAAATAAACCCTCCGTGCACGAGACCCAGTTCGTCTGCTCGCATAACGTCGCTCGTTTCCAACGAAACCTTCGCGTATCCGCTCTCTAATCTGACAATATACCCGCTGAATGAGCTGTTGATTCTTTCATGCGTATTTAACGCCGTCTGAGGATTGGAAACAGACTGTAACACATCCATGTTCGGGGTTTCTAATGATTCTTTGGCCAAGGTTATCCTTTTTTAATCCGTACGTATCCCCGCTTGGGAGCGGGATACCCTTCTACTGTTTTGCTATTATCGGCCGGATCGAGAAAATCTTCAAGACTTTGCGATTCAATCCAGTCCGTACGCCGCTGTTCGTCCGAAGTTGTTACTACGGTTCCCAATACCTCGAATTCTTTAAAGCCGGCACGGATACACCAGTTTTCAAGGGCTTTGAGTGTCGGGACAAAATAGACGTTGGAAATTTTCGAATAACTCTCGCTCGGGCAGAGGGCAACCGGATCATCCCCGTCGATGATAAACGTATCGAGGCAGACTTCGCCTCCGTCCTCCAGCCCTTGCCGAAGTCCTTTAAGCATGGCAACCGGATCGCTTCGATGGTACAACACCCCAAGACAGAAGATAACGTCGAATTTTTCTTCGTAATAAGGTAAATGTTCCACGCCGAGAAGCTCGTATACGATGTCCGTTTTTGCAAAACGGTTGATCAGATCAAATTGCGATTTAAAGAGGGCCGAAGGATCGAATCCTACGACTTTGGCTGGGGCATCTTCGAGGAAACGGAACATATAATACCCGTTGTTGCACCCGATATCGGCGACTTTTTTGCCCCGAAGATTGAAATGGGGACGGAGAAAATTGTATTTAAGATCACTGCGCCATTCGGTATCGATAAAGAGACCGAATAAATCAAACGGCCCCTTCCGCCATGGCATCATCATCCGAGCGATTCGTTCGAGATTTGCCATGTCAATCGGTTGGTCACTGCGCAGCGCGACCGTGTTTTCGCTCAGGCATTCGGCATGGAAATCGGGCAGAGACACAATCGCTTCGCGCAGCGGTGCGATATTTTTCCATTCCATCCATTTGCCGCGCTCGGCACGTATCGCGTTCAAATCCATGTATGCTCCTCAACTTTAGGTCAAAATTTTAGCGATATTAGGCTAAAATCTTTAAATGCGTATCGAAAAAAAAGCCACTCTCGTCTCTACTACCGTCGCCTTTTTGCTGGTGACGTTCAAACTGACCGTCGGTATCATCAGCGGTTCGGTCGCCGTCTTGGCCTCGGCGATCGATTCATTGCTGGATATGGTCGTCTCGACGTTTAACTACTATGCACTGCACAATGCCGAAAAGCAGCCCGATGAATATTTCAATTTCGGACGGCGCAAACTTGAGCCTCTCGCCGCCGTCGTCGAAGGGACGATCATCAGCCTCTCTGCCCTTTTTATCCTTTATGAAGCCATTTCGAAAATGGTGCAGGGAAGCCCGATCGAGAGGCTGGATTTATCGATCGGCGTGATGATCGCCTCCTTGATCGTTACCGCCGCTTTGGTCGTCTTTTTGCAGATTGTCGCCAAAAAAACGGGAAACATGGTCATCGAAGCCGACGCCCTTCATTATAAAACCGACCTTCTCAGCAACGGAGCGGTTCTGATCTCGCTGGCTGTCATCTACTTTACCGACTATACCTTTATCGATCCGATACTGGGGGTGGCGATTGCGGTGTACATGATCTATTCGGCGTTTCCGCTCATCAAAGAGGGGATTTTGATGCTGCTCGATGCCGCGCTGGACACGGAGAGTGTCGGCAAAATCAATACGCTGCTGAACTCACAGTACGACATCAGCAGCTATCATGATCTGCGTACCCGTCGTTCGGGTTCGGACATCTATTTGAGCGTCCATATCGTTTTCAGCATCAGCACATCGCTCTACGATGCCCATCAGGTAGGCGACCGGATCGAATTGGCCCTTAAAAACCTGTTTCCCGATCACACCGTCCATCCGCTGATTCATCTCGATCCGTATGACGATTCTGAAGGGGACTACTTAGATTAACCTCCTTACTCAGGGATCATTTTGTATTCGTTAGAATTATTATAGTTATAATACAAAGGATATATAAATGAAGATTTTCTCCGTCATAACTCTCACCTTGACGTCTTCGCTTCTCGCCGCCTCTCCCGTCTCCGACGAAGACGCTATTGCGAAAGGCTCAGCCGCCTCTGCCGCATTGCTCCAAAAACTGGGAGGGGAAGTTAAAAGCAACATGCAATCAAACGGCCCGGTCAAAACACTCGAATTTTGCGCTCTCAATGCCCTCTCATTGACCGATCAAGTTGCCCGAGAGACGGGTACACAGATCAAACGCCTCAGCCTCAAAAACCGCAATCCGGTAAACTCCGCAGCAGGTGAAGACAAAGAACTGCTGGAAAAATGGGAGAAAATGGTTCAAAACGGCCGAAGCCTTCCGAGCCATGAAGTAAAAAAACAGCCAAACGGTACGACGGTCTATTACAAACCGCTGCTCATCAACAACGAAGCGTGCCTCAAATGCCACGGCGACATTGCACCCGATACTCCTCTGGCTAAAGCGATCAAATCGACGTATCCCGAAGACAAAGCGGTAGGATATAAAATGGGGGATTTGCGGGGGATGATTAAAGTGGAGATGGCCGGAGGGAACTGATCCTCCGGCCTTTCAAGAATGACATTCAGCGCGCGTACTCCGTCACGCGGCTTTCACGTATGACATTGACTTTGATCTCGCCGGGAAATTGCACTTTCTGAGCAATCTCGTCGGCAATTTCCCGGGCGATCAGCGCCGTCTCATCGTCGTTGACGGTTTGTGCATTGACGATAACACGGACTTCGCGTCCCGCATTGATCGCATAAGCCTGTTTGACACCCGCTTTTTGGGTCGCGATCTCCTCGATCTCGCTCACGCGGCGCAGAAAACTCTCCAGCACTTCGCGTCTCGCGCCCGGACGGGCGGCCGAGAGGGTGTCGGCGGCGCATACGGCCGCGCATTCGATGCTTTTGATCTCTTCAAAACCGTGATGGGCGTAGATCGCGTTGATCACGACCGGGTCTTCATTGTACTTGCGGCACAGTTCAACGCCGATGTCGACATGGTTTCCGCCGCTCTCCTGCGTCAGCGCTTTGCCGATATCGTGCAGCAGTCCGGCACGCCGGGCCAGTTTGACGTCGCCGCCCATTTCGGACGCCATGATTCCCGCCAAATGCGCCACTTCCAACGTATGTGCCAAAGCGTTTTGTCCATAGCTTGAGCGATATTTCAGCCGGCCGACGAGTTTCGCCAGTTCCTGATGGATTCCGCTGAGCCCGAGTTCGAATACAATGTCTTCTCCCTCGCGCAGCATCGCCTCTTCAAAATCGTCGCAGACTTTGTGATACACCTCTTCGATCCGGGCAGGCTGAATCCGGCCGTCTTGAATCAGCAATTCGATCGTTTTTGCCGCAATGGCACGGCGGTACTGGTTAAAAGAGCTGACGATGATCGCGTTGGGCGTTTCATCGATGATGATATCGACCCCGCTGACCATCTCGAGGGCCTTGATATTTCTCCCCTCTTTGCCGATAATCCGTCCTTTGAGTTCATCGTCATCCAGATGGATAACGCTGATCAGCCGCTCGGCCGCATACTCTCCGGCAAAGCGGGACGTCGCCTGCGCCAGAATGTAATCGGACTTGCGTTTAAGCTGCTCTTTGGACTGCTCTTCGAGCAGCCGCATCTCGCGTGCGAGTTCCAGCCGCTCTTTTTCACGAATCTGCTCCAAAAGAATCGTTTTTGCTTCCTGTGCGGAGAGTCCCGCACGCTGTTCGACGATCACCTGCATCTGATCGCTTTTTTGACGGTAGTCTTCTTTTAATTTCTCCAAAGCGCGTTCGTTCCGCTCAAGATTCAGCCGGCGGTTATCGATCGCAGAGCGCTGATCGGCCAGTTTTGCCTGCTCTTTTTGCCGAAAGTTTTCAAACTCCCGTTCCAGGCGACCGACTCTGTCTTCACGCTCCGCCAAATCTTTTTGAACCTGTTGATACGTGTCATCGTACCGTTTTTGGGCCTCTTTTTCGATCTCGCGCGAGCGGATCGAGGCACGTTCCAACACTATCTGCGCTTCGTTTTCGATCGCTTTGGCTTTGGCTTTGGCCTGCTCAAGATACAAATCAAAATGAGCGGCGGAAATCTTTTTCGAAATTAAAAAGCCGACTACACCGCTGGAGATGGCTATGCCGCCCCCCACGAGTAGTTCGTTTAACATGGGTTTTCCTCATACTATAGACCCCTTTGGGGGTAATCAACAAATCAGATCGCACATCATAATCGTCACATAAAAATCTGTTTGTCCGACATTCGCATGACTGTATAAAAATGGTAAACGGTTTGGTTTTCAGGGTCGGAAAAAATCGATCATACATCCCTTTGCCAAAACCGATCCGGCCAAGCGAGGCGTCTACCCCTATAGCGGGGACAATAGCTACATCAATTAAATTTATTTTTCTAAAACTGTCCCGAGGCTCGTAAATCCCGAAAGCTTTACGTTCCAACGGTAATCTCAATGGTACCATCTTGAAACTGACGCCATCCATAAACGGCAAATATACTTTATCCCATCGGCGCATCGTCGTCAGCGATTTGCGGATATCGGCCTCGAACTCCATCGGCCAAAAGGCCAAAACACGTTTCGGTCCGAGTTCTTTGAGGACCATTTGAAGCATACGCCGCACCTTTGCATCACGTATTCTTTTGGTCGATCGGTTCGCATTTTTGAGTCGGTGCGTACACTCGCTTCTAAACTCGCTTTTGGTCACTTTTTACCTTTGCTTCGTTATAATCAGCCTAATTTTATCCAATTATGAAAGGCACATCGATGCGTTTTTCTCTCTTTTTTGCCTCTTTGGTCTCTTTAACGCTTTTATTCCAAGGATGCGGCGACGATTCGGCTGAAGACGCCATGGTTTCGACCGCTACGTTTACTCTGACGGACACGCAGGGAAAAAGTTATATCGTCGAAAAACGGGGGACCAATTTCACCCTTGATGCGGGAAAAGACAAAGTCGTCTTGTTTGATATTTTCGCCACATGGTGTCCCCCGTGCCAAGCCGAAGTGAAACATCTGGGCAATCTGCAAAAAAAATACAGCGAAGATCTCATCATTATGGGGATCACGATCGAAGACGACAAAAGCAATGCCGATCTTATCGCTTTCCGTGAAAAATTCAAAGGGGGCGATTACCTGATCAGCAACAAAGCCGATAACAAAGAACTTGCCCGTTCGATTGCCTCGACAATCGGTGTCGGACAGCAATTTCCCATTCCTTTGATGGTCCTCTATAAAAACGGCGAATACGTCACCCACTATGCCGGTGCGACGCAAGAAGAGATTATCGATCACGATATTGCCGAAGCGCTGGAACGTTAAGAATGTTCAGTTTTATCAAAAAAGGGCTGCAAAAGACAGCGGAAGCCATCGCATCGGTACTGCCGGAAAAAAAAGCGACGATTTCCAAAGACGATCTTGAAAACATTCTCCTTGAAGCCGACGTCGAATACGATCTGGTCGAAATCATCCTTCGTGAAATGTATCAGGATGATATCACCCGCGAGCAGCTCGAATCCAAGCTGCTCGCAACGCTCAGTTTCGCCCAGAATACGTTGCCTGACAATCCGGATAAACCTACCGTCACCCTGATCATCGGGGTCAACGGCGCGGGGAAAACGACAACCATCGCCAAACTGGCCCAACGTCATTTGAACAACGGTGAGAGGGTCATGCTCGGTGCGGGCGATACCTTCCGTGCCGCCGCGATCGAGCAGCTGACCCGATGGGCCGATAAACTGGACGTCCCCATCGTCTCCTCGCGTCAGGGGCATGATCCCAGCGCCGTGGCGTACGACACGATCGAATCGGCCAAAGCGCGGGGATTCGAGCAGGTCATCATCGACACCGCCGGACGGCTCCACACCCAGACCAATCTGGGCAACGAGCTTAAAAAAATCGTCCGTATATGCGACAAAGCTCATGCCGGAGCGCCTCATCGAAAGGTTCTGATCCTTGACGGTACACAGGGAAGCTCCGCCATCGCACAGGCCAAAGCGTTCAACGAGATGGTGGGAGTCGACGGGATCATCATCACCAAGCTCGACGGCACGGCCAAGGGAGGATCGGTGTTCAGCATCGCCTACGCCCTCAAGCTTCCGATCCTCTATATCGGCGTCGGCGAGAGTGCGGAGCATCTGATCGCGTTTGACAAATACGCATTCGTCGACGGGATCCTCGACGCCATTTTCGGCGAAAAAGCCGTCTAATCATGGCCAAGAAAAAAAACACACTCTTCGAATGCCAGCACTGCGGCTTCACTACCCCCAAATGGATGGGGAAATGTACCAACTGCGGTGCGTGGGAATCGCTTATCGAGCTGAACGAACAACAGCAGGAAATCATTAAACTCACCTCCGCCTCATCGCCCTCCGGCGGTACCAAAGCCAAAGAGATCACCCAGATTGTCGAAGAAACCACCGAACGCTATACCAGTGATGATTGCGAACTCGACATGGTGCTCGGCGGCGGTGTCGTCCCCGGTTCACTCGTCCTTATCGGCGGAAGCCCCGGAGTCGGAAAATCGACGCTGCTGCTCAAAATCGGCTCGAATCTGGCAAAACAGAACCGCAATGTCCTTTATGTCAGCGGCGAAGAAAGCGAAGGACAGATCAAACTCCGTGCAAACCGTCTGGGGGCCAATGTCGACAACCTCTACCTGCTAGCCGAAATACGGCTCGAACAGGTGCTCGGCGAACTGCACGAACGTCCGTACGAGTGTATCATCATCGACTCCATCCAAACCCTCTACTCCGAAACCATCGCATCGGCTCCGGGATCGGTAACCCAGGTACGTCAGATCACCTTTGATCTAATGCGGATCGCCAAAGAGCGGAAAATCGCCATCTTCATTATCGGGCACATCACCAAAGAAGGTTCCATCGCAGGACCGCGCGTGCTGGAGCACATGGTCGACGTCGTGCTCTATTTTGAAGGGGACAGCAGCCATGAACTGCGGATACTGCGCGGATTTAAAAATCGTTTCGGTCCCACGAGCGAAATCGGGGTGTTCGAGATGCGTTCCGAGGGACTCGTCTCCGCCAAAGATATCTCTTCGCGCTTCTTCAACCGCAGCAAAGCCCAAAGCGGTTCGGCCTTGACCGTCATAATGGAAGGTTCCCGTCCGATTGTCCTTGAAGTGCAGGCGTTGGTCAGTGACACTCACGCCCCGAATCCAAAACGTCAAGCCACGGGATTTGAAAACAACCGTCTTAATATGCTGCTGGCATTGCTCGAGCGCAAACTCGAACTCCCTCTTAACAGCTATGACGTCTTCGTCAATATCACCGGCGGAATCAAGATCACCGAGACGTCCGCGGACTTGGCGATCCTTGCCGCTATCATCAGCAGCTTCCGCAATCGCGCCATTTCCAAAGAGACCGTTTTCATCGGCGAAGTCTCGCTCGTCGGCGATATTCGCGAAGTGTACCAGCTCGATCAGCGTCTCAAAGAAGCCGCATCACAGCAAATTACCAAAGCGCTTATTCCGAAAAAGCCGCTCGAAAAAACAGCGGTCAAATGCTACGAAATCGATGAAGTGAACAAACTGCTGGAGTGGTTTTAAACAAGAAGCGAGTATAATTGCATACCTAATAATATCAGGAGAATCAAACATGCCGATGTGTTCCATTTTTGCCGATCATAAATCCGAAGAACGGTATTCCAAGCTTTCGCTGGCATATACGACTGATGAAGAAAAACGAATGATCGAAGATGCGATCGACATGTGTACTCCTCTGTGTTCCATCAAACCGAATATTTACGGCGGTGCCGTGACGGGCGGCAAACGGATGATTACGATTGAATACCACGACGATTGCGACCGTGAAGGGGGCGATGTTTTCGAAGCCATTATCAAAAAACTGGGGATCGAAGAATGTCACTAAGCAAGAGCGCTTCGCATCAAAGTGCCGAGCTTCTCAAAGAGTTTGTTGTCGGTAACGAAACGTTTCAACAGACCTATTTCAAAAAACACGAAGCCCAGCTGCTGAGTCTGGTCAAAGAAGGGCAAAATCCCCGCGCCCTTTTTATCGGTTGTTCCGATTCGCGCGTTATCCCCGACTTGATTATCCAATCCAATCCTGGGGATCTGTTTGTCATCCGCAACGTCGGCAATTTCGTTGCCCCGTACAAGCCCGATGAAGATTTTCACTCGACCGCTGCCGGTATCGAATATGCTGTCGGCGTTTTGGAAGTTTCCGAGATCATCATTTGCGGCCATTCGCACTGCGGTGCGATCGAAGCGCTGTACAAAAGCTCCTGCGACACATCGATGGTTCATACGGCCAAATGGCTTACTTTGGGAGAAAAAGCAAAAACAATGGCGATGCTCGCGCTCGGTGAAAGCGCTGACAAAACCGAGTTGCTCCGTGCCACAGAATACCTCTCGATCGTTACGCAAATCGAAAACCTGCTGACGTATCCGTATGTCAAAAAATTGGTAGAAGAAGACAAATTGTTTATACACGGCTGGTATTATGATATCGAGACGGGGGGAATCGAGTATTATGATCCCGACAGCTATCAGTTCCGTCCTCTCAGCGATCTGGCCGATTAATCGGCGTTTTTTACCGTTCGTTGCCCGCGCGGGATGCCTTCTTACCAGTCGAGAAACAAAAACAGTGATGAGAGAAAATAGTTGGCGATGAAAATGGCCACAGCCGAATAAACGACGGCGTAAATCGTCGACTGCCCGACACCCCGTGCCCCGCCTGAAGTATGAAAACCGATATAGCTGCCGATCGCACTGACGATGTATCCGAATACCGCCGCTTTGATGACTCCGGTCATAATATCATCGAATTCTCCAAGCCGCATCAGCGTATCCTGATAAACAATCGGATTGATGCCTAAAACGCCGGTCGAAATCATATAGCCCGATCCGATCGCGATAAAATCGAACCAGATGACCAGCAGCGGAAGCGATATGACCGTTGCTACAATCCGGGGAGTGATCAAAAATTCTTTGGAATTCACGCCCAATATATCGATTGCATCGATTTGCTCGCTGACGCGCATGGTTCCAAGTTCCGCCGCCATAGCACTGATCGAACGCGAAATCAGCATTAACGAAGCGAATACGGGGCCAAGTTCCCGGGTAATCGAGAAATAAACGGTGTATCCGATAAAGTTCTCGGCTCCGAACTGATGAAAACCGTTGTAAAGCTGTATCGCCAATACCATTCCGGTAAACAATGCGGTGAGGGAAACAACCCCCATGCACCCCATCCCGATCACATCGATCTGGGTCAAGATGATTTTGGGGCGACGGAACACGTACGGATAGAGCGCAAAAAGTTTAACCTGGAACAAAACAAACTGTCCGAATTTGTCAATCGTCTCGTAAAAACGGATAAACGGATGACCGATATACCCCAGTAACCTCTCTATCATTACAGCAATCCTTGTTTTAATCTGCTAAGTTTACTCCAACAAAGCCTAAAATTCAAAAGTTTCTCGCTACAATATACATAATTTATCTTATGCAACGGAGCAACGGATGGCCGAAAAAGAAGAAGAACAAACCGCTGAGGGCGGTGGAAAGAAAAAATCAAATCTCCTGCTGATTGTTATTATCATCGTATTGGTACTTGTACTGATTATTGGAGGGGTGATTGCCGCATTGATGATGGGCAATGATGATGCTGCCGAATCCTCAGAAGGAGCTAAAAAAGAACTTTCAGCGGCTCATAATACTGATGGAACGGCTGATGAGGAATCAGCACCTGCAACGGTGTCTGATTCTTCATTAACGGAAGTGGGATTGATGTACCCTCTTGATACCTTTACCGTCAACCTGCTTTCCGAGAGCGGCCGCCGCTATCTGAAAGTCGAAATCAATCTTGAGATCGAAGGCGAAGAACTCAGCCCGGAACTCGATACAAAAAAACCGATCTTCCGGGATATCATTATCCGTATTCTCTCCTCTAAATCGCTCGAAGAAATTTCGACGATCAAAGGAAAAGAGAAACTGAAAGAACAGATTGTAGAAGAGCTGAACATGCGCCTCAAAGACGGAAAAGTTAAAAATATCTACTTTACCGATTTCGTGGTGCAATGATCGGAATCGACCTCATCAAAACCGACCGGATGAAACGCTTTGTTGAGCGTTTCGGCGATCGAGCCATCAAACGAGTTCTCTCTGAGAATGATATACATTTGTACAAAAATTATCAAAATTTCGCTGGTCTTTGGGCCGCCAAAGAAGCATGTGCCAAAGCCCTCGGATGCGGTATCGGAGCCGAATGCGGATTTCACGATATCATCCTATCCAAAAGCCCGAAAGGTGCGCCGCTTATTGATCTTTCTTCACATGTGAAAACAACTTTCGGAATCGGGCATCTCAGCGTTTCAATCACACATGACGGAGACTATGCGATTGCCGTCGTGGCCCTCGAAAAACAAAAGGCTTAACCCCTCTCTTATCCCCTGTACGCTATCATTTGAGCATCATTACGAGGATACCCATGAACGCCATAACCGTCACCAAAAACGCCGCCCGGACCTTACGAAACTTTTTTTGCTGGGTGTATCAAAACGAACTGATCGCCCCGGATGACATTGCAGACGGCAGTATCGTCGATATTCTTGCCCCCAACGGCGAATTTTTAGCGCGCGGCTATCTCAACCGCAAAAGCCAGATTGCCGTACGCGTCCTTGCTTTTGATCGACGCGAGATCGACGAAGATTTTTTTGCGGAGCGCATCCGCACCGCCCATGCCAAACGTGAACGCATTTCCAAGAGTGCCGATGCCTACCGTCTCATCCACTCCGAAGCCGATTTCCTTCCGGGTCTGATCGTGGATGTCTATAACGGATATCTTGCCGTTCAGATTAATACGCTGGGGATGGAGCGCCACAAAAGCGCCATTATCAATGCTCTCGTCAGCGTTCTGAAACCTCAGGGGATCATCGACAAGTCCGATGCCAAAGTCCGCACCAAAGAGGGGCTTGAGACCCGAAACGGTGTCATCTACGGCGAGGTGAGCGAATCGGTTACGATCACCGAAAACGGCGTCCGCTTCAGTGTAAATCTGCATGAGGGACAAAAAACGGGATTTTATCTCGATCAACGGCGCAACCGTTCAATCACTTCGGACTACATTCAAGAAGGAATGAACGTCCTCGATGTCTTCTGCAATGCAGGCGGATTCGGTCTGTACGCGCTTCGTAACGGAGCAAACGTCCGCTTCGTCGACCTCTCTGAACACGCACTCACTCAAGTACGCCATAATCTGACCCTCAACGGTTTCGCACCCTGCGACATCATCAAGCAAGATGCGTTTGATTTCCTCACTCTGGAGAAAACGACCCCGAATCGCTACGACTGCGTCCTCCTCGATCCGCCACCGTTTGCCAAAACCAAAAAAGAGGCCGAAGGGGCGATCAAAGGGTTCAAATTTCTCTTTTCGGCAGGGCTGTCATTGACCAAACCGGGCGGCATTGTCGCGCTCTTCTCGTGTTCGCACCATATCGGACAGGAAGCCCTCCTCGACATTGCCCGTGAAGCCTCTGCCAAAGCGGGCGTCCCCTTGGAAGTACTCGAACTACTTCGGGCTGACGAAGATCATCCCTATATCCTCAATATCCCGAATTCTGCCTACCTCAGCGGCATCATCGTCCGTAAAATCGTATTATAGGAGTTTCTGTATGGAAGAGTTTATCACCGTGCAAAAATACGCGGCAATGCATCGGCTCAGCATTCATAACGTTGTTAAAAAAACCATGAACGGAGAGCTAAAGAGTATCGAAAAAGAAGAAAACGGCAAAAAAACGCTTTACGTTCATTGTGTTCCTGCCGCTCCTCAGCCGAAAATTGAAGCAGTTGCGAGCGATGCGGATGAAATCGATTACAAAAAAGCGTATGAGGATCTGAACCAAGAATTCCTCCTGCTCAAAACGAAATACGAAAAACTGCTCAAAACCCACCAGGCTTGAGAAGCGTAAACCCGTCGTTATGAAGGGGTACGTTCATTTTCCTGCATCGTATCGACATAATCGCATACCTCGTCGTTTTGATTGCACGGCTGTTCATAGCGATCTTTCTCAAAACGGGCAAGATTGCTTGAGGCGAAATGCCAATTAATTACTTTCCACCAATGTTCCAGATAATCGGGCCGTCCGTTGCGGTAATCGATGTAATAGGCGTGTTCCCACACGTCGCAGGTAAGCAGAGGTATCTGCCCGTGCCGTATCGGCGTATCGGCATTCGGGGTCGTCTGGATTTGCAGTTTTCCCTCTTTTGTGATCACAAGCCACGACCAGCCCGAACCAAAAATCCCTGCAGCCGCACTCAAAAATGCCTCTTTGAACTCGTTCATTGATCCGAAATCACGATCGATTAAGCCCGAAAGTTCGGCAGATGGCGCCGTTTGGCTTCCGCTTAATCCGTTCCAGTAAAAATCATGGTTATAGATTTGGGCGGCATTGTTGAACACGGGACCGCTTGCATACTTCACGATGTGTTCCAGCGTACTCTCAGCATACTCGGTCCCAACAATAAGGGTATTGAGTTTATTGACATATCCGGCATGGTGTTTGCCGTGATGATAGGAAAGCGTTTCCGCGGAAATATGAGGTTCTAAGGCCGAAGGTGAAAAAGGAAGCGTCATAAGTTGATGTAGCATTGCGATCCTCCTGAAAACGAAAGTATCACCTATCATCTTAACGTATAAGACTAAAAAATTTCACAAGGTTAGGGAGAGGGGGACCGATCTCAGGATCGGTTCAGAATTCCAAAAAAAAAAATCACCCGCCTCCGACGAAATCGAGCAATTCGACCGTATCGCCCTCCTGCAGCACCGCATTGCTCCACGCGCCTTGTTTGACGATCTGCATATTCACCGCCGCCGCCATGACTTTCGTTTCCAATCCCAACGAGCGGATCAGGTCCAGCAGCGTCGTATTCTCATGGATCGAACGTATTTCACCGTTTACTTTAATCTGCATTGTCTCTCCTACATCGACATTTTTATCAGTTGGGCGATCTGAAACAATTCCTTTGCAACCGCAAAATCGTATGCGGTCGCACCGTCATTGTTTTTCAGATGGGGATCGGCTTTGGCTTTGAGCAAAAAATCAACAATCTTCTCGTTGCCGCTGAATGCCGCCTGATGCAGCGGCGTGATCCCGTCGTTATTCGCCAGATTAACATCCGCCCCGCGCATCACGACAAAGGTGACAAGTTCGAGGTCTTTTTTCTTAACGGCCAGAATCAACGGTGTATTGCCGTTATTATCCTGAAAATTGATGTCGGCACCGCATTCGAGCAAATATGCCGCCATCTTCGTATCGCTTAGCTTGATTGCTACGTGCAGCGCACTAAGACCTGCCGCATTGGGTTCGTCTACCTTGTGTCCTTCTCGAAGATGGCGTTCCATCGCCTGGCGGTCACTCTCAAACGCCGCGTCGTGCAAAGCCCCCGCGTTCAATGACAAAACCGACATTAACGCTGCGGCAAAAACCCGTCTGACCATTGTTTATTCCTTCACAAACCGTACCATCTTAAACCGTTCTCCCATCAGCGAGGGGGTAATCAGTATTTTTGCTTTTTCCAGTTCCTGTTTGTATATCTCTTCGCCCGCATGCTCTTTTAATATCGCCAGCAGATCGAGTATCCCCATTTCGACGAGAGCGACCAGTTGGGTTGCATACTGCGCGCACGCGATCCCCTCGCCTTCAAACGCCTCTTTGACATGCGTGAAATTGACATCGTAGGTAATATCGCTTTGTGCGAACACTTCAGCAAGATCCAGTGTTTCGTCGAAAAGAGGATAAACCTGATGCTCACGGTAAACACGGATCGAAAAATCGCTCCGTGCCTCCAATTCTCCGTAATCGAAACTCATAAATTCAAAACGCTTGGAAGCGTTTTTCATCGCATGCGTAAACGACTCGTATCCTCGCGCAATTTCCCCGCGATCTTGCTTATATTTTTCAGCCATAGCGGTAATTTCAGGATCGTCTTCTTCAAACTTGACCGCGTGGTTTTCGACCCGTCCCGTTTTCCCCTTGTAAAAAAGTTCGCACGGAAATGCATCGAAAATCTCGTTTGCGACGAAAAAGGTGCAGGTTTCGTCCAATTCGGACAAATCGCTGTAATGTTCAAGCTCGACGGCATTGCCGAACGATTCGTCAAAATAGTTTTTCTGAGCCTCCTGCAACGCTTGAAAGCGCTCGACAATCCCGAACCGGAGCGTCTGCAGCAGCTGTGGGCGAAGCGTATGGATAAACTCGATGATATCGGCGAGCAGATAACCGTGGTGTGCCCCGATTTCGCAAATCAGCGAATCGGTACGCAAGAACCCCTCGTCGATCCGTTTGAGGATATGGTTGGCGATCGTGCCGCCGAAAAACTTCGACGTACTGACCGCAGTATAAAAGTCCCCTTTTTTGCCGATCGGATGATAAGAAGCGTAATACCCCTGTTCTCCGTAAAGCCAGTCGTGCATATAGTCACTGAAGCGCATCGGTCGCCTTACAGGGTTGCCGTGGCTTTTTCAAGGCGTACAAATCCTTCGTCGATATCTTCTTTGGTAATCGTCAGCGGCGGGAGGAAACGCAGTGTATTACGTCCAGCTTTCAGGACGAGTACACCTGCTTCGCGCGCCGCAGTGATGATTTTGCCCAGCGTGTCGCCATCGGCCACACGCAACCCGCGCATCATGCCCAGCCCGACGTGTTCAAGAAAGATAGCAGGATGAGCTGCAGCGAAACGTGCCAGTGCCTCTTCGAAATAGATCAGTATGTGGTCAAGTTCGCCGCTTTGTTTGAGCTCGTCAAGGATGTCAAGGACTTCATTGGCCGCTGCCGTTGAGAGGTAATTACCGCCGAAAGTCGAGCCGTGGTCGCCGGGAGCAAAAATATCTTTTTTACCTGTCATGACAACGCCGATAGGAACACCTCCGCCGAGCCCTTTGGCCAACGTGATGACGTCAGGCTCAATACCGTAAAGATTGGAGGCCAAAAACTCTCCGGTACGGTAAATCCCCGTCTGTACTTCATCGACCATCAGCAAAATATTGCGTGATTTGAGCAATGCGGCCAGTGCCTGAACTTTTTGGCGGTCCTGCGGCTGAACGCCGCCCTCTCCCTGCACCAGTTCGATCATGACCGCGACGGTATGATCATCCAGCAGGGATTCGACTTCATCAATGTTTTTGGCGTATACAAAACCGTCGGGAAACGGCCCGAAATAATTGTGCATCGATTCCTGTCCCGTTGCTTTGAGCGCGGTAATCGTACGGCCGTGAAACGAATGCTCCAGCGTAATGATTTTATACCGCTTCGGTTGAGCGTGCTCTTCGCCGTATTTGCGGGCGATTTTGATCGCCCCTTCGTTGGCTTCCGCACCGCTGTTGGCAAAAAAGCATTTCATGTCGTAGCCGCTTAGCTCGACGATACGGCGGGCGCACTCGGCCTGAGGCTCGATCATATACAGATTGGAGACATGAATGAGGCGGCCGGCTTGTTCGCAGATTGCTTTGCTCAGACGTTCATTACCGTGCCCGACGCTGCACACGGCGATACCGGCGGCAAAATCAACGTACTCTTTTCCTTCGCTGTCGGTCAAAACCGCATTTTTCCCCTTCACAAAACTGACGTTTTGTCGGCTATATGTCGGTAATACATAGTTATCAAAATTTTTAGTCATATTTTTCTACCTTTATTTTATGTTCTTGATATACGGCGCTCTCCCCTTCATAGCTGAGCAAGGAAGGCGTCAAAACATTCGCATCCGGCGTCCCCGAATAGATCAGGATACAATCGTTCCTCAACCGTTCATCCAGCCGGACACGCATTGTCACTTCTCCCGAAGGCGACGACAAGCGCACACGTGTTCCCTCTTCAAATCCCGCTTCAGGATGGATATAGACACCTTCGGGACGATTAAGCTGCGAGTTCAAACCTCGCGCATGCTTAACGGTAATCAGAAAAAATCCCTCATCGGCGCTGAATCCCGCATCGATCTCATCGGGATAAACGAACTCTCCGTTTCCGAATCCTTCTTCGTACGGAATATCGGGAATCCCCGGACGGTATCCCGTCCCTTCGTTTAAGAGGATTTGCGACCTGAAATGGTGCAGATAGTGCTCTTCACTCTCCAATACGACTCCGAACGTGTCGCACAGTCTTTTTGCCAAATCGTATTCACCGATTCCGATGTCGCTTGAGGTAATGCACGGCATTTCCTGTAACGTATAATCGCCGTACGAACTGCGAAAATCGTTTTTTTCCAAAAAAGTCTTTGCGGGTATCACCAAGTCCGCCGCACACGACGTCTCATTTTCGTACAATCCGAAATAGACCCCGAATCCCGCTTCCGCAAACATTCGCCTCACTCTAGATGAATCAGGCATCTGCGAGAGCGGATTGGCTCCCTGAATGAAAACACAATTATACTTTGAAAAATCGGCAGTGGGTTTGGAAACCGTCTTTCGGATCGTCTCGAACGGATTGTCAATCCCCAGCATCGAGTCTCCCAAATAGCTCACCCCTGATCCCTCTTTTCCAAAAAGTCCCACAAGCGTTCCGAACGCATCGATGGCGCGAAGGACATCGGCGCCGTTACGGTATTTCTGTACCCCGACACCGACGAGAATGGCTGTTTTCTTCCCCCCGATCATCGCCAACAGGGAACCGATCTCTCCCAACGATACATCAATCGCATCCAATGTTGCTTTGATCCGAATCGTCTGGGTCAGTTCATAAAAATCCTCAAACTCGCTTGCATGTTCTTCAAGCCACTCTTTATCGTGCAAACCCTCGATAATCGCAAAACGGCTCAACAGCAATGCCAGATGCAAATCCCCGTGGGGTTTGATCTGAATATGCAGATCGGCTTTTTCCGCTAGAGCGGTTTTGACCGGATCGATGACGACAAGCGTTTTGCCTTGCAAAAACGGCAGCAGGTGTGAATGGCTGACATGCGGATTACGGCCCCACAACACGACCACTTCGCTGTTCTCGATCATCTGCGGCGACAGAACATAATTGATTCCCCGCCCCAACTCTATTCCGGCCGCTCCGGCCCCGTCACACAGCGATCCCGAAGTTCCTACCGCTTTATATCCGGCGAAAAAATGTTCCACGCTCCGCTGCATCAAGCCGATGTTGCCGCTTCCTCGAAAGTAAAGGACTTCATGGGGCTTATTCGCCAGTAAAACATCCGTCAGGGCCGTTATCGCTTCGTCCATCGACACGGGCCGGCCGTTCAGGCGCGGTACGGTAATGCGTTCGTTCTCATGATAATGGTTCAAATTCGGACAAAGATACCCGCGGGTTACGGGATGATTTTTGTCTCCGCGCAACTTATGAGCCTCATCTACGCTCACGCGGCATGCGTCATAACAGTCCAAAGGGCATGCTGTCGTTTTTGTACTCATACCAATACCGCATCGTATGTCGCTACTGTCCCGAAACGCATGCTCGCCCCCTTCGCTAGTTTAACGGTATTTTACATCGCGCACCCTTGTATTTAGTAAAAAAAACCGATGAATTTGGATATGATTAAAGCATTAAAAACAAATGGGGTAATAATGTCTCTTTTAGCTCATGTAGATGCCGCTACGAATTTGGCCAAAAATAACGAAGTACAGCTGCTCGTTTTTAAAATTGACGGTGCCGAGGAATCCCCTTTTTACGCCATCAACGTATTCAAAACGCGTGAAGTTGTCGAGGCCAAGCGTCATTACCTGACACAAATCCCGGGTGCCCATCCGCTGCTGGAGGGGACCATTGTTTTACGCGAACTTCAAATTCCCATCCTCAATCTTCCCAAATGGCTTGGAGTCGAGCTGAATGACGAAAAGAAAAAAGCGTCCAATCTCCTCATCTGCGATTTTAACGGAATCATTATCGGCATTCGGATCATGTATGCGTATCGCGTCGTCAAAAAGAACTGGAATGAAATGCATGCACCGGACAGCTACCGGATGGGAGAAGACGGCCTCGTCATTAACGATACCCGGCTCGATGACGGCAGCCTGTGTCTGGTGCTCGACTACGAAAAGCTCCTCGCCGACGTTATTCCGCAAGCTATGGTCAACGTAGATCAGGCGGCCTCGACGCTCAAGCAGATTCCGTTGCCGGAGAAACTCAAACACGGCGTCGTTCTTATTGCCGAAGACTCGAAAACGGCACAGCGCCACCTGCGTCAAATCTTCGAACATGCCCATGTCGGCTACCAAATTTTCAACAACGGAAAAGATCTGGTAGAGTTCATCTCAAGACATCCGGATCCGGCTTCCATCCCCGCCATCATTACCGACATCGAAATGCCGGAAATGTCAGGTTTTACGGTTATTCAAAAACTCAAAGGCAACCCTTCGACCAAAGCGATTCCCATCATCGTCAACAGCTCGATGACCGGAGAAAACAACAAACGCGAAGCGGCAAGCCTCGGGGCGGACGGTTTTATCGATAAGACTAAAAGCGAAAACATTCTGCCGCTTATTATTGAAAAGATGGAAGCGGTGAACAGAAATCTTCTCCCCCGCTAACCTGCCGATTTTTCAGCTGCGCTGCCTTCGGTTCCATTTTTACGAGACACCGATCCGCCGAATTTTTACGTAACAAACTTATTTAAAACGATTACTAGAGAATAAAAAGAAGGTCTTCTCCGGCAATGCCGGAGAAGATAAAAAATAGAAGTTTATTTGAAGAGAGCGATCATGACACCGGCGGCGACAGCCGAACCGATGACACCCGCGACGTTCGGTCCCATAGCGTGCATGAGCAGCATGTTGGTAGGGTCTTCTTTCATCCCTTCCTTATGCGATACCCGTGCTGCCATTGGAACGGCGGAAACACCTGCCGAACCGATCAGAGGATTGATTTTCTCTTTGGTGAAGAGATTCATGAATTTAGCCATCAAAACCCCTGCGGCAGTACCTGCAGAGAATGCCAACAGACCAAGCATCAAGATCGCCAGCGTATCGACGACCAGGAACTGATCGGATGCGAGTTTCGACCCGACCCCAAGACCGAGGAAAATGGTAACGATGTTAATCAATGCGTTTTGCATCGTGTCGCTCAAACGATCGACAACACCCGTCTCTTTGAAGAAGTTCCCCAACGCAAACGCACCGACCAGCGGAGCGGCATCCGGAAGAATCAAGACAACAAGCATCAATACGATAATCGGGAAAATCAATTTTTCCAAACGTGTGACGTGGCGCAAGGTGCGCATACGGATCTTACGCTCTTCAGGAGTTGTAAGAGCCTTCATGATCGGAGGCTGGATGATCGGCACCAACGCCATGTACGAATACGATGCAACGGCAATCGCACCCAAAAGTTCAGGAGCCAGCGCCGAAGCGATAAAGATCGACGTCGGACCGTCCGCTCCACCGATGATACTGATCGCCGCCGACTGTTGCAGCGTAAAATCGAATATCGTCGTATACTGGCTCAGCGCATACGCACCGACGAGCGTTCCGAAAATACCGAACTGAGCCGCACCGCCTAGAAGCGAAAGCTTCGGATTGGCCAGCAACGGTCCGAAATCGGTCATCGCACCGACCCCCATGAAGATCAGGAGCGGGAAAAGCCCGCTGGAGATACCCATGCTGTAGATGATTCCTAAAAACCCTTCCGGACCTGCGATATTCGCGATCGGAATGTTCGCCAACAATCCCCCGAATGCGATCGGAAGCAGCAGCAACGGTTCGAAGTCTTTGGCGATTGCCAGGTAAAAAAGGAGAAACGTCACAAAGAACATAATGACGCGGCCCCACGTCTGGTGGAAATCGTTCATCGGTTCGCCGTGCGCCGTCAAAACACCCTCTTGCGGGTTCATCAGCGCGTTGATACCGGTCGTTTGATAAAAACTCTCCAGCATTTCGCCGGCACTCATCGGCGTGTAGGTTTCCTCACGGTGCGTACTAGCCGCCGTGTGACTCGTTGCATTGGTTTCGACGGCTGCCGCTGCAGGTGCGGCGTCTGAGGCCATACCCGCAGTGGCGAATGCCCATACCGCGATCAAAGAATATACAAGATTTTTCATCCGTCACTTATCCTATGATAGCGAGTGCTTGACCCTCGACCACTTTGTCGTTAGGGCGAACAAGGATGCTTTGAACGACACCGTTGCACGGAGCGACGATGTCCACTTCCATTTTCATTGATTCGAGGATCATGATTTTATCCCCTTCATTGACCACGGTACCTGCTTCGGCGATGATTTTCCATACGGCACCCGGAAGCATGGCACGCACTTCGGCTCCATCTTGAACCGGAAGTTCGTCACGTGCTTCAGTAGCGGTAGCGACATGAGGAACAACCTGCACGTCAACATTGCCCGCAGCAATTTGAACATTGTATTTTTGACCGTCTACGACAACAGTATAGTTTCCGGTAGCATTTGACATAGTTTTGGTTCCTTCTGACTTGATTGGTGTTGGTACATGACCCGCAGGCACTACGGCTTCGGGGATATTTTTGCGAACATTGATTTCCGCGTCGCCTTTGAGGAAAGTGATCCCTTTTTCGTCGCACGATGCGGCGATAAAGATGTTTTCGTCAGAGACGGCGATTCCTTCGTCTTCCAGACGTTTTGTCCAGAAAGCGATCGATTTCGTCTCGTCTTTGTCGGCGAGATCGATCGCGTTTTCGGTCGTCGGCTCCAGTCCGAGCTGTTCCGCGGCGATTTTGACGATCTCGGCATCCGGCGCAACCGGTGTTTTGCCGAAATAGCCCAGAACCATCCGTCCGTAGCCCGGAGCGATTTTTTTCCAAGGTCCCATCAGGGCGTTGTTCAGTGCCTGCTGGAAATAAAACTGAGATACCGGAGTAACGGAAGTACCGTAGCCCCCTTTCTCAACCACTTCGCGCATCGCACGGATTACTTCGGGGTAACGATTCAGGATGTTGTTATCACGCATCATCTGCGTATTGGCCGTAAGCGCGCCTCCCGGCATCGGAGAGAACGGGATCAGAGGCGATACCTGCGTCGCTTCCGGCGGCATGAAATAGTCTTTCAGGCAGTCGGTCAGAACATCTTCATATTTCAGGATTTTTTCGAGCTCAAGTCCGCCAAGGTCGAAATCTTTTCCTTTTACCGCGTGAAGCATCGTCAGGATGTCCGGCTGAGACGTTCCGCCGCTGACCGGAGCCGCCGCGAGATCGATACCGTCAACGCCTGCATCCAGTGCTGCCATGTAACACGCAACGCTCACACCCGCCGTTTCATGCGTATGAAGACGCAAATGAGTCCCTTCGGGAACAAGGCGGCGTGCCATTTTGATGGTTTCGTACACTTTTTGAGGACTGGACGTACCGCTGGCGTCTTTGAAACAGATTGAATCGTACGGAATCCCCGAATCGAGGATGTCACGCAGCGTCTTCTCGTAAAATGCTCCGTCATGTGCGCCGACGCACCCCGGAGGTAGGTCCATCATGGTGACAACTACTTCGTGTTTGAGACCATGATAAGCAATCCGCTCACCCGAATATTTCAGGTTTTCAACATCATTGAGCGCATCGAAATTGCGGATGGTCGTCGTACCGTGTTTTTTGAACATTTTGGCATGCAGGTCGACCATCTCGCGGCTGCCGGTATCCAACATTACCGTATTGACGCCGCGCGCGAGAGTTTGAAGATTCGCATCCGGCCCGACGATGGCGCGGAAACGGTCCATCATCTCAAATGCGTTTTCATTCAGGTAAAAGAAAAGACTTTGGAAACGTGCGCCGCCGCCGAATTCGAAATGGCGGATTCCCGCTTCTTTCGCCGCTTCGACCGCGGGAAAGAAATCTTCCATGAGAACGCGTCCGCCGAAAACCGACTGAAATCCGTCGCGGAACGTCGTATCCATGATATCAATGTATTTTTTGGCCATTTAGATTCCTAGTTTTGGGTAGTTTGATGATGGTGAATCGCTGCGGCAATCGCAGCCACTTTTGCCTTGTCATCGCTGCGTTTAGCCTGTGCTCTTGGAGTCGGTTCAGGCGCTTTTGGGGCTTCGGGAAAATACTTAAGAATCATTTTGGACATCAATACCGTCATATAGTTCATGATAATCAAGAACAAAAAAACGGTACCCATGCCAAGTAACATGATTTTGACGCTTTCAAAAAACACGCGCTTTCCTTTAATTTGTAATCAAATCGTAACGCGGAGATTCTATCCAAACGATGTTTAAATATTATTTACCGAAATATGCATAGGCACTTGAAGTGCAAAAAGTGTTACTCTACGCTATTTTTAAAATTTGATTGGTTACAATCGCGTCATCAAAAATACAAAGAGGTATTCTTATGGATTTAAGCAAAATCGGTTACGGCGAAAACCCGGACAAAGTTAAAGCGATTATCGAGATCGCATGCGGTTCAAACATCAAATACGAAGTGGAAAAAGAGAGCGGTGCACTCGTCCTTGACCGTGTGATGCACTCAGCGATGTACTATCCGGCAAACTACGGCTTTGTCAATAAAACACTTTCCCAAGACGGCGATCCGGCGGACATCCTGATCCTTACCGAATATCCGATGGTTGAGGGTTGCGTAACGAACTGCCGTCTTGTCGGTGTGCTCATCATGGAAGACGAAAGCGGTATCGATGAAAAACTGCTTGCCGTTCCGACATCCAAAATCGACCCGACGTTTGAAGAGATCCAGGATTTGGGCGATATCCCGAAACACACTTTGGCCAAAATCAAAAATTTCTTCGAAACCTACAAAATGCTTGAACCGGGCAAATGGGTAAAAGTAAAAGGGTTTGAAGACAAAGCTGCCGCGGCTAAAATCCTCGAAGACGCTATCAAAAACTATAAAGACTAAGAAGCATGATCAATTTCGGCTCCCAGGAAGTTTTTGCTTACGCGATTTTCGGATTGATATTGAACTTTCTCTTCTCGATCGCGTTTGGTCTTTATCTGAGTAAAAACATCGGAGTCGAAGAGATGATCCTCTCCAAAGGGAACAAAGAACAGCCCTGGTGGCTTTCCCTCTCCCTTGCGATCCCCTATGCCAAAATGCTCATCACCCTCTATCGGGTTGCCATCTTGCAGTTTTATTTCCTCGATCAGGGCAAAACCCACAAAGAGTTCTGGGTCTATCTTACCAGCAGCGACCGATAATCCGATTTCCCCTCTTTTATTTTTCTTCTTTAATACAAAATACGCGTATCTGCGAATCGTGCAACCCTTTTTTCTGTATCTCGGCCCCTTTTTGTGCACGACGCAATTTAGCATTCCATTCGGGATTATCAAAAAGCGGATCAACCAAAGCAAGCCCCTCTCGCAACAGCATTTCGCTGTAACTCTCCGGACCGTTGCCGTATAAGACACATCCTTCTTTGATCATTTTGAAATGGTATGTCTGCTGACGATGCAAACGCTGCGCACCGTAATAGCGATCGCTCGGATGCGACCTGTAATATGTCTCGATCCTGTTCTGACATTCTTTAGGGTCCAGAGCTTTGAGGGCCATTGTTTCGAGCGGGATGATACCGAACGGTTTGCACATAAACGGTATATTTTGATACAACAAGCGTACTTGCGCATTTGAGTCTACCGAGTTCAGCAATGCGACATTGATATCGGCATGAAGAATGGTACCCATCAGACCTATCACGGCAAATCGGATAAAATTTGTTTCTTTTTTACTCATCATGCCGTTTTCGGTCTCTTTTTTTTCCGGATTTAGAATTATTTTTGGGTCGAAACTTAAACCAACAGCAGTGTTTACACCATTATAAAACATGTAATAACGGTATTTTTGCCCAAACTTAACACTCTGTTTCCCGCCATATGGTAGCTTACACCATATTTCTATTAGTTTTTCTTAACTGATTTATTTAAAAACTTTACACAATGGTTAGAGCTTTACTTATACCTTAAAATTTCACATCCAATTTAGGAGGTGCAGATTTTGAGAATTCTTGCCCTGATCGCCTTGCTGGCTTTGTCACTTTTGAGTGATGACGTCATCAACAAAATGACCCCGAAACAACTCTATGTTTTGCAAACCGTGCGGGATGTTGCCAAAAACATTCCCGACAAAAACGGTAAAACGTACGAGAATACGCTCAGTGCCATTTGTCTGACTGAAAGCAGTGCCGGAAAGAACATCATCGGAGATTTCCGAAAGAAAAAATCGATCACGAAAGCTTCCCTAGGAGCAATGCAGATCCGCATCGCTACCGCGCGCCACGTCTCGCAAAACGTCAAGAAACTTCGTTGGATCAACGATTTGAACGACGCTCAGCTTGCCGGACGCCTGCTCGGCGATATTAAACTTTCGGCCAAAATCGCAACCCATTATCTGGTTTTGCTCCAGAACAACCGCAAAGACCATTTCTATGCGATCAGCGGTTACAACGGCGGTCTTGTGAACCGTCCTTATTATAACCGCGTCATGAAAAATATGGATGTCGTAAACCGTCTTCTCTCTTCGGGAAAAATCTCTTAATATTTTTTTAGGCTATAATACCTCCAGCGCACATCGCGGAGGTTGCCATGAATGATGAAAAACTCAAAATCGTACTTGCCCTTATAAGCGGTATTATTTTCAGTCTCGTCTTCATATTGCTCGCCTTTGTCCTTCCTCTAAAAGAAGACCCCCATGAAAAAACGCTCGATACCCAGCTGAAAAAAATTTCGCAGGGGATCCGAGACGCAAAACCGCCCCCGCCTCCGAACCAATAAGCCATTCAGCCGTTTCCTGTTTTAATTCAATACCCTATGTGATATACTTTCGCCATTAAAAACATTACAAAACGGTTACAAGGGTATCGGTATGTTTAATCTTTCTACGATCAAGGGCAAGCTGATTGCCCTCATGGTGCTGAGTTTCATCAGTTATATCACGTTAGGCTATCTGGCCGACAGCAACAACAGCGATGCGAAAAAAACCGCCGAACGGATGGTACTGCTCGGCGACATCCGTTCCTATACGAATAAAGCGGCGGTCGAACTCCGCGGCTATCAGCTGCTGTACTCGGACGAGACGCTCGAAGGGTATAAACAGGCCAATAAACAGCTTTCCGAATCGATCCAAAAACTTCTGGACATTACCCGTTCGGCCGAAAATCAGGCACGTCTTAAAAAGATGGCTGCCGATCACAAAGCATGGATCGCCTTGAATGAACCGCGCTTGCAGATCATCAGCGAAAACGAAAACGAGATTCATACGTTTGAATTTGCCGCTACGCCCGACGGGCAGAAACTCAAAGAGATCACCAAACAATCGACCGCCGTCTACCATACGTTCGTCAAAGAGCAGCTTGAGCTGGTCGAATCGATGCAGAAAAAAAATCTTCAAACACTTGATTCCAATGCCATCACGATGGAAATCATCGTTTTCCTGAGTGCTGCGGTGATGATGGCTATTTTCTTTTTCATTGTACGAACCATTACCGCTTCCATCGGCCGTCTCGAAGAGACGATCGAAGCGGTTGCCCAAAACCGCGACTTTACCCGTAACATTGACGTACAGGGCAACGATGAGTTAAGCCTCATGAGCACAAAAATCAATGACCTTGTGAATCTGCTGCGCCAGTCGTTCCAGGGTATCCGTTCGACGTCCAGTGAAAACCTCTCGGTTTCAGCCGAACTCTCAGCCACAACCCTCTCAATCGGAAAAGCGGCGGAAGAAGAAGCGAAAATCGTGACCCAGACTACGGCTGAATCGGATCAGATGAAAGAAGCGATGAAAGCTTCCGCTCAAGAAGCCCAGTCGGTCAGAGACAAAGCTCTCAATGCGCGCGAAAATCTTCTCGAAGCACAAACGGCTCTTCACAACACGATCGAGCAACTCACCTTGACCGTACAAATGGAAGGGGAAATCAATGAGCGCCTCAATTCGCTTTCAAATGAAGCCTCTCAGGTCAAACAAGTACTGACCGTCATTGCCGATATCGCAGACCAGACGAACCTTCTCGCCCTCAACGCCGCGATCGAAGCGGCACGCGCCGGAGAACACGGACGCGGATTTGCCGTTGTCGCCGACGAAGTACGCAAACTTGCCGAACGGACGCAAAAAAGTCTGATCGAGACGAATGCGACAGTGAACGTTATCGTACAGTCGATCAACGATATCACCGATCAAATGAATCATAATACGCAGCGTATCGAAAAACTGGCGGGAGCTTCTGCGGAGGTCAGCGATCACACGGAAATCGCCGTTAATGCATTGGCCGACACCGTCAACGCGATCGAAAAACTTTCCAGCGATTCTCAGACAAATGCCGAAACGACCGATCGCATCATCCTGAAAATCGCGGACGTTCATAAACTCTCTACCTCGAATGCCCGCAGCGTTGAAGAAATCGCCGCGGCTGCCGAGCACCTCCACCAGATGACCGAACGCCTGACCGATCAGATATCGGTTTTCAGAACTTAATCCCTTCCGAACGGGCGAAATCATCCATAACGCGGATGATTTGCTCAGGCGTCAATACACGCGAAGCGGCACCTTTCTCTATTGCCCGCGCAGGCATTCCGAATACGGGAGAGCTCTCTTCATTCTGACATACTGTCGTCCCGCCGCTTGAAGCGATTCGAATCATCCCTTCCACACCGTCATCCCCGATTCCCGTCAGCAAAATCGCCAGAATCGATCCGCCCGGCCACATTTGGGACGCACTTAAAAACATATCGTCGACACTCGGTACAAAATCGGATCGGTTTCCTTCCTGCGCACTAAGCTGACGGATAGAAAGTCCCTCTTCAGCAGACGACCCAAACGTCAGATGAACGCCCCCTCTGGCAACGACGATCAAGCCGCCGCTGAGGGCAAGACGCTCTTCGGATTCAACGACCCGATTCTGGGTACACACTTGCAGCCTTGAAGCAAACGACGTGCTCAATCCGACCGGAAAATGCTGAACGATGCAAATCGGGTAAGGATAATCCGGCATCAACGCACCGATCAGTTTTTCGATCACTCCCGGCCCTCCGGTGGAGGCACCGATCAAAACGATTTTAGACGGTTGGGGAGGACGCATTGCGGAACTCCTTTACGCGGGTTCGCATGCGCGAAGCGTATAGTATTTGACGCCGTGAGCGTAGTGTTCCGATAGCCCCGGAGGAGAAGATAGGATATCGGCATGGCCGAAGAAAAAAAGGCTCTTTGCATCGTGCGCGAGACGGCTAAGCCGCTCAACCGCGGAGAAAACGGTCGGCTGATCAAAATAGATCAGCATGTTGCGGGAAAAAAGGTAATCAAACGTTCCGAATTCTGCCATGGCAGGATCAAAAATATTCATCGCTTCAAAGCGTACATGCGCGCAGATCGATGCGTTAAGGCGGTATTTCTCCCCTTCAGACGTAAAATATCGGCTGATAAGCTGATCCGTCAGACGGTGAAGCGAACGCCTGCTGTAGAGTCCTTGCCGAGCATGCTCTATCGCTTTGGTGTTGATATCGATCGACACGATCTCTACCCGGTTTAGATCCACTCCCGCTTCGCACAACGTGATGGCGACGGTATAAGGCTCCTCTCCGGTCGATCCGGGGGCACACAAAATGCGCATCTTTTTATGGGATCCGGCAACCTGACGCGCCATAAATTCGATCTGGGCCATTTCCCGGAAAAAATAGGTCTCATTAACGGTCAAAAAGTTGATCAGCGATTCCATCACCCTAACGTCGTTGCGAAGAGCGCTTAAAAGAGATGTAAATGAAGCGAATCGGTGATCTCGGGCAAAATTGATCAATTTCGTCGTAGTAATCGACTTTTTTTGCTCAAACGTAATTCCGGTTGTAGCCGTAAAGAAGCGGTACAGTTCATCGGGGTCGCTGAAATCTTCTATGATCGGGACATGCGTATCGACCTGCTTGGGCTTTTTGGGCTTGAACCATCTGAACATTATCTCTTCCTCTTCGCGAAGATGCAAGTATACCCGATCGTGCTATTGATTATTAATTTTTTACTCTATTTTCACCTGATGGCTCCCCTTTAATACGGCAAGTGCTATAAAAGTTAATGAATGAATACCGACGCAAAGAAGGAGACATTCATGAAACGTATCATCAGCATCTACAATGAACACAAGAACAGCGCCCAATTTTACCTGCGTCATACATTGGCTCATTTTACCCCTCATAGCACAGACGCAAAAGATTTACGCCGTTTATTCGAAACCGAAAAATCTGCCGAAGTCGTTTATGCCGTCAATACCGACTTCACACAATCCACGCCAAGCTATGGTCGCCATTACGTGGATGAAGAACGCGAAGGGGCGGACAAGTCGTTTTATTTTCAATGGGTCAGTTTCGATAAAGAGACGATCCACATCAGCAATCCTTATCTTCATCCGGTGAGCGGACGTCCGACATTGACGGCCGTCAAACGCAACGACGGTCACTACCTGGTCGCCGATTTCGATATGCTCAAACTTCTCGAAGCGCTCAGGCTGATCGAGCACAACAGCGCTTTTGAAAAAATCAACAAAATCGTCATGGGAAGCGGAGGTATTTTACTCGGAATCGTTGCGGTTTTTTTGATTTTCTACGGCGCGACGGTTTTTTTGGAAATGCTTATTACGCCCCATTCTTCGCAAGAAGTCATGCATGAGATATTCACGTCGATCATCTCGATCACGATCGGACTGGCGATTTACGATCTGGCCAAAACGCTCATCGAAAACGAAGTCCTGTTTAAAAAAATCGACTATGGCATTAATCTGCAAAGCAAAATACTGAGCAAATTTCTTACTTCGATCATCATCGCGCTTTCGATCGAATCGCTGATGGCCGTTTTCAAAATCGTTCTGGACGACTACAGCAAAATCATCAACGCCTTTTATCTGATCGTAGGGGTAACGATGCTGATCGTCGGAACGGGGATTTATAACCGTCTTTCGGAGAAAAAACAAAACGAAAACGCTTAAACCCCTATCTGTGTTATCATTAGACCCATGATACAGCTCAAAACCGATGCGCGCCTGAATATCATCCTCCCAAATACCAATAAGGCGCTTGCCGAAGCGATTAAAAGTGCCACCCCCGAGCAGCTTTCGACTCTGAAAGAGGGAAAAGACGTCAAATCGCTGCTCACCTCCGTTTTTCAGGATAAAGTTGCCGCGTCCAAATCGGATCAGACCTTGCTGGACATCCTCAAAAACGCCCCCGCCTTCAAAAACACGGGCAGTTTCTCGGACAACCTCGCCTCCCTTGTCACCGGACTTAAATCATCGCCCGATCTGCCCGTAAAATTCGGAAGCCTCGAAACCTTTTTCAAACAATTCTCCTCCCTGAACGGCGAAACGCTCAAATCCCAGCTTGCCAACAGCGGCGTTTTCATGGAATCCAAAATCGCGCAGGCGATCCAGACCCTTCCCTCGCTGAAAGAGACGCTGCAGTCGCTGCAGGCGATCCTTTCCGCAAGTACGCGTCCCGAAATTAAAGCGTTGGGAGCATCGGTCGAGGCGCTTATCAGCCATCCTCTGATGAAAGAGGCCGCCACAGATCCGAAAAGTGCCCTTATCCTCTCGAACACACTAAAAACGATCACCGATACGCTTCGTGCCACCGTCACCAAAAACGACGTCCTCTACTCCAAAGAAACCGCCGCCGTAGTAGAAAAGCTCTCCACTTATGCGGCCTCGGCCCCTTTGATCGAAAACGCAACGCAGCCGCAGGCAATGCCGGAGATCAAAACGGCCCTTACCCAGCTTTACACGACGCTGCTCTCCAGCACTTCCGCCGATTCCAACCCCCTGCTCGACACCATCGAACACCTGCTGCAGACGATGAAATCCCCCGTCGCGGATGAATCGGCACTCCGCAGCGAACTCAAAAATCTGACACAGCAGTTTCTTACGGCAATGGAGCATGCCGATCCTGCCGCGTCCAAGGAGATACCGCTCCTTCTGGCCAAACTCGGCGCATTCGCCGATCCCGAATCCCTGCTGTTGGACAACGTCCTCGAAAAATCGCTGGAATACGATGTGAAATCACAGCTTCTCAAACTCGGCGAAGAGCTGCAGAACTCTCCCCATCCCAAAGCGTCGGAACTGCTCGAACACGTGGATAAGCTTCTCTCCCAAATCGACTACCATCAGCTTCTCTCCCAGCTAAATGCCTCCAATTCGATCTATTTTCCGTTTGCGTGGGATCTGCTCGAAGAAGGGTCCATCGGATTTAAAAAAACAAAAGAAAAGAAATTCTACTGCGAGATCAACCTGCGTTTGAAAGAGTACGGCGAACTGAATCTGATGATGGCGCTGTATGATGAAAATCAGTTGGAGATTCAGGCGCATACCGAAAAACCGGAGCTGAAAGAACTCCTCAGCGAGCATACACCGCAGCTTCGAAGTCTGCTGATCGATGCGGGGCTTACCCCTCGGCGGATTCGGATCGTCGACATGCGCGAATCGGCCTCCCCGCACAACAGCGCCTATGAAAGCGACGGATTCGGATCGGACGGCGGTTTTGAGGTGAAAGTATGAAAAAAGCGGTCGCACTGCGCTACGATCAGGAAAAAGAGAACGCTCCGCGCGTCATTGCCTCGGGCAAAGGGGCGAGCGCGGAAAACATCATCAAAGTCGCCGAGCTTCACAACCTGCCGATCCGTAAAGACGAAGATCTGGTGGAGCTGCTGAGCAAAGTGGAAATAGACAAGGAAATTCCCGAAAAGCTCTATGTCGCCGTCGCCGAAGTGTTCCGATTCATCTACGCCCTCACCAATAAAACGAAATAATGCTACACTTCCGCCATGGAAACACACACCGAACCTTTTTGGGAAACCAAACAACTGAATGAACTGAACTTTGAAGAGTGGGAAGCCCTGTGCGACGGATGCGGGTTGTGCTGCCTGCACCGCCTTCAAGGCGAAGAAGAGGATGCTCCGGTTCTGACGACGCGCGTCGTATGCCGATGCTACAATCTAAAAGAAGGCGGTTGCAGCGATTACGCCAACCGGTTTCATCTCGTCCCCGAATGCACCCAGCTGACCTTGCAGCGCACGGAAGAATTCGACTGGCTTCCCGCAACCTGCGCGTACCGTCTCCGGCATCACGGACTGCCACTCCCCTCTTGGCACCCGCTCATCAGCGGTTCGAATGATAATGTGCGGCCTTATGGCGTTCATGCCATTAATCCCGTTTTAGAAACGGATGAGTTGGATTTGGAAGATTATATTTTGGACGATGAGGCGTTAACGGATAATTAATCTACTATTCTGCGCCGAAACGGACAAAAATCTCACGAATTTCGACTTCGTTTGCGATGAACATATCCACTAGCACAGGATCGAAATGCTCTCCCCTTTCGCGGATGATCAGCTCCATCGCCTCTTCGAAACTCCACGCTTTTTTGTAGGGTCGGATCGACGTCAGGGCATCGAATACGTCGGCAATCGCGACGATTCGACCAAACAAAGGGATATCTTCGCCTTTTAGTCCGAACGGATACCCCCGCCCATTGTATTTTTCGTGATGGGAACGGGCGATCACCGCACCTGCGGCAAGATAGGGGTTTTCCGCATCGGCCAGAATTTCATATCCTATCAGACTGTGTTTTTTCATCCGCTCGAACTCGTCATCGTCAAGTTTCCCCGGTTTGAGCAGTACCGCATCTTCGATTCCGACTTTTCCGATGTCGTGCAAGGGAGCCGCGTAAAAAATCAGTTCTTGCTCCGTTTTATCCAATCCGCAGAGTCTGGCTAGCATTTTGGAGTAGTGCGCGACGCGGGCGATGTGGGAACCGGTTTCGGGGTCTTTGTATTCGGCCGTCCGGGAGAGAATCCGCAGCGCCTCGTGCTCTCTTTCTTTGAGCGCTTCTTTGGAGCGTTCTTCGATACGGAGGATATGGCTGTTCTTGATACGGAGCTTAACTTCGGTCTGTGAATACGGCTTGATCAGAAAATCATTAACCCCTTTTTCAAAAGCCTCGACGCGAACCGATTCCTCACCGTTGGCGGTGATCATGATGCTTTTAATATCCGGTTGAATCTCTTTTACCCTTGAAAGCAGCTCGATACCGTTCATCTGAGGCATATTGAAATCGGTAATCAGCAAATCGGCTTTGTTCAGGGTCAGGTACGCTACCGCTTCGGAGGAATTATCGAAGGTACGGGGATCATACCCCTCCTGCCGCACGATTACCTCCAACAGCATCAAATTGACCGCCTCGTCATCCACAATGACGATTTTCATTTCGCTGTTCACCCTATCCCCTTTTGCGGCTTTGGAAAGCAACACCTATGTGATGCGCCGTTCATCGCTTTTTCTACAGACTATTATAGCTTTCATTTCCATCCATGACGCTATATTTTTGTCTATTTTAGGTTCAATACGCGTTTTTAGGCCCGAAACCGCCCGAGATTATCGTTGAGTGTTTCAGCGATATGGTGCAGATGTTCCGCCGTTGTCGCAATCTCTTCTACACTGCGCGTATTGGCTCTGGCCAGTTCGGTGATCGTCGAGAGTTTCTGGGCAATCCCTTCGACTTCTTTCGTACTCGTATCGGCTTCGATCACCAGTTTTTGAATCGCTTCGGTCGTATGCTGGACAACGGCAGCAGTCTGCTCGATTTTCTCGCCGACAACCTGTGATTTTTCACCGACTTGTTCAATCTTTTTCGCATTTTGGCCCATTTGTATCGACGCTTCTTCGATTGCCGTCACAATCATCGTTACGGTCGCATCGGTCTGGATCAGGCTCCCCTGTGTCCGTTCGGCAAGTTTGCGCACCTCATCGGCGACAACCGCGAATCCGCGTCCGTGTTCTCCGGCGCGTGCCGCTTCGATGGCGGCGTTGAGGGCAAGAAGGTTGGTCTGATCGGCAATGTCGCCGATGACGGAGAGGACTTCGCGAATCTGGCGCGCGTTAGCGGTCAATTCGTGCAGTTTTTGAGCAAACTCCGCTTCTACTTCGACGCTTTCGCGTACCATTTCGATCATCAACGAAAGCTCGTTTTGGGACGTTCTCAGCGTTTTTCTCGCTTCCTGTACCTCTGCGGAGGTCTCTTCGTTCTCTTTTTTGGAGCGGACAAGATGGGCGATCACCTGCTCAGCGCTTTGGTGGATGGCATCGATCTGAATCGCTTCGTCTTCCATCCGGCGGCCGATAGCCAATGAGGTCTGTGACAGCTCGGTGGCTACCGAGGCATTCTCTTCGGCCGCGCGTTTGGCGTTTTGAACCGTCGATTGAGCCGCAGCGATAAACGCGTTGATCGATTCGGAAGCCTTGGCCGGTTCGTCGTTTCCTTTGATATTAAGCCGCTTGGTCAGATCGCCGTTGCCGCTTGCCAATTCGCTTGCCATCTCCTGCATTGTCCCAAGCTTCCCGCCGATTGAACGCTGTATGGCGATCAAACCGGCTACGATCAGCGAGATCAATACCAGAATCGCCGCCGCTTTTTCAATCGCCAGCTGCTTGAACTCTTCGTTGACATCATCAATGTAGACTCCGCTTCCGACGATCCATCCCCATGCCTCGAAAGAGCGGACGAACGTCAGTTTCGGCAACGGTTCTTCGCTGCCGGGTTTGGGCCACATGTACGAGACGTACCCTTCCTTCTCTTCTTTCGCTACTTTGGCGAATTCGACGAACAGCTGTTTGCCCTCAGGATCTTTAATATCGGAAAGATCTGCGTTGTCAAGTGCAGGTTTGATCGGGTGCATGACGCCGCGCACATTGTCGTCAAGCATAAAAAAGTATTCTTCGCCGCGGTATCTCAGATTTTTGATATGTTCTTTCGCCGCACTCTGCGCCGCTTCCAGATTCATTCGTCCCGCTTTTACCTCGCCCTCGTAATAGCCGAGCAAAGAGGTGACCGTATCGATCTGAGTCGTTAGCATTGTCTTCTTCGCGTTCATCAGCTCTTCTTTCGTAGAGAGAAGCGATTGCACCGCAACGATGATAAAAGCCAGAGAAACGAACCATGAAACCAGTGTCAGTTTTGTTTTGATTGTAAAACGATCCATTGAGAATTTACCTTCATAACATGAAATCATCTAATGCGGCGATAAGACCGCAGTATAATTCGCAATTATAGAACCGGAGCATAGCAGGAACGTAGCATCGTACAAAGGAAGGCGGTCATCTTTTTTTGCTATCATAGTAAATGTGAGTTAAAACGATCATTTCAGATGAAGGTTTACCATGTCCTACCCCGATCATTTGCACAACCACCTCGGAGATATCGCCTCGGCACTGAATGTCGCCACGGCCGATCTGACAATCATCAAAATGACAAACGGCCAGGACGAGCGGCACAAAGAACTCGAACTGCTTCAAGGAAGCTGGGAGGATGAGCATCCGTGGGTAATTGTCGATGACAAAGACAATCTCTACACTCTCGCACAGGCAGAATCGCTTTCCAAAATCTTCGCTCTGTTTGCAGCCACACAGGGGGAAAACTTCCAGTTCAAACTCGAAAAAGCGATCTGGCAGCGATTCCCGATCGATTTTTACGACGTATGGGCCGTCGCAATGGATCGAATCAAACGTCAGGCGAAAAACCATCCCGACAGCACCGTTATCAAACTCGATCTGGACTGGCTCGTTGCCGAAATAAAACAGGAATATCCGAACCTCTTTTACCACCTCGACCAAATGCTGACGCAAGAACAGGAGTAATACAGGGAGCATGAACGAAAACCATCTCTTCGTCGACTACCTGATACAAAGCGGCGTTCTGCGCTCCCATTCGCTGATCGACGCGTTTTTGCGCTGCGATCGTATGCTGTTCGTTCCCGATCACCTCAAAGGAAGTGCGTACGGCGACTATCCGCTCTCTATCGGAGAAGGGCAGACCATCTCTCAACCCACAACGGTGGCCATCATGCTCGAACTCCTCGCACCGCAGGAAGGGAACCGGATTTTGGACATCGGTTCCGGCTCGGGATGGACGACGGCACTGTTGGCGTCGGCAGTCGGGAACAACGGTTACGTGGAAGGGATGGAGCGGATCGGAAACCTTGTCGAATTCGGCCGGAGAAACCTTCGCAAAGCGGGCATTGCAAACGCGTCAATCGAGCCTGCCGACACGGCGGTTTTAGGCAAACCGGGCCGTCAGTACGACCGTATTCTCGTGTCGGCCAGCGCCTCGGTCATGCCGGGCGAATTGTTCGATCAGCTCAAACCCGACGGATCGCTCGTAATCCCGGTGCACAACAGCCTCTGGCACTTCACCAAAAACGCAGAGGGGGCCATCGATGGCTATGAACTTCCGGGGTTCCGGTTCGTTCCTTTGATCGTAACACAGTAAATACTAAAAATCGGATTGATTAAAAAAGAAGAAAAAAAGAGGTGGAGCGGGAAACGAGACTCGAACTCGCGACATTCAGCTTGGAAGGCTGACGCTCTAGCCAACTGAGCTACTCCCGCGTCACAGGTGAAAGTATAGCCCGGATTCGCTTAAGAATTCATTTGTCAGGGGATTGGGATATACGCGTATCCCGCATTTTGCCACTTCACCAATCCGATCATCGCCGATTTGATCGGAGTTACGAACGGATAAATATCCTGAGTCAATATCCCCTTGGCATGCATTCCCGTCTGACACATTTCGAACGTTATGTTGTATTTTTTTTGAATCTCGGCGAGGCGTTTATGGATCGATTCTTGATCGGCTGCCAGTTTTTCGTCAACGCCGTACTGGGTATTTTCAAGCTTTTCGACAAAAAATTTATACGCGTCCCCATGGATTACAACCGCCACTTCGACACGATTGCCCTGCGCGGCGAAATAATCGACCGTGCCCGGCACCCCGCCCAAAAACCGTGTCGCAAAGCTGTCCATGCTGCCAGTTGTCAAATCCACGACGATTTTTTTGGTTTCCGCATACGACAGCGAAACGGCACACAAAACGATCAAAATAAGACGTATCATAACAGGAACCCCCGTCGCCAGAATTTCTCACCGTTATCATGCCTTGCTTCTGTAAAAATAGCGTAAAAAAAATTCTTTTGGTACAATTTGGAGCATGAGCACATTATCGCGCCTGTTTATCGCCATTCCCGTCCGCCTCTACGATTATCAGCAGATACAGCACGACTTCGGCCCTTTTTTAAAGGGGCGATGGCGGGATGAAGAGACTCTGCACGTCACGGTCGCTTTTTTGGGGACGCAATTCGACGCCCAAAAAACGATAGCGGCTCTGGAGACAATCGACCGCTCCTTTGAGCTTACAGAGCTTACGTCATGGGACTATTTCGCCCAAAGCCGCGTCTTTGTCGCGACAACGCGGAACCAAACCCTCCAAAATTTGTATGATCGTCTCGCCCCGCCGTTGAATCTCGAAAGCTCTCTCCTCGCTCCCCACGTGACCCTGATGCGGGTCAAAGGGTTCAACAACGCCGAAGGGTTTTACCGCCGGCTCGAAACGCCCCCGATTCAGCCGCTGGGATGGCTCGAACCCAAAATCATCCTCTACGAAAGCCTCCTTTCGCCTCAGGGGGCGCGCTATCGGCCGCTCAAAGAGTGGCAATTGTAGTTGCGCTATAATCTCGTCTAAAAAAGCGTACACGATGACAACAACCCGCGTCCCTTTCGGCAAGACCGATCCCGAGAAGAAAAACGCCGTTTTTCTGGCCATCTACGTCGATGAAATCTCCCCGTGGAAATACTTCAAAGACGATATCCGCCATCTCAAATGTCCCGCTTTTATCATGATCGACCGTTGGGACGGTCGGATGGGGTTCCCCGGCGGAACGGTCAATGAAGGCGAAAGCCTCATGGAAGCGCTGCTGCGCGAAATCAAAGAAGAGATCGGCATAACAATCAAACCTTCCCAGGTTCACCCGATCGTCAGCCACGAAAGCCGCCTTATCACCCATCTCTACGGCCTCAAAGTGCTCGAAGCCGAGTTTTTGCACATTTACTACCATATCCTCAACAACTTTTCGCGCTCGATCCTCCTGCACGCGTACGAAGAAGGGGACGAATCGCACTTTATGTCAGAGATCACGGGAATCAAGATCGTACCGGCCGTCTCGCATGAGGGCAAAGGGATCAACAAATTCGTCGAAAACGCTTTCGCCGGAGCGACGCGCGAAGACCTTGGCGTCCTGCTGCGCGAAGTCTTGCGCATCGAGCTTTAGCCGCCCTACTTCACCCGTCTTCCGACGATGTCTCCGAAAAACAAAACGTCTTCGAGGATCGCTTTGTCGCACAAGCCGTCACGCCCAAGATTGATCAGAAGCTCCCCCTTTGCGCTGGCAAATATACGGTCGTTGAGGATCACTTTTAAAAAATCCCCTTTCGTTGTCTCGAGCTTGCGTTTCATCGCGTTCAAGTCGTCGTTTTCGGGAAAAACGACATCGATTCTGCCGTCTTGCTTGTTTCCTCCGATCGCCGCAAACGAGCGGTTCTGCCGCGACTGCATAGAGTGTTTGAAATTAAAGAAAAGCGTCAGTATGTCTTCGGCGGCATAAAAATCGTGTTTCACCCGCTCCCATTCGTCTTTTTCGATCGTTTCGCGCCATACCGTTTGGTTATCGTGGTCGAATGTATAGATTTTGATCGATTTTTTCGCATCGGTTCGGCGCGTCTTGGAATATTTTTGGGGGATTAGCCTCCCGTCCCGAACGATCCCGTGGCTTTCGTATATCTCGACGCGGTTGTTGGTGAGGGTTTGGGCGATACCCGCCGTTCTCGCTTCAATGCGGATCGTGTAGGTCTGGTCGTCACGGGTTTCGAAACGGGCATCCGCAATCCCAAGAGTATCGAAAACCCCGAACGACACTTCGTAGGTCGCGCTGAGGATTTTGGCCGCCGACACCTGCGAGAAAAGAATAAGGATCAACACAACTGCTTTCATTATCTTTCCCTGCTTTTGATGCAAACAGTATCCTCTATCGCAGACGTTTTGTCAAGTGCTCTTACCCTTCAAGCAAAGCGCTCACCGCTGCGATCTCATCGGAGGCAAGCTCAAATTCGAAAATCGCCAAATCTTGTTTGATGTGTTCGGGGGAGGTCGAACCGATCAGAGGAACGATCCCGATGTGGTTCAAATAGCGGTACAGAATCTGCGCTTCGGTTTTATCGTATTTTTGCGTCAGCGCGAAAAATTCGCGGCTCTCCAAAAGATGGGGGTTGGCGGTGAGACTCCAGAAACTTTGATAAATGATCCCGCGCTCATTGCACCGGAGGCGAAGTTCTTTGTCATAAGCGCTTTGGCGGTAAAAACGGTTCTGCACCACGGCCGGCTTAACCTCGGCATCTTTGTACAGCCGCATGAGCAATTCCGGGTCATAGCAGTTGCTGATTCCCAGCTGGCGCACCTCTTTTGAGCGATAAAGCATCTCCATCGCCCTCCATACCCTCAGCAAAGCCTCATACGGAAACAGCGGCGAGTGCAGTACCAGCGAATCGACATACGAGATGCCAAGATTGCGTTTGGAGGATTCGAACGACTGCGCCACCTGAACGTCCAGCGGTGCCGTCGGATCATAGGGGACGCGATCGGGGTCTTGTCCCGAGAGAGGGGTGAATTTCGTCTGAAGATACAGCTCAGAACGATCGATTCCCTGCGCTTCCAGTCTCTTTAATGCTTCCCCTACCCCCGCTTCGTGATAATGCTTGGGCTGGCATGCCGTATCGATCCCCCGAAAACCCGCTTTGACTGCCATCTCTACCAGATCGGCGGTGCGTGCTTCTTTCCATGCCGTGCCGTAAATCAAAGAAGGCATTTGAACGTTTTCGTTGGTCGTGACATAAGGGATCATCGTATCGTCCTGCAAAAAAAGATGGCTCAGTATAGTCGGCAAAACCTCAAAGCTCTCTTTACGGCGAACGCGGCGAATCGGAGATCAGAATGCTATAATGTTGGGAAACGGAGGATCAAGATGGAACAGTTTTGGTTATGGTTGGCGGTAGGCGGTATTGCATTGGTCATCTTTAAAATCGTCTTTCGCGAATCCGAAAAAGACGATGAATAGACGCTAATTGACCATCATCCATGCCGCAGAACACAGCAATCCCGCATGGACGACGACGATACCCCGAAAAACCCCTTTGAATTTTTGCGTTTTGTGCCGAAATACGCTTCGTCCCGCAATCGCGCCGACACTTCCCCCGAAAACCGCCAGATTCAGCAATGTCTTTTCGCTGATGCGACGATACTTTTTGATGGCTAGATATTTGTCGATGCCGAATGCTGAGAATGTGACCATATTGAGAGTGATGAGGGAAAATAATATATAAACCAAAATATTCTCTCTTTTAAATAAAAAATTACAACATATGTTTATAAATACAAGCTTACTTGTGTAATATTATACGACAATACAAGATATGGCCTTGATTAATTATGAACAAGACAAGACTTACACGTTCTGAAAATATGTCCAGGATTAAAAGTAAAAACACAACAATCGAAATGATTTTGCGCAAAGAGTTGTGGAAAAGAAATCTAAGGTATAGACTTCATGATAGAAAAATTTTTGGCAACCCAGACATAATCTTTAAAAAAAAGAAAATAGCAATATTTTGTGACAGTGAATTTTGGCATGGTAAAAAATTTCTTGAAGGAGAAATACCTAATAATAACACAGAATTTTGGACCAAAAAATTGACCAAAAACATTGAGAGGGATAAAGAAGTCAACAATCAGTTACATAATCAAGGTTGGATTGTTTTGCGATATTGGGAAAAAGATATTCGTAAAAACACAATCAAAATAGTAGATGAGATAGAACAAATTCTAAAGGAACAAAATGCCAATCGTTGAAATTTTACCAAATGGTAACCCGCAGATAAAACCGAAGGATGCACTTTCCGAATTACTGAATTATGAAATACCTACAATTGAACAAAACTTATCAGATTTATTTGATAGTTTAGATGCAAGTATCATGGCGGAAAATGCCGCAATCAAGCCAGGTGCACTGAATAAAGTTCATGGGGATTGGTATGAATGGCTACTGGCAATAGAATTTTGGAATTTCAGGATTCGGAATAATCGCCATTATTTAATATTAAACCTACCGAATGTTTCGCAATTTGACTGTTCCAGACTGTACAATGAAAAACTATCCGGTTTTATCGATAATCTAAAACAAAAAGTATTTGAAGCATCAGAGGTCGAATTGATTTCATCCAATCCGGATTATGTGATCATTGATACAAGTGAAATGGAATTAGATGATAAATATTTTGAACTGATTACAGAAATCACACCACAGACGATCGATCTACTTGTATCAGCATATGAAGATTTTACATATAAATGCGATTTTAACCAGTTAATAGGATACATATCCGTTAAAACTTCATTGCGTCCCGACCGTAGATTACAATTAGCGCATGAAGGCAGTTTAATGAAAGCTCTATATGTACATTTACAAACAAGAGAATGGGTCATTGAACCTGAAGGTTTAAAATATTACGCAATATCTCGAAGTATCAATGAAGCAGATCGAAGGGCTTTAAAAACGGTAGCTACTCACTCAATTACAACCGTGCAAAGTAAACCTCAATCAGCAGTTGATGATGTTTTCGAGATTAATAGGCTTCAAGATATATCAGAACATATGGACCATATAATTCAATAGTTTATGGCAATTGGCAATAAATTGCCGTTCCAATAGCTTTAGCTAAAGTAGGTGGAACTGCATTGCCTATCTGCTTACCCCCACTTACCAGAGTTACATTATCCCGGTCCTTGGATCTAAATACCCATTCTTTGGGAAAAGACTGTAATGCAGCTAGTTCTAAAGTATTAAGCCCACGATTTTCTGTTGGATGGATATAACGACCTTTCGAAGGATTGTAAGCAGCAGTTCGAATTGTAATAGAAGGTTCATTTTCCTTTAATCTTCCAAAAGTATCATGACCTTGATGTTTCCCATTTTTCCAGCAATTAGGACGAAGTTCTAAAGGTAAAACTTTAAAATTTTCACCTTGTTTTATATACGTCATTCTATCTTTTACAATATCGGAACAGTTCATAACTGCATAATCAGAACGAATGTAATCATTTTGACTGATAGTTTTAAGTGCATCAGCAACCGTAATCCATTTTTTTGGCACATAAGAGGGCACTTTATCCAAATTTTTTAAAAATATTTTCCATTCTTTCTCGCTTTTTATATGAGTTGGTAAGGGAAATGCCGGATTATCAATACCTTGAATTCCGATCATAAAAAAACGTTCACGTTTCTGTGGTACACCATAATCTGCGGCATTCAAAATTGAAAATGAAAGACCATATCCGAGCCCCTCTAACTGCTCTTTCATATAATTAACAACATGTGCATGTTTTTTCTGCGTGATTCCAACGACATTTTCAAAAATAAATGCTTTCGGCTTCAGACCACGAATCATTTTTACAAATTGTAAAAATAAATCCCCATTTGTCGGGTCATCTTTCCCGAGTTTTTTACCAATATTACTAAATGGCTGACACGGCGCTCCACCAACAACCAAATCAACTTCTCCCCTCTGTAAATCAGATAACTCCAATAGTTCTTCAGGGCTTATATCTCTTATATCACCAGCAATTCTATTATCATTTTTTTCAAATACTTTCCATTCAGGCTTATTAAATTTTAAGGTTTCTCGGCAATGTTCATCGATTTCAACACAAACTTTAGTTGAATACCCGGCCTGTTCAAGTCCAATATCCAAACCCCCGGCTCCGCTAAATAGACTAATGACAGTAGGCTGATATTGTTTAAATAATTTACAATCATTAATATCAATATATTTAACTTGACTGAATGAATCAGTATATATTTCAGGCATTTTTTTTCTTACTGGAATAGTTTTTTTTGTCGAGATTATATCTAAATGGTTTGTCGTTTTAATAAGAAATTCTTGTTGATTAAATTTCATAGAAAGGGAGCCTGATCCGTAATCAACTTCGTATTGTTTTACATTGTCTGTAAACAAATTTTTTCTTTCCATGATATTAATCCTCTTAAACAATAATTTAGATTTTTACATCAATATTATAAGACTTGAAAATATATGGCATATTGCAAAAGAATCACAAAAACTAGAGTTGCTTAACTATATGTTGCTTTCATACTTTAAGCATGGGCGAAGAAATATTTTAAAGACATTGATTAGTAAAACGTAGCAAGGTGGTGGGTCTTGTAGGACTTGAACCTACGACCAACCGGTTATGAGCCGGTGGCTCTAACCACTGAGCTAAAGACCCGTGAAAATCTGCCTCAAAGAGGCAAGCTTTAGTGCCATAGCGGCAAGCGTAGCTTATGGGGGCTGTGCTCCGATAAGCGTGCTAAAGATAAAGAGGCGACATTATAGTCGCTCTAAAATTAGACGAAGCTTTTTTTGCCCGTATCGGTGTAGAGATAGCGGAAGCGATACGCCAGAAGGTTTTCGAGGATCGCGAACATGACCATGAAGTTCACGAAGCTGCTTCCCCCGTAGCTGAACATCGGCAGCGGCACTCCGACGACGGGGGCGAATCCGATCGTCATCGCGATGTTGACGCTCATGTAGATGAAGAAAAAGAGCGACAATCCCCCCGCGACGACTTTGATGTAATAATCCTGCCCCCATGCGGCGATCAGGAGCAGATGGACGATCAGCGCGGCGTATAGCAAGATCAGCAAAAATGCCCCGAAAAATCCAAACCGCTCGACGACGTAGGCGAAGATAAAGTCACTGGAAGCGATGGGGAGGAATTTCATCTGCGCCTGCGTCGCATCCTCTTTGTCCTTGCCGAAGAATCCTCCCGAACCGACGGCGATGATCGACTGTTCGACCTGATAGCTCGGTTTTTCGCCGACGAAATCGTGCAGGCGCTGTTTTTGGTAATCGTGCAGCTGGGTGTAGATGAGCGGCAAGGAAACGATAAACGCGATTCCAAGCCCCACCCATATCTTCCATCGGACGCCGACGATAAACAATACCCCGAACCCCAAAAGCGCCAGAACGGTCGCCGTCCCCAGATCGGGTTCCTTGGCGATCAGAAAAAACGGCAAAAGAATGTAAAAGGAAAGTTTGGCAAACGCTTTGAGGTCGTAGCCGCCGCGCGGAGGAGGATTCCGGCTGATCAGATAGGCGAGCATCAATACGAACGCCGGTTTAATCAGCTCCGAGGGCTGCAAGGTAAAATGGACGAACGGTATTTCGATCCACCGTTTTGCCCCCAGCCGTGAATGACCCACAAACTCTACCGCCAACAGCAGCAAAATCCCCGTCCAGTACATGATGGGGATCATCCACAGCATCCGTCGGATCGGAAGCAAAAAGAGAGTAACAAAAACGCCGATACCGACGGAGACGTAGACCATCTGCTTTTGCCCCAGCATCGGATGGATCTCGTAAATGAGCCAACCTGAAGTGAAAATGAGGGGGATAAGCAAAATAATCGTAATGAAATCAAAGTGTGCTAAAATTCGGCGATCAATATTAAGCACTACAGTCCTTCTTTTTTGCTAATTGTAGCATAGCGGACTTATAGAACCCATCTTCACGATCCTCAAGGATTTCAATGAGACACGAAAAACTTTTCACCGTAGACGAAGAAGCCGTACGTCTTGACGTTTTTCTCTCTCAGCAACTCGAGCAGACCCGCAACCAGATTTCCCAGCTCATCGAACAAAACGCCGCAACGATCGATGGAAAACCGACCGTAAAATCGGGGCAGAAGCTCAAATCGGGGCAAACCGTCGCCGTCGTGTTCCCCGAAGCGAAATCGACTCCGCCGCAGCCGATCGATTTTGACGTCGAAATCCTCTACGAAGACGACGATGTGCTGGTCATCAACAAACCCAGCTCGCTCACCGTCCATCCCGCTCCGAGTGTCAAGGAACCGACTCTCGTCGACTGGCTCAAGCACAAGGGAGTCTCACTCTCGACCCTCAGCGGCGAAGAACGCCACGGCATCGTGCACCGTCTCGACCGCGGCACAAGCGGCGTCATGGTCGTCGCCAAAAACAACCGTGCCCACGAAGCCTTGTCCGCGCAGTTGCAGGATAAAAGCATGGGGCGATTCTATCTGGCGGTCATTACCCCTGCGATGAAAGATGAAGTGACGATTATCGACCGTCCGATCGGACGCAGCAGCCACAACCGCCTTAAAATGGCCATCACCGAAAACGGCAAAAACGCCAAAACCGAGTTTCGCAAACTGCTTCCGAGCCATGATGAAACCGAAGAGCTGATCGCGTGTAAACTCTATACCGGACGGACCCATCAGATACGGGTACATCTGGAGTCGATCAGCCGCCATATCATCGGCGATCATCTCTACGGAAGCCACCCGAAAAGCGGCAAGATGGAACGCATCTTGCTTCATGCCTACAACCTTTATTTCACCCATCCAAGCAGCGGAAAAAGGGTCACGTTCACGGCCCCGATCAGTCCGATTATGGATGAATATCTACACAAACATTTTGACGAAAAGGAACTGCATGCACTCATCGATCCGAACCACATTGAGCATTGCTTTAGCACTGAGTCTATTTAGCGGCTGCGCCCCTCAGCCTGCACCCCAAAAAACGGTTACCATTGATTCGACGCTCCCCGTCCCGTCCATGAACGGGTACATCGCCGACATCACCTCCGCCGCATTCGAGTGGAAACCGGTCGAAGACTTGCGTGTTACAGGGTATTACGTTTATCGTGATACTCCGGGCGGCGAAGATCCTCAACTGCATCGGATTGCAACCGTTGACAGCCGCTACGCTACCCACTTCGTCGACAGCGATCTAAAACCGAGCGGTCATTACCAGTACCGCTTTTCCACCTTCACCGCCAGCGGAAGCGAATCGGTCGGAAGCGAAACGATGGTCATCGAAACGCTCCCCATGATCGCGCCGATCAGTTTTTTCCAGTCCGTCGGCAACATGCCCCGCAGCGCAAAGCTGTTGTGGCGTCCGCACCCTAACGGCAAGATCAACAGCTACGTCATCGAGCGCCAGGAAGCAAACGATCAAAAATGGAATAAAATCGCCACGATTACGGGGCGCTTGAATGCCGAATACATCGACCGTGACCTCAAAGACGGGCAAGTGTACCATTACCGCGTCAAAGCCGTCACTTTCGACAACCTCGTCACCGATCCGAGCGAAACGGCCAAAGTAGTCACCAAACCGCTTCCGCCGGAGATCAAAGCGATCACCGCGACAACGAATCTCCCCCGCGCGATTACCCTCTCATGGGAAGCAACTCCTATCAGTGACCTCGCCCATTACAATATCTATCGCTCGACATCGCCGAGCGGATCGTTCAGCTATCACGTCAAACTGGAAACGACCAACTTTACCGATACGATCAACGAAGACGGGAAATTCTATTTTTACAAAATCACCGCCGTCGATAAAGACGGACTTGAAAGCCCTCTTTCTTCTGTAGCGGTTCAGGGTTCAACCCTCTCCAAACCTCAGACTCCGATTGCCTATGAGGGTAAAGTCGTCGGAGGAGCGGTCGAACTGCAATGGAAAAGCGGTGACACGCGTATCGTCAACTACACCGTTGTCAAAACGACCAAAACCAGCTGGATCAGCCGCGAGAGCGTCGACATCAACAACATTACGGGAACCACGTTCCGTGATGCGGACATCAAACCCAATACCCACTATCTCTACGAGATTATCGGGGTCGATACAAACGGTATCCGCTCGCTTCCGACCGAGGCGATCGAACTCATTCACGAGGTTAAATAGAGCCTATGCCGCACTTGCATCTCGAATCGTTTAAAACGCCCTCTTTCCCCGCTCGCTGCGGCGACGTGGAATTTGATTTTATCGCCTACAACACCGGACACCGCGACGAATCGCTCATCGCTTCGCGTTATAAAGGGAGAGAATTTTTCCTCGTTCACAAAAAAACCGAAGCCAAAGAGCTCCTCAAATGCGACAAAATCACCCGCCCGTCCCCGAATTTCATCGTGAAACACGCCCTTTTGGCGTATGCGGAGTGCGCGGGACTGAACGTTTTGGACTCGAACGTCGACAACGCTCCCGAAAACACCCACCTCAAAAGCCACGATGCGCTTAAAACCATTGCGTTTTTTGCCGAAAAATTCCCCCGCGAGCGGGAAGTACGGATCGAAGTCGGATTCGGTTCGGCGCGTCACCTGCTTCATCAGGCCGAGGCCAATCCCGACGTCTTGTTTATCGGGCTGGAAATCCACAAACCTTCCATCGAACAGGCGCTTAAACAGATCGTAATCCGTAATTTGGACAACGTTATGGTGCTCGATTACGACGCGCGGCTGTTTTTGGAGTTCGTCCCCTCGAACGTCGTCGGAAAGATCTACGTCCATTTCCCGGTTCCGTGGGATAAAAAACCCCACCGCCGCGTCATTTCCGAAGCGTTTCTGAACGAATCGATGCGCGTACTCAAAACAGGGGGAACGTTGGAATTACGCACCGACAGCGAAGAGTACTACCGCTTCGCCCTCGAGACCTTCAGCACACCGCCTCAAAGCCGTTTCGAAGTCTATAAAAACCGCGACATCGCGATCAGCAGCAAATACGAAGACCGTTGGAAGCGCCTCGAAAAAAATATCTACGACGTCATCTTCACCTGCCAGAGCGAAAGCCCCGAAGCCGAAGTTTCCGGCGATTTTTCATTCGGGTCGACCCAGAGTCCGCTGGAGGCGATGAATCGTATCGGCACGGAGACCATCAAACGCGAGTGGGGATTCCTGCACGTCGAACGTACATTTCAAATCGGAGGGGAGAGTGCGATGCTCCGTCTGGCGATGGGAAGTTTCGACCGTCCCGAGAGCTGCTACGTCATCGTCGAAAAAGGGCGTACGCGCTATTTCCCGTCCCTTCCTGTGCGTTCCCGCGCGAACTTGTTCGCCCATAATCTATTAAACGAGATGCTCCATGGATAAAGTGATCATTGCCGAAAACCTTTCCCTTTCCTACAAGGACTTTGAAACCATCATTTCCAAAGCGACCTTCTCCATCGATGCGGGGAGTTTCGTCTTTATCACGGGCGCGAGCGGAAGCGGAAAATCAACGCTCCTCAAATCGCTCTACGGCGCCATCGAGCCCAGAGCCGGGCAACTCGTCGTCGGCGGGGTCAAGATGAACCGCATCAGCACTTCCAAACTCAACTTTCTGCGCCGCCACATCGGAATCGTTTTCCAAGATTACAAATTGATCAAAGAGTGGACGATCGAGAAAAACGTGATGCTCCCCCTCATTATTTCGGGATACACCAAAGACGTCAGCGGCACGCAGGTCCAAAAACTCCTCGGTCATGTCAAACTAATTCATCAAGCCGGCAAATACCCGCCCGAACTTTCGGGAGGGGAACAGCAGCGCGTCGCAATGGCGCGGGCGCTCGCGCATAATCCGATCCTGATTCTGGCGGACGAGCCGACGGGAAATCTGGACGAGTACTCTTCCGAAGTGATCTGGAATCTGCTCGAAGGGGCCAATACCCAGCTTAAAACGACCATCGTCGTCGTGACGCACCATATCCCCTCGTCCATCAACGTGCCGTACAAACATTTCCATATCGAGATGGGGACCGTCCATGAAATCGCTTAAAAATCATATTTCCCTCATTGTCGCTCTTTTCACCGTTTTGTTTTCGGTACAGATCTATGTCGCGGTCGACCGTACGATTGCCGCCTATGAAGACCGACTTAAACAAGACTACTCAATCATTGTCGTCTCAAACAAAAACCTGAGTCAGGCAGAGTTCAAATCCCTCGACAAGCTGGTAGAGCGAAGCGAGCCGATCGCAACCGATCAGGTACTGGAGCGTCTTAAGGGAGAGATGAGCAAAAAGAACCTCGAACTGCTCAAAGTGACCCTTCCGAAGTTTTACCGCCTCTATTTGAGCCGTTTTCCGACGCCGTACGAAATCGAAATGCTGCAAAAACGCCTCCAGAAACACTCTGCCATCGAGCGGGTCGAAGGATACGCGCAGACGCACGACACCGTCTACAAGCTGATGCTGCTGTTTAAAGACGTCGTACAGATTTTCTCGATTGCCATCGCGGCCGTAACATCGCTTTTGATTCTCAAAGAGATGCGGTTGTGGCAGTTTCAGCACGCCGAGAGAATGAGTATCATGGCGCTGTTCGGCGCACCCGTATGGCTCCGCTCCGCCGTATTGTTCCGTCTGGCCATCGTCGATGCGATCATTGCAACCATCGTCATGTGTCTGGCATTTTTCGTCATCGACCAGTACGGTTGGATGGACCAGCTGCTTCGCACCGTGGGAATCAGTATTCAGCTCTTTGACTTCGTCAACGACGCCATCCGATCGTTGGCCATAGCATTGGGCGTATCGATTGTTCTGACCCTTACAATCGTCATCGGGCACGATGAAGAGGAATAAATGAGACCGGTTCATTCCCTTCTTCTCGCCACGATCCTGTCGGTATCTCTGGATGCTGCCGCCATCGACGATAAAATCAACACCGCAGCCAAAAAACTGACCCAGACGAAACAGACCTATTCGACCCTCAACGCCAAACTCAACGAGACCGCTCAGAAAATCATGAAACAAAAGCAGGTCGTCGGCGTGCAGCAGCAGCACCTCAATACCCTTGTGCAGGAGCTGAAGTCCAAAGAGACCGTCTATCAGTCCAACAAAATGACCCTGCGCAGCCTCGAAGCGCAGCAGAATATGCTCATTAAAACCCAAAACGAGATTGAACAGCGCCTTGTGTTCGCATTGGCGCGCAACACCTCGATCTCCTTGCTGATCAACGATGACCGGGCGAAAGAAGCCGATGCCATCATCACCGAAGAGGCGCTCAAGCTTCACCTCAAGCAGATCAATACCGAGATCAAAGAGCTCAATGCCCTCTTCACCCAAAATGCCGAACGGATCAACGGCCTCTCTTCCCAGACAACGGTTTTGAAACAATCAATCGCGATCATCGATCAACAGAAAAACAGAGTCCTTGAGACGAAAAAAGAGAACGAAAAAGCGATCGCCCTCCTCGAAAAAGAGAAACAAGATTACGTCAAATCGCTTAACCGTATCCTCAAGCAGCAGCGTTCGCTCCAAAACACCCTCGCAAGCCTCAACATCATCAAACGCGAATCTCTGAGACCCAAACCCAAACCGACCCCGCAAAAACCGGGTTCCAGACCGGTGCCGGCGGATGTCAAACGCGCGGTTGCCGAATACCGCCCCTCAAATGTCGGCGCCTACTCGGGAGAACGTACCATCGCGCCGCTTGACGGCTACGTTGTGACCAAACGCTTCGGCCCTTATACCGATCCGATCTACGGCATCAAAATTTTCAACGAATCGGTCTCGCTCCGCCCGACCGAAAGCGATGCAAAAGTCAAAACCATCCTGAACGGGAAAGTAATTTTGGCCAAACCGACCGCCATGCTCGACAACGTCGTCATCATCGAGCACGATAACGGCCTGCACACGATTTATGCCCATTTGGACAAAATCGCCCCCACCGTCGAGGTCGGCAAACGGCTGAAACAAGGGTCCGTCATCGGACGGGTCGCCAAAGAGCTGATGTTCCAGGTCACCCAGCGCAACGCCCACATCGATCCGTTGAAAGTGATCCGTTAACGATATGCGTCCGTACCGGCAAAGCCTGTACGGACGGCAGGGACATGATTGTCCCTTGCAACCCCCTGAAGCTACCCGCATCTTCCGGATGCGGGAGAAAGCATCGACTTTTCTTTCAGGTTTTAAAACGGCCATACGGCGTGAATGATTTTACTTCCCCACCCCTGATTGACGGAACGGTCGATATCGCCCTGATTGACATACATGATCTTCGCATCGGAAATCTTGGCCGAATTGATCTCATTGTTCTGATCGATGTCATACGGACGGATGACGCCGCTGAGCTGCATAATCTGCTTTTCGCTGTCCACCATGATCTCGCGGCGTCCCGTGATGAAGTAGTTGCCGTTGGCCATCACCTTCACGATGCGTGCCGAAACGGTCGTGGTGAACGACGCGTCTTTGGTTGACGATCCCGATCCGGCATAGTCCGAACTCGATCCCGCGCTGAAGCCGATATTGGCGACTCCGTTGAGCTTGTTGACGGCCGAATTGACCGCCGAATTCTGCCCAAGAGAGCTGAATACCCCGCCGTTTAAGCCGAGGGTGTCGGCTTCATTAAGCGCTTTACTGGCCGTATTCGAACTCTGGACCGTTTCGGAGATAACAACGGTTACGATATCGTTCACGTGCATTGCCTTGTGATCGGAAAACAGCGGACTGTCCCCCTGCCCGAATAAACTTCCTCGAGATGCAAAACTGCTCTCTTCTTCGCGAGAGGGCATCTCCTCGACGTATTTTGGCGGTTCAAAGTCCATTTCCGGGTCGGTCAGGCGTGCGGTACAGCCACTGAGCAACAGCGAAGCCGATAGGATCGAAAAATAAAGAGGTGCGCGCATTCAGGTATCCCGGTCTAATTTGGCTATAATTAAGCAAAAAGAGTTCCAAGGAATAGAATGAGCCTCAAAGAGCAAATCAATAACGATATCAAAACCGCGATGAAAGAAAAAGACAATGCCAAACGTGACGCCTTGCGCCTTCTTAGCAGCGCGTTCAAACAAATCGAAGTCGACGAGCGCAAAGAGCTCAGCGACGACGACGTCATCAAAATCATCCAGAAACAAGTAAAACAGCGCAATGAGGCAATGATCCAGTACCGCGATGCGGGTCGTGAAGACCTGTATGAAAAAGAGGCTTCCGAAGCCGCTATTTTCGAAACCTACCTTCCCAAGCAGCTTTCCGACGATGAATTGGAGAGTGCGCTTCGCGCGATCATCGCCGAAGTGGGCGCGACATCGATGAAAGAGATCGGCAAAGTCATGGGAGCGGCATCCAAGACCCTCGGCGCGCAGGCTGATGGCAAGCGGATCAATGAGTGCGCTAAAAAGATTTTAGGCTGAAGCGTGTGCCGCTCCCAAAGGAGCGGCATCTTTAATTATAAAGGCTGAGGGTAGCCGTAATGGTACCCTTGGGCGTAGTCGACACCGATCTCTTTGAGAACTTCGAGCGTTTCGGCATCTTCCACGTATTCGGCAATCGTCTTTTTGCCGAACTCCTGTGCGATCTGATTGATATGTTTGACGAAAATGCGGTCTTTCTCGTTGACCGTGATGTTTTTGACAAACTCACCGTCGATTTTGACGTACTCCGCATCGAAATATTTCAAATAGACGAACGAAGAGAAACCTGAACCGAAATCGTCCAGTGCAAAATTAATCCCCTCGCTTTTCATACTTTCGATAATTTCCATCAGTCCTTTCACGTTATGAATCGCTTCACGCTCCAGAATTTCGATCGTGATCCCTTCTTTCAGCCCTTTCGGATGATGCGCGTAGTGTCCCTGAATCAAATCGACGTAATTGCCGTTGAAGAGGCTGTTGGTTGAGAGGTTGAAGAAAAACTCGATGTCCCACAGTTTTTTCTCTTCGCGCGCCGCAAGCCCTTTGGTCAGGACGACATGGTCTATTTTGCAGGCCATACCGAGACTTTCGGCCACTTCGATAAACTGCCCGGCGGCCATTACCCGCTCACCGTCGCGGATCCGCGCCAGAACTTCGTATCCGAACAGCTTGCCGCTTTTGACATTGTAGATCGGCTGGACGAAAGGTTCGACCCGTCCTTCGTCGATCGCGCGGCGCAGGAATTCCCCTTTTTTCTGAATCTCGGCCGCCATCTCCTGATCGGTCTGATCGGCGCGTGCAATGGTGTTTTTCCCGGAACGCTTGGCTTTGTACATCGCCAGATCCGAGCCGGTCAGAAGCGATTCGATGTTTTCGCCTTGATCGGGATACTCGGCGATACCGAAACTCGCCGTCAGCTTGATCTGATCGTACATCAGCGAAATCGGAGAATTTTCCAGACTGGAGCGAAGCTTTTCGACAACGCTGTACCCTTCCGAATATGGCGTTTCGGGCAAAATCACGGCAAACTCGTCTCCGCCGATACGGGCCAGAATATCGGCATTGCGCAAGTTGGAGGCAAAAATCTCCGTCACCTCTTTGAGAACGATGTCCCCCGTCGCGTGACCGTAGGTGTCGTTAACGTATTTGAAATTGTCCAAATCGATCATCAGAACCGAGAATTTATGCTGATGACGCGTCGAGCGTTTGATCTCATAGGAGAGGAATTCTTCAAATTTGCGACGGTTGTACAATCCCGTCAAATAATCGCGGTCGGAGAGGTGCTGAAGCCTTTCGTAATAATCCTGAATCGAATCGAGCATCTTGTTGACGTAGCTTTCGATGTTTTTGACTTCGAGGATTTTTGTCTTCAGGCTGACCCGCTTGCCCATGTCGTTTTGCTGGATAATATCCTGAATCATGCCGATGAACTGTTTGAGCGGCTGTACGAGGAGCGAATTCAGGCGAAAATAGAGAATGGCGAAAATGAGGATCGTAAACACGACAAAAAAGATGATGAACGAATTGATCATCGTCGTCAGCGATATTTTCAGATTGGCCACGGGAAAACGGACATCGATAACACCGTTGATATCGCCGATCTTGGCATTGGTGTGACAGCTGAGACACTCTTGTTTGACGACAATCGGATACAGATAGCGAATCTCTTCGTCTCCGGTGAGAATCTCTTCGCCTTTCATCGCCCTCATGACCATCGGATCATGATCGCGCGCCTGCTTGTCGTGCTCGCGGTCGCCGAAAAGCTCGGCAACGATCGGGCTGCGATACGCGTTGATGCGCATGTCGGGTTCCACTTCGTTCAGGCGGACAATAATCGAGTCAAGCTCTTCCTTGCTCCACCCTTTTTCCATAGCGGAATAGAGCGCTTCGAACGCCATTCGGCTGGTTTTTCGGGCATCGACACGCGCCAATTCGTCAATCGCCCGCTGTTTGATGAAAATACCGTACACGAACGCTACGGCCAAACTTGCCAAAAGTGAGAATATGACCGTTTTCGCGATCAGCCGTTTATAGGTCGTGTACTTTTTTGCCACTGGAAACACCTACCGATTATTGTAATTCCTCAATTATAACGGCATGATGCTTAAAAATAATATATAAGTTTTTCTTTTTATATTAACCGTTTTTGAGTGTACGCAGCGCCGTTTCGACGTCATCCTGACGCATCAGAGATTCGCCGACGAGGAACGCATCGACTCCTGCCTTGTTCAGGTCTTCGAGCTGGCCGTGCTCGTAAATGCCGCTTTCGGCGACGATGATCTTGCCGTTGGGGATCAGCGGAATCAGATCGTAGCTCAGGTTCATGTTCATCTCGAACGTTTGGAGGTTGCGGTGGTTGATCCCGATGATATCGGCACCCGCATAGATCGCTTTGGTCAGTTCGGCTTTATCATGGATCTCGACGAGCGCTTCCATCCCCAGATGACGGGTATAGTTTAGCAACTCTTTGAGTTCGTCTTTCGAAAGTGCCGCGGCGATAAGGAGAACGAAATCCGCCCCGTACACGAGCGCTTCGAGAAGCTGATATTTGGAGACGATAAAATCTTTACGCAGCAGGGGAATGCTGACGTAGCGGCGGATTTCAGCGAGATAATCGAGATTCCCCTGAAAAAAATGGGGTTCGGTCAAAATCGAAATCGCGTTTGCCCCTCCGCGTTCGTACGCCTGTGCGATCGCGACGGGATCGAAATCCTCACGGATCACCCCTTTGGAAGGGCTCGCCTTTTTCACCTCCGAGATGATGCGATACGGCTCCTCCGGGGTCGAAGTAAGATAGGGGCGCACATCGCGCGGCGCTCGGGCATTGAACGCCAAGGAGCGTCCCAGCCACTCCATGCTGAAAGCGGCTTCCCGTTCTTTGAGGTCCTCTTTGGTTTTTTTGATGATGTCATCTAAAATCATTAGTTTTTCTCCTTGGTTTTGCACTTCTCGATTGCTTTGAGATGGTCTTTCACTTCTTGTTCGTCCGTTCCGACCATCGATTCGACCTGTCGAATCAGGCGCAGCGCTTCGGCGCATTCGTTCAATTTGTAATGCCCCCATGCCAACGAATCGATGTAATATGGTGACTCGGGCTGTTTTTGCAGCGCCCGGCGGACGTATCCCATCCCCTCGCTGACATTGACGTCGTGATCGATCATCAGATACCCAAGATAGTTCAGATACAGAGGCTCTTCGATATCGACAAGCGCTTTTTTGAGTTTTTCGACCACATCCGCAATCAAGGCAGGATCGTTTCGGTTGGCGGCCCCTTCATATCGGTACACGGCGCTTTGAGCCAGATAGAGAGGGTTATCTTCGGCTTCATACATATCCAGCGCCAAGACCGACGCTTTCTCAAACTGTTTCGCCTGTACGTACAGATCCAACAGCATCGGATCGTTCAGATGCGATTTTTCAAGCAGTACGATCATTTTGGAATAATCTTTCTGATACAGGTGGATTTTGAGCGCTTCTTCAGCGCAGCTCGGATCGGCAAACGTTTCGTATGTCTGCTCATAAATCGATGCCGCATCGATCAACGCGCCTTGGTCTGCGTAAAAACTTCCCAGCCGTTTGCCGATCGTCACGCTGTTACCGTGCGTGCCGATGTGCTCTTTGAGGAATTTAATCGCTTCGTTTTTCCGGCCGAGATGGGCATATTCGATCAGCGCGATGCGTTCCGCCGTCGTTTCGTCAAACCCCAGCGCATACGCTTTTTTGAGAGACGATACCGCCCCTTCGTAATCGGCGAGCTTCAAACGCGCTTCGGCATACAACAGATGATCGGGAGCCTCCGGCTCTTTTTGGATCAAAAGAAACGCCTTTTGGGAAGCCTGGGCAAAATCTCCGGATTTCAGCATCGCGATCACTTCGAAACGGTTAAGCACCTTATCGTCCGGCGATTTGGCAAGGGCTTCTGCCGTCATTTTGGTGAGCGCTTTAGTATCGTTGGCTTGTTCAAGCATTTTGAGCGACTGGTAAAGGTACTCTTTTTTAGAGGTCTGTTTGTAGAGCTCGCCGAAAAAGCCCGAAGCGCGATAATATTTGTGCCGCATTTGCGCGTCGAGCGCATACAGGGCAAACGTATCTTCGAATGCCGTCTCTTTGATCGAGGCTTTGGCTGCCGCTTCACTGAGCGAAACGGATAGGAGAAGTGCAAGCAGGTGTTTAGTCATGGATAATCCCCGGGCATTCGGCTTTCAGCTCATCGATGCGGTGACGGAAATAATCCCAAAAAGGGAACGTCCGGCATTGCAGCGGTCTGGCTTGGTATATGCTACATCCGTTTAGTGAACGGTTAAAAAACACGCAATCATACGAGCCGTTTACTTTGACCTCTTTGAGCGAATAGCGATACGCTTCCTTGCGCAGATAGGTACGTCGGAATTCCCCTTCGTCCATCTCCAGCAATTTGGCGATGGCGGCGATCTCGGTCACGGAGACGAAAATATTGCCGCTCTCGCCCGTACAGCAATTCCCCCCGCACGAAGCACAGGCGGAAGGGTCAAACGCATAAGAAAAACCTTCTCGAGTCATATAATCGGACATTTGATACTGTGCGCCTTTGCTTTATCGTAAATCGCCTGCACCGCAGGAGTATAACGCTCTTCTTCAAACGTAATCAACGGAGGCAATACGTTCAGAAGCGACTTGCTGTTTTTTTTCAGATGGAGCATCACCAGCGTGCTGGGACGATCCTCTTTGGAATGGACGAATTGTACATCAACGACTCTTAATCCTGCACTCTCGCACGCACTGCACAGCTGGACGAACTGGCGCGCGTCGTAACAGACGGCCGCTTCGCCGTGCGACTTGAGCAGTTTCGAAATTTTCGCGATGAACGCTCCGATGGGGAGATGGACGTTGTAGCGGGCCTGATGGAGCATCGGATGCTCGGAACGGGCAACCCCCTCATGGTAAAACGGCGGGTTCGAGACGATCCAGTCGTACGTTCCGTGAGGCGCGTGTTCGAGGAAATCCCCCTCGTAAAGCGTGTAGCCGATACCGTTGACCTGCGCATTTCGGCGGGCGAACTGCGCGTATACGCTCTGTTTTTCTACGGCTTCGAGGGTAACCGCCGGGAAATCGCGCGCCACCAGCAGCCCCACGATCCCGCACCCCGCCCCGACGTCGAGCGTTTTTCCCTTCGGCTCGAAACGGGAAATAAATCCGTACAGAAAAATCGAATCGCTGTTGTAGCAGTACCCCTCGTCGGGCTGGTAAAGGAGCATTTAGAACCCTTTTTTTGAAATGTGTAAATTTTGCCGTTTTTTTAACATAGGCCTAAAGCTATGTTAACTTTTTTACATTTTTTTAACATAGTTTTTAATTAATCATTGTATTCAACAGTATAACTAACCGATGTATTGTTGTAGAGGGATTATCGTTTTCTGGGTTATGATCTTCACCATAGCTTTTTAGTAACCTATTAGCATTATCTATCGCAATATATTGCCCATTTTGAAGAGTTTCAAATATCAATTTTGCATAATTTGCTTGCTTAATATTATCTCTATTCAAATTGGAAAATTTATATGGCTCAATCTCTTTTAGTTTTTTTATCAATTGTTCCACAATTTCATTTCTGATTATTGCTGTAGTTCTATACTCAAAATGCAATAGATACCAAAGTTCAAAAGAATCATTGGCATACGCGACATCGACATGTAAGGCTTTTATTCTATTTTTCGCATTCTGAATAGCATTATTAAAATCCTCTGCCGTATGACCACCTGCATTAACCAGTTCAATATCTCTGTCAATAACTATCCATTTATGGTCAAAATCTTTATAGGTTTTCCCGTATTGATTTGTATAACTTTTGAGATTTTCTAAAACTCCTGTTGGATGAGTTGATCCATCATGTGGCACGATAACAATAGAATCTTGAGTGATTTTTTTGGCTTTAATCAATTGATCTATTATCATCCTAAAGTAAGTAGGAGAAGAGACACTATCTTCACAAGCAATAATTACATCATTAACGGTATTTCTATCATTGATAGCTCTTTGGAAGTCCGTTTTAGCTTTTTCCTTATTTCTTTGAAAAAGTTTATCTCCTCCGCTTCTTCGTCCCATGTTGTTTCCTTAAGGTTCAAAGGGACTAAAAGGATTCAAATAAGGGATTGCCCCGTATTTGCCCTGAATATACTGTTTTTCAAAATCCTCTTGTTTTCTTACATTTTTAAATTCTGCCAACGAATAGATAGTCGTTGTTCCACATTGATCTTTGTCAGTCAACCAAATCTGATCTCTTCTGAAAAGTTCAGGTTTTAAAAGATTGGTATCATGTGTCGCAAAAATGAGTTGAGCATTTTTTTTATTCATATCTTCATCATGAAAAAGTTTGATAAGATGCTGAGTCAATATAGGATGCAAACTTGCATCTAATTCATCAATAATTAAAATCTTTCCATTCTGCAATGTATCCAAAATAGGTGCCGACATAGCAAAAAACTTTCTTGTACCTTTTGATTCATCTTCATTTAACTCAAAAACAACATTACCGATTAACTGACCATTTTCATCAAACTTTTGATGCAAAGTATTGAGTGAAACAGATTTCCATCCTTTCTCATTCATAATTTTAGCTTTGAGATCATCAGGCAAAGCAAATTTAGCAATAGATTCTAATGATAAATCTTCCTCTTCAATTTGAATATCATCAATCCCGATATCAGCTGTTTTGACAAGCTCTACAATTTTTTTTCTAAATTCTTCGTCTTCCATTTTTTTCATCGTGAAATTAATATACCCATCATGATCCATTCCATCAATCATATTGAAATGATTGAACCATCCAAGAATGGCTTTTGAAATTTCACCGTCCGCCTGATCACATTTCCAGATAAAAAGTTGATTTTTTGCAATTCTGATTTTTTCTTCTTTTTTATTGAAAAAATCATACCCTTCTTTAAATTTATTAGGATTTACATAATCTGATTCTTCCGTATCTCTAAAAAAGAGTTTTGCCTCTTTTCCTTTTTCATCAGCAAAAAGCCATTCACTATAGACAGTCTCACTGTCTATTTCAAATCCATATCGATATTTGGTTTCTCCTACAAAAAAAACAATTTCGAAGGTACTTGATTCATTTTCCGTTTCAGTAGATAACCGATAGGGATCATGTGGCAGTTGATCTGTTGATTGCATAATCTTATAGCGATTCAAGACTAACCGACTCATAAAAGCCATTGCTTTTAAAAGATTACTTTTACCACTTGCATTTGCACCGTAGATAATAGAGCTTTTTAAAAGGCTATAGTTTCTAAATTCAAAACTATTACCATTATCTTTTGAGGAAGTCAGCATACTAAACGTTGCAGTATCTTTGATCGAGCGAAAATTATTGACTTTAAATTCTACTAACATATCTTCCACCTCCTTTTATTGTCAGAAATAATACCATAATAAATAAACTTTTTGTTTATAAAATGCAAAAATTAGCTTTATTGTTGACAAAATAGATTAAATATAGCATAATAACATTAATGCTTTGAATACACGAGCAGAAATTTTTATTGCAATTATTATTTGTGATTGTAGTAAAAGAGGTGGAGTAATTTCTACGCCAATAGAAATTACTCTTGAAGAGCAATTAACAGACAGTGTTAAATGTGACAGTTATAATAGCAAAAAAATACTATATTTTTGATGATGCAGTGTTTTCTCTTTTTGACCTATCACTTTTAACGTTACAGAATTGCTCATTTTTTTACCATTAATCCAAAGGAGTAAATATGGGTTTAATTTCGAAAAATGATTTGATTTATCAAGACTACAGTTGGACAACTGTATCAGGCGATAATCCAAAAGTGACAGGTGAACCTGATAGTACACTATTTAATCGACATGAAGGCTATGAAGTTTTGTACTTGATTAACAAGTTAGCAGAAATGTGGGATTTGAAACAAAAATCCTCTGCTGAAAAAATGGAAAAAATGATTCGCAAACATTTGCCATCAGATTCTAGAAGCCAAATTAATGTGAAACAGTGGTTATACGATAATTGGAAAAATTATTAAACTATGGTTCACTTCAATTCTCTCTACAATGTGGAGAGAATGAAACAATCTCACATAACAACCTCTCACTTATTCAATGCGGCACAACTCACTATTTTTTTAAGTGTTTCCCGAACTTTTTTCCGAACCAATCACCAAACTAACAACGTCTAAACACGCCCAATCTCTCGCCCTTTTGGGATATAATTCAACAATTATATCACTTCATATTAGGTTTAACTATGATTATTATCCCCGCCCGTCTTGCTTCCACCCGTTTTCCCGAAAAAGTACTCGCCGATATCGGCGGTCTGCCGATGGTGATCCGCACCGCCAAACGTGTTGAGGCTATCGACCGCGTCGTGGTCGCGTGCGACGACGAAAAAATCCTCGAAATCTGTGCGGCCCACGGCGTCGAAGCGCGCCTCACCTCCACGACCCACAAAAGCGGCACCGACCGGATCAACGAGTGCGCCCAGATCATCGATGTACCCGATGATGAACTCATCATCAACGTCCAAGCCGATGAGCCGTTCATCGAAACCGAAGTGCTTGAACTCCTGATCGAACGCCTCAACGTCCTTAAAGCTGGGAACGCACCGTTTATCATGGCTAGCTGCTACAACGCGATCAACACCGAATCGGCACAAGATCCTAATTTGGTAAAAGTCATCACCGACGTGGATCATAACGCGATCTATTTTTCCCGCAGCCCAATCCCCTTCAACCGCAGCGGGGAAGCCAACTATTTCGGCCACATCGGTATCTACGGCTTCACGAAAAAATCACTCCATGACTTCTGCGCCCTCGGCGAAGCACCGCTCGAAGACATCGAAAAACTCGAACAGCTCCGCGCCCTCTACCACGGCAAAAAAATCTCGATGGTCAAAGTGGCAAGTGCAGGATTCGGGATCGACACGGTGGAAGATTTGGAGCGGGCGAAAAAGATTTTCGGAATCGAATAATCGTCTCTTATCTATAAAATACGTATAGCGGCATCTTCGCTATACTGTTGCTACGCTTGAAAAGTACAATGGTTACAACGATACTTTGTTTCAAGGAGCAATATATGTCTCTCATCGAAATCTTCACCGATTACGTCCTCAACCGTAAAAGCCTCATAGAATACGTCGACGTACGCAAAACGATCCATGAACGGGGCGAGTTCAACGACGCCAAACTGATTCAGGCCGAAGAGAACCTCCAGCGCCTCAAAACCGAAGAGCCGGAGATTTACGAGGGGATGTACGAAACGCTTGCCCGCATTTATGCACGCAATACCGGCCTATCGGTCGAATATCCCATCGATTTTATACGCCAGATTCTCAAAATGTACCGAGGTTCGCTCTCACCGCGTCAGGTATACGAAGAATACAAACGGATGTTGGAACACTATCATCACGATGTGTAGTTTACAAATGGTTAAAAAGCGGATTGTTTAAAGAAGAGGAAGGTTCTCCCCGAACGGGGAGAGTCTTGAGAAATACTTAGATATTGTCGCGGATGCTGAGTGCAGCGATAACTTTGTTGTAGCTCTCTTTGTTGGTGCGTTTCAAATAACGCATCAAACGGCGGCGTTGACCAACAAGTTTCAAAAGACCAAGACGTGAAGAGTGGTCTTTTTTGAATGTTTTAAGGTGCTCAGTGAGCGCAGCGATACGAGTAGAGAGAAGAGCGATTTGCACTTCGCTTGAACCTGTATCCCCTTCTTTTTTCTGGAATTGAGAGATAATCTGCGTTTTTTTCGCCGTATCCAAAGCCATAACAGCCTCCTGATGGGTATAAAATTTTACTTGAAAGACAATTCGTTCAAGCAGGGTCGGAATTATACCCGAAAATTCCCCTTTTTGCGGTAAAAACATCCTCTAATGATTTTTGGCTATAATACCCGTTAAATACAGAGGAGGATACCGATGCTTATGACCCGCGCCAGTGAGTACGCCCTGCTTTCGCTTATCGTGCTGGCCAAAGCTCAGCATCCCCTCGATGCCGACACGCTCTCAAAAGAACTCGATATTTCCAAAAGTTTTCTGGCTAAGATTCTTCAGGCGTTGGCACGCAAAGGAATATTAAACTCGTACAAAGGGGTCAACGGAGGTTTCGAGCTGGCAAAACATTGCAGCCAAATCACCGTTCTCGACGTAATGGAAGCCGCCGAAGGGAAAAGCCCCGCCGTTTTCAACTGTTCCCCTTCGCAAGACGACTGCCCTTCGAACAAAGCCCCGACGTGCGGATTATGGCCGTTTTTAAACCGGTTGCAAAACAAAGTTGACGGCTTTTTGGGGACGTTGACCCTAGAAGCGATATTGGAAGAGTAATCCTTGGCAAAAGCAAAAAATAAAACCCCCGACGTCAAAACCGTTCTCTCGACACTTTTTGCTTCGCGCGATCTGAGCGTCGTCTTTTTCGTCATGACGATTCTGGCGATCATCATCGTGCCACTGCCCAGCGCAATTCTCGACCTCATGCTGGCAGTCGTCATCGCTCTGTCGGTTTTGATTTTGCTTATTTCGCTCTACATTCCCAAACCAACCGACCTGACCACCTTTCCGACGATTCTGCTCATCATCACCCTCTTTCGTCTGGCACTCAATATCGCCACGACGCGGATGATCCTCAGTCACGGACACGAAGGACCCGAAGCGGTCAGTGACATCATTACGGCGTTCGGGAACTTCGTCGTCGGCGGAAACTACGTCATCGGGATCATCGTCTTTGTCATCTTGGTCTTGATCAACTTCATGGTTATCACCAAAGGTTCGGGACGCGTTGCCGAAGTTGCGGCCCGCTTCACCCTCGATGCGATGCCCGGAAAACAGATGGCAATCGATGCCGACCTAAACAGCGGTCTGATCGACGAGCCCGAAGCCAAACGCCGCCGTGCCGAGATTTTGCAGGATGCAAATTTCTACGGGGCAATGGACGGTTCGAGCAAATTCATCAAAGGAGACGCCGTTGCGGGGATCATCATCACGATGATCAATATTATCGGCGGTTTTTTGATCGGGATTTTCCAGTTTAATCTGGATGTGGGATCCAGTGCCCAGGTCTATACAATCCTCACGATCGGGGACGGTTTGGTGGCGCAGGTCCCTGCCCTCATCATCTCGACCGCGACCGGTATCATGATCACGCGCGCCTCAAACGACGAAGGAGGCAACTTCGCCGAGGGCAGTATCAAACAGATGATGGGGAATGCCCGCATCATGATGATCGTCGGCTTCATCATGCTCATGTTTGCCGCCGTTCCCGGTCTTCCGACCCTTTCGATGGGATTCGTCGGGCTTGTTTTTACCGCACTCGGATACGCACTGCACAAATTTGAAAAAGGGGAACTCGTCCTGACCCCCGCCCCGGGCAAAAAACCCACAACGGGAGGCGCCGCCGCAGAAGAAGGCGTCCCTTCCGCACCGCGCAGAAAGACGAACGAAGAAATTGCCAAAGAAGAAGAAGCCGCGCTCGAAGACATCCTCAAAATCGAGATGCTCGAACTCACGCTGGGCTATCAGCTCATACGTCTGGCCGACAGTGCGCAGGGGGGCGATTTGCTGGAGCGTATCCGCTCCATGCGGCGTAAAATCGCGTCGGATTTCGGCTTTTTGATGCCGCAGGTGCGTATCCGCGATAATCTTCACCTCAAACCCGACCAATACGAAATCCTCCTTAAAGGGGTGAGCATCGGGGACGGCATCATTCAACCCGAACGCTTCCTGGCGATGGACAGCGGCATGGCCGTCGGAGAGATCAAAGGGGAACCGACCAAAGAACCCGCCTTCGGCCTCGATGCGCTGTGGATTGCTCCGGAGCTGAAAGAAGATGCGATCATCAACGGCTACACCGTCGTCGACCCGGCCACCGTCATCTCGACCCATATGAGCGAACTGGTGAAAAAATACGCCGAAGAGCTCCTCAGCCGACAAGAAACCCAATCGCTGATCGAAAAGATCAAAAACGACTACCCCGTGGTCGTGGACGACCTGCTCAAAGTCGCCAACATCGGTCTTATCCAGCGCGTGTTCAAAGCGCTGCTGCATGAACGGGTACCTCTCAAAGACATGATCACGATCCTCGAAACCATCGCCGATGTCTGCGAGTACACCAAAAACGTCGAGACCATCACCGAACACGTCCGTTCCAAACTCTCCCGTATCATCACGCAATCCTATACCGGATCCGACGGCGTCATCCGCCTGCTGACGTTCGATACGATGAGCGAGCAGAAAATGCTCGAAAAAACCACCGAACGCGACGGAGTGCGCCAACTTCTCCTCAACGTCGGGGAAATCAACAACCTGATCCAGGCCACCAGCGCCAAAGCCACCGAACTCCTCCAAAAAGGAATATCGCCGATCATCGTGATCGTCGATCCCAAGCTGCGCCGCCCGCTGGCGGAAATCTTCGAGCGTTTCAGCCTCGACATCGTCACCCTCTCCCATGCCGAAATCGATTCGAATGCCAAGTTCGAAGTCCTCGGTTCGGTCACTTTAGAAAACAAATAGGAATCTTATGCACAAAACGTTTCACCACCTCTCCCACATCGACCTCGACGGCTATAGCTGTCAACTTGTCATGGCGCATACTCCGCACACCATGTACAGCTACAACGCCAACTACGGCGCCGAGGTGATGGACCGTCTCGAAGAGATTATCGATACGATCAAGAAGGCCAAACAAAGCGCCACGATCCTGATCACCGATCTCAACCTCTATCCCGACGAAGCGCGCTGGCTCAATAACGAAGTCAACCGCCTCAACGAAAGCGGCTGGGACATCACGATCACCCTCCTCGACCACCACGGCAGCGGAAAAGAGACGGCTGCACAATATCCGTGGTACACGCTCGACACCGAACGCTGTGCGACAAAAATCACCTACGATTATGCGTGCGAGCATTACGGACTGGAACGCGGCGGATGGCTTGAAGCATTTATCAGCGTCGTGAACGCCGTCGATTTGTGGCATCAAAACGAAGAAGACGATTTTGAATACGGCAAAGTGTGCATGCGCCTCATCTCCGAAGCGCGCGAACTCAGCCGCGTCATGTTCGCCAACGAAGACCGTGCCTACAAGCTCGCTCTCTTGGAACAGGCGGCCGCCATGCGCGATCTTCCCGACGCTCCGATCGTACTGGACGAAGCACTTCACAAGATGAAAAAAGAGTTTTTCAAAGACGACGTCGACAACACCCTCGACAACCTCTCGACCAAATACATCGTCGCGTTGCTGGGAACCAAACGTTCCGCCATGACAATCTATTACAAAGGATGGCGCGGGTTCCTCAGCTACGGGTTGGGCAATACGTCGATCATCGGCAACGGCTTTTTGACGGCATTCCCCGAATACGACTTTATCGTCGACGTCAGCACACGCGGCACGATGAGCCTGCGCGGACACGATCAGGTCGACGTGGCGATGATGGCGGGCGAATGGGCAAACGGCGGGGGTCACCCCAATGCCGCCGGCGGACGCATTCAGGGATTCAAAGAGCAGTTTCGCTACGACAAAGTCAAACGCCAGATCGAAGACTTGCTCTCCAACAAAGAGGCAATGCCCGGAAAACTCCCCGCTAAAATCGAAGAATAGCCATCAGCGCATGATCCAGATCAATCACCTCACCAAAAGCTACGGCACGCGGGTCCTCTTCGAGGATCTCTCCCTCAAACTCAACTCCGGAAACAAAGTCGGCTTCGTCGGGCGCAACGGAACGGGAAAATCGACGCTGTTCAAGATCATCCTCGGCGAAGAACCCTACGACTCCGGCGAGGTGATCCTCCCCAAAAACTACCGGATCGGAACGCTCCGGCAACATCTGCACTTCACTCACAAAACGGTACGCGAAGAGTGTGCCTCGGTACTCGAAGGGGACGCAATCCACGAGGTCTACCGCGTCGAGAAGATCCTTTTCGGACTGGGATTCATGCAGGAGGATTTGGACAAAGACCCCCTCAGTTTTTCGGGGGGATACCAGATCCGCCTCAATCTCGTCAAGCTCCTCGTCACCGAACCGAACCTGCTGCTCCTCGATGAGCCGACCAACTACCTCGACATCGTCTCGCTGCGGTGGCTCGCGTCGTTCATCCGGGCCTTCGATGGGGAAGTGATCCTCATTACCCACGACCGCGATTTCATGGATTCGGTCACGACCCACACGATGGGGCTGCGCCGCCGCTCCATCAGCATCATCAAGGGAAACACCCACAAATACTACGAGCTGATGACGCAGGAAGACGAGCTCTACGTCAAGACCAAAGCCAACCACGACAAAAAACGGGCTGAACTCGAAGATTTCGTCGCCCGCAACAAGGCGCGCGCGTCGACGGCCGTGATGGCGCAATCCAAACAAAAAGAGCTGGACAAGATGGGGGTGATGGAGGATCTGGAGGGGGAACGCGACCTGGCGTTTTCGTTCTCCTATTCCCCTACCCCGGCGAAGATCATACTGCAGGCCAAAAACCTCTCGTTCGGGTACAAAGCGGATGAACCGCTGTTTCGCGATTTGTCGTTTGCACTGGAGGCGAAAAAGTGCCTCGCCATCATCGGGAAAAACGGCAAGGGAAAATCGACGCTGCTCAACACCCTCGCAGGAGTTTTAAGCCCGCAGGGTGAGCTGGCGTTTCACCCCTCCACCGCCATCGCCCACTTCGGCCAGACCAACATCGACCGCCTCGACAAGAACCGCACGATCACCGAGGAGATCCAAAGCGCCGACAACACCCTCCCCAACGTCCGCATCCGGGGCATCTGCGGGACGATGATGTTCAGCGGCGACGATGCGGACAAAAAGATTAGCATCCTCAGCGGAGGGGAGCGCAGCCGCGTCATGCTCGGTAAAATCATCGCCACCCCCGCCAACCTCCTCTTCCTCGATGAGCCGACCAACCACCTCGACATGCAGTCGATCGATTCGCTCTGCGATGCGCTGAAGCGGTTCGAGGGTTCCGTCGTACTCGTCACCCACTCCGAAATGCTCCTTAGAGAGCTTGCCGATCAGCTCGTCATCTTCCGCGAGGGGAATGCCGAATTTTTCGACGGCGGCTACGACGAATTTCTGGAAAAAATCGGCTGGGACGAAGAGATCGCCGACATTCCCAAACCCGTCAAAGCGGCCCCAAACACCAACAAAAAAGAGACCAAACAGCAGCGCGCCGCCCTCGTGCAGGAGCGCTCCAAACTTCTCAGCCCGCTGAAAAAAGAGTGTGAACACTGCGAAACCACGATCATGAAGCTCGAAGAGAAGCTCAAAACCTCCCATGCGCTCCTAATCGACTACTCGAACCAAGGAGACAGTTCCAAACTGATGGAACTCTCCAAAGAGGTCGCCGCGGACGAGAAGAAAATCGAGGAGCTGTTCGAGAAGCTCGAAACCGCGAGCGACGAGATCGCACGAATCGAGGCCGAATACGAGGCAAAGATTGAAGCCCTCTAAAGTCCGCCTCGACAAACTCCTCTCCTCTTTGGGCTATTGCAGTCGTAAAGAGGTCGCATCTCTCCTACGTGATGGCATTATCACCCATATCGACAATTTTCCCATCAAACCCGATACCAAAGTCTCACACGACGAAATCCATTTCAATGATGAACCGCTCGACCCCCCGCAGGGGATCGTGATCCTAATGCACAAGCCCGTCGGCTACGTCTGCAGCCACGACGACGGAGAGGGGAGACTCGTCTACGATTTATTGCCGGAACGGTGGCGGCTGCGCGATCCGAAAATCTCTACCGTCGGACGTCTCGACAAAGAGACGAGCGGTCTACTGCTCCTCACCGACGACGGAAAACTTCTCCACCGTCTCACTTCCCCCAAACACAAAGTGCCAAAACTCTACGAAGCGACACTCGACCGGCCGTTAAAAGGGGACGAAGGGGAAATTTTCGCCTCGGGAACGCTGATCCTGAACGGCGAGAAAACCCACTGCCTCCCCGCCAAACTCGCCGTCATCAGCGAGAAGCACGTGACGCTGGAGATCGTCGAGGGGCGCTACCATCAGGTGCGGCGGATGTTCGCGGCGGTGGGGAACCATGTCACCGCCCTGCACCGCTCTACGTTCGGGGAGTTGACGCTGGGGGATTTAGCCCCCGGCGAATACCGCCTCATCGACGCAGAGTCCCTGACTTAATCGACCAGCACGATCCCCATCGTCTCTAGTAGAAACAGCGCCTCGTAACGGCTGAAAATAGCCCCCTTGAGATGGTTGGAGCGGATATCGATCATCGTGTTGCTCGTGTCGGTAAAGTCGGCCTCTTCTAGGTGAGTGTTGCCGAACAACGCCCCCTTGAAATCGCTCCCACTGAAATCGGCTTTCTGAAACGTTCCGTTGCGAAAATCGACCTCTTTTGCCCGGCACTCCCGCATCACCAGCCCCTCCAAATTCAGACCGAAAAAGTTGCTGTCATTGAGGATGCATTCGCGGAATCGGATCGGGTCGGCATTGAGGAGGCTCTTCCAATCCGCCATCGTCCAGTCTATCCCGATCATCTTGCACGAGACGAAATCGACGTCGCTCATTTTCGTATTCGTCAGCTTCATCAGGCTCAGATTACAGTTTTCGAAACGGCATTCGACAAATCTGCACGAGGAGAAAAAGGTTTCACTGAAATCGCAGGAGACGAAGGTGCAGTCATCGAATTCGGCTTTGGTGATCTTTTTGCCGTGGAGATCGATCCCCTCGAACTTCTCGGCGAATACGTCCATGTTGTCGGTGATAGGAAGAGGAGTCATAGTAATGCTATCATAGAATTTTATTTCAATAATGAATCATAAAAATCAGACAAAGAACTATGAACTTGCAATTTTGCAATCTTTAGTTTTTGACCAAAGTCACTTATTTCATCCAATGTATATATTTCTTTATTAAACAATATTTTTTCTCTTAATTCATTTTCCAGTGATGTACATTGATCTAAATTTTCAACAACAATATTTGCCTTTAACAATGTTAGTTTTGCTACAGCATATGTTTTTTTTGCCCGTGATAATACTAATAAGTTATCATCACTAAGAATTTTTTCCCATTGTATATCATTTAAAGGCTGATTTTCTAAATCTCTGATTTTTCGGGTCTTTGCTATTCCATGTATTAGACTAGTCATACTAGAAAATGCCGTAAAATAATCATCTATATCAGCCGTTATTTGCTCTACAAGTTTTATTTTATGCTCAAATACGTATTTACTCTGTTGTGATTTATGAGAATATTTCAATCCCATGTATGTAAATATACCTGAAACTACTCCACCAAGCCCAATTTTTACAGCTGTATCAGCGACGTTAATCCATTCCATATTCATAAGCAAAATCCTATACTCTCTTTGCAAGAAGTATACATTTTTATCGCTTTAGCAAGACGTACAACCTCTTACAATTTTTTCCCCCTCAACCTCAATGCATTCGCAATCACCGACACCGAGCTGAAACTCATCGCCGCGGCGGCGATCATCGGCGACAGGAGTATCCCGAAATAGGGATAAAGCACCCCCGCGGCGATCGGTATCCCCGCGGTGTTGTAGACGAAGGCGAAAAAGAGGTTTTGGCGGATATTGCGCATCGTGGCGCGGCTGAGGCGGCGGGCTCGGACGATGCCGCGCAGGTCGCCGTGCACGAGGGTGATCCCGGCACTCTCCATCGCGACGTCGGTTCCGCTCCCCATCGCGATCCCCACATGCGCCTGCGCGAGCGCGGGGGCGTCGTTGATCCCGTCCCCCGCCATCGCGACGATGCGCCCCTCCTTCTGGAGCTGTTCGATGATGCGCGCCTTCTCCTGCGGGAGCACTTCGGCGATCACCCGCTCGATTCGCAGCTGTGCGGCGACCGCCCCGGCCGTGAGGCGGCTGTCTCCGCTGAGCATCACGATCTCTACCCCCTCCTCATGCAGGGAGCGGATCGCTTCGGCGGTGTTCTCCTTGATCGGGTCGGCGACGCCGATGAGTCCCGCTGCACGTTCATCGACGGCGACGAACATCACACTCTGTCCTTCCGTGCGCAAACGATCCGCCGCTGTGGCCCAATCCTGTGGATCGATCCCAAGACGTTCCAGCAGCCTCATGTTTCCGACCGCCACGCTGTGAGCGTCCACGCTTCCGATGACCCCCTCCCCCGTTACCGATTCGAAACGCTCCGGCGTGAGCAGTTCCACCCCCCGCGCCTGCGCCCCACGAACGACTGCTTCGGCGAGAGGGTGTTCGCTGAAGCGTTCCAGCGAGGCGGCCAGACGGAGGATCTCGTTCTCCTCCAGCCCCTCCCGGACGACGAGGGATACTAGCCGGGGTTTGCCCTCCGTTAGGGTTCCCGTCTTGTCGATAACGAGGGTGTTGACCTTTTCCATCGTCTCGAGGGCTTCGGCATTTTTGATCAATACACCGCTGGTGGCCCCCTTCCCCGTTCCCACCATGATCGATATGGGGGTCGCCAGTCCCAGCGCGCAGGGGCACGCGATGATGAGGACGGCCACCGCATTGATCACGGCGTACGCCAGAGAGGGTTCCGGCCCCCACAGATACCAGACGACGAACGCCGCGAGGGCAGTGATGACGACGGCGGGGACGAAAACCCCCGCCACGGCATCGGCCACGTTCTGGATCGGGGCGCGAGAGCGCTGCGCCTGCGACACCATCGCGACGATCTGGGAAAGGAGCGTATCGGCTCCCACTTTTTCGGCCCGCAGGATGAAACTGCCGTTGCCGTTGAGGGTCGCGCCGATCACTCGGTCTCCGGCTTTTTTGGAGAGGGGGATCGGCTCGCCGCTCACCATCGACTCATCGACGTAGCTCTCCCCCTCCATCACTACGCCGTCCACGGGTATCTTCTCGCCGGGGCGGACCCGTAGACGGTCTCCACGCTGCACCCTCCGCAGATCGATCTCCTCTTCGCTCCCGTCGTTATGGACGATCCGCGCCGTCGTCGGGGCCAGAGCGAGTAGCAGCCGGATTGCCTCGTTGGTGCGGCTGCGGGCGCGCGCTTCGAGCACCTGCCCCAGCAGCACCAGCGCCGTGATCACCGCTGCGGCTTCGAAATAGACGGGGATCACCCCGTGCATCCGCATGTGGGGAGGGAAAATGCCGGGAAAGAGGACCGCTGTGAAACTGTAAATCCATGCCGTAGCAATCCCCATTGCAATGAGGGTGAACATGTTGAAGTTGCGGGTGCGAAGCGACGCCAAGCCGCGGGTAAAAAAGCTCCATCCACCCCACCATACGACGGGGGCCGAGAGGATCAGTTCAACCCACTGGCGGAGTTTGGGGTCGATCAGGGCGTTAAACGTCCCGGGCCACATCTCCGATCCCATCGCACTGATGAACACCGCCAGCGCCAAAATCCCGCTCATCCGCAATCGGCGCGTCAGCTCTTTTTCTTCGCCGTTTTCTTCGCCCGGACGTACCTCTTTTGGTTCGAGCACCATGCCGCATTTGGGACACGTTCCCGGCCCTTCCTGCTCGATTTCAGGGTGCATGGGGCAGGTATAGATAGCCGTATCGACCGCACAGCTGTGATCGGGGCATGCGGCGGGGTGCCTAATGGGTTTTAGATAGGTTTCGGGGTTGGCGGTAAACTTGTGCAGACACGACTCGGAACAAAAATAATACTTTGTCCCCTCTTTTTCAGCACGGTAGGAGGTGGATTCGGAGACCTCCATCCCGCAGACGATGTCTTTTGCCATCTTTTCCCCCTTACGGATTATTCGTCCTCTTCCCTACCCGTGTAGCCGAGTTCCTTTAGCCGTTCGCGGTATTCTTTGGTGTCGATCTCCCCCTTGGCATAGCGGCGGTCCAGAATCTCTTTGGCCGTGGGTGAGGGTTTACCCTTGAAAAGATACGCAAAGATCAAAAACAACCCGATGGGGATGAGCCAGAAAAAACCCATAGCCCATCCGTGCATTCCGTAATCGTACATAGCCGCCTCCTTCTAGAATGTTCATCTTTTTCCATCTGCTCTTCATACCATTGTAGCACTTTTACGCGCCGTGCAATACGAACCGTATGTTAATGTCGGTACAATGGCGCATACCATTTTCGGAGCGAAAACCCGTTTGGAAACGCATCACTCAGCCCTCCGCATTGTCCATGAAAACGACCGTTTCGTCGTTGCCGTCAAACCGGAGGAGGTCAACTTCCACTCCGAAGAGGAGGCGGGATTCGTCGTTCGGATGAGCAAACAACTGGGCCAATCGCTCTTTCCCGTCCACCGCCTCGACAAGATGACTTCGGGGCTGGTCATCCTCGCCAAAGATGCCGAAACCGCCGCACAGTTCGGCAAAATGTTCGAAGAGCGCGCAATCGAGAAATACTACCTCGCCATCTCCTTGCGCAAACCGAAAAAAAAGCAGGGTTGGGTCAAGGGAGACATGGCCAAAGCGCGCCGGGGGGACTACAAACTCCTCGTAACGATGGAAAACCCCGCGATCACCCAGTTCATCAGCTGCGCGTTGCGCACCCATGAGCGCTTTTTCCTTATCAAACCCCACACGGGAAAAACCCACCAGATCCGCGTCGCCCTGAAATCCCTCGGCTCCCCCTGTGCTGGGGACGAGCGCTACGCGCAGGCTGATGAGGCGCGCAAAGAGGATCGCGGTTATCTGCACGCGTACGCGCTCCGGTTTCGTCTGGACGGCGAGGAATTTTCATTCATCCTCCCTCCCGATGAAGGGGAGCGGTTTGTCAGTGCCGAGTGCGCAGGGCAGCTGGGAGAGTGGAGCGAGCCGTGGAAGCTGTTTTAATCTTTCTTCTTTTTTTTATGTGACTTTGGTCACAGAATCACCCTACCCCTCTCCTTTACAATACGAATGCATCGAAAATGCTAATTCTTTCAAGGAGGGGTACAATGAACCTCAAAATGTTAATGACAGGTATGATGGGGCTGATGATAGCCATGGCGAGCGCGGAAGCGGCTCAATGCGATGAATCTCCTAAAAAAATGGTGATCACGATCACGGAAGGCTCTGTCGTCAAAGCGGGATTCGGTCTGGCAGTCGCAAACGCACTGCAGGATGCCGGAGTGCAAAGCACCGTATTCATCGCGGCAGATGCCGTTGATTTTGCTCTCAACAAAGGGACTCAGCCGAAATTCGCCGGTGCAACCCCGAAAGAAATGATGGCCGGATTGATCCGTAAAGGCGGAAAAGTCAAAATTTGCGAAGGTTTTGTCAAACTGGGCGGGATCAAAAAATCCGACATTGTTAAGGGTATCGAGATCGCGACACCGGGAGATTTGGCAGGGGCGCTCTATGAACCCAACACCCAATCAATGACGTTTTAATACGGCTAAGCTATACTTTTTCAAGAGAAAGGGGAAGATATGAAGTTGGAAGACTATCAATTTTTTCAGTCGTTGGAGCCGGAATCTCTCGAAAAAGTGCAAAAAGAGGCTCATAAAGTTGCTTTTCCGGTCGGTACGTTTTTGTACTATCAAGGCGATATCAACCAAGGGATACTCTTTTTGAGCAAAGGGTGTGTCAAAGTATTTCTCCACGCCGACGAAATCGGCAAAGGGGAGATCACCCTCTATTACATCACTCCGGGAGAGCAGTGTCTCGTCAACACCCTTAGCACCGTATCTCAAACACCCGCAACCGCTACCGCTATCGTCGATGAAAGTATCGAAGGATGGCTCATCCCTACCGAGACAATCCGGTGGCTCATCGATCATTCTCCCGCTTATCGCAATTTCAAGCTTTCTTTTTGTGCCGAAAGGCTCTCACAGATTATGCATCTCGTCGAAGAGCTGCGATTCAAACGGATGGATCAACGCCTTTTGAACTGGCTGTACGTGCAGGGACGAGATACGATTCTCACAACGCATGAACAAATCGCGCAAATTCTGGGAACGTCCAGAGAAGTGATCAGCCGGATACTCAAAAACCTCGAAAGAGAGGGAATCGTCACCCTCGGCAGAGGCTTTATTAAAATCATTTCTTCATAGAAAACACACCCAAAGGATACACTTATTCGGGTGCGTCGACCGCTTTTAAAAAAACCGTCAATTGCGCAATCTGCTCATCGTTGAGCTGGGATCGGCTTTGATAGGTCACCATAATTCTGACGGCTTCTTCAAGAGTTTTGACCTTTCCGTTGTGAAAATAGGGAGCGGTTTGGACGACGTTTCGCAGCAGCGGTGCACGGAAATAACGCCCCGGTTTATCTTTTCCCAAAAAACCGCCCGTATTTTTAAACGCAAATGCTTTTTCTTTAAGAATAGTTTTGTCAACGCCGAAATTCGGTTCGCTGTGACAACCATAACATCCTTTCGAGCTCATAACCCGATAACTTTGGGTATCGTCATATGCTTGAAAATACCCCTCACGTAATAATTTCATCTCCTTTTCTTTCAAAAATCTACTCAAATAACCATATCGTTCCAGATCGTCTTTAAAATGTTTCTGACGATCTTCACGTGACAAAAATGCGAGATAAGAGGTTCTTACACGGTTGATCGTTTTTTGATCCGCCATACTCCAGATCGGATGGTGCAACAGCGGAAATTTACGCATCTCCTGACCTCCCAAACCGATTCCGTTGTGACATCCGATACACCCTTTGTCAATAAAGAGTTTCAGTCCCTCTTTCTCCTCGCGTTTCAGCGCCTGTAAATCCCCTTCCAAAAAACGGTCGTACCGCCCACGCGTCACCAACGTATTTTCATACGCACTGATCGCTTCGGCAGTACGTTCAAACGTAATGTGGCTATCCCCGAATGCCTGATTAAAAAGTTTCGGATAACGTTCATCCCGACGCAACCGTTTTTCGATAAGTTTTGGGGTAGATGCCATCTCAAACGGAGCTTGTAGCGGACCCTTTGCCTGATCTTGGAGTGTCCGGCTTCGGCCGTCCCAAAAATAGTGTTTGGAAAAGACAGTATTAAGAACGGTAGGCGTATTGAGATGGCTTGGATTTTTTTGGCCTTTGTGCCCGATAGCCGTAGAACGCCCGTCGGCTCCTCCATGCTTGGTGTCATGACAACTGGCGCAGCTGATGTCCCGGTTCAGCGAGAGGTCTTTCTCGAAAAACAGTTTTTTGCCCAGTTGTATCATCTCTTCCGAAGGTGTTGATACGTATTCGGAAGGGAGAGGTTTTAGTCCGTGTTTGAGCGCTTTGAGTCGCAGCGTTTCATCGGCAATAAGCTCGGAAAATAACACCGAGCCGATCAGCAGAAGCGTTTTAATCTTCATCGCACACCTTCCTTGTCGGTGATGCAGATCACCGCACCGGCCATGATGAACACAAGATTTTTGATAATGTACTGCCCGACCAGCGTCAGCGAAAACAGGGGATGCGTAAAACAAATCTCGGGAAAGAGAAAAAGCGGCGTAAAGGTCAACGCCATATGAACCATAAAAATTCTTACAAAAAATGGGATATATCTGCCGGCTAAAAATCCTACACCGATCAAAACTTCCCAAACTGCAAGCAGTTTAATAGATAAGCTTGGATCAATTAACCCGAACGTGAGGACATCGATCGTCATCGTTGCCAATGCTTCCGCAGGACTAAGCCCCGGAAAAAACTTCAACATACCGAACCAAAAGAAATTCACGCCTAAAAAAATGCGCATGAATTTCACAACCGTTTCCAACTTCATGTCGTCTCCTTTTTAGAGACGATTGTATGAAAACGGCGACCGGGCCGTATGTGACACAAGTCACATACCTATGAGATACTAGCCTCTACTTCTAACCTCACCATCGCAACAGAGTATGTGACATAAGTCACGCCCGTTTAACAATGCAATGCGTATCGTCATTTTGGACTGTTTTTTGCTGGTAATCCTGTAAATAATATTTACAAGGAATACAATTGCAGGTTCAAACGAACGGCTCTTACCCGTTTTCAAACTCTTTTGTACCGGCTTTATCCGAGAAAGAATCCTTAACGGTATCCACTCAGCTCGAAGAACTCCAAAACGATTTCAGTATGATTTCCCAAGACCTGAACCCTACCGAACGGCGGCTCTACAATACCCTCATTAATGCCGAAAATTACCAAGCCGCCAAGGGAATCGTCACGATTGGATTTATGCGCGCAGCGGGTATTTATGAAGACAGAGCCGGGAATCAGCTAAACGGGGAGTCTCTATCGCAGGATTTGACAAAGCTAAATCCGCCTGCTTCGCAGAAAGAACAAAATGCCCTAATCGCTCTGCAAGACTACTTGAGCTTCAACCCCTCTTCCCTCGATATGGATAAAGAAAAACGGGGAAATTTACTCGATTTGAAAGTCTGATTCACATGATCCGTATTCTCCACACCCCCATCGGCACAATGATCGCTACCGCCGATGAACACGGGATCACCTCTTTGGATTTCACCGATGAGACCCTTCGGAACGCGGATTCCGAGCATCCTCTGCTGCTACGTCTGGAAGAGGAGCTAAGGGAGTATTTTGAGGGAAAACGAAAAACTTTCACCCTTCCCCTCAACCCGCAAGGAACCCCTTTTCAAAAAGGAGTTTGGGAGACGCTGCGAACGATCCCCTACGGTGAAACGGTCTCGTATGCGCAAGAGGCCGAAAGGTTCGGTAACCCAAAAGCGGTCCGCGCCGTCGCCAGTGCCAACGGCCGAAACCCTATCGCGATTCTGATCCCCTGTCACCGTGTTATCGCCAGTGGCGGCGGACTGGGGGGATACAGCGGAGGGATAGAAAAAAAAGAGTTTTTGTTGAAGTTAGAGAAGAAAGTAAAACAGTAATTATCGCCTTAATCATCTCTTTGAGTTTGCTTAGACTCATTCCTTTAGTGACTTAGCCGTGTCATAGACCAGTTCGTAATAACGATTGTTGTTATAGCCAAATTCGGCGATCACTTCCAGCCCCAGCTTTCGCGTATGAGCTTCGTAGGAGCGCGGATTGATCTTGTTGATGAAGGTCACGAGGATCGGAAAACGCGGTTGCATCTGTGATCGGGCAAACTCAAAAATCCCCTCCAACACACCGCTGCCGCGGTAGCGTTTGTCGATACAGATCGGTCCGTACTGGTAAGAGTTTTCGATACTCAGCTTTTGCCCTAAATACTCCAACTCTCCCAACCCCTCGATCATATAGGCAAACATCGGCCAGTGTGACCAAAACTGCCACGATGCCGCCATCACGTAGGCTACCACCTCATCGCCATCCACCGCGATAAAAAGGCCCTGTTCCTGTTCGATCAGAGCGCTTAGCTGTTCAGCGGTAAACGGTGTCGTGACAAACCCGTCTTTTTTATCGTCTTCGGCAATCGAATTGATCTGATAGCGGTAATGAAGTGCCAAAACCGACTCGATATCATCTACTGTGGCAACACGATAGATCATTTCTCCCCCTTGACATTACAAGCTTTTATGATGTGATTGTGCCCCTCTTTGGCTTTGAATGGGATGAATTTAGGATGGATTCGGAGAGGTCGAGATGAAGGAGATCGAACCTGCGGTTAGAGCATTTGCGGAAATTATTTTAAGAAAAACAGCGTAAAATGTTTAAAAATATGTCAATATGAATATTTTGCTTGGATATTTCTGATATTAAAATATTTTAAATGTCTGAATTATATATTTAATTTCTGACAGAATGGTCTATTATGAGAATCAATAAATAATTAAGCACTAAAGGGAAATATAATTTGGAAATTTTAAATTCTATTCCTTCCCAAGCATGGCTTGCTTTTGTAGGAGTGATGATTGCCTCAGTCTTTGCATTAATCGGTGCATGGATTACAAATCAAGCAAATAAACAAAGGCTCCGGATTCAATTTGAACATGACGATAAAATCAGGAAGGAAACATTACTTAGGGAAAAACTAGAAGATTTATATATGATTTCAAACAAGTATTTTAATGCACTTGTATCGCACCAATTTCCTTATAGAATGGTTATGAAAGGTGAAATCACTTTTAATCAAGCTCTAGAGTTGATACTTGAATGGGGTGCTAAAAAAGATTATGAACCACAAAGAATGACGATGTTGATACATATGTATTTTCCAGAACTCAAAAACCAGTATAATGAAATTTTAAAAATACGAGATAACTTATCAGAAATCACCAATGGGTATAAGAAACAATACAAAACCGGGAATATCGATGGCACAGAATGGCTAAAAATATTTCAACCAGAAATTGAGCTATTAGCCGAAAAAACTACACAGTTTGAAGAAAAATTAACACAGCTTAAAATCAATGCTTAAACGTTAAACGGAATGTAAATCATGAGTACAGGCAAGGAATTAGAAGAGTATGTGAGGAGGACATATGAGTTCCTTCTCAACATGAAAGACGAAGGTCTAAATGTTCGGAAAAACATAACCCTAAAAGGAAAATCTGGTGCTTCACATCAAATAGATGTATATTATGAATTTATCTTTGGGGAACGGAAACATCGCGTAGCAATAGAGTGTAAAGATTATTCTACTCCAGTCGATAAGGGTCGAGTCCAAGAATTTGCCTTAAAACTACAAGATATTGGTGATATATCTGGTGAAATGATATCCGCTAATGGATATCAATCAGGAGCGAGGCAAATCGCTACACATTATGATATCAATTTAAAGACAACAGACGATCTACCGTCAACACCCCGTTTGTTTGCAATGCGGCTTGAGTCAGTTGCACTGCCTGATGAAACTTATAAGGCAGAGCCTTTCTGGGTAATAATGGCACAGGTCAATGGGAAAGTAACAGGCTCTTATTATGGAACTGAACAACAAGGTAGAAAATTCATACCATTGTTCTTTTCGAAGTATCACGCACAATTACTTTTTGCCGAAAACTATTTGAATGATGAACAATGGTGCATTCGAGGTCTTCCAAGACATGCTCTGAGAGCATTTATCTTAATGTTAGATTTATTCAAATTGCAAAATGTAGAAGCAATGATTATGTTTAGACCACCAGGGGATACAAGTAAACTTGGTTTTGCTGGTTTTGTAATTGATAGAGATTTATTAGCAAAAGAGTATTACTACGATGAAGTTCCAAAAGTTGAATCAGACTTCGTTTAACACCCCAAAGGAGAGCAATCAAAAAACCGTAGGCGGCTTTTTAATTGCTCATTTTTGCTCGTTCCCACTTTCCAAGTGGGAATGCATACCGAACATATAAACACTCCTACTCAGGAGAGTGGGAACGAGAGATCGTTTTCCTTTTGACTCTTATTCCCTCAAAAACGCCAGTTCCAGCGACGTCATCGTCGGACTGAACTCCGTAATCTCATATTCTGCTACGCCGTGCCGATAAAACGGATCAAGTGTAACAATGGTTTCGATCTCTTCGCGCGATACCGCACGTGCTAAAATCACCCCACCTGTGCGGGGAACTTTGCGCCCCGATGCGAGAAAATTTCCCAATCCGTACTGCTCTTTGAGATACGCTACATGCTCTTCGAGCAGTGCATCAACCTCTTCGAATGGTTTGATGTAGGTGAGCGAGATAATAAACATTTTGACCCCTTCTTTTTTTATACGATCTCTTTCGTACTGTCTAATACCCATGCCGACGGATGTTGTGTAAAGCCGATTTTCGGATAATACTCTACCGCCGCTGGGGCAGAGAGCAAAATTATTTTGCATTTAGCCCCTAACTGCTCTCTGACACTTTGAATAAGTTTTTTTCCGATCCCGTGAGATTGAAAGCTCACATCTACCGCCAAATCCGACAGATAGCAGCAGTAGCTGAAGTCGGTAACGGCGCGTGCTATCCCTACAATTTTTTCATCTAAAACCGCCGTAACGATGATGTCGGCATTATTGATCATGCTCTCGATGCACTCCAGATCATCAACGGGTCTGCGTTCACCAAGTGTCGAACGGTTGAGGATGTCAATAAATGCTTCGGTCGATAGGTCGGGAGTTATTTGGTAGGTAATATTCATATCAATCCTTGGTTCAAATCTTTGAAGACTTCTTCTTATTAAACAAGATCACCGCCGCAAAAGCGAGCAGACACCCGATGAGCGTCGAAAGCGCCAGTGATTCACCGTATACGACCCAGCTCGAAACGATAGCCCCTACGGGGACGATAAACATAAACACTCCCGTCCGATGCGCCCCTACTTTGCCTGCCGAAGCAAAAAAGAGTGCGGTACTGAGAGTGCCGGGGAAAATCCCGATAAAGATAATCGTCCACCAAAACGTTGCATCATACCGCTCGAAGTTAAACGGCTCATAGGGCAAAGCAAAAATGAGGTTGGTACTCATCGCGACAGCAAATACCACCGTCGTATAAAGCATCGGGGTCGTGTGTTTGGAGGCTTTTTGGGAGACGATGGTGACCAATGCCCATACCAGTGCGGCGACGGCGAAGTAGGTATTATCAAGGTCCAAAAATCCCCACCCCTCGCTCGGCACTCTCATCAGCACCAGAGCACCGATAATCCCTACCGTCAGAGCGATAACCTCTTTGGTCGATACGCGAAGCCCCAACAGTGCAATAGAGAGGGCATAGGTGATGATCGGTGAGAGTGAGGTGACCAATGTCCCGCCGTATCCCGCCTGACCGTGCAGCAGCCCCGCAAAGAAAAAATAATTGAATACGGAGGTGAGCAACCCCGCGCCAATCATGTAGATCATCCCGCGCCGATCGGAACGCAGAGGTGATTTCATCACCCAAATGAGCGGAAGGATAGAGATGAGAGAGAATGCATAGCGCCAAAACGCGGCAACTTCGGCGTTGGAGTGGTGTGCCGCGACCTTACCCGCCGTCCATGCCACCCCCCACAAAAGCATCGCGACGATCATACCGATAAAATAGAGTGCGGGTGAATCTTTTTTCATGGCGTGATTGTGCTACGTATTGGCTTTGAGGTGAATGAATTTGATCATAGCCTGAATCAAAATTTATGAAATCAAAAAGTCGATTTTCTGAAGTTAGCCATTCTGACCAAAAGATTAGATACAATCTCCTAAAATAGTTGCAGGAATTTTCTATGGCACTCGATCTTTCAGATACCCTCGTTGTGGGCATCACTGCAACGGCATTGTTCGATCTCTCTGAAGCGGATCGTGTCTTTAAAGAACAGTATGAAAATGATCCCGACAGCGCAATCGAAATCTACCGTAACTATATGTCGGAACAGGAAAATATTCCTCTGGAAGGAGGGACGGGGTTTCCCCTCGTCAAAGCACTCCTTGAACTCAACCGCTACCAACAATCGGGAGATGCTCCTCTCGTCGAAGTTGTGATCATGTCACGGAACAGCCCGGAAACAGGTTTACGGGTGCTCCATACCGTACGCAAAATGAACCTTCCGATCTCACGTTCGGCATTTACGGCGGGGGAAACCGTTGTCGATTATCTCGAAGCATTCGATGTCGATCTTTTCCTCACAACTGATAGTGCCGATGCACAGCAGGTCATCGACAGCCGAACCTGTGCCGCCGCTGTCGTCAAAGCACCGCCCAAACAAATGGGTACAATCCCCGAGGGTCAAGTACGAATCGCTTTCGACGGCGATGCGGTACTGTTTGATGAAAGCAGTGAACTCCTCTATAAACAACACGGTATCGAAGCGTTTCATGCCGCCGAAGATGCGGCACAGAATACTCCGTTGGGAGAAGGCCCTTATGCCACACTGCTTAAAAAACTCTCACGCTTGCAAGACCGTCTCCCCATTCGCGTCGAATATTCCCCTATTCGTATCGCCATCGTCACGGCACGTAACTCTCCTGCGGAAATGCGGGTCATCAAAACATTGCGTGAATGGGGCGTGTACGTGGATGAAGCGTTTTTTCTCGGCGGAGTGGAAAAGAGCCGCGTGCTCAAAGCGTTCAAACCCCATATCTTTTTTGACGATCAGGATGTCCATCTCGACAGTGCATCGCAAGATGTTCCCTCCGGTAAAGTGCCCTATCACAGCGATTCATTACTCAATACACAATAATTTTAAAGGCTCTCTACTATGACCGCTCCCAATTTCTCGCTTTCGGCCTATCTTGAGCGTATCGGCCACACGGGCAAAACAAGCATCGATTATGCGCAGGCGGCTCGAGAACATTTCGGATTGGTGGCGAATGCGTAAAATCATCATTAACGGCCGCGAATACGGTTCGATCGCAATGGCGGAAACCGCGACGGCGATGAGAGTCTATACGGCCGTAACCAAAGCATTCGCGGCGCGCCGCCCGATCAAAGTCACCCTCCTGTTTTCCCCGGGGAAAATCAAGGCTTTGGGACATTATCAAAAGGGGGGGGCACGGCAGGAACTCGAAGACCTGGAACTCTACATCGAACTGGGCAAAGTGCTGCGCTTCAATACCGACGATGCCCTCAAACTCAAAAACGGCATCGAGTTCATCAACGACATCGCCCATAACCATTTCAATATTGCCAAACGCCTGAGCCTCGTCAACAAAGAGCAAAAGACGGCAGTATCCGAAACCTACCTTTTTTGGGACATCGAGAATTTTTCCAACATCGGCCCGATCTTCAACGATTTGATCGAGAAATACGACATTCCCGATCACCGTATCTACATTGCGGCCAATCCCGACTCCCTCTACCTGTTCAAGGATGAGTGGGAAGCCAATTTGTACGACTACGGCAAAACCCTCAAATCGTTCAATTTCACCAAATGCGATCACGGTAAAAACGTCGCCGACGGGGTATTACTTGAGAACTTCAGACAATTGAATCTCAAAAACGCCGACGTGTACGTCATGACCTTCGACCGCGAACTCAAAGAGCTGTTTATCGCGGGATGCGACGTCAGCAACAATCTTTTTATGATGCAGTAAGGAGAATCAACCGTGAAACGATTTACCTCCGAACCCCTCAGCGACGTCCTCGCATGGGCACACACAACGCTTAAAGAGACCGATACGATTACCCTCGAAGTGCTCAACCCCGATACGGCGCGCGGAAGCTATGCGGGTGAGCCCGTAACCATCGGCGACGATACCTACCTCTACCGCTCTTACAAGGCATGGAGCGATCTGGGTGAAATCCTCTTTTGTCGTATGCTGACCCCCGTACCCGTGTCCGAGTACACCGTACGGATAACGTATGAGAAACTCGACCTCAGCGACTCGTTCCACCGCTCTGAAGCCAAAGAGGAAAAATACGGCACTGCATCCCGCTTCGCAGCCGTTCACAAAAACGAAGAGCCCGCCTTTTTACACGCCTACCTGCGCGCGCTTCGCAGCGTCCGAGTGAGCGAACGGGTGCGCATCCTCAATCTCGGGATCAATACGGGCGACGAATTCGACCTGATACGCCGAATACTTCCCCAAGAGAGCTACCAAAATCTCGAACTCGTCGGGATCGATCATTCAGCCTCGGCCATTGCCCTCGCTCGGGAGCGGTTCGACGAGGGGAACGCATCGTTTTATGTCCATGACATCAACGATCTGGAGTCATTGCAGCTGGGACGCTTCGACCTCATCATTACGATCGGAACGCTCCAAAGCAGCGGATTGGATTTCAAACCGCTCTTTATGAAACTGGTACAGGAATACCTGACAAGCGACGGGGCGATGGTACTGGGCTTTCCCAACTGCCGTTGGATGGGAGGAGAGATGATTTACGGCGCCAAAGCTCCGAACTATCCCTATTCGGAGATGTCGCTGCTGGTGAAGGATGTCCACTACTGCAAAAAATACCTGCAGCAAAAGAAATTCAGGGTGACCGTCACTGGGAAAGATTACCTTTTCCTCACGGCAACCAAAATCGGGGTTTCCGGTTAAATATATGAACGGCGCATATGATACAATACCCCAATGATACGTTATTTACTCCTTTTATCCTTTTTCATCGCTCTGAACCTGAGCGGCTCCCAACTTCCGACTGACAAAATCGACGCGTCTTTGCAGATGCTCGAATCGGACGAAACGCTTTCCGATTCCAAAACGCTCGAACTGCTGTTGGAGCGCTATTCCCCTTCCGTCTCCCTGCTGCATAAACGCTATCGCGCCACGGCTGCGGAACAAAAAAAGATCGAAGAGGCGTTTAGCGAGGCTGGTATTCCACCGTTTTTTGCCTTGATCCCTTACTGTGAGTCGAAATTCGATCCTGATGCACACGGATACGGAACAGCGGGATTATGGCAGTTTACGAGACAAAGCGCCCGAAATTTCGGACTTACGGTCAAAAAAGGGAATGATGAACGGCTGGATCCTGAGCGTTCGACCGCGGCGGCAATCCGCTACGTCAAAAGCCTCAAACGCCAATTCGGCAGCTGGTATCTGGCTGACTTCGCGTACGGGATGGGTGAGGGGAAACTTCAACAGCTGATCCGGCGCAACGGAAGCAAAAAACTCTCCGTACTGCTCAAAGACCCGCACTTTCCGGCCGGAACCAAAGCACATTTTGCCAAAACGCTGCTGCTGCAGGCGAGAATCGCCGCAGCTAAAGAAGAAAAAGAGTAGAGATTAAAATCGATAACCGATTTTGACCTGCGCGCGGTAGTTGTCGAGGTCTTCTTTGTAGGTGTTGGTCAGATCGGCTTTCTGCGTCCATTGATAGCGCACGTCCGCACCCGTGTAGATTTCGCGGCTGATGTTGTATTTCAGGCCCGTTCCCGCTTGAAGGGTGAATACCGTATCGCTTTTATCCATCTCCGAAAAGATCACCCCGAATCCTGGACCGAATCCCCATTCTACACCGTTGTTCAACGTCACGAGATAATAAGGGTTGAATTCAAGGTTCGTCATTTGCAGACCGTCACTGTTAAAATGGTTCAACATGATCTGCTGTCGAAGATTGTCCCACGGAAGGGTAAATACGGGGCAATCGAGCGAAATCTCGATCCCTGCGGTCGCACCTGACGCGCTGACATTTTTCAGGTTCATATACCCTGCACTGAGTCCCACTTGAATGTTCGGACAGAAACCGGCATCCAAAATCGGGAGAGCTTTAAATTCTCCGGCTCCGGCGGTCGAACCGATCAAAAGGGATGCCGCTACGGCGGCTTTGGCAAACATAGACAATCTCATTCTCACTCCTGTATAAACGATTAGAAGGAAAGAGTATAGCGCAGAATGGCTAAAATGTGATAGAGATGTGATAAGTTGGGGGATTCCCCGACGGGGAAGATCAGCCGATGTTGGTGTAAACGGCTTGGACGTCGTCGTCTTCTTCGAGGCGGTCGATCAGTTTTTCGATGTCTTCCATCTGCTCGTCGGTGTATTCGACGGTTGTGTTGGGGATGCGCTCCAGTGCCGCTTTGCTCGGCTCAATTCCGAGTTCTTCCAATGCGGCCGAAAGAGCTCCGAACGCCGTGTAATCACCTGTCACGCTCACTTCGCCCTCTTCTTCTTCCAGCGCTTCGAGACCCGCATCGATTAAGGCGAATTCCAATTCCTCAAGATCCATCTCAGGCTTAGGGAAGCTGAACACCGCTTTGCGGCTGAACATGAATTCCAACGATCCGTTGTTCAGCATCTCCCCTTTGGCTTTGGAAAAATAGCTGCGGACGTTTCCGACGGTACGGGTGTTGTTGTCCGTCGCACATTCGACGAAAATCAGAGCACCGTGCGGCCCCTTTCCTTCGAGATTGACCTCGAGGATGTTCGCCGCGTCTTTACCGAACGCCCGTTTGATCGCTGCTTCGATGTTGTCTTTGGGCATATTCTGCGCTTTCGCCGTCAGGATCGCCGTACGAAGCTTGGGATTCATTTCGGGATCGGCGCCCCCCTCTTTGGCCGCCATCGTAATGATTTTGCCGAGTTTGGGGAATATTCTCGACATATTCCCCCAGCGCTTCATTTTGGCCGCTTTGCGGTATTCAAACGCTCTTCCCATACGGTATGCTCCTGTCTTTGATCTGTAAAAATTGGTCGAATTATAGCCGTTTTAGGCGATTATGACAAATGACGCTTTGGCGAAGAATTGATCAGATAGACCGCGGCCATGCTGATGATTCCCCCGGCTAAGAGCGCAACGGAAGGAACCTCATCCAAAAGAAAATAGCTTGAGACCAACGCGCAAACGGGGACGAGAAACATATACGAACTCGCCTTCCCCGATCCCATTTGCCCCGAAGCGATAAAATAGATCGTCGAGGCAACCGTCTGTCCCAGAACGGCGAGGTAAACGAGTGCCGCCCAAAACCGCGCATCCTGCGCGAAAACCGATCCGATACCGTGAGGATACGCGATAAAAGCCATAAACACCGTGGCGACCAGTCCCAGCAAAAACGCGTAGTGGATCGGATCAAGATATCGATGCGACCGCTGCGCCGCAAGAGTCAATGCCGCCCAGACCAACGCACAGACGATAAAAATCAGATTTCCGCCGTGGAAAAGAACGTCACCGTTCCACACCTCGACCATAACCGCACCGCCGATCAAACCGATCACAAGTCCTGTAATATGGCGTCGTGTGGGCGTCATCCCCAATACGGCGACAGCGATCAAAACGGTCAGAACCGGGCTGAGCGTCGTGATGACGACCCCGCCCGCTCCGGCGGTACCTACCGCCACCCCCAAAAACGAGAGCACCATAAAGACGGCGTTCAGCACGCCGCTGAAACTCGCCCACCCCAATGCCCCTACACTCCATCGGATCGGTTTGCGATGCCACCACAAAATAGGCAAAAACGCGACGCTCATCAATGCAAACCGCCAAAACGTCGCAACTTCCCACGGGACGCTCTCGGTGAGAATTTTAAGCGCAGGCCACCCCCCGCCCCAGAGCATCATCGCCAGCATCATTAAAAAAGGCAAAGGGATATTCATCAAAATAAAGACGGGGGCGTAATCTGCCTAAGGCAGTTTACGCATCAATGTAGACAATATCGCTTTGGATATTGTTGAAGAGAAGAGAGCGGTTGTCGACACGGTATTGGTACAAAAACGTATGCGGCTTCATGCTGCGTAAAACGGTCGTATTGTAATAGTAGGCGTTCGAACACCGTCCGATATACAAAAAGGAAAACAGCAGTTTGATCCGCGGATTTTCGAAAATCTCGTGCGGTTGCGTCAAAAAGGTCAAACCGAATTTTTTGAGGTTCACCAAATCGAAGGTATAAAAAATAAAGTCTTCGAATTTCGTATAGAACCCTTCCACATCGGCAATATCTTGCATGAAATAGTAATAGTTGTCGAGAAGCTCGCGTTTCTGCATCATTTTCGAGAGCTTGCTTTTGATGTCGCGTTTACTGGCAAAATAAGAAGGGCTTACCGCCATGTAAATGTTTTTACGATCCGCGATGGCCGCATCCAGAGCCGCATCGAACGCATCGCTCTCATCGAAACGCATGTAATGAAAATCGCTCCCGTGCTTGAAACGCTCCTCGATGTGATCGACATCGGGATCGGAAAAATCCAGATACAGCGTCGGCAGCCCGGCGGCAATGACAAATTCGCGGATTTTGTTCGCCAGATGGGTTTTGCCCGAACCCGGTTCGGCGAGAATCAGGGTATTTTCCTTCAATACGCGGTCGTGGAGTTCCAGATTGGCAATAGAGCTTTTAAATTTTCCGATTTTTCGTTTCATGGTCGTATCCGATGGATGAAATAGTGTTACGCAAAGTATAGCCAAATAAAGATAAATGGCCCGAATCGTGAAGACGCTGCGGCGTTTATTGCCACCGCTCTTGCGTTATCGTAACATCCCCCGCATCGGCGTGCAGACTCAGTTCACCGTCGCTGATCGTGGCCGAAAGACGCATCGAACGGCCATGAAGTTTTTCGATCCCCTCGGCGTGCAGGTGGATCGCTTTAAGGTTCTTGAACCGCGCGAACGCCGCACCGTTTTGCCGCCACCACGCACTCGCGGCCTTGGCGTTGTAGGTATAGATGATGACTCGTTCAGATCGTCCGCACGCTTTGCGCAACCTCTTCTCGTCCACCTGCCCCAGATCGATCCACAGTTGTATGTCCCCGCCGTAATCCTTCTCCCACAAATCGGGCTCGTCCTCTCCACCGATCCCCTTGGTAATGACGAGACGGTCGGTTGCGTTGAGGGCAAAAGCGACAAGGCGCATCATCAGCCGCTCGTCGGTTTCGGAAGGGTGCTGGGCGATCGTGATCTCGTGGGTCTCGTAGTAGTTGCGATCCATATCGCTGATGTTGAGCTGCGCTTTGCAAATCGTCGAACCGGCGGCCATAATTGCTCCCTTGGGTAAAACGGAACTATGACATAAAACGGCTAAGAAAAATGTGATGAGGGTTCCCGCCGGAGCGGGAAAAGAGGAGGGGGTTGCCGACAATACTGTAAATGTAAAATTTCTTTCAAATATATGGTAAAACTTCTATAGCAAGCTGTTCCATAACTTCGTTGGCCGGCCGTTTTGAAAGCTTTAAATAAAAAATGATATGGTTTACCCCTATGCTCTTGATCAGGTTCAGATATTCGATCAAATGATCTTTTCCTGAAGAAAAACCTAAATGTATTGGGAATGCTTTTACTTTATCATCTTCTTTCAAATCCAACATCAATCCCTGGGTATATGGTTTAAATCCCAACGGATCGGTTAGTTTTCTCCACTGCCCTATAGTCTCTTCTAATTTTTGTAACGGTCTTGGAAAATTTATCCACCCGTCACTGTTTTTGGCAATCCACTCAACCGATTGCTGTGCGTATCCCGTTGTCATTATCGGGATAGCATCTTCATAAGGTTTTGGCAACATATCGCTATTAGTCATAACCCCAAGAGAATTATGAATCACCGGGAAATACTCCTCTTGTAAAGCTTTCATATAGTGGATACTCTCCTGAAAACGCTCCTGCCTACTAGTATACGGTATATTGTACGCTGGAAACTCTAATGGTCTATCACCGCCGGCGACTCCAAGTATGACCCTTCCTCCTGATAATACATCTACAGATGCAGCGGCTTTAAGTGTATCAATAGGATGGTGTAACGGTAGAACTACGCTGCCGGTAGCCAATGCTATTTCCGATGTCTTAGATGCGATGTAACTCATATACACGAAAGGGTCAAAGACCTGTCCGACATCGCCAAAGTTTGGATCTCGCAATGGTATGTCTCGAAACCATAATGCTTTAAAGCCAAGTTCTTCAGCTCTTATGGCATATTCTATCTGCCGTTCCATTGTTGGAATGTCCTTAGCGAATGCTTCGATGGGCATAAAGAGTCCACATGTCAATGCATCCTTTTTGTACATAGAGCGATAAGCCCTATTAAATTTATTTTTCATAAACTGTTTTTCCATTCATAATTGTTTTTTGCACTTGAATCATATGAAGCTCTTTTGCATTGGTCTCAAATGGGTTGCGATCCAATACAATCAGATCCGCCTTTTTTCCTACTTCCAAAGACCCGATCTCTTTTTCCCGATGTAACTGATAGGCGGCATTGATCGTATAACTACGTATCATTTGTTCTACGTTCAAACGCTCATTCGGATCGGGTAAGACAGAGGCATCAATGGGTGAACCTACCTTTTGGCGGGTTATCCCTATCTCCATCCCATGAAACGGAGTGCACTGATCGAGATCATTGTTGCATGCCGGAAAATCACTGGAAGAGGATACGATAACCCCATTTTTAAAAAAGGTGTTGTATCTAGCCAATTTATTTTCCCATTCATCGCCATAAAGCATATAGCGATAGCTATAGTAGCCATCACCTTGTGCATTGAATGGCTGAATGTTGGCAATCACCCCTAAATCTTGAAACCGTTTGAAATCACTCTCTCGCACCATATTGACATGAGCAAGGGTAAAACGGCTATGTGTGTGTTTGGCATAACTTTTCGCATATTCAATTGCATCCAATGCACTGTGCACACTTTCATCAGCACTCGTATGTACCATTGCATCGATGTTATGACGCATGAGGTTCAAAAAATAAGGTTTCAGCTCTTTTGTATCAAACTGCATTGCAAAATGATCGTCATCGGAATTGTCATTCGAAAACTTTACACTGCTGATGGTGAGCAGTTTTGTGTTATATTTTTTCTGATAATGGATAAAAGTTTTGGCCGCATCTTTGGCATCTTGAGGTGTGAGGATAAAATGGGAACCGAAATAGCGAAGCGGCAAAGCATTTTCCTTCTCAAGCCGCCGTAATGCTTCAAACGATTTCGTTTCAACCGCCGGCGCACCTGCATCGAATAGCGCGGTAATCCCCTGCGCAGAAAGCTTCGGCAGATAGTTTTTAAGTGAAGCGTAAAAAGATGATTGTTTTCCTATTCCCATTTTTGCTAAATGCGGCCAGAATGCACATCCCTCGATCAAAAATCCGGTAGGATTGCCCTGTGCGTCCCGCACATAGTAATGAATACCTGGCTGAGGATCAGCGGTCTCCTTGGAAATTTTCAGCATAGATAGGGCTTTGGAATTAACCCACGCGCTGTGCCCGTTATTAGAGACCAAAAACACTGGCTTGTCAGGAATAATAATGTCTAACTGCGCTGCAGTTGGCCCATTTTGTCCAAATGTATAAGGATAAAAGCCAAATCCGGTTATGACGGAAGCTTCTGGATAAGAATCGGCATAGGTTTTAATCGCATTTAATATTGCACTTTTCCCCTTCACCTCCAGTAAATTCACCCCTTCACTTAGTAGGACAGAAGCCATAGCGATATGCGTATGAGCATCGATAATACCAGGCATAACAAACGAGCCGTTCAAATCGATAATTGCAGAATCGTTCTTTTTGAAACGGAGGGCATTGTTCGTCGTGCCGACATAGCGTATCGTATCATGATCTATGACAATAGCCTCTGCACTAGGCGACTCTGGATTGACAGTGTAGATAGTGCCATTCACAAAGATCGTATTGCCAAACAAACTTATCGGCATAAAAAAAATGCCGATAAGTAGCCGGAGGATTGCAAACATTTTATGCCGATTGCAGAGCGGACAATGTATTTAGAATTTTGTTTTGTGTTTGTATATCCTCAAATGATCCATGATGATGGAGCTGTTTATATTCGCCATTTTCCTTGACAAATAGGCGCGATGTTCTGAAGCCAACGTTGATTGTTTCATCACCTATACGCATGACACCACGTTCCCTTCCGACTGCCTGAAAACCATTGTCCATTAATGTTATATGTACATCATAATACTCTACATCAAGATCAATTGATGATTCAAAAAGTTCATTATGAGCCAATACAATTGCCTCATGTGCCCTAACGATACCACCCAAAGGGCTTGTAAATGCCGCAGATTTTTCTTTACTCCAATTATGTTTCATTAATTGGATATTTCCATTATTGAGTGCATGATAATATTCACTCAAAACTTTCACTTCAGGTGAAAGTACACCCGTCTCTTTTCCAGTGATAATAAGATTATTAGAATATTCAGTATCGCATATCTTCTCAAGTTCATCCCAGATCATTGCACGAATATTCAATGAGTCTTTCACTGATTGTGCAATTTCATCATGTTCTTCGGGTTCTGTATTCATAGCTAAGACAGTTGTGGCATCATCACTATGCGTCTGATCTCTTTCGCCATGGCGTCCCCAAAAATCCAAATCGACTTCTTTACCAAAACATGCTTTTGTCCCATCTACTAGATAAGGAAAATTATTTGGTATTGTCAGTTCCCCGCCATAACCGAGCCATGCACAACCGATTGCAAACGATTTATTCGCTACAGCATCATAAATTGCATCATTTAAGATACGTATGGATGAAATTGTTGGAGTATTATCAAGATCTTTTTTTGACACCCCGATTGAATCAAGCATTTTTAGGTAAAGCATTGGATGGCAATGGTTTATATTATTTCCCCCCATCTCCTCGTATAAATTATCCATCAACATAAATCGGCTTTTAATATCTGGCGCATTTCCCATCAATTTGCAAATCGCCGCTGTAAATGGCATGACGATTTTACCGAATTGCTTAAGAACAAAGGTCACTCCATCACGATTGTATTCATTGTTAGCCAATTTACATAGAAATGGGTGATTAAACACGTCGTGATCCCCTACCTCTTTTTCAAGGGACATTAAGAAATCAGTATTGGCCATAAACACTTCACTTCTTAACTCTTTTGCCGTATAAGGACTTTCTAAGTATTCCATCGCTCTTCCTTTTGTGATTAAATTTTGATGTGTAATTATGTATTTTAGTGTTAATATATTCAAGGGTCATCTTTGACACTTTTAATGCCTATTATGACAATGTGGAGATTTGATGGATTTTGGTTTTAGTTCTGTAAATAAGATGACACCAGTAAAAGTCGCGATATTAAATCTTGAACATGTTCTTGCATCGTCAATTATTGGGATCGTCGATATATTCTCTATTACTAATACATTTTGCTGTTGCAACGGAAGAAGCAGGTATTTTGAAGTGACAGTCATTGATATAGATCAAACTGCTAAAAACTTCAATACCACAATCACTTTCCCAAGTATCCAACCCGATAAAAGCCAAACTTACGATTTAATCATTGTTCCGCCAATTATTAATTTGGAACATGATTTTAATGTTTCCGAAAATCTAATCTCATGGATACGAGCCATGTATCAAAAAGGCAGCTATGTCTGTTCTGTATGTATTAGCGCTTATATCCTCGCCGGTGCCGGTCTTTTAACTGGGAAAAAAGCAACTACACACTGGGCTGTAGAATCAAAGCTGCGCAGTGAGTTCCCAGAAGTAGACCTTCATATCGATAAAATAATTATTGAAGACGATAATATCATCACTTCCGGCGGAGTAAGTACCTACGTAGATTTATGCTTATATATCATTCGAAAATTCATTTCGATTGATGCCGCTTATAAATGCGCCAACTATTTAGTTGTTGATAGCGGGAGAACATCCCAAAAGCCATATAAGGATCTAACCATTGTAGCATCACATAATGATATGGAAATAAATCGTTTGGTAGGATGGATCAATACTAACTATACCAAAACATTTACGATCAAAACGATGGCGCGTAAAATATCATTAGGAGAGCGAACATTTTTACGAAGATTTAAAAAAGCCACAGGTGAATTGCCGAACACATTTGTTCAAAAGGTACGTGTACAAAAAGCCAAAGAATTTTTAGTCAATACAAATGAAAGTTTTGAATCTATTACCGAGCTAGTTGGATATAGAAATACTTCCTCATTTAGGCGACTATTTAAAGAGATGACTGGATTAAATCCGGGTGAATATCGACATTCTTTTATGGTGCAGTAAATGTTTTTCATTATTTCTAGACATTGAAGATATGAGGATTCCCGCCGAAGCGGGAGGAGAAAAAGAGAAGATTACCCTTTCACTTTCGTTTCGATCGTCGCAACGATAGACGGATCTTCGAGAGTCGAGATATCCTGCGTGATCGCTTCGCCTTTCGCGATAGAGCGAAGGATACGGCGCATGATTTTGCCCGAACGGGTTTTCGGCAGGCCCGGAACGAAAACGATGTCGTCGCAGACCGCGATGTTGCCGATCTCTTTCATGATGACTTTGTTGATCTCTTTGACCATCTCCATCTCTTCGCCGACGGTGTCTTCGCTTTTGAGAACGATGTAGGCGAAGATCCCCTCGCCTTTGATCTCGTGCGGTTTGCCGACGACGGCGACTTCGGCGACGTTGGGGTGTTTTTTACATGCCGCTTCGACTTCGGCGGTTCCCATACGGTGCCCCGAAACGTTGATGACGTCGTCGGTACGTCCGGTAATCGTAATGTATCCGTCCGCGTCGTAGTTCGCGCCGTCACCGGTGAAGTAGACCGGAACGCCGTCTTTTTTGACGTCGCCGAAATACGATTTGACGAAACGCTCAGGGTCTCCCCAGATGTTGCGGATCATTGAAGGCCATGCGCGGGTAATACACATGTAGCCGCTCTCGCCCGCTCCCACTTTTTTGCCGGTTTCAGGGTCGATGATCTCGCCCATGATACCCGGAAGCGGGAACGTCGCGCACGCCGGTTTGATCGGAGTCGCACCCGGAAGCGGAGACACGACGTGTCCGCCCGTCTCGGTTTGCCAGTAGGTATCGACGATCGCGCATTTGCTTCCGCCGACTGCTTCGTAGTACCATTTCCATGCCGGAGGGTCGATCGGCTCACCGACCGTTCCGAGGACTTTCAGGCTGCTGAGATCGTATTTGGCAGGCTCTTCCGCACCCGTTTTGTGCAATACGCGGATAGCGGTCGGAGCGGTGTAGAATTGGTTGATTTTGTACTCTTCGACCATTTTCCACGGACGTCCCGCATCGGGATAGGTCGGAACACCTTCGAACATAACCGTCGTCGCACCCATCGCAAGAGGGCCGTAGACGATGTAGGTGTGTCCGGTGATCCATCCGATATCGGCCGTACACCAGTAGGTGTCGTTTTCTTTGACGTCGAATACCCATTCCATGGTCATTTGCGCCCAAAGGATATATCCCGCCGTGTTGTGTTGAACCCCTTTTGGTTTGCCGGTTGAGCCGGACGTATAAAGAAGGAACATCGGGTCTTCCGAATCCATCGGCTCGGATTCGCACACCGGAGACTGGCTTTTGATCAACTCGTTGTACGAATAATCGCGTCCCGCAACCCAGTTGACATCTTCGCCGTTACGCTCTACGACACACACCGCTTTAACGCATTCGCAGCCGTGGCTGAGCGCATCGTCGACAACCGGTTTGAGCATGTACGGTTTGTCTTTACGGTACGCGCCATCTGCGGTGATGACGAGTTTCGCTTCGGCATCGATGATACGGTCGCGCAATGCTTCGGCAGAGAATCCGCCGAATACGATCGAGTGGATCGCACCGATACGGGTACACGCGAGCATCGCGTACGCCGCTTCGAGGATCATCGGCATATAGATAACGACGCGGTCGCCTTTTTTAATCCCGAACTCGTTTTTGAGGAGGTTCGCCATGCGGTTGACGTTGTAGTAAAGCTCCAGATACGTAACGACTTGTTTATCTCCGCGGTCGCCTTCGAAGATAATCGCCGCTTTGTTTTTGCGGCTGTTCAGGTGACGGTCGATACATTGGTGAGCAACGTTTAGTTTACCCCCTTCAAACCATTTGACGAAAGGCATATTACTCTCATCGAGGACTTTGGTGTACGGTTGGAACCAGTCGATTTTCTCGTTCGCAAAGTGTCCCCAGAACCCTTCATAATCTTCTTGTGCCCACGTTTGCAAATCATGGTATTCGCACATATTTTTAATGCGCGCGTTTTTGGCAAACTCTCGGTTCGGTTGAAAAATCGGTTTTACGATATCGCTCATAGCAAATGCTCCTTTGTTTAGTTTAATTTAGTAATGTGTTGTAATTTTATGTAGACCATTGCGGTCATAATCGCGTCGTTCAACGCATTGTGCTGACCCATCTTCGGGATGTTTAAATCACGTAAGATTGTATCAAAGCGTAAATCAATATTTCCTTGCGGAATGAGGGCAATTTTCTTGTCGAAATAAAGCCCTGAAACTTCGGTTTGCGGGTTAGGCAACGTAACGCCGATCCACGGCTTGATCATGCGGTTCATCATGGAGACGTCGAACTCCAGATAGTAGCCCACCAGCGGGCGGTTCCCAATAAATTCTAAAAACTTTTTCACCCCCTCTAACGGCTCGACCGCGTGTTCCAGATCACACGGCCGGATATGATGGATTTTAATACTCTCGGCACTGATTTCGCGCGACGGTTTCAAAAACACCTCGAAACTCTCCGAAGTGAGGATTTTGTCCCCCTTCACTTTCACCGCCCCGATGCTCAGGACAGCGTCTTTTTTCGGATTCAGTCCCGTTGTTTCGGTATCGAAAACAACGATCTCGTCCCCTTCATACGGTTCAAACAAAGATGCGTAACTCTCGTCTTTCAACCCTTTCAGGTTCCAGTTTCGTTTGAACGATTCAAACATTACACAACCATCCCCAGATGGAAGTGATAGGTCAGAAACTTTTTAAACGTGTTAACGATCTTGAACGCGTCTTTGAGCAGATCGCGGTCTGCTTTGCTGAGCAGTTTGGGATTGACGTAATTTTGTTCTTTCAATACCTGTTTTTGCGACAACATTGTGCGCAGGCGGATGCTCAGCAACGTGTCATACGCCTCGATGAGTTCGCTCGCAAACCGTTTGTCGAACAATCCGATATTGTTGAGTTCTTTGATCCTCTCCGTCGTATTCGTCGTCTCGATCTTATGCTCAAGAGCGAGTATGCGCACACCGTGGACGATCGCAAAGACGCCCCCTTTTTTGATGTCAAGTTCGCTTTCGTGCTCTGCACGTCCGAGCACAAAACCTGAGAACAGGCTCAAAGGAGTTTCAAACGCCAGTGAGGCTTTGGCCAAATGGGCCAAAATGTCGCTGCGTCCTTCGAACCGTTCGAACAGATACGACTTGCACTCATCGAGCAATGCGGAATCACCCGCCACGCAATGGGCATCGAGGAAAATCGAAAGCGACTGGAGCGTCTCTTCATCAAGCGTATCCATCCATCCCGATATCTGTTTTTTGTATCCGGTAACGGTGCGCCGCCAGTAGGGGTTGCTCACCATGATATCGCCGCTGCATTTGGGAAACCCGAGGCGAAGCAGGTTTTCGTTCAATTCTATCATGTACGGGGCGAATACCGCTTCGTCTTCTCCGTCGGCGATGATGAGAGCGTTGTCCTGATCGGTGCGAAGTACCTGCTCGTTGCGCCCTTCGCTTCCCATCACGATCAATGCGCAGCGGCGTTGCAGATTTTCGGGAAGGACCATTTCAAAGACTTTGCGGTACACCTTGGCGTTCAGCTCGCTGACGAGTTTGGAAACATACCGTACGCGCACCCCTTTGGAGGTGAGAGAGCGGACAACCTGCATAAGCGAGCGTTCGATGTTCACGAGCTCGTCAATGGATGTTGCACGATCGATTGATGCCGCGATCAAATGGGTGTGGTTGGCAAAATGGCTCAACAGATCCAGCTGCTCCAAAATTCCGACGATCTTCTCCCCTTCGGTCACGACAAGCCGTTTGATCCCGTGTTTGGTGAACAGCAGCAGCGCGTTGAACAAAAAATCGCTCCGCTCGATCGTGATCAGTCCGTACGATGCAATCTCTCCGATCGGATCGGAAACGTTTTTATCGGCCAAAAGAACTTTTTCGCGAAGATTGGTGTCGGTAACGATTCCCATCTCCCCATCGTTGCGTACCAAAATCACTTTGGCGTTCGTTTGCGCCATCGTACGAAGCGACTCAAGGATCGAACTGTCGGCATTGACGATACACGGTGCATGAAGGTAAATTTCATCGACGCGAGCCACCATAAAAGGGGTCAGTTCGTTTTGGTGCTGACGCTCTTTGAGACGCTGGTGCTTGGTAATGAAATCCTGCATAAAATAATTTTGGAACGTTTCGGCGTCTTGAAGAAGGTTGAGAAAAGATTCTTTGGGGAGTTCGTAACAGATCAGGTCTTCGGCGACAATAAAAGTGCTTTGGGTGTTGCCGTATATGAGGGAGTTTGCGTCAAAACTGTCGCGTTCGCCGTAGACGTTTTGGAGTTCACCGTCGATGGTTTCGTTGACAATGCCTTTGATGATTATGTAAAGCGATTCGGCCCTCACCCTCGGAGCGACCAATACCGTCTCCTTGGGATAATAGGCAATATCCATCTGGGTCATCAGCTTTTCGATCATTCGCTCGGTAAGCAGATCAAACGGATGGATCGACATTAAAAGTGCTTTTTGGTCAAAGAGACTCAAACTAAGCTCCTGAAAAATAAGTAAGCACTGCCCCGGAAGGGGCAGGTTTGAAGATTAGTGCTCAACAGCACCCTCTGCTCCGATACCGGTTTGGCAGCGGATATTTTGCGCTTCGAACGCTTCGATCTCTTTGCGAGAATTTTCGCTCTTATCCGTGATCGAGAAGAACCAGATACCGACGAATGCCGCCGTTACCGAGAACAATGCCGGATATTTGTACGGGAAGATCGCTTCCGCGTTACCCAATACGTCAACCCATACGGTCGGCCCGAGGATCACCAAAACCGCTGCCGTCAACAGACCTAACGATCCGCCAAACAAAGCACCGCGAGTCGTGAGTTTCGACCAGAACATAGAAAGGAACAAAATCGGGAAGTTAGCACTTGCCGCAATCGCAAACGCCAATCCGACCATGAACGCAATGTTTTGGCTTTCAAACGCGATACCGAGGAAAATCGCCACGATACCCAGAACAACGGTAGAGATTTTAGAAACTTTCATTTCCATCAACCCGTCCGCACGTCCTGCACGAATAACCGAAGCATAAAGGTCATGCGAAATCGCAGACGCCCCTGCCAATGTCAGACCTGATACGACCGCAAGGATCGTAGCGAACGCTACCGCAGAGATGAATCCGAGGAAGAAATCGCCGCCCACTGCGTGTGAAAGGTGAATTGCCGCCATGTTGTCGCCGCCGAGAATCGGAGCACCGCCGTCAATCGCCTGTTTAGCCACATCAAGATACTGCGGGTTTTGGAATACCATAACGATCGCACCGAAACCGATGATGAACGTAAGGATATAGAAATACCCGATGAACCCTGTCGCATAGAAAACCGATTTACGTGCTTCTTTCGCGTCACTGACGGTGAAAAAGCGCATAAGGATATGCGGAAGACCCGCCGTACCGAACATAAGCGCAATACCGAGTGAGATCGCCGAAATAGGATCGCTGACCAGTCCGCCCGGAGCCATGATTGTCGAATCTTTCATTTCAACCGCGGTCGCAAACAACGTTTCGAAATTGAAATTGTAGTGGGCCATAACGGCAATCGCCATAAACGTCGCACCTGAAAGAAGCAAGAACGCCTTGATGATCTGAACCCATGTCGTTGCGAGCATTCCCCCGAACGTTACGTACAGGATCATCAATACACCGACGAGAATAACCGCTACTTCATAATCAAGCCCGAAAAGGAGCTGGATCAATTTACCCGCACCGACCATTTGTGCGATCAGGTACAAAATAACCGTTGCGATCGAACCGAAAGCCGCCAACGTACGGATAGGCGTTTGCTGCAAACGATACGATGCAACGTCCGCAAACGTATATTTACCGAGGTTACGAAGCTGTTCGGCAATCATAAACAAAATGATCGGCCAACCGACAAGGAACCCGATAGAATAGATCAGACCGTCATACCCTTTGGCATAAACGAGTGCCGAAATCCCCAAAAACGATGCGGCAGACATATAGTCGCCCGCAATCGCCATACCGTTTTGAAAACCGGTGATACCGCCGCCGGCGGTATAGAAATCTTTCGCCGTCTTCGTGCGTTTAGCCGCCCAGTAAGTGATCCCGAGGGTTGCACCGACAAAGATCAAAAACATAATAATCGCCGACATGTTCAGCGCCTGTTTTTCCACTTCTCCGCTCAGGGCTTCGCCGGCAAAGGCAACCCCGGCGGCAAGGAGAGTCAATAATAGCGTTTTCATCATTCTCCCTTTGCTTTGGCTTTGATTTTTGCAGTCAAGTCATCGAACTCCGTGTTGGCGCGTCTGACATATATACCCGTCAAAACAAACGCGCTGATAATGACACCGACCCCGATCGGGATCCCGATGGTCGTTACCGAGTTAGCAAAAAGCGGAGTCCCCAAAAATTCAGGATCAAACGCGATAACCAATACAAATCCGAAATAGATGACCAGCATCACAATCGTCAGAATCCACGCGAAGCGGCTTCGCTCGCTTATCAAACGCACATAATCGGGATCATTTTTGATCACGTCTACTAATTCTTGTTTCATAATTCAACCTCCTTTAAAAGTTGTAGTTGGCGATAACGCGGTACTCATCCCAGCTTGTATCGCCTGCATTAGCTTCTTTGAAATCGCGCGGGAAGTTTCCGCGAAGACGCAACTGCAGGTTTTTGACCGCTTGCGGATTGTAAATAATGTCAAATCCTGATTCCGTAGACTTGTCAGAAGCCGTTGCATCCGAATAGCCGTTCAGCGGATCCATATCGAACTCGACATAGTAAACTCCCGTATTCAGGTTGATTCCCGCGTCTTTCCAGTCGTACGAAGCGGCGACTTTCCATGCATCGGTTCCCGCCATGAACTGGTGACGCGTTACCATACCCTGAGTATATGCCGGCATTCCGCCCCACGGAGAGATTGTTCCGCCATTTGCGGCATACGTAGTATCTTGTTTACTGTTATGCGAAACGGCACCGGAAATGTCGAAATTCGCGAATTTAACACCCAATTTTGCACCGACGAAATCGCTTTCAACTTTTCCGGCATAATCGTTTCCGACATTGTCTTCACGAATATACTGAACTGCCGCGTACGGTGCGATGCCGCTCGCATACGACCAACCGTAGTTTGCTTCGGCGTAAACAGCGTTAAGGATATCGTGCGCATAGTAATCCCACAACTGGAGTTTAAGCCCTTTGATACCGCTGTACGTTACTGCCGCAACGCTAACGCCGTCGCTTTCGCGTCCGATTGCCCATTCGCCCATGTCGACGAATTCGCCCTGGTATTTCGCCGTATTGCCGGCAACCAACGTGTATCCTGAAGTCACTCCGAGAACTCCGCCGTTGTAAGCGTTGGCAAACGTGCCGGGAGCAAATTTAGTCACATGCGCTGCAATCAGCGTCGTGTCCTGAATATCGGTATTGCTCAGGACGTACGCCTCAAACAGGCTCGGAAGGCTCCGTGCGTCATCGCTGCCGGCGAGAGGCGTATCCAGTTTCTGGCGTCCGCCTTTGAACGTCGTATTTCCATTTTTATACTGGAGATACGCTTCTCCGAGGATTGAATAGCTCTTTCCACCGGCTTTAAAAAGCGTAGGATCATACGTATCGTTTTCAATTCCGCGGAATACGCGGTTTGCGGTGTAAAACGCCGCTCCCGCGCTGATTCCTTCGAAACTTCCCGTCTCGTATTTCAGATGTCCGCCGAGTGACAAACCGTTACGGTGTGTCGAAACTGCGCCCGTGTAATCACGGTCGATGTAGAAAGCACGCAGCTGCCCGCTGACTTTCCCTTCTTTAAACATACCCGCCAAATCATCGGCAGCCATAGCATTGACGACAAGCGCCGACGCCAAAAGCGACAGAGATACTTTACCTCTCATTCTCACTCCTTCTTTTTTTTCACACTGTCATCATAAAAATAAAACGTAGCATGAACGTAGCAAAAGCAAAATTAGAAACAATAACGGTGCAAAATGGAATTAAAAAAGATAATGTGAGTAAAAATGTAACGACTAGGTGCGGGGAATATCGATCATGTAACCTAACGAGCGGATATTTTGGATGAAATCTTCTTTGAGCGACTTTTTCAAACGGCTCACTTCGGCCCGAATCGTTGCGTTGTCCACGTACTCTTCATCCCATATGTACGCTCGGAACTGGTCGAAATCGACGACGCGGCCGCGATTTCGAGCCAAAAGGTCGATAATCTGCAGCTGCCGTTTCGTCAACGATTGTGTTACGTTTTCACACATTAACGTCGATGTCGCCGCATCGTAGCTGTAGCTTTTGGAGAGACGTAAATGACTTTGGGGGATCGCGTAGCTTTGCATCACTTTATCGATGCGAAGCGAAAGCTCTTTTAGATGAAACGGTTTTTTCAGATAATCGTAGCATCCCAGATCATACGCCCGGCTGATCCCCTCGATATCGACGAGCGCACTGATGTAGATGGCGGGGGTACGGATTTTGAGCATATGCAGCTGTTCAAGCAGCTCCAGCCCGTCTATACCGGGGACATTGATATCCAGTACCAGCAGATCAAACGCCTCCGTTCTTAGCCTTTCTAATGCTTCCGAGCCGTCATCATTCAGTGTCACGCGGTGTCCCAAAGAAGTTAAATACTCGCTGATCGCTTCGCTGAGCATCGCTTCGTCTTCAAGCAGGAGAATTTTCAAACAAAACCTCTTTCTCAAAACGGTATTCAAAGCGGGTCATATCATTATCAAAACTGATTTTGATCTCCACGCCGTCTTCCTCGCAGATTGACTTCACCAGACTGAGCCCCAGTCCGAACCCGTCACTTTTTTTGCGTTCGCGATAGTATGCTTCGAAAATCTTTTGGGCATCATGAATCTTTTGCGACCGACTCTCGACCCAAAACCGGCACGCACTCGTATCGCACGTCACCCCGACATGAATCGGCTCACCGCTTTTGCTGTACCGTATCGCATTGGTAATATTGTTGTCGATCACCCGTTGCAATTTCGTTTCATTGAACTGAATCCATGATGTAAATTCGGGCTTCCGATAATCAAACGAGTGATTGGAAAATTGGGCCACCTCATCGAAAAATTCCAGCCTTTTTTCAACGTATTCGCCCAGATCGATCGGCTTTTTAGGATACTCGACCTGATCTTTTTTCACCAGATAGCTCAGATCGTCGTAAATACTGAAAATATTTTTGACCGCCGCTTCGATTTTTGCCAGATAGCGGTTACGTCCCTCATTCATACTGAAAAGTTCGATATTGGCCATAATGACCGAAAGAGGCGTATGCGTTTCATGAACCGCATAACGGATAAACTGTTTGTGCGATTCGAGGAGTTCGCGCGAAAATCTCTGCTCGGTTTCCAGCGCCTCGTTTTTGAGCTGCAACGCGGCGGTTTTCTTTTTCACCCGCTCTTCCAGACCCGCATTCAGCATCCTGAGCGACTCTTTTTGCTCCTGTATCGTCGATGCCATCTCATTGGCGTATCCCGCCATCCGTTTGAACTCGCTAAAATAAAGCTCATCGGACGAAATCGGTTTTACATTGGTATGGGCTGCTTCGAAAAAGCTCATGAACCGTTCCATATCGCGGGCAATCATGCTGTTGACGATTTTTGAAATCCCGAAAATGAAGCTGAAAAGGATCAACGCCAACGTCGAGATCTCGACGATGATTTTGATCAACCGCCCTTTCAGCGCGTGCGGATCGCCGCGCACCCCGAACAGCGTCGTGTCGGAAGCCAAGGCAAACTGGCGATATTCGTCATAGATAAGCAAGGAAGCGAAAATGACGGTAAAAAGGAGAATAAAAACAATGGTGTAAAAGTGAAGCTCACGAAGCGACAAATGAGCCAATCGACGCTGCAACCAGGATTCCACGTATTCGTTCTCCAAATAAATTTGGGTCATTATAACCGATTCCGCTTCGTTGGTTAAGATTCTTCGACTATAATTGCAAAAAATTCCCTCGAAGGATCAGGATAATGTTCGGACGTAAAGAACTCAAAAATTACAACGCTACACCGGAAGAACTTGCAAGCTATGCATGGGCAAAAATGACGACCGGCAAAGGCGTCATCTGGCTCAAACTCTACAACGACGAAACTCCGAATACCGTGGCCAACTTCGCCGCACTCGTAAACGACGGGTTTTACAACGGCCTTAATTTTCACCGTGTAATCCCGGGATTCATGGCGCAGGGCGGATGCCCCCACGGTACCGGTACCGGTGGCCCGGGCTGGGCGATTCCGTGTGAAACGGCGCTCAATAAACACCGTCACGTCAAAGGTGCCCTTTCTATGGCGCACGCCGGCCCCAACACCGGAGGAAGCCAGTTCTTCATCTGCTTCGTAAGCTGCCCTCACCTTGACGGTGTTCACACCGTATTCGGCGGAATCGAAGCCGATGACGCGGCGTCAATGGCGGTGCTCGACAGCATTCAAATGCGCGACACCATCGAAAGCGTCGAAATCTTGGCTTCTCGCGACTAATCTATGTTAGTTCATATCTGCTGCAGCGTTGATTCGCACTTCTTTATCGAGAAGCTGCAGCAGGAATTCCCCGATGAAAAACTCGTCGGGTTCTTCTATGATCCCAATATCCATCCCTACAGCGAATACCGTCTGCGCCTCCTCGATGTCGAGCGCAGCTGCAAACGACTGGGGATTGAGCTTATCGAAGGGCCTTACGATTATGAAAACTGGCTGGACGCCGTCCGCGGTCTGGAATATGAGCCTGAAAAAGGAGCGCGCTGCGAAGTGTGCTTCGACCGCCGCTTCGAAGTGAGCGCACACAAAGCCCTCGAACTGGGTGAATCGACGATGACCACCACCCTCCTTGTAAGTCCCAAAAAATCCCAGGAGCAGCTGATCCGAAGCGGCGAAGCATTTGAAGCATCTCACGGCGTCCGATTCGTCGCGTTTGATTACCGCAAAAACAACGGCACCGCCGATCAGGGCAGAGTCAGCAAAGAACAGCAGCTTTATCGTCAGGACTACTGCGGCTGTCTCTTCGGCCTTACTATGCAGCGCGATCAGCAGCACCGGCTGATGGATGAAATGTTCTCTCCCGTCTCCCGCCAAATTCTTCCCGCATCGATCGAAGAGCGTTTGGCAATGTATGAGTATCGGATGCAGCTCGAAGATCAAGCCATCCCCTACCGCATCCTCAAGGAGCGGTTTTTAAACTACCGCCTCATTCGTTCATCGCTCAAAGCAGGCGATAGCGTTGTCCCCTCCTATCCCCTCTTTTATTCGACAATCAGCCGTTCTTCAACAGAGGGGAAAATCGATTTTGAGATTAACGGACAGTTTTTTCTCAACCGCGAAGAAGTGCGCTTCATTACGCTGGATACATTCAATTCTCTCACCTCGTCCGCATACAAGAATACGAACGAATTAATATTTAGCGCACCGTCCGTTGAAACCGAAACCGCTCTTCGTACCTCCCTTACGCAAAGCCCCTATAGCACCTCGGCAATTATCGTCGTCGATCAGATTCCGACCGCTAAAATCCATCTCTTGCTAGAGACGAAAACGTATGACGACACCAAAGAACGGCTCATAATCAATAATTAACCATTTTTGCGATAAACTAGGACGATTTTTTTACCCAAGGTGTTAAACAGAATGATAGATGTCGTCCAAATCCAAAAAATTTTACCTCACCGTTTTCCATTTCTTCTTGTCGACCGTGTAACCGACCTCACTCCGAATGAATCACTTATCGGTTTCAAAAACGTTACCATCGGCGAACAAATTTTCGAAGGACACTTTCCGGGACACCCGATCTATCCGGGCGTTATGATCCTGGAAGGGATGGCACAGGCCGGCGGCATTTTGGCATTCCAGAGCATGGACATGACCGAAGAGGAAGCCGCCCACAAAGTGGTTTATTTCATGAGTATCGACGGCGCAAAATTCCGTGCTCCCGTCCGTCCGGGTGACCGCCTTGAGTACCGAATGAGCGTTGTCAAGCACAAAGGTTCAATCTGGGTACTGGAAGGAAAAGCGTATGTCGACGATACCCTCGTTTCCGAAGCCGAACTCAAAGCCATGATCGTAGACAAGTAGGCCTTATGAGCTTGATTTCTCCACACGCCATTATCGAAGACGGAGCCGTGATCGGACCGGATGTCGAGATCGGAGCTTTTTGCTTCGTCTCGGGCAAAGCCAAGATCGGCAAAGGGACCAAGATCGCACAAGGCGCGTGCATCTATGGCAATACGACGATCGGCGAATACAACGATATTTTTTCCCATGCGGTTCTGGGGTCCATCCCCCAAGACCTGAAATACGCCGGCGAAGAGGTCGAACTGATCATCGGCGATTACAACAAAATCCGCGAATTCACCCTCTTTAATCCCGGCACTGCCGGAGGCGGAGGCAAAACCGTCGTCGGAAACCATAATCTGTTTATGGGATACGTCCATCTGGGGCACGACGTTATCATCGGCAATCACTGCATCCTCGCGAATGCCGCAACGTTGGCGGGTCATGTCGAGATGGGAAATTACGCCGTTATCGGCGGTATGACTCCGGTGCATCAGTTCGTCAAAATCGGCGATTTCGCAATGATCGCGGGGGCGTCGGCATTGTCTCAGGACGTGCCTCCGTATTGTTTGGCGGAGGGGAACCGTGCGGTTTTGCGCGGCCTCAACCTCAACGGCCTGCGCCGCCACATCGAACGTGAGCACATCGATGCGCTCCGCAGCGCGTACCGTGAGCTGTTCGAATCGGGCAAACCGCTGCAGGAAGTCGCTTCGGCTTTGCTGGAAACGGCCGAAAGCGATTATGTCAAAACGATGTGTACCTTCATCATCAACACCAAGCGCGGTATCCCGTTTGAAAGGAAAGATTCATGATTCATCGCCATTGCAGCTTCTGTGAAGCACCTGAAAGCGATCATAATCCGCTGATTGCCGGAAACAACGTCTACATTTGCAAAAATTGCGTTTTTTCGGCTTACAAAATCATGTTCGGCGATCACGACGAACAAGGCAACGAGAAAGTTGAGCACATCAATACCGAATTATTGACCCCCAAAGAGCTGAACGCCTTTTTGGGTCAGTACATTATCGGTCAGGAACGCGCCCGCAAGCTTCTCTCCGTCGCCGTGTACAACCATTACAAACGCATCTTCAAACATACTTCGATCGAGGACGAAACAGAGATCGCCAAATCCAACGTCCTGCTGATCGGACCGACCGGAAGCGGCAAAACGCTGATGGCACAGACCATTGCTCGGGTGCTCAATGTCCCCATTGCGATTGCCGATGCCACCAGCCTCACCGAAGCGGGATACGTCGGCGAAGATGTCGAAAACATCCTTACCAAACTGCTGCAAGCCGCCGACGGTGACGTCGAGCGGGCACAGCAGGGGATCGTTTTCATCGACGAGATCGACAAAATCTCCCGCATGAGCGAAAACCGCTCGATCACCCGCGATGTCTCAGGAGAAGGAGTACAGCAGGCGCTTCTGAAAATCATCGAAGGCGCCGTCGTCAATATTCCTCCCAAAGGGGGACGCAAACATCCGAATCAGGACTTCATCCAGATCGATACCTCCGGTATCCTTTTCATCTGCGGCGGTGCATTTGACGGTCTGGGCCAGATACTGGAACGTAAAAAAGGGAATAATGTCATGGGATTCGGGCATGAAAAACGCTCGACTGCCGACATCGATGACAGCTTCGAGAACGTCGAGCCTGACGATCTGGTAAGCTACGGGCTGATTCCCGAGCTTATCGGGCGACTTCCCATTATCGCGTCATTGAATAAAATCAGCGAAGACGAAATGGTCCGTATTCTGACCGAGCCGAAAAATTCGCTGGTCAAACAATACACGAAATTGTTTGCCATCGATAACGTCGAACTCAGCTTCGACAAAGAAGCACTGAGTGCCATTGCGGCCAAAGCGCTCGCCCGTAAAACGGGAGCACGGGGCCTTCGCGCCATCATGGAAGAGATCATGGGTGATACGATGTATGAACTTCCCGAATACAGCGGATACGAAGTGCTCATTACCAAAGAAGTCGTTGAAACACGGACTCAACCTGTTTACATCAAAAAATCGAACCAAAAAAGCGCATAGGACAGAGAATGCTATTTAACAAACTTATCGGAATGTTTTCGAATGACCTCTCCATCGACTTGGGGACGGCGAATACCCTTGTAATTTCCAAAGGAAGAGGTATCATCATCAATGAGCCCTCAGTCGTTGCGGTAAAAACCGAAAAATACGGTCAGCAAAAAGTATTGGCCGTCGGCCGCGAAGCCAAAGAGATGGTCGGGAAAACGCCCGGCAACATCAAAGCGATCCGTCCGATGAAAGACGGCGTCATCGCCGATTTTGATATGACCGAAAAAATGATCCGTAAATTTATCGAAAAAGCGCATGGCCGCAGCAGTCTCATCAGCCCTCGTATCATCATTTGTGTCCCGTACGGCCTCACACAGGTTGAACGTAAAGCGGTACGTGAATCGGCGATGAGCGCCGGCGCACGCGAAGTGTACCTGATTGATGAGCCGATGGCGGCCGCTATCGGTGCGGGCATCGATATCCGTGAACCGAAAGGAAACATTGTCGTCGATATCGGAGGGGGAACGACCGAAATCGGCGTTATCTCTCTGGGCGGTCTGGTACTGTGCCGCTCGATCCGTATCGCGGGTGACAAGATCGACCGCGCCATCATGGATTACGTCAAACGCAAATACAACCTGCTCATCGGTGAACGTATCGCCGAAGACATCAAGATCAATATCGGAACGGCAATGCCGCTTCACCAAGAGCTCAAAATGATCATCAACGGCCGCGATCAGGTCGAAGGGCTTTTGACCTCCATCGAACTGACCAGCGAAGATGCGCGCGAAGCAATGCGTGAACCGCTCAAAGAGATTCTCGAAGCGGTACGTGACGTGTTGGAGAACATGCCGCCTGACCTTGCCGGAGACATCGTCAACAACGGTGTTATTCTGACCGGAGGCGGAGCATTGATCCGTCAATTGGACAAATACATTTCTGAAATCATCAAAATCCCGGTGTACGTCGCCGATGAACCGTTGCTCTGTGTCGCACGCGGAACCGGACGTGCCCTAGAGGAGATCGACCAACTCCACGAGCTGTTCGATAATGAATAAACAAAAACTGAGCGTTATCCTTTTGCTTGCCCTTGCGGTAAGCGGAGCACTCTACTTCACGGGACTGCTGCAATCCCCCATACTTCGTCTGACATCAGCACTCAAAACATCGTATCATGAAGCAACCGAAACCGTCGACCACGCAATCGACGAACATTTCAGCCAACAACGGACGATCATCGATCTACGCGCGAAAAACCGCTTCTACGAACTGGAATTGCTCTCTTTGCATCAAGTTGCCGACGAATACCAAAAACTGTTGCGTGAGCACAACAGCACCATCCACAACGATACAAACGTCACACTGGTACGGGCCCTTTCGTATGTCCGCTTCGGCGATCCCCACAAATTGTGGATCGAAATGGAGACGTTTAATCCGAAATCGGTCTATGGGCTTTTGTACCGCGGATATGCGGCAGGTATCGTCGTTGCCAACAACGGACGCCCGATGGCATTGCTTAACGGTGATGTCAAAAGCTCCTACGCCGTGACCGTCGGAAACAACATAGCCCCCGGAATCGTCCGAGGCAACAACAGCAAACGGGTCATTGTCGAATTCATCCCGACCTGGATTCCGATCGCTGTCGGAGACGAAGTGCTTACCTCCGGCCTCGACAAGATTTTTTTAGCCGGCCTTAAAGTGGGAAAAGTCGTCTCGATCTCAAAAGCGCAGGGGTACCAAAGCGCCGTTGTCGAACCGTATTTCTACGGTAAGAATCCTGCCTATTTTCATGTGATCACCAAGGTCAGATAATCCGATTTTAAGTGCCTTTTCCCTATAATATACAAATTTTTTGTATGAGGGGTCTCAATGCCAAAACGCGACGACATCAAAACGATATTACTCATCGGATCAGGCCCGATCGTCATCGGTCAAGCCTGCGAATTCGACTACTCCGGAACACAAGCGGTCAAAACGCTCAAAGAGTTAGGATATCGCGTCGTTTTGATCAACTCCAATCCGGCAACCATCATGACCGACCCCGAGTTTGCCGACCGCACGTATATCGAACCGATCAAACCCGAAATCATCGCCGAAATCATCAAAAAAGAGAACGTCGATGCGATCCTTCCGACGATGGGAGGCCAAACCGCTCTTAATGCCGCCATGCAAATGCATGAAAAAGGGATGCTTGAGGGGATCGAATTCCTCGGTGCCAACCCTGCCGCGATCAAAAAAGGGGAAGACCGCCAGGCCTTCAAAGAGGCAATGATCAAAATCGGCATGGACCTACCGATCTCCCGTTACGCGTACAACATGGACGAAGCGATGGCAGCTGCCGAAGCAATCGGGTTCCCCATCATCATCCGCGCGTCGTATACCCTCGCGGGAGGCGGAAGCGGCGTTGCGTACAACATCGACGAATTCAAGCTTCTCGCCCAGCGCGGGCTGGACGAATCTCCGATCACCGAAATCCTGATCGAAGAGTCGCTTCTGGGTTGGAAAGAATACGAGATGGAGGTTATCCGCGACCGCAACGATAACTGTATCATCGTCTGCTCCATTGAAAACTTCGATCCGATGGGGGTTCACACCGGCGACTCCATTACGATTGCACCGGCCCTGACCCTTACCGATAAAGAGTATCAGCGTATGCGTGACGCATCGTTTGCGATTCTTCGTGAAATCGGCGTTGACACGGGCGGATCAAACGTACAGTTCTCTGTCAATCCTGCGACGGGACGTATGATCGTTATCGAAATGAATCCCCGCGTATCGCGCTCTTCGGCGCTTGCCTCCAAAGCAACCGGTTATCCGATTGCTAAAGTCGCAACCTTGCTCGCCGTCGGATTTACCCTTGATGAGATCACCAATGACATCACGGGGACACCTGCGGCGTTCGAGCCGGTCATCGACTATATCGTTACCAAAGTCCCCCGCTTCACCTTTGAAAAATTCCCGGAAGCCGAGTCGACACTCACGACAAGCATGAAATCGGTCGGGGAAGCGATGGCAATCGGGCGAACGTTTAAAGAATCGGTCCAAAAAGCTCTTTGCTCACTCGAAACAGGCCTGAGCGGATTTGACCCTATCGAAGCAGACCTTGAATTCGTCAAACACGAAATTCGCCGCCCGAACGCCGAGCGCATCCTCTACGTCGCGCAAGGGTTCCGCATGGGTCTTAGTATCAGCGACATCTTCGAACTTTCCAAAATCGATCCGTGGTTCCTTGCCCAAATCGAAGAGATTGTTGCGCAGGAAAAAAACATCACAACGGCAACCCTTAGCGACGAAGCACAGCTTCGCCGACTGAAAACCGAAGGGTTCTCCGATAAAAACATCGCGCGCCTCATCACGCAAAACGGCGGAAGCGCCAAAGAAGCGGACATTTACAATGCACGCAAGGCGATGGGAATCGCGTTTGAGTATAACGAAGTCGATACGTGCGCCGCAGAATTCGGCTCATTAACGCCGTATCTGTATTCGACCACCAACATCACCCGTTTTGGTCTTCAGGCTCCGCGCCTAAGCAACAAGAAAAAAGTGATGATCCTCGGCGGAGGCCCTAACCGTATCGGTCAGGGGATCGAGTTCGACTACTGCTGCGTACATGCTTCCTTCGCCCTCAAAGAAATGGGGATCGAAACGATCATGGTCAACTGTAACCCCGAAACGGTATCCACCGACTACGACACCTCCGATGTCCTTTATTTCGAACCGATCGATTTCGAGCACATCCGCTCCATCGTCGAAGCCGAACAGCCTGACGGGATCATCGTACATTTCGGAGGTCAGACACCGCTGAAACTTGCGAACGGATTGCACGAGATCGGCGCCAAAATTGCCGGAACCTCAGCCGAAGTCATCGATCTGGCTGAAAACCGCGAAAAATTCTCGGCATTCGTCATCGAAAAAGGACTTAAACAACCTGAAAACGGCATCGCGATGACCAAAGAAGAAGCGTTTGCCGTTGCTGAAAAACTGGGCTATCCGGTTCTCGTGCGTCCCTCATACGTTCTAGGCGGACGGGCAATGCGTATCGTCTACAACGAAGACGAACTTCGCACGTACATGGATGTCGCCGTATCGGTCAGCAACGACTCTCCCGTACTTGTCGACAAATTCCTCGATCAGGCCGTCGAACTTGACGTCGATGCAATCAGTGACGGAAAAGAGGTCTACATCGGTTCCGTCATGCAACACATCGAAGAAGCCGGCATCCACTCGGGCGACAGCGCATGTTCTCTCCCTCCGGTAGGGCTTAGCGACGAACTCAAAGCACAAGTCGAGCAGCAAACCAAAACCATCGCGCTGGGACTGGGAGTCATCGGACTTCTCAACATCCAGTACGCGATCTACCGCAACGAGATTTACCTTATCGAAGTCAATCCGCGTGCGTCACGCACCGTTCCGTTCGTCTCCAAAGCGACCGGTATGCCATTGGCAAAAGTCGCTACCCGTGTTATGCTGGGCGATACCCTTCGCAATGCGTTGGCGTACTATGACAACTACAATATCGTGATGGAAGAAAGCGGCCTTCTCAAACCGCGCCTCAAAGGGCATGTCGCGATCAAAGAAGCGGTTTTCCCGTTCAACAAACTCTACGGTGCCGATCTGGTTCTCTCTCCTGAGATGAAATCGACCGGCGAAGTCATGGGCATCAGCAGTAACTTCGGCGTCAGCTTCGCCAAAAGCCAGTTGGCGGCCGGCAATAAAATCCCGACATCGGGAACCTGTTTTTTGTCGTTCATCGACGGAGACAAAAAACATGCGGCCGAAATTGCACGCGGACTGCAAGCTCAAGGCTTCAAACTCATCGCGACCCGCGGAACGCAAAAAGTGCTGGAAGAAGCGGGAATTGAATGCGAAGCGGTTCTGAAAATTTCTGAAGGGCGCCCGAACATCGAAGATGTCATGAAAAACGGCGAAATCGCGTTGGCGATCAATACCTCCGATAATCAAACGGCCAAAAAAGATGCCGAGCAAATCCGTCAAATCGTTCTAAGAATGGGTATCCCGTATTTCACGACTCTCAGTGCGGCACGCGCAGCCATCGAAGCGATGGGACACATGAAAGACGACAGCTGGATGTCTCCTAACGCACTGCAAGACTATCTCTGCTTATAAGTCATGCCTATATTCCTTGCCCAGACCGATACGACCGTCGGTTTTCTCTCCCAGAGCGCCGATCGCCTCTACGAGGCAAAAGGGCGTAATCAGGGCAAACCTTTTTTAAAAGTTTTTTGCGAACTTCGTACTTTGCAAAACCAAATACGGATTCCGAAAGCGCATAAGCGCCGCGTCCGCTATGCCCGCAAAAGTACCTTCATCGTTAAAAATCAGGCTTTCCGTTACGTTACCGATCCCGAACACGCGGCAATGATACGTCCGTTCGATTGGCTGTATTCGACCTCTGCCAACGAAAGCGGCGGCTCTTTCGATCCGCAATTTTGCAGCGAACGAGCCGACCGCATCATTGAAGATGCCCGCGGCATGTGCGAGCAAAGCCCGTCAAAAATTTACCGTCTCGGACGCAACCGTGTCGTACGCCTACGATAAACTCATCAAGGAAAAAAAATGAAACATATTTTTAATGCCAAAACCGCCTTTTTAGGTTCATTCAGTCTCGTTCTTATGAGCGCGCTCAGCGGATGCCAAAGTGCCCCGGAAGAAAAACCTGCCGAGCAAGCCGAAGGTCAAAACAAATTCCTTGTCGTGGAACAGCAACCTGACGGTAAATACGTCGTCGTCGAAGAGATGCCGACTACCGGCCCCAGCCGTGCCATTATCAAAGAGACCGACGAAAACGGTACCGTCACCGAACGTGTCATGAGCGAAGCGGAGATGAAGGCACTGGCCCAGCAGGAATACGACAAAATGCAGGCGGGACAGTCCGAGCTTAACGCCGAACCTCAAGGCGAAGGGATGGGGCTCGGCGGTACTATCCTTGCCGCAGCAGCCGGTGCGCTGTTGGGTAACGTGATCGGAAACGCGCTGATGAACAACTCCACCTTCCGCAAAAATCAGGATGCTTCCAACCGTTCCGCCTATCACCGCTCTGCCGGCGGCACAGGTTCTTCCGCTACGTCTGGGACGCAGAAAAAAAGCTATTTCGGCAACGATGCTTCCAAAACAACGACTGCCAGCAGCAGTTACGGGGGATAAACGATGGTATCTGTAGAAAAAGTCCGCCCAATCGATGATGGCGTACTGGAAAAGATCGGCTTCCACTGGCATACGGACAGCGATACGAGCAAGTATGTTGCCGACGAGCTGGTCGTGCTCAGCGATGCCGAAGCCGAAGCGTATTACGAAGCGGTCAATGAACTCTACGATATGTATGCTACCGCTGCCCAGCACGTCATCGACAACAACCTCTTTTTTGACCTCGGCATCCCCTTCAACCTGATCGATGCCATCAAAAAAAGCTGGGAAAACGACGTCCACTGGCATCTATACGGCCGCTTTGACCTCGCGGGAGGAATTGACGGCAAGCCGATCAAGCTGATCGAATTCAATGCCGACACTCCGACGGCTCTGTTTGAGACGGCTATTGTGCAATGGGCGATTCTTCAACACAACGGAATGGATGAAGATCGGCAGTTCAACAATGTCTATCAGGCCATCAGCGACAATTTCCGCCGCCTCGTCACCCTCTTTGACGACCCGAGCGATTTTGAACGTTATTACGACGGATGGAAAATCCTCTTTAGCTCGGCTAGCGGCAACATCGAAGAGGAACAGACGGTACGTCTTCTGCAACAGATGGCGATCGATGCGGGGTTCGAGACCGGATTCGAGCCACTGGGAGGCGTCAAGTTTGACGACGAGGGGATCTACGACAGTTCTGAAAATCCTTACGAGTACTGGTTCAAGCTTTTCCCGTGGGAAGACATCGCCATCGATGAACCGGAATTGGCAACCGTCCTCACTGCGATCATGAACAACCAAAAAGCGATCATTCTCAATCCGGCATATACTCTGCTGTTCCAGTCCAAAGGGATAATGAAAATCCTCTGCGATCTTTTCCCGGATTCCCCGTACCTGCTCAAAACCTCGTTCGAGCCGCTCAACGGAATCGCTCAAGTCGAAAAACGGATGTTCGGGCGCGAGGGTGCCAACGTGCGTATTATGGACGCTTCGGGAAGCGTAAGCGAGTCCAACGAAGGTCCGTACGGTAATTTCAAGCCCGTTTACCAAGAATACGTCGAATTCCCTAAAGATACCGCCGGCAACAGCTATCAGGCGGGAGTCTTTTTTGCGTATGAAGCGTGCGGATTAGGTTTCCGACGCGGAGGTAAAATATTGAACAATATGTCCAAATTTGTCGGTCACGTGTTGCGTTAACTAACGCACTTCTTTTTGATTCAGCTGCGCCTGCAACGCATTTGAGATATTCATTAATGCGAATGTGACTATAAAGATCATAAGCCCCGGGAAGAAACTCACCCACCACGCGATATCGATTACCTCTTTGCCCGTGCTAAGGATGCTCCCCCAGCTCATCTGCGGCGGCGTGATTCCAAGTCCCAAAAACGAAAGTCCCGACTCGGCCAGAATCGCTCCCCCTACCCCGAACGTAAAGCTGACCAATACGATGGGTGCGAGCAGCGGGGCGTAGTATTTGAAAATGATTTTGATCGGATGGACGCGGGCGATCCGCAAAATACGGATAAAGGGTTTTGAGGAAATCGCGAAACTTTCCGATCGGATAAGCCGCGCCGTCCCCATCCATCCCGTAATCGAGATGATAAGGATCAATACCCACACCGACGCGTTCACGTAACTTACCAGCGTCAACAGCAAAAACAGCGTCGGAAATGTCAAAAACAGATCGACGACGACGATGAAGATTTTATCAAATCCGCCCCGCAGCAATGCGGCGCTCACTCCGTATGCCAAACCGATCAGCGTCGAAATCAGTGCGCTCATAAAACCGATGATGAGCGATACCTGCCCGCCTTCCATCATTCGGGCCAATACGTCGCGTCCCAACCGGTCGGTACCGAACCAATGCATGCTTGATGGGGAGAGTAAAATAGCGTTTGTATCGAAATATTGAGGATCGACCGTGTACATAAACGGCCCGATAAACGAGAAGACAATGACTCCCGCAAGGGAGACAATGCTAAAAGAGGTCATTACTGCTTGATGCCCAGCAACGTCGCCATCATCTGATCGATCGTCGTAATGACTTTGGCGGCGGCACCATACGATGTTTGATAGCGGATCAAGTTGGCCATCTCTTCGTCGATGCTTACTTTTGAAATCGAATCATGTTCCTGTTGAATCGCATTGTACTGCGCCGTAATCGTGTCGTTACTCAGGATGATCGAATTCGTCGTTGTCCCGACTCGTGTCACGAGGGAATCGTAATACCCGTACACTGTGTCGCTGGTCGTTTGAGCGTTTTGCGAAAACGTGACGGATGAAAACTGCAATTCGACCATTGCGAGTGCCGTATGACTGTCACCGCTGACAGGAGCACCAAATCCTCTAATCGTCGTGGCGTCATTTTGTATGTCGATATTCAGGCTCAAATTTTTTGCACTGTTACCGTCAAAGAAACGGCTAAGACCCGTAACCCCGGCAAAATTGGTCCCGTTATCCTCGATCGCAAACGTATACCCCTGTTCGGCAAGATTGCTTCCGGCTTTGAAATCGATGCGCAAAATGTTTTGCGCGGTCCCGAACTGTGCTTCAAGCATATCGTCAATGTCGTTAAGCGCATTGTTATCGCCCGTATCGTCCAGTGAAGCGTTGAGCTGTCCTACAATGCTGTTAGCAGGCGGTGCGGGCAAAGCACCCATCACGGTTGCATCATCAATCGTAATCGTTCTGCGAGCGGCAATGTTTCCGTCGATATCGTATACAACGATATCAAACGTCCCGGCTTTGAAATTTTCTCCGGTGCTGAGCAGGGCGTGTGTATCCGTGTACCCTTGAGACATTGATTGCATCGCCCCAGTCGCACTGGCGGCATACAGGTTGTTCGTCGCTTCGATCAACCCTTTGGCAAAACTGTCCAGATTATCAATGGTTTCTTGCAAAAACCCGTCCTCAAACTCCCCGTCATCCCCGATAATTGAGCCGCGCAGTTCCAGCAACGCACCGATCTTTCCGCCTTTAACATCCTGCGCAAACGGTATTTGAACGCCATCTTGACGTTCGTAATAAAGGGTATTGTATCCCTTGGCACTGCTTGTGCTTTCAATCCCGATCGGATGGAAATGTGCACCGTCGACGATATTAAACCCGCCGACCAGAATCGTATAACTGCCTTCTTCGACCGCAATATCGCTGTCAACTCCATTGTTACTGACGGCACCGCCGACGACGACTTTGGCACCGATAAGTTCGGACAACGTCATTTCAAGCTGTGAGCGTTGGTCTCGTAAATCATTGGCATTATTGATTCCGCCCGATTCGGCTTCGACAATCGATTTGTTGAGCCCGGCAATCTTTTCTGCGATACGATTGACTTCTTCGGTGTTCACCTTGACCTGATCATTGATCGAACTTTGCAAGGCTGCGACCTGATCTCTGGTTTGGCTAATATGCTGGGAAAGCGTCTGCGCCTGTTGGGCGAGCGATACTTTCAATGCGCTGTTTCCGGGATTGTTCGCAAGTGCCTGCCACCCGTCAAAATAGTTTTGCAAGTCTGCTTTGATGCCGATATTGTCAATATCGGGAAAATAGGTTGAAAGCTCTTCCAAATGTTTTTTCATCGTATCGGAATACGACTTTGACTGAGCGGTACTGGCATAGCGGTTAAAGACGAAAGTATCGAAGATACGGACAATCTCGGTAATTTGCGCTCCGTTTCCGCGCTGCCCCGGATCGACATTGACCGGATACGCTGCGGCAGTGACTACCCGCTGGCGCGAATACCCCTCGGTTTCGGCATTGGAAATATTGTGTCCGGTCGTATCGATTCCCACCTGGGCCGCATTCAGCCCGCTGTATCCGATATGAAGCGCGTTGAAAATTGATGCCATTTTACGCTCTCACTTCCAAAAATGACGCATCCGAAGAGGCTACTTTTTGATATCCGTCCATGTGGGTAGGTACGACCCGCTCAAGAAGCGTATTGTAAAAAGCGCCGACACTCAAAACCATTTTTGCGTATCGTTGATTGACTTCGCGCAGTTTGGAAAGATTTTGTTTGAGCAGATCGAGTTGCTGATGTTGTTCGTGATCTAAAAGTTCGCTAAGAGGCTTTGAAGGCTCGGCCGTCATAAGTTTTGAAATTTCACGATCGATCATCGCTTTTTTGTGTTCAAAACTTTTAATTTTTTCTTCTTTGATAGCCAAGCGTTCAAACTGCGGATTATGTTTGGCTTCTTTGATGTCGGCTATATCTTCTTCCGACAAAGTGATGAGGGCTTCCAATTCTTTGATTGCGCTTTGTAATTGATACGACAACATCATAAACTCCTGTTCTTTAGGTCAGCTCTTGCGCTATGCGCTTTGCCAACGATTCGATATCGACACGGTATTCCCCTTTTTCGATAGAAGCTTTAAGCTCTTCGATCCGGCTTGTGTCACCTTGTTTTGTAATCGATTGAGCAGGTTTTTCCTGCTCTTTTGTTTTAAATGATGCTTCTGGGTAAGCACCTTTGATAAGTGAGCTGTTCACACTTGAGATCATGGTGAATCCTTCTTATTTGTCCGTTTATGATGTCTACCTACCATATCGGCAAAGAATCCAAAAAATTTAGTTTTTCACCCCTTTTTGGCTCAAATGTTCAAACAGCATCTGTGAAAACCCGAATCCCCCTGCACTGGCGTTGGAAAGTTCCTCGCGATACATCGATTTGAAGATTTTTTCTCCCGGATCATTGGCGCTGAAAAGATTTTTTTCTTCTTTCATTGCCTCATCCAGCATCATTTTAACGATGATCGCCTCGAACTGATCCGTTTTTTCCCGCAGGGCTGCATCCCCTTCTTTGGTTCCGATCGTCGGAACCGCTTTTTGATACTGTACGGTTGATACATCCATCAGATTACCTCCAAATCGACCGCAATGGCTCCGGCACTTTTCATCGCCTGCAAAATGGCAATCATCTCTTTGGGAGTTGCCCCAAGCTTTTGAAGTGATCGGGCGATGTTGGCGACCGTTGTCGTCCCTTTTTCGGTGTATATCTCGTTTTCGTTCAGCCCGATCACAAGACTTTTATCCATTGCGACGCTTCCTGCCGGAGTGCTGACCGCATTTTGAGAGAGCACTTTTACGGTCATGTCTCCTTGGGTAATGACAACCGGCTTGACTTCGACATCCACACCTGCGACAATCGTTCCGGTCCGCTCGTTGATGATAATCTTTTGTTCTTGCGCATAGCTGATGTCCATGTTTTGCACTTCTGCCAAAAACTCGACCATTGAGCGGTTTTTAGGAAGGTCCAGCTTGATCGTGCGCGAATCGAGCGCCGTTGCAAGCGCACCTTTGTATTTTGCGTTGATGGCGTTTTGGATGGCTACGGCATTGGAAAAATTAGACGTTTTTAACGATAGGGTCGCGTTTTGCTGATGATAAAGGTCCTGCTGAATTTCACGCTCGACCAATCCGCCGCCGTAGACCATACCGGCGGTCGGATGCGATTCCGCACCCGCGCCTCTTTCGTTTTTGCCGCCGATGCTGATCGGTCCTTGCGCCAGAGCGTAGATTTTTCCGTCCACCCCTTTAAGCGGGGTCATCAAAAGCGTCCCCCCCTCGAGCGATTTGGCATCTCCGATGGAAGAGACGACGACGTCAAACGTGTCCCCCTGACGGGCGAAAGGGGCGAATTTAGCCGTAACGACTACGGCGGCGACGTTTTTGGATTTGATATCGACGGGATTCATATCGATGTTCATCGCTTTAAGCATGTTCGCAATGGATTGAAGGGTAAACTTGGACGTTGTCCCGTCCCCCGTTTTTTTCAAACCGACGACAAGCGAATATCCGATAATCTGATTGTCCCGCACGCCGACGACATTGGCTATTTCACCGATCCGTGCGGCTTGCAATGATGAGAGTAGAAGAAAAATTAGTACGATTAATCTCATGCTTGTCCTTTGTAACGTACAAGGAAAAAGCAAAGTTCATTCCAAAAAGAGATTACGCGTAGTAGGTCAGTGAGGTTTTCCCGAATTTTTTTGTTTTGATTCGATTGTATTGGCCGATCGTCTCGGGCAGTTCAAGGATACTCATGTGCTCGATGATAAACAGTCTCGCACGTTCGGGAGGAAAAGACGCGATCAGATGCAGCGTCTTATCGTAAATTTCTTCCATCCCTTCACGGTATGAAAAGGGAGGATCGACATAAATAAAAGCGCTCTCACCCAGTGCTTCGAGCCGTTTTTTAACCTGAGCGATATTAGCAAAACTGTCTCCTTCGTACACTTCGCATGCAGAGGGATCGGTTTGGGCAATGTTTTGGCGCAGCGTTTTCACCGCATCACGGTCTTTTTCCATAAAAAATATTTTTTTGGCTCCGCGGCTAAGTGCTTCGAGCCCGACGGAACCGCTTCCCGAAAACACTTCGACAACCGTCGCATCGATAATATCAAACTGGATCGTATTAAAAAATGACTCCAAAACGATCGCTTTGGAACTGCGCGTCGTCTCTTTGGAAGGGAGTTTGAGCGTCTTACCTTTGAATTTTCCGGCAATGATTTTTTTGGTCAGCGGAGGATTATTTTTCATAAAATGCACGTATCGCTTTGAGAATGTTGGATTGGTATTCACGCGTCAGTTTCTCGATGTGGCGTTCGAGGACTTCGAAACTGACCCCTTCTTCTTCAGCAGGTACAAAAGTTTCTTCCATCGTGTCGGCCGGGGCATGTTTCAGCGATTCAACCTTTTGCGTAAGCGCGTGAAGCAGCTGTGCTTTCGAAAACGGCTTGATCAGATCGGACGATTCGGATGAGCCGATGGTGAAGGTCAGGCGGTTCTCATCTCGTATCTCTTTGTCCCGAATCAGAATATCGCACTGGCGAATCGAGCTTAGCTGCCCTTCCAGAAAAAGTTCCAATGAACGCTGTAACAACGGAGAATCGCATTGAATGGCTACTTTCACGGTACTTCCCTCAAAAAATGTTCGATACTGTAGCGTAAATCTTCGTCCATGTCCACCAGCGACTCGAGCATCCACTTGAGGTATCCCGGGTCTTTGAGGGCGATCTCTTCGATACGGCGCTTGGCATATTTGCCGAACGGAAGGCGGTTTAGCAGTACGTGACTTTGGGAAATTTCCACCAATTTTTCATGATCGGCCAGATCAAGCAGATACGCATAGAGCATCTTCACATGAAGTGCATCGCTCAGGGGATGATGCGGAGTGATGCCTACTCCGAAAGACGCGAAAAATTCCTCTTCTTCCCGATACAGCCGCAGTTCGTAGCGCAGAAACTGCAAACTGTACCCGTCCAGATCGTCCATCAGCGCTTTGGCGCATTTGAGGGTATCGATAATCTCCCCCTTCCACTGCACTCCCTCTTTTATCAGCATCGCGATATCAAACGGAGCATTATGGGAGATCAGAACATTCGATTCCTCATTCAGTTCTTTGAGCCGCCGATAGCTGTTGGAATCGGCGAATACAGGAACATCTTTGAGCATTTCGTTCGTAATCTGATGAATGGCAGAAGCGGCAGGAGGAATTTTACGCCCCGGATGGATTAATTCATAATAAGGAGAGTTTTCTTGCACCATTCCGACGGCGCAGATGCGATCGGAAGTTTCCACTCCCGTTGTTTCAGTATCAAAAAAGATCAGCATGTTTCTTCATCGTTCAATGCTTTTAACTGTCCCATCAAATTATGATAGTGTTCCAGCGTCCGAAAGCTTTTCTCAAACCGCCATCCGAGCACAAAAGCGATAATGCCCTTTTTCTGCCCCGGCGAGAGTTTTTCAACCCGTCCGTAATAGGCAAGCGAAATGTTTTTATTTTTGACTTTGGCTTCTTTGTCGTACATAATCCCGATAACCTGGGCATATTTACCCTCTTTGAGAGTTCCCAAATCCTCGTCTGAGAGAGAAATTCCGGAGAGGTTGATCGCTTTGAACGCAAACAGATCGTCAAATGCGGCTACCTTTTTATCGATACCAAGTTGCTGATACAGTCGTTCAAGTTCTTTGATATTTTTTTTGCGTTCCAACTCATAACTGGAGATTTGTGCGGTCAGGTTTTTGAGGCGATCGAGGGCTGAACTCACATATTCTCCTTTGGACACTTAAATTTTGATAATTTTAACGAACATTGACTTATAATATCAAACTTTTTTTATTTGGGAATTTTATGGACTATCTACGTATTCAAGGCCCCACCAAGCTTCAAGGAACCGTTGTCATCTCCGGCGCTAAAAACGCGGCGTTGCCTCTCATCACATTGGCACTGCTGGCTCACAACAAGGTTAAGATGGCCAATATGCCCGAAGTGGCCGATATCAAGACGCTGCTTAAACTTCTGCAAAACCTCGGGGCAAGCTGCACTCTCCAAGACCATATTCTGAACATTGACACCTCAACCGTCCATCACACGATGGCAAATTACGACATAGTCAAAACGATGCGTGCGTCGATTCTGGTTCTGGGTCCGCTTCTGGCCCGTTTCGGTCACTGCGAAGTCTCACTGCCGGGCGGATGTGCGATCGGACAACGCCCGATCGATCTGCACCTCAAAGCGCTTGAACAAATGGGTGCCGAAATCACGATCCACGCCGGATACGTCCATGCCGTAGCGCCAAACGGGCTTAAAGGCGCCCACATCATTTTCGACAAAATCACCGTCACCGGCACCGCCAACATCGTCATGGCCGCTGCCCTTGCCCACGGTAAGACAACCCTCACCAACTGCGCACGCGAGCCGGAAGTTGTACAGCTATGCGAAATCCTCCGTGACAGCGGAATCGATATCACTGGTATCGGTACCTCCGAACTGACCATTGTCGGTACGGGCGGAAAAACGATCGATATGGTCGATTTTGAAGTCATTCCCGACCGTATCGAAGCAGGTACTTATCTGTGTGCCGGTGCCATTACCAACTCTACCATCACGTTGGAAAATGTCCGCCCCGATCATCTCGATGCGGTAACGGCAAAACTTGAACAAATGGGATGCCGTATCGAGTGCGACGAAACTACTATGACGATTCATCCCGCTACAGAGCTCAAGCACGTTAATATCGTGACGCAAGAGTATCCTGCATTCCCTACTGATATGCAGGCACAGTTTATGGCTCTGGCGACCCGTGCAACAGGAGCCAGCACTATCGAAGAGCGATTGTTTGAAAACCGTTTCATGCATGTCAGCGAATTGCAGCGTCTCGGTGCGGAGATCAAACTCAGCGGGCATACGGCTACCGTCATCGGGCCATGCGAGCTGTTCGGAGCCGATGTCATGGCAACCGATTTGCGTGCTTCGAGTGCACTTGTTCTTGCGGCTATGGCAGCAGAAGGAACGACAAACGTCCACCGTATCTATCATCTTGATCGCGGATATGAAAATTTAGAGCAAAAGCTACGCGCATTGGGCGCAAAAATTGAGAGATTAAAAGAGTAAAAACCCAAAGGGATCTTAAAGATCCCCTTCGATGACTTTTTGGAACATCCCGTAATAGATATTTTGCATATCGGCGAGATTCATTTTCACATCATTCACTGCAAACTCTTTTCCACCTACGCTACCGATTTTTGACCACGCTAACGCACCTGCCATCGCTTCGAACGCGGCGCAGTTTTCAGGTGAGACTTCGATAATGGCGCGAGACATACTCTCAGCAAAAATATCGCGAGCATCACTAACAGATATTGCGGCTTGTACCCCTTTATCACTCACACACGCCATTTTGGCCAGTGCGATTGCCACACCGCCGGCGCTGCAGTCTTTGGCCGAAGCAAGAAGCCCTTTTTTATTTGCCTCGATGACCAGATTCCACAACGCGCGCTCTTTGTTATAATCGATCACAGGAAGAGTCCCCGCTACGACGTTGTAAAGTTCTTTCATGTAAAGCGATCCGCCGAATTCGGATTTGCTCTCACCGACAAGGTACAAAATATTCCCCTCTTTTTGAAACGCAGAAAGAAGAACTTTGTTCTGGTCTTCGTTTACACCGACCATGGCAATTGAGGGAGTCGGGAAAACCGATTTGCCGTTCGTTTCGTTATACAGCGATACGTTACCGCCGATAACCGGGGTGTTCAGTTCGGCACACGCTTCTTTGATCCCCAAACATCCTTGGCCGAATTGCCACATAACTTCAGGATTTTCAGGATTTCCGTAGTTTAGACAGTCGGTAATTGCTTTAGGCGTTGCACCGCTCATTGCGACATTACGGCCGCTTTCGATGACTGCGGCTGCCGCTCCGCCTTTTGGATCGATGTAGCAGAAACGGACATTACAGTCCGCACTCATTGCAAGCGCTACACCGTTCTCTTTAACACGGATAACGGAGGCATCCAGTTCGCCCCCTTTTTTAACCGTATTGGTCTGTACCATCGAATCGTACTGCTGATAGATCCATCCTTTATCGACTACTTCCATTGAACGGATCAGTTTTTCAAAAGCACTCTGATTGTCAACGGCATCGAAATCGTTTAGTGTCACTTTGGCGACCTCATCAAGATAGGCCGGACGGCTCATCGGACGATCCAATACCGGAGCCTCTTCGCTCACGGGATCAACCGGGACTTCGGCACATTTCTCACCGTGCCAGAACAGTTCCATTTTCCCCGTAGCCGTTACTTCACCGATAACGGCACAGTCAAGATCCCATTTCTCGAAAATATCGATGATCGCCTGTTCGGAGCCTTTTTTTGCACAGATCAGCATACGCTCCTGCGACTCGGAGAGCATGAACTCATACGGCATCATCCCCTCTTCGCGTGCCGGAACCTTGTCAAGATGCATGATCATACCGCTTCCCGCACGTCCGGCCATTTCAAATGAACTCGACGTGAGTCCCGCAGCCCCCATATCCTGGATGCCGACGACGTAATCGGTTTTGAAAAGCTCCAGACACGCTTCGAGAAGCAGTTTTTCGGTAAACGGATCGCCCACCTGTACCGTCGGACGAAGGCTTTTAGACGCTTCGGTAAAGCTGTCCGAACTCATGACCGCACCGCCGAGACCGTCTCGCCCCGTTTTACTTCCGACGTAGATAACCGGGTTCCCGATCCCTTCTGCCTTACCGTAGAAAATCTCGTCGCTTTTCGCTAACCCGAGAGTAAACGCATTGACAAGGATGTTGCCGTTGTAACATTCATCGAAGCTCGTCTCGCCGCCGATCGTCGGAACCCCCATGCAGTTGCCGTATCCGCCGATGCCCGAAACGACGCCGCGTACGAGGTAGCGCTGGTGCGCACTGATATCGTCTTTGTTAAGCACGTTTCCGAAACGAAGTGCGTTCAAATTGGCGATCGGGCGGGCACCCATTGTAAAGACGTCACGCATGATCCCGCCGACGCCGGTTGCCGCACCCTGATACGGTTCGATGAAACTCGGATGATTATGGCTCTCCATTTTGAAAACCGCCGCATAACCGCCGCCGATATCTATGACACCCGCATTTTCACCCGGTCCCTGGATAACCCACGGAGCTTTGGTCGGGAAACCGCTCAAATGTTTTTTAGACGATTTATAACTGCAGTGTTCACTCCACATCGCCGAAAAAATCCCGATTTCAACGAGGTTCGGTTCGCGTCCAAGGATTTTTTTAATATGGTCATAATCTCCAAGTGAGAGTTTATGCTGTTTTAGAACTTTTTCGATATCTGGAAGGGGAGTGCTCACGACAGTTTCCTTGAGTATTTCATAATTAGGTCGTGATTATACCAAAGGGTAATATTCACCCATCTTAAAGCGGTGTTATTTAAACCCGAAATCTTTTTCGGTGCGGATATTTTTTTTGAGTGAAAAGATATCGATATACGAAATCTCGATCACTTCATAATTCTTTCTTCCACTGGGGAGAGTGACGTTCAATTCATCCCCCTCTTCTCTTCCCAACATAGAGCGTGCGAGAGGTGAATGAACCGAAATTAAGCCGTTTTCAGGCTCGCTTTCCAGCGTTCCGCAGATAGTGTACGAAAATTCCTCGTCATTATCCCCATCGCAAATTCGGATCGTCGCACCGAAATGGACACGGGTATGATCCAAAACGGACGGATCGATGATCTGTGCTTTTTCGATCATAGAGTTGAGATAAAAAAGCCGTTTGTCGATGTGACGCAGTTTCTCTTTGGCCGCATGGTACTCGGCGTTTTCACTCCGATCCCCCAACTCCGCCGCACGCTGTTTTTCCTGATTGACACGAGGTTTTTCGACGTCTTTGAGATATTTAAACTCGCGCAGCAGCTCGTCATACCCTCTTGGGGTCATCGGTTCGACGTGCATTGTTATTTGGCAAATCCGAGGATGTAATAGGTCGGTTTCCCTTCGACTTTTTGAAGTTCCACTTTGTATTTGTCGGCGAAGTGGTTAATTTTCTCCAGCGCATCAGCCTTGCTGGTATCGCTTGTTGCATCGATTTTGATTTTGAAATAATCGTTGCTGTTGGAAAGGGCCACATACGATTCGTCCGTTTTCAGCGCTTCGTGAAGATCCAAAATATGTTTGATGATTTTTTCATATCCGTGTGTACTACCTTCGATCCGTCCAAGCTGCAGGCTCAATGCTTCGTTTGGAGCATATCCGAGTTGGTTCAAAATTGCTTCATACGTCATTAGGGAATTTCCTTTGTCAAATTAAAAGGTTATTCTAACATAGAAGTATTTACGGGCTATAATTCTTTTCATGAAATCACTCCTGATCCGCTTAACGCACGGTCTGTATGACCAAGACATCACCGAAACCGAACGCCCGTTAGTCCAACAATGGATGGGAATGAAACTCCTGCAGCACGAAAGCGGAGTATATCGTTTCGCATCGCAATACCGTGCGGGGATCGTCAGCCTCGCGCTGGAGCGGGGAGCCTACCTGCAAACCATCGGCGAAAGCATCCGCGACCATTTTATCGATGCGGCGAACCTGATGGGGGCCAAAAACGGTGATCTCGTTATTGCCCAGCGCCTTCTGGGCCGTCGGGGAGGCCCGCAGGCCAAAGTCGTTCTCATCGCCGGACGGAGCGAAACCTTCAGCGTCGCCGTCGTTGCCAATAAAAACGGTGTATCAGTACTTCAGGACATCCGTACCTCCCACCCGGCCGGATTTGCCCTCTCCGATCTTCCCCACTCCGAAGAAGGCTCCTTGTACCAGATCAACAACCAAACAGGCCAAATCGCCGCGTATTTGGGGAACCTTTCCGATCCGAAAGTGGATGAGAAAATCGTCCTCGCCCTCTACAACAAACACGACGCGTTCGATGAAGAGGTGCTCGCCCAAGCGCGTGAATTCCCCAAAGAGGTCGACGCGTCGCTTTATCCGAACCGCCGCGATCTGCGCCACCTTCCGTTCTGCACGATCGATCCCGTCACCGCCAAAGACTATGACGACGCGATCTGCTACGTCGAAGAGACTTCCACCCTCTACGTCGCGATTGCCGACGTCAGCGAATACGTCAAACCCTTCGGAGCGATCGATGCCGAAGCGATCTACCGCAGTTTTTCGATCTATCTGCCGCACCGCTCGATTCCGATGCTGCCGAGGGAACTCAGCGAAACCCTCTGCTCGCTTCAGGGGCTTGTCGACCGCCTCGCCTACACTTTCGAGATGCGGATCAATCCGACAACGTACGAGATCGATTCTTTTGATCTGTATGAATCGATCATCCATTCCCACCGACGCTTCAGCTACGAAGAGATCGACGCGTTTTTGGAAGGGAATTTACAGGCCAAAACCGATAAAGAGGCCGCCGTTTTGGCCTACATTCCCGCGCTCAACGACCTCACCCACAAACTGCGCGAAGAACGGATGAAAAAAGGGTACAACTTCCGCTCCAGCGAACTGGAGATGCGGATTGATGAAGAACAGCATATTGTCTCCACCGAATTCGCCGTCGAAACCCCTTCCCACGCACTTATCGAAGATTGTATGCTGCTCGCCAACAAAGCCGCCGCCTCGATGTACGAGCGGGGGGTATTTCGTATCCACGAACCCCCTAGCCCGCTCAAACTCCAAAGCCTCTACACCGAGCTGGCCTCCATCGGCATTTTTGTCGAATTCCAGACTTCGGTCAAAGAGACCATCACCGCCATACAGGCCGAAGCCGAAAAACGGGGCCTCATCAGCGAAGTCGACACCCTCATCATCCGCGCGCAGATGCAAGCGCGCTACGCCCCCTACAACGTCGGGCATTTCGGATTGGGATTCGAGCGCTATACCCATTTTACCTCGCCGATTCGCCGCTACAGCGATTTGATCGTGCACCGCCTGCTCAAAGCGATTCAGGCGCATGACACCGAAGAGGGTTCCTACGTCCTACGCAACATTGAATCGCTCTGTACCTCGATCAGCGAAAAAGAGCGCGAAGCCAGTGACATCGAAATCCGCTTCCACGAGCGTAAATTTGCCCGCTGGGCGGCCACCGTCGTCGATCAGGAATTCAAAGCCCGCGTCATGCGCGCCGAAGATGAAATATTTGCCGAAATCCATGATGTGATCACCGGGGCGCAGGTCAACGTGACCGCTCACTTCGGACTCATGCTTTTCGATGACATCATCGTTCGAATCGACCATGCCGACCTTGCAACGGCTAAAATCACCGCATCGTTTATGAGAAAAATAGATAAGGACACGGATGAATAGACAGGATTTGGACCGTCATCTCCAAAACAACAGCGCACCGCGTGCGATGGCGCTGTTCGGCGAGAGCCACTTTCTGATCGACCGCTACGCCCAGCGCCTAGTGGCGATAGAGGGCGCATCGATACTCAGCCTCTATTACGACGAATACGATTTCAACACGGCCAAAGCCCACCTCTCTCAAGGCTCACTCTTCGGTGATCAAAATCTCTTGATCGTCAAAAGCGAAAAAAAGCTCCCCAAAGGCGATCTGGACGCCCTCATCGAACTGGTTGGGAAAAATCCCGACAATACCTTTGTCTACTGCTACTACGGAGACGACGTCAAAGGGGCCGACAGTGCGTTCAAAGGCTCACATGCGGGGTCAGTGCGCTTTTTCCACCCGTACGCGAACGAAGCCCGCGCCATCCTGATTCAGGAAGCGCAATCTATGGGGGTCGCTCTGGACAATCAGGCGGCATTTCATCTGCTGGATGTCCATACCGGAGATCTGGCCCTTGCTTGCAACGAGTTACCCAAACTCGCCATCCTCGGCAAGCCGATCACGATCAAAGAGGTAGACGAACACGTTCACGGGCTCAGCGAGATCAAACTTGACCGCTTTATTGCCCAGGTCGTCGAGAAAAAAGAGTTTCTTCCCTCTTTGCGCCATCTGCTCGAATCAGGCGAAAACGAGATTCAGCTCCTCACCGCCATCAGCGGTTTTATGACGCAGCTGTATTTGTTCAACACCGCGATCAAGCTTCACGGCGCGGCGGATTCGGCGCTGGTTTTGGGGTATAAGCTGCCCGGTTTTATCGAAAAAGAACGTGCCGCCCTCTCCATTAAAATCTCGCCGGAAGCCTATAAAAAAGGGCTTAATCTTCTCCTTGATACCGAACTGAAAATGAAATCTTCCGGAAGCCCGGATCAAGAATCGCTCCTGATTTCAGCGCTCCTTCGGCTGCAAAGCCTACTATAACCAAAACTTAAATTAAGCGAAATTTTAGTATAATCGCGACGTTCCTTGCTCTTTGCAACACGGATTGTCGTGCTGTATAAATACCATAAGGGGCGAACACCATAAGGAGACATACGATATGAGACATTACGAAAACCTAGTAATCGTCAAACCTACTCTTACCGAAGAAGAGATCAAAAGCACTCTCGCACTCGTCGAAGAAGTTCTTACGTCAAACGGCGCTGAGATCATTGCACGCGATGCTATGGGTATGAAAAAATTGGCTTATCCGATCGAGAAAAACGCTCGCGGTTATTTCTACGTGATGTATTACAAAGCTGCACCTTCTGCAATTAGTGAAATTGAACGTCGCTTCCGTATCAACGAGGAGATTTTGCGTTTCGTAACCATGAAATACGATAGCAAACGTGAGATCAAAGCATGGAACGATATGGTTGAAAAAACCAAAAAACCTGCTGCTGTAGCTGAGAAAAAAGAAGAAGCCGCTTCTTAAGCCCTTTAAGGAAACCCTATGTATAACAAAGTCATTTTGGTTGGAAATCTTACCCGCGATATCGAGCTTCGATACTCGCAAAACGGTTCAGCGATTGCAAAAACCGCTATCGCCACCAGTCGTAAATTTACGATGAACGGTGAGAAAAAAGAGGAGACATGTTTTGTCGACATCACTTTTTTCGGCCGCTCGGGCGAAGTTGCCAACCAATACCTTCGCAAAGGTTCTAAAATCCTTGTCGAAGGACGACTCCAGTTTGAACAATGGGTAGACCAGCAAAGCGGCCAAAAGCGCTCTAAGCACTCCGTTATCGTCGAAACGATGCAAATGCTCGATTCACGAAGCGAAGGCGGTTCTCAGGGTGGTTATAACGAATACAGCGACGCCGGAAGCAATTATGGCGGGGGCTATGACGCTCCAGCTCCGAAAGCATACAATCCGCCGCCGTCGTATTCCAAACCCTCACCGGCAAAAATGCCCGAAAACAATCTCCCTGAGATTGATATCAACGAAGACGAAATTCCGTTTTAACGAAAGTACAAGGATAGAACCATGTCAGAAAAAAGAAAATACAAAAAACGCTATTGCAAATACTGCGAAGCAAAAGTTGATTATATCGATTACAAAGATGTTGCATCTTTGAAATACTCGCTCTCTGAGCGTTACAAAATCATGCCACGTCGTTTGACAGGTAACTGCAAACGCCACCAAGACATGGTTACCATCGCAATCAAACAAGCACGTGCGGCTGCATTGGTTCCATATACCGTATCACGCAAAGTGGTCGCGGGCGCTCCGTTCGAAGAAATTCGTTAAGCCCTCTTTTTATGCCGGCAAATTGCCGGCATAAACTTCTCTCTCCACCTATTTTTTTAAACCCTTTTATCAATCAAATGATCAATCCATCCAGCGTCTTGGATCATATCCGTCGGTAGGACGTTTAACTTCCGCTTTATGTAATGTTTTTGTCATGGTGAGCGCGTCGGATCCGTCTACAAAACTTTTCTCTTTGGGACCGTCTGAATGCGCTACGAATCCGTGCCGTTCATAAAAGCCTATTGCACGGGAATGAGAGACGACAGAGACGCTGATGCGCTCATACAAAGCACCGGCTTCAATCAGCAGCTGTTCCATCATTTTTGAGCCGATACCAAGCCCTCTGAAAGCGGGAAGAACGGCAATTGTAAGTATGGGCGTATTATCATCGACATAGCCGTTAGAACCGTGATCCGCATTCAGACGGCGTATCCAGACTGCTCCGGCGAGCTGATTGTCTACAAGAGCGTATAACCCCAAGTCTTTGCTTGTAAAGCCGTAAAACTCTTCATAGATGGCCAGTTTTGGAATGTCGGCTAATGACTTATCAACTTCGTCCAGCCTCATGGCATAATGGAGCATGTCGGTGACGATTTTTTGTTCGGAGGATCTGAGAAAATATAAGGTTGTATTCATACGCGGCATTATATCAGGATAAACAAGACAATAAAACGATTTATAAATATAAAAGAAATTTGGAATAATGAATGCTAAGGGGGTTGTATAAAAAAGGAGGAGAGAATCTTGAGGCCTGGCGGCGACCTACGTTTCCACACCTGAAAGATGCAG